>BNJT01002452.1_pt1:30000-850516 | contig 850516 bp, 999 predicted proteins | sample 8540491 | NCBI WGS metagenome assembly BNJT01 (sample SAMD00202455, study PRJDB9452) | human saliva metagenome | host: Homo sapiens | reverse complement strand
ATTTTGAAGAAGTTGCTCACGAAAAATTTCTTAAGAAGGTGAGTCGCAAATTGAAAAATGCTCGCTTTTAAAAAAAGTTTACTAAAAATATTTTTTTGTGGGAAATCATAATTTTTAATATATTTAGTAAGAAAGATAATGGATAAAGAATTTTATATGACACCAAATTCTGAAGAAAGCAATCTTGTCCTGAAACAAGCTTTGAAAGAACTAATCGAAGATATGTACGAAAAGAATATAATATCAGGTTTGTTAGAGGATGATATAGATAGTCAATCCTTTGAGGATCTTGTTCTTTCTTTAAGGGATAAACTTAAAGAATGCTATCCTAAAACTAAGCTCAAACGAATGATGAAGAGCATCCATTATACGAATGGTTTTGAAGATAAATCTTTAAAAGAAAGTGCTTTTCTTTTGGATGAGATTGAACAGTATCTTAGTAGCAATCGCTTTCTTGATCATGATCAAGCGGTCAAGTATTTTAATGACAGAATTACTGATGATGACTTTGAAATTAATCCCCAATCTCTGGTTTTAATCATGATTGAAAGTTTGCTTAGCTGAGAGAAGCTGTATAGGATATTGAGAAAATATGCGTAATGATAATAAAAGAGAAAGGTATAGCTATGTCTTATGATTTAGTAGTATTTGAGAAATCAATCGCACCAGCTAGTAAAGCTGAATTTTTAGATTGGTATGAGGAGCAAGTGGAGTGGAAGGAAGACCACGATTATGATTCAATTGAAGTTAGTTCAAGCAAACTAAAAAGTTGGTTTCTGGACATGATAAAACTATTTCCTACTATGAGTGGTGACTTTGATATGGATGATGCTTTAGAGAATGACCAAGAGCTGGAAAGTCGTTTTACTGACTATAGTATTGGTAAGAATCTTATCTATGCAGGATTTGCATGGTCACAAGCAGAAACAGCCTATAATACAATGCTCATGTTAGCCTTAAAACATGATGTGGGATTTTTTGATGTCAGTGGTACTGGGGCAATTATCCTATCTGAAACTATCAAGTTAGATTAAAAGATGAGCTAGGTTAGTTCTTAGGAGATTTTATGATTTCCATAGCTTCCTAGTATATGTATTTATTAACCCTTTTACAGGGAATTAATTTTGGGATAGACGTCCTTACAGAGGCAAGTCCGATTATAAAAAAACTAGACTGAAACCAAGGTGAAAACCGTCTGATTCAGTCTTTTTTTCTGTTAATGTAGTATAATAAAGGGTGTAGGAATTCTATTTTTTAATAAAATTTTTCCAAGAATGAAAATTCTTCTAGAAAGAGGAGCAATATGAAGCAATCACTTGAATTTTTAAGAGAAAGAATCACCGATAAGATGCCCTTAGAGGAAATGGTAGCAATCTTTGAAGACTTGTGTCGTGAGCCTATTGAGGATGAGATGATTTTATTTGAAACAGGGACATTTACAGCTATATCTGATAAGCCAATGTTTCAACTATCCTTAGTAAGGCAAGCTCCAAATGAAGATGAAGAGTTTTATCAAGTCCACCTCGATATTTTCTATGAAGCATGTCAAGAGAATGAAAGATTTCATGAATCGACCTGGGATGAAGATTTAGAGGAAAATATCTTTGATTACATTAGAGCTTCAGAGGTGTTTGCCTATGCTAAAGAGCAGGAATACCAAGCGGTCAAGATTTATCTGGAAGAAACTTAAGAAAAGGTAGTAATATGTTTAAATTTTTAAGAAAGCAACACACAAAAAACTTGAAATCAATCTCCACAACAATTCAATGATTATTAACGGAACCAGTTTATCTTTCCTTTGTCCTTGAAAGATATTGAAGCTGTATTGGGGAAGCCTGATCAGATTGCCAAAAGAGATAATAAGTTTATTAAATACATTTATGACAATATTGGTATTGTATTTGAACATTCTTTCTCGATTAAAAATCATTTAAAAAAATCTAAAACATACATTGATGAGGAACATTTGATTTCTACAGTTTTTCTCTACTATGGCGATGTTGTAAAATCTATGACCGGAGAGAAAGAATTGCCAAAGCAGCCATGTCAAGCTGTGGTATTATCAGATGGAAAATCTCCTTATTTCTTTTCTGATAGGCATAGAGTAGGGGATTTTAACCTTATTTTATGGACTCCTTATGGTACTAATTTTAATGGAATTACAGAGACTATCACAGACACACTTTCTATTTCCTTCTTTCCAGAGATAAAACGTGAACGGGAAAGTTACAAGTTAAATACAACTGATGAAGAAGTGCTTCACTTTGACAATATAACTTTTAAACTAGCCATTATCCAGGTTTTGATGTATGATTTAGAGGTTTTGAAACCTGTTTTTAATATTTTTGACTTTGCAGAGGAAGTCAGTGAGTCGAATATCGACACAGAAAGTATGGAGATTATTCAGCCAGCACTTGATTATTTGATAAATCTTCCTATACCTAAGAAATATGCTGAACAAGTTCAAGAAATCGATATGGATGGAGGTAACGAGATTTATATGAATCTGATACCTCAGTGGGACGGTGAAGATGATAGTTTCGATCTAAATAAAGTTAGTCTTAAAGAACTGCAACAGTTTCCAAATCTGAAGAAAGCGACAATTATGACTAGTAATTTTGAACAAGTTAAGGATATTTTTAAGAGTCAAGGAATAAAAGTAGAACTACTATAAACGTCCTTTTTAACTAGATTTAATAAGTTCTCTCAAGACGGGGTGTCAAAGGATACTAGTAGCAAGCATTCTATTCTTGATGATTTTTAACATTGAAAAACTTAAGAACTTTTAAGAATTAATATTAAAAGCATTATTAGGCAAGAAATCAATCTATTTAAATTCAGGACATTCAGTTTTTTTAGTTTAAAGAATTTAGTTATATAATGGCATAGTTTAAAAAAAGCTATATTGAAACTTAATTTTTTTATAGTTAGGTTGTAGGGAGAATTATAAATGAAAAAAATTATGGTAATCATCAATCCAACCTCTGGAGGCGAAAAAGCCTTGGATTATAAAGTCAAACTGGAGAATAAAGCTAGAGACTATTTTGAAGATGTGGAAATTAAAATTACGGAGAAAGCGCAAGACGCCACAAACTTTGCAGAAGAAGCTTCTCGTGAGCGATATGATGCTGTTCTTGTTTTTGGTGGAGATGGGACTGTCAATGAAGTAATCTCTGGTATCGCGGAAAAAGACTACATTCCTAAACTTGCGATTATTCCAGGAGGAACTGGGAATCTGATTACGAAACTATTAGAGATCAATCAAGATATTGACGGTGCCATTGACGAGCTTGATTTTAATTCTACCAATAAGATTGATATCGGAAAATCTAATGGAAATTATTTTGGTTATATCTTTTAGTATTGGTTCACTACCAGAAGCTATTCACAACGTTGGGATAGAGGATAAAACAAAAGTTTGGTATGCTCGCCTATGCGATTAATACCATGAAGTCTGTCGTAACAGATCAAGCATTTAATATTAGAGTTGAGACTGAAAAATGGAAAATTACATCGGCCCAGCCAGCCATGTCTTGGTTCTCCTTACCAATTATTTCGCTGACAAAAAAATCTTTTGAAGAAGATAAGGATGGTTATGCTAATATTTTGATTTTAAAAGATGCCTCAATCCTTACTAAATTGTCAGTTATCCCTGATTTATTAAAAGGGGATGTCGTCGTAAATGATAATATCGAGTATATAAAAGCTCGTCATATAAAAATTTCTTCTGATTCTGAATTAGAAACAGATGTTGATGGTGACAAATCTGATGACCTACCAGTAGAAATCAAAGTGCTAGGTCAGCATATCGAAGTCTATTCTCAACCGAAAGAATAATAAACTTTTGAAAAGAATAGTAGATAATAAAGGAGGCGATGATGATGAAGATGTTAGCAATCAATCCTATTTCGTTTAAAAAAAGAATGATTGAATTACTATTTGATTATCTTTTCATTCTAGCTTATTTAGCACTTCTGTTTTTAGGTTCTATGCTTTTTTACATTATTTTTTTTAAGGGGATCCCAGAGTATACAGAAATTCAATCGCAGTGTCTTGTATTTTTTACCTCTGTTTTGCCAGTCACTCTACTTTTTACATTCTTAGATTATACAAAAAATGGGAGTTTTGGGAAGGCGAAAGCAGGACTTCAATTGGTTTACAAGAAAAAAACTGTGCAAGCTAGCTTGCTTAGAAACATCATTAAATTTTTTTACCTTGGCAAATAGGGTCATATGGGCACGATACATGGTTTCTATAGTGAGTTTGATTTCTTATCTATTATCCTCTCGATTTTTTTAGCTACTCTCCTCGCAGTTGCCTTACTAGCAATGATGGTTTTCAGGAAAGATAAGCGACATCTAGGTGATCTTATAGCTCATACACAGGTACAGCTAAAAGGTGACTAAAATTAAATATTTCATAGATATTTCACTTATTAGGGAGCGTGCTGTGTGCCAGCTTCCTTTTTAATGATTTAAAATCTACTTTACTTAGCAAAATGCTTGGACTTAAAATAAATTTGAACTATAATATAAGAGAAGCTAATCGACCTGAAAAATCTTAGTTAAAAAGGAAACATTTTATGAAAGTATCTAAAAAAATCAGATTAATGAGCTGCTGTGGTCTAGCTATCTTTACGTTAGCTGCCTGTGGTACAAACCAAAACCAATCTACGGAAAAACAGAATAGTTCAACTACTAAGGTGGTTAGCTCAGGTAAAGAAAGTTACAAAGGAACCTATAGCAATCTCAATAGCAAGGAAAGTGCAGAAGAAGTTCGGAAAGCCTTGGCTGCACATTTGGATAAAGATAGTGTCGATGCATTTTTCAACCTTGTAAATGATTATAACGCGACTGTCGGTTCAGTAGGCTTAACTGGAGATTTTTCTACATTTACCAAAACAGACTATGATGTTGAAAAGATAAGCAATCTTTGGACGCCTAAAAAGGGTGATTTTGTCGGTACCAACTGTCGTATTAACAGTTATTGTTTATTAAAAAATTCTATCGAAATTCCTAAGTTAGAGAAAGATGATTCTCTCTTGTTTGTCGATAATGATGCCATTGACAAAGGTAAGGTCTTTGATGCAGAAGACAAGGATGCTTTTGATATTTTATTCTCAAGAGTCAAGACCGAAGCAACGACAGATGTCAAAGTTCATGCTGCAAAGATGGAACAATTCCTTTCTCAATTCAAGTTTAATGAAAATGCTCGAATGCTATCTGTAGTAGTCCATGATGACTTGGATGGTCAATCCCTCTTTATTGGTCATGTCGGCATACTTGTGCCAAGCGAGGACGGTTATCTCTTTGTCGAAAAGTTAACCTTTGAGGAGCCTTATCAAGCCATCAAATTTGCGACCAAGGAAGATTGTTACAAATATCTAGATACAAAATACGAAAACTATACAGGTGAAGGTCTAGCTAAACCATTTATTATGGACAATGATAAGTGGGTTCAATTTTAAAGGATGGCATTGAAATGGAAGTAGTACTGGCATTCATAATAATTGTTTTAGTCGGAGTATGGGCTGTTTGGGTTATCAAAGGGAACCAGCAGAGACCAAGAAAAAATGAAAGGTTTATTGGTTATATCAATCGATACGATGAAGATGGAGAACCCTACCAAGCGGAGATTTGGGAAGTCAGTGAAGATGAGGAGTAGACATATGGAATTACAAGGTTTTTACGAAACAAGAACAAGAAATGATTAAAAAGGGATTAACTTTCTCTAAAGCTTAACGATAAGGAAACTGCTGATAAGATTATCGCTTTAATTCCTCAAGAGATGATTAAACGGATTCCGTTTTTTTGTTAGAAAACATGCAATTACGCGTACGATTAAGAGAATCTCTCTTGAATATCCGGAATTGTATGCTGTAGCTGAACAAGAAGGTAAACTTCCTGAGAAAGGAAGCTCAAGAATTGCGACAAATTCTTACAGATATTTTCCAAAGAGAAAAATGAACAAGCATAAGATTAAATAAGCTTTGAGATTTAGAAATAAGATGTCGATTGAACATTAGGAGTTGAGAATGGCTATTGATGGCACTAAAAATCATTGACAGTGATCAAGGTTATGACATTTACAATGAGGTAGTTGGTCGCTATAGAGACGGTGAACAGGTGGCGAATATCATCAAGGATATCCTCGATGCGGAGAATGATTACTGTCAAACAGACTTTTTTACAGAAATTTATTGGACTGCTCTTGCCTACTCACTGTGGAAGATTGGTCACCTGACAGATGACATCAAAGATAAAACCTTAGAGCTTATCAAAAAAGGGGCTGATCCATTTTGGTTGGAAATAGATCCAAAGGCTTTGAAGCAAAGGCAAAAGGTCTTGGATAAACTTGCAGTTCAGTTGCAAACTGAAAATCCTAGTCCTCTAAAGGTCTCTAAAGCCAAAACTAAACGCAAACCTTATTTTGAAGAAGGAGATCTCCTTGCTGTTAAGTTCCAAGATGAGTATGGTCTTGTCTTTGTATCTATGGTTGAGCAGAGTCCTAGAAAGCTTGAGTATCATTTGGCTTGCACACGCCTCTTACAAACAAAAAAGCCCTCCATAGATGATTTTTTAGACCAGTCAAATCTCCTGTAAGATGGACAATACAAAGTTTGCTCTCGTTACAGATTGCTGGTTCAATCACAAAGATTTAGGGCAATTATTAGAAAATATTGAAAAAATTGGACAGGTGAAACTTAGACCTTTTAGTCTTTGGATGTTGGCACCTGCCCAAAATTTAGAAGACATTTATGAAGAAATCACTAGAGATAAAGGTTCTTCTGGCCTTCGGTTCATCGAAACCTATAAACTTGTCGATGATATTTTTTCAGTCTAATGTTTATCTGATAAGAGGAAAATAAGGGATGAATCATTCCCACATGCTATGCTGGGCTCTGACACCATAGCTATCTAGGGAACCATCTGAATTAAACTTGGATTCAATACGGTATCTTTTCCAGAGGTCGTAATCTGCTGTTTGAATAGTTAGGATAAAGTTGTTATTCTTATCAGAGACATTATAATCAGCTGGATTGACTTCAAAGATATCGATTAATTTTCGTGTTTGAAAATCTTGGAGCTTGAGATTTGCTAGCTTGACATGATTGATGGAAATTTTTTCTAGTTGATTGTTATCCTTAGGTGTTCTGTAATAGGTGATGACGCAGTTTTTGAGCTGATCAGTATCTTTACCTGTGGGAGTAAGGCACATAAGCCATAGGACTGATTATCCCGCTTGACTTCGAGAAGCTGACCGTAGTAGAAGTGGTCGTTTTTTGGATTGGTGATGGAACTCTCTGGATTTTTTTATCTTCGAAGCTAAAGCCTTGGTCCAAAAGCTCGGAAGCCTTGGTCTCACCGATAATGACAGTAGTATCTTGAATGGTTACTGGAACAGGTTGAGCTGGAAGGCCACTCATCATCAAGCAAAACATAAAAATATAACTCGTTAAAAAAGCTGTCCCGACAAAAGCGTTGGTTGATGCATAGACATGACTGTTATGAAAGTTTTTTCTTATAGCCAGTACAACAAATTTGCCAATACTTTTTAAACCCATACTAACAAGTACTATAAAAAATTGTTTTTTCAAACATTCATAAATGGCTTGAGGAAAGCTATTACCATGATAGTAGAAGACAGCCAATACGAGTAGATTTACGATTAAATAGATTAGCAAGAACCAATGAATCTCTTTAAGGGCATTAGCATCAGTGATTTCTTCATAGTCAACGTGAATTCTTCCTTGAACAGCATGGCCAAGTTTATAAATCCATTTGGGAATGTCTTTGCCTTTTTTAACCGCAACTACAAGTCTAATATAGAGATAGATAGTAAAGCACAAGGATAGAAAGAAAAGAGCATAAAAACCCAAAACAATACTAGTGAACATTACTATTTCCCCCTATTTAACATTCAATAAAACAATTTCTTAGCTCCATTATAGCATTTTCTATAGAAATAGAGCTAGAAATATCAGCAGTTTCCTTAAAGATAAAAAGATGAGAATCATTGCCATTTAAGCTTTACAGATTGTACTGATAGAAGGCGGCCCCTTCTTCTTAATGGTTTTATTGATTGGGAATTGGACAATAAAGAGAAAGATCAGATTTGAGAGAGAACATAAAGGAGTAGAGAGCCATGGGTAAAACGGTGATTATAGGTACTTTAATAGTTTTTGCAATCTTTAATCTGCTACTCGGTCTGGGCTTTTATCTCTTTCTAAAACAGAGGAAAGAGAATGGACAGTCATTGTACGAAACTCCTGTAAATCAACAAACTCGAACAGAAAAACTGGGTCTAGGCGAGATTTTGGTCTACCTGTCCCTGATTGCAATAGCAGGGATCTTTGCTTTTCAGACCTTAAATAGAGGTGGTGTGGGGAATTCTATTTTAGCAAAAATGATCCTCCTCCCAGCTATAATGGCTCTTTTCAATGCAAGAAAAAAAGGACTGGAAAGTCTTTACTTGCCCTCCTTATAACCTTTGATGGTCTTTCTAGTTGGAGTCATGTTTAATCTCACGATTGGTTTGCCACCTCAAGCACCAATTTTGCAAATAAATGAAAGTAAAATCACGTTAGCAGAAACCAAAGCAAGTGATTTGATGGAAGCTGGATTTGATATCTATGTAAGACAAGGTGATGGTGCTAGCGACTATGAAGACCTCCTGACAGATGGCAGTTTCCAAAAAGTATTCAGGGCAGATAAAATCAGTCACTATCGAAAAAAAGGCTTCAGACTTGATAGCAATGCTAGTTCCCTTACGCTCCCTATCTCCTAGCAAAAAGATGGAATAGTTCTGGGGAGTATTTCCTTTTACGGGGCAGAGGACCAGAATGTGGTTCTAGAAGATTCTAAGGTTATTCAGGTTCGATTTAACAAGGACAGTATTGAAGCAGCTAAAGAACATTCTATCACTTTCAAGTTAGATGAACTCGACTTGACTAGTAGACTGGACCTATCCACTTGTTCAAGAAACTTTTCAAAAAAAGCATCTATGGTCAATTCCCCCATCAAATACAAGTGATGTCACTCAATTGTGGTATGGATTACAGTGGTCCAGTAACAGTGACTCTCTATTTTGGAATGAGTATTATAGTCTCATCCGTCTAGATGAAAAATTATTTGATGACTGATTTTGAACTAGCTGCTCAAAGTAGCACGATGATGAGTAGATACGATTTTGAATAGTTGACTTTTGCTTATGCCTATCTAAAGGAATTAATTTAATTTAATTTAGTTCCTATTTTATTATTTAAAAGTCAAATTTGAAATACGATTTTCTATTTCTTGGGTATGAATAAAATTACACGAACTAAATATGTAAATTATTTATAAAAAGTTCTCAAAAAATACTTTACAAGACTTGTGAAATCATGGTATAGTAATGAAGCTTAGAAAATGAGATGATGTTTTCTAGCAAATATAAACCCGAGTAAAAAATGCCTACGGACAGGCAGGGTTGAATGCCGAAGCGTGGTTGAAAAGCCACATTATTGATAGGGTTAAAAGCCTACTTTTATAAGTTGATGTTAGGACATTAGTTCTAATTCGTATAGATTTGTTAGTGTGGTGAAAGCACACGTCATCTTGTGAAACGATCAATAAAGTACGTAATATTTGCTACTAGAGAGTTAGGAAACATCAGGAACAGACATACTCAAAAGAAACAAACATAAACACGTCAGTAGATTGTAGAGCAGGTGCCAACCTGCTCTTTTTTCATAAGTATCCTTTAGAGCCTTACATGGTTAAGGTGTAAAAAACTATGATAAAGGAGTATGTCTCTATAATGTTAAATCAAACACCAAGCTCCAATTTATGAGGGACTGGTCAAGTTACGAAAAAAAGAATTGTACCTTTTCGATGTACCAGGTCATAAGCGTGGACGTGGGTAACCCAGAATTAGTGGAACTTTTAGGGGAAAAAAATGCGTTGGTATCGATGTCAATTCTATGAAACCTTTGGACAATCTAGGACATCCCTATTTCGATTATCAGAGATGCAGAAGAGCTAGCAGCAGAAGCATTTTGGTGCTGCTCATGCCTTTTTAATGATTGGTGGGAACAACATCATCCGTGCAAACCATGATTCTTTCTACCTGTAAAGCAGGTGATAAAATCATCCTTCCTCGAAATGTCCATAAATCAGCTATCAATGCTCTTGTTTTTATGCGGAGCTATTCCCTATCTATATCGAGATGAGTGTGGATCCAAAAAAATCGGTATTGCTTTGGGACTTGAAAATGACCGTGTTGCGCAAGCAATCAAAGGACCATCCGGATGCCAAGGCTATCCTAATTAACAATCCAACCTATTATGGGATTTGTTCAGACCTTAAGGGATTTAACAGAGATGGCTCACGCCGCAGGGAATGAAAGTCTTAGTAGACGAGGCTCACGGTGCTCATCTGCACTTTACAGATAAACTTCCTCTGTCTGCTATGGATGCAGGAGCAGATATGTCAGCTGTATCCATGCATAAGTCTGGGTGGCAGCTTTGACTCAAAGTTCGCTTCTTTTAGTTGGCGATCAGATGAATCCTGAGTACGTACGTCAGATTATTAATCTGACACAGTCAACATCAGCATCCTACTTGCTAATGGCTAGTCTAGATGTTTCTCGTAGAAACCCTAGCCCTTCGTGGTAAAAGAGTCCTTTGAGAAAGTCATTGAGCTATCTGAGTACGCTCGTCGTGAAATCAATGCCATCGGTGGCTACTATGCCTACTCAAAAAGAACTAGTAGATGGTGTATCAGTTTGTGATTTTGATGTAACTAAGTTGTCAGTTTACACTCAGGGAATTGGTCTAACAGGGTATTGAAGTTTATGATCTCTTACGGGATGAATATGACATTCAGATCGAGTTTGGTGATATCGGCAATATCTTAGCTTATATTTCGATTGGTGACCGTATCCAAGACATTGAACGCTTGGTAGGTGCTTTGGCTGATATCAAGAGACTATACTCACGAGATGGGAAGGACTTGATTGCTGGAGAATATATCCAGCCTGAGTTGGTGCTGTCTCCTCAGGAAGCCTTTCTACTCAGATAGAAGAAGTTTAACCTTGGACGAGTCCATCGGTCAAGTCTGTGGGCGAATTTGTCATGTGTTATCCCTCCAGGTATTCCCAATCCTAGCGCCAGGTGAACGGATTACACGAGAAATTGTCGATTATATCCAAATTTCGCCAAAGAACGTGGTTGTTCCCTCCAAGGAACGGAAGATCCAGAGGTCAATCATATCAATGTTATTGAGAGAAAGGAGAACTAGATGGATTTATGGTTTTCTGAAGTTCATACTCCAGATGTCAAGTTATCACTTGAGAACAGCCAAACAACTTTATGCTGGTCAAAAAGTGAATGGCAGGATATTGAAGTATTAGACACACCAGCTTTTTGGGAAAGATGTTTGATTTTAAATGGGCATGTCTTATTCTCAGATGCAGATGATTTTGTCTATAATGAAATGACGGTTCACGTTCCTATGGCTGTCCATCCCAATCCAAAGAAAGTCTTGGTTATTGGGGGTGGTGACGGTGGTGTTGCCCAAGTATTTGACACTCTATCCTGAATTGGAACAAATCGATATTGTAGAACCAGATGAGATGCTGGTTGAGGTTTGTCGAGAATATTTCCCAGATTTTGCTGCAGGACTTGATGACCCTCGTGTCACCATTTACTACCAAAATGGACTGAGATTTTTGAGAAACTGTGAAGATGATTACGACATCATCATCAACGATGCGACAGATCCATTTGGTCATACGGAAGGGCTCTTTACCAAGGAATTTTACGGCAATAGCTATAGAGCCTTGAAAGAAGACGGAATCATGATCTATCAGCATGGTAGTCCTTTCTTTGACGAAGATGAGTCAGCTTGCCGAAGTATGCACCGCAAGGTCAATCAAGCCTTTCCAATCAGCCGGGTTTACCAGGCACATATCCCAACTAGTCCTGCTGGCTATTGGTTGTTTGGATTTGCATCGAAAAAATATCACCCTGTCAAAGATTTTGACAAGGAAGGCTGGAAAAAACGCCAGTTATTTACGGAATATTACACTGCAAACTTTACATGAGGGTGCCTTTTATGTTGCCCTAAGTATGTAGAAGACATTTTAGAAGAAGAGGAAGGAAAAAAATGAGTCGTTTATTAGTTATTGGATGTGGGGGAGTTGCCCAAGTTGCTATTTCAAAGATTTGCCAAGATAGCGAAACGTTTAAAGAAATTATGATTGCTAGCCGTACAAAGTCAAAATGTGATGACTTGAAGGCTAAATTAGAAGGTAAAACAAATACAAAGATTGAAACAGCTGCTCTTGATGCAGACAAGGTAGAAGAAGTGATTGCCTTGATCGAAAGCTACAAACCAGAAGCTGTTTTGAACGTAGCTTTGCCTTATCAAGACTTGACCATCATGGATGCTTGTTTAGCAACAGGTGTCCACTATATCGATACTGCCAACTATGAGGCTGAGGACACAGAAGACCCTGAATGGCGTGCTATTTATGAGAAACGTTGTAAGGAACTTGGTTTTACTGCCTACTTTGACTACTCATGGCAATGGGCTTATCAAGAAAAATTCAAGGAAGCAGGCTTAACAGCTCTTCTTGGTTCTGGATTTGACCCAGGTGTGACCAGTGTATTTTCAGCATACGCGCTCAAACACTATTTTGATGAAATCCACTATATCGACATTTTAGACTGTAATGGTGGTGACCATGGTTATCCATTTGCGACAAACTTTAACCCAGAAATCAATCTACGTGAGGTTTCTGCACCAGGTTCATACTGGGAAGATGGAAAATGGGTAGAAGTCGAAGCTATGTCTATCAAACGTGAGTATGATTTCCCTCAAGTTGGTCAAAAAGACATGTATCTCCTCCACCATGAAGAAATCGAATCATTAGCAAAAAATATTCCAGGAGTTAAACGCATTCGCTTCTTTATGACTTTTGGCCAATCTTATCTAACGCATATGAAATGCTTGGAAAACGTTGGGCTCCTTCGTACAGATGCTATTAATTTTAACGGACAAGAAATCGTACCAATCCAATTCTTGAAAGCCTTGCTTCCAGATCCTGCAAGCCTTGGCCCACGTACTGTTGGTAAAACTAATATTGGTTGTATCTTTACAGGTGTCAAAGATGGCGTTGAAAAGACAATCTACATTTACAATGTTTGCGACCATCAGGAGTGCTATGCAGAAGTTGGTTCACAAGCCATTTCTTATACAACAGGTGTTCCTGCTATGATTGGGACAAAATTAGTGATGGATGGTACATGGAAACAGCCTGGAGTTTATAACCTTGAAGAGTTGGATCCAGACCCATTCATGGAAGCTTTAAATAAATACGGTTTGCCATGGGTTGTGGTTGAAAATCCACAAATGGTGGACTAATGAAGTTAGAACAAGTACCAACGCCAGCCTATGTCATTGATTTAGCGAAACTAGAAGAAAATTGCCGCATTCTACAAGAGGTTCAGGAAAAGGCAGGTTGTAAAGTTTTGCTAGCTCAAAAGGCTTATTCTCTCTATAAAACCTATCCCCTAATTAGCCAGTATCTATCAGGTACGACGGCTAGTGGACTCTATGAAGCTAAGTTAGCTAGAGAAGAGTTTCCGGGAGAAGTCCATGTATTTGCACCTGCTTTCAAGGAATCAGATATGGAAGAGCTACTGCAAATATCGGATCATATTGATTTTAACTCAGAGAGACAACTTCGAAAGTATGGTCAACGTTGTCGTGAGGCTGGTATCAGTGTGGGTCTTCGCATCAATCCTCAATGTTCAACGCAGGGTGACCACGCGCTTTATGATCCTTGTGCTCCTGGCTCTCGTTTTGGAGTGACTTCAGACAAGATACCAAGTGATTTATTGGAGTTGGTTGACGGACTTCATTTTCATACTCTCTGTGAGCAAGGGGCAGATGATTTACAAACGACTTTGAAAGCAGTAGAAGACCAGTTTGGTGCCTATTTGCACCATCAAATGGCTCAATATGGGCGGCGGTCATCATATTACGAGAGATGACTATGATGTGGACTTACTGATTTCTGAGATTATACGTATTCGAGAAACCTATAACCTTGATGTCTATGTCGAACCAGGTGAAGCCATTGCACTTAATGCGGGCTATCTAGCGACAGAAGTCTTGGATATTGTTGAAAACGGAATTGAGACCTTGGTGTTAGATGCTTCAGCAAGTTGTCATATGCCAGATGTCCTTGAGATGCCTTATCGCCCGCCATTGAGAGATGGATTTGAAGCGCAAGAAAAACCTTATACTTATAGACTCTCTTCCAATACCTGCCTAACAGGGGATATTATTGGTGACTATAGCTTTGAGAATCCAGTTGAGATTGGAGATAGACTATATTTTGAAGACATGGCTATTTACTCATTTGTCAAAAATAATACCTTTAACGGAATTGGACTTCCAAGTTTGTATCTCATGGATAAAGAGGGTGAGTGCAGTCTAGTCAAAGCATTTGGCTACCAAGACTTTAAGGAGAGATTATCATGATGGACAGCCCAAAGAAATTAGTTTATCGTATGCCTGCAGAGTATGAACCCCATCATGGGACTCTCATGATATGGCCTACTCGACCAGGGTCTTGGCCTTTTCAAGGAAAGGCTGCAAAAAAAGCATTTAGCCAGATTATCAAAACCATTGCCCAAGGGGAAACAGTCTACCTTTGGTTGAGGAGGACTATCTATCTGAAGCACGATCCTATCTTGGAGACAATGTTGTTTATCTAGATATTCAGACAAATGATGCCTGGGCACGTGATACTGGTCCAACTATTCTCCTCAACGATCAAAGGGAAAAGTTGGCGGTAGATTGGTCTTTCAATGCCTGGGGTGGTGCTGTTGACGGTCTTTACCAAGACTATGAAGCAGATAACCAAGTAGCCAGTCGCTTTGCAGAAGTCTTAGAGATACCTGTTTATGATGCTAAACCATTTGTACTGGAAGGTGGAGCTATTCACAGTGACGGTCAAGGAACCATTCTTGTGACTGAAAGTTGCCTTCTCAGTCCTGGTCGTAATCCTCACCTGACTAAAGAGGAGATTGAAAAGACCTTACTAGAGAGTCTTGGTGCTGAAAAGGTCATTTGGTTGCCTTATGGTATTTATCAAGACGAGACAAATGAACACGTCGATAATGTTGCAGCCTTTGTTGGTCCTGCAGAGGTTGTTTTAGCGTGGACGGACGACCAAGACGATCCTCAGTATGCCATGTCTGCAGCAGATCTAGCTCTTTTAGAGAAGGAAACTGATGCAAAAGGCCGGAGTTTCACTATTCATAAACTCCCAATCCCAGCTATTCATCAAGTAGTTACAGAGGAGGATTTGCTGGGCTATACTTATGAAGAAGGCGAAGAGGAGCGTTATGCAGGTGAAAGACTAGCAGCTTCCTATGTGAATTTTTACATTGCTAATAAGTCTGTATTAGTGCCGCAATTTCAGGACGCTAACGACCAAGTGGCCTTGAATATTCTGAGCCAGTGTTTCCCAGACCGTGATGTTGTCGGAATTCCTGCAAGAGATATTCTTTTAGGTGGTGGAAATATCCACTGTATTACCCAACAAATTCCAGAATAGGAGAAAAAGATGAGAAATGTAACGGTTGCAGCTATTCAGATGCAATGCGCTAAGGATGTGGATACAAATATCAAAACAGCTGAGCGTTTAGTTCGACAAGCTGCTGAGCAAGGAGCCCAAATTATTCTCTTGCCTGAATTATTTGAACGTCCCTATTTCTGTCAGGAGCGTCAGTATGACTACTATCAGTATGCCCAGTCGGTATCAGAAAATACGGCTATTCAGCATTTTAAAGGAATTGCCAAGGAACTAAAGGTCGTTTTACCAATCAGTTTCTATGAAAAAGATGGTAATGTCTTATACAATTCTATTGCTGTCATTGATGCAGATGGAGAAGTGCTAGGAGTTTATCGGAAGACTCATATCCCAGACGACCATTATTACCAAGAGAAATTCTTCTTTACTCCTGGAAACACTGGTTTCAATGTCTGGGATACTCGCTATGCCAAGATTGGTATTGGCATTTGTTGGGATCAGTGGTTCCCTGAAACAGCCCGTTGCCTTGCGTTAAATGGTGCAGAATTGCTCTTTTATCCAACAGCCATTGGTTCAGAGCCTATTTTGGATACAGATAGTTGTGGTCATTGGCAACGTACCATGCAAGGACACGCAGCAGCAAATATTGTGCCAGTTATCGCAGCCAATCGTTATGGTTTGGAGGAAGTCACTCCTTGTGAAGAAAATGGAGGACAAAATTCCAGTCTAAACTTCTACGGTTCATCCTTTATGACCGATGAAACAGGAGCTATTTTAAGTCAAGCCGAACGACAAGATGAAGCAATCCTCTTAACCACTTATGACCTTGACAAAGGAGCGAATGAACGCCTGAATTGGGGTCTCTTTAGAGATAGAAGACCGGACATGTATAAAGATATTGTCAGATGAGAAAAAGCCTTTTGGAGGCTTTTTTCTGTAGATACTATAATAATTTTTTGATAACGTCCTAGGATTCTGATAAAATGAACATAGCGGAAGAAGGATAAAAGAGATTGGGGTACTCTCAATCAATTTTTCATCGAAGAATTAAGTAGTGACTGAGGTTAATTATGGGAAAATGGACTTGTAGATGTGGGCAAGCAATGAACGACCACCAAGCGCCTGATCCAAATGCTTATTCGGTTTACTCGGATGAGTTCTTAGCAGAAATTTCTCAAGCTGAATTATTTTAACTGATATTCTGTCATTGTAATTACGGTAATTATTTGTTATAATACTTCAAAGGAGGAAATCAGATGGTAGTAAAAACAAGAAAAACAAGGAAATTCAATCACCATTACCATTCCAAGTGAATTCAATATTCCAAGTGGTGTTAAATATGAAGCTAAGCAATTAGTTACAAGCGTGAAATTATCTTTTACTCCCTGAAAGAGTCTGGGCATCAGATTTCTTATGAATCTGATGATGCCTTTGACTCTAAATTTGGACAAAAAATTTTTGATGAATTCGATGATGTTTTCAAAGCTTTGGTGGAAAAAAATGACAGTCTATCTGACAGAAAGGCAAATTGAGAAAAATCAATGCTTTAGCAATTCAACGTTATTCACCTAGTGAAAAATTCAGACAGTTAGTCCTTCTGCCTTAAATATGATTGTCAATTTACCAGAACAATTTGTTTTTTTGGCAAACCTCTTTATCCAACAATTTTTGATAAGGCAACGATACTATTTATCAATTGATCAAGAAGCATGTTTTTGCTAACGCTAATAAACGAACTGCTTTCTTCGTTTTGGTGAAATTTTTGCAGTTGAATGGTTATCGTTTTTTTCTGTAACAGTTGAAGAAGCGGTCGATATGTGTGTAACTATTGCAGTAGAATCCTTTAACAGATGAAAGGTTATCTAGCTACACCAAATGGATCTCTGAACATTCATTTTAGAACTAATGGCCAAATTTAAGCTTGGATATTTAAATCCTATAAGTAAAAAAATAGATAAACAGACAGTATTAGAATTCTGAAATACAGAAATCTAATATTTTGAATATGTCAATCATTCAACCTTATTAAACAAAAAAAGTAGCCCACTTAGGCTACTTTTTTTAAAAATTCTTTATAAACATAAGGGTTCTCAGGTTTTGTCCACTTTTGATGAAAGACTGGACTTCAAGGGTTGGGAGAACCTGGTTGAGTTCCTTGTGATAGTGCTTCCTAATCTTGCCTTTGACTCTCACCCAGGTGTTATTCTCATAATGATTGGTATTTCCTGTGGTTAAGAGGCCAAAAACTCCCGAATCAGCGATACAGTGCATGATACCAAAGCGAAAAACAAATTGACTATTGGTATGATTGGGATCGTTGTAGACAAAGCCAATAAACTCGATTTCCTTGCCTTCAAATTCGTTTGGAAAATCGTAGATAGCTTCCATAACTTCCAGGTAATTTTCATCATTGATAACTATACTAGATTGAGCTAAGTATTTATCAGCAGTTTTTCCTAACAATATTTTTCATAAGAGGACTTTTGAATAAAAACCTGCTAGTATCTGGTTTGAGATACTGACTTCTCGTTCCTTCACTTGCTTGGATTGCCTTGTCAGTTCCTTCCGACAAAGGGAAATAATATCCTTTTGCCGATACTGTTTGTGAATCAAGAGTGACTGTTGGAAAAGTAAATCCAACTAACAAAGGTAAACTTAAGAGGGCAAAACTAGCAAGCTTTGCTGAAAAACTATGCAAGTGACTATGTTCTTTCAAACGCTTGAAGCAAATATAGGCTTGAACGATGGCTAGTAACAATGACAAAACCATGCTGATATAAGCCAGATAAGAGTAGTGGAGGTTTATATACTGATTGAGCTTACCTGATAGGTGCAGATAAAGGGTTAAGATAAAATAGCCAAATAAGATAAAAAATCGAATCATAGCATCACCCCGACTAGATAAGAATAGACAAGAACAACAAGAGTTACAATTGTCATGAATTGCCAAATAAAGCGAGTTTTGAGATAATTCTTCATCATGAGGAGGTTCTTGACATCAAGCATGGGACCTATAACCAGAAAGGCAAGCACTGGAGCAAAGCCAAAACTTGATAGAAGAGAAGATCCGATAAAGGCATCAGCTTCACTACAGAGGGATAGTAGGAAAGACAAGACCATCAAAAGAACAATAGCGAGCAGTGGTGTCGCACTGATGGATGTCAAGATACGAGTTGGAACATAGACTTGGACTATGCTTGCAAAAAGACAGCCAAAGACCAAGTAACGCCCCATATCAAAGAATTCATCAATAGCTTGAATAAAGACCTGAAGGATTTTTTGACTTTTAGTCAAGTGAGAAAAATCATGCTCATGACAAGCCAATCTATTTTCCTTTTGAATAGGTTCCTCCCAGAAAAATCCAAGAAAGATACCCAATATAGTAGCAACAAGAATCGCGCCCAAAGCTCTTAGGAGAACCATTTGAATTGAATGACCAAAGGCTGAATAAGTCGCAAAAAGTACAATAGGATTGATAATAGGAGCCGTTACTAGAAAAGGTACCGCTGTATAGCTAGGAACCTTCTTTTCTAAAAAGCGGTTGATGATCGGAACGATTCCACACTCACAAGAGGGAAAGAGAAAACCAATGAAGCTACCAAAAAAGATTCTCCCCAAGCGATTTTTAGGGAGAAATTTATAAACCTTCTCGGGTGTGACATAGACTTCAATGGCACCAGAGATGATACTACCAATTAAGACAAAGGGTAAAGCTTCAATGATAATTGAAAGAAAGATAGCGCCAGCTTGTAGCACACTAGAAGGTAAACTTTGAAAAAAAGTGTCATCTATTTTTTTCTTTTTCTGCCTTTATCTTTCTTTTTCTTTGTCGTCTGGAAATGTTACTTGTTTCAAATCAGGAAGTTTGGCAAACTCTTCGAACATCTTATCTAAGTCATCAGTTTTTGTAAATTTAACAGCCATAAGGCATACCTCGATTCTTTTTAGTTAACACTATTATACTATTATTTCTAAGAAATAGTTGGATTTTTAAAATAAACATGAGCTTTTTATCTTTATAAAGTTGAATGAAAGAATCAAATTAATGAAAAACAAGCTTTCGTGCTTATGGTATAATAGTTTCATGGATAAAAAAATATGAAAAAATTTCCCAAGATTTGGGTGTAACTTTAAAGCAGATTGATACTGTCTTGTCTTTGACAGCAGAAGGAGCAACTATCCCCTTTATCGCCCGTTACCGGAAAGATATGACCGGGAGTCTAGATGAGGTAGCCATTAAAGGCTATTATCGACCTCGATAAGAGTTTAACTGCTCTAAATGATCGTAAGGAAGCGGTCTTAGCAAAAGATCAAAGAGCAAGGCAAGCTAACAAAGGAATTGGAAGAAGCAATTCTAGCTGCTGAAAAAAACTCGCAGATGTAGAAGAACTCTATCTTCCCTATAAGGAAAAAAACGTCGCACCAAGGCAACGATTGCGCGTGAGGCTGGACTTTTTCCACTTGCTCGTTTAATTTTACAAAATGTTTCTAACCTAGAAAAAGAAGCAGAAGCTTTTGTTTGTGAAGGTTTCGAAACTCCTCAAGAGGCTTTGGCTGGGGCAGTAGATATCTTAGTAGAAGCTCTTTCTGAGGATGTTCATTTACGTTCAATGACTTATCAAGAGGTACTTAGACGCTCTAAGATTACTTCTCAAGTCAAAGATGAGAGTCTTGATGAAAAACAAGTCTTTCAGATTTATTACGATTTCTCAGAGACAGTTGCAAACATGCAAGGTTACCGTACGCTTGCCCTTAATCGTGGTGAGAAGCTAGGCATTTTGAAAATTGGCTTTTGAGCATGCGACTGATCGTATTCTATCTTTCTTTAGTGTTCGTTTTAAAGTTAAGAATGCTTATATTGACGAAGTTATTCAGCAATCTGTTAAGAAAAAAGTCTTACCAGCTATTGAGCGACGTATTCGCACTGAACTAACAGAAAAGGCAGAAGAAGGAGCTATTCAACTCTTCTCAGAAAACCTTCGAAATCTTCTCCTTGTTGCACCTCTTAAAGGGCGCGTGGTTCTTGGATTTGACCCTGCCTTTCGTACAGGTGCCAAGCTTGCTGTCGTAGATGCGACTGGGAAGATGCTAACAACGCAAGTCATTTATCCCGTCAAACCAGCCTCTGCCCGTCAGATTGAAGAAGCAAAGAGAGATTTGGCAGATTTGATTGGCCAATATGGTGTTGAAATCATTGCTATCGGTAATGGTACTGCTAGTCGTGACAGTGAAGCCTTTGTCGCTGAAGTACTTAAAGATTTTCCTGAGGTCAGCTATGTCATTGTCAATGAGAGTGGGGCATCTGTCTACTCAGCTAGTGAACTAGCTCGTCAAGAGTTTCCAGAGTTAACCGTTGAGAAACGTTCTGCTATTTCTATTGCTCGTCGCTTGCAAGACCCACTTGCTGAGTTGGTTAAAATCGATCCCAAATCCATCGGTGTCGGTCAATATCAGCACGATGTTAGTCAAAAGAAACTGTCTGAAAGTCTAGACTCTGTTGTTGATACGGTAGTTAACCAAGTCGGTGTCAATGTCAATACAGCTAGTCCAGCCTTACTTTCGCACGTAGCTGGTCTTAACAAAACAATCTCTGAAAATATCGTGAAGTATCGTGAAGAAGAAGGCAAAATCACTTCACGCGCCCAAATCAAGAAAGTTCCTCGTTTAGGAGCAAAAGCCTTTGAACAGGCTGCAGGTTTCCTCCGTATCCCTGAAAGTAGCAATATCCTTGACAATACAGGTGTTCACCCAGAAAACTATGCTGCTGTTAAGGAACTATTCAAACGTTTGGATATTAAAGACTTAAATGAAGAAGCGCAAGCCAAACTCAAATCTATTTCAATCAAGGAAATGGCCCAAGAATTAGACCTCGGTCAAGAAACCCTCAAAGATATTATTGCAGATCTTTTAAAACCAGGTCGTGATTTCCGTGATTCTTTTGATGCTCCAGTCCTTCGTCAGGATGTCTTGGATATCAAAGACTTAAAAGTTGGCCAAAAGCTTGAAGGCGTTGTTCGTAACGTCGTTGACTTCGGTGCCTTTGTTGATATTGGTATTCACGAGGATGGCCTGATTCATATCTCTCACATGAGCAAGAAATTCATCAAACATCCGAGTCAAGTCGTTTCAGTTGGTGATTTGGTAACCGTTTGGGTGAAGAAAGATTGATGTCCAACGCGAAAAAAAGTAAATCTGTCGCTCCTTGCACCAGATGAATCTAACTAATTACGTTCGACAAGTTTCTTTAGAAGACTTTTGGGAAAACCTTTCAAACACCAAGCTCAATGGAATTTTTCGTCTACGGTCGACAGGTGGGACGATTCTTTTCCCAAAGGATGGGCATTTGGATTTTAATCCCAAAGTCTATCAAGAACTAGGTTTAGAGGTTTTTTTCGGAAAATTGTCCGTCACGAACTCTGTCATTATCATCTATATTATCGAGGGCAAGGGGCTATAAACATAAAGATGTAGCCTTTAAGAAACTTTTAAAAAGAAGTAGACGGGTCTCCGCTTTTGTTCCTCCCTTATCAAGTGTCATTCAAAACTCCAGTTCTAGTCTATACTTGTCAGACTTGTCACCAAACCTATCAAACGAAAGCGACGAAATTGATACTAAACGTTATCGTTGTGGTCTCTGTCGTGGCAAACTCATTTTGCAAAATCCGCCTAAGGACTGATGCAGGGTGTTTTAGTTCATGTTATACTTATTTCAAGAATACCGAAAGAGGTAAAAATCATGAATACAAAATTTTATAAAATGAGACGAAATCGTATGATATCAGGAGTACTTGCTGGACTCTCTGATAAATGGGACCTTGATGTTACTCTAGTGCGCTTTACTTTTTGCTATCTTTACAATCGCAAACTTTGGACTTGGAATCATCATCTACATCATCCTAGCCTCTATCTTGCCAACAAAAGAAGATATCGAAGCTGATATGTACGGAACAGGACCACGTAAGATAAAAGAGGCTGAACCAATCGATGATGATAAAGGTTGGTTTTGGTAGTTTTACTTAATTGTTTATGTTTGGATAAAAAAAAGATACCTTAAGGTATCTTTTTTAAATGCTAAACAACTGACCCAATAGATAGGTTACTCCCATGGTTAAAAGACCGATACAAAGGTTACGAACCATAGCTGTTTTTGTTGGAGCTTTTCCGAGTTTGGCACTGGTGTAACCTGTAATCAAAAGGGAAATTGCTACAATAACAACAGTAGCAGGGATACGATAGTCGCTTGGGAAGATAGTTATTGAAAGCATTGGCGGGAGACTTCCCTAGGACAAAGGCAATAAAGCTAGATGCTGCAGCATGCCAAGGATTTGTGAATTCTTCATACTCGATACCGTATTTTTCCTCGACTAAGGCTTTTAGTGGATTTTTCAAAAAAGCTTTGTTGGTTAAGAGTTGGGCCGATGTTTCACACTCACCATTTTGAAGATAAGCTGCATAGAGTGATTTTTTTAGCAGCCTCCATATCTTTATCCAAAAGAAGTTGTTCACGGGCTACTGCGGCTTCCTCTGTGTCTTTTTGAGTAGATACGGATACATACTCGCCACCAGCCATAGAAAAGGCACCAGCAAGAATTGCGGCTAATCCTGAGAGGAAGATAATCCAGATATTGTTAGTCGCACTGGCAACACCGATAACAACTCCAGCGATAGAGATGATTCCATCATTTGCTCCCAGCACACCAGCACGCAAGATATTTAAACGGCCAGCAAAGTTTGCATCAATTTCATGAGTAATTTCTGACATAGTGATCTCCTTTCTAAATATTATAAAGTATAGGAGAAGTGAATACAAACTTTTTAAACTATCTGAAAAAAAGTTCTACAATTTTAATAATAGCCATAGCTATTTGCTTATGCCAATATATAACAAAGTTGTATTTGTAACTGACTGCCATTGATGATACAATTAATTTACTGAAATCTTTGGAGGTCTGATGATGACTCGTGAATTTAAATTTGAAACTCTTCAATTGCATGCAGGACAAGTGGTAGATGCTACTACCAAGTCTCGTGCTGTACCAATTTATCAAACAACATCCTTTTGTATTTGAAGATACACAGGAAGGGTGCAGACCTTTTTGCCCTTCAAAAAGCTGGAAATATCTATACTCGTATTACCAATCCAACAACTTCAGCCTTTTGAAGAGCGTATCTGCAGCACTAGAAGGCGGTGTAGGTGCACTATGCACTGACTTCTGGGATGGCAGCTCTTACTTATACTATCCTTTAGGACTGGCTCATGCTGGTGATCATGTGGTTGCAGCTTCAACTATCTATGGTGGGTACCTTTAACCTGTTTGAAAGAAACCCTTCCTCGTTACGGAATCACCACTACTTTTTGTTGATATTGATAATCTAGAAGAAGTGGAAGCAGCGATTAAAGACAATACCAAACTTGTCTTTGATTGAAACTTTAGGGTAAATCCAGTCATCAATATTCCTGATATTGAAAAAAATAGCTGAAATTGCTCATAAACATCAGATTCCTTTGGTTTCAGACAATACCTTTTGCAACGCCTTATCTTATCAATGTCTTTTCTCACGGTGTAGATATCTCGGTTCACTCGGCGACTAAAGTTTATCGGTGGACACGGTACAACTATTGGTGGTGTCATTGTTGATAGCGGCAAAGTTTGACTGAGCTGCTTCAGGAAATTCCCTCAATTAGTCGATGAAGATCCAAGCTACCACAATATCAGCTATACTCGTGATGTTGGTGCTGCAGCCTTTTATCGTTGCTGCTCGCGTGCAATTGCTTCGCGATATGGGGAGCTGCTCTTTCACCATTTAACTCATTCTTGCTCCTACAAGGTCTTGAAACACTATCTCTTCGTGTTGAACGTCATGTGCAAAACGCTGAGAAAAGTCGTTGATTTCCTTGTGAACCATCCAAAAAGTTGAAAAAGGTCAATTATCCAAAAACTGCAGATAGCCCTTACCATGCCTTGGCGGAGAAAATACTTTACCAAAAGGTGTTGGTTCAATCTTTACCTTTCCACGTTAAAGGCGGAGAAGCAGAAGCTCGTAAGGTGATTGATAACTTGGAAATCTTTTCAAACCTTGCAAATGTGGCAGATGCTAAATCATTGGTCGTTCATCCCAGCAACTACAACGCATGCTCAATTGTCTGACTCTGATTTAGAAGCAGCAGGAGTAACTAAAAAAATCAAATCCGACTTTCAATCGGTCTTGAAAATGCTGATGATTTGATTGAAGATTTGCGTCTTGCACTTGAAAAAAATCTAAAAAAATAACTAGTTTTTTTATCGAATTAAGCGTCCTTCTCACGAATAATAAAGTGAGGAGGATTTTTTTATGTATAGTATTTCATTTCAAGAAGATTCGCTCTTTTACCAAGAGAGACGACTAGTAAACAGAAGGAGTAGAGAGTCTCAGTAACCAAGAATTACTGGCAATATTTATTAAGGACAGGCACTCAAAACAGGCCAATGTTTTTTTGAAATAGCACAGAAAGGTCTTAAATCAATTGACATGTTTAACTGACCTAAAAAAATGAGCTCTACAGGAACTGCAGACTCTATCAGGGTATCGGTACGTGTTAAGGCTATCGAATTACAAGCCGTGATTGAGATTAGAGCTACCGTATCCACAAACAGGAAACCAGTGAGACATGAGAGTATTCTTAGCAGTCGTAGTTAGCTAAAAAGATGCAGTCTGAGCTTGGGAGATAAAAAAACAAGAGCACCTAGTGGCGCTCTATCTAAATACTCAAAATCAAATTATTCACCAGCAGACCATTTTTTTATCGGGTCTGCTACAGAAGCATTGCTGAACCGAGAGAAATTCTCCACTACGCTTTGAAAGCATATGGCAACATCTGTGATTCTGGTTCATAATCATCCATCAGGAGCTAGTTAGTTCCTAGCAGCAAATGATGACCATGTTACGAAGCTTGTTAAAGAAGCCTGCGAATTAATGGGATTGGTCTTATTGGATCATCTTATCGTCTCACATTCCAATTATTTTAGTTACCGTGAGAAGACGGACTTGATATAGGTTTATTTTTTAAATTTTAGGGGACCCTGCTCAATCTCTTGTAAAAGCATAGGACTCTACTTGAGTCATATCTATGACAGGAAGTGGAGCTAATGTAGGGACTAGCAATTTTTCTTGCACGATAAAAATCAACAATAGCATTGAAGTCTTTTATTTTATAATACTTTTTATGGATGACGATATCCCTGTAAAAACCGACCGATGAGCGAAATTTACCTTTTAATTTAGCATCTGTTTTTTTACAAAATGTTTTTGCCTTTTTAGACCACTCTTTGAGTTGCTTTTGTTTTTCTTTTTGAGATAGTTTATCAAGATTCTCTTTATCCTTAGAAAATGCTTGATAGCTTTCGGCTGTTAAAAGTCTGTATAGATTAGAAAGTTGAAAAATAAACTTCTATTTCCTTGCTCTTAACAAAAGTGAAAAATATTAGCTTCTAAATCTCTCAAAAATATCATGAGTAGAAGGTGTTTTAAGTTCATTCATGATTTAATAACCTATTAGTAGCTTTAGAGTTCATTGACGACATAGTCGAAAAAGTGTTTTATCTTTGGGGCGATTTTTCAAAAGAGAAATTCAGGATGCCATTGAACACCGAGATAAGGGAAATCATCAGTCGTTGTTACAGACTCGATAATTCCATCTTTAGGATCATGAGCAACAACTTTTAGATTTGGAGCTAAAGGTCTTTAATGCTCTGATGGTGGAAAGAGTTGATATGAGAGATTTCTCCATAGATTTCTCTGAAGAATAGTATCAGGCTCGGTGACTAATCGTTGAGTTGTATACTCAGCGGAAGTATCCTGCCAATGGTCTTCAATATCTTGATAAAGAGTTCCTCCCATAGCCACATTAAAGAGCTGAGTGCCTCGACAAACAGAAAAAAATTGGGTTTCTTCTGTTTAATGGCTTCTTTATATGAGCGCTAACTCAAAAAATATCTCGTCTGAAGGTGGTAGTCGTCGCTATCGATCGCTTTTTAGACTCACCATAGAACTTGGGATCAACATTTTTGACCACCAGTTAGAAATAAGTTTATCAATCAAGCCAATGTAGAAACTGGCCATTTCTTGATCACCAATTGGTAGGATAATGGGGAATTCCTCCAGCTTCCTTGACTCCTTCAACAAAGCCCTTTGGCAGCATAGCTCATCATCAGCTCATCATCAGGATGAGCGTTTTTCATTTCCTGTAATCCCAATAACTGGTTTTTCATAAATGCAATTACGCTTTCTAATCCTCTTTTCGCATGAAATAGAGGAGGGTTTGCAATTCACTAGTTAAGATCGACATATTGAGCCACCACATCTTTTAGTAGATGTGGGATGAACAGGGTGAAAAAGCTTAGTATACCTTTGATACCTGCATCGACCAAAGGAGTTCAGCTACTTCTTGTGATTTGACACTCGGAACAGTTAAGAATAGCAGTTTTACATCTGCTATCTTTTTAATTTTTGTCCTTTGATTTGAGAAATTCCATAAATTGGAATTCCATCGGGAGTTCTTGGTACCAACCTCAGGATGATCATCCAAATCAAAAGCCATGATAATTTTTCATTTTGTTTCGTTCATGGAAAGCGGTAGTGGAGGAGAGCATGCCCCATATTTACCAATACCCACCAACATAACATTTGTAATAGAATTATCATTTTAGAAAGATCAGCGACGTTCATGAGCTTTTTGACATCATAGCCAAATCCACGGCGACCAAGTTCACCAAAGTAGGAAAAAGTCACGTCGAACGGTGGCAGAATCAATACCAATGGCCTCGGCAATTTGTTTTGAATTAGCTCTTTCAATCTTTTCTCGGCATGAAATCTTTTTAAAAGATACGATAATAAAAGAGACAGTCTCTTTGCTGTTGCTTTTGGAATAGCAGACTGTTTTTCTTTCACAAAAATCACAACCTTTCTAAACTACTATTTTATAGAAAGATTGTGAAAAATCAACAAAAACAAGAAAAAAACTAAGAAAAATCTTAGTTTATCTTTGTAAAATCATAGTGAAATAGAAAAAAAGCGATAGAGATCTCCCAGAAGACCCTTGATAGATTTCTTTTCCCTCATAGGTAATGAAGTAATGATCGGTCGTATCCGGAAGAGTCACACATCCTGAAAGTGACAGCATGAGTGCTTCATAGTCTTCGTATTCTACACGCGATCGACTTGATAGGAGTCCTTATAGGGTTAATCGAAACATAGGGACCTTCTATCTTTCACTTTTTAGTGAAAAATACGCACGTTCAACAAGACTGTCCATCAAGAAAGTAGAATTTCTCTTGGTGGATATGAGTTTCTTCCGACTTAAAGATATCAACTAAACGTAGACCAAATTTATCAGTGATGTTAATTTTTGCACCAGTTAAGTCTTTGTTGATGATAATCTTAAGTTGGAAACCTTCACCACTATTTGGAACCTTCTCAAGAAGACGTGTTAGTTCATAGTTACCCAACCTTTGTTTCAAAAAAAGTGTTATCTTTTAAGCGTAAACTTTTTGACAGTTGGACTAAGTGTGTAATCATAACGACAATTTTTGAGACTAATAGTTTGTTCAAATGCCATTGAGTTTATCCTCCAATGATTTCTTTTAGAGTTTGTAGCAGAGGTGATCATTTCTTGCTCTGTATTTTTGAGGTGAAATGCTGACGCGAACGGATTCGTGTAAGCGAGGAGAGTCTTCTCCGTAGAAAGCCTGAAGAACATGACTAACCTGAACGACTCCAGCTGTACAAGCAGAACCAGTTGAAATAGAAATACCCTTCAAGATCCAGACGAAGGTAGTAGTAGATCATTTCGTTGACCTGAAAATCCAATATTTAGGACATAAGGTAGCTGGTCTTTTTCCTTGATTGAGGTAATAGTCTGATCTCAGCCATTTCCTTTTGAAAGAAGGTGTCTGTCAGTTGTTGAACCTTTATCAAAGTTTATGTGCTCTGGATGTTTCTAGATCATCCTTTAGAGCTGCTACCATTCCTATAATGGCAGGGAAGATTTTCTGTTCCCTGCTCTTTTTTCTGTTCTTGATCACCACCATGAAGGTAGGAATCAAAAATCTGTAGATGCAGCATAGAGAAACCAACCCTTTTGGACCATGAAAATTTATGAGCAGAAGCACTGAGAAAATCAATTCCCTAATTCCTCAGGGAAGAATCTCTAACTTTACCGATTGCCTGAACAGCATCTACATGATAGACGGCTGGATGGACTTTTTAGAACCTCACCAATTTCAGCAATTGGTAACAGTGTACCAGTTTCATTGTTAGCATACATAGTAGAAACAAGAATAGTATCTTCACGAAGTGCATTTTTGACTTGGTCTGCAGTGATTTCTTGATGTGTCAGGCTGTAAAATAGTCACTTCAAAACCGAAAATTTTTCAACTAGAGTATTTGATGGGTTCTAGAACAGCGTGGTGCTCAATCGCAGTAGTGATAATGTGCTTTTCCACGATTTTTGATGACGAAGACAGTAGCCGATGATAGCTGTATTATTGCTTTCTGTACCACCAGAGGTAAAGAAATACATGTTGTGGGCTTTGTACCTAGTAAACCTGCTAGTTCTTGACGAGCTTCACGTAATAGTTTACCTGCTTGTCGCCCATGTCCATGAATACTAGAAGGGTTGCCCATATGTTTCTTGCATGACTTGAGTCATTGCTGAGATAGCTACAGAAGACATCGGGTGTCGTTGCAGCATTATCCAAATAAATCAAAAACTCACCTAATTTCTATTTAAATTTAAAATAGTGGACTAACTGGTTTTCTTTCATGAATTCGAACCATAGCATCACCAATCAGTTCGCTTGCAGTGATATATTGTACGTTTCTTTAGGTTTTTCTACTTTCTGTCAATACAGAATCTGTAACCAAGACTTTCCTTGATATTAGTTGCATCTAACAACTCCGCTGCACCATTAACGAATAATCCATGACTGGATACAGCGTAGATTTCAGTAGCACCATCGCGTTCCAAAATTTTAGCAGACTTCAGAGAAAGGTGCGGCCAGTGTTCAGAATGTCATCGATCAAGATTGCTTTCTTACCTTCGACATCACCGATGATGTAACCTTGACTGCGTTCAGAATCATCTTGGGCATAATCAATGATGGCAATTGGAGCATCAAGATATTCAGCAAGACTACGCGCACGTTTTACACCAGAGTTTTTTTAGGGACTAACAACAACCACATCGGAGCCAGTCAAACCTTTATCGCAGTAATGTTTTTGCAAAATAGTGGGATAGTATAGAGGTTATCTACAGGAATGTCAAAGAAACCTTGAACCTGAACGGCATGGAGGTCAAGAGTCAAATACACGACTAACTCCTGCTTTTCACCAACATATTTGCAACCAGTTTTGCTGTAAGTGGTTCGCGAGAAGAAGCGATTCGATCTTGGCGAGCGTAGCCGAAAGTATGGAAGCACAACGTTAATAGTATTTAGCACTAGCACGAACACAAGCATCAACCATAATCAAGAGTTCCATCAAGTGGTTATGTTACTGGATAACTAGTTGATTGGATAATATAAACATCGTATCCACGAACACTTTCCTCGATATTAACCTGGATTTCACCATCTGAAAATTGACGTGAAGATACTTTTCCAAGTGAAACACCTGCAGCATCTGCGATTCTTTTGAGCAATTTCCTGGTTGGAAGATAGTGCGAAAAAGTTTCATGTTTTTGTATCTGACATCGATAAACCGTCCTCTTTAAACTAAGTGAATCAGCTGTAGTGAAACACTTTTTAGTGATAAATATCTCTACAACAGATTCTATTATTTTTCATCTCTTTCTATTTTATCAAAAAAAGTTGATTATTTCAGTATTTTTTTCATATTTTCTATAAAACGAACCAATTTTTGAAGGAGCTTTTCTTGTAATGGATTTCATTTGACCTGTAAAAAATTCTTGGAAAATCAAGACTACCTTGGTTGCCATCTTTCCACTTCTACTCAAGCTCATAGTCTACAATATCAAAGTATTCGCTTTTGATCAAGTGCCATGAGTCCGATCGGAGTTTGCTTTTTCGTAGCGAACAGTAGTTAGGCAACCTAAAAACTACCCAGCCACTGGTTGAAAGTCCACGGCTAGTCAATTCGTCAAGAATCATTCCCTGATGGAAGTTTACATTCTTTCAAGACAATGGTTTTAGCTTCCTCAAGAGCTTAGATCTTGATTGTACTCCATATTTCCAACTTTCTTGTAGGGATCTTTTATAGTCAATTCAGCGCTATTTATCAAAACGTACGAATGCGCATAGCGATTTTATGTTGTCGAAGGTAAAAAAATCAGGCGTGTCTAGGTAGTAATTTTCTTTTTGTGTAACAGGTGTGACTCCTGAAAAAGTGCTCCTGCAATCTTTGATATTCATCCTTGTTTAGAAGTGTTTTTCATTTCAATTTCTAAATGTTTCATTTTTTTACTTTTTTTCCTTTATCTTTGAAAGCGATTGTATGGTATAATAAGCATTGTATTTATTGTATAAGATTTTTCCTAGAAAATCAAAAAACTAGATAAATCAAGTGTATAGAGAATTGGATGAAAAAGATATATGATTACAGAATGGGAAGAATTTTTAGATCCTTACATTCAGGCTGTCGGAGAGCTGAAGATAAAAACTCCGAGGTATTCGAAAAACAATACAGCAAAACAAAATAAACATTCTCCAATTGAGTTTGTAACTGGTCGAGTCAAACCGATCGAAAGTATAAAAGAAAAAAATGGCACGTCGAGGGATTGGATATGACACGTTGGAACAGGACTTTGCAAGATATTGCAGGTTTACGCGTCATGGTTCAATTTGTGAGATGACGTGAGCGAGGTTGTTTGCTATCCTTCGTAAAGAGGCAGGACATGAGAGTGGTACAAGAACGTGATTACATCACTCATCGAAAGGCTTCGGGCTATCGTTCTTACCATTTGATTATTGAGTATACTGTGGACACGATCTACGGGGGCAAAGAAACGATTCTGGTGGAGATTCAGATTCGTACCTTGGCTATGAATTTCTGGGCTACCATCGAGCATTCTCTCAATTATAAATATCAAGGAGATTTTCCAGAAGAAATTAAGGAAACGCTTGGAAATCACAGCCAGGATATCCCACCAATTAGATGAAGAAATGAGTAAAATTCGTGATGATATCCAGGAAGCACAGAGCACTCTTTGATCCATTGCATAGAAAAGTTAAATGACGGGGTAGGGTAAACAGTGACGATACCGATGAAGAATACAGGTAAACGAATTGATCTAATCGCTAATCGTAAACCTCAAAGTCAACGAGTCTTATATCGAATTAAGAGATCGATTAAAAAAAGAATAACTTTTATATTAAATGATAAAACATCCCAGATATCGTGATTTCCATAGGTGGGAGATGGGATGCTTTTTGTCTGCTTTTTCACAAGTATGAAGACCAGCTGGATAAGGTTCGCTTTTGTTGGGTGTTCACACAGGTCATTTAGGCTTTTCTATACGGATTACCGTGATTTTTGAACTAGATCAATTGCTTACTAATTTACAGTTGGATACTGGGGCTCAGGTGTCTTACCCACTTTTAAATGTAAAGATATTTTTTTGGAAAATGGAGAAGTAAAATCTTTCCGTGCTTTTGAATGAGAGCTAGCATTCGGAGAGCTGATAGGACTATGGTTGCCGATATTATCATTAACCATGTGCCATTTGAACGTTTTCGAGGAGATGGCCTGACAGTATCGACGCCAACTGGGAGCACAGCCTATAATAAATCTCTTGGTGGAGCTGTCTTTTGCACCCTACAATTGAGGCCTTACAATTGACTGAAATTGCGAGTCTCAAACAATCAGTGTCTACAGAACCTTAGGGTTCTTCTATCATTGTGCCTAAGAAGGATAAGATAGAATTGATACCAACTCGATAATGACTATCATACGATTTCTGTTGACAATAGCATTTATTCTTACCGTAAATATTGAAAGAATAGAATACCAGATAGATCATCATAAGATTCATTTTTGTAGCAACACCAAGCCATACTAGTTTTTGGAATCGTGTCAAAAGATGCCTTTATTGGTGAGGGTGGATGAATGAGGTTTGAATTTATTGCTGACGAACACGTCAAGGTCAAAAGACATTTTCTGAAAAAAAGCATGAAGTCTCTAAAGGGATTGCTTGCTAAAATCAAGTTTCGAGGTGGAGATATTCGCGTAAACGGTCATCCACAAAATGCAACCTATCTCTTAGATATCGGGGATGTGAGTTGTCATCGATATTCCTCCTGAGGAAGGTTTTGAGACACTGGAAGCAATTGATTATCCACTGGATATTCTGTTTGAAGATGATCATTTCTTAATTCTAAACAAACCCATTTGGTGTGGCCTCGATTCCCTAGTGTCAATCATTCCAATACCATCGCTAATTTTATCAAGGGCTACTATGTGAAAACAGAAACTATGAAAATCAGCAGGTTCACATTGTAACTCAGACTAGATCGAGATACTTCGGGATCTCATGCTTTTTTTGCTAAACATGGTTATGCTCATGCTAGACTAGACAAGCAGTTGCAAAAGAAATCCATTGAAAAGCGCTATTTTGCTCTGGTTAAAGGAGATGGGTTTCTGGAACCTCAAGGTGAGATTATTGCCCCGATTGCCCGTGATGAAGATTCCATTATCACTAGACGAGTGGCAAAAGGTGGTAAATATGCCCATACTTCCTATCGTATTGTTGCAGTCTTATGGGCAATATTCATCTAGTTGATATTCGACTGCATACAGGAAGGACACACCAGATTCGGGTTCATTTCTCCCATATCGGTTTCCCTTTTGCTTGGTGATGACCTCTATGGTGGTAGTCTTGAACATGGCATAGAGCGTCAAGCTCTGCATTGCCATTACTTATCGTTTTATCATCCTTTTCTTGAAGAGCAGTTGGAGATGGAAAGTCCACTGCCGGATGATTTCAACACTCTTATAACTCAGTTATCAAATAATAATTTATCTTAAAAAGGAGTCAAAAACTCATGGAAGTTTTTTTGAAAGTTTAAAAGCCAACTTAGTTGGTAAAAATGCACGTATTGTCTTGCCAGAAGGTGAAGAACCACGTATTCTTCAAGCTACAAAACGCATCGTAAAAGAAACAGAAGTTATCCCTGTCCTACTAGGAAATCCCTGATAAAGATTAAAATTTATCTTGAGATCGAAGGGATCACAGATGGTTATGAAGTCATCGATCCCAGCCCACTACCCTCAATTTGAAGACATGGTAGCATCACTTGTAGAACGTCGTAAAGGAAAAAAATGACTGAAGAAGAAGCTCGTGAAATTTTTGGTTAAAGACGTGAACTATTTTGGTGTTATGTTGGTATACATGGGCTTAGTCGATGGTATGGTTTCAGGAGCTATTCACTCTACTGCGGCAACTGTTCGCCCAGCCCTTCAAATTATCAAGACTCGTCCGAATGTTAGCCGTACTTCAGGTGCCTTCCTTATGGTTCGTGGTACTGAGCGTTACCTCTTTGGTGACTGTGCCATCAATATCAATCCTGACGCAGAAGCCTTGGCAGAAATTGCGATTAACTCTGCTATCACAGCTAAGATGTTCGGTATCGAACCAAAAATCGCTATGCTGAGCTATTCAACTAAAGGTTCTGGTTTTGGTGAAAGCGTTGATAAAGTTGTTGAAGCGACTAAGATTGCTCATGATCTTCGTCCTGACCTTGAAATTGATGGTGAGTGCAATTTGATGCTGCCTTCGTTCCAGAAACAGCTGCTCTCAAGGCGCCAGGAAGCAAGGTTGCTGGACAAGCAAACGTCTTTATCTTCCCAGGTATCGAAGCAGGAAATATTGGCTACAAGATGGCAGAACGTCTCGGTGGCTTTGCAGCGGTTGGTCCAGTATTGCAAGGTTTGAACAAACCAGTTAATGACCTTTCTCGTGGATGTAACTCAGATGACGTCTTCAAACTTACACTAATCACAGCAGCACAAGCTGTACACCAATAAAAATACAAGATAGCTCCTTTTCTGTTAAAGGAGCTTTTCGTTAATTTCAAATCTAAAGATGATAAAAATGTATTTACAAATCATCTTTACAAAGAGGTATTAATCATGGCAAGTACTCAACCTGTTAATTTTAGAGCAGATTCGACTTTTTACCAACAAACGAAAGAAATTTTAGCTGATGAAAAGTTAACCCTATCAGATATTTTTAATGCTGCACTTCGTAAAATTGCGACAGGTGCAGTTGATCCTAAAGAGTTCGTATTTAGTGATTTACAAGAGACTCAATATCAGGTTGCTTTTGAAGACTTGAAAAAGGAAATCTTGATGGGACATCAAGAAATTGAGCAAGGTAAACTAACGTCTTTGGCAGATGTAAGAAAGGAATTTGGACTTGACTAATCATAAGCGTTACCATGTTTCTCTTACGGATCAAGCTAAGAAAGACTTGAGAGAAATACATGATTATATTGTACTGAATTTTTACAGCCAGCAATCTGCCGATAGTAAACTAGACCTTATTCTAACGGCACTAGAAACTTTAGAAACCTTTCCAGAAGCATGTCCTTTGGTTTCAAGTCGAGGTTATGGTGAATTAACAGATGACGGAAAACGTTATCGATATATGCCAATTGAAAATTACTTAGCTTTTTATTATATCGACAAATATGAGGTTTATGTCTCCAGAATTTTAAATTCCAAGCAGAATTGGGCTAAGCTATTCAATAAGTAGAGGTAAAATTTTTTAATTTTTTTTGAATCATTTAGTCCCACTCTTTGTCCCCGCAAGAAAGGAAGTTTTTAAAATTGAAATACAAATTTCTATTATTCGACCTCGATCACACCTTACTCGATTTTGATGCTGCTGAGGATATAGCTCTGACGCAACTCTTAGAAGAAGAAGGAGTAGAGGATATCCAAACTTACAAAGATTATTATGTGCCCATGAACAAAGCCCTTTGGAAGGATTTGGAACAGAAAAAAATTACAAAGGCTGAGTTAATTAACACTCGTTTTGAAAAATTGTTTGCTCATTTTGGTATTGAAAAAGATGGGTCCTACTTAGCACAGCGCTACCAGTTTTTCCTTTCAAAACAGGGGCAGACTTACCTAGGTGTGGAAGATTTATTAAAAATTTGATAAAACAAGGCTATGAGCTCTATGCTGCGACAAATGGAATTACCCTTATTCAAACAGGACGTTTGGAACAATCTGGTATTAAACCGTACTTCAAGGAGATTTTCATCTCAGAGCAACTCCATACCCAAAAACCAGATGCTGAATTTTATGAGAAAATTGGAGCTCGAATCCCTAACTTTGATAAAAATCATGCCCTTATGATTGGTGATTCCTTATCAGCTGATATTCAAGGTGGAAATAATGCTGGCATCGATACCATCTGGTACAATCCTCATCATCTGGAAAAATAAAACCCAAGCCCAGCCAACTTATGAAGTCGACTCTTATCAGGCTCTGCTTGATTGCTTGGGAATCCTTTAAAAATCACAAAAATATAAAAGGTTCTGGAAAACATGATGCATGGAGTGCAAGAAATTCTTGAAAACGCTTCATATCTTTTGACTGTTTTTATTTTTAGGTATAATAAAATTGTACACAGATAAAATAATAAACAGAAAGAAGGAGATTGACATGTACAGTTGAGTTGTTTATGATAAGTAATTCCAATAGTTGTGATTTATTTAGGAGAAAAATATGAGCAAATTAACTAAAAAAATTAAGTATAGGTATCATTTTTGTTATTATGTGGTTTTAACGAATATGTCTACGCTATGGAGGAAGCTATAGATAAAAATGAAATGAGAGTTTGGGAAGAATCTGTTTTAGAAGATATAAATTCTGAAACTCCTAGAGGTGACTGGAAAACAATGGATAGAGCTGCACATGGAGGATGGACATGGAGAGATGGTGTTATTTGCATAACTGATTCATATGCGATAACTCCTCATTTTAACAATGGGCATGCTGGAATTGTAGCAGCTGATCCTTACTATTATGCAACGATTGAATCTAATCCAGGATCAGGGGTTCAAGTTGTATATGGAAATTGGACAAGTCGTTTTAGTGGTAGTACTGTTTATCAAATAGGGGTTAAAAAAACAAGTATTCGAGATGATCAAAAAGTTGCTTATTGGGCCGCTAGACAAATCGGAAAAACCTTATAACTATGAATTTTTCAATATTAATACTAGAAGTAAATTTTTATTGTTCTCAGTTAGTTTGGGCAGGGGTATAAAAGATGTAACAGGAGTAGATATTGGTACTTGGGATTGGGGTTCTGCTATCCATCCGTTTTGAGCTACTTAAATCGAGAGAAACGATATTAATATATAGGAACAAATGAGTATGATATTGAAAAAGAAATAAAAGAGTCAGGAACTTCATGTTGATGATAGGTGCTTGTTGCTGTCTTATTTCGCTAAGTGCCTGTCAGTCAAATAAAGGTAAATTCGGTAGATGATTATAAAATGGCTATCTGGGATAGCGATAAAAATAGCTGTATGTTGATGATTATGATTTAAATGAGTCCAAGGGTAATATAGCTAGAAAAGAAAAAAATACATCTATTGGGCAGAAAGTTTTTCGGAAGCAGGATCCTATTCAACTGCAAAAACAAAAAGATACTCCTGAACTAAAAAGATATGTATCTAGAATTAATAAGGAAACTTTAAGTGAAACATTTAAATTAGCAGGAGGAAATGATGCATATGCATCCATAACAGATGGGGATTATTTATATGCAACTGCTGTCTTTACGGATAGAATTGAATTTTATAAATATGATAATAATTTAGAGGTTGTCACTAATGTTACCATGAAAAATGATGGTCAACTAAATGCCAGTCAACAGTTCGTTATCGTAGATAATTATTTATACTTACTTGTAAGCATATTGGATTTATCAACTCAAATTTCTAATACGGAAATTTGGAAAATGGATAAAAGAATTCAACATCGTCGAAAAATATAATCTTGACGAAACATCAGCATATATGAGAATGGTTAATGTAGATGATGTCTTGTATATTGTGGAAGCACTTGATGGACGTAATTCTAATGGGGAGTATAAGTCAGGAAATAAATTATTGGTTTTTGATTTAAAGAGTCAAAACAAGAATTATATTGATATTCCTGATAAGTATCCAACTAATATTCACTATGATGCTAAAAATAATCAATTGATTATAGAGAATGAAGGATTATATAATGGCGAATTTTCCTTTACTACTGTCAATCTAGACAATTTAGAAGAAAATATTATTCATCTGGAAGGCTTTTAGTACAGAGCAGTATACTGCACCGTATTTTACATTTAAAGATAACATCTATTATTTTTATTCAATGATTCTCTAGTTAAATATGATATTGTTGATAAGAAACAAACCATTATCAATCTAGAAAATTATAAGATAAAAGACGCACATTATTTGATTGTTAAATAGTTTATTTAGTAGGTTAAAAAATAAAAAGTTTAATCTAAAAGATCTAATTAAGTATAATTCTAGTAATCTAGTTTATTACAGATGATATAGAAAAAATCTGCAAGGAAAAAGACTTTTTAAGATTATATGATAGTTTTTGAATTGATTAGCTATCTTTCTGATTGGTGAAGCAGTTATAGCGAAGCTTTTGTAAGATTTTTTTGTATTATCGACAAAAAATTAACTGATGAATTTAAGACCTGTGTCACAAAGAAATTGAATAAATAGTTTAATGAAAAATCTAAATAATCGAACTCAAATGATTTTCTATGAAATTGGCAAAGATTTTATACTTTCTAATACTTCACAGGGTATTGAATAAATACTCTTTGGTATAGATTCTTTGTAAAACCTAACAAAAATATTTAAAAACTGTTAAAAAAGTAGATTGGAGTCTATAAATTACGGGAACATGGGATGCAACGATTTTTTTGGGAATGACACCTCCTTAGATATTAAAGAAGAATTCTTTTGAGAGATACAATCAAGGAGAAGATACAAATACAATTAAAAATGACTTGACGTCGGATTTATACGATGACGATATTTATGATGTCTTGTTCGCCTTAGCACATTGTTTATGGGAAGTTGGGCAATTAGATGATGAATTCTTGCTTGAAATTAAAGAAATCATTCTCAACAAAGAAGATTTAGAACTTGCCCAAGAATTGGGTGCAGATAGTGAATTTTTAGAACAAAGAAGTGAAAATCTAGAAAAGTTTTTTTAGAAAAAAATTAGTGTAAAAAAATAAAAACTTAAATAACTAATTGCTTGTCTACCTCAGACTGATATTAAAATGACCACAAAACCCACCATGAAAGATGTGCGAACAGCACGAATTCTCGATCCAAGTTTTCATAGTGCAGAATACAATTCATTTCGTGACTCTAAGTATTACTACTCTTTTGTAAATTGTATTTCAGGCTATTTAAAAAGTACAGCAACTAAAAAATTTGAAAAATACAATGATTGTGTTTTTGAAATAATAGGCTATCTTTCTGATTGGGGGAGTTGCTGTAGTCTTGAATCTTTCTAAAACTTCTCAAATCTTAATAGATACTTTTTAAAAGTGGTTTAGATAGCCACTTTTTGCTATAATAGAGGCAGTATTAACGAAGGAGTCGGCTATGGAACATTCATCTTGGCATGCTTTGATTAAAGAGCAATTACCTGAAGGTTATTTTGGGAAAAATAAATCACTTTATGGAGCAAGTTTATGCTCAAGGAACTGTTTATCCGCCTAAGGAAAAAGGTTTTTCAGGCTCTTTTGACGACTCCTCTGGAAGAGGTTAAAGTGGTAATTCTAGGCCAAGATCCCTATCATGGGCCTGGTCAAGCTCAGGGCTTGAGTTTTTCAGTTCCAGATTCTATTCCAGCACCTCCTTCTTTACAAAATATTTTAAAAGAGCTTGCGGATGATATTGGGGTAAAACCGTCTCATGACTTGACCTCTTGGGCCGAGCAGGGAGTCTTGCTTCTCAATGCTTGCTTGACTGTCCCTGCTGGACAGGCAAATGGTCATGCTGGTCAGATATGGGAACCATTTACAGATGCTGTGATCAAGGTTGTCAATAACCTAGATAAACCCGTAGTTTTTTTGTACTCTGGGGAGCCTATGCACGTAAGAAGAAGTCCTTGGTTAAAAATTCTCAGCACTTGATTATCGAATCAGCCCACCCAAGTCCTCTTTCTGTTTACAGAGGATTTTGGGGCTCTAAGCCTTTTTCTAAGGCCAATGCATTCTTAAAAGAAACAGGACAAGAGCCAATTGATTGGCTTAGATAAGGAGAAAATATGCCTCAGTTAGCGACGATTTGCTACATTGATAATGGAAAAGAATTGCTCATGCTCCATCGCAATAAAAAGCCTAATGATGTCCATGAAGGAAAATGGATCGGTGTAGGTGGAAAGTTAGAGCGTGGAGAAACTCCACAAGAATGTGCTGCTCGTGAGATTTTAGAAGAAACTGGTCTAAAAGCAAAACCAGTATTAAAAGGAGTTATCACCTTTCCAGAGTTTACACCGGACTTGGACTGGTACACCTATGTATTTAAGGTAACAGAGTTTGAGGGTGATTTGATTGACTGTAACGAAGGGACCTTAGAATGGGTTCCTTACGATGAAGTTTTAAGCAAACCGACCTGGGAAGGTGACCATACCTTTGTCGAGTGGCTTTTAGAAGATAAGCCCTTCTTTTCAGCAAAGTTTGTCTATGATGGTGATAAATTATTGGACACTCAAGTGGATTTCTACGAATAAAGGAGTAAAGTTATGTTAGTAATCAAAAACGGCCGTGTGATGGATCCAAAGTCTGGTTTGGATCAAGTTTGTGATGTTTTGGTTGATGAAGGGAAAATCATTCAAATCGCTCCTGAAATCCAGGAAGAAGGTGCTCAAGTAATAGATGCTACTGGTCTTGTAGTTGCGCCTGGTTTGGTGGATATCCATGTCCATTTCCGTGAACCTGGTCAGACTCATAAAGAAGACATTCATACAGGAGCACTGGCAGCAGCTGCAGGTGGTTTTACGACAGTCGTAATGATGGCTAATACCAATCCAACTATCTCAGATGTTGAGACTTTGCAGGAAGTTCTTCAATCTGCAGCCAAGGAAAAAATTAACGTTAAGTCTGTAGCAACGATTACCAAAAACTTTAATGGTCAAGACTTAACTGATTTTAAAGCCCTTTTAGAAGCTGGTGCTGTTGGTTTTTCTGATGACGGAATTCCTCTTGAAAGTAGTAAAGTTGTCAAGGAAGCCATGGAAAAAGCTAAAAAACTCAACACCTTTATCAGCTTGCACGAAGAAGATCCTGGTTTAAATGGTACGCTTGGTTTAACGAAAATATCGCTAAAGAGCATTTTCATATCTGCGGTGCAACAGGAGTTGCGGAGTATGCAATGATTGCACGTGATGTCATGATTGCCTATGCAACCAAGGCTCATGTTCATATTCAGCATTTGTCTAAAGAAGAAAGTGTCAAGGTTGTGGAATTTGCTCAAAATATGGGTGCAAACGTAACTGCAGAAGTAGCTCCACAGCATTTTTCTAAGACTGAAGCTCTGCTTTTGACTAAAGGAAGTAACGCTAAGATGAATCCACCTCTTCGTTTGGAGACTGATCGTCGCGCCGTCATTGAAGGTTTAAAATCTGGAGTCATTTCTGTCATTGCTACTGACCACGCGCCTCACCATACTGACGAAAAAAATGTTGAGGATATTACCAAAAGCTCCATCAGGTATGACAGGTTTGGAAACTTCTTTGTCACTAGGTTTAACCTACTTGGTTGAAGCTGGCGAGTTGAGTTTAATGCAATTGCTAGAAAAAAATGACCTACAATCCAGCAAAACTTTATAATTTTTGAAGCAGGTTATCTAACTGAAAATGGTCCAGCTGATATTACGATTTTTGATGATAAAGCTGACCGAATCGTTGACACACATTTTGCTTCTAAAGCAGCTAATTCACCATTCATTGGTGAACAATTAAAAGGGCAGGTCAAATATACTATCTGTAAGGGACAAATCGTTTATCAAGCAGATTAGGAGCTTGAGGATGAATTATTTTCGTAAACTTAGAAATCGTAAAACGAAATGCTTGTCATGGAGTATATTGTCCAGCCGCTAACCGTGCTAAAATTCAGTATGAAACCAAGGAAAAAAAGCTGATCACGCCGTAGACTATGATAATGGTGGCTTGGTTAGAAGCTATTATTGCGCCTCATGTAATTGTTGGCACACGACATCAAAAGTTAGTAATCCACCCTTGAGCTTGAGAAAATATGGCTTAAAGCTTTTTGGCTTGGATGAAAAGGAGTAGAAAAGAGTAGGTATGCATACAACAAAAAAACCATTAAAAGACAAAAATCATCTTATTTTTTTAAAAATTTTCTTTTCCTATTTTAATTTATCAATTCGCTAATTTTTCCGCATCTTTTGTTGATACCACGATGACGGGCCAATATAATACTCTTGATCTAGCAGGTGTTTCAATTGCGACTAGTTTATGGAATCCTTTCTTTACTTTCCTGACAGGAATTGTCTCAGCCTTGGTCCCTATTATTGGACACCATTTGGGACAAGGAAAAAGAAAGAAGTTTCTTCAGATTTTTTTATCAATTTCTTTATTTGGCTTTAGCCTTATCTATCCTACTTTTTTGCTTGGTTTTCTTTTTAGCACCAATTGTGTTACAATTCATGGGGCTGGAAGTGGCTGTATCCAGTGTTGCCATACGTTATCTGTGGCTCTTAGCCATCGGTATTATTCCTCTCCTGCTTTTTAGTGTTATTCGTTCGCTACTTGATACGCTAGGACTGACAAAATTGTCAATGTATCTCATGCTTCTTTTACTACCTTTAAACAGTGGATTTAACTATTTACTAATATATGGAGCTTTGGGTTTTCCTGAGTTAGGAGGTGCAGGAGCAGGTCTGGGGACTTCCCTTGCCTACTGGGCTTTGTTGCTGATTTCGGTTTTGGTCTTGTTAAAACATAAAAAGCTCAAGGAATATCAACTCCAAAAACCTATGCCCCTACAAATCAAAAAAATCAAGGAAGCTATTTATCTTGGTCTACCAATTGGTGGGACTGTATTTGCTGAAGTTGCCATTTTTTCAGTTGTTGGTTTAATTATGGCGAAATTCTCATCTCTTATTATTGCCAGTCATCAGTCAGCTATGAATTTTTCAAATCTGATGTATGCTTTTCCTATGAGTATTTCAACTGCTATGGCTATTGTGATTTCTTATGAGGTAGGAGCTAAACGATTAGACGATGCTAAACAGTATATCCATATTGGTCGTTTAACAGCAATGATGTTTGCAATTTTAACACTTAGCTTTCTTTACATCTATCGTGAAAATGTAGCCAGACTATATGGTCAAGATCCAGAATTTATCCAACTAACAGCTTCTTTTATGACCTATAGCTTGTTCTTCCAGTTAGCTGATACCTTTGCGGCACCTTTGCAAGGGATTTTAAGAGGTTACAAGGATACGATTGTTCCTTTTTGCCTTGGTCTTCTTGGATACTGGGGTGTAGGGATTCCGCTTGGCTTATATCTTGATTATTCGACTAGTTTAGGTGCGTACTCCTATTGGATTGCTCTTATCATTAGTTTAATGGTAAGTGGAATTCTTTATCAGTGGCGTTTACAAGTTATTATGAAAAGATTCAAATGATTTGTTGAAAAATAATGAAAAAAATAACTTGTGAAATTTGTATTTTTATATAAAGAAAAGTCTTGATTTTATTGACTTTTTCTTTTTTTATATTGTGAAAAATTGCAGGCATATTTTTTTGACACAAATTAACCTATACAGTAAAAATAGAACTATAAGAAATTTAAACTTAGAAAGGCAAGATTATGTCAACTTTAGATAAAAAAATCTTTTTGCTTGAGATGTTCCGTAAGATGGAAGAAATTCGTCGTATGGATTTAAAAAAATTGCTCAATTAGTAAAAAAAGGTAAAAGTGCCAGGTATGACGCACTTTTTCTGTTGGTGAGGAAGCTGCAAACGTTGGGGCTATGTTAGCTCTAAACGAAGACGACCTCATAACATCGAACCACCGTGGTCACGGACAAGCCATTGCTAAAGGAATCGACCTTAATGGTATGATGGCTGAAATCCTTGGTAAAGTATACTGGAACTTGTAAAGGTAAAGGTGGATCTATGCATATCGCCGACCTTGATGCAGGTAACCTTGGTGCCAACGGTATTGTCGGTGGTGGTATGGGGATTGCAGTAGGTGCTGCCCTTACTCAACAAATGAAAAACACTGGTAAAATCGTTGTCTGCTTCTTTGGTGATGGAGCGACTAACGAAGGTGTATTCCACGAAGCTGTTAATATGGCTTCAATTTGGAATCTTCCAGTAATTTTCTACTGTATCAATAACGGTTACGGAATCTCTGCCGATATTAAGAAAATGACAAATGTCAAGCATATCCATGAGCGTAGTGCTGCTTACGGTATTCCTGGAATGTTTATCGAAGACGGTAACAATGTTATCGATGTCTACGAAGGATTTAAGAAAGCAGTTGACCATGTTCGTTCTGGTAAAGGTCCTGTCTTGATTGAAAGTGTAACCTATCGTTGGCTTGGTCACTCATCTTCAGACCCTGGTAAATATCGTACACGTGAAGAAGTAGAAGAATGGAAACAAAAAGATCCAATCGAAAACCTTCGCAAGTACCTTGTTGAAAATAAAATTGCTAGTGCAGAAGAACTTGAAGAAATTCAAGCGCAAGTTAAGGAAGCAGTGGAAGCATCTGTTAAATTTGCTGAAGAGAGTCCATTCCCTCCACTAGAATCAGCATTTGAAGATATATACGCAGACTAAGGAGTAGTAGAGAAAATATGGAAACTAAATTAATGTCTTTCCGCGATACCATTATCCTTGCAATGTCTGAGGAAATGCGTCGCGACGAAAAATGTACTCTTGATGGGTGAAGATGTCGGTGTCTTTGGTGGAGACTTTGGTACATCTGTAGGTATGCTTGAAGAATTTGGACCAGAACGTGTTCGTGACTGTCCGATTTCCGAAGCAGCTATTTCTGGAGCAGCTGCTGGTGCTGCTATGACTGGACTTCGACCAATCGTTGACATGACTTTCATGGACTTTTTCTGTTATTGCCATGGATAATATCGTCAACCAAGCAGCTAAAAACTCGTTACATGTTTGGTGGTAAAGGTCAAGTGCCGATTACAATCCGCTGTGCCGCTGGTAACGGAGTAGGTTCTGCAGCACAACACTCACAATCATTGGAATCTTGGTTCACTCATATCCCAGGATTGAAGGTTGTAGCTCCAGGTACACCAGCTGATATGAAGGGACTTCTTAAGTCTTCTATCCGTGACAACAACCCAGTCATCATCCTTGAATACAAATCAGAATTTAACCAAAAAGGTGAAGTTCCAGTTGATCCGGACTATACAATTCCCACTTGGTGTTGAGAAATCAAACGCGAAGGAACTGATGTAACAGTTGTAACATACGGTAAAAATGCTTCGTCGTGTCATGCAAGCAGCTGAAGAATTGGCTGAAGAAGGGCATCTCAGTAGAAGTAGTAGACCCACGTACTTTGGTTCCACTTGATAAAGACATCATCATTAACTCAGTTAAGAAAACTGGAAAAAGTAGTTCTTGTCAACGATGCCCACAAGACAAGTGGTTTTTATCGGTGAAATTTCAGCTATTATCTCAGAATCAGAAGCATTTCGATTATTTAGATGCACCTATTCGCCGTTGTGCAGGTGAGGATGTACCAATGCCTTATGCACAAAAATCTTGAAAAATGCAATGATTCCAACAGTTGAAAGCATCAAAGATGCAATCCGTAAAACTCACAACAAACAATAATACATAAAAATAAATTATGTAAACAAATTAAATCAGACGAGAAGCTTTGTATCTAATAGATGACAAAGTTCTCTACAGGTACCCTTGATATCTTAGATTAGAGCTACGAGGCTAAAAGTCTGTGTGAAAAAGATAAACTTTCCTAGAAACTAAAGTTTCTTCGTCAAGTTTCCTATTTTCACTTTGACTTTTAAACGCCCTTTGCATCATGTAATTGAATTCGGACGGAGGTCTGTGAAAAAAAGATAGATTTCCTTGTGTTCATCGAACACATCGTCAATCTCCTATTTTTTCATTGCCCTCTTCGTCCTTAATATCTTAGTATAGAATAGGAGAGGTCATGGCTGATGATAAGCTAAGAGCGACTCCTGCAGCTAGAAAATTAGCGGATGATTTAGGAATTAATCTCTACGATATTTCTGGCTCAGGCGCAAACGGTCGTGTCCACAAAGAAGACGTGGAAACATTTAAAGACACTAATGTGGTTCGCATTTCACCACTTGCAAAACGAATTGCCCTTGAACATAACATTGCATGGCAGGAAATCCAAGGAACTGGTCATCGTGGTAAGATTATGAAGAAGGATGTTTTAGCTTTCCTTCCGGAAAATATTGAAAACGATACGATTAAGTCACCTTCTCAGATTGAAAAAGTGGAAGAAGTTCCAGATAACGTAACTCCTTATGGGGAAATCGAGCGTATTCCAATGACACCGATGCGTAAGGTTATTGCTCAACGTATGGTTGAATCATACTTGACTGCACCAACCTTCACGCTTAACTACGATGTCGATATGTCTGAAATGCTTGCCCTTCGTAAGAAAGTCCTTGATCCAATCATGGAAGCAACTGGTAAGAAAATTACCGTTACAGACTTGCTTTCACTTGCGGTTGTTAAGACTCTTATGAAACACCCGTACATTAACGCTTCATTAACGGAAGATGGTAAGACAATTATCACTCACAACTATGTCAACCTTGCGATGGCTGTTGGAATGGATAATGGTTTGATGACGCCAGTTGTTTATAATGCTGAAAAAATGAGCTTGTCTGAGTTGGTAGTTGCCTTCAAAGATGTTATCGGACGTACTTTGGATGGTAAACTAGCTCCTAGCGAATTGCAAAATTCAACCTTCACTATCAGTAACTTGGGAATGTTTGGTGTTCAATCGTTTGGTCCAATTATTAACCAACCGAACTCAGCAATCCTTGGAGTTAGCTCGACAATTGAGAAACCTGTAGTAGTAAATGGTGAAATCGTGATTCGTCCAATTATGAGTCTTGGTTTAACAATTGACCACCGTGTCGTAGATGGTATGGCTGGTGCTAAGTTTATGAAAGACTTGAAAGCTTTAATTGAAAACCCAATCTCAATGTTGGTTTAAAGTATTTGTTTTAGAAATATAGATAGAGGAAGTAAGATATGGCCTTAGAAGTAATTATGCCAAAAGCCGGCGTGGATATGACAGAAGGACAAATCGTCCAATGGAATAAAAAAGTCGGAGAATTTGTAAAAGAAGGAGAAATCCTTTTGGAAATCATGACTGACAAAGTCAGCATGGAATTGGAAGCAGAAGAAGACGGTTACTTGATCGCTATCCTGAAAGGGGACGGCGAGACTGTTCCTGTTACTGAAGTTATCGGTTATCTTGGTGAAGAAGGGGAAAAATATCCCAACAGCTGGAGCAGCAGCACCAGAAGCTAGCCCAGCACCTGCAGCAAGTGCTTCAAACGATGATGGTAAGAGCGATGATGCTTATGATATCGTTGTTATTGGTGGAGGACCTGCTGGTTATGTTTCTGCCATTAAAGCAGCTCAATTAGGTGGTAAGGTTGCTCTTGTTGAGAAATCTGAACTTGGTGGAACTTGTTTGAACCGTGGATGTATCCCAACTAAGACTTACCTTCACAACGCTGAAATTATCGAGAATATCGGTCATGCAGCAAATCGTGGTATCGTGATTGAAAATCCTAATTTCACAGTTGATATGGAGAAACTTTTAGAAACTAAATCTAAAGTTGTCAATACCCTTGTAGGTGGTGTTGCAGGACTTCTTCGTAGCTATGGAGTTGATGTTCATAAGGGTATCGGTACTATTACTAAAGATAAGAATGTCTTGGTAAATGGTTCTGAATTGCTTGAAACTAAGAAGATTATCCTTGCTGGTGGTTCAAAAGTAAGCAAGATTAACGTTCCTGGAATGGAATCATCACTTGTTATGACTAGTGACGATATCCTTGAAATGAATGAAGTACCAGAAAGCCTCGTGATCATTGGTGGTGGAGTTGTCGGTATTGAGCTTGGTCAAGCCTTCATGACATTTGGTTCAAAAGTTACTGTTATCGAAATGATGGATCGCATTGTTCCAGCAATGGATGCAGAAGTATCTAAAAACCTTCGCTTGATTCTTGAACGCAAAGGTATGACTATCTTGACAGGTACTAAACTTCAAGAAATCATTGAAGAAGATGGCAAACTCCGTATCAAAGTTGAAGGAAAAGATGATATCATCGCAACTAAAGCTCTTCTTTCAATCGGTCGTGTTCCAGATCTTGAAGGAATCGGAGAAGTTGAGTTTGAGTTAGACCGTGGTCGTATCAAGGTTAACGAGTACATGGAAACTTCTGTTCCTGGTATTTATGCACCAGGTGATATCAACGGTACTAAGATGTTGGCCCACGCTGCCTTCCGTATGGGTGAAGTAGCGGCTGAAAATGCCCTTAAAGGAAACCACGCTGTTGCCAAATTGAACTTGACTCCTGCAGCTATTTACACACTTCCAGAAGTAGCAGCAGTTGGTTTGACTGAAGAACAAGCTCGTGAGAAATATGATGTCCAAATCGGTAAATTCAATTTTGCAGCAAACGGACGTGCCATTGCATCTGATGCAGCTCAAGGATTTGTTAAAGTCATTGCCGACAAGAAATATGGTGAAATCCTTGGTGTTCATATCATCGGTCCTGCTGCTGCAGAGTTGATCAACGAAGCGTCAAGCATCATCGAAATGGAAATCACTGTTGAAGAAATGCTTAAGACAATCCACGGACATCCAACATACTCTGAAGTTATGTACGAAGCATTTGCGGATGTACTTGGAATGGCCATCCATTCACCTAAGAAAAAATAAAAATAGATAGATTAGACTGGAATTATTTTCCAGTCTCTATCGTATTAGAAGGTATCTTATGAAATACATTATCAATCATTCAAACGACACTGCCTTTAATATTGCTTTAGAGGAGTACGCTTTTAAGCATCTTCTTGATGAAGATCAAATCTTCCTTCTTTGGATCAACAAACCATCTATCATTGTAGGTCGTCACCAAAATACCATCGAAGAAATTAACCGTGACTATGTACGCGAAAACGGTATTGAAGTAGTCCGTCGAATCAGTGGTGGTGGAGCTGTTTACCATGATTTGAACAACCTTAACTATACCATCATTTCAAAAGAAGATGAAAACAAGGCCTTTGACTTCAAGAGCTTCTCTACTCCAGTTATCAATACTTTGGCTGAACTTGGTGTTAAAGCTGAATTTACAGGCCGTAACGACTTAGAAATCGACGGTAAGAAATTCTGTGGAAATGCACAGGCTTATATCAATGGCCGTATCATGCACCATGGTTGTCTTCTCTTTGACGTGGATTTGTCTGTCCTAGCTAACGCACTTAAAGTATCTAAGGACAAATTTGAGTCTAAAGGTGTTAAATCAGTTCGTGCTCGTGTAACTAATATTATCGATGAGTTGCCAGAAAAGATCACTGTTGAAGAATTCCGTGATTTACTCTTGGAATACATGAAAAAAGAATACCCTGAGATGACTGAGTATGTATTCTCAGATGAAGAATTGGCTGAAATCAATCGCATCAAAGAAACTAAGTTTGGTACTTGGGACTGGAACTATGGGAAATCACCTGAATACAATGTCCGTCGTGGAACTAAATTCCCAAGCGGTAAGGTTGAAATCTTTGCGAATGTTATTGAGTCAAAAATTCAAGACATCAAGATTTACGGTGACTTCTTTGGTATCGAAGACGTAGCAGCAGTAGAAGATGTCCTTCGTGGTGTCAAATACGAACGTGAAGATGTCCTCAAAGCCCTTCAAACCATTAACCTAGGTCGTTACTTCGCAGGAATTACTGCAGAAGAAATTGCTGAGGCTGTTGTTGAATAAAAAAAAGAAGTTGGTTTTTCCAGCTTCTTTTTTTGTAGCTATTATTTACATAATTTATATTATGTATTTTATAAACTATCCAAGGCATTTTTCTGTTCGTCATTAACGATATGCGTATACAAGTCGGTAACCTGAGTGCTAGCATGTCCTAGCTGATGGCTGACCAAAACCTGGGATTTGGTTGCATCATAGAGACGGGTAGCAAGAGTATGGCGCAGTTTGTGGGGGGTTACGCGGACTTTGAAGTCTTCAGAATACTTGGCCACCATCTTTTCAACACTAGAAGCATCAATCCGGTTCGGAACACCTCGATATAAGGTTAGAAAGAGGGCTGTATCAGTTTTTTCTGTCTTATAACGTTTGTCTCGAATAGCGAGATATTGTTCTAAATAAGGCTTAGCAAAGGCAGCAACATTAACCGAGTCTCTTTTTCCACCTTTTCGAGTGACGTCAATCACCATCATCTTAAGGTTGAGGTCTCGAAGATCCAGGTTAACGGCTTCAGAGAGACGGACACCAGAGGCAAGAAGGAGTGCGATAATGGCTAAATCACGCTCTTTATTCTTATTAAAGGAAGATAAGGCCCGATTTGAAAGTGTTTTGGGGTATTCTTGGTCGATATAGTTCAGGAAACCTTCTGTCTCATCACCTAAAAAGAGCTTTTGCTTGATATTTTCAGCCCGAGCAGCTAAGGTTTCTTTCTTTTTCTTGGTTGCAACCTTCTTCATGACATTACGGTAGAAATAAGGTTCCCCTTGCTCGTTTTCAACTTCCTCAGTCAAATACTTATAAAGACTAGAAAGTGCAGAAAGGGTACGGTTAATGGTTGTTTGAGAAACCCCATTTTTAGTCGTATTGGCATTGAGCAGAGGACGCTCACGCAAGTAAAGAATAAAGGATTCCATGTCTTTCTTGGTCATGTGCTCTAGAACCTCTAAAGGGATATTAGCCATGGTGTCAGCATCTGATATACCAGATTCCAAGACCCAGGTGAAAAATCGATCGTATTCTTTTAAGTATTCGTACAAGGTCGTAAAACTGTATGGAACAGCCAGTTTCGATTGATAGTATTCCAATACATACCAAGGCATGACTTGTTTGAGTTTATCAATACGTTCTAATAAGATCTCACGTTTCATGTTTTTCTCCAAATCTTTCTATACTAGTAGTATAGCATAGCTAGATATATTTTTCAAGAAAATTATAGTTTTTCGGAAAGATGTTATAGGGTTTATATAGGACTGTTTTGTTTCAAACGCATAACCAAAAAAATTTTTTAAGCCAATTATACTCAATTATGTACTTTATTTAAGTGAACACTGGAAATTTTTTACTACTCTCAATTCAGTTGAAAATGTACTTTATTTAAGTGAAAACTAAAAAATTTTCAAATGTACATTTTGACAATAAAAAAACACTCTAATATCAATTTAATGAAATTTAGAGTGTTTTTATTTATCTATATTTTTTCAAACTGTACAAAGTGTTCTTGCTTTCTTCTGTGGCCTTTGCAAATGGAACACGACCTTTTATTGCGTTTTTTGTATGCCATTCTTTCTTTTACTTGAATTTTGTAACGGTGATTAAGATTTTCTTGACATATCCACCATACAGGCAGAATACTCAACTCTGTAATTTCAGTTGGACTTACTATCAAGGAGTTATTTAGATAATCCCACTCATTCATTAGACTTTGTTGCGTTGTTGCTAAATCGTTAAATCCTTTTAATACTTTTTGATTTCTACAGTATGGACAAGAATTTTCTCTGTAAAATTTTTCTTTAATAACTTTCTGATATTCTCCAGTACATACAGGGCATTTCCACCATGCATTATATGTTGAATTTGCCCTTACTGAAGACATTTCTTGTTTATTTAATGATGACCATTCTTTAATTAACCAAGGATGTGTTGTTTCAAGATCATTATAACCTTTTGCAGTCTTCTTAAAAGAACAATATGGACAACATTGGTCGTTTTTGTGGCGATCAGAAATTTTTGCTTTAAAACTTCTGTGACATTTTCGACAAATCCAATTGGTTAAAGCATTTGAATCATAAAAGAAGGTATCAATATCACCATTCAGTTCTTTTACCCATTCATTGTTTAAGTACGGTTTAACATAGCTTAGTGTTTCATTTGGTTTAGGAATTTTTTTATTACAGTAAGGACATATAGAATTGAGACTATTAGAATTATTGTTTGTAAACACACCTAGAACAATCCCTAATCTCTCCTGAAATTCTAAATCACAACAATCACAAATCCAATTAAATATTTTATTCTCGGTTTCTGACGATTTCGTCACCTCATCAGGTTTTTCTACATTCTTGCTACTCCAAAGGTCACACAACTCAGGATAAGTATCTGCAATTGTATTATAACCTTTTAATGCTTGTTCATCATTACAATATGGACAGCTATCTATTACTTCTTTTCTTATTGGAATTGAACAAAGGTATTCACCTTGACAAACAGAACACTTCCACCAATATTTTTTTGTTTCAATGTGGCTCAATGCTAAATGAACAGGCAATCCATTTTTATCGCTCCATTCTTCCTGTAATTTTGGGAAATTATAGAGTATATCATTGTTAAAAACAAGTGTATCCCAATCACAACGATTAGGACAAGTTTGAAAATTACTATTCTCTAAGTCGGTTCTTAAAATCATTTCAATTGGACTACAATAAAAACTGACTTTGCAGCAAGGGCATTTCCAATTTATGCATTTAGAAGACTTATACCAGTATTCAGAAATAGGTTTATCATTACTTTTATCCCAAAATTTCTCTAAATAAGGATGAGTTTCTTGTAAAGTATTATATCCTTTTAACATCAATTTATTATCACAATAAGGGCAGCCTTCAAGATGCCTTTTGACAACACTACATTCATATTGACCATGACATTTAAAACACTGCCATCTTACTAAGATGTTGGATAAACTATCAATCATATTACTTTTTACATGAGTTGGAATAAATTGCTTAAAAAGATTTCTATCTGTATGTAATAGGGGGTTCGCTTTCACTTTAATTGAGGTATCGAATGTAGCTTTACAGTTAGTACAATAGAAACTATATCTTTTGATTCTTGAAATTAGCTGATCAATAGACAACTTAAAGATATGGTCACATTTGTCGCATTTCCAATTTCTAGGGATTGTAACATTGTCACTTAACTTCAGATCATTAAACTCTACATCGTTTTGCTCCCCTGGAAGATAAATTTTCCGAAGATTAGGGTATGCTTTAGTGTAAGGTACAAAATGTGTACTTTCATTACATCCGACATGAACAAGCTCTTGATTATGTTTATTGATTAATTTAGAAGTGTTTGCTACATCTTTCCAACCAACATGACAGGTAGGACATTTGAAGTGAAATAACCTCTTTGAAGAAAAAGATAAATTATCAATCTCTTCCTGAATGGTTTCTATATTTTCATAATGAAAGTTTATGTACCTTAGAAAGTTAGGAATCCTTGCAGATATAGAGTTTTCCCCTTTTATGAACACTTTTCCAAGCTCACATACAGGACAGATTTTTGAATGATTTTGAATATTCTTATAAGATTTTGATGTACTTGCTTTCCATTCATAAGAACAGGTAGGACATTTCCAGTTAATGTGTTTTTTACTGGTAATTGTTATTTTTTCTACATCTATTTTGATATTCTTGTCAAAGTCCCAATAGTTCAATAAGGCTGGAAAATCAGTGATTAAGTCTGACATTTTCTCCTCCTAATACTTAGTCTTGTTATCCAGTAAGTCTTTTATTTCCAAAATCTTACTTTTGCTTGTTTGCTTTTCAGTATGAGTATGTTTTTCAAAAGATATTTTTGTGTCTGAAGTAATAACATTCTCACTAAGATACTTCTTAGTTACTAGTTGCTGATCAGATTTTAACAAGCCCTCTTCTTTTAACAATTCATTCGCAATATCAGGATACAAACTAGTTTTAAGAAGATTCCTTAACTTTTTGTTTTCCTCTAATAATTCTTTGTTTAACGCTGTCTGCTCCTTTATTTCAGCATTCTTTTCATTAAGTTGTGCTACCTCATTTTTCAACTCTGAAACTCTTGTTTTGAGCTTACTGGCTTCTTCCTTATATTCTATTGCTGCATCAACAACTCTTTTATAATAATTGTTAAGTTCCATCAATGCTGATTTGATTGCTTTAGGGGTTCTATTGGTCATTAAGAAACGTTCTACATCTAGAGTTTTATACGTTATAACTGTTTGATAAGTGTCGTCTTCAAATAGTTCCAATCTATCATTAAGGGCTTGTCTAAATTCTTTGTTTCTTCTAATCGTTGTGTCTGCAACCTGCGGAAATCCGTTGCTTCTAAGGTAATTTCCAAACTGTGGAATTTTGAATAGTCTAGGATTATTCGAACAATGTTCCAGTAAATAATGTTCAAATAATAATAGCAATTCTTGATTATCAATATACTTCTTTCTAGCCATTTGAGAACTCCTGTAAGGATAAATGTTTTTCAGTTAGATATTCTTGATAAGAATGACTAACTGTTTTAAGTTTTAATAATGCCTCACCAATATCTTCTATATTCCCCTTTCCTTGTCGAACTCTTTTTATAGCCTCATCTACAATTAAAGCTTCCTCGTCGATTGATTTCTTAAAGGATTTATCCATAGAGAAATAATCTTTTCCAGCTTTTCTGTAAAATGGACAACTAGTACAAGCACCAAGCTCTGCATGTGAGCTAATGACTTTAAGACAGTCTGAATAATCACCTTCCGCAAATCGAGGTGAATAACATCTGCCCTTATTATCAAGAGGAACATAGTTTTTATTAATGGTGTATTTATGTTGAGTTTTACTTATAGCGTAAGACGTTTGAGAGTTTGTTAATTTACGATAAAGCTGATAGCTCCTACATTCAATAAACTGACTCAGATTTGAAAAATAATGTGAAGATGTTGTGATACTATCATGTCCAGCTAAGAGCATTGCTGTTACTGGACTAGCTCCTTCTGCTATCAAATTGATCATTGCAATGTGTCTAGTATCTCCAATATGAATGAAATTAATCTCATGATCGTCTAATTGATTTGGGGAATTGATATGATGGACAAAATACCCATACTGTTGAGATACAATCTCATTAAAGAAATATTTTAAAATTGTATTTAAGTTACTGTACGTCAAGAAACGGTTTTTAGTACTAGCAATACGTTTCCATTTCCGATAATGAGAGTCTGTCACAAATAGGGTATCTAACTGTGTAGATGATAAGTCTTTGGTTAGCTCTAAATAATTTAAAATCTCACTCGCAAGCTTAAATGGTACTTCGTAAGTTGTTAAATAATAATCCTCTGAAATTTTATGGGATACTCCCTTGTCTTTTCCTTTTAAGTTATTTCGTCTGAGAGTTAAGTAATATTTTCCGTCTTTTTCTGTGAGACAATTTCTCTGAGTGAGCAAAAACTCCCTTGGTCTAAGTGGTACTACTGCTGTTATTTGCCACCATAAGTAAAGAGGGTAGTAAAACAATCTTTCCTCATCTAATAATGATTTAACCCAATAGTCGTTTAAAATATCATTAAATAAAAAATAGGATTGAAATTGGGCTAACTTTCGCTGTTTTTTAGTGTTCAGTTGATAACTAACATTTAAAAGTTCATCTAGTTGCTCAATCAGTTGGGTTAATTCGTTACTCTCTAAACATGGTAGTGTAGAAAGAAAATCTATACATACTGAGGGGTTGGAAATCTTCATATTTGCTAATGAGAAGGCTTCGTTCACTTTTAGTTCTCTGACTAATTTCTTTATATCTCTTAAAAAGGCTTGGAGAGTGATTAAAACATGATGTTCCATAGATAGCACTATAAAAACTCTTTAAGTAGGTAACAAAAATCATCAAAAAGATAATTGAAATACTTGTTCATAAAACCTTTTTATATTGGAATTTATTCAAGTTAAAAATGAAGCTAACGTTAGAATATTCATTAGTCGTTTCCCATTTATTTTCTTCAAAATTGGTGGTTAGAATAATCCCTTTTTCAACATAGTCTTGAAAACATTCTTTTGCGCTCTCAATCATATTGTCATCAAACAGGATAATTTCATTTACTTTACGAAATAATTTTGATTGATTATTCAACTGACTAACTCCTTAATAATATCCTCATAATCAGACAATACAGCTTCGCCATACTGTTCTGATAAAGCTTGCAACATTTCTGTAAGACATGGTTTAATCTGCTTCTCAAGAATGGCTCGAACCTTTCCTCGTTCAAGTTCATTCTTTAATTTTTGATATTGTTTATTGAGTCGATTAAACTCACCAATTAACAAAAGCAAGGTAGATTTTGTTTGTAATTCATACTGACAGCCGACGCAATGCTGACGGTCATCATAGGGACATAGTTTCCCTAGTGCAGATAAAAGACACATACTCTCTCCTTGCTTAGAAAAAAAGCTTCTCCGTTACCAATTCGATGACAGATCGTCAGTAATTGTTCAGGATCAACATTATTTTCAACTAGAGTTTTTAATGCTTGTTGCGAACGTGAATCAGCCCTAATACTCAATTCCAACGTTTTTTCAATTTCAATTGGCGTTAAATCTAAACTTTTAATCATTTGAGTTTGTTGGCTTGGACTTAATTTTTTATACTTTCCTCTAGTTACAATGGTCAAGAGCATAGACGGAATCATGGATAATACGCCTCGTTCAAATAGCTCTTTTGCAACCATTTCAGGTTTTAGTTGTCCGAGTTGGGCATCTTTTAGATACGTTGTTGTGGTTTGTGCAAATTCATTAAAATCCCCTTTATGGCTACGAGCTAATGCTGCTAGAAAATAACCTTTAATATTCAGTTCTGACTTTTCTTCAAGAACATCATCTGCTAACATTGCGACAGATTGTAAGTAGGACTTGTTTGCAGAACGACTACTAAAGTTACGCTCTAAAAATAAATTTCCGATTTCCTCTCCCATATAACTAGTAATCTTTTCATAAGTTTTAATTTGTCTGATCAATGGATTTTCTGCATTGTATGGTATTTGAAGTTGGAAATGTGCCTCACAGATAGCCAATAACGTTCCAATAAGAACCTGACAACTTTCTGGGACATGAAACTTTAACTGAGCAACATTAGAAGCGTTTTTGGTTTTATTAGGTGTTAAGTTTAAATAAGTCAATCTTGTTGTAATACTTAGTAAAGTCCTTCTAGCTTCACTACTACTCCAAGTTCCATCTACTACTGCTTCTAAAACTTCTAATGGTTCTCTTGTTAATTTAGGATGTCCTAATCTTTCTAAGTCTGTTGATCTTAGTGCGCAAATAAAATGTAACCCTAGATACAACCATGTATCTGCATAGTTTTTTGAATTTGCTGCTTTACACAACATATCATTTTTTATGATGTAGTTTTCGTTGAATAGGTAGTACATTAATTCAAGGTATTCATCTAATTCATACGCTCCATTTGCACTCTCAATCGTGTAACGCTTTGTCATTTCAAAACTTACTCGATAACGAGTAACGCCTTTATTGAGTAGCCATTTAATAAATTGAATGAGGATATTGCCTTGTGACTTCGTAAGAACTTCTGTTGCTACTTCTACTAAGGTCTCTACTTCAGCATCACTATATAGAAACAAATCCTTTGTTAAGTAGTATGCTAAAAAATCAAGTAGATAGAAACGATTTGTTTCACTCAGCTTTTCTTCTTCAGCAAATTGTACGAATAATTCACTTGTAGAAGGAAATTTTTTTGAAAAGATTCCTTCCATACTCTTAATTCCAGGAGGTGTTGTTAGATAGTCTTTGATGTGATTTTTAAGAACTTCAGCATCTTTTTCAGAAATAGTATAATCATCAAGATTTATAGACACACCAAACCATTCATTGTCTAGTAAGAATCCACTGACTTTCTCACGGTGTTTTATTGTAGCAGCACCTAACTCGACTAATATTCTTTCAAGATAATTTTTTAAATCTACTACCAATAGCTACTCCTTTTAATCTTCTCCAAACAATTTTTCTGCTTGCCAGTTCATATATTCAAAAACACCATTATTAACCTGACCATATTGTTTTGCAATTTCTCCTTTATTTTGTAAATAAACCCAAGCACTTTCTGGTGAATTGTCTCCTCTAGCAGACATCAGTTCACTAACTTCATTAACACCTGACAAAACCAATTGTGTGGTGTACCAGTGCCTAAAGATATGGGGTGAAATATTATTTTCTTGCAAGAGTTGACCAAAAAAGACAACCTCTGGGTCATCAGATTTAAGAAATATTGGAATCATTTCTTCGCGAATAATCTTACGAAATCGTTGATAGTACACATCGTATGACAATGCTTTCCCTTGCTTGTTAAGGCTTAATGGACCATAATCTTTCTCATACCTTTTACCTTCTAGGTAGCTCATATAGTCATTGTAGGTGTCTAAAAAGACCTCTAAGAAGATATAAGGTACAGCTTGAAGTCTTTCCTTTTTAATTCGTCCAGTTGACTTTAAATCGCTTCTAAGGGGCATTTCTTTTCGCAGATCAACCTCAATTTTAAATACTTGATTATCACTTTGGTGAAATATGATACCTGCCCCCAAAGGGCTATCTTCACGTCTTACATTACAAGCTTCTGATGGTCTTAAACCAACAAATGCTCCCAAGGCAACAGCCATAAGTAAATCCTTGTGACATTGAGCAATGTGAGCGAAGAGCATTTCAAAGGCGCTGTTTGGCATATCTCTAAAAATTGACTTCTGTGTGTTGCTATCATCAACAAATATCTCAAAATTCAGCTCTTTTCTTTTGATGACTCTGCCTCGTCTATTGGTAAACGTATTGATAGAATAAAGGTCTTTTGGCTTCAATTTAACCTTTCCTTTTCGTTCATTCAAGTATAGAGTTAAAAAATCAAGAACTGCATTTACACATTTTTCGACTGTACTTTTCTTTCTATTTTTTCTATCTTCTGGAAGTTGTCCTAAACCATAAAGCATAAAAAACTCCTTGACCATTTCTAAAGTTAGTTGATCAAGATTGTTAACCCCAACTGTTCCGTATATAAAATTCAAAAATTTAACAACGTATGAAAATCGTTTGTTTCCATCGTCTGAAATAGATTTAATCTTTGTGGCAGATTTTACATATCTATGAAAATCAGTGAATTGTAATGTGCCATCATCATGTTTGAGTGCAATCAATTGCTTTGTCACGATGTTGTTATCACCTAAAACCAGCGAATGTTTATAAACTACAAATTTCATTAATTCTCCTTGTTTATCATGACTGAAGGTTCTGACTGGCTTTTAGGATGTCAATACGCAAAAAAACGACCAAATCAGTACTGTTCTCCTTTGAGCTCTAAACTGCAAAAAGGAAATATCGATGAGTACTTTCATTGATCGTTATTATTATTTAAATTAATTCAAAAATAAAAGTAACTTCATCTAAGTAATAAGAGCAATTAACTAGCTCAGCAACAACGATAACCACAGCAACTCCTTCTAAACGATGAAAGGAATATCCGCCGTGGCTATCTATATACTTTTTTTCTTTTACTTTGGTAAGTTACTTTTGTTATTTTTACTTTTTCTGTATTATATCATATTTTGATTAAATTGTCATCTGAGATAGTGATTTTAAAAAAGCTGGAAATTTTTTCAATTGTATATTTTGACAATAAAAAACACTTTAATATCAATTTAATGATTTTAGAGCGTTTTTAGCTTATTTGATTTTAAAGTTGTCGTCTATTCCTCAGAATTACTTGAAGAACAGGAAAAATTCGACAACAAAGTAAGTCGATCTATTCAGTTATAAAAACCTATGAAGGTCTTTCTGCTGGAACTAGCCACTCCTACTTTGGAGATGTAGATTATACTCTTACTTATTCAACTGATAATATCCCTCATGATTTCTCCTCATGATGCGTCTGTGGGACTCAAAAGTTTTGGGAAACCTTTTGAGGATTAATTTCGTTTCACTAACAAACTCACACACTCCACATGTAGTGTTAGCTTTTTTCTATACTAATAGACGAAAGAGAAAAAAAGTGATTTTAGAATTATACTGTAGAAATAAATATTAACTTTGGTAATGACTAACTTTCTAAAATATCTTCAATAAGCGGTTCTATCCTCTGGATAATAAATCAGAAATTCTAAACTGCATGTAAACTCTATACAATTCAAGGTACTTCAGAAATCAAACATCTTCAACACTATTTTCAACTTATCTAAATAAATAAAAATAAGGAGGAAAGTTTATTAACCTTCCCCCTTATGACTTTTTGAAAACCTCTTTCAAGGATTTCACGCCGTCGTGGCACTAAAATATAACTATATTATTCTATCATAACCAGCAACTTTTTTTGCAACACTTACTTGCCAATTCTATTAAAAAAATTTTTTTATTAATATCAAACTTCAATAGTAACATATTTTTTTAAATAATATGATTGAATAGCTCGATCAATCCTTTTTAAGAGAGAATCTATTAAAAGAATTTAAAAATTTTTTTAAACCTTGATAAAACTTTTAAAAACTCTATTATTCCTTTTAGGAGTAAGTAACAAATCAGAGATAAAAAGTCTATTGATTAGAATACTATTTCCCGTCCTATATCTGGTTATGAGACCAAAGTGTGCCAATTGGTTTCTCAACTCACGCAGTATTTCACAAGCGTTAATGAATTTTTCTCGACTCCCACTAATAGAGGAATCAAATCCCATCTCACTCATAATTTTATTTTGTATAGCAATGTCTAATCCTTGGAATAAAACCAGCAAGTCATTCAACATTAGTGTATCAATAATAACCCAAAGCGGAGGATTTTTATAGCTAGAAATATATGGATATTTAATTTTACAGAAGTCTGAATAAGATAATTCAAAAAATCTTCCCTCTATGTTATTAATTTGAATCGTCACATTCATAGAACCGTTTAATGAAGAAATATTACTAGGAGTATTAGAAGCTTTTATTGAAAATCTCCCTCGATATTGATTTATTTTAAGGTCATCAACTATTCCATCAAAATCACCTTCTAGGTTGTAATATACATCTCCGTTACGAGTATGAGAGGTACTAATTTTACCTGTAAACATTACATCTTTAATCTTGGCAGAAATAGTATGCACTCTAAAAAAAGAATGCGTTTTTTTATTATCTCCATGAGTATAAAAATACTCTGTAAAAGAATTTCGATTGTGTGCTATCGGTAGCACATAACAATTGATATCTAAATACTTTAAGTTAGAAGCAATACCATTATTGCAATGAACTTTTGAAAATTCGTATGCAATTCTCGACTTCAGTTCAACCTCAATCTTTTCGATTTCTTGAAATAGGTACTTAGCTATATTTCTATCTAATGTGTATATTCTCTCAAAATCTTTAAAAGAGACTCTTTTTCATATTTTTTTTAGGGTTAGAGGTCTCCAAAAAAATAGTTTCAAAACCATTTATAGAATTAAAATAATTTTTCTGCTGAATAAAACTTACCATCCCTGGCTCATCGGTAATCTTCAAATTCCTGCCCCGTTGAATCAAAATCTGCTCTTCAATAGTTTTTAAACGCTTTTTCTCTAGTCATATTTTTATTATCCATCTGCAATATCTTTGATTATATTATATTTTCGAAAAATATAACTATCAAATATAAAAAGCCTTAATAGTTATTTTTCTTGTTTACTTTCAAAGTCATTCAACAATTTCAGTATACCACAAAAACGCAAATTAGGCTGTAACGAAAATGTTTTCCAGCTGTTATTACAGCCTTTCTTTTTCTATAACTGTACCTCAGTTCCCTCTGTGAAGGGTACTCTAATTTTCCTATCCTCTTAAATGCTGATGTGGTCTAGAAGTTGATTCATCATAACTCATTCAAATTTATCTAAATCTAGTATCTGATACATCTGCTTAGCATAGTCCTTATGAAGAAGATTTGTTGCTTGCTCTAGCAAAATAAAAATTACTTGATACCTCTAATCACGTACCTCTCATCATAGATTTTATAAATTACAAATAATCGTAATCCACCTACTTGTCGTCACGATGCAAACCGCTATATATTATCAGCTACTGATCCTTTTTAAACGTTGGATAGAATTTGTTTATATAGGAGGTGAAAGTTTTGACATCAATGCTACAGCCCCGTTATAATGCATCTGTGGGACTCAAAAGGTTTGGGAGTTCAAAGCTCCACTGGAGCTTTGAAATAAAAAAACGAGAGATTTAGCTACGTTTCACTAACAAACTTACACACTCAACATGTGCTGAGAGCTTTCTTCTATACTAATAGACGAAAGGGTGTGAAAATGATTTTTAAATGATACTGTGGAACGGAACAGTAGCCCTAGTATTGACTACTGTCGTTTCTATTCATATTGGCTATTCTAGGACTGAGATGAAAAAATCTATAAATGCTCAGAATAAAATTGAACCCGCAAATCTCCCCAAAACAATGGTGAGTCATGTACTTGTATTATTCCGAAAAAATACACCTCTGGTGCAGTGAGACAAATTGGTGTATCTTATAGTGGCTTCGTAGATGAAAGCTATACTCTACTATCACTCTTTGATGATGTAGAACAAATTGAAAAAGATAATAGACTTCAGACAGCTATTGATGTTGTCAGAGAACAGTTTGGTTTTTTAGCCATACAAAAAGGAACCGTCCTAACTGAAGGTTCCAGAAATATTGAACGCAGTAAACTTATCGGTGGTCATTCCGCGGGTGGATTGGAGGGATTAAAATGAAACAAGAAAAAAATACAGTACAATTTTCAGAAATCCGTAGCAAAGGATGTAATGATATTGAAATGCTTGAAAGATTTTTACATGGAATCGTTGAAACAGCAACTTCAAAAACTTCGTCAGAGAAAAACTCAAAACAACTGAAATATCGATACGACTAGTACATGCTAAATCTGAAAACCGATTACCATTGGAATTTACATTTAGCATTAAGCCAACAAGCTCATCTGTGATAATCTATACTGAGGTAATCAATCGCTTTAAAGAATGTTACACAGGTGGGGGAATTCAAGGTTTTACGATTCAATTTGATAAAAATACCCTTGCCTCTGCATAGAAAGGATTTGATATGATTGACCGTTCATATTTACCATTTCAATCAGCAAGAGAGTACCAGGATACAAAGATGCAAAAAAATGGATGGGCTTTTTTTCCTATCTGAACATGCATCAGCACTCTCTGATGATACAAACAAAGTAACGTACATGTCTGACTTATCACTAGAGAAGAAATTATTACTCCTCAGTCAAGTATACGCCGGGCAGCTACGCACACGCATTCAAGTGATTGAAAAAAACAAGCGTGTTTCCTACACTGGAACAATACCAAGTCTGACCAAAGATTTCATTTTGATAAAAAAACTACAACAGGTCACATCAATTTGAAATTAAAAAGACATTATTAGTATTGAACTTGTCGAGGAGGTGCTCTATGAATCAGCTTGAGTTTCAGCGTAATCACCTACAAATGGACTATTATAGCGAGAGCTACCAAGATTTTTGAACGTGACTTCTACCGCTACTCTAACATGAATATTCCATTGACCTTCCTAACTGATGATATCCTAAAAAAACAATGGCGACTTCACGTAAGAATTACTTTTGTCCTCAATAAGGAAAAAGTCCAGAGATAACCGCGATCACTTCTTCATATTTGAAGTAAGTACCGTAGATGAGAATCCGCTAATCTATCATTATACATATAAGAAAAACTACAATATATTTAGCAGAAAAAAATAGGAGCAGTTCAATTGACTGTTCCTATTTTTTTAATATTCATAAAATCTAAAGTCTTTATACTCTTTAACAATGGAGTCGCCAACCAGAACAGACTATACTGACCAGCGACTACCTTAAATTTAATGTTTCAGATTTATTTTTCTTATCTCTAATTTCATAAACTACATCTGCTACATTTTCGAGTAATCGTTTATCGTGGGTGATAAACACGATAGTTCAGTGTACTCCTTCATTAGTATTTCCAAAGCCTCTAAACTTGGTATGTCAAGGAAGTTACTGGGTTCATCCATTATTAGGATGTTATATCTACCCATGAGCATTTTTAGCAAGCAACAATTTTATAATTTCTCCACCGCTTAAAAACAGATAAACTTTTTTTCCAATATCGTTCTGTTTGAACCCCATAGATGCTAGCACTGAACGAATTTCTGATATATTGTAGTCACAATCCTTCTGCATAAACTCCATAACATTCTGATTACTGTTGTACTTGTAACCATTCTGTGCAAAGTAACCTATTTTTTTGCCTTAGGCGAAATAGAAATTCCTTCTTCATGGTTTAAGATCATTTTGGATTAAAGTTGTTTTTTTCCGATTCCATTACCACCAGTTAACGCCACTTTTTGCTCCTAACGGAATTTGAAAAGATGCATTTTCAAACAGAGCCTTATCCCCAAATACTTTATTAATTTCTGCACCGACTATAGGGTATGGATTATGGAGCTCCAATGCTTTTACTTTTGCCTGAAACGAATTCTGCAGAATGCCTTCCGGAGCTTCTACTTTTCCTAAGGCCGCAATCCTGTGCTCTAGGGTTTTAGCAGCATTATACATCTTTTTTTCCCTTACTTCCTATTGATTTTTGATGAGCTAAACGCCCTCCGTCTTCAGTACTTTTTTTCTTTGAAGAACCTTTTGCCTTCTGTTCTATTTTACGAGCCTGTTTTCGCTTTTCCTCCGCAGCCCTTTCCAATCGGGCACGTTCCGCAATAAATTGTTCGTATTCTGCAGCTTGGCTCTTACGTTCTTCCTCTTTCTGACGAAGATAATCAGAATAGTTTCCCCAATACTCAGTGATTTTGCCATCTTTCAGTTCCCATATTTTATCTACTATTTCATCAAGAAAATAGCGGTCATGGCTAATAACTAACAGTGCACCTGTAAAATATTTTAGCTGTCCTATTAGAAAATCAATTCCTTCACGGTCTAAATGGCTCGTAGGTTCATCCGCTAAAATACCATGAACCTGTGCCGATAAGGCCTGTGCTATTTTAAGCCTTGTTTCTTCACCACCGCTCATAGTCTGTATATTTAATTGCTCAACACCTAGCTTGCCTACAAGTGCAAAAATCTTTTTTTCCTCCTGCAGAGTTACTTCGTCCAACTGGGGAATATAGGCAAGTTCACCCAGATGATTCATTTTACATCCTGGGGGAATTAATTCTCCTAAAAGTACCCTGAGTAAAGTGCTTTTTCCAGCACCATTTGCTCCTACTAAACCAATACGGTCATAATCATATACTTCTAATTCATTTATATCTAAAACATCGCGTCCTTTGAATTCCACACGAATGTCTTTTTGCTTTTTAATATTAATTCCATAACATTTCCTCCTGTCTATAATCGCATGCTTTCATTTGCTTGTATGCAGGGAAAAACCCTGCGATTTTAGCAGGAAGAGTTACATGAAAAATAAGATACATAAATATTCCTCCAATATTGTTTATTTTTAAATCTAATTTTTCTAACCTCAGTTATCATTTGGCAAACTATAGCAATGCCAATAATTAAAAATACCTGATAGTAAAAACCAATGATTTACACCGATTTTATCAGCAAAGAATCCAGAAAGAATTAACCCAATTGGCATAGCAAGTGACATGATACTTCCGATCAAAGAAAATACACGTCCTAAATATTCAGGCTTAATTTTCTCCTGAAAAAGAGCTGTTTGCACACCGCTATAAAATGGCACCGAAAGCCCCATTATTGCACAGCAAACTACGAATATTACAAATCCATTTGGAGGAAGTATTCCCGAAACGGCTAAACTGGTCCCCATTATAAAAAATGAACTTGTTATTAGTAATACATGCTTTTCGAAGCCCCCTAATCTTCCTAATAATAAGCCTCCTGCTAGCATCCCAAATGCAAAGGAAATTTCCGTAATAGAAATATGCACTAGGGCGTTCCATTAAAGTGTTCCATGCTTATTAAAGGAAATAGTGCATTGATTGGCATATAAACAAAAAGTATATAGTGTTCCTAAGAGTAATAAGGCAAACAATCCTTTGTTTTGTCTCAGAACCACAACTCCTTCTTTTCATCTCCCTTATGAAATTTGGTTCTAAACTTTTGCACTTGATTACCCAGCTTAGGTATACGTACAATTGCTACCGTAATAGATGCAATCACAGCACCCAATACGTCGATGGCAATAATAGCATTTAAATCCCAAACGGAGTATAAGAGTGCTGCAACTGCCGGACTAACAATATAGCTTATAGACTGCAAAGACTGACTATAGCCTGCGCATTTCGTTAGCTGTTCTTCTGGTACTAAAAGTGGTGTAACCGCATTGAGTGCTGGGGTATGAAAAAGCTGTTCCAATGCTACGGATAAACAATACTATCATAATCATCCAGACAGGTAGCTCCATACAGAATGCAACAATAGCAAGCACTGCACCAGCTGCTGCGATAATTAAATCGGCACCAATCATTATCTTCTTCCTATCATGACGATCCACTAGCACACCAATGGCAGGTCCCAAAAATCGCATAGGGTAAAAAAACCTACTAATGAAGCCATAGACAAGACCATCGCAGATCCTGTTTTTTTCTGTAAGGTAAAAAAATAATCGCCATTTGCAGGATGGCACTAGTGATTAATGATACTGCTTGCCCTGCCCATATTGCATAAAAATTTTTCGTTTCCAATTGTTGTATTTTTTTCCATTTATATTATCTCCTGCATATTATTTTGCTTGAATTTCTATTTTTGAATAGCATTCTAGGCAATAAAAAAATGCAGGCCAAACCCCTACAATGTGGCTTTTTGGTCTGCATACATACAATTTGGAAACATTCATATTAAAGACATAGTTAAATAAAGGTATAGTTAAATAACCAATATCCTCACCGTAACTAATGAATGCTCAATATCGTATAAATAAGCACAACAAAAAAAGCCTATCATCGGGTATAGATTCTGCTTTTTTTATTGCCAGCTTATCTTAAACGCATTGAGGCTGTCATAGTTTCGGTTCCTCCTCATCTTTGTTTATATCAATTTATAGTATAACACAACAAGATGATATGTTCAATATAAAAAGTTATGGAATGAGACTCATACTTCCAATTCGATGCCAGATTTAAAGGATATGACGAAGTTTTTCTTCATAGACTGTAACGCTCTGGATTATCTTCCTTAGTAGCAAGCGATTAGCTTTCACAAAAATCTTCTGTTTGTAGTTTTAAAAAAATTCATCAGGATTTTCTAACTCAACCTCAAAAATATTTCATTTTACATTCCCTCATTTCATTTTATTGATAAATTGAGTTTGCAAAAAAAGAGTGGACAATTTTTGTCTACTCTTAACCTTTAAAAATAGTTTTTTTAATCGATTTGAAGTTGCCTAAATTATTACTTATTCGGTAAAAATGAAGTATTGCTTTCAACAGATTTCCTTCAACTACACTTCACTTGATTCAAACAAGGTGGGTACATTTCTATTCCCACAAACTCCTTGTCAATGGAAACAAACACGTACCCACAGGGTAAATGGAAATAGAAACTGATAATTTCTAGCTATCACTTCTACTCATTCCAAAAATTTTCTCACTCTGATACTTACCCACCATAAAGCAAAAAGCCTTGCAATCAAGGCTTTCATTATCCCTTTCGTTCAAAGGTTTCTAAGCTTTTACGAGCAGAGCGACACACTCAGCGGTTCGCTATCTCCGTTCTGTCTGCGTGCTAGCACTTGTCAATCACGGACAGCTATCGCATGGGCGGAAGTAAATGCTAATCTTCGTCGTTTTACTCCTTGACTAGCAAACTTACCGCCTCAACATGTGGTGCTAGTATACTCCTATATTAAAGAACGAAAGTAACTGAGTTGTTGTTTAAAATTAAAATGTAGAATGAAACTATTTTATAGTTACCATTTTTCAACTTTATAGCTGATAATTGTCACTTAAAAAATTTACTTGCTAACTTGTAAACTTGTTGAGTCTCTTTACTTTTAACGTCCCAACTACCAAATTCTTCTTTAATCAACTCTTTTATTATTCAGCTTTTTTCTCAATCAAATACCAACTAGGAATGATTTGCTTCATATCATCATACCATTCTAAAATTTCCTTAGCTTGATTTTGCATTACTGATATTTCTTCAACTCCGTAAGGAACAGACCATGGAAGAGCACCAACTATGTTATTTAGAATATAGATAGCAAGAAGTTTCCAAAATAAATCTGGAACCTTATGATCAAAATATCCATCTATCATACCAGAGGCAAAAGAAGGTGAAACTTGAGCAGACCATACAATACGATTGAATTCCTCCCAAGGATCTCCAAGGTCAAATCGATCAAAGTCAATGACATAAATATTACGATCTTCACCAATCATGAAATTCCCGATATGATAATCTCCATGTTGGAAAACCTGAGGTCTATCTTTTAATAATTCTCTATTTGCATTTAAAAAATCAATAAAAATCTGACCATTCTCGTATTGAACGGGGCATTCTTTGTATTTTTTGATTTTGTCATCAATTTTACGATTAAAAAAGGGTTCCCAATCTTCACGAACTTCTGTAACAGGAAGTGAATGAATTTTTCGAAGTATACTTCCTGCTTCTACTCCGTAAGTGTATTGTTGTTCTTTCGAAACAGTTAAAATGGTTTCTCTTGCATCTTTCCCGTCTATCCATTCGTGTAAAGAATGCACTTCATCATCACAGAGTTCTATACTAATCGGTTTACACATCGGAATTCCAAGAGAAGCTACTTTCTCCATCATATCATATTCAGATTTTTTAGAATCTAACTTCTCCTTATCAGAAACACGCAAGAAATATTTTTGCTGATTTTGATCTGTCACACAATATTTTTTATCATCTGACCAGCCTTTATTTATGGCTATCTTACTAATAAAATTCATCAAGCACTCTCCGATTCACTTTCCAACACTTCTTGCAGTTTTCACTAGTAACCCATCCAGTTCGTCTACACTTTAGTTTCCAATATGTAAAAATATCTTAATAATACGCTATCTAGTTGCTTTCCCTAATAATAAAGTTAAAATGTGTCTCACCGTATCTGAAAGCTGATAAACTAAATCGATATAAAATTCAGTTGATGATTTAATAATCATATCAATTGTTTTCATACTTTCTACTTCCTAATCAACTTTCAAATATATAGCGTTTTCATTATTTTCTTATCCTATTATATCATTATTCAAAATAAAAAAACTGCAACTTACTAGTTGCAGTTAAACACAGATTTTTCTTCCGTTCCTACTAGAAATTTATAAGTTAACATTTAGAATTTGTTCAGTTATCAAAGTTCATTTAGCTTTCTACTATGTAAGATTCTTGCTTGATAGCGGAGTAAATTTTCTATTCTACACCAAAAGCAAAAAGGATATATTTTTAATAAATTCCATTTGAAAACAATTCCTGTTCTATTATAGTAATGGTAATTCTAACTTTACACTTGCACCATGTTTATCCGAGTTGTTTTCTAATATGATGCGTCCATTATGTAATAACATTATTTTCCAAGAATTATATAAACCTAAACCATAGTTTGTAGCTGAATGTCTACTCTTATCTCCACGGTAAAATTGCTCCGTTCCTCGTTTTAAATCCTCATTAGAAAATCCTGGGCCTTCGTCTATCACAGATATTGAAAGTATCTTATCTGTAGTCATTATTAGTAATTCAATGTTGGATTTGTCTGGTGAATATTGAATAGCATTACTAAATATATTTTGAATGACTCTTTCAAATAATTGTATATCTATCATTACATCTGAATCTTCACAATTAATAGATTTAGATATAGTACGGTCATGTATTAGTGTAATCTCTCTCGCTATTTCACTAACTCTTTCGATTATTTCTGACACCTTTACTTTTTGTAAATTCAACGAGTTTAATTTAATTGACTGATTCATCTCCATCAGAGCTTTTGTATAATCTGATATACGTGTTGAATTTTTTATAATGTACGCTACATAATCTTTTTGTTCATCAGTTAGATCAGTTACCTTTAACAATTCAGCATTACCTTGGACAATAGAAACCGGAGTTTTTAAGTCATGCATTAATGCCGATATCTGACTTCTCTTATTCTCTTCTTTAATCCAATTCTCTCTTAATGAATCACTTAAGGCTTTTTTCATTATATCAAGGCTATTTAAGACATCATTAAATTCTTTGATATTTGAACTTCCTATTTCAAAGTCTAATTCATGGTTGGCGATTTTATCTGATGCATCTAGCATTGGAGATAATTGCCTTGTTATTCGTTTTGCCCAGATTAGAGTAGCCACAAATGCACTCATTAAAAAGAAAATGATTAATAAAAATATTAATAGTAAATCTATGCTAGGGAAATATTTTTCCATCCAATCATTATTGTAGCGTGGCTCTAGTGAATAATGGATTAATACATATCCATCATTCCTTTTAAATTCTATAAATGAAGAAGATGGAGTTGAAAATCCCTCATGATTGTGAAAATTCTTAGCTTTCAGTTGAATAGCTTCATCCATATTAGTTTTTATCACTTCACCATCTGGCGATAAAAACATATAGCTAGCTCCTTTAGGTATCAATGCTTCATCAAAGTCAATTTTATTTAAAATTTTATATTTATCTTTTTGTAATAAATTTTCTGTATGGTTAGCCGGAACAATCAAACCAACACTATAAAACGCTGTAAAAGTTAATAAAGCTAGTACGATGGCACATCCTAAACCAACTCCAACAGTCATTAAGTATTTAAGAAATACTATTTTGAGCGACTGTCCTTTTCTAATTAATTCCATTTATAACCAATCCCCCAAACTGTAGAAATTGGATTTTCACCAAATTTTAAGAACTTTGCTCTAATATTTTTTACATGTTCTGATATGGCAGAAGAATCACCAATCCCATCAAATCCAAAAATCATTTCATATATTTGTTCTCTTGAAAAAACTTGTCCCTTTCTCTTTGCTAAAAGTTTAGAAATTTGATACTCAGACTTTGTCAGATGAATTTCTTCTTCCTTCACAAATACTTGATTGGAGGATAAATCAAATCTTATATTCCCTAGGTTTAAACTCGAATGTTTTTCTCTTTGTTCTCTTCTCAGATGAGCTTCTACCCTTGCTAACAATTCACCAACACCAAATGGTTTGGTAATATAGTCATCTCCTCCACTTAATAAGCCATCTACTATATCCGTTTCCATTGCTTTTGCAGTTAAAAAGATAATCGGACAATCCACTTTGCTACGTATATTTTTACAATAGCTGATTCCATCAACCTCTGGCATCATTACATCAAGTAATATTAAGTCATATTTCCCCAAACTATTTTCATCAATATCTACCGTGGTTTGGTAAATATCAACAATATGATCTCCTTTTATTAAAATATTCTTGATTAGAGTCAGCATATCTAATTCATCATCTATAGCAAGAATTCTTGCCATACCAAACCACCTCCATATTTATAAATATTTTATTATTATTATACCATATTCCATTTACAAATACATTTAGAGCTATTATTCACTGATTGACTTTCCACCCCACCTATTGAACCATAATAAAGAGCCAGTAAAAATGACTACTGTAATAGGTATTGCTACATAGCCCCACATGGTAAACTCTTTAATTAAATATGAGCTATCAGCCAATTCACTTCCAACAATATATGTTGCAGATAATCTCGATGCCCAAGTACAAGGTAAATAATACCAGATATTTTCACCTAAATTGGTTATTGAAAGTAAAGCAATCAACGTTTCCACAAATCCCAATCCAATAGATGCACCACCACCTAACATAAGTGATACGCATAAATGAATCATATATGTAGATAAACATCCTATAAAAACTAATAATAATTCAATTAACCAAGCCATAGTCGCTTGATTACCAAATAGCATTGCAAATATAAAAACTGCTAAACTTATAGAAAATAGAAAACTCAATAAGAGCATTATAAGTTTTCCGCCATAAGCCTTGCTTCTGGATTTTGTAGTTGATAGAATCACTTGAAATCGTCCAGCACTTGCTTCCATGTCAACAACCTTAGATGTGATAGCACCAAATATTATTGGTAAGATAGCACCTAAAAGCACAAAATAATTCAGTATGATATCCATATCAGAAAAATTTTTTAGACTTGTAAATGTTGCTGCTCCATAAAATATTAGTGCATATAAAACAGGTAAGATAAAGTGAGCCCAGGGAATCCATGTATGCTTCAATTTATAAAACTCTGATTTTAATATTTTCATCATTACTTCACCTCTTGCTTAGAAAACCATTTTGCAGTAATGAAAGTCAATAATGTAAACAAACATATTGATAAAATACAAGGAACAAGTAAGGATGTGTTTAAAATCATTGGATCTGATACTTCTGTTGGGATACCGTTCGGTAAAATACGCATAACGGGTACCATCAATCTAATCCCCCAAGAATAAGGGCAATAAATCCACATAGAACCGTCAGCTAACAAAATTCCTAACACAAGACCTAATACAGCGTTTACTACAATGCTTGCTATAAACCCAAACTTTTTAGCCAGGAAAAAACAAAATGGAACTTGCCATATGTTAGTTATAACCAATAATACACTTGCGAATAATAATGTCGTGAATGCATAGTTTCCTGTTAATTGTTCTCCAATGAAAAATTGAAAAACAAATACTCCTAGCATATGCAAAATAGCAGTTATACTTAGATAAATTGAAGCTGTTAATATTTTTGAAATCCATATCGTTTTTAAATCAATATTGAGTGGAAAAATTGCTCGGTAGTTTAATTTTCTCTCTTCTTTTCTATGCATCATTGCTGGTATTAAAGCGAAAGTTGCTGGCATAATCATCACATACCACCAATTATATGCATTTACACTAAAATATAATGGCATTAATACAAACGCAACAAGTAAAGATATAATTGGTGCAATAAATAATATCTTCAACAAAAAACTGTGTTTGTGTTTCAAAGTTTCTGCAAAAATATAATTTTTCATTAATCTATACTCTCTTTCCATTCTTTACAACATCCATAAAAAGTTCTTCTAAATTTTCATTATGATCAATGATGTTTTGATATTTTAATTCTCCATCATGAATAATTCCTATGTGATCTGCAGTATGTTCTACTTCTGCCAGAATATGGCTTGATAAAATCACTGTTATCCCTTTTTCAGGAAAACTACGTATCAAATCACGTAATTCTTGAATTCCTAATGGATCTAATCCGTTTGTCGGTTCATCTAGTATCAATAGTTTAGGATTATTTAATAAAGCAATTGCAATACCTAATCTTTGTTTCATCCCCAAAGAAAATTGACCGCTTTTCTTTTTTCCGGTATTTTTTAAATCTACAATTTCTAAAACTTCATCAATTCTTGCTTCAGGCAATCCAAGTAATAATGTTCTAACTTTAAGATTTTCTCTTGCACTTAAATTTTCGTATAAGGGTGGCATCTCGATTAAAGCACCAATATCTGATAAATCATTTCTACTCCATTCATGTCCTTCAAACATAATTTCACCTGACGTCTTGTGTAACATACCTGTAATCATCTTTAATGTCGTAGATTTACCTGCACCATTAGGTCCTAGTAATCCATATACTGAATTTTCCTCAATTTTTTTAATGACACATTATTTACAGCTTTTTTTGTTTTCCAAAAAAACTTTTTGTTAGCTCATTTGTTTCTAAAAATATATTTGTTCATATTTTATTCCTCCTTTAATCTTGTAAATAGTATAAAAAAATAATTTTAAGGATTCTGTAAGGAAAAAAATATTTTTTTAAAAAAAGTAGCAAGAAAAATTCTAATATATTAAATGTTTTGCATTTTTTTCTTTAGTCTTTTATGCCATATTTCATATACTTCATAAATAAAAAAGGCAGAACCAGAGTTCTGCCATAAATAACCATTATTTATCTTACAACTTCAATCTCCACCTTACTCTAAATCAAATTTTAAGGAATTGAAGTATTCTCTTTTTAATCCTATAGATATGCCTATTCTGTTCGAGTTTCAGCTAAATATATTCTCCATTCAGCTAATTCTTCAGGCAAATCATAAACAGTTTTTCCATTACATTCATAGATTTCAGAGATTCCTGGTGAGGTCTTAGAAAAAGTTTTCCAAGCTGTCACTAGTTCTTCTACAAATTGAATATTATGAGGTTCAAAAAAGTCATTAAATTTCGATAGTTCTTTACTATAAATTGTCACAACATTATAGCTATCAAGCATGATCTCATCATGACTTTTATGCCCACCAAATCCAAACTTACTTAGTCCATCATTAACAAGCAAATCACCGTATCTAATCAACAGTTCTAGGCATTCCTCTCTTGAACAACCATCAATATAATAAACATCCTTATGGGATTCCTTGATAATATTCTTTGCTATTACTTTTTCTCTATCAATACTGACAGGCAATTCCAAAATAAAAAACAAGGGCTCGTCATGAATCGCAATAAAGTGTTGAAAAACCTCTAATATTTTTTCTGAGTGTACATTCGCCATCAAATGATGTTCAGTTAACTTTGTAAATGATTCAAACAGGTTTTCTACCAAGGTAACTCGGTGACCTTTTACTAAATTCAACATTATGCGTCCTCCAGAGTATTTAGACAATATCCACATTTATAATTACATTATACCATTAAACCCCTAAAAAGACTGCAACTTCCCAGTCACAGTCTCTTATAAATCTACCTCAGTTCCTTCAAGGAAAGTTATTACAATTTGTCCAGCTTCTGAAATAGATTGATAGCATGTCAGACTATAGTATCCAGAAGCCATACTTGAACTATTACTCTGATTCTTACCCTCTATTCGATTAGAGAAGCTACCTTCACGCTTTTCATTATTTCTTTCGTTCACTTTTAAGAGCAGAGAAACACTCTCAGCGGTTCGCTGTTACCGTATCGTTTCGTCGTAAATTCCTTACTCTAAGACAGCTGTCCCATGGGCAGAACATCTTCTTCTACCTCGCTGATGCTTCAGCTCGTACAAGCAGTGATACCGCCTCAACGTGAGTTTTAGAGGACTAAATGGAGTCTGAATTGCCTGATAGAGATGTAGTATTGATTAAGCAATCAACAAATAATGTACAAAACAAAAATAAAGTACACTGCTTAATGAGTGTACTTTATCCTTCTAATTCAGTTTTATCAATGGTTTAGCTCTAGTTAAGTCGATTAGTTAAATGAATTTAGACTATTGCTTTTTATAACGACCATAAATTGTATGCTTAATGCTATAATTTATCTTCCAAATCTACTTCTTCATAATTTATCGGAATTAAAGCAACTTCACTGCTTAGAGTAGATTGTTTTTTTCATTTTCACTTATTTGAATGGCATTTTTTTAATGAAAAAAATAACTTCTCTTACAAGATTTAATAAATCTAATGTACACTCTTGCAATTCAATTTCAGTTAGATATAATCTGCTTTCGTCATTGTCTTTATTTACATCAATAAAAATTCAATGTAATATTAGTAAATCTATGCTCTAAATAATTTCTAATAGTTTTTTTAATAGCTTTGCGTGTGGATTTGCTGTTAAAGAATTATCACCATTATCAAAAATCTTTCGATATCCAGAATATAGAAGACAAACCAATATTTTTTTATCCAACAATTTATTTAAATTACTATTTGTTCTCCAGATTGAATGAAAAATTTACTTGTCGAGGCATGATTTTTTTAGACAATAATATTCATTTATAAGCATTGCTACTTTATCTAATAATGAATATAGTGTTTTAAAAGCTGCTTTTAATCCTTCAATTCTGATAGAGTATTGTACGTAGTCTAGACAATCAATAAGATTAACATACTCGTCAGCATAATGAACCGAATCAATCTCAATGCTATTAAAACAGAGATAACGCGCATAAACATATTCTTGCTTAATTTGATTAAACATAGAAAAATATTTGTTTAAATCTTTATCTGATTGAAATAATAAACTTGGTAGTAAAAGATTATCATCATATCTATTTATATCGTCAGCTTGTAAGTCATTAAGTGGATTAAGATACAGCCCGTTGTTCCAACACCATTCGCGATACTTTTGTGAATTAGGATTATAATCGATGGTTTTACAAGAGCATTCATCTAAGTCTTTATAATTAAGATATTGTTCGTAAAGTTCAATAAATCGCTTTTCTGCATAATCAACTCTGTTTGGATCTGAAACAGTTATACTTGTTTCTATTAAATTTTTAATTTTTTTAATAAAGTGAAGATGTTCGTTATCATTCAAAAAATTACGATAATGATGTAGACAAATAGCCAAGTTACCACTAGCCATTGTGAATCTTGGATTGATTTGTATACATTTACAATACATCTTAATAGCTAACTGTTTTCTACCACAAGCATCTAATAGATTTGCGTAATTGGTGTATAGTGAACATAATAATGGGTGAATAAAGCTATTGTTCTCAGGATCTATATCAATATTATTTGAAATTTCGATAGCTTTTCTAAAGTAATAAATTTGTTGAACTGTACAATCGGTATCTATGTTGAATACTAGGTTATTACTTAGTTCAAATATATCACCATATGCTGTCCCAATAGAATAAAAATAATTGAATTTTTGGAAATATCATCAATAGTATTTTTCCATATTTTTTTCCAAATTCTATTAGTCTATAGATTTCCACTATATTTTTTTATGTTTAAAAGCATTATCGAAATCCTTTGACAATTTAAGTACACTATGATTAATTGGATTATTTGTTAACATCTTCATCCTAAATATTTCGATTTTTAAATTTGATTTTCCTTTATTTTCTTGTTCTTCAACTAACATATCAGATAAAAAAACTCTTTTATCATATTAAGATTAAGAAAAAAATTCGAGTTGCAATAAATTTAAGTTATAATACCTTATATAAATTATAAATAGGGTAAACCTGATATCTTTCTTGAGTTTCTTTTATCTAACTTAGTCCAAAAATAAATCAGCTTGTGGTTTTGATTTTAATAACACTGATGCACCAAAACAAATTTCATCATTATCTTTATTATTTAATAAAATATTAGTAAGCTTCTCTATTTCAGTATTATCTAATTCACGATTTCTATATTTAATTTGAAGATCATTTATGATGCTTATGCTATTTTCTTTTATATGGTTCATGTTCCAGTCAGAAAGACGTTGAGCCCAGTTAAGCAACTGTTCTTTTTTTGAAACTTCTTCTGTCATATCGGCTGCAGCAACTATTTTTATTATGGTATCGTCAGCACACACGTTTTCTACACTACAGTCAACTAATCTTTGGTATGAGGCAATAACCGAATCAAAGTTACAGTTATCAATTGTTAACCAATCTTCGGGCCTAAAAACCTCAAATAAAGAAATATCCTCATCCTCGCCTCTCCTGCACCAAGGAGTTTCAGTGAAAATATCTATCATAGTTCCATTATTACCTTCATGAAATGCATATAGAGTACTAATATGTATGTTAGCAATCTTAAGATTAAACAATTTCGATTCCTCGTAATTTAACGCCACCTTGTTTTTTAATACTAGACCTGAATTAAGGATATTTAAATTTCTTTGAGATTGTTCATTAAAGAGGGATAAATCAAGCTCTTTTTTTATCCCCATTTTCTTTATGAAATTTGATATTTTCGACAATTCTTTTATATGGCTATCTAAATCAAGCGAATTAATATCCGATAAAGACCGTTCATCTAGTTCTATACTAATACCATTGAGTGTGAAAAATCCTACTTTTCCTAGTTCTTTAAGTGCCTGAGTACACTTTATAGCATCTGACAGCATATTAGGTCTTGAATAATTAAATTTAGGTTGAGCTTTCCCATTGTTAAAGGATATTTTAAAACCTTCCCCAAAATGAAGCTGTACCTCTCCGTCAGGAAAATAATGTCTCTCTATATCTTCAAAAATATAATCTCCTATCTCAATAATTAAATCTGTTGCTTCGAAAGTTTCAACAATCTCTATTGAATTTTCAAGTGGAATTTCGATGGCAGTTTCAGGATCCCTAAGATAAAGAAAGAGGTCGTGTTCCTTCTGGTAATTAAATATTCCTTCATGCCCCTGACCATAAAAGTAAAGCTTGATCTCTTTATTATTGGGTATATTTTCAATTGACATCCCATCGATATTTATAAAACTATGCTGTTTCTGACTATTAGTAACAAAATCAACTAACATCGAATAAATTTTTTGTTCATCTAGTTTATGAATCTGTACCGAAAGTGTTTTATAATTTGCAGACTTATTTTTTAATTTACTTCTTTTAATTATTTTCTTTATAGAAAAAGGTGGCAGTGATTTATAATAAATATCTTTTAAATTGCTATTCTCATCTAACCAAACTACGAATAAAACTACCCCACCGTTTTTTGAATACAATTCTAAATCACGCATATCTACTGGGAAAGATTTCATTGAATTGTTCTTACGTTTAGTTGCTTTAATTTGGACAGGTACTCTCCCAAATATTTCGCTCTTTTTCTCACTAGCATTTTTAAGAACATGAATTTCCCCATCCCACGCTGGAGTTTTATCATTGTTATCGAAATAAGTCTGAAGCAACTTATTTCTGTTAATAAATGTTGCCAGATATGAAACGCCTAACGTTTCAATTTGTCTATTATTTGCCAAATTATCACCTCATAACATAACACTATGTATTATTTATTATACCATCAACAAAATAAAAATCTATATCTTGTGTTCAATTGAAACTTAAATAAGCTTCAAAAAATGTACAATTGAACCACCACTTCTTCTACACCTATTAGAGTCGAAAATGTACAAATCAATTTCTTCGATTAGATGATATTATGTACTAGAAAACATACAAAATAACACTCCAGAATAATGTACAAAATAAAAATAAAGTACACTATTTAAAGAATGTACTTTATGCTTCTAATTCATTTGTATCAATGGTTTAAGTCTTGTTTGGTCAATTGTACATAAATTTTTAGTTTTTATATCTATACAGATCCCTTTTAAACACAATAAAATCAGCAAATCTCATGGATTTACTGATTATTTTCTTCTCTAACTTATTTTTCTACATATCGAAATGGAATCTTGCTACCACAGAGCCAATTATAGACTCGGTCATTGACTTGAACATTCATAGCTTCATGGGCATATTCTGGCATGATTAAATGCTCTTTTGGACATTCTAATCGATTATAAATGGCAAACTGCGTTTCTGGATAACAAACATCATCATCTAGTCCTGTAATCATGTGAACTTGTCCTTTGATACGATGCGCAAAGTTTTTTACATCAATATAGGCCAATGTCTGCATCAAACGATCTTCGGTTTCGTGGAATGGATCATGGAACTTGAAATAACGGAAAAGCTCGTCATAGGCCTCACTGGTGTTCCCGATCTCTAATACTCGTCTGAAGTCTGATAAGAATGGATAAATGGCTACCGTTCGTTGTATACGAGGATTCAATCCAGCAGCAACCAGGGCCAAGGCACCACCTTGTGAGGCTCCATAGCTGGCAAGTTTGCTGTCATCTACTTGAGGGAGGCTGGCTACAATATCAATTAACTGGTAAAGATCTAAGTAGACATCCTTATAAAAGAGCTCATCCGGACCTTCCACGGCTCCGCGGATAATCTGTCCTTTTACCGTATTACCAAGTGGTGATCGATTTCCGTCCGTTGAAAAACCTGACTGGCCTCTCACGTCCATAGATACAACACCATAGCCGGCTACTGTATAAGCTAACATATCAGCCCAATCCCAACAACGTCCCATATAGCCATGAAAATGGAAAATCACTGGAACCTTTTGATCCGTTTTTGGAAGGATCATTCTTGAATAAACAAGCCCATCTCGTGTTCCTTTAAAGGTTAATTCATAACATCGAACATTTGGAATGCTGAAATCCTGTTCTTCAAGCTTGTATTCAGGCAGTTCAGTCATCTTTGCTAGGGCTTGATCCCAAAAAGCATCAAAATCTGCGGGAACCTCATCCCGTCCCTTGTAATCTTTCATTGTTTCTAATAATTTGGGATCTTTCATAAAATTCTCCTTAAGTATGTGTAATCGCTACCAAAAATGTACCATATTAATTTAATGATTGCAAGAGACAAATAAAAATTACATAACCGAAATTATGTAATTTACTTATAGATTCAAAAATAGACTTAATTGTTTCACTAGATCTGGATTAGTGGGTAAAGCTGAATGATGAGCCTTGCGTCCTTTTAAATTTACTTCTGTATAGGCTTGTTTCTCAAAAATTGATTGTGCTGCTTGTGCACTAGAAAGAGGGACGATGCCGTCTGATTTCCCAGCAAAGCTACCAACAAAGTTAAGGACCTCTACTTCTTTTCCTAGGCGATGCTTCCATGTTTGAAAATCATCATACATCTCTTGGTTGAATTGGTAAGGACTACCAATAATAACCAGCTTGCTTACGGTCAGCTTTTTCTTTTCTAAAAAGCCACTTTCCAATAAACCAGTCAAAACCAGTCCCCCATTGGAGTGCCCGACTGCCTTGAAGTCTGTAAAATAATAGTGATCAAGAAGATAGGTTAAAGCTATCTTAAGGGATTCGATTTGCTGCTTGATATTGCTGTAACCATCTCGATTGTTCTCAAAGCCTATCACAATCATCGGATTCGGCTCTTTCGTATTCAGTCTTCCTTCCATCTCTATAGACTCATCTTTATTGACTTTTATTTTTAATAGACTCTGTTTTTTTCTAGAAAAGCGATGGAGCATACGAATTGTTCCATTGAAACGCTGAATACTAGCTGAACTTCCAGGTACAAAGATGATCGGTCTGATCGGTGGTTTCTTCGACCCTTTAGGAAATTCAAAGGGCTTTCTGTGGGAAGAAAAGAGTCTTACAAAGAAACGAATGAGTTGTTGAAATAGTTTTTTTAACATGTTTCCTCTAGTACTATTTTCTAAAAGAACCCAGAACAGTGTGTTCCAGGCCCTTACTAGAAATGATTATTTCCGTTTTTTCTTATTCTTGCGCATTTGTTTGGCCATCTTGTTCATCGCCCGTTTCATCATGAATTCGCCGGCTTTTCCTTTGAGACCACCACCGAACATTTGGCTCATGTCAGGCATCCCAGCGCCTCCACCAAGAGCTGACAAGTCAGGCATCCCGCCTTGTCCCATCATCCCTTCGAGGGCTGACATATCAGGCATGCCACCAGGCATATTCTTCGGCATATTATTTGGATTAAGCCCCATTTGTTTCATCATCTTGTTCATATCGCCTGATAGGACACCTTGCATCATCTGTTTGGCTTGGTTAAAGTCTTTGATGAATTTGTTGACTTCGACAAAGCTGTTTCCTGAACCAGCAGCTATCCGACGGCGACGACTAGGGTTCAACAAATCTGGATTTTCGCGTTCAGCTGGAGTCATAGAAGATACAATGGCGCGTTTCCGAGCAATTTCTCTTTCGTCGACCTTGAGGTTCTTCATAGCTGGATTGTTGGCCATACCTGGAAGCATCTTGAGTAGGTCTTCCATTGGTCCCATGTTTTGAACCTGATCTAACTGATCGATAAAGTCGTTGAAATCAAAGGTATTTTCCCGCATCTTCTCAGCGAGTTCAATGGAGCGTTTCTCATCGTATTCTTGAGAAGCCTTCTCGATCAGCGTCAGCATATCCCCCATACCGAGGATCCGGCCAGACATGCGGTCTGGGTGGAAGGTTTCGATATCAGTAATTTTTTCACCAGTACCAGTGAATTTGATTGGCTTCCCAGTAATCTGACGGACAGAAAGGGCTGCACCACCACGGGTATCCCCATCAATCTTGGTCAAGATGACCCCGGTCACTTCGAGTTGTTCGTTAAACTCACGTGCCACATTGGCCGCTTCTTGACCGATCATAGCATCGACGACCAAGAGGATTTCATTTGGCTCAGCAAGAGCTTTGACATCGCGCAACTCGCCCATGAGTTTTTCATCGATTTGCAGACGACCAGCAGTATCGATCAAGACGTAGTCATTGTGGTTGGCTCTTGCTTGCTCCAAACCTTGACGTACGATCTCGACTGCAGGGACTTCTGTACCGAGTGAGAAGACAGGGACATTGATCTGTTGACCAAGCGTCTTCAACTGGTCGATGGCAGCTGGACGATAGATATCGGCCGCAATCATCAAAGGCCGTGCATTTTCTTCCTTGACTAATTTGTTAGCCAATTTCCCAGCAAAGGTTGTTTTACCAGCCCCTTGAAGACCGACCATCATGATAATGGTTGGGATCTTAGGCGACTTGATAATGTCTGCTGTCTCAGAACCCAAAATGGCTGTCAATTCTTCATCGACAATCTTCACGATTTGTTGGGCGGGGTTCAGGGTTTCAATGACTTCATGCCCCACGGCCCGCTCGCGGACACGTTTGATAAAGTCTTTTACAACAGGAAGGGCAACGTCGGCCTCTAAGAGGGCTAGACGAATCTCTTTGGTTGCCTCTTGGACATCCGCTTCAGAGATTTTCCCTTTCTTACGAAGATTTTTAAAGACGTTCTGTAAACGTTCGGTTAAACTTTCAAATGCCATACTACTTCTCCTATTACAGGTATTTTAATCTTGTTTATTCTCGGTTATCAATGCTAGATAAAACAGCGATTTGCTCTTGTAGATAAGCGTCATCAGGATACTTGTCAGAGATCTGGTCGAAAATCTGGCTACGTACAATGTAATCAGAGTACATGTGCAATTTCATCTCATAATCCTCTAGGATTTTCTCCGTCCGCTTGATATTATCATAAACAGCTTGGCGACTAACACCGAACTCTTCAGCAATCTCAGCCAAGCTGTAGTCATCTGCGTAATAGAGCTCGATATAATTCATTTGCTTGTCTGTCAAAAGTGCTGCATAAAACTCAAAAAGCCGTTCCGTCATCAAAGTAAGAAACCTGAGTCAAGACCTAAAAATAGCATGCCCTTTTTCAACTTCTAAGTAATGAGCTATCTTTTCTTTTGCTAAACGCGCATATATGGTCTGGTGAGATTTACCAATTCGATAACCATGCTCTTGCAAGGTTTGAAAGAAGTGCTTGGTTACTTCTTCTTTTTTGAAATTTTTGATAAATTTCTCAGGAATAGATGCCACTTCATAGACAACAGGAACCTTATCCGCATAACGGACACGTTCCATACGAATAATATTGTCAGTTGGCAGTATACCTAGTTTAGCCACTTCTTGCTCATTTGGAATGGTTCGACGATAGGAAATCAGATGACTCGATGGCGTTTTCCCTTGAGCTTTTACAATCTCTGTAAAACTAGTTGTTCCACGCATTCTTTCCTGAACACGTGTACTTGAAACGAAGGTCCCACTACCAACACGCCGTTCCAAAACTCCTTCTTCAACCAAAAGAGAGATAGCTTGACGCAAAGTCATACGACTAACCGCAAATTCTTCTGCTAAATCTCGCTCACTTGGAAGTCTTTCCCCAATTTTCCAACTTCCCTCATCAATGTCTTTCTTGATTTGGTCGTGGATTTTCATATAAGCTGGTAACATGCTTGATCACTTCTTTTCTTTATTTTTTCCATTGTACCGTAACTCATAGGGAAAAGTCAAACCGCACTTGTTTGGTTGGTAATTCTAACCCTTTTATGATAGAATATTCAAGAAGATATTTCTTTTGAAGAAAGGGAAAAGATGAGCAACATTTCAACTGATTTGCAAGATGTCGAAAAGATCATCGTACTGGACTATGGTAGCCAGTACAACCAACTCATCTCACGTCGTATCCGTGAGATTGGTGTCTTTTCAGAACTAAAAAGTCACAAGATTTCGGCTGACGAAGTCCGTGCTATCAATCCTATCGGGATTGTACTTTCAGGTGGTCCAAACTCTGTTTACGAAGAAGGATCGTTTGATATTGATCCAGAGATTTTTGAACTTGGAATTCCGATTTTGGGAATCTGCTATGGTATGCAGCTATTGACTCACAAGCTTGGAGGAAAAGTTGTTCCTGCAGGTGACGCTGGTAACCGTGAATACGGTCAATCAACATTGACTCACACAGAATCAGCTCTTTTTGCGGGTACTCCAGATGAGCAACTTGTCTTGATGAGCCACGGTGATGCTGTTACAGAAATTCCTGCTGACTTTTGTTCGTACTGGAACTTCTGCAGACTGTCCTTATGCATCTATTGAAAACCCTGATAAGAAAATTTACGGTATCCAATTCCACCCAGAAGTTCGCCACTCAGTTCACGGTTATGATATTTTGCGTAACTTTGCTTTGAATATCTGTGGTGCCAAAGGTGACTGGACTATGGATAACTTCATCGAGATGCAAATCAAACAAATCCGTGAAAAAGTTGGAGATAAACGTGTTCTTCTCGGACTTTCTGGTGGTGTTGACTCTTCTGTTGTCGGAGTTCTTCTCCAAAAAGCTATCGGAGATCAATTGATCTGTATCTTTGTAGACCACGGTCTTCTCCGTAAGGGGGAAGCTAACCAAGTTATGGATATGCTTGGTGGTAAGTTTGGGTTGAACATCGTTAAGGCAGATGCTGCCAAACGTTTCCTTGATAAATTGGCTGGTGTATCTGATCCTGAACAAAAACGGAAGATTATTGGTAACGAGTTTGTCTATGTCTTTGATGACGAAGCAAGCAAACTAACAGATGTGAAATTCCTTGCTCAAGGAACTCTTTATACAGACGTGATTGAGTCTGGTACGGATACTGCTCAAACGATCAAGTCCCACCACAACGTAGGTGGACTTCCAGAAGACATGCAGTTTGAACTGATCGAACCACTCAACACTCTTTACAAGGACGAAGTTCGTGCACTCGGTACTGAACTTGGTATGCCAGACCACATCGTATGGCGCCAACCATTCCCAGGTCCAGGGCTTGCTATCCGTGTCATGGGTGAAATCACTGAAGAAACTTGAAACAGTTCGTGAATCAGACGCTATCCTGCGTGAAGAAATCGCTAAGGCTGGCCTTGACCGCGATATCTGGCAATACTTCACTGTTAACACTGGCGTTCGTTCAGTAGGTGTTATGGGAGATGGACGTACTTACGACTACACCATCGCTATCCGTGCTATCACTTCTATCGATGGAATGACAGCTGACTTCGCTAAGATCCCTTGGGAAGTTCTCCAGAAAATCTCAGTTCGTATCGTAAACGAAGTCGACCACGTTAACCGCATCGTCTATGATATTACAAGTAAACCACCTGCAACTGTTGAGTGGGAATGATTTATAAACATGATTTGAAGTGAAAAGGTTGATTTAACAGCATTTTCGATTATTATAAAAGGTTAATAATCAATCAAAATTGATTGGTTCCTCACCAAAAATCCCACCAGAAATATTCTGATGGGATTTTTTTATATTAAATTTTATTCTTCTATTATTTGATGCTTTACGAGCTTTCTTAAGACTTGGTTGGAAACATTTTTATTTGAATAAATTTTAATATTCGCTTAAAATCAATGTTTCCCCGCGTTTTCAGAAAGAACAATTTCATCTAATTTGAATAACTTTCATTTGAATGGTGTGAATTTTACCAAAAAGTTCACACCATTTAAATTGTTATTGTTTTGTACACTTTTAATAGATAAATTCTAAAAATATAGTACACCAAAAAACTCATGAGACCTAAAAATAGTGCAAACATAGACAGACAGTGACTTTTAAAACAATTTACAATTGAATTTATAGTGGTATGATTCAGATTGAATTATCAACATTAAGATAATAAGGGATAAGCAGGCAAGTTCAAGAAGCTAGAATGCTATCAAACATTAATTGGAATATTATAATGCCCCATCATGTTATCTTTTGTATATTATAAATTGATCTTTATAAATTTTTGTTTCATCCATCTGTATAACCGATACTCTATCAAAACTTGATCTATCTAATGTTAAGAATGAAGTCCCTACGATTTTTTGTGTATTTAAAGGATTTGTTGTCATAAAAAGATTGACCTCTTTATAGGCGTTAACTATTTTTTGCGTTTCTTCTCGAACTGTACTAACTAATTTAGGATTGTTATATCTGTTACCACTATACTTTCGTTGTGATGAAATTTTTACTGTTGTATTTTCCAAATAGTCAGCTGCTAACTTTTCTAAAGGAATATCATATGTATCACACACTAATAAATTGACAACCTTATTCTTTTTGTTTTCAATTGGATACTCAACAATAATTTCTCCTTTAAATTTGTCGTATTGCACAACAGATGATTCGGAGATAAACTCTGAAAAAACTCCATTAATAATAAGTTCAAACTGCATTGGTATTGAGACACCTATAAGTTGTAACTTTCGATAACCTAATATATTTGCTACGATCCACAGTCTTTTTATAACAGTTATGAAGATATACAGAATGACCATCATTAAATATTCGTTCCGCATTATTTTTTTTCTGAAAATCATCAATAATGAAGTAAAGATTAACAAATAAAGAATTGTATAAGTAGCGATAGAATTATCAGGAATTATTTCAAAAAAATAGCTCTTGTAAAAAAGATTGGTATTTGATATTTTTTTCAACTTCAACTAGGGTCAAACTCTTCCCAATCAGATCGCAAATCAGAATTGGAAATATAAAAAAATTAATACTAATGGTAAATAAAAATTTTTTTGAGACCAAAAAAACATTTCTTAAATAATTTATTTTTTTCTATTCATACGTATCTATACATCCTTAAAAATAGATTAGAGTTGATTGCCACTTATTTGATTCCCTAAAGTAGAATCTACCAGCCTGAAGCCCAATTATCAAAAAAAGAACAATCTGTCATCATTATCTGAGATAACTTTTTCCCATGAGTTAATATCTACACAAGATGCAGTAGGTATATCTTCAGGATGGGTATGCCATTCTCCAATTAAACTTATAAAACCTGAACTTTTACCAAAATAATCATCTGCAAATTTCTGATGGTTTGGAGAAGTTTTTGAAAATTTAAATCTACTTCTTAAATCATTATCCTGTGGTTCTGAAAAAAATTTACAATAAGTATCGAATTATTTAAAAGTCTCTTACCAACAAAAATACCACCTGCTTCAGGTTCAAAACCCAGTTGTCTAAACTCTAGTAATGAATTTAAAATATCAGATGGTATTACAATTTGATATTTATTGTTCAGATTTATATATATCAACTTTATACTCTCCGTTACACTCTGGACAAGATGTATTTGTTATTAAAGCAACATTTAATAAATCACTATTTTTTAAACAATTGTAGTATCGAACACTATATGTAAACCCTTCTTTTCCAAACTGTTTATCTGAACCAATTTCTGATACTAATCTGTTTTCAGAAGAAAATTCTCCATACAAGTACTGTAAATATACTTCTATAGCTTTATTTGCCAAAGAACTAGGCGCAATAACATTATAAGGAATAAATGAAGAATAACAGCTAGCTAGACGCTTTTCAAATATTTGATTTTTCTCTGCAAAAGAGGCTCTATTATTAACAAGATGCCCATCTTCATAATTCATACACATATAGCATCCATTATTTTGTGGAGAAACTAGTAGGTTATGATACCCAACTCCATATGGATCTAACCAGCAATACAATACCGTTTTTCCAATCTTTCTGAAAAAATGATTAATTTCAAAAATTTGTTTTAGTATCTCCGACACAAGAAAAAAACAAAAATCATATTCATGAAATAAATTTGGATTCTTTCGAACTATTTCTTGAAATCGGATACCCTCACATTCAATTTCTAAATCAGGATTTTCTTTTTTCAATTTATCTTCTAAAGCGTCTACTTTTTGAATATTGTCTATTACACTATCCATACCTAAGTAGTGCCTTGAAATGTTATCTACCGTTAAAAAATCAGGATCTATTAAAAGAAGTTTCGCTATACCCATTTTAGATAAATTGTTTGCAACAAATGATCCTACAGATCCAAGTCCAATAATGACTACTTTTTTATTCAGAAAATCATATTCTTGGGATGTCCTACTCACTCTATACTCCTTGTCGAATCTTGTAACATATACTGGAGTAATCTTGAAACTCCCATTTTTTGACTTCTTAGCCTTAGAACCAATTCTTTTTCTATCTTTATTTTTTTGTGGTACCTTATTATCAATTTTAAATGGATATTTGGAAGTTCCAGACTCAAAACTCGCACCAAACAAAACATAATCATTATCAGATATAGGAAGTGATAAAATTAATATGAATGACTTTCGTTTCATTTTACACCACTTTTGGAAGCGGCGTCTAACCCCCGAAGATAGATTTCCTGTAATCAATTTCTTAAATGTTGCTTCCGTTAGTTCATTCATGGGATTAGGAGGAATCACAGAATTCGAATCTTTAAGTGGAAGTATATAAACATCTCTGATTTTTTTGGATTGTGGCGCAACACTCTCTTTGAGTTGTGAATCATAATTAAAAAGATGGTATTTCTGATTTGACAGGACCAATTCATGTTCTTCAAATGTACTGACCCTGGATAAATAACTTCGAATAGCTATATATTTCGTTTTTGACTTCAAACAACTGATATGCCAATATGACAAAAACTCTTTCCTGAGCTCTTCGGTCATTTTGGGCGTATCCCAACTATCCAGTAATTCCTTTACTTTTTCACAGCAATCTTTCAATAATCCACTTGGATTATTAAAATCCCAAATTAAATTATCTTCTGAAATATAACACAATTTCCCTTCGGAACCGACATGGCTATACCATTTATTAAAACCCTTATAATTTGAAAGGTATATTTCAGGAAGTGAGTGGGGAAAGTCATTAGAAACGATAATTTTTTTAAGGTAAATTTTTTTGTATTGATAAAAAAATAGCATTCCTTATCTTCGGACTCCAAGTTCTCTGAAGGTATTTCGTCAAAGTACATCTGGAATATTTCTTCTTTTTCTAACATACGCGCCTCTAAGCACTCGGATAATCACTGATTATAGCTCGAGTTCCAAAGTTTTCTGCTGTCTCTTTTTGTTCAATAACAGGAAAATCATCACCAAACTGTTTACTCAATATTTTTTTGTAGACTCACTTAAATCAGTAGAATCTATTGCTTCGTCTAGTGAATCTCTCAATTTTTTTCTAATTTATTTTTTTAAAAGGCTTCCATTTGTATATTTGATACCCTTTCATATACATCAGTATATGGTTTAACCGGTAAGAAAACCTCTAATCTCGGATAAAATAAGTTTCTATCAACATCATATGTATTCGAAAATGAATTAATCATAGTATTTACTAAATTTCTTAAAGCTGAAATATCATCATAGGTAGTATTCCCAGATAGATAGTCTTCATTTTTTTGCATACAGTAAAATTTTTAACAGCAAATACTGAAATCCCAATGCCTGTCGGTCTATTATCTTGATTTTTAAATTTGAGATCTTTCCATCTTTTTAAGTAACGAATTACTCTCCGAAATTGGTTTCTGTCTTCGGAGTTCTCCATAGCATTATTAATTTTTTTCGTTAATTCTACAGGATCCGCTTCCTCCCATTTAATGTTTTTCATCAGTACTATTCAGTTTTCCCCTGGCTAAAAAAATAGTTATCATTTTTCAGTACAATACACCGCTATATCAATATGAACACTATCTTCAGGAAATGATACTGTCACACATGGATTTTTTACTTTAACTCTATTTTCACCAAATTCGGAGACTAATGCATCAAAAATAAAATTCTTTACCTCTTTAGGAGAATACGAATATCTATCAACATCGATTTTTAAACCTCTATCTAAGTCATAATCCCCTTCATCAATTGGCAAAATACCCGTGTGAGTTGAGTAACTTCCTTGATTGAAAAAGCTTTTTCCAAATTCTGAAACACCTTTATTTATTGCTTCTTCAACCTCTGTACGTTTGTCAATTAATACCTTTTTGTCGTCAGCGTCTAGCTTAATGGTATCGTGAAATTTAATAAACTGTGACTGTATAGTTGGCATGAGTTCCTCCTTAAATTAAATTGTTATATCTAACTTTTATTATATCACTTTATACGATTATTTCTTGAGTTTCCAATTAATTATCTTATCTAAATATAATTTTAGAAAATACCACTATTACCGTTCTTCCATCACAACTCTCTCAACCGTTCCTGACTCATCTTCAACATCTCTTCCTCCACCTTACTCCATTTTCCGAAGAGGCATTCTTGTAAAACTTCTGCTGCTGAGATTTGATCTACTTCCGAATCATAAACACACAATTGATCTCTTTGATAAATTTGAATTTGATTAAAAATCTTATCATTTTCTAACTCTCGTAAGTTATCAACTAAATGTTCTACAATTCCATCATGGTGCTCTTTGGGAGTCGCTCTCGCTTGACTAGGATCTATAGCATGGAGCTCCTCATAACGTATCAAGGTACTGAGATAAGACAATTCTGGCTTGGTCGCAATCAGTGCAAGTGAGACTTGATATCCTCTAGTTGCCAATAATTGGGCCGTTTTTCGGGGAACTTCTGTTGTTCTCAAGGTACCCTCGATTAATAAATGATAACCTTTTTTACTCAACTCATCTACAAGATATTCAACCATTTGTCCCGCGAATACTTTGGTATAATCCACACTATCTTTACCATACTTTTCCTGTAGGCCAAGGTAGTTCGGATGAAAAGAGCGATAACTATCTCCATCAATGATAATGATATTACCTTGAAATTCCCTTTGTTTAATACGATGAATCGTTGTTTTCCCAGCACCACTCTGTCCACCGAGCAAAAATAGCCTTAGGATGAGATGAGGTTGTTTTTTTCCACGAGTTAAAGAACGGATAAGCCGTTTGGAGGCTTGTTCAAAAATTATCTTGACTAAATTCTTCTAGTTTCATTAAGCCACCACCAGATGACTAGCTTGTTCTAGCATACGTTCAATGCCATCCAAATAGCCATTAAATCGCTCTATATCCTCAAAAGTTGCAACAAGATAAATCCTCGTGTTAATTAAATCAGACAAATCATCGCTCATTAGAACCCAAGGATTAGAAGTGTCATCAAATGCAATTCCTTGTTCATCTTGAAAAACGATAAAGTTGTGCTAAGGTATTCGCCCCTCGTTCTTTAATCACTTCAATTTTCAAAGTTAACTGATAATCTTCTACTGGTGTAAGCATTTTTTCCTCCCCTACGATATCGACATACGAAACATTAAATTTCTTGCAGATACGATCTCATTAATTCTGTCGAAACTCGACTTGTCCCATTTTCATAACGACTCAGACTATTTCTAGAGATACCAACAATCTTTTTGCAAACTCAGGCTGGGTTAATTTATGTGTTTTACGTAACGTTTTTATATTTTCTCCAATCATGTAACTCCTCCTTTTATTTATTTCTATTATAGCATAAAAAAGATAGATGCACCATTTTTGGTGCGTTGTTGCTGATGGATAGAATACCACATATTTAGTTATTGAAGAAAAAAGTACTATGAAGCTGTTCAAAAAGTTTTTTTGAGAATATAAAAAAAGTAAGAAAAAGTATAATCGAAAACATATTGGAGATATGAATCTATGGTATACTAGTGATAATAAATAGTTATCGGTAGGAGATTGGTATGAAAAATAAAAAAATAGTCGATCAAATTCTCTCCCAAAAAAATGCTTTTTGGACAGTTATTTTTTTCTTGTTGGATTTTTTTATTGGGATTATATTATCAATTTTTTTGATTCATCATTGAAAAAAATAATTATGTGTATGTTCTTGGTGTAAATTCTTTATTGTTAGCTCAAATCATCACATATCGAAACTTAATGAAAAAAAGAAAGAAACGTTTCAACATCTATTTCAGGTACCAAAGTTAATGACCTTCCCCTGTTTTCAATACTTAGTAAAAAAATAGTGATTATTTAAATAAATGGTATAGCATAACTGTTTCTTTTTACAATTGGAGTAACTTATTTCGTTTCACTAATATTATTAAAAGTTCTTATCTGGAACGAATTAATTACAATCTATGGCGCTATTACTCTAATCCTAACTGTATTTATTGCAATACAATTGTATTTAAAGTATCTACTCTATATTCTTACCTTAAGAAAGATTTCAAAATTAGAGTTTACTACATTGACACCAGTTTCTCTACATAATCCATCTGAATCAGATTGGGTAGTTAAATTTACTGATAATATGAATTCATTCAGTAATCATTTTGGAATTTTAGGTATTGCATATACCTCGCTATTCTATTTAACCACCCCTCTATCTGCCATTAGATTTTCTGAAAATATTTTAATAATAGATACACCTAATAACTTAGCTTTTGTAATTACTTGGGGAATAATTTTTATATTGATTGGTTTTTGGTTATGTAATTTTAGACTATATTTGGAAAAAAATATATTGAAGATATCATTAAAAAAATAAAGAGGATGCAACTAACGGAATATGATACCAGTACTAACAACAGACAAATAAACAAGGATTACATTGAACTTTTTAAACTTTATAAAGATTCCCCGAACTTTCCACAGTTATTCAATAAAAAAACACTCAATCCGATAGGTTTCATCCCCATTTTGATAAATCTATATAGGCTACTTCAGCCATTTTTTTAACATCAAAAATTAAAAGAGCAGAGAATCCCAATTTCTGCTCTTTTATCTTAATAAATCCCCGCTCTTACCTTAGCTAATTTAATTGAATAATCAATAAAATAATTTAACCTTTCCATAGAATGATTTTTTTCCAAAACTTCACATTGTCTTTTAATATCAACCTCAATTAACGAAACTTCATTTTTTTATATGTTTTAACACATTATATTTATTCAATAAAAATTTCTAAATTAGTCACCTTATCTTTATTCTGAAGTCCCATTTTTTTTCTTTATTAGAGAAAAATGTTCAAGGTAAACGTAACATAAATTTTTTTCTACTTTTTATTAATATCAAAATTATAATTCCCTTTGTATTTTACAGTCAACTCAGGATTAAAGTATGCTTCGCAATCATTTAGTAACTGAAATAAGTAGCCTAATTTATAACCAATTATTGCTAAATGTTGATTATCTAACTCAGGATTATATGATTTCATGCCAATCACTAAACAATTTTGAATAACTTGTGAAGTTTGGTTATCTAAGATTTCTTTTATTTTATCAATACTTACATTCATATCAATATTTAATTCTTGTATTGTCCCGTGGCACATTCTAATAATCATTTGGCTAAATAGCCTAACTGTAGAATCATCAATTTCGGACAATAATTCCATACACTTCCCCAATAGAAAGACTGTGATTATTAAGGCTTCATCTATAGAATATTGCTTGTGTACTGTAGATATACTATGCCTTTTATCATCTTGATCGATAATGTCATCAATTATGATGGATGATTTATGAATTAACTCAATAGCTATTGCAGATTTATAAACTTTTTCATTTAGATTTTCAGAAAACAACTTATAACCATAATATGTTAATAACGGTCTAAAACGGCTCCCATTTACTACTTGAAGTATCTCATGATATTGTACTGGTAGTTCAAACAGTATTGATTTAATCATAGAATCAATACGGAACAAAAAATCTTTTTCTTCACTATTTAACGTAATTATTGGTGTCTTTTCCATAGTATTCTCCTACCGATAACTATTTATTATCACTATACAAAGCTCCCAAATAAGTTTATAATAGCGTGATTATTGATAAAGGAGTTATTCATGGATTATACACTTATTTCTACTTTCTTAGACCACTGCGAAACTCATAGACGCTTAAGTTCACATACGATTAGAGCTTACAAAAATGATATTTTGCAATTTTACAATTCAAATTACAGCAGTGTGGAAACCTATGTTGAATATTTGACGAAATCCAATATTAAATCTAATACATTACGTCGCAAAATTGCTAGTTTGAAGGTGTTTTTACAGCTACTTAAAAATATCATAATTTAGTTGATGAGAATCCTTTTTAATCAATTACGTTTTCAATTTAGAACGGAAAAAAATATTACCTAAAAACAATTCCTTATGATATTTTGAAAAGTATTTTTTCACATCTAGAACAGACAGTTGCCTATTCAAAAAAACTAAATATCAAAAAAACAAAAAAAGCTGAAAGAAATTTGCTAATCATTTCCTTATTACTTTCAACTGGTATTAGGGTTTCCGAACTTTGTCATATTCATCTCAAAAATATTAATCTTTCAAATAAGACTCTCCATATTATGGGAAAAGGTAAGAAAGAACGTATCCTATTTTTAGGAGATCAAATAACATTTAGCTTACTAGAAACATATATAAATAACTACTGCTTTCAACCCAGTGACTACCTATTCCCTGGAAAGTATTCTATCAAACCATTGTCAGAGCAAAGTGTACGTTTAATTCTAAATACCCTTGTTAAACAACATAACTTAACTACACCTATTACTCCCCATATGTTTAGACATAGTTTCGCAACGATGCTTTTAGATAGTGATGTAGATATTCGATACATTCAACAATTTCTTGGACATAGTTCTATCTCAGTCACACAAATCTATACTCATGTATCTCAGTCAAAGCAAAAAGAAATTCTAACTCTGTGTAATCCCATCGCTTCGATTCATTCACAATCAAAAAAATAGGGCTACCTTCATGGAGGTAGCCCTATCCTGAATAATTAAGTCCAGTATCCTCAAGATCCTTGCCGTTATAGGCGAATGGATTCTCTGTCGTATCTTTGCTTGTCTTTCTTGCGCCATAGAGGTTATAGCTGGTTGATGCGACGACTTGTCCATCCTTGGTCAAGCCTGTCACAGAGCCTGACTGGTTAGTCAAGTAGTTGTAGCTATCACCTGTTTGGGTGTTGAGGTAGCTAGCTCGACCTCGACCATAGCTATAGGTCTCTCGTGCCTTTCCATCATGGTCATAGGTTTCAAGGACTTCTGTATGTTCACGATTGACATCGTTGACATAGTTGCGTTCCTCGTAGTAGTTGTAAGTATCCTCTCGTGTGGTATAAGGGATCAGGACGTCCTGAACTTGACTGGCATAGGTCACCTCTCCCTGACCTGGTAAGTTACCGAGCTCTAGTGGGTTGACGACGATCCCCTCCTTGGTTGCTCGATCCTTAGCCACTTTCTGGTGATAGGCTCTCGACACATCGTCAAAGATGCTATGCCAGATGCTTCCTACTGTCTGTGGTAGGGTGGATAGGGCTTGGAGGACATTCTGACTAAAGCCATACCAGAAGAGAGAGTTTTCTTCCCCACTTGGGGCTGTATATGGTGACTTACGACCTGACTTGGCATCCTTTGGCTTGCGTTGGAAGAGTTGATAAGTATTCTTGTCTTCCTTGCGACTAGCAGTGAAGACACGATTGTCATCCCCATCGTATAGCGCAGCCATGAGAAGACCCTTCTTGTCCTTGATCGCAAGCAAGCGGTTCTCTGTATCGTAGATGTAGTCTAGCTTCTCTGAATTCTTCTCAGAAGCGATGTTGGTTCAGTATAGTTAGCTATAAGTAAACTTTATATTGCATCATAAGTAAAAATCTCCTGAAGAAATTCTTCAAGAGATTTTTAACGAATCTAATTATGAGAAAAAGTTTTTTTCACTAACAAACAGTTTGTTCTTAATTTTAACTGTGTATTACAACCTTACCCATTTACACAATACTAAACTAATTTGGAAAAATCTTTTGTAAACTAAATCACTATAAAAAAATTTTTTTATGTCAATGCGTTGTAATTTAACATTCATGTAAATTTTATTTAAATCTTCATAAGGTGTGGTTCTGACGATTTCATCCACAACATTATCTACAATAACAATTTCTATAAAAATTTTTAGGCTATAGTGAAATTATCATAGGAATCTATCCAAAACTCTAGAAAATTTTATTTTTTTAACCAAAGTAAAAAAATAAATCTTTACAAAAAAATCAATCTCCTCTTGAGTTAAATCTCCGGTTTTTTCTTTATCTAAACTATAGAGTACACCTCTCACAGTATTAACAGACTCTGCTTGCTCTAACATTTGTAAACGTATTTCAGGATTATCAATGTATTTAATAATAATATTACATAATTTTTCTTTAACATCATTATAATTCATATTAGTCACCTATAATATCTACTTTTTTAAATTCAATTACCGAATTAGTTTTCAATTGTGGATAGCCTCCTTTCCCGTATTCGGGATAATAAGATGTGATTGGCTCCAAAACTTTTCCTGTATCTCCGGCTTCCTTAGGAACATACACATTATCCATTATCTGAAGTGTATCAAACTCTCCACGAAGCTTCGCATTACTCCAAGCAGGAGATATTTGATAAGCATCTTGCACCTTACTTGCTGAATCAAATTTAGATAAACCGATGTAACTTCCAGGGGCTTCCATAGTTTTCATTGTCTGTTCAGCATACTTAGAATCCATATAACGGTAGGCAGTTGATGGTAAAGTTCTTCCATCAGGAGCTACATAAAAATCGGGTTTAGATGTAACTTTAGGTGCTGGTAAGGCAAGTGGTTTACTAATCGGCCCAGGCAATGCTAGTTGCTGAACAGGGGTTACATCCTTACGTGGTCTCGTGACTGATACATCCCCTGATTTCGGCTTCGTCGTCACCATATCAGCCTTAGGAGCCTTCTTAGGAGACACACTACCTGCTCCGTTGGTAAAGGTGTTAAAGGCAAAGTTCATAGCGACTGTTTGACCAGTAATCTTATTTCCTGTGGCCAAATCAATACCTGTGTCAATCGCAGTCTCAACCGCTGATTCTACTCCAATCTTGGCAACTTGTCGAACTGCTTGATTGCCAATATTTTGAGTCACATTGGTTGCTAGACTAGCTCCTGCTCCCACAAATTGACCGCCAATAAAACCTGAGATTGCACCAGTTCCTGCTCCTTTGGCAATCGAACCAACCAATTCCCAACCACGTTGGCCAGAACTATAGGCATCATATCCTGAGATGATTGCTCCAGAGGCTGCACCACCGATAGCCATCGCTACGGGGGCTCCAAGACCTCCAGTCGCTACGGTAAGAGCAATACCGACACCGATAGCTGCCGCAGTTACGGCAACCTTCTTCCAGTCGACATTTTTCACGAAATCAACGACTTGATTCTTGACTCGTTCAGCTGTTGTACAGACATGTTTTAAGGTGTTCTGCAAGGCTGTTCCCAAGTTTCGAAGGAGATATAGCCTCCATCGTCATACTCATAGTCGTAGCTGGAGATGAGTTTATCCTACTTGTCCATATGGCGGAGTTCAAAATATATTTTGATAGCAAAAGACCTCAAAATTTAGATTTTCTGCCTAATTTTTGGAGGTCAATTCCCTTGAGGGACAAAAAATGAATTATTCAATAGTTTTTAAATGTACTTAAGGATATTGTACTATATGATTTAATCTAAACTACCATAATTGTGCCATGATAGTCCAAAATACATCAAAATCAATTTGTTCAATATTTGAAAGGTCATCTGAACCACCTAAAAATAAAGGTATTTTATAACCAATACATTGATTATAGGAAGGAGAGGTTCCTCCTTTAGAGATATACTCTTTATAAAAAAATCTAAAAGCAAATAGCTCATTAGGATATTCTGGAATTTCATTATTCAAAAAAACTCCTTAATGCCTAATGGAATCTCTAAAAATCTCATGACTTCCTGCATCACACATATATATTTTTAGAATCACTGGTGTCAGAACTAACAAATATTCTACCTAACCAATCAAAACCTATAACCCGTATATCATCTGATAATTCAGGAAAGCATGACTGTGCTAATCCTTTAAAAATATTCTAAATTATTATAATCAACAACTCTAAATAATCCGCTACCAAAACTTTCCTTAGAATAGTTCATAATAAAAATCAAGATAAATATCTTCTGAACGCTTTAAGTAACCTTTATCTTCTGAGTCAAAAAATTCTAAAAATGAATTAAACATATCTTTTTCTCCTAATCTTCAATTGTAAACTTCCCAAATACTGTTCCATCTGGATATTTTTTTAAAACATGATAAATCTGGGAACCTAAACTTCTATTTACACTTCTATCCAACGGATTCATATTTTCAACTATATCAGCACCACCTAGTTGTAAATCAATGATGTGATCAACATCGTAATTACTTGGAACAGAATCTGAACCATTAACTTTTTTATATCGTGATGAAGCAGATGTAGATTTACGAGTAACCTGTGTTTTAACTGTATCTGCTTCAGTCAAAGCCTTAACTTTTTGTGATGCTTGCATTCTTTGTTCAGCAGTCCAACCAGTTTTAAATTTCAAAGAAACGTCAACAGGAGACGATGAAGGGGTAAAAACAGGATCTGGTGCTGGTAAGGCAAGTGGTTTACTAGTCGGCCCAGGCAATGCTAGTTGCTGAACAGGGGTTACATCCTTACGTGGTCTCGTGACTGCTACATCCCCTGATTTCGGCTTCGTCGTCACCACATCAGCCTTAGGAGCCTTCTTAGGAGACACACTACCTGCTCCGTTGGTAAAGGTGTTAAAGGCAAAGTTCATGGCGACTGTTTGACCAGTAATCTTATTTCCTGTGGCCAAATCAATACCTGTGTCAATCGCAGTCTCAACCGCAGATTCCACTCCAATCTTGGCAACTTGTCGAACTGCTTGATTACTAATACTTTGGGTCACATTGGTTGCTAGACTAGCTCCTGCTCCCACAAATTGACCGCCAATAAAACCTGAGATTGCACCAGTTCCTGCTCCTTTAGCGATCGAACCAACCAATTCCCAACCACGTTGGCCAGAACTATAGGCATCATATCCTGAGATGATTGCTCCAGAGGCTGCACCACCGATAGCCATCGCTACGGGGGCTCCAAGACCTCCAGTCGCTACGGTAAGCGCAATACCGACACCGATAGCTGCCGCAGTTACGGCAACCTTCTTCCAGTCGACATTTTTCACGAAATCAACGACTTGATTCTTGACTCGTTCAGCTGTTGTACAGACATGTTTCAAGGTATTCTGCAAGGCTGTTCCCCAGTTTCGAAGGAGATTCATGCCTTCTCGGATGGTAGGGGAAGAACTCCGACCTGTTGCCAGCGCATAGGCAGATTGAACCACTTGTTGGCGCTTGGCTTCTATCTGTGCAGCTGCTTGCTGGTATTTCGTTTGAACATAATCGACTGCACTATTGTAGGCCGTTTGAACCTTATTCCACTGTCGACCACCCCAATTAACCGCACGGTTGTATTGGGTGCTGACCCAGTTAGTCGCGTGGTTAAAGGCACTCTTGGTCACATTCCAAGCCTTGGGAGGCGAAACTCTTCACACCATTCCATGTGTTTGAGGCCACTCGTTTCACCGTATTCCAGGTATTAGAAGCGACTCGTTTTACTCCATTCCAAGCATTAGAGGCCTTCTTTTTAACATAGTTCCAGCCTTTTTTGATATTGTTCCAGAAATGCCCACTCGGGTCTGTATAGTTAACCGAATTGTTCTGCACATAGCTGTAGAGGTTCTGGCTGAGAGGATCTGTGTCCTCACCTGGATAGCTATCCTCGGTTAAGAAAGTACCTCCCTGACTATCATAATATCTTGCTCGTAAATAGTCAAGTCCAGTATCGTCACGAGCTTCGCCGTTATAGGCAAATGGCTAACCTGTTGTGTCTGTGCTTGTCTTGCTTGCCCCATAGAGGTTATAGCTGGTTGATGCGACGGCTTGTCCATCCTTGGTCAAGTAATGGATTAGCTATTTAAAAATATCAATGATAAAAAGCCTATCAAGAAATCTCTTCCTTGATAGACTAATTCTATATTTGTTACACACTAATAACGAACTATTGTAGTCCAAATGTCTCGCAAATACTAGTACTTAATCTACCTATTTTTGGGTTCTCCTTACAGGAAGACAAATCCTTCAAAATAGTTATTACTTGTGGAAATTTGATTAGCTGTTCCTTATATTTAAAAAGAGTCAAATGAAGTAAAAAGATTGAAGTACTTCTTCCAGTATATTTTCATCATGACACAGTATTAAGTTCATCAGTATATTAAAAGCATTTGAAGTATCATATCCCTCTATACAATAAGCTAATTTGTATTTATACAAGCTACTCTTTTCTTCAAGACAAGCACCTAGAGCACACCACTCTCCTTGTTTTAAAGAAGGAAGCAAAACATCCATGACATATTCAACATCTGCATCATAAAAAGCATCACCTAAATAAGGTTGAGATAATACTGTATCTAATTCTTTATAGTAATCCATACTAAAAACCTCCTGGATAAGAATTATTGTTACCGATAGGGTAAGCACTAATTACATCATTACCTAATTTGATAACATCAATTTCTACACCATTTATTTTTTTCCGATGAAAACTTGCCCCATCACTTGCCCTAACTCCTAATGGTACACTCTCTCCAACATTTTTTATCGAATCTATAATATTTTTATCACTCCAGTTCTGAGGGAATAATGTGGAATTTTTTATTTGTGAAACTTTACCATTGTCTAACTGCTTCACAAAATCAACAGATTGTGTTCCGTCACTATGTGTACGGATAGTTTGAGTTGCATAATTAGAATTTGAATTATTAATTTTTGGAGAATGACCTCCTATAACCTTATTTGAATTAGAAGATTTTTGTTTACCATACAGAATTTTTTGAGCCATTTCATCAGAAATATTTGTTTGTGAAGGCACTGTATTTCCTTGAGAATTTACATAAAAATCTGGCTTAGCTTTAGGCTTCTCCGCAAACATTTGGAGATTCTCTACTGTCATTGGTAGACGTCCACCTGTAGGCTTCGTCGTCACCACATCAGCCTTAGGAGCCTTCTTAGGAGACACACTACCTGCTCCGTTGGTAAAGGTGTTAAAGGCAAAGTTCATGGCGACTGTTTGACCAGTAATCTTATTTCCTGTGGCCAAATCAATACCTGTGTCAATCGCAGTCTCAACCGCAGATTCCACTCCAATCTTGGCAACTTGTCGAACTGCTTGATTGCTAATACTTTGGGTCACATTGGTTGCTAGACTAGCTCCTGCTCCCACAAATTGACCGCCAATAAACCTGAGATTGCACCAGTTCCTGCTCCTTTGACAATCGAACCAACCAATTCCCAACCACGTTGGCCAGAACTATAGGCATCATATCCTGAGATGATTGCTCCAGAGGCTGCACCACCGATAGCCATCGCTACGGGGGCTCCAAGACCTCCAGTCGCTACGGTAAGAGCAATACCGACACCGATAGCTGCCGCAGTTACGGCAACCTTCTTCCAGTCGACATTTTTCACGAAATCAACGACTTGATTCTTGACTCGTTCAGCTGTTGTACAGACATGTTTCAAGGTATTCTGCAAGGCTGTTCCCCAGTTTCGGAGGAGATTCATACCTTCTCGGATGGTTGGGGAAGAAGTCAAGCCTGTTGCCAGAGCGTAGGCAGACCGAACCACTTGTTGGCGCCTAGCCTCTATCTGTGCTGCCGCTTGCTGGTATTTCGTTTGTACATAGTCACTGGCACTATTGTAGGCTGTTTGAACCTTATTCCACTGTCTGCCAACCCAATTCGATGCGCGATTGTATTGAGTGTTGACCCAGTTAGTCGCGTGGTTAAAGGCACTCTTGGTCACATTCCAAGCTTTGGAGGCGAAACTCTTCACACCATTCCATGTGTTTGAGGCCACTCGTTTCACCGTATTCCAGGTATTAGAAGCGACTCGTTTTACTCCATTCCAAGCATTAGAGGCCTTCTTTTTAACATAGTTCCAGCCTTTTTTGATATTGTTCCAGAAATGCCCACTCGGGTCTGTATAGTTAACCGAATTGTTCTGCACATAGCTGTAGAGGTTCTGGCTGAGAGGATCTGTGTCCTCACCTGGATAGCTATCCTCGGTTAAGAAAGTACCTCCCTGACTATCATAATATCTTGCTCGTAAATAGTCAAGTCCAGTATCGTCACGAGCTTCGCCGTTATAGGCAAATGGATTGCCTGTTGTGTCTGTGCTTGTCTTTCTTGCGCCATAGAGGTTATAGCTGCTTGATGCGACGGCTTGTCCATCCTTGGTCAAGCCTGTCACAGAGCCTGACTGGTTAGTCAAGTAGTTGTAGCTGTCACCTGTTTGGTTGTTGAGGTAGCTAGCTCGACCCCTGACCATAGCTAGAGATGAGCTTATTCTGCTTATCTACATGGCGGAGTTCGATGAGACTAAAAAAATTTAATCTTTTGATGATTTTATAGCAAAAACACCCCAAAGAATTAGACTTTCTAATTAACTTTTTGGGGGTGCAGTTCAGTTTTTACCAATATTCCTTCTAAAAAAATATAAGTAAATGAAGTTTGATATATCTTTGATAATCTCTATATCATTAGTTTCAACTCTACTCCTAATCATTCTTTATGATATAGACTTGAAAAACTCTTTTGCAACTCCTCCTACTACATATTTTTTTTAGCATCATTTTCCCACCACGGCAACACATCTTCTTTCAGGATTTCTAAAAAAATAGCTCCTTCGAAGCAAAAATCATCTGCTAAGAAAAGAATTATAATTGTCAAATACAAAAAGCATATTTGTCTGCTTTTCAACCAAGATAGATCAGTTAACCAATCGATCAATGAGCTCCAATTATCTGAATCAGGAAGATCCATAGTTTCCTCAAGAAAACTAAATAATTCATTCTTATTGCGAATTTTTCTTCCCTGTCGAATAAAAATTACAAAAATCTTCAGAAGATAGTATCTCGTCAATATTTTGTTTTTAGTATATAGTGAATTTTATTTTTTTTATCATTTTTTTCTAATCTACTTTATTTGTTTAAACGTTTTATAATGGTCATCTGTGTAGTAAACACTTCCGTCACTTCCTCTTACAAATCTTTCTCCATCTCTCCCTTTTAGATGGTAGTTTATTATTGACATCAAACTCTTTATAAGTGATTGGCGAATCATATCTTTTGCCAAACTACCTGTAGTATCATAGGCATACTGAGTCTCTCCACCTTCACGATTATTTTAGGTGAGACCTCAATTTTTTTGCTTAATATTATAAAAATGAAGTTGAGACAGTATTTCTCAACTTCATCTATATTATTTCTGCTTCCCAAATTGCATTATACCAATTGTATCCCTTTTTAAAAAAATGTTTCTCAAGACTAATAGCACTAATAGAATTAATTATAATATAGTTACAATTACTAAATTTGATTTCTTACTTGATCCCAGACTCTATTATTTATAATCAACTTCCATTTTAAAAAAACTATAAATTTGTTTGATAAATTTTTTTTACTTTAATATTAAAAATCATTTTTTTGGAATTAAACGTAAAAAGAAAAGATTGAGATGTATCCATAATAATACCTTCGTGATCGACACCAATGCCATTATGAGGATTCTCTAACACAACGATTTTTTTGTTGTTTCTGTTTCCGAATCGTATTTCCAGTGTTCAACCTGACTTTTCTCAATATTATAATGTATACTATTATCATAGTCAGACCAACTCCTCCCGTATGATAACTTTATCTTACCATCTTTACTTAGACGAGTTAATTTAATATCCGTATAAGAATCTAAGCTTGTTGAATTCCCTTTAATTACTATATCTTTTTCAGAGTTTGGCAATAAAAATATGATATTCCCTTTGTTAATTCCTTAAAAAAATCACGACTATTGTCATTAATATCAATAATACAATGTATCATTCTATTTGTTTCTCTTTCTAACATTATAATCATTGATTCCATCTTGTATCATGTCAGAATCTCCAGAATTATCAAGGTATGATCTGTTTGGGATATCTTTAATGATTGACCACGCTCCTACATCTTTATTATTTACATCAGACCACACCTGTGCTACTCCAGCAGCCGATTTCAAATAGGCGTCCGTAGATTGTAAATATCCTTTTCCAACATAGCCATATAAATAGTTACCCGCATAATCATTCTTGACTCCTCCACCCCAATCTCGACTCCAGATAGAATAACCTTGGTTTTCATCCTTTTGATAAGCTCTATTCTTCAAATCTAAAGGCTGATTGGTATTAACTAAATTGTAGAATTGGTAATTATCTTGTGACTTTGCTATCAGCTTGCTTCCAGCTACAAACGGTATATAAGGTGCATTAGAATTAACAGACAGAATGTCATCCCCCATTTCTTGCAAAACATTCTTCATATTAATCCCTGATTGCTGTAATCTATCCTTTAGCTTATTTTCCGCATCTGCAGCTGCTTTATCCGTTTTAGGTTTCCATTCATTTCTACTCCTTCTAATATTCCAGTAGTCATCAAAAGCTGATTTGTTCACGTTGTACAAGTAGGTCTCATATGCTTTAACTATCTCTTCTGATTTCTGAATTTCAGTCTTAGAACTTGTCTTTATCTCTTCTATTGACTGTTCACGTCGAGATATTTCTGCAATATTTTTAACATTAATCATACCTGCCCCTGAAACAGTTGCTATTCCTCCAGTTGCTTTAGGGCCTGTTTGGCAGATATGCCTTAGCGTATTTTCAAGTGCTGGATTCCAATTACGAAGTAAATTTAATCCTTCCCGGATGGTTGGAGATGACTTGATGCCTGTCGCCAAACCATATTCATAGCGAATCTGTTGGCGACGACGTTGTTCTGCTTGAGCTCTTGCGCGCGCTGCTTGTTGTTGGGCATAAGCGTAAGAACTTTGGTAGGTTGCCACATTGGGACCAAAAGCTTGATAATAACTTGCTGGAGCTCGGAAGTTTCGATCTGTTTGAATACGACGATCCGTGTATTCACGTAATGACACTGCACGGCCTAAAGAATCTTGTTCAACAATACTCCGTTGGTAGAAACGTTGAAGGCGCGTATTGATACTACGAGGGCGACTTGGCTCGCCTTCACCACCCATCCAGACCATTCTATGCCCACTCGGGTCGGTATAGTTGACAGGGTTGTTCTGCACATAGCTGTATCGGTTCTGGCTGAGAGGATCTGTGTCCTCACCTGGGTAGCTATCCTCGGTTAAGAAAGTACCTCCCTGACTATCATAATATCTTGCGCGTAAATAGTCAAGTCCAGTATCGTCACGAGCTTCGCCATTATAGGCGAATGGATTTCCTGTCGTGTCTGTGCTTGTCTTTCTTGCCCCATAGAGGTTATAGCTGCTTGATGCGACGGCTTGTCCATCCTTGGTCAAGCCTGTCACAGAGCCTGACTGGTTAGTCAAGTAGTTGTAGCTGTCACCTGTTTGGTTGTTGAGGTAGCTAGCTCGACCCTTGCCATAGCTATAGGTCTCACGAGCCTTGCCATCATGGTCATAGGTTTCGAGGACTTCTGTATGTTCACGATTGACATCGTTGACATAGTTGCGTTCCTCGTAGTAGTTGTAGGTATCCTCTCGTGTGGTATAAGGGATCAGGACATCCTGAACCTGACTGGCATAGGTCACTTCTCCCTGTCCCGGTAAGTTCCCGAGTTCTGGTGGGTTGACCACGATTCCTTCCTTGGTCGCTCGATCCTTAGCCACTTTCTGGTGGTAGGCTGTCGACACATCGTCAAAGATGCTGTGCCAGATGCTTCCTATCGTTTGCGGTAGAGCAGACAGGGCTTGGAGGACATTCTGACTAAAGCCATACCAGAAGAGGGAGTTTTCTTCTCCACTTGGGGCTGTGTATGGCGACTTACGACCTGACTTGGTATCCTTTGGCTTGCGTTGGAAGAGCTGATAGGTGTTCTTGCCTTCCTTGCGACTAGCAGTGAAGACACGGTTGTCATCCCCATCGTAAAGTGCAGCCATGAGAAGACCCTTCTTGTCCTTAATCGCAAGCAGGCGGTTCTCTGTGTCGTAGATATAGTCTAGCTTTTCTGAGTTCTTCTCAGAAGCGATGCGATTGCCATTCTTGTCGTAGGTATAGGTGATGGTACCATCTAGACCTTCTAGTTTGGTCAAACGGTTATGGTCATCATAGGTAAAACGTGTCTGGCTCTCCTTGCCATCAACTGTCTCGGTGCTGGTCAGTTTATTACCCGCTAGGTCATAGGTGTAGGAGAGTTTAGAGAGTTCCTTACCAGATGCATCCGATACCGTCATGTTTTCCACTTGACCGAGAGTATCGTAGGTATAGGTATGGACTAGGGTTTCACCATCCTGCTTAATGGTTTCCTTAGCGATATAGCCACCATCGTCATACTCATAGCCGTAGCTGGAGATGAGCTTGTCCTGCTTATCCATGTGACGGAGTTCGGTGAGACGGTGAGCCTTGTCATAGATCAAGAAGCTCTTGGTTCCATCTCCTCGATGAACTTCCGTCAGATCCCCTGCTTGGTTGTAGCTATAAGTGGTCTTTTGTCCCTTGACATCGGTCACAGAAGTCAGACGATCCAGTTCATCGTAAGTGTAGGAAACTGTGCTACCATCTGGGTAAATCATCTTCGAGATATTGCCATAGGCATCATACTCGTACTGAATCAGGCTACCATCTCCCTGACGAACACCCGTGATCTCGCCTTCTTCGTTGGTCGCGTACTGACTAGTTCCTGTCAGATCACTCATAGACACCCGGCGGCCATCCGCATCATAGGTATAGAGGACTTGACCCTCTTGCTTTTCAGAGTACTCCACCTTGAGCAGTTGATCCAGCTTGTTGTAGTCATAGCTGATGGTTTTCCCATCGGACTTGGTTACTTTTTCGAGCTGGTTATTGACATTATAGGTATAAGTCTCCTTATCTCCGAGACTGTTCATGCGCTCCACTAGATTGGAAAGCTGGTCATAACTGTATCTTGTGACCTTACCATTGCCATTCGTGACCGAAGTGACATTGCCCACACTGTCGTAGGTATAGCTAGAGGTAGAAGCCTTCTCTCCACTTCCTTGTGTTGCTGTAAGCAACTGATCCTTTAGGTCATAGGTGTAGGTCTTGACACGCTTAGTTCCAGATGTGACACTGGTGAGGTTGCCATTGGCATCATAGGTCATACTTGCGACGCCACCAGCCTCATCTGTGATTTTCGTGAGATGATTGTCGTGGTCATAGCTATACTTAGTCCACTGATCTGCCGTATCGCTTTCTGAGGTGAGGCGATTGAGGCTATCATAGGTGCGTTTGGTCACTTGACCGAGAGGATTCGTCTCTTCAAGGAGATTGCCGTTCGGATCATAGGTATAGGTCGTTTCGCGTTTACCATTGATAGTTCGTTTGGTCACTTGACCGACTGGGTCATAGCTTGACTCCACTGTTCGACCAGTTGGCGTTTTGATCGTTTTTAGTTGATCGAGGGTCGTATAGTCAAAGGTGGTTGTAGCACCGGACGGTTTGGTCAGTTTGGCTAGATTCCCCGCTTCATCGTAGCTATACTTGGTTTCAAGGTCAAGGGCGTTCTTAGCCGTTAAGAGACGGCCAACCTTGTCATAGCTATAGTGATTGCTTCGATCGGATTGGTCTGTCTCTTTCACCAAGTTTCCAGACACATCATAGCTATAGGTTTTCGATAGTCCCTGTGGACCTGTTTGCTTGGTGAGACGTCCCAAGGCATCATAGGCGTAGGTGTATGCTGCCTCATTTGGTAAGGTGCGTTTGGTCACACGACCATAAAGGTCATTGACATAGTTGGTGCTATGACCGTTGGCATCTGTTTCTTTTGCCAAGCTACCTGTAGTATCATAGGCATACTGAGTCTCTCCACCTGTTGGACGTTTCTTGCTGCTGACACGGTTCATACTGTCATAGCTGTAGGTCGTTGTATGACCTTCGCCACTTGTTTCGCTCAAGCGATTGCCCAAAGCATCATAGCTGAAGCTTCGCTTACTTCCTGTCGGAGCTACTGTTTCGATGATTCGTCCTAATGGATCGTACTTAAAGGCTGTCGCTTGACCATTTGGATCTGTATAGAGTACCAATTTTTTATTGGCATCATAACCATAACTACTTGAATGCCCATTGGCATCGGTCATTTTAGAAAGGTTGCCAAGGACATCATATTCATAAGTAGAGGTGTTGCCATCGGCATCCGACTCTGTCACCACTCGGTTGAGAGCATCGTAGCTATACTTGGTTTCACGTTTTAGATGATCGACGGTCTTAACTAGATTGCCATTTTGATCATAGTGATAGGTCTTAGTCTTACCTTCTTGGTCAGTTGAACTTGCGACATTACCCATGATATCATAGGTAAAGGTCTCACTGGTCTTATCTGCGTAGACCACCTTAGTCAGTTGGTTGTCACTATTATAGCTATATTGAGTAATCTCACCCAAGCTGTTAGTTAAAGTGAGGCGATTTCCTGCCTTATCGTAAGTATAGGTCTCATTGAGATCCTGATTATCTTTTTGTTTACTACACGGTTGGCAGCATCGTAGCTATACTCCGTTACTAACCCACTAGAATGCGTCTGCTTGATGAGACGATCAAGGGCATCGTATTCTTGCTTTTACGGTAGTTCCGTCTGGAAGAGTCACTTCTTCCAGTTGAGCCGTTGAAGTATAGGTCATCTTAGTGACATTGCCATTGGCATCGGTGACCTGAATCGGATAGCCCAGTTCATTATAGGTGTACTGAGTCTTGCCAGCCAAGGCATCTGTCAACTCTGTCAACTGTTCCATCTGGTTGTAGGCCATCTTAGTGACATTGCCTAAACCATCTGTAATACTGGAAACTTGATTTTGGCCTGTATAAGTCGTGCTAGCAGTATAGCCTGCCGCATCTGTTAGGCTATTTTGATTGCCATTGGCATCATAGGTCATGCTAGTGCGGTGCCCCAAGGCATTGGTCGTTGCAATCAGGCGCCCTGCCTTGCTGTATTCATAAGTCGTTTCTTTTCCAAGGGCATCTGTCATGGACAGGATATTCCCCATCGCATCCAACACATATGAAACACTGCTACCATCTGGGTAGGTCATACCTGTCACATTTCCTGCTGCATCATAGGTATAGCTAGTAGTCTTTTTCCCTTTGGTTTCACTGAGTTTATTACCAACACTGTCATAGGTGTAGGTCACTGTCTGCCCTGCTTCATCTGTGTAAGATAGCACACGACCCATGATATCATAAGTAGTTTCTGCCTTTGTACCGATTGGATAAGAAACTGAGGTTATATTTCCTGCTGCGTCATAAGTATTTTGAGTAACTTGACCTAAAGCATCTGTGATAGTTTAACGGCATTGTTTCTATCATCATAAGTCAAGCTGCTACTATTACCTGCTTCATTGGTTCGAGTGATAATTCGACCCAGTGAATCACGAGTAACGGTAGTCGTTTGACCTGAAGCATTGGTTTCTGTTAGGAAACGACCCTTGCTATCATATGTATAGCTAGTAGCGTGTCCTTCTGCATCAGTCACGGAAAGCTGGTTTCCAACACCATCATAGGTGTAACTATAGGTTCCACCTTCTCCATTCGAAGCACCGATTTTACGTCCAAAACCATCATAGGTGAAGGTAGTCGTATTACCATTGCCTTCTGTCACAGCTGTCACTTGACCTGCCTTGTCAAAAAGTATGGCTCGTCCCAACACCATCGGCATCTTTTTTTCGCTCAGCTTGCGACCTTCTGCATCATAGGTAAAAAGTCTTGGTCCCACCGAGAGGATTCGTAATGCTAGTGACTTGATTGTGTGCATTATAGGTAAGGTTGATACGCCTCCCAAAGAATTAGTGAGGCTTACCAGATTCGCACCTTGATAGGCAAAGGAAGTTGTATGACCAGCAGCATCTGTAGTAGATAAGATGCGTCCTTGCTGATCGACAGTATAGGTAATCTTAGACCCGTCTGGCAATGTTGTCTGGATTAGATTGCCATTTGCATCATAGGTATGAGCTGTTGAGGCACCACTAAAATCGGTCAGAGACAGAAGATGGTTCTTCTCATCATAGCTAGAAGTTTTTACCGCACCATCAAAAACGCGTTTCTGTCAAGGTGTTTCCATTGCTGTCATAGGTGTAGCGAGTTGTTTGCCCCGCTTCATTCGTCACGCTTGACAGACGGTTGTTTTCATCATACGTTTTTGAGACACTAGTTCCATCGGCATAGCGAATGCCAGTTGTGCGATATTGCTCATCGTAAGTATATACGGTTTGATTGCCATTTCCATCGGTAGTGATTGTCTGACCTTCACTATAAGAAAGAGTTGAAACAGCACCTGCACCATCTGTTTGCTTGATGACACGATTTTCCTCATCGTACTCGTTTTGGATAACCTTGGTCCCATTTCCATCATACCAGGCTGTCATACGTCCCTTATCGTCATATTCATAACGAGTAGGAACTCCCGTAGCGTCCGTATAGGTAATCAAATGACCATTCGTGTCATATTCATAGGTCAAAGTTGAGCCATTAGGGATTTGAATCGCACCAATATAGCCATCTGTATTATAGGTGATACTATAAACCAAGCCTGTAGGAGATGTAACCTTGACCAGCTGGTAATTTTCATTATAATCAAAGCTTGTTTTATTGCCTTTCATCTGTCTGACTCGTTAAGAGACCATGATAGTTAAAGATTTTCTCTTGATGATTGTGATTAACAATTCGGTATTCCTTAACATCGTAGTCTTCTTTTTCATCTCCTCCAAAGTCACCTTTCTTTGTTTCAACTGTTTTTACTTCGAGAGTGAGGTCATAGCCACTTGGAGCCCGATATTTATCACCATCCTTCGTAAACTTAAGAATCGAACCGTCTGTACGAGTATAGTAAAGATTTTGGTCTTCATCGCTCGATAACTGCTCATTAAAGGCAAATGACCAACCTCGACCAAAGAGACTATTGATGCCTGCTGCTTTAGAATTATAGGCGCGAGTAATTTCAAACTTCCCGTCAATATCTGTGATAGAAACATCTGTTCGATCTAGGTAGAAATTACCCGTGTTTAGATTGATAGGTTCAAATCCAAACTCACAGTGAAGACCACGACCCATTAAAAGCCTGTCTATTTCTGCCTTGGTATTAGATGTCAAGGCTGGTGGATTATAAGGTTTATCAACATTCTTTCTTGGTTTGCGAATAAAAAGGGTATTATTTTGTAAAACCATCATATCTTGGATACGATTATCGTAAGCAAGTTGATTGAGTGGTACTCCATAGTATGCCGCAATCTTTGGAAGGGTATCAAACTGAGTAACTTTGTAAATCAAGAAAGTATCACTTGATTTTTTACCACTAGTTTGACTATCCTTTTTACTCTCTGCGTCAATCGTATAAACCTTGTTTAGTTCAGGTTCTGTGAAAGGCACCTGAGTCTGCCAGTTTGAGAGCTTGTCTTTATATTTGGTCGTTCCCTTTTCAAAGGCCGCATCAAAGGAACTACTATTAGGATATTTGTAAGAAAAACTTGCAGAGCTTTGTCCCTTGTAGTCTTTCGCAGTGTCACTTAGGTTATAATCAACCTGAACACCCGGTGTTGTCAGACCATCCGCAAAGACTCCTTGGAATTGCAGCTTCCCTTTCTTATCTGTCTTCACCATGGTCCGAAGATTGATGGTAGTGTTTCCAATTGGATACTTGACATCAACTGGATCTGGAACGGACCAATTAATCGTCAAACTAGGAGCCTTGTCTGGAGTAAACCCAATCTGTCCTGCATTTTCTGCCGTCGCTTCGGTTGTATAGAAGGCCCCACCATCTGAACCTTCGTCTGTTGCAGCTACAACTAGACCATAATTTGGTTCCAAACCTTGAACCCATGCGTTTACAGTCTCACGGATATCAAAGTTATGCATCCCAATCTTCTTACTACTGGTCGCATTCTTTCCTGCAATTTCCATATCAAGTCCCACAGAAGTATCCCATGTGAGGTTATTGATATCAAAATCTTGTTTCAAGCGATAAGCTGCAAACTGGGTTGATTGAGAACCTGGTGCCGTATATTCATAAATGTTTAGACTAGCACTATCAATACGCGCTTCCTTAGGAATACTCTTTTTGAAAAATCGTAATTAATCTTAAAGTACATCCTTGCACGTCCGATGTCACGAACACCTGGAACACCCGTCATTCCGATCATTTCAGCTGTTAGATATCCAACATACCCATAAGAGTAACCTTGATATTGCCCATGTACAGATGAGGTAACAATATCAAGAATTTTTTCTCGTGGAACTGTTACAGTCGGGTCTATCCGAACAGGATACTTACGTTCAGAATCAGACAACCACTCTTTACTAGCTGTGACTGTCACTTCATGACGACCATCCCCTTTTTTCAATCCAAGAGTTAAGGCATTACTTGTAGCACCTACACTATCCACCATCATTGGAGCAGTTAGTACAAAGAGAATCTTCGTTTTCCCCTTTTCATGGACAAGGATTTGATTGTCTTTTAAAGAAACATCATACTTAGATGCATCCAAACCATAAGTAAAGGAGTTCTTCCCACCCCACTCGGCTAAGATGATTTCTTCTTTGACTCCATTAGACTGTACCGTATATTGCACATCTGTTTTGCCATCGACATTGTTGTATAAGATGGCATTCTTTTCTACAGTTGCTTGTTCGTATGTCTTATCAAGCGGATACAGGGAAATTTTGTCATCCTTATGTGTAATATCAATGGGAGTATCTTCTTTGACTTCGCTCGGAAGAACTACTCCTACTGGAGATTCTTTAGGTAGATAATAGTGCTTCCCATTAGCATGATAAGAATAAAGAGATAAATCTACAGGAACTTCTACCCCTTCTTTATCAATATAGGTTTTAATATCACTCCCAATATGCGTCACAAAGTGAGTATCATCAACGCGAAACAATTGTTCTTGCCCACTAACCGCTACTGGTTCACCATATTGTTTCTTGAGTTCTGCCTCTGCCTTACTCTCTTCGTTGATCACCTTTGGTTGTTGTAGGGCATCTCCTCCATCTTTTGCTGGTTTTGATGAAGCGTCAGCACTTGTCGATCCTTCTGTATTCGCATTTTCAGAACCAACAGTCTGGCTACTCGCCTCTGTAACAGCTTTTTTATAAGCTTCCTCAGCCTGTCCTTGTTTAATTGCTTGGTTTATTTCTTCCGCATAGATCAACGGCATGTTAGAAACAAACAAACTCAGCAATAATAACCACTGTATGGTCTTACGAAGTCTTTTTCATCATCATTCTCCTTTGTAAGATAAATAAAAATAATAAAGTGTAAAAAAATTAAAAATAAGAGCATCAGTGATTGATAAAACGAAAGAACCTAGTATTGGAAACCATGCAGCGATAGCTAAACAAACAGTAACGATAATCATTGATACTAGACCAGGTAGTCGCATTTGCTCTGCTCTACTTTTCATTGGTAAAGCCTTATAGATACTAACCAAGCTATAGGATAAGACTACTTTAAGAAGAGTTTGGATAATGGTAGTAAAAACCCAGATAGCAATCTTGACATGATCATATTCCAAACTTGTATTATCGTATAAAATTTGACCAAAGCCCCCGATGAAAATTCCGCATAAAATCACACTAAACAAGTAAATCAGAATAGTGTGATTTAAACGTTTATCTGATTGATACTGCTTATAAAACCAAATCGCTATTGGAAAAATAAGAACTGTTCCTATCATTAAAAATAGTAGGCTGAGTAAGGTCAGAATGAGTGATAACCCTTTATCGACTAGCACCGGGGAAATCGCACCTGTAAATAGAAGGCGTTGCCCCACTCCTAAAAACAGCAAGCCAGTAGCTAGTCTCCAGAACCTTGAGAGTCTTGATATTTTCATTATTTACTTGTCCTTTCTTTAACACTTTTTAAACGAGCGGTAACCACAAAACGTTGATCATTTCCAATAGCATCACATGTTGATAAGATTAAAAATCGATCTTTTTGAGGGTCAGTGACTATCTGACGATAGAATCCCCCATAGTCTGACGATCTTATCTGTAATGTTTCTAAATAATATCTGAGGCCTTCTCGACTTCCTAATTTGAATGTATGAAAAAAAGATGATCATCTGTATAGGAGTGAGCTGCCAACACCTCATATTCAAAAATGTTGAGTCAAGGTGTCAATCGTAATACGTTCATGCTCTTTAAAAAAAGCTGGCTTCGCAAAAATAATCTAAAAGATCCAAACATAGAATCATCTAACATAGCATGTCCATAAATTATAGTGACAGGATCTTCAAATGTTATTTTTGTTAACCAGCTCTGTAAATATAGCTCCATAATAGGTCTCTTTACCATCTATATCGTGAGATAGGTAATAAGCATCATCCCTTGGATGTTGAGCTACTGGATAATCAATTCGAGTCCCTTCGACTGTTAGCCAAGCAAAGACATCTGGATTCTGATGAAACCTCGTCTCTATTGCATTTTGAGAATGCTTCTCTACAGCTTTCTGTTCGAATCCATCCAAGATTTTTTTAGACCTAAAAAAATAAAAACTGCAACCATTGCAATTAATGATAAACTAAACCTTAAAAAAATTTCATGTAACCGCTCCCATACTATCATTATAACAGACCCCTGTAACCCTTGTAAATACACTTTCCCTTTAAATTATACTTTTTATTAAAAATATTTTTGATAATCATATACATGTGTACCGTTTCATTACCTGTTTGATTGCTACTATTTAACAGAAAAGAGGAGCCCTCTCCAAATGAGAATGGGCTCCTCTTTTAACAACAACTCCCTTGTGATAGAAGACTTCTTGATTCTACAAAGATCCAATTTTTTTACAATTTCTATAGGAAAAATCGAGTTCTAAAATCATTTTAAATTGAGAAGAATCCTTAGATATTTCATGGTCTAGATTGTCACAATGTGCAATTCCTTACCCTTATTTCGCTGCATATTTATATGATTCCATGAAATCTTTCGAAATGATAGATTTCATAAATAGAAATGTGATTCTAATGGCTGTCGGAAAGATTGCATATCGTATTCTTAGGTGTGAATTTTACCCTAAAAATACACAAATTGAGCTAGATTCTTCCGAAAAGTTTACACCCTTTAAACTGTTATTGTTTTATCCATTATTCACAATTCTTTATCTTACTCCTGGTCAACAATTGTATAATCTTCGCTTTGAAGTAATTCCAAGACTTTTTTTACAAATTGCATTGACAGCAATCCTTCAATCTTAGAGCCATGAGTTTTGAAATTTTCGTCGATTTCTTGAATTTCTAATCCAGTATTTCTTTCAGCAATTTTCTCTGTAATAGGTGAATGAAAACTATATTCCCCAATTTCGTAATATAAGAAGTATAGATATTTCTTTGTTCCTAGACGATAATCAAAAAACTCGACCTCCATATCTTTATCGTAATCATAGTAACTATTTTTCCAAATAATTTCATTAGTTTTTTCTTTCAACAATTTCTCATAGTTTTTTTCATAACTATATCCTCTTTTTTTCTCTTCACCAATGAATTGTTTGTGGATCAGAGTTGGAGAAAATACTTTCAATAACTCCTCTTTTAGTTGATAGTATTTTCCCATTTCCTCTTCCGCTTTTTTTCAATATTACTCTCCAAATGCTGATGGAACCTTCCATTTTTGCATTCTTTAATTTTTATCACGATAATTTTTTTAGCTCGTTTATTCACAGAATATATACATTCTGCAATAATTTCATTTGTAATTTTTTTCTCATTGATCAATTCTTTATATAGGTTTGGAGTTTTCATTTCATAATCCCTTTTGAACTATCTCTTACTATCAGATATTTTAAAAAAACTAATTTACATGTTTTATTGTAACGTCTAGCTATCTTTTTTTCAATAACTAGATGTTTCGATTTTAATAATAATCTCTTAATTCACCTTTTTTATACTGTTCAACCAATTCCCAGAGGTTATGAGTAGTTAAATCTGGTACAAACGTATACCATTTGTTAGCCACGAATAACTCCACTAACATATCAATTGCATAATTGAAATTTAAAAATTTCATTCATTTCTGTAATACTATAATACAGTTTATCATGGCAACAGTGATAAATAATTAAATTCAACCTATCATCAATGAAATCAAACTCTAGTTCTTCTCCTTCGCGCAATAATGTTAGATAAAAATTATATTCATCACGACAAAAATTAACAGTAACATCAAAAATCAGCACCTGTTTCAATTTCGATATTTACAGTCTCTAAAAATTTTTTTACATAAATACTCTTTATAAACGTTCATATTTTTTTTCTCCTTTTTATTGTTTATTGAGGTTAAAAAAATAAATTTAATGATGCCAATGTCTGGAGGGCCAAGTTCATATACTAGGCCTGTAATAAAAAAAGCATATGTTTCATACTGAACTACAGTGGTATTATTTTTTATAATTTCAATATTAGGAAAATTTCTCGACTCTCAACTCCTCTTTTTAAATCCTTGAAACCATGCTATAATATAGTAAGTATAAATCCAATAACCTAACTATAAAAAGTCAATGTTAAAGATTTCTTACATCATCCGTAAGTGTTATTCTACTCTGATTCATACTATAATGAAAGTAACAAAAGATGGAGGTGTTTCACATGAAAACAATTTTACGAGTAGAATCATTAAAAAAAGCATTATGGAAAAAGAACCGAATATCACCAAAGCCTTGAACGGTATATCTTTTCAAGTTGTCAAAGGTGAGTTCTTAGGGATTATGGGGAGCAGTGGTTCTGGGAAAACAACCCTTCTTAACTGTCTCGCTACTATCATCAAACCAACTGACGGCTCCATTCAAATGCAAGAAAAAGATTTAGGTCAGTTAAAAGGTAGTCAGTTAGCTGATTATCGTGGCAAGGAAATTGGTTACCTTTTTTTCAAAAATTTTGAGCTTTTGGACAATCTGACAGCCAAAGAAAATATTTTACTCCCCTTGTCTTTGCACAAGGTCGATGCCAACGAAAGCAAGGTTCGGTTAGAATTGCTTTCCCAATATCTAGATATTTCTGAACTTCTGGATAAGTTCCCATCTCAATTATCAGGTGGTCAACGGCAAAAGGGTAGCTGCTGCGCGTGCCTTGATTTTAGACCCTAAGATTGTATTTGCAGATGAGCCCACAGGAGCTTTGGATTCAAAAAATGCGACCATTTTGATGCAAAAATTATCCGAAATGAATCAAGTGGAAGAAACCACCATTCTCATGGTGACCCACGATTCAGTCGCTGCCAGCTTTTGCAACCGCATCTTGTTTATCCAAGACGGAAAACTATTCCATGAAATTCGACGCGATTATCCAAGAGAAAGTCAAGAAGATTTTTACCACAGAATACTAAAGGTCATGTCTGCACTGGCTGGAGGTGATGGCAATGTTTTCTAAATTAGTCTCAAGAAATAGCAAGAGGGATCGAAAGAATAATGGCTTGTATTTCAGTTCCATGGTTCTTTCTATTATCTCCTTTTACATCATCCTTTCTTTGTCCCATCAAGATGTGATGATCTTTCTCAAACAAATAGAGAGTGACGCTGTAAATAAACTCTTTAGCATGATTCCCATTCTTTACGTAGCAACACTCTTTATCCTCTTTTTTCTAGTCTACTTCGCAAGCAGTATGCAGATGGAAAGAAGAAAGCATGAATTCGGTGTCTATCTCACACTAGGGATGCGAAGAAGCAAACTGTTCTTGCTGCTCCTACTCGAGGATTTGAGAAACAGTGTCCTTGCTCTTGGAATGGGCCTTCCAATTTCTATCTTGATTTCAGAACTAATCAGCCTAATAACCGCTAAAATTGTGGGACTAGGGATTATTGAACATCAATTTTCTCTATCTACCTCAGCTCTACTCTATACAGTCATCGGCTTCCTAGCCGTAAAATTAGCTGTCTTTATTCTTTTAAGTGCAAAAAAACAGCCAATAAGGAAATCGGAAACCTGCTTGCCTATTCACCCTCTGGAATGAAGAAACTACTCCCCAAGGGTGTGTACCTTCTTGCTTCTGTCCTCGGAATTTTGCTTCTAGGAACAGCCTATTACTTGGGGATGAGTGGACGAGCTTGGGAAAAATGCCATAACAATGGGCATCACTGTTCTCTTGGGAACTCTAGGAACTATACTACTCTTCTTTGGTATGCGTTTGTTTATAGACTTTTTGGTCAAGCTTGGAAGCAATCGAAAAACTCCACACCTATAATTTTAGACAGATTCAGGAATTAGTTATCCAGCGCTCAACTATACTGGCTATCTGCTCCCTCTTAATCTTCTCTGCCTTGTGCCTCTTTGGAGCAGGTGTTGCCATTGCAAGTGGCAGTTCAGGCAATCAAACCCACGTTTTGGATTATACATTTAGAGATAGCAAGCAGGAAACAGATGAAAATCTTGATATGAATACAGTTAAAAAAGAGCTTGAAGCTGCTGGACTGGCATCACAGTTTTCAATGATTCTACAAATCAAAGTGGGCGAACCGAAAGAACACGAGTCCGTGTCCTTTGAACAGTTCATCAAGGTATTGAAAGAGCAAAAAGAAAGTAAAAACAAGGAAGTCTTAGTCCATAATTTCCAGAAGTATATAAGTTCCCACCTTTTGCCACTCTCTGAATACAATGAGCTTAGAAAGGCTGCCAGTCTCCCTCCTCTAGAATTAACAAACAAGGAAGCCTACTTGTATATGGGAAAAGATTTTCTCCCGGATGAGAATCTAGTTAACTCTGTTCTGAAAACAAATCCTCAAATCAAAGTCATGGGAAATGATGTAAAATTGATTGGAGAGGTTCAGTCTTTACCGATTGTAACGGATCGTGAAATAACCATTTCTGTAGCCCTCATAGTCCCAGATGAGATCTTTATGAGCTATACAGATGGTCGGTATTCAAATTATGTTAGTGGTATCTTGGCTCCTGAGCTGGTCAAGGAAAAAAAGGCCTGATGAAAGCTATCTCAGATACCAATAAAAAGCTGAATCAAAGTCCTCTTGGCTATGAAAGTTATATACAAAAATATGGGAAGACAATTATTTTTACATTATCTCTGCCAGCTATATCACCATCTATCTGGCTATCATCTTCCTTGTTGTCGCAAATACAATTATCGGCGTTCAGTTTTTTTGATGGGTCAGAGACAATCCTACAGACGATACCAGACCTTAATCCATCTTGGAGCAAACTACGAAACTCTTTGTAAATCTTCAGAAAAAGCAAATCAATTGGTATTTTGGTCTGCCAATTGCTCTTGCACTTATCAGTAGTAGCTTCGGAGTTAGCTCCCTCCTCACAGGAATAGTACCAGCCAGTGCAAGAATGGCCATGGGGCAGAAATTTATCACAGCCATGGTGATAATACTGCTGTTAGCTGGATTTGAAGTCATCTATATAAAAAAATTGTAAAGAAAAAAATAGCAACAAGTACTTGTTGTCATTAATGGAACCCAAAAAGAGATGAATAAAGTAGAATAAAATAGGAAAAGGAGGAGCCGATATGAAGCATATTCTGGTTATTGAAGATGAAACCTTGATTCGAGATGAAATTGTCATTTTGTTAGAGAATGCGGGTTATCAAGTTGATAAGTTGACTGACTTCAAAGATACAAGCCAGCAAGTATTGCAATACGATACGGATTTAATCATACTGGATTTGAATTTACCAGGAGAAACAGGTTTTCAAATTTGTAAAAATCTCAAGTCCAAACGCTCTGTGCCCATATTGGTTCTCACCTCCCGTGAACAACTAAAAGATGAGATTTACGCCCCTAAAATTAGGGGCTGATGAGTACTTAACAAAAACCTTTCAAGAAAGAAAGATTCTTGGCTCGTATAGAAAATCATCTTGAAACGCTATGAAGGTAGACAAAATTTGCTTGAAAAAAATAATTTCCTGCTGGATAGAAATACCTATACTCTTTATATCAACGGACATTCGATTTTACTCCCTCAAAATCAAGGGAAATTATTAGAAACCTTATTAGTGACAACTGATTCTGTCGTCACAAAAAGAAGAACTAAGCATGAAACTGTGGAATACAACTGAGTTCATCGATGAAAATGCCCTACAAGTGAACATTGCAAGGCTGAAAAAGGTGATGAAACAAGCTGGCATTGCCCTTAAAGTCAAATCCGTCAGAGGTATTGGTTACAAGCTAGAAGAGGCAAGTCCAGATGAAACATAATCTAAAATATCTAGCTAGTTATCTGCCTTGGTTACTTGTTCTCTTAGCATTTGATCTATTTACAGCTGTCCTGCTTTGGCTTTCAGATGTGAGAATGTTTCAAGCTCTCATCCTTCTCTATATTTTAGCCACCGTCCTGCTTTTTTTCATCCTATCTTTCTTACTTATAAGAAAAGAAAGAAAAAAAGCCGCTGCCTATAAATCCTTCATAGCCAATCCTAAGATCGATACTGAGCTTGAATTATTGAATTTATCAAGTGCCTCAGAGAAAGAAAGCATTGAAAAAATAGCAGATACACTTTATCAAAAGCAGGCTCAAATAGGAAAACTCAACTCATTACTAGCCGAGTACGAGGACTATGTTGAAAAATGGGCGCATGAGATTAAACTTCCTTTATCGCTTCTTTCCCTCCTTTTAGACAATCAAAGTGACCAACTACCTGAGGATACTGCTTTTAAATTGGACTATGTGAAAAATCAAATCCAAGGAAATGTATCACAGATCCTATTCTATTACAGGGTTAAAAGTGAAAAAAATGATTTTCTATTTGAAGATGTCGACCTCCAAGAGTGTATCCAAGATCTTTTGGAGAACTTTGATCCCTTGCTCAAAGAAAAGAATTTTACGATTAAGTTAGAGAACATACAAGGAATCTGCTACACCGATCAACGCAGTTTTGGATTTATCCTGTCTCAAATACTAGCCAACGCCCTTAAATATAGCTCTGACAAACCAGAACTCAAGATTTCTATGTCAAGTGACAAGGGGCGCAAAACCCTGATTATTAGGGATAATGGGTGTGGAGTTAAAGCTTGCGACCTCCCTCATATCTTTGAAAAAGGATTTACAGGTGATTCAGGAGAGACAAGGAAAAAATCAACAGGCATGGGTCTCTATCTTGTCAAACAATTAGCAGATGCTTTAAAAATCGACATCGTAGTAAAATCCGAATGGATGCATGGATTTGAAATCTCTCTTTCTATTTCGTAATTTTTCGATTAAGACAATTGCCTAGTCATAGAAAGCACATATTTTATGCCAAAAAGGAAATCAGCGTTTTTATTTTTTTGTTAGCATCAAAATTCTTAATTTATGAATCAAAAACACCTGATAAAGCCTATATAGCTCTAATTCAGGTGTTTTGTTTTTATTAATTTATCTTATTGTTCTTTAGATCTTCTAGCGCTTGTAGCCAATCCAAAACCTGCGAACATAATACCTAGACCCAAAAGAGTTTGGTTACTAGAATCATTGCTTCCTGTTTCAGGAAGTTTAGCTGGTGCTGGTTTGTATGCAGTAGGTTCTGGTTTAGGAGTTACTTTCTGCTCCAAAACTGGCACAGTTATACGACGTTCCAAGTAGAATTGGTAGCTGTCTTTTGTTACCTTGTACTGACGTCCCTCACTGACTGTTTCCACAATCCATGAAGCTGCATCCTTAGTTAAAGAGTCAGCCAAGTTACGATCAATAGTCATTAATCGACCTTCAGATACAAAATCTTTATAGTTTCGTTGATTATAAAAGGTGGTCGCTACGATTCTATCAATACCAGCTTTTTTCAGAGTTGTTAATGTCTCAGCAATAGATGGAATTGACGGATCTTCTTTCATCCTAGCATCTGTTAACAACACCACAAACTTTTTATTTTTTGGTGACTTAGACCAGTCGTAAGTAGAAACAATCTTTTTGAGAGCAGGAGTTGCTGTTTCAGGAGAATCTCCCCCATGTGCAATCTTAATTTTTTCTAAAGCTTTTTCAAGTTCAACTGGATCTGTTGTAAAATAAGTCTCACCAAATTTCGTTAGAATTGTATCTTCGTCAGTTTTTCCTAATCGACGTCCGTATACTTCATCACTATATGTAGCTAATCCAAAACGTGCCGCTACTCCATCTTTGGCAAGATTTCTTGCAAACTCATTGACATTCTTACGGACAGTATTAATAGTTCCTCCCATAGATCCTGAACGGTCAACCACGAAAACAATATCAGCTGCTCCTGCTTTTTTAACAGTTGGTGGTGTTTTAGTTATTTCCACAGTTGTTGTCTTGTCTACTCGTTCGTACTGAGTATAAGAATTCCCATCTTTATCCTTAGCAGCTACAGTATTCTCTTTTGTCGTAGTTACAGGTTCTGGAATTTTTTCCACTTTTTCTGGAGCAATTTCAGTTTTAGTTACCTCAGCTACAGAGGTTTCAATATGGACTTTCTGATTGCCTTCTTGACTTTCTTTTACTTCGACAGCAGATTCTTTCTTTGAGATATCAATCAAATCCCCAGCTTTTGCTTCAGTTTCTTTGACAATAGGTCTTGATTTTTCAGTTGCAATTTCTGCTTTAGCCTCCTCAATAGGCGATTTGACTTCTTCAACTACTTTTGGTGCCTCAGTTACCTTAGTAATTTCACTTGACGAAACTTTACTAGTTTCATCAGCAGAAACTTGTCCAAGTTGTGCAAAAGCAAAGAGGATAGCCACAGATGCCAATCCAACTTTCATTTTACGAAACGAAAAACGTTCTTGCTTAAACATTCCTTTTGCCATAATGACCTCTTTTTCTTTAACAGATTTAATATTTTTTTTAAAAATCTGTTTTTTTAGAATAACATAAATCACTATAATTTGCAAGCGTTTACTTGAGAGTCTTTGCAACTAAAAAAACAATAGTATCAACATTTAAAGATGATTTTTGTTTCAAACTTCAAAGCACCATTTCCTATAATTCTTATCTTATTGAAATTTTAAAAAACAGTAAAACCACTTGGTTCTACTGTCTCAATTCTAAAACGTTTGACGTTTAGCTTTACGCTCTGCACGTCCACGGGCACGACTTTCAGCACGCTTGGTTTTACGGCGTTTTTCATCGACAGCCCACTGGATTTTCTTTTTATAGCCTGGTTTCACTTTTTTCTTTTTCTTTTTAACCAAGCCAATCATTTCGATATCCAGTTTTTCCTGCTTCTTCTCACGATTGGCACGACGGTCACGGTCATAAGTGTCTTGGAATTCTCCATCTTTAACAACCTTAGGTACAAACTTAATTCCTAATTTCTCCAACTCACGAATATCAGAGTCATCGCTTGGCTGATAAAGGGTAATGGCTGTACCTGGTAGACCATTACGTCCAGTTCGTCCAACACGGTGAACAAAGAAGGACAAGTCTTGTGGAATAGCATCATTGATAACATGGCTGACACCCTCAATATCAATCCCACGCGCAGCCAGGTCAGTTGCTACGATATACTCAAAATAAAGATTTTTCACCTGATTCATGATTCGTTTGCGTTCACGAGGAGCAATGTCTCCATGAATCTTAGCGACCTTCAAGCCTTGAGCCGTTAGGTAGCTGTGCAATTCATCCGCACGAGTTTTTGTATTAACAAAAATCATGGCGAGATACGGCTGCATGACTTGAGTCAACTCATAAATCTGAGCATTCTTGTCACGACCCTTGGTCGAAATCAACCAGTTATCAATGGTATCAGAGATAACTGTCTTAGTCTTGATTTTCTCCATGACAGGATTTGACAAGTACTTTTTCAAGAATGGTTGCAGTTTTTGTGGAATGGTTGCTGAAAAGACCATAAACTGCAAGTCTTTTGGAAGACTTCCTGCAATCTTATCAACCGTCTCCAAGAATCCCATATCCAAGGTCATGTCGGCTTCATCGACTACAAAGGTCTTAGCCTTGTGAATAGCTAGGTCTCCAGATTTTACTAAATCATAAATACGACCTGGCGTCCCAATGACAATATGGGGCTGGTTGCTTGCTAATTTGTCAATTTGACGAGCCTTATCTGTACCACCAACATAGTTCACAACACGTACTTCTACATCCGAATGAGCTGCAATCTGACGAGCCGCTTGGTAAATCTGCGTTGCCAACTCACGACTTGGAGCTGTGATAACTGCCTGCACGCTATCATTCTCTTCATCCAATTGTTGGAAATGGGAAGTAAGAAAGTATGAGTCTTCCCTGAACCTGTTTTTGATTCACCAACCAAGTCGCGGCCTGCAAGGACAATCGGAATCAGTTTATCCTGCACCTCTGTTGGAGTTGTAAACTTCAACTCCTCCAAGGCTTCCACAATATATTTTTTAAACTTAAATTTCGTAAATGACATAATATCCTCGATTCTATCTATCTTATAATTATACCATATTTTCATCCATTACTGTAGCATTGTCATTTAGACCAATTAAGATAAGTGACAAAAATAAAAAAGCCCTCTGAAGTCAGAGAGCTTATTTGAGCTCGGGCTAAAATCCTAGTGAAAAAGATGAAACTCCTTGTGTTCATCGAACACGGTGTCCTTTCCCTATTTTCATACGGATTTTTAACGCCCTTAGCATCATGATTCTTGCTGGATAAAACGTTTGTAGACTTGGCGACAAACTGGAGATTGAACAAAAATGTTAGTGAAACAAAAAATCTCTCCGAAGGGAGATCATTCTGGTTTATTTTACCTTACAGTGCTAGGAACCATAACCGGAGATAATACTTGAGTATATCGAGGTAAGGTGACAAAAATAAAAAGCTACTCAAATAGAGTAGACTTATTTTCAAGATGTGCTCAATTGAACACGACCTAAGCACTTGGCAAAAAGCAAAAAGCCCTCTGAAGTCAGAGAGCTTGATTCTTGCTGGATAAAACGTTTTGAGACTAGGCGGCGAGCCGAAGATTGTTCAAAAATGTTAGTGAAACAAAAAATCTCCTCGAAGGGAGATCATTCTGGTTTATTTTACCTTACAGTGCTAGGAACCGTAACCGAAGATTATACTTGAGTATATCGAGGTAAGGTGACAACGCAATGTAAGTGGAAAATAAAGCAGATTAACGACGAAGTCCAAGAGAGTTGATTAACTCACGGTAACGGTTAACGTCGTTTTTACGCAAGTATGCAAGCAAGTTACGACGGCGACCGATTTTCTTCATCAATCCACGGTAAGTAGCGTGGTCTTTTTTGTGTTGTTTGATGTGTTCGTTAAGGTGGTTGATTTCCCAAGTAAGGACAGCAACTTGAACCTCTACTGAACCTGTATCACCTTCGTGACGTGCATATTGTGCAATGATTTCATTTTTTTTCTCTTTTGAGATTGCCATGATGTTTCTCCTTTTTATTTGGCTTCATCCGAGTGACAGGTTGGCATGCCTGTAACCAAGAAGAAGTTATTTGTCTTTACGACATTTCCTATTCTACCAATAACTAAGTTCTTTGTCAACTGATTTACTATTCTTACCGCAAATGTGCTATAATAGTTATAGGAAGGATATCTAAGTAGACATCTTGAAAAGAGAGGTGATTACCATGCGCAAATTCTCGCAATATCTCCCCTACTATCTGGTCATATTTTTCTTTTATTGGCCACTTTATGAGCTGTTATTATGGACTATTACTAAAAACTATATCTTGAAGGAGCTCACCATCGGCAACGTTATTATCTTCTCTCCACTGGTGACTTTCATAGTATCACTATTCTACTCTTATCGTTTCAAGTTCTCAGTTTGGTGGTTAATTGGAGTTGGCTTGCTCTTTTGCTTTACTATCATTACTTTCGGAGAATTTATCCTTCTCTACTTCCTAGCCTATGAAATCTTTGCCCTCGCGGGTATGGCTGTCGGTGTAGCTATTAAGAATCTAGTGCAAAAACTGAAAAGGAAAAAACTTTCACAAAATCCTTGAAAAATCTCACAATCATGCTATAATAATGCATAGAGACAAGTCACTTAGCCCCTTTCTACCAGAGAGTGCGTGGTTGCTGAGAACGCATAGGAAGCCTAAACTGATACTACTCTACTGACTTTTATGCAAACATAAAACGGTGGCCACGTTAGAGCCAATCAGAGGTGTCCCTCTTTTTTGAGGAACATAAATGAAGGTGGAACCACGTTGCGACGTCCTTTTTAGGATGTCGCTTTTTGTTTTTCTTGATTTAAGACTGCAAAATAGGGAAACACCTCTGCTCTAGAAATAATTGATAACTAACATAAGGAGAAAACCATGATCAAATTACTTTCCCAGATGGCGCTGTTCGTGAATTCGAATCTGGCGTTACAACTTTTGAAATTGCTCAATCCATCAGCAATTCCCTAGCTAAAAAAGCTCTTGCTGGTAAATTCAACGGCAAACTCATCGACACTACTCGTGCTATCGCTGAAGATGGAAGCATCGAAATCTTGACACCTGATCACGAAGACGCTCTTGACATCTTGCGTCACTCAGCGGCACACTTGTTTGCACAAGCAGCTCGTCGTCTCTTCCCAGACATTCACTTGGGAGTTGGTCCAGCCATCGAAGATGGTTTCTACTACGATACTGACAACACAGCTGGTCAAATCTCTAACGAAGACCTTCCTCGTATCGAAGAAGAAATGCAAAAAATCGTTAAAGAAAACTTCCCATCTATTCGCGAGGAAGTGACTAAAGACGAGGCACGTGAAATCTTCAAGAACGACCCTTACAAGTTGGAATTGATTGAAGAACACTCAGAAGACGAAGGCGGTTTGACTATCTATCGTCAAGGTGAATATGTAGACCTTTGCCGTGGCCCTCACGTCCCATCAACAGGCCGCATCCAAATCTTCCACCTTCTCCATGTAGCTGGTGCTTACTGGCGTGGAAACAGCGACAACGCTATGATGCAACGTATCTACGGTACAGCTTGGTTTGACAAGAAAGACTTGAAACTACCTTCAAATGCGTGAAGAAGCCAAAGAACGTGACCACCGTAAACTTGGTAAAGAGCTTGACCTCTTCATGATTTCTCAAGAGGTTGGTCAAGGGCTTCCATTCTGGTTGCCAAATGGTGCGACTATCCGTCGTGAATTGGAGCGCTACATTGTTGACAAGGAACTAGCTTCTGGCTATCAACATGTCTACACTCCACCACTTGCTTCTGTAGAACTTTACAAGACTTCTGGTCACTGGGATCATTACCAAGAAGACATGTTCCCAACTATGGATATGGGAGATGGGGAAGAATTCGTCCTTCGCCCAATGAACTGTCCACACCACATCCAAGTCTTTAAACACCATGTTCACTCATACCGTGAATTGCCAATCCGTATCGCTGAAATCGGGATGATGCACCGCTATGAAAAATCTGGTGCCCTCACTGGTCTTCAACGTGTGCGTGAAATGTCTCTCAACGACGGTCACCTCTTTGTAACTCCTGAACAAATCCAAGAAGAATTCCAACGTGCTCTTCAGTTGATTATCGATGTTTATGAAGATTTCAACTTGAATGAATACCGTTTCCGCCTCTCTCTTCGTGACCCTCAAGATACTCACAAGTACTTTGATAACGATGAAATGTGGGAAAATGCCCAAACTATGCTTCGTGCTGCCCTTGATGAAATGGGCGTTGATTACTTTGAAGCTGAAGGTGAAGCTGCCTTCTACGGACCAAAATTGGATATCCAGGTGAAGACTGCCCTTGGAAAAGAAGAAACCCTCTCTACTATCCAGCTCGACTTCTTGCTCCCAGAACGCTTCGACCTTAAATACATCGGCGCTGATGGTGAAGAACATCGCCCAGTTATGATCCACCGTGGGGTTATCTCAACTATGGAGCGCTTCACAGCTATCTTGATTGAAAACTACAAGGGTGCCTTCCCAACATGGCTTGCACCACATCAAGTAACCCTCATCCCAGTATCTAACGAGAAACACGTGGACTACGCTTGGGAGGTAGCGAAGAAGCTCCGTGACTGTGGTGTCCGTGCAGACGTGGATGAACGTAATGAAAAAATGCAATTCAAGATCCGTGCATCACAAACCAGCAAGATTCCTTACCAATTGATCGTTGGTGATAAGGAAATGGAAGAGAAGGCTGTAAACGTTCGCCGTTATGGTCAAAAAGAAACTGAAACTATGCCGGTAGATGCATTTGTAGAATTGATTCTTACAGACATCGCTAACAAATCACGAGTTGAAAAATAAACAATAAAACCTGGGATAAAAATTCCAGCTAAATAAAGAAGCAACAACTGAAATAGTTGTTGCTTTTTATATTTTGTTTAACTTGAGCTAGTAGTGATTGGTCAAACCACCACAAATAGTATCCTCATCAATAATCCTTTCTATCCATTAACTTTTGGATATAGGATATCCACCCAAGATTTGCTTCCATGAGTTAGATAAGTTGACTATCCTCAGTCCTTGTCTGCCTCATTTTCTTTTACGAGGTCTTTTTGTGAATCTTTTTCAGAGAGTTTTTGATCGATATACTGGTTAATGGTTTCGTAAAATTCCTTAGTCGCCTCACTATCTAATTTTGTCGAATTATGGACTTGATTGACTTTTAATTGAACAGATTGAATACCGTAAGAGGCCTGTTTTTGGCGGATGGTTTCTAATTCTTCTTCTGAAATCGGATCTCCAACAACTGTCAAGACCAATTCATTATTACTTGACTTGTAGACTTGATTAATGATCGTATGATTGGCGAACTCTTTGCCTACAAACTGTTTGATCCCTTCTTTTCGTGCTTGATCCATCGTCAGAGTGACTGCTGAATAGCTGGCTGGAAGAATCAATAATACAATCAAGGATAACAACCCAATTCTCATTTTAATGTTTAGCTCTTTAAATGAACTTAAGGGAGATTTTCTCATCATAATTCTTGTTCCAACAATGTTGATTAGCATGATAAAGACACAGTTGATCAAGAAAAGATAAAGAGCCCCAAATAAAAATCGTACATTTCCATTAGCTAAACCATATCCTGCAGTGCAGATAGGTGGCATCAGAGCTGTTGCGATGGCTACCCCTGGTACGATATTGTTTGCTTCTTTTTTCCTTGAACCAATGAAACCTGCTATCCCACCCGCAATAGCAATGAGAACATCCCAAATGGTTGGAGAGGTTCGTGCAATCAACTCGCTACTTGCATAAGATAAGGGAGAAATCCAGAAATACAGAGTCGAGACAAGCAAACTGACCAATACTTGAGTAAATAAAACCTCTAGAGATTGCTTGATTAAACGCGTATCAAAAATAGCTAAACCAAACCCCAGTCCAACAATCGGTGTCATAAGAGGGGAAATCAGCATGGCTCCAATAATGACAGCTGTTGAATTCATATTTAGACCTATAGAGGCAATAAAAATCGCACACATCAAATCACTGTATCTCTTAATCGAACATGAAGGTCATCATATAGTTTCTCGCGGAATTCACGTGTTGAATAGTTTCTGGACATTGGTTACTCCTTTTATTTCATATAATCTTGTTTCTGCATGGATGATGGTAGAGAGACTTCTGTCCAAACTTTCATATTTTTAATGCTCACCTGTAATTCTTTTGAACATTATCTTTTAAATATCCGTCAGTCCATCCTACATATTATATCAAAAATTTTACAGTCTTTCTCTGAAGAAATCAATTAATTTAAAAGATAGAGAAAGGAAGAAATTATTGTATCCTTATCCGAAGAAGAAGAAAAACGATATCTCCTCTGAAAGTAGATACCGTTTTAATGTTTAAAGATGATGAGTTTGTATCAGCAATTCTAGCTGATATCGCCAACAAATCACGTGTTGAGAAATAAGAGATAAAACCTGGTACAAAATTCTAGCTACTAAAAAAGAGGCCGGGACAAAAGTCCTAGCCTCTCAATTGTCTTTGGATTGTCGAGCAAGACGCAGTGGTTGAGTGGGCTCTACTACGCTGATTTCATCAGCTTTTACAGCCCTACTCAACTGTGCGGAGGTGGGACGACGAAATCGAATTCTAACGAATTAACGATTTCTGTCCCACTCTCTTTTTTGATGTTTCTGTTTTTACATTTGAACAATTCTACGATAGCTTCTTGAAGTAATTATAAAGATTAGTACATAGACTGAAGCAAAGATACCACATATAGAAAGTGTTACGGTTAACATCATGGCTGTATCGATAACTCCGATAACCTTGAGAATCAAACTTAACATGTGATAAGCAAAGGCCAAATGTAGAAAGGCGAAGATTAGCGGAAGGAAGAAGACAGTCAAAACTTGCTTGTTAATAGTTTGCTTGATTTGTTTTTGATCCAAACCAACCTTTTGCAGGATAACAAAGCGCTCACGGTCTTCATATCCTTCAGAAATTTGTTTGTAGTAGATGACCAGAACGGTTCCGACCATAAAGATAATGGATAGGAAAATACCAATAAAGAAGACACCGCCAAAGAGGACACTCATTTGAGCACTAGCATCTGCTAGATTGCTACCATACACATAGCTACCTTCAGTGTTTAATTGAGCATTAAACTTTTGTAAGTATTTTTCATATTCTTCAGCGACCTTGATTTGTTCTTCTTCACTGATATTTACATTCATACCACCGTAAAGCTGATTATAGATAGCCGAATCTGAGAATTGGTCCAAAAAGGCTTGTAAATCTGGAACAACAAGATAATTGTAATCAGCAGTAAAAATATTAAACTGATTTGGGACATGGTTAACAATGAAATCTCTAGTAAATTCTTCTTTTACAGAAAATTGATGGTCATTTAAAGTTAGGTTTTTCTGTCCTTTTAGTCCATCATTCTTAGCAAAGAGTCCGACCTCATTGCCTGATAGAGAAAGTTTTTGACCAGTCATATTTTCATAATCTTTTTGGTCAAATACCATGAAAACTGTTTTTGGTTGGACACGGTTTTGTCCTTTTTCAAAAATGGTTAACTTGGTTCCTTCTTGATTTGCAACACCAAAGTTACTGTAACGAAGAACTTCTTTCTCTTTGACACTATAATCTTTGTCACTTGCAAACTGGCTCAAGAGTTTGTCCAAGTCTTCTTTTTCAACATTTTGTCCAGTAATCCCAAAGTCATGCGGATTCATCACTTTTTTAAAGCTTTCTGAGGCATTGAAAATGCTTGTTGCTGCTGACATGGTTACTAAAACCATTGTTGACAAAATTGCGATAGTTGCTAGTCCAACCGCATTTTTCTTCATACGGAAAATCAAGTTGGACACTGAGATGAGATTATTTGGTTGGTAATAGTATTTCTTATTTTTCTTTAAGATTTGAAGGAAAACTGTAACCCCTGCATTGAACAAAAGATAAGTACCAAAGATAACCAGCAAAACAGCAAGGAAAAATGTTGTTAGGGCTGTAAGAGGATCTTTTACTGTAAGGGCAAGATAATAGCCAATCCCTAAGCTAATGGAACCAAGAATGGTTTGGAGAAGAAGGAAGCGACCTTTTTTCTCTCCACTTGCTTTCTCACGCGAGAGCTGGAGGGCATTCATACGGGCGATTCGAAGGGCATTCAGAAACATGAGGCCTAGGAAAATCAAACCAAAGACAACAAGTACTGTAATGACAACTTTCATCTGGAAGGTAGCGACCATCTCAACCTTTAATTTCATCAGTTTAAGCAAGAAGGCGAAAATCAACTTGTCAAACAAGGCTCCAATACCGATACCTGCTCCAACAGTTAGAATTCCAAATAGCACCAACTCTTTAAAGGTCATACTGATCAGATGACGCTTCTCCAAGCCCAACATACCATAAATCCCCAACTCCTTGGAGCGGTTTTTCATAACAAAACTATTGGCATAAAGGACGATAATGGCTGACGCAAGGGTGACGACAAACATACCAAATCCTAGAGTAGCTTGAATGGTGGATCCTCCACGGATTTCCGCAATCTTGGGATTGAAGGTCAGAGAGTAAAAGAGATAGCTGATAGTGACTGCCAAAATGACAGCCAAAGCAAACGGATAATAGAGTTTGCGGTTTTTAATTAAGTTGGATATGGCCAACTTATTGGTTAATCGAAACATACTAGTTCACCTCACTTGCCATAACAGTCAAGGTGTCAGAGATTTCTTGGAACATCTGACGATCCGTCTTTTCACCACGATAGATTTGATTATAGAGAATACCGTCCTTGATGAAAAGAACACGTTTTGCACGGCTAGCAGCTGCTGTTGAGTGGGTCACCATGAGAATGGTTTGCCCTTGTTCATTGATCTGATCAAAGATATCAAGGAGAGCTGCAGACGATTTAGAGTCTAGGGCACCTGTTGGCTCGTCCGCAAGAAGAATTTCTGGTTCTGTGATGATAGCCCGTGCAACTGCTACCCTTTGTTTTTGCCCTCCAGAGATTTCATAAGGGTACTTCTCCTGCAATTGATTGATGCCAAGATTTTCAGCCGTCACGACCAATTTTTTCATCATTTCTGTAATAGGCTTTCTAGACAATACCAAAGGGAGTAAGATATTGTCTTTAACAGAAAGCGTATCTAACAAATTGAAGTCTTGGAAGACAAAGCCTAACTTTTCACGACGGAAGCTTGATGCTTCAGAATTTTTAATGGTAGCTGTGTCAGTTCCGTTTAGGAAGACCTGCCCACGCGTTGGCTTGTCAAGCATAGCAAGAATATTCAGTAGAGTAGATTTACCAGAACCAGACTCACCCATGATAGCGACGTAGTCGCCTTTTTCAACGGTAAAGTGAATATCTTTCAGGGCTTCTACTTGGTTGCCTTGAAAGCGAGTTTTATAAATCTTTTGAACGTGTTTTACATCTAATAGTGTCATTTTTACTTCTCCTTTTTAATATCCCATTAATTGAAACTGAGCTTGCATCATTTCGATGCCGATTTGAACTCGCTCGATATCCTTTGGACTCGGCTTACTTGTTTGTTTCTTTTGTAAAATTGTTTTCATGGTTCCTCTCCTTTTTCTTTATGCTCTAAGTTTACTCCAAAAAAAGATGGCTTGCCATAACATAACCTTACAAAAGAGGTCTTTAATCTTACATTTTTGTAAGATTACATTTTTAAATAATTGAAGCCTTTTTCTCACTATATCAAGGTCTAAAGAAGAGCTTGAAAGGTTTCTTCCAAGCTCTTCACAATTCTTTTCATTCAATCAGTAAATTCACTTCAGAGAACTTAATCCTCACAGTTGTTCCTTGCCCAAGTTCGGATTCTATTTGAATCTGATGTCCTAATTCTTGGCTGATTTTCTGGGTTAGATAGAGCCCAAGTCCAGATGACTGCTGGGTCATTCGACCATTATATCCTGAAAATCCACGTTCAAAGACTCGCAACCGATCACTGTTTGATACCAATCCCAGTATCTTTGATGCAAAGGTCTGAACCTTCCATGTAGATTTCAACCCCACCTTCATTTGTGTACTTGAGGCTGTTTGACAGGATTTGTTCAATAACTACCAACAGCCATTTCTTGTCTGTAACAATGCTTCTATCCAAGTCATGCAGATTAATACTTAAATCTTTCTGGATAAAGAAAATAGCATATTTGCGAATGACTTCCTTGACCAGATCTTCTATATTTTCTTTCTTCAACACCAAATCATCATGGAAGCTTTCTAAGCGTAGATATTGGAGTACGAGATTGGTATAGGAATCAATCTTAAAAATTTCCTGCTCCAACTGTTGTTTCAGTTGGCGATCCGCCACCTCACTTACAAGGAGTTTACTGGCTGCAATTGGTGTTTTTATCTGATGAACCCAGAGTGTATAGTAGTCCACCAAATCATTATAGCGGTTTTCAGCATCTGATTTCTTTTGATAGAGTTCAGATTCGCTTTTCTCTAATTTTTCAGTTAGAAGGACTTCCATTGGTGACTTAGCTTTTCTTTCGCCATAGAGCAATTCCTTACGATAACGTTGCAATTCTATCAAGAAATCAAATACCAAAAACAAAAATGTCAAAAATGTAGATAGAAAGAAGAAATAGTTAAAGTAGGGCCCTTGCTTATCAAACAAGATTTCAAAGAGAAAAAGCAAACCTGTAAGCGATAGAATAAAAGCAAAAAAACGGCTACGCGAACGGATATAAGCTAGAAAAAAACTTTTAATATCAAGCATGTTTCAATCCATACCCTATCCCTTTCTTAGTTTCGATAAAACCAATCAAACCTTCTTCCTCCAGTTTCTTACGCAAGCGAGCGACATTAACAGATAAGGTATTGTCATCGATAAAAAAGTCACTGTTCCAGAGTTCCCGCATCAAATCATCACGCGCTACGATATTTCCTGCATGCTCAAATAAAACTCGTAAAATCTGAAATTCATTCTTGGTTAGGCTGATAGCTTTGCCATTGACATGAACATCCATAGACTTGGTATTGAGGATAACTCCTGCATACTCTAGGAGACTCTCGTCCCGTCCAAACTCATAAGAACGGCGCAGTAAACCCTGTACCTTAGCTAAAAAGGACCTGCTGGTCAAAAAGGCTTGGTCACAAAAATCGTCAGCTCCCATATTAATAGCCATCACGATGTCCATAGCCTGGTCTCTTGAAGACAGAAACATAATAGGAACTTTGGAAATCTTGCGAATTTCCTGACACCAATGATAACCATTAAAGAGAGGCAATCCAATATCCATGAGAACCAGATGAGGCTCAGACTGAACAAATAGCGTCAGAACTTCCATAAAGTCTTCTACCATGACTACATCAAAACCCCATTCGGAGAGCATTTTCCCAACTTGCTGACGAATAACTGGATCATCTTCTACTAGTAAAATCTTATGCATCTGCTCCTCCTTTTTTTATATTATAGCAAAATTCTTCTGACTACTAGCGAAATTGATGCAAATCTGATATGATAAAAGTTAAGAAAGGAATTCTCATGGCCAATATTTTTGACTATCTAACTGATGTTCAATACGATTCTTTTTATGATCTTCCCTTAAATGAACTGGATGTACTTGCTTTGACAGAGCTGACTTATCTTCCTTTTGATGACTTATTGGACCAATCCGTCAATCGTTTAAGCGATGTCGCAACACGTGTCCCGCGAGAAAGTACCATGTTGACCAATAAAGAACGTCTGCAACTTTTAGACCAGCTTGCCCAACACAAACGTTTTAGAAATTGCAAGCTATCAAACTTTATTAACGAGATTGACACTGAGCAACAGAAACAGTTCGCTGCTATGACCTATCGTCTGAACCTAGATACTTATCTGATTGTCTTTCGTGGCACAGACGACAGTATTATTGGCTGGAAGGAAGATTTCCATCTGACCTATATGAAGGAAATCCCTGCCCAAAAGCAGGCTCTTGAATACTTGGAAGATTTCTTTACCCAACATCCAAAACAAAATGTCATGCTTGCTGGACATTCTAAAGGTGGGAATCTAGCCGTCTTTGCTGCTAGTCAAATCCAGCCTGAATTGCAGGAAAAGATATCAGCAGTTTATACCTACGATGCTCCTGGTTTGCAGGCTCATCTGACAGAAACGACTGGTTATCAAGATGTTATCCCTAAATTTCACCGTTATGTCCCACAAGGTTCTGTCATCGGCATGATGCTAGAAGTTCCTGATACTCCTACCGTCGTCAAATCTACGGCTCTCGGTGGAATCGCTCAACACAATACTTTCAGCTGGCTAACTGAGGGACAGCACTTTGTCCAACTAGAGGAAATTAGTAGCGAAAGTCTGCAAATTAAAGACGCTCTTAAAGAATGGGTGGACAGTGTGCCCGATGAAGAACTAGAGCTCTATTTTGATCTCTTCTTTGGAACCATCCTAGAATCTGGAATCACTTCCATCAACGATTTATCTTCTAGAAATGCTATCGACCATGTTCGACAACTTGTTTCTCAAGCCCAGACACTGGAGCCCGAGCAAGTTGAAATCTTAAAAAATCTGACACAACTCCTACTGGATGCACGCTTCCAAGCCTGGAAAAATCATTTTTAATGTCTAAAAAAGTCCCTTCTTTTATGGAGGGACTCTTTTGTTGATTCCTTATTTTATGCTTCTGTGTTATACTAGAAACTGTAAATCTATGAAAGAGGAAATCCTATGAAAATCCATAAAACTGTGAATCCTGTCGCCTATGAAAACACCTACTACATTGAAGGTGAGAATCACCTAATCGTGGTTGATCCTGGTAGCCATTGGGCTGAGATTCGTAGCGTTATTGATACCATTAACAAACCTATCTGCGCTATTCTCCTGACCCATACCCACTATGATCATATCTTAAGTCTAGATTTGGTTAGAGATACTTTTGGAAATCCTCCAGTCTATGTAGCAGAGAGTGAAGCTTCTTGGCTCTATACTCCTGTTGATAATCTTTCTGGGCTTCCTCGTCACGATGATATGGCGGATGTCGTGTGTAGACCAGCTGAACACACCTATGTTTTTCATGAAGAATACCAGATTGAAGAATTCCGCTTCACAGTATTACCAACTCCAGGCCACTCTATCGGGGGAGTTTCACTTGTTTTCCCAGATGGAAACTTGGTCTTAACCGGAGATACGCTCTTCCGTGAAACAATTGGCCGTGATGACCTCCCAACAGGTAGTTTGGAGCAAATGCTTGACAGTATTCGCAATCAGCTCTTCACCCTACCAAACTATGATGTTTACCCAGGCCATGGACCTGCTACGACTATCGCCCACGAAAAAGTATTTAATCCCTTTTTCTAAAATATAAAAACCAAGGACAATCATCCTTGGTTTTTGTGTAACTTCAATTTCTAGATCACTACTTGCTCAGAAGAATCAAAATTGACTAGAAAAATAACTCAAAACTAATTAGCTGGATTCAATTCTTTCCAGTCAATGTTAGACAAATCAAGCTTTTCAGAAGAAATATCTAAAACTTGCTCTGCTTTTTCATTACCACCGATTTGAATAGTTGCTTCTTTAATCTTCTGCACTTCATTTTTATCAAACGAATATAGAGCTAGGTTCATTTCTGGACGAGTTGACTGCCAGTCTGCATAAGAGACTAGACCATTTTCGTAAATAACAAAGCCTGAGCGAAAACCACCTGCAGAAGCTACATAAGCTGTGTGAAGTAAGTTTGGTTTTTGATTTTCCAAATAATAAATGGCTGAAACAAATTTTTCATCGCCAATAAGTAACTCATCTTGCCCATCCTTATTCAAATCAAGAAGGGCATATTTAAAGTCTGGTGCATTTTGATAATCCATACGAGAGAAAATCAAGCTATATTCTTCTGAAGCAATCTTGTGTTGTTTATTTTCCTCGTATAAATCCTCTCTATTACCTTGTTTTAAAAGCTCTGTATAGTGATTATAACGTTCAATCACTTCTTTATACAAATCTGGTCCCGTTTCCTTCTTATTTTCAGCAGTTGATTGTGACACTTTGGTTGACGAGTCACTTGTATTTTCAGTCTTTGCTTCTGTTGATGTACTAGACTTATCGTCTTTGGAAACAGATGATAGTGCAGATGAAGGTTCTGTATTGCTATTATTTTTATTGAGACCACAAGATGCTAAAACTGAAATCGAAAAAATAGCTGAAAGCATCATTAAAAATTTCTTCATATTAACCTCGATAGCATTGCATTTTCAGATGTATAAACTTCAAAATGAATCATTCACGCCAAGTTATACTTGATTAAGAAATCATTTTACCAAATAATCACACGGTCTTCTGGTGCACGCCACATTCCGTCACCTTCTTTGACATCATAGGTCGTAAAGAAGTCGTCAAAGTTTGGCACTTGGACGTTAACACGGAGTTTAGCTGGGGCGTGTACGTCAACGCTAGCCATGAGTTTCATCAACTCTGGGCGGCCCTTCATACGCCAGATACGAGCAAAGTTATGGAAGAACTCTTCAGCTGAGAAATCTGGCTCTCTCTTAGCAGCTTCTAGCGCTGCAGCGATTCCTCCAAGGTCGGCAACGTTCTCTGACACAGTTAATTTCCCATTGATTTTTGCACCGTAAGATTCTTGACCATCAAACTGGTCGATAACCTTCTGTGTTTTTTCTTTAAAGGCTGCGTAGTCGCTCTCTGTCCACCAATCCTTGAGACTTCCATTTTCATCAAAGGAAGCTCCATTAGTATCAAAGGCGTGAGAAATTTCATGGGCAATAACCGCACCGATACCACCATAGTTGGCAGAAGATGACTGATGCAAATCATAGAATGGAGCCTGTAGGATAGCAGCTGGGAAGACAATCAAGTTCTTTTGTGGATTGTAGTAGGCATTGACCATATGAGCAGGCATTCCCCACTCCTTGTAGTCAACCGGCTGATTCCACTTGCTCCAACTGTGCTTAATTTCCACACGCGCAAATGCTAGGGCATTCTCAAAGAGACTAGCAGATTCATCTACTACCTTGTCCTTATAGCGAGCTGGCAGTTCTTCTGGATAACCAATATAAGGCTTGATGACATTAAGTTTGACGATGGCTTTTTCTCGAGTTTCAGGAGTCAGCCAGTCATTTTTAGCCAAACGTTCCTTATAAACATCAATCATGGTCGCTACTTTTTCTCTACATCTGCCTTGGCTTCTGGAGAGAATTTTTCGTGAGCATACCAAAGACCGAGGGCTTGTTTGAATGGTCCTTGAGCTAAATGGTAAGCAGCCTTGCGTTTTTCTTGAGCCTCAGGGACTCCTGAAAGAGCTCGTCCGTAGGCGCCTGACAAGATACGAATCTCATCTGTCAGATAACTAGTTGAAAGATTAACCACACTCAAGATCAAGCTTGCCTTGAGTAAAGGCCAAGCTTCTTCACTATAGAATTGCTCTGCTGCTTGCCAGAAACGTTCTTCATCTACTATAACCTTATCTGGAGCTTGCCCAATCACAGCCTGGAAGAAGTCATCGAGAGGTAGGGCAGGGGCAAACTTTTTGAAATCTTCATAAGAATAAGGATGGTAAAGTTTGGCATATTCTGAACTTTCTTCATTAGAGAGGACTACAGCTGCAATACGACGGTCCAATTCCAATCGTTTCTCTAAAAGATCTTCGATTTCTTCATCTGAGAAGTTATAGGCTTTGAGGAGATTAGAAGTACTTTCTTTCCAAAGGTTCAATAATTCCTCACGCTGAGGATGGTCTTCCGCATAGTAGGTTGTGTCAGGCAAGATAGTTCCTGGAGCACTAGCCCAGAGAACATTGGTTCTAGCATCCATAAAGTCTGGTGATACTCCAAATGGAAGGAAGTTTGGTTTACCAGCTAATTCAAATGCTGCTAGTTTACTTGCGAAATCCGCAAAACTTTCTAAATTCTGGTATTCCTTCAATAAAGGAAGGACTGGTTCAATTCCATCTGCTTCTCGCTTATCGAAATCTCTGACCATACTATGGTACTTGACAAAATTTGCCAAGATAGCATCTTCTGGCACATCTTCTCCTGCCAACCACTTGTCTGTCGTCGTTAGCATCAACTCTTCAATTTCTTCGTCAAGGTCGATAAAACCACCTGTTCTCGATTTATCTGCTGGAATAACAGCAGTCTTTTCCCACTCACCATTTATGGCATCATAAAAATCATCTTGATAACGTGTCATCTTGTTCTCGCTTTCCTAATTTCACTTATTCTTAGCTTAGCAAAAATCCCTGGGGAATGCAATTAAAAATGCCGCCTCCTCCTATTTGATTTCATCATTAATATTTTAAATTTTTACCAAAATTAACTTGACTTAAAAATAAAATTAAGGTATATTAAAATCCAGGAGGAATACAACTGTATGATACGTATCGAAAACCTCAGTGTCTCCTACAAAGAAACGTTGGCACTAAAGGATATTTCACTAGTGCTCCAAGGACCAACGATTACCGGAATCATCGGTCCAAACGGCGCTGGGAAATCAACATTATTAAAAGGTATGCTGGGAATTATCCCACATCAAGGTCAGGCATTTCTCGATGACAAGGAAGTTAAAAAATCCTTACATCGAGTTGCCTATGTCGAGCAAAAATTCATATTGACTACAACTTTCCCATCAAGGTCAAGGAATGCGTCTCGTTAGGACTATTTCCCTCTATTCCTCTCTTTCGAAGTTTAAATGCTAAACATTGGAAGAAAGTGCAAGAGGCCCTTGAAATCGTCGACCTAGCTGACTACGCTGAACGTCAAATCAGTCAACTGTCTGGAGGTCAGTTCCAGCGGGTCTTGATTGCCAGATGTTTGGTGCAGGAAGCCGACTATATCCTCTTAGATGAACCCTTTGTTGGGATTGACTCAGTCAGTGAGGAAATCATCATGAATACGCTGAGAGATCTGAAAAAAGCTGGGAAGACGGTTCTCATCGTCCACCACGACCTCAGCAAGGTTCCCAACTACTTCGATCAAGTCTTGCTTGTCAATCGAGAAGTGATTGCTTTTGGTCCGACCAAAGAAACCTTTACCCAAGCCAATCTCAAAGAAGCTTACGGTAATCGACTCTTTTTCAATGGAGGTGACCTATGATTGCAGAATTTATCGATGGATTGCAAAAATTCCATTTCTTACAAAATGCCTTGATAACAGCTATTGTTATCGGGGTCGTAGCTGGAGCTGTAGGATGTTTCATCATTCTACGTGGGATGTCACTCATGGGAGATGCCATTTCACATGCTGTCTTACCAGGTGTAGCCCTCTCCTTCATCTTGGGCATTGACTTCTTTATCGGAGCCATTGTCTTTGGACTGCTAGCTGCTATCATCATTACCTACATCAAGGGAAACTCGATTGTCAAAAGCGATACCGCCATCGGCATTACCTTTTCTTCTTTCTTAGCCCTCGGTATCATCTTGATTAGTGTCGCTAAAAGTTCAACTGACCTTTTCCATATCCTTTTTGGTAATATTCTTGCTGTTCAAGATACAGATATGTTTATTACTATGGGTGTAGGGGCAGCCATTCTCTTGTTAATCTGGATTTTCTTCAAGCAACTCTTGATAACGTCCTTTGATGAACTCTTGGCTAAAGCCATGGGAATGCCTGTCAATTTCTATCACTACTTACTCATGGTACTCCTAACTCTCGTGTCTGTGACAGCCATGCAAGTGTCGGAACTATCCTGATTGTAGCCATGCTGATTACCCCAGCTGCAACTGCTTATCTGTATGCTAATAGCCTGAAAAGTATGATTTTCCTTTCCTCAACCTTTGGAGCTACAGCTTCAGTTTTGGGACTCTTTATCGGCTATAGCTTTAACGTTGCGGCAGGTTCTAGTATCGTGCTTACAGCTGCTAGTTTCTTTCTCATTAGCTTCTTTATCGCTCCAAAACAACGATATTTGAAACTGAAAAAAATAAACATTTGTTAAAAATAAGGGGCAAAGCCCCAATAAATTGGAGGATCTAATGAAAAAAATTAGGTACATTACTCGTTCTCTTTCTTTCCGTCATTGCTCTTGTAGCATGTGCTAGTGGAAAAAAAGATGCAGCTTCTGGTCAAAAACTAAAAGTTGTTGCCACAAACTCAATCATCGCTGATATTACTAAAAATATTGCTGGTGACAAGATTGATCTTCACAGTATCGTTCCTGTTGGTCAAGACCCACACGAATACGAACCACTACCTGAAGACGTCAAGAAAAACTTCTCAAGCTGATTTGATTTTCTATAACGGTATCAACCTTGAAACAGGTGGAAATGCTTGGTTTTACAAAATTGGTAGAAAAATGCCAAGAAAAACTGAAAACAAAGACTACTTTGCAGTCAGCGAAGGCGTTGATGTTATCTACCTTGAAGGTCAAAACGAAAAAGGCAAAGAAGACCCACACGCTTGGCTCAACCTTGAAAATGGGATCATCTTTGCTAAAAACATCGCAAAACAATTGAGCGCTAAAGACCCTAGCAACAAAGAATTTTACGAAAAAAATCTCAAAGAATATACTGATAAGCTAGACAAACTTGACAAGGAAGCTAAAGCTAAATTCGACAATATTCCTGCTGAGAAAAAACTCATCGTAACCAGTGAAGGATGCTTCAAATACTTCTCTAAAGCCTACGGTGTCCCAAGTGCCTATATTTGGGAAATCAATACTGAAGAAGAAGGAACTCCTGACCAAATCAAGACCTTGGTTGAAAAACTTCGCCAAATGAAAGTTCCATCACTCTTTGTTGAATCAAGTGTCGATGACCGTCCAATGAAGACTGTTTCACAAGACACAAATATTCCAATTTACGCACAAATCTTTACGGACTCAATCGCTGAAGAAGGTAAAGAAGGTGACAGCTACTACAACATGATGAAATACAACCTTGACAAGATTGCTGAAGGGTTGTCTAAATAATTATTTTAAAAACGTCAGTCACCATGAATTGGCGTTTTTTTACGGTCAAATCATTGGAAAAATTGAACATTTCCAGGTAAAATGAAAGAAAAAAGATTGGAGTAGCTTATGACTACATTCCTTGGAAACCCTGTTACGTTTACAGGAAAACAATTACAAGTTGGAGATAAGGCACATGATTTTTCTCTAACAACTACTGACCTTTCAAAAAAATCACTATCAGACTTTGATGGAAAGAAAAAGATTTTAAGTGTGGTTCCTTCTATCGATACTGGTATCTGCTCAACGCAAACACGTCGATTCAACCAGGAACTTGCCAACCTCGACAATACCGTCGTTCTTACCGTTTCTATGGACCTACCATTTGCCCAAGGACGCTGGTGTGGAGCTGAAGGTCTTGACAATGCCATCATGCTTTCAGACTACTTTGACCATTCTTTCGGGCGCGATTATGCCCTCTTGATCAACGAATGGCATCTCCTTGCACGTGCCGTCTTTGTTCTCGATACTGACAATGTCATCCGTTATGTAGAATACGTTGACAATATCAACACGGAGCCAAACTTTGAAGCTGCTATTGCTGCAGTTAAAGAACTAGACTAAAATCACAAGCATTATGACAGAAAGCTAGAGAAATCTAGCTTTTTTTGGTATACTAGATGGAGAGAATATACAAGAGGAAACGAATGACTCCAAATAAAGAAGATTATTTAAAATGTATTTATGAAATCGGTACGGACATGCAAAAAATCACTAACAAAGAAATTGCTGCCCGTATGCAGGTCTCTCCGCCTGCTGTAACAGAGATGATCAAGCGCATGCAATCTGAAAATCTCATTCTAAAGAATAAAGAAAATGGCTATTTGCTGACAGACATTGGTTTGAGACTAGTTTCTGAGCTTTATCGCAAACACCGACTTATTGAGGTATTCTTAGTTCACCATTTAGACTATACTAGCAATCAGATCCACGAAGAAGCTGAAGTGCTAGAACATACTGTATCAGACCTTTTTGTTGAGAGATTGGAAAGTATGTTAGGTTTTCCAAAGACCTGTCCTCATGGTGGTACTATTCCTGCCAAGGGTGAACTTCTGGTTGAGATCAATAACCTGCCACTTTCTGATATCAAAGAAGCAGGAAGCTACCTTCTCACAAGAGTCCATGATAGCTTTGAACTTCTTCAATATTTGGAAAAACATGGCATCCATATTGGAGACCAACTTCAAGTCAAACAGTTTGATGGTTTCAGTAATACTTTTACTCTGATTCACAACAATGAAGAACTTCAAGTCAGCCTCGATATCGCTAAGCACCTCTATGTTGAAAAAATGAACTGACCCCCCTTATCCCTAGAAGCTTTGTCTTTTAGGGATTTTATAGATAAGAAAAACCAAGCTTGTATGCTTGGTTTTTCTTATCTATTCTTGGTATCTAGGATGATGGTTACTGGACCATCATTGATCAGTTCCACCTGCATATCAGCTCCGAAGACACCTGTCTCAACAGGAACTTCCTTGGCTAGTTCTCGATTTAAGTCTTGGTAAAAAGCCTCAGCCATATCAGGTTTGGCAGCACCTGTAAATGCTGGTCGATTGCCCTTCTTTGTATCTGCAAAAAGAGTGAATTGAGAGATAGAGAGGATTTCCCCCTCAATATCCTTGACTGACAGGTTCATCTTTCCTTCTGCATCCGAAATATACGCATATTGACGAGCTTTCTCACCGCATAGTCTAGATCTTCTGCTTGGTCTTCAGGACCAACTCCCACTAGAAGTAATAAACCTTGCTTGATTTGGCTATAAACTTTCCCCTCAATGGATACCTGAGCTTGTTTGACTCGCTGAACAACGATTTTCATAGAAATCCTTTCTTGATCTATCGAGCCAACTTAACCATTTGTACGTTTGACTGAATAGACTTCTGGTACGCTCTTAATCTTATCAACTACTGTTGTCAGAGTTGAAAGGTTTGAAATCCCAAAGGAAACGTGAATATTTGCAAATTTCATATCCTTGGTAGGCTGGGCGTTTACAGTAGAGATATTCTTGGTCGTATTTGACAAGACCTGTAAGACATCATTCAAAAGACCTGTACGATTAAGGCCGTAGATATCAATGTGGGCGATATATTCTTTACTTGAGAATTGATCTTCCCACTCAACATCTAACAGACGCTGCTCATAGTTTTCCTGCGAACGAAGGTTCATACAGTCCACACGGTGGATGGCAACACCACGCCCTTTGGTAATGTAGCCGACAATATCATCGCCTGGAACAGGGTTACAACATTTGGCAATCCGTACTAAGAGACCAGAAGCTCCCTGGATGACGACACCGCCCTCATGCTTCACCTTAAGCGTATCCTTGTTCTCTACCTTGACTTCACCGCCCTTAACCAGCTCTTCTGCTTCTGCCTTAGCTTTAGCACGCTCTTCTTCACGGCGTTCTTTTTCAGTTAAGCGATTAAAGACTGTGATAGCACCAATTTCCCCAAAACCAATCGCAGCAAAGAGAGATTCTTCTGTCTTGTAGCTGGTTTTTTTGGAGAACTTCATCCATGTGTCGCTTATCCATGAATTTATTAGCCACATAGCCATGTTCTTGAAACTGACTGATGAGCATTTCACGGCCTTTATTGATCGATAATTCTTTGTCTTGATTTTTAAAGAACTGACGAATCTTATTCCGAGCCTTGCTGGTCTTGACCATGGTAAGCCAGTCACGACTTGGTCCAAAGGAATTTGGATTAGTAACAATTTCAACCTGGTCGCCTGTTTTCAGTTTTGTAGTTAAAGGAACCATACGTCCATTAACCTTGGCACCTGTTGCTTTTTCACCAATTTTGGTATGAATTTCATAGGCAAAGTCAATAGGTCCAGAGTCTTTTGGAAGTGAACGAACAGCTCCATCTGGAGTAAAGACGTAGATTTCTTCTGCTAGGTAATTTTCTTTGACCGTTTCTACGAAATCTTTAGCATCATTGGACTGATCTTGGAGTTCCATCATCTCCTTAATCCAGTTCATACCAATGGCAGATTCTTTATTGTTAACCTGCCCCTTGATTCCTTTTTTATAAGCCCAGTGAGCCGCAACCCCGTACTCAGCAACCTCGTGCATTTCCTTGGTACGAATCTGGAATTCAATAGGACCTTTTGGTCCATAAACAGTGGTGTGGATAGATTGGTAACCATTGGCCTTACGGTTAGCAATATAATCCTTAAAACGCCCAGGCATTGGTTTCCAAAGTTCATGAACATAACCCAACATGGCATAGACGTCACTATGAGTCTCTAAAATACAGCGAATGGCAATCAGGTCATAGATTTCCTCGAAACGCTTTTTCTTATCTTGCATCTTACGATAGATAGAGTAGATATGCTTTGGACGACCGTAGATTTTTCCTGTGAGATTTCGCTCAGAAGTATATTCCTCTAACTTGGTCACAACTTCATCAACAAGTTCTTCCCGCTCTCTACGCTTCTCCTTCATCATATGAGTAATCTTGTAAAACTCTGTTGGATTGAGATAACGAAATGATAAGTCCTCAAGCTCCCACTTAACACTTGAAATCCCTAGTCGGTGAGCAAGCGGAGCATAGATTTCCATGGTTTCTCTAGAAATTCGTTCCTGCTTATCTTTACGGAGGTGATGGAGAGTTCTCATGTTATGCAAACGGTCAGAAAGCTTAACCAAGATAACACGGATGTCTTCTGACATGGCCATCAGCATCTTACGGTGGTTTTCAGCCAGCTGCTCTTCGATAGACTTGTACTCGACCTTCCCTAATTTAGTAACCCCATCAACGATAATGCGGACATCATGACCAAAAACTCTCTCTAAATCATCCAAGCTAGCATCTGTATCTTCGACAACATCATGCAAAAAACCACAGGCAACTGTGACAGCATCTAGCTTGAGTTTAGCTAAGATTCCCGCTACCTGAATAGGGTGGATGATGTAAGGTTCGCCAGATTTACGATACTGACCACTGTGGCATTCAACAGCATAAACCAAGGCCTTATGCACAAAAGCCACATCTTCCTTCGATAAATATTTTTGTGTTAAAGCGACGACTTCATCGCCTGAATAAATTACTTCTTTGGGCATGCATACTCTCCAGTTCTTCCTACCATTTTATCACTTTTTCGACAATAAGAAAACTAGAAGAACCTAGAGCTTTATATGAAAAACACTGCTAGAAGATTTCTAGCAGTGTTTGATCATTTCTTATATCTTAGTAAACTGTTTTTCAGTTTCTACATCGAAGAAGTGTGCTTTGTTTAGGTCAAATCCAAGTTCAACTGTTGCACCTGCTTGCAAGTAGTCACGAGCGTCAACTTTGGCAACAAACTCGTCTTTACCAACTTGGCAGTAGAGGTGAGATTCAGAACCAAGCAACTCTGATACAGAGATAGTTGCTTTAACAACTGATTCTGGGAATGTTTCAAGGAAAGCAGGCTCAGCGTTCACGTCTTCTGGACGGATACCGAAGATCAATTCTTTACCTTCATAACCTTTTTCACGAAGAACTTTCAAAGCGCCTTCTGGAACTTTCAAGTTAAAGCCGTCACCAACGATGCGGTCACCGTTCAATTTAACGTTGATGAAGTTCATAGCTGGGCTTCCGATGAATCCTGCTACGAATTTGTTAACTGGGTTTTTGTAAACTTCTTGAGGAGTACCGATTTGTTCAACACGTCCGATAGTACCTGTTCCAGCAGGGTTCTTAGTAGCTGACATGATAACGATACGGTCTGCAAGTGTCATCGCTTCAGTTTGGTCGTGAGTTACGTAGATAGTTGTAGCTCCGATACGACGGTGGATTTTAGCAATTTCAGCACGCATTGATACACGAAGTTTGGCATCCAAGTTTGACAAAGGCTCGTCCATCAAGAATACTTTTGCATCACGGACGATCGCACGACCCATGGCAACACGTTGACGTTGACCACCAGAAAGGTCAGCAGGTTTACGTTCCAAGAATTCTTTCAATCCAAGGATTTCAGCTGCTTCTTGTACACGTTTGTCGATATCCTCTTTACTGTATTTACGCAATTTCAAACCGAAAGCCATGTTGTCGTATACAGTCATGTGTGGGTAAAGAGCGTAGTTTTGGAATACCATGGCGATATCACGGTCTTTTGGAGCTACGTCGTTGACAACCACACCATCGATAGATGCAGTACCTTCTGTGATGTCTTCAAGACCTGCAATCATACGGAGAGTAGTTGATTTACCACATCCTGAAGGTCCTACGAAAACGATAAATTCTTTGTCTTTGATGTCCAAGTTAAAGTCTTCAACTGAATAGTGTTCGCTGTTTGGATATTTTTTGTAAATATTTTTAAGATTTAATTCTACCATTTCGGTGAACTCCTTTAATTTTTGATAGTTTTATTATATATGAAAACGCTTTACCATTCTATGGCAAGTTGACCAAAAAACAAAAAAAGTTCTGTGCAACTTGCACAAAACTTTATAGGATATCTGGTAAGATGAGTTGATAACAGAGTGTTAAATCCGTCAAATCCTTTAATTGAAGCCCTGTCAATTCTTCCCATTTATCAATCTTGTATTGGAGAGAATTACGGTGCAAATACAACTGCTGAGCTGTTTTTGTCAGAACCGCACTATTGTCCCAAAGAGACAAAATAATTTCCTGAATCTGGTCTTGATCCTGAATCAACTGACGAAGGTAGTCCTTGATAATTCTAAGATCAACCTGCTTTTCTCCAAGGCTCCACAGATAGAGTTGAGAAAAAGTCTGAACCCTTTGATGGCCTTGACGCCACCAAGTCTTAAAGAGCTCGCGCTCAGACTTGATTAAGTCTGATAAGGATTGTTGAGCATTCTGTGACCAGACCTGCCCCAACATAATCGACAGACGAAGTCCAAAGTCATACTCAACCGCTTCGAGAGTATCTGATAAAATCGAACGAACAGAGATATACTTATCCTGCTGGAGAACAAAGAGATAATCCTGAGCCCCCACCTGAATCGTAGTCAAGTAATTTGGAAACAAGGTTCGCATCATGTCTAACCAAGAAGATAGATTCTCCTGTTGGAAATAAGACAGGTGGCAATATACAAGCTGTATTTTCTTGAAAGTTTGAGGCGCTTGGCCCTTACCTTCAATCAAATGGCCATACCAAGGATTGAGCGAGATAGTTTGTTCCTGCTGGGTTAAGAGAGAAACCAATTGTTTTTTTCACGTTCACTCAGACTAGCTTCCTCCAGCAAAAAGCCACTGATTATTTGACAAAGATAGGCAAAGATAATCTTCTTTGTCTACTGGTTGATCTAAGATTTTTACCATCTGGAAACCAATCTAGTAGTTCTTTTTGCAATCATGTGCTATTCCTCCACTTTTTGGATGCACCAAGAGATCAAAGTTTCTAATCGCTCCACATTGTCTGTCATATGGAGATAGCCCATAACTGCTTCAAATCCTGTAGACATACGGTAGGTTACTACATCTGCGTTCTTTGCCTTGGTATGACTATTGGTGTTACGGCCACGTTTATAGATTTCTTCTTCTTTCTCAGTTAGGACTTCTTCTTCTAACATAAGGGAAATCAAGTGTGCCTGAGCCTTGGCTGATACATACTTGGTTGCCTCCTGGTGGAGTTTATTGGGCTTGGTCATGCCTTTGAGAATGAGATGGCGACGAATATACATAGAGTATACTGCATCTCCTTCAAAGGCTAGGGCAATCCCCGTTAATGAGATTGACATCAATCACGTGTCCACCTCACTCCATCCTTGGTATCCAGTAGCTTAATCCCTTGAGCAGCCAGTTGGTCACGGATTTGGTCAGCTGTCGCAAAATCACGATTGGCACGCGCTTCTTGACGTTTTTGAATTAAGGTTTCGATCTCTTTATCCAAAACTTCCTCGACAAAGACAATACCAAAGACCTCTAACATAGCCGTAAAAGCTTCCTTAACCACTGCATCATAGTTACCTGAGTTGATCCATTTGGCCATTTCAAAGACGACTGTGATACCATTTGCTGTATTGAAATCTTCATCCATGGCAGCCACGAACTTATCTTTAAAAGCTTGCAACTCTTGAGAATCTACTTCTCCAGTAAATGGTTGCTCATAGGTGTTTTTTAGATACTTGAGATTGGTCTCGGCATCACGCACAGCCTTTTCCGTAAAGTTGATAGGTTTGCGGTAGTGTTGAGTCGCAAAGAAGAAACGAAGCACTTGACCGTCGATAGTTTTAAGGGCATCGTGTACCGTAATGAAGTTCCCCAAAGACTTGGACATCTTAACATTGTCGATATTGACAAAGCCATTGTGCATCCAGTAGTTGGCAAAAGTCTTGCCTGTTTTAGCTTCAGATTGGGCAATTTCGTTGGTGTGGTGTGGAAACTCAAGGTCAGCTCCACCACCGTGAATATCGATAGTATCACCCAAAATCTCCGTTGACATAACCGAACATTCGATGTGCCAGCCCGGACGACCAGGACCCCAAGGGCTGTCCCAAGAAATCTCACCTGGTTTTGCAGATTTCCATAGAGCAAAGTCTACAGGATTTTCCTTACGAGCTGTTTCTTCGTCTGTCCGACCTGAAGCTCCTAGCTCCAAGTCTTCTAAGCTTTTATTGGCCAACTTAGCATAGTTATGGGATTTTTCCACACGGAAATAGACATCCCCTTGACTCTCATAGGCATAGCCTTTTTCAATCAAGTCAGAGACAAAGCGGATGATATCCGCCATAAACTCCACTACACGCGGATGACGAGTCGCTGGCTTAACACCAAGAGCCGTCACGTCTTCACGAAATGCAGCGATATACTTGTCCGCTACTTCTTGAGGCGTGATGCCTTCTTCTTTGGCACGGTTGATAATCTTATCATCCACATCCGTAAAGTTAGAAATATAGGCAACCTCATAGCCACGGTACTCAAAGTAGCGACGAATAGTATCGAAGGCAACTGTCGAGCGGGCATTACCCACGTGGATATAGTTGTAGACGGTTGGCCCACAGACATACATCTTAACCTTACCGTCCTCGATTGGGACAAATTCTCGCAAATCACGAGACATGGTGTCGTAAATTTTAATCATGCGGTCAACTCTCTTCTCTATTTCTGATTTTTTTCGGCTGAAAACCAGCTCTGCAAAAGGGCCAAATTGTCTGAGGCTATCCAGTTGGTAAAAGCGCTGCCCTTCCTCTTGGGTAAAGAGGGGAACCCCCTTTCCCAGGATAAGGGGCGCTATCTGAATAATGAGGTGGTCGAAAAGATCCGCATCCAAGAGCGGTCCTACCAAAGAATTACCACCAATCACAAAGACATTTTTTTGCCTTTGTCAATCTGGTGAACAAAGTCTACCACATCCCCAGCTACTGGCTGGTAATTGCTGACAGGCAGGTGCCTATCATGCGTAAAGACATAGTTTTCCGTAGCTTGATAAAAACTTTCTACATCTTGCAAATCTTGGATTTCCTCAAAGGTCCGCTTGCCCATGATGGTGATATCCATTTGCCTGTAAAAGTCATCATAGCCTGTATCCTCTACAGAACCAAGCTGATGCAGCCAGTCTATCCTGTGCTGGCTGTCTGCCAAGTAGCCATCCATGGTGATACAGCCGTAAAAATATACTGCCATTCTTGTAGTTCCCTTTCTAGTTCTGCTTCGCCTTCACTTAGCGGGATAGACCCAGATGATTAGACCTAAGCTAATCAAAGTATTCAGCAAAATCCTTGCTGGACAAGAAAAATAAGCCAGACAACAGTAATTCCAATTCGTACCTATTAGTAGAGAGTAGTTTCAATCCAAATCTCTAGCAATTACTAATGCTATCTCAAAGAAAGTCATAGCATCCGCTTTTCTATCCTCGCGTCTAGCATCCCATTCGTGATTTTGATGGTCGACATAGTCAGCTGTGTAAAAAAATTGATAGACATTGGCTAGTCGATATCGGGCCCAGGCCATGATAGCTGAAGCTTCCATATCTACAACTCTAGCTCCTGCTGCTAGTCTACGTTTGACCTTATCGGCTGTTTCACGATAGAAGGCATCTGTGGTCCAAGACTTTGTTCGAATATGCTCAATGCCAGCTTTATCCAAGGCTTTTTCCATAATTAAGAGTAGAGATTGGTCATAAGCTATCTCATCACTTGCAGGAGCGTAATGGTAACTTGTACCTTCATCACGTAGAGCTGAACTTGGTAGGATAATCTTATCTGCCTGAATAGACTGATCTAGAACTCCGCAAGAACCCAAAACGATAAAGTTCTTAAATCCTCTTGCTTTGAGTTCTTCTAAGAGTCCAACAACCATTGGAGCTCCAATAAGAGCCATAGCAACTGCTACCTTACTCTCATCTTTTTCATAGATATACCATGGCAGTTTACCATTTAGATTGGTAAGATAGCCACCTTCGTAGACACCATCTATCTGCTTTACTCGTTCAAGGATTTCTCCATTAAAAGACAAGATAATGGTATCACAGATTTCTCCACCACTAAGGAGGCTTCGATCAGTTGGCTCTATAACAGCAGGTACATTTTCAAATTCTTCTAATAGCATTTATTACTCTTTCGCATTCAGATAAACCACCTGGGTCTGTTTAACAAAACCAATCTTTTCATACAAACGCTTGGCACCTACATTGCTATCTTCTACTGCAATTTGGAACTCCTTATCATTTTGCTCAATGAGTTGGTTGACGAGGGATTTTGCTAGATAGCTTCCGTAGCCTTGCCCACGTTCAAGCTCAGCTATTGCTAAACCATAGAGGTAATTTGTATTACTCGATAAATCAACTGTACAAGTTCCAATAACCTGACCGTTTTTTAATAAAATATATAGGCGACTTTCTGGATCTTTCAGAGCTTTAGCGATATATCTATCCACAACTTCTTTAGATTCATGTTCCTCTGAAAATACCTGAAATTTTAACTGACTAATTTGATCCTGATAGGAACGATCTGCTAACAAAACGTCCAGATTGGAAAGTTTTGCTAACGGATAAGGTCTTCTATCCCTACCTAACCAAGTTTCTGTCTCTTCATCCTCAACCAGTCCCCAGTTGCTAATAAAATCAAGATGGCAGTCTAGAAAAACACGCTCTGTCTGAAAAGTGACTGAATGAATCGGAAAAGAAGCTGTTTCTCTCTCAAAACTAGTAAACAATGCACGCGCAATTCCTTGACGGCGATGATCTGGATGAACCAGTATCGTCACTTCCACATCTTGATCATCTGCATAAACCGTTAATAGGCCAACAAGTTCGCCTTTTTCGTAATAAAGGAAAAAGGCGGGCATGTTTGGGTCAAAATTAAGCATGTTAGAGAGATAGGGATCACGATAGGTACCGTCATAGTTTTGGCAACAGTTAATTAGTTTTTTCGCCTCAGATAACTCCTCTTGGCTTAACTTGTTTCTTGCTTGAATCATATAGGTATCCTCTATAAACCAGACGACCTGTGACTGGCATCTCTCGCCTGCTCAAGTTTATTGACGTAGTATTCACGTTTTTCTTCAACTTCATGAATAGTTAGCTCATCTTTGCCCATGAACGCGGACAATCTTGGCTGGAATACCGACGACTGTTACATCACTAGGTACGTCTGCCACAACAACCGCTGCAGCACCGACCTTGGCATTTTCACCGATTTCAACGGGTCCAATGACTTGGGCATGAGCAGAGATGAGAACACCTTTACGAATGGTCGGATGGCGTTTGCCACAATCCTTCCCAGTCCCACCAAGAGTAACCCCATGGTAGAGAAGAACACCTTTTTCAACGATAGCTGTCTCCCCAATCACAAGTCCTGCTCCATGGTCAATAAAGACACCTGATTCGATCTGAGCTCCAGGGTGAATCTCTATCTGCGTCCAAAAACGCCAAAACTGGCTGTGCATACGAGCTAAAAGCTTAAAGCCATGTTTCCAGAGAAAATGTGAGAGACGATGAGCAGCCAAGGCTTTGACACCCGGATAGGTCAGCAAGACTTCCAAGGTAGTGCGAGCCGCTGGATCATTTTCTTTTACGATTTCAATGGTTTCACGCCACCATCCCATACATTTCTCCTTTCTTATTCTGAATCTTTTGGTTTATGAGTAAATTCTTTCTTTGGTTTGTGGTCCTTGTGATGACGTGGACGGTGCTGTCTTTCTGACTTCTCACCCTTTTCATCATGTTCAGGTTTTGGTGGACGAGGCAAGAGTGCCTTCATAGAAGCATCCACACGTCCTTTTTCATCAATCTTGATGACCTTAACATCGACTTCATCACCGATGGCTACCAAGTCTTCGACATTATTGGTACGAGTCCAAGCCATTTCAGAGATATGAACTAAGGCATCTGTCTTGTCAAAGAGGTTGACAAAGGCACCAAACTTCTCGATACGAACTACCTTAGCATGATAAACTTCGTCCACTTTTGCTTCACGAACCAAACCAGCAATGATTTCTTTAGCACGGTTGATGGCATCTTGGTCGCTAGAGTAGATAGACACGTTACCTTCTTCGTCGATATCAATCTTAACGCCTGTTTCAGCGATGATCTTGTCGATAGTTTCTCCACCCTTACCGATGACAATCTTAATCTTGTCCACATCAATCTTGATAGTATCAATTTCGGAGCAGTTGGAGCCAATTCTGGACGAACTTCTGGAATAGTTGCTTCAATGACATCAAGGATTTCAAAACGAGCTTTCTTAGCTTGTGCAAGAGCTTCAGTCAATATTTCTGCTGTGATCCCTTGGATCTTGATATCCATCTGAAGGGCCGTAATCCCTTCACGAGTCCCTGCAACCTTGAAGTCCATATCTCCAAAGTGGTCTTCCAAACCTTGGATGTCTGTCAATACTGTGTAGTTGTTTCCATCAGAAATGAGACCCATAGCAATACCTGCTACTGGCGCCTTGATTGGCACACCACCAGCCATAAGGGCAAGAGTTCCCGCACAGATAGATGCTTGAGATGATGAACCGTTTGATTCCAATACTTCTGCTACCAAACGGATAGCGTATGGGAATTCTTCCAAGCTTGGCAAAACTTGAGCAAGGGCACGTTCACCAAGGGCACCGTGTCCGATTTCACGACGACCAGGCGCACCATAACGGCCAGTTTCCCCTACAGAGTATTGTGGGAAGTTATAGTGGTGCATAAAGCGTTTCTTGTACTCTGGGTCCAAGCCATCAATGATTTGAGCTTCACCCATTGGAGCCAAGGTTAAGATAGAAAGAGCCTGAGTTTGTCCTCGAGTAAAGAGACCTGAACCGTGCACACGAGGAAGGAAGTCAACAACCGCATCCAAAGGACGGATTTCATCGACCTTACGACCATCAGGACGAACCTTGTCTTCTGTGATCAAACGGCGCACTTCAGCATGTTCCATTTGTTCCAAGATTTCAGCTACGTCACGCATGATACGGTCAAATTCTTCGTGGTCCGCATATTTTTCTTGGTAAACTGCAGTTACTTGATCTTTTACCGCTTGAGTCGCAGCTTCACGAGCCAATTTTTCTTCTACTTGAACAGCTTTTTGAAGGTCACTGTTGTAGGCTGCAATGATTTCAGCCTGCAATTCCCCATCCACATGAAGCAATTCAACTATTGCTTTTTCTTTCCCAACAGCCGCAACGATTTCTTCTTGGAAGGCAATCAATTCTTTGATAGCTTCATGTCCTTTAAGAAGAGCTTGTAGCATGATTTCTTCTGACAATTCTTTGGCACCAGACTCTACCATGTTGATAGCGTGCTTGGTCCCTGCTACTGTCAATTCAAGAAGCGATTGCTCTGCTTGTTCTTGACTTGGGTTGATGATGATTTCACCATCTACATAACCTACTTGTACCCCAGCGATTGGTCCGTCAAATGGAATATCTGAGATAGACAAGGCCAATGATGAACCAAACATAGCTGCCATTGGTGCAGATGCATTTTCATCGTAAGAAAGAACTGTATTGATCACTTGTACTTCATTACGGAAGCCTTCCGCAAACATTGGACGGATTGGACGGTCAATCAAACGCGCTGTCAAAGTCGCATCTGTCGAAGGGCGTCCCTCACGTTTCATAAAACCACCAGGAACTTTCCCAGCCGCATACATTTTTTCTTCGTAGTTAACTTGGAGTGGGAAGAAATCCCCAGTTGCCATCTTCTTAGACATCACGGCTGCTGTCAAGACAGTTGACTCACCATAACGAACGACAACTGAACCATTTGCTTGCTTAGCAACCTGACCAGTCTCTACGATCAACTCACGACCCGCAAAAGTCGTTTGAAACACATGTTTTGTCATGTTAATCCCCTTTGGATTGATAAAATTATACGCCTTGCCTACAAAGATCAAGATATTTTGGACGGTTCGGCTTGCCGAACATTTCTATAGAAAAATAGGAAGGTGACGCCGCACTCGATGAGTGCTAGGAATCTTATCTTTTTTCCTAAGAAATGAGGCCAAAATTCAATTATGAATCTTTTTGATATTTCACTGAAACAGTGCGGACGGGAGGTAAAATTATCCAGTGGATGATTTTAGAAATCCAAGGAGTTTCATCCCTAATTTTTAAGCACTTCGCCTTTTCATTTTTATGCTCAGGCTAAAATAGTTCCCCAAACTATTTTACTCTCAAAAATTCCGTCCTAGAAAATAACAGGGTTATTCTCTAGGATACCACTATAGCGTGAAATATCTTTTAACACTCACTTCGTTCGTATTTTTTATAGACACCAGTTTTCAGATTTTGATTAAAAATTAATCGACTATTAAGAATCGTTAAAACCTAAATACCCTCATCTTTGTATCAAGTACGTACAGAGTCTATTTTATCATATTTTTCTTAAAAAGTGCGGTCTTTTCTATCAAAAAAGAACCATTCTTCTCATCAGAAAAGAATGGTCTGCTTGTTTTATTTTACAGGCTGATGATTAAACAAGGCATGGGTTGCTTGATGAATATATTGGGCAGTTTCTGCATTGTTCATAGTGTAGAGATGCACACCTGCAACGTCTTGCGTTACCAAGTCCACGATTTGGTCTACGGCATAGGCAAGTCCTGCTGCTCTGAGTGACTCAGAGTCATTCTCATACTTATCCAAGATAGCCTTAAACTTACGTGGGAGATGGATATTCTCACAAGTCTTCAAGAGACGAAGAGCTTGGTTACGATTCAGGATTGGCATAATCCCTGCATGAATAGGAACATCAATCCCTGCCAAGGTACATTTGTCTTGGAAATCGTAGAAACGCTCATTGTCAAAGAATAGCTGAGTGACAAGACTTGAACAGCCTGCATCCACTTTTCTCTTGAGATTTTGAATATCTGAGATTTGGTTTGGCGAATCCGGGTGCCCTTCTGGGTAACAAGCTCCAATAATATCAAAGTGTGGTGCCTGTTCAGTGATAAACTCAATCAAGTCTGTGGCGTAACGGAAATCCTTCTGTGGCTCAACACCTGGAATGATATCCCCACGAAGAGCCAAGATTTTTTGAACACCAACTTTATCCAAATCCGCAATGGTCTCAGCCACCTTATCCTTAGTTAAATAGATAGCTGGCAAGTGAGCAATGGTTGGGATTTCCAAGTCATTTTGGATATAGTCTGCCAAACGAACCGTCGTCTCTTTGATATTAAATTTATTATTACTAGCAGTCACACTGATGAAGTGTGGTGCCAAGCCCTGCATGTCTTTCAGGGCTGCAATAATTTTGTCATTGCCTACTTCTGGGTTTGGAGGGAAAACTTCAAATGAGAGGGACGGTGTTTGACGTGACATATGTATGAACCTTTTCTAGTTGATTTCTTACTGATCAACCGTGTAGAGAGAATTGTCTTTTCTTACAATTTCTCACGCGCAGCTTTAGCAGCTTCTACAAGGCGGATCAAGCTTTCTTTCGTTTCTGGGATACCACGTGTTTTCAAACCACAGTCAGGGTTGATCCATACTTTCTTGCTTGGAACTTTCGCAAGGATGGCTTCGATTGTGTGGTCAATTTCGCCTTCATTAGGCACACGAGGAGAGTGGATATCGTAAACTCCAGGACCCACTTCTGTCTGGAAGTTTTGAGCTTTGAGTTCATCCAAGATTTCAAGGTTTGAACGGCTAGCTTCAAATGAGATAACATCCGCATCCATGTTGTCGATAGCTTTGATGATATCTGTGAATTCTGAGTAACACATGTGAGTGTGGATTTGAGTATCTGGCGCTACTGTTGAGTGTACCAAGCGGAAGGCTGGAATAGCCCAGTCAAGGTAGTCTTCGTACCAGTCGCTACGACGGAGTGGCAATTTCTCACGAAGAGCAGCCTCGTCGATTTGGATAATCTTCACGCCTTCAGCTTCAAGGTCAAGAACTTCATCCTTGATTGCAAGAGCGATTTGAAGAGTAGAATCCTTGATAGAGAGGTCTTCACGTGGGAATGACCAGTTAAGGATGGTAACAGGTCCAGTCAACATACCTTTAACAGGTTTGTCAGTACGGCTTTGTGCGTAGCTAGACCATTTCACAGTGATTGGGTTGAGACGAGTAACATCGCCCCAGATGATTGGTGGTTTAACCCCACGCATACCGTATGATTGTACCCAACCATTCTTAGAGAAGAGGTAACCTGACAAGTTTTGACCGAAGTACTCAACCATGTCATTACGCTCGAATTCACCGTGTACAAGCACGTCAAATCCAACTTCTTCTTGCCATTTGATCCATTCGTCGATTTGCTCTGCCAAGAACTTGTCATAGTCTTCTGCTGACAACTCACCTTTACGGAAAGCCAAACGTTTGGCACGAACTTCCTTAGTTTGAGGGAATGAACCGATGGTTGTTGTTGGAAGAGCTGGAAGTTTGAAGGCATCTTCTTGGATAGCTTCACGTTCAGCAAAGGCTGGTAAACGAGTGTAGTCTGCATCTGTCAATCCAGCGATACGAGCACGAAGTTCAGCATTTTCACCCACACGCTCAGCTGCAAAGAGTTCTTTGTTTGCTGCAAGAGCCTCTGCACCTTGACCGTTGCGGATAGCATCCAAGTCACGGATCTCATCCAATTTTTCAACTGCAAATGCAAAGTGGTTCAAGATAGCTGGTTCAAATTCTTCATTAGCAGTTGTAAATGGCACATGAAGAAGTGAGCATGAGCTTGTCAAAACGATGTTTTCAGCTGGAATTTGCTCAAGAACAGCCAAGCTCTTTTCGTAGTTGTTGCGCCAGATGTTCTTACCATTGACAATCCCTGCATAAAGAGTCTTGTCAGCTGGGAAGCCACCTTTAACGAGTTCAAGAGTTTTCTTACCTTCAACGAAGTCAAGACCGATCGCATCTACTGGCAATTTCACAAGGTCAGCGTAAACGTCACGAACGTCACCGAAGTATGTTTGAAGCAAAACTTCAAGACCTTTTTTGTCAGCCAAAAGCTTGTTATAGAGGTTCAAGAAGAGGGCTTTTTCTTCAGCTGTCAAATCTTTTACAAGAGCAGCTTCATCCAATTGAATACGAGTTGCACCAAGTTCAGCCAATTTAGCAAAAACATCTTGGTAAGCAGCCACTAAGCTATCTACGAAATCTTCTGCTTTCACGCCTTCTTCATAGTCTGATAATTGAAGGAAAGTGAATGGACCTACAAGGACAGGACGAGTGTTAAGACCAAGTTCTTTTGCTTCTTGGAACTCATCGAAAATCTTGTGACCAGCCAATTTTACTTGAGTGTCTTTCAAATTTAGGAACGATGTAGTGGTAGTTAGTGTTGAACCATTTTTTCATCGGAAGGGCACGAACATCCCCTTTTTCTCCTTGGTAACCACGTCCCAAAGCAAAGTAACGTTCAAGATCAGATAATTCTAAGTTTTGTACTGATGCAGGAACTACGTTGAAAAGGAAAGCAGCATCTAGGAAGTTGTCATAGTGAGAAAAGTCATTTGATGGGATTTCAGTGATGCCTTTTTCTTTGACGATGTTCCAGTGTTTTAGCACGCAATTCTTTAGCCGCAGCCAAGAGTTCTTCTTCTGAGATTTCTTTTCTAAAGTATTTTTCAGTTGTAAATTTTAATTCGCGGAATTCACCCAAACGAGGGAAACCGATAATTGTAGTTGACATGTTTTGTCCTCCAAAAATTGTTGTTGAAACTATCTTAACAGAAAAGAAACTGTCTGTATAATTGTAAAAAATTAGGCTTTGATATAGTTTGAAACTATATCTCGATTTAAAAGACAAAAAAAGATTTGGAGAAGATTCCCCAAATCCTTTGATAGATATAGATTAGTAGCCTTTCAAGGTTGCTATGCTCTTCGCAAAGAATATTGAATTGGAAGCTACCTATGGCTTGTTATTAGAAAAGACTATAGGTTGATTTTTCTTTTGTAATTCTGATATTTCCCTGAAAAGTGAGGACGGGAGGTAAAATTATCCGGTGAATGATTTTAGCAAACCAAGTAATTTCATCCCTATCAACCTTTTTCCTGTTCCAGCGGAACGACTGCTAGTGTCTTTCCTAAACTGGCTAAAACTTTTAAGACGGTATCTAACTGAGGGCTAGTCTTACCTGTTTCCATCCTAGCAATAACAGGCTGGCTCACTCCACTGAGTTCTTCTAGCTTTTTCTGACTAATTCCTTGCTCACGTCTAGCCTCAATCAATTCACTCATGATTGCCACCCGCATATCACTTTCAAGGATTTCCTCCTTGGTGAAGAGTTCTGACCGGACATCCTTCCAATTACTCCCAATGGCTCTATTTTTCATCACTTAACCCTCTTTCTTTTAAGTCCTTCAGTTCACGCTTGGCTTTTTAAAATTATAACTTAAAAGTTATTAAAAGTAAATTCAAATACTTATAAAAAGAAGAGGCTGGGACAAAAGTCCTAGCCTCTCAATTTTCTATGGATTGTCGAGCAAGGCGCAGTGGTTGAGTGGACTCTACTACGCTGATTTCATCAGCTTTTACAGCCCTACTCAACTGTGCGGAGGTGGGACGACGAAATCGAATTCTAACGAATTACCGATTTCTGTCCCACTCTCTCATTTTTATTATTCGAAAAAATACGAAAAGAGTTCTAAATTAGAGTTAATCCTGACTCTTACTCCAGCTCTATGCCTTTCTCACGGAGATTTGCCAGACACTCCTCATAGTAGGCCTGGTCATGCGCACTATAGATAGGGCTTTTCAGCTTTTCCTCTGCTAAGTCTTGATAAGGAGGGCAGGTCTTGCCACGGTAGTTCTTGTCCAGCCACTCTGGACTGACATTGTAGCCACGGCCAGCCATCTCCTCCATGATCAAACGATGATAGGTATAGAGACGATAGGGCGAGTGGGTAAAGACATAGTCCACCGTCGCATGCTTTCTGCCCCAGCCATTGCCACGCAGGGCGCAGCACTCTCGATGTTGCCCCAAGAGCTGAGGACGGGGAAGTTGTGAAATCAAATCCTCATGCCAAAGTCTCATGGGAGTCTCCTTTCAACAAGGTAGAATGTTGCAGATAAGCATTTGGGTAACGTTCGAGCAAGTCTCTCGTCTGAACAATCAAGTCTTCCTTGGAAGCTTGAACAAAGCGGTAGCGATCCAGCAAGAGCATATAGTCCTTGCGCTCGTCAAGACTGGCTTGCTTTTTAAAATAGCCCCAAATATGCTGGAAGGCATTGCAAACCTGACCCCTGTGTTCTGGAATCTGGCAGGCACGGTCAATCATCTCTTGAACCTGACTCACCTCCACCACCTCTTGCTTGAGATACTGGCGAATGTCCTTGTAAATATTGCTGGAATGGCTCAAAACAAGGTATTTATTTTCCGCCCAGAGTTGCTGACAAAGGGCACGTTGGTTGTTGTTTTCCATATTTCTCCTAACCTTCTACTAGTTCCCAGGAAATACGGAAACAAAGTTGTATCTATAAAATGAGCGAATTATGAGCGGAATATGAGCGAATTGATCAAGCTCATCACCCTTTAAAGTTTTTCAAAAACTCTTTGAGTTCAGCATCAGCTTCTGGTGTGGTTCCGTGTAGTTGACCGAGCATTTCAAGCAATGAAGCTGTTTGGCTTTCGATTGCTTTATTTGTCTGGTTAATCTTGCTGATGATGTCTGTCAGTGGCTCGACTTCTTCTTCCTCGAAGGTATCTACATAGCGAGGGATATTGAGGTTGTAGTCATTTTCGACGATTTCTTCATAGCTCGCCAGATGGGCAAACTTATCCATCTCCTCACGAGACTTGTAGGCTTCCAGAATCTTCTCGATATGGGCATCCGTCATGATATTCTGATTTTTCCCCTTATCAAACTCCTTAGAGGCATCGATAAAGTAAACATCACGATTGGTACGGTTCTTCTTGAGAATGATGACCGTGGTCGGAATGCTGGTATTAAAGAAGATATTGGCAGGTAGACCGATAACCGTATCAATAGCTCCTTCTTCTAACAAGGCCTTACGAATGGTCCCTTCCGCATTGCCACGGAAGAGAACACCGTGGGGAAGGACGATAGCCATGACTCCATTATCCTGCTTGAGGTGATAATATCCATGCAAGAGGAAGGCAAAGTCAGCCTTTGACTGGGGCGCCAATTTCCCAAAAGGAGAGAAACGAGGGTCAGCCATAAAGCCAGAGCTTGCAGACCACTTGGCAGAGTATGGAGGATTCATGAGAACACCGTCGAAGTTGGTAGGCTCTTGTGTTGGCCAGTCTTCATCCAGTGTATCGGCATTGTGGAGGAATTGATTTTCAACAGGAACACCATGTAGGATCATGTTCATCCGAGCTAGGTTATAGGTCGAGGTATTGAGCTCCTGACCAAAGTAGACGACTGTCTGCGGTTGAGGATGAGAGACTTCTTGCTATCATCAATGACAGAATACTGCATGACCATCTGGTGCGCACGAGGGATAGAAAGGACTTCGTGGGCAAAACTAGTCAGGTTTGTCACAGGATGATTATCCTTATCCACCCACTTGGTTAGAAATTGCTTGTTAAGTTTATTTTCACGAGCTGCAGCGATATAGCGAGTATCGACCTTGTTGGTCACGACAAACATCTGCAAGCTAGAGTAGATACCACGGAACTTCCCTTCACGGTCATATTTTTTAATCTGGTGAAAGGCATCGATAAATGCTGCTTGGGAGCTCTTGAGCTCGATTTGAATCATAGGTAAACCGTTGATGAGCAGGGTTACATCCAGTCTACGGTCTTGGTCCAGTGGATTTACTTTTTCTCGTTGGACTTGATTGACAACTTCATAGCTAGACTTTCCTGCTGCGATATTGTCACGCCAGATGACTGACAAACGGATGGTGCCTAGACTTGCATCTTCTCTTTGAACCTCGACTTTGGCAATGCCATTTTCTCCGACCAACCACTTGGCAGCATCATAGTAGCTGACAAAGTTGAGTTGGTTCTGAATCTGGCGTTTTTCCTGCTCAGTCAAGGGATGGTCTGCTAGCAGAGCAACGTTGTTTTGGGCTAGTTTCTCAAAGAAATTGTCCCATAGTTGTTCTTCTGTTTTTAGGTCTTCTCTATAAGTCCATTGGCTTTCACCAGTTACCAGCTGGTTTATCAGTTGTTTTTCTATTTCCAGTTCTGGTTTTACCTGCATTTATATCTCTCCTTTGGAAACCGCATTCTTCCTATTATTATATCATATCCCAGACAGAAAACGCTCACTTCCTTCTATTTCAAAGCACTTTTGACCTTCTTCTTGGTAATGATGCGGTCGTTTTTGTTGGCTAGGGATTTGAGTCGGGCTTCGAGCAGGATTCTTCGGCCTGTTTCATTGCGGGTGTAGACGAGTTGGTAGTTGCCTATATGTGGTGCAACGGCATCTAGGAAGAGCTGGGCATCTTCCTTGCGTTTTTCAAAGAGGCTGGGAACTACAAAGTATTTGGACTGACCTGCTGGTGCTTTTTTAGCAACTAAGAGGTAGCGTTGATTGTCCACTGGCGCAAAGAATTCTCCTAATGCCTTGGAAAAGAGTTCCTTGTCTCGCATGCTGCCACCTTTTAGATAGGCAAAGACGTTAAAGCTTTCCTTGTCCTCCTCGACCTGCACGCGCGACTGGTCATCAGACAAATGCCCGGCAGTCACCATGGCTTTGCGAATAGCTTCACCGATCTGGCGTAAGCGTTTATAAGGACTCTTGTAGCTGTAATAGCGAAAGGCTGTAATGGCTAGGAAAAGGACACAGAGAGCTGTCAACCATGGTAAGGCAAAGAAGCTTATCCTAAATACATAGGCTAGAATACTGATAGCAGATATCATCAGAGCGTAGCGAAGCCACTTTTCAGCATCCGCTAGGGCAAGCAGAGAGATTCGTTTGCTGTCGGTCGCCACTTCATTGACAATCTCAATCTTATCAGCAACAATGAGAGATTCCTGCCATTTTTTACGAAGGGAGGCACGATCCTTGGATAGTTCCATGATCTTCTCGTTATAGTCTTCGAGTTTCTTTTTCTTAAATGGGAACTCAGGAAAGTTCAAGCGATCCAGGCCTGTTTCAATGGTATCTTCCTTATAGGACAAGCCGAGGAAATGGTCCATACGACGGGCAAGGGTTTGGAGGTCTTGATAAGGATTGAGATCTTGTTCTTCTTGATCGTCCTTAGAAAAGGCTGGATTTTTGTAAGGTTTGATGGCTACTAGGTGCCAGATGTTGCTGGTTTTATCTGGATGTCCTGGCCAGATACGGATGGCACGGCCCCGCATCTGATTGCTGAGCATAAAGCTTCCAACAAAACTTCCGAGGATGAGAGAGTTGACGCAAGGCGCATCCCATCCTTCTCCCAAGAGAGACTTGGTTCCGACCAAGACCTGGATAGAACCTCGTTGGAAGAGCTCGGTCACTGCTGCGACCATTCCCTTAAAGCTAGATGGAAAGCCTACTTGGAGATATGCACCTTGATTGAGTTTTCCGATGGCAGAGAAGCTTAAGCTAGTGTTTGGAATGAGTGCTTCGAGTTCTGCCTTGACACTAGCCGGTATGATCACGACACTACCAGAAAGGACTGCTATCGGGACAGACAAGCCTTGCTTTGTGCACTTCTGCGAATGGTTTCAAAGTAAGGGAGGACACCTAATTGCGTGATTGGTGCTTGGTCATCTCCCAGATAACTGGCAAAGTCCTTGCGGATATAGTCCGCCAAGACCAACTGTCTCAAGTCCTTTCCTAGACTAGCATATTCGGTCTCAAATATAGATGCGATGCCAGCCAGTTTTCCTAGAGATTGGTTGAGGATTTGGTCATTGGCCTTGGATTTGACCAAGAAAATCTGACGTTTTTCAATCAGTCCTCTTGATTTCAGTTCTGCTTCTATCTTTTTCTTTGTCTCCTGCGGATCCTCATACCAGTCAGGAGTTTGATAGAGAAGGCCTTGCAAGAGAACTTCTAGCCAATAATAATTAAGGAAAGGCAAGCCTTCAGCTCCTAGTAAATCTCGTAGATACTTGGGGATTTCCAGCTTTTGAGCTTGTAGATAAATAAGGAGCGCTGAGAGATACTTGGGATCTTCGAGGAGCATATCCGCAGAAATTTCCCCTTTGAAGACCTTGGAACTCTGAATCAACTCTTGGAAGTCAGGATCAACGACTAGTTGGCTGACATACTGCCACTTGGTGTCTTCAAACTCTTCCAAGCGCTTGTCCTCTTCCTTAGTCGGGAAACAGATATAGACAAAGTCCTGATGAGGGCAAAGAGTGTCTTCCTTGACCAGTTCTGGCACTGTGATTTCTTGGTCAATCTCGCCACACATCTGGAGATAGCGATCCCAGAGTTCTGGCTCACTGTCATAAGGCGGTGTCGCAGTGAGAGAGATGACTTGCAGTTGCTGGTAGTTTTTACGGAAGTCTTCTAAGCTTTTCCACCATTCATTTCTCAAGTGATGGCATTCGTCCAAACAGAGGGTTTCGACACCCCTTTCCTTGAGTTTGGCAAGCAGGTCAAAGCCTACAAAGTCCTCAACCTCGCCGTTATCTTCTTGAGATTGTACCTGTTGCATAGCGCTGTGAAAAGCTTGGTAGGTGGCGATGGTGATTTGCTTCATGTCCTTGAGATTTTGAGACACGAGACTTGTGACTTGGTTCTCATCCTCTAAAAAGGCTTGGCGAATCCTATCCACCCATTGTTCCCGAATGGTAACCGTCGGTACCAAAACGAGGGCAGGCTTATCAAATCGGGCAATCAACTCGATTCCTATGGTTGTTTTCCCTGAACCAGGCGCTGCCACCAAGTGGACATGACCATCTTCTTGATATTCTTGGAAGTTGTCCAATACCTGTTTTTTTGGTAGTTGCGCCAAGTGCCATTAAACTTCAATCCTAACATGATTTCCCTCATTCTAAGCTGTCATTTTCTTATTCCCATTTTACCATACTTGAGATAAAGTCACACTAAGTATCCCATCTAGTCTTTCTCCTCAAAATATGGTATAGTAGAATCATACTATTCGCGAGGAGTTTACATGTCATCCGATAAACAAATGAAAGCTGTCTCTCCCCTGCTGCAGCAAGTTATTAATATCTCATCTATTGCAGGCGGTGTCGGTACCTTGATTTTCTGTATCTGGGCCTATCAGGCGGGGATCTTGCAATCAAAAGAGACCCTATCTGAATTTATCCAACAGGCTGGTGTCTGGGGTCCACCACTCTTTATCTTTTTACAGATTTTACAGACAGTTGTTCCCATTATCCCTGGTGCTCTGACATCCGTTGCGGGTGTTTTCATCTATGGACATATCGTGGGTACTATCTATAACTACATTGGTATCGTCATTGGTTGTGCCATTATCTTTTACCTAGTCCGACTCTACGGGGCTCCCTTTGTCCAATCAGTCGTCAGCAAACGGACCTATGACAAGTATATCGGTTGGTTAGACAAGGGCAATCGCTTTGACCGATTCTTTATCTTTATGATGATCTGGCCTATCAGCCCTGCCGACTTTCTCTGTATGCTGGCTGCCCTGACCAAGATGAGCTTCAAACGCTATATGACTATCATCATCTTGACAAAGCCTTTTACCTTAGTTGTTTATACCTATGGTTTGACTTATATCATCGATATTTTTTGGCAGATGCTTTCTAATAAATAAAAAAACTCAAGGAACTTACATCCTTGAGTTTTTTGTTAAACTTCTTTTTTCAATAAAATAGAAACAATGACTGATGTTGCAATCATCCATGCTCCTAGGATAATAAAGGTCATTCGACCATCCATAGTCACCAAGCCAATCCCTGAAAGAACGAAGGGTGTTAATGATGCTCCAAAAGAACATCCCAAAACAGCAAATGAAGTTGCTTGGTTGAGGAGTTTTGCAGGAATTTTCTCAGAAACCAACTGGAAGACTGTCGTCAGAGCGATACTATAGGCAAAACCACCCAAGACCGAGCCCGCAACCACTAGCCAGAGTGATGGAGCCAAGGCAATCATAATCTGACCCAATCCAAAGGTAATACCCGCTACGAGAAGGAGTTTTTCTTTAAAGGTTGAAATCAGAAAAGAGAAGCTAACTCCTGCTAGAATTCCAATCAACTGCATGGCACTTAAGACCAAGCTAGACAGCTGAGCATCTCCAAAACCTGCCTCAATCATGAGACTAGGGATACGGAAGGTGATAGCTGTGTTGGTACAAACGATGACAGACGCTGCAATGGCTAAAAAGAAAATCAGGCGTTTCATGGATGGAGTCAGCTGCTCTGCCACTTCACTTTTATGCATAGCATGGTGGTCCTCGCCATGTCCATAAGGAACAAAGAGGAGAAAGAGAACCAAGACCACCAAACCAGCCGCATAGGCCAAAAAGCTAGCTGTCCAGCCAAATGCTAATAGTTGACCAACTGATAAGGTTAAGATGGATGCTCCTACGACTTCGGCTGACCCACGAAAACCAAGCATCTGGATACGGGTCTTGCCGTGGTAACGTTCACTGATGATGGAGATAGCCTTGGCATTGAGCATGCCAACACCAAGCCCGAAAAGTAGGCGAGTCGCAAAGACGAAATAGTAACCCTGATACCAGAAAGGCGCAGTCCCGCTAATCGATAAAATCAAGAGCCCCAGGGTCAATTGCAGGCGTTCAGGAAATTCGCTCCAAGACTCCATTTAGGAGAAGCATAGTCATAATCCCAAAGGAAGGGAGACTGACCAAGAGCTCTACTTGACCTGTCGAATAGCCCTGATAATAGTCAAACATGGCTGGCAGAGCACTAGAGATTGAAAACGACGTAATCAACACTAGTGACAGGGAGAGAATACTCGCCTTTTCTAAAAATTGTTTCATATTGTCCTCATATTTCATTTAGGTATCAAGAACTTATCCAAATAACTGTTTTTGATGAGGCATATAGGATATGTCTACTACAGCTCTTCTTTAACTTTTACGCTAAGTTCTCTTATCAAAAAGGTCCTTTCTTATCATACACTGTTTCTAGCAAATTGGCAAGCAGCTGATAGCCGGCTGAGACATAAAAAAAGGAACCATCCGGCCTAGTTGGCTAAGATAGCTCCACTTTTTTATTGATTCATTTTTTAATCTTAAATCTTCAAGAATCGACGCATAGAGATTCCTGAACCAAGTGATCCGATACAGATCCCAATTACAAACAAGAGACCAATCATCAAAGGAATAAAGGTATCTGGTGTAATCAGGGACAAATTCTGTCCAACCAAGGATGGGTTAACAGATTGGAAAACTTTATTATAGATAAAGTAAACCAAGGCTGATGGTAAAGCAGCTCCTAATAGTCCGATAAAGGCACCTTCTAGTAAGAAAGGTCCACGGATATAGCTGTTTTTCGCTCCTACCAAACGCATGATTTGGATTTCACGGCTACGAGAAATAATGGTGATACGAATGGTATTTGAAATCAAGAATACTGCAATGAAAATCAAGAGACCTGCAATGACCAAGCCCCAAACACGAATGAATGATGCTAGGTTAAAGAGACGTTCTGTGTTGGCACCACCGTCTTGAACTTCAGAGACACCCTCAATCTTTTTAGCTTCAGCAGCTACAGTCTTTACATCACTAGGTGTATTGGTATCTACAATATAGGCATCATGAAGGGGATTGGCATCTCCTTCAAAGACCTTCCATTCTTCCCCCATGGTTTCAGTCAGCTTGTCATACTGTTCTTCCTTGCTTGAGAAAGTAACATTCTTGACAGCTGGTATGGATTTAAGGGCATCATAGACCTTGTGATAGTCATTATTGGTAACGGTCTGTCCTTCTTTTACAATGGTTTCACTATTGTCTTCAACGTCCTTACGGATATAGACCATTACACGGACATTATTTTCAATATCAGTGGCCAATTTTGCAGTATTAAAGATAACTGAGGCAAAAACAGCAACCAAGGTTAAAGTGATCATTACTGAACTGACAGCAGCAATGGTCATCCATCCATTACGCTTTAAACTTTTTAAAGCTTCTAATAGATGGCGGAAAAATCTACTAATCATCGTATCCGTACTCTCCTTTCGCTTCGTCACGAACCACGCGACCATTTTCAATGGCAATAACGCGGTGGCGTAGGGTATTTACGATTTGGCTGTTGTGGGTCGCCATCAAAACTGTCGTACCTTGAAGATTAATTCGTTCCAAGAGGTTCATGATTTCCCATGAATTATCTGGGTCCAAGTTCCCTGTTGGTTCGTCGGCAATCAAAACTTTTGGATTGTTGACGATGGCACGGGCAATGGCAATACGCTGTTGCTCCCCACCCGAAAGTTCATTTGGGAAGGAACGAACCTTGTGTTTCAAACCAACAAGATCCAAGACTTCCATAACACGTTTTTTGATGTTGCGACGACTTTCACCAACTACTTCCATTGCATAGGCAATGTTTTCATAAACAGTTTTCTTTGGCAAAAGTTTGTAGTCCTGAAAGACTACGCCGACGTTTCTACGCAAAAGCGGAATATCTTTCTTTTTAATCTTTACTAGGTTGAAACCTGCGACTTGCAAGCTTCCTTTGTCGATTTTTACCTCACGATACAAGGAACGAATAAAAGTTGATTTCCCTGCACCAGAAGGTCCTACGATATATGCAAACTCTCCTGCATCAATACTTACAGTAACGCCACGTAGGGCAGTTGTCCCGTTGTCATACTTTTTGACAACATCTCTCATTTCAATGATTGACATGTGACTTCCTTTCTATTAACTAATGCGCCATTTGAGGTAGGCATCGATGAAACCATCTAGGTCACCATCCATGACCTTGTCCACTTGGGCAACTTCAAAGCTAGTACGATGGTCTTTGACCATGGTATAAGGGGTAAATACATAGGAGCGGATTTGGCTTCCCCATGTGATTTCTTTCTTCTCTCCCTTAAGTGAGTCAACCTCAGCAGCTTTCTTTTCCTGCTCCATCTGATAGAGTTTCGCCTGAAGCATCTTCATTGCACGGTCACGGTTACCGTACTGGGTACGGTCAACAGTTGATGCTACGACAATCCCTGTCGGAATGTGGGTCAAACGGACACCAGTCGAAACCTTGTTGACGTTTTGTCCACCTGCACCACCTGAACGGAAGGTATCCATCTTGATATCATCCTCTCGGATGTCTACTTCGATAGTATCATCCAATTCTGGCATAACTTCTACAGAAGTAAAAGAGGTATGACGGCGTTTGGCTGAGTCAAATGGAGAGATTCGTACCAAACGGTGAACTCCCATCTCTGACTTGAGGAGACCATAGGCATTTGGTCCTTCGAATGATAGGGTCACTGACTTGATTCCCGCTTCATCACCAGCTTGATAATCCAAGACCTCAACCTTGAAACCTTTGGCATTTCCATAGCGAGTATACATACGAAGGAGCATATCGCCCCAATCTTGAGCCTCTGTACCCCCAGATCCTGGATGGATCTCAAGAATAGCATTATTATGGTCATAAGGCTCTGACAAAAGAAGGGTCATCTCATAGCTAGTCATCATTTGATCTAAAGCTCCTAGCTGCTCGACTAACTCATCACGGACAGATTCATCTTCTGTCAAAAAGTCTAGTAAGATTTCTACTTCATCCTGCAACTCTTCCATCTTGTGGAAGGTGTTGTAGGTGTTTTTTAGTTCGTTTAATTCTTGCGATGTTTTTTGGGCCGCAATATTATCGTTCCAAAAATCAGGTTCTGTCATTTTGTTTTCCAAAATGGCAATGTCTTCTTCTAACCTTTCGAGGTCAAAGAGACCCCCTGAAAGAAGCTAATTTTTCACGATTTGCGTCAATCTTTTGACGAATTTCTGAAATGTCCATAAATACTCCTTTTTTGTATCGTTTTATTATACCATAATTTTTCTTATTTATCTAATCAGCTTTTCCAAAAAAATTTTTTTCCAAAAGATTTAGCTTTGGAGTAAAACAAGCAATTTCATAGAAAAAATATAAAATCTCATGAGAAAAATCTCATGAGATTTTGAGAATTTATGCTAAATTTTACAAGTTAACAGTCAGTACTTGTCCGTCCTTTACGACTTGCTCACCAGCGATATAGACATCATTAACATCACTGGATTTGACGGCATAAACGAGGTGAGACAGCATGTTTTCTTGGGGTTGGAGATGGATTTTGCCTTGGGGCTGGATAACGAGAAAATCAGCCTGCTTGCCGACTTCAAGACTACCAATCTGGTCATCCATGCCTAGTACCTTGGCACCATCTATCGTCAGTGCCTTAAGGGCAGTTTCTATTGGGAAATTGGCTAGCATCACCACTCTTCATCTTCTGTAAGAGTGCTGCCGTCCGCCCTTCCTCAAACATATCCAGGTTATTGTTAGAAGCAACTGAATCAGTCGCAATACCAACTGCTACTCCTGCTTTTTGAAGTTGGACGACTGGTGCAATGCCTGAAGCTAGTTTGAGGTTACTGATAGGATTGTGGGCAATAGTGACTTGCGAATCTGCTAAGCGCTCAATCTCTCCTTCATGTAACTCCACACCATGGGCAAAAACAGCTTTATGGTCTAAATAGCCAAGCTCATCTAGAAAGGCTAATGGGCGTTTGCCATAGCGTTTCAGGATAATGCCTGACTCTTCCTGTGTTTCTGCAACATGGATATGAAGAGGAATGTTTTCTTCTTTTGCTAGCTCAAGACTTGCCTCCAGCAAATCTCGACTACAACTGTAGGGCGAATGAGGGGCCACCATCACCTTGAAATTTGGGTCTTGATATCCTTTGATTGTCTCGATAATAGCTCGAGTTCTGGCTATAGTTTCAGCCGTCGTCTCTACATCTGAAGAAAAGAGGGTTGGAGAAATAGCAACGCATCTTGAATGCCTTGACTGCCTCATAAATCTCAGCTATATCCACTCCATTAGGATTGTACATATCATTGAAAGTTGTTGTCCCTGACTGGAGCATCTCTGTTAGAGCCTCTTTGACGGCCTTTGTAGTCATCTCTGGCGTGAACTGAGCTTCTGCTGGCCAGATATAGTCTTCTAGCCATTCGTGGAGATTGCTATCATCACGAATGCCTCTCAAGCCTGTCATGGCAGAATGGGTATGGCAGTTAACCAAGCAAGGCATAATCCAGGCACCCTGATAGTCTATAAGCTGTTCAGCTTGATTTAAGATTTCTTGTTTCTCTTGGCCGACATAGACGATTTGGGATTCTTTGACAGCTAAAATCCCATCTAGATAGACATGGAAATCTTGGTCACAAGACACGATATTTACATGCTGATAGACTTTCATAAGGCTTCTCCTTTTCTAAAGACATTTTATATATCACAATTTTTCTAGCTATTGTAACAAAAAAGTCACCCGAAGGCAACTTTTCTTGTTTGTTCATTGGTATTATAATGGCTTTCCCATTTATTCTGGGCTAAAAGCTACTGCTTGCTGCATTTGATAGTATTTGCCTTTTCTCGTCATGAGTTCCTCATGATTGCCATATTCGACAATATCTCCATCGACCAAGACAAGAATCAAATCAGCATCTTGAATGGTCGATAAACGGTGGGCAATGATAAAACTTGTTCGCCCCTTCATGAGTTTGGCAAAGGCATCTTGAACCAATACTTCCGTCCGAGTATCGATGGATGAGGTTGCCTCGTCCAAGATAAGAATCTTAGGAATGGCTAGAAAGACACGGGCAATGGTTAAAAGCTGAGCCTGACCAACAGACAAGGATTCCCCTGCATTTTCAAGCTTGGTATCATAACCCTGTGGCAATTGTTGGATAAAGAAATCCGCATTTGCTGCCTTGGCTGCTGCAATGACCTGGTCTCGGCTAGCATCAGGATTTCCAAAAGCAATATTGTCATGAATGGTTCCCTGCTTGAGCCAAGTTTCTTGAAGTACCATCCCAAACTGTTGTTGAAGAGATGCTCTAGTATAGTCGTAAATAGAATGACCGTTTAGCAAAATATCTCCTGAGTTAATCGGGTAAAAACGCATGAGGAGATTGATAAGGGTAGACTTCCCAGCACCCGTTGGCCCAACGATAGCAACCTTACTACCAGCTGGAATATCAATAGACAGATTCTTAATCAAGATCTTTTCAGGATTGTAACCAAAAGAAACATGTTTAAAGGAAATAGCTCCCTTGACTTGGTCGCTGTTCAATTCTTTAAGACCAGTTTCTGTAACCTCTGGACTTTTTAGAACAGCATAAACACGTTCTGCACAAGCTAAGGCGCTTTGCAACTCGGCTAAGACTGACGAAATATCGTTGAAGGGTTTGGTATACTGCTGCACATAGTTCAAAAAGGTTACCAAACGACCAATCGTCAAAGTGGAACCCGCCATAATGCGCAAGGCTCCAACACCAGCAAGTAGAGCATAAATGAGGGAATTGACAAAACGGGTGGAAGGATTGACTGTCGATGAATAAAAGATAGCCGACTGAGAATAACCTGCGTAGTTGTCATTTGCCTCATGAAGTCTCTCGATAAAATCTTCCTGAGCATTGAAGGACTGGATAATGGTCTGTTGGGTGAGCGATTCTTCTATCAACTGAGTCTGAATCCCCCTAGTCTCTGTCTGCTTTTGAAAGAGATGGTAGGATTTCTTAGCGATAAAGCGTGAAATGACCATAGATAGAGGTGTTAAGAGCAGAACCAAGAGAGTCATCAATAGATGGATTTGGAGCATAGCAAGGATGCTGACCAAAATCATCAAAACTCCTATGAAAAATTGGTTGAAAATCATATTCAGACCCGCTGCCAACTGCTCGATATCTGTCGTTACACGACTGACCATTTCCCCACTACCTTGCCTATCTACAAGGGCAATCGGAAGACGATGGAGCTTTTCAATGATTTTTTCGCGCAAATCTCTGGTATAAGAGAAAATCAGTCGATTATAGAGAAGAGGATTGGCCCATTGTACCAGCGTATTTCCTATGACCACCAAAATCATCTGGAGGAAAATCTGCCAAAATACCTGGGATGAACCATCGACTAGGACTTGGTCAATCACCTGCCCTATCAAGATTGGTAGATAGATTGATAGGGCTACCTGAGTAATGGTACCCAAGAAAGCCAGAAAAAGAAGGACGGGATGGCCAGCTAAATCTTTTGCTAATCGTTTAAGGGTTTGACTTGCATGTTTGGCTTTCATTCTAGTCCTCCTTTCCATGTTGGGATGCATTGATTTCACGATAGACTTGGCTAGTCTTCATCAATTCCTCATGATTTCCAAGTGCTAATTGTTCTCCTTTTTCCAAAAGAAGAATCTGATCTGCAATCTTCAAGGTTGAAGTTCGTTGGGAAATCAAGATCAAGCTGGTGTTTGGTAGGTTATCTTGAACAGCCTTCAGAAGATTGGACTCAGTAATGGTATCAAGAGCCGAAGTCGCATCATCCAAAATGAGAAATGGTGCTCGACGCAAGACTGCTCGGGCAATCGATAAACGTTGCTTTTGCCCACCTGAGAAATTACGACCACCTGCTTGAACCTCTGCGTCCAGCTGCTCTTCCTTATCACTGACAAAATCCTTGGCTTGGGCAATTTCTAAAGCCTGCCAGAGTTCTTTGTCAGAGACTGTTTCTTCCATACCCAGAGTCAAGTTAGAACGAATGCTTCCCTTAAAGAGTTCAACCTTTTGAGGAACATAGGCTATCCAGGACCGCCATTCAGAAAGATTGCGAGGACTACGTCCATCTCGATAAAGGGAAATGCTTCCCTTATCTGCCGGATAAAGGCCAAGTAGGACCTGCACCAAACTTGACTTACCAGAACCAGTTCCCCCGATGATTCCAAGAATTTTCCCTTCTTGCATAGCAAAAGAAAGATTTCGCAAGGATGGTTGAGCAGCATCTGGGTAGGTAAAGCTCAAGTGTTCAACTCGTAAGGACTGGTTCGAGGAAGTTTCTTTTTGAGCAATTTCTGCCAGTATATCTTCAGGTTCTTCAGCGAAGACTTCCTCAATGCGCTTTGCTGATATATAGGACTGGTTGAGTGAATTAATGAGCATGGCTAGTTTTATCAACTCTACCAAGATTTGCAGGAGATAGTTGATTAAGGCAATTAAGGCACCTTGACTGAGCCAGCCACCCTGGATAGAAATATAACCATTCCAGATAATCACCAGCAAAGTTCCGTTGACGATCAAATAGGTCAAGGGGGTCAAGAGACTGGACCAGTAGCCTGTTTTCATTTGGATAGTTGTATAGACTTGATTGAGTACTTGGAAGTTCTCGATTTCTCGTTTTTCTTGGCCAAAGGCACGAATCACACGCATACCTTGTATCTGTTGGCGTGTTTCCTGAACCAGCTGGTCTGTTTTCTTTCTCAAAATACGATAGAGAGGATTGACCAAGCGTGATAACACGACAATAACAAAGGACAAAATGACAACCATTACCAAAAACCAGAAGGTCAATTTAGGCGAGAGACGATAAGCCATAAAAATGGCACCAAAAACAATAATAGGAGCCCTTAAAAATAGGCGTAAAAATTGATTGATCCCTGTCTGAATCTGAAAGGTATCTGAAGTCAAACGCGTCACCAAACTCGAGGTCGTTAAGCGGTCTCTACTATCCTTGGGCAAGGAAAGAATATGACGATAGAGGTCATTGGTCAACTCCTTGGCAAATCCTACTGCTGCCTTGGCTGAGTAAAACTGAGCAACTAAGGCTACCAAAACGCCGATAACCGTAAAAACAAAGAGGAAACCCATTTGCATCCAGAGGTGACCCTGATCTTTTTGGGGGATAGATTGGTCGACAATCCCAGCTATCACCAAGGGAACCAAGAGTTCAAAAACGGCTTCTAGCAACTTAAACAAGGGCGCTAGAAATGACTCCTTGAGGTAGGGTTTAAAGTAAGAAAGTAATTGTTTCATGTGTCCTTTCTATTTCAACATGAAGAGAGTGGGACAAAAGTCCTAGCCTCTCATTTGTCTTTGGATTGTCGAGCAAGACGCAGTGGTTGAGTGGGCTCTACTGCGCTGATTTCATCAGCTTTTACAGTCCTACTCAACTGTGCGGAGGTGGGACGACGAAATCGAATTCTAACGAATTACCGATTTCTGTCCCACTCTCTCTTTTTATTTGTTCAAATATGGAAGCAGGTAGCCGTAGCCAGCCTCTTCCATTTCATCCTTAGCGATAAAACGTAAGGATGCAGAATTGATACAGTAACGGAGACCACCTAGTTCACGAGGGCCATCTGTAAAGACGTGCCCCAAATGAGCATTCCCTGAACGTGACCGGACTTCGATACGTTCCATACCATGACTCAAGTCCTGGTAGTAATGAATGAGTTCCTTGGAAATAGGACGGCTAAAACTTGGCCAACCACAGCCTGAGGCAAACTTATCCTTGGCAAAGAAGAGGGGCTCACCAGTCGTGATATCGACATAAATTCCCTCCTCAAAAGTTTGGTCGTAGGCATTGCTAAAGGGAGCTTCCGTCGCTGCCTCTTGGGTAACTCTATAAGACTCTTCTGACAAATTTTCTCGTAAAACTGCCTGACTCGGTTTTTCATAGTCGGCGGCATCTATTAGTGGTTTCTCAGCATCTCTCACATCAATGTGGCAATAGCCTCCAGGATTTTTCTTGAGGTAGTCTTGGTGATAGTCTTCAGCTAAGATATAGTGACGTAGTTTCTCCACTTCTACTGCAATTTTACGACCGATGAGTAGTTCTTGTTCACGAACTACTGTATTGATCGTTGGTAGATCAGCTTCTTCTAGATAATAAATCCCTGTGCGGTATTGACGACCACGATCATTCCCTTGTTGGTTGACAGAAAGAGGATCGATAACTCGGAAATAATAGAGTAAAATCTCACGGAGCGAGACTGCCTTTTCATCATAAATGACTTGCACAGTCTCGGCATGATCTGTTTCTTTAATCAGTTGATAATTGGTGGTTTCTACCTGACCATTGGCATAACCAACACTTGTTTCAAGCACTCCAGAAATACGGGAAAAGTACTCTTCTAAGCCCCAAAAACAACCACCTGCTAGATATATTTCTGCCATTTCAAATCCTCCTTGACCTTCTGTCGGTCGCTAAACACGGGAATCATTTTATATCCCATGTTTCATTTTCAAAAAAAGGACAGGAAGCCCTCTAATAGAGAGTTTCCCCATCCTATTGCTATATTTATTTTGCTTCGACGCGAACGCCTTGTGTATCTACTTGCAACTCATGAAGCTTGCCTTTGAAAGGTTGCTTTTCAAGCTCAGCCTTAATCTTAGGCATCTTATCAGGATCAGCCAAGACCATAACAGTTGGGCCAGCACCAGACAAGTAGGTCGCATAAGCACCATTTCTCTTGGCAACTTTCTTGATCGTTGCAAATTCTCTCACCAGTTCTTGACGGTAACGCTCATGGAAGAGGTCTCCTTCAATGGCTTGACCAGCCGTTACCATGTCGCCTCTTAACAAAGCTGCAACAGCTAGATTGGCAATCGAACTCGCCGCAACGGCTTCCTTATAAGATAGTTTCTTAGGCAGACACCTCGACTATCTCGAGTGCGTAGCTCATAATTAGGGATATAGGCTAGAAAGGCACATTCTGGGAAGGGAGCTACAATTGCAGACACCTGATCTCCAACTGAGCTAGCGATGACCAGATTTCCATAAATGGCTGGTGCAACATTATCAGGATGCCCTTCAATCTTAGTAGCCAATTCCAGTTTTTCCTGGTTTGTCATCTTTAACTTACCTAGTTGATTGGCTAATTCAATCCCAGCCACAATGACAGAACTAGATGAACCCAAACCACGAGCCAAAGGAACATCGCTCGTCATTTTCAAGCGTCTTGGTTGCAGATTGGGAATGATTTGTAGGGCAATCTTGAGCAAAAGATTACGCTCATCATGGGGAATCCACTTGCCAATCTGATGTTCAATCAACCATTCATCTCGTTCTTCACAGACCTCAATTTGAAGATACTTGGTAACAGCTACTCCGACCGAGTCAAAACCTGGTCCGATATTTGCGCTGGTTGCAGGTACAATAATCTTCATCTTAATCTCCTAAAACTTTGAAGGTATTGAGAAGTTCAAACTCAGCTACTGCTTGCAAGGCTGCTGTAATACTCTCCAGTTGAGCCTTATTGATCTTATGAGTAATAATAACAATGCGAGCCTTATCTCCTTGGTTACCATTTTGCAAGATTTTCTTGAAGGAAATATCAGCTGCATTAAAGAGCTCTGCCAGCTTCAAGATTTGACCTTTTGAGTCTGGCGCCAAGATTGAGAAGTAGTAATTTCCCTTCACATCTGTCGGCTCTGCCAAAACGAGGTCACGATGGTACTCGTTAAAGGCCTTTCCAATAGTGCCATCATTCAAACGACGAACGATGCGGATAATATCTGCTACTACACTAGTTGCAGTTGGTTTTTGACCTGCACCAGGTCCATAATACATAGACTCACCGATACCGATAGACTCAACAAAGACTGCGTTCATCACTCCGTTGACACTTGCCAATGGGTGACCTTTTGGTAGGAAGGTTGGTGTCACTTCAGCAGCAATTCCTGAAGGAGTTTCTTCAATAGAACCAACCAATTTAACCACATATCCAAATTCTTGAGCCACAGCTACATCTTCAGGAGTGATGTTGCGAATCCCTTGGTGGGTAACATCTTCAAATTTAACATTCATTCCAAAGGCGAACTGACTGAGGATGACCATCTTGTAAGCCGCATCAATCCCGTCTACGTCATTGGTAGGGTCGCTTTCAGCAAAGCCAAGTCGTTGGGCTTCTGCCAAAGCATCTTCATAAGACCAGCCTTCTGTTACCATTTTGGTCATCATAAAGTTAGATGTTCCATTCACAACACCAAGAACACGTGTGATTTTGTCTGATGCTAGTGAGTTAACCAAGGTACGAAGGATTGGGATTCCTCCTGCAACAGCTGCTTCATAGTAGAGAGCAACATTATGAGCTTTGGCTACCTCAAGTAATTCTGCACCATGGACTGCTAAAAGATCCTTGTTAGCTGTCACGACGTGTTTCCCTGCTTCTAAAGCACGAGTGATAAATGTTTTAGCAGGTTCGATACGCCCCATCAACTCAACAACGATCGTGATGTCTTTGTCTGACAAGATTTCATCGATATTTGTTACAAAATTAAAATCATTTCCTGCTTCAAGCAAGCGAGCTTTCTCTTGATCGTCTTTGACCAAAACTTTAGCTACTTCAATTTCTGACTGGGCTGCTTGAACTATTTTTTCTCTATTTTCCTTTAGCAAGAATGGCACACCACTGGCTACTGTACCAAATCCAAGTAAAGCAATCTTAACTGACATGTTTGTCTCCTTGAAATTTTCTAATAGTCCTATTATACCAGAATTGTGTGAAAATTCCTACCATTCTAAACTAAAAATAGGAGCACCAAATCACAAAAAGAGGCTGGAACAAAAGTCCTAGCCTCTCAATTGCCTTTGGATTGTCGAGCAAGACGCAGTGGTTGAGTGGGCTCTAACTACGCTGATTTCATCAGCTTTTACAGCCCTACTCAACTGTGCGGAGGTGAGACAACGAAATCGAATTCTAACGAATTACCGATTTCTGTCCCACTCTCTCTATTTTCAATCTATTTTACAAAGGCCAATTCCTTATCACTAGACAAGTCTTCTCGATAATTGAAACCCGCAAAGCTGAGCTTTTTAATCTCTTCAACTGAGGTTACCTGATTTTCCATCAAGGCTATCAAAAAGGCTCCTCGGGATTTTTTAGAAATAGTTGAGTGGATTTTTAGTTTTCCATCTCTTTCTTCCATGAACTTGAAGGTCACCATTTTCTCACGGATTTCTTTAGGAAAGACAGTTTCAAACTCAGAAGACAAGAGTGAAAAGATTAACTCCTGGTCTTTCATTGACTCCTCATAAGCTACCTGCCAATGACTTTTCAAGCTTTTTCCAGCGACTTTGAGTTTCATCAAAAAGTCCAGTCTGTGAGGCGCAATCGGTTCAAAGGTTGGGATCACACCATAGAGAGCTGACGTTATCATGAGGTGTTTCTCGAGATAGGTTTGCTCCTCCTTGGTTAGATCGTCCCGTTTGATGTTACGATACATGAGCCCATCAAAGAGTTGCAAGGCTGGATAGTTTGTAGCCGTTCCATTTTTCAAGGCTTGGATACGGTCATACTCCTCTTGCGCTTTCGCGGCGGATACTTTGTAAAAGTTCTCCAGCTCTTGGGCAGAATATCTTGCCAATTCATTTAGCACTGCCTGACTTTCAGGACACAAAGGTCTAGCCTCTAAACTAGGGATTTCGGTATTCATTTCTTTTGCAGTTGGGATTAGAATTTTCATAGTGTTAGTGTAGCATATTTTTTTAGGACTACCAAGGATTTGAGCTTAAATAATACGACCTTCCAAATGATCCAATTCATGCTGACAAATCTGCGCTGGAAAACCCGTCAGGGTAATGGCCTGCTCTTGCCAATGGATATCTCTGTAGCTTACTGTAATCTTCTCATATCGAGTTGTAGGTCTGACACCTGTCAAAGACAAACAACCTTCCTCTGTCTCGTATGCTCCTTCAAAAGATTGGAGAACTGGATTAAACATAACCATGGGAATCATTCCGATATTAAAAATAATGATGCGTTTTTGTACTCCAATCATATTAGCCGCTAGTCCAACACAGCTTTCTCGGTTAGCCAATAGGGTATCCTGCAAATCCTTTGCTAGGGGTAAATCTTCCTGACTAGCAGGCTGGGATACCTGCGACAAAAACAAGATATCTTTTACAATTTTCTTTTCCAAGATTCTTTCCTCCATACGATATCAGTCTACTTGATTATAGCACAAAATTATACTCTTCGAAAATCAAATTCAAACCACGTCAGCTTCACCTTGCCGTACTCAAGTACAGTCTGCGGCTCTCTTCCTAGTTTACTCTTTGATTTTCATTGAGTATTATTTCAGTTTATCTTTACATTAACACAAAAAGCCATCCGAAGATGACTTTCATAATGCTTAAATAGCGTTTTTATCTTTTCCAAGCGCTCGTTGGACTGCTTTAACAATCTCAACAAGGACCACGATCATAAGTGCTCCTACAGCGACCACCATCCATTGAGTCAAGCTCAAGTGTGAAACGTGGAAGAGGTTATTAAATCCAGGAACCAAAATTGTCACCACAAAGAGGACAAAGGCAACTGGGATAGACCAGTTAAAGGTCTTGTTGGTAAAGAGTCCCACTTTAAAGATTGATTGGTAAACAGACTTAACGTTAAAGGCATGGAGCAATTGGATCAAACCGAGAGTTGCAAAAGCCATGGTAAGGGCATCCGCATGGATTTCAGTATGACCTTGGTGCTCTGGGAAGAGAAGAGCCCAACCATAAACACCTAAAACTAGCATCGTTTGGAAGATCCCTTGATAAATGATTGCTCCGAAGACACCACCATCAAAGAAGTTAGACTTACGGCCACGTGGTTTGTGGGTCATGACCCCTGGTTCAGCTGGTTCCACCCCAAGAGCGATGGCTGGTAGCGTATCTGTTACTAGGTTAATCCATAGCAAATGCACTGGTTGAAGCACATCCCAACCTAACAAGGTTGCAAAGAAGATGGTGAAAACTTCAGCCATATTGGCAGACAAGAGGTATTGGATTGATTTGGATATTTGAGAAGACCTTACGTCCTTCTTCAACCGCTACGATAATGGTTGCAAAGTTATCATCGGCAAGGACCATATCAGAAGCTCCCTTAGAAACCTCTGTACCTGTAATCCCCATACCGATACCGATGTCAGCTGTCTTAAGTGATGGCGCATCGTTAACTCCATCACCTGTCATGGCAACAACCTTACCTTCTTTTTGCCATGCTTTCACGATACGAACCTTGTGCTCAGGTGATACACGGGCATATACAGAGTATTGCTTAAAGACTTTTTGGAATTCTTCATCAGAGAGCTCATTCAACTCTGCACCAGTGAAGACATGGTCTTCTGTATCATTTGGATCGATGATACCGAGACGTTTAGCGATAGCTTCCGCTGTATCTTGGTGGTCACCCGTGATCATGATTGGACGAATACCTGCTTCTTTAGCGACACGTACAGCTTCTGCAGCTTCTGGACGCTCAGGGTCGATCATGCCGACCAAACCAGAAAAAATAAGGTCAGATTCAACAATTTCAGATTCCAAGGTTGGAATTTCGTTACTTGTCTTGTAAGCCATCATCAAGACACGAAGGGCTTGTTTAGCCAAGTCTTTATTGGTGGCAAGGATAGCATTTTTATCTTCTTCTGTGATTGGACGAACTTCCCCATTGACTTCAATACGAGTCACGCGCTTGAGCAATTGGTCAGGTGCACCCTTAACAGCGATAAAGCAAGAACCGTCTGCTTCCTTATGAATGGTAGACATGAGCTTACGGTCTGAGTCAAATGGCAATTCAGCTACACGTGGCTCATCCTTCAAGACTTCACGAACATCAAAGTTGTGGTCCAAACCAAACTGTACAAGAGCAGTCTCCGTTGGATCACCGATCAATTTGCCAGATGGGTCTACCTTGGTATCGTTGGCAAAGTTCATGATACGTAGCGTATTGTTGCTAGCCGCAATTTCTGTTGCAGAGCTTTGCAATTGACCGTTGGTATAAACCTTTTCAACCGTCATTTGGTTCATGGTCAAAGTACCTGTTTTATCAGATGCAATGATTTCTGTTGAACCAAGCGTTTCAACCGCTGGCAATTTACGGACGATTGAATTACGTTTTGCAAGGGTTGTTGTTCCCAATGATAGAACGATAGTTACAATGGCAGGAAGCCCTTCTGGAATAGCCGCTACTGCAAGGGCAACCGCCACCATCAAGCCTTCTAATGGATGTTCTCCACGAACAAAGACACCAACCAAGAAGGTAATCACTGCAATCACAATGATTAAGTAAGTCAAGGCCTTAGATAATTGTTCCAAGCTTTGCTTCAATGGTGTCTCTGTCTCGTCAGCATTAGCCAACATATCTGCAATCTTACCAACTTCTGTATACATACCAGTATTGGTTACGACACCGATACCACGACCGTATGTTACGTTTGAGTTTTGGTAACCCATGTTAACACGATCCCCGATACCAGCATCTGCTTCAACAAGTCCTGTCACATCTTTTTCAACTGGGACAGACTCCCCTGTAAGAGCTGCTTCTTCAATTTTAAGAGAAGCTGCTTCAAACAAGCGCATATCAGCTGGAACGACATCTCCTGCTTCAAGTAAGACGATGTCCCCAGGTACTAGTTCTTTCGAGTCAATCTCAATAACATGACCATCACGACGAACACGAGCCATCGGGCTAGACATATTTCAGAGCTTCAATGGCTGCTTCTGCTTGCCCTTCTTGGTAAACCCCAAAAGCAGCATTCAAGACTACAACAGCCAAGATGATAATGGCATCCGTTAGACCGTCCATTCCTTCTGTAATCACAGAAAGTGCCGCTGCCGCCAGCAATATGATAATCATCAAATCCTTAAATTGATCAAGGAATTTAGCTAGTAGGCTACGTTTCTCACCCTCTTCCAACTCATTACGACCATAAGTCGCTAAGCGTTCTTGAGCTTGAGCAGTTGACAAACCTTCGATAGATGAGTCCAATTTCTTTAGGACTTCTTCTGCGGTTTGTGTGTAAAACAAATCTTTATTTTGTTCTTTTGACAAAACAGTCTCCTCCTTTTTTGGCCTCTTTTTACAAAAAAAGAGACCTGTTTTTTAAAAAAACAAGTCTCGCTGTTTAATATAGTGCCGGAAATAATTCGTAATGACGACACTATCGCGGTTCCCCGCCAGCTACTCCCTTGAGTAGTTCTATTATATCAGAATTTCAAAAGTTTTCAAGTTTTGAGGTGGGGTTACTCATCACTCTCATCATAGGTGCGGTCGCTGATAATATATCTTGGACGTTGTTTCGTTTCTAGATAGATTTTTCCGATATATTCCCCAATTACACCAAGACTAATGAGTTGAACCCCGCCAAGTAAGCTTACAATGGCGTAGGTACTGGCCCATCCGGCTACTACTGTACCAGCAAATTTGCTCCACAAAACCCAGATGATCAACAAAAAACTAAAAAGTGAAGTCATAACTCCCAGGCTAGTAATCAAGCGAATAGGTTTAATAGATAGGCTAGTAATACCATCCATAGCTAGACCAAGCATTTTAGAGAGTGGATAGTGACTTTCTCCAGCAATTCGTTCATGACGTTTATAAGTCACGTAGGAATACTTAAATCCTACAAGAGGCATAATACCTCGAAGAAATAAGTTTACTTCTTTAAATTTAGTAAGTTCATGAATAAAACGTTTGGAGACTAAACGATAGTCAGCATGATTAAAAACGACATCTGCTCCAAATAAATGCATCACCTTATAGAATCCCTCTGCTGTAATACGTTTAAAGACTGAATCGGTCTCTCGGTTGTCTCGAACGCCGTAGACAATCTCTGAACCTGACTTATATTCAGCAACCATTTGATCCATGCAGTTGATATCATCTTGACCATCTGCGTCAATGGTAATCACGATATCCGCAAATTCTGCAGCTTCGTACATTCCAGCAAGAACGCTACTTTGATGACCACGATTTCGACTTTGAGAAATACCTACAACATATGGATTTGATGAAGCAAACTCTTGGATAAGTTCCCAGGTTTTATCCTTACTGCCATCATTTCACATACATGATTTTACTATGGGGATGGATTTCTTCTTTCTTTACTAATTGTTCAATTTTTTCAACAAACATTGGATTAGTATGTGGTAAGACTTGCTCTTCGTTATAACATGGAATAACTATATATAAAATTGGATTATTTCTGTTCATTTTTCACTCCTGTTTTTAATTTAAGAGCTCTTTTTTTAAAATTCTGGGTCATTTGTTGAAATCCCATTGTAGCTGCAACAATATATATCGGAACAAAAGTATATAAATATCTTGATCTGGATTCAAATATAGATTCAAACAGAAAAATTCCTATTAACGAAGTCATTAATACTAGAAATTCTCTTGTCATTTTTTCTCTGCCTATCAGTACATTCCCTAAAACTAAAAATAAAATACTCAACCATATACTTTGTACGATTCCTTGAAAAATTAGATGTAGTTTACCTGAAGAATAATAAAAACTTCTAGTTATCTTTGCTACATAAGAATCATTTGGAAAGATCTTCTCAAAAAAACTACCTTCTAACCCCCAACCAAAAGTTCCATCATTATAATTATTAAGAGTCTTTTTAGCTTGGTGGTTAATCAAACCTGTAACTCCGTAGTCCTTAATTCTTTGTGCAATTATCTGTTTATTATAGATAACTCGCTCTTCTTTATTTTCAATCGATATTGAACTACCAACGTCATTTGCCAAATATCCACCATCTGTCTCCGAATTTAAACCCATCTTTATAAAGTGGTGGTACGTCATTTCCCACTCATAATCAAGGTCGAATCCTGCAGTTGAATTTATGCGATTTATTGCAAAGAACATAGGAAAACTCACAACAAATATTGCGATTATCGTAGCGGTAAGAGGCTTCATTTCTATTTTTTGAGTCAAGATACTGACCATAATAATTGCAATAATCATTATAGCAATTTGAGGTTTCACTGAATAACCTATAATTCCAATAGCACTCAATAAAACTGATTTTAGAATGTAATGCATTTTAGGATGAGTATATATATAATACATTAGAATAGGAAAAATAAGTCCCATTGAATCAGAATATGGAATTACAACCCAAGGTGATATCCAGAGAATTAAAAGATAGAGCCAGTATGAGAAAAAAGCATATTTTTCGCTTTTCGTCAATAAGAGCGTCACCTTTAATATCAAAAATCCTGAAAGTATATTTAATATCGACTGAATCACGAGTAAAAATACGTACGCAAAATCTTGTCCTAAGAGACCATTAAACAAAGTAAATATTTTTGAAAAAAACACCGTTAGTAAGATATTATTGGGGTATCGAGAAAAATAAAAATTATTTAATTCTGAAAAATTCTTATCAGAGAGGGCAATAGCGTTCTTTAATAGCTCCTGAACATCCCAATCGGTATAAAAGTAATAATGAAAAATCAAAAATAATTGAATAAAAAATACAAAGTAAGAAAATGAGTAAATGGGTTGTTATAAATAAATACTGAATACTCTTTGAAAAAAATATTTCTATATAATTGATTAGTTATTTTCATAAAATCCTCCCAGTCTAAAAATACATCATTCATATGATTTCTCAAAGTTCTCTGGGAAATCATATGAATACTCAAGCAATCGTTATTTTATAATTTCAGCTTCTGTAAGATACTTTTTTTATCTTTACTAAAAAAATTTTTTTAAATTATTAGTTAATCAGTTAGAGTTTAAAAAAATTCATTATTTCTAATTGTTAATAATAATGCAGGTCAATAAATTCCTAAAACTAGCGAAAAACCAACTGGTATCAGCCTATCCTTCTTCATTATACCCACCTTTTCCTCAATATACTACTATACAAATAAAGTCTATCATATTTTTTTATTTTAAAAAAGTTATTTTTGTATAATTAACTAATATCCTTCTCTAATTTGAATTTTCCTTGGAAAACCAGTATAATGAAAACATACTGAAATGCTAGAAAGGGAGTTAGATGAATCAATCGGTTTCAAACTTAAAATTGGCTGAGCGTGGTGCCATTATCAGCATTTTAACCTATCTATTCTTGTCTGCAGCTAAGCTAGCAACCGGACACCTGCTCCATTCATCCAGTTTGGTGGCAGATGGTTTTAACAACGTTTCAGATATCGTCGGAAACGTAGCCCTCCTCATCGGGATTCGTTTGGCTCGCCAACCGGCAGATAGAGACCATCGCTTCGGTCATTGGAAAATAGAGGACTTGGCCAGTCTCATCACTTCCATCATTATGTTTTACGTTGGTTTTGATGTTCTACGGGATACCATTCAAAAGATACTCAGCCGAGAGCAAACAGTCATTGATCCACTTGGGGCGACTCTGGGAGTCATCTCTGCTATCATCATGTTTGCAGTTTATCTATACAATACCCATCTGAGCAAGCAAGCCAAGTCCAAAGCCCTTAAGGCCGCAGCCAAGGATAATTTGTCAGATGCCGTAACATCTCTTGGAACTTCTATTGCTATCCTAGCCAGCAGCTTCAACTACCCAATCGTCGATAAGTTGGTCGCGATTATCATCACCTTCTTTATCCTCAAAACAGCCTATGATATCTTTATCGAGTCATCCTTCAGCCTTTCTGATGGTTTTGATGAACACTTGCTAGAAGATTATCAAAAAGCTATCATGGAAATTCCTAAGATTAGCAAGGTCAAATCTCAACGCGGTCGTACTTACGGAAGTAACATTTACCTAGACATTACTCTGGAAATGAACCCAGATCTCTCTGTTTATGAGAGTCATGAAATTGCGGACCAGGTTGAATCAATGTTATCAGATCGATTTGGTGTCTTTGATACAGACATTCATATCGAACCAGCACCAATCCCTGAGGATGAAATTCTAGATAATGTCTATAAAAAATTACTCATGAGAGAGCAACTAATCGACCAAGGAAATCAACTGGAAGAGTTACTTGCAGAAGATTTCATTTATATCCGCCAGGACGGACAAGAACTGGACAAGGATGCCTATAAGACTGAAAAAGAATTAACCTCTGCTATCAAGGAACTTCATTTAACGTCTATCAGTCAGAAAACAAAACTGATCCGCTACCAAGTCGGTGACACTATTCATACTAGTATCTGGCGCCGTCACGAAACTTGGCAAAATATTTTCCATCAGGAAACAAAAATAGAAAAAGACTAAGCAAAACTCCCATCTTTCTCAGTTGGGAGTTTTTCTATATTCTTATTTTGCAACGCCCTTAGCAAGAACGAAGTTACCTAGTGTAGCTGAACCATTACCTGCAACAGCTGGAGTCACGATATAGTCACGCACATCTGGAACTGGTAGGTATCCGTTGAGCAAGGATGTGAATTTCTCACGTACACGGTCAAGCATATGTTGTTGAGCCATAACCCCACCACCAAAGACGATGACATCTGGACGGAAAGTTACAGTTGCATTCACTGCAGCTTGAGCAATGTAGTAGGCTTGAACATCCCAGACAGGGTTGTTGAGTTCAATGTTTTCCCCACGAACACCTGTACGAGCTTCCAAACTTGGACCAGCTGCATAACCTTCCAAACATCCATTATGGAAAGGACAAACACCTTTAAATTCTTTTTCAATATCCATTGGGTGTCTAGCCACATAATAATGACCCATCTCAGGGTGACCAACACCGCCAATAAACTCACCACGTTGGATAACACCTGCACCGATACCTGTACCGATTGTGTAATAAACCAAGTTTTCGATACGACCGCCGGCATTATTACGAGCAACCACTTCACCGTATGCAGAACTGTTTACGTCTGTCGTGAAATACATTGGTACGTTTAGAGCACGACGAAGAGCACCCAGCAAGTCGACATTTGCCCAGTTAGGTTTTGGAGTAGTTGTGATAAAGCCATAAGTTTTTGAATTTTTGTCAATATCAATAGGACCAAATGAGCCAATCGCAAGTCCTGCAAGATTCTCAAATTTTGAGAAGAATTCGATAGTTTTATCGATTGTTTCAATAGGTGTTGTTGTTGGAAATTGTACTTTTTCTACAACATTATAGTTTTCATCACCGACAGCACAGACAAATTTTGTACCGCCCGCTTCCAAACTTCCGTATAGTTTTGTCATGACAAACCTCTTGTATTTATTTTCTTTATTATAGCATATTTCTAGACTGAAAATTGCTCTATATTTTAGATTTTCCTCTGTAAATTTTACCATTCAATCAAAAACGAACAAACATGACATTTGTTCGTTTTTATGAATCTATTATGCTTTAACTTCAATGACTGCGTCACCCTTAGCAACCGATCCAGAAGCAACTGGATTTACTGAAGCAAAGTCTGCAGTGTTTGTTACGATAACCATAGTTGTGTTGTCAAGACCTGCAGCAGCAATCTTAGCTGAGTCAAATGTTCCAAGAACATCTCCAGCTTTAACCTTATCACCTTGATTAACTTTTTGGTTGAAGCCTTCACCGTTCATTGAAACAGTGTCGATACCAACGTGAATTAAAATTTCAGCACCGTTAGCTGTTCTCAATCCATAAGCATGGCCAGTCGGGAAGACGATTGTTACTTCAGCATCAGCTGGTGCATAAACAACATCTTGGCTAGTTTCACAGCAATACCTTGTCCCATAGCTCCGCTCGAGAAGACTGGGTCATTCACATTTGAAAGAGCGACAACGTCACCAACGATTGGTGTTTGGATAACACCTTCGCTTGGTGAAACCACAGTACCAGTTACTGCTTCTTCAGTCAAACGATCTGTTTCAGCTTCAGTAATAGCACCTGCAGCTTCTTCTACTTCATCTTCATAACCAAACATGTAAGTAAGAGCGAAACCAAGTGCAAATGATACAGCTACCATAAGAAGGTATTGTAGAAGTTGTCCATTACCAACATAAAGAGAAGTTCCAGGAATGATAGTAATACCCATACCAGTGCCAGCAAGTCCAAGAATAGATGCCAATCCACCACCAATAGCACCAGCAATCAATGAAAGGAAGAATGGTTTACGGTAACGCAAGTTTACCCCGAAGATAGCAGGCTCAGTAATACCAAGGAAGGCAGAAAGAGCAGCCGGGAAAGCCAAAGCTTTCAATTTAGGATTTTTAGTTTTCACACCAACGGCTACAGTTGCAGCACCTTGAGCAGTCATAGCAGCTGTAATAATAGCATTAAACGGATTAGCTCCTGCAGCTACTAGTTTAGCTTCTAAGAAGTTGAAGATATGGTGAACACCAGATACAACGATTACTTGGTGAACTCCACCAATCAAGAATCCTCCAAGTCCAAATGGCAAATGTAGGATGGCTTGAGTAACTGCTAAAATGTACTCCTCAACTACGTGGAAGATTGGTCCAATAAGGAAGAGTCCGAGAATTGACATTACCAAAAGTGTTACGAATGGTGTTACCAAAAGATCCAAAACTTCTGGAACCACTTTACGAACAGCTTTTTCAAATTTAGCTCCGACAACCCCGATAATGAAGGCAGGAAGAACGGACCCTTGCAAACCAACAACTGGAATAAAGCCAAAGAAAATAGTTGGAGTTACGTCCCCACCAGAAGCTACAACCCAGGCATTTGGTAATTGACCTGCAATTAGCATCATACCAAGAACAATACCGATTGTTTGATTACCACCAAAAACACGGAAGGTAGACCAAACAACCAGAGCTGGCAACACAATAAAAGCTGTATCCGTTAAAATCTGTGAGTAAACATTTAAATCATTAGGAAGTGTGTATCCCAGCGAAGCCAAAAAACCACGAAGTCCCATAAAAAGACCAGTTGCTACGATTGCTGGAATGATTGGAACGAAGACGTCACCGAAAGTACGGATGGCACGTTGGAACCAATTCCCTTGTTTAGCAGCTTCTGCTTTCATATCTTCTTTAGAAGATGTTGGCAAACCAAGAGCTACGACTTCATCGTACATCTTGTTTACTGTACCCGTACCAAAGATGATTTGGTATTGACCTGAGTTAAAGAAAGCACCTTGAACTTTTTCCAAGTTCTCAATAGCGTTCTTATTGATTTTAGCTTCATCTTTTACCATCACACGGAGGCGAGTCGCACAGTGAGCTACACTGTTGACGTTCTCACGTCCACCCAAGGCTTCGATGACTTTTTTTGCAATTTCTGTATTGGTCATTTGCAAAAATCTCCTTATAAAAAAATTTGTTCTTGTTTGAAAGCGATTTTACTCGCCCTACGAGTATTATTTTATCATCTTTCAAAAATATGTCAAGCGTTTTGCAGAAAAAAAGTTTTTTTTGATTGTTAAAATTTTTTTGATAGTTTTTTTGCTACTTTCTTAATAAATTTCTCTCAAAAAAACGCCTGTTTATACGTGTTTTTTTATGTGTATTTTTTTCAAAAAAACTTTCATTTTTTTCATTAATTTTTCATAAAAAAACAGGTCCCTAATCATCTATCAAGCGTTTGACATTTTTTTCTTAAATTCGATATAAAAGACTTGCTTTTTTATAAGGAAACGTTTACTATAAAGATAATAGAATTTATGGAGGGAAGATAACATGAAATGGACAACTGAACGTCGCTACAGACGTTATGAAGATTGGACTCAAGAAGAAATCAAACAAATTCAAGAAAATATGGCTCAGTCTCCATGGCATACAAGCTATCACATCGAACCCAAGCAAGGCCTTTTAAATGATCCAAATGGTTTTTCATATTTTGATGGCAAGTGGGTTGTCTTTTACCAAAACTTCCCCTTCGGAGCAGCTCATGGGTTAAAATCTTGGGTTCAGCTTGAAAGTGACGATTTAGTGCACTTTAAAGAAACTGGTGTCAAGATTTTGCCTGATACTCCACTCGATAGTCACGGTGCTTACTCTGGATCTGCTATGCAGTTTGGCGATCAATTGTTCTTATTTTATACAGGTAATGTTCGTGATGAAAATTGGATTCGACATCCTTACCAGATTGGTGCCTTAGTGGACAAGGATGGAAAGATTGAAAAGATTGACAAAATCTTGATTGACCAACCTACTGATGCCACTGACCACTTCCGCGATCCACAAATTTTTAACTTTAAAGGACAATACTACGCTATCGTCGGTGGTCAGGACTTAAACAAAAAAGGGTTTGTCCGTCTCTACAAGGCTATCGATAATGATTATACAAACTGGCAAGCAGTCGGAGATCTTGACTTCAACAATGACCGCACTGCCTATATGATGGAGTGCCCAAACCTAGTCTTTGTTGGGGAACAGCCTGTCCTTCTCTACTGCCCACAAGGTTTGGATAAAAGGGTTCTTGACTATGACAATATCTATCCAAATATGTATAAAATCGGTGCTTCCTTCAATCCTGAAAATGCACGTATGGTAGATGTGTCTGAACTACACAATCTTGATTATGGATTTGAAGCCTATGCCACTCAAGCCTTCAATGCCCCTGATGGACGTGCCCTAGCAGTCAGCTGGCTTGGTCTACCAGACGTTTCTTACCCATCTGATCGTTTTGACCACCAAGGAACTTTTTCATTAGTCAAAGAACTTACCATTAAAGATGGCAAACTCTATCAGTATCCTGTAGCTGCTATCAAAGAACTCCGTGCTTCAGAAGAGGAATTTTCAAATCGTTCTAAAACCAAAAACACCTACGAGCTTGAACTTAACTTAGAAGCCGATAGTCAAAGTGAAATCGTCCTTCTTGCTGATAAAGACGGCAAGGGGCTATCTATCAATTTTGACCTTGTCAATGGCCAAGTAACCGTTGATCGTAGTCAAGTAGGTGAGCAATATGCTCAAGAATTTGGAACTACTCGTTCTTGCTCAGTTACTAATCAAGCAACTACTGTCAATATCTTCATCGACAACTCAGTCTTTGAAATCTTTATCAATAAAGGAGAAAAGGTATTTTCTGGTCGTGTCTTCCCTCACGAAGATCAAAATGGAATCTTCATTAAATCTGGAAACCCAACTGGAACGTACTACGAATTAGAATATGGTCGCAAAACTAACTGATGTCGCAAAATTAGCTGGCGTCAGCCCTACTACTGTTTCACGTGTCATCAACAAAAAGGGGTATCTTTCAGAAAAAACCATTCAAAAAGTAAATGATGCTATGCGTGAGCTGGGCTATAAACCCAACAACCTAGCTCGCAGTCTTCAAGGTAAATCAGCCAAGTTAATCGGTTTGATTTTCCCTAAAATCAGCCATGTTTTCTATGCTGAATTGATTGACAAATTGGAACACGAACTCTTCAAAAAAGGTTACAAGACCATCATCTGTAATAGTGAGCATGATTCTGAAAAGGAACGTGAATACATCGAAATGTTGGAAGCCAATCAGGTGGACGGTATCATTTCAGGAAGTCATAACTTAGGTATCGAAGACTACAATCGTGTGACTGCTCCTATCATCTCCTTTGACCGTAACCTGTCTCCAGATATCCCTGTCGTTTCTTCTGACAACTATGCTGGCGGAGTCCTAGCAGCTCAGACCTTGGCTAAAACTGGAGCCAAATCTATTATCATGATTACAGGAAATGACAACTCTAATTCCCCAACTGGACTTCGTCATGCAGGTTTTGCTTCAATCTTGCCCAAGGCTCCCATTATCAATGTTTCCAGTGACTTTTCACCCCTTCGAAAAGAAATGGAAATCAAAAATATCTTAATCAAACAAAAACCAGATGCTATTTTCGCTTCAGATGATTTGACTGCTATTTTGGTTATTAAAATTGCTCAGGAGCTTGGTCTCTCTGTTCCTGAACAACTCAAAGTGATCGGCTATGACGGGACTTATTTCATTGAGAATTTCTACCCTCACCTCACTACCATTAAACAACCCTTGGAAGAAATTGCTCGCCTGACAGTTGATTTACTACTGCAAAAAATTGAAGGCAAAGAGGTTGCTACTTCTGGTTATTTCTTACCAGTTAGCCTTCTACCAGGAAAAAGCATTTAATAACACCAAAAAACTCAGACTTGAAGTCTGAGTTTTTATTATGAACGTAAAATTTCTAATATACTTTTAGCTTTTTCTAGGTTAAAGGTTTTTTCTGCAATCAAAGATTCCACTAATTTAGGAACTTCCGCTTCTTTTGCACCTGCTAGCAAGGCTAAGGATTTGGCTTGCAGTTTCATGTGACCTTGCTGAATACCAGCACCAACTAAAGCCTTGAGAGCTGCAAAGTTCTGAGCCAAGCCCATGGATACAATGATTGAGGCTAATTCTTTAGCTGAAGGATGACCTAAAAGTTCATGACTGAGGGCAACACGAGGATTGAGACCAATGGATCCACCCTTAGTCGCGACTGGCATCGGCAGGGTCATTTCTCCGATTAGTTCTTCATTTTCGGCATCCAAGCTCCAGCGACTGAGACCACGATAGGCACCATCTTGACTAGCATAGGCATGAGCTCCTGCTTCAATGGCGCGCCAGTCATTTCCAGTCGCAATTAAAAGAGCATCAATTCCATTAAAGATCCCCTTGTTGTGGGTAGCAGCTCGGTAAGGATCAGCTTGGGCAAAGTGACTCGCTAACACCATCTTCTCCGCCAGTTCACTCGCATCATCCTTTTGTAGACTCAAGTAGCGAAGGGCAATGCGACAAGTTGCAGTCACCAAAGACTCCGTAGCATAGTTTGACAAAATCCCCATGAGACTTTGTCCCTGACTCAAGTTTTCCAAACGAGGTTTTAAGGCCTCAAGCATGGTATTGAGCATGTTGGCTCCCATTGCCTCTTGAGTATCGACATGCAGATAAACAACCAGAAAGTCTGTTTTGCCTGAGACTTGCTCTACTCGTAAGTCTCGCGCTCCTCCTCCTCGCTTTACGATTGAAGGATAGGCTTGATTTGCTATTTCAAGTAGCTGGTCTTTTTGATTCAGAATTTCTTGACAAGCCTGATCTCTATCTGGGACTTGATAAAGAGCAACCTGACCAATCATTTGGCGCTCATGAACTTGAGCTGTGAATCCGCCTGCTCTACTAATAACTTTACAAGCAAAACTGGCTGCCGCAACCACTGAAGGTTCTTCTGTTACATAAGGAACTGTGTAGGTTTGACCATTTACAAGAACCTCAGGCACAATGGAGTAGGGAAGCGAAAAAGTCCCTAGGACATTTTCACTCAGTTGATCTGCGATTTGAACACTTAGATTCTCGTTTTTCTCAAGCCCTTCTTGAAGCTCTTGAGAGAGTATATTTGAATCTTTCAGTAGTTCGAGACGTTCAGGATATGTTTTTTTTGAAAATCCACTCCAATTAATCTTCATCATTTTTCAACCTTGCTATAATAACGGTGATGTTCTACAATTTCAACCAGAGCATATTCTTGGTATTCATAGCCCGAGAATTTAGCAGAACCTGAATCATCAAGGTGTATCTCCTCATAGAAGACTTTTTCGTATTCTTGGACTGAGAGAGCTTTACGCTTGTCTAGCACTTTGATACGGTCTTTATCTAGATACTTCTCATAGCCTTCAACCAATTCGACACTAAAGAACTCAGATACTGCTCCACTACCATAACTGAATAGTGCAATCCTATCTCCAGCTTTCAATGTTTCTGCATTTTCTAAGAGAGAGAGTAATCCAAGAAATAGAGAGCCTGTATAGATATTCCCAACTCGATTACTATAAACGATAGAAGCGTCAAAGTGTTGTTGCAAGAGTTCTTGCTTTTCTTGAGAAAGACTCTTATCTAGGATTTTTCTAAACCCTTTAAGGGCAAGTTTTGGATAAGGCAGATGGAAACAAACTGCCACAAAATCATCTAGGGTCCAGTTATAACGTTTCTTGTACTCTTCCCAGGTCGTTTCTAGGCAGTCTAGATATTGCTGGGTCGAATAAACACCATTTACAAAAGGCGTTGTAGAATAGTTTGGACGCCAGAAATCATTGATATTTCTAGTTTGGGCCACATTGTCATCATTAAAGCTCAAGATTCTAGGATTTTGCGTGATAAGCATGGCAATGCTTCCTGAACCTTGGGTTGGCTCACCTGGTGCATTGATACCATATTTGGCAATATCACTAGCGAGAACCAAGACTTTTGATTTCGGTGAATTTTCAACATGAAGCTTGGCATAATGAAGAGCAGCTGTAGCTCCATAGCAGGCTTCTTTGATCTCAAAACTGCGGGCAAAAGGCTGAATGCCTAATAAACCATGAACAAAGACGGCCGCGGCCTTACTCTGATCGATTCCAGATTCGGTCGCAACGATAACCATATCGATTTCCTGCTTTTCTTCTTCCGTAAGGATAGAATTTCCAGCACTTGCTGCAAGGGTCACGATGTCCTCAGTCAGAGGAGCGATACTAATCTCCTCAAGCAAAAGTCCCTTTTTGAATTTATCAGGGTCTACTCCCCGTGCATTTGCTAAGTCTTGTAATTTCAAGACATATTGACTGGTCGCAAAACCAATCTTATCAATACCGATTGTCATATTTACCTCTGTTTTAAATCATTCATTGTAAAAAATCGTTCAAGTCTATTTTATCACAAATAAGAATAAAAGATAAAAAAAAGCCCTAATCTTAAAAAGCAAATATTTTACCAAGTCTCAATAATGCTGAACCTACAAACTTGCCCTCTCCAATCAAGAAATAAAATAGAACCTTAAGCGGTTCTATTTTTCTTGAGGTAATAATATAATTTGAGGACAACTGTTCTACTTGCCATACCAATAGAAATAACCAGAGCCAGCATAACTGCCAAACTAGCACCTGCGAGGGCACGATTATAATCTCCATTAACGAAGAAAGATGTTGTTCGGTAGGATAAATATCCTGGAACCAGGGGAGCTAAAATAGCAAGAGTAAAAACTACTGCAGGAGTTTTATATAAAATACTCATAATCTGACTAACACAAGAACCAATTACTGCAGCAATAAAGGTTGCCAGAATAACATTTGTCGGCTCCTTAAGGGCTAAATAAAGGAGCCAGACTGCCATCCCTAAAATACCTCCAGGAATCAGCATGGAACGTTGTACATTTAAAACTATTAGGAAAGTAATGATGGCAAGTAAACTAGCAAGAGCTTGCAAAAAGAAAGTCATTAGTGTCATATTAATTCATTAATACCAGGGCTACAGAAGTTCCAGCCCCCAAGGCAAGGGTAACGAGCAGAGACTCAAACATCTTGCTCATACCAGAGTTGATGTGGTTGGTCATGATATCACGCACGGCATTGGTTAAAGCAATCCCAGGTACGAAAGGCATCACAGCACCTGCTATGATCAAATCTGCTGTGGACGGCAGACCAGAATAGCGGGCCCAAAATTGAGCAATCAGACCAAAAACAAAGGCTCCCGCAAAGGCAGTCACAAAAGGAATACGGATCAACTTTTCTACATAGAGGGAAAATGTGAACCCAAATAAGGTAGCGACCCCTGCTCCAAGTGCATCATAAAAATTTCCACCAAACATAATTGAGAAAAATGGAGCACTTAGGGTTGCAGCAATAGTTAATTGGACTTTTGTATAGGGCGACGGCTTATCGTTCAAGGCCCTCAACTGGATGAAGGCTATTTCCAAATCAAGCTGACCTGCGACAATCTGTCGCGAAATCTGATTGACATCGCAAACCTTCTCGATATTATAAGAAGAGGAAGTGACCCGCTTCATACGAGAAATATTGGTGTTTTCAATTGAGAAAAACACAGCTGCTGGCATGGCTAAGACATTGCAATCCATTATCCCTTGTGAATGAGCAATACGAATCATGGTATCTTCAACACGATGAATTTCCGATCCATTTCTCAACAAAATGGTACCTGCAAGCATAATGACATCAATCACTGCATTCATTTTTTTGGATTCTTCCATGTTCCCCTCCCTTATAAGCTCCTTTTATTTTATCACAAATTTGGAGGAAAAAAAAACTTTGTCACAAAAACTGTGACAAAGATTTATTAGTTTCCAACGTTTTGATTTTCTGAGGGATTCTGAGGCGATTGTGTTGTCTGTGGAGCTGTATCCACTCGATTAGTGCTGTTCTGTGAAGGAACTGTTGTAGTCGTTGTCGTTGTTTTAGGTTTATAAATTGAAATCTTAATACGTGTAGTATTAAGATCAACTGACTCGCCCAGTTTCGGACTTTGATCTAACACTATCCCTTCAGGAGTCCCTTCAGGAGCTGTTGGTACTTCCACTACTTCAATATTGGCCTCTTTAACACCAACAATTTGAATCAAGTTATTCTTAGTAAATTCCAAACTTGATCCAATATAACCTGGCATTGGAACAGTCACTGCCTTCTTAGCAACAGTCAGAACAATTTGTGTCGCCTTACTGAGATCATAAGTAGCCCCTTCAGACAGACTTTGTCTCAAAATAGTACCTGGTTCCATTTCAGTAGATTCTTCTTCCTCAATCTTAATAAGATTTTCAGGAACTTTTTTCTCCTTGAGTTCAGCAATCACATCTGTTGATTTTCGGCCAATGTAATTACCAATCACAAAGGATTGTCGGCCAGAAGAGATAATGAGGTTAACTTTAGTTCCTTCTTTCGAGATGAACCTGCATCTGGATCCGTTCGAATGACACGACCTGCTTCAACAGTATCACTTGATTCTGTCTTTTCTTCACCAATTTCAAAATTGGCCTTCTTCAGATTTTCTTTAGCTTCTGCCACTGTTTGTCCAGCTACTTTTGGAATAGCAACAGTGGCCGGAGTATTAGACACAATCCAAAGTAGAGAAGCTAAAACTAGGACAAAACTTGCCAATAGAACTAAATAACGTGCTTTGAAGCGACGCTTCTTTGCTGGTTTTGTAGCGACTGCTTTGCTCACTGCCTCTTGAGTTGTTTTTACCGTTTGAGGACGCTCTGCTTGCTGTTGAACCTTTGCACTTGCTATTAAAGTTGACTGAGGAATCTTTGGCAAAGTTTTAGTATCTACCTTGCTGGTATCATCAAAGACTCTCTTAGATTCATTTCGTCTATTATGCGAAAGACTGCTTAGTAAGTCAACGTACATCTCAGAGACAGATTGATAACGATCTGTTAACTTTTTAGCCGTCGCTTTAATGACCACATTCTCCAGAGATTGTGGTACAGATGGATTTTCAGCAATAACTGAAGGCAGAGGTTTTTGGAAATGCTGAAGAGCAATAGTCACAGCACTATCTCCATCATAAGGGATATGCCCCGTTAACATTTCAAAGAAAATAATCCCCATGGCATAAATATCACTCTGAACTGTAGCTTTGGAGCCACGTGCTTGCTCAGGTGATAGATAATGAACCGAACCCAGCATCGAATTTGTTTGCGTCAAGCTAGTTTCCGCAAAAGCCACGGCAATCCCAAAGTCAGTAACTTTAGCAGTTCCATCTGGAGTTAAGAGAATATTTTGAGGTTTTAAATCACGGTGAACAATTCCCTTGGCATGCGCCAAACGCATGGCTAATAGAATTTGTCCCATGATACGCACAGCTTCCTCGTTTGATAGAGGATGGTGTTCCTTGATATAGCGTTTGAGATCGAGCCCAGCTACATATTCCATAGCTAGATATTGTTGACCATCCTCTTCGCCAATATCTGTTATCCGAACGATATGGGGATGATCCAAGTCTGCCATAGCTCGCGCTTCACGCTGAAAACGCGCCACGGCGATAGGATCCGTTTGGTAGTTGGTCCTCAGGACCTTTACAGCTACCTCTTCCCCGTCTAAAATCAAATCCTTGGCCAGGTAGACATCTGCCATACCTCCGCGACCAATTTGTTTGACAATGCGATACCGTCCGGCAAAAATCTTGCCGATCTGGATCATACTGCCGCCTCCTCCTTAATCGAAACAAGAGCTACTGTAATGTTATCAAGGCCACCAGCATTGTTAGCAAAACGAATCAAGGTTGCTGCTTTGTCTTCAAGCGAAATATCACTAGTTACAATATCAGAAATTTCACTACCTGAAATCATATTGGTTAAACCATCACTATTAAGCAAAATATAGTCTCCTGGTTCAAGGGTAATAATTCCCATGTCTGGTTGAATCTCGTCTTTTTGACCGATAGATTGAGTGATAATATTCTTTTGTGGATGAGCTTCTGCTTCCTCTGCTGTTAATTGTCCTGCCTTAAGCAATTCATTAACCAAGGAATGGTCACTGGTCATGAGTCGATATTCTTCTCCACGAATCAAAGCAATGCGTGAATCACCGATATGAGCATAGATAGCTTGATTATCAATGATTGCAAGGGCTTCAAGAGTTGTTCCCATGCCTCTATAGGCTTCATCACGACCTAGTTGGTAAATCTTTTGATTTTCGATTTCTAGGTGATGGGCAAACCATTCACGAACTTCATTGACTGTCTCAATTTGGGTATCTACCCAAGCCGCACCTAAATCTGTTACAGCCATCTCACTAGCAATATTACCTGCACGATGACCTCCCATTCCATCAGCCAAAAGGATCATAGTGCGTCCAGCTCGGTTGACAAAGTGATTGACATAGTCTTGGTTATTTGTACGTTTCTGACCAACATCTGTTAATAATGCTATTTCCATTGTGTCAGTTCCTTCCTAATCAGATATCTTACGAAATTGGCTAATGAAGAATCCATCACTTCCATACAATTCAGGAGTGATAAGAATACAGCCATTTTTCAGGATATCCTTGCATTCATGTTCTAGTTTAACCTGCTCAAACTCAGGGTGTCTTTCTAAAAATGTCTGAACGACTTGAAAGTTCTCCTCAGAGACGATAGTACAGGTACTATAGGTTATTATACCACCTTTTCGTAGCGTTTGACAAACACTACCTAATATTTCCAGCTGAATTTCCTGTAAAAACATGAAATCCACAGTTTCTTTGTTATATTTGATATCTGGTTTTCGACGTATGAGTCCGATTCCAGAACAAGGAGCATCCACTAAAATCTTATCAAATTGATCCTTGCCGTATAACTCATGCACTTTTCTAGCGTCCAGTTTTTGTGTTTGTACACGGTCTGCTACGCCTAAACGCTGGGCATTTTCTCGAATCAAGTCTAACTTATGGTCATACAGATCCAGAGCTGTTACCTGACCTGTCGTTAGATAAGAGGCCATATGGGCTGTTTTCCCACCTGGAGCTGCACAGGCATCCAAAACCTGCTCAGTGCCTTGGATATCAAGAGTTGGCGCAACCAGTTGACTAGATTCGTCCTGGATAGTAATAGCGCCTTCTGCAAATAAGTCATGACCAGCAAAATGCCCCTGTTCTTTGACCAGACCAGTGGCCGACAAAATCGAATCACTTGCACTAAGCAAAGTTTTGATTTCTTCTTTTCGACTCAAATCAGTTACCCGGATACTGGCTTTGTTACGTTTTAGTAGACTCTCAAAAATTGCTTGCGCTCTCTCTTCTCCATACTCTTCCTTGAGCTTAGAAACTAACCACACTGGCAAAGAGTAGACGATAGAATCACGCTTGTTCTTACGTTTGATACTAGCAATATCTGGCAAACCTTCTCGCAAGATACGGCGAAGGACTGCATTGACCAGTTTTTCGCTGCCCTTCTTACGAGATTTTGCAATTTCTACCGCTTCATTGACCACTGCATGATCAGGAAGCTTATCCAAGTATTGGAGTTGATAGACGCTCATGAGAAGCAAAACATAGAGCCAGCTGTCTAGCTTGTCTCTATCCTCAATAAAGTGAGACAAATACCATTCTAAAGTTAGTTTACGAGCTACGGTTCCATAAACAAGCTCTGTCACCAAACCTTTGTCAGTTGCTGACAGTTGACTTCCCTTGAGGTGTTTATTTAAGGCGATATTGGAGTAGGCTTGATTGATAAAAACATCCTCTAACACTACTAAAGCTAGATTTCTAGCCGTTTCTACTTTAATCACCAAATCGTTCTCCTACTGCCAAAGTCCGTCCCACTCCGTTGAGGAAGGAAGCAATGTCCATCTTAGGTTTTCCTGCTGGTTGAACCTGTTTGAGAGATAGAGCCCCTTCTGCTGTTGCGACGATCAATTCTTTCTTACCGATGGAAATAATCTCACCCGGAGTCCCCTGACCTTCTACTGGCAGAGCTTCATAGATTTTGAAGCGATCTCCCTTTAGGAAGGTGTGGGCAACTGGCCATGGATTCATCCCACGGATTTGATTAAAGAGTTGACGGTTGGTCTTGTTCCAGTCCAATTTTTCTTCCTCAGGTTTGATATTTGGTGAGAAAGTTACTTGGCTTGGATCTTGCGGTTGAGGCTGAATGTCACCAGCTATATAAGCAGGAAGGGTCTCTAAAAGCAAATCACGCCCAACAATGGCTAATTTCTCAAACAAGGTGCCAACATTGTCCTCATCTGTAATAGGGATACTACGACGGGAAATCATATCTCCTGCATCCATTTCCTTGACCATTTCCATAATGGTCACTCCTGCTTCCTCATCGCCTTGAATCAAGGCATAATGGATCGGAGCTCCACCACGGTGTTTCGGAAGGAGGGAAGCATGAACATTGACTGCAAAGCCCATGCTATCAAGGAGTTTACTTGGAAGAAACTGCCCAAAAGCAGCAGTTACAATCCCATCAGCACCCAAATTCATGATAGCTTCCATTTCTGGACTACCTGATAATTTTTCAGGTTGGTAGATAGGTAGGCCTGCCTCTTTGGCAGCTTGTTTCACTGGAGTTTCCTGGATAACTTTTTTACGGCCAACCGCACGATCTGGCTGAGTTACAACCGCTACAATCTCGTAGCGGTCATCTGACAAAAGCCCCTTTAAAACAGTTGCTGAAAAATTGGGAGTTCCCATAAAGATTAGTTTTGTCATCTTTTCTCCTTCTATAAAAATTGTTGCGGTTCGTGGTCAATACTGAGACGAAGTTCGCTATTTTCACGTTCTTGAGTTAGGGCTAAGACCTGATTAAGGGTCGAAGCTAACTCATCTTCTAAACGGTATTTAATCAAAATTTGGTAATGATAGAGGTTATGAGTGCGAGCGATAGGTTTTGGCGTCGGACCTAGAATCACACTAGCATCCGATAAACCTGATCGCAAAATCTCCATGACTTGATAAGCACGTCTAAGAACCTCTTCTTCTTTTTTATGAGATAAGGTGATTCCAATAGTGAAATAATAAGGTGGATAACCCAACTGACGTCTGATGCTCATTTCATAGGCATAAAAACCTTCGTAGTCCTGATCCTTGGCGAACCGAATGGCATAATGCTGAGGATTATAAGACTGAATCAAGACCTGACCTGCCTTTTCAGCACGACCGGCACGACCTGCCACCTGGGTCAAGAGTTGGAAGGTTCTCTCAGAAGAACGGAAATCAGGCAGGTTCAAGGCTGTGTCCGCATTGAGAACACCAACCAAGGTCACATTTGGAAAATCCAATCCCTTTGCAATCATCTGGGTTCCAAGTAAAATATCAGCCTCACCTTTTCCAAACTTTTCAAGCAAGGCTTGGTGGCTTCCTTTCTTCCGAGTGGTATCCACATCCATGCGCAGAATTCGTGCTTGAGGAAAGAGTTCTGTTAGCTCATCATAGGCCTTTTGAGTCCCTGTTCCATAATAACGAATGCTACGACTCTGACAGTTTGGACAGACATGTGGAATTTCCTTCGAAAAGCCACAATAATGGCAGTTCATGGTCTTAGTATCCATGTGTAGCGTCAAGGAAATATCACAGTTAGGACAGGTATCAACAGTTCCACATTCCCGACACATGACAAAGCTAGAATAGCCACGGCGATTGAGCATGAGAACAACCTGCTCTTTTTTATCCAGTCGATCTTGAATTGCCTCAATCAGTGGTGGTGTATAGTTAGACGTTTCATTCTGCCCGATATAGTCACGGAAATCAATCAGTTGAACCTCAGGAATACTTGCTAAAGGATTGGCACGTTGAGTCAGACGTAGATGTTGATAAACACCCTTACCAGCACGCGCACGACTTTCTAGACTCGGTGTTGCAGAACCAAGGACTAATGCAGCTTGATTGTATTTGGCACGTAAAAGAGCCACATCTCTAGCATGGTAACGAGGATTGCTGTCTTGCTTATAGCTAGCCTCATGCTCTTCATCGATAATGATAACACCTAGATTTTTCAAAGGTGCAAAAATAGCAGACCTGGCCCCAACAACTACCTGAGCATCTCCACGCTCCACCTTGCGCCACTCATCATACTTTTCACCGTTGGACAAGCCTGAGTGGAGGATGGCAACTTGCTCACCAAAACGAGCAATAAAGCGCTCTGTCATTTGAGGTGTCAGAGAGATTTCCGGAACTAGAACAATCGCTGTTTTCCCCATATCCAAGGCACCTTGGATAATCTGCAGGTAAACCTCGGTTTTCCCACTTCCAGTGATTCCTTGTAGAAGAAAGGGAGGATGTTTCTTTCCAATCGCTCCAACAACCGCCTCACAGGCTTGTTTTTGCTCTGGGTTTAACTCTAAGGCTTGATTTGACTCGATTCCTTCAAAGTAGGCAGCTGAACGTTGTACTTCTTTTTGAAGGATCGTCAAAGCACCCTGTTCCACAAAGAAGTTAACTTGTTCCCGTGAGTAATGTTCTAACAAAGTAGCCAAAGGAGTACTTTCTGGATGTGCTAATAAATAATCTCGCAGTTCCAATTTCTTCTTGGCACGGTTTGAGATTTCTAGCTTTTCTAATTTATCAGGATTCACTTGAACCCAAGACTGAGTTTTAACCTTCTTCTGGTCTACAGCCTGATACTCGAGTTTCAAGAGTCCTTTTCGAGTCAATCGCATCATCTCGGCCTGCTTTTCTAAGTCGAGAGATGAAAAGGCTAAAGATTCTTGCGAGCCAAACAAACGGTCTCTGTCTTTCTGACTCAAACCTTCCAGAGGATAGAGAATCTTATCATAGCTAGAGTTCAAAAATCCAGGAAGCATGGCTTTAAGAATCGAAATTTTGTATGAAAAGACTGACTTACGTAGTTCTTCGGCCAACCAGAGTTGTTCCTCCGTTAAGACAGGAGAAAAGTCCAGCACCTCAGCAATTTCTTTCAAGTCCTCGTCTGCCAAATCAGCTTCTTGTTCCATTCCTAGAACAATTCCCTGAATCAAGCGATTGGCCTTCCCAAAAGGCACATGAACCCGCATACCAACTTCCAGCATCCCTTCAAATTCCTCAGGGACCTTATAACTGTATGGTTGGTCCGTCTGCATCAAGGGAACATCCACAATGATTTTTGCAATAACCATATCCTCACCTCCTTCTCTACTTAAATCGTTTCAATTGATTGAGTATTCTTGCAATAGAAAAAATAAGATTGAGTCCCCCCAACCTTAAATTTTTTCACCTTCTTCTTTTTCTTTCGCGATTTGCTCTTTGATTTTCTTTTCTTCCTCTTCTCTCAATCGTCTTTCTTCTTCGATTCGACGACGAACAGCTTCGCGTTTTCCTTCTGGATCTGGATGGATGGTTACATTCCCAGATTCAATTTCTTCCAAAGCACGAAGAGTTGATTTTTCAGATTTGAATTCTTGTGTTGGAGGTGCTCCTGCTTCTAATTCATGAGCACGTTTTGCTTCCAAGATTACGAGTGAATATTTTGATGGCACCTTGTCAAGCAAGGTATCAATAGAGGGTTTAAGCATCATTTGTTTGTACCTGTTTTCTATAGTTTATCGAATAGTCGGAGACTTTGGTAGCATATCCTGATAGTGACCGATGACACGATCGACACGGAAATGTTCAGCTTCAATCACACGTTTCACACGTTCTGCAGCAAGAGAAACATGATCATTGACAATGGCGTAGTCGTACTCACGCATCAAAGCAATTTCTTCTTTGGCTTTTTCGATACGTTGGGCAATCACTTCTGCGCTATCCGTACCACGGCCAACGAGACGATCTTGCAATTCTTCCAAATCTGGCGGTGTCAAAAAGATAAAGACTGCATCTGGAACTTTTTTCTTAACCTGAAGAGCTCCCTGCACTTCAATTTCAAGGAAGACGTCAATACCCTTATCAAGGGTTTCATTAACATAAGTCAGAGGAGTTCCATAGTAGTTTCCTACATACTCTGCATACTCTAACATTTGTCCTTGACGGATTAATTCTTCAAATTCTTCACGCGTACGGAAGAAATAGTCAACTCCGTCTACTTCACCTGGACGTTGAGCCCGTGTTGTCATAGATACAGAATATTGGAATTGATTTTCAGAATTCTCAAAAATTTCTCGTCTAACCGTTCCTTTTCCAACTCCAGAAGGACCTGAAAAAACGATTAGTAAGCCACGGTCTGCCATGATGTCTCCTTTGGATAGTTTGTGAAATGACTCGAAAATTCATCAGAATTCACAGTGTAAAGCCATTTCTGCTTACTACAATCTTTCTATCTAGTGTAACAAAAAAGCAGTAATTTTTCAACTGCTCTTTTTTATTTATTTTGCATAATCAACTGCACGAAGTTCACGAATCACGGTTACCTTGATATTTCCTGGGTAATCAAGTGTGTTTTCGATTTTCTCACGAACTTTGTGAGCCAAGATTGTGACCTTGTCGTCCTTGATTTGACCAGGGTTTACCATGATACGGATTTCGCGACCAGCTTGAAGGGCAAAGCTATTTTGAACACCTTCAAAGCTATTAGCAATTTCCTCTAAATCATGGAGACGTTTGATGTAGCTTTCAAGTGATTCGCTACGAGCTCCTGGACGAGCAGCACTCAAGGCATCCGCTGCAGCAACAAGAACTGCAATCACACTTTCAGGTTCTACATCTCCATGGTGACTAGCAATCGTATTAATCACAACTGGGTGTTCCTTGTACTTGCGAGCCAACTCTGTACCAATCTCAACGTGGCTTCCTTCCACCTCACGGTCAATGGCTTTACCGATATCGTGAAGGAATCCCTGCACGACGAGCGAGAGCCGCATTTTCACCAAGTTCACTAGCCATGATACCAGCCAACTTAGCAACTTCAATCGAGTGACGCAAGACATTTTGACCGTATGAAGTACGGAACTGCAAACGACCCATGATTTTCATCAAGTCTGGGTGAAGGTTCGGTGCTCCAATTTCGTAGGCTGCAGCTTCACCATATTCACGAATCTTATTGTCAATCTCTAGACGATTTTTCTCAACCAACTCTTCGATACGAGCTGGATGGATACGTCCATCCTTAAGTAAGGTTTCCATCGTCATACGGGCAATCTCACGGCGGATAGGATCGAAACCTGACAAGGTTACCACTTCTGGCGTATCATCAATGATGACATCAACCCCTGTCAAACTTTCAAAAGTACGGATGTTACGACCTTCACGACCAATGATACGACCTTTCATAGTATCATCAGGCAGATGAACTGTCGAGTTGGTAGACTCAGCTACATACTCACCAGCAATTCTCTGCATCGCTTGGGACAAGATGTCCTTAGCAAGCTTATCTGAACGTTCCTTAACTTCTTGCTCAGCCTCACGAATGCGACTAGCAATTTCTTTAGTTAAGTTTTCCTCTGTCTGAGCTAAGATAATATCTTTTGCTTCTGTCTGTGTCAGAGAACCGATACGTTCCAATTCAGCTTCTTTTTGTCTTTCGACTTCCTCTAATTGCTCTTCCCGTGCATCAAGGTTTTTTGCTCTATCAGAAATACTTTGTTCTTTTTGTTCAAGAGTTTGTTCTTTGTTCGTTAAATTGTCATCTTTACGGTCAAGACTCGCTGCTCGTTCGGTCAAACGAGTTTCAATTTGTTTGAGTTCTTGACGTTCTGATTTAAATTCAGCGTCCACTTCTTCACGGTATTTTCTGGCTTCCTCTTTGGCCTCCAATAGTGCTTCTTTTTTAAGAGACTTACTTTCACGTTTAGCTTCATTCAATAATAAATCAGCTTCACGCTCAGCCTGTCCACGTAAATTAGTTGCTTCTTGTTCAGCATTTAAAAGCATCAACTCTGCAGCCTCTTGTGATGATTTCATCTTGACTGAGATGCTGATATATCCAATGACTAAACCAATGATGACGGCAAAAACAAGAATCGCAATTGTCATGATTTCCATGTTTTTACCTCAATTTATTTGTTTATTTGAATGACATACATTCTTATACATTTTACCACAAAAAAACATTTTTAACAAACCTTAAATGGAAGATGTTTTGGTCATTTTTTTATGGAAAATCTTTTACTCCCTTATTAGAATAGGCCTATTTGAATAGAAATATTTTTACTTATTTTTTACAAAACAAAAAAGCCTACCTCTCAGTAGACTTAGTTTGATTCGATTTTAATTGGCACTCGACCAAAATTTTGTTCTGCGATACTTTGGATGTCCCCAGTTGATAAATTTGGTCTGCCTTTTTGGGTTATGGCATCCCAGGGTTCTTTACCGATTCGGCTGACTAGATTGGACTTGCTCCTTTCAGAGCTTTAAGATGCTGTCTGCCTTTTTCGGTAAAAGCCAAGGACATGGATGGCTTCTGGCGAGTCACTTTCTCTAGCTTGCACCAAGATATAGGTCATGAGGCGTCGCACACGCGCCTTGGTGTAGCGTTTGGTAGCAACTGACTCAACCAATTCTTCGATAGATGCGCTGTCTTTGATAGCTTCTCTGATACGCACTGCCATTTCTTGATTGACCTGATAAATGCTAGTTAGGTCTGGATTTGACAAGATTTGATAGCGTAAAGAAGTGGAAAAATAATCTATCCCAACTCACCTTACTAGCATTTTTCAAAAGAGCTCAATAGAAGGCATAAAGCGTTCTAAAGAAAATCTTGAGTCTGTTTGGTGCTGACGGATAGCTGTCGCCGAGGCAAAGTCCACATCCTTGTCCACCGAATGGTATCCAGCATCCCAGACGTTGAATTGGATGAAGTTTGATGTTTCGTCCAGCAACCGCCTTGGCATAGGCGAGAGCAAGGACATGATTTGGGCGTATCTGCCCAGAAAAAAATCAAGACCTGCAAATTCCTTCCACATGGTTTGGGTTTTTCTGAGGGTAGGAGAGTGAATCAGGTAGATTTGTCCACAAAAATTCTCCATCTCTTGACCACACTCTGCATATAAGTCAGCGATTTTTTGATAATCCAAAACTTCCTCTGTCCCAAAGGCTAGGGTATCAATCCCCAACTGTGCCAAGATATCTACTGCTCCTTGTCCAAAGAAATCCGCTGCTTGTACACTGACTAAAAAGGGCAATTCCACTACCAAAGTCTGCACCATTTTCCAGCGCCATCTGGGCTCGTATCCACTTGTCAACGATAGCCGGCTCTCCACGCTGCATGAAATTTCCAGACATGGCCACGATTTTCAGGCCATCTGCCTGTTCCAGCAGGTATTTATGCCCATTATGAAAAGGATTAAACTCCGCGATAATACCTGTGATGGTCATCTGTACCACCTCCGTTCATTGTAGCTAATAATTTCTTCCACTATACGGATAATGTTTAGATTCCCTTTATAGTGGTTAGAAATTTTATAATAATTTTTGAACAAGTCATACACCCTGCAATAAATATAGGGATGATTGTATATGAATCAATCTGACTACTATTGTTTAAATCTTCCAATAAAAAGAAAAATAAGTTCCAACTATTAAAAATAAACAAGAACATTATTGTAATAAATTGAAGCCATATAGAAAAAAATAATTGAAAAATGTCTTTTTGTTATTTTAGGTTCTCTCTTTGTGATAAACTTCAACAAATAGGGTACAAATAAAGGCAAAAAAACATAATTAATACTATTAATTGATAATCCGATATTGTTTTTGAAATTCCACAATAAAATTTTTATAATTAATTCCAGCACATGACTATGAGTTTTTTTACTGATTGCGAGTATTTTTACAAAAGAAAAAAAGCTGAAATACTTGGAAATATAACGTATTTTAAAAAAATTCAAAACCATTTTCTTTCTCAGTATCTAATATCTTGTTAAGAAATGAAATTGGATATTTCAATAGCAATCTGATTATGTATAAACAACATAAAAATGACTACAATTATCACTCCTAGCACTAGCAAAAAAATTTGATTAGTTTTACTGACGATGACTGATTACTAAAAAAATTCCCAGTCGCTTGAATACATTTCCTTTAAATTCTTCATTATTGAATTAATAATAACTCGAATTTTTTTTAATATTCCATGTTTTGTAATAAAATTTCGCTAAATAAATATTCCATGTTTTGTAATAAAATTTCACTAAATAAAATAAAAAAATATCCCAAAAAAATATCCAAACCATTATAAAACTACATCTCCTACTTCTGTGCCACAAAAAACCAACGTGTGCTAGTTTCTGTAGGTTCCTTATCCTCAAAGTCAGCATAGAGTTTGAAGGATTTGAAACCAGCCTGCTCCAGCAAAATATCATAGGTCAAGACTTCGTATGTACGCTCCTCATGCACCTCATCATGACGGCTAAAGGACCCGTCTGCTTCCTTGATAAAGAAAGTCAGTTCATGCACGATGGAGTGAGGTGCCTCATCCTCGTAGGTATCCCAAAGCATGGCAAAGTCTTCGGCATTTTCATGGTAAGAATAGCCTGGAAAAACCTCATCTGTCTGGTAGGTCGAATGCACGTCAAAGATGAAAACTCCGTCTTCATTAAGCGCATTATAGACTTCCTTAAAAACATCCCCTACTTCCACCTCATCCTGCATGTAGCATATAGAATCGGAATAGCAGGTCACAAAGTCGTATTTACCAGCCCTGGATAAATCCAGCATATTGCCTTCCATAAAATCAATCTTTTGCTTGGCTGAAGTAGCTCTCTTCTCAGCAATCTTCAACATGTCCGCGCTCAAGTCCAGTCCAGTCACATCAAAACCTGCTTGAGAAAAGCGAACGGACTGGATTCCTGTACCACAAGCCAGCTCCAAGAGTTTCTTTCTCTCCTTAGTCTTGGGCAAATGTCGGAGGGAAAAATCCGTCCATTTATCGTATAAACTATCATCCATCACAGCATCGTAAACAGCCGCAAAGGTTTCGTATGTTGCCATAATCATGATACCAAGAGCATCTCTGGAAATACCACTCGCTCTCACCTTTCTAACAATTTTCTTCTAAATTAAGCAAAGAAACCCAGTTGACTGCAACTGAGTTCAATTGAAGACAAAGTCTTTTTAAGACTTTCCTTGGGTGATTTCGGACGTCTGCGACCTTCTTCGAAGTTCCAAGACTTAGTTTTGAGCCCTTCGTTTTTCATCTCTAAACTCAGGCTAAAACAGTTCCCCGAACTGTTTTACTCTCAAAACTCCCGACTTCTTGAAACATTATCGTTTCAAGAACGTTTATCACAACGGAATGTCTCGGTAATTTCTCACTTCTCACTCAGAAAACAAGAATAATCTCAATACATTGTCGAATTTCAAAGCAATTTCCATCCGAAGTTCAAGTCATCATCTACACCAAAGTTTCAGATAAATCTACTGACTCTGCCTCATGCCATAGTTTTTCAAGGTTATAGTGGGCACGCATTTCTTCTGAGAAGATATGCACTACGACACCACCAAGGTCAAGTAAGACCCAACCACCAGCTGCATCGCCTTCAACATGGCTACCTTTAAAGCCTGCTTCAGCAACTTTTTCACGGATATTGTCAGCGATAGCATCCAACTGACGGCTATTCATAGAGCTCGTGATGACAAAGTAATCTGTCACACTGGTCAATTCTTGTACGTCAAGTGCGAGAATGTCCTCGGCACGTTTCTCATCAGCCGCTTTCACGACTAGTTCTAGTAATTCTTTTTCGTTCATTTAGTCCTCTTTCAAATAGTGCACATAGGCGTTATAGGTTTCAAGGGTTTGGGGATAGATAGGAAATCCCTGGTGAGCCAAATGCTCTACAGTACGAGCTGTTTCATAGGCTACTGCCTTATTGAGTGACAAACTTGCAATCTCACGCGCCTGGTCCACCCCTGGAAAGGCACGATTGTGCTCGATGTAGTCTGCGACGTAGATAACCTTATCAAGGTCCGTCATCTGACCAGCTCCAACTGTATGGATTTCTATTGCACGCAAAATTTCAGGATCTTTCAAATCTAAATCTTCCTGAATCTTGTAGATACCGACCATGCCATGCCAGACATTATTGCCCCAGTTTTTAAGATCAGAGTCAAGTTGATAACGATCTATCAAGTCTAAAAATTCTTGATCTGATAGCTTTTTAGCATAGTCATGAAGGAGACCTGCCAAACCAGCTTTCTCAACATCCACACCAAAGCGCTGAGCCAATTCTATGGCTGCACGCTCTACACCCAGACAATGGGTTAGACGTTTTTTTCAGGTAGGAGCTCTGCCATTTTTTTTCCAACAATTCTTCACGCGAACAGTTGATATAGTCTTGGTATGCCATCAGTAAAGCCCTTCTTTCTCAATATAGTCTAGCACTGGTTTTGGCAAGAGAAAGTTAGGTGTTCGACCTTGGGCGATGAAATCACGTACCATACTGGATGAAATATCCATGAGAGGCACATCCACCCAGATGACTGGATAAGAAGTCCCAGCCTTGTATCGTGGTCGCTGAACTCCTACAAACTGAACGAGGTCGACCAGTTCATCAATTCTATACCATTTGGGCAGATAGTCTACCATGTCAGCACCGATGATAAAGTAATAATCTGTATCTGGATTCTTCTCTGTCAGAATCTTCATGGTGTCGTAGGTGTAGGAAATTCCCTTGCGCTCCAGCTCGATTTTTTCAATAGCTAAACCTTCGATTCCATCGATAGCCAATTCAAGCATCTTGAGACGGTGGTGTTCAGGAATGGTTTCCTTTTTGTCTACGTGAGGCGGTTGATACTCAGGCATGAGCAGAACTTGATCCAATCCCAACTGCTGGCGCACTTGGTCTGCCACGATAAGATGGGCATTGTGAACAGGGTTAAAATTTCCCCCTAAGATTCCAACTTGCTTTGCGTTTTTTTTATCCTTGATTTCTGGCTCTAACTCCACTTTTGTAAAGGGAGTTAATAATTCGATTGCCATAGGCTAATCTCCTTTAGTCTTCTGTAAAAACAGTTTTTTGGAGTATATTTTTAGATTTCTTTAACTTTTTTAGAAATCTTACGATTTTCTTTCTTGCTTGATTGTTTATACAAAATCAAGATACGTCCGATTTTTTGGACTGTATCCACACCGATTTCTTCTTCTAAGATTTCAGCTACTTCGTGGATGTTTTCATCTGTGTTTTGCAAGAGTGTAACCTTGATCAATTCGCGGGCGTCAAGTGCTTGTCGAACGCTGGTTTTGATTTGGTCGTTGAGTCCATTTTTCCCGATTTGGATGATAGGGTTTGAGGGTGTGTGCCTGGCTGTTGAGGAAGGCACGTTGTTTTGATGTTAATGACATAATTCATTTAAAAGAGTTTCTTTTTATACTTTTCTGAAGTGGTGACGGACGTCAGCAAAGTCCTCTGGACTTTCATGACTAAAATTTGAGCCTAAGGTCTCAAATTTTCCACAGTTGGTACAATCACTTGTACCAACTAACACCACGGCGAAAAGTATCTTCTAGGGGCTCGCAGTGCTCGCCTTTATAAAGACAACTCTTTCCTTTCTGTGTTTAAATAATTGCTTTTCGTGTGACGACGGCGACGCCTTCTGGTGCCCAGACGGCTACTTTTGGCAGTTCCTGTTACACGGATCCAGCCTAGTCCTGAGATAACGAGGTCTGTCTTATCCTTGATAGTAAAGACATGTTGGACCAGTTTTGGAAAAGTCTTCTTTTTTTCCTTGCTATTTCGGTGGAGTAAGAAGGGTTCCAAGGTGCTTGTCGTAAAAGGCACTAGCCCCTTCAAGCTTGGTACGATGAAGTTTGAGTTCATTATCAAAGAAAGCTGTGAAACCTTGCTTTTCTCCTGCAATGAAATCAAATCGTCCCAAACCTCCTAAAAGAGAGTTTGCTCAGGATTGAGCTGGTAGGTTTTTAGGTTTGATTTCCTTTTTAGGACTGACATACTTGAGGTTTTTTTAGCCGTCAAGTAGTGGGCCATCTGATGACGATGGATAATTCCTGGTGTATCGTAGATATAAGAACCATCATCAAGTGGGATCTCAATCTTATCTAAGGTTGTCCCTGGGAAACGTGATGTTGTGATGACGTTCTGGTCACCTGTAATTTCCTGGATAATAGCATTGATAAGAGTTGATTTCCCAACATTGGTAACCCCAACTACATAGACGTCACGGCCCTTACGGTAGTACTCAATCTTATCAATGACTTCCTTGATAGCATGCTTGTTTTGTGCTGAAGTTAGGACGACATCGACAGGACGAAGACCCTCTTCGTGAGCACGTTCCATCAGCCATTGGCTAATCTTGCCCAGGCTTTAACTGACTTAGGGAAGGATATCTTTTTTATTACCAACCAAGAGCACATCATTACCGGATACAAAGCGTGGCAATCCTGGGATGACAGAACCATTAAAGTCAAAGATATCAATGACATTAACTACCAAGGCATCACTGTCTCCCACCTCGTGCAAGAGTTTTAGGAAATCATCATCCGTCAACTGCACATCTGTGATTTCATTGTAATGACGAAGACGGAAACAGCGTTGGCAATAGACTTCACCTGTCTCCAAACCTTTTTCAAGTGCTGACTGGGGCGTAAAGCCAAGACCAGTTTTATCTGTCGTCTGAATGGTTGCACCACAACCAATACAGAGAATTTCTTCCATAGTTAGATTCCTTTTTTATATGTGATAGGCCCGTACTTTTCAGTGATTTGTTTCATAACACGGCGCTCACGAGCTCTGTTAATCTGTGTTTTGATAGAGTCATGCTGGACCAAGGGTTTGACCAAAATCGAACGAATCCCTGCTCGGTGAGCGGCTCGAATATCCGTCATGAGTTGATCCCCAACCATGACCACTTGGTCTTTTTCATAGTGGAATTCCTTCATGGCACGATCAATCCCGAAAGTAAAGGGCTTCAAAGCCCAATACACATAGTCAATCCCAAATTTTTCAACTGCACGTTGCACTCGTTTTTTAGAGTTATTGGATACTACAATGATACGAATCCCAGCATCACGAAGATCATGTAACCACTGCTTCATCTCTGGAGTCCCATCAGGGTTATTCCAAGCAATCAGAGTGTTGTCCAAATCCACCAAAACAGCTTTGATCCCTTGGTCTTTCAGGCTTTGGACTGTCAAATCATAAACTGCTTCTACAGCAAAGTCTGGCATGTAGTTTTCAATAGCCATTTTGACTCCTTTTCTTAACTTATTTTTGCATTTTTTTTGAGAAAATGGGATAGAACAAGCCACAAGACAGCACTAGCCAAAGTAATATAAATCCATGCATGCTTATCCTCCATAAATGGAAGAGGAACATTCATCCCGAAAAATCCTGTGATAACAGCAAGCACGGCCAATAAACTGAAATGATGGTCAAGGTTGTCAAGTTATCATTCAGGTTATTGTTTAGGATGTTATTGTAAGATCCTGACAGTTGTTGTAAAACCTGGGAAATCAAATCTGTCATGGACACCAACTGATGAGCCTCAATCATAGCATCATCAAACTGTTCTTTTTCAATTTCATCCAAACGACGATAGAGGGCATGCCCTTGGATATGTTCCAGTAAGATACGGTTTTGTTTGGCAGCCGCCGTTAAATAAACCATACCTGTCTCCAAGTCGGAGAGGGCAAAGAGATTTTTCTTGGTCGTTCTCTGACGGAGCAGGCCATTAACCTCATCCTTACTCTTATCCATCTTCTCAATAATCGGATAATAAGCATTGCTAATCATTTCAAGACTAGCAAAGAGAAATTTGTAAATGGACAGAGACTCATGACTATCCAGATAAGCTAACATCTGATCAATGACATAAGCATTCTTATGGTTGCTGATGGTAATCATTCGTTGTCTTTCGACGATAAAGGTCATAGGAATGGCTTCATAGTATTCCTTGTCCTTTTCTAAGTCCAGAACATTGTAGATAAAGGTCACTGTGCCATTCTCACGGTTATAATCCATGTGGGCTCGTTCGTTTCTATCCAGCGCATATTCGATGGTTTCTTTATCCAATCCGTAGATTTCAGATAAATCTTCAAGATTTTTGATGATTTCCACATCTAGATTAATCCAGGTGCAACCATTTCCTAATTGCTTATCTAAAAACATCGTTTCTCCTTTACCAAACTCTTTCTATTGTACCATAAATCAGAGGTAAAAATTTCAGTTCTCTTCTTTCCTTGAAAAAAATTGCTGACAACCGTGATACTTCTGATTGGGAACAAAGTGAAGGACTTCATCCTCACTGCGCAGTTGAGTCGTACGAATACCGACACTCACAACCTTACCAGAGATTGTAATCGGACCATTCGTCAAAACTCAACCTGATCTCCAACATCTAACTGGCGCTCAAAGAGGATGAAAAAGCCATTGACCACATCTGATAAGAAGCCTTGAGCTCCCATCCCTATTGCCACCCCAGCAATCCCAGCACCTGCCAGAAGACTTGATACAGGTAAAGCCCTAGAGTAGATAAAACAAAGTAGAGTAAAAAAAGAAATAGAGGGATGTAGTTCAAAAATATTCTCAATCAAATCTAGAAATTGTCTTTTGTCGCGCCTCATCTTTCTGGGAAAAATTTTAAGTGATGGGTTTAACGACTCTTTTTCACAACTTGATGGAGAATTATTTTAACGATATAAAAAGACAATAAATAAAGAAGGACTAGAGAGATGATTTTGAAAAACAGACTCTTCTAGAATACTGCTGATATTTAACTTTATCGATATAATTTTGAATAAAATGTTGGCATAGTAAAAGCTCCTTTCTAATCATTATACCATAAAACGATATCTGAACCAGTTTGGTAAATATTCATTCTGGCCTTACTATTAATAGATTCACTTGATTTCAAAACATATTTATACTATAATCAAACCACTACAAGGAGAACGAATTATTTTCTCAATAACTCTCTTGGAATAGACCTTTCTACCTTACCTACTACTAAAACTTTAAACCTCTCAAGGAAATATTTTATGTCTATCACTCAACGTACTTTAAAACTTGTTTTGGCAACCTGCTTCGCCTGTTTTCTAGCCTACTTTTTTGATTTATCTTCAGCTGTTTCAGCTGGAATCATTGCTATTTTGAGTCTTTCTGATACTCGAAGAAGCACTATCAAGCTAGCTCGCAATAGACTTTTTTCAACCTTGCTTGCTCTGACAATCGGTGTTATTGCCTTTCAACTAACTGGTTATCATATTTGGAGCTTTGGACTGTATCTTGCTGTATATGTACCTCTTGCCTATAGATTCGGCTGGGAAATCGGCATAACGCCTAGTAGTGTCCTAGTTAGTCACCTTTTAGTCCAGCAATCAACCTCTCCCGATCTGTTGTTGAACGAAATGCTACTTTTTCTCATTGGTACCAGTTTTGCACTTCTAGTCAATCTTTATATGCCTTCACGTCAAAAAGAAATCCAGCTTTATCATAGTCTTGTAGAAGAAAAATTAAGAGACATTTTTCTACGTCTAGCCTATTATCTAAAAAAAGGGGATGGTCGAAATCAAGCTCAACTAGTCAACGAACTTGACCAACTATTGGAAGAAGCCCTCAAACTAGTCTATCTGGACCACTCTGACCATCTCTTTCGTCAAACAGACTACCACATCCACTACTTTGAGATGCGCCAAAGACAAACTCGTATCTTGAGAAACATGGCTCAACAGATTAACACCTGCCAACTAGCCGCTAGTGAGAGTTTAATTGTCGCCCAGCTCTTTTCAAAAACAGCTAGCCAACTGAGTCAAACCAATCCAGCCTATAACTTGTTGGAAGATATCGAGAAATACCTGCAGGTATTTCGCAATCGTTCTCTCCCTAAAACAAGAGAAGAGTTTGAGACACGGGCTACCCTATTACAACTCTTTCGCGAATTAGAACATTTTATCCAAATAAAAGTAGATTTCTACCAACGTTATACGAAAAACGAGAATAATTTTTCATAAACAAAAACACCTTTCTTACTAGAAGAAAGGTGTTTTAGTATTTGATAGTTTTGAAAGAGTATAGGTAGCTATTTCTTTCCAACTGACATAAGGCTGATATCTCTCAAACTGAAGTAAGTCAAAGCAATCATACCCAAAGCAATTAAAATTTCTGCTGGTAGCTGGAAAAGTTGCAAGCCTGATAAGAGTAACAGAATTATCAAGGCCACAAGACCGAAAACCAATATCACAATATTAACCGTTCCCTTGATGCTTTGAGGTGTGGCAAATATATAGAGGAGTAATAAGAGTATCCCTATAATTAAATAGACCATCTTTATCTCTTTCTAGCTCTTATTCAGCTGATTTTTTCTTTTTGTTTGCTTTTTCACGCTCTGCCTTGTTAAGGATTTGTTTACGCAAACGGATTGATTCAGGCGTTACTTCCATGTACTCATCGTCGTTCAAGAACTCAAGTGATTCTTCAAGGGTCAAGATACGAGGTGTCTTGATAACAGCTGTTTGGTCCTTAGTAGCTGAACGAACGTTGGTCATTTGTTTTGCTTTCGTGATATTAACAGTCAAGTCATTTTCACGAGAGTTTTCACCAATGATCATTCCTTCGTAAACCTCGGTACCTGGGTTGACAAAGATCGTACCACGTTCTTCGATAGACATGATTGAGTAGGTTGTTGCTTTACCAGCATCGATAGAAACAAGGGCACCACGGTGACGTCCACCAATTTCCCCTGGAATCAATGGCAAGTATTGATCGAAGGTATGGTTCATGATCCCGTAACCACGAGTCATTGACAAGAACTCAGTTGAGTAACCAATCAAACCACGTGCAGGAACAAGGAAGACCAAACGAGTTTGACCATTACCAGTTGAAATCATATCCAACATTTCACCCTTACGCTCAGAAAGGCTTTGGATAACAGACCCTTGGTATTCTTCTGGTGTGTCGATTTGCACGCGCTCAAACGGCTCACACTTGACACCATCAATTTCTTTTACGATAACTTCTGGACGAGATACTTGAAGCTCATAACCTTCACGACGCATGGTTTCAATCAAGATGGACAAGTGCAATTCACCACGTCCTGAAACAGTCCATTTATCTGGTGAATCTGTTGGTTCAACACGAAGAGATACGTCTGTTTGCAACTCAGCTTGCAAACGTTCTTCAACCTTACGAGAAGTTACCCATTTACCTTCACGACCAGCAAATGGTGAGTTGTTGACCAAGAAGGTCATTTGAAGAGTTGGCTCATCGATGTGAAGAACTGGCAATGCCTCAACTGCATCTGTTGGAGTAATCGTTTCACCGACAAAGATATCTTCCATACCCTGATACGGCAATCAAAGTCACCAGCCTTAGCTTCTTGGATTTCACGGCGTTCCAAACCAAAAGAAACCGAAAGAGTTTTGTAACTCGGAAGTTCTTGGTTGTACCATCCAATTTAGAAAGGGTAACTTGGTCTCCGACCTTAACAGTACCACGGAAAACACGTCCGATACCGATACGACCTACGAAGTCATTATAGTCCAAAAGTGACACTTGGAATTGAAGTGGCTCATCAGAGTTATCTATCGGAGCTGGAATGTGGTCAATAATGGTATCAAAGATTGGTGCCATAGTCTTTTCTTGGTCGGCTGGATCATCTGACAATGAAGATGTTCCGTTGATTGCTGAAGCATAGACTACTGGGAAGTCAAGCTGATCATCATCTGCACCAAGCTCGATGAAGAGTTCCAAAACTTCATCCACTACTTCTGCTGGACGAGCTGATGGTTTGTCAATTTTATTGATAACAACGATTGGGACAAGGTCTTGTTCCAAAGCTTTTTTCAATACGAAACGAGTTTGGGGCATAGTACCTTCGTAAGAATCCACTACCAAGACTACACCGTCAACCATTTTCATGATACGTTCAACTTCTCCACCGAAGTCCGCGTGTCCTGGTGTGTCCATGATATTGATACGAGTTCCGTTGTAGGCAACTGCTGTATTCTTCGCAAGGATGGTAATTCCACGCTCTTTTTCAATATCGTTTGAGTCCATTGCACGTTCAGCTAATTCTGTACGTGCATCAAGAGTTGATGATTGTTTCAACAATTCATCAACGAGGGTTGTTTTTCCCGTGGTCAACGTGGGCAATAATGGCTACGTTGCGGATATCTTCTCTTAATTTTGTCATGATTTCCTCTGTTATATTCAAAAAATTTATTTTTCTAACTGAACGATTATACCACAATTTTAGGCAAATGACTTAACTCAAGTAAGTGTAAATGTTTTCAAAAACTTTTCTTCCCATACCTTTTCTTTTCAAAAATGGCATCTTGTGATAAGATAGGCAGGTATGCGTTTAGATAAATTATTAGCCCAGGAAAAAATCAGTCGGAAAACCATGAAACAGGCTCTCCTGAAAAAAAGAAATCTTAGTAGATGGACAAGTTGCGATTTCCCTTGCACAGAATGTTGATACGGGATTACAAGAGTTGATTTTTCAGGATAGAAAAATCCAAGGATATGAGCACATCTACCTCATGCTCCATAAGCCAAATGGTGTCGTGACAGCAAGTAAGGACAAGGATCTGCCAACAGTCATGGACTTGCTACCTCAACCTCTCCAGTCGAATCAGCTCTATGCAATTGGTCGACTAGATCGAGACACAACAGGTCTTCTCCTCTTGACAGATAATGGCCCCCTTGGTTTTCAACTCCTCCATCCTCAATATCATGTGGATAAAACTTACCAAGTTGAGGTCAATGGACCGCTCTCATTCGACCACATCCAACAGTTCAAAGATGGGATTGTCTTTTTAGATGGAACAGTCTGCAAACCTGCCAAACTAAAAATTCTATCCGTAAGCTCAACAGAGAGCCGTGCCTCCATCACCATCTCAGAAGGAAAGTTTCATCAAGTCAAAAAAATGTTCCTCTCAGTCGGTGTCAAAGTCACTGCCCTAAAACGAGTTCAGTTCGGGGATTTTACATTAGATTCAGAGCTAGTAGAAGGTCAATACCGGTCCTTGAACCAAGAGGAACTACAAATCATTAAAAACTACTTAACGAAAAGTGGATAAAACAAAAAAAGCTTTAAACATAAAGCTTTTTTTGATTCTTGCTTAGCTATAAAATAAAGCGATACCCACAATCCAGTTAAGGACAGAAACTACAATCCCTACGATATTAAGAATTCGTTTCTGTTTTTATAGTCTAATTCAGATTCTTTTTTTGATGTGAATTAGCCAAAACTAGACCAACGATACCCAGAAAACTCAGACCTACTATTGGAGATAGCAAACCAAGGACGATAGATAGGATACCTAAAACAAGTGATGGTTTTTCTTTTCTTTGCATCATTTTCATAAAAACTCCTTAAATTTTTATACAAATTAATTATATCATAAAAACGCTAGAACTTTATACTAAACCTATGTCGACAAGTTTTTTTCACATATGATTAGCTAGTCTTCACCTTTCCCTGTCCAAGAATCCAATCCGTAAGAAAGGATATAAATTTCTGAGAAACCTTGTTTTTTTCAAGAAAAAGTCGCTGCATTTGGTAACACGTTGCGCACGTTGGTTTTTCATATAGAAGGACAGGTTTATCCTTACGAAGTGCTGCAAGACTTGTCTTCAGTTGATTTGAAGGAATATTACGAGCTCCGAGGATATGTTTTCTGTGGAAGTCAGCTGGATCACGCAAGTCAATTAACTGACCTGTACGAATTAAAGATTCAAACTCTGCATTGTCAACAATTTTTTTGCTGCACGACGAATACGAAGATAGTTGTATCCCATCCATGCCAACATCGCTACAATAAGTCCCCATAATACCCAAGTTACCATAATATCTAATCTCCATTTTTTTCTAAATAGTCTAATTCTAGTTTGTGCTCTCTGCGAAGAACAGCCTCCGCTTCTAGATAATCCAGCTTATCCATCAAACCAGCATCATAGATTCGAGATAGTTCAATCTTCATTAATTCAATGTCATAAAGACGTTTGCCCATATAGACAAGAATGCCGAACTGTTTTGAGAAATTGTTGCACATCGTAGAGTGTTTTCATAGATTTCATTTTTAGCAAAATAATCAGAGTTTTTCAATAGTTCCCAGGGAAGACTTCCTTTTTACTGCTTACTAATTTTCTTAATACTCTGATAGAGAAGATACCCAACAATCATTCCAACAAAATTCTGCAACAAATTGTGAGGAATATCTGTCAGAGCTACACCCCAACCTTTCATCCAAGATGTCGCACATGCATATCCAGCTACCATGAGAAAAGTTGCTAAAACTAATCCAAGCCACTTCCATTTTCCTTTAAAACCTGCAAAGTAACCCTGCAAACCATGGAAAAGCAAGCTGAAGAACATCCAATGAGGATAGCCTGAAATCAGGTCAATAATGAAACCTCCTAGACCTCCGACAATAGCTCCTTCTCGTTTTCCATAATAAAAAGCAGTGAAAAAGATACCAGCATCTAAAAGAGTTAAGATTCCTGTTTGAGTTGGGATTTTGACAATATAACCTAAAACTACCGATAGGGCAGTCAGTATTGATAATAGGGCGATTTTACTTGTTTTTGTTTGCTTCATATTGTCTTACTCCATATTGATCTGCTTGTGCGATAGCACGGTAAACAAAGGCTTTAGAACTTTCAATTGCTGGTAATAGCTCCTCTCCCTTGACTAACTGACTAGCAATGCTCGATGCAAAAGTACATCCTGCACCAGCATTTTGTCCTTCTAAGACTGGATTTTCAAAAACTGTAAAATTCTTTCCATCATAAAAGACATCCACAGCCTTATCCTGACTTAGGCGATTCCCACCTTTAATAATGACTGCTGGTGCACCCAAGTCATATAATTTCTGAGCTGCAGACTTCATATCTTCTAAGGTTTCAATCTTTTGGTCTGCTAGCAATTCTGCCTCAGGTAGATTAGGTGTAATTACAGTCACATAAGGGAAAAAGCGAATCAACTCTTGACAGAAAGCTCGCTGACAGCAACATCATGCGTTTCCTTACAAACGAGAACTGGATCCAATACCACTGGAACTCCTGTGCGTTCCTTGATAAAGTTAAGAGCTTTTCTCAGCAACACCAACAGTCGGTAAGAGACCAATCTTAATCCCTCCAAAAGTCTACGCTCTTGAGACTATCCAACTGTTGTTGGAAAAATAGTCTCATCTGTCGGGAAAGACCTCAAAACCATTTTCCGTCAAAGCAGTTAAACAAGTCATAGCTACAAAAACCATGCAAACCATTTTAAAGTATAGGGTCGCAAGGTCAGCGGCTAGTCCACCACCACTAAAAAAATATCATTTCCTGAAAGTGCTAAAAATACGATTATTCTTCATAACGAATCTCCTTCAAATACAAACCATTGGGTGCTTTGCAGTCGGGACCTGCCAACTGTCTGTCTTTTTTTCTCCAAAAATTAGGTCAATCTGCTCAATGGGCATCCGATTGTTGCCAATTTTTTTCAGCAAGGTCCCAACCATATTTCGAATCTGCTTATAGAGGAAAGCCATTGCCAGAGAAAGGTAAAAGGTCAAAAAAATTGTCCTGTTTCGTCAACCCTAAGACTGGCTTCCGTGATCGTTCTTACCTTGTCCTCCACACTAGTTCCTGCATGCTGTAAAAACCAGTAAAATCATGTGTTCCCTTCTAGTTTTCTTTACAGCCATTTTTGCATCCGCTCCACATCTAGTGGATAGGGATAGTGGGTGGCATAATGACGTCTCATAGGATTTTTAGGACGCCCCATGTCCACAATAAACTCATAGGTCTTGCTGTGCTTGGCATAACGGCAATGAAAATCATCAGCCACTATCTCAATCGAAGTGACATCTATATCTTCAGGACTTTGAGTATCGAGAGCGAAGCGAAGCTTCTCCTCATCCATCTGATAGGGAAGATCAAAGTGGATGACCTGACCTAATGCATGAACACCACTGTCCGTTCGCCCAGCACCATGAATGGTAATGGCTTGTCCCTTATTTAATTTGGTTAAAGTTTTTTCAATTTCCTCTTGAACACTACGCGCGTGAGGCTGTCGCTGAAAACCAGCAAAGGCGTATCCATCATAGGAAATGATAGCTTTATATCTAGTCATGTGTCTATTTTATCAAGAAAATTTTCATGCAACAAGCTTGAAAATCAATAACTGTACGGGTACAGTTATTGATAAAATCTAATTCTTATCTAGATTTTATCATCATATATTTTCGTACAGGTACTTCAACCATTTGAACGATTTCAAATCCTTCTTTTTGGTAAAGATTGTAAGCTGTTTGATTTGCCTCGTAGACATTTAGAGAAATAGTATCTATGTCTTCATTTTCAAAGGCCAAAACTAACAAATTTCCTTAAAAGCCTGGCTACCTAATCCCTGACCCCTGTTTCTGAGGGATTGATAAAAAAATCTCCCGATATGAAGATTCCTGTCTTCTAGCCTGATTTTTCTGGATAAGCCCCTACAAACTCTTGTCCATCAAAGATTGAAAAAAATTCCTTCCAAATCTTGCAAGACTTGAATTGTCAAGGGAAAAGGAATCATTGGTCCCATCCATTGTTCTTGAAAAGGGTTTGCCGAGAGAGTTGGACCATTGACATACAAGTTGAGTGTTTTCTGTCTCACATTTTCTTCAAAAACGAATTGTCATCTTGACCTCACCATCTTATCTGTGTTTCTCCATTATACTATTTCTCCCTTTTTTTCCGAATAAATAAGTATGATTCATTTTTACTTTTTTCTTGTTGGAGCTATTATTGCTTCCTTTCTAGGTCTTGTCATTGACCGCTTTCCTGAGCAGTCTATTATCTTTCCTGCTAGTCACTGCGATTCCTGTCAGACTCGCTTACGTACCCTTGGATTTGATCCCAATTGTCTCTCAAGTAGTACATCGCTTTCGCTGTCGCTATTGCAAGTCAAGCTATCCCTTTTGGTATGCTCTCTTTGAGTTTGGATTGGGGCTTCTCTTTCTAGCTTTCTCCTGGGAATTTCTAACCTTAGGACAACTTATTCTGATAACTGCTGGCTTGACCTTAGGAATCTATGATTTCCAGCATCAAGAATATCCCTTGCTAGTCTGGCTGACCTTTCACCTAATTCTCATGGTTTGCTGTGGTTGGAATCTAGTTATGATTTTCTTTCTTATTCTGGGAATTTTGGCTCATTTTATCGATATCCGCATAGGTGCAGGGGATTTTCTCTTTCTAGCATCTTGTGCGCTTATCTTTAGTCTGACAGAATTACTAATTTTGATACAGTTCGCTTCTACAACTGGCATTCTAGCTTTTCTCCTGCAAAAGAAAAAGGAAAGACTCCCATTCGTGCCTTTCCTCTTATTTGCTAGCTGTATGATTATTTTGGGTAAGCTTTTGCTTTTAGGATAGTCAGGCCCTCTATGAGGGCTTTTTATTTTGTCGCCCTATTCCTTAGATAGCCTTCTCAATAAAGTTTCGTATGGTGGTCAAGCCATCTGGTGTGCCGATACTTTCTGGATGGTATTGGAAAGCATAGATAGGGAGCTTCTTGTGTTGAAATCCCATGATGACTTGGTCATCCATCGAACGAGCCGTAACTTCAAAGTCTGCAGGTAAATCCTCCACCATAAGACTATGGTAACGCATGACTGAACAGTTATTCTCTATCCCATGATAGAGGATGGATGGAGCTTCAAATTGGAGCTGACTTTGTTTACCATGCATGACCTTTGGAGCCAAACCTAGTTTTCCACCAAAAGCCTCTGCAATAGCCTGATGTCCCAAGCAAATCCCCAAAATTGGTTTTTCCCCAGCAAAATCTCGAATCATATCCTCCATTTTTCCAGCATCAGCTGGCCAACCAGGTCCAGGAGAAAAGACAAGAGCTCTTGCCTTTTCTGCTACTTGATAGAGACGAGGATCGTCGTTTCGCAAGACCTCAACGGGAGAAAAGGTTCCGATATATTGAGCTAGATTGTAGGTAAAAGAATCATAATTATCAATCAATAAAATCACAATTTTCTCCCTTTAATTTTGGAATGATTAGTTATTCTTAGCTTCAAGGTAGTCAGCAATAGCAGCAACATCCTTGTCTCCACGACCTGAGACATTGATGATGATAATCTCATCTTTACTTAGTTTTGGTGCACGTTTGACTGCTTCTGCGATAGCGTGTGAACTTTCAATCGCAGGGATAATTCCTTCTGTTTTACTTAACAAAAGCAAGGCTTGGACAGCTTCTTCGTCTGTTGCTGCAACATACTCTACACGACCAGAGTCTTTAAAGTAGGCATGTTCTGGACCAACCCCGGGATAGTCCAAACCTGCTGAGATAGAGTAGACTGGAGCAAGTTCTCCATCTTCCTTAAAGACTGCATAGGTCTTCATTCCATCAACAATTCCGACGCTACCCTTGGTCATAGTTGCTGCGTGCATGTCTGTATCAACTCCGTGACCAGCAGCTTCTACTCCAACCAATTTGACTTCTTCATCAGCTACATACTGTGAAAAGGCACCGATGGCATTAGAACCACCACCTACACAGGCAATAACGTAGTCTGGCAGACGTCCTTCTTTTTCCAAGATTTGACGACGTGATTCTTCACTGATGACTTTTTGGAATTCATGAACAATAGTTGGATAAGGGTGAGGTCCCACAGCAGAACCTAAAACGTAGAAGGCTTCAAGGTCATTCATCCATGCTCCAAAGGCTGCATCGACCGCATCCTTCAGAGTTCGTGTTCCTGTTTCAACTGCATGAACAGTTGCTCCCATCATCTCCATACGGAAGACATTGAGACGTTGACGCTCCACATCTTCTGCCCCCATGTAGACGTCACAAGCCATACCAAACTTAGCTGCAGCAGCCGCAGTCGCAACGCCGTGCTGACCAGCTCCTGTTTCTGCAATGACACGTTTTTTACCCATACGTTTAGCAAGAAGGATTTGTCCCAAAACATTGTTAAGTTTGTGAGAACCCAAGTGGTTAAGGTCTTCACGCTTGAGATAAATCTTAGCTCCGCCTAGGTGTTCTGTCAAGCTTTCTGCATAATATAACGGTGTCTCACGACCTGAATAATCCTTCAAGTAATGACGAAACTCAGCTAAAAACTCTGGATCATTCTTGTACTTATCAAAAGTCACTTCCAACTCATCCAACAAAGCCTGAATCGGCTCAGGTACAAAACTACCACCAAATTGTCCAAAAATATCCTTTAGTTGTCATAAAATTTTTCCTCTTTTTGTCTATTATTCGCAAAATATGAAAAAAAGCCCACACACGGAATCCACTTCCATGTGAGGGGCGTTAGTAACGCGGTACCACCTCAATTATAAAGAGACTATCCCCTTTACATCTCTGCCTTGTCTATCAACAAGTTGCACTATAAGGTGTGCACACCGAATTTTCATTGTTTCAAATTCATTTTTTCAAATCAGCCCAATTTCACTATTTTCAACCACCTGTTCGCAGCAACCACAGGCTCCCTGAAGATCTAAAATAATTACTTTTCTGATTTGTTGAAATTATTATATGTCATTATCTATTCTTTGTCAATGATTTTTAAACGATTATTTTGAAGAAGCAAGAATTTCTTCAGAAACTTTAACAAAAGTCTCAATGATATAGTCTACTTCTTCATCCGTTAATTTCGTGTGAAGCGGTAATGTAATTTCATTTTCAAAGAAAGCATAAGCTCGCGGATAATCTGCCATGTCAAAGCCAAGATTCTTATAGGCTGTCAAAAGCGGAAGCGGTTTGTAGTGGACGTTACTTGCAATTCCTGATTTGGCCAATTCTTGGATGATTTGGTTGCGTTGTTCGAGACTTGCTCCTTCTACATGGGTGATGTAGAGGTGACGACAAGATTCTACAGTATCTGTCTCATGCGCCAATGGGATGAATGCGAGAACCTGCAAATCCACGGTCATAGCGAGCTACAATGTCCTTACGACGTTGTAGTAAAGTAGGATAACGGTCCAACTGTACCAAACCAAGTGAAGCCATGATATCTGTCATGTTGCACTTGTAGGCTGGTGTTACGATATCGTATTCCCATGAACCCTAGTTGCATCTTGGCAAGAGCATCCTTAGTTTGACCATGAAGAGATAGGATTTGGAATTCCTTGTACATTTCTTCATCGTCAATAGCTGGATTTGCTTTCCAAGTCGCACTTCCTCCCTTCAGCAGTTGTAAAAATTCTTAACCGCGTGGAAAGAGAATGATGTAAAGTCTGCAATTGAACCAGCTGGTTGTCCCTTTATAGGTTGAACCCCAAAGCATGGGCACTATCAGAGACAATCACGATACGGTTAAAGGCTTTTTTTGCCACTTACTAGCGAGCTGTAAAGAGGTCACGTTTCTTTTTCTACAACTTGGAACAAACGGTCGTAGTCACAGATAATACCCTGCTAGCTCTACCGGTATGATGACTTTAGTCTTCTCAGTAATAGCTTGTTCCAGCTTGGTCATAGTCCATTTCAAAGGTATCACCTTGGATATCAACCATCACTGGTGTCGCACCTACGTGAGTAATGACACTACATGATGCTGTATAAGTCATAGCTGGAACGATGACTTCGTCACCAGGCCCTACTTCAAGCACGCGCAAGATCAATTCAAGAGCTGCTGTTGCAGAGTTGAGGCAGACTGTTTTAGGTGTCTGAGTATAGACGGACAGACGACGTTCTAACTCTTTTTGTCTTTAGGTCCTGTTGTGATCCAACCAGAACGGAGGGTATCGGCTACCTCAGCAATTTCTGCTTCGGTAATATCAGGTGGTGAAAATGGAATATTATAATTTGGCATTGATTTACTCCTTTAAATTGTGGCTACTTTATTTTAAAACTTCAACGACCGTCTGCAACATGATTTTGATATCACCTATGAAACTAAAATCACGCAGATAGGCTAGGTTAAAGTGCATTTTCTCTGGAAGAACTCTTTCTACATAAGCCTGATCAACTGTCATACCTTTTGCCGTCATTTGACTGATAATAGTATCCTCGTCCTTATAGTTGATACTAGCCAGGGACGTAATTCCCGCCGGCAATAACAAGGTCGCCATCATCTCAGGACTATATTGCTCAGTGTAGCGTGGTACTTCAGGTCGTGTTCCTACAAAGGACATCTCTCCTTTGAGGACATTGACCAATTGTGGCAATTCATCCAAACGAACACGTCGAATGAAATTTCCAACTTTTGTGATGCGACTGTCATTGGCAGAAGTTACTAGGCTTCCTTTTTTATCCGCATCTGTCACCATGGTCCGGAACTTCCAAATCTTGAAATGTCTGTTGTACTGGGTTACCCGTTCTTGCTTGTAAATAACAGGCCCCTTACTATCGAGTTTGATCCAGATACTTAGAACAATGAATAAGGGTGAGGTCAAAAACAATAGGACCAAGGCTAGTAAGAAATCCAAACAACGCTTGAGGATCAGGCTTCCTTTTCTTTGAGAGACTAGCTGGTAGTAAGGTTCAACCTCGCTTAATTGCATCTCTAGGGGTAGTTCATCCCATTTCAGCATGCATATTCTCCTCTGTTTTTAGTATAGTAAAATTTATCAATATCCTTCATTATACCACAAATTAGATAGCTAGGTGAAAGAAATCTAGCTTTTTTAAATCTTCCTTTTAAGATAAGGCTCCTGCTTGTAAGCTATACATCTTGTGATAAGTTCCACCTAAAGTCAAGAGCTCCTCGTGTGTTCCACTCTCGATAATCCGGCCCTTATCTAAGACATAGATACAATTAGCATCTTGGATGGTAGAAAGACGATGGGCGATGGCAATGGTTGTCCGCCCTTTTCGCATCTTTTCTAAGGAATTCTGAACTAGAGTTTCTGTTTCCGAATCAATATTAGCTGTCGCTTCATCCAAAATCAAGATTTTAGGCTGACTGGCGACTGTTCTGGCAAAGGCAAGAAGTTGACGTTGACCAGTTGAAAAGCTAGAACCTCTCTCTGAGACAGGAGAGTCGTAGCCTTGAGGCAATTCTTGAATAAAAGCATCTGCATCCACAAACTCTGCTGCCGCCTTAACTTCCTCATCGCTAATTTCTTGGTACATGGCGATATTAGACTTGATAGTTCCATGATAGAGGAAGGGTTCCTGCAAGACAAGACCCATGTTTTTTCTTAGTTCTTGATGGCTATAGTTACGAATGTCTACATTATCAATCAAAACCCGTCCTGACTGAAATTCGTAAAAACGCATCAGGACATTGATAATAGAGGACTTCCCTGAACCTGTATGTCCCACAAAGGCAATGGTTTCCCCCTTCTTGACTGAAAAGGAAATATCGTCCAAAATTTGATTTACTCCATCATAGGAAAAACACACGTTCTCAAAACGAATATTTCCTTCTCTGATTGCTAGCTCACTGTCAGCTTGGACAGGTTCATAATTGCTTTGATCAATCAGTGCAAAGACTCGCCCTGCTGATACCATCGAAGTCTGAAGAATTGAGAAGTTTTGCGTGACCTCTATCAAAGGATCAAAGAGACGATTGATATACTGGATAAAGGCATACATGGTACCTGCTGTCATCCCGATATAGAGGCCTCTATATCCGAAATAGGCCATGAGAACTGCATAACCTAAGAGCTTCAACAAACTCATGGCAGGACGTAAAAAGAGGGCGTCCAAGGCTACTGAACGGTTGGCATAGACGTAGTGTTCTTCATTAATCTCATCAAATTCTTCCTGCAGGCGTTTTTCTTGATTAAAGGCTTGAATAATTCGAATACCTTCAATACTTTCTGCCAACTTGCTATTTATATCTGACAAAAAGCTTCTCGTTTTTTCGATGATTTTAACTGATTTTTTTCGGTAGAGATTAACCAAGATAAAAATCAAAGGTAGAAATAGAAGAATCAAACCTGTCAAACGAAAATCCAGTACCATCATAGTATAAAGAGTTGTCACAAAAATAAAAATCGCTGAAATAAAGCTAGACAACAGCCCTGAAAACATATCACTGATGGTCTCTGTATCATTGGTCAATCGTGAAACGATAGAACCTGAAGGTGTCTTGTCAAAATAAGACATGCCTAGTCTTTCCATATTAGCAAAGGCATCTCTGCGAATATCTCTAACAATGCTATAAGATACACGCGCAAACAGTAGATTACCTATATATTGAATCAAGGTTTGTAGGATATAAAGACCATAGTATGCTATCAAAACAGTAACAGCAAACTGACTCAGATTCCCCAGATACTGGTCAATAAAGTGTGAAGCAACCAGAGGAATGATACTCTTGATAACCGTTGTTACTAGGAGAAATGATAGGGCTAGCAGGGCTAAGAAGCCATAGGGCTTGAGATAACCAAGCAATCGTTTCAATACTGTCCATTGTTCTTGCTTATTCTGCATCTTCTTCCCCTTTCATTTCCAATTGTTGGGACTGATAGGTCTGGGCATACCAACCATCCAAGGCTAGTAAGTCCTCATGAGTCCCACGTTCGATAATCTGTCCATTTTGCATAACCAAGATCAAATCAGCGTGGACAACTGCACTGAGGCGATGGGCTGAGATGATTGTTGTTTTGTTTTCGCGAGTGGCTTTAAGATTATCAATAATAGCATACTCGGTCTTGGCATCTACAGCCGATAAGGAGTCATCTAAAATCAAGATATCAGGATTTAAAATCATAGCACGGGCCATGGCAAGACGTTGCTTTTGACCACCAGACAAACTAACTCCCTTTCACCGATAATCGTATCGAATCCCTGAGGCATATCCACAATATCATGATAAACTTGGGCTAATTTGGTCGCATATTCAACGTCAGATAGAGACAAGTCAGGATTACCAAAAGCGAACATTTTCTAAAATAGAACTAGCAAAAAGAAACTGGTCTTGAGGAACATAACCCATGAGACCTCTAAGGTCGCTCAGACGATAGTCTCGTATATCATGCCCATTGAGGTAGATGGCTCCTTGATTGACATCGTACTCTCGTAAGAGTAGCTTCATCAGCGACGTCTTACCTGAACCAGTCTGTCCTACCAAGCCCAGTGTTTGTCCCTTTTCTAGACTAAAGTGAATCCCATGAAGAGTTTCTTCATTTTCATATGAAAAACTATCAATTGCATATTCCAAACGTCCATTTTCAATCTTGGAAATGGGAGCTTCTGGATCTTTAACGGGCGACTCTTGAGACAAGAGATTTTCAATGCGCTGGTATGAAACCTTCCCTCTTTGAGTGATATTAAAGAGAAAACCAATTGCCATCAAGGGCCAGACCAGCATATCTAAGTAAGAGATAAAAGTGACTAGATTACCGACAGTGACATTTCCTTCTTGGACCATGAAAGAACCAACCAAAAGTGTTAGAACATAAGATAATCCTACAAATAAGAGAACCATTGGATCAAACAAGCTGTCGTATTTCATGGTTTGCAAGTTCTTTTGGAAGGTTAGTTGATTGACTTCTTGAAAAGCATCCAATTCATGGGCTTGATAGCCGAAAGACTTGGTCACCTTAATACCAGCTACAGATTCCTGAACCTTGTTGTTAAGTTCAGAAAAAGCTTCCTGAGATTCGTTAAATGCTTTATGGGTCTTTCTTCCCAGACGACTGGTCGCCATAGCCATAAAGGGCAGGGGTAAAATAGCCACCAAGGTCATTTGCCAAGAAATACTAAAAAGCATGGTCAACAAGGTAACAAGTGCAGTGATAGAAGCATCGACCGCTGACATGACTCCTCCACCTGCAAGACGGGTTAGAGCATTGATATCATTAGTCGCATGTGCCATTAAATCTCCAGTTCTATAGGTCTGGTAAAAAGCCGGAGACATCTTTGAAAAATGTTCAAAGAGACGTGAACGCATGATTTGTCCTAAACGATAGGAAGTCCCTAAGATATACATGCGCCAAACATAGCGCAGGTAGTACATCCCAAAGGCCGCTAGGAGCAGATAGATAAGATTCAGCAACAGATCCGACTGAGTCAAATTTCCCAAAGTGATGGCATCAATGACATGCCCCATTACCATGGGAGGAATGAGGTTGAGAACAGCTACCAAACTAAGAGCAACTATCCCAACTAAATAACGACGTTTTTCTAATTTGAAAAACCACCATAGTTTTTTAATGATGAACATAAACTTCCTTTCTAATTGAAAAGGGAAACCTGAGGCATGAACCCCAGGTTTTCTTTATTCATAACTTACAACAAATACTTTTTCCTTTATCGTACGCTTCGATAAAGATATTCATTGAGTAAAAATCCTCTTCCTTTTACTCGCCTTCCATAAATTACTCCTTATTATAAACGAAAGAGGGTGTTTTTTTCAAACCATACGTTGGGGAAATAGTTCTTTTTTTGGTATAATATAGTCAATAATCTGAATGAAAAAGGAAGTAATATGAAACTTATCTCATGGAATATTGATTCCCTAAACGCTGCACTCACGAGTGACTCTGCGCGTGCTAAATTGTCACAAGACGTCCTCCAAACCTTGGTTGCTGAAAAATGCTGATATCATAGCTATCCAAGAAACCAAGCTTTCAGCTACAGGGACCTACTAAAAAAACACCTAGAAGTATTGGACAAGCTCTTTCCCTGGATATGAAAATACTTGGCGCTCTTCTCAAGAACCTGCTCGTAAAGGTTATGCTGGAACTATGTTCCTCTATAAGAAAGAACTAACTCCAAGCATCAGCTTCCCAGAAATCGGTGCACCTTCTACCATGGACTCGGAAGGACGAATCATTACCCTAGAATTTGATACATTTTTCGTAACTCAAGTTTACACACCAAACGCTGGTGATGGACTCAAACGCTTGGAAGAACGTCAAGTCTGGGATGTCAAATATGCAGAGTACTTGGCTCAACTAGACAAGCAAAAACCTGTCCTAGCAACAGGAGACTACAATGTTGCCCACAAGGAAATTGACCTTGCCAACCCCGCCAGCAACCGCCGTTCACCAGGATTTACAGACGAAGAACGTGAAGGATTTACAAACCTTTTAGCCAAAGGATTTACAGACACCTTCCGCCATATCCATGGAGACGTTCCAGAGCGCTACACTTGGTGGGCACAACGCAGCAAGACTTCAAAAATCAACAACACAGGCTGGAGAATCGACTACTGGCTCACAAGTAACCGTGTAGCAGACAAGGTTACCAAGTCAGACATGATTGACTCCGGTGCACGCCAAGACCACACACCGATTGTGATGGAAATTGAACTTTAAGGATTTTATTTATGAACTTCAATGCAGTTATTCCCGAGTTTATAGTCTCAAATTTAGAACAGTCTCGTTCCTTCTACTGCGATTTACTGGGTTTTTACGATCGAATACGAGCGACCAGAAGAAAAACTTCCTCTTCTTATCGCTTGAAGATTGCCAGCTAATGTTAGAGGAGGGGACAGATGAAGAATTAGTTGAACTGACCTACCCCTTTGGTCGTGGAGTCAACATTTCCTTTGGCATAAAGGATGTTCCTCGACTCTATCAGAAATTAATCGAGTCTAACTATCCTATTCATCGTCCATTGACCAAAAGAGAATTTCGTGTTGGTGAGAAGTATATCTATCCTCATGAATTTGCAGTTTTAGATCCAGATGGCTATTTTTTAAGATTTAGCGAATAAGATAATTGGAGACTAGACGGAAAAAAAGTAAATATAAAAAAAGAGGCTTATGCCTCTTTTTTATATTTCTAAATTCTAATTCTTTTTTCTTCTGAGCGCTCACCTGTTATAAACATAGTAAAGGTTGCTTTGCAGACATTTTTTCCATCTTGGTTGATGAGGTCTACATCGACGACACAGGTGGTGCGTCCTTTATGGACACATTCTCCCTTGATGGTCAATTCATCTCCGAGATATCCTGCTTTTAAGTAATTGATGGAAGACTGTAAGGTTACAACATCTAAATCAAGAGAAATAACGACTAAGCCACTGATTTGATCACACAGAGTATAAAGATAACCTCCGTGGGCATTGCCATAATAGTTAAGAGAAGAGTTGACAACCTTAGTGGTAACAGTCACATGTCCATCTCTCATTTCCTTGATTTCATAATTTTCAAAAGCCGATATGGCATCAAAGTGAAAATCCTTCATACATTCCTCCTGGTCTTTCAAACGCTATCATACTACTTTTTATACTAGTATGCAAGAGGAAGGTCCTGACTATTGAATGATGCCGACTGCAGCTACAAAGCGCATGAAGGCTACTTGCCCTTCTGCTGTTTGTTTATAAACACCTGCATCTTCGAGGACTCGGGTAAAAATCTTCCCGACTGATTCTTTGACGATATCTAAGGCCTCTTCTTTATCAGATAAGCCTGGATGACTTTCTTTCAACTCATCCGCCCACTCTTGGTGATAGGCTGCAACAGAAACGCCCTCTCCGACTAGATAAGCTGCCACCTGCTCCACTTCTTCCTTCAAGCGTGGTGGTAAGATAGCCAATCCCATAACTTCAATCAAGCCAATATTTTCCTTCTTGATATGCTGGACATCCTTGTGGGGATGATAGATACCATCTGGATGCTCTAGAGATGTTTGATTATCCCGCAAGACCAAATCCAACTCAAACTGCTCATCTCGTTTACGGGCTATCGGTGTAATGGTATGGTGCGGTATTCCATCGCTTTCTGCCAAAATCTGAACACTCGGATCTGAGTATTGACGCCAAGCCAGTAAGATTTTATCCGCTAGGTCCGTCAAATCCTCTTTAGAATATGAAGTCAATCGAATGACGGACATGGGCCATTGAACAATCCCTGCTTTGACAGATTCAAAACCTTCAAAGGTAAAGCTTTTCTGAATAGGAGCCACTTCCATTGGGAAGACATGACGACCACCTTGATAATGATCGTGCGTCAGAATGGAACCACCCACGATTGGTAAGTCAGCATTTGAACCAGCAAAGTAGCCTGGAAATTGCTCCACAATTGCTAACAAACGTTCAAAACTTTGGCGACTAATAGCCATAGGACGATGCTTGCTATCTAGGAAAATACAGTGCTTATTAAAGTAAGCGTAAGGCGAATACTGGAAGCCCCACTCCTGGCCAGAAATATCAAAACGTATAATCCGGTGATTGCTTCTAGCTGGGTGATTGACACGACCATGATAGCCTTCATTTTCCATGCAAAGCTGACATTGAGGATAGTTACTGGATTTAACCAACTTAGCTGCCGCAATCTCTTTTGGATCCTTTTCAGGTTTAGACAGATTGATGGTAATCTCCAGTTCACCATAGTCAGACGGTACACGATAAGCAATATTCTTTGCGATGGCCTTTAGTTTGATGTAGTCATTCTTCTGACTGAGTTGGTAGAAGTCCGCAATCGCCTGCTCTGGTGACTGGGCATAAGTAGCCCAAAAGTCTCGATTAACCTGACTTGGACAAGGCGTTACCAAGTCCATGAGGTCTGCACCGAGAATCTCACGCGCTGCCAGACTATCTTCAATCGTTTCCAAGCGAACTGCTTCCTCAACAAGCTGATCTTTAGTTCAATCAAATCATTTTGTCAGTCTCTAACCTAAAACACCATCTCCACCTCGTGCCAAGACACGATTGGTGTTAGGTAGATTCGATCCATTTCCTCAAAAGCACTTTCTTTCAGCAATAACTTCCGTGATAAATGCATCTAGAACTCCTGACTCAATATTGATTTTACTTTCTAAATAGAATTTGGACAGCATCTTAAATCCTGAAAACTTGTTCTGTTTTATTTAAGAAAGACTGTGCTGGTGTATTTTCAAGTTCAAATACAAATTAACTGGTATCCCAGCTCTATATCGCCTAATCCCTGCTTCACTATCCCCATTGGAGTGTTTCAACTTCCAACACAGCATCACCAACCAAAGCCAAGATACGATTATTTAGATAGATGCGGTCAATCTCTTCGTATTGGCTTTCTGCGATAACTTGGGATACAAATTTTTCTACTAAGGTCACTTTAAAGCCTCCTTCTGATTAATCGAGGATGTGAGTGCCACCTGCAACTTCAGCAATATAGAAGCTTGGAGCATAGCCAACAATTTCCTCGTAGTGCTTGCCTACAGCTTCCTTTAAAGGCCTCAACAACATCTTTTTGCACCAAGGCAATGGCACATCCACCAAAACCTGCCCCTGTCATACGAGCACCAAGAACACCTTCCTGAGCCCAAGCTGTGTGAACAAGGGTATCTAATTCCAAGCCAGTTACTTCATAGTCGTGCTCAAGTGAAACATGAGAAGCATTCATCAAACGACCAAACTTGTCTAAATCTCCTGCTTGAAGAGCGGCTTGAGCTTTGAGGGTACGTTGATTTTCAAGAACTGCATGGCGGGCACGTTTCAAGCGATTTTCGTCTTTGATGAGATAGCTGTATTCATCAAAAGCCCACTCGTCCAATTCGCCCAAAGTTTGGATATCCAAAGTCACTTGGAGTTCTTCCACTGCTTTTTTTCACATTCAGCACGACGTTCGTTATATTTAGAATCTGCTAGCTCACGACGCTTTGTTAGTGTTCATGATAACAACAACATTGTCCTTCAAAGTCCAGAGGCACTAAGTCATACTCTAGAGTATTTAGTATCCAGATAAATAGCACGTTGGTCCGCACCCCATACCGATCGCAAACTGGTCCATGATACCAGAGTTAACACCAATAAAGTTATTCTCTGTCAATTTCCCGATTTTTTTACTAAATCTAGACGATCCAATTTTAGGTCAAAGAGATACTCTGCCACGACACCCTGTCAAAGAGTTCCAAGGATGCTGAAGAAGACAAACCAGCACCATTTGGGATATTCCCATGGACATAGAAAATCAAACCCTTTATCAATCACATGTCCAGCTTCTTGCAAGAAAGTGAAGGACACCTTTTTGGATAGTTGGTCCAGTCATGTTCCTTCTCAAATTTGAGGTCAGCTAGAGGAACTTCGATGATTCCCTTTATCTTCAAAGTTTAGCTGAGTAGAAACGCAAAACTTGGTCATCACGTTTGCGTGCAGCTCCCGTAAGTACCTAGTGAGATAGCAGCTGGGAAAAAAACATGACCTCCATTATAGTCTGTATGTTCACCCAATTAAATTGATTCGACCTGGTGAGAAAGAAAGGTTTGATCTGCTTCTTGGCCAAAAAAACAGCCAAAGAAAGTCTTTACGGAGTGCTTCAGTAGTAAGATGTTGTGTCATAATGATTCTCCTTTGTCCATTTGTTAGGTAAAAAAAGTTTACCTTGTAATCGTTTTCTTCTATTGTACCCAAGGGTTTTGCTTTGGTCAACATTTTTACCGATATTTTACTAAACTATGAGTAAAATTATAGAAAAATATGATATAATAACCTAAAAAGGAGGGTAATTATGGCTACACTAAAAGATATTGCCCAGTTAGCTTCTGTCTCCATTGCGACTGTATCCCGTGTCCTCAATCGCGATCAGAGTTTGTCCGTAACCGAGGAAACTAGACATCGTATCTTAACAGTTGCTGAAGAATTGGGTTACACCAAGCACCTCAAAACTGGTGAATCGCATAAATTAAAACAAAAAATTGCCATCATCCAATGGGTAAGCGAACAAGGAGAATTGGAAGATCTCTATTACTACCAGATTCGTCTGGGGATTGAAAAAAGAGCCCAAGAGTTAGACTATGAAATCTTGCGCTATTTTAATGACCAGCCCTTTACCCTTAGCGAAGAAGTCATTGGTATTCTCTGTATCGGAAAATTTAGCCAGACTCAAATTGCTTCTTTTGAGGAATACCAAAAACCTCTGGTCTTTCTGGATAGTGATACTTTAGCCCTAGGGCATACCTGTGTTATTACGGATTTCTACAATGCTGTTAAACAGGTTATAGATTTTTTCACTAGCCAAGGATTCGATAAGATTGGTATCCTCTCAGGAATTGAAGTTACAACCGACCAAGAAGAACTAATCCAGGACAAACGCTTAGAAAACTATAAAGCTTATATTCAAGAAAAAGGTATTTACTGTGAAGATCTTGTCTTTCAAGGAAGCTTTAGTGCCCAGTCAGGCTATGACTTGATGAAAGAAGCTATTGAAACCCTAGGTGATAATCTTCCTACAGCTTTTTTTGCATCTAGTGATAGTTTAGCTATTGGTGCCCTTCGTGCCTTACAAGAAGCTGCAATTCCCCTACCTGAGCGTGTGAGTTTGATTTCCTTTAACGATACCATTCTCACCAAGCAAGTCTTTCCGCCTCTCTCTAGTATCACCGTCTACACCGAAGAAATGGGGCGCACTGGTATGGATATTCTTAATAAAGAAGTTCTCCACGGTCGCAAAGTTCCTAGCCTAACTATGCTTGGAACTAGATTGACTTTACGAGAAAGTACCTAGATCAAAATAAAAAAACGGCTAAAGAGTTCTAGAACTCTTTAGCCGTTTTTCTAGTCAATGACAATGATAGATTTAATAGCCTTACGCTCATCCATATCCTTATAGGCTTGGTCGATCTCTTCCAAACTATAAGAATGTGTAAAGACACGACCCGGATTAATGTCTCCATCAAGGACAGCTTTTAGCAAGATTTGTTTATCATAGGTTGTTACCGAAGCTGCACCACCAGCCACTGAGATATTTTGGGCAAAGGTTGAACCTATTGCTCGATTATTGTAGTGAGGTACTCCGACAAATCCCATACGACCACCATTATGGAGAACACCCAAAGCCTGATCAATAGCTGCTTCTGTCCCAACGCACTCAAGTGCAGCATCTGCACCTCCACCAAGTATTTCTCGAACCTTAGCAATGCCTTCTTCCCCACGTTCTTCTACGACTGCAGTCGCCCCAGATGCCAAGGCCATTTCCTGACGATCCTTGTAACGGCTCATGAGCACGATTTGTGAGGCTCCACACATTTTAGCTGCGATGACTGCACATTGCCCAACTGCTCCATCCCCGATAACGACCACCTTGTCACCTTTTTGCACATTAGCCACACGCGCTGCATGGTAACCTGTTGGCATAACATCTGCTAGACTTAAGAAAGATTTGAGCATAGCCTCTGTATAGTCAGAAGGTTGCCCAGGAATTTTGACTAGGGACCAATTGGCATAATGGAAACGAATATATTCTGCTTGAACACCAGTAGACCAGTTGCTATTACCCAAATGACGATCACAAGTTCCATCAAAGCCATCATGACAGGCATCACATTCCCCACAACCATGTGTAAATGGAGCAATGACAAAATCCCCTGGTTTCACTGTCGTTATAGCCTCTCCAATTTCTTCGACAATTCCGATAGCTTCATGACCACTGTTTCAAACGGCCTTCTTTTGATATTAGGGATTACGATATGTCCATAAGTCCGTACCACAGACACAGGTTCTCACGATACGGATAATAACATCATCTGCTTCGCTTAATCTGCGGACGATCGATTTCCTCAATACCTACCTGACCTGCCTTTGTATATACTGCTGATTTCATAAAAACAATCCTCTCTGTTTCTTACTAATTTCTAGTATACACTTTTTATAGCCCATTTTGTAAGAGGAAAAATCTTTCTAAGGAAGCTTTTTTTAATCGATTATCCCCACTATCTAATGATTATAGAAATTAGACTAGCTTAAAAAAAGATAAAAAAATCTTTCTGCTGTTTCTGGTTCTTGATGATTATGAAAGAGTGTACTTCCTTGGTCCAATTCTTCTATGCTCTTCATTTCATCTTCTGTTAACTCAAAAGTCAAAAAAATATCAAAATTCTTTTGCATCCGTTCTTTTACGAACAGACTTAGGGAATGACAACCACGTTACTTTTGGAGTAAGAAATCGTAGGGCTACTTGAGCTACGGATTTGCCATATTTTTTTCTCCAATCTCCTTTCAAGAGAGAGTATTGAAGAAATCATTTTTTTCCCTTCAGCAAAAGGGACTCTCAAGATTCAATTTGACAATTATACTTTTCTCCAAATACTTTTTTTGGCTTCTTTTTTTGTTGATAGAATACATGAGTTTCTATCTGATTGATAGCTAGCTTGATCTCCACAAAATACTGAAGATCAATAAAGCGATTTGGGTGAAAAAGTTAGAAACACCAATGGCACGGACCTGCCCTGCCTTATAGGCTTCTTCCATAGCTCTGTATGTGCCATAGTAATCACCGAAAGGTTGGTGAACCAACAAAAGATCAATATAATCTGTTTGAAGTTTTTTTCAAGGATTTCTTTCAATCGAATCCTTGGCCTTTTTCATAGCCAGCATTCGAAATCCAAATCTTTGTCGTAATGAAGAATTCTTCACGTGAAAGACCCGATTCCAAGATAGCTTCTCCCACACCTGCTTCATTGCCATAGATTTGAGCGGTATCAAAAGAACGATATCCAACCTCGATAGCATCAAGAACTACTCGCTTTGTTTCATCTACTGGTGTCTGAAAATACTCCCAAATCCTAGTTGAGGCATTTTGACATTGTTGTTTAAGGTCTTGTAATACATATTTTTTCCTTACTACTTTTGATACTTTTAGTTTACACTCATTTTACCTATTAGTATACAAGCAAATGAAAAATAGTATCAACCTTTCCAAAACTTCTCTAGTGTTCGTGAGCTTTTATGCCTTCAATATCTTCAAGGCATCGTTTGTGTTGGGCATGATTCATTGGACTACTATCCACTTCAATAGTAATATTGTGAACTCCATTTTGTCTTAAAAAATAGCGTACATCTTCTTTACTATCTTCCATGCGCATCCAATCCTCTATACATAAGTGAACGATAGCATTATTTTCTAGGCCATCCATGGACCATATATTCAATTGGTTGATACTTTTGACATTTTCAACTGATAATAAATCCTGCTCTAGCTTTTCGCTATCGAGCCCCTCAGGAACTGCATCTAGGAATATCTTAAGACTAGACCAAAAACGAGGGATAGCTTTCCAGAGTATAAAGCTAGAAATTAAAAGGGATAGAAGTGGATCGAGGATGTACCAATCCGTTAGGTACAAGACCCCTGATACCACAATAACAGCTAGCCAACCTAAAATATCCTCCAGAAAATGAAGACTGAGAATGGACTCATTTTTAGTCTTTCCTTTTCGAACAATGAGACTAGCCAGTAAATTTATAATAATAGCAATAATTCCTAATACAAGCATTCCTTGATAATCTACTACTTCTGGTTTTATCAAGCGAGGAATATTCTCTATAATCATCATGAATGATCCTGTCAAAAGTATTACGGATGTCAGTATGGCTCCTAGAAGACTAAATCGTTTATAACCAAGAGTATAGCGCTTATCCTCCTGACGATTAGAGACTGTTTCTAGACAAGCAGATAAACCAATCGCAAGAGCATCGCCCAAATCATGAACAGCATCTGCTAGAACTGAACTAGAATTAAAAATACTTCCGAAAATAAACTCTAGCACTGAAAAACTCAAATTTAAGAAAAAAGCTACCCTTACAGCATGTTTTGTCTTCATATTCCTCATTCCTTTGTTATAATAGATTCATGAACATCTTGTTCATTATTATTATCCAATAAAACTCAATGAAAGGACAGAAGCAAGCCGTTCTCTTTGTACAATACTGAACAGTTTGTTCAAAGTGTCCATATGATTACTCAAGATCGTCGCATCACCAAGACTCGAAAAGCTATCTATGCTGCTTTTTACAATTACTAAATCAAAAAAACTTTGAAACGATTACCGTTCAGGAGATAATAGACATAGCAGATGTTGGTCGTTCCACCTTTTATAGCCATTATGAAAGTAAAGAATTACTCCTAGACGAGCTCTGCCGTTATCTCTTCCATCATCTTTTTGAACGTGAGGAAAATATAACTACAGAAGCTTATTTGGCTCATATCTTTTTGCATTTTAAGAAAAATCAAGACCATATCACCAGCCTCCTTTTCTCAAAAAATGACTACTTCCTCCGTCAATTACAGAAAGAATTGGAACACCATGTTTATCCCATGGTCGCAAAGGACTTACAAGTTTCCTATCCTAATATTCCTGCTTCCTATCTCAAGCATTTTGTCGTAACTAACTTTATCGAAACACTAACCTGGTGGCTCAAAAAAGGGAAATCTTATAAGGAAGACCAAGTAGTTGAATTTTATTTGGATGTTTTAGCTATGAACTCCCGATAACTTTCATTTTAGCTAGATAGACACTTTTAACAAGTCTCACTAAAGCATTGAGATTACACTAGCTGTCTTGTTAACACTTATACTACTTTTAATCTAATACAAAAACCCTATCTTATCTAAAAAGAAAGATGGGGTTTATGTTAGTATAAAGTCTATTCTACTTTTACTTTAGAAGAATTCCTTCTTGAAATAGGAAATCACGCGCTACTGTTTCGGCCGACTTGCCTTCCACACCAACCTGATAGTTGAGTTGACTCATTTGGCTTTCTGTAATTTTACCAGCTAGTTTATTGAGTACTGCTTCCAATTCTGGATGCTTCTTTAGTAATTCTTCTTTCATCAGTGGCGCTCCTTGATAAGGCGGAAAGAGTTGTTTATCATCTTCTAAAACCACCAAATCATAACGAGCAATTTCTGCATCCGTTGAGTAAGCATCTGTAATTTGAATGTCACCTGACTGGATGGCTTGGTAGCGAAGGGCTGGTTCCATTGTTGCTACATTGAGATTCAATCCATAAACAGACTGCAAGCCCTTGTTTCCATCCTCACGGTCATTAAACTCCAGAGTGAATCCCGCCTTGAGCTGTCCTTCTACTTTTTTCAAGTCTGAAATCGTCTTAAGCCCATATTCTTGCGCAATTTTTTTAGGAACTGCTATAGCATAAGTATTTTGATAAGCCATGGGTTTAAGAAAAGCTAGTTGGTCCTGTTTGGCAATGCCATCACGAGCCACCTCGTAAACCTTTTCTGGGTCATGTCCAACTTCTGGAGATGGTTGGAGGAGACTCTCTGTCACTGTTCCAGAAAATTCTGGATAGATATCAATGTCCCCTTTTTTCAGCGCTTGGTAAAGAAAGTCTGTCTTCCCAAAATTGGGTTTAACCGTCACCGTCATATCCGTATTTTCCTCGATGAGAAGTTTGTACATATTCATGAGAATCTCAGGTTCAGGTCCTAACTTCCCAGCAATGACGAGATTGTCTTTCTCATTATGTGGAATCATGCTTGGAACATAACTAACTCCCAAACCAAGGACCATGACAGCAAAGGTCGAAACAATCGTACGCAACTTTGCCTTTTCCAACCATTTGAGAATGATATTAAAGAGAATGGCCAAGATGGCTGATGAGATTGCGCCGATTAAAATGAGACTAGCATTCCGACGATCAATTCCCAAAAGGATAAAGGAGCCCAATCCACCAGCTCCCACAAGAGCTGCTAGAGTCGCTGTCCCAATGATCATAACGGTCGCTGTTCGAACCCCCGATACAATGACTGGCATGGCAAGTGGAATTTCAAACTTCTTGAGTCGCTCCCACTTGGTCATTCCAAAAGCAATCCCTGCCTCCTCAAGACTAGGATCAATGCCGTTCAGGGCTGTGATTGTATTTTCCTAAAAATCGGGAAAATAGCGTAAATGACAAGGGCTGTGAGTGCTGGTAAGGTTCCAATCCCCATGAAAGGAATAAAGAGCCCCAACAAGGCCATTGAAGGAATGGTCTGGAAGATACCTGCAACTTGTAGCACCCAGGTCGCTGCTTTTTTGTGACCATTTAGATAAACCGCAAGTGGGATGGTCAGAAAAATAGCGACCAATAAGGTCAAAAGAGATAATTGCAGGTGTTGACCCAGAGCTGTTACCCATTCACTAAATCGCTCCTGAAAGGTTGAAATGAAATTAGACATGAAGGCCACCTCCAAACAAGTTTGCTACAAAGTCTGTCGCAGGTGCTTGTAAAATTGTTTCAGGGTCAGCAACCTGACAAATTTCCCCATCCTTCAATACTGCAATTCTATCTGCTAATTTTCACTGCCTCGTCCGTATCATGAGTAACGAAAAATAGTGTCATCCCAAATTCCTTTGATGCAAGTCTTTGTCAGAGTCTTGGAGACTGTTTTGCTTGAGATGGCATCTAGAGCAGAGAAAAGGCTCATCCATAAGGAGAATCTTGGGTTGTCCAATTAAAGCACGAACAATCCCTACCCTTTGTTGCTCTCCTCCCGATAACTCACTAGGCATGCGCTTTGCATACTCTACAGCAGGCAGACCCACCTTGTCCAATAGTTCTTCTGTTTTAGAGGCTATTTGGCTTTTAGTCCACCCTTTCATCTCTGGAATTAAAGCAATATTTTCAGCAACTGTTAGATTTGGAAAAAGAGCAATAGCCTGTAAGACGTAACCTATTGATAGACGGAGTTCCCGTTCATCATAGTCCTTGATCCGTTTTCCATCCATGTAGATATTGCCATCAGTCGGCTCCAAAGAGACGGTTAATCATCTTGATCATGGTGGTCTTTCCAGATCCTGAAGGACCCACTAGCACCATGAATTCTCCATTTTCAATGCGGAGATTGACATCTTTTAAAATGTCCTTATCCGTGTAGCGCAAGGCTACATGTTTGTATTCAATCATGTTCTTCCTCGATAAGTTTTCTGTCTCTAAGAGTATCCAATAGGCTACTTGCCGGATGCCCTAGGACTTTTTCGATATCTGTTGAAACCCCAGCTTGTTCCCCAGCTTTAATCGCTGTATAAGTGCTGACCCAGGCATCGTACTCCCAAGTTTGTGCTGGCCATTTTTTCCGTGACTCATAAGCTTCTTCTACTGTTTCATCCACATACGCGATGGCCTTACCGGTCTCTTTTGAGAGAAGCGCTACGATTTCTTCCATGGAAAGATCCTCTGGCCCTGTCAAATTCAAGGTTTGATTTTCCCACTCCTTAGGATTTAAAAGAATCTCTGCTGCAACCCTAGATGTGTCCTTACGGGCAACAGCTGACACAAGACCACTGCCTGCCGGACCACGAATCTCTCCATTTTCAAGCGCCATATCAATCAGGAAGTCCAAGTAAAAATTATCTCTCAAAAAAGTGTAGGTGAACCCTAACTCCTTGATATAGGCTTCCGTCTGGGCATGATCTCGAGACAAGGTGAAAGTTGCCTTCTCATCTGCCCCATAAAAGGAGGTATAGACGATATGCTCTACTCCTGCTAGCTTTGCAGCATCTAAAAAGCCCTTGTGTTCCTTGACACGCTCTAGATTTTCCCGAGCAGAAACCATCAACAAGATATCGATCCCCTTCAAGGCCTCAACCACCTCTGGAGTATTGGCATACACTATTTTACGAATTTCCGCAGACGCGTAGAGTTTTGCACGCTCTGGACTTCGTGCTAGATGAATTGAAGCGATTCCTTTTTGATCTATAAGATTCGCCACATAGGAACCTAATTTCCCTGTTACCCCTGTAATACCAATCATAACTGCTACTTCCTTTCCCTAGATGTCATTCTCTTTAGACTTTAGATTTGAGATAATGCGCTCTTGATAGGCTTCAAATTCTAGGATTTCTTGATTGGAAAAGCCTTGGTAGAAAATCTCCCCCAGTTCCTTACTGACACGGTCTCCAATCTCTTTTTGCGCCCAACCCGAGGTCTGTCAAAGAGATATATTTTTTCCTTTTATCCTGCGTGCAAGGTTGAATCGTGACCAAACCTTGTTCTTCCAATTTCTTAACCATAGTGGTCAATGTATTATTGGCTAGACCCGTCGCAAGAGCGATATCGGTCGCAGTAGCGCACCCCAACTCTTGCTTCCACAAAATCGTTAAAATTTTTCCCTGTTCACTTCTGTATTGAGCATCTGGTTCCTTGCTCAAAAGTTTTTGAAAGATACGCCCATTCAACAAGCGAATCTGTAGAGCTTGATAGCCACCCAACATCTTGTCCATTTTGTCTCCTTTTTGTTCTATATCGAACTTTTTATATTCTACCTCTTTCCCTTTCATCTGTCAATTATTTCGATATAGAAATACTAAAAAACTTCCTACAAAAAAGTAGAAAGTTATCATTTTTATAAAATTAAACATGAATTACATCTGAAGCATTCCTCTTAAAGAAAGTACTATGGGCTAGATAAGGACCATACTTAGAATTTTGACTATAAACCAACCATAAAGGAAGAATAAAAAAACTTTTTATAAAGTAGAGTAGGCAAAAAGAGTAAAAAAAGCACTAAAACTAAGATTATTTAAATCAAAAAAATAAAGATAAAAAGACAATTGAAGTATTTAATAGGATATTAAATCCCGTAGCAAAACTGGCTGATAAGATATTCGTCTTAATCTGAGAATTAAATAGTTTGACAACAAATAAAGCTAATATAGAAGTGTTATAAATACAAATTGGCTTGTAGTCATGACGATAGAAAACTAAACATTTATGATTATAAAAAATAATCCCTCTGCTAAAATTACTCGCTTTGTTAATCCAAACATAGGAAACTCCACTGATATCTCTCCAAGGAACAAATAAATCTAATCTTCTAAGGTAAATTCCATCCTGTGTAATACAAAATTTCCAAGGAGAAAGAAAATTAATGCCAATGCCAACTAAAATTAATAAAAGAAGGGAATAAACTAACTGTGTTTGATCAAAGCTAAAAGCGTAATCAAATATAGTAATTGATTGAATTCCTCCCCCGGCAATTTGATTAACAACCAAAAAATATAAAACAACTATAAATATAACAATTCTATAGTAAATACTATGAAACCTCACACTTTTTAGCATAAATCATATTCTCCTAAATTATACAATCATCATCAAATAATACTTTATAAATTATATGACACTAGTATACCATTAAATACTCAAAGAGTATGAAATGATAGAAAGAGATATTAAAAAATAGAGCTTAGCCCAAGCTAAACTCTTTTAATTTTAATCTTCTTCCACCAAACGTTTAAACTCTGCTTGGATTTCTGTATTTTCTGTCGGTTTTAAGTACATGACCCCACCATTAGTTGTTGGCGAATGAAAGACAATAGCTTCTCCTGTGTTGGTTATAGCAAAGTAATAGCTATGAACATCTGGAAATTTATCCCAATTACTGTAGCGTTCCACAATTCGATACTGAGCAGTTCCTAAACCCGTATCTGAATACTCTACATTCATTTTTTCACTCGGACCATCCCCAAATGTATAGAGATTATCTGGACCAACATCTCCACCTGCAATCCCTTTTTTATAATTAGGTTGACCAAGTCTTTCACCCCATCCTTTTATAAACAGTTCAAGCTTTGCAGATTTTTCTGAAGTCCAAGGTGCTTTTTGTTCTGAAACACTTTTCGAAGTTTGAAATTCTTGCCAATCAAGTTGACTAAACTCCATCAATTCAGATGAAACCTTCTCAAAAGTATCATGTAAGTTGTTATTTCCAGGGATTCTAACTTCTTTTTCTTGAATCTTACTAGCTACTTCTTGATTTGAATTAAGGCGATAAAGGACACCGATTCCATCACCACTACCAGAGGACCAACTTAATTCTAGAATATCTCCTCCCTTATAGATGTTCATAGCATTTCTTGCACCACCATGACCTGCAACGAATCCTTCAGCTAAAAGTACAGGCTTCTCATTCTCTAAATAATAAAGACCTGTTAGGAAATAACTACCATCTAACTGCTCGACACCAACTAATAATTCCTCAACTCCATCCTCATTAAGATCAAGATATGCATAGCGCATTTTATCAGCCTGAAAAACAGCAGTTTCAAGAGCCCAACTATTTATTGGACGTTTAGATACCTTGAGACTTTCATATAGATTCATAATTGCAGAAGTATCTTTAGATGTAGATAGGATTTTTTCGTAATCATCAAAAACAGGTTTGTAAAAACTTCTATAATCTTTTTGAACAACTTCAACAGATGTAGTAGTGGTAGATGAAACTTGATTAGACACTGTAGAAGACTCATTACTACAAGCACCAGTAAGTAGAGCAAATGCCAGAAGACTAAGTAGAACAATTAATTTTTTTATTTTCATAATAAACTCCTTAATGGAAAAAAAATGATAAACATTAATCCTACAAGTATTATATCAGAAACAAAATGAAAATATAGATAGTAAAATTTAAAGAATATAAAAAAAGAGCTATAAAGCTCTTTAATGACGGAGAATAAGGGATTCGAACCCTTGCGCCAGTTACCCGACCTAACGATTTAGCAAACCGTCCTCTTCAGCCTCTTGAGTAATTCTCCTATTAATGGGCACGAGTGGACTCGAACCACCGACCTCACGCTTATCAGGCGTGCGCTCTAACCACCTGAGCTACGCGCCCAAGTTAAAAAACTTGGTAAAATGAACTAAGTTCAAAGCGGGTGACGAGAATCGAACTCGCGACAACAGCTTGGAAGGCTGTAGTTTTACCACTAAACTACACCCGCATTGATAAGAAAAATATGGCGCGAGACGGAATCGAACCGCCGACACATGGAGCTTCAATCCATTGCTCTACCAACTGAGCTACCGAGCCAAAAAATTGCGGGAGCAGGATTTGAACCTACGACCTTCGGGTTATGAGCCCGACGAGCTACCGAGCTGCTCCATCCCGCGTTAATAAAAAATAAAGGAGGATGTGGGATTCGAACCCACGCACGCTTTTACACGCCTGACGGTTTTCAAGACCGTTCCCTTCAGCCGGACTTGGGTAATCCTCCATCATTCCAATGGACCTTGTAGGACTTGAACCTACGACCACTCGGTTATGAGCCGAGAGCTCTAACCAGCTGAGCTAAAGGTCCAACAAGATCATTATAGCGGCGAAGGGGATCGAACCCCCGACCTCCCGGGTATGAACCGGACGCTCTAGCCAGCTGAGCTACACCGCCATCAATCGGGAAGACAGGATTCGAACCTGCGACACCTTGGTCCCAAACCAAGTACTCTACCAAGCTGAGCTACTTCCCGAAGTAAATAAAAAAATGCACCCTAGAGGAGTCGAACCTCTAACCGCCTGATTCGTAGTCAGGTACTCTATCCAGTTGAGCTAAGGGTGCTCATTTATGCCGAGGACCGGAATCGAACCGGTACGATCGTTACCAATCGCAGGATTTTAAGTCCTGTGCGTCTGCCAGTTCCGCCACCCCGGCCTCTCTAAGCGAACGACGGGATTCGAACCCGCGACCCCCACCTTGGCAAGGTGGTGTTCTACCACTGAACTACGTTCGCATTCATGAGTCTGAATATTAAAAAAATGCCGGCTACATGACTTGAACACGCGACCCTCTGATTACAAATCAGATGCTCTACCAACTGAGCTAAGCCGGCCTATTTCTATTATGCGGGTTAAGGGACTTGAACCCCCACGCCGTTAAGCGCCAGATCCTAAATCTGGTGCGTCTGCCAATTCCGCCAAACCCGCAATGATGACCCGTACTGGGCTCGAACCAGTGACCCATTGATTAAAAGTCAATTGCTCTACCAACTGAGCTAACGAGTCTAAAATAACTTCCGTTATCTTAAACGGTCCCGACGGGAATCGAACCCGCGATCTTCGCCGTGACAGGGCGACGTGATAACCGCTACACTACGGGACCTATGGGAGTTAACGGGATCGAACCGCTGACCCTCTGCTTGTAAGGCAGATGCTCTCCCAGCTGAGCTAAACTCCCTAAAGCTAAGCGACTTCCATATCTCACAGGGGGCAACCCCCAACTACTTCCGGCGTTCTAGGGCTTAACTACTGTGTTCGGCATGGGTACAGGTGTATCTCCTAGGCTATCGTCACTTAACTTTGAGTCATACATACTCAAAATTGAATATCTTTCAAATTTCACTTAAAAACTAATCACGCTTCGTATTCTCAGTTACTTTGGATAAGTCCTCGAGCTATTAGTATTAGTCCGCTACATGTGTCGCCACACTTCCACTTCTAACCTATCTACCTGATCATCTCTCAGGGCTCTTACTGATATAAAATCATGGGAAATCTCATCTTGAGGTGGGTTTCACACTTAGATGCTTTCAGCGTTTATCCCTTCCCTACATAGCTACCCAGCGATGCCTTTGGCAAGACAACTGGTACACCAGCGGTAAGTCCACTCTGGTCCTCTCGTACTAGGGAGCAGATCCTCTCAAATTTCCTACGCCCGCGACGGATAGGGACCGAACTGTCTCACGACGTTCTGAACCCAGCTCGCGTGCCGCTTTAATGGGCGAACAGCCCAACCCTTGGGACCGACTACAGCCCCAGGATGCGACGAGCCGACATCGAGGTGCCAAACCTCCCCGTCGATGTGAACTCTTGGGGGAGATAAGCCTGTTATCCCCAGGGTAGCTTTTATCCGTTGAGCGATGGCCCTTCCATACGGAACCACCGGATCACTAAGCCCGACTTTCGTCCCTGCTCGAGTTGTAGCTCTCGCAGTCAAGCTCCCTTATACCTTTACACTCTGCGAATGATTTCCAACCATTCTGAGGGGAACCTTTGGGCGCCTCCGTTACCTTTTAGGAGGCGACCGCCCCAGTCAAACTGCCCGTCAGACACTGTCTCCGATAGGGATCACCTATCTGGGTTAGAGTGGCCATAACACAAGGGTAGTATCCCAACAGCGTCTCCTTCGAAACTGGCGTCCCGATCTCTTAGACTCCTACCTATCCTGTACATGTGGTACAGACACTCAATATCAAACTGCAGTAAAGCTCCATGGGGTCTTTCCGTCCTGTCGCGGGTAACCTGCATCTTCACAGGTACTAAAATTTCACCGAGTCTCTCGTTGAGACAGTGCCCAAATCATTACGCCTTTCGTGCGGGTCGGAACTTACCCGACAAGGAATTTCGCTACCTTAGGACCGTTATAGTTACGGCCGCCGTTTACTGGGGCTTCAATTCATACCTTCGCTTGCGCTAAGCACTCCTCTTAACCTTCCAGCACCGGGCAGGCGTCACCCCCTATACATCATCTTACGATTTAGCAGAGAGCTGTGTTTTTGATAAACAGTTGCTTGGGCCTATTCACTGCGGCTGACCGAAGTCAGCACCCCTTCTCCCGAAGTTACGGGGTCATTTTGCCGAGTTCCTTAACGAGAGTTCTCTCGATCACCTGAGGCTACTCGCCTCGACTACCTGTGTCGGTTTGCGGTACGGGTAGAGTATGTTAAACGCTAGAAGCTTTTCTTGGCAGTGTGACGTCACTAACTTCGCTACTAAACTTCGCTCCCCATCACAGCTCAATGTTATAGAATTAAGCATTTAACTCAATTCACACCTCACTGCTTAGACAGACTCTTCCAATCGTCTGCTTTAGTTAGCCTACTGCGTCCCTCCATCACTACATACTCTAGTACAGGAATATCAACCTGTTGTCCATCGGATACACCTTTCGGTCTCTCCTTAGGTCCCGACTAACCCAGGGCGGACGAGCCTTCCCCTGGAAACCTTAGTCTTACGGTGGACAGGATTCTCACCTGTCTTTCGCTACTCATACCGGCATTCTCACTTCTATGCGTTCCAGCACTCCTCACGGTATACCTTCTTCACACATAGAACGCTCTCCTACCATACCTATAAAGGTATCCACAGCTTCGGTAAATTGTTTTAGCCCCGGTACATTTTCGGCGCAGGGTCACTCGACTAGTGAGCTATTACGCACTCTTTGAATGAATAGCTGCTTCTAAGCTAACATCCTAGTTGTCTGTGCAACCCCACATCCTTTTCCACTTAACAATTATTTTTGGGACCTTAGCTGGTGGTCTGGGCTGTTTCCCTTTCGACTACGGATCTTAGCACTCGCAGTCTGACTGCCGACCATAATTCTTTGGCATTCGGAGTTTATCTGAGATTGGTAATCCGGGATGGACCCCTCACCCAAACAGTGCTCTACCTCCAAGAATCTCTAATGTCGACGCTAGCCCTAAAGCTATTTCGGAGAGAACCAGCTATCTCCAAGTTCGTTTGGAATTTCTCCGCTACCCACAAGTCATCCAAGCACTTTTCAACGTGCCCTGGTTCGAGTCCTCCAGTGCGTCTTACCGCACCTTCAACCTGCTCATGGGTAGGTCACATGGTTTCGGGTCTACGACATAATACTAAGGCGCCCTATTCAGACTCGGTTTCCCTGCGGCTCCGTCTCTTCAACTTAACCTCGCATCATATCGTAACTCGCCGGTTCATTCTACAAAAGGCACGCTCTCACCCATTAACGGGCTCGAACTTGTTGTAGGCACACGGTTTCAGGTTCTATTTCACTCCCCTCCCGGGGTGCTTTTCACCTTTCCCTCACGGTACTGGTTCACTATCGGTCACTAGGGAGTATTTAGGGTTGGGAGATGGTCCTCCCAGATTCCGACGAGATTTCACGTGTCTCGCCGTACTCAGGATTCTGCTAGGTACAAAGACTATTTTAAATACGAGGCTTTCACTCTCTTTGGCTGATCTTCCCAAATCATTCTTCTATAGTCTTTGAGTCCACTTTGCAGTCCTACAACCCCGAAGAGTAAACTCTTCGGTTTGCCCTCCTGCCGTTTCGCTCGCCGCTACTAAGGCAATCGCTTTTGCTTTCTCTTCCTGCAGCTACTTAGATGTTTCAGTTCACTGCGTCTTCCTCCTCATATCCTTAACAGATATGGGTAACAGGCATTACCTGTTGGGTTCCCCCATTCGGAAATCCCTGGATCATCGCTTACTTACAGCTACCCAAGGCATATCGTCGTTTGTCACGTCCTTCTTCGGCTCCTAGTGCCAAGGCATCCACCGTGCGCCCTTATTAACTTAACCTTATTTTTTTGACCTTTCAGTCATAAACTCTTATTAATACTACAGCGTTTTCGGTTTATTTTCTTGTTACTATTTGATATAGATATTCAATTTTCAATGTGCATGATTTGGTGATCTCTCACCAATGGAGCCTAGCAGGGATCGAACCGCTGACCTCCTGCGTGCAAAAGCAGGCGCTCTCCCAGCTGAGCTAAGGCCCCACAAGACCTCTCAAGACTAAACAAGACCAATGTGCTTTCCTTATCCTTAGAAAGGAGGTGATCCAGCCGCACCTTCCGATACGGCTACCTTGTTACGACTTCACCCCAATCATCTATCCCACCTTAGGCGGCTGGCTCCAAATGGTTACCTCACCGACTTCGGGTGTTACAAACTCTCGTGGTGTGACGGGCGGTGTGTACAAGGCCCGGGAACGTATTCACCGCGGCGTGCTGATCCGCGATTACTAGCGATTCCGACTTCATGTAGGCGAGTTGCAGCCTACAATCCGAACTGAGATTGGCTTTAAGAGATTAGCTTGCCGTCACCGGCTTGCGACTCGTTGTACCAACCATTGTAGCACGTGTGTAGCCCAGGTCATAAGGGGCATGATGATTTGACGTCATCCCCACCTTCCTCCGGTTTATTACCGGCAGTCTCGCTAGAGTGCCCAACTAAATGATGGCAACTAACAATAGGGGTTGCGCTCGTTGCGGGACTTAACCCAACATCTCACGACACGAGCTGACGACAACCATGCACCACCTGTCACCTCTGTCCCGAAGGAAAGCTCTATCTCTAGAGCGGTCAGAGGGATGTCAAGACCTGGTAAGGTTCTTCGCGTTGCTTCGAATTAAACCACATGCTCCACCGCTTGTGCGGGCCCCCGTCAATTCCTTTGAGTTTCAACCTTGCGGTCGTACTCCCCAGGCGGAGTGCTTAATGCGTTAGCTACGGCACTAAACCCCGGAAAGGGTCTAACACCTAGCACTCATCGTTTACGGCGTGGACTACCAGGGTATCTAATCCTGTTTGCTCCCCACGCTTTCGAGCCTCAGCGTCAGTTACAAGCCAGAGAGCCGCTTTCGCCACCGGTGTTCCTCCATATATCTACGCATTTCACCGCTACACATGGAATTCCACTCTCCCCTCTTGCACTCAAGTTAAACAGTTTCCAAAGCGTACTATGGTTAAGCCACAGCCTTTAACTTCAGACTTATCTAACCGCCTGCGCTCGCTTTACGCCCAATAAATCCGGACAACGCTCGGGACCTACGTATTACCGCGGCTGCTGGCACGTAGTTAGCCGTCCCTTTCTGGTAAGATACCGTCACAGTGTGAACTTTCCACTCTCACACTCGTTCTTCTCTTACAACAGAGCTTTACGATCCGAAAACCTTCTTCACTCACGCGGCGTTGCTCGGTCAGACTTCCGTCCATTGCCGAAGATTCCCTACTGCTGCCTCCCGTAGGAGTCTGGGCCGTGTCTCAGTCCCAGTGTGGCCGATCACCCTCTCAGGTCGGCTATGTATCGTCGCCTTGGTGAGCCGTTACCCCACCAACTAGCTAATACAACGCAGGTCCATCTGGTAGTGGTGCAGTTGCACCTTTTAATTGACTATCATGCAATAATCAATATTATGCGGTATTAGCTATCGTTTCCAATAGTTATCCCCCGCTACCAGGCAGGTTACCTACGCGTTACTCACCCGTTCGCAACTCATTCGGAGAAGCAAGCTCCTCCTTCAGCGTTCTACTTGCATGTATTAGGCACGCCGCCAGCGTTCGTCCTGAGCCAGGATCAAACTCTCATTAAAAGTTTGAGTTCTCACTCATTTCTGTCACTGACAGATTTATTGTTTTTTTCATTGTTCAGTACTACAACTTAATGTTGTAGTGCCCTGCACATTGGTTCGTCTTGTTCAGTTTTCAAAGGTCTTTGCCTCTCACTTCTCTCGTAAGCGACAACTATATTAGTATATCACAGCCAGTTAATCCTGTCAATAGATTTTCAAAACTTTTTTCAAAATTTTTATCTTGACTCTAGTATACTATAGTCCGTACGGGATTCGAACCCGTGTTACCGCCGTGAAAAGGCGGTGTCTTAACCCCTTGACCAACGGACCATCCCCAGTCTGTCCTTTTTGGACTCTTCCTATTATACCGACTTTTTCTATCTTGTCAACTGCTTTTATGAAAATTTTTCTGTATTAAGGATTTATTTTTTTACTTAGTCTTTTCAACAGACACATTTCAGTGTCTGTTGAAAAGTTATCACTAAGCTATTCTTCAAATTTGAACTTAAGAATGATTGCTAGAGTTCAGCAATCTGATTGAGATTTACCTCAGCTATCGTATCATTTCCAAACATTGAAATAATCATTTTCACTTTATTATTATCAATCTCTGTGATTTTTCCAGTGTAGTCTGTAAAGGCACCATCAATAATTCGAACTGTTTGTCCAACTTCAACATTGATATTGAATTCTTGAACAGTTTGACCCATAGAAACTAGAATATCGCGAATTTCTTGTTCCAAGAGCGGTGTCGGTTTTGATCTGTTACCGTGTGAACCAACAAATCCTGTTACGTTTGGTGTGTTTCGAACAACAAACCAAGCTTCATCTGTCATAACCATTTCCACAAGTACATATCCAGGGAAGCGATTCTCTTCGATTTCTTTTTTCTTACCATTTTTTTCAACTTGCACAGTTTGAGTCGGAATCTCAACACGTAGAATATTATCCAACATATTATAGGTCTGTGCACGTTGTAAAAGGTTTTCTTTTACCTTATTTTCATAGCCAGAATATGTTTGTAGAACAAACCATCCTTTATCAAAACTATCCATTATTTTTCCTTTCTGAACAGAAGATGATCAATAATCTATTTCACTTTACTCTTTTCTAGAAGATATTAATAAAACGAATAATACCATTAACTATCAATTGGTCGAATATGTATATCATAACCACAAAGAAAGCTGTATATTCCATAATTGACTTGAAATCTAACCAACTTTCCTTTCGTGTAGGCCATGTTGTTTCTTTTAGAAGTTTAAAAATATCTATGATAAAACGCATTCTAATCTCCTATCTCGTTTCTCGGTGAGTGGTGTATTTGCCACAATGTTTACAAAATTTATTTACTTCTAAGCGTGTAGATTTGGGATTTCCACTAATTTTAATAGAATAATTTCTTGATCCACAAATCTCACAAGCTAGACTCGCTTTTTTAAGTGCCATAGCGCCTCCATCTTATCTATTATAACAATAAACTCTTTCTTTGACAAGTTATATTACACCAAGGTTTTTTACAAAAGAAAAAACCCAGAATATAGTCTAGGCTTTTTTATTTTTATTTTCCAAGATAGTATTCAGCAACTACATTCAATTTCGTCAAATTCGAATACCAACGGTGGGAAGTTAGGGATTTCTACATCCATAATTTCATCGTCTGACAATTGTTTGATGTGTTTCACTAGAGCACGGATTGAGTTACCATGTGCTCCTACAAATACGTTTTTACCATCTTTAAGAGCTGGTGCGATTTTGTCTTCCCAGAATGGAAGGGCGCGCTCAAGAGTAACTTTCAAGTTTTCTGCATCTGGAATTACTGAGTCATCAAGTGAAGCGTAACGACGGTCAGTATGAGCTGAGTGCTCATCATCACGAGGCATTGCTGGAGGCAATACATCGTATGAACGACGCCAGATGTGAACTTGCTCATCACCAAATTGCTCAGCTGCTTCAGCCTTGTTTTTACCAGTCAAACCACCGTAGTGACGTTCGTTCAAGCGCCATGATTTTTCAACTGGAACCCACAATTGGTCAGCTGCTTCAAGAGCTAAGTTAGTCGTTTTGATCGCACGTTTCAACACTGAAGTGTAAGCTTGGTCAAACTCGATACCAGCTTCTTTGATCAATTTACCAGCGTCAATCGCTTGTTGTGTTCCTTTTTCAGACAAATCAACATCAGCCCAACCAGTGAAAAGGTTAGCTTTATTCCATTCAGACTCACCATGGCGAGCGAAAACCAATTTTACCATTATGGATTCTCCTTTTATTTTCCGAGGCCACCCTCGTTTTTCTATTCCATTCTACTAGATTTTTCATGAAAAATCTAGTCTTGACAGTGAAAAAGTGTAATTTTTCACAAAATTGTTTCAAGTATTAAAAAAGAAGGAACCATTCAGTCCTTCTTTCTATATAATTTTATTCTTGTATTTGAAATTGTTTTAAACTTGATAGGTAAAGTGCAGCACCAATAATAATGACAATACCTCCAATCCATCCTAAAAATGGAATCAATGATACCACCCCTCCTACGATAAACAAAATTGATGGCGCAAGAGATATACGTGAATCATCTTTATAATAAACCAGAGTAAGAATCCCCAAAATCAAAATAGCAATTTTGACAAATGCAAAAACTATAAACATCATTCCGACGATTGCAGCTGCAGCATCTTCGTCGTTTGACATGGTCGCAATCATCATAATAGTAAATGGTAAAATTGCCAAAATAATCCCAGTTATTAGACCAATGATCCCATCAATTTGGGCAAGAGTTTTTGTTCTCATAAAATTCTCCTTTTCAATCGAATAAACACTATTATACCACAATTTTACTACTTTTCATTTATTTTATAATATAAACCAAAAATACAGGAAAATTCCTGTATTTTTAGTGTTGTTATTTCGCTTCAAATCCTTCTGCGACTACATCAGCAAAGTTTTCTTCTACAATGCTTGCACAATGATCACAGATATGGGCATTGTAGCTACGTTCTGCTGTACTTGGATCGATACGACGGCAACGGTCACAAACTTCACCAGTAGCACGTTCTACCGTAAAGGCTACATCCTCAAAGGCTACTGCGCCTTCTGGAGTCGGTCCTTCTGCGATAGTCAATTCTGAGACGATCAAGAGTTGAGCAACATTGCTATCAACAGCTCCAAGAAGAGTTTTCACGACTTCGTTTGGATAAACTGTCAAGTGTGCTTCAAGTGATTTACCGATTACTTTAGCATTACGAGCTTCTTCCAAGGCTTTTTTTGAGCTTGACCACGGAAGTCCATAAAAGGCTGACCAGGCATCCAAGATTTCCTCTTGATTCGCAAATGTTTGTGCTTCTGGCAATTCTGACAATTGAACAAAATCTTCTGCTTCAAACTCAAGATATGACCAGATTTCTTCCGCAGTGTGAGGGAGGATTGGTGTCAAGAGTTTGGTGATTTTCACAAGGATGTCATAGAAGACTGTTTGCATTTGACGGCGTTCAAGTGATTTGGCACCCTCGATGTAGACAACATCTTTGGCAAAATCAAGGTAGAAGGCAGACAAATCAACGTTGATAAAGTTAACAAGCGCCTTGTAGATGGTCAAGAATTCAAAGTTGGCATAAGCATCACGAATGGTCTTGACAAGTTGGTTAAAGCGAATGGTCATGTACTTATCAACGGAACGAAGTTCTTCGTAAGCAACTGCATCCTCAGCTGGATTAAAGTCAGTTGTGTTAGCAATTAAGAAACGAAGGGTATTACGGATCTTACGGTAAGTCTCAGAGACTTGGCTCAAGATATCCATAGAGATACGCACGTCGTTGCTTGAGTCAACACTGGTTACCCAGAGACGCAAGATTTCTGCACCAAATTGTTTTTCAACGTCGCTTGGAGCAATCGTATTTCCAAGAGATTTAGACATCTTCTCACCTTTACCATCAAGGGCAAAACCTTGTGACAAGATTTGTTTGTATGGTGCTACACCGTGGTTAGCCACAGAAGTGATAAGAGATGAGTTGAACCAACCACGATACTGATCTGAACCTTCTAGATAGAGGTCGGCTGGATATTTAAGTTCAGGGCGATTAACCACGACACCATTCCATGATGAACCTGAGTCAAACCAAACGTCCATGATATCTGTTTCTTTCTTGAACTCGCCATTTGGTGAACCTGGATGGGTAAATCCTTCTGGCAAGAGGTCTTTGGCATCACGTTCCCACCAGATAAGCGAACCATGATCTTCAAAGAGTTGAGCTACATGCTCAATGGTTTCAGCTGTCATGATTGGTGTGCCATCTTCTGCGTAGAAGATTGGAAGTGGAACACCCCAAGCCCGTTGACGAGAGATGACCCAGTCACCACGGTCACGGATCATGTTGTAAAGACGGACTTTACCCCATTCTGAGTGGAATTTTACTTTTTCAATTTCGTCCAAGATTTCTTGACGGAATTTTGATACAGAGGCAAACCATTGTGGTACTGCACGCCAGATGATTGGTTTTTTCGTACGCCAGTCAAATGGGTATGAGTGAGAGATTTCTTCTTGAGCAAGAAGGAGGCTACCTAATTTTTCAATAACCGTTGGAACCACCTTGTCATAGAATTGACCTTCGAACTCAGGACCAGCATTGGCCATCATGATACCGCGTTCGTCAACAGTCACTGCTACTTCAAGACCATTAGCAATACCAACATTGTAGTCGTCCTCACCAAAACCAGGGGCTGTATGGACAATACCTGTACCAGAGTCAGTTGTAACGTGGTCACCAAGAATAACAAGTTCATCTACTGCAGTATCCCATGGGTGTTCTGTCACGATATGGTTGAGTTCTTGTCCACGATAAGTAGCTACTACTTGTACGTCTGACCAGCCAAATTTCTGACAAGCTATTTAACAATTCTGAAGCAAGGACAAACTTACGAGTTTCACCAGCAGGTTGTACGACTACATAGTCAATATCCGCACCAACCGTCAGACCACGAGAAGCTGTGATGGTAAATGGAGTTGTTGTCCAAACTACGATATAAGTATCTGTATCGAGGACACCTTTACCATCTTTTACCTTGTTGGCATAGTAAAGTGATGTTGAAACCAAGTCATGGTATTCGATTTCCGCTTCAGCAAGAGCTGACTCAGATGACCAAGACCAGTAAACTGGCTTCGCTCCACGGTAGATATAGCCTTTATTAGCCATTTCACCAAAGACACGGATTTGCGCTGCTTCATAGTCAGGAGTCAGTGTTACATATGGATTTTCCCAATCACCAGAAACACCCAAGCGCTTGAAATCTTCGCGTTGTTTATCTACTTGAGAAAGGGCATAGTCACGACAAAGTTTCAAGTACTCAACCAAGTCCATCTCTTTGCGTTTAACACCTTGTTTTGCCAAAACTTGCTCGATTGGCAGACCATGAGTATCCCAACCTGGAATGTATGGTGCGTAGAATCCTGACATCGATTTTGAACGAACAATGATATCTTTAGAAATCTTGTTCATGGCATGTCCAACGTGAATATTCCCGTTAGCATACGGAGGTCCATCATGAAGAGTGAAATGTGGTTTCCCTTCATTTAGTTCTTGACGACGTTGGTAAAGTTTAGCTTCGTCCCACTCTTTTTGCCAAAGAGGTTCTTTGGTTGGAAGGCCAGCACGCATTGGGAATTCTGTTTTCCCAAGATTTAAAGTTTCTTTGAGTTTCATTGTATCTCCTTTATATATAGATAAATTAAAAACCACGAGTCGCAAAAAGGACGAAAATCGTGGTACCACCTTTATTCGAGAAAAGACATTATCTTTTCCCCTCTATTCCCGTAACGTGGGCAACGTCAAATCTTACTAGCTTCAGATTTGATACTATGAGAGGATAAATTTACCAACAGGGATTGTAGGGCTTACACCATCTCCTACTCGCTAGAAATATGTTTGATAAATTATTGTTCTCAGATTTTATTTTTTATAAAAGATCAATAGATTCTGTCAAGGGTGTTGGATATGAACTCTGTTCAGTTTTCCCTGGACCTTCATCAATTGACTTAAGTGGAGTAGCTTCTTTCTGGGTTTCTGCTAATTCTCGATTTGCAGCTTCGATTCGAGCTTGGAGCTCTGCTACTTCCTCAGGAGAAAACTGACGTGTCATGTCAATCGACTCTTCCTCACGGTAGGCAGATACATCTTCACCTAGAACCTCTTCAACAACTTCCTTAAAGGCTTCATCACTAGTTTGCAAATAAGTTGCCGTCGGACGCAAGATTTCTTCCCAATCAGGAGAATCAACAATAGCAAGTTGACTTTCAATAGTTGATTTCAAGCGTTGATGGAAAACGCGACTCTTATTTTTCAACTCTTCTGTTTCAATGGCAACTTTCTTAGCATTATCCGTAGCTTGACGCAAGATTTCATTAGCCTTGTATTTGGCTTCATCTAACAAACGTTGTGCATCTTGCTCAGCTTGATGAACAATGTTATTAGAACGCTCATTAGCAGCTTGTTTTACACGTTCCGCAGTATCTTGAGCAATCAGAACAGACTGACTCAAGGAATCCTTAATCTCATCAAAATAAGACAAACGTTCTTCTAGATTTTTAATATGTTGTTCTTTTTCGTAGTTACTACGAACTAGCGTTTCATAATCACGAACGACAATATCTAAAAAAACTCATCAACTTCTTCAGGGTCAAATCCTCTAAATTTGCTACTAAACTTTTTTTATCCTTGATTTCTAACGATGTAATTGGCATAGTTTTTCCTCACTTACTTAATAAAAAAATAGAATCATTAATTGGTTCTTGTTCTTCTACATTTTTCTCTTTTTTTGGATAGTCATCCGTAAGAGCTAAAAGACGATCTTGTAATTGTTTAATATAGACTTCATCTTCTTTCTTATAGTCTATTAACTTTTCGTAGATACAGAGAATGTTATCTAGAAATTAATCAACTTCTTCTTTATTATATCCTCTGAATTTTGTTGAGAATACTTTTTTCATAATTTCTGGAGGTTTAAATTGAATCTTTCGCCTCACTTACTGGTTAGTAATTGGACAGTCACTTTGATCTTATCTTTTTTGGTTTGTCCATTTTCCCTTAATAAGATAATCCTACCAAAGCGTCTGACGCTAATTAAATCACCAAGTTTCACATGATAATCAAGCTTTTCAACTATATGATAATTTACTTGGACTAATTTTTTTTCAACTAATTCTGTAGCCTGAGATCGAGAGATCTTTAGAACGGAAGATAAAAAAGCATCCAATCGAAAACTGGGAATTAGGACTTCCTTCTCTAAGTAGTCATTTTTAGAAACTATCATATCTTCAAAAGAGCATTCTTCTAAAACAACGGGTAATTTTGAAACTTTTTGAATCCCGTCCTGGAATAAAGTATTAAAGTGTTGATTTACAATAATTTGTGCACGTTGATCACTTACTAAAATATCACCAAACAATTTGCGATCAATACCAAGGCGATTTAGTACTGTTCCCAAAATTTTTGAATGTGTTAACTGCTGAAACTTATTTGGATACTTTATCTCAAGTAAGGTCATTTCAAAATCATCCAAAGTCGGTATAAAATAATCTGGCGCCAAGATAACTCGAGCATACTCAGTAGGAACAAAATCTGCACTACTAAAGGTAGCTAGTCCTCTATTATTCCCTAGTGTTTTTAAGATAAATACCTGATGCGGATTAATAAAAGGAGTTAGAATCGGTCTATACTCTTCCTCAACCTGTTTTAACCATTCTAAACCCTTATCAATAAAGGGAAAAATCTTCCCTTGCAAAAATGCTGGTAAATCTCCTTGCTCATATGCTCAATAAAAACTTCACTAGATAGCTACTTAGTGTGCGCAATAGAATCACTGCGACCCAAACAGTAAAATCAATCCCTGCAAAGTTAAGACGCAGGCGTCTAAGAGGATCTAAAACTGGTTTAGATAAGGTCGTCAGAAATCGTTCTAACTGCGTACCGTAAGAATTAGGAAACCATGATAATAGCGCAAAAGCTACAAGTATCAATGAATAGATATCTGTAGCATTTTGGATAAAACGAATAAGCAGAAGCATTAACGAACTCTATTTCTCTTCATATCAAAGTCAAACTCTTCAGTCTTTGCATGGTCTGGCAAGCGAATATCTTCAATATTCACTACTACACCTACTGGAGTTAAAAGATACATAGTATTAGCTACTTTTCTTAATTCTCCAGCCAAGACATGGCGAGCCCCATCCAAATAATCCAAACAACGACGTGCTTGAACTTCTGTCATATACTGAAAATCAATCAAGATGCTCTCGTTACCCGCTAATAAATCAACGATATCTGTAGCATCTTCATAACGTCGAGGATAGCGAACATCAATAGTCACTTTATCCGTATTGTGATGACTTTCAATAGCTAATTCTTGCTGACGAGCATGAAGTCTTGTTATATTTTTCTCTTTTGGTTCTTCTTTGGAAGATATTTGAGGAGCTTGCTGTGGTAAGTCCTTTTTTGGAGATACAGCAGTTAAAGAACGTTCAGACTGCGCCGCAACTACCTCTGACGAAACCTCATCTCCATCTTCTGTAAAATAATTTATAAATTGATCAAATTTATCTTTTAATGACATGGTTATTTCCTATTTAAAAAATGATGTACCGATGCGAACAAAAGTTGAACCGAACTGAATCGCTTCCTGATAGTCACGACTCATTCCCATACTCAATTCTGTCATTGGCATATTGGCGATTTGTTTTTCTCTAATGAATTCTTGCAGTTCTTGTGTTTCTTTAAATATCTCTTTGTAATTCTTCTGAGTTGGCTTCAAAAGGAGCCATAGTCATCAAGCCTACATATTCAATTTGATCCAAAAGAGACAAGTCTGGCAAGATTTGTATCAATTCTTCTTTCGAAAAACCATGTTTACTTTCTTCACCAGAAATATTGACCTGCAAAAAACATTTAATTTTACGATTGCTACGCTTCTGTATTTCTTGGGCTAATTTCAAAGAATCTAAGGCATGGAAAATAATCGACATACGAAATAATATCCTTAACTTTTCTTCTTTGTAAGCTACCAATTAGGTGCCAAGTTATGTCTTTATCACTTAAAGCATGATACTTGTCAAGAAATTTATCAACTCGGTTTTCACCGATATGTTTAACTCCTTGTTGCACCAATTGACCAGCAGTTTCAGAATCTACATATTTTGTTACAGCAACCACAGAAACCGAACCGTCTTCACGGTCGGCTTCTCTAACTGCTTTTGAAACCTGTTGAAATACAAGATTTGTATTTTCTTTTAAATTCATTTTCTTAACGATTTTTAAAGAAAGGTGGTGTCTCTAATTCATCCTCATCTGTAGATGGTGATTCAAAACGTTCAACTGGAGATACAGCTGATTCACCTTGACGAACAATCGAATCGCGTCTCAAGTCCCAATCACCAAAAGCTGAAGCTTTAGGAGTTTCAGGGCGTCTTTGAGAAAGAACTGGAATCTCAGCAGTTTCTGCTAAATCAAAATTACGATCATAAGAGTGAGTATGTCCCGGTCTTACAGCTTCACGATGTGCTGCTTGTCTAGGTTGTGGAGCAACAACTTTCTCAACTTTATCTTGACGTACACCTGTTGCAACAACAGTAACACGGATTTCGTCTTTCATGTTTGAATCGATAGAAGTTCCAAGCCAGATGTTCACTCCATGACCTGCTGCTTGGTTAACAATTTCTGAAGCTTCTTCCGCTTCAATCAAAGTCAAGTCCAAAGCCACCAGTTACGTTGACGATGACATCTTCTGCTCCGTCGATAGTTGTTTCAAGAAGTGGTGAGTAGATAGCTTTACGAGCCGCTTCGATAACGCGCTCTTCTCCACTACCAATACCAATCCCCATAAGGGCATTCCCTTTGTTAGCCATTACTGTCTTCACATCCGCGAAGTCCAAGTTAATCAATCCAGGATTTGTAATCAAATCTGTAATCCCTTGAACACCTTGACGAAGAACGTTGTCAGCTTCACTCAATGCTTCAAGAAGTGGTGTTTTCTTGTCTACGATTTCCAACAAGTTGTTGTTCGAAATAATCAAGAGAGTATCAACGTGCTCACGAAGTTCGTTAATCCCATCGATGGCATATTGTCCACGCTTGCTTCCTTCGAATCCAAATGGACGAGTTACAACAGCAACAGTCAAGGCTCCAAGACCTTTAGCAATACGAGCAATAACTGGTGCAGCTCCAGTACCAGAGCCACCACCCATACCAGCAGTGATAAATACCATATCTGCTCCGCTGATTGCTTCTGCCAATACTTCTTCGCTCTCTTCAGCAGCTTTACGTCCAACCTCAGGTTGTCCTCCTGCACCAAGTCCGCGCGTTAATTTAGGACCAAGTTGAATAACTGTTTCAGCTTTTGTACTACTCAATGCTTGAACATCTGTGTTGGCTGCGATAAATTCTACACCAGAAACACCTTCTTCAACCATGCGGTTAATGGCGTTTCCACCGCCACCACCGACGCCGATTACTTTAATTACTGCACCTTGTGCTGCCGCTGTATCAAATGAAAATGTCATATTATTATTCCTCTATATTATTCATCAAACATGCTTCCAATTAGGCTACGGAAACGTTCTGTCAATTTGCCTTTAGGTTTTTCTTCAGAAGGACTTGGAAGAGTTGACTCAGCAGAATAAGTTGGTTCCACCGACTCACTTGTCCCACCACCTAAGATTGAACGTTGGGAAGATGCTAAACTTTGTTTATTTGAATTTCTGAAATCGATTGGTTGATGGCGTAGAGCTTCATCTCCTCTGATTGCTCTTTGAGCTAGAACATTTACTTCAGTAAGGCTACCAGCATACTCAGACAAACTAATGACATGAGCGAATGCAGGATTACGGATACCGACTTGATTAGGAACGTAAAGTTTAACTCGCACACCAAAGACTTCCTGGGCTAATTCAACAACGCCTGGAAGAATAGCATTTCCACCAATTAAAGAAATACCACCTGGCAAGTCTAGCAAATGTCTTCTTTCTAGGTCTTGCTTAATTTGTTCAAAGATATGTTTCAAGCGAGCTGAAATGATCTGTGACAAGTATTCTTCTGTTACCTCAACAGGTTCCACCTCACCAATAACTTCAACCTGGAATGTTTCCTTGCTTGCTAGCTGAGGGTAGGCTTCACCGTAGTTCAATTTCAAGCCTTCTGCAATCTTTTTAGAAGTTCTTAAAACTTTTGAAATATCTTTAGTTACGTAATCGCCACCTTCTTGGTAAGCATTTGTGTACTGTAATTCTTGATTACGAATGGTCGCAACACTTGTTTGACCGCCACCCATATCAATAACAGTTGCGCCAAATTCACGTTCACCTTCATTCAATACAGTATTAACCAATGCAAGTGGTGAGATAATCACATTGTCCACTTCTATTCCAACACGCTCAACTGTCTTACGAAGATTGTGCAAGATTGTTCTTGGGCCAGTGTAAAGAAGTCCACGCATTTCCAAGCGAACTCCCATCATTCCACGAGGGTCACGGATACCTTGGAAACCATCTACGATGAATTCTTCTGGAACAAACGTAATCACTTCTCGATCTGGTGTCATACTCTTTGTTAAAGCAGATTTAACAACATTCTCAACATCTTGATCTGTAATTTCTTTTGTATCTGAGGTTACAGGAATCATCCCTTGAGTTGGTTCAACCTGTAACAAATTAGATGGCAATCCAACATTAACTGACTTGATTGAAATCCCAGCTTTTTCTTCTGCTTGAGAAATAGCAGCCTTGATAGCTGTTGCTGCAGCTTCAATATCAACGATGATACCATCTTTGACACCTTTACTTTTGGCGTTGCTAACACCGATTACATTTACTTCACCGTCTACAAGCTCAGCAACTAACACTTTAATAGAGCTTGTTCCAATATCTAAGCCTGTAAAAAAACCATTTCTAGTCATTACACTGCGTCCTCTCCGTCTTCCAAGTTTCTAACTTCGATTTTTTAATAGCTATAAGAAGGCATAGCTATTCACAGAATATTATAACACAAAAAATACATTCGTGCTCGTATTTTATAACTTTTACGTAAGCTTTTTCTTGATTTTTATTATTTTCTGACGATTTCTGAGACGAGAGACTAAAAAAATAAAGAGAATCTATCTTCTCTTTATTTTTTTATCTAATCTATCGATTTTTAAAAAAATTTATAATAAAGAATTCCTAAAATCAAAAATCTTTTTTTATCCCAGACTCATTTCATTTCTATTATCATCACGTAAGATGCTTGCTTAAATAAATTATTTATCTTCCTTTTTTTCTTGCTACTAATCCCAAAGAAGTGGTTGCAGCAATAATGGCAAGTACGATTGATGCTTTTGAATCTTTCATACCTGTTGTAGGAAGTTTTTTAGCATTCTCTACATATAAAGATGCTGATTGAGTTGCTTTTGGTGCCATATATGTTACTTGAGAATTTGAAACTGCTTGTTCAGCAAGTTTCTTGGCATCATCTGAAACAGCTGGTTTAGAATCTTGCTTTTCATCCTTCACTTCTTCACGTGGAAGTTTTTTCTCTTGATCAGGTTTAACTTCAGGTTTTTTATCTTCAGGTTTGTTAACTTCAGGTTTTTTATCTTCTTTACGTGGAGGAAGTTTCTCTGGAAGAATCGGTGAGACTTCTTTCTTAGTACCTACTAAAACAACCTCATCAATAGCTTTAGTTAATACTTCTTCACTATCAACTACACGACTAACTTCATTTCCATTAGCTTTAAAGATTGTAGCTTTGATCTTCTTACGACCTGTAACACCTTTAGTTTTAACAACACGTTCTCCTTCTTTAAGAGATGGGTCAAGCTCCTCAACAATGCTGAATTTGATTTCTTCTTCTTTAACTTCTTCAGTGAATGTTAATTCAGGATTTTCGGGTTGAATCAAATTAGGGATACGTCGTTTTAGAAGATCTTTATATTCTTCTTCTAATTTAACAAGTTCAGTTTGTTTATCTGCTAAACATTTGTGAAGTTCTGTAACTTTAGCATCTGCAGCTTCTTTATCAGCCTTAGCTTTAGCATAATTTTCTTTAGCGTTTTCTAGAGAAAGTACTAATTCTTCTGCTTTATCTTTTTCAGCCTCTTTAGTTTTAACGTTCGCTTCAGAGTCCTTAACATCCTTCTCAGCTTTTGCCAATTTAGCTTTCGCTTCAGTAAGAGCAGTTTTAGCTTTTTCAGCTTCTTGTTTAGCTGTTTCTAATGAAGCTTTAGCTTTATTAAGTTCGTCAGCTTTATTAGTAAGACCTTGACGTAAGTTGTCTAAGTTAGTTTCAGCTTCTTGAAGAGCTTTTTCAGCGGCTGTAAGTTTGCTAGTTGCATCTTGAAGAGCTTTTTCAGCAGCTGGTAATTGTTTTTTATACTGCTTAGCAGCATCTAAGTTGCTCTGAGCTGTAGTAACCTCAGCTTGTGCGTCTTTAACAGCTTTTTCAGCGGCTTGTTTTTTAGCGCTATATTCTTTTGCAGCTGTTGGATCGTTTTTGATTTCAGTTGCATCGAATTTAGAAGGATCAGTTACAATACTGTTCCTATCTTGTCCAGGATTTTTATTTTCACCAGCTGTTTGGAAGTTGTGAACGAAATTTCGAAGTTAGAGTAGTATTCTTTACCATTTATTGGGGTAGGGTTAATGCTAAGTGTAGCTGTTACACTTGTTGCATTGTATTCAGAAGCTTTGCGTCCTAATTTGTTTCCTTCACCATCTTTACGGAATGCAATGCTTCCGCCAATTGATAGAGCATTTTCCCATTTTCGTGGATAGTCCTCACCAGAGAAGTCTTTATCGTTAGTAAACATTTTACGCTTATATGCTTCAAAAATATACTCTTTCAATTGACCCATTGTTAGTGGGAATTTTCGATTAGCAGCTTCTTGTAATGACGGAGAAGGCCCATCCTCAATGAGCTTACCAGTGCGAGGATCTCCAATAACATGCATTATATCACTTTGGTTTTGAGCTTGATCAGTTCTATATGATAAACCATTTGCTTTTGCAGCAGCATTGATCCCATCAAAGTCATAGTTAGCGTAGTACCCGAAGCTAGGAGTTTTAAGAATTTTTCTATATTTAAAATTGTCAGTGGTTGGATTAGTATTCCCTTGGGATTTTGCATTATTACGATTTTCCGCAGCTTCGTTTGCAAATTTTTCCATACCGATAGTTGTTTTAACTTTAGGGTTTCCTAGTTGTTCACGGATTTGGTTAACGATGTGGAGACCAAATAAGTTGATTTCTCTCTTTTGATCAGCTGTTAAGTTCCAAATATCAACTGGGCGTGTGTCAGCTGTGTTAGAGTATATATTTTTAGCCATATTAATTTTGGCTAAATCTGCCAATTTTTCAGAATTAGCTGTCACTACTTTGCTATCTTTTAGACCAAGTTCGTTTTTTTTCTCTTCCCCCGCTTTGTTATTAGGATTGTTTTCACCCATTAATTTAGCACGTTCGTTTAATGCAGCTGCAAAGTCAGCACCTAAGTGAAATTTAACATCAGAGAAGTCATAACTTTGCGGTGCAACACCTAAGTTTTTAAGAGCCTTTTCTTTGTCAGCTAATGTTTGTTTTTTAGCGTTTAAGTCGTTTTCTTTAGCAGTCACATTTGCAGTAGCAGCTGCATCAGCTTTTTCGGCGTCAGCTTTAGCTTTTTCAGCTTCAGTTTTAGCCTTCTCAGCATCAGTTTTAGCTTTTTCAGCGTCAGCTTTAGCTTTTTCAGCGTTAGTTAGTGATGGAGTACCATTTTCTATGTCTTTCACTTTCTTAGCAGCAGCATCGACAGCAGAGTTTGCATTGTCTGCTTCTGTCTGTTTTGTTGCTACATCTTTGGCAAGAGTATCTTTAGCAGCTTTTTTAGTATTTACATCAGCTTCAGCAGTTTTAACAGCTTCCGCAGCTTTAGTTGCGTCGTCTTTAGCTTTTTGGATAGCTTCCTTTGCCTTTTCTGCTGATACTTTTTCCTTTTCTGCTGCTACTTTTGCGTCAGCTTCTGCCTGCGTCAGATTAGCTTCTTTTTGTTTAATTGCATCTTTAGTGTCTAAAACCTTTTTCTCAGCATCTGCGATTTGTTGATCCGAAACTGGCTTAAGTGTTTCTACCTCTGTAGTTTCCTTATTGCTAGTTTTATCACTTGCCTCATCTGCACTTACTTGGTGAACTGAAAATGCAGTAAAGGCTGCTGCAGTTGCTACCAAGGCCGTTTTAATTTTTTTATCCATCTGGTTTAAATCTCCTAAACATGTTATACGTATTTGAAGCCAATTGTATCATTTTTTAAGCTTTTTTTCAAGTTTTTAGTTCGTTTTTTATATTTTATATGTGTATATAATATCTCGCCAAATTTCAAAAAATCGAAGATATCCATCCTCGACTTCATTCACTATTTGACTTTTCTTAGATACTTCATTGGGTAAAATACGAAATCTCCATAAGGTATTTTCTTAGAGAGATAAAGTATCACGATTGAACCAAACCATCCTAGAAGGAGCCCGATCAATATATGGATAAAGATATTGCTAACACCTAGTTTCAATAAAGCAATTCTAGTTACAGAAACTATTGGCGCATGCAAAAGATAGATTACCAAACTATCTTTTCCTATCTTTCTGAAATAATCGGCAAAACGATTCAATTTATCACTTAAAATAGGATAGGAAGCCATAGCTAAAATTACAGAAACAGGGAAAATGAAGCCATTTAGACCCGGTCTATCATATGAAATATAAAAAGTAGGTCCAGATAACTGCCAATAAATTAAAAATGCTGTAATGACGACAGTGGTCACACAACTAATCGATTTCCATCTATTCGTTAAAAAAGTTCCAACACCTGAGTGTCTGAGCCATGATCCTAACAAAAAGAAGAACGTCCATAGAAACATTTTCTGAACAATATAGATATTAGTCGGTGCAAATATAGAAAGAAGGTAGGCAACTCCACTGATGATAAATAACTGATGATAGGATTTTATCCAAATAGAAAGGAAGGCAACAACCAAGTAAATCCACCAAAGAACATAGAGATACCACGATACTCCAAGAGGCGTCTGATAAATATTTAACAAATCCCAAAAAGAAGCTGCATTCCTCACTGTTGCTCCGCCTAATTTTTGAAGACCAAACTGTAGGACAGAATAGAACAAATAAGGAATTCCTAAAATAATTGTTTTTTGTTTTACAAAGGTTGCAAAAGTCTTTAAATTTGCTACTGGTTTAAAGAAAAAACCTGACAAAGCATAGAATACTGGAATATGAAACAGATAAAAAATCTGAGTCACAAATAATAACCATTGGTTGTTATCTTCAAATCTTTTAGATTCAAATAGTCCTAAAACAACATGACCAAAAACAACCATTAAAACTGTTAAACCCTTCCCAAAATCAATCCACTCGATTCGGGCAGACTTTTGTTTACTAAAACTATTCATTTCTTTTGATATCTCCTATTAAGATGAATAAATGAATAAAATGAGGAAAAGAAGTATTCCCTCATTTTAACACAAAATCTTTAGTTTCCCAACTCTTCCTCTACAACATTTAGGGCACGTTCAATAACCACATGCATGTCGTAGTATTTATAATCGGCCAAACGTCCACAGAAAATAACCTTATCATTCTGTGCTGCTTCTTCTTGATATTTAGCAAACATAGCATTGTTTCTCTCATCATTGATTGGATAATAAGGTTCATCTCCACGTTTCCAATCAGCTGGGTATTCACGAGTAATAACCGTTTTATCTTGTGTACCATACTCAAAGTGTTTATGTTCAATGATACGAGTGTAAGGAATCTCACGTTCTGTATAGTTGACTACTGCATTCCCTTGATGGTTTTCCTCATCTAGAACTTCATGTTCAAAACGAAGACTACGGTATTCTAACTCACCATGTTTATAATCAAAGTATTGGTCAATCATCCCTGTAAAGACAACTTTTTCAGCAGAAGCTTCTAATTCTTGACGATTGGCAAAAAAGTCAAGACCAAGTTCTACTTCTACATCCTTCAGCATATTTTCGATAATGACATTATAGCCACCGATTGGAATTCCTTGGTAACGATCATTAAAGTAGTTATTATCAAAAGTTAAACGAACTGGTAGACGTTTGATGATAAACGGTGGAAGTTCAGTAGCAGAACGTCCCCATTGCTTTTCAGTATATCCTTTAATCAACTTTTCATAAATATCTGGACCGATCAACTTGATAGCCTGTTCTTCCAAGTTTTTAGGTTCAACGTCCTTCATATGAGCTGTTTGCTCAGCAATCTTATCTTTAACTTCTTGAGGAGTTTTTGTCCCCCACATAGCATAGAAAGTATTCATATTGAAAGGTAGATTATAAAGGCTACCCTTGTAATTAGCTACAGGCGAGTTGATATAGTTGTTAAATTCAGCAAATTGATTAACATAATCCCAGACTTTCTTATTAGAAGTATGGAAGATATGTGCACCATATTTATGAACATTGACTCCTTCTACATTCTCACAGTAGATATTTCCACCAATGTGGTCACGTTTATCAATAACTTTTACTTTTTTTCCACGCTTGGTTGCTTCATAAGCAAAAATTGCTCCCGACAAACCAGCGCCAACGATTAGATAATCGTACATAATACACTCCTTTATTTTTTTAATAGTTGTTGTTTTAACTCATTTGGATTTATTACCTTCAAGATTAAAATCAAGCTGGCATAAATGATTGCTCCCAGAACAGCATATAGTCCCACATTGATCATCGGTGATATATCTAGGAATTGTTTTATAAATAACAAGATAGCATACATTAATCCCGATGAAATTATAATTTTAATCAATGAACCTAGAATAGGTACCTCTCTCAAATAAGAACGAGTATAGAATAACTGTATCAACCATACTAGCACCTCTGTTAAGACAGACACAATTGCAGCACCTATATAGCCTAACTTTGGAAGCAAAAGAAGATTTAAGCCCACACTAACAATAGCAGGGATTGTTGTTGACAGCATAAATTCTTTATTTTTATTATGAGGAATCAAGATTTGAATACCCATAATATTGGTCCAACCAATAAAGAACATTCTAAAAATCATAATTGCTATCGCATGACGTGCCTCTTGAAAATCTTGACCCAGGAAAAAATTCACAAAATCATCATTTACAATTAACATTCCTGCCATAATAGGAAAAATTACAAGATTATAAATTAGAAATGACATCTCATGCATTTTGTTAACTGCTTTATGATCCCCTGAAGATAAAAGATTTGAAACTCGTGGCAACATGACACTACCCAATGAAGTTACTAAAGTTAATAGAATCTTTACTAATTTCAGAGCTTGGTCATAAATACCAACATCTCTTTTAGATGCTAGCACTCCAAGCATTGTACTATCTAAGGTAATATAGAGTGATATCGCAATCTGAGGTAAGAATAATAAGATTACTGGTTTCAAATGCTGTCTAGCATATTTCCAATCAAAGTGCGGTTTCCCAATAAACCCTCTTGCTGGTAACCACATACTTAATTGTCCTAACAATTCAAAAATCGTAATCAGTGATATATATAAATAGAGATTTTCAGCTGATCTTATAAACGAAAAGATAGAAACAACACCAACTAACCTAACTATGATATTTCTGATTGTAATTCTTCGAAAATCCTCTAAACCTTGAAATAACCAAGAAATATCTAAACCTTTTGAAATTAAACTTAGACCTAAAATATAAGCTACAGGATTTTGCATAGCTGGTAGAGTAAGACATAGAAGGATATAAAGAACAGAAGAGAACAGTGTCGCTCCCAGTTGCAGTGTATAGATACCCCAAAAATTCTTTCTAGTATCTTTTCTACTACCCGAAATCGCCTTGGTACCATAATTGTTTACTCCCAGAGTAGCTAGCATAAGAAAATAGGTAACAATTGAGTTGAAATAACTATAGGTTCCCAAATCATCTGAGCTGAAGACCCTAGTGACATAAGGTGTCGTAATAATCGGTAAAATGATGATTAATAATTGATAAGAGAGATTATAGGCGTAATTTTTTAGAACTTTCATTATTTTTTACTTCTAAACATATTTTTTATTATCAATCTGTAAATTTACAATTCAAAACTTGATTTATCTGGGAATTTAGACTGAAAGGCTTGATGTATTTTTTGATCATACTCAGAGAATTTTCCATCTTCATCCGTATCGTTGATACAAATAATCTTATATTTCTCATTTTGAATAGCTCCTTGAATTTCTTCAACTTCCCAAATATCAAAATACTTCCCAAAATGAATGGATTGGGGCATAAACCTACCAGACTCTACATTCCAGTGAGACATAACATAATGACTAATATCTGATAACTGTCTAAATCTATGAGAGCTAACTTCTTCCAATAATTTTGGTTCTTTATCCCAGATTAAATCAAAAGTCGATTTTAGATGCGACAAGCCAATATGGTAATTTTTATATCCTAAAATACCTGAATAAAAAATACTGAAAATATTCCCAACTAGGTATTTCCCTAATTTTAAACTATAAAATTTACGCCATTCCGAGAAAGGTTTTCTTTTTTTCTTAAAATGTTTATTCATCAGAATGGTATTATTTAATTCGATATGATTGAAACTTTCTCGAGGAGTTATTGGCAAGTAAATCCCAAAATCCTTTGGGAAATTTTTCTTTAAAGAAATCATCTGCTGTAGTCGGTGCAGCAAAATACATATCATCATTTAAAAGAATAAAATTCTCACTTAACTCTTCGATTCTATGTAAATTCAACTCAATTACATTAGAATTATAAGTTGGAAGATATTCCTGAGGTATATAATCTGTATGTTTTATAATTTTTAATTTTGGATTCTTTATATTTAACCATTCTGGAACATGACCATAAGTTATAAAGAAAATACGGTTAATCCAATCTGCATAACGTTCAACTGCACGGAACCAATACTTGAAATTTTCTGATGGTCTGTATCGATTGGCTTTGTTTGATTCCGACCATTCAACATCAGATTCATATAATCTCTTTTCTTGTAACCAATCAGGATCTGTACCATCAACCCAAGTAATTACAAGATCTATTTTATTATTCATATACTTCTCCAAAGAGTCTATTTAATTATCTTATCCACTGCGTTCTTTAGATAATAACCTTCTTTAAGATTCTTCATAATATTTTTAGCATTTGTTGCCATTTGCAGATATTCATCCTGACTAATTTGACCCAGTATTTCAGATAATTCAAACAGACTATTAACTGCCAATCCTACTCCATTTTTCTCAACAAAGTTCGCCTCAGCTGAATCTTTCCATACAATAACAGGCAACCCTGAAGAAAGATACAAAGATAACTTATGAGGATTATTATATCTTAAATAATTTCCTGTTACCCCATCGCAAGTATCTAGACTCTCTCCGTCCCATACTAATCCAAATCCACTATTTAAATGGTTAGGAACATCTTCTGGAGCAAAGGCACCTAAATATGAAACATTAGAAATCTCTGTTACTGGTTGAAAACCAATTCCCATCAATTGAAAATGAATGTCAGAAACTTTATCTAACTGATACAAATAAGGACTTTTATCAGGAGAAAGATTCCCTGCTATTGTCACTAATTTTGAATATTCAATAGATGAAGACACGTCCTTATCATTCAAATAATCAAATATTTCTAAAACAACAAGCTTCTTTTTATCTACGCCGTACTCAATAAACCAATCTTTCATTTTTTCATTGTGAACAATAATTGAATCAGCAAAAGATAGCATTTCATCAAATTCTTTCTGGTAGAATGGATCATCATAAATCCCTCTAATTAACTCCACATCATGAACCAATGAAATTATTTTTACTTGTTTTTTCTTCAATTTCAGAAGACTATATGCTCTACCAAAATTATTTCTGCGATAGGGATGTTGTAACAACAAAACATCCCCTTTAGACAATCTTTTCAAAACGTTATTCCACTGTTTATAAAAAGAAACTTGTCTTATAATTTTCGATACAGGGGATTTATCCTCAGGCTTGTGGCGTACAATTTCTATTTTTTCGAAGTCTAATTCTTCCAAAATATTGACACAATCGTTGGTAGCTTTACTCCCCGCGTGCATGTGTGTCCCATACGATTCAACAATCTGATATTTTCATTCCGTTCTCCCAGCAGTATATTCTGTAAAGTCAATGTTTGAGTTTCAATTTCAAAACCTTTTAGCTTAAACATTTCTTTTATTTCAAGCTCGCTTGATCTAGGTGTTTCTAATAACTCAACTATATTTTTTGCCCAAACCTCAATAGAGTCGTCTAGAGACAGGTATCGAATGGAATCTAATATTTTCAATTCTTTAGTAACTGCATCACTTACCAAAACGGGTAGTCCATTAGCTTGAGCTTCGACGGCAGATAGAGGCAACCCCTCAAATATCGAAGGCAAAACGAATAGGTCTAGTGAACTTAACCATTTCTTCATATCGTTCTGACTTCCTGCCAGTAAGACTTTATCTTCAATTCCATAAGATTTTATTTTTTCTTTGAGTAAGTCTACAGTTGAATTTGCACCCGCAACCTTACCTATTATGACTAATCGAAGATTAGGATTTTTCTTGCAAGCTTCATTAAATACATCTATTAAAAAGGGTTGATTTTTTTGGATATCTAGTCGGCCAACATTACCAATAACTTTACAATCATTCCACCCTAACTCTGTTCTTAGATCAAGTCTATCTTTTTCTGAAAAAGAAAAACTTTCTACATCAATAGCATTTTGTATAATTTGCGCACTTAAACGAATCTCATCAGGAAACATATAATCTGCTGCGATTCCAGAGCAGGCAAAAAAATGGGTTGCAGTATTTGGCAATTTAGATTTATTCAAATTATGTAGAATTTGTCTTACTTTATTTCCCTTGAACATCGAGCTATGACTATGAATGATTCTTGTTTTTATCCCATATTTTTTAGCATATTCTAACAGATCAAGATTAGGAATTGCCATTGCATTATACCAAATAGCATCATATTTTTTCCCTTCTGTAGCAAAAAACTCTCTTAATTGTCTCATGTACTTAAGAGGATTTTTTCCTTTACGAGGTAAATAATATACTTTTGAACCTTTTGAAATAATTTCATCTTCAAATACAATAGGTTCTCTAGTCCTTTTAATAAAATCAACTTGAAAAATAGATGAATCAAGATGACGATAATAATTCATGATAAACGTTTCTGTACCAGCAAGAACAGGTGACATTCCTGTCATTAAAATTTTATAGACCATTATATTTCCTTAGTTAGTTCTATGATTAGCTCTTTAATTTTAGGATATTTTTCTATATCAAACTTTCTTGAGAACAGATATCCATTTTTTGCAGCTAGTCTTAATTCTTCTATATCTTTCTCACTTTCAGTCCAAGTGTAAGGTTTACCATCCCACCAATTAATATAGCGTAAGTTGCCTTGAAATTCTTTTTTTAAACCATGATTAATTGAAGCATCATAGACATTACAGTCTTTTAATTCTTTATTTAAAATCATTGGTATAAAAATTTCATCACTGAGAAAAGACTTTCTAAACATCTTCTCAATATCTGATTCTTTCTTAATCAATAATTCCACAATATTATTTGGTAGTGAAACCCACTGACTAGCTTTTATAGGGATGACATTAAACAATTTATACCGATTTACTCTAAATAGTTTTTGAATCCATACTTCTAAATTACGATAAATCTTGAATGCAAGTTTTCCAACTGCACCTGGTAGAGTCCGATAGGTAAAACTTTCAAAAAAAGATGATAATATTTAAATCTATTTATATCTTCACCATTATCCTCTATGTTCATAAAAGTAAGAAATGAATAGTCTTTATAATCGTTAAAAAAATCATGAATTCTCTGCTGAGAAAGTAACGGCAAATCTACACCACTTATTAAATGATAAAAATAGTAAGAATCTCTTTTAGAGGCAGCTTTAAATAAGATCATTTCAGCTTCAATTTGGGAATATCCACCCCAACTCACCGAAACTCTTTCAGTAAAAATAAACTTGAGATCGTTTTTACACTGGATTTAATTAAATCCAAAAAAATAATCATCAATATCTGATTTTTTATCAATATGGATAAAAAAATATCATTATCTTGATGATCCAATAAAGAAACTAGAAATGCTAGTTGATTAAATTGGCTGTGAGCTAAGATTAAATATGCATGCTTATGCACCATAATTTTTTATCCTTATCATAGTATTTATCACTTTCGCAAATAAATTATAGGAAGTTGTGAAGAGTATAATCAATATCTTTCTACTAAGAGGAATGGCTTGTTTTAGTAAGACTCTCTTATTTTTCTTCAATCTAGATACCATAGATTTTATTTGAGTTTCATTTAACATGCGAATATTTTTATAATCTACAGAAAGGGCTATTTCTGTCAAAAGTGCCAAATCCGCTCTGTAGCGATTAATTTGAGCCCAGTCTTTGTATTTATCATTATTACTTTCAGTCGCATACTGACATACTAAATCCCAGCCTTTTAATACATCAAAATGTTTAGATGTAAATTTAGATGTCAAACCATAGTTATTAATAAAATAATTATAAACAATCTTATCAGTAACAACTATCTTTTCTGAGTTTAGAATGTAGCGGAACATGGTTGGAACATCTTCTGCAAAGAAGCCAGACGGAAATTCTATATCTTCTACAACTTCTCTTTTATACAATTTATTCCAAACATAATACTCAATTGTCTGACTTTCAATCTTAAAGTAACGTTTGGCATACTCTTCCTGCGTCAATAATTGCGAAATAGGAGTACTTTGTTGATGGTTCACAATCTTTGAGGTCCTATAAACCCCTCCAACAACCATATCTGCATTGTAACTTTTAGCTTGATCTAATAAAAATTCTACTGCATCAAGTTCCAACCAATCATCCGAGTCAAGAAACATGACAAAATCTCCTGTCATGTATTTTAACCCAGTATTACGCGCTTCAGATAATCCTCTGTTTTCCTGATGATATACTTTAGCTCTTTTATCTGTTTGAACAAACTCTTCACAAAAAATCTCTGATTTATCCGTAGATCCATCATTAATCAAAATCACCTCTAAATCTTTATATGTTTGATTGAAGACGGAGGACAGGCATCTATCCAAGTATTGTTCTACATTATATACAGGAATAATAATACTTACTTTCGTCATTTTTCTCCATTATCCAATTGTAAATTTACTTCAAAAGCAGGCTGATTTTGATTCATTAAAGTACCAATCAAAAATCAAAAAAATATTATAGTGAAGATTTATAATTAAATCATCTATTATAGCATGAAAAACTTAATATAATCAGAATTAATGATAATACATATTGTTTTTTTGCTTCAAAAAGATGATGTAAAGTTAATGTAAAAAAATTACCAATAGAATAACCAAAACAAACAATCCATATCGTTGTAATATTTGGATATAGAGATTATCAACGTACAAATATTCACTCAATCCCTTTTTGTCCATTGATATCTAAACCATTCCCAATCCAATTAATCTTTTTGTCCAAATAAATTATAACCATATACATTCAAAGAACGATTAGCATAATAAATTCTACCACCTAGAAATTGGTTGATATTCTTACTCAATTCATTCAAAAAAAGGACTTGAAAAAAACTCAGATACATTTTTTTGCTATCAAATAACTTAAATATGCATTTACTATATAAGTTAATTTAAAAGTTTTTTTAATAAAAAGACCTGAAGACTTTAAAATTGATGGATACCATTTTACTACAAGGTTAATTCCTAGTAAGAATAAAGAACTAATAAAAAGTTAATCGTGAATCTGTTTGGTAGAAAAATCCAAATTGTTGAAAGCAATAAAAAAACAAACGTTTATAGCTTACCTTATCTTGAGTTAAGAACAATGAACTTGCTATAATATTTAGCATCACTGTAGATGGGAACAATGAATATCGAAAACCAAGATAATGCCGTATTCTTCCTGATGAAAATTCAACATAGTTGGAAATTAAACCAATTTGACTACTCAAGATAACAAATATTAAAGTAAATAAACTAATATAAAAAGAAGTTTTCGCTACATATTTAAAAGATATATCTCTTAGACTAAAGATAAAAAAATAACACTTATTGCTAATGTTGATAGAAATCCTGTTACACTACTAACCAAAGCATAAACAATTATAACTCCTAATAACGATATTGCTTTTTTTGAAAAATTAAATTTATTATTGATTAATTCTTTAACTATTAAAAGCATAACTGAAATAAGAATTGCTGCATTATAAATTGCACCTGATATATATCTGGCATAAAAGGTCGTATTCAACAGTGAAATAAATAAAAAAAGTATCAGTGAAAATAAACTCAGTGTTTCTACTAATGTTAATTTTTTAAATTTTATACGCATATCTAAGACCTAAAAACTTTTTCCATATTTTTTTCCTAAAAAAACTTTGCTTGTAAGAATGATAAACCTTTTTTTCAAATAGATTAATTCTTTCAAAAATACATGAATGGAACTTCCACTTGAGAATAAGAATTCTTATGTAACCAAACATTGAATAAAAGCTCACTTACACGTCCAAAAAGACGCGCTTCAAATGAATTCATCTTCGAAAGATCAATTTGTTTATACATACAATCTAAAATAGGGAATAACCATTCAAAATAATTATTTGCTAATTCCTTTTTCATTATAAACATATTGAACATATAGCCACTACGTTGTTTCATAACTTTATCAAATGAATCAAGGTATTCAGGTTGTTGCTTCTCAATAACTTTTCTAGCCAAATCTAGATGGCTGGCATCTAATGTGTGCGCATAATGAGAATATAGAGTTTCAATATAATATTTCCTTCTTTTTGGAACTATTACATCTCCTTTTTCTAATAACAACTCAATGTCATCCTTGTTTAAAATCACTTCGTCAATCTTTAGATTCTCTTTATAAAATTGATTTTTTTTCGTGAAATATCGGCGATAATGAACCAACCCAAGATAATCACAATCTAGATTTTTCCATGCCCAATATAGACCAGTTAATTCACAATAATAAGGATTTAACTGGGAAATATTTTCCCCAGCATTATCCCCTTGATATCCCAAATCATCTTTTCCTTCACACCCAACATGGACTGGTAGATACAATTCTTTATTTTTTGGCATCTCAAAACTTTTATGAGTCGCCACTATAATTTTAATATTTGTCATACCCCTCCTATTTCGCTCCATCTCTCATCAACACAACTTTTACAGTTTTTAACAATATTTCAAAATCTTTCCAGATGGTCCAATCATCGATATAAGCAACATCCAGCTTTACAACATCATCAAAGTTCGTTATTTCACTGCGACCACTAATTTGCCACAAGCCTGTAATTCCAGGTTTGAAGCTTAGACGGCGTTTTTGCTCAGGCGTGTACTTTTCATACTCATCTACCGTTGGCGGACGAGTGCCGACTAGACTCATATCCCCAATCAACACATTCCAAAATTGTGGCAATTCATCCAAACTTGTTTTTCGAATAATGTGTCCAATCTTGGTTACTCGAGGATCGTTATCCATCTTAAACATTCCACCTTGCATCGTGTTTTGCTCCATCAACTGTTCCTTGATGGCTTCTGCATCAATACGCATTGAGCGGAATTTATAGAAAGTGAAGTGACGGCCATTTTTTCCGATACGAGTCTGAGAAAATATTGCGGGTCCCCCATCTTTACGAATCATAGGAACCAAAACTATGCTGACAATACCACAGATGATAAGACCAACGATAGCTCCGCAAATATCAATAACGCGCTTAGCAATGACATGACTAGGCTTGTAAAAATTCGTAGAAAAGGTCACTACGTTCAAGCCAGCCATCTCGTGAATTTGTTTATTGCGACCTAAGTTTTTATCAAATGCATTTAAATTAACTGTTACATCAATTCCCATTATTTCAAACTGTGAAATAACCGATCCAATGTCATAGTCCTCACTAGGAAGATTTACAAAGACTTCATCCACCACTTCATGTGTTGCATAATTGAGTAGCTGTTCCCTTGGAACAACGATCACCTTGTCATGAGAAAACTCAGGTTTGTCTAAGACACATACAGCAGCCAGTTTCCCTTGGACATCATTTGCGTTCAATAAACGATCCAGCACCTTCTCGGTACGCGATGTCGCTGTGATCAATAGAATCTTTCTACTACCTTTCAAGTTGTGGTTAAAATGTACCCAGTAGCGTTTAATAACAAAACTGAGTAAATAATTTAGTACTCCATACAAGGAAAGCAGATAAATCATTCCGCGTCTAGAAATCACAAATTTTTCTTTTAAGAAAAAACTTGAAAAACTAATCAGCAAGGCATAAAAAATAATATATTTAATCGTTTCAACTAATTCTACAGACTGGCCTCGCTTAAAAAAATCCTTACCGTAACCACTAATGTAAAAGGCTGCAAAGTGTAGGAAAAATAGGACAAATACTGTATTTAGAACAATATCAGTTTCTGAAATTGCAATCAGAACATAGGCCAACAAACCAACAAACACACTCTGCATAAAAGCCAGAGTGATGTTATAGAAACCCCTTCCCTCCATACTTAACTCCCTAACTTATTTTTTAATTATTCCCATAGGAGCCGTAATTTCCGTAAACTCCATACGATCCATATTTCAAGCTGGATATCAAATTTATTTAGAACAACTCCTAAGAATGGAGTACCTGTTTGTTCTAATTGCTGTTTAGCTCTGTCAACATCTCTGCGTTTGGTCGTACCAGCTTCTGTTATCAAGATAGAAGCATCACATTTCTGTGCAACAATAGCTGCATCGATAACGATACCTATAGGAGCCGTGTCTACTATAATGTAATCAAAGTACTTACGTAAAGTTTCTATCATAGTCTCAAATTTTGGACTCTGAAGTAATCCTGTGGGATTCGGAGAAATCGATCCTGATTGGATGACAAATAAATTTTCTACGTTTGTTTCACATAGCCCGTGTGACAAATCTCTAGTTCCAGAGAGGTAGTCTGTCAAACCTGTTATTCTTTCTCTTGATTTAAAAACTCCTGACATTACAGAATTTCTAATATCTGCGTCTACTAGTAGTGTTTTGTAACCAGCACGAGCAAAGGCCCAAGCGATATTTGTTGAGGTAGTTGACTTTCCTTCGCCAGGTCTAACAGATGATACGGCAATCACCTTTAATTTATCACCACTTAACTGAATATTAGTCCGTAAAGCGTTGTAATATTCTTCTGCTTTTTTAACAAATTCTAATCTTTGATCTGATAATTCTAACTTTGCCATATTTTCTTCCTTACTTCATTTTCTCAAGGTTTGGAATCACTCCTAAAAGAGAGAGATGCATTACTTCTTCAATATCTTCTGGACGTTTCACACGATCATCCAATAATTCAATCAATAGCACAACAATAATAACAAGTCCAGCTCCTACGCCAAATCCTAGAATTGTATTGCGACGAATATTTGGAGATGATGGTGATAGAGCAGGACGTGCTTCCTCCAACGTCGTAACGTCAGATACACGAGTTACAGCTATAATTTTCTGTGAAGCAACCTCGCGTAGTGCGTTTGCAATTCGGCTAGCCTCTTCCGGCAAACCATCTCGAACAGAGATAGACACGATACGAGTATCTGCAGGAACTGTTACTTGAACTTTTCTAGCAAGAGTCTTGGCATCGATATTTAATTTTTGATCAGCTACCACTTTTTCAAGAACATCTTGAGAAAGGATAATCTCCCGATAGTCCTTAACCAAATAAGAACCCGCTTGGAGATCTTGATTCGTCAGACCTGGTTTATCACCTTGGTTACGATTCACTACATAGATACGTGTCGTACTTGTAAATTCCGGTTTGATTACAAAGGAACTATAGCCAAAAGCTATCGCCCCTGAGATAATAGCTGCTAGAGCTATAATTAATTTACGCTTCCACAACACTTTTAGCATCTGTACAAGGTCGATTTCAATTCTATCTTTCTTTCATCGTATCTCCTAAATAATTTTATCTTCGATTATAATTCTAGGGTTAGTTTCAAAAAGTTCGCGAGCCTTTGTCTCTCCATACTTTTCGCTAATCAATTCATATGCATCCCTCATGTAAGGCTTTCGGTCATCCAGATTATGCATATCACTAGCCACCATATGTACCAAATCTCTTTCCAAGAAATACCTGGCTCTTTTCTTCATAAATTTATAAGTGTCACCAAAAAGTTTTGGCTTCAGAACACTGGAAGAATTAATCTGAGTATAGCATCCCATATTAATCAATTCCCTAACTTTTTTTTCATCATTTTCCAAGGAATGATAACGCTCAATATGGGCAATCACAGGTGTTATTCCAAGCATCAACACTTTAGACAAGGCATTGTGAATCTCCCGATAAGGAGTATTCATACTAAATTCAATCAATGCATAGCGAGTGCCATTCAATCTAGGAATAATTTGATTCTCTAATTTATTTAAAATATCACTCGTGTAATAGATCTCAGCCCCGTACAATATTGTTAAGTCGGGGGCAATTTCTTTTGCCAATTCTTGAACAACTTTGAAATTCGCAGCAATCTTATCTTCTGGCGTCTCAAACATCCCTTTTCTACGATGAGAAGTTGAAACAATGGTTCGAACCCCTTGAGCATATGCTTCTGCCAATAAAGCTCGACTATCATCTCGACTTTTAGGTCCATCATCAACATCAAAAACTATATGCGAATGGATATCAATCATTTTATTTTCCTTCCATGACATCTTTAATGGCAGCCTTGACTGTCTCCAGACTGGTTTGGTCCACTTCTAACATGTAGAGATTGCTATCTGGCATTGCGTAGGATGGCAATCCCATACGTCCAGTACCTTTCAAATCTTGAGACGTTACGGTATACTTCCCACCACTTGCAAGTTGAGTATTAACTAGACCTACCATCGTTTCAGGCGGCATATTGGTTTGGACCGAATCCTGCAAACCTTGAATAACACCGTCATAATTCTTCAAAACTTCTGCAGAAGTCAGTTTTTGAATGATGGCAGCAATTACTTTTTGTTGGTTCCGTCCACGATCTCCATCACCATTTGCTAAAGAATAACGTTCGCGAACAAATCCTAACGCCAATTCTGAATCTAAGTGAATATTACCTACTCCATAATGTTTGCCGTTTGTATGAGCTGTAAATTCTTGATCATTATAGACATCTACTCCACCAAGAAGATCAATTAATTTCAAGAAAGAGGTGAAGTTAAGACGAGCATAATAATTTAAATCAATATCGTATAAATTTCTAAGGTATGAATCGATGCATCTACGCCATAGATCCCTGCATGGGTAAGTTTGTCATTTTGGTTATTTCCGCCATCAGCAATTGGCACATATGCATCACGAGGAGTTGTCGTCAAGAGGATTTTTTTAGTATCTTGGTTAACTGTCATGATGATATTGACATCCGAACGAGATACTGAACTAATGGGTCCGTAAGTATCAATCCCACTAATATAGACATTGAAGGTCTTGTTCGTGGTTACTTTCGGAGCTTCCACTGTCTTGGTCAAGTCTTTGGTGTAGATCTTTTTAATCTTTTTAGCGTAGTCAGGATCTTCTTGCTCAATCAGATTTTCAAAAGCTCCATTTAGAACAATCGCCTTGGTATCACCCGCCAAGAGACTCTTATATGAAGCTAGGTAAGAAGAACTCTCTTCCACCGTCAAGTCTTTATTTTGAGTTGATTTAATATCCTCTAGGAGTTTTTGGATGTTTTCCGCATCTGTCTTTGTTGGAGCAGTCAAGCTAGAAAGTTGCGACACATTGCCAATCTCACTATCTGCTAATACAGCCACACTGATAGAATAGCTTGAATAATTAGACGTCGCATTAAATTGATTAGCTAGACCAACAAATTGTTGGACCCCAATAAGAGCGAATGCACTTAATAAGACAGAAGTTAGGAGCACAAACAAAGTAAAGATTCTGGCTTTATTTTTTAGGATTAACAATAGAGCCAAAATGGCAACAAATAAAAGAGTGCCCGCCAGAATTAGATTGAGATTACTAAACGCTAGAATATGATAGCGGAAAACTAGAAATAAGAAATAACAGGCAAGAATAAGATAGATGACCAATAAAATGGTATTTAAGCTCTGCCAAATTTTATTAGAATTACTTTTATTTGAACGTTTACTCATATTACACCTCAACTAAACATTTTCCCTTCATTATATCATAACTTACCCTTTAAAGCCATTGATATCTTTGATATGGTAACATTTTCATTTATATATATTTTATCAAAGGCTATAAACTTTAAAGTTCTTTATTTTTTATTTCTAAATAACAAGTATACTAAAAAGAGAGCTTTGACAGCTCTCTTTCATCTTATTTCACATGTTTTTCAAGTTCTTTTTGAGTCTTTTCGACTGAATTTTTGCGTTCTTGTTCCCATTTGGCTTTAGCTTCGTCAAATTGGGCAATGGTAACCACATCTTTTTGCAGTCTCATGTATTTGTAGTTGCTTCCAGTTCCTTTGATTCCAACAAGTGAATATGCTCGTGTAAATGGTGTCACACGGGTCACTGAAGCTCCACCACCATCTGAATTTACAGGGATAAGAAGCGAACTATCAATCAACCACGCTTGTGCATCTGCATAATTTTCATAACGTTTTGCCACATCTGAGCTTTCTGCATCTGCCGCTTTCAATTTCTGAGTATATTGATCCATTCCTAGACTTGTAATCTTGTCAGCATCCTTACTTGGATCAAGTCCCAAAATCTTAAGATAAAAACCATCTTCTGCGTTGAAAGGATTGAGGTAAGTCGATGGATCTTGGTAGTCTGCTGACCATCCATCCAAGTTCAAATCATAGTCATGGTCAGCTGGTGTCGGTGCTTGGAAAGTCGCATTGGCATAGTCTTCAGTTGAAACTAAAACTACATCAATCACTACATTTTCAGCTCCAAGAGTGGATTCCACAGATTGCTTGAGTGAATAAAGCTTAGGAAGCAAGCTTTTGTTGACCTGATCCACTGGCAAATCCAAATGAATCGGGAAGGTTACACCTTGAGCCTCTAGTTCTTTTTTAGCTTCTGCAAATTGAGCTTGCGCTTTTTCTTTGTTGAAGTAACCATCTTGGGCGTCTTCAAGATTCATATTTGTCCATTGTGTACCATAGTTGACCAACTTAGATGCAACTGTCTCACCAAAAGTTTTATCTCCTACTTGTACAAAAGTTGGTGGTACAAGGGTATTACGAAGAGTGTTTTTAGCAGCATCTTCTCCATTAGACTGAGCTGAGTAAGACGTACGGTCAAGAGCAAAGTTGATAGCTTGACGGAAGTTTTTATTTAAAACAGCAGCCTGAGTCGCTTGTTTTTGTTCATCACTGGTCTTAGCTGTAAAATTGTAAGACTGACGATTGACGTTAAAGTTATAGTACCAAGAAGTTGCACCTTGCAAGCTGTAGACGATATTGTCCTTGTATTTCTCTTTGGTCTTAGCAAAGTTTGAACTATTTGGGTAGACACCCGCAGACGAGTATGCTCCACTCTCAAAGTTACGAATGGTCATATCTTGGTCAGAGCCGTCAACATAGGCCAACTTGACTCTTTCAATCGTCACTTTTTCTTGATCATAGTAATGAGGGTTTTTCATATACTCAAGTGATGATTTAGATGTAAATTCTTTTTAACAAATACGGACCACTGTATAGAATACTGTCTGGTTTTAATTCTCCAAATTCTTTGTCTTTAGTAGTTAGGAATTCTTCATTGACTGGGAAGAGGATACTATTGGTCGTTTTTGAATTCCAGAAACTCTCTGGACGTGTCAAGGTGTATTGGACTGTATAGTCGTCTAAGGCTTTGACACCAACATTTGAAAAGTCTGAGTTTACTCCTGTCACATAATCATCCAAGCCTTTGATCGAATTTTGAATCAAATCCAGCGCCTGACTCTTATTATCAGCAGCGTATTTGATACCAGTCACAAAATCTTGAGCTTTGATAGGCGCATATTCCTCCCCATCAGCAGTGAACCACTTAGCATCTTGGCGGAGTTTATAAGTATAGATCAAACCATCCTTTGAGACACTCCAATCCTCTGCAAGAGCAGGAACCAGATTCCCATAGCTGTCATTTTCCAAAAGACCATCTACCAAGTTGGTGATAACATTGGTATTGTCACCAGAATAATCCAAAAGGTAGTTAAAAGTAGTTGGATCAGCACCAAATGTCGATGAGTAGGTCTTATCATCCGACACAGACTGACCACAAGCTGCCAGCAATACAGTAGTAGCAAGAGTCAAACCCGCTCCCAACAAGAGTTTTTTAAGTCTCATGATTCATCTTCTCCTTTTATGTTAGATTTTATAACATGTAATTATTTTATCAAATTTTGCCCCAAAAGTAAAGTTATTTAATTTTTTCAAGCCTAGAAGGTTACAATTTCTCTCCAGAAATAAAAACAAAGAACTCCCGTCTTTCAGACAGGAATTCTCTGTTGATATATTTTATGAAGGCTATTTAATGTGGTTCGCTAGCTCTTTTTGGTATTTGGCATTTGTTTCAATTTTCTCTTTGCCATTTCTTGAAGGCTTCTTCGTATTCTTTAGTGGTTACAATATCATTTTGCAATTCCAAACCTTTGAATACAAATGGATCACCCTTAATTCCGACTTGAGAGTAGGCTTTTGTAAATGGCACTGTACGACTCACAGTCGGAGAACCACCTGAAGAAGCAACAGGAATGAGGAGTGAGCTATCAGATACCCAAGCTTGTGCTTTAGCATATTTTTCATAGCGTTTGTTAAGGTCTGTTGTTTCAGATGCTGCATCGTCCAAGAGTTTCTTGTACTCATCAAGTCCAACTTGAGCCATGACTTCTGAATCTTTTCCTTTTGTGATACCCAAGTGTTTAAGGGCAGAACCCTTCTTAGCATCTAGAACATTGAGGTAGGTAGCCGGATCTTGATAGTCTGGCCCCCAACCTGTTCCATTCAGATCATAGTCTTTTTGAGATGGCACCTTAGCTTGAGAAGTGATACTCAACTTTTCATTATCCGTCATTTGAAGGACATCGATAATGACGTTTTCAGTACCAAGTGTTGACTCTATAGATTGCTTGAGGGAATTAGTTTGTTGAACAGCAATGACATCTGTCTGTTCAACTGGAATATCCAAGCGGATTGGGAAGGTTACACCCTTAGCTTGCAATTCTGCCTTGGCTTTTTCAAATGCCGCCTTGGCTTTTTCTGGATTGTAGATAGTATCCTTACCATCTGTAAGAGCTACGTCTTTCCACTGATCCCCATAAGAAACGAGCTCAGCCTGCGCCAATTCTCCAAAGGTTTTTTCACCTACTTGAACATAGTCATGAGGTACTAGACTGTTACGGATGATTTTGTCCGCTCCTTCTTCACCATTCAACTGAGCAGTATAAGAGTGACGATCAAGGGCGAAGTTAATAGCCTGACGGAAGTTCTTGTTGAGAAGTGCCTCTTTGGTAGAAGTTTTCTGAGCTTCATCAGTCTTGGCTGTTTTTATTGTATGATTGACGATTGACGTTAACTGTCAAGTAGTAACTTGTCGCTTCTTGCGGACTATAGATGATTTTATCGCCGTATTCTTGCTTGGTTGACTCAAAGTTCGAACTTGTCGGGAAAAGACGGGCCGTTGTATAGGCACCCTGGGTAAAACTACGAATCAAGGATTCTTGGTCAGAACCATCGTAGAAAGTCAATTTGACATGATCAATCTTAACATTATCCTTGTCCCAATAATTTGGATTCTTTTCGTATTCAATAACTGATTTTGAAGTTAAATTCTTCAAAAAGTATGGACCATTGTAAAGAATGCTTGATGGTGTTGGAGTTCCATAATTGTCGCCTTGAGACTTCAAGAATTCTTCGTTGACTGGGAGCATAGTCGCTGTCGTCACTTTAGAATTCCAGAAACTCTCCGGCTTATTCAAAGTGTATTGAACTGTATAGTCGTCTAGAGCCTTAACACCTACTGTAGAAAAGTCATTATTTTCACCGCCGACATACTCTGCCAATCCTTTGATAGAGTCTTGGAGAAGAGTTAAACCATCAGATTTTCCATCCGCTGCATGTTTCAAACCAGTGACAAAGTCTTGGGCTTTGACTTCGGCATATTCTTCCCCTTCAGAAGTATACCATTTGACACCCTTACGAAGTTTGTAGGTATAAGTCAAACCATCTTGTGAAACCGACCAATCTTCGGCTAGGGATGGAATCAAATTCCCGTACTTATCATTTTCCAAGAGTCCATCTACAACGTTGGCAATGACGTCAGAAGTTGAACTCTTACTGGTAACACTATAGTCCAAAGATGCTGGATCCATGGCATAAACATATGAAAATGTTGTTGGAGCATCTGCTTTTTTCTCAGCTTTGCCACATGCTGCCAAAAGAAGAGCTGCACTCATCGTAATCCCAGCTACCACAAGCCACTTTTTCGATTTCATTGGTATTCTCCTTTAAAATGCTATTTTACTCATTATACCCTATTTTTTTATAAAAGCAAGGTTTTACAGGTTATTTTTTAGAAAATTCAAACAAATATTTTTTAAAGATATTTCTACACTTATTTTAGAAAAGAGAGTGGAACAGAAATCGGTAATTCGTTAGAATTCGATTTCGTTGTCCCACCTCCGCACAGTTGAGTAGAGCTGTAAAAGCTGATGAAATCAGCGTAGTAGAGCCCACTCAACCACTGCGTCTTGCTCGGTAATCCAAAGACAATTGAGAGGCTGGCACTTTTGTCCCAGCCTCTTTTAGGTTGATTTGGCTAATTCCACACAGAAAGCATCCCAAGGATGTAATGTAATCTGACCTAGTTGCTCTGGAAGATTAGTATTAGCAACCAAGACAGACTTGATACTTTCATTCAGTTGGAAATCCTGCTTTTGACCCGAAAGGTTAACTACTACTAAGAAACGACGGGTGCCATCCTTACGGATATAAGCGAAGACCTTTTCAGCTGTTTCTAGTAATTCAAAGTCAGCTTGAACCAACCAGCTGTTTTCCTTACGAATCTGAATTAATTTTTGATAAGTATAGAAAATAGAATCTGGGTTTGTCAGTGCTTCCTGAACGTTGATTGCTTCGTAGTTTGGATTAACAGCCAACCAAGGTTGTCCGTCTGAGAAACCAGCATTTTTTGTCTCATCCCACTGCATTGGAGTACGCGCATTGTCACGTCCAATCACACAAATGCTGTCCATAATTTGCTCTAGCGGTACACCTTGTTCTAGCGCTTCTTTGGCATAGTTGATAGATTCAATATCTTCAACTTGCTCCAAGCTTTCAAATGGGAAATTGGTCATGCCGATTTCTTCGCCTTGATAAATATAGGGTGTTCCTCTCATGAGATGAAGTAAGATTGCATACGCTTTAGCAGATTTTTCGCGGTATTCTCGGTCATTTCCCCAGATAGAGACGATTCGTGGAAGGTCATGGTTATTCCAGAAAAGGGAATTCCAGCCATCCTCAACTCCTAATTCTGTCTGCCACTTGTTGAAAATCTCTTTTAATTTCCCTACATTTAGCTCTTTTTGGTACTGCCACTTAGGTTGTCCTTCCTGATACTGAAGACAGATATGTTCAAACTGGAAGACCATAGACAACTCTTGACCTTCTGGATTCGAATATTTCTTGGCCTCTTCTGGATTTGCTCCCCAAGTCTCCCCTACTGTCAAAAGCTCTTTGCCGCCGAAAGTAGCCTGATTCATTTCCTTGAGGTAAGGATGAAGCATGGGACCATTGTTGACAACCTTCTGGTCAGGTATCTTCCCAATCATGTCAATAACGTCCATACGGAATCCACCAATCCCTTTATCAATCCAGAAATTCATCATCTCATAGATTTTATGACGGAGCTCTTCGTTTTCCCAGTTTAGGTCTGGTTGTTTCTTACTGAAAAAGTGCAGATAATATTGACCAGACTTTTCATCGTATTCCCATGCAGAACCACTAAAAGTAGAGGTTAAATCATTGGGTTTATCTCGCCAAATATAGTAGTCACGTTCGGGACTTTGAGGATTTTCACGCGCTTCGATAAACCAAGCATGCTCATCGGATGTATGATTGACCACCAAATCCATAATGATTCGGATATCTCGTTTTTTAGCCTCAGCAATCAGCTCGTCCATATCTTCCATGGTTCCAAAGATAGCCGCGATATCTTGATAATTGGCAATATCATAACCATTGTCATCCATGGGGCTATCATAGACTGGAGAAAGCCAGATCGCTGTGATCCCTAACTTAGCTAGATAGTCTAACTTACTCGTAATTCCTGGCAAATCGCCAATTCCATCTCCATTACTATCCATAAAACTCTTTGGATAGACTTGATAGACTACGGCATTGTGCCACCATTTTTCTTGCATCTTTTCACCTCATTTAAATTTACTTTACTCTATCATAGACTTTTTCCTTAGATTATGCAAACGTTTACCTAAACTTTTTTTCTTCTTTCGCTACTCCTTGGTTTCTTATCTGTTATTTTTTTTATATAATAGAGGTCAGAGGTAAAAAAATGAAAAAACAAGCTTTTAGTTCTGAAAAATATCTAAATTTACAACGCGACCATATTTTGGAGCGCATTCATCAATTTGACGGTAAGCTCTACTTGGAGTTTGGCGGCAAGATGTTGGAAGACTTCCACGCTGCCCGTGTCCTTCCTGGTTATGAACCAGATAACAAAATCAAGCTCTTGCAAGAGTTGAAGGAACAGGTCGAGGTTGTGATTGCCATCAACGCTAGCAATATCGAGCACTCAAAAGCTCGTGGCGACTTGGGTATTTCTTACGACCAAGAAGTTTTGCGTTTGATTGACAAATTTAACGAATTAGAGATTTTTGTCGGTTCAGTCGTCATTACTCAATATGCAGGCCAACCGGCAGCTGATGCCTTCCGCAACCAGTTAGATAAAAACGGGATTGATTCCTATCTTCATTATCCAATTAAAGGATACCCGACTGATATGGACCACATCATTTCTCCCAAAGGTATGGGGAAAAACGACTATATCAAAACGAGTCGCAACTTGATTGTCGTGACAGCTCCTGGACCTGGTTCAGGTAAGTTAGCAACTTGTATGTCTAACATGTACCACGACCAGCTCAATGGTATCAAGTCTGGTTATGCCAAATTTGAAACCTTCCCAGTTTGGAATCTCCCACTTCATCACCCAGTCAACTTGGCTTATGAAGCTGCTACAGCAGATCTAGATGATGTCAACATGATTGACCCCTTCCATCTCCAAACTTATGGAGAAACCACAGTCAACTACAACCGTGACATCGAAATTTTCCCTGTCCTCAAACGCATGTTGGAACGTATCTTAGGGAAGTCTCCTTATGCATCTCCAACGGACATGGGTGTTAATATGGTTGGTTTTGCTATCATTGATAACGATGCGGCCATCGAAGCATCCAAACAAGAAATTATCCGTCGCTACTACCAGACAGTCCTCGACTTCAAGGCTGAAAAGGTTGGAGAATCTGCAGTTAAGAAGATTCAACTTCTTATGAATGACCTAGGAATTACACCAGCTGATCGTACAGTTGCCGTTGTTGCTCGCCAAAAGGCAGAGGAAACAGGTGGTTCAGCTCTGGCTTTGGAACTTCCTTCTGGTGAAATCGTCACCGGTAAAAACTCGGAGCTCTTTGGCCCAACCGCTGCTGTCTTGATTAATGCTATCAAGAAATTAGCCAATATCGATAAGGAAACTAAATTGATTGAACCAGAAGTGGTCAAACCAATTCAAGGCTTAAAAATCAACCACTTAGGCAGTCGAAATCCTCGTCTGCATTCAAATGAAATTCTTATCGCTCTTGCCATTACAGCCATGGAAAATCCAGACGCTGACCGTGCAATGAAAGAACTTGGAAATCTCAAAGGCAGTGAAGCACATTCGACTATTATCTTAACGGATGAAGACAAAAACGTCCTCCGTAAATTGGGCATTAACGTTACCTTCGACCCATATTACCAGTACGATCGTTTATATCGAAAATAGAGTCGAAAAGTCGTTCTTTTCAAGTTTTAATCTCTAAAGGCTAGGTTTTAATATCTAGCCTTTTTAGAATATTTCGCCTAGAAACAAGTACTTTTAAGTTAAATTTAATTTTATTTTTTTGATATTCTCGTGATATAATAAGAAAAATCGCAAATAATATTTATACAAAACTCAATTTATTACAGGAGTTTATTTCTATGAGAGAATTACTGACTCAGAAAGAACAAAGACAATTAGACATTTTGGAATACCTATTCGAAAATCCAAACTGGATTCATCTCGATGAGCTATCCAAAATTATTGGTTACAATGCCCGTATTATTAAGAATGACATAAAAGAAATACGCCATATTTCTCCAGATTTCCTCATCCAATATTCCACAGCTGGAATTATGTTAGTGAATGAAAAAAATATTGGTATAGAGCAAATTTATCGATATTTTTTACAAACATCTGATTATTTCAATATTTTAAAAGCATTTTTCTTCCTAGAAGAACCCTTTACTTACGAACACTTGTTGCAATCATTGGATATTTCGCTGCCTTCCCTAAGAAAAAAAGTAGCAGAGATTAATAGAATTCTTCATGGAAATTATAGATTTAAATTAAAAGTGACACCCACTTCAATCATTGGAGACGAAAAAGATATTCGCTTTTTCTTTTCTCAATATTTCCACGAAACATACGGCTTCTTTCATTGGCCCTTTTCAAATTTCAAGGAAGAGGATTTAGAAAATCTTATTTCTTTCTTTTTGGACTTAACAAAATTTCCGGCCAAATATCAGAATCTTTATCAAATTAAAATGCAAACTGCTGTCGCTCTACATCGTATAAAAACCGGTCATAGCAGTAATTCAACAGCAAACTCCATAGGTAAACACCGTATATACAATCAACTCAATAATTTTAAAAATCAATTAAAAGACCTATCTCTAAACTTTGGACTTGAATTATCTCCTATAAATATTGAAGAAATTTTTGACTCCTACACACAAACAGAATTTTTCTTCACAATAGAAGAATTTCTTGAAGCTAGAAAAACCAGTAAAAAGATTGATCGTTCCTACCATACCGCTCGAGATGTTCTCGACAATCTAACTAGACAATTCGAGATACAATTTTCAAATACTGATGAGTTAATTTGGCATCTACACAACACTGCTTTACTGGAACGAAGAGAAATCAACTCTGAATCCATTATTTCACATAATAAATCTTATACCCTTACGAAAATTCAAAAGTTCTTCCCTAATTTTTATGAGGCAACTGTCATTGAAATGATGAGATACAAGAATAGTTTAAAAACAAAAAGAAAAAAATCACGTAATGTGGTTCATCTCGTCTATACGTTTTTTTTACTCACGCCGAAGGACTCATCAATCAACTATTTGAACGAAAAAAGAGAATCAAAGTGCTGGTTTTAAGTGAATACGACCTTGCTCATCCTCGTTTTCTAATTTCTCTTTATCAATTTCATACATCTAATAATATCCAGTATGAAACATGGGATAAACTAACTTTAGACGTTAACGAAATTAAAGAAACAGATTACGATGCCATTATAACAAATTTCGATATCAATGGTGTAGACAATAAAAGAATTATCAATATTAGTCGAATGCCTGTTTTGCAAGTTGTTAATGAGCTAAATAAGATCTCTATTCAAGATTTATAATAAAAAAACTCCTGGAAAATATCTAGGAGTTTTTTTATTTTTTCTACCTTGCTAGTTATTCAATATAGAGGACCTTGTCCCTGATGACTAACTTTGTCTGGTCTGTGATTTCTTGATTTTCTAAGGTTAGGATGATTTGTCCTTTCTCATTCAAAGCATACAAGGATTCATCTTTATAAGCAAACAAGACAACACCTTCTGTTTTTTATTCTACCGTTACAGACTTAGCAAGATTCCGTGGTTTGTCCACATCAAGTCCACGGTGTAGGGTTGCAAAGTAAGCGACTAGTTGCGTTGGTACGACCATTGAGATTGGTGAGAGGTAAGGGTGTACGGTCGTAAGAACGATATCGTCTGTATCTTTGGCAACATTTTCTTCTGCGATTGTGAGTACCTTCGCTCCACGCGCTGCCACTTCTTGGATATTTCCACGAGTGTGGTTGGCTAGTACTGGATCTGACAAGAGGGCCAAAACAGGAGTCCCCTCCTCAATCAAAGCAATAGTTCCGTGTTTGAGTTCTCCTGCCGCAAAACCTTCACATTGGATGTAAGAAATCTCTTTGAGTTTGAGACTGGCTTCCATAGCTACATAGTAATCTTGACCGCGTCCGATGTAAAAGGCGTTGCGTGTTGTTTCAAGAAGCTCACGAACCTTAGCATCAATCAATTCTTTTTCTGAAAGGGTTGATTCGATAGACTGAGCTACGATTGACAATTCGTGAACCAGATCAAAAGCTTTGGCATTTTCATTGCCATTTGCTTCACCAACCGCTTTTGCAAGGAAGGCAAGAGCAGCGATTTGCGCTGTATAAGCCTTAGTTGATGCTACGGCAATTTCAGGACCTGCATGAAGAAGCATGGTATGGTTGGCTTCACGAGAAAGAGTGGATCCTGGAACATTTGTCACTGTCAAGCTTGGGATTCTCATTTCATTAGCCTTAACCAAAACCTGACGGCTATCCGCTGTCTCACCAGACTGGCTGATAAAGATGAAGAGCGGTTTCTGGCTGAGAAGTGGCATACCATAACCCCACTCAGAGGAGATTCCAAGTTCAACTGGTGTATCTGTCAATTCTTCTAGCATCTTCTTAGAAGCAAACCCTGCGTGGTAAGAAGTTCCAGCTGCAAGAATGTAGATGCGGTCTGCCTCTTGAACAGCCTTGATGATAGCTGGGTCTACCACTACTTGACCAGCCTCATCTGTGTAAGCTTGGATCAACTTACGCATTACCGTTGGTTGCTCATCGATTTCCTTGAGCATGTAGTAAGGATAAGTTCCCTTACCGATATCTGACAAGTCAAGTTCAGCAGTGTAGCTAGAACGCTCACGACGATTGCCATCATAGTCTTGAACTTCAACGCTATCAGCTTTCACGATTACCAACTCTTGGTCATGGATTTCCATGTATTGGTTAGTCTCACGAATCATGGCCATGGCGTCTGAGCAGACCATGTTATAGCCTTCTCCAAGACCAATCAAGAGAGGTGATTTATTCTTGGCCACATAGATGACATCTGGATTTTCAGAGTCGATCAAAGCAAAGGCATAAGAACCACGGATGATATGAAGAGCTTTTTTGAAGGCTTCAAGTACTGACAATCCGTCTTCTTCCGCAAATTTTCCAATCAAGTGGACAGCGATTTCTGTATCTGTTTGTCCCTTGAAGTGGTGACCTGCAAGGTAGTCTTCCTTGATTTCAAGGTAGTTCTCAATCACCCCATTGTGGACCAAGACAAAACGGCCTGTCTCAGAGCGATGTGGGTGAGCATTGTCTTCTGTTGGTTTACCGTGAGTGGCCCAACGAGTATGTCCAATACCAGTTGTCCCCTCAACGCCAGCAGTCTTAGCAGACAGTTCTGCAATACGACCAACAGCCTTGACCAAATAGCTTTCAGCACCACCTAGAACAAAAATTCCAGCCGAATCATAACCACGGTATTCGAGTTTTTCAAGTCCTTGAATCAAAATATCAGTTGCATTTGTGTTTCCAACAACACCAACAATTCCACACATAGTATATACGACACAGGCAAGCTGTGCTTTCTCCTTATCGAAATTGGTATAGTCTGATTTTCTGTTTTTAGAATCAGTGAAAACAGTATATACTTGTTTCTTTCACTTGTCAAGAATAAAAATTGGTATAGCTCAATTACTTATGCAAAATAACTATCTGTTTTAGGAGATTTAGGATATATTCCCTATTTTCGAAAATAAAAGACATTCAAGAGATTACTCTTGTACGGCTGGAAATTATAGTTATTTGCAGTGTTATTATTGCAACAAATATATCTAAGATAAGAATTTTTACTAATGATTTCGCCCCAGCCCAAGATAGGTATAGGTTCGAGTATGTGGACAATCTTTTTCTATCTTCACTCTAAAATAAAACCGATGTTCCCTTCCGTCCTTGGCATTTTCCTTGTTCAAGACAAAGTAGTCCTTTTGGTTGATAGCCATGGTTCGTAGAATATCATCAATCAGAAAAGTCAGGGGTACATTCATGGCAGAGTATTTTTGGAAATCTTCCTCAAAACGAATATAGTCATCTGAAATAATCCATCTGCAATTTGTTTTCATATAACTCTTTTCTAGTCATCAACTTCCTCCTGATACAGTTGGATTGTGAGAATATCATCTACCCTTATTAATCGATAGCCTTCATCGGTTCTAACCGAAATTTCTTGAGGAGATAATTCTCTTACTTCACCCAATATCGTGCTTTTATGATTTTTCTCCTTGACCACAAAAGAGCCTTTTAGTCGTCCGACGTATAGCTGATATAGTAGTAACAACTTCTCGACTGGATCCAAATCTGTTGATAAATCGACACGATTTTTTTCTTCACTGAGTGAACTGGTATGCTCCGATAGGAAAAAGCCCATCCACTTCTGCATGCCTGGATCCTGATAGTCCCTCGCGGATTGGAAGGGCAAATAAGAGCGATCAATCATTTTAATCCATCTAATCCTCCAGCAGAGTGCCCTCCGATGAGCTTGCTTCTGGCAATACTTCTCGATGCATCCTCTAAGGCAGTCGCCTTCAAGAGAGAAGTAAAGCCGAATTGCTCTCGAATAGAATCAATGGCAGTCTGGAGCCTTTCTTCTTTTTCTAGCTTGTCAACATCATCAAAAAGGGAAATCAAACCAAAGGATTCATCCACAAACCCTGAATAACTAACGGCAACACTTCTGACGGCTCCAGAAGTGTATTTACTATGGAATAATCTCAGTACATAGCTGACTAAAAGACTCGTACTGTTGGTCGGCTCCACCTTCATCTGGGTATGGATGGAGCGTTTTTGTTCCTGCTTAGAAAAACCAAGATGAATAGACACCACTGTCGTCTTCTTTCTGGCCCGTCGAAGCCTGATAGCCACCTGCTCAGCCATCTCTCGAAGGATAATTTCGATGTCTCGCTGTTTGACATAGTCTCTCGGTAAAATTGCGAATTGCCCAAGCCGTGAGATTTGGCTTTATAGGGCTTGTGAACATTACTCTCGTCTATTCCATTGGCATGGAACCACAAGCGTAGTCCAGCTTGGCCAAGCTCCTTCTTCAGGAAATCCGGATTGCTATTGGCTAATTCCTTAATCGAATAGATTTCCAAGCTATTCAAGCGCTTCTCCATCCGATGCCCAATCCCCCAAAAGTCGGTCATCTTTGGAATGGACCAGACCTTATCTTCCACATCCTGGTAAGACCAATTGGCTCGCATGGTCGGTGTGTGCTTGGCTTCATTATCCAAGGCCAACTTAGCAAGCAGGGGATTGGCATTTGACATACCGACTGTCGAGTAAATCCCGGTCTGTCGCCAGATATCTCTCTGGATACGAGCCGAAAGCATGTCCAGCTTATCTTTGCGAGAAATCTGCTGGTCCGGAACAAAATAATTGAGCGAACTAGTTAGATCAATAAAGGCTTCATCAATTGAATAAGGATAAATATCATCTGGACTGCCATAGTCCTGAAAGATTTCTTGGATTTCCATATTGACCGCGATATACTTATCCATCCGAGGAGGGACAATCACGGTCACCCGAGCCCAGTCTTCGATAAATCTCACATAGGCTGGATCTGTCCGTAAGCCTTGTTTTTTGGCATTATAGTAGGAAAATTTACGCGTCTTGATATCAAAGGGGAGGTCATAGGCGCGACCGACATTTGCTTTCCCAAAAACCTTTTTAAACATAGGCGAGGAGGCAAGAATAAGCCCAACAGAATTATCCGCCCGACTCATGACACAAAGGGAGGTTTTGAGGGGATGGAGTCCTCTTTCCACACACTCAACGCTAGCATAAAAGGACTTCATATCGACAAAGGCAATATCACTTTTGGGCTCTCTGGAATAATCAAAGTAGCCCATAGACTATCCCTCCATGGGCACGAAATTACCCACGATAATGCCTACAATCCGCGGATCTTCTTCGTAAGAGATGAGGATATCCTTGTATTTAGGATTGATAGAGACCAGACGCAAGCCATCCTCTTCTCGGTAGACCCGTTTGATATAGGTCTGGTTATTGCAAACCACTGCATAGACTGCCCCGTCATAATCAAATCCGGTCTCTCGAATCAGAGCCACTGAACCATTTTGATATTTGGGTTCCATGGAATCTCCTGATACCCAGGAAGCAAAATCGTGAGCCAGTTCTTCATTGAAATAAACCGTATCAAAGTTTCGATCATCATAAACTGAAGCTCCGATACCAGCCGACATGCGTTCATAGACGTGATACTCGTAGAGTTTCTGAAATAGCAGTTACCTTCTTGGCTTGTTCTTCTTGAGCCAGATTGCGAGCGTAGAGCACTACCTTCTCTTTTCCTTGACCGGAGAGGCTATTATAGAGACGGACAATTTCAATTTGGGTAAAATAGCCTTTTGGTACTTTTAAAATCTCTTCTAGCTGTTTAACTTTTTCTTCGGAAGGCTCCTTGACTCCACGCTCCCAAGCTGAATAAGCCTGAAAACTAATCCCAAGCTGCTCTGCAATTTCTTTCTGTGTTAGCTTTAACTCTTTTCTCCGAGCTTTGAGTTTCTCTGGTTGGTACATGGTTTACCTCCTAGTGTGATGTTTTCATTGTAGGTTGACTTTATTTTAAAAATTCAACCATTTTGGTTTATTTTTATTATATAAAAAAAGTAGACGAATGTCTACTGGGAATGTTAAGTTTTGGCAAACGACTGGTAATGATGATGATGCTATAGATTCCTTATCTCAAATACTGCCGTATGAATCCACTCGTTATTCATTTGAAAGTCATTTTCTATGATTTTACTAAAGGTAAAACCATTTTTTAAAAGCACTCTCTGAGAAGCCAGATTGTACGTTGCCGTCCCCGCGATAATCTTATGTAAACCATAAGTAGTAAAGGCCTTTTCTAAAACGAGTTTAACCGCTTCGCTGGCATATCTTAAATTAGTAACATTTTCTCCAATCCTATATCCAAGTTCTGCTGTTTTTCTATCCTTCCCTAAAACACTTAAATTGATTCTTCCAACCATAACACCTTGTGCATCTCTAATAAGATGCATGTAGACATCATGATTCTCTTGTTCCCTTAACAATTCCCTTGTAAGTTCTTTAAAACTTTCTGAATCAAAATAGTGAGCTGGTCTAGGAGGTAAACTTCGCTCAAAATACTCCCGATTTTCTTTTTCAAAAGAATAAATATCTATGCTATTTTCTTCAGACATCAACTCTAAACTTATCATTGTAAACCATCTCCTATCATTCTCTAAACTCAAATTTACTCATGTTCACACAAAGTGACATTTGCAGAATTTACAGAGATATCTTAATTTATTCATATCGTATCTACATTATAACACAACATACTATGAAGAAAAATAATATCCGTCAAGGTCCTCATAAATTCCAACATCTTGCTAAACAGGCTGGAACGCCTATGGAAGCTATTTTTAAACCCTACTTGCTTCATCTTCATAAAATGATCATGACTCACAAATAAAGAAGAAAACCATCTAAAATTTGATGAGATGATTAATCATTTAGTCTACTTTATAAAAAACTTGTTCCGAACTAGTTGGAGCAGCTTGACCAGCAATAAGCCTATTTTTACTTAAATCAGAATCTACCCAAGTAATAGTAGTTCCAGCAGGATAAATACTCATTCCATACCCTGTAAAACCAGTTCTAATGCTGAATTCAATCGTTCCATGGTTATCCATGCTCACTTTCTCAATATTTCCACTGTTTACTAGTCCATTTTTATCGAATGTAAACTCTTGCCCAAGTCCATTTCTCCATGTTCCAACTAGAGTAGAGAAATCTCCATTTAGAATGGCTTGCTCATCTATTTTTTGTGATTCAGCATTCGTTTGCTCTTCTTGTGTCGAAGGTTTTTCCTCCGTAGTCGTACTACTATCTTGGGTAGTCGTTAAACTAGTGCTCGTTGTACTTGTTGTACTAGTCGTTGTCGTACTAGTAGTAGAAACTTGTTCTGTTGTAGTACTTACTGCTTCTGTATCTTGCTTCTTATGATTAAAGAAGAAGATAAAACTAGTCAGCACTATAGGAATTAAGGAACATGACAAAAGCAACAGCCAGTTGATACCTTTTTCTTTCGATCGTAGAACAATCATTTCATCAGCATCCTGATAAATCTCAACCATTTCATTTAATTTAGGTTGAGAATTAAACTCATGAATCGGAATAGTTAGCTCATCCCCTGTATTCAGCTGTATTCTAGCAAGCCCATCTTCAATACTAATGATCTTATGCTTAGGTTTATAAGTAAAAGCAGCATTTTTAGCTTCAAGTTTTACAACTAAATCCTCATAGATATGAACAATATCCCCAATTTTGGGCTCGAATTCACAATTCTCAACAGCAGACTTTTGAAAACTTCCATTATTATAACCGATATAAACAGTATCTTCAGTTCTTTTAATTATCTTTCCTATTTTCATTTCTAACACCTTTAAATTATTTTTCCTTCATTGTATCATATGAAGCTTAAAAACCAAACTCGGCCACTTCTAGACTGGTTGACCTCCCGACGCATATGTGCTAGAATTATTAATATATAAATACAATGAGAGGCTATGCACTATATGTTCCCATTTATGCCTGCAGCAAGAGCAAAAACCGTCTTTGATATTCCCTATCAAAGATTATATCAAATTGGTTTTAAAGGATTAATTTTCGATATAGATCAAACTCTTGTGATGCATGGCGCTCCTGCAACAGAACAGGTTATTGAACTTTTCCAAAAACTGAAAGACCTTGGTTTCCATCTCTTTCTTTTGTCAAATAACGACGAAGAAAGAATATCCGAATTCAATCAACATCTTGCCGTCCCTTATATTCCTATATCAGAAAAACCCAATCCCAAAAACTTCATAAAAGCTCTTGAAATTATGAATCTAGAGTCTTTTGAAACAGTGATGATTGGAGATCAACTTTTTACAGATGTATTAGGTGCTAGCCGAGCTAATATACCTACTATCTTAGTTGATTTTTTATATGATCCTAAAGAGGGAGGAATTGGTAAAAAACGATGGGTGGAAAAACTCATACTATCGACTTACCCCCTTTTAAGACAAAAAAATACAAATCTAGATTTACTCAAGAAGGAGAATCCACATGGTTTTTTGGAATAAAGATCTTTTATTTTGTGAGATTAGTCCCACTACATATAAAATTTCTCTCAAAAAAGAAAATCTTAAAAGACACATTCAAAACTTCAAGCAAGGTAAAAAATTTTCAAAAGTACGTCAAGAAAAACTTCTACCTAACTTAGTTTCATCATACTCTACTCAATTAATAAAACATGGTCCAGGTATTGATATCAACCTTCAAAAAGGGAAAGCAACTAACATTCAAATTGCTGCCCAAACTTTAAATCATATTATGATTTATCCCGGAGAAGAATTTTCTTTTTGGAGTTTAGTTGGTAATACAACTAAGAAAAAAGGATACCAGGAAGGACGAGTTATTATTAATGGGAAAGTAGAGCCTGGCATTGGAGGAGGTCTATGCAATTTAGCTAACCTACTTCATCTTTTAATTGTTCATAGCCCTATGGAAATTACGGAATTCCATGCTCATTCGGATGCACTGGATCCAGACAAGGACACACGAAACCGTTTTCTAACGGAACATCTGTTCAATATAATCATCAAGACTATCGTTTCAAAAATAACACTGAACAAGTCATTCAGCTACGAATATGGGTGGAAAATGAAATTCTGTTTGGAGAATTACGTAGCGAATCACAATTCCCCTTCACTTATCAAATTGTTGAAGAAAATCACCACTTCAAAAAAGAAGGGGACCATTACTATCGTAACTCTTTGATTTATCGTGAAAAACTGGACCGTATCACTGAACAAACTTTGGAAAAAGAGCTTGTTCTAAAAAATCATTCAAAAGTGATGTATGATCCTGATCTTATCCCTAAAGAAATGATTAAACAATAATCTGAATCCTTTTATTTTCCAGTCTATAGCATTCAGATTAAAAGTTAAAAAGGAGCTTTTATGAACTCACCTAAATTAATTGTTATGCTGACGCATAACGATCACACTATTGAAAATGCACGTGACATTTTCGAAGCATGTAAGAATTCTAAAGCTCAATATTGGGGTTTTAAAGAAAGACCTCTCCCAATTTCAGAAATGAAGGCTCTATTTTCAGAAATGAAGGCCTGTGGTAAAACTACTTTTCTTGAAGTTGTTGAGTATGATGAAGAAAGTGGACTTCGCGGTGCACAAATTGCAAAAGAATGTGGGTGTGATGTGTTGATGGGAACAGTTTTCTTTGATTCTATCAACCAGTTTTGCAAAGATAACCAAATCAAATATATGCCATTTGTTGGCCAAATCACTGGACGTCCATCTGTTCTTGAAGGTTCCATAGAAAGTATGATTGCACAAGCGAGAGAATACCTTGAAAAAGGTGTCTACGGTATCGATTTACTAGGTTATCGATACACTGGTGATCCAGTAGCATTGAGTAAAACTTTTATCCAAGAAATTCAAGCACCAGTTTGTTTAGCTGGAAGTATTGATTGCTATGATCGTTTGGATGAAGTAATGGAAACGAATCCATGGGCCTTTACAGTTGGCAGTGCATTTTTTGAAGAAAAATTTGGATCTGATATTCATGAGCAGATTAATAATGTTTGTGATTATATAGGTAGATAATTTAAAATAGGTTTTCAGAGTGAATTTACCCTCCAGAAATTAGATTTTTATATCTGATTTTTGGAAGGTAATTTTTTTACCCCGATAATTCAATTATTATAATTCTAAACTAGCAATCATCAAAAAAATCAAGAGATAACTCTTGAGCGCTTTGAAACGTTGATATAATCGTATTGATTAACGTTTTGAGGCAACTAACTTTGTCAGGTTGCAGCCACATTTGTAAGCGACTAAAGTCACAACAACTGTGTCAATTGCACCAATTTAGTCAGAAAGTATAAAAAAGAACACCCCGAAAGGTGCTCTTTGTAAGTATAGTAATTCTTTCGAAGAACGTTTTGAGTGCAGTGGTTGCCATCCAATCAAACATTGTTTCGCTTGTTTTCTTGGGGCAACTGTGCATAGCATATCTCTATGCGACTAAAGTCGCTAGAGCTATCCTAATTGCGCACCGCCAGTTCTCATAAAAAAACACCTTGCAATATGCAAAGTGTTTTCGTTTGTATTCTGCTGTCCAGCAACGAATTAACGTTTAGAGAACTGGCTAGCTTTACGAGCTTTCTTAAGACCTGGTTTAGTAAGGTACTGCTTTAATAAGTTTCAAAACACTTTTATATCAACATTTGGCAGGATTTAACTGCTTTTTATATTTTTAAAAATTGAATGAGTTTAATTAAAATAGGGGTAATTACTTTAAATATTTATTTTGAGACTATAAATTACTAATAGTATTCTTTGAATTATGGTATATAATAGAAGACAATGGAGGTCTACTATAATAGATGAACAATTACAGGATAATTTAATGCCCGCAACAGTTTTATTGAATAACTTTGTTACCAATGAAAACAAATCTAATTATGAGTTTTTTTATTGGAGTATCTCAATCAATCTCATTATTTTCTAGAAAAATCAAACTATCTTGAATATAAGAAGCCTCTAGACGAAAGCAATTCTGAACCAGATGCACTTACACCATTATATAGTATTGACTTCAAGTTACTTGCCTCAACAACTATTCTTCGAGCATTACGATTAACTAGTCCAAGTATAACAATACTATCCGAAGGAGTAACAGCATATGGAATTTCAAGGAAACCAAATAAAGATTTCCAAGGTAGTCAAATTCATAAAATTTTTAGATCATTAACTCTAGAGAGTATGCTACAATTACGAGAAAATCAACATAGAAAATCCCTAATTTTAGAAGATGATATTCTCAACGTATTGAACACAATAGAAACCCCAAAAAATCTACTGCTATTTTTCCCTTATAAATTCTATATAGAAAAAGAATCAGACCTAGATAAATTAACTTTTATTGTCAAAGATACTCTAGAAAATGACTTTATTGAGCTAGCAAAATATCGTAGTCATACTATCCCTAATTTTGAAACTTATATCGTCACAGAATGTAATAATTTTTTCCTTTTATTTAAATTCAGCCCCAGCGGATTTGAATACATAGAAAGAATAAGCATTAATAAACTACCAACTTATATAAAGTTAATTAACCATTCCGACTCTTTTTAAAAAAAGTAAAAAAATTTATGTACATTATCCTAGATGATAAACAAACTCTTGATACTATTGGCTTTTAAATCGTAATGTACACTCTCTCAAAAAAATGTTGATATAGTTTCTTTTTTTTATGATATATTTGCATTATTCAAGAAAAGATGATGAATATTATTTTTTTAAAAAAATCAAAAAAATAATGATTTAACTTTGAAGAAACTTGATAAAAGCAATTTTTATTAATCCAAAAAAAGCAAATATGATTGTTAATAAGGTTGTTTTAGATAAATACAATATAAGGTTTTCTAGAGCTGAATATATCTCGGCGATTTTAAAATCCTTAAATATTAAAATTATCACTGTAAGTGATAGTAAAGTAAAAATAAGAATGGAATAAATCATGCAACTAAACAAATTGGAACTAAACAAAAATGTCATGCTTGGTATTGTTATTGGTGTTATATCGTTAATATTTTTGCAGGCACTTATCGCAAACATTACCACTCCAAAAGTAGAAATCGTCGAAGATATCAACTATATCAGCGCCCCCCCTAAAGAACATTACAAAATCGATGAACTCACTGATGACGTCATCCTCGGAAAATATTATTCCCATGGTGATTACTATTTCGTAGTTTACAACAAAGCCAAAAATAAAGGTGAAAACCGTCTTGTCAAACGTAATGTTTGGGAAAACAAAGAACTCGGCGCACAATTTGAAAAAGGAGACGAAGAAAAATGAGAGAACTGCGATTATTAGTCTATTCAACTTTTGCCTTCATGCTCTATGTCTTTTTGAGCGTCAATTTCGTCACCCTTTTGAATCCGGTACCAGAGACAAAAACAGTGACTGTCAAAAAAATAGATGAAACCATTTATTATTTCACACCGAGAAATGATATCGTCACAAGCAAATTTTATAATGACGAGGGATATTTCTTGGTAGTTTACAACGAAGATTCAAAGGATTTTGACATCAAAGAAGTTGAAGAAGAAGATTGGGAACAACAAGAAATCGATCAATATGAAATATAGCGAATTTAAAGAGGCTGGGTAAAAAGCGCATAGTGTCAGGCATTGAAAAAACTTGATACTATGCGTTTTATTTTGGAGATATTTACTTCATTTATCTTGAATTTTAGTTTTTGCTCACCCTCGATTTTTTATTAGTTGAATAATTAAGATGAGGAAAAAAAGAAATGCTCAAATCAGATTTGATAAACATTATAACTAAAAAAATTTTTTTGTACTTTTCCCTAAACAGTAGATAAACCTTTGATACGACTGGGTTTAAGGCGCAATGTACACTCGTTGAAAAAAATATACTTTTATAATTGAAATGTACTTTATTTTAAGGTTGGATAAAGTACATTTTTTAATCTAGCAACTTAGATATATAAAGTACAAAAAAACTTTTGAACCTCACGTCAGCCTAAAACCCTTGATTAAATAAGGTCTTAAATTTTAGTAAAGTACATTTTCACTAAAATTCACGTTTGTAAAATTTCCAGTTTTCACTTTGATAAGGTATCATTTTTAGGCAATTTTTTTGTTCCAAAAAAATTTTTAGTTATCCCAAAAAAATAGACAAAGTAAAAAAATTTCAAAGTACATTTATCTTTCGGAAAAAAATAGAACAATGATATCCATAAAATCGATAATTTAAATTTACTTCATTCCATAAGGATACGCACACTTATTAATTGCCCACTCTCTATCTTACTATATTCAACAAATCTTCATAACTAGAAACTACGTCATAAATATGTTGATCGCTAATTAAACCAGCTTCAGTAAGTGCTCTAAAATGCGCTTTTGCACACTCGATCTTTGCTTTTTCGGCTTGTTTCAGCTGAAGACTCGACATGGAGCCTTTAGTCTCTGCCACGAAGTAGATGTGTTTCACACTTCCTTCACGAAAGGCTATTGCCCAGTCTGGATTATAATTCCCCAGAGGCGTACGGATGCTAAACTTTCCAGGTAGTTTCACATACACACGAACATCTTCATACTGCTCCAAGGATTCTTTAAACTTACGCTCGATATCTGAATCCACCTTTACAAAGTTATAGATTCCCTTCGTAGATTCCAGCAAATGATCATCCGAAAATTTCGCTGTTTCTGCATTATCGTAGAATAAATCCAAATCGTATTCATCTTCTAAAATATTGTATTGAATATGCTTGATTATTTGAGCTGCTTTTTGCTCATTAATCAACTTCGATACTTTTAAAATAAATTCTTCTGGGTTTTGTTTGAACTTTTCAAACTTATCAACTTGAATCTTACTCAGAATTTCTGCCACTACCTTACGGGTTAGACCTGTATGATCTGCCACTTCTCCTAGCAAATCATACTGAGTAGCGATTTGACTATTTTCGATATACTCCTGAGAACGAGCATTTTCTCCAACATCTAGTTTCAAACCTTCTTTTGTCATTTGATCTGCACTGGCTTGGGTAATATTGTACACTGGTTGACTGACCACTAGCTTCTCATTAATATAAGCAACAGACTGCTCTATTAGCTCAGTATCATCAAAAGTAACTTGATAAGCTGTTTTACGATTAATCTGATTCCAAAGTGACAAGAATTCTTTTCGAGCAATATTTTCTTTATTCACTTCCTCAGAGAACTGTACTGTTGTATTGTTTGCATTTTCAATCTCATATTTTCCAGGTTGGTAAATACTCTCTAGGACTTCAATAACTTGTTTCTCATATCCCGGAAGTGTATCTGATAAGTTCAACAGATTATTTTCCTTGGCAGTAAAATAATCTGTCGTCAATTGACCATTCTTATCAATATAACCCTGACGAATTAAATCAAACTGAATGGACTCTGCCTGTTCTTTAGTAATCCTGATCTTTTCTCCTGCTTCGTTTTCGATTACTTTGTTTTCAAATAAGGCGACATCAACTCTTACAGGACGATCAGCTAACAGCTCTTTCAACTCTGCTTGTAATCCACGCGCAAATTGGTCATAGCTTTCATTGGCAATAACTGTCAGTTTATTTATCTCATGGACTTCACTCTGTAAAAGTTCCAAATCTTGACGCACACCATTTTGGTCCACTGCCAAACGCATCCCACGGCCAATCTCTTGTCGTTTCCGAGTCTCTGCTGAAGACTGCTTGAGAGTACATATTTGGAAAACATTGGGATTATCCCATCCTTCTTTCAAGGCTGAATGCGAGAATAGAAAGCGTACTGGTTCCTCGAAACTCAATAAACGTTCCTTATCTTTCATAATCAAATCATAGGCATCTGTATCATTGGATGAATTGCTTTTCTTTTCACTAGCAGATTTGTAATCCACAAATACCGTCTTATCTGACTTTTTCACTTTATCGACTGAAAAGTAACCCGCATGAACTGCATTGCCATCAAGATGATTTTCCAAATAACGATAATAGGAAGAGGGTTCTTGAGTCTGTATGAACTGTCTAACTTGACTTTCATACTCTTCTTCAAAGATTTGAGCATACTCCCCATTGTGAGGATCATTTTGAGCATCATATTGCTTATATTTTGCAACCTCATCAATGAAGAAAAGAGAAAGAACCTTAATTCCACGATTATAAAGTCTACTTTCTTTCTCTAGGTGGCTCTTAATGGTCTCACGAATTTGAATTCTTCGCATGCTCAACTCATCCACTTCACCCATGATCTCTCCAACATATAATTCCTGCGTCGAACCGACCTGGATTTTATTGTCTCTTGCATTAAATTGACTCAACGTCATACCTTGATAGGAGGATAGATTACCCGATTCAGCATAAAGGTCAAACGGTTCTTCAACGATTCTTGTTTTACGTTTCACTCCCGACTGAGTTCTTACCTCGAACTCTATCTTAGCCTTTGGAGCACCGGATTTCTGAGGAAGGATTTCTTGTAAATACAGATATCCTTGAGTTCCAGTTGTTCCAGCTTGTTCAATAGCCTTCACCGCAATCTTCTTAACCAATTTTTGGTTATAAGCATCCATGGCATCTAATCGATAAACCATATCATACTTTTCTTTATGAGTAGCTGAGTAACGAAGGGTAAAGAGTGGCTTAAAGTCTTTTAGTCGTTCTTTGGTCTGCTTGCCTTCAACAGACTGGGGCTCGTCAATAATCATGATTGGGTTCATGGCTGCTAATACGTCAATTGGACGACGCCAGCGAAAACTTTCCTGCTCTGCATGGATCCGTCTGGCATCTTTCCCTTTGGCATTAAAAGCCTGGGAATTGATGACCATGATTTGAAGGTCCGACGAGTTGGCAAAACTATCTAAATCTCCTAGACGGGAGGAATCATAGACAAAATATCTCGGCTGTTTCCCATACTCCTCCTGAAAATGTTTTGTCATGATTTGTAAAGATTTGAGAACGCCTTCACGTATAGCCACACTCGGAACAACAATGATAAACTTGAGCCAGCCATAGCGTTTATTTAACTCCATAATGGTACGGATATAGGTGTAGGTTTTCCCCGTCCCTGTTTCCATCTCTATAGAAATTGTAAGCTGGACGACCTGCAACCATATCGACCGACAAACTTTCAGAAGGTCGTAAACCAAAATGAGTTTGTACGGTATGAACATTCCTTCCAATAGCTTCCTGGTCTAATTGAATAGGAGCATTTCGATAGGCATCTAGAATCAAGTCCACCTCATCTGACTTTTGACGACCTGGATCAGCCATATACCTAATTCCAGTTTGTTTGGTCTGGCCTTGAAATAAATCTGCAATAGCACTAACCGCATCTAACTGGAATTGTTGTTTTTTAAATTGTAATTTCATAATTTATTTTCTTCAATTCTTATCTTTTTCGAGTAATTATAAAGTACAATCACTTAATTAAATATTTACAAATATCATGAATTTTAAATAATATAGTCCTTAGATATTTGTCATCTAGTTTATTACTAATAATCTTAGCTACCATGTAGATGGCTTATGCACAAGAGCGTACTCTATTAATTCTTCCATTTTACTCTGAATATCTTCATAAACATACCTTGAAGAAGAGAATGGAGAATTATAGCAACGGACATAACTTGATAACGATCTGCCAGTTCGAGATAATGTAAAATCGTCAAATGGATTTCTTCCTTGATTACTTTGATTTCCAAATCTATCCTTTAAATCATGAATATATATTCCAACGATTCCTTTATTCAACTCAATTGCTTTTTCAATTTCATAGTTAATCCATTTACGTCCAGCAGTTTTTTCACCAATCAAAACAATCACACAGGAACGCTTTGCCATTTGACTATCTATCCATAATTTTATCATTGCATCAGATTTTAATTTTACTTCTTCCCAATCATTATCAGAAAAAGTAGAATCACCTGATACTATACCCATATTTCTAACTTGAGATGCTCGCCAGTTATCATTGCTATAATGGAAGCTAAAAAATACTTGCCTTTTCATAATTCCCTCACTCATCTAACAACAACTATAAGAATCAATGTAGAAATAACTATTAAACCATAGGTATACTTTAAAATTGGACGAAAAAGTGTTACCAAAAGATCTCCCTCTTCCCTTTTTGGAGTCATACTAAAATCTGTTTCTTTATCACTTAATCTTACTTCATCGTATAAACATCTATATTGTCGTTCTAATAACAAGTAATAAGCATCATGAAACCAAAACAATATAGTTATAAACAAAATTAAAAGAAGTATATACCACATACTAATATTACTAAACCAAAATGCAAATAAGGCACCTATGGAAGTGAACGACCATCCTTTAACGACAAAAGAATTTTTACCCATCCGTTCAATGATAGCTTGTATCATCTCTAAATGCTTTACCTTGTGTTCACTCATATCCTACACTACCTTCACTTTCGTATTAGGTGATAATTCTTTGAAGATTTCACTTACGTTAATTTTATCTGCTGAATTTGCAAATGAGCTATCACGGAAAACAGCACGGAGTGGTTGCGCTTGAGCAATATATCGAATGACTTCTTCCGATATATCATCTTCAAAGCAGGCCATAAGGGAACCCTGATCTACATCATAGACCTCTGCTCTTGCTACTTTCTTCAAATCAATCGCTAAGGACAATTCCATTCCCCATGTAAGCATAACTTGGAAGAGCAAATCAAGTCCAGAACGTCCTTCCTTGATATTAGACACACTATCAAAAAGATCCGCTTGAACAAATTGATCTGGTCGAGCTGAAACATCTTTAAAATTAGAAGAATCTAGTTTGTAAGCTTTAAAACCAAAGTCTTGCTTGCCAAGCAACTCTGGATGCTCCTCTTGAATTTTGGCAGCAGCACGACGAATCCGCTCACGTGAAATTTGGTCAATAGTTTCGTAACCAGCTTCTTTAGCAGCAGACTTATCAGCTACTTCCTCATCCAAAGTACACAAGATAAACTTACGATTGCCTCCATCTTCTGCATTCAGTTGCATGACAGCATCTGCTGTGGTACCCGAACCACCAAAAAAGTCAAGGATAAGGGAATTTTCATTACTACCTATTTCTAAGATCTGTTTAATAGTCCCTAATGGTTTAGGAAAATCAAAAAAGGTATGTCCATCAAATAGATCTTGAACTTCTTTCGTACCTTTATTGGAAATAAATTTTGTCCCTTGCCATAGAGTTTTCGCAGTCTGAGTGATTTTTCTATATTTTTGATAAATTCTAACAACTCCATCAGAACCTTCACGAGCTATTAAATTATGATTTTCTACTTTTGCTTTTTCTCTTCCCCATCTCCAAACACTCTCAAATCCATTAACCGTAATCGGCCATACTTCTGTTAACCCATCTTTTTCTTCCAAATAAACATTTAAAAAACCTCCTTCCTGCTTCTCCGATAGATTTATAAAAAATGGATAACGTAAATTTGGACGGTTAACAACATTAAAAGCACGTGCATTTTGATTTCTTAGATCAGTTAAATTATAGCCTCCAAACTCATCAAAATAGGAAAAATCAGCTCCTTCAACAGTTATTTCATTCAATTCTATTCTTGATTGATTTTTAGAATAAACAAACAAATTTCATGTGTCTTAGCAAAATATCCGTAACGTCGGCCTTCTGTCTTTACAATAACAATATTTTCAGCTAAGAAATTCTCCTCCCCAAATATCTCATCACAGATGGCTTTCAGATTAGCCTGTTCATTATCATCGATAGATATAAAGATAACACCTGAATCCTTGAGAAGATTACGTGACAAGCGCAGTCGTGGGTACATCATATTGAGCCAGTCTGAGTGGTAACGAGCCGAAGTCTTTTCATTTTTTGTAAGCCCAACTACCTGGCGTCCTTCTTCATCCAAAAGTTCCATTTCTTCCTTCAACTCTTCATCTGTTTTTTGGAACTTATCAGAGTATACAAAGTCTTTCCCTGTATTGTATGGTGGATCGATATAGATCATATCGATTTTTCCTAGATAGGATTCTTGTAAGATTTTCAAAACTTCTAAGTTATCCCCTGTGATGAAGATATTTTCACTCTTATCAAAGTCAACACTCTCATCAAGGTCTGGTCGCAAGGTTTTAGTGGTTGGTCGTCCAGCTTCTGCGATGGCTTCACGCTTTCCAACCCAAGTAAATTCATAGGATTCTCGACCATCCACAATTTCCTCTGACAAAAACTGTTTTAGTTTCTCAAAGTCAATTGCAGGGCGAAGTTTCCCAGTTTCATCTCTTTTTTCTGTCAAGACCTCTGGAAAGAGTTGTCCAATTTTGGAAATGTTATCTGTGAGAACATCTTTAGAACCTGCTTTTAAAAGATCTAGGCCAGTATGTTCGCCTTTGTGTTGTTCTGTAGTCATATGTAACCTTTCTTATAATGGTTTCTGTGTACTTGTCTATAATATACAAGTAATCCCTATTTTAATTCTTGGATCTGTTTGAGAACTGCTTGGTAGTCTTTCTTTACTTCCATCTGCTTTCTCATCGATTTTTCTGCATACATTTGCCTCTTAAGACGTTGAGCTTGCTTCTCCAGTTTTTCTAGTTGTTCCGTCAGCTCAACCGACTCTTTCAAGTTACCACCTAACTTACTTTGAAGGTGGTCTTTCCCTGTTTCCTTAATCAGCTTTTCATAGACTTGGTCTAAGTCATTGCCTTCAAATTGGATCTGACAATCTTCTTGTGTACGAAAACGACGTACAATTTTGAAATGCCTTCCATCTTTTTCTTGTGCTAGAACTTCCTTATAATGAATTAAGAGCTCTTCCTTTCCCAAAGGAAACTTAAGAACAAAGACTGTATAAAGACCAAGTCGTTCATCCATTTTTTCTAGCAAACTGGTTGTGAACTCTTGCTGATTGAGGTGAATTTCTAAGACCATGATCTGCTTAACGGTATTTCCCCCAGGAATATTCGTCGTTTGGGAATCTATCTGGTGGGTAATTTGAATGAGTTGAATCTGTTCTCGTAATTCTTGCTTTTCCTGTTTTGTCAGAGCTAGGTTATCAAAGAAATCACGATTGCCCTTTTTGTGGGGTCTGTAGAGCACATGAGGAGTTGGCAAACAAGTATAATCAGGAAACTGTATCATAATTCTCTCCTTTTAGAAGGGCAAAGAAACAAATAAGTTCAAAATCATCCATCCCTTCAATGCTGGTATTCATCAAATTAACCGTTCCAAAATTGAAGAGGGCATCCATAGTAGACAGTTGATCCTGTTCCATCAGTTGCTCAATAGCCTGCTGTAATAGCTTAGAATATCCTGACATCTCTTTCCCATCTTTTGTTTGTCGGTTATACTGATTCACCAGAGATTGCAATGGTTGCGTCTTGCCACGGCATAGACTTCCCAATAGATCCAAAATCTTTTTACTCTCTTCCGGAGAAACTACTAAATCACCTGCACTATTTACATAGAGGATATAATATGGATGAAGTTGATTCTTCTGATTCTTACCTCTAAGTTCGTCTTTATTTTTTAAAACAAAGATTGCTCCTTCTGCTTCTTTATTCTCAACTGACAAGATGGCTTGCAGTCCTTTTGGTACTTTTTCCAATTCAGGATGGCTGTCGAGATACTTCAGAAGATCCATTCGATAGTCTTCCAATCCTAGATCCATGATGGATATCCCTTCACTCATTTCTTCTAAGTCGACAACTTCATTTCTAAGACGCTCCAGTTGTTTCTTACGGTAGTTATTGTCTTCTATCTCTTCGCTAGAAAGAACGTTATCATCTGCGGTAGAGGTGAGAACAGATATTTTCATACGTGATTCAACACGCGATTTAAGATCAATGTACTCATCTAACTCGATATTTGGCCAAAAGTTTACAAGCTGGATAAACTTATTTTTACTCCCAATCCGATCCACACGTCCAAAGCGTTGAATGATCCGAACAGGATTCCAATGGATATCATAATTGACCATCATGTCTGCGTCTTGTAGGTTTTGTCCCTCAGAGATGACATCTGTTGCAATCAAGACATCAATCTCTCTTTGATCATCTGGAAATAGGAGATTCCTATCTTTTGATTGTGGTGAAAAATAAGTCAAAAGGGAATTGAGGTCTCGATGGTTCGTTTTTAGCGTTGTTTCAAATCCTTTTGTACCAGAAATTTGTGCCGTATGAAGTCCGTATTTATCTAGTACATATTGGCTAATATGTTTATAGAGATAATTAGTGGTCGTCGCAAAGGCAGAAAAGATAATGAGTTTTTTATTGCCTTCATTGATTGGATGAGTCATTTTTTCATCGATCAACCGATAGAGTGTCTGCAACTTTTTATCTTCCGCAGGAGTGATTTGATCGATCATTTCTTCCAATTCCAGCAAAATTTCTTGATCTTTCTCTAACTCCAACTTCCAACTGCGATAATCCATATCTTTCAAAGCAATTCTATTCTTCTTACCGATAAAGACATCCAAGTTGCTATCTTCTATATCGAAATCATCTTCATTTAAAACAGGCACTCCAGATAAAGCATCTAGACCAGTTTGCTCATATGTTGAAATAGCTTTTAAAGTCTCATCTACATACGATTTAACGACATCGATCAAGGTATAACGAAAAGCTGCAACAGAACTTTCTAAGCGTTTAAGCAGATTGATCATCATCAGCTTTTTCATCCCCGACTCACGACCCAGTTGAGTAAGGTTGGCTTTATTCCCTGCTAATGTTATTTCGTATTTCTCACGCTTTGAGGGATAGATATAAAGTGAAGGTTGGTAAATGATTAACTGTAATTGATCTAACAACTGGTATAACTTTTTATAGGTCACATCTAGATCCGACACTGTCAAATCAGGTTCAAAGTTTCTTGGTTTCAGACGTTCTGGAAAATCTCCAATCAATTTTCGATCATAAAATTCTCGGATATGTTTACGACTACGAGCAATCGTCACACTATCCAGAACTTTAAAGAAATCAAAGTCTAAGGTCGATAATAGTTTATCTGTCGTTCGCTCTTCAGCTGGTAAGTCTGCCCATTTATTATAGGCCAACTGAGCATTCCGAAAAATATCATTAATGGACGACTGTGTATCTAATTTTCCATCTATCTGCTCTACATCCCCTTCATAGGCTAAAGCGATTTGATTTTTTAGATCATTAAATCGATTATTAACTGGAGTAGCTGATAACATCAGTACCTTAGTAGGAACACCCGATTTGATAATTCGATTCATTAATCGGCTGTATCGATTTTCACGTCCCTCCGCTTGATCACTTTCGCTGGATCCACCATTACGGAAATTATGAGACTCATCAATAACCACTAAGTCATAATTTTCCCATTTATTTAGGGCAAGGTCTATTCCATTTGAAGTCCCTTTATCTCGGCTTAAATCGGTATGATACAAAACATCGTAAATGAGATGACGATCATAAATAGGGTTGTTGACATAATCATGTCGGTACATGTTCCAGTTATTTTCTAACTTTTTCGGACACAAAACCAAGATTCGTTTTCCACGGTAAGCATAGTAGGTCATAACAGCCAAGGCTGTATAGGTTTTTCCTAACCCAACCGAATCTGCTAAAATACAGCCATTATACTTTTCAAGTTTTGAAATGATTGATTTTACTGCATCTTGTTGGAAATCATATAAAAGTTTCCACAGCTTATTATCTTTATACCCTACGTGCTCATTAGGGATATAGTCATCATTGATATCATCCAGAAACTCACTAAAGAGATTATAAAGCATGACATAATAGAGGAACTCTGGAGAATGTTCTTTATGAGCCAAATTAAGAGTTTCTAAAAATTCTTCAGTTACATCACGGAAATATTCGCCATTCTGCCAAAGATCATCAAATTCATCTAGATAGGATAAACTCAATGGAGCATGGTAGATATTCCGTGTCGTTTTAAATAAAGAAGAATCATAGCCCAATTCCTTTCGATCAAAGTTTTTGAGTCGATCCACAGCGACAGTATCATCATACGTTTCTATCCGCATACCATTTGGCATCTCATCGGTTTCAATATTGATAGATTTAAAACGAGCCTTTTTCCTAATCCATTCAGCACATTCTCTAGCAATTGCTTTTTGAGTTAATTCATTCATTAACTTCAGCTCATAACGTCCTCCAAAAATAGACTGCTCTCGTTCTTTTTTAGGGATCGTATATTCACGATATCCAACTCTCGTCTCATCAGTCACAAAGGTTGGATTTGTAAAGATAAATTTCAACTCCTCGATCGTTTCAAGTTCTTCCTTTAACTGTTGAAAGGCAAACATCGAAAACGTTGCAGCAGCAATCTTTATCTTGCTTCCGGGTTTTATTTCTTTCTTTAATTCATCTCCTAGACGAATACTCCGATTATCAATCTCCATCATAATCTCCTAATATTATCTCAACAACTTAATTATATCATACGAAGATAATACCGTCTGCTTAAATTAATAAACCTGATTATTTTATCAATTATTTTCTAAATACCTTCCCTAAAAATTTAATTGTCCATCTTTTCTTCAAAACTATTTTATAATCATATAGTTTTTTTCGAGATTGACCCATGTCATTTATAAATTCTTTTATCAACTCACATTAATAATAGTTGTAGTTCTGCTTTTTTCTTTGCTTCCAGTTCTGATAACTTTGTACTATCCCAAGCATAAGCAATTGATTCTCCTTTGTTATAAACCAACCAAATTTTCTATATTTTCTTTTTTTAAAAATGCAAATTCTATTGATTGAGTAACTCAGGTTTTTTTGATTAGAAATAAAAACCTTCTTTACTAATTTTGTTTTGAATCTAGCTCTTCAAAGAAAGAGAGTAAATGTGAAGATGGTCTTTCTCTCGATAAAGAGGAGTTGAAATTATGGTTACAAGCTTTTGACACTGATTTAGAGAAAGGACTTATTGAGCTAAAAGACTATACTCTCTTTTATACAACATTCTTCTTATCTGACCGAAAATCAGAAAGTTATGCTTTGCAATGGAAGCACATCAACTTTTCAACTGGAGAAATACTCATAGAACAGGCTTTAGACCGTTTTGGCAATGTAAAATCAACTAAAGGTAACAAAAAAACTCTCTTTAAAGCTCCGACTGAATTGATGGAACTTCTAGCGAATTGGAAAGTTAGACAACAAGAAGAACTCAAACTTTTTGGACTACGACAAACACAGAAACAATTTGTGTTTACATATAATGACCGGACTAATAACATAAATTTACCTCTCCATACAGACTATCTAAACTACCGAATGAAATCTGTAAGAAAAAGACATCCTGAACTTGCCCCAGCATCTCCACATAAATTGAGACACACGGGTGCTACTTTAGCGAAACGAGCTGGTGTCTCACTAGAGACTATTTCTGAAGCTCTAACTCATAGCGATAAACAGGTAACAAAAATATATGTAAATACAGCTGATACCGTTAATCAGACAGTCGGTGAAATTGCTTTTAGGAATCTCAAAAAATGATTCAGGGAAATCTCAGGGAAATTTTCAGGGAAATTCTTGATTTTTAAACAAAAAAAGACATCCAAGAAATAATTCTTGAATGTCTGTAAACGTTGATATAATCGTATTGATTAACGTTTTGAGGCAACTGACTTGTCAGGTTGCAGCCACATTTGTAAGCGACTAAAGTCGCAACAACTGTGTCAATTGCACCAATTTAGTATGGAAGCATAAAAAAGAACACCCCGAAAGGTGCTCTTTGTAAGTATAGTAATTCTCTCGAATTAACGTTTACTAAATTGTGATGCTTTACGAGCTTTCTTAAGACCTGGTTTCTTACGCTCAACTTTACGTGAGTCACGTGTAAGAAGTCCTGCGCGTTTCAATGAATCGCGGAAGTCTGGGTCTACTTGAAGAAGGGCACGAGCGATACCGTGACGGATAGCTCCTGCTTGACCAGCGTATCCACCACCTACAACGTTAACGAAAACGTCGTATGAACCTGCAGTTGAAGTAACTGCAAATGGTTGGTTGATGACAAGACGAAGGTCAGCGTGTGGGATGTACTCTTCAACATCTTTTTTGTTAACAGTGATTTTACCAGTTCCTGGAACAAGGCGAACGCGTGCAACAGCGTTTTTACGACGTCCAGTACCTGCATATTGTGCTTGTGACATACTTTATTGTTCCTTTCCTTAGATAAGTCCTGAAATATCAAGAACTTCTGGTTGTTGTGCAGCGTGAGTGTGCTCAGCTCCAACGAATACTTTCAATTTCATACCTTGAGCGCGTCCAAGAGTATTGTGTGGAAGCATACCTTTAACTGATTTCTCGATCAAACGAACTGCGTTTTTAGAACGAAGTTCACCAGCAGAGATTTGTTTCAATCCACCTGGGTGGTTTGAGTGAGTGTAGTAGATCTTATCAGTTGCTTTTTTACCAGTCAATTTAACTTTTTCAGCATTGATAACGATTACGAAGTCACCTGTATCAGTGTGTGGTGTAAATGTTGGTTTGTTTTTTCCGCGAAGTACGCTAGCAACAACTGCTGAAAGGCGTCCAAGAGGTACATCAGTTGCGTCAACAACGTACCATTTGCGTTCTACTTGGCCTGGTTTAGCCATGAATGTAGTTTTGTTCATGATTTCTCCTATATGAATATCGTTTTTGTTTACAGGGCGGATGTTCCGGTCCGCAAGTTATTTGAAAGGTTCCGGGGCCTTACAAATGGGGTAAACAATACCGCCTACTATTGTATCAAAATTATCAGATAAAAGTCAAGCGGTTGGGAAAATATTTTTTATTTCTGCCAGATTTTCAATCTTCTTTCTGCCTTCTCCTGAGTGATAACTTGAAAACCTTTAGAGAAGAGGAAAATAGCACAAGCCAAAAATAGAGTGACAATGATATAATTAACCACAAGACCATGGTCTCCCACCAATGGTGGTTTTGTCATAAAACCGTAATCTCCACCCGTCACTAAATTGACTATAAAAATCAAACCATTGAGTAAAGAGGTCAGTATAAGAATACCTTTAAAATCCAAGAGACGAGCATCGTAGTTGTTTAAAAGATAAATCAAGGAATTTCCAAGAAGGGCTAGATGTCCGAAAATAAAGGACAAAATAACGATGTGTGGGAAAGAGTAAGCGTCTGGGATTGGATAAACAAAGGCTGCAATCGTCCCGAAGGTTCCAAGCAAAGCAAAATACTGTTTGGTTTTTGAAACACCTGGAAGCAAGAGAACTACAAACATGGCTAATCGGCAATGATAAAAAGGCAAGCTTTCTGACAGCGGGAACTGGTTGATCCAATACCAGCTGTAAAGCGCGATTAACTGTATTGCCTGTATAATCTGGAAGAATCGTTGACAAACCTTATTATCACGATAGCGGTAAGCAAGATAAATTGTCAAGCCAATAAGGCAAATGTGCTTGCGTACCAAGCAAATCCAAATTGGGGTGGCTCCGTAGCCTGGGTGGTAAATAAAGCATCCCAAATATTCATATAATTTTCCTCATTTTCATATAAGCCGTTCTCTTACTTATCTCTATAGATCATAGCTTACATTTATTTCTTATATTTTTGTGTCCCAAAGAAGCTGATCCTTCGAGACAAATTAACTCTTAAAAATTTTTTCTTAATAGAAGACCATTAGTCTTCTTGCAAACTTTCTACTAACTTAGCTAGGTTCATAGAGTTGGAACCTTTAAGTAGAATTTGGTCATTTGCACCAAGACTCTCCTTGACTTGTTTGACCATGGCTTCAAACTGGTCTTCATCAACTGTTTTCTTAAAGTAATAAACATGACCAATTGGGAACATTTGACTGGCTAATTGAGCCAAGTCAGCGATATCTTCACCGTAGAAAATAACGGTATCAAGGACATCTGGGGAAAGGCTCAAAATCATTTGATTATGGAGTTGAACAGACTGGTCTCCAAGTTCTTTCATATCCGCCAGAACTGCGACTTTCTTGCCACCTTCATTAGCTGGGATAGTAGAGAATGTTTCTAAAATCAGCTTCATAGCTGTTGGATTAGCATTGTAAACATCTGATAAGATGTCTGCACCGTTGGATGCTTTTTTCCACTCGGTACGATTTCGAGTCAACTCTAGATTTTGGAAGGCTTGACCTATCTGCTCCTCAGACACTCCTTCTTGCAAGGCAACGTAAGATGCAATCATAGCATTGGTCGCATTATACTTACCAGTCACTGGCAAATCAAGGGCTTGCTCCAAGAAATTAGCCTTGAAGGTTAAGCTATCCTTACGCTCAATCAATTCTGTAATTTCGAGTTCTGCACCTGGTCCAAAACGAACTACCTTTTGGTCAGCAGGTAGGTAATCCTCTACAATTGGATCAGCTGGCGCCAAGAGCAAGGCACCCTTTCCCATCCCATCAGCAATCTGCAATTTACCTTTGGCAATCTCAGAACGATCCTTGAAGAAGGCCAAATGAGCCTCTCCGACCAGAGTCACAATAGCTATCTTTGGACGAGCTAATTCAGACAAGAGATGAATATCTCCCAAGTGATCCTGTCCCATCTCCAAGACCAATTTTTCAGTATCATCCGGCATATGGAGAACTGTATAAGGTCAGCCAATCTCGTTATTGTAATTTTCTTGCGTTTTGTAGGTTTTGTAGCTTGTAGAAAGTAAATGAGCCAACATATCCTTGGTCGTTGTCTTCCCATTTGAACCTGTAACAGCAAAGACATCTACTCCTGTTTTTTTGAAGATACTAAGCTGCTAGAGTTTGAAAAGCTAGTCAAAGACATCCTCTACTAGAATATAAGGGATGATTTTCTACTTCCTTCTCTGACAAGGTTACAGCAGCACCGTTTTCAAAAGCAGTCTCGATAAAGTCATGACCATCACGCGCTCCCTTGAGCGGAACAAATAAGTCGCCCTCAGCTATCAAACGGCTATCAAATTCTGCCTTATTCAGAGGACTATCTGGATAGCCTGACACGTCATTCTTAGCACCAACAATGCGCGCAACTTCGTGAATTGTAAGTTTCATGTTTACTCCTTTAAAAAGGGGCAATAAGTCCCTCTCCCTTATGTCCGTCTTTACAATAGGTGTGCTTCACGCTTGTTAAAACTTTCCTTAGCAAGATCAACCAAACGTTCAATTAGTTCTGGATAAGCAATTCCCATATTGTCCCAAAGGAGTGGGTACATAGACCATTGCGTAAAACCTGGCATGGTGTTGAGCTCATTTAGGAAAATCTCGCCCTTATCTGTATAGAAGAAGTCACAACGAGATAGACCGAGTCCACCGATGGCACGGAAGGCAGTTTCGGCATTCTTGCGCATAACCGATACCACTTCATCACTAATTTTGGCTGGAATTTCCATGGTAATCTTGTTGTCGATATATTTGGCATCATAGTCATAGAAGGCTACGTCTTTGACAACTTCACCAGGAAGGGTACTCTTAACATCATAGTTGCCCAAAAGCCCAACCTCAATCTCACGAGCATTGACACCTTGCTCTACCAGTACACGACTATCATACTTGAAGGCAAGCTTCAAAGCCTGACGGAGTTCTTCTTGATTTTCAGACTTAGAAATACCTACACTGGAACCCATATTTGATGGTTTGGTAAAGACTGGATACCTTAATTTTTCTTCAACTTCTACAACCTTAGCATCCAAGTCATCGCCTTCAACAATGGCTACATAAGGCACTTGGTCGATGCCAGCAGACTCCAAGACACGTTTAGTAGTAATCTTATCCATAGCTAAACTAGATGACAAGATATTGCATCCCACATAAGGCATTTTCAAGACTTCTAGGAAACCTTGGACAGAGCCGTCCTCTCCCATAGGTCCATGAAGAACTGGAAAGACGACTGCTCCTTCTTCGTAGATGGCACTTGGACTAATCTTCTTGTCCCAGTCGATCGTTTCATTGGTCATAAGACGGTCATCTTGACCTGGTTTTTGACTAAATTCTTGAGTTTTGATAAAGTCACCAGACTGGCTGATAAAGAAGGTTTTGACTGCGAAACGATCATAGTTAACCGCACGCATGACACTCTCAGCTGACAAGACAGACACTTCACGTTCCGCGCTACGTCCACCATATAATAAATAATTGTTTCTTTCATATGACTGTCCTATTTCTAGTAGAATACTTGCTCTTTAGTATATCATATTTGTCTATTTTTTTAAACTTGTATATTCAAAAAAAAAGAGACTGAAAATATCAGCTTTCCCAGTCCCTCTTTCTATAATTTATAGTCTACAAGCTAATGCAAACTAGCCTTGCTTTTTAAATTTTCTTCAATCTTGAGGGAGTAATTACAATTCTGTCCTATTTCTCAATAGCTCTTAAGAGGGTGACTTCGTCTGCATACTCGATGTCTGCTCCCACTGCTAGTCCCTCGTGCTAGACGAGTAACCTTGATACCTGCAGGTTTGAGCAAGCGAGAGAGATACATGGAGGTCGCTTCACCCATCAGCTAGTTGCATTGGTAGCTACGATGACCTCTGAAACCTCACTGTCCATCAGACGAGTCATGAGACTCTTGAGGTTGATATCATCCGGACTAATTCCCATTCATAGGTGAAATCAACCCATGCAAAGACATGGTATAAAGCCCATGATATTCCTGAATATTTTCCATAGCAGCTACATCTCGACTATCCTCTAGGACGAGGATAGTTGTTTGGTCCCGACTTGGATCTGTGCAGATAGAACAGGGATCTTCATCGGTTAAACGTCCACAGATAGAACAATAGGTCAACTCTCTTTTAGCTGAAAGGAGATTTTTAGCAAATTCGTTGACGTCATCATCCGGCATTCCAATAGTATAAAAGGCTAGACGGGTTGCTGTCTTAATCCCAATACCAGGAAGTTTGGAATAACTGTCAATCAACTTAGCAATAGGTGTTGGATAAAGCATGGCTTCCTTTCTAATTCATTGGATGGTGTTGGTTATATAAATTGATAATGTCGCGAGCAATTGCTGGCCCAACATTTTTGGTTAAATTGGTATTATGAGGAAAGACTACTGCAACTGCAATTTGAGGATTTTCTGTTGGAGCATAGGCCACGGCATTGGTATTATTAGCTTTTTTTGACCACCAGCTACATAGCTTTCACCTGTACCGGTTTTACCACTGATAGAAACAGTGGCGCCATCTGAAAAACGCCCGTCCTGTCGTAAGGGGACTAGTTCCATGCGATACTTGGTAAAATCCTTGGTGCAAGATTGCCATATCTGATTCAGAAATATTGACCTTGTTGATTTCCTTGGTATCTATTGCTTGGATTAATTCCCCAAGGCCACCCTTATCATTGTTGTCGTATATTCCCTCGACAATATGTGGAGCTAGACGAACACCATTGTTAGCAATAGTTGCAACGTACTGGGCTAATTGCATCGGTGTGTAGTTATCAAACTGGCCAAAAGCATTAGTTAAATAATTAGCCAAGTCAAATTTTTGGGGGATAAATCCTGTCGATTCATCTGGCAAGTCAATCTCAGTAGAAACTCCTAGTCCATACTCTCCAAAGGTAGCCCGAAGTTTTACCCATAGCAGAATCCAGTTGGTTGATCTTAGCTGTCATATTAGGCCGATAAGGTTGTCCCATCATTTCAAGAGCAATCTGTACCATGTAAGTATTAGAAGAATACTCCAAGGCTTCAACTGCCGTGATTGGAAAAGATCCATAAGAAAGAGTATACCAAGAATTAATAGGAGCAGAACCTTGAAAAACAATCGGTTGGTCTGTTAGGGTTTGATTACCAGACAAAATTCCATTTTCCCATCCTGAGCTAATGGTTGCTGCCTTAACGACAGATCCTGGCACAAAAACATTAGTAACTGTACCTAATGAATCTGGAGTTAATTCTCCAGTTTCTAGGTTATGCTTCATACCTGACATGGCAAGAACCGCACCAGTCTTGGGATTAAGGGCTACAGCGTAGACTCCTTCTGAATATTTAGCTCCGCCATTATCTAGTTCCGAATTAAAATAACTTTTGAGAAGGTTATCCACTCCATCTTGGAAGCTTAGATCGATGGTTAGTTTGATATTTTTCCCCTTGCTACCTTCTTCGATATTTTTGACACTCTCTATGTCTCCATGTTTGTCAATATGGATTTCCTTAATTGTGCGCTTTCCTTGAAGGACCTCTTCGTATTGTTTTTCTAGATAGGATGTTCCAACACGGTCATTGAGGGAATAGCCTTTTTTAAGATAAGTATCGACATCCTCAGCTGGAAGACCTGATTTCTCACTAGAGACACTTCCAACGATAGATGAAAGAGATGTTTCTAAAACCTTTCTATCCCACGAAGTTGAAATGCTAATACCAGGTAATTCCTTGGAAGCTGAAGCAATGATGGCCACCTGTGTGTCATCTAAAGCATCTGTTTGAATATTCCCAGTAGCAAAATTTCCTACAGCATTGAGTTGGCTAAAGATGTAAATCGCCTTCTTTTCTTCCTCCGTATACTCTATCTGATTAGAGTCAATGCTTTCGGCGGCATTGTTATAGAGTTCAGATTCGGAAAGTTGATTGCCATCTGAATCATATCGTTTATCCTTTGGAAGTGCTTCAACTGTCTTCTTATAAACTTCAGCATCAGCCAAAGTAATAATCAGCTATTTGACGTTCCGTTAACTGAGGTGAAGTGACTGTCACATAACTCAATAGTTTTTAGAAATATCCTTCAAAGTCAGTCGCAGTCATCTTGTTGCTTCTTGTAAAAGCTACCACTTGCTTAACGGTGTTTTGGACTAAAGGTTTTCCTGTTGCATCATAAATTTCTCCACGAGCGGAACCCGTTGTTACACGGGTTTGGCTGGCAGAAGCTAGTTTATTTTCATAGAAGTCCTTATGCAAAACCTGCATATAGAGCAAGCGCCCAATAATGGTCATAAAGAGCAAAATAACGATCGCAAACAGTAAATTAAGCCGAATCGGAATCGAATGGCTGTTAAATTTTCTCATACACATCAGTCTCATTTCTAATCAAAATTACACTCTTCATTGTACCATAATTTATAGAAAAAATTATGGAAAAAGGAAAAGACTTTTTGATTTTTAGTTAAATAGGCGCCTAATGGTCAATAGATGTGGTATAATAGAAAAAGCTAATCTTTTATTTTTCTATTTTTTAGAATTTTATCTTTTGTATTATAATCAACAAAGGAGTCCTATAAACATGCAAGACATCTCTACAATTATAGATCTTCACTTTGAAGAAATGACTGAGTTAGAGCAAGTCATTGCCCGCTATTTCTTGCAGGTAGATACTATCCATGATGACTTGTCTTCTCAGCAAGTTACCCGAAAACTACATATTTCTCAGGCCGCTCTGACACGCTTTTGCTAAAAAAATGTGGCTTTTACAGGTTATCGAGAATTTATCTTCAAGTATCAACATCAAAAAACACCTTAAGCCTTCCTCAAGAGGATATCAGTCCATTGACACAACGAGTTTTGAGAAGCTACACTAATCTTCGAGAAACCTCACAAGAACTTATTGATCAGGAACAATTAGAACGCGTGGCTCAAATGATTGAAGATTCAGAACGTGTCTATTTCTTTGGAACTGGAAGTTCTGGCTTAGTTGCTCGAGAAATGAAATTTCGATTTATGAGACTTGGTGTGGTCTGTGAGGCCTTGACGGATCCAGATGGCTTTGCTTGGACAACTAGCATCCTAGATAAAAATTGTTTGGTCCTTGGTTTTTCTCTTTCAGGAACAACTACTTCTGTTATAGACAGCCTACTAGATGCCAAAGATATGGGAGCCAAAACAGTCCTCTTCACTAGCGCGATGAATAAGGAAACTCCAGTTTTCACAGAAACTGTTTTGGTTGCGAGTCAGAACCAAGCTTCCTATATCCAACGAATCTCTGCTCAATTTCCAATGCTACTGATAACAGATCTACTCTATGCTTACTTTTTAGAGATTGATCGCGAAAATAAGGAAAAAATCTTTAATAGCTATTGGGAGAATAAAAAACTTAACGGTTATCGCCGCAATCAGAGAAAAGGAAAACCCTAAGTTGCAAAGCAACTTAGGGTTTTTGCTAGTTCAAAATAGTTCAACAAGTTTTAGCTAGCTAATCTATCTTTTTGTTCCTACAAGACTAACGATAATTCCTAACGTCATCTATACTCTCTCAAAGAGTAATTTTTGAGTTCTCAGTATTTTATTCGTCGTCTTTTTTCTTTCCCAACGCGGCAAATCCAAGAAGCGCTCCTACAGCACCTAGAGCTGCAAGTGTGGCAGTTTCGTTCATACCCGTCTCTGGAAGATTGTATTGACGAATTGCAGGTGCTTGATAAGTATTGCCTTGTGACACAGCACGAGCTACAATAGGCTGCTCGTTTTTGTATTCTAGGATTTCATGGACAGCAGCTTCTGAACCATTTACTCCACCTGTAAACTCTGGTTTTTCACCATGGATAAGTGCTTCATCACCATTCACTCCGCCTATGAACTCTGGTACTTCATGAATAGCTCCGTCTGCTCCATTAACACTACCTGCGAATTCTGGTGCCACTTCATGTCTAGATGCTTCATCGCCATTCACTCCGCCTGTGAATTCTGGTACTTCATGAATAGCTCCGTCTGCTCCATTCACTCCGCCTGTGAACTCTGGTACTTCATGAATAGCTCCGTCTGCTCCATTTACTCCGCCTGTGAATTCTGGTACCTCATGAATAGCTCCGTCTGCTCCACTAACACTGCCTGCGAATTCTGGTGCCACTTCATGTCTAGATGCTTCATCGCCATTCACTCCGCCTGTGAATTCTGGTACTTCATGAATAGCTCCGTCTGCTCCATTAACACTGCCTGCAATTCTGGTGCCACTTCATGTCTAGATGCTTCATCGCCATTCACTCCGCCTGTGAATTCTGGTACTTCATGGATAGCTCCGTCTGCTCCATTCACTCCGCCTGTGAACTCTGGTACTTCTTGGATTGCTGGATCAGTTTTACCTGATACTTCTTTCTTAGTTCCAACTAAGACAATCTCATCTTGTACTGCTTCAACAACTTCACGAAGTTTTTCAGTACGGCTTCCATCTACTGCCACTTCAGTAAGGATACGTTCTTTACCTTCACGACCTACCTGAGAAACGCGAGTTTCACCTTCTGGAAGAGTTGGATCATCTTGCTTAAGTGTCTTGAAGCCGATTGCTTCTTCTACTACCTCAAGACTTGGTAGATTATGAACTAAGACTTTATCTCCTTCAGTTGGAACAGTTGAATGTTTCACTTCTTCTTTTGGACTTGCTTGAAGTTGATTAATAGAAGCTAGTGCAGTTTCCAAGGCCTTATCTACCGCATCCTGAGTCTTAGCCTCTTGAATCGCTGCGATAGCTTGTTCTGTCAATGTAACAAGTTTCTTCTTAGCTTCTTTATCATCACCAAGCTCTTTAGTCTTTCTTTCAATCGCTTCAGTCAGATTTGCCATAGCTTTATCGTAGTCAATCTTAGGGATCTGTTCTGGTCCTTATGGCGGTCAACTTTAGACTCTTCTGGTTTACTTGGTTCTTCCGGTTTTGGATCTTCTTTCGGAGTCGCTTGAAGCTGATTAATAGCAGCTAGTGCAGTTCCCAAGGCTTTATCTACAGCATCTTGTGTCTTAGCTTCTTGGATAGCTACAAGAGCTTGTTCTGACAACTCGACTAGTTTCTTTTTAGCTTCCTTATCGTCACCTAATTCCTTGCTCTTGTTTTGAATAGCCTCTGCCAAACTTGCCATAGCCTTGTCGTAGTCAATCTTAGGCTCTTCTGGTTGGGCTGGTTGCTCTGGTTTTGGCTCCTCTTTCGGAGTTGCTTGAAGCTGGTTGATAGAAGTTAGAGCTGCTTGCAAGGCTTTGTCTACTGCATCTTGAGTCTTAGATTCTTGGATAGCAGCAAGGGCTTGCTCTGACAATTCAACTAGTTTCTTCTTAGCTTCTTTATCGTTGCCTAGTTCTTTAGTCTTTCTTTCAATCGCTTCGGACAAGCTTGCCATAGCCTTGTCATAGTTTGGTTCTTCTGGCTGTTCTGGTGTTGGCGTATCATCTGTGCCATAATTTTCTTCCTTATCAAGGATCGTTTGCAAAGCTGTTGCTGTCTTCAGAACTTCTTGTGCATTGGATTCACTTGCTGAAAGTTGCTCAGATAATTTATCCAAGTTTGACTTGAAGGCTTGACGCGCCTCTGGCGTGTTCTTCAAGCTTGTTTGGTCAAATTTAACCAACTCATCCTTCCAGTTCTTCATAGCTTGGATCAACTCTTCTTTGGTATAAAGAGCACTATCTTTACCACGAGTGATGAACTTGTCAACTTGGATACCAATATTTCTAGAGGTATCATTTAGTTTTGGATCCAATTGCAAGGTCACAGCATGCCAACCTTCTTCTAGCCCAGTCAAACGAACGAGAGTCTGATCGCCTTGACGTGTAGCTGCTGTACCACTGAAGTACTTCTTGCCATTGACATCAGTGGCATTTCCTTGACCATCTTGATACTCAAGTTCTTTACCATCTAGAGTAACCTTGTAGATACCATGTCCAGGATCAACAAAACCTTTGATTTCAAGACCTGTTCCGTAGAAGTAGGCTGTTACACTAGCATTTTTCTTTTGCTCGTCATTCAATCGACCAAATGATGCCCAAGACTCAGTGTTTTGGTATTTACCTGAAGAATTGGTTTCATGGTTCCAACCTGGGCTATAGTCAAGCTGAGTTGCTTGATCATCATAGCTTGTCTGGTCTTTTTGGAGTAATTCTGCCTTCATCACTCGAATCGTAGCTTCTGAAGCAAAACCAAGAAGGGCATTGTCAGAAACGCTAGTCATTTTCACTTTGAAGTCAAAGATTGAATCAGCTTGTTCTGTAAAGTCGATAGTTGGGATAGTGATTGTTTTCTCAGTTTCACCATCTTGGAAAGTCAAGTCAGCAGTTGTATCCTTGTAAACTTTACCGTGAACTCCTGTTCCTGGCTCTGTTACAACGTGAACTGTTGCTACTCCTTTGCTACCACCAACACGTTTGATGGTTACAGTAACTGGTTGGCCTTTTTGAACTTCATAGGTAGTTTCTTTCATCTCAAACATACCCTTGCCAGCATTGTTGAGCGTGTAGATACCTTCTGTTGCAATAGCTTTGCCAGTTTTGTTAACGAGTTTGATGGTATGTTCACCTGGAGCCAAGTCATCTGTTTCATAAACCATCTGGCTACGTTTACGAGCTGCATTTTTGGTTTGGACATCTGCAACCTTTTGACCATCAACGTAAACTGACATTTCGCCGTGGTTTGGATCCACTGTAGATACGACATAAGCCTTAGTTCCGTTGAAACGGTAGGTTACGCTTGCATCTTTTTGGTTAGTCCACATAGATGTTCCGCGGATACCTTCAGATTCGTCATACCAAGTTGTATTTCTTTATCAGCTGTTGTATTTGAATGGTAATCTAGTCCTAGAGGGTAACCATCTGTTTTCTCGATACTGCTTGGTGTCTTATAAACAGAGAAGTTTGTCAAGATTGGTGTTGCTTGCGCTCCAGTAATGGTCACACGAATCTTTTGTGCTTCTACTGGTTGACCTTGGATAAGGCGACGATAACCAACAGTTGAACCTTCGCCATACGGAACCCAACGGCCATTGAGTTCAACTTCAACCTTGAATCCAGAGATACGCTGGCCTTTAGCGATATCTTCTTTGAGTTCGACCACGTCAAAGCGTCTCTTTTGACCAAGATCGACAGTAAATTCACCTGTCTTAGCATCATTTGATAATGCCCAGCTAGTATCATCCTTACCATCTGTTAAGTGGCTTGCTTGATACAAGTGATTCTTACGAGTAGAGCTTGCAGTTACTGTTGCACCCTTAGCAAAGTCAGTCGCATACATTTGATCCAAGGTTGCTCGGAATTCTTTCAAGCGGGCGACATCTGCATCTGCGAATCTACCTTCTTTATTTGGTGGAATATTGAGTAGAAGTGGCGTTCCACGACCAACAGACTTGAAGTAAATATCCATCAAATCTTTGATTGATTTTGGTTGTTGATTATCATGGTAGAACCAACCTGAACGGATAGAAACGTCTGCTTCACCGACTGAGTACATATCTCCTTCTGGATCCCCATGATTGAGATAATCATTCTTCACATCGTCGGTGATTTTAGCTTTCTTGACTTTATGCCAAACTGGATCTCCAGCGATTCCACGTTCATTACCAATCCAACGTACGCTTGTCGGTTGAGCAGAGAAGATAGCGATATCCCCTTCAGCTTTCTTGATGTACTCGAACCACTTGTCAAAGGTATAGGTTACTTTTTGAGCTCCGCTACCACGCGCACCGTCCATCCAAACTTCGATAAACTTACCATTGTTTCCGTATTTAGGATTGCCAAGGATTTCCTTGAGTTGGTTGAGATAGTATTCATTGTACTCTTTCTCTGTATCAACATGATATTTAGGATGGTTGGCATCCCATGGTGATAAGTAAACACCCATATTCATGTCATACTTAGTCGCTGATTTAGAAATCTCTTCTAGAAGGTCACCCTTACCATCTTTCCATGGACTAGCAGCAACAGTATGTTTTGTGTATTGAGAAGGATAGATGACAAATCCGTCATGGTGTTTTACAACCATAATTGTTCGTTTGAACCCTGCATCCTTCAAGGTCTTAATCCATTGATCTGTATCAAGGTTAGTTGGGTTAAAGTTTTGAGGATTTTCTCTACCATTTCCCCACTCAGAGTTGGTATAAGTATTCATTCCATAGTGGATGAAGGCAGCCAATTCTTCCTTGTGGTAGTCCAATTGAGCCTTGCTTGGAAGTGGACCGTAAGCAGCAATTTCTGTTTCTTCGTCTTTTGGATCAACTGCTGGAGTCACAGGTGTTACAGGTTTTGGATCCTCTATCTTTTCATATTCAAATAACTTGATTCACTCCTTTATGTTGAATAGTTGCTTCTTGACTTGCATTCACAGCACGATAGCCAGTAATTTCTTTGGCTTGGAATGTGTGAACAAAGGAAACTTCATATTCTTTTCCTTCGTTGTTGTCCACAGTTGCTGGTGCCAATTCTTGATCTGTACCTTTCAAGCGGTAACGAACGTCGAAGGAACCTTTATTGACTTTATAAACAACCTTGATGACACGAGTTCCTGCAGGAGTCTTACTTACAACGCTAAAGTCTTCTTCCCAAGCATCTTTTAGTTGCTTGTTGACAGTTTTGCCGTCAATCGATACAATCTCATATTTGTCTTTATTCTTCTTGTAGAAATCAGTCTTCTCAATTTCTGTTTTATAGTTATAGTCGAACTGAGTTCCAACTTCCGTCTTTTCAACAAAAGTATCGTTTTCTTTGACTGGATTTCCTTCTTCGTCTTCGTGTTGAATAACAACACGACCGTATTCAACTCCCTTGGTCAAGGTAGCAATCCCATCTTGGTTGAAGGAATATTCGTTGTTTCCGATAACAGCTGTTTCATTCCGAAGCATACGCCCTTCATCGGTAAAGTAGTAACGATTTCCGTTATCACCTTGGTACCAGCCTTTCACACCATATTTGGCAATCATGTCCTTAACCCATTTCAGTTGTTCAGGTGAAAGGACGAGTCCGCCACCAAAGCGATTCTTTTCAGGAACACCATTGTCAACGGTTCCGTGTTGGTGAACACCGAGAACTTTTCCTTGGCTGTCTACAATCCCACCACCAGACAAACCAGATACAGAAGTGGTTTGGTAGGTGATACCGGTCGTTCCCTTATCATCATAAGACTCAACAGATCGGATAGTTCCGTCTGCCTTGTAAAGTTGGCCAGCTAGGATAGGCTGTTTTAACTCTTTCGAGCTCGAGTCAGTTGGGTAGCCAATCGTACTAATGGCTTCTCCTGGTTGATGTGTCTTGTGATCCGCTAAAGGTGCAAAGGTTGCTGCTTTGTTTGGGCTAGCAATTGGAAGAGGAATAGGAGCTTCTACAAGAGCAAGGTCGTTTTTATAGCCTTTTCCAAACTCCTTCTTGTTCCAGAAATGGATGTCCTTTTCTCTAAATAGAACCGTAGTTCCAGAAGATGGAAGTGAGTTTTTCTTTTCGCTGTTTGAGCCAACGTTATAGTAGAACTGGGCAGATTTTCCACCACGAATGTGGCCTTCACCAGTTTCTTTATTGGCTTCTAGGAAGTTATGAGCAACGGTAAGAATCAAATTAGGTGCAACAAAGATACCAGAGCCTGAAACGAGGTAGCGTTGCTCTCCTGCATTGTAAGTACTGTAAACCATAGTGGCAGCAGTAGCTGGCTGACCCTCATAATTGATATGTTTCAGGTCTTGACCGCCATTGATAATGGCTCTATTTTCTTTTTCGCCTTCAGATGGAGCCACTTCTGTAGGTTTCAAAATGCTCTTAGTTTCTACTTTTGGGCTATCTTTTTCTGATACAATGGCTGAAGTGTCAAGTTTTTTCACTGGTGTATCAGGATAAGCACGGTCAGTAATTTCTTCAGGGAGTAAATCACCTGATTCTTCTACTGTATTTTCTGCAAGAGGAGCTGGTTTTTCAGCTACTTCTTTAGCAACTTCTAGAGTTTCCGTACTTGTATCAGCTACTTCTTTTACTTTGCTATCCACTTCAAGTTTTGGTTCCGTTACGACTTCATTGGCCGAAACATTACCTGATGCAAAAAAAGCAAGACCAACAGCTACAGAAGCAACACCGACAGTTAGCTTACGAATGCTAAATATTCTACCTTTTTCTAAAAAATATTGTTTCATCAAATACTCCTTAATTCCTAGAGTAGTCAGCTACTACCCAAGCCCAGTTTCCCCTGGAGACGACTTTGTTTTATATGCGAATCCCCTTTTAAGTAATCGCTTACATTTTCAAATAATAAAATAATACTCCAATCGAATAAATCCTCTTTCGAAATTGTTTTAGTATAATAAATATACTATATCATGCTAAAAAATTCAATACTTTTTAGTAGTTTTATTAAAATTTTACTCTACTGTTTTTCTTATTCTTTAACTAAAATCCTAAAATGGCTTTGCCATTTTAGGATTGTTTATTTCTGAAATGATAGTAAGCACCCAACATACCAGCGGTATTTTGATGGTGGGCAAACTCTAGTCTTGTTTTTTCGGCCAAACTTGGTACCAAGGCTTCTTTCAAGGCTGTGCGAATCTTAGGTTTGAGAATAGCTTCCTGTCCCATGATGCCACCACCAAGGATGACAACTTCAGGATTAGCTACATAACAAATATTCGCCAAACCTTTTCCAAGGTACTCTACCATACGGTCAATACCTGCCATACAATGCTTATTGCCCTCAGTAGCTTCCTTGAAAATTCTGCGACCATTCCATTGATCAACAACGTCTCCATGGGCCTCAGCTACATATTGAACCAAGGCTGTAGTTGAAGCTAAATCCTGAAAGTCTCCATCTTGCATATGCATATAGCCAACTTCACATGCAGAATTACTAAATCCATGGAAAATCTGGCCGTCAATGATTAAGCAACCGCCGATACCTGTTCCGATGGTCAAACAAAGCGTTATTCCTGCACCTTTTCCAGAACCAGAAACAGCTTCTGCTAGCCCTGCACAGTTGACATCATTTTCAATTTCACAAGGAACTTGGAAACTTTCTTCAATTTCTTTTTTAAATTGAGTCCCTGCATAGTTTGGGATCTGTGGACCAGCATAGAAAATCTCCCCCTTGTCAGGGTCGACCATTCCCGCAGAGGAAATGGCCACACCTGCCACTGGACCTTTTTCTAGATAGCTAGCTACAATATCTTTTGTTTTCTGTAAAATGTGAGGACCACCCTTGTGCGCCTCAGTCGCTACTTCATGAGACTCTACAAATTGTCCTTCTTGATCAATCAAACCGTACTTGATATTAGTTCCACCAATATCAATTGCAACGTAATTAGTCATAAAGCCTCCTATTGATTAGAGGAAACGCTCCTTAGTTTCACGAATCAATGCCGCAGCCGCTTCTACAACTGGACGATCTTCTTCTGTAACTGGAGTCAATGGTGAACGAACAGATCCAATGTTAAGGCCTTCATTGATTTTCAAAACTTCTTTAATGACACAGTACATATTACCATGAGCTGCAGTCAATTTACCAATAATAGCGTTGATTGCATATTGCAATTCACGCGCTGTTTCTAAATCTTTATCTGCAATCAATTGGTTCAGTTTCAAGAAGAGTTCTGGCATAGCACCATAAGTACCACCGATACCAGCTTTTGCTCCCATAAGACGTCCGCCTAGGAATTGTTCGTCTGGGCCATTAAAGACGATATGATCATCACCACCAAGGGTGACAAAAGTTTGGATATCTTGAACTGGCATTGAAGAGTTTTTAACACCAATGACACGTGGATTTTTCAACATTTCTGTGTAAAGGCTTGGAGTCAAAGCGACACCTGCTAATTGAGGAATGTTGTAGATAACGTAGTCTGTATTTGGTGCTGCAGCACTGATGTCGTTCCAGTATTTTGCTACCGAGTACTCAGGCAAACGGAAGTAAATTGGTGGGATTGTTGCGATAGCATCTACTCCCAAACTTTCTGCATGACGAGCCAGTTCAATACTATCTTTGGTATTGTTACAAGCTACGTGAGCAATGATCGTCAATTTACCTTTGGCAACTGCCATAACTTCTTCTAAGATCAATTTACGGTCTTCTACACTTTGGTAGATACACTCACCTGAAGAACCATTAACGTAAAGTCCTTGAACACCTTTATCAATGAAGTATTGTACCAAGGCACGAGTACGTTCTGGGCTTACTTCACCCGCATCATCATAACATGCGTAGAAGGCAGGAATGACACCTTCATATTTTTTTAAATCTGACATAGATTTCTCCTAAATTTTCTTATTTTCTGCTCGAGGCAGATTAATTTTTCTTGTTTTAGTATACACCTTGCAAAAAGAGCTTTCAATATATTCTGGTCACTTAGAATTTAATTTCTTTTGACCTTGATCAGCTTTGCTCCATTGAAAGTAGTTTCACCCATTTTCATTCTGTGGTGTATTTCCCAAACAATTTTTCCATTAATCCAGCTTGCCAAAATGCTAGGAGTCCAAAGCCAAAGAGTAAAAAGGCAGAGCCACCCAGTATAAGAGTAAAGCCGGATAGGTAAAGAATCATAATGATTAAAAAGAGGATACCAAGCATCAGGAAGAACCAAGGAAAGTTAAAACTTACTAGAAGCAAACCTTTCTGAAGGATATCCTTCCAGTCCAATTCATAACGAGCTGCGATAGGATAACTTGCCAACATGACCAGTGTTAAGAATATTAGAATTCCCAAGCAGATAGCTTTTAGTATCTGAAACACTAAACCTGATTGACTCCAAAATAGATACAAATCAATGCCGACAATCAGACTCACTCCCAACTCCAACAAACCTAACTGAATACCTAATTTCCAATTTTGTTTAAAGGACCTGATATAAGTTTTAAAGACAGGAACACGTCTGCTCTTCTTAATTTCAAAAATAGTCTGGTAGAGACTAATTTTCGCTATACCGATAGTAAAAATAGGCAAACAAGACACAAGAAAGAGTAAGTTTACAGTGACAATATCCAAGACTTTCTCACTAAAACGCATGAGAAAATTATCAGTATCAAATGCTGCTTTAATTAATCCTGAGCCCTTTTGTGCCATTGCTTGCTCCTCCTAACTTACTAATCGATTAAAATTTTAAACAAATACTTGCGAACCTTATCTTCCATACCTGCATAACCGTTTGGCTGATGAGGCTCCCCTGGGAAGAAGACTGCAAAATTGTGATAACCCAACAAAAGTGGGTATTGTTCGTGACAGTGAACAAAGCCGATGTCACTAGCTCATCAAATGCTACTGCCTCGTCCTTAACACGAGAACCGTAACTTGAGTATTCATGCCCTTCAACCAACAAATGCAAGTCTGCATAGTTTTTATGGTATTCAAAGCGATCATTTTCTTCTTGATTGAGAACATTTTCTTGAACTACTAGAAAGACCTTGTCTCCGTCAATATCGTACTTTCCAAATTCGAAAGTATCTTTGCGGTGTTCATAAAGATAATCAATAGCCTTATCTAAATTCGGATGAAGTCCTTTGTAAAAGGTTATATTTTTTAAATCATCAAAAATCATATTCTACTCTCTTCTCTATGATACTATTTCTAATTGTAGAATGTATCAAAATAATCAAATACTCTCGATTAACCCTTAACCGCTCCCATAGTAATACCTTGAGTAAATGATTTTTGGAATACTAAGAAGACTGTTACGATTGGCACAGCTGCAAGGGCAGCACCTGCCATGATTAATCCATAGTTGGTTGCCATTTCAGCCTGCATGGTTGCAACCCCTAGTGAGATAGTCAAGTTTTGACGTGAAGTCAACATAACCAACTGCATGAAGTAGTCATTCCATGTATTGATGAAGGTAAAGATTGCAAGGGCTGCAAATCCAGGTTTCACGATTGGGAATGCTACGCTCCAGAATGTACGAATTTCTCCACAACCATCAATTTTAGCTGATTCAAGCAATTCTGTTGGAATGTTTTCACTGAACTGTTTCATAAGGAAGACCCCAAAAGGCCATCCAATCAAAGGCAAGATTACAGCCCAAAGGGTGTCATGGATTCCCATAAAGTTGACAATACGTACCAAAGGCACAAGGACAACTTGTTTTGGAAGAGCCATAGCTGCAATAAAGATTGCAAAGAGAATACGTTGACCGTAGAAACGTTTCTTAGCTAGTACATAACCTGCCAGTGAAGAGGTTGCACAGACTAATAACATAGTCACCAATGAAATGAAGACTGAGTTCCACATCCATTGCAAGGCTGGGTTTTGCACCATCAATTGTTGGAAGTTCTCCATTGTTGGAGCTTTAGGGAACCATTGTGGTGGAATCATAATGGTATCCGGTTGTGATTTGAATGCACCTGTCAAGATCCAGTAGAATGGAAAGATAAACAGTACAGTCAATAAGAGCAAGAAGATGGTTGAAATAACAGTGAAGGCTGTTAAAGGTTTCTTTTTGTGTAGATTGCATAGCTGTCTCCTTTCTATTAGTATTCTACGTCGTTTCCAAGTACTTTAAATTGAACAAAGCTGACGATGGCAATCATAACTGCCAAGAAGACACCGATTGTGTTGGCATAGCCATACTCAGTCAATTGGAAGGCTTTTTCATATAGGTAGTACATAAGGGTACTTGTTGAGTAGTTTGGACCACCGGAAGTCAAAAGCTGAATCAAAGCGAAACACTGGAATGAGTTGATGGTTGTGATGATTGCGATATAAAGAGTTGTTGGAAGAAGGCTTGGCCATTTGATCTTCCAGAAAAACTTGTAATTCAGTTGCTCCATCGACACGCGCTGCTTCAACAAGAGAGTTATCAATGTTTCCCATTGCTGCGATGTAAAGAATGATTGGTTGACCAACAGATGTTGTCAAAAGGATAATCATAATCGCCATCAAAGCCCAGTTTTTATCACCCAACCAAGAAATGTTCTGGCTGATGATGTGGCTTGACTTAAGCACAAAGTTCAAAATACCTGATAGAGGATCATAGATCCATTTCCATACAACCGTTACGGCAACACTACCAGTAACTACAGGTAGGAAGAATACGAAACGATAGAATGAACGAGCTACCGCATTTTGTTGATAAGTCTGTGATGCTACAAAGAGCGAGAAGAGTACAACAACCGGTACAGAACCAATAACTAAGATTACAGTATTGATTAAAGACTTCATGAAAACTGGGTCTTTAAACATACGAATATAATTGTCTAAGCCTATAAACTCAAAGCTAGTCATCGAATAGTTAAAGAAACTAGTGATGAAGCCCATAATCATAGGAGCTAAAACAAAGATGGTAAAGAATAATAGAACTGGTGCTAAGAAAGCATAGGAAACAATAGTTTCCCTCATGCGGATTTTATTGACTTTCACAGTCGGCACCTCACTTTCAATAATTTTTTTGTTATCTGTTATCCGACAGGATTTAAAATCAAAATGAAATTTTTTTCAAGAGAAGTTTATGTAAGAACTTCATTTTAATTTTGATCCAATCAGATTCTTACATTATCAAACAAAAGTCCCCCTTTTCGTACACCTCTATGCACAGGGAAAAGGGGGCTGTCATGTTCATTTAGGACTTATTATTTTGCTGCTTTTTTAATAGTTTCGTTTGCTTTTTCAGTGAAGGCTTTCAAAGCTGCTGCTGGCTCTTCGTCGCCATTAGATACGGATTGCAACATTGGGAACCATAGAGTTCTCATTTCAGCGAATCCATCGATTGTGTTGTAGTATGGAGAGTAGTATTGAGTCCAACCACTGATTGTTTCCATACGTTTGTCATCGTAAAGTTTACCAAATGAAGTACGAACTGGGAATGCTCCTGTACGAACTACGTCTTTAGGACCCCACTCTTTATCATCAGCGATGAATTGGATGAATTTCTTAGCAGCAGCAACTTTCTTTTCATCCTTGTTATTAAATACTGCAAATCCGTTTACAAGGTATTCAAGAGCTGGTTTACCAGAATCAGATGGGAATGGAACTTCTACCACTTCAACTTTACTTGCTTCCAATAATTTAGCTTGGATACCGTTTTGAGCTGGTGCCCAAAGGATTGTGTATGATGTTTGACCGTTTGCAAAGTTTTGGATGTCTGCTCCACCGTCAAATTGTGAACCGTTGTTCAACAAACCATCTTTAATCCAGCTAGTTGCTTTTTCAAGACCTTTGACGAACTTAGGATCGTCAGTTGTGTATTTAGTAACTTCTTTGTCTGTTACAGAACCGCCGTATAGGTTAGCGATGAAGGCACGTGTTCCTTGGTCTCCCCCTTGACCAGAACTGAACAATGAACCTGGAGTGTATCCTTTGTCTTTAAGTGCTTTCAAGACTTTTTCAAAATCATCTGTTGTCCAACCTTCTTTAACAAGGTTAGCTACACCAGCATCTTCCAACATTTTCTTGTTCATAGCCATGTAGAATGGTGCAGAACTGATTGGATACATGTAAGCTTTATCACCAGCTTTGCTTGCTTGAATGATGTTTTCGTTGTTAACATCTTTAACAAACTCATCTGTGAAGAGGTCATTCAACTCAGCTAATTTACCATTTTTACCGTAGTTGATGATACGACCTGGTGCATCGAAAAGTACATCTGGAGCAGTTCCAGCTTCAATAGCTGTCGTGATTTTTTCAGGTCCAGACTTGAAGTCGATTGTTTCTAGCTTAACTTTAATATCTGGATTTGCTTTTTCAAAAGCTTCGATGATAGATTTTTCATAAGTTCCAACACCGTCACCAGATTTTTCTTGAGTGAAGACTGGGAACGCCCACCAAGTGATTTCAGTTGTTGTTGCTGCTGCATCACCTGATTTAGCAGCATCTTTTTTAGCGTCAGATTTGCCGCAAGCAGCAAGAGATAGAACCGCAGCACCTGCAAGTACTGTACAAGCTAATTTTCTAAATTTCATGTGTATTCTCCTAAATATTATTTATCGTATCCAAATTGGATAATGAGCAATGTAGTTCTTGTATACGTTTTCATTTATTTCTACGAATTCACCACTCTCCTCATTTTTTTAAATGATTGTGTTACTTAAGACCCGAAACAAAAACGCTCCGTAATCTCTTTTTGGTCTAGTAATAGCTCCACCAACTACGATGCCTCGTACTCCGAAACCGTGGATTTTTCTTGGCTTGTTCTGGTGTGTGAATCTTTCCTTCTGCGATAACGTCTACACCTGCATCACAGAGTTTTTTTAATCAATTCAAAATCTGGACCATCAACTTTTTGGACTGTAAGATGTGTAGCCTGACAGGGTAGTTCCAACAAAGTCAACACCTGCCTCAACAGCTGTTAGTCCTTCTTCAAAAGTACTGATATCAGCCATCAAGAGTTGATCTGGATATTTCTCCTTTACTTGACGGATAAAATCTTGAATATCCAAACCATCATAACGTTCTCGCTTGGTGCAATCAAGAGCAATGACTTCAATATCAAGAGCTGCTAGTTCATCAACCTCCCTCATAGTGGCTGTGATAAAGGGCTCTTGTGGTGGATAGTCACGCTTAATGATTCCAATTATTGGAAGTTTTGTAACTTCCTTAATTTCCTTGATATCTCGAACACTATTTGCTCGAATACCTACTGCGCCTCCTTGCTCAGCCGCTTTGACTAGCAAGGGAATGACCCCTCCCGCTTCTGTATAAAGCGGTTCGTGAGGAAGTGCCTGACAAGAAACGATGATTCCGTCTTTAATCTGTTCAATCAAAGCTTCTTTACTGATTTGTGGCATCCACTTTCCTCCTTTTCTTTTTTCTTATGAGCCTATTATATACCATTTTTAAAACGCTTTCAATATTTTGTAATAGAATAGGTTGAAGTTTCAAAACAATTTTATAGAACAGCTTAAGCTGAAAGTAGTTTCAGAGCATTTTTTATTCCTCTGTTCATTAAAACTAGACTGTATATAATTATAATACAAGGTCCATCTAACTAAAGAAGTCGTAACTAAACTAGGGTTACGACTTCTTGTTTACCAATAGAAAATTCTCATTATACAACTTTCAATTGGGATCTATTTTAATTTTCTTTTTTCTTACCAATGGTGAACATACCAAGAAGCATTCCTACAAGTCCTAGACTTGCTAGAGTTACTGTATCTTCACTTCCTGTTTCTGGCAGTGCCTGTTGACTAGCTGCTGGTGCTTGGTAAGTCTTACCTTGTGACATTGCAAGTGACACAAGAGATTGCTCACCTTTGTAATCTAGAATTTCATGGATAGCTGCTTCAGCGGCATTCACACCACCTTCAAAGGCTGGGACTTCATGAATTGTGCCAGAGTCGCCATTTACGCCACCTTCAAAGGCTGGCGCTTCTTCATGGACTACGCCAGAGTCGCCATTTACGCTACCTTCAAAGGCTGGCACTTCATGAATTGCGCCAGAGTCGCCATTTACGCTACCTTCAAAAGCTGGGACTTCATGGACTGTGCCAGAGTCGCCATTTACGCTACCTTCAAAGGCTGGCACTTCGTGAATTGCGCCAGAGTCGCCATTTACGCTACCTTCAAAAGCTGGCACTTCATGGACTGCACCAGAGTCGCCATTTACGCTACCTTCAAAAGCTGGCACTTCATGGACTGCACCAGAGTCGCCATTTACGCTACCTTCAAAAGCTGGGACTTCATGGACTGCACGGCAGAATCGCCATTTACGCTACCTTCAAAAGCTGGCACTTCGTGAATTGCGCCAGAGTCGCCATTTACGCTACCTTCAAAAGCTGGGACTTCATGGACTGCGCTCTCGCCTTTAGCACTCTCTTCAACGGTCAATTCCGGAACTTCATGAATTGCTCCCTCTGCACCATTTACGCCACCTGTAAATTCTGGTACTTCGTGAATTGCTCCGGATTCACCATTTACGCCACCCTCGAATTCTGGTACTTCATGCACTGCTGCTTCGCTACCATTTACTGATCCAGGAATACCTGCTCCTTCAAGATTAACTGGAAGGTTGTGCATACTCTCGATTGCTCCAGAAGCAAGTCCAGTTATTTCCTGGCCAAGATCTGACTTGCCTATTGTAAATAGCAGAGTCTTAGTATCATACTGGGTCATGAAGTTTACTTTTTTACCATTTGCCAACTGAAGTGTTGGGATTTTGTTGACCAAAACTTCTGAATCAAACTCTACTGCAAGAATTCCTGGCCATTTTTCAATAACAGATTTAACTTTTGCTTCTTTAGGAGAAATTCTTTCCTTCGTTAAGAAATCCCAGTTGAATTTCTTGAAGGATAGAGTATAAGGATTGCCACCAGCTTCATGATGTTCGTACAAGAGCCCAAATTCTTTTGGTCCAATCTGTTGAAGTGAGTTATAGGCATACTCTCCCTCTTGAATCAAATGATGATGCAACCAAGTCAACTCGCCATCTTCTTCTACGCGAGCTACTCGAATGTAGCCATTCTTACGACCTGGACCATTAGCATTTGCTAGAAGGATATACTCCTTACCATCTTGAACCGTATGAGTCGCCGCCATTTGAACATAAACATCGGGTACATCATAGCGTGCTACATAGTTGTCCCATGTAATACCACCATCATGACTTGTCGCAACTTGCAAATCTCCTGTTAAACCACGCATAAAGAGTTTCAACTGACCATTGTTCAACTGAACAACAGAAGCTTCTGTATTTTGAGCGTAGTAATTGTTCATGTTGCTTGAATCAACTACTGTACCATCATAAAGTGTACGGTTGTCATTGACACCGCCACCCATATGCCAAGTCTTACCATGGTCATCTGAGTAGATGATACGTGATGATTGAGAACCGTTAAGGTGGTTGGTTCTGTTTGTAGTATAGACAGGGACGACAATCCGACCTTTATGAGGTCCATTCTGGAGGGTAATGCCCACTCCAGGTCCCACACCTAAAAATTTCATCCAATCAGCTTTGACCATTGGAGTAATATCTTGAGGAGCAGACCAAGTCTTACCATCATCATCACTGTAAGACATCCATAGGTAGCTGTCTTTAGCAATTCTAAATGGAGAAGTTTTATTACTTGTAAAGTAGATATTTCCTAGTAACTGCTCACCTTGATAAAGATCACCTTTATCGCTATAAGCCGGCTTGACTGGATTTACAACAACACGGTAATCCGTTGCCTGGCCATCTGGTGTGTAGACAACACCATTTTCACGAATAGTATAGGCACCATTTTCTCCTTCACGATAGAGAATTTGGTAGGTTTTCCCATCAATTTCTTTATAAGCTTCCTCTTTTTCAGCTGACATCCCAAAGATACCTTTTCCTTCTGGGAACATATCATAGACTGAAAAGATTCGTTTGGTTTCAGTATCTTGGACTAAAACCATATCGATATTTACTGGTGAACCAACAGATGGATCAGTAGCTTTTGGATTGTCGCGTAGATTCGTAAGTGTGATACGATCTCCCCATGTTTGACCCTGATCTTCACTTCGTTTGACGACCATACCGATATCTCCCCAGTCATAGTGGTGCAATCGACGTTCGTCAGCTCCAGCAATCAGAGTGCCCTTGTCAGTCTTAAGGAGTGCTGGAATACGATAGCTATTAATACCATCTGGATTTGACTGCCCATTTTTACCAGCTTCAAAGACATCCTTTTTATCTGTTATCTCAGCTCCTTCTGGAAGCTTTTTCTCTAATTCGGATCTTTCAAAGAGGTAGCTACGATTTTGAACCTCTTCTGGACTCAAGGCACGATCGTAAACAGTTAGATTACGAACTTGTAAGCCTGCCCCCCAAACCATACTTCCTGCACGATTTGTGGAACCAATTTGTGCATGAGTCACATCAGGCATATCTTTGATAAACTTACTAGACTTGAGACTTGTACGAGATAAAACACCGTTAACATACAGACGAACTCGTCCATTAGGAAAGTCTGTAGTCGGTTTTTCAACTGTAAAGGTTACTGAGTTCCACTGACCTGGTTTGACTGTTAATGGTGCGTCTGTGTATCTATCATAAAATTGGTCACCGTTTTGATCGCGACCCTCAATCAAGGCAACATTGTTGTAAACAGCCATGGTGAAATATTCATTTCGAACCGTATCACTCGACACTGAGAACAGGTTGTAAAATGCTGGTGCAGATGCATCTGGCTTGAACTCCATATGAACGGTTGCATTTTGAAGTTCTTTTAGCTTATTCAACTCACCAGTCAAGTCAATTCTATTGCCATTTGAAGCATCTGTCTCTACATCTTCTTTTTTTCAAGAACAGTATTGGCGTTCTCTAATTCTCTAGCATAATAGTCACGTGGAAGCGAAGCTGGATCTTTTTCCGTTTCTCTAGTTGCTTCTGCCGTTTCTGCTATTGCAGTTGTATCTGTTCCAGTATGTGCTTCTGTAGATGTATGTGTAACTGTATCTACCCCATTAGACTCCGTAACATTCTTTTCGATATCTGCGACTTTTTCAGTTTGACCCTTGTCTACTCCAAGTTCAGTAGTCTCATTACTGGTAGCTGTTGATTCTTGAGCTAATACTGGTGACGCACCGAAAACAACTGCTCCAATCACAACCGAAGCTGTCCCAACTGCAAATTTACGAATTCCATATCGTTGTTTTTTTTCAAAATGACTATGTTTCATTTCTTTTCCTTTCACCTCGAAAAATAAAGCGCTTTCTTTTTTGCTTAAAATTTTTAGTTCTTCTAACTAAATTTCAAAAATAAATCTATTTGACAAATGAGTCTCCTCATTTTTTCATGCTTTCTCTCGCTGTAACGAGCATTAATCTCTTTTCATTACTTAGTTAAAGAGATATTTTGCTTCTCCTTTCATTTTTATCCTACCTTCATTATATAATAAAAATTTCACATTTTTTTAGATAGATTAATATATAACAGATTTTTACTTTCAAGAATGTGAGCTGAGTTTTTATTTTTTTGAAACTACTTTCTGATTTTTTTGGAGTAAATTCCTCACTTTGATCAGACTACGCTCGAGGGGCATCTTTTTACTAAGCGATTTTTTTCAATAGATCTAGCCTTAAACTTCTTTCTCCACTCTTTTAATACCCAAATAAAAAAAGCCGTAACCAGTTCTAGTTACGGCTCCTTCTTATCAACGTTAAATTTCTCGATGAAATTCTTCGATTTTAGCTATTTTTATTAATCTTCTTTTTCTTGCCAACAGCAAACATGGATAGGAGTAAGCCTATAAGTCCTACAGATGCAAGAGGACTTACATCTTCACTTCCTGTTTCAGGCAATTTGTCTCCCATCACGTCAACAGATGGTGCTTTGTATGTTCTATCATTTGATAGAGATAAAGCTAGTGGATTCTCTGTTATACTTGCTGGAAGCTTCGCCTGATGTAATTCTTCACGGATAGTTGCATCCGATCCATTCACACCACCTGCAAATTCTGATGCTACATGAACAGAACCTGAGTCACCATTCACACCACCTGCAAATTCTGGTACTTCATGAACGGAACCACTTGCGCCATTCACACCACCTGCAAATTCTGATGCTGCATGAACAGAACCTGTTTCTCCATTCACACCTCCTTCATATTCTGGAACTTCATGAACAGAACCTGAGTCTCCATTCACACCTCCTTCATATTCTGGAACTTCATGAACAGAACCTGAGTCTCCATTCACACCTCCTTCATATTCTGATACTGTCATGAACAGAACCTGAGTCTCCATTCACACCTCCTTCATATCCTGATGCGTCATGAACAGAACCTGTTTCTCCATTCACATCTCCTTCATATCCTGGAACTTCATGAACAGAACCTGTTTCTCCATTCACGCCACCTTCATATCCTGGTGCTTCATGAACGGAACCTGCTTTCTCCATTCACGCCACCTTCATATTCTGGTGCTTCGTGAACTGAACCGCCTTCACCATTCACGCCACCTTCATATTCTGGGGCGTCATGAACTGAACCGCCTTCACCATTCACGCCACCTTCATATTCTGGCGCTTCATGAACTGAGCCGGATTCACCATTCACACCGCCTTCATATTCTGGTGCTTCATGTACTGAACCGCCTTCACCATTCACGCCACCTTCATATTCTGGTGCTTCATGAACGGAACCTGTTTCTCCATTCACGCCACCTTCATATTCTGGTGCTTCATGAACGGAACCTGTTTCTCCATTCACGCCACCTTCATATTCTGGAACTTCATGGACTGCAGGGTCACCTTTTGAGCTTTCTTCAACAGATAATTCTGGGACTTCATGAACTGCACCTTCGTCACCATTCACGCCACCTGTAAATTCTGGTGCTTCGTGAACCGATCCGGATTCACCATTCACGCCACCTTCATATCCTGGTGTGTCATGAACGGAACCTTCTTCACCGTTTACACCACCTGTAAATTCTGGAACTTCATTGATAGCAATTTCGTTGCCATTAGTTCCCCCTGGAATCCCAGCTCCTTCAAGTTTCACTGGTAAGTTATGCATACTTTCAATAGCACCTGCTACAATTTCAGTGATTTCTTGACCGATGTCTTCTTTTCTTACAGCAAATAATAGAGTTTTCGTATCATACTGAGTTAAGAATGGAACCAAATTACCATTAGCTAATTTCAAAACTGGGGCCTGATTGACTAAGACTTCAGAATCAAATTCTAAAGCAATAATGTTTTTGCCCATTTCAACTGCATTTTTCACTTTTGCTTCCGTTGGAGAGATCATATCCTTACTTAAGAAATCCCAGTTGAATTTCTTATAAGACAAGGTGTATTCATTTTGAGTGGCAGTCGCATGCTCATAAAGCAAGCCAAATTCGCCATTTCCAAGATCTTGCAATGAGTTATAAGCAAATTTGCCACTTTGAATTGGATTATGTTTGAGCCAAGTTAGGTCTCCATTAGCTTCCACACGTGCCAAGTGTACCAAACCATTGTAACGTCCTGGCCCACCTGCATTACTGAGGATGATATATTCCTTACCATCGTGCACCGTATGAATGGCAGACATTTGAACGTAGACGTCTTTGACATCTGAATAGCGTTTTACATCTTTTTCCCAAGTCGCTCCACCATCTTTACTTGTCGCTACTTGAAGATCACCTGTCAATCCACGCATGAAGAGTTTGAGATCTCCATTATTCAACTGCACAACAGTTGACTCAGTATTTTGAGCACCTGAATTATTCATGGTTGAAGAGTGAATTGTTTGGTTACCTACTGGACGGTTATCATTGACCGCTTCACCTGCTTGCCATGTTTCACCATTGTCATCTGAGTAAATGACGCGTGAAGACTGAGAACCACTTAGGTAGGATACGTTATTTGTAGTGTAGGCAGGGATAACCAGACGCCCTTTATGAGGTCCTGAGTGCAAGGCAATACCTGTACCAGGTCCAGTACCTAAGAAGTGCATCCAGTCCTTACGAATACCGTATGTAATATCTTTTGGTGCAGACCAAGTTTTTCCATCGTCATCACTATAAGACATCCAGAGATAATTAGTGTTTGAAACTCTAAAGATGTTCTTGTCGCTGTAATCAAAGTAGACATTACCGATTAGTTCCTCACCCTTGTAAAGGTCACCCTTATCACTATAGGCTGGTTTCTTAGGATCAACTACAACACGGTATTCTGTCTTTCTATTTTCAGGGTCAAAAACTTCGCCATTTTCACGAATTGTATAACGTGCTGCATCACCTTGTTTGTACAAGACTTGATATACCTTATCACCAATTTTCTCATAAGCTTGTGGCGCTTTTCCTGGCAAATCTCTAACAGCTTCGCCTTCTACGAACATATCATAGATGGCAAAGATTCGCTTCGTCTTTGGATCTTGGACTAGGGCCATGTCAATGTTGACTGGTGAGCCTGCATGACCTCTCTTAGCCTTCTCATTGTCACGAGGATTTGAGATGACGATTCTATCTCCCCAAGTTTTACCCTTATCATCACTACGACGAACGACCATACCGATATCACCCCAGTCAGAGTGATGCAAACGTCTCTCGTCTGCTCCAGCAATTAAGGTTCCCTTATCCGTTTTAAGTAGGGCTGGAATACGGTAGCTTGCGATACCATCTTTATTTGGCTTGCGGTTCTCACCACCTTCAAAAACGTCCAGTTTATCCGTAACTTTTGCTCCTTCAGGAAGTTTCTTCTCCAACTCTCCTCTTTCAAAAAGTTGGCTACGTTTTTTAACTTCTTCTGGAGAAAGGGCACGATCATAAACCGTTAGATTACGGACTTTAAGATTAGCGCCCCAATGGTTTTTGCCTTTACGTTTCAATGTACCAATTTGCATACGATTGACATCTGGCATGTCTTGGATGAAACGACCAGACTGAGGACTTGTTCGAGACAAGACACCATTTACATAGACGCGAACTTGACCATTTGGTTGGTCTGCATTTGGTCTTTCAACTGTAAAGGTTACAGAGTTCCACTCACCTGGCTTAATCTTCAAAGGAGCAGTTTTATAATCACCATAGAAATGTTTTCCATTGGCATCACGACCTTCAACGATAGCTGTGTTATTAAGGATTGCCATGGTGAAGTATTCATCTACTTTGGTATCACTTGAAACTGAGAAAAGACTGTATAAATTTGGTGCAGATGCATCTGGTTTGAACTCCATATGAATAGTCGCATTCTGAAGTTTTTTAACCTTGTCCAGCTCGTCTTTCATATCAACTATTTGACCGTTTGAAGGATTGGTTTCAACATCTTCCTTCTCTAGAACAGTATTTACATTTTCTAACTCTCTTGCATAAAAGTCACGCGGAATGTTTCCAACTTCTTCGTTTTCACCATCTGTTCCTGGAGTTTCACTTGCTGCTTCTGTTCCTGTTGGTTTTTCAGACCCTGGGTTTGCTTGCAACTCTTCACGGTTGACTTCTGTTCCACTATTACTTACTGTAGTTACTGGATCTGCAGGCTTCTGATCTAGATTAGCTAGACTTCCTGTTTCTGCTTCTTTGTTTGTTGTGGCTTCTTGTGCCAAGACTGAGGGCAGCACCAAAAAAACAACTGCTCCAATCACTACTGAAGCTGCTCCAACTGTAAATTTTTCGAATTCCATATCGTTGTTTTCGATCAAAATGTCTCTGATTCATATATTCCCTTTCTTATTAAAAAAATAAAGCGCTTTCTTTTTTTGAAAAAAATTTTAATCCTAAATACTTAGGGCAAAAAAAGAAACTGTATTATTGAATGGAAAGTCCCACTCTTTTTTTAATTTAAACTACTCTTGCAACTTAAAAACTATACTAGCTCCAAGTTTTTTTCTCCTTTCAAATTTATTATTATATTTATTATATAATAAATATTACAAATTATAGATATACTAGTGTATAATAGATTTTACTTTCAAATATAGTTAGAAGAGTCAAACTTTATGAAACTACTTTCATCCTGTATAAAAAATCCTGGACTTCATGAGAAGTCTCAGGAAATTTTATTAAGCAAGGTAGGTAAATGGAATCTCACTCCCACACAACCAATTATAGACTTGATCATTAACATGGACATTCATGGCCTCATGAGCGTACTCTGGCATGATACGATAGCTCTTTTCACAGGTCAAACGATTGTAGATAGCAAACTGGGTAATTGGATAACAAACATCATCATCAAGTCCTGTAATCATTCGAACAGGTCCTTTAATACGATGAGCAAAGTTTTTCACATCGATGTAACCCAGAGTTTCCATGATTTGATCTTCTGTTTCATGGAAGGGATCGTGAAACTTAAAGTAGCGGAAAAGTTCATCATAGGCTTCACTAGTATTACCAATCTCAATGACTCGTCTGAAGTCTGATAAGAATGGATAAATAGCAACTGTACGCTTGATGCGAGGGTTGAGACCAGCAGCAACCAAAGCCAAGGCTCCTCCTTGAGAAGCACCGTAACTTGCCAACTGTTCTTCATCAACTTGTGGAAGACTGGCCACAATTTCAACTAGCTGATAAATATCCAGATAAACATCCTTGAAAAAGAGTTGATCTTTTCCTTCTACTGCTCCACGGATAATTTGACCCTTGACTGTATTCCCTAGCGGAGATCGTAAGCCATCTTGAGAATAGCCAGATTGACCTCGCACATCCATGGTCACGACACCGTAGCCAGCTACCGTAAAGGCCAGCATATCAGTCCAGTCCCAACCACGACCCATATAACCATGGAAGTGGAAAATGACTGGAACTTTCTTTTCTAGTTTTGGCAATACGACACGGGCATAAACTTGTCCATCACGAGTCCCTTAAAGGTCAATTCATAGCAATGAACATTTGGAATATGAAAATTACGTTCTTCTAACTGGTAAGCCGGTAGAGTAGACAATTTTGCTAGCTCTCCATCCCAAAATGCATCAAACTCTTGAGGGACTTCATCACGTCCTTTATAAGTTTTCATTTCTTCTAGTAATGCTGGATTTCTCATAGAATCCTCCTTCTTGCAAGCGTTATCATAACTGTATCATATCTGGAAATTCATTGCAAGAAAGACCTTAAAACAGAAAGTGTATTTAAGCTCTCTAGCTAATCAAGTTTAGTTTAAAAGTAGTTTCAAGGGATTTTCTCTAGGAGACCTCATCTACCTAGGATTTGACAAATGAAATCATTCTAATACGAAAAAAGAGAGCAATTCCTTGCTCTCACTATTTATTCTCTTTGTTTACATAGTGTCTTTGACAGCAACTGCCACCATTTTAGCCTTTGCTCTCACCTTGCCAGCAACAGTCATTTCCATGTTAACGATTGCTTTTCTAGCTCCCAATTCCTCAAGTGTAGAGGTAACAATGATTTCATCATCGATTGGAGTCGGACTTAGATAGTCAACTTCTAAATGGGCAGTAATAAAACGTCCAATCACAGTTTCTGGTGTTAAATTCAAGCCTTTCATGATGTGAAAACCATGCTGCCGAAGCAGTCCCGTGACAATCAAAGATAACTGCAATCATACCACCAAACAAATTAGCAGGTACTCCACCAGTGTACTGAGGATCCACCTTGATACGACTGATACAGATGGTCCCCTCAACACTTGGATAAGTTTTTAAATGCAAGCCCAAATCATTTTTAGGACCACACCCCCAGCAATGTTGAAATCTTTCGCCATAAGTATCTTGAACCGCAATAGCTCTTGTTTCTAAAGTCATGTGAACTCCTTTCAGAAGTAAATTGATGTGTTTCGATAATTATAACAACCTTATTAGCATTAGTAAATAGACTGGACCAATAATTCTATTAATCCCTAGTCTAAGTTTACATTATAGACAGAAAAAGAGCCTTGTAGCTCTTTTCTTAATATTTAGGAGAAGATTGTGGTTCTGTTTGAAATATTTTCTGATAGTTTACTTTAATTGTCATCGGACATTCCTCATTTCATTTTAGTAACTCTACTATAAGCGATAATCCTAAAAGCTTACTTAACATTTTCTTAGAGAAAACTTAATCCAAATATTCTTTCTTCTGGATATTGAGGGCAACTATATGCCATTCTGGATCCTCTTGCCAGTTTGGTAGCGAACTAATATAGCTGGCAACCTTTCTAGCTTCTTCTAAAATAGGGAAATCTTCGATAATATCTGCCACCTGAAACTCTGGTAGCCCTGATTGTCTGGTCCCGAAGATCTCTCCAGATCCACGCATTTTTAAATCTTCTTCTGCTAGAACAAACCCATTAGTCGTTTCCGTCATAATCCGCATCCGGTCTTTCCCAGAGTCGGTCTTGGGATTAGCGACAAGAATCGCATAGGACTGTTTATCCCCTCGACCTACACGACCTCTAAGCTGGTGGAGCTGACTGAGGCCAAAACGGTCGGCATCCATGATAACCATGACTGTTGCATTGGGAACATTGACCCCAACCTCGATAACGGTTGTAGAGACTAAGATATCCGTTTTTCTTTCTTTGAAATCCTGCATAATCTGGTCTTTTTCATCACTCTTCATCTTCCCATGTAAGAGGGATACTTCTGCTTTTCCTGTAAAATGAGCCGTCAATTCTTCTGACAAGGCAATGGCATTTTTAAGGTCCAGGGCTTCTGATTCTTCAATCAAAGGGGAAATGACGTAGGCTTGGGAACCTTTTTGTATTTCTTCCTCGAGCCAGGTTAGGACTTGAGGCAGTTGTTCATGCTTGATCCAGCGAGTGATGATAGGTTTCGCCCAGCTGGCATCTGGTCGATAATCGAAACATCCATATCCCCAAAGGCTGTGATGGCTAAGGTTCTTGGAATAGGAGTTGCTGTCATCATGAGGACATCAGGATTGTCTCCTTTTTCTCTCAGAATTCGTCTCTGCCCTACACCAAAACGGTGTTGCTCATCAATGATAATCAAGCCAAGGCGAGCATAGTCCACGCCCTCTTGAATCAGGGCATGGGTCCCGATAATAAAATCTGCATCGCCTTTAGCAATAGTCTCCAAGACCTCACGCCTTTTTGCAACTTTCAAGGAACCTGTCAAAAGCTCGATTTTTAATTCCGGAAAGAGCCCCTGTAAACTCTCAAAATGCTGCTCTGCAAGAATCTCTGTTGGAACCATGAGGGCAGCCTGGTAACCAGCCGTTACAGCAGCATACATAGCAAGACCTGCAACCACTGTCTTCCCGCTACCGACATCCCCTTGTAAGAGTCGATTCATGTGATGGTCCGACTTCATATCTGTTAGAATTTCTTGCAGGCTTTTTTCTTGGGCTTGGGTCAAGGCAAAAGGAAGAGTCTCCTTGACCTTAGTCAACTCATCTTCTGACCAGTTCAAGACCAGACCACTTCCATGAACCTTATTTCAGACTTGAGGGTCTGTAGCTGCATTTGAAAGTAAAAGAGTTCTTCAAACTTGATCCTACGAAGTGCCTGCTTATACTCTGCTAAATCCTTAGGGAAATGCATGGCACGCACAGCCTGACTACGGGGCATGAGTTTGTACTTATCTAGTAGACTTTGGGGGATGTTTTCTTCTATCAAGAGATCCAAGCCCTGATCAAAGGCTGTCTTGATAACCTTAACAAGACCAGCTTGACTAACCCCTTGGGCCAATCGATAAACAGGTTGGAGGTCATCTTCTACTTGGGCTAAAACCTTCATACCTGTCAGACTAGCTTTGGCACGGTCCCACTTGCCAAAGACGGCAAGAGTTGCCCCTAACTCAATCTTATCTGCCAGATAGGGCTGGTTAAAGAAATTAACCGCAAAAACAACTTCTCCCTGCTTAAGACTAAAGCGAAGACGATTGCGCTTGAAACCATAATACTGGACACTGGCAGGTGTCACAACTTGGCCAGACAGAACAGCCTTTTCTCCATCTTCTAATTCCAGCACTTGCTTGCTCTTAAAATCCTCATAGCGGAAAGGAAAGTAGAGCAAGAGATCTTGCAAGTTTTCAATTCCTAATTTAGCGTACTTCTCGGCTGACTTCGGTCCCACTCCAGGTAAGACATGCAAGGGTTGGTGCAAATTCATCTTGCTCTCCTTTCTGTTTGTTTAATGATATTCTCTTGGAATACGATCACTGAGGAGGCAGACTACCTCATAGTTGATAGTTCCACGATAAGTCGCTACCTGTGTTGCTGTAATTTCCTCATCACCATTCCTACCAATCAAGGTGACTTTGGTCCCCAATGGATATACCTTCGGTAGACGAATGGTGATTTGATCCATAGAAACTCGCCCGACGATAGGACACAATTGGCCATCTACCAAGACTGAGAAATTCTGCATATCTCGCGTCCAACCATCTGCGTAACCGATTGGCAGAGTTGCAATTACTTCTTCGCTATCTGATTGGTAGGTAGCACCATATCCTACACAAGAACCAGTAGGAACTGTCTTGACATGGACTATTGCCGATTCTAAAGTCAAGGCAGGATTCAAATTATAAGGCAAGTCCAGAACTTGACCACTAGGATTCAGACCATACATGGCATCTCCCATACGGACTGCATTGAAAACAGTCTCTGCATGCCAAAGAGTTGTTGCGGAGTTGCTGGCATGTACCAATTCTGGCACTTCCTTCATGCCTGCAAGAATGTCTTTAAAACGCTCCAGCTGGATATTAAAGTAGGTATCTGACTCCTCGTCTGCAGTTGCAAAGTGAGTGAAAATTCCCTCGACACAAGCACCATGTTTTTTCAACAAGATTTGAGCTTCCTCAACCTGGCTTACCTCTCTAAAGCCAATCCGTCCCATACCTGAATCAATCTTGAGATGAACGGTCAAACCAGCTAGGTCAGCCTGATGACTTACTAAACTTTGAACCCACTCTAAGCCTGCAACTGTCAAAGCAATATCAAATTCTCGAGCCAGTTCAACGGACGCTAGCTCCGATACACCCAGAATGAGAATTTTTTTATCAATGCCTGCTTGACGAAGTTCAATAGCTTCATCAATATTTGAAACACAAAAACCATCTACATCATCCTGGATAGCTCTTGCAACAGCTACAGCTCCATGTCCATAGGCATTGGCTTTCACTACCGCCCATTTAAGAGTATTTTGGGTAATGTGTGCTCCCATTTGTTGAATATTATAGCGGATTGCTCCTAGATTAATGAGAGCCTTGGTCGGTCTGTGTGGACTAGATTTCATGATTTTCCTCCAAAATGACACTAGCTGTTACAAACTGATCTGTATGACTAATCGACAGCCAAACCTTTCCTGAAAAAGGGGACTTATTAAAGTAAGGGGCACCTTTCTCGTTATTCAAAACTTCTAAATCTTGAAAACTAAGTTTACCGATACCAGTTCCAAGAGCCTTAGCAAAAGCTTCCTTAGCTGACCAGCGCCCCGCTAAAAATTCAATTTGTTTACGACCTTTAAGACTATTAAATCGCTCCATTTCACTGGCAGTCAAAACTCGTTTGACAAAGTCGTCATGCCGTTCAACTGCTCCTGCTATCGAAGCTAATTCTTCGATATCAATTCCGTGTCCAACTATCATTCTCATCAAAAGGAGTTGAGATTCCCCCAACTCCATCCTTTTCATTTATTTTGTTAAAGTAGTATAAATTTCTTCTACCAGGGCTACTGTATTTTCCCAACCTAGACAAGGATCGGTAATCGAGCAACCAAAGATTTCTGGTTGATTTTGGCGACCATCAGCTAGATAAGACTCAATCATAAAGCCTCGGACTGTTTTCTTAATCTTTTCATTCCAGTCACGATTCTGTAAGGTATGACGGACAATTCGAATTTGCTCCATATATTGCTTACCTGAATTGTCATGATTGGTATCGATTATGATAAAAGGATTTTCCAGGCCCATAGTCTCATAGCGACTGATGGCATCTAAAAGCGTTTCATAGTAGAAGTTAGGCTCATTTTTGCCGTATTCATTCATAGCACCACGAAGGATGACGTGGGCCAATGGATTTCCTGAAGTCTCTACTTCTTGGCCATGGTAGAGGAAGGTTTGCTTGTTTTGTGCAGCATAGATAGCATTAAGCATAACACCGAGATTGCCTGATGTCGGATTCTTCATTCCTACTGGAGCATCAATCCCTGAAGCCACAAATCGGTGCTCCTGGTCCTCTACTGATCGAGCGCCTACTGCGTGGTAACTGACCAAATCATCAACCAAAACTAGATTTGATGGATAGAGCATTTCATCTGCCGTGGTCAAACCTGTCTCTGTGATTACGCGGTAATGGAGCTGACGAACTGCCTGCAAACCATTGATGAGACTTGGAGCTTTATTTGTATTTGGTTGATGAATCAAGCCCTTGTAGCCATCTCCATTGGTACGGGGCTTGGCCGTATAGACCCGCATGACGATAAAGATTTTGTCGGCTACTTTTTTCTGCAAGTCGGCTAATCGACGAGCATACTCCAATACTGCTTCTTCATTATCTGAAGAACACGGACCCATCACTAAAAGGATCCGATCGTCCTCACCTGAGATGATAGATGCCAATTCTTTATCACGCGCTTCCTTATAACGCAAGACTCCAGATGACAACTGGGTCTCAGCCTTAATGGCCTCAATATCTATTTCTTGGCCTTTTTCGATAAATGCCATCTTATTCTCCTAGTGTTTGGTAGATTTCTCGGACAAGTGCTTCTGTATTGTCCCAACCTAGACATGGATCTGTGATAGACTTACCAAAAACCTCAGGTGCATTTTGACGTCCATCTTCCAGATAAGACTCAATCATAAAACCACGAACGTATTTCTTGATCTTCTCATTCCAGTCACGGTTAATTAAGGTCTGACGAACGATCCGGATTTGCTCCATGTATTGCTTGCCTGAGTTGTCATGGTTGGTATCAATGATAATAAAAGGATTTTCCAAACCCATTTCTTCATAGCGAGCAATGGTTTCTAGCAGATTGTCATAATAGTAGTTAGGGATGTTTTTCCCATATTCATTTAGGGCTCCACGCAAAATAGCATGAGCGAGTGGATTGCCACTTGTCTCCACTTCTTTCCCTAGGAAAAGGAAACTTTGCTTATTTTGAGCTGCATAAATCCCATTAAACATGACATTGAGATTGCCTGATGTAGGATTTTTAAAACCTGTTGAAAAATCTGCCCCACTAGCTACAAACGGTGCTGTTGGTCTTCAACAGAACGAGCTCCGACAGCCATATAAGAAATCAAATCATCTACAAGTGGTAGATTTTCTGGATAGAGCATCTCATCAGCGGTTGTCATACCAGTCTCCGTAATGACACGATAGTGCAGTTGACGAACTGCCTTAATCCCATTAATAAGACTTGGAGCTTCCTTAGCATTCGGCTGATGGATCAATCCCTTATAGCCGTCTCCATTAGTACGAGGTTTAGCTGTATAGACTCGCATAACCATAAAGATACGATCTTTGACTTCTTCTTGTAGGGCTGATAAGCGCTTGGCATACTCGAGGACTGCCTCTTCATTATCTGATGAACATGGTCCAATCACTAATAATAAACGCTGATCTTCCCCACGAATGATAGCTTCTAACTCTCGGTCCCGTTGTGTTTTATTGAAAAGTGCCTCTCCATCTAATCTAGACAAACTACGAACTTCTTCGATATTAATTTTAGGACTTCTTGCTGTAAATACCATGAGTCGTCTCCTTATAAAGTAAACGGACGCCAAGTAAAAATTCACTTTTCACTAGGCATCCGCCTGAAAGTATTCAGTCTTAATGTCTTTTAGCATGACAATTTTTAAACTTCTTACCTGAACCACATGGGCATAAGTCATTGCGCTTCACCTGGCTCAAGTCCAAATCTTCTGGAAGATTAGCTTGCTGAGCAGCGATGTTACGAGTTGCTGTTGTACTGATATGACGCTCCGTTTGAGGGCGTTCTTGTTCATGAATCTGAGCTTTCATCATCAAACGAGTCACATCAAATTCAATAGAACCAATCATATCATTGAACATACGGAAACCTTCTGCTTGATACTCTACGACTGGATTGTTCTGAGCATATCCACGTAGCCCAACAGCATTACGCAGCTGGTCTAAAGCATCGATATGGTCTGTCCATTTGTTGTCAACTACACGTAGAATCAATACTTTTTGGAATTCCTTAACAGCCTCTTCATCACGAAGTTTTGCAACCTGGTTATTGTAAACAACCAAAGCTCGTTGGAAGAGTTCTTCTTTGATAGCTTTATCTGACAAGCCTGACAAGTCTTCAAGAGAGATAGAGTCCTCAGGAAGTAAATTGTATTTAGCAAAGTTCAATATAGCTTCTAGTTTTTCATTTTGTTTAGAACGAGCATGATTATCTACCACACGGTTAATAGTGCGCTTAATCATGGCATGAATCTCAGGAGCAAGATCTCGATCGGCTGTAATAACATCATAACGTTGAGCATAAATAATCTCACGTTGCTCACGCATAACATCATCATACTGAAGGACTTGTTTACGTGTATCGTAGTTGTTTCCTTCAACACGTTTTTGAGCCGCTTCTACTTGACGAGTCAACATACGAGATTCAATAGCTTCGTCAGACATGTTGAAGCGTTCAAAGACAGTTTTCAAACGTTCTGAACCAAAGCGTTTCATCAAATCATCTTCAAGAGAGAGGTAGAATTGAGATTCACCTGGGTCTCCTTGACGTCCCGAACGCCCGCGGAGCTGGTTATCGATACGACGACTCTCATGACGTTCTGTACCGATGACACAAAGTCCACCAAGTTCACGAACCCCTTCACCAAGCTTAATATCAGTACCACGACCTGCCATGTTGGTTGCGATAGTAACTGCACCACGTTGACCAGCATTCATGATGATTTGGGCCTCTTTATAGTGGTTCTTAGCATTCAAAACTTCATGAGGAATGCCAGCTGCAACTAATTTCTTCGAAATGTAATCACTGGTTTCAACAGCAACAGTACCAACCAAGATTGGTTGACCTTTTTGGTATCGAGCTTTCACATCTTCTACAACAGCCTTAAATTTAGCTTCAAGACTAGCAAAAAGTAAGTCTGGATGGTCGATACGTTGAACTGGACGGTTTGTCGGGATTGGAATAACACGAATATTATAAATTTCACGGAACTCCTCTTCCTCTGTCTTACCAGTACCTGTCATCCCTGACAATTTCTTGTACATACGGAAGAGGTTCTGATAGGTGATTGAGGCAGACGTCTTAGTCTCATCTTGGATTGGTACAGCTTCCTTAGCTTCAATCGCTTGGTGCAATCCGTCTGAGTAGCGACGCCCTTCCATAGTCCGACCTGTAAATTGATCGACAATTAAGATTTCCTGATCTTCACTAACCACATAGTCAATGTCCAAGGTCATGATGTAGTTGGCACGAAGAGCATTGTCGATAAAGTGAGTAAGAGCCACGTTTTCAATATCATATAGGTTGCTTAGGTTGAAGTAACTTTCAGCCTTGTCAATTCCTGAATCAGATAGGCCAATTGTTTTAGACTGGATATCAATGATGTAATCATCTTTATCTAGTGATTTAACATATTGGTCTGCCATATGATAAAGCTGGCTAGTCTCAACAGCATTTGCTCCTGACACAATCAAAGGTGTTCTAGCTTCGTCAATCAAGATAGAGTCAACCTCATCGACCAAGGCATAGTTAAGTGGACGTTGAACCATAGTTTCTGCACGAACAACCATGTTATCACGAAGATAGTCAAATCCAATCTCAGAGTTAGTTGAGTAGGTAATATCACAAAGGTAAGCTTCTTTTTTCTCCATCGGAGACTTAGCTGCCAAGTTAATCCCTACCGATAAACCAAGCCATGAATAGAGCTCACCCATCTCAGTCGCGTCACGTTCAGATAGATATTCGTTGACCGTAACAACGTGTACCCCTTTACCTGAAAGTGCATTGAGGTAAACTGGCATAGTCGCAGTCAAGGTTTTACCTTCACCAGTACGCATCTCTGGAACGTCACCATGGTGAAGAACAATCCCTCCCATAACCTGAACTTTATACGGGAAAAGACCGAGAACACGCTTAGCACCTTCACGGACAACCGCAAATGCTTCATACAACAACTGATCAAGCGTTTCACCATTTTGATAGCGTTGTTTAAACTCTACTGTTTTTGCTTGTAGCTGCTCGTCGGTCAATGCAGCCATCTCATCTTCATATTTTATGACTTTATCTGCCATCTTTTCAAGACGACGAAGTTCTCCCTTATCATTTTCGATAATTGTTTTTAATAAATTTGCCATTTTTTTCCTTACTTTAAATTCCGAATATTTTAGAATGTTCTTTTAATTTTAGCATAATTACTGATTATTTTCAAGGAAGAATCCCCATTTTGAAAAGGAAAAAGAGGCTAGTTTCCAAGCTAACCTCTCTGGCTTTTATGATACTTCAATTGCCAAAAATTGGCAAAATGGCAAATAGGATAAATAGATTAATCCAAAGAGAAAGACAGCAGACAATGCCAAAAATAAAAAGACTGACTTTCTTGGATAACAAGGCCATCAAAATAGACAGAATGCCAAAAACTAGCAAGATTTTCTGTATGATGAAGATGTCAATCTTTACCCCCATAACCGGATTACCCCAAAGGACAAAGAAGAACGCAAGCCAGATAAACAAAACTAAACCAATATAAACCTTGGAATAGCATGAAATAAATGATTTTAGACGTGCCATAAGCCACCTCCTACAAATAGAAACCGATATAAATCAAGGCCTTCCACCTTTAGATTTCCCTAACTCCCGTCTCAAACGAAACATTTTTTTGAAGAAGATGTAGTCTAGCCAGTCACTGCCTAGAGATAGGACTATCAACAGCAACCAAACACCCCAAGCACTCATATCTGATACATGTTTGAGAACAAGAGGGAAAAATAAGAATGAAAAAATTGTCAGATCCAGACTAAACAGAGCTAAAAGGGAAAAATAAATCCAGTAGAAATAGTAGATGATGGGGAAAAACTTACTGTTTCTATCAGCATTGTCTATCCAATAGAAAAAGCAAAAGCAAGGAAATAAGAGTATCAATTGATTAAACGACAGTTTCATTATCGACACCTCTTTTCGATAGCGTTTTCTTTGCTTTCATTCTATCAAAAAAATCTGGAAATGTCATTCCAGATTCTACTTTTTTATTTACGTTTTCTTGCGATGAGATGGATTGGAGTTCCCTCAAAAACAAAGGCCTTGCGGATTTGATTTTCCAAGAAACGCAGGTAAGAAAAGTGCATAAGTTCTTCTTCATTGACAAAGATCACAAAGGTTGGTGGTTTGGTTGCCACTTGGGTCGCATAGAAGATCTTGAGGCGTTTTCCCTTTGTCTGTCGGCGTTGGATTGATGGCAATAGCATCCATAATCACGTCGTTCAAGACTGCTGACGGGATACGAGTATTTTGACTCTCACTGATTTGCTTGATCATCTCAGGCAACTTGTGAAGACGTTGTTTGGTCAAAGCAGAGACAAAGATAATTGGTGCGTAAGGCAAGTATTGGAACTGCTCACGGATATCTTCTTCCCAGTTTTTCATGGTGTGGTTGTCTTTTTCAAGCGTATCCCATTTATTGACCACTATAATCATCCCTTTACCAGCTTCATGAGCAAAACCAGCAATACGCTTGTCGTACTCACGGATACCCTCTTCAGCATTGAGGACCATCAGAACAACATCTGAACGGTCAATAGCACGCATGGCACGCATGACTGAGTATTTCTCTGTGTTTTCATAGACTTTACCAGACTTACGCATACCAGCCGTATCAATCATGGTAAACTCTTGACCATCCGCATCTGTAAAATGAGTATCAATAGCATCACGAGTTGTCCCAGCTACGGGACTAGCAATCACACGGTCTTCACCCAAGATAGCATTGATCAAGCTAGATTTTCCGACATTTGGACGTCCAATTAAGCTGAATTTAATGACATCTGGATTTTCTTCTTCAACTTCATGAGGGAGATTTTCTACGATAGCATCTAAGACATCCCCCGTACCAATACCGTGTACAGACGAGATTGGTAGAGGTTCACCCAAACCCAGAGCATAGAAATCATAGATATCATTTCGCATTTCTGGATTATCAACCTTTATTAACGGCAAGGATAACTGGCTTTATTGGGTCTTTATAAAGTTTACGTGCTACATATTCGTCTGCATCTGTGATTCCTTCTTTGCCGGAAACTACAAAGACGATGACATCAGCCTCTTCCATGGCAATTTCTGCCTGGTGTTTGATTTGTTCCATAAATGGAGCATCAACGTCGTCAATCCCTCCTGTATCAATCATGCTGAAAGAACGGTTGAGCCATTCACCAGTAGCATAGATACGGTCCCGAGTCACTCCTTCAATATCTTCTACAATCGAGATCCGCTCTCCAGCGATTCGGTTAAATAGGGTTGATTTCCCAACATTGGGACGTCCGACAATGGCAACAGTTGGTAAGGCCATGTTTTCTCACTTTCTACAATAACTTCTTTCTGTTCCAGATTTTCTCTAGTCGAACTTGGTTCTGGATTACCGAATTGCTCTGCAAGACGTTGACTCCAAGTCGTCGTAGCACGCGCACCAGCATACTCAGCCTGCACACGGTCATAGGCTTCAATTGCCTCAACTGACTGTTCTTGGTATTCTTCATCAAAATACCAGTTTGACTCAAAGGTAATCTTGGTTTCACGTCATGTTTTTGATTTGGCACACCAAGTGCAATCCCAAAAACAGGATAAGTATAGTCAGGAAGCTTGAACAATTCTGCTAACTCAGCAGATTTGTAACGCACCAAACCAATAATTACCCCACCGTAACCTAGACTCTCTGCAGCCAGCAAGGTATTTTGCCCAGCAAGTGCAGCATCCACAGATGTAATCAAGAGACCTTCCACACCTTGTGGTTGGAAAGTATCTGTATGGAGACGAGCTCCTTTTTCTGCACGGTTTAGATCACCAACAAAGAGCAAGAATGCTGCTGATTGACGAATAGCTTCCTGAGGAACTAGTTCATACAGAGCATCTTTCTTCTCTTGACTTCTTACTAAAATCACTGAATAAGATTGGAAATTTTTCCAAGTTGAAGCCATTTGGGCAGCCTTCAAAATCTCATTCAAGTCCTCTTGAGGAATCTCTTGCTCCTTAAATCTGCGCACTGATGAGTGGCTTTGCATTAATTTAATTGTTTCTGTCATCGACGATTTTCTCCTTCTAATCTTGTTTCCTCTGCTAAATAACGGATACGCTCCATGACACGTCTAGCTTCCCAAGTTTCATCATTTCCGTTCTTGCCTTTTGCAAAATGTTTTTCCAAATCTTCAAAATTGAAGTTGGAAGTGAAAAAGGTCGGTAAATCTTCCTGCATACGATACTGAAGAATCACTTGCAAGATTTCATCACGGACCCACGGTGTTGATTGTTCAGCACCAATATCATCCAAAATCAAAACTTCAGCTTGCTTAATCTCATCCACCAAAGTCTTAACATTTCCATCACCAATAGCATTTTTGACATCAATAACAAAGCTCGGATAATGGAGAAGAGTTGATGAAACACCACGTTTTTCTGACAAGTCATGTGCTAGGGCAGCGACCATAAAACTCTTTCCTACACCAAAGTCTCCATAAAGATAAAGACCTTTTCGTATGCTAGGAAAATCTTCAACAAAAAGCTAGGAGCTTTTTCAAAAGACAGGCAGAGCGTCCTAAAGGTCATCCAAATCAACTTGGGCTAAACTAGCTTTTTTAAGACTAGCTGGTAGATTGATCAGTCTTAGGCGGTTTTTAATAGCAGCTTCTTTTTCTGCAGCGATTAGTTCTGGAGTCTCTTCATAAGCGACATCTGCATATCCATGATTCATGACAAGAATCGGCTTATAACCTCGCGCCACATAGTCAGTATCACCACGGAGGAAACTTATCACGTTCCGTGATGTATTGGTTAAACTTAGAGATACTACGATTTAACTCTTCTTGGCTGAGGGATGTCTTGCTGGATAAAAAGTCGCCACATCAGGATCTTGTCACGATTTGCTGGACTAAATCCTGATACTGAAAAACGGCTTGGCTGACGCTTTTAGCACGTCTCCGACACTTTCCATCTAGTCTCCTCCTTTTTTTCTAAATCGAGCTAACATTTCTTGTTTTCTTACGTTCTAGTTCCAGACGAGTTTGCTTCGCTAGTCTCATTCTTATAGTCTGGATTGCTCCACTTTAGGGACATTGGTTTTCACTAGGTGTAGTCTTGCTATTTTCTGCGTTCTGCCCTTTTTGATTTCTTTCTCTGATTCTAAGTACAGCCTCCTCAGCAGAACGAATCTTGTTATAAGAGTAATCATTAGCCACTTTCATGGCATACTTTTTCATTGAGATTGGCTGAATCAACCTTGTTGAAGGTCAAATAGTATAACGACATTGATAACTTCATCAAGCAAGCCTAAGTCTGCCATCTGTTTTAGCAAATCACGTTCGGCTTGGATAATTCCAGCATTTCGGGTTTGTTTGATTCCCGCTAAAAATTCTAGGGCCGTTTTGCTTTTAGCTTCTCGGATAATGGTTGCTTCTTGAGGACTAAAATCCGACGATACAGGATTTTGAGCTAATCTTTTCACGCATCCGCTTTAACAGATATAATCTGTGAAACAGCTGTTCCTTTAGCTAACTGATAGGTTTCAAACCAGGTCCATTTTTTTCTCGTCAGCGATTTTTAAACAACTCTAAAACATCTGACTGTTCATCTTGAAAACGGAGACCATCTCGAGCCATGAGCTGACGAAAATGCTCCAAATCAAAATCATTTTTAAAATCAGCTTTTACTGGTGTCTCATAATGACTAGCCAATTCTTCTATCTCTGGAAAGGCCTGACTCAAATGAACCGTCAAAGCTTCTCCGTCTGCAGCCTCTTGACGTAAATCAGAAACTGCTGTATCGCCAATCCTTTTTCTCCAACAAAGTACGATACACTGTATGACGCAAGAAGTCAGATTGAGAAAGTGTTGGATGAATAACAAGTTTATATCCATCTCCATTTTGGTAGAGTGTGACTAAGTTAAAAGCTGCTAAGATTTTAAAAGCCTTTAAGAGTCTGTCCATCCCAAAATTGAGGTGGTTGAGGATTGATGCAAAAAGGTGTTCTTTTTGTCCATCATCCCAAAAAGCTAAGTTATAAAGGTAAAGACTCAGCGCATCCTGACCGATAATCGGGAGGTAGCACTGCACCAAAGTTGTGGGATCTTGCGACACCCGATTATTCTTTAGAAAAGAAAAACGATCATTAGGCTTCATTTATTTTTCCTTTTTCTTCTTTGAAGATTGCGTAATTTGTTTGAGAAGATTTTCGAGCTCGCTCACATCTTTAAAGCTACGATAAACACTAGCAAAACGAACGTAGGTGATTTCGTCTAGTTCAGCCAACTCTTCCATAACAAGAGAACCAATATCTTCACTTTGAATTTCATTATCATTGCGACTGAGGAGTTTTTGCTCGATACGATTGACGACCATACCAATCTCATCACTAGACACCGGACGTTTTTGAGCTGAACGAATAATTCCATTAAAGATTTTATCTCTTGAGAATTGTTCTCGAGTTCCATCTTTTTTGACAACTACCAGTGTTCTCTCTTCAACTCGTTCATAGGTTGTGAAACGATGTTGACACTCTTCGCACTCACGTCTTCTTCTGATAGTATTTCCTTCTTCAGCTTGACGACTGTCAATTACACTTGATTTTGTAGCGCCACATTTTGGACAACGCATGCCTTCCCCTCCTTGTCGTTTTCTTCTCATTATACCATTTTTTGAACAATTCCCAAAATAATTCTCTTTTTGGCTTGACATCTTTTTTGTTTTGTTGTATTATTGAATTAACACAAAGAGGAGGTAGAAAGGAGACCGCGATGTCTTGGACATTTGATAACAACAAACCCATCTATATGCAGATTATGGACAAAATCAAACTACAAATTGTTTCCCATAAACTCGAACCCAATCAACAACTCCCGACTGTTAGAGAACTAGCTAGCGAAGCAGGAGTCAATCCTAACACTATCCAGCGTGCTCTATCTGAATTGGAGAGGGAAGGCTTCGTTTATTCCAAACGAACTTCCGGTCGCTTTGTCACGGAGGATTTGGACTTAATTCTCCAATCCCGAAAGCAACTTTCTGAAGAACAGTTGCAACAGTTTGTAACAGGCATGGTAGAATTTGGCTATAAAAAAGAAGAACTACCGACTGTTTTAAGAGATTATATTGAAGGAGTTTAAACTATGACCCTGTTAACTTTTGAAAATGTGTCAAAATCCTATGGAGCAAGTCCTGCTCTTGCAAATGTTTCCCTTGAAATCCCAGTTGGAAAAATCGTTGGTCTCCTTGGCCCAAACGGCTCTGGTAAGACAACCTTGATTAAACTCATCAACGGTTTACTTCAACCTGAACAAGGGCGTATTCTGATCAATGGCATGGAGCCAAGTCCAGCAACTAAAGCGATTGTTTCTTATTTACCTGATACGACCTATCTCAACGAGCAAATGAAGGTTAAAGAGGCTCTTGCCTATTTCAAGACTTTCTACAAAGACTTCAATCTAGAACGCGCTCAAGGTCTTCTTCGTGATCTTGGCATCGATGAAAATAGCCGTTTCAAAAAACTCTCAAAAGGGAATAAAGAGAAGGTTCAGTTGATCCTGGTCATGAGTCGTGATGCTCGTTTGTATATCCTTGATGAACCAATCGGAGGTGTTGACCCCGCAGCTCGTGACTATATCTTGAACACCATCATCAACAATTATTCCCCAACTTCGACTGTCTTGATTTCAACTCACTTGATTTCAGATATCGAGCCTATCTTAGACGAAATTATCTTCCTCAAGGAGGGAAAAGTCGTTCGTCAAGGAAATGTTGATGATATTCGTTATGAGTCTGGAGAATCAATCGACCAACTCTTTCGTCATGAATTCAAAGCCTAGATAAAGGAGATTATTATGTTTTGGAATTTAGTTCGTTATGAATTTAAAAATGTTAACAAATGGTATTTAGCCCTTTATGGTGCTGTATTGGCACTTTCTGTCATAATTGGATTACAGGCTAGTGCCATCAAAATGCTATCTTCTCAAGATCAAGAATCAATCATGCTAGTATTTCAGGCCTTTATTTTCGGAGGACTAATCATTACCATGAGTATTTCAACCTTGATATTGATTATCCGTCGCTTCAAGGGTAGTGTTTATGAGCGTCAAGGATACCTAACTTTAACCCTACCTGTATCTGAACACCAAATCATCCTAGCAAAACTCTTGGGGGCTTTCCTCTGGTCTTTGCTTAGTGCTGTAGTTTTCATTCTAAGCATTTATATCTTTTTAGTGACAGTAGACCCACAAATTATTGATGCCTATATGATCAGATACTTTTTGGCCATTATTTAGATAGTATCGGTTTATCTCTGATTTCATATATTTTTAGTACAGTGGCAGGAATTCTCTGCATCTACTTGTCTATCTCTATCGGTCAACTCTTTAATGAATACCGTACAGCTCTTGCAGTTGTAGCCTACATCGTCATCCAGACTATACTTGGATTTATCACCCTCAATCTTCGCATCGATTTTGACTACAATTGGATGATATCCTTTGAAATTCTCAAGGATTTAATCCTTAGCCTTGTCTTCTATCTTGGAACCTACTATATCTTAAAGAACAAAGTAAACTTACAATAATAAATGAACCCCTAGCAAATAAAGCTAGGGGCTTCTTTTTACACAAAGAAATATAAAATTCTTATTTTTTAACTCAATATCAAACTTGCTACGATGGGACTAACAAATACATAGAGAATACCGGTGACACCGATAGCCAGGCCACCCATAGCCCCCGCAACAGCTCCATAGCGAAAAGCTGTTCCAGTTCCAACTGCGTGACCTGTCCCACCTAGGGCAAGTCCAGCAACTACTGAATCGTCTATTTTTAGCCATTTTAGAAGCGTTGGTCCTATAACGCTGGTCAAAATCCCAGTCGCTACCACAACTACCAAGGTGATCGTTGCTATCCCTTGTAGCTTATCCGTAATTCCAACTGCCATGGCCGTCGTTACAGACTTTGGGAAAAGCGAAATCGCCAAGAAGAAATCCATACCGAAAAATTTTGCAACTAAAGCTGTAAAAACTGTATTTACAACAACAGCAAGGAAACTACTGAGTAGAATACTTCTGACATGGTGTTTCATGAGGTGAAAACTCTTATAAAGAGGAATTCCTAAAGCTACTGTTGAGGGAACAATCAAGTTATTGAGGTAGACCCCACCTTGATAATAGGCAACATAAGAAATACCAGTCAGTTTTAGAAAAACAATGATAAATAAAGTTGCTAGTAGCAAGGGAGTGGTCAGAGGATGAGGGTACCGTCTAAAGATAATCATGCCTCCAAGATAAGCCAAAATGGACAAGGCTATCCCAAAAAGTGGATTGGATACAAATTCGCTCATTTGGCACCTCTTTCTTCGTAATCACCTTCATAACGCTTTTTGATAAACTGAACGACCAGCGCAATCAAGATAATATTGATAACTGCTGCAAAAAAGACAATCAAGACAATGGGCAATAAATAGGGAGCAATCACATCAAATTTCTCCATAATCCCAACTGCAGGAGGTAGAAAGAGGATAGTCATATTAGCTAGGAGAAAATTCCCAACCATGTTGACATGACGTACCCGCAACCACTTGAACTGCAAGGCTAAAAATAAAATAATCAAACCGATAATGCTTCCAGGAATAGGCAAATGGAAAAAACTAGAGATTCCCTCACCAATCAGTGAAATGACAAAGAGAATCATTAACTGAACATATAACTTCATCGAATACTCCAAAAATAGACTTTCTGCATACCAGTTTACTCTTTTTTCAGAAAATTTCAAGGAAATACACAAGAAACTTCCTTCTTGCTATCTCATCTAAAAAGTTGTATACTAATTGCGTGCGCAATCATCTTGCATTAAATGTAGTTCAGTTGATTTTCTACTAACATCCACTACTGCATTTACTCAGACAATTCATGGAAGGAGGTTCACATGACTTACTTAGAACAATGGTTTGAATTCAATCGTAGACAAGTCGAAATAGAAACTTTCTTAGAGCAGACTATCGCAGAACAGAGTGGGCAGACCTTGACACTCAAGGAATTTTATCTCCTGCACTTTTTAAACCAGGCAGAAAATAAATCCTTACGACAGATTGACTTACCAGACAAGCTGCACCTAAGTCCCAGTGCCGTCTCACGCATGGTTGCAAGACTAGAAGGAAAACAGCTTGGACTCCTAAGCCGTAGATGTTGCGACCATGATAAGCGTGCTAGTTTTATTTGTCTTACTGACCAAGGTCAAAATATCTTAGCTTATCTACAAACAGCTGTCGAAGAGAGTCTAGCGAGCAAGTCAAATTTCCTAGCCTAATCCGATTTTTTCTAAAAACTTGCGTGCGCAATCAATTTTCTTGACATTCCTTTTTCCAAGGAGTAAAATGAAGATATGATTTAGCAAAGGAGAATCCTATGATTGAAATCACTTATCTAGATGCCAGCAAGCAAGAGAGAACCATGACCTTCGAGTCTTATGAAGACTTTGAACGTTCTCAACATACCTGCTTGATTGGTGTCGCAGACTACTACCCCGTTCAAAAGTTAACCTATAAGGGACATACTTTGGACTACCATGGGACTTATGGAGATATTTTCTTCTATCTCATGAAACAAGATTTAAGCCAATACAATTAAAAAGGAGAAATACTATGGCAAAAGCAATTACAGATGCAACATTCGAACAAGAAACAAAAGACGGTTTGGTCTTGGTAGATTTTTGGGCAACTTGGTGTGGTCCATGTCGTATGCAAGGTCCAATCTTGGACAAATTGTCTGAAGAACTTTCAGAAGATGTCTTGAAGATCGTTAAAATGGATGTTGATGAAAATCCAAATACAGCTCGTGCATTTGGTATCATGTCTATCCCTACTCTTCTCTTCAAGAAAGATGGACAAGTGGTTAAACAAGTGGCTGGTGTCCACACCGCAGAACAAATCAAAGCCATCGTTGCTGAATTGAGTTAATCACAAAACACTCCCACATTTGGTTATGGGAGTGTTTTTTTATATATAAAAAACTACCCTCCAAGATGGAGAGTAGGATTTTTTCGATCTAGTTGAATTATTCTTCAGTTCCAAGGAAGTTTTTAGCAACAAGAGCTGCAAGAACTCCACCAACGATTGGTGCAAGGATGAAAATCCAAACTTGTTGAAGAGCTGCGCCACCTACCAATACAGCAGGAGCCAAGCTACGAGCTGGGTTTACTGAAAGTCCAGTGATGTTCAAGCCAGCTAGAATCAAAGCTGTCAATGACAAACCGATCACCAAACCAGCAATAGCGCCATTCCCTTTGCTTGCTGATGTTACAGTCATGATAACCAAAACAAACAAGAATGTTGCGATGACTTCAAACAAGAAACCACCAAATACAGTTACACCGTTTGCCAAGGCATTTTCACCAAGACTTGCAGTTGACATACCTGAATTTGCCAAGAGGAAGAATACAGAAACAGATGCTAAGAAAGCACCAACTACTTGACCAAGGATGTAGTTTACAAGTTCTGAAGATGACAAACGTTTGTTAACAAACATAGCGATAGAAACAGCTGGGTTCAAGTGAGCACCTGAAACAGTTCCGATTGAGAAAGCTGCGACTACGATTGCCAAACCAAAGGCAAAAGCAATTCCAAGGTGTCCAAGACCTTCTGTACCGTTTCCAAAAACAACAGCTCCTGTTCCGATGAACACAAGCATAAATGTACCGATTAATTCAGCAACAAATTTTTTCATGTTAAGTCTCCTTTTTTTAAACTATCTATTAGTCTATCAAAAGAAGGAAAGGGTTTCAAGAAAAATGATTGGAAAGTTCTTTAAAAATCAGGAAACGACTCACTTATCCTTAGTACTGAAAGGATTGAATGGCTTCTTTCAAGGCATCTTGTATACTATTTTTCTGATCAAGTTGAACATAGACTTCCAATAGACAGGATCTGAAGTTGGAAAATTTATAAAAATCTTCGGTCTCTTCTATTGGAAAGTCAACAGTTTTTATCCAAGAAGCTACTTGTTCCTGATCTAATTTCCCTTGCAAAATAGGTTCATAAAGTACTCTCGCTAACCGCCAATCCTCATCATTTGTAAAACGAATGGTAACTCTTTTAAATAATTGACCAAGTACATCAAATACTTCATAATCTCTATTTTTAGGAAAGTCTGGATGACAAACGACTTCAGTCAAGAGATCCGCTCCATGCGCAAAAGCGTGAACCCAACCATACTGACTTGAAAAACCTGTCGTATCCTTTTCTTTTTTAAGGTAATACAAGCCTTGAGACAGCATAGCATTCCTTATATCAGCTTTTAATCCTTTATAGAAAAGAGAGTGCTCATTACCATCTGCAGACAAAAGATTGGCATAAATAAGTGCCCTAAAAGAACGTTTAAGAGCCGAAACTCCTCTACTATCAATCTCTTTGTATAGACCTTCATCAGAGGAGACCTCTTCTGAGATAAACTGAAACTGCTCAAGGGAAAACAACTCTTCTTGGATCCCTCTAGCCAAACTGGTAAAAACCAATTCATCGCGAATTTCTGGAGAAGAATCTCCCAAATGCTCGAGCAACCACTGAATTTCTTCTCGGCTATAGCTTGGTTTTTCTTCTATCACTTTTCTTTGTAATTTTCGACGCATCTCAAGTACCTCTATATTTCTAGTAACTTATCAAAAAGCCATCCTCAGATGACTTTATATTCTTTAAACCTAGAATTTTTAATTAAATACAATCAAATATAATATGAAGAAGATGAATAGCAATACCGACTCAGCTATAAGCTCCTCTTTGCAATTACGACCTTCAACACTTTTTTTAACAATTACTACAAATAAAGCAAAAATAACAACTTCCAATAATCCTATCAATAACATCATAGAACCTCATCACTTGCCATTGTCCTACTCGCACAACTCAGCACTATAGGCAATAATCTGGTCAACTGTGTCTGACAAGAACTGGATGGTATCACGAAGTGGTTTATCCGTTGAAATATCTGCTCCTATGATTATTGCTGACTCAAGCGGTGTCTTGCTACCTCCTGATTTGAGGAGTTTGAGCCAATCTTCAGCTCCAGTTTCAGAATTTTTCAGATGCAAGTAACCCGCTGTTGAGATAACCAAACCCGCTGAATAGGTATAACTATACAAGCCCATGTAGTAGTGAGCTTGACGCATCCAAGTCAAAGCCGCATCGTCGTCAATTTCAATGGCATCTCCCCAGAAATCCGTCAAGACTTCCTTCATAATGCTGTTAAGTTTGCTTGCTCCGAAGGTTTCTCCTTCTTCAATCAATGTATAAACCTTGCGCTGGAAGGCTGCTTCCAAAAGGTGAGTGATAAAGTTATGGAAGTAGGTGTCTGTCAAACGGTGAGCAAGGGCAAAGCGTTTGACGCGGATCATCAGACTGGTGCTCCAAGTAATCACTGAGAAGCAATTCATTAAAGGTTGACGGTGCTTCGACATAGTAGGTCGACATGTGGGCATTAAAGTAACTCTGATGATTGTCAGAAAAGATAAATTGACCAGAATGCCCGATCTCATGAATCAAGGTATAAACATCGCTCAAACGACCTGTCCAGCTCATGAGGACATATGGATGCACACGGTAGGGATCAGCTGCATACCCACCAGAATCCTTACCACTATTGGCAGCGAAGTCAACCCAGCGCTCTTCTTGATAGCGAGCAATTTCTTGACTGTATTCTTGCCCCAATGGTGTGACTGATTTCATGACCAAATCGTAGGCATCATCAATGCTAACCTCTGGATTAAGAGCACTGTCCAAATCCAATTTCCAATCAGCAAATGTCATCTTTTCAAGACCATTAACCTTAGCAACATGCTTGAGATATCTCTGAGCGACTGGCGCAAAGTCCTTCATGATGAGGTCAATCTGGCGATCAAACATGGCACGGTCCACTTCTTGCTCAGCTAGAAGATAATCAAAGACGGAGTCGTAGCCTTTCATATCAGCCAGTAGTTTTTCAGACTTTACCTGAGCAAGATAGGCTGCCGCAGCTGTATTTTGGTGCTTACGTAGTCCATCTGAGAAGGAACGGAAAGATTTCTCACGAACCTCAGCGTCCTCGTGATTTTGGTAGAAATTTTCATAGGTCACAAAGCTATTTTTGTAGGTTTTTCCATGGGCTACAAAGTCAGCCATTTCGAAATCCCCAGCTCGCATCTTGGTGTAAATATCCTGTGGACTGTAGAAAACTTCACCGAGATTGGTCAAGGCCTTCTCCACATCAGCCCCAAGATAGTGAGCTTTTTAATTTTGGCCTGACGAATGGCTGCAGTCAAATGTGGCAAGTCACCCAAACGATCCAAGACTTCTTCGTCTGCTGCTACCAAGGCATCGTCAAAGAAGGTTAAGGCGACACTGGCATCTGTCTCGAAGTCCATCCCAGCTTGGGCGATATTGGCAAAATCCTCGTTACTATAGTCCGTCGTCTGAGGCATAAAGGCGTAGTTGCCAATATGACTCATCTGAATGTAGATTTGTTCCAATTCTGCAAAAGCCTTTTCAAAATCTTCAAAAGTATGAAGATTATCCTTGTAGTCACGGCTAAATTGATTGATGTCTTCACGCGTCTTTTCAATCGCACGCAAGAAGTCCTCACGGTCTTGATATAAGGCTGTCAAGTCCCAAAGTTCCTTTTCGGGAAATTCTGAACGGTGTTTTTGTTCCATGTTTTTCCTCTTATTTCTCTAATTCTAACAAAACACTAATGGCTGATAAGGCGTAAAGTGGTGCTGTTTCTGCTCGCAAAATGCGAGGTCCAAGGCCTGCAAGAATTGCGCCTTTGGCTGTAAAACTTTCGATTTCCGCAGGCGAAAGACCACCTTCTGGTCCAAAGATAAAGAGCAGTTTGGCTCCTTTTTCAAGATCAGCGACAGCTTGAATAAGTGCAGCTGATTCACCTTCTTTGGCCGACTCTTCATAGGTCACTACGATGCGGTCAAACTGGTCAAGTTGTGCGAGAAAGTCTGCCTTTTTCTCAAACAACTTGATACCTGGTACCAGATTGCGCTTGCTTTGCTCAGCTGCACCAAGGGTAATTTTTTCTAACTTCTCAACCTTTTTGCCCAATTTCTTGCCATCCCATTTGGCAACGGACCAGTCCGCGGGGAAGCCCCAAATCTGACTAGCACCCAACTCCGTCACTTTTTGAGTGATGAATTCTAGCTTGTCTCCCTTGGGAAAGCCTGATGCGATGGTTACTTGGACTGGCAGTTCTACATTGTCAGCTAATTCCTCAATTACCTCAAACTGACGAGCCTCTACATTTACCACACGCGCCAAACGCTTAATGCCATCATCAAAGACCAATGTCACTTCATCGTCTTCTTTCAAGCGCATAACCTGAAACATGTGCTTGCTGGTTTCCTTGTCCTCAATAGTCACAGGTGAGCTAGCCAAGCCTTTTACAAAATACTGTTGCATTCTAGCCTCCAATCACTCCAGAGATATCCTTGGTTTTCTTGAAGACACAGGCATTCCACTCCCCTTGAATCATGTGGGTTTCAAGGAAAAATCCAGCTGACTCAGCCGACTCACGCACCATGTCCCACTTGTCCTTGATAATCCCACTCATGATAAGATAACCTTCGTCTTTAACCAGGTGATAAGCATCATCCGTCAGATGAATGAGGATATCCGCCAAAATATTGGCCACGATGACGTCTGCCTCAATCTCCACACCCTTAAGCAAATCACCTGGAGCTACATGGATGTTTTCCATACCCGGGTTGAGCTCAATATTTTCCTGAGCGACGCGAACCGCTACATCATCTAGGTCATAGGCAAAGATTTCCTTGGCACCTAGAAGCGAGCTGGCAATAGAAAGGACACCTGAGCCTGTCCCCACATCTAGCACTGTCTCACCACCACGAAGAACCTGCTCCAAGGCAAAAAGACTCATCTTGGTCGTAGGGTGGGTTCCAGTTCCAAATGCCATACCAGGATCCAACTTGATAATCTTTTCTCCAGCAGTAGCCTCGTAGTCCGTCCATGATGGCACGATGGTCAAGTCATGAGTGATGCGAGCTGGTTCATAGTATTTCTTCCAGTTGTCAGCCCAGTCTTCCTCAGCCAAGGCACTCGTCCCCATCTTGACCTCTCCCAAATCCATAAAGTCTGTCAATTCAGCGAAATGCGCCTGCAAATCCGTTTCAACCGCTGCTACATCAACCGTTTCCGGGTAGTAGGCCGTCACCACGATTTCTTCTTGTTGCTCGACTTCTGGGAAAATCTCACCAAAACGATCCACATTTCCCACATAGTCCATACTGTCTTCAATCGCAACCCCCTGGGCACCTAACTCAATCAAGAGATTAGAGACTAACTCCTCCCCCTCGCGCTTGACTGTAACTTTTAACTCTTGCCATGTTTCCATCTGATTCTCCTTAACAATCCATTGTTTCTTCTAATTCTTTTAAAGTCTTGCCGTCCTTATTTTTCCAATCAGTTCGTCCATTCGTATTCATTCCTAGCACAAAAGCAGCTGCATAAGATGGACTGGAGAACAGTTGTTTTTCTTGTAAAACACCATCTTTAATCACATTTGATTTGATTAATGCCTCACGCAATTCTTTTAGGCTTGCTGGTATTGCGGGTGAATCAACTTCATCAACTTGACTGCCTTCTAAAACAACAAAACCCTCCGAAGTCTGTTCACAGATAGCTTCAATCATTCGACTTGATTTCTTTGTTTTTCGCTTCAAATAGAGATAAGTTGAATTTTCATCAGATATATTCTGACCTATTTTCTTGGTCATAGGAACAAACACTCGGTACCCTAAGGTCCCTACAATTATCAAGGTGTTTTCCACAACCTCATCCAACTCTGACTGCTTTTCTTCTGTTACATTCCCAGAATTGGGCTCATTCCCATTTTTTACAATGAAGCGCCCCGCGTCCTTTGCTAGTTGTGTAAATTTATTTTCTAAGTAACTAATTTCCGTGGGACCAAATGAATTATTCTGCGTCGTCAAATAATGACATCATTAAAATAATCTGCATGGTTGTCACGAGTATGTTCCTGAACACGTAAAAGGACACCTTTACCATTTTTGCGATTCGTCGCCTGCCCGATGTAGGTAACATCCTTTTGCTTATCCTCATTACGACCAAATAGGAAATAAATGCCGCTTTGCTTCATTTCATCACGTGATTTTAAATCTGCCAATTGAATTCGAGGAATTTTATAAATCACCCCTGTCCAATTCGACAAAGTACATTTAATTATCCCAGTAACTTCTCCATCCATGAGAAACATATTGATATTCTTACTACGATTTTGCATCTACCTTACTTCCTCCAAATAATCCCTCACTCTATCCTGCAACTGAGGCACAAGCTTATCTGAGCCAAGAAATTCCTCAATAGGCATCAGTTTATAGCTCTGACCTTCGTCACCAAAGACAATATTGCAAAATTGCTCTTGACTGATCTGACCAACCATAAAGACAGACTGCCGACCTTCATAGAGCATGCTGGGATAGACCTTGCTCCAGAGCAAGCAATCTTCAGTCAGATGAATCCCTAGTTCTTCATAGACTTCACGCGCTGCGCATTCAAAAGGGCTTTCTTCCCCTTCACGGCCGCCACCTGGCAACTCCCACATATTGGACCAAGGGATATTGTCCTTGTCATCACGCAAGATGGTCAGTAGCTTATCTCCACAAAAGAGGGCAATCTTGCAGCCTGTGAAATCCGAAATGTCTATATCCACTATAAGCTCCTAGTACCTCGGATAAGGGTAAAATTCTCCTTCTTCCAAACCGACTTTCCCTTCTTCAAAGACTTCTTGGTTCCATTCCATGACGAATTCTTCTGCTTCTGGGTCTTCCAAAAAGTCCATGAGGGCATCTAGTCCAACCTCTGCAGTATCTTTAAGGAATAGCGCAAAATAAGCTAAAAATTCACGAGAAAAACCTTTCTTCGGTAGGTAAGGGATGACCGTGAGATAGTCTTCTTCATTAACTGTTGACTTGGCAGGGTTGTAAAAAAGTACCGCTTCTTCAAAAAGGATATCATCTGACGAAACCTCTCCGTCTTCATCTAACATCTCCACCCCTGCAGCATTTTGTGCCTCTAATAGAAAGCTCACTTCAACCGCATGATTACGCTTGTCCCAACTAATCTCATAATCAAAAGGAAAGTTCTTGTCCAACTCTTCTTGTAAAACATCTAAAAATCCATATGTTGCCATTTTGTCCTCTTTCTATACGACTCTTCAATCGCCCCTGAATACTCGGAAATATGCTAAAAATAGATACTACCATCTTACCACATTCGTATCAGAAAAATCCATGTTAGAAAGGACTACTATGCCAGACAATCTCGCGCTTCGTATGCGCCCCAAAACCATCGACCAGGTCATCGGTCAGGAGCATCTAGTTGGACCTGGCAAGATTATCCGCCGTATGGTGGAAGCCAATCGCCTATCCTCTATGATCCTCTACGGACCTCCAGGCATCGGAAAAACCAGTATCGCTTCAGCCATCGCTGGAACGACCAAGTATGCTTTTCGGACCTTCAATGCGACAGTTGATAGTAAAAAACGCCTCCAAGAAATAGCTGAGGAAGCTAAATTCTCAGGTGGCCTTGTACTGCTACTAGACGAGATTCATCGTCTTGACAAGACTAAACAAGACTTTCTCCTGCCTCTCTTGGAAAGTGGTCTAGTCATCATGATCGGGGCTACGACTGAAAATCCTTTCTTTTCTGTCACTCCAGCCATCCGCAGTCGTGTTCAGATTTTTGAGTTGGAACCCTTGTCTAACCAAGATGTCAAAGAAGCCATTCAAATAGCCATAACTGACCCTGAACGAGGTTTTGATTTCCCTGTTGAGTTAGATGATGATGCCCTTGATTTTATCGCAACATCTACCAATGGAGATCTCCGTTCTGCCTTCAATTCGCTTGATTTGGCAGTTCTCTCCACCCCAGAAAATGATGACGGTGTCCGCCACATCACGCTCGATATCATGGAAAATAGTCTTCAGAGAAGCTACATCACTATGGACAAGGATGGAGACGGACACTATGATGTTCTATCTGCCCTGCAAATCCATCCGTGGATCCGATGTCGATGCTAGTCTCCACTATGCTGCTCGCTTGATAGAAGCTGGTGATCTTCCTAGCCTAGCTCGTCGTTTGACTGTGATTGCCTATGAAGATATTGGCTTAGCTAATCCAGAAGCTCAGATTCATACCGTAACTGCTTTGGATGCTGCGCAAAGAATCGGTTTCCCAGAGGCTCGTATTCTCATTGCCAATGTCGTCATTGATCTGGCACTTTCACCTAAGTCTAACTCAGCCTACGTGGCTATAGATAAGGCCTTGGCTGACCTTAAAACATCGGGGCATCTACCGATTCCACGTCACTTGCGAGATGGACATTATAGCGGTAGCAAGGAACTAGGTAACGCCCAAAATTATCTCTATCCACATAACTACCCAGGTCACTGGGTCAAACAAGAGTACTTGCCAGAAAAAATTCGCAACCATAGCTACTTCTCACCAGAAGATAGTGGAAAATACGAACGGGCCCTGGCTCAACGCAAGGAAACCATTGATAAATTACGAAATTTGTGAAATCCTTTTCAAAAATTTAAATTTTCCCTTGATTTTTTTTGAAAAAGTGGTATCATATAATCATAGAAACGCTGTGGTGTACGACTTCACATTTAAGTGTTGACCGACTATTTTTTGTATTATTAGGGAAACAAAAGTCTTCTAACAGCATGTAGGCCGTCTCACACGGAAACAGCTTCAGTTAGAGCGAGTTGCCCACCTGCTTAATTGCGCGGGTTCAATACAAACCGTGAAGTTTCGGCACCAATACAGCTTTTTATTTGCCTCCTTAGCTCAGTTGGTAGAGCAGTAGACTCTTAATCTATGGGTCGCAGGTTCGAGCCCTGCAGGGGGCATCTAAATCAACAGGAAAAAGCCTTGATTTAAAAGGCTTTTTTGCTTGTCTATAACTGATTTGCCCCATCATTTGCCCCACATTTTTTTATGAGCAATCTTTCCAAACATCTCTGATTACGAAAAACAAAAAAGCTATCCTACCTTTGCAAATTTGGATAAGATAGCAGAATATTTTAATGCAACTCCAACCCAACTCTTTGGAACGAGTAAAGAGATTGAGTTAGAAAAGAGTGTTCTTGAATCTAATGAATACTCTGATAAAGTAAGTGAAATCTTAAAAGCTGTCAAATATATCGAGCATTTCCTACATACTGATGGACAGTACTTAGAGGATTTACTTTACCTAACAAGAGGCAACCAACTATACACAGAAGATGGAAAAGAGTTGTATATCGACCCAACTTCTCAGAAAAGAACACTTCATACCCAATATGAACCTGGTTTTATTGAAGCAAGAGAAAAATCTCCACTAGAACTCTTAATTGAAAATAAGGAGCTATTAGATTAAATAAAAAAAGCGAGGATATCCTCGCTTTTCTATTGTAAAATCTTATTCTTCATTATCAATCATCAAACACTCCGCCTGTGAGTTGGTACATAAGGTAGATGTGCTCTAAGACTTTGACTTTATCCATATGACCCACATCTTTAAAGCCTCCCAAGGCTAGTAAAGGAACAAAACCGAAACATTGGTTATAAGACAAGGGACCATGTTTTAACACAGCCTGTCTATATAAATCCAATTCAAAGTTATCAGTCACATATGAGTTATCTAAATACTGAAGAAAATATTTCAGGCTCTTAATAATAATGTCGCAGTCTTGAATATTGTATTTTACAATACCAACAAATTCATTCTCTTCCCATGTAATAATATCTCCAAAGGCTGTTACGAACATCGGAAAAAGAAGTAAGGAACTATTCATAATAATAGCCGTAGCAAATCTTTGCATTTTTGCCTTATCTTATTTAAGATAGTACTATTAAAAAAAGAAAAGGTGAAAATCATGGAAACATATACACTTGCAAATGGGGTTGCTATTCCTAAATTGGTTTTGGAACTTGGCAAATTGCTGAAGGCGAAGAAGCCTATAACAGCGTTAGCTTCGCACTTAAGGCGGGTTACACACATATTGATACCGCACAAATTTACGGTAACGAGGTTTCTGTAGGTAAGGCGATTGCTGATAGTAATTTGGCACGTGAGGATATTTTCCTAACTACCAAACTTTGGAATGATAAGCACGATTACGAGTTGGCTAAGACTTCTATCGATGAGTCTCTCGAAAGACTTGGTGTGGATTATTTGGATCTTTTACTTATCCATTGGCCTAATCCAAAGGCGCTTCGTGAGAATGATGATTGGAAGGCTGGCAATGCGGGTGCATGGAAGGCTATGGAAGAAGCCTACAAAGAAGGTAAGGTGCGTGCTATCGGTGTGTCTAACTTTATGCAACACCACCTAGAAGCTCTTATTGAAACAGCTGAAATTGTTCCACATGTCAATCAAATCCTCTTGGCTCCAGGTTGTAACCAAGAAGACTTAGTTGCCTATTGCCAAGAGCGCGATATCCTTCTTGAAGCCTATAGTCCACTAGGTACAGGTAGCATTTTTGGAAATGAAGATGTTGAAGTAGTGGCTGAACGTAACGGTAAATCTGTGGCACAAGTTGCTCTGCGTTGGAGCCTCCAAAAAGGTTTCTTGCCACTACCTAAGTCTGTGACACCTAAAAATGTAAAAGGTAACTTGGATATCTTCGACTTCGACTTATCAGAGGAAGATATGGCAGTCTTGGATAAGATTCAAGGCACCAAAACTCAGAATGATCCTGACACAGTTAATTTTTAATAGGATTTTAAGCAACTCGTCAGGGTTGCTTTTTAGCGTGTTTCTTTAGATTTGCTATGATGAAACTATCATTTTTTATTTATAGATGGGAGTTACGTAATGGAGTCTCGAAATCTTTGCCTCAGAATACACGTACTTCATTATCAATCACCAAACACTCCGCCTGTAATCTGGTACATGAGGTAAATGTGCTCCAAGGTTTTGACAATTCGCGTCACATGAAGTTATTTAAGCATATCCTTTTCTCTCATTACCATTTTCTGTTATAATAAATTGTACTTCTAGAATAGAAAGGACTTAAGATGACAACTCTTGTTAAACATAAACGTGTAAATTATTCAGAACTTTTTTATGATCTAGTTTTTGTTTTTGCGATTTCAAAAGTAACTGCTTTAATTCACCATCTTCATAACGGTATTTTGACTTGGAATTCTTTGCTTGATTTTTTCATGTCTGTCTTGCTTCTCATCAATGTCTGGATGATTCAAACCGTTTATACCAATCGCTATGGAAAGAACTCTGTATTTAACATGGTAATCATGTTTATCAATATGGGACTTTTACTCTTTATATCCAATTTGATTAAAGATGATTGGCAACAATATTTTCATTATGTCTGTTGGGCTATTGGTACATTAACCCTTACCTTATTTTTTCAATATTTGGTTGAGTTTTTAAAAAAATCAACCGATAATGTTCATAGGGAAAGTATCAAAGGTTTTCTATGGATAACAGGTCTAGGAAGTTTAGAAATCTATCTAGCAGCTCTTCTTCCTATTTACATTGGAGTCTATATCCTTTATGCTAGTATTCTGCTAACATTTATTACGCCAATTACCTCGATTAGTAAAGATGATCATTTCCAGATAGTTCTCCCCCATTTAATCGAGCGCATCTCCCTTCTTGTCATTATTACGTTTGGAGAGATGATTATGGGGCTAGTTAACTTCTTTACAATCGAGAATTTCTCGATTTATTCGGTTCTTTATTTCATTATTATGCTTTCTCTGTTCTTGTTTTATTTTGTTCAATTCGACCATGCTATTGATGAAGAATCTAATCAAAAGGGACTATTTCTAATTTACAGTCACTATCCTATTTTCATTGGACTTCTTATGATGACCGTTTCGATGAGTTTTCTTCTGAATCCTGAAACTAATCTTCTCTTTGCAACCAGCTTCTTTTATATCGGAATTGGCCTCTTCCAAGCTGCTGTCCTAGCAAATGGGCCCTATAACAAACACTATCTTCGCTATTCGAAAAGTTACTACTGTGTCCAAGCTACACTCTATCTGGCTGCCTTGATTCTCTCTTTAATCTTTGCTTCTAATCCTATAATAGTAGTAAGTATTACAACCATTTTAGCTCTAGCTATAGCTATTCATTCTATTTATTTTTATATGACACAGACTAAAAAACATTCCACACCTTACTGGGAGTTGTTTTAATGAGTTTATAGCATTAAAAAAGCCTTGGTTTCCAAGGCTTTATTTGATATCAATCACCGAACACGAAAATGTTTAACTTACAGAACTGCTAGTGAAGCTCTAGAGGATGAGTTCGAGTAAATATTGCACTTATTCTTGTAACTTATCATTTACTTGATGCACGAACTCAATATTTTTTTCGTTAATTTGTTTTTGCCCCACTTTTGCCCCATTTTTAAATCCTGACATTGAAAACACCTAAAAGTAATTCCCTAAAATCAGCTATATTTCAACATTTTTGTTTATTTTCAATATGAAAAGTTCTTACAAATTCATGTAGGGGGCATCTAAATCAACAGGAAAAAGCCTTGATTTCAAGGCTTTTTTGATGTCAAATAACTTTTTGTAGCAAATCATTATAAAGGTTTTCCAACCTTATCAAACTTATCATTTATTCTCAATCAATTGCTAGCAATATTTGATAAGACCAACTGTTTTTTACAGTACAGAGCTAGTCTATAATTAACTAAACTATACTAATTTGTGCCCATATTACATGGCCAATCCGCATAGAGATTAAAATGGGCTATTATGAATTCATAAATTTTCGCAACAGAACAAGAGCAAGTCATTTAGAAATAAAAGAGAAGAGAATCTTTCACTCTCTTCTTAGTATATCTTATTAAATTCAGTCTTTCTCAATCTACCTGATTTTCCTTTGCAACGACAAATTCTTTAACCAATCGATAGATAACAGCAAATATGGGTGTAAAGAATATCATTCCAAGTAAGCCAAATAGATTTCCTCCAATACTAGCTGCTGCAAGTGTGAAGAGAGCTGGTAAGCCGATAGATTGACCCACAACTTTGGGATAGATAAGGTTTCCCTCAATCAGCTGTATAATTTGATAAAGAAGGATAGACAGTAAAGCTTGACTTGGACTGACTGTAAAGATAAAAATCGCTCCTAGCACACAAGCAATCATAGGACCAACATAAGGAATGAAAGACAGCACTCCTGCAAAGATACCTGTCATTACCCCATAGGGTAGTCCAAATAGGCTATAGCCAACCGCTACCATAACTCCTATGATGACTGCTTCAATTAGCTGACTCATCAAAAACTGATCATAAGTTTCTAGTCCTATTTGTCCGATGTAAGCCAACTTTGTCACTACCTTCTCTGAAAGTAAGACTTTCAGAAGTCGGCTCGTCATCGCTGCCAAATGTTCCTTACTGGATAAAAATGAAAAGGTGAAGACTATAATCAAAAAGGCATTCATCAAACTTGAAAAAATATTGCCGATATTACTAGTCAGACCCGATAAGAAACCTATCAAGGCTTGGCTAATAGAACTAGACTGTCCCTGTATGCCTGATACAATAGTTGACAACATGTCTTTGGTTACAAATTCCGAGCCGTCTAGCAATTTCCCAAGTTGAGTCAGGACTGTTGAAAGGACTGTTCCCAGCTGACTAATAGTCTGAGCTAGGGTTGGTAGCACCAAAACCAAAAGACCTATCACGATTAAGATAAGAGCTAGGAAAACAAGTACCATGGCAATCGGACGACGCAACTCTGCCTTTACCTTCATTTTGACTAGCAATTGTTCAATTTTTTTCATGGGAACATTGAGCACAAAAGCAATAACAGCGCCATAAATCAAGGTTGAAGTCACGTCAAAGAAAGAGATTGCTCCTGATATAAAGCTCGACGCATTCAGAATCACAAGAGCAACCAGCCCTATAAAAAGGATTAACGGGGTGTATTTTCTAACTAACTTCATAAATTCTCCTTAATAAACATGTTTAGATACGACTATACTATTTGGTTTTTCAAACTCTCGGTCAAGGTAGGCTTGATAAGTTCCTGGTGCGATAAATCCTTTGGTGAGAGGATATCTGTTCCAGCTTGACCGACTATGGTATCAGCCAAGAGCACACAGTTTGTGGACAAGACAAAGTAGGATTTAAACTTAGATTTGATAAATTTATAAAGTTCCCCATCCGTCTCATGTCTGATTTTATAAGCGTAGGTGTAGTCTTCCTTACCATCTTCCGTTTTAATTTTATCTGCGCTTGGCTCCCAAGGAATCGTTAGTTGTTTTAATTCAGCTAATTTTTCCTGAACCGCTTCTTCCATTTCCGGTGTCAAATCTATTCCGTAACCAAATAGCGTTTTTTGACTCTCCCGTTTACATAAGTCAATGTACTTATCACGGTCGCAAAAATATAAAACACCATCTCCAACCATACCAAATAAGGTCTCAGATGACGGATCATAGTTTCCATAAGAAATCACACGTCCTTGATAACAAAGGTCCACATGACCAATAGCTGAAAATAGAGAAGTCTCCGCTGTATGAACGAAAATTTCAAGATCTGCTGTCTTACCAAACTTCACCATTCCAAGATAGATTTCCTCTTCCTTATCAGCATTTTCCTGCATGAATTTATTGATTTTTGCTAAAGTACTTGCAGGGATGAGAGCGGCTAGGGCAATAGGTAAGCTCATTCTGACACGACGTTTGAGATGGTTTTTCCCAATTTCCTTTTCAAATAAGAAACCGTCACGGATATTGGACACACCATAAAGGCAAAAATAAGCCCCTAAAACAAAGAGTTGAAAGACAGAATTTCCCGTAGAGGACAAAAGACTAGTCCCACCAAGAAAAACTAGTACGAGACCATCTAGTAAGAAACGAAAACGAGGTCGAATTTTGTTTTTGCGGTAGAGAACATAGGTGACAAGGTTGATACTAGCATGAAAAATCTGAGAAATTCCAATCACAAGAGCCAAATATAAATTGGCACATCAGTAGCAAGATTCGAGCCTAGCAAATATCCCATCACTAACAATTTAACCAGTGCAACTCCCAAGGTGTCCGTTGACTGACTTTTTTTGAAAATACGTAATACTAAATCTAAGACCGTTGCTATCCAAGCTAAAAACAGAACCAGTCGAATAACCGTCACTGGCAACCAAGTTCCCGTGACCATCAAGATAAGACCTAGCAGAACAAACAAGAAACCCTGAACAAGTAATTTCTTACCTGTCAGACCTAAAGAAAGAATTTTTTCCATAAAAGACCTTTCAAAAATAATAATTAAGCCCTTTGATCAAATTGACTGGTAAATAGCTGACGGCACAAACAGCCTGTGCCAGCAAGACATGGCGACTGACTGTAGCAATGTCACCATCTTGTCTTTTGCACTTCTGAAATTTGTTTTATTGAGTCGAAATCAGAGCTTTTAAAAACTAGCTAAACTTGAAAGCTAACCATAATTGCTAGATAAAAAAGGTGCAACCAATCCTTCTTGTAAAGGTAGGAAAGAATTATATCCATTCCATTAATTATTTATATATTACCTATTGTGACACAATACTCACTATAATTCAACTTTTTTTACCTATTTAAAAACCATAAAAGCCTACATAACTCTTTGAAGAGAACAAAAATCTGAATGTAATAAGATAGTACCCATTACCCATATTATAATTAGATTATGAATTGAAGCTTTTTGGAACTAAAATTAGGAATAATTGAGAAAGTAGGGAGGGAAATTTTGCTTTTACCCCATTTTGAAATAATTTCATTTTAGATTTTTCTAAGTTTCTTTCAAAGAGCCTGCAGGGGGCATCTAAACAACAGGAAAAAGCCTTGATTTACAAGGCTTTTTTGTTTTTCTAAAAGATTTTCTCTAGATATTTAGCAGAATCCCAAGATAGTTTCTCAATGTTCCACTTCTTCCTTAAATCGTACTTTTCCTTGGCTGTATAATCTCATAATCTTCACAAAGCGAACTGGATTGTTTTGGTTATACAAAAGAAATACTGAAAAGAATAACAAGCCAGCAAACCACAAACCATAGCCTTCATCACCAATCGGTTGGCCAAATTTTAGAGGAAGAATCAAGAAATACAAAAAAAGTAATAGATAGACACTATATTTACTACAAAGCGGGCAAATCGATAAGGTAAAGCAGACAGTTGTCTAGGATCAAACTGGTTTTTTACAAACAAATTATGAGATGCTGCAAAGAAAAAGACTTTCTCTGTCGTTGGCTGGGCCTTTCGAACATTTTTATAAAGTGCTCGTTCAAGTATAGCAACCAACAAGGAAAACTGCATCAACCAAAATAGAAGAATACAGGCTAGACTGAACCAGTTATAGACACCAATAAACTTGAGGGAAAAGAAGCCCGAGATTGCAGGTCCACCTGCTAGTAAGAGAATTACCAATTGAGGAATAAAGGAATTCGTGTCACCAGCTTTTTCAGTATTGAGCAACCTACTCTTTGGAGCAGCTAGAGCCTCTCCTGTCTTTTGGTCATAATAGACCGCCTGACCATCACATTCGCCAATAAAGACACGACGGCGTCCGAGAAAAAACATACTTACCTCTTTCTATTTATGAAAACAAATTCTCAAAATCTCCTAACCATTAGGAACAAGTTTCAAAATGAAAAATCTACTCTTCATATTCTGGGTGTTTGCGTACATAGCGTGCCGCCTGAACTCCATCCACTATGAGAGCTGGTAAAAAGAGGTTCATCAAGATGCCCAAGAAAATACCAAAGACATTCTCAATGTAGCCAGTGAGAATAGCTGGGGCTAATATGACAGCTACAAAAGCAACTCCAAAATTAAACAATCGCTCTTGCTTCTTGTTATTGTCTTTACCACCATAAGTCTCCCATCGGTTGAAAGCCCAGATTTTCCCCTGATTTTTAGGAAGATAATACCAGGAATAGAGACCTGTAGAAAAAAGCAGGATACATAGAGCTACGAGATTGTAAATAAGTGCCCAGACTGAATAGATTCCGTCATTACCAACTAGCATAATCAAGCCTGTAAAAGTCATGACAACGTTTAAAATCAAAACAAGTATAGAAACATAAAGATAGATAAAACTCTTAAATCTCACAATAAAACGATTGAAGAAAGAGAGTGGGATTGCCACACCACTAATAAACATGCAAATAATGAACAAGAGTTTATAAATACCAATATGATCGATATAGGTCGTCCCAAAATACGCCATAAAAGAGACTACTAAGCTAATCCAAGATAGAAGCTTGATATAACCTAGACTAACCCCATTTGTAATCAAAGGACCGTGGTAGCGTTCTTCGATCACTACTTTCTTTTTCTTTGAAGATTTTGACATCAATATACCTTCTTATCTGTTCTGAATAACATTTTAATACTAGTATACCACAAACCAACTTACTAGGTCATAGGATAGCTAAGAGCCACATCTTGCTAAAAGGTTGACAGAACTTCGCTCCATAGGATATGATGGGAATACCTAGAATTTTATCTCTCCATGATCTTTACTCCTTCTACTGAAAAAGCGTTGGTGAGTTCAATTCTATATCTGGAGGTTTCTATGAAAATCTATTATTCAAAATTTGTCGGTGTCGGCTATCTAGTCTTTGCGGCGGGTGTATTCTTTCAATTTTTCTTTTTCCTCGCGCATGGATTGATCGACTTTTCCCAGCTTAGTCTTCTCACTGTGGTTCCAACCATCCTCTTTTTCGCTGCTATCTATTCAACGATTGCAGGTATCAAAAGACTTTCTAGTCGTAGGCTCTCCTTTGAATTCACCTTTGAAGGTATTTATGTCTATCCCGGGTTATTCTTCTCAAAAGAAATCTTCATCCCAAAAGAAGAATTGTTGCGAGCATCATATGTTGAAGTGGATGTCAGTGACCCCGACCATGTCAACAGCAAGGCTTGCTATTTAGATTTTGACCTGAGAGAGGTGACCCAGCTAGAAGATATCTCTAAGTCAAACGTCATCATCGATACAAGTGTTCTGATATTGCGACTCGCCCTTAGCCTCTGTCGATTTAGAGAGGAAGAAAAAGCCGAGTTGGCGACCTATCTAAAAGAAAACTACGGAATTGATTTCTTATATTAGCAAGTAATAAAAAAGCCCTAAAAACAGGGCTTTTTTGATATTATCCTTATTATCTTTCACTTTAAAGTGGACTTGTTCATTATCCAACTTAAACGTCATGTATAGTTGAATGATAAAAAATTTATGCTTTGAGAACATAGAAAAGCAAGGACATTTCACCACCCTTACTTCTGATTGATCTTCTTAGTTACGGTAAAACTGGTTATCTTTGTCGCTTACAGATTGACCGATAGACAAGACATCTTGACTACCGTCTGTACCTGTCACTTCGTTTTGGACTCCAGCTGGGGTAAAGATCAGTCGTGCCCCTTGTCCACCACCGACAAGATGAATACCTGTTGAGTAGTAGCCGTCTTTTTCCTCTACTTGACCCATCTCGTATTTAAAGGTTCCATTTGAACTTTGGATCGTTACAATTCCATCTGCTGTGACTGTTGCAGTTGTTCCCGCGTAGTTTTCCCAAGTCCCTACAAACTTAGCGTAAGCCTCTTGTGATTTTTGCTTATCTTCCTTTTGTTCTGCTTGAGTGGTTGTAGCTTCTGTCGCACTATTTGTTTCTGACTTCTGCTCCTCTTTTTAGTATGCTTCAGTTTTTACTTGCGGACTCTGTAGTCACCTTGCTTGTTGTCTCCTTTTTGGTTTGAAGATGACGTATTCTTGTCAGTCTTTCCACCACAGGCAGCCAAGGTCAAGGCAGCTAACAAGGTCAGGACTGATAGGCTCGTATAGCGCAATGTTTTTGTTTTTTTCATAAAAAAATCTCCTTTGAAATAGATACAGATAAAAAGTAGCTCGTCAGATTTTTGCATATATTTGACGGCTGTATCATAGTCTTCAGTGTATCATTTATTTGCTTTTTAATTCAATAGCTATCATATATCGAAAAAAAGGCTAATCCAAGTAGGAATTAGCCCTTTTTATTTCTAGTTTTGATTTGCTCGTTTTTTTAGTAGATAAACATGGCATCGCCAAAGCTAAAGAAACGGTATTTTTTTGCTCGATAGCATGCTGGTAGGCTTCGAGGACCAATTCACAGTACTGCAAAGGCTGAGACAAAGCATGACCAAGGTAGACTTCGGCAAGTGGAAATTAGTAGAAAAAAAGCATCCACCACCTTCCAGTCATAGCCTGGTTTTGATAAAGATATTGGTCCAGCCAGAGTCAGTATGGATTTTCCCATCAAACTTGCTTCCGATGGTTTCTAGCGTACGGATAGAGGTTGTCCCTACCGCAATGACACAGTACCATTTTTCTTTTAACCTGACGCAAGGTCGCTGCAGCTTCCTCAGACAATTGGTAAAACTCTGAGTGCATCTCGTGCTCATCCAGATTATCTACTGAAACAGGTCTAAAGGTCCCAAGTCCAACGTGCAAGGTCAGGTAGACTAGATGAACGCCTTTTTTTGCTGGATTTCTTCTAGTAATTCTTTTGGTAAAAATGTAGCCCTGCAGTTGGGGCTGCTGCTGATCCACTCTCCTTGGCATAGACTGTCTGGTAACGTTCACGGTCATCCAATTTTTCATGAATATAAGGAGGCAAAGGCATTTCTCCAAGACTTTCAAGCACTTCTAGGAAAATTCCTTCATACTCAAAACGGACAATACGACCGCCATGGGTTAATTCCTCGGTCACGACTGCGCTAAGTCGACCATCACCAAAGATAACACGGGTGCCGACCTTGAGACGTTTGGCAGGTTTTGCCAAGACTTCCCATTCGTCTCCTGCTGTATTTTTTTCAAAAGCAAAGAGTTCAACATGGTATCCTGTTTCTTCTTTTTGACCATGGAGTCGAGCTGGCAAGACACGGGTATCATTCATAACCAGGGCATCACCTGGCTCTAGCATTTCGATAATGGAGTGAAAGTGGCGATCTTGAAATTCTCCAGTCTGGCGATTGACCATCAAGAGTTTAGAGGCATCGCGCTTTTCCAAAGGAGTCTGAGCAATCAATTCCTCCGACAAGTGAAAAATCAAAAATCATTTGTATTTAATGTTGTCATTCTTCTTTTCTCTTCTCATTTATTCAAATTACTTATCAAAGCGAACTTCTTCAAGTAGGTACTCGATGAAGCGTTCACCCATCTTAGACAAGCTAGTTTTCTCATGCTGGATATAAACCAGTTCAATGGGATCATCAATATCAAGTGGAATCGAAACGATATTGTCTCCATTGAGGTTACTATTAAGGATACCAGTCGCGATGGTATAGCCATCCAAACCAATCAAGAGATTGAACAAGGTCGCACGGTCACTAACAACGATGGATTTCTTGTGGTGTTCCTGAGACAAAATCTCCTCTGAGAAATAGAAGGAATTATGGGTACCTTGGTCATAGCTCAAATATGGGAAGTCTTCTAGGTCTGCCAACTGCACCTTGTCTCTCTTAGCAAGAGGGTTGGTCTTGCTGACAAAGATATGGGGTTGGGCTGTAAAGAGATGGTGGGCAACCAGATGGTTGTCGTCCAACATCTTCGAAAGAACGTCCCGGTTATAGCTATTTAAAAAGAGAACTCCAACTTCACTTCGGAAGTTCTTGACATCATCGATAATCTCCCAAGTTCTGGTTTCACGCAAAAAAAGCTCGTACTTTTCCATATCGCTTTTCTTGAGCAAGGAAACAAAGGCATTGACCACGAAGGCATAGTGTTGTGAAGACACACTAAAAAAAGCTCGCGATGAGCGATTGGGTTCTTATAGCGTTCTTCTAGAAGTTGCGTTTGCTCGACAACCTGACGGGCATAGGATAAAAACTCCATCCCATCACGTGTAAGGGTAATTCCCTTGGGATTTCGGATAAAAATCTCAATTCCCATCTCATTTTCTAGATCACGAACGGCATTTGATAGACTCGGTTGTGTAATAAAGAGTTGCTTGGCAGCCTCATTCATCGAACCAGTCTCTACGATTTTGATAATATAGTGTAATTGTTGAATTCTCATGTTTTTATTGTACCATACTTGAGGCAATATAAAAAGGAACAGTCACTGAAAGCCAAGCTAGTCGCATATCAGTCTTTTTACAGCTCATAAAAAAAGAGGTTGGAAGATTTCCAACCGCTTTTTCTGTTCTAGCAAGTTAAAACTAGCTGTCTTTTCTCCAAAAGATGGCTAATAAAATCATGGCTCCTAAAACTGATGGGATAATAGCCGTATCAGCTAAGATAGGGCCCCAAGTTCCAAAAAGCATTTGACCCAGGAAAGCACCAATCCAACCCAAGAACATTTTTCCGAAGCATCCCATCCGTTCTCCACGATTGGTGATAGCTCCTGCTAATAGTCCGATCAAAAGACCGACAAACATACTTCCAAGCATAGTTTCTCCTTAAATTGCCCAATCTCCATTGCGGAAGAGTGGTACGCGTGTTCCATCCTCACGGATACCATCGATATCCATTTGGTTCGAACCAATCATAAAGTCAACGTGAACATCTGAACGGTTAAGTCCTGCAGCTTCCAGCTCTTCTTCGCTCATCTCAGCTCCACCAACAACGCTCGTTGCATAGGCTGCACCAATAGCCAAGTGGTTAGAAGCATTTTCATCGAAAAGAGTGTTAAAGAAGGTAATCCCTGACTGAGAAATTGGACTTGGATCTGGTACCAAGGCACACTCACCCAAGGCACGCGCACCAGCATTCTTAAAGACGAGGTCCTTCATAACCTGATCACCCTTTAGCTGTGATATCAACGATTTGACCATTTTCAAAGGTCACCTTGATGCCTTCGATAATATTTCCATTGTAGCTAAGAGGTTTTGTAGAAGTGACATAACCATCTGCGCGACGGAAGTCAGGAGCTGTAAAGACTTCTTCTGTTGGCATATTTGGTAAGAAACCTTCGCCTTGAGCATTGATCGCTCCGGCAGATTCCCAAACGTGGTTCTTCGGCAAGCCAAGTGTCAAGTCTGTTCCAGGAGCAGTGTAGTGAAGAGCTGAGAATTGCTCTTTGTTGAGCATTTCCGCCTTGCTCTTGAGGATAGCAGCATGTTCTTCCCAAGCCTTAACTGGATCTTCTTCGTAGACACGGCAAGTCTTGAAGATTTGGTCCCAAAGGAGGTCCACCGCTTCTTCGTCGCTTGCAGCATTTGGAAAGACCTTCTTAGCCCACTCTAGTCCAGCAGCAGCTGCTACAGTCCAGCTAACCTTGTTAGATTGAGTTGCGATACGCATTGGCTTCATTGCAATTCCCATAGCTTTGGCAGAAGCTGAGAGCTTTTCAGCATCTACTCCGTTCAAGGCACCTGGATCAGAAGAACGAACACCGAGACGACTTGCTTTGTTTTCAAGAAGGTAGTTCATCTCAGCGATCTTGTATTCTGGTACATTGTCCAAACGCTCCATCGGCGCGTGAAGGAATTTCTCACGGTTTACAAAGTCATCTGCCCATTGAACGATAACTTCGTGCGCTCCAAGTGCATAGGCTTCTTTGACGATTAAGTGAGCCAACTCACGTTGCTCCACATCGATAGAGAGAGCCAAGGTGTGACCAGGTTGCACGTTCACTCCGTTTGCAACCAAAAGCTTAGCGTATTTTTCTAGATTTTCTTTAAAATTTGGTAAAACCATATTGTTTCTCTTTTCTATTTTTATTTTTCTTTCAGAGCAGAAAGTAACCCTACCAAAGCAATAGCACCTGAAAGGAGTGCTGTTGATAAAAGAATTGTCTGATCAGAAAGCTCTAACTGATACTCAAAAACCTTCTCAGCCGGCTTGTCTTCCGCAAAAATTCTTAGTTTCATGAAATATCCTCCAAGTTCTTAAAACAAATCATCAAACAAACTCAGCTGGTTATCCTCTGGCATATTACCGAGAATTCCCATTTCATCCATCTTTCAACCAAGGTTGATGAGAGTCCACCGCGCTTGCGCAGTTCAGTTTTAGAGAGGAATTCTCCCTCTTGACGAGCACGAACCAATTGCTTGGCAACGTTCTCTCCTAGACCATCCATAGCGACAAATGGTGGGATTAGGGTGTCCCCATCGATGATGAATTCAGTCGCATCACTACGATAGAGGTCCAATTTCCCAAATTTGAAGCCACGTTCCCACATTTCATTGACGATTTCAAGCGTTGTGTAAAGGTCGATTTCTACGTTGGAAGCTTCATTGTTCTTGCGCTTTTCAGCAATTTCTTGCATCTTGCGTTTGATAGCATCCAAGCCTGCTCCCATGGTCTTGATATCAAAGGCCTTGGCACGGATGGAGAAGTAAGCACAGTAATAATAAATCGGATGGTGAACCTTGAAGTAGGCCACGCGAAGGGCCATCATAACGTAGGCTGCCGCATGGGCTTTAGGGAACATGTACTTGATTTTCCCACAAGATTCGATATACCATTCAGGTACATTGTTGGCCTTCATGGCTTCGATATAACCGTTGCGCTCTTCTTCTGATATTTTAAGCCACATTCCCTTACGCACACGCTCCATGATGGTAAAGGCCATTTTTGGATCTAGGCCAGCGTGCATGAGGTAAACCATGATGTCATCCCGACATCCGATAACGGTTGACAGGTCCGCAATTCCAGCCTTAATCAAGTCTTGGGCATTTCCCAACCATACGTCGGTACCGTGAGACAGACCAGAAAGCTGAAGCAACTCCGCAAAGGTTGTCGGATGGGTTTCATCCACCATTCCGCGAACAAAGTTGGTTCCAAACTCTGGAATTCCAAGCATACCGGTCGAGGTGCCGATTTGCTCAGGTGTCACTCCCAAGATATCGGTACCCGAGAAGAGAGCCATGACACCTGGATCATCCATAGGGATATCGTTTGGATCAATGCCTGATAAGTCCTGGAGCTTGCGAATCATGGTTGGATCATCATGACCAAGAACATCGAGCTTGAGGACGTTCTCATCGATATCGTGGAAGTTAAAGTGAGTAGTCTGCCATTCAGCAGTTACATCATCGGCAGGATACTGTACTGGAGTAAAGTCATAGACATCCATATAATTAGGGATAACAACGATTCCTCCTGGGTGCTGACCGGTCGTACGCTTAACACCTGCAGCTCCTTGGGCTAGGCGCTCTACTTCGGCTTCACGGTAGAACTTGCCATAGTCACGCTCGTAACCCTTGACAAATCCATAGGCTGTTTTAGCAGCCACCGTACCAACTGTTCCTGCACGGAAAGCATATTCTTCCCCAAAGATATCACGAACATCCAAATGGGCGCTCGGCTGGTCCTCACCTGAGAAGTTCAAATCGATATCGGGTACCTTATCCCCATCAAAACCAAGGAAGGTCTCGAAAGGAATATCCTGTCCATTCTTGCTAAGCTTGTGGCCACAGTTTGGACAGTCTTTATTTGGCATATCAAAGCCTGAACCGTAAGAACCATCCGTAATAAACTCACTATACTGACACTGAACACAGACATAGTGAGGAGAGAGAGGGTTAACCTCGGTAATCCCAATCATAGTCGCAACAAAACTGGATCCAACAGATCCACGAGAACCAACCAAGTAGCCTCGCTCGTTGGAGCGCTGCACTAGCATCTGTGAAGCTAGATAAATCACAGCAAATCCATTCCCCAGAATAGAGGTTAGTTCTTTTTCAATCCGCAAATCGACAATATCTGGCAGTGGATTTCCATAGATTTCAAAAGCTTTTTATAGGTTAACTCAGCGACCGTTTCCTCAGCTTGGTCAATGAAAGGTGTATACAAGTCGCCTTTAACGACTTCGACAGGCTCAAAGATTTCTGCCAAGGCATTGGTATTTTCAATGACAATCTTACGAGCCAAATCTTCTCCTAGAAAGGCAAATTCGTCCAACATTTCATTGGTCGTTCTAAAATGTGCCTTAGGTAGCGGAGCTGGTTGGGCAGCTTCTCCATGACCGATAGTCCGGTTAATCATAGCTCCCTGACCTAGACTTCGCACAATGATCTCCCGATAAATCTCATCCTCAGGTTCGATATAGTGGACGTTTCCTGTCGCAAGAACGGGTTTGCCGAGACGGTCTCCAACCTCTATCAGGCTCTTGATGATGGTTTGGAGTTCCTCCATGTTCTTTACTTGCTCTTTGGCAATCAGAGGTGCATAGATAGCCGGAGGCATCACCTCGATAAAGTCATAGTATTTAGCAACTTCGACTGCTGCATCTACACCTTGTGATACGACTGCATCAAAGACTTCTCCTTCCGTACAAGCCGATCCCAAGATTAAACCTTCTCGATGGGAATCTAGTACCGTACGTGGAATCCGTGGAACTCCTTCAAAATACTGGGTATTTGAGAGAGAAACCAGCTTAAAGATATTTTTTAAGCCCACCTGATTTTTCACATAGATGGTCGCATGCTTGACTCGAGCTTTTTTATACGAATCTGAGCTGATTAAATCAAGGTTTAATCGTGCCAAATCTGTCACACCATGTTTTTCTGCCACTTCCTTGATAAAGATAAAGAGCAGACGGCCAGTTGCTTCCGCATCGTAGTTGGCCATGTGGTGGTGTTCTAGGGCAACACCAAAACGTTTAGTCAAAGGTCCTAGACCATGACGTTTGTATTCGGGATAGAGATTTCTAGCGAATTCTAACGTATCAATGACAGGTTGTGTGATTTGGCAGTCCATGACGCTCGTAGTTGGCGTTCATAAAGCCAACGTCAAAGGTTGCATTGTGGGCTACAAGAACGGTATCTTTACAGAATTCTTGGAATTCTTTCAGAACTTGAACCAAGGGTTTGGCATTTTTCACATGATCATCCGTAATTCCCGTCAATTCTGTCGTAAAGGCTGACAAAGGATGCCCAGGATTGATAAACTCATCAAATTCAGCGACGATATTGCCCTTATACATCTTGGAAGCTGCCACCTGAATCAAATCATTATAGATAGCAGATAGACCAGTCGTTTCCACGTCAAAGACTACATAGGTCGCTTCAGAAAGGTCCATCTCCACTTCGTTATAGACGATAGGAACACGGTCTTCAACGATATTGGCTTCCATCCCATAGATTAGCTGGATGCCAGCTTTCTTAGCTGCCTTATAGCCATGAGGGAAGGATTGAACATTCCCGTGATCCGTGATTGCTACTGCCTTGTGTCCCCATTTGGCTGCTTTCGCAACGAGTTCTTCAACTTCAGGTAGAGCATCCATAGTCGACATATTGGTATGTGCATGGAACTCAACCCGACGTTCTCCCTCTGGCATCAGATCCTTACGCTCATAGTGGACAACTTCCTGCACATCTTGCACATTCATGGTCAAGTCTCGCGTGAAATTATTCATTTCAACATTCCCACGAACACGAAGCCAAGAGTTTTTCTTGATCATGTCAAACTTCTGAGCTTCTTCTTCATTTTTGACCCATTTTTGCATAGAGAAACTAGAAGTATAGTCGGTCATCTTGAAGTTAATCAAAACACGACCTGTTCTAGTCACCTTCTGCTCAACATCAAAGACAACTCCTTCAAATACCAAACGGTTCTCTTCAGTATTGACCTCAATCATAGGAGTAATCTCTGCCTTGTCTAGTTTTGGCTTGGCAGCTGCCTTCTTAGCTTGAAATCAAAGACAGGCTTATCCTCTACTGGAGGTGGTGGCGCCATCTGTTCCAACTGTTCCATGGCTCGAAGTGTTTCTTCATTAGCAGCCTGAACAATCATTCGATTTTCCGAATGGAAAGCTTCTTGCTCTTCCTTGGTCAAATCTTCATTTTTCTCTAAAACACAAGTGAATTTAGGAAAGCCAAAAAGTTCCAGCTGTTTACTGAGATTTGGTAGATGGTTTTTTCTAAAATGTTCTGTATCTGCTGCTTCAGAAGCCTCAATAATCAATTGATCATTTTCAAATCGAACCTGAAAATTCTGATACATTGTCCGAAATCCTTGACTAGAACAAGGCCCATCTGAAAAAGCCTCCCTATAGTAGGCCTGTAAAAGCTCTCTTGAAAAAGCTTGGCTTCGAGTTTTAATCTCAAAACTAGCCTGATTTCCAGTCTTTGAAAATTCTTCTTTCAGACCCTTTTTCAATTCCAGAAAAACCTCAAATGGTAGAATATTCTCAAATACAAAATGAAACTCCCAGATTTTACTGCGCTTATGCACAAGAACTTGTTCAATTTCAGCCTGGGAGAAGGCTTCATGATTTCTTATCTCAGCGGGGATTCCCAACTGATTCATTAAAAATTTCAAAAAGTGGTTGACATCCATTTTCCTCACAATATACTCCTTCTATTTTACCATATTTGAGGCCATTTTAGCTATTTCTACCAAACAGAAAAAGAAGCCACAAAGTGACTTCTTTTAAAGTGACGGTGAATTATTCTTCACCTTTGTTTTTCTTAATGATTTCTTCTTGTACTGACTTAGGTACATCTTCGTAGTGGTCGAATACCATCATGAATGTACCACGTCCTTGTGATGCAGAACGAAGAACTGTTGCGTAACCGAACATTTCAGCAAGTGGAACGTAAGCACGAACGATTTGGCTGTTACCGTGTGCTTCCATACCATCTACACGTCCACGACGAGCAGTTACGTGACCCATAACATCACCAAGGTTTTCTTCTGGAACAGTGATTGTTACAAGCATCATTGGCTCAAGGATAGCTGGTTGTGCAGTCTTAGCAGCTTCTTTAAGTGCAAGAGATGCAGCAATCTTGAAGGCAGTTTCAGATGAGTCGACATCGTGGTATGAACCATCGTAAAGCTTAGCTTTAACGTCAACCATTGGGTAACCAGCAAGAACACCGTTTGCCATAGATTCTACCAAACCTTTTTCAACCGCTGGGATAAATTCACGAGGAACCACACCACCGACAATTGCGTTTTCGAATTCAAATCCTTTACCTTCTTCGTTTGGAGTAAATTCAATCCATACATCACCGAATTGACCTTTACCACCAGACTGACGTTTGAAGAATCCACGTGCTTGAGTAGAAGCGCGGAATGTTTCACGGTAAGATACTTGAGGAGCACCTACATTCGCTTCAACTTTGAATTCACGACGCATACGGTCAACAAGGACGTCAAGGTGAAGCTCACCCATACCAGAGATAACTGTTTCACCAGTTTCAACGTTTGTTTCAACGCGGAATGTTGGATCTTCTTCAGCCAATTTTTGAAGGGCGATACCCATCTTGTCTTGGTCTGCTTTAGATTTTGGCTCAACCATCAATTGGATAACTGGTTCTGGAACGTTGATTGACTCAAGGATAATTTTCGCTTTCATCTGTCAATGAGTCACCAGTTGTAGTATCTTTCAAACCAACGGCAGCAGCGATATCACCTGAGTAAACAGTGTCGATTTCTTGACGGCTGTTAGCGTGCATTTGAAGGATACGTCCGATACGTTCACGTTTACCTTTAGATGTGTTCAATACGTATGAACCTGATTGAAGAACACCTGAGTAAACACGGAAGAATGTCAAACGACCTACGAATGGGTCAGTCATGATCTTGAAGGCAAGAGCTGAAAATGGCTCTTCATCAGATGCTGGACGAGTTTCTTCTTCATCTGTATCTGGGTTGATACCTTTGATCGCTGGGATATCAAGTGGGCTTGGAAGGTAGTCGATAACCGCATCAAGCATCAATTGAACACCTTTGTTCTTGAAGGCAGAACCACACAATACTGGGAAGAATTCAACGTTGATAGTTGCTTTACGGATCGCAGCTTTCAATTCTTCGTTAGTGATTTCTTCACCTTCGAGGTATTTCATCATCAAGTCTTCATCAGTTTCAGCAACTGCTTCAACCAATTTTTCACGGTATTCTTGAGCTTGGTCAAGGTATTCAGCTGGAATGTCTTCTTCAAGGATATCTGTACCAAGGTCGTTAGTATAGATTTCAGCCTTCATCTTGATCAAGTCGATGATTCCACGGAAGTCATCTTCAGAACCGATTGGCAATTGAATTGGGTGTGCATTAGCTTGAAGACGATCGTGAAGTGTACTTACTGAGTAAAGGAAGTCAGCACCGATTTTGTCCATTTTGTTGGCAAATACGATACGTGGAACTCCGTACTCAGTTGCTTGACGCCAAACTGTTTCAGTTTGAGGCTCAACACCTGATTGTGAGTCAAGAACTGTAACCGCACCGTCCAATACACGAAGAGAACGTTGTACTTCGATTGTGAAGTCCACGTGTCCTGGTGTGTCGATAATGTTTACGCGGTGGTTGTTCCATTGAGCTGTTGTCGCAGCAGATGTGATAGTGATACCACGTTCTTGCTCTTGCTCCATCCAGTCCATTTGTGACGCACCTTCGTGAGTTTCACCGATTTTGTGGATTTTACCAGTGTAGTAAAGGATACGCTCAGTTGTAGTTGTTTTACCGGCGTCAACGTGAGCCATGATACCGATATTACGAGTTTTTTCAAGTGAAAATTCGCGTGCCATGAGGTTTTTTCTCCTATTTTTTAATTTCTATTCTATTGATAACACTTTTTCAATAAAAACGGATAGGCAGGACCCACCCGTTCTCAATGTCTCATGTTATTGTTGGTTTCAACTTACGAGATGTTAAGTTGAATTGAACTCGGGCAAAAGCTCAAGTTAACTTATTTGAACCCTAGCGAGACCCGGTGCAAAAAAGATAAACTGCTTTGTGTTCACGGAACACTGCATCAGTTTCCTATTTTTGCCTTGGGCCTTTGCCGCTCTTGGTATCATTTTATTACCAACGGAAGTGTGCGAAGGCACGGTTAGCTTCAGCCATACGGTGAGTGTCTTCACGTTTCTTAACTGCTGCACCAGTGTTGTTAGCAGCATCCATGATTTCTTTAGCAAGGCGGTCAACCATTGTGTGCTCACCACGAAGACGAGCAATAGTTACCAACCAACGAAGTCCAAGAGTTGTACGACGTTCTGGACGAACTTCAACTGGGACTTGGTAGTTTGATCCACCAACACGACGTGCACGTACTTCAAGTACAGGCATGATGTTTTCCATAGCTGTTTCAAATACTTCAAGTGCATCGTTACCAGTAGCTTCTTTGATTTGTTCAAAAGCACCGTAAACGATTGAAGCAGCTGTACCACGTTTACCGTCAAGCATAACGCGGTTGATAAGACGAGTAACTAATTGTGAATTGTAAAGCGGATCTGGCAATACTTCACGTTTTGGAGCTCTATTTTTACGACTCATTTCTCTTTATCCCCTTTCCTTATGCTTTTTTCGGACGTTTAGTACCGTATTTAGAACGGCCTTGTTTACGATCGTTAACACCTGCAGTATCAAGTGCACCACGGACGATATGGTAACGTACCCCTGGAAGGTCTTTTACACGTCCACCGCGAAGAAGCACCACGCTGTGCTCTTGCAAGTTATGTCCGATACCTGGGATGTAAGCAGTAACTTCGATAAGGTTGCTCAAACGTACACGAGCAAATTTACGAAGAGCTGAGTTAGGTTTTTTAGGTGTCATAGTTCCAACACGAGTTGCAACACCACGTTTTTGTGGTGAAGAAACGTTTGTTTGAACTTTTTTATGACTGTTGTAACCAACGTTCAAAGCTGGTGATTTAGATTTTTCTACTTTTGATTTACGCGGTTTGCGAACCAATTGGTTAATTGTAGGCATCTACATTCTCCTGTGTTTTTTTATTTTTGGTGATGATACACTTGGTGACAGCTATCATCTGTGTGTACTTTTGCAACATTTGTCAGCACGTCCCTGTACACTCTTGAGAGACCAAAAGTAAAAAGTACCGTCTAACATTGTACCACTTTTTTTTCTATTTTTTTGTCAATATATTTCTTCTTATTTTTTGACTTCTTGGATCATAAATCTATCTGAAAACGCTCACCTACCAGATAGGTTCTCCAATCGACCACATAGACAAAGCTTATTGTAATTGTCGACAAAATGGTGTTTAATAGATTTGTAAGCAAGAGATCTCTATTACAACTTTATAAAAGGAGAAATTATGAAAGTCAGACTTGACATTGATGCACAATATACTGAAGAACAAATCATAATCGAAGCGCCAACCTTGTCCACTCGAGTTCAAAAAGTTCAGGACTTTGTCCAATCTCTGGATCAAAAGGAGACCATCAAAGGAAAATTTCAAGACCAGGTCTACTTGATTCAGATTAGCAAAATCCAGCGAATTTACATTGAAAATCGTAAAGTTTTGGCTGAAACGGATAGTCGAACCTACGCTCTCGACATCCGTCTTTACCAAGCAAGTGAAATTCTACCTGCTTCCTTTATCCAAATTTCCCAATCGGAAATTGTCAACATTGATGCAATTAGTCATCTAAAACTAACCTCTAACGGCTTGATTGAAATCTATTTAAAAAACGAAAGTTTCACATACTCATCTCGCCGTTACCTCAAAACTATTAAGGAGAAATTAGAACTATGAAAAAACAAATTTTCCACGATGCCTCAACTGGTATCCTCATCGGCCTCATCCTATCTATTATCTTTTCACTCATTTATTCCCCAAATAACTACGCGCCACTTAGTCCAGAGTCAGCTATTGGTCAATTCATGAGCAGTCATCAGGTTCACGGTGCTCTAGTTTTACTCTACTGTACACTTATCTGGTCAGCTATTGGAGTCCTCTTTAGTTTTGGTAGTCGTCTATTCGCTCAAGATTGGAGCCTTCTTCGTGCGACTGTCACTCACTTCTTCCTCATGCTACTAGGTTTTGTCCCTTTAGCAATCCTAGCAGGCTGGTTCCCGCTTCACTGGACTTTCATCCTTCAACTCATCCCAGAGTTTGCCATCGTCTACCTCATCATCTGGATCGTTCTCTATAAAAGAGAATCAAAGAAGGTTGCTCACATCAACCAACTATTGACTAATAAAAAATAATACAACAGAAACCCACTCAAAAGACTGAGTGGGTTTTGACTCATAATTTTTGTTTCCATTCTAACAAGAGATTCATGGCTTGCATAGGCGTCATATTGTACACATCTACTTCAGCCAATTCTGCTAGGATAGGATTTTCTTTTTTTTCATCAAAGAGAGACATTTGCTCATTGACAGTGTTTCTTTGATTGGAAGGATTCTTCTGACCTTGGCTCTCTAGCCGAGCTAAAATGGTATCAGCTCTTTTTAGCAAGTCTGCCGGTAGTCCAGCAATCTTGGCTACATGGATACCGTATGATTTGTCAGCTGGTCCTGGTTCTATCTTGTGAAGGAAGGTAACCTGACCATTTTGCTCTAGCGTAGCCACGTGAACATTAACTAGATGTTCAAGACTAGTCTCCAGACTAGTTAATTCATGGTAGTGGGTCGCAAAGAGAGTCTTGGCTCCAATATGCTCATGAATGTACTCGATAATAGACTGGGACAAAGCCATACCATCATAGGTTGCGGTTCCACGGCCAAGCTCATCAAAGAGAATCAATGAATCCTTTGTCGCATGACTAATGGCATTATTAGCTTCCATCATCTCTACCATAAAAGTAGATTGACCTGAAACCAAGTCATCAGCCGCCCCGATACGGGTAAAAAAATTGCATCAAAAAAATTGGCAAAAGAGCACTTTCTGCTGGAACATAAGAACCCATCTGAGCCATAACCGCTGTAATGGCTAGTTGACGCATATAGGTTGACTTCCCGCTCATGTTCGGACCTGTAATTAGTTGAATGCTAGTGTCTTCATCCATCTGGATACTATTGGGAATATAGGTCTGCGCTCCCATAACCTTTTCAACAACTGCGTGACGACCATTTTGGATATCAATTCTAGAATCTTGCTCAAACTCTGGTCGAATCAGGTGTTGTTTTTCTGCAACTACTGCCAAGCCTTGCAAGACATCGACAGTAGCGATTCCTTGAGCCAAAGCCTGTAGACGTTGGATATATTTGCCAACTTCCTCACGAATACGCATAAAGATTTCGTACTCTAGGTTTGCTGATTTCTCACGCGCCTCTAGCATTTCTCCCTCGATACGCGCCAACTCCTCTGTCCCAAAACGCTCAGAGTTTTTCAGCGTAGCTTTGCGGAAAAAGTGGGCTGGTACATTACCTAGCTGCGAGTTGGTCACATGGAAATAGTAGCCGTCTTTTTTATTGTAATCAATCTTGAGAGTATTGATGCCAGAGTTTTCTCTTTCCTTGGCTTCAATCTCAGCAATCCAGCTGGTCCCCTCTCTCAGCACGCGACGGTATTTATCCAAGGTCTCATCAAAGCCCGTTCGAATAATGCCACCCTCGGTAATCACGTGAGGAGCCTCAGGAGCAATGGCAGCACTAATGAGATTTTCCAACTCAGGAATAGCATCTAGTTGTTCAATTAGATAAGCTAGAGCTGGTTGCTCCATTCCCTCTAAAATGGCGCGAATTCGTGGAACACTTCCCAAGGTAGTCGCTAATTGCAAGAGGTCTTTAGGATTACTTTTCCCAAAAGACACTCGACTGGCCAGACGCTCGATATCGTAGACTCCCTTGAGACTTTCTGTCAAATCACTGCGCTCAAAGAAATAGTCTAGGAAAATCTGAACAACCTCCTGACGTTCTAAAATACGGTCCTTATCAATCAAGGGGCGTTGAATCCAGGAACGTAGAAGACGCATCCCCATGGCGGTCTTGGTCTCATCTAGCAACCAGAAAAGACTGCCTTGTTTCTTGCCTGAGCGAGCATTTTCAACCAAATCAAGACTAGCCTTGGTCGCAAAATCCATCAGCAAGAAATCTTTGATTTCATAACGAATAACAGGTTTTAAGTGATTCAACTCTCTCATCTGCGTCCGATGAACATACTGAAGAAGTTTCCCACTAGCTGCTCCTTCAACAGTTGCCAATCTTGAATCCAACAGATGAACGTCTTCATATGTTTCTTGTTCATAGGAAAGCACTAGATTCATTTGACGATTGAGAATCTGCTCTTCCGCTTCAGACAATTCGTAGCCAATCACCACTTCTCTGGCCTTTAGATTTCGAATTTCACCACAGACTAGCGTAAAATCAGATAAACCTGTCACATAAAAATCACCTGTCACCAAATCCATGTAGGCTAGACCATATCGAGACTCATCACGGTCAATAGCTACCAAAAAGTTATTTTGGCTATCTGGCTTACTACTATCAACCACTGTACCTGGTGTAATGACCTGAACAACCTCGCGCTTAACAACACCAACAGCTTGCTTAGGGTCTTCCATCTGTTCAGCAATGGCAACCTTGTAGCCACTCTCAACTAGGACATCTATGTACTGTTGGGCAGAATGATAGGGTACACCTGCCATAGGAATTGGATTTTCAGCATTTTTTTATTGCGACTGGTCAACGAGATCTCTAGAATCTGAGCGGCATTGACGGCATCTTCATAAAACAACTCATAAAAATCACCCATTCGAAAGAGCAAAAAGGCATCTGGATATTGTTTTTTGATGTCCACATACTGTTGCATCCCAGGTGATAATTTTTCAGTAGTCATTTACTCTCTCCTTGTAAAAACAGTCCTGAGAGAAGCTCTCAAGACCTTATCTATCTTCCATTAACTCTAGCAAGCGTTCTTCCATGACTTTAGCTGCATGTTGATCTTTACAGATAACCAACAAGGTATTCGCTCCAGCAACTGTACCTAAGATCCTACCATCTTTATTTGAATCTACTACATTTGCTAATACCGCAGCTTCTCCAAGCTTTGTATGGAAAAACTAAAGTAAAATTCAGCTCTCTTTCACCTTTAAGATGGTATAGAGAATTCAACCAAGTCAATTTGCTCTGTATCTCATTAGGTAGAGACACTTAGTAGACCATATCATTTTCTAACTTTAGTCAGCCGATTTCTCCAATAAAATCTCATGATAAGGTTGTTTGGAGTTACAAGACATTTCAAAACCTCTAAACAGTCACCAATTTCCTTTTGCAATCCTAATTTTCTTATAATCATCTGCTTAATCAGCGAATGACGATCTTTTTCTCACCATCTCTCAAATGAATATTTATTTACATTTTACATTTATTAGCAGAACATTATACAAAAAACTGCATATTTCAAAAAAGGTTTTCGTCTTTTAGCGATTTGTGATGAGATAGCGGTAGAAAGAAACAAAGGCCTAAAATGAATACAAAAATTGGTGCTAGTAGGTTATCATGACTGATGATAGCCTGGACCAGAGGCTATTTTAGGTTACTACGACACCAAAACTCAAAGATATAGGAAGTATCGCCTTCCCTGCCTTCTCATTGTGAGTTTAGACAATAGCTCCTCAAATGATTGCTGCTGACATCGCTCTGAAAGGTCAATAGCCAAGCTTTTTGAAAGGTTATCCTACAACAGGTCTTCGCTTCTTCACAGCAATGCAAGGCTACCATTTCTAGTGGGTCTACAAACATTATCACTGAAAAGAGCACCGCTGACCAAAGTTGGTAATCAAGAAAATATTGTCATTGACATGTCCCAAGCCCCTAATATCGCTAAATATACATTTCAATTAAGTCACCTTTATTTCAACAGTTATCAGAGATAGCTTGCTCACATATCTTCAAAATAGGCTCACAAAACTGTCAAAGATCAGCCATTTGGGGGCTGGGGTAAACAGTTTGGGATGCTGATTGTTGCCTACAAGAGTAGGGGTAACGAGGAAGTATCAAAGCCCATCAATCGATAGACTCCTCCGGCTCTATGTCACGTAATTTTCAAATGAGAACGACCCAAGCTTGGATGAAGAAGCGCGCGAATGGTTCCTCAAGCTTGAAAATGGAGATGAGGAAGCTCTTGCTCTTTGTCAATGGTTCCGCGATGAAAGCTTGGTAGAATTTAACCGCCTTTACGATGAATTACAAGTTAGATTCGACAGCTATAGCAGAGCCTTCTGACGACAAGATGGATGCAGTTATAGATATCCTCGCTGAAGAAAAGGACTTTTGGTAGATCAGAGGTGCCCAAGTTGTGAATCTTGACGGCGCGACTCTCTACATCACACGTGACCTAGCTGCAGCTCTCTACCGTAAAAACGAATATCAATTTGCCAAATCAATCTATGTTGTTGGTCAAGAGCAATCTGCTCACTTCAAACAACTCAAGGCTGTCTTGCAAGAGATGGGGTATGATTGGAGCCAAGACATTGTCCATGTTCCGTTTGGATTAGTAACAAAGGAAGGGAAAAAACTTTCTACTCGTAAAGGAAATGTTATCTTGCTAGAGCCAACTGTCGCAGAAGCCATCAGCCGTGCTAAAGCGCAAATTGAAGCCAAAAATCCTGAACTTGAAAACAAAGACCAAGTTGCTCATGCTGTTGGAGTTGGGGCCATTAAATTCTATGACCTTAAAACTGACCGTACAAATGGCTATGACTTTGACCTTGAAGCCATGGTATCCTTTGAAGGGGAAACTGGTCCTTATGTTCAATACGCTTATGCTCGTATCCAATCAATCTTGCGTAAAGCTGATTTCAAACCTCAAGCAGGTGCCAACTATAGTTTGAACGATGCTGAAAGTTGGGAAATCATCAAGCTAATCCAAGACTTCCCTCGTATCATTAAACGTGCAGCTGATAACTATGAGCCGTCTATCATCGCTAAATTTGCAATCAGCTTAGCCCAAGCCTTTAACAAATACTATGCCCACACTCGTATCTTGGATGAAAGTCCAGAACGTGACAGTCGCTTAGCCCTTAGCTATGCAACTGCAGTCGTCCTCAAAGAAGCCCTTCGTTTGCTGGGTGTAGAGGCACCAGAGAAGATGTGATTCAGTACCAACAATTGGTACTAAAGTTCCTAATTGTTGGACGCTAGCCGCTTTTATGCAGACTAGCTAACTGCTTCACTAGTCGTGGTTCCTAAATATAATCGATTTAGGGACCACGACGTCGTAAATGAAGCGACTTGCCTAAACGCTTTACTAATTCATCTAAACAAATAACAAATAGCTAGCACTTACAGTATTATCACTCGAAAGGCAAAGATACTTCGCTTTTCTCTTACCACCTACTTCTTTATCACTTAGGGAGAATTTTTATGAGCCAATATGCTTATATCTTAGTTGTTATCAGTCTTGTTTTTCTATTTCTTATCAATAAATATGAAAAAGAGAAACTTCAAAGACTACTTCAGGACCAGCTATTGAAAGACCAAGCTTTTCGTGCAACTATCGAAGAGAAACTCCAAACGATAGAAAACATTAATGATGTCATTGCCTACATCAACAAAGGTTACCGTTTAGGAATTCCCATTTCAAAAGAAATTGTTGACGAAATTCGCAAATAACAAAAAGACTCGAGATACTATTTCTCGAGTCTTTTTTATTTATTTCTGACAGCTAAGATTCCCACCAAGATAACAATCCCTAGTGATACCATAGTTCCAACTGGTGCTATATTTTCATCAAAAATTTTATCAGAGAACATCATCAGACTAATTGCCAAGAGCAACAAAGCACTACATAGCATAATATTTTTAAAACTTGGTTTACTTTTCTTATGGTAGAAAAATCTAAGGAATTTACTCATTTGAACTGTTCTCTTTTGAAATAATTCTATAATCCATGGGACAAAAATCTAGCCCAGCAACTCTATCCTCTTACAAGGATTCTAGTTCATAAAGCTCAGCAATAATACCTGCAATCTTTTTAATATCTCCCAGCATACCACGCATTTCAAAATCGGCTAGGACTGGAAAACCAAAGCGTTGACTGTATTGTTTTGCAGTCAGACAGTATTGGTTATTGAAATTACGATTACCAGACCCTACGACTCCAAAACATTTACTGGCATTATCACCATAAGCGATAAAGTCACCTACAGGTGTCGTTAAGATTTCCACATCTCCATTGTCAACACCATTCCCACCTTCTAAATAAGTTGGTAAAAAAGTGACAAAAGGATTTGACATTTCATAGAATCCTCGTTCTTCCTTGACCAACTCTTTGATGTCAATCTTCTCAACATCAATATTCTTATACTGCTCCATCAAATAAGTTTTTAAACGTGTTACGAAACTTTCAGTATTCCCACTCAAACTGATATAAACTAAGGAAATTTTTTTCATCTTTCCCTCCCTCTTTCTTGAATCATAAAAATAACTACCAAGATTGTATCTTGATAGTCATCCTTTGTCAACTCTTAGACGAGTTCTTCTTCTTGAGATTCTGTTAATTCTTTTTGTTGCTGCCATATCTTATAAAATACAAGGCCTAGAAAAATAACATTAATCACAATTCCTAAAATTGTAGCCCCTTTGGCACCAAGTTCTGCGCCGAAGCGGACGTTTGGTTCAGTAAACAGTAAAAGCGCATCCTGTACTCCCATAAAATTATAAATAGAACCAACAATAGCAACCAAAACATAAGCTACATAAGTATAATTTGCTAATTGGATATTTTGACGAACTAAGAAAACCAAGGCTACAGTAACCAAGATAGCTGACAAAATAACCAAGATAATATTGAAAACAGAGTGAGAATGTTCCGTTACTTTAATGGTATATGCAACTAATTCCTGAGCATAAGTTGTATCTACTCCTGATGTTTCAAGTCCAGCCATACTATCTGCAGTAGGAACTGGTGACAAAACTCCAAATAGTGATAAAGCCGAAAGTACGGCTGATAAAATCAGTAAAACCCAGAGATAAATTGGTTTCTTTTGCATAAGAATAACCTCCTGAAATAATTATTAGTATTATAGCATTTTTACAGATGCAAAACAATTATTATACGGTTATCTCAATCTGCTTTCGATAGGCCTTCGGAGACTTGCCGCAAAGTTTTCGAAACACTTTATAAAAATAACCTACGTTACTATAACCAACTGTATAGCAAATGTCCTCGATACTATCATTGGTTGACAGCAAGAGTTGCTGAGCTGCTTTTATCCGTTGCTTATTTAGGAGCTCTGCAAATGTGGAATTGGTTTCCTTTTTAATCAACTGTCCCAGATAAACTGGATTGATGAAAAGATCCTTACTAATATCCTTAAGAGAGAGCTCTTTTTGGTAGTCTCTACCAATGACCTCTAAGACACTAACGACATTTTCATTCATTCGATATTGTCCAAAGAAGGAAGTCAAGGTTTCCTTGGTAAATGCAACTAGTTCCTCAAAATGTGCAATAGCATGTATTCTCTTGACAATATCTGTCATATCATCTGCTTTCAGATGTTCAAAAAGATGGAAAACATCCATAATAAATTGAGTAAATAGCTGTTTAGTGATCGAAACTCTTGGCGTATTCTCTAACACAATTCGTTCAAGCAAGGTCAATTCATCAATAATCTGTTGGAGATTGCCCTGGATGATAACTCGATAGATTGGTTCATAATAAGAAAATAGACTTTCAGATTGATCCAGATTAACTGAACCATAGAAGAGAGTCTTCTCTACATCCAACTTCCATTTTTCAAAATTCTCTTGATATGGTTTTTCAAAAGGTATAACAAGCAAGCCCTCAAACTCTCTATCAGCAAATACAATTTGCCAATCCTGTCCGAGCACATAATATGGAATAAGGAAATCACCCTGCTTGTCTTTCGACAGTCCAATCCACCAGTTTTCTTTATGAGATAGGTGAGCAAGAAGAGCTTCTTCATCTAGTTTCTGACTTAAGATCACGGGTTCTTCAACTTTTTCACCTAGTTGAGTGGCAATTTTTTCAAGTAGATTGCCTAATTCGACTTTATCCACTGGTTTAACCAGATAATCGACAACGCTGAGGTTCATCGCTTTTTTACATAGTCAAATTCCTGATACCCAGATAGAAGGATATAATAGCTATCTGGTAGAATGTTCTTCATCTCCTGTATCATTTCGAGGCCCGTTTTGTCAGGCATATTGACGTCAGAAATAACAATATCCACAGGATGTTCTCTAACGTAGTCTAAAGCTTCGTCAGCATGATTGGCAGTCGCGACGACTTCCATATCCCATTTTTCAAAAGGAATCAAACGCTTGAGTCCTTCCGTAATCATGTACTCATCGTCTACTAATAGTACTTTATACATGTTTAATCTTTAACCTTTCTCCTCATCTTGAATGGTGATTCGATATTGTACGCCTTCTTGTTCACCAGATTCTACACTAATCTGGTAACGTTCCCCAAAGTAAAGTACAAATCGCTCATGTACATTGACAATACCGATAGACTTCCGTCCGCTACTATAATCCTCATTAGGTTCGAAAGTTCGTTTGGCTAGTTTAACTTTAATTTCAGCTAATTTTTCAGCAGACATCCCACGTCCATTATCCACCACTAGAATTTCAACATATCCATCCTTTTTCAATGCTTTAATACTAATGACATTGTCGGATCTTCGATGGTCCACTCCATGAGCGAAATAATTTTCCACCAATGGTTGTAGGGTAAATTTTGGAATCCGCATCTCCTCTATACTCGGATCAATTTTAAATCCATAGGCAATTGATTTTGGATAGCGAACCATACAGAGATAACTGTATTTTCGACAAAACTCTACTTCTTTTTCAAGTGTAGTCTCACGCTCATCAGAAATATTATTACGAAGTAAGCTGCTAAATTCGTAAATAATATCTGCCAGTTCATTTTGACTCTCCATAACCGCGTACATCCTTAAATTCAAGAGTGTTATACATAAAGTGCGGATTTATCTGAGCTTGGAGAGCTCGCATGTTTGCATCCTTCTGACTAAGTTCTAATTGATAAATATCGTGGATATTTTTTTCCAGACGATTCAACATATCATTTGTTGTATCAGCAATTAAAAGCAATTCTTGGTCCTTTTTAGACGTATCAATTCTCTTGGTCTGCTCACCTTTTGCAATAGCCTGAATCGAATCCACTAAATCAACTACCTGATCTTGATAATCTGAAAAAGTTTTTTTCAAAGTTATATGTAATATAACGATAAAAAGCGCGCTTAAGCCTAGTATTAGAGCTGAACTTGCTAAACTCCCCTTCAAGACATAACTTTGAGGCACTGCAACTTGGACTTGATAGCCATGAGAGGTAATTCCTACTAGCCAATCTTCATTAGGGCCTTTTTCACCCAGATGAAACATATCTGTTTCAAAAGGTGAGGTGATTGTTACAGCTATGGGAACTGTACCTCTTGTATTGTCAACAGCTTTGTATAGCACTTCTGACTGAATAGAAATATAAATAACACCTAAGGCTTGGTCAGATACAGGATCAGATACAGGGATAGCAAAGCTATCAGCATCCGGCTTAAAATCTTCTGCTAAAACTTTGTATCCACCTCTGTTGTCCCTTTGGATACAAAGACCTCCGTTGAATCTTGCAAAACAATCGAAACCCCCGTCACAAAGTCATTACGAACATAGAGGTCATCGATGTTTTCATAAATTGACACTGAAATATAGGGCGATGCTTTGCGCTCCAACTGCCAGTAGAAATAATCAGGTGTACTGAGGCTAAAGTATTTATAAATGCCCTCAATTCTAGCTTGATTCTCTACCAAAGCCTGAGCAAGACGAGATGACTCTCGATAATAGTACTCAACCTCGCTAATGGTCCTTGCTAGAACCCGCTGACCTACTCGATCAGCTTCCTTCTCACGAGCATCCCAGTCTGCATAGGCTAGTAATAGAGCAAAACCGGAAATGATGGCAATCATGACCAAGCTATAGATTCTAAGAAGTGAGTGGAGACGAAACTGTTTTGTCTTATTTACTTGCCATTTTTTCATGAATGCTTTCATAAACAGGCTCCAATACATCACTAATAAAGAAATGCCACATTCCAATCCCTACAAAGAAGAAAAGGGCTGGCATGTAATAGGTAATAACTCCGAGTAAAACACTGCCCAATAGCACTTTAACCACGGCAGATAAACTCATAAAAATTCCAATAAAAGCTAACTTTAGAGTATTTTGGTAAGATAACTCAAAATAAACCTGTAATTTCAAGGAAACTGTATAAGCCAAGAACACCATTGTTAAGATAAATAAATTTAGAAAAGTTGCTGCTAAGTGTAGAATGGTTTGATTTGGCAATTGAATCATAAGATAGAGGCCATAGATAATCACAAAACCAAAAATTAAAAATGTATAGAAAGTCAGGTTGCTTTTTATGAAGTTGCTCTTATAGAGAGACCAGGTTTCTCTAAAACGATAAGAACGATAAGAGTAGCCATGTTCTGCGTATAAACTCATAATAGTTGCGCTAGCTGGTGCCACACCAAAGAACACACCTCCTGCCAGGGTCAATAGCCAGAAATAAGCAGCTACAATCATTCCTAAAAAGAAACGATGAAAGACTAGCTCAAGAAAATTTCCCACGGTTTGCCTCCTAAAAATAATCTAGTCCTATTATAACATATTTCAAGCGCTCTCAAAAATAAGAACAAGATTCCAAGATTGGAAAATAACAGTATGGAAATTACAATTTAGAACATTGAGAAATTTGATAATATTATCATATGTGTTATACTGGAATCAAGTGAAATATATACTTAAAACAAGCATAGTCGAGGAGAAAAAATGGCTTTTTTAGATCAGTTGAAAGAGGGAGCTAGACTTGTCAAAGAGACAACTAGTACTGTCATTTCAGAAGGAAAACAAAATGCAGAAAACCTTCGCAAAAAAAAGGAAATTCAAGGACTACAGAATCAAATAAATGACTTGTACAGATTGATAGGTATCAAATTTTTTGAAGAACATTTAGAAGAAATAAAGGAGAATCCTCTCTATTCAACTGAAATTGCTGAAATCACTAAGCTCTTTCAAGAACAGATTTCTCTTCAAAAATCTATTGATTCATCTGGCCAGGATTTAGTTTCTTGTCCCTATTGCGGAACAAGTCTATCAAAAAGCTTCGAATTTTGCATCAATTGTGGAAAAGTAGTAAAGTAGAGTCGAAATGAAGGATTATATTGTAAAACCAAAATGTTCGAACTGTTTCAAAAATATTGGAATCGGTTGGAAATTCTGTCCTTTTTGTGGAGAGTATGTAGATAATACAAAACCCAAAGTGGACTTAAAGTATGTCGATAAAATTTATAGAGACAACGGTCAAGAAAATAAAAATATTCCTTTCAAAATGCCATCAACCCTCAAAAATGTAGGCGATAGGATAAAAGAAACTATCTCTGAAAAATTAGACAAAGGAGAGGAAGTTCAAGATCATACAATTTCCTTATTTACCTTTGTTCTCAAAGAAGCTAGCGTTGTTACCAAAGAAATCACTGAAATTTTGAATGATGATGAGAATTTTCCATTAGAAAAAGATCATACTGGTTACTATTTACAGAGTAATATGGATGTCATCTATATAAACAATAGAAAAATTGATATTGGTAAAAAACACTACCTAAATAATCGAGATAACCTCCGTGTTGATGATACTATTTATATTTTTAGTCTCATGAACCAGAAGGATATTGAATGGAAGCAAGAGGAAATCAACACAAGTCTAGAGGAGAAAGTGGACAAGCATTTTGAAGTCCTAGATAATGGGAATATATATGTCCACCCCCTAGGGGATATGGTTTATTTGAATAATCATCTAATTAAGGATAAAACATACCTAAATAACTATGATTTAGTATCCATAAATCATCGACTTTTCGTTGTTTATAATAATTGTTTAGTTTTTCAACATGAATTAACTGAAAGTCAAGGAAAGAGTCTCGCAGATAATATCAATAGAATTGAACAAGATACACAGTTATCTGTTCGAATTCGAAAACGTCTCGCAGGAGAGAAGCTTTTATTATCAGAGATTGACTTTCAAGTATCCTCTGGGCAAATCGTGCTCATTTTAGGTGGTTCAGGAGCAGGAAAAACCACACTGATTAACGCAATCATGGGCATAGAAAAAGCGGATGCTGATATCTTATTAGGAAATATAAACATCTATAATCAATTCGACAAAGTTCGAAGAATGATTGCTAATGTACCCCAATTCAGTCTTCATCGTGAAAAAGATAGTGTTTATATGACTCTAAAAAATGCCGCAGAGATGAAACTCGTACGAGACTTTACCAAGGATTCTGCTTTATTAGAAGAAAAAATTTCAAAAGTATTAGAAACAGTCAAACTAACAAAGAAAAAAGAGGCCTTGGTATCTGAATTAAGCGGCGGAGAGAAAAAAAGATTGAGTATTGCTACTGAGTATATCGCAGATCCGGTTGTATTCGTTCTAGATGAACCAGATTCTGGAGTAGATGGCAGTAACGCTCGTTCAATTATGGCTAGCTTAAGAAGTATCGCAGATGACAATAAGATTGTTTGTTATCTCACATAGTCCAGATCGAACACCAGAATTATTTGATAAAGTATTAGTTCTCGCTAAAAGTGAGGAAGAATCGTGCGGTAAACTGGCCTTTTATGGCTCTGTAGAAGATACCCTAAAATTCTTTAATGTCAACCAACTTGAACTTGTTGTATCGGAAGTAGAGCAAACTCCAGATTACTACATCGAAAAATATAGAGAATATAGAGGTGATTAAGATGAATTACGCATCGAATAAAGAACAAATTTTGATCTATTTGGGTAAATTTAAACGAAATTTTTTAAATTCTAACGGGTGGTATTCTTTTATAAGTACTGCTATTATTGCCCTTGTTACTTGTATTGTAGCAGGAAAAGACGGATTTTCGACCGGCTTAGGTGCAGAAGTGAAATCCACTTCGTTCATTATTGTTTGTGCTTGTATTTGGATAGGGGTTTTTAACTCTATTACATTGATTTGTAAAGAAAGAGATATTATTAAGCACGAATACCGAGGGGGTATGAATCTGTCATCGTATATGTTCGCTCACATGTTATTCCAAGCCCTTGTTTCTCTAATTCAAGCTATTATTTTCTCCAGTATTTTATTCTTATTCTATCACCACTCGATTTCAGAATTTAAGACTATCTTGGATAATGATAGTTTACGATTCATCTCCTATTTCCTAACTATATTTTTAACCATTTATTCGGCAGATGCTTTAGGTCTATTTGTCTCTTCAATCGTTAAAAATGTCGAAAAGGCAATGACTGTAATGCCCTTTGTCATTCTCCTTCAATTTCTCTTTGCCGGAAATATCCCCTTAAATGGCTTTTTACAGTTCTTATCTTATTTTACACTTAGTCGTTATAGTTTCGATGGGCTTTTAGACTTAGCTGGCTTTAAAGAGGGAGGATCATTTTTCAGCACCTCAACAAAAGTACAAGTAAATTTATTAGTTGCTTGGATTCTATTAGTTGCTTTCTCTATTCTTTTAGCCTATCTTGCAAGTAAACTATTAAAATCAGTTGAAAAAGATACCAGAGGTTAATATTGATTGAATTAATTTAGTAAACTAGGTTTATAGTTCAAAAAATGTAGTAAGATTTTCTCTTACTACATTTTATATTATAAGATGTTTAAATTAGAAAATTGCAATCCATGTTAGCTGCGATATTGTCTCTGATAAATGTACATTGACAAAAACACCCCCTAGCTGGGAGTGTTTTCAAGAAAAATAGCAAGATTAGCTAAATTTTATTATTTAGCATCGTCTTTATGAAGCATGTTTTTAACACCTTCAACGACACCTTCTACAGCATCTTTTACATCTTCAACGACACCTTCTACAGCATCTTTTGCATCTTCAGCAACTTCTTTAACTTTAGAAATAACTTTTTCTGTTGCCCCTTCGCTTTCAAGTTCTTTATCGCCTACCAATTTTCCAACACCTTCTTTGATAGATCCTGCTGCTTGGTTTAATTTTTCTTCTGTAGACATAAGTATGTTCTCCTTTTATTTTTTTCTAAATTAGTAATTAGTGTACACGTGGTTCTGCTTTGGCTGCAGCGTCTTTAACAGTTTCAACACCTTGGCCAACTTTTTCTTGAACGAATTCAGCACCTTCGCCAAGTTTTTCAACACCTGAACCGATTCCAGCTTTAACTCTAGAAAATTGTTCTGACGCAAACTCGCCTGTTGATTCTGCCACGTCAGTTACACGATCCTGAAGGCTAACTGAGTCTGCTTCATATTGCTCTTTAGTTTTGATATCAACAACATTAACGTTCACTTCAACTACTTCTAGATCAGTCATTTTCGCAACTTCTGATACGATAACTTCTTTAATTTGATTGTATAGAGTTGGAACGTTTTTTCTGTACTCTACGATAACGTTCAAGTCAACTGCTACTTGTTCTTTACCAACTTCAACTTTAACACCGTGTGTTACATCGTTAGTATTAACAAGTTTTTCTGTAAGATTTGAGAAGAATCCACCGTCAACATGTAATAGTCCTGGGACTTTTTCTAGTGAAAGACCGATAATTTTTTGAATAACTTTATCTTCGTAAGTTAATTCTCCTCGAACATTTTTAGAAACGACTACATCTTTCTTTTCAGTATCTACATTTACATTTTTTTCTACGTTTGACATATAAAACTCCTTTATTTATTTAAATAATTTTTCTGAACATAGTATCCGAATCCAATCCCTAATGTCCCACAAATTAAAACAAATAGTGTTTTAAAAAATCCAAAGGACAGGATGAAGCAAGCTAGAAGAATACCTGCTATACCACATAGAATTGGATATTGGTATTTTTTAAACAATTCCATTTTTTACTTCCTTACTTTACACGACTAACAATCTTCTTGGTTGCTTTTTGAGGGTCATATTCTTTTACTGAAACTTCCAGTTTAACCTCTCGATCCATACCAAAGAACTCTTTTAAGCCTCGAGTTATTTCATTTTGGACTACTTCAAATTTGTTAGCAATGTTATCTGAAAGAACAGCTGTACCTTCTACATAAACGAAACATTTCTTTTTTCGAGTATGTACTTTGATTTTTGGTTCTTTAATTATTCGATGTTCATTCAGTAAGCATCGAACAAACCCTTCGATAGCTGAATTTTTTAATTTCAATTTATCGTCTTTAGTTCCAAGTTTTATTTCTAGATATTGTCTAGGATAAAACAGGATTACTAACATCCATAATAAAACGAAGATAGATAGGACTAGAAGTCCCCAAAAGATATATCTAGCAAGATAATATTCAATAGCAGTCTGTCTCCAGCTAGCTAATTGAATTCCTAAATCACTAACTTGTTGGTAATCTATCAAAATAGGAAGGAAAATTGTCAAGACTAGAATACAGAAAATAAGTAATACTATTTTCTTTGATTTTGACATATAAAATCCTTTCAATTAAAGCACTAAACTATAGGTTTACCCGTCAATACTAAATTTAAATCTATAGTTTATGATTGAGTAAAAAGTTAACCTTTTTTACCCAAAAAGAATGATACTACAGCGACAACAATCACCGCACCAGCAATCGATGGAATAAGTGACATTCCCGCTAGAGAAGGTCCCCATGTCCCAAAAAGCGATTGACCGACGGATGACCCAATTAAACCAGCAAAAATATTTGCGATAATTCCCATTGAACCACCTTTTTTAGTAATTGCTCCTGCAGCGAGACCGATAAAGCCTCCGACAATAATGGACCACAACATAACGAGCCTCCTTTCTTCTTTTAACCAAAAAACTGTCTTTTGTATTCATAAAATATCTTTTGATTACATTCAGTATATCATAATATGAGAGCGTACACAAATTGTATGCTCACGAATATATGCTTTAATTATTGGTACATCAATGTTTTTAGAATGCTACATAATAAAAGGTAGAGTGACTGGTAGAGTAGTAAAAATAGTTGTTATCCTAGTTGATTAAAAAAATCTCTGATTTCCTCATCTTTTATAAAATAATATATAATTTTCCCCTCTCTTCTAGTGTCCAAGATGTTTTGATTGGCTAGTTTACGAAGATGGTGGGAGGCAGATGCCATACTGAGATTTAGTAAACAGGCTATATCACAGACACAGAGTTCTTCAACAGCAAGGAGATAAAAGATGATATTTATCTGTTTATTATCGGTAAACTTTGATAAAATACGAAGTGATTTTTGGACTTTTTCCTTTTCAAGGTAGTTCGTTGCGGTTGTAACATTTTGTTGATTTATAATATTCACTTGGCATATACTATCTTTTTTCATAATTTTTTCTCCTAGCCGAACACAGTCCTTAGTATGTTAAAGCTGTTGTTTTCAATCAGGATATACATCCCCAATCCTAAATAAACAACGGCAATAAACCATCTGCTATATTTTTCCAAAGTTTCTCCAACAGAAGGGACTTGTGCCAATTTTTGGGCAGAAAAAACCAAGAGATAAATCATGACTAGAAAAGTAAGTAAAGCCACTATCAAATTCGCTAAATTTAAGGTAATAAAATATGGGACAAAAACACCAATATTGTCAGCACCACAACTTGCAAAAGTAATCATAGCGACTAGAAAAACCAGGTTTTTATCATCTTTGCGCAAACCATCTTTTGCAATAGCTTCTCCATCAGAATCTCCTAAAAGCAAAACTTTGAGTCCTAGGAAAATTGGAATCAAACCGAGCAAACCTAAAATCTCTTTACTAGGAATATAATTTAAGACAAATGCAAAAAGTAAACTTAGCAATATTAGACTAACAGAGCCTAGAAATTGTCCTAAATAGATGTTAATAATGTCTTTTCTGCTTTTTCTTTTGGCAAAAAATAACATTAGGATAATAAGTAAGTCTACGGCTGTCCCAGAATACAGGATTATTGAAGTAACAATATTTTGAATCATAAAACACCTCATTCAAATATATTTTTGAATGTATTCTAACATTAAACTTTGTAGATGTCAACTTCAGCTCCATCAAAATATAGATAAGAAGGTAGTGTACCAAACATTAAAAAGCCCTGCCATCGAAATGATAGCAGGGCTCAACTTCAATATCCAGATGATATATTTATCTAAAAAGGTAGAGAAAAAGGTAGAGTTTGGACTGAAATATAGTGAAATGTATTGAAATTGAAAAAAGAAAAAACGCTTGAAATCAGCGTTTTTCTTATGTATTGATTTGTATGGAATGCTTACTTCACTTCTGTAAACACAACGTGCTTGCGAAGTTTTGGTGAGTATTTCTTCAATTGAAGACGGTCTGGAGTGTTACGTTTGTTTTTAGAAGTAAGGTACAAGCGTTCACCAGATTCTTTGTGTTCAAGTGTAATATTTACGCGCATGGTATCTCCCTTCTATTATTCAGCTGATGCAGCTTTAGCGATCTTACGTCCTTTGTAGTATCCTTTAAGTGATACACGGTGAGAACGTGAGTAATCTCCAGTAGTTTCGTCAAAGTTTACAGATGGAGCTGTTACTTTGTAGTGTGTACGACGTTTGTTTTTCTTCGCTTTTGAAGTGCGACGTGCAGGTACTGCCATTTTGTTTTCTCCTTTTAAGATATAATTCAGTTAGGTTTGATTTTCATCAACCATATTAGAATAACACATTTTTTTTGTAAAGTAAAGTTACTTGACAAAAAAAGATGTATTTTTTTTCGTACACTGCTGAATTGTCTGAAAATTTAAAAATTTTGCTCTGTAAATCTTGTGAAATATATGCTATAATGGTAAAAACTGATATGAGAGGGACTTAAATGACAGAATTAGATAAACGCCACCGCAGCAGTGTCTATGACAGTATGGTAAAATCACCAAACCGTGCTATGCTTCGCGCGACTGGAATGACAGATAAGGACTTTGAAACACCGATTGTGGGAGTGATTTCGACTTGGGCGGAAAACACACCATGTAATATCCACTTGCATGACTTTGGTAAACTTGCGAAAGAAGGTGTCAAATCTGCTGGCGCTTGGCCTGTGCAGTTTGGAACCATTACCGTAGCCGACGGTATTGCCATGGGAACGCCGGGTATGCGCTTCTCCCTAACGTCACGTGATATCATCGCAGACTCAATCGAAGCTGCTATGGGTGGTCATAACGTAGATGCCTTTGTAGCTATCGGGGGTTGTGATAAGAACATGCCTGGTTCTATGATTGCCATTGCCAATATGGATATCCCAGCTATTTTCGCCTATGGGGGAACCATTGCACCCGGAAATCTTGATGGTAAAGACATCGACTTAGTTTCTGTATTTGAAGGAATCGGTAAATGGAACCACGGTGATATGACGGCTGAAGACGTCAAACGTCTGGAATGTAACGCCTGCCCTGGACCTGGGGGTTGTGGTGGTATGTATACTGCCAACACCATGGCTACTGCTATCGAAGTTTTGGGGATGAGTTTGCCTGGTTCTTCTTCTCACCCTGCAGAATCTGCCGATAAGAAGGAGGACATTGAAGCAGCTGGACGTGCTGTCGTCAAAATGCTTGAACTCGGGATCAGACCTTCAGATATCTTGACTCGCGAAGCCTTTGAAGACGCCATTACTGTTACTATGGCTCTAGGGGGGTCTACTAACGCCACTCTTCACTTGCTCGCCATTGCCCACGCAGCTAATGTTGACTTGTCACTTGAGGACTTTAATACCATCCAAGAGCGTGTGCCTCACTTGGCAGACTTAAAACCTTCAGGTCAGTATGTCTTCCAAGACCTCTACGAAGTTGGTGGTGTGCCTGCGGTTATGAAGTACTTGTTGGCAAATGGATTCCTTCACGGAGACCGTATCACATGTACTGGTAAGACAGTTGCTGAAAACTTGGCTGATTTTGCAGACCTTACACCAGGTCAAAAAGTCATTATGCCACTTGAAAATCCGAAACGTGCGGATGGCCCGCTTATCATCTTGAATGGTAATCTTGCTCCTGACGGTGCAGTTGCCAAGGTGTCAGGTGTTAAGGTTCGTCGTCACGTTGGTCCAGCTAAGGTCTTCGACTCTGAAGAAGATGCTATCCAAGCAGTCTTGACAGATGAAATCGTTGATGGCGATGTAGTCGTGGTTCGGTTCGTTGGACCTAAGGGTGGTCCTGGTATGCCTGAAATGCTATCACTTTCATCAATGATCGTTGGTAAAGGCCAAGGAGACAAGGTTGCCCTCTTGACAGATGGACGTTTCTCTGGTGGTACTTATGGTCTCGTTGTTGGACATATTGCTCCTGAAGCTCAGGATGGCGGACCAATTGCTTACCTTCGTACAGGAGATATCGTTACGGTTGACCAAGATACTAAAGAAATTTCGATGGACGTTTCTGATGAAGAACTTGAAAAACGCAAGGCAGAAACAACCTTGCCACCACTTTATAGCCGTGGTGTCCTCGGTAAATATGCCCATACCGTATCTTCTGCATCACGTGGTGCCGTTACAGATTTCTGGAATATGGAACAATCTGGTAAAAAATAAGCTCTCATATTATCCTATAAAGAATTACCTTATTACAGTCTGGTATAATAGGCACACAAAAAGGATGAAGTTCATAAGAACTTCATCCTTTTTCATTGGAATAAGCAACAAAGTATGTTATCTACTCCACTTTTCTCTTTTTCCACAAGTAAATGAGTACGATGAGAGAAGTCATTGAAAGTACTATTCCAGTGTTTAACCCTGGTGGGCTATAACTCCATACAATCTCGTGTTCTCCTTCCGTTAGTGAAACACCCATAAAGAAACCAAGCGATTTTTGAACTTCTTTAGCTTGACCATCTACTGTTACACTCCAACCTGAATGGTATGGAATAGTAAAGGTTGCAAAGGATTGTTCACTATTTGTAACATTGACGTGCGCTTTCACTGTCGAATTTGAATAAGAATCAATGGTGATATCATTTGCTTTTTTAAACCGTTCCAAAGCATTAGTTAGAGTTGGTATATCTATTGAATAGAATTTAAAACCACGAAGATCCCATTCTTTGGCTTTTCCTTCTTCAAAAGTGAGAGTAATCGTTGATCTAAGTTTCCATTGCCAAGCATCCAAAATTGATTATCTCGGAATCGATTTTCATAGGGATAACTTAATCCGTTGAGCTTCACCTTTGACTTATTTACCGAACCCGCTTGTCTTTCTGGAATTTCAACAAAGTACAACTTATTTGGTTCAAGAGTCAACTTCCACTCAATGTTAGAAGATTCTCCTTCATTTGATAGAGTGTATTTGTCTTCCGATTTTGTTAAATTCGAGGTAACTGGTTCCCCAACACTCACTTCGCTTAGTGCATTTGCTCCAGATAATCCAATCACTTGTAATAGCTGATTCAAATTGGCAGCGGGTTGATGTGCTTCAAATGAGATATTCGTCGCTGAACTTTCATTAGTTAAATATCCAAGAGAAAAGGCATATGGATTACGATAAACAGCAAAGTTCTTTAACGTACCTACTTTCTCATACAATCCACGAACGTCTGAAAAAATACGTTTTTCATCTCCATCCATCATAAAGTTTGAGATTCCAAAGAATGAATCTAGAATGACATTACGACTTGTATAGTTAACAACTGATTGCGATGACGGCAAGCCTAGATGGCTCAATTCCTCAATCAATGAATACTCGAGACTCGAAGTGAAATGTGATACCCCATTATAATTATAAGCAATAGGGAAGTTGGCATGAGACAAGCCCTTATGCATTTCCATCCGTGTAAATGCCTTTGAACCACCGTAACCTTCTTGGTCAAAAGCAGTGGCGTATTCCATTTGACTCTTTAATCCTTCATTACCAATGAAAAAAGGTACCCTTTTAAAACCAACAAAAGAACTGATCATTAATTCGATAATCACCACTCCGGCTACTAATTGTAACCTACGAACTTTATCTACTTTTCTAAAGAAAAACGCTAATAAGATGGTTGCCCAAAAGCAAAATGCGAGTATTTTCTGTGGTGTTTCAACAAATTGAAGACTTCTTTGAGTCGATAATACAAGTATTGAACCAAACCCAAAAATAGCCACTAGAAACTCGCTTAATCGAGGCTTATCTTTCCATTGTAGTAAGCTTTCTGACGCCAATATCAGCATAAAGGTGTTGGCTACCCATGAATTTCTAAAGAAGAAACCAACGGGACGTTGCCCCATATGCCAAATTTGATCGAAGCCTTGAATAGAGAATGAGAGAAACAAAACAAGAAGGACGACTATCGCTGACAACTTCTTAAGGAGAGTAATCTCTTTCTTAGCAAAGAATGTAAACAACCCGAAGAGAGCCAAGCCACCAATATATAGCTGTGGTAGAGCCTTTGGATCACCCCATTCTTTTTCTCCGAAGGATCCTAAAATAAATTTGAGGCATTGCTACTACATCATTGACGAAGTCCCATGACCACGCGAAGGTACTCCCAGCGCTCGCTTTACTCTCTAACAAGGCACTAAAGACCGGCAATAACCAAAACGCTGCAATTCCTACACCAATTAGTGCAAATAAAGCAACTTTCCCCATTTTTAGTAGCGCTTCAATCAGAGGGTCATCCGTTGAGAAGATAATATAAAACGTATACAGTGCTACAAAAAGGCACATCATATAGCCTGTATAGAAATTCGTAATCAAACTAATGGAAAGAAAAATCGGTAATTTAAACGATCGCTTTCCACCCGCAATTTCTTCAATTCCTAAAAGAATCAACGGTACATAAATTAGATTATCTAAGAAATTAGGATTGTACTGTTGCGATACGATAAAGCCACTAAGAGCATACGACGAAGACAATCCTAACGATAACCAGTAATGTTTAGACACTCCTTGAAATTTCTTTTCCAAGAAATACCCAAAGACGACTCCCATTATCCCAGAACGAATTAGTGGGATTACATAACTCAAAATTTGAAATGTTGAAACCGGGAAGATTACATATAAAAACGTGAATGGACTTAAACTATTAAAACCCCAAACACTTGGCATTGCTCCTCCAAGTGATTTCTCGAAGGACCAAAACAGACCGCCAAAATCTCCACTCCAGAACAGTTTATGTAATCCGATATATAGCGGAAAATATTGTGCAAGAAAGTCTCCACTATGTATCGAATTTTGTGAAAAGGGAGTCAACCCTAAACAAAGGAAGACCCCTAACATAACCATAAATGGAACAAAGAACAGCGAACTATATTTTAATTTCATTTTTGAAATTTTCATTATAGTCTACTCCTACTATATTAAATCCATTTTTGTAAATTGCAAATCCATAAAGAGCGATAGATGCGGTTGAGATTATAAAACCTAAAACAAATCCATCTGGCAAGTAACTCATTTCAACTGTATGCTCACCTGGCGTAATTTTATATGCCAACAGGCTATCCCAAACTTTTGCAGTTTCAACTACTTTACCATCTACTTTAACAGTCCAGCCTTTTTCAAATGGAATACTTGTCATCATCCAGCTACTGTCATCAGTAATATTCACTGTTCCTTTAATACTGCGGTTATCCCAATGAGACAATTTTATCCCTTGAAGCTGACGCTCTTGAATGATTCGATTTACTAATACACCATTTGAACGAGCTAAGCGTAATCCAGATAAGTCATATTCATTATCCGAATCAATTTCAATCGTTAAATCTACAGGTTGCCCAGCAGAATTATGCGCAATTTGGATGAACTGTGTTTGTTGGAATTTATCTTGGAATTCGTAATTTTTACCATTCAACAAGATACGAACCTTGTTTTTATCTGTATGAGATAATTTTTGCGGAATTGCTACCCAATAATCTTCAGCAGATTGAGGTATTAAATGATAAGTAATTGTTCCTGGTTTAGATGAATCAATTCGCTTATAAGTTTCTGGTTTAGATGAATCAACAACCTCCATATTATCTAGCTTCAATTCATTTGCACCTAATATAGCTAAATAATAATCACTCGTTGCTCCCATTGCTTGTACTATCTTATTTGATTTTGAATCGGTTGATGGTTCTCTAATTTTACATTCACCGTTGCGTCATTAACACCATAAGCAATTGGCAAAATCAAATCTGTCTCAAATGTCTTTGTTCTAGTTGCTTCATAAACAGGCTCTTTTGTTGTAATATCTTTCCGCGTCACCATATTTCCGAATACATACAACTTGGATGTATCAGGATAATCCTCTTTAAGCACTGGTTTTGGAGTCACTAAGTATTTTACCGAGAAGAGTGCATCTTGTAGTGGAGTTCCTTGATAGTAGGTCGTTGCATTAATTCCATTATTTCCTAGACGGTCAAATAAATCTCGCGTACTATTTTCTAAATTAGAACTAAAAATTGATAAACCGGGATAATCCACCATGAATGGATCATTCTTACTTAGATTAAATGATTTATTAATTCTGTAAAAATCACTGTGGTCAGGTCGGATAGGGTTAATAGCATCCTTTAATTGTAAAACAGCATCGTGATACTTATAGGCATCTGTATAGCCAACGCGTGATTGAACAAGTGCTGCATTAGCTGTCAACTCAACCACAGTCAGAGCAGCTATAATCATCCAAGAGTGTTTCACTTTAGGATAGAATAAGACCACAAGCAAAACCACAAAAATCAAAATCGTAGCAAGACGTTGCCATACTGTTAAGAAAGAATGTTGTTGTAACTGCACAATAGAAAAGATAACTGCTCCGCTAATCAGTAGGAAGCTAGCTTCTCTCTTAGTAAATTTTTCTACTTCTCGTAGACTTAGATAAGCCAAATAAACTAAAAAGAAAGCAATAATCCATGAGAAGCGATAGAAAAATCCAGCAGGATTTTGTCCCATATGCCACAACTTACTTGTGAATTCATGGGCACAAGAAATCAAAAACACTACGAGAACAAAGCTCGCTGCAATTTTACTCCATTTTGAAATCTTACTTGAAATAAAGTAATAAAGTGTTCCTAGTAAACCAAAGCTAGCCACATATATATTCGGCAAGTTAGGACCAGCTGGCCAAGAAGTATTATCAAAAGCTCCTAAGAATAGTTTTGCTAAAATTTCAAACGGGTTAATCTGTAACTTCCATTCAAATTTAAGCGAGCTCTGTAAACCACCCTTTGTTGACACTAAACTAATAAGAATTGGGAGCAAAACAGCTGATACTATACCAACAGCTAGTATAGATGCGGCAGCTAATTTACCCAGTCTTGTTAGAATAACTTTTTTATTTCGTAAGTTCTCTGAACGAATAATGTAGAACAAAGCATAAATGACCACAAAAATGCAGGTCATATAACCCATGTAAAATTGTACAAAGAGAGATAAGGCAAGCATGCCAATGTAGCCTTTTGGAGACTTGTTATCCAATACTTGTTCAACCCCAATTAAAACCAACGGAAGCATCACCATTCCATCATAGAAAATTGGGTTCATTTGATAGCTAACATTAAATCCATTTAACGCATAAATGGTAGCGACGATTGGAACCAAGTAGGCTTTGTTCTTTAATCCATCATAACGTTTTACCAAGAAATGTGCCATGGTTAATCCCATCGCTCCATAACGTAAGGCAATAACGATAGGCACCACCCATTGGAAATTTTCCTCAGAAAATAGTAGAAACAGGAAGTTAAACGGACTCAACAAGTTGAAGCCCCAAATCCCTAACATCCCACCTCCAATGGATTTAGAGAAAGAGTAGAAAAAACTACTCCAATCGCCATTTAAAAATAAATGTTTGAAATAAGCATATAAGCCAATATACTGAGCATTAAAGTCAACTGCCATGAGTGACTTTGTCCCGAAAGGAAAGAAGCCATCAATAGCCCAAACCACAAACATGATGGCCATAGGCGCAATAAAACTTGCTAGATAGACTTTTTTCTTAGTTGTCATTTTGCTCTCCTTTCACGGTAATGTTCGTTTGGTCGACAAGATAATGTGGACGTTTCTTCACTTCATAATAAATCTTACCGATGTATTCTCCGAGTACCCCAATAGAAATCAATTGAATTCCACCGAAGAGAACTACTGAGAAGATTGTAGTAAAGTATCCACTCACGAGTGAATCTGGTACTACGAGGTATTGGATAAAGGTCCAAAGAACATAAACCAATGAAATTACTAGGCAGAATAAACCAAAATTAATACACATACGAAGAGGTTTATCGTTGAATGATAAAATCCCTTGAATCGCATAGTTCAACGAGAACTTCAATGAGTATTTTGTTTCACCGACTGTACGTACTTGGTTTTCATATTCGATAACTTTTTCGTTAAAACCAATCCAAGCAAAAATCCCTTTAGAAAAACGATTGTATTCTTGCATAGAAATAATGGCGTTTACAACTTTACGGCTAAACAATCGGAATTCAGAGACTCCGTCCATTAGCTCGATATCCATCATTTTATTAGCAAGTTTATAAAAATGTTTGGCTAAAAAAGTACGGTGAGGTTTTTCGCCTGTACGTGTACGACGAGCACTTACGACATCGTATCCTTGCTCATAAGCTTCAATCATTTGTGGAAGCATTGCTGGTGGATGTTGCAAATCTCCATCCATTAGAATCACTGCTTCTCCTGTTGCGTATTCTAGTCCTGCAATAGTTCCAGCTTCTTTCCCAAAATTTCGACTGAAGCTGATATATTTAACACGTGAATCGCCAGCTGCGATGGCTAACATACGTTCAAAAGTGCGATCCTTACTACCGTCATTAATAAAAATAATTTCAAATTCCGCCTTTGTGATTTGATTGATTTCTTTAACCAATTCATCATACATTTTCTGAATCATATTTTCTTCGTTATAAAACGGAATTACCACAGATAATTTCATATCTATTCTACCTTATCCTTTTTATTATATTCACTCCTACTATAATAACATTTTTTTGAAGGAAGTGGCTAGTCTTAACAAAAATTTTTGTTTATTGTATAAAATTAAATAAACAAAAAAAGGAAAATACAAATCGGGTCTTTAATCCCGATTCATAATTCATCCCATATCTCTCTATTATTTAACGCGGGGGTAGCCCTAAGGCAATACGTCCATAGCGGCTAATACGTGTGATTTTCCATGCAGGAGACCAGGTTACCTCAACCTTGACATCATTAATTCCATCAACCTCCTTTAAGCCTGCAACAATCTCGATTGGTAAACTTTCTGCACAGTCACAGGCAGTATCTGTAAAAGTCATGACTATTGTACAAAGTCCGTTTTCGTCCAAGTCAATCTCGTAAATCAATCCAAGATTATATACATCTAGCTCCACATCAGTATCATATACTTTTTCTAGTTTTTCAATAATCTGATTTTCCAAGGCTAGAGCACGGTCATTGATCTTGATATCGTCTCTCATAGCAGTTCCTCCACCTGATAAATATCCTCTATTTTCTCATAATTCCAAAAAGTTGGCAAGTTTTTTCACAAATGCTATATTAGTTTATTGTCTCCTTCATTAACACTAAAAAAGCAGAGATGATTATCTCTGCTTACAAGTAATTATTTTGATTTGACCGGCTTATCTTCCAGAGCTTTGATAGCAGAAGCAATTGTTTCTGCATATAGCTTGGCACCCTCTTCTAATTTGGTATTGTCTTTACCAAAATGAACCTGGTCAGTCCCTTTCCAAATGTCTGGATTGTCTTTAGACACTTGGTTCCAGTCAGCAATCTCAACATATGGGTATTGTTGAGCTACTTCACGGGCATAGCTTGCATACTTTTCAACATATGGCTGAGTTTCCTGACTTGTATCACCCTCATATGGAGTCACAAGCACAAGTTGATGTCCTTTTGGTAAATTCGAAATCAAGAAATCAAGATCTGCTTTATAATCCTCGGGATTGTTGACTCCCGTAGCAACTACCACAACTTTAGGCAAAGCTTTATTTTGGCTATTATATAGCATGATCGCACTTGCTTGTTTAGTGTTTCGACTAACTTGCGCATCAGTCTGAGCATCAGGCAAAACTTCTTGTAAACCAGGAGTTGCTCTCAAGGTTACAGAGTCCCCAATGATGGATACACCTTCAGCAATATTGTATCGACTTGCTTCTTCTTGGTCTGCCATTGTCTTTGTTCGAACGAGACTTGTTTGAGCTTGTTTAAGCCCATTAACAGTTAAGTCCGTTTCAAAGGCACCAACTTGTGGAGCTAATATCATTATAATCAGCATGACTAGTCCAAGTACTCCAATGCTACCAGCGAAAACAGGTTTAATATGCGGAATTTTTTTTACTTTTTCCAAGAGCCAAGTAGTCTTCCCTGCAATTAAAGACTCGACAACATAAAAAGATAATGTCGCAAAAAGGTAAGAGAAGATCGTTGTTAGGATAACCGCTAGTATATTTCCCATTAATTGAGAGAAAATAATATAGAAGGGCCAATGAAATAGATAGACAGCATAGCTAGTGTCTGCTAAAAAGCTGACGATTTTAGGCTCTTCAATAGACTCTGTTTTCTCATGCAAGAGGCGAGTCGCTACTATCATAACAAGTGTTGCTAGACTTGCTAACAAGAAACCTAGCAAATAAGTAAATAGGGAAGTAAATTTGACAAAGAAAGTTAGTAAGAGCAATACTCCCAGACCTGCCCGCAAAAAAACTAGCAAGGTTTGCTTCAAATCTAGAACCTTATTTAATCGTTTTAAAAATCGGTGTCGTTTGACGAACTCCCTACTATAGTTGCCAACACACTACCTAAAAAAAGAAAGGATAGACATGCGTAAAACTAGAAAAAGTAAACTGTAGAGTAGGAACTTACGATAAAAACTACCAATGAACATTGAAAGAAAACTAATCAGAAAGGCAGCAGATGAGAGGATAAAGACTGTAGCTCGTAACTGGCCGCTGGTCTTATAGCGTTTAGACAGAAACCAAACTGCTAATCCCCACAAAATATAATAGTGAACCTCAACTGCCAAACTCCAGTTGTGAACAAAGAGATGAGGGATAAATTGTGATTCATAGCTTCCACCCGTCAACATTTCATAGAAGTTGGTCATAAAGCCAAGAACTCCTGCAATTTGAGCACCAATTCCAGCTACATAATCTTGTCGAACCATCAAGGTAAAAGGCATGATGACAAGTACCATCATCACAACAGGAGGTAATATTCGATAAAAGCGTCTCCTGAAAAAACCTATGAGATCAATTTCCCCTTTTTGGCTAAACTCCTCTAACAATAGGGAGGTAATAAGGAAACCTGAGAAGGTGAAAAAGACATCCACACCAAAGAAGCCCCCAGGGAAAATCGTCTGAAAGAAATGGTACAAGAGCACCAAGAGCAGACCTGTAATCCTAATCAAGGAAAACCATTTAATACGCATACGAGTTTATTCTCCATTTATTAGAAGCTTAAAAGTCTTCTAATTTTCATTCCATAATACAATTATTTTATCAAAAAAACGAGAAAAATCCTAAGAGAAACCTTAGGATTTCAGCTTTATTATCAATAAATGTTAGAAATTGCGTCCAGATTTATTATAGCCATATTTTTCAACAAAATGTTCACGGAATTCCAAAAGATTATCATCCATAATAGCTTGACGAACCTGTTTCATCAGATTAAGCAAGAAGTATAGATTATGGTAGCTTGTCAAACGGATACCAAAGGTCTCATCTGCCTTAAGCAAGTGGCGAAGATAAGCACGAGTATAGTTCTGACAAGTGTAACAATCACACTCGTGATCAAGTGGTGTGAAATCCTCCGCAAACTGGGCATTTTTGATTACCAAACGACCTTGGCTGGTTATACAAGTACCATTACGTGCAATACGAGTCGGCAAGACACAGTCGAACATATCTACACCACGAATGACCCCATCAATCAAGCTATCCGGCGCTCCCACTCCCATCAAGTAACGAGGCTTATCTTCAGGAAGAAGTTGAGTGGTGAAGTCCAAGACTGCATTCATCTCTTCGTGAGTTTCACCCACTGCTAAGCCACCAATAGAGTAACCAGGAAAATCCATACTTACAAGATCTTGAGCTGATTGACGACGAAGGTCTTCAAAACCTGCTCCCTGTACAATCCCAAATAAACCTTGGTCATGTGGACGACGGTGAGCCTTTAAACCACGCTCTGCCCAACGACTCGTCCGTTCAATGGACTTTTTCACATAGTCATAAGGTTGATAGAACTGCGGACACTCATCGAAAGACATCATAATGTCTGAGCCTAGATTGTTCTGGATAGAAATAGCTTTTTCAGGTGATAGAAACATTTTAGAACCGTTGAGGTGGTTCTTGAAGGTTACCCCTTCTTCTGTAATATTACGGCTGTCTGCTAGGGAATATACTTGGAATCCACCGCTATCCGTTAAAATCGGTTGGTCCCAATTCATGAACTTGTGAAGACCGCCCGCTCTAGCAATCAGTTCATCCCCAGGGCGAAGCCACAAATGATAAGTGTTAGAAAGGATAATTCCTGAACCCATCTCTTTCAACTCTTCTGGAGACTGAGTTTTGACAGTTGCTTGTGTACCAACTGGCATAAACATGGGCGTCGGGAAGGTTCCATGGGGTGTGATAATTTCTCCTAGACGAGCTCCTGTATGTTTTTCTTTCTTAATTAATCGATATTTGATTGGTGATTCTGACATTTTTTACCTCCGAAACCGGGAAAAACAGTCCCAGTTCTTACTCTGCACCCAAGGGCATACTGTATGATTCTATCAAAAAAAACAGGAACTGTCACGAACTATGGTATAATGAAAGCATGAAATACCCAAAGATTGATTTAAAAGAAGTCCGTCAACAAGCACGACAGTTTCCAGCAGAACATCCTAGACTGATGCTCGTCTATTTATTGCCAAGCATCCTTTTGATTATCTCTAGCTTTATAAGCCCTTTATCATTACTTAATGAAGAAATTCTGGAGCAATCCTTTTTCAGTTTTTTGATAACGGTAATTCAATCCTCCCTCTTTCCTCTAGTCTTTGGCTTTGCAAGCTCCATTATCTTAATTGGTGCTCTTTTTACAACTCTCAGTCTATTCAGAGTTCCTGAGACAGAACTTTCTTTCAAGGATAGTTTGGCATTGTTTGATAACCGTTTCTTTACTCAAACTTTCCTGACTCTTCTACTGAAACGTTTCTACCTCTTTTTATGGAGCCTACCCAATCTACTTGGAGTTTACTATCTTTTTTACAGCAATCTAATGGCTCGAAAATTTGTGGAACTTCATCCTGAATTTCCATCTGTCGATCTTACGAATCCAGATATTGAACAGTTCCTACTCACTTTTGCACTTTACTTCTTTGGCAGTGTCTTTCTGATCGTTATAGGAACTGCTATTTATCTTCCCCAATATTATGCATACTCCCAAGTAGAACTACTACTTTGCGACACTCTAGCAATAGGGATTGCAAAACCAAGTCGTACACTTCAAACCAGCCGCTTCCTTATGAAAGGCTACAAGTTCCAACGCTTTGTCCTTGATTTACAGCTCTTACCATGGTATTTCCTCATCTGGATTAGCTTTGGCATTGCAAGTATTTCTATATACCCCTATATTTATAGCAATCAAATTTTCTTCTATCAAAGGTTACTCGAAATCAAGCGAAGAAAAGTTTAACAGCAGTTATTAAAAACCAGCACTTTCTATGAAGGTGCTGGTTGTCTTTATTTTAATAAGAGAATACTCAAAAGTGTTAAGATTGCTGGGCCACCTTGCTTTAGAATGATTTTTTTATCCGCTGTTAAAGCACCATAAGTCGATGCTCCTATGACAAATAAAACAAAGATTGTTACGATTTCTAAGCTATGCGAGAAATAAATCCCATAGATAAGAAACACTCCAATCAAGGCATTATAAATTCCTTGGTTTTTAAACAGTGAGGTGACAGATGTTCGAGTCAACTCTTCCTTATCCATATTAAAGACTCGGCTGGTTGCATCTGATTGGGTTGCGATACTCTCCAAATAAAAAATATAAAAATGTTCCAAGGCAACAATAGTTGCTAGTATAGTAGTAATGAGTGACATTGATTTCTCCTTAAAATTCTATTTTTTCTAGACCTGACACTAGTTTGGTCAGTAGAGTTATCAGCTCTTTCTGCTCACCAGTCGATAAGATGTTTTCCATCTGTTCCTTCACTTTCGAGTGATATTTAGGTGGATTGATCAAGAGTTGATTCTTAGCCTCTTGGGTTAATTCAACTAGGACTTCCCGCTGATTGATTGGATTACGCTTACGACTGACATAACCCTCTGACTCTAAAACCTTAAAATGACGGGTCAAAGCTGCCTGGTCAATCTGTAACTTCTCATGAACGGCAATTTGGTTACACGGTGACTTTTGCAATAAAAACTGCAGAATTTGATAGCGGGTCAAACTAATTCCCAATTGTTTCTCAAAAAGTTGAGTAATCGTCTGATCTACTATATGGAGCTGGTAGAGTAATTCATTTATTTCTAGCATTTCTATTCCTTTGTTAACATTTGATTTGTCAACTATTGACTTATCAAGTATAATGCAAGCTGATTAAAAACGCAACTATTTTGCTTAATCCGTTAAATTTATCTGCTAGCCACAATCCCAGACAACTATATTTACAAATTTTATGTCTGGAGTTTATCTTTGCTACCTAAGAATTTGAAAATAAAAAAAGAAGAGGAAACTGAATTAGTCCCCTACTTCTCTTATCTTATTAGTTCATAGATACGTGAACGTGGTCATAGTGGTTTTCTGTTACGCTACCACGATCTGGCATTGGATTCCAAGTGTAGGCTGGTCCGTATTTGCTTGGGAATGGTGCGTAGAAACGCTGTTTCCAAATAACATAACTGATTCCACGGCTAGCCATATTCTGAATAGCATACTCAGCAACCTGGTCGCCAAGAGCTGAGCTAACTGGGACCATGAAGTCAATCGCTAGACCTTTTCCGTGGTCACCTGGATCTCCTGGACGGTAACCGCTAAATGATGTGATACCGTATAACTTGGCAACTTCCTCTTTGAAGGCAGCTGTTTGTGGTTGTAGACCTGCATTTTCAGATTTTGTAGCTGCAATAGTTGCATAATCAGGCGCCGCCGGTGCTGCATAAGTTGGTGATGAAGCTTGGCTTGGTTCTGCCTGATAAGTTGTTGTTACTGGTTCAGCTTCTGTTGTTGCTGGCTCAGCTACAGTAGTTGTTTTCGCTACTGGTTCTTCCGCAACAGTCGTTGTTTCAGTTACCGGTTGAATTGTTGTTTCTTCCACAACTGGTGCTTCAGTTACTGGAGCAGCTTCTGTCGTTGCTACAGGAACTGTTTCTTCTACTGGAGCTGCAACTTCAGCTGCTACATCAGCTTGTGGTGTTGCTTCAACTACAGTTTCTGTTTCTGCCACTGGTTTAGTCAAATCTTCAACTTGTACAGTTTGGTCATCTACGACTACTTGGTTAGTCTTCAAATCTGCTGTTGCACTTGCTACATCAGAACCTACTTCTTCTGGTGTATATACCTCAACCCCTGTTACTTCTTCTTGTTCATTGACAATTGTAGTCAGTACAGTGTCTGGGAAAATCAAGTCAATATTCGTAATTTTGTTTAAGTTTGCAAGGACATTTAAGTCTACTCCCAAAGCTTCTGCAATCGTGCTTAAGGTGTCTCCATACTTAATTGTATAACTTGTTTTATTTTCGCTTTTAGCAACATCGTTTTGAATTTGCTCAACTGCACGTGGTGACCATACAACTTCTTCTGCTTGAGCTGCCAAGGCAGGGGCAATTGATAATGCTACCGTTGATGCCAAAATAATTCGTTTCTTCATACTATTCAAACTCCTTTTTCAATGTAGTACATGTCTATCATAACATAAAGAAAAGAGAAAAAAAGCCCTTTTGAGGCTATTTAACAAAACTGTTTAGACTCTGTAACAAACCACATTGATTGAAATAGTTTGTTAGATTTTTGTCATAAAGCTGACATATTGCTCCAGACATCATTGATTGCTCAAGAGAGTGATAATATCCTCTAATGCTCTTATTTGTTGGTTTCCTTCTTTATTACAACTAAAAAAATTCAGACTCTTTATTCCACTATTTAGTGCAAATTCTATATCCAAAAGGCGATCTCCTATGTAATAGGTGCGCTCTGGTTTTAAATGGTACTTGCTGATAAGGTAGGTCGCTGCTTCTGGACTTGGTTTACGAGCAAAACCGCTCTGGCTTGTCAAAATTTCTGTGAAACAAACATCCAAGCCCAAATCTCGTAAAATAGTCAAGGCATTATCGCTTTTGTGGGTGTATACAAATTGCTGAATTCCTTGCTGATTTGCCCAAGATAAGACTTCAAGCGCACCTGGCATCAAGATGACCTGGGCATTCTTTTCAGCCAAGCTATGAGCACGGACTTGATTGAGCTTATCAACATCCAAGCCTCTTTCTTCTGCCACTTGCACTAGTAAATCCTGGACAGAGTATTTCAAGATAAAAGCTCGAACTTTTTCCTTGTCAAAAGGAATGGAAAACTGTGCATAGGTCTCCTCAATTCCTGACAAAATAGCTTCATAGGAGTCCAATAAGGTCCCGTCTAAATCCCAAATAAAAGCCGTTTCTTGCATTTCTTATCCTTTCAATGTCATATAAGATTTATAACGAAAGCGTAGGAAAATCCAACGGAAACCATTATCCAAAATCGTTCCTGCCCAGATACCAGGCAATCCCCAACCAAGAACAATTCCCATCAGGTAACCAGTCCCAATACGGATGCACCACATTCCAATACTTGTCGCATAAAAGGGAAGTCGGGCATTTCCCAAACCTTGCCAGACAGCTGTATAAATGACCGTCCCCGTTGTCATAGGAGTCCCTAAAAGTGAAAAAAGAGTCACTAAAACACTGGCTTTGATAGCCACAGGATCGCTGGTGTAGAGATAGCTTAGTGGTGTCCCGAGAGCATAGATACTAAGCGTTAAAGGCAACATGAGAAAGAAAGACAACCAAAAAGTTTGCTTACTTAGTCTGTCCACCCTTGCCCAATCATTCTCTCCAACTGCTCGAGCTACCTGCATAACTGTTGCCGTGGCAACACCAAAGGCAGGCATGTAGTTGAACTGTGTCAAAACCTCACCAATAGCATTCCCCGCGACGGCCTCAGTTCCAAAGGAAACAACCAAGGCAATAATGACGACATCACCAGCCCTCATCATGAGACGTTCTCCAGCAGCAGGTAAAACCAAGGTCAATAAGTCTTTATCCAGTCCCAAACTTGGCCTTGCATATGGAAGTTTTAATTGTGACCACAAAATTACAACCCCTACCAAACGAGACAAAATAGTCCCCCAAGCTACACCAGCTATTCCCATATCAAGGATAAAAATAGCGACACTTGAAAAAAGGATATTTAAAGCATTTGATAAAAAACTAACATAAAGCGGAAGTCGAGGATTGTGGGTGGCGCGAATCAAGGCACCTAGACTAGTCATCAATCCCAGGAGAACGATTGATCCCACCAACTAAAGATAAGTATAAGCCACCACTTTCAGCCACAGCCTGTTCAGTACCCAAAAAGACCAATCATCTCTTGACCTGCAAAGATGGACAAGCCCCCTAAAAACTAAACTCAAAAGCAAGGTTATCTTGATTGCTTCTGTCACATGGTAGGCTAGTCTAGACTGATCTTTCTGTCCCAAACTTTTTGATATAACGCTAGAAATTGCTGCTCCCTAAGGCAATAAAAATAGCCTGATAAATGGTGATTATGTTTCCAGCTACAGACACACCCGAAATGGCGATTAAGCCCAGATGTGCCACCAGATAGCTGTCCACCATTCCCATGAGCATCTGCAAGAAATTTTCACCCATGGCTGGCAGGGCTATGTTGAGAATATCTTTATATTTCTTAAACAATCCTTCCTCCTGATGAAAAGAAACTCAGTTAGTTTCCCAACCGAGTTTACTTCCTCTGTCTTAAAGTCCTAGATACGTTTCAACTGCAGTCTGCATATCTGCTGCTGCAACCGTCGTCTTGTGACGAACTGGAGCTATTTCAAGGCCATCCACTGCTGGTGGCACTGCTACTCCTGAAATTTCATGTAATTGAGCCAATGCTTCAAAATCGCTAAGACCTGATTTCCCAGTTACAGCTTCTACTGCAACAACCGGGAACTTGTATGGACTAGCTGTTGATGCAATCATGGTCTTAGTCGCATCGCCTGTCGCTGCTTGGTATTTTTTATAAACAGCTGAAGCAACTGCTGTATGAGGATCCTCGATGTAAGAATCTGACTCGTAGATACGCTTGATTTCTGCTGCTGTTTCTGCTTCCGTCGCATACTCAGCTGCAAAGAGGTCAAGGATCTCTGCATCAAAGTCTGTCAATTCATACTGACCTTGAGTGTTCAAGGCATTCATGAGTTCAGCTGTCTTAACCGCATCATTTCCCAAAAGATGGAAAATCAAACGCTCCAAGTTTGAAGAAACTAAAATATCCATAGATGGGCTAGTGGTTACCTTGAACTCACGCTTCTTGTCATAGACACGAGTTTTGAAGAAGTCTGTCAAGACATTGTTGTCATTTGAAGCACAGATCAACTTACCAACTGGTAAACCGATTTGCTTAGCGTAAAAGGCAGCCAGGATATTTCCAAAGTTTCCTGTCGGTACGGTGAAGTTAACCTTGTCACCAGCCACAATTTCGCCAGTTTTAACAAGCTGAGCGTAGGCATAAACATAGTAGACAATCTGTGGTACCAAACGGCCAATGTTCATAGAGTTGGCTGATGAAAATTGGAGCTTGTTTGCTGCCAATTTCTCGCGAAGGGCCACATCATTGAACATATGTTTCACGTTGGTTTGAGCATCATCAAAGTTTCCATCAATGGCAATGACATGAGTATTATCACCAGTCTGAGTTGTCATCTGCAATTCTTGCACCTTGCTGACACCGTCTTTTGGATAAAAGACGATAATTTCAGTTCCAGGAACATCTGCAAATCCTGCCATAGCAGCCTTCCCAGTATCTCCAGATGTCGCTGTCAAGATGACAATCTTGTTTTCCAGTCCGTGTTTCTTAGCAGCAGTTGTCATAAAGTATGGCAAGATAGACAAGGCCATATCTTTAAAGGCAATGGTTGAACCGTGGAAAAGTTCCAAGTTGTATTGGCCATCGAGTTTGACAAGAGGGGCAATTGCCGGTGTATCAAACTTGCTGTCATAGGCGTTGGTGATACAGTAGTCCAACTCTTCTGCTGTAAAGTCATCCAAGAAAGCTGACAAGACAAGCTTAGCTACTTCTTGGTAAGAAGCGTCTTTTAATGTGTCAAAATCCAAATCCACCTTTGGATAGCTTACTGGAGTGAACAAGCCTCCATCTGTTGCCAAACCTTGCAAAATCGCCTGACTGGCTGTTACGGTATTTTTCGCATCACGCGTTGATTGATAAACTAATGTCATAAATCTCTATCCTTTATCTATAGTCTTATTCATTATAACATGATTTTTTAGAAAATTCTTCCTTTATCGGAAAATTATAGGCCCAATTCTTCTTTCAAAGGCACTAAATAAGCCATTTCGCTCTGACCTCTCATCTCAAGTCCTTGCTCTGCTATCACTAGCAAGTCTTTGGAGAATTGGACTATCCCAACTGTTTCTTCATCTGTGAGTTGCTTCTTAGAAAACTGTCTTCTCAAAGACTTGTAGTCACGACCAAATCTCTCAAAGAAAGGTGCAGTTTCTAGATAAGTTTCAAGCTTATCTAGATTCACCAACAAACCTAGATGAAAGGCTGCTGAAGCAAAGGTTCGGTCTAGCGGTTGTGTACAAACACTACGAAATTCAACAGTCCCTCTTGTTGTCAAATCTTGAAACTGGTAGCTTCGATGCGTTTGGAAATCCTTTTCTAGAGGAACAAGCAGAGCTTCTTTCCCATTTAGAGTATAAGCATGAATCTCATCAGTAGCTAGGTAATCTCTAGCTTGAATCGGAGAAAAATAATAGGTTTCTCCATCTCGTTCTGCTGTGAAAATCGCAGAATGGTCTAAATAATCAAAGAAATCATCTTCATCTTTAAAGAGTCTGGTATTGACTCCAACATTCTCTGGATAAATCCCATGCATAGATTCTTCCCAAAAAATATCTCGTGAAATCTGGGTGTCCCAGTCTGCTCCAGAAAACTCAGAATTGGCAAACAGGTAAGCTTTGGCTGACTCAATCTGAGTGAAAGCATTGATGACACGTAGGTAGTTAGCGGTCGAAACATCCAACTGGACTTGACTCCCGCAGATGAAAGCTCCGTATTGTGGAAAGTCATGTAAATGCGCACTTTCTTTGTGACTCCCCATACGCAGATAATCCATCAGCATCTGATAGCGTGGATAAGCTACAGGTCGATTGTCATTTTGATTCCAGTTTGGGTGAATCCCCCAACCCTGGATAGCATGATTCTTTTCGCCTAGCTTTTTCTGGATTACCTTCATATAGGCCTGAAAACGTCCTTCAACCTCTTGGATATTCTGAGCCCTACCAAAGGCAAATTCCAAGGTTGTGTAGGAAACCTCAAACAGAATCCGATCTTGACTCAACGGTTCTACAAGTTGAATCGGATTGCCCTCCTGGTCTACCTTTTCAACTTCCAGACTGAGAGTATCAACCAAAAAACGCATCAAGTCCTTGCTGACTTCAATATCTGTAAGCTGACCTTTCGTATGAACAATAGGAAACTCCAATTCAATACCGATGTAGAGTTCTGGATTTTCTTTGATATTTTTTAAATAGCGGTCTTTTAATAACTGGATTGAAGGGGACATAAACACCTCTCACTCTAAATTCTCTAACCAGAAAAATAAATTACTATCTATTATATCAAAAACTGAATCAGAAGCATCTTGAAAAATGTCTTTCCTAATTTTAATAAGACATTTAAAACTTTTATACTAATTTTTATACTATTATTTTCATGTTATATTTAAATACATTGATATATCAATGTTTCAAAAGTAAACATTTTCACAAATTTTTGAAAGTTTAGTATAAGTAGTTGATTTTTTTATGAAAACGATTTATACTTAAATTGTCTTAAAGTTTTCTTAAACTACGAGTCAAACATTTTATAAGGAGGAATGACAATAATGAGTATCGGAATCATTATTGCGAGCCACGGTGAATTTGCCGCTGGTATTCATCAGTCAGGATCTATGATCTTTGGTGAACAAGAAAGGTTCAAGTTGTAACCTTTATGCCAAACGAAGGTCCAGATGATTTATACGCGAAGTTCAATAATGCTGTGGCTGCATTTGACGCAGAAGATGAGGTTCTAGTCTTGGCTGACCTTTGGAGTGGGTCTCCATTTAACCAAGCTAGTCGCGTGATGGGAGAAAACCCTGAACGTAAATTTGCCATCATCACAGGACTTAACTTACCGATGTTAATCCAAGCCTACACAGAGCGCCTAATGGATGCTGCGGCTGGCGTGGATAAAGTCGCTGCGAACATCATTAAAGAAGCCAAAGATGGCATCAAGGCTCTTCCAGAAGAGTTAAATCCAGCTGAGGAAGTTGCAACTGCTGCAGCTGCGCCTGTAGCCCAAGCTGCTATTCCAGAAGGAACTGTCATCGGAGACGGAAAACTTAAGATCAATCTTGCACGTCTTGACACTCGTCTCCTTCACGGACAAGTAGCAACTGCTTGGACACCAGATTCAAAAGCTAACCGTATCATCGTTGCTTCAGATAACGTTGCTAAAGATGACCTTCGTAAAGAATTGATCAAACAAGCAGCTCCAAACGGAGTGAAGGCTAACGTTGTTCCAATCCAAAAATTGATTGAAGTTGCAAAAGATCCTCGTTTTGGTGAAACACACGCCCTTATCTTATTTGAAACACCTCAAGATGCTCTTCGTGCTATCGAAGGCGGTGTGCCTATCAAGACTCTTAACGTTGGATCAATGGCTCACTCAACTGGTAAAACAATGGTCAACAACGTATTGTCAATGGACAAAGACGACGTTGCAACCTTTGAAAAAATGCGTGACCTCGGTGTTGAATTTGACGTACGTAAAGTACCAAATGACACTAAAAAAGATTTGTTTGATTTAATCAAAAAGCTAACGTTCAATAATCAAAATCTACTTCTAAGGAATCATTAGAAGAATGATAATACTCTTCATTATAATTAAATAGAAAAGGAATAAAACCATGTCAGATATTTCAATTATTTCTGCTATCTTGGTCGTATTTGTTGCCTTCCTTGCAGGTCTTGAAGGTATCCTCGACCAATTCCAATTCCACCAACCAATCGTCGCATGTACCCTTATCGGTCTTGTAACTGGTAACCTCGAAGCAGGGGATTATGCTTGGTGGATCACTTCAAATGATTGCTCTAGGTTGGGCAAACATCGGTGCTGCCGTAGCTCCTGACGCTGCCCTTGCCTCTGTTGCCGCTGCAATCATCATGATTAAAGGTGGTAACTTTACTACTGAAGGTATAGCAGTGGCAACTGCAACTGCAATCCCTCTTGCCGTAGCTGGACTTTTCTTGACTATGATTGTTCGTACAATTTCAGTCGCCTTGGTTCACACTGCTGATGCTGCCGCTAAAGAAGGTAACATTGCAGCTGTTGAGCGCGCTCACTACTTTGCCCTTATTCTTCAAGGTCTTCGTATCGCTGTTCCTGCAGCCTTCCTTATCGCTATCCCAGCTTCTGCTGTTCAAGACGCTCTTGGTTTAATGCCAGACTGGTTGAACGGTGGTATGGCTGTCGGTGGTGCCATGGTCGTTGCCGTTGGTTACGCTTTGGTTATCAACATGATGGCAACTCGTGAAGTATGGCCATTCTTTGCTATCGGTTTTGCTCTTGCAGCAATCTCTCAATTAACTCTGATTGCCCTTGGTGTCATCGGTGTTGCCCTTGCCTTCATCTACCTCAACCTTTCTAAACAAGGTGGAAACGGTGGCGGAGGAGCTGCAACTTCTAACGATCCAATCGGTGATATCCTAGAAGACTACTAGAAAGGGGAACAATCATGGCTGAAAAAATTCAATTATCAAAATCAGATCGCCAAAAAGTTTGGTGGCGTTCACAATTCCTTCAAGGTTCATGGAACTACGAACGTATGCAAAACTTGGGTTGGGCTTACTCTTTGATCCCAGCTATCAAGAAACTTTACACTACTAAAGAAGACCAGGCTGCTGCTCTTGAGCGTCACCTTGAGTTCTTCAACACTCACCCATACGTAGCTGCTCCAATCATGGGGGTTACTCTTGCACTTGAAGAAGAACGCGCTAACGGTACTGAAATCGATGACGCTGCTATCCAAGGTGTTAAGATCGGTATGATGGGACCTCTTGCTGGTATCGGTGACCCAGTCTTCTGGTTTACAGTTCGTCCGATCCTTGGTGCCCTTGGTGCATCACTTGCTGCAACTGGTAATATCGTTGGCCCACTTCTCTTCTTCTTTGGATGGAATGCAATCCGTATGTCTTTCCTATGGTACACACAAGAGTTTGGTTACAAGGCTGGATCTGAAATCACTAAAGACATGTCTGGTGGTATCTTGAAAGACATCACTAAGGGAGCATCTATCCTTGGTATGTTCATCCTTGCCGTACTTGTACAACGTTGGGTATCAATCAACTTCACTATCAACCTTCCAGGCAAACAATTGTCAGAAGGTGCCTACATCAACTTCCCAGAAGGTGCTGTTACTGGTGGAGAATTGAAGGGTATTCTTGGTCAAGCGCTTAGTGGTATGAGCCTAGATAGCGTTCAACCACAAACACTTCAAGGTCAGTTGAACTCATTGATTCCAGGATTGATGGGACTTCTCCTTACTTTCCTTTGCATGTGGTTGCTTAAGAAAAAAGTATCTCCAATCACAATCATCCTTGCTCTCTTTGCAGTAGGTATCGCAGCTCGTTTCTTCGGTATCATGTAATCTTGGTGAGAATGTACAAACAAAAAAAGAATCAGGTTTATCACCTGATTCTTTTGGCTCTTTGTCAAATAGTGTTGATGAAGAACCTAATGAAAAAAGAATCCAACAAAAATTGGACTACCTGTCTCCGGTTGAATACCGAAGACGGTAGCCCTAGGGTGTTTTTATTAAATTCTCACTTTTTGGGGTCAGTCCCTAAGCCTGATAGTAATTTTTTGTTCATACTATTCCCCTTTAGTCATTTACTACTTTAAGTTGCATTGCTTTAGCTACTTCTTCTGCCTTTGATCCCTTAGGTGTATGGATTTCTACATCTGGGTTACAGTTATCCACAAAATAGAAGTATTCTGTAATTTCTGTTACACTTGCTGGAATTGTAATAGATTTAATTGATGATGTCCCCCAAAATACTAATGTTCCAATACTCTTTGTTCCTTCTGGGAATACAACTGATTCTAATGAACTATCAGAGTTGAAAACATCATCTTCTACTGTTTCTATTGACTTACCAAAGTGGACATACTTTAACTTATTGTCAATCGTAAACGCACCTTTCCAATATATCGTACTGTATCTGGTAAAACGATTGCCTCACAATGTTTCAAGTTCGCAAGACCACGTTCTCCAATTGCGATAACAGGTTTACCTTTAATTTCCTTTGGTACACGAACAACCTTATCGTCAGAAGTACAACTATAGATGACATAACCTTCTTCCCATAAATATACGCATGTTAATATATTAATATATTTAAGGATTTATAACTATAGTTCCTTAATTTTCCCAGTAAAAAAACGAAAGGCACCACAAGTTATTTATGTGTTTTCTTTAAACGATTCATGTACTTCTGTCGCAACTTCTCACCCGCCTTTAATTGCGGTTGCGATAGATTGAGGACCTAAATATGCATCCCCTGTTATTAGTTCATTTCTATTGTATTCTGATGTTGACCGAAAGTCAAATTTTTACCTTTCATCTAGAACACTAAAGTCTACTTTTGTTCAATTGCTGCAACGACAAGGTCACATGGAATAATATGTTCACTACCTGCCACTTCATGCGTTGATCTTCTTCCACTTTCATCTGATTCACCAAGTTCCATTGTAATAACCTTTACACCAGTTACTTTCCCACTCTCATCACGCAATACTTCTTTAATATTCTCTAAGAAATGGAATGTAACACCTTCATTGTGTGCATCTTTGATTTGTAGTGTAGCTTCTAGTATATTGTTCATATGGTCATCATTCTTTTTGTTTTTAGGTTTCAGCGCTTTTTAATATAATGGATGTTGGACCTTTTTGTATACTACTAAAAATAGGGTTGGTGGAAAAATTTCCATCAACCCTAAAAATTATAGAACCACAAAAACCCTGACCAGAGATGGTCAGGGTTTTTGTATTTCAAAAATTATTCTGTAAATTCTATAGTTACTTTTTACTTCAGAATCCATTGAAGAAAAATATTGTTTTTATAATAATTGATTGCAGATTCTTTAATTTCACTCTTAAATTTATCTAAATACTCTGCTTGTTTATCACTAGAAAGTTGGTTAGCGACCAATTTCCCAGTATCAATATCTTCTGTAGTTCCACTTAATAACTCTCCATGACTATCATATAAATCATAAGGATTATCTTTTAAAAGTTCAACACCAATTACTTCCAATTTTGGAACAATAACCTTATATTCTTTTTTTCGCTTATTTGTTCAACCTTTACACTACTTTTTAATTCCAAATTTAGCTTTATAATTTAAAAATTACTAATGCTGCTTTTTTTTAGAGAACGGCACATCAAACCCAAAAAAACTTGAGTTGTTTTTTTGTTTCAGAAATAATTTCATTAATTCCCGCATTCAAAAATACAACTTCATTCACTTTTTCAATACTTTCGATATTAATTGACGATTTGACTTCTGATTTATGTTCCTTAGGTAAGAAAAATAGCACTCCAATAGCTATAATAGCTATTAATACCACATTCAATAGTACACTAAACATATTAACTTTCTTCTTTAATATAGACAAGATAAAAAAACCTCACTTTAAATAATCTATCTAAATTTTACACATTCTAAAGAAAATAGTCAATATTTTTTCGTACTATCTTCTAAAATTAATTGTGCCTATTAAAAATGAAATTAGTTTGTTGCATTTGATTATATTTTTTGAACACCAAATCCATTTAAAATTGAGTGCTATTTTGAGCACTAAAAAAGGGCTCTTTGTCAAATAGTGTTGATGAAGAAATTTAGGAAGGGATTAAGCAACTAATTGTTGCTTAATTCCTTTTTGTTTTGGACCAAACATTTTTGTTATTAAAATAATCCTATTTCTAAAATGGTAATAGTTTCTAAAGCCGTAGGCATTTCTTTTAAGCACTTTTATTTTATTGTTTATTCCTTCAATAGGGCCATTTGTTCTAGTTGGATACTCACAAGTATTTTGAATATATGGCAAGTAAGTCATAAGAGTCTTTAATACTCTTTTTAAACCAGGAGATAGGTCTAATTGCGTAGCTGCTTCAATCGTTTCCTTGAATTCTATATAATCTCTATCCTGTATACATTCACGAAGTGAATGTACAACCTCATAATCATTTTTAAGAGATGGATTTTTTTCTAAGATATAATCTACGATTCCTTTACTTGTTATGAAGCTTTCAAAAAGCTTATAACGATTATATTTATAGTTCTGAAGTTCATTAGAGTTCTTTAAAATTAACTTCCAATAATGTTTTAACTTTCGATATAATTTAGAGTCTTTATAGCGATGCTTATTCATGACACGTACCCGAGTTCGATTTAATTCTCTATTTAAGGCTTGTACGATATGAAAAGGATCAATGATAATTTTAGCGTTAGGAAACATTTCTTTTATTAATTGAATGTACGGTAAGTACATGTCGATGGAGATAGTTTTTACCTTTAATCTAGTCTTAGGCTCAAAACGATGAAAATACTTTTTCAAGCTGTAAGATTTTCTATCTCGTACAACATCGACCAGCTTGTGTGTAGTGCTATCACAAATAATGAAGCTCATATTACTATCGGAAGATTTGACGGATTTAAATTCATCAAAACACAAATGCTCAGGTAAATCGTGTAATGGTTTAATCTTTAGTAAACGTGTTGTATCATCTATGATACGTCTTACCGTATGAACTGAAACATTTGTTTCTTTTGCGATATAGGTTTCAGATACTGTTTCACTTATTTTTGATTTAATTTCGTTTTTTAAGCGTTTAGAGATATGACAGTGTTTTTCTACGATTCGACTAGTGTCTGCGGTAAATGAAGAGCCGCATTCTCTACAGAGAAATCTCTGCTTGCGTAGATTTAAGTAGGCCGCTAGGCCTGAAACAGAACAGAGAGTGATACGAGATGTTTTCGTGCCGTTTTTAACGATATTATTATTTCGGCTAACACACCCACAAACGGTACAAAATTCTGGTTTATGCGTATAAGTAGCTGCATAAAATAAAGATTTTCTCTTTTTAAATATCTTCTCTTGAACTTTATTATCCCAAATAATGTTTTTATCTTTGATTTGTAGTGTAGCTTCTAGTATATTGTTCATATGGTCATCATCCTTTTGTTTTAGGTTTCAGCGCTTTTAATATAATGGATGTTGGCCTTTTTGTATACACTAAAATAGGGTTGGTGGAAAATTTCCATCAACCCTAAAAATTATAGAACCGTTCTTTTTATATCTCATTTATTCAGCCAAGGCACCCATTGGATCCCATGGTGCAAGGACGATTGGTTCTGCTTCATAGGCAGCTTGTTCTTCTGCTGTTAGTAATTCCTTACGAACAACAATTTGGTAAGTGTACTCGTCCATCCAAGCATCTGAAGCAACAAAGTAACCATCTGTACCGACCTTGTCTCCCCATGAGTTTTCAACTTTCCACTTGATTGTTTTGCCATTTTCATCCAAATCAACACCTGTCAAGACCATGGCGTGGGTCATCAAGCTTTCGCTGTAGTCCAAACGTCCAGCCTTGTCTTGAGTGAGTTGAATGTCCATGCTTGATTCAAAGTCATAAACATCTGTCGCAAGGATTCCCGCTTTACGGTTGCTGAGCTGGCCGACATCAGAACCAAACCAAACAGTCTCTCCTGCTTGCATTTGAGCAATCGCCAATTCTTTCAAGCGTTCCATAGGTACGTTGATATAGCGAACTGCACGGCTACCAACGACATTTCCCAACATCTCAACTGTGTATGATTTGCCATATGGTTTATCAGCAGTTGGAGCATTGATCACAGAAACGTAGTCTTCTAATGGAAGGTCGACATATTTCTTGTAAAACTCTTGTGGAGTGATACCTTTTTCGCTTTGGTAGTTATTGTCTTTATCACGATAAGCAAAGTCAAATTTACGTGGTGGGAGACCTAGTGACATTGCAAGGAAGTTAAAGATTTCTTGCAAGAGGTCTTCTTTCTTAGCCTGAACAGTTGCTTGATCAGCACCTGAAGTCAAGAGGTCACGTAAGATTTGAGCATCTTGACGAAGTAATTTATTAAGAATGGCATTAAGCTCACGACTGCTACTAGATGAAACAGACTCTGGATAAACAGACTTAGGAACGACACCGTATTTCTCAAAGAGAGAAACCACCATATCCCACTGACCACCATCTTGTTGTGGAGTTTGGAGCAGGAAGCTTACCTTACGGCTAGTCAATTCTTGGTCAGCAGTCGCAATCACTTGCTCCAAGAACCAGTTAGATTTTTCATACTTGTCCCAGAAGAAGGTGTGGGCTTGTGACAATTCAAAGTTTTCAAGTTTGTATTGAGAGATGAGTTTGTGGCGGAAAGTATTGAGGGCCGCAAACATCCAGCAACGACCAGATGCTTTCTGGTTAGTGACCTTGTCCTTAGTCAAGTCAAGTGAGAAAACAGGTGTGTTGTCTACATGGCTTTGACGACGCTCTAAGGCTGCAAAAATTCCATTGTGACTAGCTGCATTTTCGATAGCTTGGTATTTTACATTTGCTTCATAGTTGGCAAATAATTTATCTGTAAATGATTCTTGAATCGCGTTCATAAAATCCTCCTTTTTATTCTACAGTCTATTATAACGCTTTTCACAAAGGAAGCAACCAAAAACTGAAAAAGGCAGGGACATTTTCCCTACCTTTTCCGATTATCCAGTTTATTGAACACTTTCAAGCAAGCCTTCTAGTTCTTCCTTGCTTAAGCGACGCCATACTCCACGTTTCAAATCCTCATCCAAGATCAAAGTTCCCATGGTTAAACGTTGCAAGTCCACAACTTCCTTACCACAGTAGGCTACCATCCGTTTGACCTGGTGGAATTTCCCTTCTGCAATGGTCACTCGGACCAGGCTTTCTTCCTTTTCCGTATCCACCGACACAAGCTCCAGCTTGGCAGGCTGACAGGTAAAGTCCTTGAGCGGAACACCTTGCGCAAATGTCTCAACATCTGCATCTGTCATCACTCCATTGATCTGCGCTAGATAGGTTTTATCCACATGGCGTTTTGGTGAAAGTAGAGCATGAGCCAGCTTGCCATCATTAGTCAAGAGCAAGAGTCCATGCGTATCAATATCCAAGCGCCCTACTGGGAAAACTTCCTTGGCACGTGCATAGTCATCCAACAAGTCCAACACCGTCTTGTGTTTAGGATCTTCAGTCGCTGAGATAACTCCTTGAGGCTTGTTCATCATATAGTAAACAAACTCCTCGTAATCTAGCTTTTGCCCGTCAAAGCGAATCTCGTCTGTCTCTTCATTAATTTGCGACTTAGCAGATTTTTCTTTCTTGCCATTGACCGTCACGCGCCCAGCTTTGAGAAAGTTTTTGACTTCCGTCCTACTCCCGACAGCACAGGCTACTAAAAATTTATCTAATCTCATAGGGCTATTATATCATGAAAAGCATAGACTTAGAACAAAAAAAGCCGCCTGATTGGGCGACTTAATTTTTTTATAGGGAGATTATTATGAAAAAGTTTTAGGAGTTTAAGTTAAGGTCTTCTTAACTTATGAGATAAGTATACAGCTCCTATCTTAAAGTTTCCTTAAGTATTTTTAAATGTCAGATTTTTCCATTTTACTTGCCAGTTTTTCTTAGATAAACGCTGTTGATAAAGCTTCATCCGGTCGTCATTTTCCAAAAAATGGGGAGTTGGAGAAACCTGAAAGTTCAAAATATCCTCTAAACCATAAGGAGCAAAGAGCTCTAATGTTTCGTCAGCATGCAAGCGAAGTCCTATCGCCGTACAACGTTCAGGATATTTACTCATAGCGTCACAGGAATTCACATACGGTTCCGTATGGGGACTGTGCTGATGCATATAGGCCTGATTTTTCAACTCCCACTGATACTGGGGAAAGTCCTCTCTCAACTTATTCTCTATAGCCAGCGTTTCTTCGTAACTCACATCTGGGTCAAAGAAAATCACATCCACATCCGTTTCACGGTCAAAAGCTGGTTTATCTGACAAGATATTCCAGATAAAATTTCGAACCGAACCAGCTGCTAACCAGGAATCATTTAATTCCAGGTCACGGATGATGGTCAGAATAGCCATCATGTCAGGATTTTCTCTGAAAGAGTCTAAGATTTCAGACTTATTTTTCAATGTATTCATACCCTAAATGTTCATAAGCCTTAGCTGTCGCGACCCGTCCTGAACGAGTTCGCATGATAAATCCTTTCTGGATCAGGTAAGGTTCGTACATATCCTCTACTGTCTCGCGCTCTTCAGCGATATTTACAGAAAGAGTTCCTAGACCGACAGGACCCCCACCGTACATCTCAATCATGGTGCGAAGGATTTTCTGGTCCACATAGTCCAATCCTTCATGATCTACATCCAGCATGGTCAAGGCCTTATCCGTAATGACATCATCAATCAAGCCATCGCCCATAATCTGCGCAAAATCACGCACGCGCTTGAGCAATCGATTGGCAATACGAGGAGTTCCACGACTGCGTAAAGCTAACTCAGAAGCAGCCTCATGGGTGATTTCCATCTCAAAGATATCTGCCGTCCGCTCGACAATCTCTGTCAAGTCAGCATGTTCGTAATATTCCATGTGACCTGTAATCCCAAAACGGGCACGAAGAGGATTGGACAGCATCCCTGCTCGAGTTGTCGCACCAATCAAGGTAAATGGTGGCAAATCTAGATGGACACTACGACTAGCTTCCCCCGCACCAATCATGATGTCAATGTAGAAGTCTTCCATGGCACTGTATAGCACCTCTTCTACCGACATGGGCAAGCGATGAATCTCATCAATAAAAAGAACATCTCCTGGCTCCAAGTCATTCAAAATTGCTACCAAATCACCGGCTTTTTCGATAACGGGACCAGACGTCTGCTTGAGATTGACTCCCAGTTCATTGGCAATGACAAAAGCCATGGTTGTTTTCCCAAGACCTGGAGGGCCAAACAAAAGAACATGGTCCAGCGCCTCGTCACGCATTTTAGCTGCTTCGATAAAGATTTGAAGCTGATCCTTGACCTTGTCCTGACCGATATATTCACGTAAAAATTGGGGACGGAGGGTACGTTCTACCAACTCCTCATCACCCATGATTTCATTATCTAAAATTCTACTCATGCTTCTATTATAGCAAAAATCCAGCCTACAAACAAAAAAGCCACCTGATTTGGTGGCTTCTTTAGGGAGATTATTATGAAAAAGAAAAGTTTAGGATTTTTATTAAATAAAGTTAGGAGGTCTTTACTTAACGATTATATGATACAAGAGAAGACTTAAAGTTAGCTTAAGATAAAAGAATTATATTTTTTCTTGCTAGAAATCTTAACCAACACCAACCAAAGCAGAAAAGTTAGGAGGCAGATACTCACCACTATTAAGTATGTTTCTTCCTTTGTTAAAAGATTCTGCCAGTTAAGCCGGATTCCTAATTTCTTGAAACTCTTCTAATAAGCTACTATTCCCCATAAATGTAGTTTCCAATTGCTCCTTCATTAAGACCTGTCTATAGAGAGAAGCAAGATAGGTAGCTGGTGTGCACTTCATGAGAACTTGAGCGAAGTTAGGAAGAATTCCCATTGGTACATAAGTTCCTACTAAAAATCCTGAAGCTGTACCTACAATTGTAGCCAATTTACCCAGACTATCTACTGACTGGAAATGATAAATCAAGAGTACATTTACCAATGTTGAAAGGAGACTACTTAGCAGCATGATTAAACTTATTTCAAATAGCTTACTCATAGCTGGAATTTCTTGAAAATAAAGGCTCATAACAATAAGCATAAAGGCTTGCATAACAAAGGAAATGATAAGGCTACTAATAAGATAAGACAGTTGCAAACCCAAGCTCCCTAAATCTGTCAAAAAGAGATCCTGATCCACTTGATTTTCACGGTCTTGTACCATCTGGGTCAAAGCTGTAAAACTGGTTGTAATCCCAGTCACAGCCAAGGTTCCACCCATCAGCCAGTTATTTAAAAGGCTCTTATTATCAGGAAGTTGGGACCAGGCATCCATCAAATTTTTCTGCAAAAAAATGATATAGAGTAGAAAGGAAATCAAAGCTCCCAGTAATGAGAAAAAGACTCCTGAACGATTACGAAAATACAACAAAAAATCACGTTTTAATAAGGCTAACATTAGCGCACCTCTCTTCCTGTAAGGGCTATGAAGGCATCATCCATAGTTCCTGGACGAAATTCAAAGCTAGCAATCTTCTCACGAACTTGGGTCAAATAATCAATAGCTTCCAATTGGCTCTTAGGATAAAGACTATACTCAAACTCATTTTCCTTTTCCACAGGCATATTTTTAGGTAAGAATTTCTCCACCTGCTTGTCTTTAAAACAAATTTTTAAAAGATTGGAAGCGTACTCACTTTTAATTTCAGCAGCAGAACCTTGGGCAATAACCTTTCCATGATCTATAATATAAAGTTGATTTGCCTCATCTGCTTCATCCAGATAATGAGTCGTTAAGATAATAGTCATCCCTTCATCTCTTTGTAGACGATACAATAAATCCCAAATGGATTTGCGAGTCTGAATATCTAGTCCAGTCGTAGGCTCATCTAGAAATAAAATATCGGGATTGGATAGGAGAGCCCGAGCAATGTCAACTCGACGTTTCTGTCCTCCTGATAAAGTTCCATAAAGTTGTTTCTGAAAGCAGTCAACCCTAGTTGATTGATTAAATCTTCCACACGACCACCTTTAATCCCCTTATACTGCTGAGCGCGAATGGCTAGGTTTTCTTTGACCGTCAACTTTTCATCCAATACACTTGCTTGAAAAACAACTCCAATCCGAGTATTGGGCGCATAGATGATTTGACCATTAGTTGCTCTTTTAAGTCCGATTAACATTGAAATCGTGGTCGATTTGCCAGCCCCATTAGGTCCTAAGATTGCGTTAAAACTTCCTTTTTTAAACTCTAAATTTATATCTTTTACTGCTGTATGGTCTCCATAGTTCTTAGTGAGGTCTTTTGCTTGTAAAATCATATTTCCTTCCTCCTTTTCACACCCTCAGTTTAACAAAAAGGAAAAAGAAAAAATATAGTTTGGTGCTATGTGGTCGAAATGTATGATTATGTGGTCAATTTTATTTTAAAATTTCTACAGGTGAACATAAAAAAAGCCACCGAATTTGGTGACTTCTTTAGGGAGATTATTATGAAAAAGAAAAGTTTAGGATTTCTATTAAATAAAGTTAGGAGGTCTTTACTTAACAACTATATGATACATGAGTAAACTTAAAGTTAACTTAAGATAAAAGAATTATTGTAATTTTTTTCGATTCACCCAAATCATTCCTGTACAATCATAAGTAGATAAGGTTTCAAACCCCAGAGAACGGTAAAAACCCAAGTTTTTTTCTGTCTGTTCAGTCGCTAGTTGGATTTGGTAGGCATCCTTATAGTCAGCCAAGGCTTCTTTCATCAAGTTACTACCAATTCCTTGGCGCCGATAGCTAGGCAAAACAATCAAATCCTGGACAAAAACGGATGAAAAACCGTCTCCAACCAGACGCACTAAACCAACGATTTCCTCACCATCACGGGCAAGATAAGTCGCTAGCGAATGAGACAAAGCCTGCTCCAACATCTGTGGCTGATTGGTATAGTTTGTCCAACCAACTGCCTGATAGAGATGTAAGACGTCATCAATTGAAACAGATGATTTTTTTGTAATCTTAATCATAGCAAACCTTTCTAGCATTCCCGCAGAGATTTAATCTGATGGCCATTTTCATCAAAGTTTTTAGGAGCCAACCATGTTTCCAAACGAGCTTTGACTTGTGGCCAGTCCTTATCGATCATGGACAACCAATCCGTATCTCTGGTGCGACCTTTATAGATAACAGCTTGACGGAAGGTGCCTTCATAGACAAAGCCCAAACGTTCTGCTGCTTTTCTAGATGGAAGATTGAGGGCGTCGCACTTCCACTCATAGCGTCGATAGTTGAGTTCTTCAAAGACATAGCGGGCTAGCAAATAGTGAGCTTCTGTTCCCATCCTGGTCTGTTTGAGAGCCGGAGAAAAAGTCACCGCGCCAACTTCAATGGTGCGATTGGCTTGGTCAATACGCATGAGCGAAAAAGTACCCAGTGCTTTACCAGTCGCTTTATCGATAATCGCGTAGTAAAAGCGATCCTTTTGCTCAATCATCTGCTTTAAAGCTACCATTAACTCTTCTAGATTAGCCACAGTTGGTTGAAAAAGGTAGGTCCACATCTCACGAGGACTATCTGGGTCATAGACAGCTAATAAATCCTCTGCATGCTTTTCCACCGATAGAGCTTCTATAATCGTATATCGCCCTTCTATCCGTATAAGTGAAGGCAAAACTCCAGGTGTATCATCTACAGGTTCACCAATCATCTGACCGTATTCATTTACTGGCATAACTTTCTCCTTGTCTCCCACTTATAAGTTTAAAGATGTGAATAGTATATCACATCTCACAGGTAATCTACAAAAAATCCTCCAGATTCTACTCTGAAGGACTTTTAAATTTATTTCGTTACGATATTTACAAGCTTATTAGGTACACTAATTACTTTCACGATTTCTTTACCTTCGATCTCTGCTTTGACTTTTTCGTCAGAAAGAGCAACTTCTTGCAATTCCTCGCGTGACAGGTCTTTAGCGACCATGAGTTTGGCGCGGACTTTTCCTTTGATTTGGACTACGATTTCAATTTCATCTTCAACCAATTTGCTTTCGTCCCATGTTGGCCAAGCTACATAAGAGATAGACTCGCCTGTTGCTGCCACTGTTTGCCAGAGTTCTTCTGCCAAGTGAGGGGCAAATGGAGCGATCAATTGGATAAAGCCTTTGGCGTAGTCCGCATAGAGTTTATCTTCCTTGTTAGCAGCGTTGACAAAGACCATGAGCTGGGCAATGGCTGTGTTGAATTTCATAGACTCGATTTGCTCTGTGACAGCTTTAACGGTTTCGTTATAAACCTTGTCAAGAGCACCATTGTTTTCCGCAACGATTTCCTTACTTGTGATCAAACGGTAAACACGGTCGAGGAACTTACGACTTCCTTCCAGACCTTCTTCTGACCAAGCGATTGAAGCATCGAGTGGTCCCATAAACATTTCATAGACACGAAGGGTATCAGCACCATATTGTTCCACCACATCGTCTGGGTTGACCACGTTCTTGAGGGATTTAGACATCTTGGCTGGTGCTTGCTCCAATTCTTCTCCTGTTTCCACATGGAAGAAGGAACCGTCACGTTTTTCAACCTTGTCAGTCGCTACAAGAGCACCACGGTGGTCACGGTAGCTTGTTCCCAAGATCATTCCCTGGTTAAAGAGTTTTTGGAATGGTTCTTTGGTTGGAACAACACCGATATCATAGAGGAATTTATGCCAGAAACGAGCGTAAAGCAAGTGAAGAACAGCGTGTTCTGCACCACCCACGTAGATATCGACTGGCAACCATTGTTTGAGGAGGGCCTCATCGGCCAATTTCTCAGTGTTATGTGGATCGATATAACGGAGGTAGTACCAGCTTGAACCAGCCCATTGTGGCATAGTGTTGGTTTCACGACGACCTTTGACCCCATCTTCACGAGTCACTTCTAGCCAGTCTGTCAAGTTAGCTAGTGGGCTTTCACCAGTACCTGAAGGGCGGATGTCCTTGGTGACTGGCAAGACAAGTGGCAAGTCACTTTCTGGAACGGCTGTTGAAGTCCCATCTTCCCAATGAATGATTGGGATTGGTTCACCCCAGTAACGTTGACGGCTAAAGAGCCAGTCACGGAGGCGGTAAGTCACCTTCTCTTGACCACAACCTTTTTCTTCCAACCAAGCCACAATTTTAGCAATCGCTTCTTCTTTGTTAAGACCGTTCAAGAAGTCAGAGTTAACGTGAAGGCCATCTTCTGTGTAGGCAGTCTCTGCTACGTTTCCACCTTCCAACACTTCTACGATTGGAAGATCGAACTGTTTAGCAAATTCCCAGTCACGTTGGTCATGGGCAGGTACAGCCATAACAGCACCTGTACCATAGCTAGACAAAACGTAGTCGGCAATCCAGATTGGGATTTCTTTACCATTGACAGGGTTGATGGCATAAGCACCAGTCCAAACCCCTGTCTTTTCCTTAGCAAGGTCTGTACGAGCCAAGTCAGACTTGAGGCTGGCTTGGTGTTTGTAGTCTGCTACGGCTTCAGCTTGTTCCGCACTTACGATAGCATCCACCAAGTCGTGTTCAGGCGAAGAACTGTAAAGGTCGCACCAAAAAGAGTGTCAGGACGTGTCGTAAAGACAGTGAATTCCTTGTCAGTTCCTTTCACTTTAAAGGTTACATTGGCACCAGTTGATTTCCCGATCCAGTTGCGTTGCATGTCCTTGATAGACTCTGGCCAGTCTAACTCATCCAAGTCATTAAGCAAGCGTTCTGCATAAGCAGTGATTTTGAGCATCCATTGGCGCATTGGTTTGCGGACAACTGGATAGCCACCACGCTCAGATGTCCCATCAGGAAGAACTTCTTCATTTGCAATAGCTGTTCCGAGTTCCTCAACCCAGTTTACTGGTACTTCTGCTTCATAGGCTAAACCTTTTTCATACAGCTTAGTGAAAATCCATTGTGTCCACTTGTAGTAGTTTGGATCCGTTGTGTTGATTTCACGGTCCCAGTCGTAAGAGAATCCAAGCGCATTGATTTGGCGTTTGAAGTTAGCAATGTTTTCCGCTGTGAATTCCGCTGGGTCATTCCCTGTATCCATAGCGTATTGCTCTGCAGGCAAGCCAAAGGCATCCCAACCCATTGGGTGAAGAACGTTGTAGCCTTGCGCACGTTTGTAACGACTGAGGATATCAGTCGCTGTATAGCCTTCTGGGTGCCCTACGTGCAGACCTGCTCCAGATGGATAAGGGAACATGTCCAATGCATAAAACTTAGGTTTTGAGGCATCTGTCCCTGTCTTAAAAGTGTGATTGTCAGCCCAGTGTTTCTGCCACTTAGGCTCTATTTCTTTATGATTGTAAAAACTCATGGTATCTCTCCAATTTTCGTGATGTTCTTATTATACCATTTTTGAGAGAAATTGGGCTCTTCTTTTCTTTAATTTGATGATGAAAGTCTTAAAATCATTGCTTTTATCAATTCTCTTATTACATTTATGACGACAAATATTCCTATCAAATTTCAAAAAAGAACTTGGTCTGTTATATAGGTGCATCATGGGTTTTTTTATGGTAAAATATAGGAAAGTGCTTTCTCAAAGGAGGAAAATATGAAAAAACAAACCATCGCTGTTTTAGGTCCTGGTTCTTGGGGTACTGCCTTGTCACAAGTCCTCAATGACAACGGACATCAAGTGCGTATCTGGGGAAATATCCCTGATCAAATTGATGAAATTAATACACAACATACTAACAAACGCTATTTTAAGGAAGCTGTATTAGACGAAAAATTGTTGCCTATCATGATTTGGGAGAGACCTTAAAGGATGTTGATGCTATCTTGTTTGTGGTACCAACCAAGGTAACCCGATTGGTGGCTCAACAAGTCGCTGCAGTTCTTGATCATAAAGTGGTTGTCATGCATGCCTCCAAAGGACTTGAACCAGATAGCCACAAGCGTCTCTCAACTGTTTTAGAGGAAGAAATTCCTGCTGAATTAAGAAGTGATATTGTCGTCGTATCTGGACCTAGCCATGCCGAGGAAACCATTGTCCGTGACATTACCTTGATTACAGCAGCTTCAAAAGATCTGCAAACAGCACAGTATGTCCAATCACTCTTTAGCAACAACTACTTCCGTCTATACACAAATACGGATGTTATTGGAGTTGAAACAGCTGGAGCTCTCAAAAATATCATCGCTGTTGGGGCTGGAGCCCTTCACGGTCTTGGTTTTGGAGATAACGCAAAAGCTGCGATTATCACTCGCGGTCTTGCAGAAATTACACGTCTAGGTGTTCAACTTGGAGCAAATCCACTTACCTATAGCGGTCTCTCTGGAGTTGGGGATTTGATTGTTACAGGAACATCTGTCCATTCACGCAACTGGCGAGCAGGAGATGCTCTCGGTCGGGGCGAAGCTTTAGCTGATATCGAAGCTAATATGGGAATGGTTATCGAAGGTATTTCAACAACCAAGGCAGCTTTTGAATTGGCAAAAGAACTTGATGTCTATATGCCAATCACTCAAGCCATCTATAAAGTTATTTATGAAAATGTCGATATCAAAGAAGCCGTAGCTGAACTCATGAGCAATGAATTTAAAGCGGAAAACGAGTGGTCTTAAGCCATTGTTAGAAAGGAAATATATGACACAGAAAGTCAGAAAAGCAGTCATTCCTGCAGCAGGACTTGGAACTCGCTTCCTTCCTGCAACCAAAGCTTTGGCAAAAGAAATGTTGCCAATCGTAGATAAGCCAACAATCCAATTCATTGTTGAAGAAGCTCTTAAGTCTGGTATCGAAGATATTCTCGTTGTCACTGGTAAATCGAAACGCTCTATTGAAGACCATTTCGACTCAAACTTTGAATTAGAATATAACCTCAAAGAAAAAGGGAAAGACGATCTCTTGAAATTAGTCGATGAAACGACTGGTATGCGCCTGCATTTCATTCGACAAACACATCCACGCGGCCTTGGAGATGCCGTCTTACAGGCTAAAGCATTTGTTGGGAATGAACCTTTTGTTGTTATGCTTGGAGACGATCTCATGGATATCAACGACGATAAAGCTATTCCATTGACTAAACAGCTCATGAATGACTATGAGAAAACTCATGCTTCTACTATTGCTGTTATGCCAGTCCCACACGAAGAAGTTTCATCCTACGGTGTTATTGCTCCACAAGGAGAAGGCATCGATGGTCTATATAGTGTAGAAACCTTTGTTGAAAAACCAGCACCCGAAGATGCTCCAAGTGATCTAGCAATTATCGGTCGTTACCTCCTAACTCCTGAAATTTTTAATATCCTTGAAAATCAAAAACCAGGGGCAGGAAATGAAATTCAATTAACAGATGCAATCGATACACTCAATAAAACTCAAAGAGTATTTGCACGTGAATTTACTGGGGCACGTTATGATGTCGGTGATAAATTTGGATTTATGAAGACTTCAATTGAATACGCACTGAAACATCCACAAGTTAAAGACCACTTGAAAGACTACTTGATTGATCTTGGAAAAAAACTCTCAGGAGAAGAGTAAGCTATGTGAAAAAGTCAGATTCTAATAGAATCTGACTTTTTTATTTTAAAATCATAGATACAAACTGCAATATAGTCCTATTATAAGCCTAATTTCTTGCAATAAAAGCTTTTATGGTATAATAAAAAGAGTGAGGAAAGAAATGAAGAATAAATTAATTGAATTCAAAGAAAAAGGGCTGGCCTTACTTCAGTCTCTAAAAGCAAAAATGACAGAAAAAATTCAAGCGAAGGATTCTAACAAAACCTCAAATGAAAACTCCAAAACTAGCTCCAATATTTGGGCTATTTTTGCCAAAATTTTATTTGGGATAAAGGCTACCTTCAATACCTTATTCATTATAGCTTTTATTGGTGGCCTTTTAGGTACAGGTATTGTTTTTGGTTATGCCGTTTCGCTTTTTGATAAAGTTAGCGTCCCTCAGACGGAAGATTTGATTAAACAAGTTAATAATATTTCATCCATATCTGAAATTCACTATGCAGATGGTTCCTTGATTGCTTCTATCGAAAGTGACCTCCTGAGAACATCAGTCACATCAGAAGGTATTTCTGACAACCTTAAAAATGCAGTCATTGCTACTGAGGATGAGCATTTTAATGAACACAATGGAGTTGTTCCAAAGGCTATCATTCGTGCGAGTCTAGGTAACTTTATCGGACTTGGATCATCAAGTGGAGGATCTACTCTAACCCAACAGCTTATCAAACAGCAAGTTGTTGGAGACGCTCCTACTTTAGCCCGTAAAGCTAATGAAATCGTTAATGCTTTAGCACTCGAACGTGCTATGAGCAAGGATGAAATTTTAACAACTTATCTTAACGTAGCACCTTTTGGTCGTAATAACAAGGGACAAATATCGCAGGGGCTCAGCAAGCAGCAATGGGTATCTTTGGAGTTGATGCTAGTCAACTTAGCGTTCCTCAAGCCGCCTTCATAGCAGGATTGCCTCAAAGCCCTATCGTGTACTCTCCATATGAATCTACTGGTGAGCAAAAAAGCGAAGAAGATATGGCTATAGGTATTAAACGTTCTAAAGATGTTCTCTACAATATGTATAGAACTGGTCTTCTAAGCAAGGAAGACTATGAATCCTATAGAGACTATGATATCAAACAGGATTTCTTGCCTGCAGAAAATGTGGATATCGCTTCAAAAGGATTCCTCTACTTTGCTACGCTTAATGAGGCTACTAACCTCATGTATGATTATCTAGTTCAAAAAGATAATGTGTCTACGCAAGAATTAAAAAATGAATCCATTCAACAATCCTACCGTGAATTAGCAGAAAAAGAAATTCAGAATGGTGGCTATCTGATCACTACAACCATTGATAAGAATATCCATACAGCTATGCAAAAAGCAGTTGCAGATTATGGTTACGTACTAAATGATAGTACAGGACAACCAGAAGTTGGAAATGTCTTAATGGATAACCAAACTGGTGCTATTCTGGGATTTGTAGGCGGTCGAGATTATCAAAGCAACCAAAATAACCATGCCTTTGATACTAAGCGTTCTCCTGCTTCGACTACGAAACCGATTTTGGCTTACAGCATTGCCATTGACCAAGGATTAATGGGTAGTGCTAGCGTTTTGTCCAACTATCCAACCAAATTTGCTAATGGAAATCCAATAATGTATGTCAATAGTCCTGGTACAGGTATGATGAGTCTGAGAGAAGCTCTCAATTACTCTTGGAATATCCCAGCCTACTGGACTTACCGTATGCTTCGAGAAAAAGGGGTTGATGTTCGTTCCTATATGGAAAAGATGGGCTATGATATCCCAGAGTATGATATCGAAAGTCTTCCTATGGGGGGAGGAATTGATGTTACTGTAGCTCAACATACAAATGGTTACCAAACAATTGCTAATAATGGGGTTTACCATAAGAAGCATATGATTTCAAAAATCGAAAAGGCCAATGGCGATGTCATTTATGAGCATAAAGACGAGCCTGTTCAGGTATACTCTAAAGCAACTGCAACTATCATGCAAAGCTTGTTGCGAGATGTTATTTCATCACGTGCCACAACAACATTTGCAAACAACCTTGCAGCTATTAACCCAAGTTTAGCAAGTGCTGACTGGATTGGGAAAACTGGTACAACTAATGAAAATGGTGACATGTGGTTGATGCTTTCCACTCCAAGACTAACTCTCGGAGGCTGGATGGGACACGATGATAATCGACCATTAGAAAATTTAGCGGGATATTACCGTAACGCTAAATATATGGCCTACCTAGTAAATGCTATCCAGCAAGCTTCCCCATCAGCTTGGGGAACCGAGAGGTTTAGCCTTGATCCTAGTGTAACCTCTTCCCAAGTCCTTAGATCAACTGGTCAAAAACCTGGACGAGTTAACCTCAACGGAAAAGATTATGAAATCGGTGGGGAAACTGTTACAAGTTACTGGGCCAATAAAGCTGGAGCCCCAACTACGACCTTCCGCTTTGCAATTGGTGGTACTGATGCTGACTATCGACATGCTTGGAACGTTATTATTGGAAATCTAATTGAACAAAACAATAAAGATAAAAATAATAACAACAATAACAGCAATAACAACAATAACAACAATAACAACAATAACAGCAATAATAACGATAATAACAGCAACAACAATAATAATAACGGTAACAATAACGGCAATAGCAATAATAATAATAATAACGGTAACAATAACGGTAATAGCAATAGCAATAATAATGGAAGCAATAACAACAATAACCAACAACGCTAAGTTTCTTACCGATAAGAGAGCGAGAAATTGTGATTCTTGCTCTCTTTTTTCTTTTTCTCATTCATGGTACAATAGCTTCATGAATAAATATCAAAAGAATATCTTTAAGGGAACCATCTATTCTCTCTTATCTGGCTTAATTTGGGGAATATGTGGTATTTTAGGGGAATACTTTTTTACACATTATCAGGTTTCTTCAGGCTGGATTACTTCTATGAGGCTTCTAATAGCTGGTAGCTCTGTACTCGTTTTGGCTTTTTCCAAACTTAGATTTCACTTATTCGATATCTGGCGGGATAAAAAGAATTATCTTTCTTTTCTTGCTTATGCTATATTGGGAATTTTCTCCGTTCAGTTTTTCTTTTATCTCTGCGTCGAATACTCAAATGCAACGACTGCTACCATCCTCCAATTCATTAGTCCTATTTTTATCTTAGCTTATGATCGGATTATCTATAAAAAGAAAGCTTCTAGAAATGCAATCCTCTATGTCTTAATCGCTATGTTCGGAGTCTTCTTGATGACTACAAAAGGTGACTTTTCGACCTTATCTATCACACCCTTAGCTTTAATTACAGGACTACTCAGCGCCCTTGGAGTCATGTTTAATGTGATTTTGCCACAAAAGTTTGCCAAAGAATATGGCTTTGTTCCAACTGTCGGTTGGGGAATGATTGTTGCAGGTACTTTTAGTAATTTTCTCTATCCTGTCTATCAAATAAGCTTTCAGCTTGATTGGATCAGTATTGCCATCTGTTTAACAATTGCTTTTTAGGGACTGCCTTTGCCTTTTTCCTCTCTATGAAAGCTGTATCCCTTGTTTCTCCATTAGTCGTATCTGTCGTTAGTGCCAGTGAACCCCTGTCATCTGCAATTCTCAGCGTCCTATTTCTAGGCCTTGTATTAGATAGCTTTTTACTGATTTCCATGATTTTAATTATAATCCCTATGATTTTTCTCTCTGTTGAAAAAGCAAAAGAAGGAAATGAATCTTCCTCCTTTTAATGGTTGAGGCTTCTATTTTGAAGCCTTTTTTGGTAGAATAGTAAGCATTACAAAGAGTGAGGAGAACCCCCATGACTGCTACAAAAATGAATGCACAAGAAATTATCCAATTTATCGCAAATGCTGAGAAAAAGACAAGTGTCAAGGTAACCTTTGAGGGGCAAGTTGCCGGAGCTATCCCTACCTCTGTTATCAAGCTTGGGAATGTTCTCTTTGGAGACTGGAAAGATATCGCTCCACTTCTTGAAGGACTAACAGAAAATAAAGACTATGTTGTTGAGCAAGACGCTCGCAACTCTGCTGTACCTCTTCTTGATAAACGCGATATCAATGCTCGTATCGAGCCAGGTGCTATCATTCGTGACCAGGTTGAAATTGGTGACAACGCTGTTATCATGATGGGAGCTGTTATTAATATTGGTGCTGAAATTGGTGCCGGTACTATGATTGATATGGGTGCTATCCTTGGGGGACGTGCTATTGTTGGTAAAAATAGCCACGTTGGTGCAGGCGCAGTCCTTGCAGGTGTTATTGAACCAGCAAGTGCAGAACCTGTCCGGGTTGGAGACAATGTAATGATTGGAGCCAACGCAGTTGTTATCGAAGGTGTTCAAATAGGTAGCGGATCTGTTGTTGCTGCAGGGTCTATCGTGATTCAAGACGTCCCTGAAAATGTTGTTGTAGCTGGGGTCCCGGCCCGTATTATCAAAGAAATTGACAGCCAAACCCAACAAAAACAGCGCTTGAAGATGCACTTCGTACCTTGTAATTATTGACAGAGGCGGAATTTCTGCCTCTTTATTGTCTAGTAGAAAGGAACTAAATATGTTAGATTTAATTCAGATTCGACGAGATCTTCACCAAATCCCTGAGATTGGATTAGAAGAATTCAAGACTCAAGCTTATTTACTAAGCGTCATTGATAAATTAACAGCTGGCAAGGATTTTGTTCAAATTCGTACTTGGCGGACAGGTATTTTAGTTTACTTGCAGGGAAGTCAGCCAGAACGTACCATTGGTTGGCGGACAGACATTGACGGACTCCCAATCCTTGAACAAACAGGTCTTGCCTTTGCCTCTCAGCACTCAGACCGTATGCATGCCTGCGGACATGATTTTCACATGACAATTGCCCTTGGAAGTCTCGAACGTGCTCTAAAAAACCAACCTAAAAACAATATCCTCTTTCTCTTCCAACCTGCTGAGGAAAACGAAGCAGGTGGCATGCTCATGTATGAGGATGGAGCTTTTGGAGACTGGTTGCCTGACCAATTCTACGCTCTTCACGTTCGTCCAGACTTAAAAGTTGGACAGATTGCGACCAATACAAGCACTTTATTTGCGGGAACATGCGAGGTCAAGATTCATTTTAAGGGGAAAGGTGGACACGCAGCCTTTCCTCATGAAACAAAGGATGCCTTGGTTGCTGCGAGCTATTTGTCACACAAGTCCAATCAGTCGTCAGTCGTAATGTGGATCCTATCGAGGGAGCTGTTGTAACCTTTGGTGTCTTTCAAGCCGGAACTGCCAACAACGTTATTACCGATAAAGCCTTCTTGCATGGAACCATCCGAGCTTTAACACATAAGATGAGCCTTCTGGTGCAAAAACGCGTCAAAACCATTGCTGAAAGTGTCGCAGCTGCTTTTGATATGGAAGTAGAGGTCGAATTCAAGCAGGGAGGTTACCTACCTGTTGAAAATAATCCCCAACTAGCTCAAGAATTGATGACCTTCTTTGATGAAAAAGAGGGCATTGAACTGATCGACATCGAACCTGCCATGACAGGAGAAGACTTTGGTTATCTTCTCTCTAAGGTTCCTGGTGTCATGTTCTGGCTTGGCATTGACAGCCCTTATGCTCTTCACCATCCACAGATGAGTCCTAAGGAAGAAGCTCTGGCTGTCGGTGTTGAGGCTGTATCAAGCTTTTTAGCCAAGAAAGCTGCGGAGTAAACAATGAAAAAAGCCTTACGCAAGCAGATCTTGCAAGAACTCAAATCTCTATCAGCCGAAGAAAAGGAAGTCATGGACGCTTGGTTGACTGAGCAACTACTTCTACATCCCTTCTACAAGGAAGCAAAAACCATCGCCACTTACCTGTCTTTTCCTCATGAATTTCAGACAGCTAGACTCATTGAGCAAGCTCAAAAAGATGGGAAGACACTCCTCATTCCCAAAACCTATCCACATGGGAAAATGGACTTTGTTCTATATGAACCAGAGAAACTCGAAAGAAATTCTTTGGACTTTTTGAACCTCAAGGAGACTTCACAATCCTTGAACCCTCTCAAATTGACCTGATTCATGTCCCTGGTTTGGCTTTCAATCCTTCTGGTTATCGGATTGGCTACGGTGGCGGCTACTACGACCGCTACTTGGAGCATTTCCCAGGTCATACAATTAGTACGATTTATCCAGGTCAGATTCAGAATTTTCAACCTGAGCACTACGATATTCCTGTTGAGGAGGTACTCATCTATGAAAGAGATTTTTGATCGTCGTTATCCTGTCACGAGCTTCTTTCTTCTCGTGACAAGCCTGGTTTTTATACTCATGTTTTTAACCAGTGGTTTCAACTATACCAGCGCAGCCACCTTGTATAAATTCGGAGCTGTGTATCCCCCTGCTATCAAGGCCATGCCTGAACAAATCTGGCGCTTATTCTCCGCAACCTTTGTCCACATTGGCTTGCAGCACTTTTTAGTCAATATGCTATCCCTCTACTTTTTGGGACGTCAGATGGAGCAAATCTTTGGCTCCAAACAGTTTTTCTTTATCTACCTCTTATCAGGTATGATGGGAAATCTCTTTGTCCTAGTTTTTAGTCCTGATGCCATTACCGCAGGTGCTTCAACTGCCCTCTACGGAATGTTCGCATCTATTGTCGTACTTCGGTATGCTACACGCAATCCCTACCTCCAACAACTTGGTCAATCCTACCTCTCCCTCTTAGTCATCAACCTAGTGGGTAGTATTTTAATGCCTGGTATCAGCCTTGCTGGGCATGTCGGGGGTGCTGTCGGGGGTGCATTACTGGCTATCGTCTTCCCAGTTCGAGGAGAACGAAAGATTTACAGCCCAGGCCAACGTGGTCTAGCAACCCTAGCCTTTATTGCTTTATCAGCCTTACTACTCTTTATCGGATTATTTTAAGACAAAGAAAAACCATTGGAATCTCTCTCAGAGAGCTTTATTTCCAATGGTTTTTTCTTAATCTAATTGGTTATTTTACTTTTAAAATCCATTATTGTCACTGAGTTCTTTGAACCAGTGGCCTGATTTTTTCAGACGGCGTTCTTGCGTTTCAAGGTCAAGCTCGACTAAACCATATCGGTTTTTATAGCTATTGAGCCATGACCAGCAATCGATAAATGTCCAAATCAAGTAGCCTTTACAGTTGGCACCATCTTCAATGGCACGATGAAGTTCACGAAGGTGACCTTTGACAAAGTCAATACGATAATCATCCTGAATCATTCCATTTTCGCGGAATTTATCTTCACCTTCAACGCCCATCCCATTCTCTGTCAACATCCACTCGATATTACCATAGTTTTCCTTGATATTTTGAGCGATATGGTAAATCCCTTGCTCGTAGATTTCCCAGCCACGGTGGGGATTGATTTTACGACCAGGCATGATATAAGGTTCATAAAAATGTTCTGGCAAAAGCGAGCTGTCAGGATGCTTAGCAAAACGTGGCGCCATGACACGCAAAGGTTGGTAGTAGTTAACCCCAAGAAAGTCTACTGTATGTTCACGAATGAGATTCAATTCTTCTGCTGTAGAATCTGGCAGTAAATTATGCTCAGCTAAAATTTCCACTAATTCTTCTGGATAAGTTCCCAAAACTGACGGATCTAGGAAAGATTGGGCCTGGAAGAGATCAGCAATGCGTGCAGCTTTGACATCCGCAGGATGCTGACTACGTGGATAGGCTGGTGTCAAGTTGAGGACAATCCCAATCTTAGAATCAGGCAAAACCTCATGACAAGCCTTCACCGCAAGAGTGCTGGCCAGTTGAGTGTTATAGGCTACCTGAACCGCAGCTTTAGCATCCACCTTATGTGGATAATGGGCATCATAGAAATAGCCAAACTCAACAGGAACGATAGGTTCATTGAAGGTAATCCACTGGTCAACCAAGTCACCATAATTCTCAAAACAGAAACGCGCATAGTCTTCATAAGCCTTGATGGTCTCCTTATTTTCCCAGCCATCGCCATCCTCTTGAAGGGCAAAAGGCAGATCAAAATGATAGAGATTGACTAAGAGATGGATTCCCTTGGCCTTAATAGCTTCAAAGACCTGACGGTAGAACGCCACACCTTGAGGATTGACTTCTCCACGTCCTTGTGGGAAAATACGAGACCACTGGATAGAAGTCCGAAAGGCTGTATGACCTGTTTCTAACAATAGTTCGATATCTTTTTCCCAATTTTCATAAAAGGTCGATGTTTTGTCTGGTCCAATCCCATTGTAGTAGCGATTTGGTTCCACTTGGAACCAATAATCCCAGAGATTATCTCCCTTTCCGTCACCAGGAACTCGCCCTTCTGTCTGTGGCCCAGAAGTTGAGGAACCCCAGACAAAATCCTTTGGAAATTTTAGCATAGCACTACCTCTTTTTACGATTTTAATGTTTACTTTCTCTCATTATAAAGAAAAAACAAGGCAAAAACTAGTTACATTTTTGTCTTGTTTTTCTTCTGATTATAGATTTTATTTATTTGTTAGGATTTCAAGGGTTTCAAGCAAGCTATCTGCATGAACTTCGATTGTATCTCCTGTCGCCTTAATCTTGACTTCTACGATACCGTCAGCTGCTTTTTTACCGACAGTGATACGGATTGGAAGACCAATCAAGTCGCTATCACTGAATTTAACACCGACACGTTCGTTACGGTCATCCGTCAAGACTTCGTAGCCTTTATTGACCAAAGCTTCTTCGATATGATTTGTCAATGAAAGACTTTCTTCATCCTTGACATTAACCGGAATCAAGTGCACATCAAATGGCGCCAATTCTTTAGGGAAGTTGATTCCCCAAGCGTAACGATATTCGCCTTTGGAGTTTTGTTAACAAAGAGGCGAGCGTGTTGCTCCATAACTGCTGAAAGGAGGCGACTAACACCGATACCATAGCATCCCATGATAATTGGGATCGCACGACCATTTTCATCCAAGACATCTGCTCCCATACTTGCTGAGTAGCGAGTCCCAAGTTTGAAAATGTGACCAATTTCAATCCCGCGCGCAAAGTTCAAGACACCTTTTCCATCTGGTGAAATTTCGCCCTCACGCACTTCACGGATATCTACATACTCAGCAGTGAAATCACGACCTGGGTTGACACCAGTCAAGTGGTAACCATCTTCGTTAGCACCTACAACAGCGTTGCGACTATCTTGCACCTTGCGGTCTGCAATAATCTTGACATTTTCTGGAAGATTGACTGGGTCAAGTGAACCAAAGTCCGCTCCCAATAATTCTTTCACTTCCGCCTCAGTTGCGGGTTCTAAGAAGTCTGCACCAAGGTAGTTTTTCAATTTGACTTCATTGAGCTGGTCATTGCCAACGAGTAGAGCCACAACTGGTTCCTCGTCTGCGATATAAACCAAGGTCTTGATTGTTTGGTCTTCAGAGACATTCAAGAAAGCAGCAACTTCATCAATTGATTTGACACCTGGTGTTTCCACGCGAGCTACTTGATCTTCAGTCACAACACGGTTGCTTGGTTTGTAGGCGTTAGTTGCCATTTCCAAGTTAGCTGCATAGCTTGACTCACTTGAGTAGGCAATAGTATCTTCACCAGAAACCATCCATTTAAGCAATTCTGCCTTGATTTCTTCTTGCACTTCTGCAGGGATTTCATCAAACGACGCGACAGACTTATCTAACACTACCCAACGGTCAAGGTCTGTACGAGCAGGTGTGATGGCCATAAATTCTTGGCTATCCTTACCACCCATAGCTCCACCGTCACCAATAATGGCTTTGAAGTCCAAGCCACTACGAGTAAAGATACGCTCGTAAGCTGTCTTGTATTCATCATAAGTAAGATCCAAACTATCATAGTTAGCGTGGAAGCTATAACCATCTTTCATGATAAATTCACGCGTACGAAGAAGTCCATTACGTGGACGTTTTTCATCACGATACTTAGGCTGGATTTGGTACAAGTTCAAAGGCAATTGCTTGTAAGACTTGACAGAATCACGGACAATTGCTGTGAAAGTTTCTTCGTGAGTTGGACCCAAGATAAAGTCAGATTTTTCACGATTCTTCAATTTGTACAAATCTTCACCGTAGGTCTCATAACGTCCTGATTCACGCCAAAGGTCAGCACTGAGAAGGGCAGGAGCCAGCATTTCAACGGCACCAATCTTGTCAAACTCTTGACGCATGATGTTCTTGGCTTTTTCAATAACACGGTTAGCAAGTGGCAGGTAAGAATAGACTCCTGCTGATACTTGGCGAACATATCCAGCACGCAACATAAGTGCGTGACTAATAACTTGAGCATCGCTTGGCATTTCGCGAAGCGTTGGAATAAGCATTTTACTTTGTTTCATATTTTTCCCCTATTTCTTAAAAGAAGGTACGCATGATGTCGTTCCAGGTTACGGCGAGCATCAAGACAACCATAATCACAACTCCAACTAGAGTCACATAGGTTTCAATTTCTTGTTTTAGTGGTTTGCGGCGAATGGCTTCAATGATGTTGAGCACGATTTTACCACCATCTAATGCCGGGATAGGAATCAAGTTAAAAATCCCGATATTGATAGAAATCATAGCCAAAAAGAATAAGACATTCTCAAGACCATTTTTAGCAGCATCGCTACTTGCCTTAAAGATAGCAACGGGGCCACCCAGTTTATTCAGGTCAGGCTGGAAATCAAACTTTTCAAGGCATTGAGAATGCGCAAGGCTGAATCAGCAGCACTGGTAAATCCACCCATAAACATAGACCAGATATCAGACTTGAGACTAGGTTGAACACCTAGAATATAGCGTCCTTGATTTTCCTCAGGTTTCACAGTTATTTGTTTTTCAGTCCCATTTTCAGAAATGGTCACATCCAAGACAGGTGCAGTCTTGTCCTTTGTCTCTGCCTCAACCGCCTGAATCAAATCAGACCAGTTTGAAATCTCATAATTTCCTACCTTGGTAATCTGAGCTGTATGTTCAACACCGGCCTTAGCAATCGCGCTATCAGGGATGATACTAAAGTTATTGCTTTGCGTATCACGAACGCCACCTTGCATGAAAATCAAAATCCAGAAGACAATGACTCCCAAAATAAAGTTGTTCATCGGCCCAGCAAAGTTGGTAATCAATTTGCCCCAGACAGTCGCATTTTGATATTGGACGTCTAGAGGAGCGATACGAACTTCCGTTCCATCAGCTTCCACAATAGTCGCATCATGGTCCACTGAGAAGGTCTTCTCCTCTTCCAAGACCAAACCTGTGATAAAGAGCTTGTCTTCAAAATCAAATTGAGTTACTTGCATAGGAAGAGCTGTCTGATCAATTTTCTTACCAGAGAGATTAATCCGCTTAACCTTGCCATCTTGATCAAGAGTCAAGTTAACAGGAGTTCCTGTCTTAATCTCTGTAGCATCCTCGCTCCAACCTGCCATACGGACATAGCCACCTAGTGGCAAGAGACGAATCGTATAGGCAGTACCATCTTTTCCGATATGGGCAAAAATCTTTGGTCCCATACCAATGGCAAACTCACGAACCAAAATCCCGGATTTCTTGGCAAAGTAAAAATGCCCGAACTCGTGGACCACCACGATGATTCCAAAAACCAGGATAAACGTTAATAATCCAATCATTTAGTTTCTGATTCCCTTTCCTTAAAATAAGCCGAATAGGTGCATAATAGGGAAAATAGCTAACATAGAGTCAAAGCGGTCCAATACACCACCATGTCCAGGGATGAATTTCCCTGAGTCCTTGACCCCAAAGTGGCGTTTCATGGCACTCTCAATCAAGTCACCCAACTGACCTGCCAAGCTAAAGAAGATAGCAAAAACAGTCATTTTGTAAATCCCGTAAGGTAGGGCAACGGTACTATCTACCATCATAAAGATGGCTGTTGCTATCATAGCAGTGACGACTCCACCCAATGCTCCCTCAATTGTTTTATTTGGAGAGACTCTTGGAGCTAGCTTTCTCTTACCGAAATTCATTCCTACAAGGTAGGCACCACTATCGGTTGCCCAAACCATACAAAGTCCCAAAAGGGCTTTATCTAGACCTGCTACACGAGCATCGACCAAGGCATTAAATCCAAAGCCGACGTAAAAACTCATGGCAATTGGAAAGACCGCATCTTCAATCGTGTAATTCTTACTAAATACTGTGCAACCTAACATGATAAAAATCAAGACGCTATAGGCAACAACATTCCCATCTACTGGTAAGAAGGTCAAATAGTTTTCCAAGGGAATCGTAAGAGCAAATGTTGCTAATAAGGTCAAGAGTCCTTCGGGTGTCATGGTATTTAAACCTTTCATACGAAGTAATTCATGAACCCCTAACATAGCAATCAATCCCATGGCAATCTGTAACCATAGGCCGCCCAAGATTAAGAGCGGTATAAAGATAGCCAATGCCAAAGCGGCAAAGATGGTTCTCTTTAATAAATCCTTTTTCATAATTTCTCCTAAACTCCTCCAAATCGACGGTTACGACGATTGAACTCTGCAACAGCCTCCTTCAAAGCTTGCTCATCGAAATCCGGCCACAAGACATCTGTGAAATAAAGCTCGCTATAAGCAGCCTGCCAAGGCAAGAAGTTACTCAAACGAAGTTCGCCACTAGTTCGAATAATCAAATCTGGATCACGAAACTCTTCGGTAAATGACCTGTAAAAAGATAGTCTCCAATCAATTCTTCGTCAATATCTGCAGAACTTATCTTACCTTCTGAAACTTCTTCTGCAATCAACTTGAGAGCCTGTGTAATTTCAGCTCTTCCTCCATAGTTGAGGGCAAAATTAAGAATTAATCCTGTATTTGACTGCGTTAATTCCTCCGCTTTTTTTAGAGCTTCAAAAGTCTCTTTAGGTAAGCGATTGGTTTCACCTATCATCTGAATCTTCATGTTTCTATCATGCAATTCAGGCACGTACTTGTCATAAAACTCAACTGGCAAGTTCATGATAAATTTAACTTCTTGGTCTGGACGAGCCCAGTTTTCGGTCGAAAAGGCATAAACAGTCAAGGCCTTAACTCCCATATCACTAGCTGCAATCGCAACTTTTTTCAAAGCATCCATCCCAGCCTTATGTCCAAAAACTCGAGGTTGCATTCGTTTTTTGGCCCAACGACCATTTCCATCCATGATAACACCGATATGAGACGGTACCATTGTTGGCACTGGAGTTTCTATTGGTTTATCTTTTTTAAAAAATCCAAACATGCTTGTATTCCTATTCAAAAATCTATCGTTTCATTATACCATATTTTTCGCTTTTCTTCTATCTTCATAGCTTATTCTAGAAGGAAATTTACTATAGTTTCCAAATAAGAGCATCGTTTCAAACCTTGCATTTTCAAAAGAAAGTTGATACAATAAAAAATAAAGATTAGTCCTTGTTCAATCACAGGGATTTTTTATTGAAAGGATTTTACCATGTCAAAGAAACTACAACGAAAAAAACAATTAAGAAACAGCCTTCGTCGTTCAGGTGCATTTTCAAGTGCTGTGAATAAAGTTGTCGAAGAAACAAAGAAGGTCGTTAAACATGCCGAGCACGCAGCAAGCGAGGCTGGAAAAGCTGTCTCTAAGCAAGTAGAAAAAGCTGTAGAAGCAACTAAAGAGCAAGCCCAAAAGGTTACAACTTCTGTTGAAGATTTCGCAGCTAACCTTGGTGGACTTCCACTTGACCGTGCTAAAACTTTCTACGATGAAGGGATCAAGTCTGCTGCTGACTTCAAAAACTGGACAGAAAAAGAACTCCTTGCCTTGAAAGGAATCGGTCCAGCTACTATCAAGAAATTAAAAGAAAACGGCATCAAGTTCAAGTAATCTTTCTTGTCCCTTGCATTTCCGTGAAAAACTTGTTAAAATAAAGCCATTAGAGGTGTTTTGAGTCTCACATTTTACAGAAAGTGGCGGAGCTGAGAAGTCCACAAATGTGTCAAAACTGGTTGCTAATGGATGAAAATGAAATAAACAAAGTTGCGGGCTCTGCCCGAAATTGGGTGGTACCGCGGATTAAACACATTCGTCCCTGTCAGATTGATGACAGGGGCGATTTTTTTTTGTAGAAAGCGAGGCAGAAGAATGACAAGAGCTGAACTGCCAGAACAAGTCGAAACGGAGCGACTGGTCTTACGAGTCCGTACAGTGGCGGATGCTGAGGATATTTATGCCTACGCTAGTCTCCCAGAAGTTTCTTACCCAGCAGGTTTTCCACCTGTCAAGACCTTGGAAGATGAGATTTATTATCTGGAGCATATACTTCCCGAGCGCAATCAAAAGGACAATCTCCCAGCAGGCTACGGCATTGTGGTTAAAGGAACTGATACCATCATCGGCTCTGTTGACTTCAACCATCGCCACGAAGACGATGTGCTGGAGATTGGCTATACCTTGCACCCAGACTATTGGGGTCAAGGTTATGTGCCAGAAGCAGCACGTACCTTGATTAATCTGGCTTTTAAAGAATTGGAGCTTCACAAGATTGAATTGACTTGTTTTAGCTACAATGTCCAAAGTCAACGAGTTGCAGAGAAGCTTGGCTTTACCCTCGAAGCTCGTATCCGAGACCGCAAAGATGCCCAAGGAAATCGTTGTGATGATTTGAGATACGGCTTACTGAAGAGTGAGTGGGAAGATCAAGGCCAACATTAAAAAATAGAAATAACTAGAAAGGACACACACATGTCTAAAGAACTTTCACCTAAATACAATCCAGCTGAGGTTGAGGCTGGTCGTTACCAAAAATGGCTTGACGAAGATGTTTTCAAGCCTTCAGGCGATAAAAAGGCTAAGCCTTACTCTATCGTCATTCCACCACCAAACGTAACTGGGAAACTCCACCTCGGTCACGCTTGGGATACAACTTTGCAAGATATCATCATCCGTCAAAAACGCATGCAAGGTTTCGACACGCTTTGGCTTCCAGGGATGGACCACGCCGGGATTGCGACTCAGGCTAAGGTTGAGGAACGCTTGCGTGGTGAGGGCATTACGCGTTACGACCTTGGTCGTGAAAAATTCCTCGATAAGGTTTGGGAATGGAAAGACGAATATGCCACTACCATCAAGGAACAATGGGGCAAGATGGGGCTTTCTTTAGACTACTCTCGTGAGCGTTTCACTCTTGACGAAGGTTTGTCAAAGCAGTTCGCAAGGTCTTTGTGGACCTTTACCAGAAAGGTTGGATCTACCGTGGTGAGTTTATCATCAACTGGGACCCAGCAGCTCGTACAGCCCTTTCTGATATCGAGGTGATTCATAAGGACGTGGAAGGTGCCTTCTACCACATGAACTACATGCTGGAAGACGGCTCACGCGCCCTTGAAGTTGCGACAACTCGTCCTGAGACTATGTTTGGGGACGTTGCCGTTGCGGTCAATCCAGAAGACTCACGCTACAAGGATTTGATCGGTAAAAACGTCGTCCTTCCTATCGCTAATAAATTGATTCCAATCGTTGGAGACGAACACGCAGATCCTGAGTTTGGTACTGGTGTCGTGAAAATCACACCTGCCCACGATCCAAATGACTTCTTGGTTGGTCAACGCCACAACTTGCCACAAGTCAACGTCATGAACGACGACGGAACTATGAATGACTTGGCCTTCGAATTTGCAGGCATGGACCGTTTCGAAGCTCGTAAGGCAGTCGTTGCTAAGTTGGAAGAAATCGGTGCCCTCGTTAAAATCGAAAAACGTGTCCACAGTGTTGGTCACTCAGAACGTACAGGTGTTGTAGTTGAGCCACGCTTGTCTACGCAATGGTTTGTTAAGATGGACCAATTGGCCAAGAATGCCATTGCCAACCAAGATACAGAGGACAAGGTAGAATTCTACCCACCTCGTTTCAACGATACCTTCCTCCAATGGATGGAAAATGTCCATGACTGGGTAATCTCTCGTCAGCTCTGGTGGGGTCACCAAATCCCTGCTTGGTACAATGCTGAGGGTGAAATGTATGTCGGCGAAGAAGCTCCAGAAGGGGACGGATGGACTCAAGACGAAGACGTCTTGGACACTTGGTTCAGTTCTGCCCTTTGGCCATTCTCAACCATGGGTTGGCCTGATGTCGACTCAGAAGACTTCAAACGTTACTTCCCAACTTCAACGTTGGTAACAGGTTACGACATCATCTTCTTCTGGGTGTCTCGTATGATCTTCCAATCTTTGGAATTCACTGGCCGTCAGCCATTCCAAAATGTTCTGATTCACGGCCTCATCCGTGACGAGCATGGACGCAAGATGTCTAAGTCACTTGGTAACGGTATTGACCCAATGGATGTTATCGAGAAGTACGGTGCCGATGCCCTTCGTTGGTTCCTTTCAAACGGTTCTGCACCAGGACAAGACGTGCGCTTCTCTTACGAGAAAATGGATGCTTCATGGAACTTCATTAACAAGATTTGGAACATCTCTCGCTACATCCTCATGAACAATGAAGGATTGACTCTTGAGCAAGCAACTGCTAATGTGGAAAAAGTTGTTAACAAGGAAGCTGGAAATGTCACTGACCGTTGGATTCTCCACAACCTCAATGAAACCATCGGAAAAGTCACTGAAAACTTTGATAAGTTTGAGTTTGGTGTGGCTGGACACATCCTCTATAACTTCATCTGGGACGAGTTTGCGGACTGGTACGTTGAGTTGACTAAGGAGGTTCTTTATAGCGATAACGAAGAAGAGAAAGTTATCACACGTTCTGTTCTCCTTTACACTTTGGACAAAATCCTTCGTCTCCTTCACCCAATTATGCCATTCGTGACAGAGGAAATCTTTGGACAAATCTCAGAAGGCTCTATCGTTACAGCAGCATACCCAACTGTCAATCCAGCTTTTGAAGACCTTGCGGCTCATACTGGTGTAGAAAGCCTCAAAGACTTGATCCGTGCTGTTCGTAATGCGCGTGCAGAAGTAAACGTTGCACCAAGCAAGCCTATCACCATCCTTGTGAAGACAAGTGATAGTGACTTGGAAACCTTCTTTAACAGTAATGTCAACTACATCAAACGCTTCACAAATCCAGAACACTTGGAAATCGCATCAAACATCCCTGCACCTGAACTTGCTATGTCAAGCGTCATCACAGGAGCAGAAATCTACTTGCCTCTTGCTGACCTACTCAATGTCGAAGAAGAACTCGCTCGTCTCGATAAGGAACTGACTAAATGGCAAAAAGAACTGGACATGGTCGGTAAGAAGCTCTCTAACGAACGCTTCGTAGCCAACGCCAAACCAGAAGTCGTCCAAAAAGAACGCGACAAACAAGCCGACTACCAAGCTAAATACGACGCGACCGTAGCACGTATTGATGAGATGAAGAAGTTGGTGAAATAAACACAGAAACACGGTGATGAGCCGTGTTTTTTTGGGGAATTGCTGAAACAACTGGGGTTGTAAAGAATAGAATGGATTTATTTGATCCTTATTTTGACATAATCGAAAAGGTTGGTGGCAAAAATCTAAGGGGCGTATGCGTTTGACTGCCAAAGAATTTGAAAAAACCAAGGAGTTTCAATCGGATTTTATTTTATCCTTGGTTACCAATCTAGATAACATTCAAAGTTAGTATTAATCGATAAACCATTGAATCATTTTGAATTTAAAAAGAGTATCATAAAGAATGAAGTTATAGAATACAGAAGTCTTGAAGATTTGTATTAGTTCCCTTTAACTTTTCCAATTGAAGGAACGAGAAGTATTGACAGGTCAACGACTCAACGAACTAGAAATCAATAGTAATCGATTGACCAAGTTTAAAAATGGTGAAATCGAGATTGAATTCATCTGGATTGATACCGAAAACCCACCAATCGATGCCATCGGCTGGATAGCAAAGAAATAAAAAGTCCGCTGTTTTTTTGTTTTGTGTTTTACAGTTTTTTCTTGACAAGTATTTCTTTTTTATGGTATCCTTTTATGCAACAAGTGTTGCGCAACAGATGTTGCGCGAAAGGAGTCTTATGCCACCCAAGGTTAAATTTAGTAAAGAGGCTATGATTGGGACAGCTTTACAATTGGTGAGAGAAGAGGGAATGGCTAGTTTGACAGCTAGAGCATTAGCGGAGAAACTGGGAGCCACACCGAGAGTCATTTTTGGGCAATTTGCTAATATGTCTGAGTTACAAGCAGAGGTTATTGGTGCTGCGGAAATGGTCGTGGTGGAGTATATTCGCAAGGCCTTAGAAGATGAGAAGCCTTTTCGATCTGTCGGGGTTGCTTATATCCTTTTCGCCTCAAAAGAGCCTCAACTCTTTCAATTGCTTTTCCAAATCCTAGTAAAGATCCCATTCGTCGCTTTCAAGATTTTCTTCCCATGAAGGATCATAGTTACCAATTGGTTCTGGATTCGATTGTCGCAGACTATCCTTTGACTGTAGAGGAGGCTAGTCGATTGTACCAGCATCTATTTATCTACTCACACGGGATGGCCTCTATGGTTGCTTCTGGTATTTATCAATTCAGCATGGAAGAAGTAATTGGATTACTGACAGAGGTTTGTCAATCGCTCATCAAAGAAATGGTAGGAAAAAAATGATTCAACTAGAAAATATTCACAAAAGTTACGGCCAAACCAAGGTTTTAAAAGGGATTGACTTGCAGATTCAAGACCAGGATAATGTGGTTATCCTCGGCCCTTCTGGATCGGGAAAGTCAACTCTCTTAAACGTGTTATCAGGCTTAGAAAAGGTAGATGAGGGGCATATCCTCATTCAAGGGCAAGATTTATCACAACTCGCGGATGCTCAATTGACAGCCTTTAGACGTGAGAAGATTGCCTTTATTTTCCAGCAGTATTATTTATTGCCTAATCTGACAGTCAAACAGAATGTAAAGATGGGGGCAGACCTGGCAAACAATCATGACTTTTTGCAGATCATAGAAGATTTGGGACTTGGCGATAAGCTAGACAAGTATCCGAGTGAATTGTCGGGTGGGGAACAGCAGAGAGTCTCTATTGCCCGGGCCTTGGCCAAAAAGCCAGAGATTCTTTTCTTAGATGAGCCGACGGGAGCCCTCGATGAAGAAACAGGGCGCAAGATTCTCGACTATATCTGGAAACTGAAGGAAAAGCTCGGCTTTACCCTCATCATGGTGACGCACAACCAAAATATTGCGGATATGGCCAGAACCATCATTCGAGTCAATAGTGGCAAGATTACCGAAGTTGTGACCAATGATCAGCCTCAGACTGCTTATGAGATTGGATGGTAAGCCATGTTTTCAGTAAAAGATATTCGAAAATTAGTTGTCGTCAGCATCATTGGAGCTTGTGCGGTCTTTGTGGCCAATCTCTTCTTAAATTTACTTGGACATCGAGCAATTAGAGATTTCGAAAACCAATCCCATGATTCAGACCTACTATGATGCCCAGGTTTCGCTTTCTTGGATGGTGGTCATGGTCAGTGGGGTCGTCTTGTCCTTGACGTCGGTCCTTCTCATGTGTTTTTATATCAAACAATTCGTTGACGACCACAAGGAACAATTAGGAATTTTAAAGGCTTTGGGCTACAGCAATGGTCAGTTGGCGAAACGATTTTGGGCTTTTGGACTCAGTTTTGGTGTTGGGGCTCTTCTTGGCTATTTCGCTTCTTTTCTTATGATGGGACATTTTTATGACTTTCGTAATGAGAAGGGGATTCTGCCAGAAATCACCATTCATTTTCATTGGCAGCTCTTGCTTGCTTTGGTGATCCTTCCAACGGCATTTTTTATGGTTCTCGCGATTAGTTATGCTAGAAGACAACTACAAACGCCGGCTCTTCGCTTATTGAAAAAATCTCCAACACCAATCAAGGTCGAAAGGAGAAGGACGGCGCCTAAGATAGAAAAAGACTTTCTAAAAGAGCTGTCTTCGTCACTGATTTGGGGAAGAAAAACGATCCTGTTTTTTGTAGTCTTTGGTTCTATGTGTTTTGCGGCCATGGTTCAATTGTCCTTTGGCCTAAGGGACTACACAGATGACATCATCCAAACCATGATGATCATGATTGGCTTGATCCTTTCTTTCTCGATTCTCTTTTTGTCATTGGGGATTGTGGTCTCAGAAAGTCGCGAAACCTTGGCTCTTATGAAGGCATTTGGCTACACAGATCGTGAATGCCAAGGGCATATTCTCGCTCCCTATCGTTTTTGGGCTTATCTAGGATTTGTTTTAGGGACGGCTTATCAATACGGTATCATGGAAATCTTGATTGGTATAATCAAAGATACGGTTCCTGAAAAGATTGAGCATCACTTTGATGGGAATGTTTGCTTCTGGACTTTGATCGGTTTTGCTGTGGTTTATGAAAGCCTCTTTTATCTATCCAACAGAAAACTCCAAAAACAAACCATCAAAGAAGTGCTCTTAGCTGAATAAATAGAGAAGGTTGGATTCTCCAGCCTTTTTCTTTATGTGGCTTTCATTCCGTCTCGCTCCGTTAGGTGCGAGTCACATAACACAAAAAAACTCTTAGATTCATTTCTAAGAGATTTTTTCTTTCTCTCCCTCACAACCAGCCTTCTTCTTCGGCAGTTTTGGCTGCTTCGGTTCGGTTGCTGGCGCCTAGTTTGGAGAGGATATTGGTCATGTAATTACGGACGGTACCGTTTGAGAGGTAGAGCTTGTCAGCAATTTCTTGGTTGGAGAGACCTTGGGCTACTCCATGTAGAACAGCGACTTCCTGCTCGGTCAAGGGATTGGGATGAGTCATCATGACTTCCATCAGCTCTGGAGAATATTCCTTGCGTCCCTCTAACACCGTATGCAGGGTTTGCATGAGTTCGGAGATGCTTCGCTCTTTCAAGACATAGGCGTCTACTCCTGCTTTGACCGCTCGTTCAAAATAACCTGGACGTTTAAAGGTTGTAACAATAACCACCTTGGTTTCAGGCACTTCTTGTTTGATCCACTCGAGTGCTTCTAATCCCGTCTTGACTGGCATTTCGACGTCAAGGATGGCAATATCTACTGCTTCTTTCTCCAAAACCTCGATAGCCTCGGCTCCATTTTTCGCCTGCAAGACAGTCTCCACATCTGGTTGAAAGCTTAAGAGCTGGCACATGGCATCTCTCAGCATACTTTGATCCTCTGCGACTAATACTTTCATCTACTTTCTCTCCTTATAAGGCAGATGCACGCGCACCTCTGTGGGATCTTTCAAACTGACCAGCTCTACTTGACCTGAGAAGGCTGCTGCACGGTCACGGACTGTATGGAGTTCATTTCCTTTTACAGTTGCAAAACCTTTCCCGTCATCTCTAACTGTCAGGACCAATTCCTGATCTGTACGTTCCAGTTTTAGATAGGCTTTTTCAGCTCTGGCATGCTTGATAATATTGGTCGCCAGTTCTAGCAAAATCATGGCAGCCGTCGACTCTACATCCTGGGTCAAACTAGCCTTGTCCAATTGATTCTCAATTTGAACCTCAATCCCAGCAATTTCCAGCATTTTTCTTGACAGTCTCAAGCTCTGAAGCCAGGGTCCGTGATTTCAGATTTTTCCACAATGGTTCGCACTTCATTCATGGAATCTTTGCTGATCTGGTGAATTTCTTTTAATTCCTTCTCCACCTGTGGATAGGCCTGCATCTGAAATAACTGCAAGGCTAAATCTGTCTTGACACTCAGCATAGCAAAGGTATGTCCCAGACTATCATGCAAATCCTGACCGATACGACTACGTTCATTTTCAGCAAGCAATAGATTTATCTGGGCATTTTGCTTAGCCTGAGCTTCTTTCAAATCCTCCACAATACGAATCCGAACCAAGCCAAAAGTCATCAAATCGACAAAAGCAAGAATTACAAGTAGATAGAATAGATACTCAACTTCGATTCTCTGAAAAATCAAAAGTTGGCCCAAAACAAGGACTTGAGCAAGAAGAAAAGTCCAGACATGTAAAGACTTTAAACCACCTACATTGAAATGATAACTTAAGAGATTGGATAGAAAAAAGAAAAACCAGATATAATTAACAGCAACAAAGGCAGTATTCCCAACTACATAAGTCAGCATGATCCCCCAGAAAAGCCAAGATAGGCGCTGGCTCTTAGTTGTTAAAATACCCAAATACGCCACTACAAATAGAATATCAATCAATAAATGCCAGGCAGAAAGCCACCCAGTCACTACAGGTAGGATGGGGAAAATCATAAAAATCAAACTGGCCCAAAACATATAGTGTATGCTTTTTAGTCTTTCAAGCATTAAGAATTCTCCTTATGACCTTGAAGGTAAATGGTCAAACCAAACAAAACTGCTGAAAAAACAAGTAGATAAACTGTGGCTGATAGATTGATGCCACCCTCATTTAAGAAGGTCTTGATCAATTCCATCAACTGATAGCTTGGTAGGCGCTTCCCGATTGCTTGCATCCAGTCTGGAAATAAAGAGACGGGCATCCAGAGTCCGCCTAAAACAGCCAAGCCAAAGTAAAGAAGATTGCCTACAACAGACATCAGCTGACTGGAAGGCAAGAGAGTCAGGGTTAAGCCAAGTGCTACAAAGGCAACACTTCCTACTATCAGCAAGAGTGCAGCCCCAATCCAGTTTCCAAGAGACATATCCACACCTCTTACAAAATGCCCAACTGAGAAAACAACCAGAATTGAAACCAAATAATCAACTATCATACTTGTTATCTTTGATAGATAATATTCTACCATATTTACTGGAGTATGGCGTAATGTTTTCTGCCAGTTGTTGATTTTATCGGTATGTAAAACAACTGGGAATGAAAAGATAGCTGTCGACATCATGGAAAAGGCCGTCATGGAGATGAGGTAGTCGCGCATAAAATTAACTGGTCCATCTGGTGTATCCTGGTACATGCCTGAAAAGAATAGATAGAAGGCTGTCGGCATCCCTACGGATAATAGATAATAGACTAGTTGTCGTTTGGTCAATAGAAATTCTATCTTGTTTAGTGCGATCAATCGTTTCATCTTAGTCATCTCCCTTTTGTGTTTCTTCAAAAATTGTATCCAGCAAGCTACGGTTATTGACTTCAATTTCTTGAATCCTACATCCTGCTTGCACTAACAGTTGCCAAAAAGCATCCGCTTCACGTGTAACTACTTGCAAAGCATCTTGTTTTTGTGACCAGTTTTCAACCAAGTTAGACCGTTCGACAACTTCCTTGTAAGCCAGAGGTAGGATAAAGTGCTTTTCAATCTCCTCACTGCGCATGGCTAGAGGTGTTGTATCACGAATCAACTCTCCCTTATTTAAGACCAAAATTCGGTCCGCTGTATGCTCTACTTCCTCAATATAATGAGACGAATAGAGAATGGTTACCCCCTGCGCTTTTAAGTCTTGGACAATTTCCCAAAAACGTTGACGGGTTGAAGTATCCATAGCCGCAGTTGGCTCATCTAAAAAGACAAGCTTTGGTCGCCCAATCAAGGTCAAGACAAAAGAGAAGAGACGCTTTTGCCCACCTGACAATTTTTCTGCCAATTGTTCTTTTTGTTGCTTGTCAAACTGCAATAGTTGATCGATTTCCTGGTTGCTCAAGGGATTTGGGTAAATACTTTGAAAGAAAGCAATCAACTCTTTGACCTTTAATTTCTGAACAATGACATTTTCTTGAGGGAGGTAGCCTCTAATATAGTCTAACTGAGAACTCATCACTGGCAAGCCTTGGATGGATACTTGACCGCTGGTGACCAGTTTATCTCCAAGCAAACAGTCCAAGAGTGTTGTCTTACCGGCGCCATTTGGCCCAATCAAGGCGACGCATTCACCTTCAGCTACCTCAAAGGAAATATCCTTCAAAATAGCCTTGCCCTTGATGCTTTTATTTAGGCTTTCTACCTTAATCATGTTCATGATATTCTCCTTTCAGCCACTCCTTTCCCATCGGAAAGGCAATAAAAATCATAAATCCTAGACCCCAGGCACCGCGGATGACTTGGTGAAGGAAGGCCTGGTCAAACCACCCTGTAAACATTTCTACCAACCATACCACTAGTGATAGTCCAATAAAAAGATAGAGAATCGCTTTTTTCATTTTTCAAACTCCTTTTTCACATCTGAGACCAATTTCAAGCCTTCTCGGATAAGCCAAGACATCATGCCAAATCCTGCAAATAGCTCCCAAGGAAAATGATAGAAGCCTTCATCCAATCCTGAAAACATGAGATAAGTCATGACTCCTGCTGCTACTAAACTCATTGCGACAATTACTTTATGTTTCATTTTTCTTCCTCCATTTGATACATCTATTATAATTCTTTGAAGCTTGTGTCACTAGAAGCTTCTGTCATGAGGAGATATGACAAATGTCACAAAAAAAGAAAGTTGATTTCTCAACTTTCTTTTTCTTACTTATTTAATCTTTATTCCACACTGAAAAGATATGGGTAAACTGGTTGTTGACCTTGGTGGATTTCTACTTCTACATCTTCGAATTCTTCTGCGATTTCTTGGGCAATTTGGTTAGCCAATTCTTCGCTTCCATCTTCACCGATATAGAAGGTTACGATTTCACTATCTTCATCCAACATATGTTTCAAAGTTTCAGTCAGAGTTTGGTGCATGTCAGGATTTGATACGAGAATCTTACCGTCTACCATACCCAGATTGTCATTTTCATGAATTTCCAAACCATCAATAGTCGTGTCACGAACGGCTGTTGTTACACTACCGCTGACCACATCACCAAGAGCTGCAGTCATACGTTCTTTGTTTTCTTCGATAGACTTGCTTGGATCGAAGGCAAGAAGACTAGTCAATCCTTGAGGAAGTGTACGAGCTTCTACTACTACTGCTGGTTGTTCCAATACCTCTGCGGCAGTTTGAGCTGCCATAAAGATATTTTTGTTGTTTGGCAAGAAGATGATATTGCGAGCATTGACTTGCTCAACAGCCTTGATAAAGTCTTCTGTCGAAGGATTCATGGTTTGTCCACCTTCGATGACATAGTCCACGCCTTGAGCACGGAAGATATCTGCCAATCCTTGCCCAGCTACTACTGCGATAAGAGCATATTCTTTTTCTTCAGCTGGCTTGCTGACTTGAGCTTCTTTCTACTTGAGCTTCGTGTTGGTTACGCATGTTATCTACTTTAACCTTGACCAAGCTACCATATTTGAGACCTTCTTGCATAACAAGTCCTGGATCTTCTGTATGGACGTGTACTTTAACGATTTCATCATCGTTAACAACGAGTAATGAGTCCCCAAGGTCATTCAAGTAGTTACGAAATTCTTCGTAGTCAAAGTCTTTAACATAAGTTGGACCTTGCTTAAGGGCAACCATAATCTCAGTACAGTAACCAAATGTGATATCTTCTGTTGCCACATGTCCAGCTACAGACTTATGGTGTTCTGCATTGATCATTTCACCCATATTAGCTGGAGTCGCTACAAAGTCCTCAGAAGCACTGTATTCACCAGTAAGAGCTGAAAGGAAACCTTCGTAGATGAAGACCAAACCTTGACCACCTGAGTCCACAACTCCAACTTCCTTCAAGACTGGAAGCATTTCTGGAGTTTTAGCAAGAGCTGCTTTAGCTCCTTCCAAGGCAGCACGCATAACTTCAACTGCGTCATCTGTTTGCTCTGCTTTTTTCTTAGCACCGATAGCAGCTCCACGTGATACGGTCAAGATAGTTCCTTCAACCGGCTTCATAACAGCCTTGTAGGCAACCTCAACACCTGATTGGAAGGCAAGAGCTAGGTCTTTCCCTGTTAACTCTTCTTTTGTCTTGATGGCTTGTGAAAATCCGCGGAAAAGCTGAGAAGTGATAACTCCAGAGTTCCCACGCGCACCCATCAAAAGACCTTTAGCCAAGATGCTTGCAGCCTCTCCAACTGTTGAAGCTGGTTTGTCTGCGACTTCCTTAGCACCATTTTCGATAGTCATTCCCATGTTTGTTCCTGTATCTCCGTCTGGAACTGGGAAGACGTTTAATGAATTGACATATTCGGCTTGCTTATTTAATCGAGTAGAAGCTGCCTGGACCATTTCTTGAAATAGGCTTGTAGTAATATTTGACACGTTTATTCTCCTGCAACTTTGATATTTTGAATGAAGACATTCACAGTCTGAGCAGTGATTCCAAGTTGATTTTCCAAACTAAAACGTACACGCTCTTGGATGTTTTTTGATACTTCGCTGATTTTTGTTCCGTAGCTCAAGACAGTATACACATCAACTGCAATGCTACCATCTTCAGCCGCTTTAACAACTACACCTTTAGAATAGTTTTCCTTACCAAGAAGGGCTTGGAAATTATCTTTGAGGGCATTTTTACTAGCCATACCGACCACACCAAAAATCTCAGTTGCTGCACCACCTACAACAGTAGCGATCACATCATCTGTCAGTTCGATTTGACCATCTTTTGTATTAATTTTTACAGTCATTTTTTTTACCTCAACTAGTTGATACTCTATTTTATCATATTTCAGCCCAACTGTAAAAGCAGAATGCTGTCTCACCGGATATTTGCTTGATTTTTCAAATGGTTTTAGGCTTAGAGTAAAAGAAAAAGACCTTAAAGGTCTTTGTTTCTTTATTAAACGCGTTCTACTTTTCCTGATTTCAAAGCACGAGCTGAAGCCCAAACTTTTTTAGGTTTACCATCGATAAGAACAGTAACTTTTTGAAGGTTTGGTTTTACGGCACGTTTAGTTTGGTTCATCGCGTGTGAACGGTTGTTTCCTGATACAGTCTTACGACCTGTAAAGTAACATACTTTAGCCATTGTGTTTTCCTCCTATTAGATCTAATATAGCGGATGTGCTAGCACCACATACCGTAATATGTTATCACACTTTCTCCATTTTGGCAAGGGAATTGGAAGATTTTTTTATTTAGCATAGACAACTTCTAGTTTTCCAAAAGCCACCTCTCCACGGACAATCAGGGTCTTACTTGTAGGAGCTACTGAAGCATCTGCCTTGGCTGCACCACAAAAAGTTTCTACCTTCAGATCTACTCTCCAGTGTTGGGGCACATAAATAACTGCATTCCCAAAACCTACTTCTATCTTTAAGGTTGCGCTATCACCTAAAATCTCGGCATTATCGTAATAAATCTTGGCATTCCCGAAACCGACTTCAAACTCATCTTCTACTAATTCTTGATCTTGTTTGTAGAAAGTCCCACTACCAAAGGCTACTTCCTTGTCTGTCAGAATGGTCTTTTTCACCATCATACCACCATTTTTTTTCCCATTCCAAGTTCTGTTAGAATGAGTGAGTGCGCTGACACCCATTACGATTAAAAATACTTGCCCAGAACAATGACTGATTGGGAATCGGTAAAATGTCATAAAAGTGATTAGCTATCAATAAAGCTACTAGAGCCGTAAAAAGATGCTGAAGTAAAATGACGACGAAGGATTGCCTCAACTGACTGATAGGCAAAAAAATCCAATACCAATCAAGGGCCAAATCTGCCCTCCAAATGAAGGGATTCCAAAAATTCCCCTGTAACAATACTAAAGCTGCCAATACTAGCAACACTATACCAAATGCTTTCTTTTTCATCTTCTTACCTCATATTTCTTAGATTTTCTTTTAGGAGGGATTGGTAGTGTCGTGACACGTGCACCTCCTTGTGGGTCTGATAAAAGGAAATAGTTCCTGTCCCTGAGAAGGACTTGTCCACCGAGTAGACCTGCTGGATATTGGCAATGGTCGACTTGGATACCCGACTGAAATAGCGAGGCAGGATAGCCTCTAACTCATAAAGCTTGAGTCTCACTTCATAGGCTTCTTTCTGGGTATGGGCGTAGATCTTGTTGCCTTCCGTCTCAAAAAAGAGAATTTCTGACAAGTCTAAGTAATACTCCCCCGTCCCCTTATAAAAAATCAACCTAGGAGCCTTGGTTTCTTGCAAGAGTCGTTGCAAATCAGCTATTTCATCTGTCAGGGCTGCAGCCTTGATGACAATCTCTGTCTCAGTTATTTCACTATCAATCTCGATTCGTAACTTCATCCTATCTCCTTTCTGCATCTACTATACCAAAGCCCAGAAGACTTTACAAGAGCAAAAAAGCAAGTGGTCACTTTTGACCCGTAAGTGGTTACGAGGCCAAGCCCACTTGCTTTGCTTTTTAGAAAATAAAGAAAAGAATTCCCAAGAGGAGGCCACAGGCGTAGCCAACTAAAACATCCTTGGGATAATGAACGCCTCCTAAGACTCGCACAAGACCGAGAAGAGCTGATAAGATCAACAAAACCAACCCCACAGGAAGATTTGCATGCAAGCAAGCCATGGAAATGATGGTTGCTGAAAAGACATGGCGACTAGGCATTGAATTACCGGAACTATCCTTGTCTAGTAGCGGGACAATTTCCCAAGTTTCATAGGGACGGGGTTGATTGATCCACTTACGAACTAGCGTCAATAGGAGAAAGCCTAAAGCTGGAACTAAAATATAAGCAGAAAGTTCTTTCCCAACCCCTTTACTTACAAAGTTTGTTCCCAACAAGGTCAAGTAAGCTAAGGGCATCAGAACTGTCATCATACGATTAAAGACTCGCATCAATTGCAATAATTGTGGATGTAGAAGAAGACTTGATTTCTTCTTATCGTACCACTTTTGATAGTTTTTCATCTGTTTTCTCGTTGTTTCTAGATTTAACACAAGAAACCTGGCAGAACGAGTCTGCTAGCATCTCCTACTCTAGTATAGTGCAGAAAAAGAAGGCCGTCAAGCCTTCTTTTGATTTATTCTTCTGCTTCGTCTTCTGTAAATTGACTATTGTAGAGATCTGCATAGAAACCACCCTGATCCATAAGCTCTTCATGATTGCCTTGCTCGATGATGTTTCCTTCTTTCATGACCAGAATCAAGTCAGCATTGCGGATCGTTGACAAACGGTGGGTGATGATATTTGAGATAAAAAATCATCCCGAGTCATTCCTCAGGATGAAAATTAAATATTCTAATTAGAATCCATCTACGTTAGTGTAGATTTTTTGTACGTCTTCGTCGTCTTCAAGAACACCATAAAGTTTTTCAAAGGTTTCAAGGTCATCACCTGACAATTCCACTTCTGATTGAGGAATCATCTCAAGTTCTGTTACTTGGAATTCTTCGATACCAAACTCGCGCAAAGCCACAATAGCTTTGTGAAGGTCAGTTGGAGCTGTATAAACAGTGATTGTTCCTTCTTCTGCTTCTACATCATCCACATCAACATCTGCTTCAAGCAAGAGTTCAAAGATAGCATCAGCGTCGTCACCTGCGAAAAACGATGACACCCTTGTTATCAAAAAAAGGTAAGATACAGAACCTGAAGCTCCCATGTTACCACCGTTTTTTTACCAAAAGCAGCACGCACGTTAGCAGCTGTACGGTTCACGTTTGAAGTCAAGGTATCCACGATAAGCATAGAACCATTTGGTCCAAAACCTTCGTAACGTCCTTCTGTAAAGGTTTCGTCTGTATTCCCTTTCGCTTTATCGATAGCCTTATCAATAACGTGTTTTGGCACTTGCGCTTGTTTAGCACGATCGATAACGAATTTCAAAGCAGTGTTTAGTTCTGGATCTGGTTCACCTTTTTTAGCTGCTACATAGATTTCTACACCAAATTTTGCATATACTTTAGAGTTAGCTCCATCTTTAGCCGTTTTCTTGGCTACGATATTGGCCCATTTACGTCCCATTAGGAATCTCCTTTTTTCACATTTTAATCTTTCTTATTATAACACAAGTCTAGCTGATTTTCACTAGAGGAAATGGATTTTCTTTTGTAAACCAGGCTAAGATTTTCCACCGACTGCCACGATTTTCTTACCTTCTTTTATCCAAGGATGTTGGGAGAGGGAGAAGTAAAGTTGAACAGTCATCACAAGCCAGAGTAGAGGTTCACATAGGATAACACCTGTGTAGCCTGTCCAAGGGATGATCCAAGCCACGAAAATAATTTTCCCAAACAACTCGATAAAGCTAGATACGAGGGGCAATAGTTTTTGCCCTAACCCCTGCAAGCTATTTCTATAGATCAATAACAGGCTTAAAAATGGATAGAACACCGAACTAATACGCAGGTATAAAGTCCCGTTTTCAATCAGGTAGCCGTCTGTCGAACTTGCCAGGAAAGAAACTAGGCTAGGACTTGCAAAAAATAGGAAAATACAGGCAAAGGTTGCCCAAGACATACTCAAATAGCTCCCTAAACGAAGACCTTGGACGATACGTTCGGGATGTTTTGCCCCAAAATTTTGAGAGATAAAAGTTGTCATCGAAGCTGAAATAGCCGTCATTGGCAGTAAGGCAAAGGCCATGATTCGGCGCGCTGCCGTTTGGGCGCTGATAATGACTGCTCCAAAGCCATTAACAGAGGATTGCAAGATGACGCTTCCGATAGAGACAATTGACCCCATCAAGCCCATGGCTAGCCCCTGTTCCAAGAGATCCACATAGAGTGCCTTATTCCATTTGAAATGTCTGAGACCTGGAAGAAGCTCCGGAACACTCTTGCGAATATAGAAATAACAGAGGATTGCTGACAAACCTTGCGAGATAATGGTTGCAAGACCCGCAGACTGAACTCCTAACTGCAATTGCGTAATAAAATACAAATCCAGAATGACATTAACGATAGCTGAAAAATCAGGAAAGCAAGCGCAGCAAGGCTATCACCAATTGAGCGCAGTAATCCTGCAAATAGATTGTAAGCAAAACTAACTCCCACACAGCTAACAATCATGGAAATATATTCATATGATTGAGGGAGAATTTCTGCAGGCGTTTCTAGGTACTGTAAGAGTGGATAAAGACCGAAGAAACCCATCAGCATGACAAGACCACTCAGGATGGCACCCAAAATCCAAGTTGCTGCAACAGCTTCTTTAATCTTAGCAAAATTACGAGCACCATAGAGACGTGCAATAACAACTCCCATCCCATTTCCGACTCCGAGAGCAAAGCCAATAATCAAATCAAAAATGGCTGTCGTAGCTCCGACTGCCGCCAAGGAATCTTGCCCTAAAAAACGCCCGACAATCAAAATATCAGCTGTATTGTAGAGCTGCTGAAAGATATTGGATAGTAAAATTGGTAAAGCAAAACTAATCAGTGAAGGAAGAATAGGACCATGAATCAAGTCCACCGTTGATTTTTTATTCATAAGGGTATTATATCAGCTTTCTAGTAGAGGAACAAGGGAGGAAGAATAAGAAAGCGTTGCCTAGATACAAACAATCTGGTATAATCGTGACAGAAAAGGAGGGTAGGTATGACCTTAACCAGCCAGTTAATTACAGATGCATTCCCAGACCTTGAAAAAGTCGACCAATTAAACAAGGAAGCCTTTCCTGAAGAAGAACGCGTCTCCTTGGAAGAATTTTTAAGTTACCAGGATAGAGACGACGCCCACTTTTTCGCTTTTTATAACGAAGAGGAGTTTGTCGGCTTTGCCTTTGCCATTTCAAATCAAAAAGCTTTCTACATTAGCTTCTTTGCTATCATGCCCCATCTCCGTAGTCATGGATACGGGAGAGAAATCATTGAAAAACTCATTGATTTTTACCAGCGTACTATGATTCTTGAAGTGGAGCGATTGGACGAAGACTGTGATAATCTCGAACAACGAAAGGCCCGCATGGATTTCTACTTACAAAATGGTTTTAAAACTGCCAATGCCTTTTTAGAATACGAGGGAATGAGTTTTGAAATTCTCTACCGTGGTGACCATTTTGATGAAGAAGTCTATCGCAACATCTTTCAAAAATTGCAAGAAGAGAATTACTTTGACTTTCGCATCAAATACCGACGCTTTAGTGATTACTAAGCAAGACAATTCCACGTATAAAAAACATTATCTTTAATCTGATATGTTTTGAATTTCGATTTATTTTCAAAATAAAAAATGCATGCAATTTATAAATTACATGCATTATTTATTCTTATTTACAATGTAGCTTAAGCTTCTGCTCCACCTTCTGGAAGGATAAAGTAAAGAATAGCGTAAGCAAGTAGACCTGAACCACCAGCTAAAGTGAAAAGAATCCAAAGAACACGAACTAACATTGGATCCATGTTAAAGTAGTCAGCAAGACCTGCACAAACACCACCGATTTTTTTATCTTGAACGTTACGAACTAAACGTTTGTCCATTATAGTAATCTCCTTTTTTGTTGTTCTTATTCATTTTAACATCAAATTATTAGAAATTCAATAGTTTTCTGGATTTTTCTAAGGAAATAGGCCTTTTATTCTCTTTTTCAGAAAGAGTAAACCTCTAATGAATAAAAATAAAAAGTGGAAAAACTCCACTTTTTATTTTTATTCTTCAATTTCGATTTCAAGAGCATCGCCCAAATCAAGAGTTACTTCTTGGTTAGAACTTGTTTCAGTTGCTGCTGAATTATCTTTTGAACCTTCTTCCTCTTCAATCAAACCATATTGAACACGAACTTGGTGGTCAATCTCATCAAAGATTTCTGGATGATCTGCCAAGTATTTCTTCGCATTCTCAGAACCTTGTCCGATTTTTTCACCCTTGTATGAGTACCAAGCACCTGCTTTTTGGATGATATCCAAATCACTTGCAATCTTCAAGAGTTCACCAGTTCTAGAAATACCTTCTCCGTACATGATTTCAACAAGAGCTTCTTTGAACGGTGGAGCTACCTTGTTTTTCACAACCTTAATCTTGGTTTCCTTACCTACATTGGTATCTTTTTGGTCACCAGTCCCCTTGATTTGTGTGCTTCCGCGAACATCCAAACGAACAGAAGCATAGAACTTAAGGGCACGTCCACCAGGAGTTGTTTCTGGATTTCCAAACATAACACCAACTTTCACGCAATTGGTTGATAAAGATAGCGATAGTCTTTGTCTTGTTGATAGAAGCACCGAGTTTACGCATAGCCTGACTCATCATACGAGCTTGAAGACCAACGTGGCTATCTCCGATATCACCATCAATTTCCGCACGAGGAACAAGGGCTGCAACTGAGTCAATAACCACAAGGTCAACCGCACCTGAGTCGATCAATTTCCCTGCAATTTCAAGACCTTGCTCACCTGAGTCTGGTTGTGACAAGAGCAATTCGTCAATGTTAACCCCAAGAGCTGCTGCATAGGCTGGGTCAAGAGCGTGTTCCGCATCGATAAAGGCTGCAATTCCACCTTCTTTTTGTGCTTGCGCTACAGCGTGAAGGGCAACTGTTGTCTTACCTGATGACTCTGGACCGTAGATTTCGATGATACGTCCCTTTGGATAACCACCTGAACCGAGTGCAATATCAAGTGCCAAAGAGCCTGAACTCATGACTTGTACTTTTTGTTCTGCTCGTTCACCCAAGCGCATGATTGAGCCCTTACCAAAATCTTTTTCAATCAATTTAAGAGCATCATTCAAAGCTTTTTCACGATCAGCTCCAAATTTTTTCCCAATTTCATCTAATTTTTTTGTTGGTTTTTTCGCCATTTTATTCTCCTGTATTTTAATGGTCCTTAGACCTTATTCTATTATATCAAAAGTCACTCACTTAATAAAGCTTTGAGAACTAAGTTAAAGGCATGCATAACAGCAATTTTACGAACATCTGTTCGACTCCGTCCTCCTATATTGACACGTATGACTTCTGTGCCTGATGCTTGAGACAGTCCTATAAAAACTGTACCTGCAGGATGCCCTTCTAAACTTTCTGGCCCTGCCACTCCTGTCAAACTAATCCCAATATCGGATGCAGTTTTTTCTCGTGCCTGCTCAGCCATTTTCTCTGCTGTATAGGTTGAAACAACACCGTGGATTTCTAATTCTGTTTGTGGAATATCTAGCATTTTAGCCTTTTCTTCCAGACTATAAGTCACAAAACCACCTTTAAAGATAGCAGATACTCCTGAAAAATCTGCTATGCTTGCTTGAAAGAGACCTGCTGTCAAACTTTCTGCAGCGGTAATACTTATTTGTCTCTTTTTTAACTCTTCCACTACAAGACTAGCTAGACTTGTCTCATCCCCATAACCATAGCAAAGCTCTCGAAGGGAAGTACCTTCGAAAGTATCTCGACTTAAGATCTGCTCTTCTAAAGTATTCAAGGCCGCATCAGCCTCCTCTTTGCTCTTAGCCTTAGTCGACAAACGCAAGGTAACTTCCCCAGTTTTTGCATAGGGCGCCAAGGTTGGATCCGTTTGTTGTTCAATTAAATCTGCTAAGATTGTGACTAGCTGACTCTCTCCTATCCCAAAGAATCGCAGGACCCTTGAGTATAATTTAGCGCCTGTCATCAATCTTGGCAACAACTCATTTAGAACCATCGGTTTCAATTCACTAGGTGGTCCAGGTAAAACAACATAAGTTACCCCTTCCACCTCAATCATGCCACCCACTGCTAAGCCCGTCTCATTGACTAGAGGGGTTGCTCCTTGAATAATCTGAGCTTGACGCTCATTATTTGGAGTCCGGGCATAATCAGGTCTCTGGGCAAAAAAGTCATCTAATTTCGCCTGTGCTTGTGCATCAAAAACTAAATTTTTTCCTAAGAACTTGGCCACCGTTTGTTTGGTCAAGTCGTCTTCTGTAGGTCCCAATCCTCCTGTTAGTATCACTAACTCACTCCGTTCTCGAGCTATCTCTAGCACGGACAAAAGACGAGCCTCATTATCTCCAACAGCAGTTTGAATATAGACATCCACACCTATTTCAGCTAGTTTTTCAGATAAAAACTGAGTATTAGTATTAAGAATTTGTCCTGTCAAAATCTCTGTTCCAACAGCAATAATTTCCGCTTTCATTTCTCCCTCCTACTTATCAATTCGAATTTCTTTGAAAAAATCGCAGGAAAAATCCTACGATTCGATAAATCTATGGCAAGCCAGACGATTTGGCTTCTTTCGTAACTAAACTCTATTGAGTCATCATCACTCATTCTTGTTCTTCTTCAATAATTGTGGCTTCTGAGACAACTCCTGGATTTTGATTATTGATTTCTTCGTACAAGACTACATTTGTTTTTAACTCAGTTACTTTAGGTTGGCCCAATGAAGTACGTAATAAATTCTGAATCTCTAACATATGTTCTGAAGTAACAATTTGGTAGGAGCCTCCCTCAATCGTGGCATCTTCACCTCGTAACTGATGAGTTTCAATATTTTTAAAGGATTCTTGATAGCCTAGCAATTGTGGAATAGTAGAAGTCGTAATCTCAATATTTGTCTGCATATTGTCACTAAGAGCTTTCAAGATATCTTGGTAGTGGGTTACACTATTTAAGCTTAAAATCTTTTCAATCACTTTTTGGATAACTTCACGTTGTCGTTTCTGACGACCATAATCTCCTTCTGGATCCTGATAACGCATGCGTGAATAAACTAGAGCTTCTTCACCATTTAGGTGTTGCTGTCCGACTCCGACGGAAATTTTGTTAAAAGGTTCCTGGTCTTGAATGGAGATTGGAAAACCTAAAGTATTGTTGACCGTAATACCACCTACAGCATCAACCATTCTTTGAAGGCCATGCATATTTACCATAACATAGCGGTCAATGTGGATATTCATCATATCCTGAATCGTCGAGATAGCTAGTTCAGCTCCACCACCCGCATAGGCGGCATTCAGTTTTTCCTCAGTAACAGTACCATCTTTGTGTTGAATTTTTGTCAAAATGTCCCGTTCCAAACTAATCATTGTTGTTTTCTTGGTCTTGGGATTGACTGTCAACAATATCATTGAGTCACTGTTACCTTCCCAGGGATCTGTACGTTCGATATTCCCCGTATCCACTCCCATAAGCAAGATTGTCAATGGTTGTGTTGCTTCAATAACCTTTGTTTCTTCCCCTATTTTTTTATAAGTTTTTGCCAAGGAACTTGTTCCTTGATTATAAATCGTATAGGCATATGTTCCCACACCTAAAATAGATACAAGAAGGAAGCCTAAAAACATTTTTAATATTTTTTTTATCATACACTCATTCGTCTATCAGTAATCCCATTAGGTAAACGTCAAGAAACTCTCCTCTTTCTGTACAAGCACCACGTTCCTGTAGCCCTTCTGTGATAAAACCCATTTTTTTATATAAATGGATAGCAGCAGTATTTCGTTTTTGTACGGTCAATTGCAAGCGTCGAATGACTCCACTAGATTTAGCCCATTCTATGCTCTCTTCCATTAAAACACTGCCTAAACCAAATCCCCAAAAGGATTTTTTTATACCCAAAAAAATGTCTCCGATATGTCTGATTCTTGGTCGATGATCAGCTGTAATATTGATAACTCCTGCTAACTCATCATTCAAAAAAGCGAGCAAAGTAATCTGGTTATCAGACTGAGCCTGCTTGTCGATAAACATTTCCATTTCAGACTGACTGATTGAAATGCCATTTTCATCCAAACTCGTAAACGTAGACTCTTGTCCTATCTGATCTAAAAGAGCTAGCAGAACTTGAGCATCCTCAACTTCTGCCTCACGAATTAAAAGTTCATACTCCATTCGTCAACCTCTCTAGTAGGCGACTTGCTCTTTGACCATGGGCATGGCATCTAATTTCTCGTCCCTCATCTTTTTTGAGAATTTCTAATTCTAGATAGTCTGAAGGAAGATCTTCACCCAGTAAATGTCCCCACTCAATGACAGTAACACCATCTCCGAACAGAAACTCATCTAAATCAATAGAGTCAGCATCTCCTCCGATGCGATAGACATCTAAATGATACAAAGGCAAACGCCCTTCATATTCTCGAACGATGGTATAAGTGGGACTTTTAATCATCTGATTAATTTCTAGACCCTTGGCTAGACCCTTTGTAAGTGTGGTTTTCCCAGCACCTAATTCACCAGTTAAAATTAAAACATCATTTTTTTCTAGTAGATTGCCCAACTTTTTTCCAAAAGCCATAAGCTCATCTTCATTTTTTGTGCGCATGCATCCATTATACCAAAAATTTTTTCGATTGTGACATTCCTAACAACAAAAAAGGAGGGTTTCCCTCCTTCTTTTTTGAAAAAAATTCTCATTAATTTAGAGCCATACTAATGTAGTTCAAGATAAATAAAGCATCTAAAATCCAAATCATTGCATGGACATCTTTAATTTGACCTTTAACAATTTTCGTTAAAGTATAAGTGAGAAAACCAACGGCAATCCCTTGTGTAATGGAGTAGCTGAATCCCATAAAGATAGAAGTAAAGAAGGCAGGAACTGCTTCTGACATATCATCCCAAGGAATATTTAAGATTAGACAGCATCATAATTCCGACGATAATCAAAATTGGTGCTGTTGCTGCTGAAGGAACAATAGCAAGAAGTGGGCTAAAGAAGCTAGATAGGGCAAAACAGATAGCAACTACTAGAGCTGTCAAACCTGTACGTCCACCAGCACCAATACCTGCTGCTGACTCAATATAAGTCGTAACGTTTGAAGTACCTGCAATGGCACCAACTGAAGTCGCTACTAAGTCAGAGTAAAGTGCTTTATCCAATTTGTCTGACTCATGGTTTTCACCACTTGTTGCAACGATACCAACTTTTTCACCTGTACCAATAAGAGTACCGATTGTATCAAAAATATCTGTCAACGAGAAGGCAAGAATAGCCATCAAAGTTTCAGGCAAACGTGAAGTGTTTGAAATCAAAGACCCTAAACCTTCTGATCCAAGACCTGCACCAAACAAGGTTCCCAAATCGTTAACTGCTGCTGAAAGGTTGTTGCTTGCAAAGTCAATTCTAGACAAGTCAACAACACCAACCGCAATAGCAAGAACAGTAGTTGTTAAGATTGAAAGGATGATTCCACCTTTGATTCCTTTAACAACAAAGAAATCGTAATGGCAAGACCTGCAAGAGCTACTAGAACAGCCGGACTGTTAAAATCAACCAATCCAGGAACAGCTCCTGAATTAGCAGTGATTGCTGCTTGAGCCTTATCTGCACCTTCCCCTGCTACTGTATAACTACCTGGATCGATAGAGAATTTCAAGAGACCTGCATTCTTAATACCAACGTAGGCAAGAAATACACCAATACCAGCAGAAATTGCTGAACGAAGTGTCGTAGGAATAGACTCAATAATCATTTTACGAACATTGGTTAATGTAATAATCAAAGAAATGATACCACAAATGAAGACCATACCTAAGGCTTCTTGCCATGTATAGCCCATACCAAATACAACCGTAAAGGTAAAGAAGGCATTAAGTCCCATACCTGGAGCCTGTGCATATGGCAAGTTTGCATAGAAAGCCATCATTAAAGTTCCGACAACAGAACCAATAATTGTAGCAAGGAATACACCCTGAACTGGCATTCCAGTTTGTGAAAGCATTTGAGGGTTTACAAAGAGAATGTAACTCATTGCAAAGAATGTTGTTAAACCAGCAAGCACTTCTGTACGGACGTCTGTCCCGTGCTCTTTTAGTTTAAATAGTTTGTCCATGTTTAATCTCCTTTTGTTTTTTACGAACAATAATAAAATTATATCATTTATAATTCAGTTTTTCAAGCTATTTTTAAAATAATTTGAAGATTATTACTAGAAGCAGTTCTTTCTATTCCCAGTTATAGTCTGATTTTCTTGTTTATTTTTGATATAATAGAAAACATCTTATCTGAAACTAGATTCGGGAGGATCTTATGACAAAAAAAATAATTGCCGTTGACTTAGACGGAACCCTACTTAATGGGGAAAGTAAACTATCTGATTTCACTAAAAAAACTATTAAAGAAATTTCAAAAAAAGGACATCAGGTCATCATTGCAACCGGACGTCCTTACCGCATGGCTAAAGATTTTTATCGTGAATTAGAGCTAGAAACACCTATGATTAACTTCAATGGGTCTCTGACTCATCTACCTGGTAAGGTCTGGGAATACGAAAAATGTCTGACTGTTGATAAAAAATACCTCTTAGATATGGTTGAACGGAAAGAAGAAATTCAAGCAGACTTTATAGCTGGAGAGTACCGTAAAAATTCTATATTACAGCACCTGACCAAGAAATTGCAGACCCTAGATTATTTGGAGTTGACAACTTCCACCCTGATAATCAATTTAATTCCAATCTAGTTACCAAGGACCCTAACTGTATCCTAATGCAAACACGAGCGAATGACAAGTATGCTCTGGCAGAAGAAATGAACAGTTTTTACAAGCACCAGCTTAATATCAATACTTGGGGTGGTCCCTTGAATATCCTCGAGTGTACACCGAAAGGAGTTCACAAAGCTTTTGCTCTTGACTACCTTCTGAATGCCATGAATGTGGATCGAAAGAATTTGATTGCTTTCGGTGACGAGCATAATGACACAGAGATGCTAGCCTATGCAGGCACAGGATATGCCATGAAAAACGCCAATCCAGCTCTACTTCCTTTCGCTGATGAACAGCTAGCATTGACCAACGAGGAAGACGGAGTTGCTCACTTCTTAAGAGAACTATTTCTTTAACTATTAGATACCTTCCATACTTTTAGGCTAGAATTTAACTAGCTCAAAAGTATGGAATTTTTTTGCTATAAAGAAAAATCTTGAACCTGCGAATACAGATTCAAGATCTTTAAAAAATAGTTTACTTAATGATCTACTTCTTTAGAACAATACGATCAGAAATTTCACGATCCATATCATCAATGATAATTTGATTACCATCCGCTACATAAACTTTAACGTCGTCTCCAATAAAGACTCTCTGGTTTTCTGGTTCGAAAGTTACCTTTTTAATTTCCTGATCACCATCCGGCTCTACTTCCGTCCATGTTCCAGTATTACCAGTAACAACGAGAGTTATGCTATCTCCCTCATCTTGCCCTTTATAGGTACCATCAATGTTGGTTACTGAGTGAGCCGTCGAACTAGAAACAGTCGTTTCTGCTGACTGAGCAGTCGTTACTTCCGTACTAGTACTTGCTTGAGTTGAAGGAGTTGCCTGCTCTTTGGGCGAACATGCAACTAAGAGACTAAGACTTGCCAAAGAAGCAAGAGAAAGTGTGAATTTTTTTAGTGACATAATGTCTCCTTTCTTTTAGTGCTTTAAAATCAGAATAACCCTGCTGGATCACTACACCTTTACTATAACAAATAAAGATAGGAGGGTCAATTAAGTAACTCTCTATCCATAAGATTGGCACGAACCTCAGATATAAAATAGAGAGAACCTGTCACAAATAGCAAATCTTGCTCTCCTGCAGAAGCTTCAAAAGTATCTATAAATTCTTGATAAGAAGCAATGATTGTATAACCTCCCAAGTCTTGTTCCTCTAAGGAGCCTTGGTAATCAAAACTCGTAACATATAGATCTATATCAGGTAAATGCTCTGTTAAATAAGTAAGCATCCCACTATAATCTTTCCGCTTTAGCGCACCAAATAGAATTTGAGGCTGATACCCTTGCTGGATTTTTTCTTGGATAAACTCAACCAAACGCTCTAGAGCTGGTAAATTGTGAGCCCCATCCAAATAGATGTGCTCAGTGACAGCTTCTAGCCTTCCAGCCCATTTAGTAGCTTGCAAGGCAGCACGTACTGCTTCTTGATCTACTTTCTCGTTTCTTTGTGCCATAAATAGTAGAAAAGCCTGCAAGGCAAGAGCTGCATTTTCCTCCTGATAGGCTCCCTCTAATCCCAATATTAGGTGGTTAAAGTCAGCTAGAGAAGAATAGAAGTTCCCATTTCGAAAAGAAAAATCTTTGTTAGCTTGGTAGAGAGTCACACCCAAATCAGTAGCAGTTTTTTGACAAACGAGTTGGGCTTCCGGTGCTAAATTTGCAATCACAGCTGATTTCCCGGGCTTAAAAATTCCTGCTTTCTGCTCTGCGATTGCTACCAGACCATCCCCCAAGGTCTCCTGGTGATCGAGGCCGATTGATGTGATGATTGCAATTTCTCCTGTCACTACATTGGTAGTATCAAGAAGTCCACCTATCCCTACTTCCAGTAAGACCAAATCTACTTCTTGATCTTTAAAATAAAGCAAAGCAATCAAGGTCAGCAACTCAAAAAAAGATAGTTGGTCATAGCTTTCTAGAAGGCTTTGCTCCATGTCCTTAACTTGATCCGCTATACGAATGAAATCCCCGTCAGATATAGGATAGCCATTAATACAGATGCGGTCACGAATGCTCACAATATGGGGCGAGGTAAAAGTTCCTACCTTCTTCCCATGTGAAACAAAGAGTTCCCTCATAAAGGCAATAGTTGACCCCTTGCCATTAGTTCCCGTTACATGGATAATTGGATAGGTTTCTTCAGGATTTCCCAGCAAATCTACCGCTCTTTGCATTCGTCCTAGACCTGATCTGAAATTCAAGCCAATCCGGCTATGGAGCCATTTTTCTACTTCAAACACGCTTATCTCCTTAATCCTTAATAAAAAAGCGAAGATTCTCTTCGCTTTTTACTGAATTAGCTAGTAGCTAGCTATATTTTATTTTAATATGGGCTAAAACGTCCCCCGGACTTACTAGTTCTCTCTTATTTCAAGGAACTGGGCTAAAAACATCCACTGGACTTACCAACTCTTTCTAGTTTCTAGGAGTTGGGGTGATACAGTCTCCCAGACTTACTTACGGTCTTTATTTTTAGCGTAAGGGTAAAAATGTTCACTGAACATTTTTACTCCTCCATAAAGCTGTTGAAGACTTCTTCAATCATGTTCCATTCATCTTCTGAATCTTCAGGGATTGGTTGCAATTCGCCTTCAGTTCCATCTTCATTTTCAGTGAATGAGTAAGCTTGGATTTCAACTTGTCCGTCTTCATCTTCTTCTGCATTAACCGGTACAAGAAGAACATAGTTTTTACCAAATTCTTCTTTTCCGTCAATAGTCAAAAGGATTTCAAATAAAGTTTCGTTTCCTTGCTCATCAACAAGTGTAATAAGTTCACGTTCTTCGTGATCGTGGTTGTGATCGTGTGACATAGTTTCTCCTCTGTCTTAAAATTTTCTATCTAAATAATTTTGTAAAATCAACTGAGCAGCTAATTTATCAATAACTTTTTTACGCTTATTGCGACTAATGTCTGCTTGCTCAATCAACATACGCTCTGCAGCAACCGTAGTCAAGCGTTCATCTTGATACTCTACTGGCAAACCAAAGAGTTCTTCTAGCTTTGCTCCATAGGCTTGACTGGCTTCCACTCGAGGTCCACTGGTATTGTTCATATTTTTAGGCAAACCAACAACAAAACGCTCAACCTTGTATGTATCAACCAACTCCTTAATTCTATCAAAGCCAAATTGCCCTTGTTCTTCATTGATTTGGATGATTTCAAGCCCTTGTGCTGTAAAACCTAGCGGATCGCTAATTGCTACACCTACCGTTTTTGAACCAACGTCCAATCCCATAATTCTCATAGATTATAGATCGACTCCTTGTCCTTTAAGGTAGTAGCGGACCAATTCTTCAACAATTTCATCGCGTTCATACTTACGAATTTGATTTCGTGCATTGTTATAACGAGGAACGTAAGCTGGGTCTCCACTTAGAACATAGCCCACAATTTGATTAATAGGGTTATACCCTTTTTCATTCAATGAAGCATAGACATCTGTCAATGTTTCACTGATCTCTTTTTTATTGGAATCGTCCAATTTAAAACGTACGGTTTCTTCAGTAAATCCCATTCTAACACCCTCTTTCCTTAGAATACTACCATTATAGCATATTCCCTGTCTTTCTACAAATGACACAGTCTGATTTGCTTGATTTTCTGCCTTTTTCTTACTGGACAGTTGCGCCACTTGCAACTCGGTTTTCAATATATTCCTCTGGTTCGTATTTTAGCAGGTTTTCAAGGCCTATATTTTTAAAATATTCGTCTTCGCTAGCTTTTTTAATATCCATAACTTGGAAGTCATAAGTCGTCTTTGTTTCCATCTCCGTTTCACTTAAGAGAGTGGATTCAAGACTAAATCCAGTGATTTTTCGAATCTCTTGAACCGACTCGTCTTTATCTTCAGCTTCTTTCAGTACTTTTTTCGCCTCTTCTAATCCATGTTCAGCAATGTAATCTTTCAACTCTTGTGAAACGGGACGTTTTAGCTGGATGGTCATCGACAAAAATTGTTTTCCTTTATAGGTAATTGTCTGAGTCTGTTGAACTCCATTTTCGTCAACTGGTAATACCAATGTCTTGGTAACCACTGTATTTTTAGTTGCATTTTCTAGAACTGGCAAGGTAGACTGGAGTGCCTCTTGACTATTTTCAGTAGTCGATGCTCTAGAATCTTTTTTCTGGCCACATCCAACCAATAAGAATAAGAGAGCTAATGTCCCGATAAGAGTTTTTTTCATGATTCCTCACATTTTATCCTTGTTTAAATACCAGAGAAGGCTAGGAATTATCCCAGCCTTCATGTTTTATAGTGCAGCACGTAAACGTGCTTCAGCGTTTTCTACATTACGGACAGAGCGTGGCAAAAAAGCACGAATGTCATCTTCTTTATAGCCAACTTGCAAACGTTTCTCGTCGACAAGAATTGGACTTTTTAGGATGCGTGGTGTCTCCATGATTAAGGTGAGCACCTCATTGACACTCAAATCTTCGATGTCAACACCTAGGGCTTTGGCATAGCGATTTTTCGATGATACGATGCTAGCAATTCCATTATCTGTCTTGGTTAAAATATCAAGTAGTTCTTCTCGCGAAATTCCTTCTTTTCCAAGGTTTTGTTCTTTATAACTTAATTGGTGGGCATTGAGCCAGGTTTTAGCTTTTTTACAGCTAGTACAACTTGAGACTGTATAAATTTTGATCATGTACCTACCCCTTTCGCTACATGTTTCTATCAGTATAATCTATTATACCATAAAAAACATCCGACTTGCGACCTATTTTTGAAAAAAAAATAACTTTTTTTGAGATTTTCGAACTTTTTTCTTGACAAATTACGAACTATAACCATTCTTTATATTTTTTTATATAAAAATTCTTGATTGTTGTGACACTTATCATATACAAGAAAATAATGAGGGCTAGGAATAAGAAGTAAGGAATTCCCAATGGTGCTAAGCGAAGGACGCCAGCTAATGCTCCATAAGGCAGACTAGTAACAAAAATTGCAGCAAGTAAAGTCATAAATACCACAACCCAAGCTGGACGACTCTGTACAAAAGGAATTTAGCAGAACGGAGCATATGAATAACCATGGTTTGAGACCACATAGATTCAATGAACCAACCTGTTTGGAATAATATAATAAACTGAAGGGCAGATTCAGCCCCGTGAACATAATGATGACCTGTCACCAAAGGAACAATGATAAAGTAGAGGAAGATAAAGGTCAAAATATCAAAGACAGATGAGATTGGTCCCATCCAAACCATAAATCGTGTAATGGATTTTGCTTCCCATGTATGGGGTTGTTTGAGGAAGTCTTGATCCACATTATCAAATGGCAATGCCACACAAGATAAATCATAGACAAGATTTAGGACAATGAGATGAACAGGAGCCATTGGTAAAAATGGTAAGAAGATACTCGCAACAAGGAGTGAGAAGATATTCCCAAAGTTTGAACTGACGGTCATTTTGATGTACTTGGTCATGTTGGCGTAGACCTTACGACCTTCAACGATACCTGTTTCAAGAACCATGAGATCCTTGTCCAGCAAAATAACATCAGCTGTTTCCTTTGCGATATCTACTGCTGTATCAACGGAAATTCCAACATCTGCCACCTTCATAGATGGGGCATCATTAATACCGTCGCCCATATAACCAACTCCATGACCATTTCTCTTTAACTGTAGAATGATACGCGCTTTTTGGTCAGGTGACAATTTAGCAAAGACTGTTACTCTTTCAACCACTTCTGCCAATTCTTGGTCTGTCATTTGGTCGATCTCAGCTCCCAAAAGGATGTGTTCAACATCCAAACCAACCTTTTCGCAGATGGCTTGGGTTACTTTATCATTATCCCCAGTTAAAATTTTTGTTCTGACACCATGCTCAAGCAGAGCTTGAATAGCGGGTGCTGCAGATGGTTTTGGTGGATCCAAGAAGGCAAGATATCCTGTAAGGATCATGTCACTTTCATCAGTCACAGCATAGGCATAATCTTCACGTAGACCTGACTTGTACCCAACACCTAAGACACGCAAACCTTGACGATTTAATTGGCCAACTTCTGCCAGTACTTCTTGGCGAAGGTCTTCGGTTAGGGGAATGATCTCTCCGCGGTACTCCACGTATGTCGAAATGTTCAACATTTCTTCTAAAGCGCCTTTGGTAACCATACTAACGACATTGCTATCGTCTTTGACGATAACACTCATGCGTCTACGTTCAAAATCAAATGGAAGTTCATCGATTTTTTGGAAGCTAGTATCTAAATGTTGTAGGATAACATGTTCTTTAGCTTCTTTTTCAGTTCTACTGATAATGGCACGGTCCATCAAGTTTTTCAAACCGGTTTGGAAATGTGAATTTAGATAAGCTCTTCTTAAGACTGCCATATCCAAATCACCGTGGATATCCAAAGGATATTCTAAAACAATCTCATCCTGCGTTAAAGTTCCAGTTTTGTCCGTACAAAGGATATCGATTGCCCCTAAGTCTTGTATGGCATTGAGTTTTTTGATGACCACCTTTTCCTTGGCCATGATAATAGAACCTTTGGCCAAGCTGGCTGTGATAATCATTGGAAGCATTTCTGGTGTCAGTCCGACACCAACACTCAAGGCAAATACTCCGGCTTCTAGCCAGTCTCCATCGGTCAAACCATTTGCGAAAAATACGATTGGAACCATGACAAGCATCAAACGGATCAAGAGCCAAGAAATGCTGTTCATTTCACGTTCAAAAGAAGTTGGTTCATCGTAGGTGTTGAGAGTCTGTTCAATAGCTCCCATCATGGTGTCATCACCAACAGCTAAAACCATAGCTGTAGCACTTCCTGAGATAACATTTGTCCCCATGAATGCCAAAGATTCTGCTTCTAAAAGACTCTCTACATTTTGATTAGTAGCTTTATTTAAAGCAAGTTTTTCGACTGCATCACTTTCTCCAGTCAAACCTGACTGTTGAACGAAAGTCGCGGGATTCGAACAAGATAACATCTGCTGGAATCATATCTCCAGCACTCAATTTTACGAGATCTCCTACAACCAACTCATCGATTGGCAACTCTTGTTCAAGACCATCACGAATAACGGTTGCAGTGTTGACAATCATTTTTGAAAGGTTGGTTGTTGCCTTGTCGCTCCGCAATTCTTGGACAAAACGGATACCTCCTGAAATCAAAACCAAGACAACAATAATGATAGAAGTCGTTGGATCCTCTTGACCAGGTTTGGCAAGCCAGACGTTTGTAACGAGAGAAATAAAGGCAATCACAAGCAAAATGATTGTGAAAGGATTGATAATGGACTCATAAATTTTCTTAAAGATGGAATCCTCTTGACCCTTGGTAATGGTGTTTTCACCATATAGATCACGGTTTTCTTCGACTTGTTCTTGGTCTAAGCCTTTTAGACTTGTATGGTAAAATGCTAGACTATCTTTTAATGGAGTTTGAATAGCAGTCGCTAATCTTTCTTTTGTAGTTTTCATTGGTTTCTCCTATCTGTATGAATGGTGATTTCATACACAGGGACCAATCACTTTATAAGGACAGAACGACACAAATCAGCGATTGGCTGTGTATGTGCGGTTCTGGATGGTCGTCAATTTGCATCGTTTGTCTCCTTTCTTTGTTTTAAAACAGCAGAAAATCCTGCCATAAAATGGCAGGACTAAAAAACTTATTATCTGTTTTCGTTCAAGCTTTAACTCCATAGGGCGATGTAATGAGCTTAGTCTTGACCTTCGCGACCAGGACTGTTGACCAACGAGTAGTGTCTCCACTGCTTTGCGGTAGTCATCCGTATCCCTATGGTAGCCTCACCTACCGTTTTCGTCTTTCAGTATAAACCTTTAACTAGTAAAAGTCAACGATTTATCTCATTTTTCTTAGATTACGATTAATTCTTTTGGAGCAAGGGTTAATAATTCACAACCGGTATCTGTAATCAGGATATCATCTTCGATACGAACCCCGTATTTACCTTCGATATAAATGCCTGGTTCATCAGTTAAGACCATACCTGATTTAATAACTTCTGTAGAAGTTTGGTTAAAGTATGGCTCTTCGTGGATATCAAGTCCGATACCGTGTCCGATACCGTGTGTAAAGTATTCTCCATAGCCCGCTTCCACAATGATATCACGAGGAATCTTGTCAAAGTCACGGAAACCTAAGCCAGCCTTAGCTTGGTCAATCAATGCTTGGTTAGCCTTTAAACAGTGTTGTAGATTTCTGCTTGTTCGTCGTTGACATGGCCTAGGTAGATGGTACGAGTCATATCACTGACATAGTGTTCATAAAGGCACCCAAAGTCCATAGTGATTGCTTCGCCTAGTTCTACCGGCTTGTGCATTGGGTGGGCATGAGGTTTAGAAGAGTTGACTCCACTCGCTAGAATCGTGTCAAAAGACAAACCAACAGCGCCTAATTCACGCATACGGAAATCCAAGAAGTTGGCAATTTCAATTTCTGTCTTCCCTGGCTTGATAAAGTCAAGAGCATCGTGGAAAGCTTGGTCTGAGATGGAACAAGCCTTACGAATAGTCGCAATCTCTGTCTCATCCTTAATCATACGAAGGGCTTCAACAAACTGAGTCTGAGGAAGTAATTCCAAACCTTCAAAGGCGGTTTGCATGCGATGGTAATAAGAAACTGAAATCTCATCTTCAAACCCGATACGAGAAAGGCCCATGTCTTTTGCAATCTTTGCGATAGTAGCTAACTCATCACGCTCTGCAAAAATCTCAAAACCAGTTACTTCTTGCTTGGCAGCGATAATATAGCGAGCATCTGTCACTAAGACCTGACGGTCACGGCTGATGAAGACTGTCCCATTTGAACCCCAAAATCCTGTCAAATAGTAGACATTTTTAAGGTTATTGATAATGATTCCATCTAGTTCTTTTTCTTGCATTTTATCTAAAAATGCTTGCACACGTTTATTCATGATGTAACTTTCCTTTCAAATACTGTCCTGTATAGCTAGCTTCATTGGCAGCTACTTCCTCTGGTGTTCCTGTTGCGATAATAGTACCGCCGCCAACACCACCTTCTGGTCCTAGGTCGATAATATGGTCTGCTGTTTTGATAACATCTAGATTGTGCTCGATGACGAGAACTGTATTGCCATCATCGACAAAGCGGGACAAAACGGTGAGTAGACGAGCGATGTCCTCAGTATGCAACCCAGTCGTTGGCTCATCTAGAATGTAGAAGGACTTACCGGTCGAACGCTTATGGAGTTCACTAGCCAGCTTCATACGTTGAGCTTCTCCACCAGAAAGTGTCGTAGCTGGCTGTCCTAAGGTCACATAACCTAGACCTACATCCTTGATTGTCTGGAGTTTACGTTGAATTTTCGGAATGTGTTTGAAAAATTCTACTGCGTCATTGACGGTCATATCCAAGACTTGCGAGATATTCTTTTCCTTGTAGTGTACTTCTAGCGTTTCACTGTTGTAGCGAGTCCCATGACAGACTTCACATGCTACGTAAACATCAGGCAAGAAGTGCATCTCAATCTTAATAATCCCGTCACCCGAGCAGGCCCACAACGCCCGCCCTTGACATTGAAACTGAAACGCCCCTTCTTATAGCCACGAATCTTGGCTTCATTTGTCTGAGCAAAGAGGTCTCGAATGTCATCAAAGACACCTGTATAGGTCGCAGGGTTAGACCTCGGTGTTCGTCCAATTGGGCTCTGGTCAATATCTATCAGACGATCGATATGCTCAATTCCTGTAATAGTCTTAAACTTACCTGGCTTGTCTGAATTGCGATTGAGCTTTTGAGCAATGGCTTTTTTGAGAATGCTGTTAATGAGGGTCGACTTCCCTGAACCAGACACCCCAGTTACAGCGATAAATTTTCCAAGCGGGAAGCGAGCGGCGATATTTTGCAAGTTGTTCTCACGCGCGCCTATCACTTCGATAAAGCGTCCATTTCCTACACGACGTTCTGACGGCACTGGAATCGCGCGTTTCCCTGACAGATACTGTCCTGTAATGGATTTGCTGTTGCGAGCTACCTGTTTAGGCGTTCCCGCCGCAACAATCTCTCCACCAAAGACACCTGCACCAGGGCCAACGTCAATCAGATAATCAGCCTCTCGCATGGTATCTTCATCATGCTCTACTACAATCAAGGTGTTCCCCAAATCACGCATCTTTTTCAGGCTAGCAATCAGGCGATCATTGTCCCTCTGGTGAAGACCAATCGACGGCTCATCCAGGATATAAAGGACACCTGAGAGATTGGAACCAATCTGAGTCGCCAAGCGAATACGTTGGCTCTCCCCACCTGATAATGTTCCTGCAGAACGGGATAACGTCAGATAGTTAAGTCCCACATTATTGAGGAAGGTCAAGCGATCCTTTATTTCCTTAAGAATCGGACGAGCGATAATAGCCTCATTTTCAGATAGGGTTAGCTGATCAATAACTTCCAAATGGTCTGCGATGGAGAGGTCTGAAATTTCTCCGATATGAGGACCTTTCTCTCCTCCTACACGAACAGATAAGGCCTGATCATTGAGACGATAACCGTGACAAGTACCACAGGTTAGCTCATTCATATAAAGGCGCATCTGTGTGCGGGTGTAGTCGCTATTGGTTTCATGATAGCGACGCTTGATATTGCCAATAACACCTTCAAAAGGAATGTCGATATCACGGACTCCACCGAATTCATTCTCATAGTGGAAATGGAACTCTTTCCCATCTGAACCATAGAAAATGAGATTCTTATCCTCCTCGGACAAGGCCTCAAAAGGAGTATCCATATCCACTCCAAAGGCTGTCATGGCTTGTTCCAGCATATTTGGATAATAGTTAGAAGAGATAGGGTTCCAAGGCGCTAAGGCTCCATCACGAAGGGTCTTGCTAGCATCTGGTACCACCAAGTCCGTATCAACCTCTAGCTTGATCCCTAAACCATCACACTCACTACATGACCCGAAAGGTGCATTAAAGGAGAAGAGACGTGGTTCTAGTTCCGGAACTGTAAAGCCACATACTGGGCAGGCATAGTGTTCTGAAAAGAGCAACTCAGAATCATCCATGGTATCGATGACTACATAGCCTTCTGCGATGCGAAGGGCTGCTTCAATCGAATCAAAGAGACGACTACGGATACCTTCTTTAATGATAATACGGTCTACCACCACATCGATGTTGTGTTGTTTATTCTTTTCAAGTTCAGGAACTTCGGTCACATCGTAAACAACTCCATCGACACGGACACGGACGTAACCATCCTTTTGAATCTTTTCAATCAGCGTCTTATGTTGCCCTTTTTTCTTACGAATAACAGGAGCCAAAATCTGCAGACGCTGGCGCTCTGGTAATTCCAAAACCTTATCCACAATTTGCTCTACAGACGAAGCCTTGATAGCCCCATGTCCATTGATACAGTAAGGTGTTCCTACACGAGCATAGAGGAGACGTAGGTAGTCATTGATTTCCGTCGTTGTCCCAACCGTCGAACGAGGATTTTTACTGGTCGTTTTCTGGTCAATGGAAATGGCAGGGCTGAGACCATCGATAGAATCCACATCTGGCTTTTCCATATTTCCCAAAAACTGACGAGCATAGGCTGATAGACTCTCTACATAGCGACGTTGCCCTTCTGCATAAAGGGTATCAAAGGCAAGACTGGACTTGCCCGAACCCGACAGCCCCGTCACCACAACTAACTTGTCACGTGGAATTTCCACATCTATATTTTTTAAATTATGGGCGCGTGCCCCATGGATGACAATCTTATCTTGCATGTTACTTCTTTCTAGTCCATTGTTGCTTTCCATTATACCAAAAAAAGTGAAATTCTATTACCAAAAAAGCCGATTTTGTAGTATAATAGTACGGTGCTAAAAATCATATAAACACAGAATAGATTAGGAAAGGATAGGAGATATGAAACAAGTCTTTCTCTCAACAACAACTGAATTTAAAGAGATCGATACGCTCCAGCCGGGCACTTGGATCAATCTCGTCAATCCTACTCAAGCGAATCGATGGAAATCGCCTCTGCCTTTGATATTGATATCGCTGACCTCCGTGCACCACTCGATGCGGAAGAGATGTCTCGTATTACTATCGAAGATGAGTACACCTTGATTATCGTGGACGTCCCAATCACAGAAGAAAGAAATAATCAAACCTACTATGTGACTATTCCCTTGGGGATTATCATCACAGAAGAGGCTATCATCACCACCTGCTTGGAGCCTCTCCCACTTCTTGATGTCTTTATCAATCGTAGACTTCGGAATTTCTATACCTTCATGCGTTCACGCTTCATCTTCCAGATTCTCTACCGCAACGCGGAGATTTACCTAACCGCCCTCCGTTCAATCGAACGTAAGAGTGAGCAGATTGAGAGCCAACTTCACAAATCTACTCGAAACGAAGAATTGATTGAACTCATGGAGTTAGAAAAGACCATCGTCTACTTCAAAGCCTCTCTTAAGACAAACGAGCGCGTGATTAAAAAATTGACTAGCGCAACTAGCAATATTAAGAAATACCTTGAAGATGAAGACTTACTGGAAGATACCTTGATTGAAACGCAACAGGCCATCGAGATGGCGGATATCTATGGAAACGTCCTTCACTCTATGACAGAGACCTTTGCTTCTATCATTTCAAACAACCAGAACAATATCATGAAAACCTTGGCACTTGTGACCATCGTTATGTCTATCCCGACCATGATTTTCTCAGCTTACGGAATGAACTTTAAGGATAATGAAATCCCTTTAAACGGAGAACCGCATGCTTTCTGGCTCATCGTCTTTATCGCCTTTGCTATGAGTGTTTCTCTCACTCTTTACCTCATCCATAAAAAATGGTTCTAACAGGAGTTACTATGTCACAGATTAATCTACAGGAATTAACAAAGAAAAACCAGGAATTTATCCATATTGCAACCCAGCAATTTCTAAAGGACGGAAAAACAGATGCTGAAATCAAGGCTATCCTTGAAGAAGTCATTCCTCATATCCTTGAAGAACAACCAAAGGGAGTGACTGCCCGCTCTATCTACGGAGCGCCAACTCACTGGGCTCACAGCTACACTGAGAAAGAACAATATGAAAAAGAGCATCCAAAAGAAAATGACGATCCAAAATTGATGATGTTGGATTCAGCCCTTTCATTACAGGATTGTTTGCAGTAGTCAGTGCCTTAATGAGCTTCTTCTCAAACCAACCCGTGGCTTACGGATTGGTAACACTTATCAGTGTAGGGGCCTTTGGTGGAGTTGCCTTTTACCTTCTCTACCACTTCATCTACCGTTACTACGGACCAGATACTGACCGTAGCCAACGCCCTCCATTCTGGAAATCACTTTTGGTTATGTTAGCGACTATGTTTGCATGGGTCTTCATCCTCTTCTTGAGTAACTTCCTTCCACAAGCCATCAACATCAGCCTCCCACCTCTTGTTTTGATGATTATTGGAGGAGTTCTCCTTGTCCTACGTTTCTACCTCAAAAAACGTTTCAACATCAAGAGCGCAAGTGCTGGACCTGCTAGATATTAAGATAAACAATAAAAGTAGGGTGTTTTGTAGACAGACTACTTTTATTCTGTCTCCAAATCATTTTTCGATTCTCAAAAGAAGTAGACACATTTTCTAATAACATTCTAATGTAAAGTCTTTCCTTAGAATCCCGAGGTTTTGTCCTTGAATCCAAGCTGTTTTTCTGTTATACTAATAAAGTAATAAGGAGAAATATATATGACTAAACAGAGAATTAATCAAATTGTTGGTTCAATTGGTGCCTTTATCGGGATTATAGTATTTATAGCCTACATCCCTCAAATTTTTGCCAATTTACAAGGAAATAAAGCTCAACCTTTCCAACCGTTATCTGCAGCAATCTCTTGCTTAATCTGGGTCATTTACGGATGGACAAAAGAGCCTAAGAAAGATTGGATTCTAATCATTCCAAACTCAGCCGGGGTTGTCCTTGGCGGACTGACCTTCCTTACTGCTCTATAAGAATGCAACTACTATAAAAAGCAACCACATGATTGGTTGCTTTTATGTATAGCATTAAGACAGGGCTAAAATGATAAAGGAAAGGCTGTTCACTATCATATGGACGACCAAGGGATAGTAGATATTTTCTTTTTCTTTCACATAGATGATAGAAAAGGCTAAGCCTCCACCCAAGTAATAAATTGCATTGATCCACTCGGATAAAACCAAACTGTGCATATGGGTTAGGGCAAAGGCAAGTCCGACTATAAAGATACTCAACCAGCTTGATAGGCACTTTCTCAGATACTTCAATAAAATCTGTCGGAAGAAGATTTCTTCTACCACAGGACCTATGACACAAGCAAAAACTGCTATCAGTAGTGGTTGTTCTTTAAAAGCACTTTGTATACTAGCCTCATTTTGCCCTTGATCACTCAAGCCCAAAACTTGTTTCAATATTTCCGAAAGGAGAGCAAAAAGGATGGTCATTATAAAGAGAAGAAGCCAGCCTTTTAAAACTTCAAAGAAAAATTTTCTTTTAGTCTTTCTAATTTCATTCCATTGTTGGATTAATCTATCCTTAAACAAGAAAAAGCCATACAAAGCTAATACTACATAAACTAGATAACTTGCAATGGCAGATGGCATCAAAGAAGTCAACCATCCAACGCCATCAAACACAAAAAGGACTGTATAGAGAATCGAAAAAATCAGAATTCCCTTATTTTTGTTAGACATCAGTTAATTCCCCTTCCATTCACAATCATTCTCATGGTCGTCAACTAATCCTGCCGCCTGTAAAAAGGACAAGACAGCGACTGGTCCAGTAAATTTGAAGCCTCGTTTTTTGAGATCCTTGGATATTTTCTCAGATAAAGTCGTCTTGGCAGGGGCTTGGGCATAATCAGGAACATCATTGATAATGGTTTTCCCATCTACAAAAGACCAGAGATAGTTGTCAAAAGAATTATACTCCTTCTGAACTTGTAAAAATGCTTGAGCGTTGGTGCGCGTCGCAAATATCTTAGCATGATTGCGGATGATAGCTGGATTATCCATCAAAGCTTCCAGTTCTTCATCCGTCATGGCTGCAACAGCTTGAATTTGGTAACCATGAAAAGCTTGACGGAAAGCCTGCCGTTTATTAAGTACTGTTTCCCAAGAAAGGCCAGCCTGATAAGTTTCCAGGCAAAGCAACTCAAAAAGTGCTTGGTCATCATGTAGGGGCTGCCCCCATTCCTCATCGTGGTAGGCTACATATAGAGGGTTGTTCATTTTAACCCAGCCACAGCGTTTTGGCATAGAGTTCTCCTATTTCACCAACATCTTAAGGGCAGATTTGATGTAGTTTTCAGCGGTATCTGAAGTTCCTTCAAAGAATTTCTTGATTTTCTTAAGCTCAGTTGCCTTGTAGCCCAGTGCCAACATGGCTTCCATAGCTTCTTCCAGTTCTTGGTTGTCACTGCTAGATGGAGCTGCAGTCTTAGCAGGGAGGTCATCGCCTGCCACAACCACCTTACCTTCTAGGTCCAAGACCATCTGTTGGGCTGTTTTTTTGCCAATCTTCGGAAACTTAGTCAAGTAGGTAATGTTCTTAGTCTCGATAGCTTGAACGAGCCCTGCATTGTCATCAGCTGCGATGATGGCAAGAGCAGAAACAGGGCCAATGCCCGACACCGAAATCAAGCTGAGAAAGAGTTTCTTCTCGTCTTCTGAACGGAAACCGTAAAGGAGATGAGCATCTTCGCGGACTACTTGATGCACATAGATTTGTGCTTCTTGATTGACTTGTCCTGAGTAAGCATAAGGATTAGCTACATGTAGGATGTAGCCGATGCCGTTAGCTTCAAGAACGATGTATTTGGCAGTAATTTTGGTAATGATACCTTTTAGATATTCGTACATAATTTTCCCTTCAATTTATACTCAATGAAAATCAAAGAGTAAACTAGGAAGCTAACCGTAGGCATAACTTAAGTTAGGCAAGGTGAGGCTGACGCAGTTTAGAGAGATTTTCGAAGAGTATTAGTATTTTCCTAGTTCTCGTAGACTCGTGTGATTTTCCTGAATGCGACGGAACATCTTTTCCATGTCCGACTTGGTGAAGTGTACCAAAACAGGACGTCCGTGTGGACAGTTGTATGGGTTGTCGCATTTAGAGAGCTGATAGAGAAGCTGTCTAGCTGAGTGGTCATCGATGTGATGATTGGCCTGATGGAACGCTTGCAGGACATCATAATCGCCAGCTCTGCTCGATATTTCTTGATTGAAACTTCCTTAGTCAAAAGAAGCATATCACACATCTCATAGATTCCTGACTCGATTTCCTCCTCTACCATCCAAATTGGATGTTCCCGTAGGATAAATTGATTCTCTCCGTACTCTGATAGAAAGACACCAACTTCCTCTAAGAGAGACATTCTTTCCTTGAGACGAAGGGCATCATCTGCAGGAAATTCAAAGATATAAGGCACTAGGAGTTGTTGTTGACTCTGGTCAACATTGCCGATGCTTTCGCGGTACTCCTCGTACTTAACCCGCTCCTGGGCTGCGTGTTGGTCTATGATGTAAAGCCCATCTCGACCTTGGGCAAAGAGATAGGTGCCGTGCATCTGACCGAAAAATTCCAACTCTGGGAAACTCGAAGACTCTTCTCGTTCCAGCTTGTCATAAGCCTTATCCAAACTAGCCATATCTAACTCTGGATGATCTAGTTGGTCGTAGCTGACCGATTTTCTCTCTGCAAAATACAGTTTGGCTGGTTTGGTTATCTGGTCTAAGGCTTCCTTAGCAAAGAGGTTCAAATCCTGCTTCTCTTCTGTTAAGTTTACCTGATGGTCTGCCACCTCAGCTTGAGTCGGTCTTGTCGGTTCACTTTTTTCATAGTAGAGCGTATTTTCTCTCAGTGGCAAAGTCGTTTGCTCTACTTTTTCACGATTGCGAACGGTAGATTTGGCAAGATTTTCCAAGGCATCTGGAATCAAGGTCTGTTCCTTGAGACTCTTTGCGATAGCTTCTGAAACCAACGCCATCAGTTCTCTTTCCTTGGAAATCCGCACTTCTTGCTTGGTTGGATGTACATTGACATCTGCTAGATAAGGATCGATATGAATGTGAATAACGGCTAGTGGAAAACGCCCCACCATGAGCTTACTGCCGTAACCATCTAAAATAGCACGATTGAGCAGGAAGTTTTTGATATAACGTCCATTGATAAAGAGGCTGATGTAGTTGCGATTAGCCCGCGTCAATTCAGGCAATGAGACAAAACCTGAAATCTCAAAGTCTAGGTCCGAATTCTCAATCTCAACCATCTTTTTGGCACTAGCCAAACCATAAATGCCCGCAATGGCTTGGCGTAGTTGACCAGTTCCAGCTGTGCGTGTCATCTCCTTGCCATCACTAATCAAACTAAAGGAAATCTCAGGATGGGCTAAACCTAGACGGTTGACAATATCAATGATGTGAGATAACTCCGCCTGCTGACTCTTCATATACTTGAGACGAGCTGGCGTATTGAAAAGAGGTCTTCCACACAAACCTTAGTCCCTACAGGACTAGTCGCAGGGATGATTTCTTCTACTTCTCCCCCGCGAGCCACTAACTTGGTCCCATGACTTGCTCCGTCCACCGCTGTCAACAAAGTCAAAACACTGACAGATGCGATAGAGGGCAGAGCTTCACCACGAAAACCAAGAGTCCGAATCCGAAAGAGATCCGCTTGATTCTTAATCTTACTGGTCGCATGACGGCGGAGGGCTAACTCGACTTCATCGTGGGCAATCCCGTGACCATTATCTGTGATTTGGATTTTCTTAAGACCAGCTTCTTCAATCTCAACGATAATCTGGCTAGAGCCAGCATCGATAGCATTTTCGACCAACTCTTTAACTACGCTGGCAGGACGTTCGATCACTTCTCCTGCCGCAATCTGGTTGGCCAAGACTTCTGGCAATTCAATAATATGAGACATCTTTCAGCCCCTTTCTTAACGATTTTTATCTATTTCTCAGAAAATAAGCTAGTGCTATTATACCATATTTCATTCGTTTCCAAAAAAGTCCAAGCGGCAACTTTCTTCCCGATTTTACTAGGTTATTCACCAAGTTTGTGGTACAATAGGTAGAAACAATATTTTAAAAAGGAGAAAAGACACATGCACATTTTTGATGAGCTAAAAGAGCGTGGTTTGATTTTTCAAACTACTGATGAAGAAGCTTTGCGTAAAGCCCTAGAAGAAGGTCAAGTTTCTTATTATACTGGCTACGATCCAACTGCTGACAGCCTTCACCTAGGTCACCTTGTCGCAATCTTGACAAGTCGTCGTTTGCAGTTAGCAGGTCACAAACCTTATGCGCTCGTTGGCGGTGCTACAGGTCTCATCGGAGATCCGTCCTTCAAAGATGCTGAACGTAGTCTCCAAACAAAAGACACAGTAGATGGCTGGGTCAAGTCTATCCAAGGACAACTTTCTCGCTTTCTTGACTTTGAAAATGGTGAAATAAAGCTGTCATGGTCAATAACTACGACTGGTTTGGCAGCATCAGCTTCATTGACTTCCTCCGTGATATCGGGAAATACTTCACTGTCAACTACATGATGAGCAAGGAGTCTGTGAAGAAACGTATTGAAACAGGGATTTCTTACACTGAATTTGCCTACCAAATCATGCAAGGCTATGACTTCTTTGTCCTTAACCAAGAGCACAATGTAACCCTTCAAATCGGTGGTTCCGACCAATGGGGAAATATGACAGCTGGTACCGAATTGCTTCGCCGTAAGGCTGACAAGACTGGTCACGTCATCACTGTTCCACTCATTACAGACGCAACTGGTAAGAAATTTGGTAAATCTGAAGGAAACGCTGTTTGGCTCAACCCTGAAAAGACTTCTCCATACGAAATGTACCAATTCTGGATGAACGTCATGGATGCTGACGCTGTTCGCTTCTTGAAAATCTTTACTTTCTTGTCACTTGATGAGATTGAAGACATCCGCAAACAGTTTGAGGCTGCGCCACACGAACGCTTGGCTCAAAAAGTCTTGGCTCGTGAAGTCGTAACACTTGTCCACGGTGAAGAAGCCTACAAAGAAGCCCTTAACATCACTGAGCAACTCTTTGCCGGAAATATCAAAAACCTTTCTGTCAAAGAACTCAAACAAGGACTTCGTGGTGTGCCAAACTACCAAGTACAAGCAGACGAAAACCACAACATCGTGGAACTCCTCGTATCTTCTGGTGTGGTTAACTCAAAACGTCAAGCCCGTGAAGATGTTCAAAATGGAGCTATCTATGTCAACGGCGACCGCATCCAGGACCTTGACTATGTCTTGAGTGACGCAGATAAGTTAGAGAACGAACTCACTGTTATCCGCCGTGGTAAGAAGAAATACTTCGTTCTAACATACTAAAAACAAACTGGATGCATTTGCCATCCAGTTCTTTTTTTTTGCTAGACTGAAACTATGAATATAAACCTCAAACCAAAACTCCAGCGTTTTGCTTCTGCTAGTGCTTTTGCCTGTCCTATCTGCCAAGAAAACCTAACCTTGGTAGAAACCAGTCTCAAGTGTGATAATCGCCATTCTTTTGACCTGGCAAAATTCGGCTATGTCAATCTAGCTCCTCAAATCAAGCAATCCGCCAACTACGACAAAGAAAACTTCCAAAATCGCCAACAAATCCTAGAAGCTGGATTTTATCAGGCTATTTTAGAAGGTATCTCGGACTTACTAGCAACCAAACCATCCGCAAAAACCATCTTGGACATTGGCTGTGGCGAAGGCTTCTACTCTCGCAAACTCCAAGAAGTCCATCCTGACAAGACCTTCTATGCCTTTGACATTTCAAAAGACTCAGTCCAAATTGCTGCCAAAGCGAACCCAACTGGGCAGTCAACTGGTTTGTTGGCGACCTGGCTCGCCTTCCCATAAAAGACGCTAGTATGGATATCTTGCTTGATATCTTCTCGCCCGCCAACTATGGAGAATTTCGCCGTGTCTTATCCAAAGACGGCATCTTGATCAAGGTCATCCCTACCGAAAATCACCTCAAAGAAATCCGTCAAATGGTACAGGGCCAACTGACAAAGAAAGATTATTCTAATCAGGATATCAAGGAACATTTCCAAGAACATTTCAGCATCCAATCTAGTCAAATCGCTTCCCTGACCAAGCCCATTACAGCAGAACAACGCCAAGCCTTACTCAGCATGACTCCCCTGCTCTTCCACGTTGACCAAAGCAAGATTGACTGGAATCAACTGGCAGAGATTACTATCGAAGCAGAGATTCTGGTTGGGAAAGTACTGTGAACTAGTCCAAATACGAAAAAACGCATCTATATAAGATGCGTTTTTTGTTTAATCTTAGTTCAAGTGCCAGATATCTTCGTTGTACTGAGCGATTGTACGGTCAGATGAGAAGAATCCTGCTTTAGCAATGTTGACGATGACTTTATCCAACCATGCGTCACGGTTTTCGTAGTCAGCAAGCATTTGCTCTTTCACTTTGATGTAGTCTTCCAAGTCAAGAAGAGTCATGAACCAGTCTTTGTTGATCAATTCATTGTGAAGGCGTGACAAGCGTTCTTGGTTACCAACTGCAAGAACAGCGTCGCTTACGATGAAGTCAACCAATGGTTTGATTGCTTCACGTGCGTAGAATTCGCTTGATTTATAAGCTGATTTCGCGTAAAGGTCGATAACAGTTTCTGAATCTTCACCGAAAATGTAGATGTTTTCGTCGCCAACCAATTCAGCAATTTCCACGTTAGCTCCGTCCATAGTACCGAGAGTCAAAGCTCCATTCAACATGAATTTCATGTTACCAGTACCTGAAGCTTCTTTAGAAGCAAGTGAGATTTGTTCTGAGATATCACATGCTGGAATCAAGAAGCTTGCTGCAGTAACGTTGTAGTTTTCAACCATCACCACTTGTAAGTGTGGCGCTACTGCTGGATCATTGGCAATCACTTCTGATAAGCAAAGGAGCAAGTGGATGATATCTTGAGCGATTGTGTAGGCAGGAGCTGCTTTACCACCAAAGAATACTGTGATTGGACGAGCAGGGATATTACCAGCCTTGATGTCCAAGTATTTGTGAATCACATACAAAGCGTTCATTTGTTGACGTTTGTACTCGTGAAGACGTTTGATTTGGATATCAAAGATAGAGTTAGTATTGATTTCCACACCTTGGTGTTCTTTCAAGTGACGAGCCAACTTACGTTTGTTGTGAGCCTTGATTTCTTCAAGTTTTGCTTTAAGAGCCGCTTTATCTTCGTAAGACAAGAGTTTTTCAAGTTCATCCGCTTCATGGTGCCAACCACGTCCAATAATTTCATCCAAGTAGTGAGACAAGCGTGGGTTAGCATGCATTAGCCAACGACGGAAAGTAATACCGTTTGTTTTGTTGTTGAATTTTTCTGGGTAAATGTCGTAGAAAGCTTTCAACTCTGAGTTCTTCAAGATTTCAGTGTGAAGAGCCGCAACCCCGTTAACACTGTATCCGTAGTGGATATCCATGTGAGCCATGTGAACACGTCCGCTCTCATCGATGATTTGAACAGATGGGTCTTTATATTCTGCTTTAACACGACGGTCCAATTCTTTGATGATTGGTACCAAGTGAGGAACCACTTCTTCCAAGAATTCAAGAGGCCATTTCAAGGGCTTCAGCAAGGATTGTGTGGTTTGTGTAGGCAGTCATGCTACGAACGATAGAAATTGCTTCATCAAGTTCGATACCACGTTCAGTCAAAAGACGGATCAATTCAGGAATCACCATTGATGGGTGAGTATCGTTGATTTGTACAACTGCGTAGTCAGCAAGGTCATGCAAGTTGCTTCCTTTTTCGATTGCTTCATCGATGATCAATTGCGCACCGTTTGAAACCATGAAGTATTGTTGGAAGATACGGAGCAATTCACCTTGACGGTCACTATCATCTGGGTAAAGGAAAAGAGTCAAGTTACGAGCGATGTCTGTCTTGTCAAAATTGATACCTTCTTTAATGATAGACGAATCAACTGAATCCAAGTCAAACAAACGCAAGCGGTTTTTAGTAGCTGTTTTGTATCCAGGTACATCGATATCGTAAAGAGTAGATGTTAATGTAAAATGTGCAAATGGTACTTTGTAGCTACGGCTTGAACGAACCAACCAGTTTTGGTCAGTCAACCAAGCGTTAGGAATCGTTTCTTGTTGGTTGTTTTTAAGGACTTGTTGGAAAAGACCGAAGTGGTAGTTCAAACCGACACCGTCACCATTCAAACCAAGTGTAGCGATTGAGTCGATAAAGCAGGCTGCCAAACGTCCCAAACCACCGTTACCAAGTGATGGTTCCAATTCTACTTCTTCGATTTCAATCAACTCTTTACCTGCGTCAGCAAGTTCTTTTTTAACTTCGTCATAAAGACCAAGGTTAATCAAGTTGTTTGATAAGAGTTTCCCGATAAGGAACTCAGCTGAGATGTAGTAAACTTTTTTCTTACCAGTGTTGACTGGTTTGACTGCTAGCAATTTTGCTGTAGTTAAGAAGAGCAAGGTAAAGCTCTTCGTTACTACATTCTGCGATAGATTTATTGTAACGCTTTTGTACAAATTCTTGTAATGGTAACATGTTAAAGTGTCTCCTGATAATGTCTTATTTCTTTAATTCTACCAAATTTTCATTGATTCGGCGATAAATTGTAGTCAAGTCAAGTAAGTTTTCCTCGACTGCTGGTGTCAATTGATCTTCTGTCATACGCCATGACCAGTTTCCACCAAGGGTAGATGGGAAGTTCATACGAGCTGAACCATCCAATTCAAGTAAGTCTTGCATAGTTGCGATAGCCATGAAGCTTACTGATGAGAAGGCTGTACGAAGCATTGCATGTACAACTGTTTCGTATTCCTTGCGGTTTGTATAGCGTGCCATGTACTCACGAGTTGGGTCGTCAATTTCATCACGGTACCAACCAAGAACAGTGTTGTTATCATGTGTTCCTGTGTACATAACAGAGTTAGCTGGTGCTAAGTGTGGGCTGTCAATACTTTCGTGCTCTGGGTTGAAGGCAAATTGAAGAACCTTCATTCCTGGGAATCCAGTGCGCTCACGTAGTTCAATAACTTCGTCAGTCATGAAACCAAGGTCTTCTGCGATGATATTCAAGTCACCGAGTTCTTCCTTAACAGCTGCAAAGAGTTTGTAGTCTGGACCTTTCACCCATTTGCCAGGCGCTGCAGTATCTGAACCAGCTGGGATTTCCCAGTATGATTCAAATCCACGGAAGTGGTCAATACGAACGATGTCATAAATTTTAAAGCTTTCGCGCAAGCGTTCAATCCACCATTTATATCCATCACGGTCCATAGCTTCCCAGTCATAGATTGGATTCCCCCAAAGCTGACCAGTCTCAGAAAACTCATCTGGTGGACAACCTGCGATACAAGTCGCTTTTCCGTTTTCATCTGTCTTGAAAAGATGAGGATTCGCCCACATGTCGCTTGAATCTTCCGCTACATAGATAGGCATATCACCAACGATTTCAATGTGATTCTCATTAGCATATGCTTTCAATTTCAACCATTGTTGGAAGAAAAGGTATTGGGTTACGCGGTGGTAAACCAACTTGTCTGCCAACTCATTGCGATAATGCGCAAGAGCTTCAGCTTGGCGAGTACGGACTGCCGCATCAGGCCATTCTGTCCAAGCTAGGTTATCGAAGTGTTCCTTGATAGCCATATACTCAGCAAAGAGTTCAAGCCAAGCTTGATTTTCTTGAGCAAATTCTTCAAATGAATGAACATCTCCGATTTCAAAGAAACGTTTAACTGCTTTTTCAAGAAGAGGACGACGCGCATAATAAATCTTCGCGTAGTCTACTTCTTCTGGGTTGCTACCAAAGTCAATCCCTTCAAGATCACTAGCATCTAGTAAACCTTGCTCAACCAAGATATCAAGATCGATAAAGTGAGTATTCCCTGCAAAAGCTGAGAATGATTGGTAAGGAGAATCACCGTAACTAGTTGTTCCTAATGGAAGGATTTGCCAGTAACGTTGTTTTGTACGAACTAAGAAATCAACAAAGTCGTACGCACTTTTACCAAACGATCCAATCCCGTAAGCTCCAGGAAGAGATGAGATGTGCATCAACACACCACTTTGACGTTTTTTCATAATAGCACCTCGCGTGTTTGTAGTTAAGAGTTTCATATTTATATGCGCAAACGTTTGCGCTAACTCAAGTATAACCCATTTTTAAAATAAATGCAAGCGTTTGTAAAAAAACTTTTTCCAACTTTTTTCTGGTTAAATTTTGAAATTCCCTATATTTTAATTTTTAAAATGATTTTCCTTCGGCTTATTTTGATGCAATCGTTTCCCTATTCTTTGTTTTTTAGAATAAAGTTTATAAATCGTGAACTTTATTCTTATTATATAATTCCAATCAAAGATGTTGAGATTGTAACTTTTTTTACTTTTTTTAAAAAAACTATTGCAACCGTTTTCCGTTTGTGCTATACTAAAGTCATAAGGAAAACGTTTGCGTTTCCTAGACTATAAAATTTGTTATTCTTTAGGAGGAATACACTATGTCATCTAAATTCATGAAGAGCGCTGCTGTGCTTGGAACTGCTACTCTTGCTAGCTTACTTTTGGTAGCTTGCGGAAGCAAAACTGCTGATAAAGCTGCTGATACTAGCTCATCTGAAGCAAAAGAAATCACTTTCTACGTTGAAGACCAATATAAAGCTTACGCTGAGAAAGTTGCTGCTGCTTATGAAAAAGAATCAGGAACAAAAGTTAACATCAAATCTGGTGACCAACTTGGCGGACTTGACAAACTTTCACTTGACAACCAATCAGGTCAAGCTGCTGACGTTATGATGGCACCATACGACCGTGTAGGTAGCCTTGGTACTGATGGACAACTTTCAGAAGTTAAACTAAGCGACGGTGCTAAAACAGACGATACTACTAAATCTCTTGTAACAGCATCTGACGGTAAAGTTTACGGTGCTCCAGCCGTTATCGAGTCACTTGTTATGTACTACAACAAAGACTTGCTCAAAGAAGCTCCAAAAACTTTCGCTGAATTAGAAGAACTTGCTAAAGATAGCAAATACGCTTTCGCTGGAGAAGAAGGAAAAACTTCTGCTTTCCTAGCTGACTGGACTAACTTCTACTACGCATACGGACTTCTTTCTGGTAACGGAGCTTACGTATTCGGACAAAACGGTAAAGATCCTAAAGATATCGGTCTTGCAAATGACGGTGCTATCGCAGGAATCAACTATGCTAAAACTTGGTACGACAAATGGCCTAAAGGTATGCAAGATACTGAAGGTGCTGGAAACTTGATCCAAACACAATTCCAAGAAGGTAAAACAGCTGCTATCATCGATGGCCCTTGGAAAGCTCAAGCATTCAAAGATGCTAAAGTAAACTACGGTGTTGCTACTATCCCAACTCTTCCAAACGGAAAAGACTACTCAGCATTTGGTGGTGGTAAAGCTTGGATCATCCCATCAAGCACTAAGAACCTCGAAGGCGCTCAAAAATTTGTAGACTACCTTGTATCAACTGAACAACAAAAAGCATTCTACGAAGCAACTAACGAAATCCCCGCTAACACTGAAGCTCGTGCTTACGCTGAGAGCAAACGATGAGTTGACAACAGCTGTTATCAAGCAGTTCAAGAACGCTCAACCAATGCCAAACATCTCTCAAATGTCAGCAGTTTGGGACCCAGCTAAAACAATGCTCTTTGACGCTGTAAGTGGTAAAAAAGATGCTAAGACAGCTGCTAACGATGCTGTTACATTGATCAAAGAAACAATCAAACAAAAATTTGGTGAATAATTGAATTCGTTACAAGGGGGGAGAATACAAATCCCCCTTTGATTTTATAAATTTACGAATGATTGCAGTTGTCTATCTAGTGATTGGAGACAAACTTCAATCTCGTATCCTATGAAAGGAGTATTCATGGAAAACCAACAACCTAGCAAAGCAGCCTTGCTTTCAGTGATTCCTGGGTTAGGGCAAATCTACAATAAACAAAAAGTTAAAGGTTTTATTTTCCTTGCCGTAACTTTAGTTTTTGTCCTATATTTTATAGCACTTGCAGCGCCTGAATTGAGTAACTTGATTACACTTGGGGTTAAACCTGGTCGTGACAACTCTCTCTTCATGCTGATTCGTGGTGCCTTCCACTCTATTTTTGTAGTTGTTTATCTAGGATTTTATCTTTACAATATCAAAGATGCGTATACTATTGCAAAACGTATCAATAACGGCATCCCTGTCCCACGTACCTTTAAAGATATGATCAAAGGTATCTATGAAAATGGATTCCCTTATCTCTTGATCATTCCATCTTACGTTGCTATGACATTTGCGATTATCTTCCCTGTTATCGTGACATTGATGATCGCCTTTACAAATTACGACTTCCAACACTTACCACCAAACAAACTCTTGGATTGGGTTGGATTGACAAACTTTAGCAATATTTGGAGCTTAAGTACCTTCCGTTCAGCTTTCGGTGCGGTTCTATCTTGGACTATCATCTGGGCTCTCTCTGCATCTACTTTGCAAATTGTTATTGGTATTTTTACAGCTATTATTGCTAATCAACCGTTTATCAAGGGTAAACGTATTTTTGGTGTTATTTTCCTTCTTCCTTGGGCTGTCCCAGCCTTCATCACTATCTTGACATTTTCAAATATGTTTAACGATAGTGTCGGAGCTATTAACACTCAAGTTTTGCCTATCTTGGCTAAGTTCCTTCCATTCCTCGATGGGGCACTCATCCCTTGGAAAACAAACCCAACTTGGACTAAGATTGCCTTGATTATGATGCAAGGTTGGCTTGGATTCCCATACATCTATGTTTTGACCTTGGGTATTTTACAGTCTATTCCTAACGACTTGTATGAAGCGGCTTATATCGACGGTGCCAATGCTTGGCAAAAATTCCGTAACATCACTTTCCCTATGATTTTGGCTGTTGCGGCGCCTACATTGGTTAGTCAATACACCTTTAACTTTAACAACTTCTCTATCATGTACCTCTTCAACGCTGGAGGACCTGGTAGTGTCGGAGGTGGAGCTGGTTCTACAGATATCTTGATCTCATGGATTTACCGTTTGACAACTGGTACATCTCCTCAATACTCAATGGCGGCAGCTGTCACCTTGATTATCTCTATCATTGTCATCTCTATCTCTATGGTTGCATTCAAGAAACTACACGCATTTGATATGGAGGACGTCTAAGATGAATAACTCAATTAAACTCAAACGTAGACTGACTCAAACTCTCACTTACCTATACTTGGTTGGCCTTTCAATCGTCATTATCTATCCGCTTTTGATTACCATTATGTCCGCCTTCAAGGCCGGTAACGTAGTAGCCTTTAAACTAGATAGTAACGTCAACTTTAGCTTCGCTAACTTCCAGGGGCTCTTTACAGAAACCTTATACGGTACATGGTATCTAAATACTTTGATCATTGCCTTGATTACCATGGTCGTTCAAACAAGTATCATCGTACTAGCGGGTTATGCCTATAGCCGTTACAATTTCTTGGCACGTAAACAAAGTTTGGTATTCTTCTTGATTATTCAAATGGTACCTACTATAGCCGCTTTGACAGCCTTCTTCGTTATGGCCCTCATGTTGAATGCCCTTAACCAAAGCTGGTTCCTCATCTTCCTCTACGTTGGTGGAGGTATCCCGATGAATGCTTGGCTCATGAAAGGTTACTTTGACACAGTACCAATGTCCCTAGACGAATCTGCAAAACTAGATGGTGCAGGACACTTCCGCCGCTTCTGGCAAATTGTTCTTCCTCTTGTTCGCCCAATGATTGCCGTACAAGCTCTCTGGGCCTTCATGGGACCTTTCGGGGACTATATCCTTTCTAGTTTCTTGCTTCGTGAGAAAGAATACTTCACTGTTGCCGTTGGTCTCCAAACCTTCGTTAACAACGCGAAAAACATGAAGATTGCCTACTTCTCAGCAGGCGCTATCCTCATCGCCCTTCCAATTTGTATTCTCTTCTTCTTCCTACAAAAGAACTTTGTTTCAGGACTTACAAGTGGTGGCGAGAAGGGGTAATATCCCCCCCGCCACTCTTTTTCGTTTTGGGACTACTGCTAAACTAGATAATTTTGTGAGAAAAGAGAATGTACTGGGACTATTCTTGTTTTTAGTAGATTAATTATATGAAAAACCTACCTCTAACAAGTATTCTAGCAACTCTACTTGAAATGAAATGCATTTCTTTATATAATAATCCATAAAAATGCTTTAGAAAGAAATTTATGTTACCCTATCCATTTTCTTATTTTAACAGTATCTGGGGATTTCGTAAGCCCCTATCTCAACGGTTCGGTCTTAATTGGTTTCAATTAATCTTTACCAGTATTTTCTTGATTAGCTTATCTATGGTGCCTATCGCTATTCAAAATAGCTCACAAGAGACCTATCCCTTAGAGACTTTTATCGATGATGTATACTCACCTCTTACAGATAGTGTTATCGACGATTTAGCTACAAATGCTCAAATTGTAGACGGTAAGCTAAACTATACTGGCACAAACTCTAGTCATGCTTCCGTCCAAATCGGTGGTGCCTTCAGCTCAAATTTCCTGAAGAGTTACTCCTTCACTTTGGAGAAGACAGTCTCCTTATCAGTAAACAAGGAAAAGAGCTGACAAACATCCACTATCAAGCCATTACGACTAAAAGTTTCAACAGCAAGGAAAGCTTGACTCAAGCTATTTCTAAAGATTGGTATCAACAAAATCGTGTTTATATTAGTCTCTTTCTCGTAATAGGTGCTGGCTTCCTATTTGGGCTCAATTTTTTCATTGTTGCATTAGGTTCTAGCCTGTTACTTTACTTTACGAAAAAATCTCGTCTCTTTTCATTTAAGACCTATAAAGAATGCTATCATTTTATATTGAACTGTTTAGGAGTACCAACCTTGATAGCGATGATTTTAGGTCTCTTAGGCCAAAACATGACGACCTTGATTACTGTTCAAAATATTTTCTTTGTTTTATATCTAGTCACTATCTTTTACAAAACACATTTCCGTGACCCAGACTTTCATAAGTAGGAGATTCTTATGCCAGTTACGATTAAAGACGTAGCCAAGGCTGCAGGCGTTTCGCCCTCAACCGTAACCCGTGTCATTCAAAATAAATCAACCATTAGCGATCAAACCAAAAAACGAGTACGAAAAGCTATGAAGGATCTTAACTACCATCCTAATCTTAACGCTCGAAGTCTCGTTAGCAGCTATTCACAAGTTATAGGATTGGTACTTCCAGACGATTCAGACGCCTTTTATCAAAATCCTTTCTTTCCCTCAGTCCTTAGAGGAATTGCACAAGTGGCTTCAGAAAACCATTATGCCATTCAAATCGCAACTGGAAAGGACGAAAAGGAGCGTTTAAATGCCATCTCCCAAATGGTTTATGGTAAACGTGTAGATGGACTTATCTTTCTCTATGCTCAAGAAGATGATCCTTTGGTCAATCTAGTTGTTGAAGAACAATTCCCTTTCCTCATTCTAGGAAAGTCACTTTCGCCTTTTATACCACTTGTTGATAATGATAACGTTCAAGCTGGTTTTGATGCGACAGAATATTTTATTAAAAAAGGTTGCTCACGCATTGCCTTTATCGGCGGTACCAAGAAACTATTCGTCACCAAGGACCGCTTGACAGGTTATCAACAAGCTCTTGAGGAACATCAGTTGACTTTTGATAGTCAACGTACCTTCTTTGCAGATGAATTTCTAGAAGAAAAGGGCTATAACTTTAGCAAAAAGCTTTTCAAACATGATCCTAAGACAGACGCTATTATCACAACAGATAGTCTCTTAGCTGAGGGAGTTTGTGACTATCTCAACGAACACAAGCTAAATGTCCCTGTTCTCACCTTTGACTCAGTAAATCCAAGATTGAATCTAGCTGCCTATGTTGACATCAATAGTCTCGCTCTTGGCCGTACTTCATTTGAAACCATTCTTCAAATCATTACTGATACCAAGGAAAATCGACAAATCTGCTATCGTCAATTGATCGCACATAAAATTATTGAAAAATAAAAAAGAACCAACTCTGAATCTAATTCAAGAGTTGGTTTTTTATATTTGCTATAGAAAGTCTTAGTTTTCGGTTTCTACAAATCGTCCGAGGATATGAACGTTCTCTGATACGGATACAAAGGCCGTTGGATCTACTTGTTTCATGATAAGCTTAAAGTCATTAAACTCAGCACGAGTGATAACTGTAATCAATACAGCTTTGCGCTCGTGGTTATATGTTCCTTCAGCATCATGAATAATCGTCGCACCACGATGTAATTTATTGTGAATTTTTTCAATCACTGCATCTGGATTGCTGGTTACAATCGTCGCCTGCATCTTTTTCTGCTTAGTAAAAACTGCATCTGTGACACGACTTGATACGAAAATGGTAATCATAGAATAAAGGGCGTATTTCCAACCAAAGGTCAAACCTGCAATCAACATGATAGTCCCATTTACTAGGAAGGAAATGCTACCAACGTTTTTCCTGTTTTCTTACGAATAGTGAGACTGACAATATCCGTTCCACCACTGGAAATATTGTGACGCAGGGCAAAACCAATCCCAAGTCCCATCACTACACCCCCAAATAGGGCATTGATGATAGGATCCTCCGTCAGAGTTACCACTGGCACAAACTGGATAAAGAGTGAACTCATCGATACCGTAATAAAGGTAAAGATGGTAAACTTCCGCCCAATTTGACGCCAGGCCAAAATCATTAAGGGAATATTGATACAATAGAAAGCTACAGAGATTGGTATATGAAAATTAAACCAGTACTTGCTCAGTGTTGAGATGATTTGAGCAAGACCAGTAGCTCCACTGGAGTAGACATGGCCTGGTTGGAAAAAGAAATTAACGGCTATTGATGACAAAAACCCATATACCAGAGAAGCTGAGATTTTTTCATCGTATTTTTCTCGAGAGATACCTTTTAATACACGCAAAATTTTCACCTGATATGCGAAGCGACGCAGATAGTAATGCCATCTCCTAGTTGGCTTCGTTTGTTTCATTTTGTTCTACTTGTAGATTGAGTTCTTCTAGTTGCTTGATATCCACTGTTGATGGCGCTTGAGTCATAGGATCTGTCGCCTTGTTGTTCTTAGGAAAGGCAATGACTTCACGGATGTTATCTTCGCCTGCTAGGAGCATGACAAAGCGGTCAAGTCCGATAGCCAAGCCACCGTGTGGTGGGAATCCATAGTCCATAGCTTCCAAAAGGAATCCAAACTGGTCATTAGCTTCTTCAGCTGAGAATCCAAGGGCCTTGAACATACGTTCTTGGAGTTCTTTTTGGTTGATACGAAGGCTACCACCACCTAGTTCATAACCGTTCAAGACGATGTCGTAGGCAATGGCACGAACCTTAGCCAAATCACCTTCAAGCTCATGGGCAGTATCTGCTTGAGGAAGAGTAAATGGATGGTGAGCACTCATATAGCGTCCTTCTTCTTCAGACCATTCAAACATCGGCCAGTCAACAACCCAGAGGAAGTTAAATTTATCTGTATCAATCAAGCCAAGTTCTTTGGCAATACGTCCACGAAGGGCACCAAGTGTTGCATTGGCTACTTCGAGTGTGTCTGCTACAAAGAGAACCAAGTCTTTGTCCTCAAGACCAAGCGCTGCTGTCAAATCTGCCTGAATAGCTGTCAAGAACTTAGCAACTGGACCGTTTAATTCACCGTCAACAACCTTGACCCAAGCAAGACCCTTAGCGCCATACTGTTTGGCTACTTCTGTCATCTTGTCGATGTCTTTACGAGAGTAGTTGTCTGCTGCACCTTTAACAACAATGGCTTTAACGGCAGGAGCTTCTGAGAAGACTTTGAAATCAACACCCTTGACAAGATCTGTTAAGTCCTGAAGCAACATTTCAAAACGAGTATCAGGTTTGTCAGAGCCATAAAGGGCCATAGCATCATCGTACTTCATACGAGGGAATGGAAGAGTTACTTCGATCCCTTTTGTTTCCTTCATCACGCGCGCAATCAAGCCTTCTGTGATATCTTGGATTTCTTGCTCAGTCAGGAATGAAGTTTCCAAGTCGACCTGGGTAAATTCAGGCTGACGGTCACCACGCAAGTCTTCATCACGGAAACATTTGACGATTTGGTAGTAACGGTCAAATCCAGCATTCATCAACAACTGTTTTGTAATTTGTGGACTCTGAGGAAGGGCATAGAAATGACCTTTATTGACACGTGATGGCACCAAATAGTCACGCGCCCCTTCTGGTGTTGACTTAGAAAGGAATGGTGTTTCCACATCGATAAATTCCAACTCATCCAAGTAGTTGCGGATCGAATGTGTCACCTTAGCACGAAGTTTAAGATTTTCCAACATTTCTGGACGACGAAGGTCAAGGTAACGGTAACGTAGACGCGTATCATCGTTAGCCTCAATGCCATCCTTGATTTCAAATGGTGTTGTTTTGGCTGTATTAAGCACAGTAAGAGCCGTTACATTCAGTTCAACCGCTCCAGTCGCCAATTTATCATTGGCCTGTTCACGTGCTGCAACCTGACCAGTCACCTCAATGACAAATTCACTACGAAGGCTTTCAGCCGTTGCCATCACCTCTGCAGAAACTTTCTCAGGATTAATAACCAACTGCATAATCCCTTCACGGTCACGAAGGTCGATAAAGATTAATCCACCCAAGTCACGACGACGGGCAACCCAACCTTTCAAGGTAATTTCTTGTCCGATGTGTTCCTCACGAACACGACCAGCATACATACTACGTTTCATTTCTTCTCTCCTCTTGTATTCTTTTACTATTTTACCATAAAAGCGCTAGCTCTTCATGAAAATCATCAGAAAAGTTTGCTAGAATCCTCATCTAAACCAAAAAATCCAGTAAATCATTTTACTGGATTCATTCTTAGTTGGTTTTTCTGTCTTTTTTACCTTTTTTAGCTAGCTCTGCCTCCTGTTTTGACAGAAAAAGTTCTGTTGCATAGGCTGTCGCAAATCGCATAAACCCCGCGATAGGTGCAAGAGCAACTGCTATATTTTTATAAAAGAAATCTCCTTTTAAAAAATAGGTAAGTCCCCCGATGATAAAGAAGATGACCACAGCCTGTATAACTGCTGATAATAGTACTCGTTTCATGACTTCCTCCTGAGTCTATTATAGCATCATTATCATGACAAATGAAATTAAATTATTTAAGGCATGTAATCCCATACTATAAGCCAGACCACCCTTGCTGATATAAGCCAAGCCCATACTTAAACCAAGGGCACTATAGACTAGGAATTGTTGTGGAGTAGTAGGGAAATGAACAAGTGCAAAAAGTACAGTGCTTACAAGAAGAAAGAGAGCTGTCTGCTGATGTTATCCTGCTGAGGGAAGACATAGCGGGCTAGCATACCTCTAAAAGTTAACTCTTCTGTCAGAGGCGCAAAGACGACTGCCATGAAGAAAGTGAAGAGAGGTTGATCTTGAGCCAATTTATCAACAGCCTGTTGATTAAATGACGGGTCATTTGGTAAAAAGTTTTCTACAACAATGACAAGAGCCCATACCAAGGCCGGTAACCAGATGTATTTGTTAAGGGCTGTTTTTTCAATCGTAACAGTTCCTGTCTTATACCACTTGTAGGTAAAGAAGGTGAAGATTCCTGCTAATATGACATAAACAGGGACAGCAACGTAGTCAGGTGCTCCCATTATCAAGGCAGCTAAACCTACACCCTGAATAAAACTATAGACAATAAGGAACGATAAGAAGGCAAGAGCAAACCAGCCAATATTTTTAAGTGTTTTCATAAGATTCTCCTATTTAAAATAACGTTTTGTTTTACGCAACTGTGCGACATTGGTATACAAATGGATGACGACTGCCACAAGCAGAGCAACCAACTGTACTTGTCCTAATACTACGGATAGGATTACTAAGACAACATAGATACCGGGAATGAGGAGTTGATTGACCTTGAATAAGATCAAGTAAGCTTCTTCCATCTCAGCCTGTTTTTCTCCCTCATCATAAGTGTCAAGGTAGTCCAAAACTTCCTTTGGAGTCGCCATAACAGAAAGTTTGTAGTTACGAATCTTGCTGGTGATTTTTAGACAGTAAGCACCCGCCCAGATACCTAAAACTATCAAAAGTAAGGATGCTGCTGATGGGCCTAAACCTCCCAAATCTATCAGTAGGCAGGAAAGCATACTAATTTGGCAAACATTCCAAGCTACTGTAGCATAATCTAAGAAGCGATACGTAGCAAGGTAGTCTTGCTCATTTCCTTCATCCTCTTCCTCTCTTTGATAATTCTGATAAGCCTGATGACTTTTTCTAGTGAAATAAAAGGTTAGAATCACCGTAACCAGCCCTAGACCAAGAAAAATTGAGTACGAGGCAATGATTACTTGCTCTTGACTGATACCTAAAGGGTTAACACCAAGGAAACCAGCAAATATTCCTAATAAAAATCCTGCAATAATAATCTTCAGGGCAAAAATGATTTGTTTCTTTTCCATATTTCAACCTCTTTCTAAAACAAGCCAGACAACCACTGACCAAAGGCTTTACCTGATTCAAAAACAGCGGTCAAACCTTCTGTTCCAAGTGACACCAAAATCAAACAAACAGCAAGTAAGAGAATAGCTTGGTTTCTAGCTTTTTTTGCTCCATCCCCCAAGGGTTCATTGCCAAGCCAACCTGCTAGATAAGCATAGGCTGTAACTGTTAAAATACCAATCTCTGTAGAAGAGAGAAACAACAAAACTGTCACCAAGCGAACGATATTGGCTTGAATGTTAAAATAATTTCCTAAACCTGCACAAACACCGGCAAGTTCTTTGTGTTCAGTATCGACTTGAAAACCCGCTAAAAACTCTTTCATAACTTTTCTCCTTTTACGAGCTCTTTAAACTTTATTTTTTTCTCTACCCATCTAAAGACTAATAGTAAAACTATGTTAATCCAGAAGAGATATTTACTTTCAACAATTGTAAACCAACCAAATAGGCTTCCAATCATAGCCAAAAGATTTACGATAAACACAACTATAGATAGATAATAAATCACTGTATACTTGTTCATCACTCATCCTCCTCTAAGCGAAAGACTGACTCGACTGGCTCATGGAATATCTGAGCAATCTTCAGGGCAATGACGATGGATGGCGTGTACTCATCTCGCTCAAGCAAGCTGATGGTCTGCCTGGACACGCCAGCTAGTTTGGCCAGCTCTGTTTGATTCAGGCCATCGCGAGCCCGAAGCTCTTTTAGACGATTTTTTAGCATGTCTTTTTTCTCCTTTGTTCTTTATCTTGATTTCATTGTAACACATCTTTTTATTTTTGACAAGTATATTTGTCAAAAAGTTTAAGATTTTTGTCATTTTGCAAAAGAAAAAGGTCAGGAATGGTATCCTGACCATGTTTTTAGCTAAGCTTGAAGAAAATCGTCCTTCTTCCGTTTTTTAATCTTGAGAGGTAAGCTTGGCTTTCTTTTGATAATATTTTCTATCTATGTATAAAATTGTGATACTTATCAAGCTTAGCATAAGTCCAAGCAAGGTCCCTTTTTGCGAGAATACAAATTCAACTTTATGTTGTCCAGAAGTAATCGGGAAGGACAAGAGACTATTCCAAGTTTTTGCTGTCGGAACATCTTTTCCATCTACTTTTACTTTCCAACCAGCACTATAGGGAATTGAAGTCAGCATAAACTGACTATCATCGGTGATATCAACTGAACCAACGATATGAGTATTTGAAAACTTCTCAACTTGTAGGCCTTGAGCTTTTCTCTTTTCTAGGACTTTCTGGATTTGATCAACATCTAAACGATAAAGTCCTACATGTGAAAGGTCTACCTTATCTGACCTAAAACGAAACTCTAAGACAGTTTCTTCTCCTGCCGAATTATCAGCAATCTGCCACAGTTGACGTTGCATATTCTTCTTGGAATGGGTAAACCATTGCCCATTTAACAAGATTGAATAATCAATCTCAGAGTTGAGAGAATCAGGCGCAAAGAAGTAATAGGTCAAATCTGTTTGAGGAGTAATGTGGTAGCGAACGATTGCTTCCATACTCGAATCCTCACGTTTATAGACTGCTATCCCCTTGTCTTTATTCACATCTTCTGCTACCAGATTTTCAGTATCAATTGCGTTAAAGGCTATAGGTTTAAAGTATTCAACAAAATTTTCCTGCTCTTTTTGGATGCCCTCCATAGAGTTGAGAATGTTATTTTGGTTTTTAACAGCATTATTGAAGTCAAACTGTAAATTTGTAACCAATTCATTTACTCCAAAAGCAATCGGGAATGAATTAGGATTTTTATAAACACGATATCGTTCATCTTCATAGACTTTCTCTGTAAAGTAACGATTCATGTCAAAACGACTTGCAAAACGGTAGAAGTACATTCTCTCAGGATGATTCTCTTTCTCCTCCTGAGTGATATCCTTAATGTCCATGTAATAACGAATTCCATATAAGGCATCCGTCAGAGGAGTTCCATTTTCGTATTCAGTTGCTGCATTGACCCCTTGATCACCCATATAAGCAAAGTGATTCATAGTGGACCTCTCCAGACTCGAACTAAAAGTACTTAAGCCTGGATAGCCGATAAGAGATGGAGTTGTTCGAGAATAGGCAAAGGTCGTTGCAATTCTATAGAAAGGTTCATCTGCATTTTCTTGGATTTTATCCGTCACTCGTTTAACTGAGATAGTTCCGTCAACAAATTTATCAACATTTGCATAACTAAAGGTCACTTGTGATAGATAGGCATTGTATCCTAGCTCAAATACTGTCAGAGTTGATAACAAGATAACAGCTAAGCGAATCATTCGTGGACGTAACAAGACCAGTACAGCTAAGTAAATGAGTAGAGTTAAGACTACACGAGTAAAGAGATAACCTGTTTGAAGCAATAACAGCAATACCACCACAGATCCAGCCGCAATCACCAATACCCTTTCCTTTTCTTTCTGGGACTTAGCAGAGCGTTCCCAGTATAGATAAAATCCTGTAGCTGTAGCTGATACAATCAGTATCACAATGGCAATAAAATGGCTATTGATAAACAGAGTTAGAGCCTCAGGTTGTTTCTTTGGCAGATAGGTAAAGTCTTTAGTATAGAGGTAGATTGCCGATAAAACTAGAGCTACAACTGATACTAATTTCCCACGGCGTGAGATTTTAAATGGCTCTTTCAATGCTTGATAGGCTAGAAGTATCATGAAGAAAGAGAATAGCCATGAGAAACGGAAGAAGAATCCAGCAGGATTTTGGCCCATATGCCAAATCTTACTAACAAATTCATTTACAAAGGAAGTAAAGAAGATAAGAGTCACCACTCCCGCAGCCCATCTTCTTTCTTTGACGATCTTTCTTGATGTAAAATACAAGATAAAGCCGATAAATCCGAGAGCTCCAATATAGATATTTGGTAGGTTTGGTCCAGCTGCCCATCCTGATTGCGCATCAAAGCCCCCGATAGTTAGTTTTGACAAAATGTCTAAGGGATTAATCTGAAAGGCCATGGAAAATGTCATGGCTCCTCCTACTTGTCCCTTACTTTCAATCAAGTTGAAAAATACTGGAACAAATAAGACAGAAGCTGCTGCAGCTCCTAAAACCGAGTAGAGAAAGACATCCCATAAGGGTTGGGCGTAATGTTTGAGTTTTACTTTCCATGTCCCCTCGATAGAAAGACGCGGTGAAAGATAGTAGCAGGCATACAAGACGACAAATAGTGATATCATATAGCCCATGTAAAATTGAAGAAAGATCGTTAGACCTAGTACAAAGGCATAAGGATAGGCTGCTTTACCATCTAACAATTGCTCTAGATATAGGATGACGAGGGGAAGCATAAACATAGCATCATAAAAGATGACATTCATCTGGTAGGATACCAACATGCCAGACAGGGCATAAGCTGTCGCAAACAAGGGAACCATCCATCGTTTTGACTCTGCACCCTTATAACGTTTAATCAGGAGATGAGCAAAGGAAAGTCCAAAGGCTCCATATCTGAGCCAGATTGTTAGAAAAACAGACAATCCTATATAGTTTAAAGGCAGAAGAACGTAAATAATATTGAAAGGGCTCATCAAATAATAGCCCAACACACCAATCATATCTCCACCAATAGACTTGGTAAAGGAGTATGACAGACTGCTTGAATCACCAGATAAAATGGCATTCTTTAGCAATCCATAAAAACTAATGTACTGCTGATCAAAGTCAACGGCCATTAAACTTTTATTTCCAAAAGGATAACTGCCCATGAAAAACCATACCACCAGCATGGTTATCATCGGTAGCAAGGCACTAAAGACATAAAGGACTCCCCTAGGATATTTTTCCTTTAATTTCTGCCAATGTGTCAACCAATTTTCCATTATTGATTTCTCCTTGATCATTTTAGCCAATCTTCTCTTCTTCTTTTGCAACCAATCTGCTATCAGTTTCTCAAAATTGGCTTCGTGAGTTTGTGATAGAATCTTTTATCTACTCCATCATTTTAACATTTAAAAAAGGAGAGAGCAATGCTCTCTCCTCTCTAAAGAAACTTATCTAATATTATTTAGAAAATTTACGTTTCATAACTACAGTACCTGACAAGATTACCACACCTGCCAATACAAGTACTAGGCTTGTAGCCTCACCAGTAAATGGAAGAGTTGGTCCTTCTTCTGTTGTAGTTGAACGACCTGGTTCTGGAGTCGTAGTTGAACGACTTGGTTCTGGAGTCGTAGTTGAACGACTTGGTTCTGGTGTTGTAGCAGGACGACCTGGTTCTTCAGTAGTAGTTGTTGTTGGGGCTACAGTTGTTGTTGGAGCCTCAGTTGTCGTTGTAGTTGTTGTTGGGGCTACAGTTGTTGGAGCCTCAGTTGTTGTTGGAGCCTCAGTTGTTGTTGGAGCTTCAGTTGTTGTTGGAGCCTCAGTTGTTGTTGGAGCTTCAGTTGTTGTTGTTGGAGCCTCAGTTGTTGTTGTTGGGGCTTCAGTTGTTGTTGTTGGGGCTTCAGTTGTTGTTGTTGGGGCTTCAGTTGTTGTTGTTGGAGCCTCAGTTGTTGTTGTTGGGGCTTCAGTTGTTGTTGTTGGAGCCTCAGTTGTTGTTGTTGGGCCTCAGTTGTTGTTGTTGGAGCCTCAGTTGTTGTTGTTGGGGCTTCAGTTGTTGTTGGAGCTTCAGTTGTTGTTGGAGCCTCAGTTGTTGTTGGAGCTTCAGTTGTTGTTGGAGCTTCAGTTGTTGTTGGAGCTTCAGTTGTTGTTGGAGCCTCAGTTGTTGTTGGAGCCTCAGTTGTTGTTGGAGCTTCAGTTGTTGTTGGAGCTTCAGTTGTTGTTGGAGCTTCAGTTGTTGTTGGAGCTTCAGTTGTTGTTGGAGCCTCAGTTGTTGTTGGAGCCTCAGTTGTTGTTGTTGGAGCCTCAGTTGTTGTTGGGGCTTCAGTTGTTGTTGTTGGGGCTTCAGTTGTTGTTGTTGGAGCCTCAGTTGTTGTTGTTGGGGCTTCAGTTGTTGTTGTTGGAGCCTCAGTTGTTGTTGTTGGGGCCTTCAGTTGTTGTTGTTGGAGCCTCAGTTGTTGTTGTTGGGGCTTCAGTTGTTGTTGTAGTGGTTGTTGTTGTAGTGGTTGTTGTAGTTGTTGTAGTTGAAGTAGTCTTATCACCGCTACCTTCACCTGAACCAGTCTCTAAACGAGTTTGTTTAGTGATAGTACGTTCATCAGGGAAGTTAGTTGCTTTCCACTTCAATGTGTTAGCTACTTTAGTTTTTGCAGGAAGGTCTTCTGTAAGTTCAGTTGTGTACTCAATCCAAATTGGCCAGTTGTAGTTGTCACCAAAGTTAAATGTGAATCCTGTGATTTTACCTGCTGCATTTCTTGTAAATACAGCTTTACTAGTGAAGTTGTCAGTTGGATTCAACTTGAACAATTCATTTTCATTTTGGATTTTGTTTGGTTGAGTTGCGTAACGAACAGCACGCAATGAACCTTCTACAAGAACTTGACCCTTATCGCTGAAGTCATCTTCGATAACCAAGTTATTCAATTTATCTTGAACAGCGTTCAAAAGGATACGCCATTTGATACGTTTAGGGTTTTCTTTGTCTTGGTAACCGTATTTGTACTCATAGTCACCTGGAGTACCTACGTATTGCTCATAGGTTACATTGTAAGTTTCTTCACCAAACTTAAATGTGTACTTACCAGATTCTTTCAAATTTGTTGCGTTCGGACGAACTGAGTATTTCAAAGACATGACTTTGTCTTTGTAGTTTTTAGAGAAGTAGTCAGTGAAAGTAATTTTCACTTTACCTGTAGCTGGGTCAGTTACGGCATCACCAACCTTTTCACCGTTGGCGTGAAGGATTGGGAACTCAAGTTTAGTAACAAGTTCCAATTCTTTTGGAAGGTCTAAAGTCAAGGTGTCACCAGCATTGATAGCTTGTGAGTCTGGGAAAGTAAGGCTATTTGTTGCCTCTAAGACACGACCAGTCGTAATCTTTTTGTCCGCAGTTATAGGTTGACCATCAACCTTAACTTCTGTTTTCAAAGTATATTGAGTTACTTCAGTAGCGAAAACTGTCGTCAGTGTCGCCAATGAAAGAACTAAGATACTTAACATCGCTAAAATACGCGTAGCGCTAAGTTGTGAATTCTTCATCACAATAAACTCCTTTAATTTAATCAGACATATCATAGCATTTTTTAAATCCTTTTACAAGCCCTTTAAAGGTATTTTTTAGGTTTTTTTAATGGATTTTTGTTTTTTTGCTAAGAATATTCATTTTTTTGTTTTTTTAATTCATTTTTAGACGTATTTCGTCTTTAACGGTCATCTTTTTTCTCTCGAATTCCGACCAAGGTTAAGAACATCATCAAGATTCCAAGCAGGCTAATCCACCAGTTTGATTGGTCTCCAGTCTCTGGTAAGAGCTGGTCTTGGACAACTGGCGCTTCAGTTGTTTGAGTTTCTTGAGCTGAAACTGCTAATGGCTTCATTTCCTTCTCCTGTTTAGGAGTTGGAACTGCTGGGATAACCTTATCGGCTGGTGCCATTGGTTTTGATTCGGGTTTCAATTCCGGCTTCTCAACCAGTGGTTGAAACTCAGGGATGTGAGCCTGTGGTTTTTCAACCAGTGTTCCGATTTCAATAATCTCTGTTTGTGGTTCTTCTAAGACTTCTGAGCTAAGCAATTCTTTCTTGATTACAACTCCATCCTGAAGAGTCAAACGATAAACATATTGACGTTTACCAGGTTTTCCTTTTTGTAGAAGAACTTGTGTACCTTTAGCAAACTTAGGATTTTCAACTATTTGTTTTTCGAAGTCAATCTCTTCTACTTGGATGTTTTCTTCTATAGTAATAGAAGAAACTTGCTTGGTTCCGATCTCAGTGACCTCTGCTTGTGGTTTTTCTAGGATTTCTGAGCGAATCAATTCTTTCTTGATTACAACTCCATCCTCAAGAGTCAAGCGATACACATCTTGTCGTCTACCTGCCTTGCCTTCTTGTAAAACATTCACAGTTCCTTTTGCTAGCTCTGCATTTTCAACTGTTTGTTTCTCAAAGGCTACTTCTTCTACTTGGATGAGCTCTTCTGTTGTAATCGTAGGAACATGTTTTGTTCCAACTAAGATTACACGAGTCACTGCTTTTCTGATAACCGTGGTATCTACCAAGGTAGAAGAACGCTCTTCATCATTGAAGTAGTGTTTCTCAAACGTTCTGTGGATCAGTCCATCTTGACCTTCTTGGAAGACTCTCGTTTCACCTTCTGGTAAGCTATCATCATTGCGATATTCCGTTTGATGAGCAATGACCTCATCCTCAGTTACTAGGACTGTACGCTCAACTCCAGCACCCACTACAAGAACTTGGTTGACAGGTTGAGTCGTGATCACAGTTCTTAGATACTCACGTTGAGTTTCTTTACCATTGACATAGGTTACTTGATAGTAGTCTGTTTGAGTTCCTTCTTAGCCTTCTACTTCGACCAGACGGTAGCTAGCAGGCTTAGACTTATCCTCACGGATGATAGTGTTGTATGGAATAGCACTTGTTGTGCTAATTTCCCTAGTTTCAGTCACTTGAGAACCGATATGGATAATCTGTTCTAGAGCTGGACGTAACTCCTTGACGCTAATCAAATCAGTCTTGACCAGAATACCATCTCTGTAGGTTAGTTGATAGACTTTTTCAACTAGACCTGCACGACCTTCTTGAACAAGTTTACGTTCACCCTTCGGCAAGTTTTCATCTATAACAGTCACAGTTCTGAAATCAGTTTCCTCGGTTCTAGTTTCTTGTTTGACTGTAATATTTGGAACATGTTTCGTTCCGACTAAAATGATGGTTGGAACTGCTTCTCTGACAACTTTAGTTTCGATTAGTCTTGAAGAACGCTCTTCGTCATTGAAGTATTGCTTCTCAATTGTCTTATGGATTAGACCATCTTGGCCTTCTTGGATAATCTTCGTTTCACCCTCTGGAAGACTGTCATCATTACGGAATTCCGTTGGACTTGTGATTCTCTCTTCTTGAATTTCGAAGATTGTGCGTTCGACACCAGAACCTTCAACTAGGACTTTATTGACAGGTTGAGCTGTAATGACAGTTCTGAGGTGTTCACGCTTAGTTTCCTTGCCATTGACGTAAGTTACTTGATAGTAGTCTGTTTGAGTTCCTTCTTGGCCTTCTACTTCAACAAAGCTATATCCAACTGGCTTGGTCTTATCCTTACGGATAATAACATTGTATGGAATTGGACTTGTTGCGTTGATTTCCTTAGTTTCAGTGACTTGAGTACCGATATGGATAATCTCATCTTGGACTTTCTGAACTTCCTTACTACTGATCAAGTCTGTCTTAATCAAGACTCCGTCTTTGTAGGTTAGTTGGTAAACTTTTTCAATGAGACCATTTCGTCCTACTTGAACTACCCTAGTTTCACCTTTTGGTAGATCTGGATTTTCAATCTTTTGAGTCTTATAAGCAATCTTTTCAGTTTGAGTATCCTGTTCTACCTTGATAGTTGGTACATGTTTTGTACCTACTAAGATTATCGTTGGAGTTGCTTCTTTAATCAGTTTGCTGTCTACTAATTTCGTAGAACGCAATTCGTCATTGAAGTATCGTTTTTCGATCGTCTTACGAAGGAGTCCTTCTTCTCCAACTTGAGAAATCTTAGTTTCACCTTCTGGAAGAGTGTCATCATTTCGATACTCAGTTGTGCTTGTAATCTTATCTTCTTGAATTTCAAAGAGGGCACGTTCTACTCCGGCACCTTCGACAATCACCTTGTCAACAGCTTCTTTAACGACTGTTGTCTTGAGATGTTCGCGTTTTGTTTCAGTACCATTGATGTAGGTTACTTTATAGAGGTCTGACTTCTCACCGTCTTGACCCTCTACCTCAGTCACTCTATAACCGATTGGTTTAGTCGTGTCTTTACGAACCTTAACGGTAAATGGAATTGGACTTGTCTCACTTGCTTCTCTAACTTCTTTGACACGAGTTCCGACTTGGATGATCTCATCCACAGGTTCTGAAGTAATGTTAGATTCTACAAATGAACGAGATGTTTCTTCTCCATTCACTTTCGTTACAGAGTAACGATTTGTTTTCTGACCTTTCTTACCTGGTTGGATAACCTTAGTTGTTCCTGCAGGAAGTTGATCCGAAAACTCTTTGAGAGTATTGTAATCGATTGACTCTGTCTCATCTACGAGCTCAGTGGTTTCAACAATAGGTGTCGCATTTCCGACACGAACAACACGGTTGACAGCATCTGTAATCTTGTGCTCGGATACAATAGCACGGCCAATCTCATTACCATTCTTATAGCTTACCAAGAATGTCCGGATAATTCGTCCTGGACTTCCTTCTTCCTCGACAACACTTTCTCCTGCTGGAAGTGTCTTGTCAGCGATATAAACCGTCTTGAATGGAACATCAATCTGTTCGTCCACTGTACGTTCTGTCATCTTAGAAGTACCGATTACTGTGATTTCATCAACAGCTTTTGGATCTTCCACTTTAGAGATTTCTTTACGAGCAACTTCAACATCATCCTCATAGGTGACTTCATAAGTTGTTGTTATTGTCCCTGGTGAACCAACCTGAGTAATCTTGTTGTAACCCTCTGGTTGGGTTTCATCTTTTTCAATGACCTTGTTGAAGTCTTTTTCTTCGACGACAACTACAGATCTCACTGATACAACCACACCCAGGCCTTTAACAATGATCTTATCCTTCTTCTCTTTAAGGATATTTTCATTGACCAAGCTACGGTCAACAAGTTCATTATTGAGGTAGGTCAGTTTGTATTGATTTTCAATGCGACCTTTCTCACCGTCTTGACGGACTTCTTCGTAACCTTTTGGTTTCGTATAGTCATATTCAACCACAGTTTCAAAGTCTACATCTTTGATTTCAGTAGTGTATTCTACTTTTTCTACTGCACTACCAACTGTGATAATGCGTTTGACTGGTTGGTCAATCACTGTTTCAGACGTCAAAGTCTTACCGGCTTCCTTACCATTCAGTTTTCTGATTTGGTAAGTCTTTTCAACAGAACCATTCTTACCAGCTTGATTTTCAAATTGATAAGTTTTTGGTTTTGTTGGGTCCGTTCTGATTTCTGTTTCGTATGCAACAGTTTCTTTCTCAGTAACAGTCTCAAATGTTTCTGTCGCTGTACCAATCAAGACAATCTCTTTTGTAGGTTCAAGAATTGTTTCTTCAGAGATAATCTGACGTCCTACTACTGTATCACCAACTTTGGTAATCTTGTATACATTAACTTTCTTACCAGCGATACCTTTGAACAGTCTCCTTAAATCCGATAGGAAGCTCGTCTGTTTCACGAGTTTCGATGATGTACTCTGTTGTTGTCGTTGTACGAAGCGTTTCAACTGTTTTATCTCCAACGATATCCACTGGAGCTAATGGTTTGCCATCTAGAGTGTTACGTCCAAGGAAGACATTATTACTCTTAGCATTTAAGTTCACCCAATCACCATTGTATAGTCTAAAGAAACCATTCTTGTTTGGTGTGTCGGCGATGAATTTATTGTCTGTAGCTGTTACTTTAACAGTGTCGTTGAGACGGTTGATACCAAAGAAAGCTTGCATTATGTCTTTGATAACTCTACCGTCCGTTTTACGAGTAACATCATAACGTTGCCACGGCTCATTGTCTTTATACTTAAAGGTATTGCTATTGACATCAATAGAAGCTGCGTTTGTGCTTTCAATAGCGACCGCATTTTTCCATCTAGACTTAATCTTAGAAACGGTCAGCTCATTGTTGTCAATGTTGATGCTTCCTCTAGTCTTAGTAAATGGTACTTTTGTAACCTTGTTGACACGTTTCCAGTAGTACGGTCAATAACACTTGCTACATAAGTTGTATCATCATTGATGTAAATCGGTAACTGCTTGATGTCATCTACTTCAATCTTGTTTCTTGAAATAGTGATATCACCTGAACCGCCACCTTCAACACCTCTAGATGCTTGAGCAGTATTGTTGTTGACAGAGATGATATAGTCTGTCGAATCACCAGTGATGGTGTTTCCTTCAATGTTTAGACTATAATCATTTGAACTTTCGTTGTTTCTAAAGAGAATACCAAAGGTTCCTAGTTGTCCATCTTCAAATGGTTTTGTCAAACCTTCAATAGTGTTATTTGAAATGACATAACGACCTTTTTCGAGAGGTTTAGTCCACTTGTGGTTTTTCTCGTTTGTCAGGATAGAAATGGCTGTGTAACCACGGTAACGAGCTGGATCATCATCATCATTTTCCAACTTAGAGTTTGGATCTTGTGTTACCTTGTTGTTACGAATAATGACATCCGTCATCGGATTGGCACGGTTATAAACCTCGATACCATTCAAACGGTCTCCGAGTGAGACGTTGTTTTCGATGAGGATCTTATTCCCGTCGTGAATATCCAAGCCTTTACGGTAGTTGTAGTTTGTATAGTTTCCAGTATAGGTAATGCCATCATTGTATGAGCCTGCCATTGAGGCTGCACCATATCCAGTACCACCGTCCAACACATGACCGTTGTATGACAAGATATTATTGTCTACCACAAAATTACGTTGGTAACCGAACATAACACCAGCAACACGGTTGTTATGAAGGAAAGAGTTAGTTACCTTGTTACCGTCCATGATAGGAACATCTGGATCTCCGATAGACTTGACTTCATTTGAAACCTTCTCAGAGATACTGCTGTAACGGATTGGCCTACCGCTAGCATCATACTCTTGAGCTGTTGCCTTGCTTGAACTAAAGAAGACACCGGCTCTGTTGAATTTCATTGCACGAACATCATTGATTGTAACATTTGAGGAATCATTTACATAGATACCGTTTGAGCGTCCAAAGTAAGATTTACCTTTACGGTAAAACTCATTATCCTTAGTGTAGTCTGATGAATCATAGGCGTGCTCAACAGTTAAGCGACCTACAGTAAAGTTATTCTGATTTTGAATGAGGACCGCAGACTCGTAACGGTTATCCGTCAAGTTTGTTTCAGGATCGTGCTCTCCATCTTGCTTTTTGTTAAACACGATTTTTGTATTGTTACGACTTGGACCACTACCAATCAAACCTTTTACATTGGCATAGTTCTCATCGATAACCAAGGTTTTCTTCAAGAGGACATTCCCTGAAACCATTACGGAAGCTCCACCCTCAACCTCATTGGCTGCTTTCAGAGCTTTTTGAAGAGAATCACTCGCTTCAACCTTACCAGTCGTATCTAATCCATAATCTGTAGCTTTTACATACTTACCGTAGGTTGCATCTTCATAAACTTTTGTATTGCTAGCTGCAGCTCTTCTTCGGCGAACTTTAGGAGTCGTAGATTCTTCTTGAGGTTTCTCTTGAGAAGCATCGGATGATTTCTTATCCCCTTCAGCAACTGATGTTTCTTCTTTGCTTTTCTTCTCAGCTTCTGATTGCTCTTTTTCCCCTTTATCTGACTTTTCTTTATCAGCTTGTTCTACTTTGGGTTGCTCTTCAGTTGCCTTCTCTTGAGCAGGTTGCTCTTCAACTGGTTTCTTCAGCTGTATCCTTCTCAACAGGAGCCTTGTCTGCTTCCTTTTCCGCCACTTCCGTTGTAGTAGTAGAGTCTTCCGGCGTTAAAACTGCAGATTTACCCTCATCATTTGCTACATCTTTCGAATCGTTGGCAGTAGTTTCACCGCTTTCGTTCAATTTTTTCTTTTTTAAAGGAGCTGTTTCTATTTCATCCTGGTTTTGCACAACAGTATTACTTGTAAAATCAGTTGTGTCTGCTTTAACATGCACTTGACCTAATTGGAATGTCGTTAAAATCCCAATTGTCAATAGTGAATATTTTGTTGATTTTCTAATATTCATTCTCTCCAAACTCTCCTTTAATCATCACATCAGCTAAGATTATAAATATACACAAATATCCTTGTTTTTCCTGTTTTAGGGCGCAAAATATTTATTCTATAATATACAATAATACAGGGATAGAGATTGAAAGTCAATGCATTTTGAATAAAATTTCTATTTATCTAGTTAATATTTTACATAAGAAGATAATTTCTAAAATTTGTGTCTTTTTAGTACTTTTTATTCAAAAAAGCTAGGAATTTTTCCTAACTTTTTTTGGTTCTTTTATACTAATTTTTCAAAGACTTCTGAGAAATTTTTGCTAATAGTTTCAAGCGAAACTTCTACTTCTTCTCGAGTTTGGTTGTTCTTAACCTTAACTTGTCCACTTTCGACTTCACTCTCTCCTAGGGTGATGAGGGTCTTAGCCTCAAAGACGTCAGCTGACTTGAACTGCGCTTTGAGCTTGCGATTGAGGTAATCACGCTCTGCTTTGAAGCCTTGCTGACGAAGAGCTTGTACCAACTCCAAGGCCTTCAGATTAGCCTCTTCACCAAGGACAGCAATATAGACGTCGAGAGCGTTTTCGATAGGTAGGGCCACCCCTTGTTTTTCAAGGACCAGAAGGAGACGCTCTACACCAAGTCCAAAGCCAAATCCAGCAGTTTCAGGACCACCGAAATAGGCAACCAAACCATCGTAGCGACCACCTGCACAGACTGTCAAGTCATTGCCCTCAATTTCTGTGATAAACTCAAAGATGGTGTGGTTGTAGTAGTCCAGTCCACGTACCATATTGGTATCGATGATGTAGTCTACTCCGAGATTTTCCAGCATCTGACGGACAGCATCAAAGTGAACTTGGCTTTCTTCGTCAAGGTAATCCAAGATAGAAGGTGCATTCTCCACTGCTACCTTGTCTTCTTTTTCCTTCGAGTCCAAGACACGAAGAGGATTTTCCTCCAAACGACGTTGGCTATCCTTAGACAAGCTATCTTTGAGCGGTGTTAAGTAGTCAATCAAGGCTTGACGGTAGGCCGCACGACTCTCAGGATTTCCGAGAGTGTTAAGGTGCAATTTGACACCTTGAATGCCGATTTCTTTCAGGAAGTGGGCTGCCATAGCGATCGTTTCTACATCGGTAGCTGGATTGCTAGAACCAAAGCACTCTACACCAATCTGGTGGAATTGACGCAAACGCCCTGCTTGTGGACGCTCATAACGGAACATTGGACCCATGTAGTAGAACTTACTTGGTTTTTGAACTTCCGGTGCGAAGAGTTTGTTTTCCACATAAGAACGAACGACTGGAGCCGTTCCTTCTGGACGTAGCGTAATATGACGGTCACCCTTGTCGTAAAAGTCGTACATTTCCTTGGTTACGATATCAGTTGTATCCCCAACAGAACGACTGATGACTTCGTAGTGCTCGAAAATAGGAGTACGTACTTCTGAATAGTTGTAGCGTTTAAAGATTTCACGCGCAAATTCTTCAACATACTGCCACTTTGCAGACTCAGCAGGTAAAATATCCTGCGTTCCTTTTGGTTTTTGTAATTTCATAGGGAATCCTCTTTATAACTTAATAGTCCTATTTTACCATAAATGAAAGGATTGGGACAGTCGGAGGAGTAAAGAAATAGCTTTAGTCTATTCCTCTTTCATCTAGTTTCCGGACAAATAGCAAATGTTGGCCAGCATTTACAATCTGAGCCATGCATGATACAATGAAAACCATCAGATATACGAAGGAAAACTTATGAAAAAGAATATCTTGACAACCCTTGTTGCTGCCCTTGTCTACTTTCTCTGTATCGGAGTGGGTGTTCTACTAGGGAACCTTGTCGACCACACCGGAAATATGTTTTACGCACCAGCCTTTGCAGCCTTAGTAGGTGGTAGCGTCTATATGATCCTTTTAGCAAAGGTTCCTCGTTTTGGAGCGATTACTACGATTGGACTTGTGATTTCTCTATTTTTCCTTGGGAGTAAGCATGGTGCTGGAGCCTTTCTGCCAGGAATTATCTGCGGTCTTGCAGCAGATGGCATCGCTCACTTAGGACAATACAAGGATAAGTTCAAGAACCTCCTTTCCTTTCTAGTCTTTGCTTTTGGTACTACTGGTCCTATTCTACTCATGTGGTTAGCACCTCAATCCTATATCGCAGCTCTAGTCGCTCGCGGAAAATCTCAGGACTATATCGACCGCATTATGGTTGCACCGAATCTTGCTAATATCCTCCTCTTTATCACAAGTGTTCTTATCGGCGCTTTGCTTGGTGCCCTGATTGGACAAGAACTTAGTAAGAAGTTGACACATAAAAGCTAAATAAAAAAGAGCCATCTGGCTCTTTTTATTTATGACTTAATTTCTTAGTCAAGAAGTCTCCCAAGAATTGGATTGTAAAGATAATCAAGATAATGATGATAGTCGCAAGAATGGTTACATCGTGATTATAACGGTTAAATCCATAGGCAATAGCTACGTTACCGATACCACCTGCTCCTACTGCTCCCGCCATGGCTGTTTCACCGATAAGGGAAATTAAGGTCACAGTTGTCACACGAATCAAATCTGGAAGTCCTTCTGAAAGGTAAACACCCACGATGTCCCAGAAAGTAGCCCCGCTGGCTTGTGCCGCCTCGATAACTCCGCTATCCAACTCTGCCAAAACTACCTGCACCTGACGAGCAAAAAAGGCAAAGACTGCGAAAGAAAGAGGCACAAGCGCCGCATTGGGTCCAATACTTGTCTTCACAATCAAGTGAGAAAGGGGTGACAAGATAGCCAAAAGAATAATAAATGGAACTGCACGGAAAATAGATGTAATCTTATCTAAAATCCAGTAAACAACTTTATTTTCCAAGACACCACCCGGAGCTGTCAAGACAAGGAAAAGCCCTGCAACTAGGCCCAAGAATCCTCCAATGATAAAGGAAAGAACTGTCATATAAAGTGTCAAGTAAATAGCTGTCCCCCAGCCCGCCTGGCCAGACCAGCCCATCTTATAGACGTTTGGTAAGTATGTTTGAATCCATGCTTCCATCTTACTGTCCTCCCTTCAATACTTTTAGTTGCACACCTGCTTGACGAATAGCTTCTTGCGCCCCCGCAAGAGCTTCTTTTTCTCCTGATAGGACAACTACTAATTCACCAACAGGGGTGCCGTCAAGAATCTCAATATTCCCGTAAAGGATATTGGCTGTGACTTGATAATGTTTGTATAATTCATTCAAAGCGGCTCATCTGTAGAGGCTCCTGCATACTTGAGTTGCACCAAGAGGCTACTCTCAGATAGATTTTCCACGACTTCCTGCTGCTCGATTTTGTCCATAGCTTCATCAATTCCAGTAGCTGTTGAAATGAAGTCCTGGGTCAATGGTTGTTTAGGGTCTGAGAAGATCTCAAGAACACTACCCTCTTCAATCAAACGTCCATCCTGCATCACTGCTACGCGGTTAGCAATATCTTTGACAATCTGCATTTCATGCGTGATTAAGACAATGGTCAAGCCTAATTTTTGATTTAAATCTTTAAGCAAAGCTAAAATCTGCTTGGTTGTCTTAGGGTCTAAGGCAGAAGTTGACTCGTCTGAAATCAAGATTTTTGGATCATTGGCCAAAGCACGCGCAATAGCCACACGCTGTTTTTGTCCCCCAGATAGTTGAGACGGATAGTTTTCAGCACGGTCTGCTAGGCCAACCAATTCCAATAATTCAGCAACTTTGGCTTTCTTTTCATCCTTGCTCAGCCCTGAGTGTTTAAGGGCAAAAGCCACGTTTTCCTCAGCTGTTTTTTGACTCATGAGGTTAAAGTGTTGGAAAATCATCCCAATATCTTGACGTTTGCGACGTAACTCCCCAGCAGTCAAAGACACCTTGTCATCAAAAATAACATCATCATCAATGGTAATTCTACCTGCAGATGGTTTTTGCAAAAGGTTGATAACACGAACCAAGGTTGATTTCCCTGCTCCAGAATATCCAACGATTCCGTAGATATCTCCTTCTTGGATATGAATGGTCACATCCTTAACCGCTGTGACAGTTCTTTTCTTTTGATGAAAAGTCACATCGATTTGATCTAACTTGATAATATCTCTACTCATAGCTTCTAATCAGCTCCTCTACTAATTCAATATGGGTGTAATAATCTGCGATTCGCACATTTTCATCTCCACCATGGTCTCGGCTATTGGCATTTCCCAAGCCGAAAGCAACCATAGGTACTTTTAAGGCATCAAAGACTGTATGCATGGGACCTGTCCCAGCCGTTGTTGGCAAGACAGAAACCCCCTGTGGATAGAATTTTTTTGCCAACTCAATGACATTGAGAATGGACGGTGTACTCATGTCACTTCGGTAACTCATCTCACCCAAAGTATAGTACAATTCTACCTTATCAAAGCCGTTTTTGTCTAGTTGTTTTCGGATTTTATCCAAAACATCATGGGGTTCAAGTCCTGGAACCAAACGAACTTCTAGCTTGGCACTAGCTTCTGCTGGCAAGATGGTTTTGACTCCTTGCCCTTGATAGCCTGACTGGATTCCTTCGATATTAAGGGCAGGTTCAAAGAAGAAACGTTGGAGAAAGGCTGCTCGTTCCCCCTGTAATAGAGGCAATTCTAAACCATATATATGATTGATTTCTTCTGGGTTTCGTTGAGCGTAGGTATCAACCAAAGCTAACTCGCGTTCATTTGGCGCTTGAACATTATCGTATAAACCGTCAACCAAGATACGGCCATCGGTTGCACGAAGACTGGTCAAGGCTTGGATGAGATACCAGGGAGCCGACTCGACGACTCCTCCATAGCTAGAATGGATATCCACGTCTGCACTCTTAACCTTAGCATCAAAGGTTACAATTCCCTTTATTGCCTCCTGAGATTTCTAACTGCTCTAAAGCGTTTTTTTAGTTCCTTGTTCCCAGACCAATAAATCAGCTCCACGGAGTTTATCCGCATGTTTTTCTAGATATTTATTCAAATCCATAGAGGCCGATTCCTCTGCCCCTTCCATGATAAAGCTGATATTGACTGGAAGATCATCGTGATGTTGCAAGTATTTTCTCAGAGCACTTAAGCGAGCAGTGATATGCCCTTTGTCATCATCAACTCCACGTCCATACATAATCCCGTCACGAACAGAAAGAGTAAAGGGATCCTCCGTCCATACTTGATCACCATCTGCCGGTACTGTATCGTAGTGATTGTAGAAAATGATAGTCTTGGCATCTGGTCGCGAACTTTTTAAAATGGGCCTATAACAAAAGGTGCCGTATAGCTCTCGTCAATCTCAACCTCTGCACCTACACGCTTAAAAATCTCGCCTAGATAACGGGCAACTTCTTTAAGACCAACTTGCTGAGCAAAAACTGATTTTTTAGAAATCAAAGTACGCAAAACCTCAAAATAATGTTGCGCTACATGATCCTTTTCAAACTTTTCAATTTGTTCTTGCGGGCTAGAAAAAACCATTTTCTCTCTACCTTTCTACTAGGGCTTGTACCTTTTAGCAAATACAAGTGGATGTTCATTTGCTTGAATCTCAATATAAAAGCAAGAGGTGGAAAATCTCTCTCCCACCTCTTTATGTTTTATTACCAAACTGGTTGATCCAAGCCGTCTGAAGTTTCTTCGATGACTTTTTTCACTTCATCTGTATGGTAAGCTGCGATAACTTTCTTGATTGCATCAGCTTTAGATGATGTTTCCCAATCTTTTTTCGCAACGATGATGTTGTACCATTGTTTTGAGTTTTCGTCAGCTTGCTCTTTAAAGAGTGCTTTCTTGTAGTCCAATTTTGCTTCTGTAACGAATGTGTTGTTTACAACAGCTGCATCAACTGATGACAATGAACGAGCTGTTTGGCTAGCGTCCAACTCAGTGATTTTCAAGTTCTTTGGATTTTCTTTGATGTTTGCGATTGTCGCAAGTTCGGTTCCTGAAACGTCCAATTTGATCAAACCAGCTGATTGAAGAAGGTAAAGAGCACGGCTTTCGTTTGTAGCATCGTTTGGAATTGCAATTTCACCCTTATCTGGGATTTCTTCTACTTTAGTATATTTGTTGTCACTTCCATTTAAACCTGAGTAAAGACGGATTGGTGAGATGTACGTATCTGCAATCGCTACAAGGTCTTTACCGTTTTCTTTGTTCCAGTTGTTCAAGAAGTTGTAGTGTTGGAAAGCGTTCAAGTCTACTTCGCCATCAGCAGTTGCTTTGTTGGGTTGTGAGTAGTCTGTAAACTCTGTAAATTCCAAAGTAATCCCGTCTTTTTCAACCAATTCTTGGATTTTATCCCAACGTGCTTCTTCTGAACCGCTACGGTTTACAGTTGCGATTTTAATTGTTGTTCCCTCAGCTGCTTTATCAGCTGCTTTTTGACCTGAAGATGCACAAGCTGCAAGTGTAAGACCTGCTACTGTAGCGACTGTCGCTACGCCTAACCATTTTTTAATGTTCATTATTTTTTTCTCCTTATAAATAATACTGTAATAGTATCTCATACTTTATTTGAATAAGCAAATTGTTATTAGATAGGCAGACATATAGCTTAAAACTATATGTCGAAAGAGTGCAAAATCATCCATTTACTAAAGAATGGATGATTGCTAAACACTATTTAATATCAGCTTCTGCTGGCAGGTAAGAGCCACCAAAGAACTGTTGAGATAGTTTTTCAAGAGTTCCGTCTTTATATAGTTCTTGGATGCGTTTGTCCACAAATGCCTTTAACTCATCTTGACCTTTTGCAAGAAGTGGGTAAACATAAGGTTGTTGGTCACTTGGAAGTTCGATGACTTTCAAGTTATCCAAACCTTGATTTTTGATAACTGTCTCTACACCGATCTTGTCAAAAATCTTATAGTCAAATTGACCATCACTCAAGCGAGACATGATTTGTTGGAAATCAGCCTTTGTATAGTTAAGGATAGTTGGATTGTCCGCATGTTCTGTGTTATATGCTTCCAATTGTTTAGCTGAGGTTGTTCCTTGAACGACTTCAGTAGATTTTCCACCGATATCATCAAGAGACTTGATGCTAGTGTCGTCCTTCTTCACAACAAGAACGTTAGGGTTTTTAGCAGTTGGCGCTGCGTAGAGGTATTTCTCTGCACGTTCTTTGGTATAACTGAGGTTGTTAACGGCCATTTGGTAACGATCACTATCAAGTCCTGGGAAAATCCCTGACCACTCTGTCTTTTCAAACTTGACAGTATACTTGTCTGAGTCTTTAAAGATAGCACGAACAAGCTCAATCTCGTAACCAGTCAATTCACCATTTTCTTCATAGATAAATGGTTTTGGTGAGCCGTTAGTTGCTACAACGATTTCTTTCTTAGCACTTGTTGCATCACCTGATGCCGCATCTTTCTTCTCACCACCTGAGCAAGCTGCTAGTAGACCTGCGGCAACAAGCCCTAGGGCAGCAAGTGATGAATATTTGATGATTTTCTTCATGATATTGCCTCCAAAATAGAATATAGTCTTATCTTAACAGAAAAAAAGCAATTACGCCATTATATGATTTCTATCTTTGCCATAGGTTTTCTTTATGTCTGATTTAAAAGACAAGACGCAAGATAGCTATTAAGACAACCCCAAAGAGAACCGTCCCCACCAGATTGCGGTAGCGAAAGGCGACAAAAGCCGTTGGAAATACTGCTATCAAGTCTAACCACTTGATTTGAGGGAAATCCCCAATCTTGCCTGTTGCCACGCTTGATAAAATCAAAGCAAAAATAATAGATACAGGTAGAAATTTTAAAAAACGCTCGACAATAGCAGGCAAGCCCTTATACTTGACCAAGATAAAGGGAATCACACGTGGAATCCAAGTAACTAGTCCAGAAAAAATAACAGCTAACAAAAGATACTTACTGACCATCTAAGATTACCCCCATTGTACATCCAAGCAGTGTCGCAAATAGGACAGCTAGCGATTGAGATACCACTGTCAAGAGTATAAAGAAGGAAAGGGCAACTACTCCTAAAATGATAAAGAGGTTACGCAAGGGAATCCGTTTTTGCATAATCTGAAACTGAGAAGTAAAAATCCCGATAAACATCCCCACTAGAGCAAAATCTAGACCAATAACTTCCGGATTTGGCAAAAGCCCACCTAAGGCAGTCCCGACAACCGTCGCCACAAACCAAGCCACATAGCTATTTAGGTTATTTCCATGCATCCACATAGGGTTGACCTTATCCGTATGAACCAGCTCGCCCATCAAAACACCATAGGTCTCATCGGTCAAGATACTAGACATTCCGATATTATGCCATAAGCTAGTATGACGGAAATAGGTCGACGCATGCAAACTCAGCAAGAAGAGACGCAGATTAATCAAAAAGACCGTCATGGCAATAGCAGCCACAGGCGCTTGGACTGCAATCAAGGCCAGCATTGCAAACTGGGCGCTTCCGGCATAAACAAAGAGACTCATCAAACCCATCTCAACAGGTGTTACATATGGAGCACCGATAATCCCACAGGCAAGGCCGATACTAACATAGCCTAAAGCGGTCGGCACTGCAGCCAGTACCCCCTCCCAAAATCCTTTTTCTTTCATAAAACTCCTTACTAGTATTTCAGTAATCGACTGCTGATTTACAGTCACAACGAGGACTATTATAACACAATCAAAGAGGAGAAAAAAGTTTAGAATTTGAAACTAGTAGCAAGTGTCAGTCCCCGAACAATATGCTTTATTATGAATACATGAGGAATTGATCAATTCGAATTCTATACTTATCGGCTTCGTTTTTTTCAGTATGTTCATTTTCTATCGGGTAGACATCAACCCAGAGTTCTCTCCTTTCTCCTCTCAATTTGACTTTATAGCGATAGCCGTCGTCGTATAATCCTACTGTCTCGGTAGTTACAGATTGGAAAATCGGAAGAGCTTCAATTTCTTTTTTTATAGTCTGGGATAAATTGTAGAGCGCGACTTGTTGCTCCATTTTTGATGCTACAGGAATTTGAATTGTCGCTTCTTCCAAGCGATGTGATTTTGAAAATGTGAAATCCACTTGACCTGTATAACCATTCAATGCAATATTTTCGTAATGATAGAAAAGGCGTCCCGTTTTATAGAAATATGGGTCTTTTGCATGCCATGTATCGTGATAGCCTGTTTCTGTTTCTTCTACTATTTCATTAGGTTTTCCAAACACTTTTTCAACAGATTCGAGGGGCATGTTAAATGAAATAGAGTCAAACATGACCAATTGAGTCTTTTTAAAATTCTGGCAAGCTATCAGAGACAGCAACAATACCCCTAAGGCAAGTACAATACTAATTGTTTTTTTAAATTTCATATTTCTACTATACTAAAAGATTCCGGCATTTGTCCAAGATAAAAGAGTTAACACTGAGCTAACTCTTTACTCTATAGTATCAAGGAGAGACTTATTATTAATACCTTCGAGATTGACTTATACTAACCCCATATTCCTTGTCCTCAGCTTTTTTATGATAACCAAGTTCTGTCGGAGAGACTTCAACCCTAAGTTCCCCCGTTTTCCCTTGCAACTTAACTTTATATTGATAGGTCTCATGTTCCATTCCTACCATTTCAACCGTCAATGATTTGTAATCTGGAAGAGCTTCAAGTTCTGTTTTTACAATTTGGGATAAATTGTCGACCAGTTCTTCCTGTTGAGCTTTGGAACTCACAGAAAAATAAACCTTCGCCTCTTCCAAAATATGAATTTGTGAAAAGGTAAAGTTCGCTCGAACGGTATAATCGTTCCAGCTAATATTTTCGTAGTAATAGAAATGACGTCCCGTTTTATAAAAATAAGGGTCTTCTGCACGCCAAGTATCACGATAGGCCATTTCCTCTTCTTCTACCACTTCATCAGCCTTCCCAAATACTTCTTCAAAAGACTTCTCAGGCATATAAAATGAAAGGGACTTAAACATGACTAGTTGAGTTCTTTGTATTTGTCTCTCTGGAGCATTTAGGCATGCTGTTAAAGACAGCAACAATCCCACTAGAGCAAGTGCTATACTAATTGTTTTTTTAAATCTCATATTTCTACTATACTAAAAAGTTCTGGTATTTGTCCAAACAAAAAAGCCAGCCTCAAGCTGACTCTTTATTTTATTCTATGGTATCAAAAGCGAGGCTGGGTTTGGCATTTAGCTCCAAGCCTGCAAAGTTTTCTTTGTTCCACTCGCTGACGCTAGCATAGGCAATCATACCCGCATTGTCTCCGCACAGTCGCAGAGGAGGAATGATAACCTTGACGTCGGTGATTTCAGCTGCTAAGCGTTCTCTGAGACCTTTATTAGCTGCTACACCACCGGCCACAACTAGAGTTTTAACAGGATATTTCTCCAAGGCTTTCTTGGTTTTTGCCATGAGAATATCCATAACTGCTGCTTGGAAGGAAGCACACAAGTCCTCTGTGGACAAGTTTTCTCCCTTTTGCTCGGCATTGTGGTGAAGATTGATAAAGGCAGACTTCAAACCTGAGAATGAAAATTCCAGATTATCTTCCTTAATCATAGCACGAGGGAAGTCATAAACATCCTGACCTTGATGAGCCAATTCGTCAATCTCGCGACCGGCTGGATAGGTCAAGCCCATGACACGGCCGACCTTATCATAGGCCTCGCCAACCGCATCATCACGTGTTTCCCCAACAATCTTATAATCACCAGCCTCAGACACATAGACCAACTCTGTGTGTCCACCACTGACTAAAAGGGCTAACAAAGGGAATTCCAAAGGTTCGACACTTTGAGCTGCCATGAGGTGGCCAGCCATGTGATTCACAGGAATCAAAGGAATGCCATGTGCCCAAGCAAAGGCCTTGGCAGCTGACAAACCAACAAGCAAGGCTCCGACCAAGCCTGGTCCGTAGGTAACCGCCACAGCTGTCACATCTTCTTCGATAATTCCTGCTTCTGCTAGTGCCTCCTCGATACAGGCTGTAATGACCTCGACATGGTGACGACTAGCCACTTCTGGCACTACGCCACCAAAACGTTTATGGCTTTCAATTTGACTAGCAATGACATTGGACAAGAGCTCGTCATCATTTTTCAAGACGGCGACACTGGTCTCATCACAGGATGTCTCAAATGCTAAAATATATCTATCCTTCATCTATTTCTCTCTTCATAATAATGGCGTCCTCAACTGGACTATGGTAATAGGCCTTTCTCTCAGCGATGACTGCCATTTTTTCTTTCTTGTAAAATGCTTGCGCTCTTTGATTTGACTTTCTGACTTCGAGGAAAATCTCCTTGCCTGTCGGCAATGTTGCAAACAAGGCTGACGCAATTCCCTGACCTTGATAGGCTTTTTTGACAGCAATTTGCAGAACTTCTGCTTCAAAAAAATTCTCTTGAATTGCTAGAAACCTATCACTTCTTCCCCATCATAAGCTAGAGCATACCAAGTCTGGTCTTGAGACAGGTCTGCTTGGATTTGTTCCAACGTCCAAGGACTGACGGGATAAACATCCGTCATCACTTCGTAGATAGCTTGTGCCACATCAGGCTGCTGTTGGATTCGTTTGATTTCTATCATAGGCGTTTAATGTAAGACTCGCCAGACTCGCTATGGTTCTTGAGCCAATTTTCCTCAGCTTCAACACGTTTGAGGTAATTCGGCACAAAATCATGCAAGGAGTCTGCTTCCTTGTCCCAGGCCCAAAGAGCTAGATTGGCTGCATTTGGTAAGGTTTCTTGGTAGCTAGCCTGCGACAATTGTTCTTGAATCTGCTCCACAAAGGCTCCAACTTCTCCGACAAAGGTTACCTGATCAGCATCCTTAACTTTCTCTAAAACTTCTGCAAAAGACAAATGAGCTTCAGGAAAAACGGGATGGGTATTTTCATAAAATCCTGCGTATACATTGTTACGACGAGCATCCATCAAAGGAACAACCAAACCTTCCTGTTGATTCGGTAGCAGAGCTAAAAGGCTAGACATCCCTACTAACTCAATGTTTAGGGTATGAGCCAAGGTCTTGGCAGTGGCTACTGCGATTCGCAAACCTGTATAGCTACCAGGCCCCTCTGCCACGACGATTCGATCCAAATCCTTTGGTGTCAAATCTAGGCTGGCCATCAAAAAATCGATAGCAGGCATCAGAGTGATACTGTGATTTTTCTTGATATTAATAGTCGTCTCAGCAAGAAGCTGCTTGTCCTCTAAAATGGCTAAAGACAAAGCCTTGCTGGACGTATCAAAAGCTAATACTTTCATAACACATTCCTATCTTTTTGTCTGTTTACTATTATACTACAAAAGCCGACACATGGGAATTTTCTTTGTTTCCAAACAAAAATGTCCTGCCAAATAGACAGAACAAGTGCTCAAGAATTCAAACCAAAGTAAAATACAAACCAGACCACATAGGTCACAAGAAGAAGGAAAAACGAATACAGAGTCACGAAGCCAATCTTCCATAGGAATTTGGATTTCCCGATGCTCTAGCAGAGTATACAAAACATTGCCACCGTAAACACAGGCAACGAATACCACAAAGACCAGAAGACGAATGATAATAGCTATTTGAAACATATCGCACCCTCCTTAATAAAGAAAAATCTCTTTTCTATCTTTATTATAGCATTTGAATCTGAGGTCTTCAAATACTTATACAAGGCAAAATGAAATGTACTTCACGCTCCTTACTTTCAGGTTGCCCCTCTTTTACTAATTCCCCTTTTTATGTTATAATTGAAATAATTGTAACGAATCAAGGTCAATCTAGACACAAAATGAACTGAAATGAAAGAGCTTCAAGCTAAGAATTTTGAATAAAGTGACCTGAAAAAAGAAAGGAAATACATGATATACAAAGTTTTTTATCAAGAAACAAAAGACCGTAGCCCACGTCGTGAAACAACACGATCACTATACTTAGACATCGATGCTAGCTCAGAACTTGAGGGACGTATCATTGCTCGCCAACTTGTTGAAAGAAACCGTCCAGAATACAACGTAGAATATATCGAACTCTTGTCTGATAAACTACTTGACTACGAAAAAGAAACTGGCGCATTCGAAATTACGGAGTTCTAATATGGCCTACACTCTTAAACCAGAAGAAGTCGGCGTTTTTGCTATCGGTGGTCTAGGAGAAATCGGGAAAAATACCTACGGTATTGAGTACCAAGATGAGATTATTATTGTCGATGCTGGGATTAAATTTCCAGAGGACGACCTACTTGGTATCGACTACGTTATCCCTGACTACTCCTATATTGTTGAAAATATTGACCGCGTCAAAGCTCTTTTAATTACCCACGGACACGAAGACCATATCGGAGGGATTCCTTTCTTGCTTAAGCAAGCTAATATCCCAATCTATGCGGGACCGCTTGCGCTCGCCTTAATCCGTGGAAAACTTGAAGAGCATGGCCTTCTACGCAATGCCACACTTCACGAAATCAACCACAACACAGAGTTGACCTTTAAAAATCTTAAGGCAACCTTCTTTAGAACAACCCACTCTATCCCAGAACCTTTGGGAATTGTTATCCACACACCTCAGGGTAAAATTGTCTGTACAGGTGACTTCAAGTTTGACTTCACACCAGTTGGTGAACCTGCAGACTTGCACCGTATGGCAGCCCTAGGTGAAGAGGGTGTTCTTTGTCTCTTATCTGACTCAACTAATGCTGAAGTACCAACCTTTACAAACTCAGAAAAAGTTGTTGGTCAATCCATCATGAAGATTATTCAAGATATCGAAGGACGCATTATTTTTGCATCCTTTGCCTCAAATATCTTCCGTCTCCAGCAGGCTACTGATGCTGCTGTCAAGACTGGCCGTAAGATTGCTGTCTTTGGACGTTCAATGGAAAAAGCTATTGTCAACGGGATTGAACTTGGCTATATCAAGGCACCAAAGGGAACCTTTATCGAACCTAATCAGGTTAAGGATTACCCAGCTGGAGAAGTATTGATTCTATGTACAGGTAGCCAAGGGGAGCCTATGGCAGCCCTCTCTCGTATCGCTAACGGAACCCACCGGCAAGTGCAGTTACAACCTGGTGATACGGTTATCTTCTCTTCTAGCCCAATTCCTGGAAACACCACTAGCGTAAACAAACTGATTAACACTATCTCAGAAGCTGGTGTTGAAGTCATTCACGGTAAAATCAACAATATCCATACCTCTGGACACGGTGGCCAGCAAGAACAAACTCATGCTTCGCTTGATTCAACCTAAGTACTTCATGCCAGTCCATGGTGAGTATCGTATGCAAAAAATCCATGCTGGTTTGGCTGTTGATACTGGAGTTGAAAAAGACAATATCTTTATCATGAGCAACGGAGATGTTCTTGCCCTTACTGCAGACTCTGCTCGCATTGCAGGTCATTTCAATGCCCAAGATATCTATGTCGATGGAAATCGTATCGGTGAAATTGGTGCCGCAGTCCTAAAAGACCGTCGTGACCTATCTGAAGATGGTGTCGTGCTTGCTGTCGCAACAGTAGATTTCAAGACACAGATGATTATTTCTGGTCCAGATATTCTCAGTCGTGGTTTCGTCTACATGCGTGAATCGGGTGACCTTATTCGTCAAAGCCAACGTATTCTTTTTAACGCCATTCGTATCGCTTTGAAAAACAAGGATGCCAGCATCCAATCTGTCAACGGTGCTATCGTTAACGCTATTCGCCCATTCCTTTATGAAAATACTGAACGTGAACCAATCATCATTCCGATGATTCTCACACCAGATGAAGAAGAATAAAATAAAACTCTCTGAAGCTTAAAAGCTTCAGAGAGTTTTTCTTATTTAACAATAATCTCGTAACGAGTTTTGCTAGTAAAAGTTTGACCAGCTTTGAGAATCACTTGATCTTTAAGGTCGCTGTGAATGGCATCTGGTAGAGCCTGTGCTTCAAGAGCAATCCCATTGTGCTGAATCATTGGTTGACCAGCGATGATGACACTCTCATCCACAAAGTTTGCTGTATAAACCACAAAGCATGGAGCTTCAGTCTTAAAGAGCAAGAATCGACCTGAATTTTGGTCATACAAGAAACCAGCATTGTCATGTCCTTAGGAAGAGCAAATGGGTGATCCAAGCCAGATACGATTTGGATTTGCTCATCTTCTTCTGCAAAGATATCTTTCAACAAGGCACCATTGTAGATATGTTTGACTACATCTCGGTTAGCATCTGGTGTTTTTGCAGGTACACCGTCAGGAGCAATGGGATAAATCCCCTCAGTGTTTAATTGGAAGACATGACGGTCAACGGTCTGAGTAAAATCACCTGATAAGTTAAAGTAGCTGTGATTAGTTGGATTAACAAGCGTATCCTGGTCTGTCGTCACCTTGTAGCTAACTTTGTAAGCACCAGTTTCTTCCAAGTGGTAGCTAATCCAAATTTTAAGGTTTCCAGGGAAACCTCCTGTACCGTCTGTTCTTTCTGTATAAAGTGTCAAACCATGGTCGCTCACTTCAACCAATTCAAACAAGCTAGAATCCCAACCTGTTGAGCCACTATGGTTGCAGTTGCTGGCATTGTTGACTTCAAGCTCATAAGTCTTGCCATTTAGTTCAAAGGTCGCACCTGCAATTCGGCCAGCCACAGGGCCAACGCTAGCTCCATGTTTAGGACTATTGCCTACATAACTTTCAAAGTCTTCAAAACCTAGGATAACATTGGCAAAATTACCAGCCTTATCAGGAGTTACATAGCGTAAAATAGTCGCTCCATAGGTCATGATTTCTAGTTGATAACCAGCATCCGTCTCAAAAAGATAGGCTAAGATGTCCTTGTCATCAACTTTCCCAAATACACGTTCTGTGTATGCTTTCATCCTGATCTCCTTATTATTTGAATTCGTGAATAATAACACCTTGAACAACACGGTTTACGGTGCCTGTAGGTGATGGTGTATCAGGTCTGTTTCCAACCTTAAGCGAAGTCAAGAGAGCAAATAATTGACCATAAACAATATAAGGGAATACACGGTAAACGTCATTCAAGACACCGCCACAGCCAAGTGCTACTTCCTTAACGTTTTCAAGACCAAAAGCTTGATCACTCAAGAGAACAACGCGACGAGCGATTTGGTCCCCTGCAACTTCACGAACCAAGTCTAAGTCGTACTTACGAGTATAGTCTGTTGTAGTACCAAAGACTAAAACTACAGTATCTTCATTGATAAGAGATTTTGGACCGTGACGGAAGCCAACTGGGCTTTCATACATAGTCGCAACTTGACCAGCAGTCAATTCCAAAATTTTCAGTTGTGCTTCATGAGCAAGACCGAAGAATGGACCTGCACCTAAGTAAATCACTCGGTTAAAGTCTAGGTCAACCAACTCTTTCACATCTGCCACATTGTCAAGAACTTTACGAGCAAGACTAGAAAGCACTTCAAAACGTTCAGCTTTAACAGCAAATTCAGTTGGATCAAAGACCAAAAGTGCTGTCAACATCATAGAAGTAAAGCTTGATGTCATTGCAAATCCAGCGTCATTTGAAGCTGCAGGTTGCAAGAGCAATAGATTACGATCATCTCCATGTGCTTGAAGAGCCAATTCCCCTTCCGCGGCACAAGTAATGGTCACTTGATAAAGCTCATCAACTAAGGCCTTGGCCAAGTCAACTGTTGCTACACTTTCCGGTGAGTTTCCACTACGAGCAAAGGACACTAAAACCGTAGGTACTTCCTTTTTCAAATAAGTCTGTGGATTGGCCACGATATCAGTCGTCGCAATAGCATTGAAGTTCCACTTGCGCTCGTCATAAACTTCTTTGAAATAGGGAACAAGTGTGTCTCCGACATAGGCAGAAGTCCCTGCACCAGTCAAAATAACCTTGATATAGTCATGTTTAGCTGCAATATCTTGCAAGAATGCAGCAATTTCTTCACGTTTTTCTTGGTAAGCTTCAAATGCTTCTTTCCAAACATCTAGTTGTTGGTAAATCTCGCGTGTGGTGATCTCTGCTCCCAACTCAAGCAATTCTTCTTTTGTATAATCTAGCATAGAAAACCTCTAATCTGTTCTTTTTTATAAAATATGGGAATGGGAGTAGATCCCATTCCCATTTATATGCTATGAAAGCTGTTTTAGCATTTAAGGTGTTATATCTTATTCGTCTTCATCATCGAAGCTTGCTAACAAGTCATTTACTTTCACAATGCTTTCTGATGCACGATTTTTGTAATCAGCATCGATGCCTGTTAGGCTTGCATTGATAAATTCAATAACCATTGGAAGGTTCATTCCTGCATAAAGTTCAATGTCACGACCTTCCATAATCAGACGGCTCACCACGTTACATGGTGTTCCACCAAGAAGATCTGCAAAGACTAGGAAATCATCCAATCCTTCAACAGCAGCTTCAAATTTTGCAGTAAATTCTTCTGGGCCATCTTCTGGAAGAAGAGCCACTGTATGAATGTTGTCCTGTGGACCCATGATCATCTCTGTGCTACCTTTAAGTTCTTCACAGAAACGACCGTGACTCACTAAAATTAATGATTTAGTCATAATCAATTACATTCCAAGTGCAAATTTACCGATGAATGAAAGTCCAACAGCAAGAGCAATGATGATACCGATTGCTTTAGTTGAGTTCATACCTTTCTTACCAAGCAACCAGAAGATGAATGCTGTGAAGATTGCTGGAAGCAAGCGTGGGAAGATTGAGTTCAAGATGTCTTGGAAGTCAATCATTTTCTCACCGATTGGCAATTTGTAAGAAACTTCAAAGTTGATCATTGTTGCTACAAGAGCACCCATCATGAATACACCAAGTACAGATGCAGCTTCAATCAAAGCTGTCAAAGTGCTTTGCATGTTGTTGATAAGGTTAACCCCTTCTTTGTATGCAAATTCCAATTGTTTCCAACGGAAGATGTCATACGCTACTGCAACTGCGATCCAAAGGAAGATACCCCAAGGTTGGCCAGCGATAGCCATTGTTGCAGCGATAGATCCCATGATAGCAGGCACAAGTGAACCAAAGATTGTATCTCCAAGAGGAGCGAATGGTCCCATCAAACCTGTCTTGATACCGTTAACCGCATCTTTTGAGCCAACGCCATCTTTTTCTTCCATGGCAAGGTCAAAACCAGCGATAATTGTGTGGAAGAATGGTGAAGTGTTGAAGAATTGAGTATGAACTTTCATCATTTCTTTCAACTCAGGAGTTCCATCTCCATACATTTTACGCAATTGTGGCAAGATCATGTAAAGGTAACCTGATGCTTGCATACGTTCGTAGTTCCATCCCAATTGGAAAGTGAACAAGCTACGTTTGTTAATTTGATTAAAATCTTCTTTTGTTAATTTGTAATTAGAATTCGTCATCTTCAATTTCCCCACTTTCTGATGGTGTAGAAGGTGCTGCTACAGCAACTTTCTGGCTGTTCTTGAAGTGAACAACCGCAAGGAAGATACCCACGATAGAGATACCAATCATAGACAATCCTTTGAAGTTGTTTGCAAAGCCAATTTTTTCAGCAACGTCAGCAGGAAGAGTGCCAATGATACCAGCAACTGCTCCACCAAGACCTGTTACGTATGAGTAAAGTACAGTCAGCATAGCTGTCAAACCGAATCCCATAGCAAGGTAGTGAAGGTTACGTTTAACTGGAAGGTAACGAAGCAAGATAGCGAATCCAAGACCTGGAAGCATACGACCTGCAAGAGTCAAACCGTCAGCAATCCATTGGTATTCTTTAACAAAGTTTACAACACCTTGTACGAATTCTCCACCGAAAGCAAGGGCGAAGAATACTGGAAGGGCACGAGAAAGAGCCCAAGGAACTGCACCAAGAAGGTAGTTGCGTTCGATTGCTGCATAGTCAAAGCGTTCGATCGCAGCATCAATACGGTGTGCGAAGAATGTAGTAGTCATACGACCAAGTACGTCGAAATAAGTCAAAAGTGCCGCTACTGGTACAGCGATTGTAGTGATCGCAAGATCTGTTTCGATACCTTGTGAAACTGAGAAAGCTGTCGCAAGAACCGCACCAGAAGTTGCGTCGATACGAGAAGCACCACCGAAGGTACCTACCCCAAGTACGAATAACTGCAAGCTACCACCGATAAGCAAACCAGTTGCCAAATTTCCCATGACTAAACCAGTAATGAAACCAGCGAATACAGGGGAACCTGCAGAAGAAACGATCGTCAACTCATCACAGATTTGATAGGCTGAGTACAGAGTGAGAAGTAAAATTTGCCACCATTGTATCATAACAATGACCTCCTAAAAATTTTTTCCTATTTTAATAAGCTCAAAAAGTCTGAAACTGGATCATTTGGAACCATTTGAGCAGTAAGTTTTACACCTTTTTCCGCTAATTTACGGAAATCTTCTACATCTTTATCTACTACGTTGATAGAACGTGTGATAGGACGTGTTTCTGGTGTTTGAGACATATTACCGACATTGACTGTTTCAAGCGGCACACCCGCTTCTACCAAACCAAGGAAACGGTCTGGTTTTCTAGCAACGATTAAACACGTTGGCTATCGTATTTGCCAGCAAGAATGTTTGCTGCAGCTTTATCAATCGGCAAGATACTAAGTTTTACACCTGGCGGTGTCGCAAGTTTCAATCCACTCTTTTCAACATCGTTATTCACAACATCGTTGTCTACAACCATGATACGTGAAACATTCAGTTTTGCAGACCATAGATTGGCTACTTGCCCGTGGATTAAACGTCCATCGATACGGCATCCTACAATTGTCATAAATTTTCCCCCTTTATTTGTTTGAATTTTGGTTTACATGTTAATTGTATGTGTTCCTTATGTTCCCCTTCTGTTTCAAAGATAATGATGCGGTTAGCCCCCTCCTTGAGATAGCTGTGTGGAATATAAAGAGATAAGGTTGGGCCGAACATTCCAGAAACGTCCTAGATGGTGGCCGTTGACATAGGCAATCCCTTTACCAAACTCAGATAAGTCTAAGTAGGTATCCTTCGGCACCTCGACTTCAAAGTCGTAGGCGTAAAAGGCAGGCTGTCCTTCCGCCCATCCTTTAGTAAAATTAATCTTCTCAGGATTATCAAGTGGAAGCGGATATTGTTTCCAATTCAACATGAAGTGTAAGTCCTTGCAGACACCCGTACGAATTCCTTTGCGTTGAGTATCTGCTAAGAATTTATGTCCATAATTGACACGCCCCATATTTTCAATTAGTATATCAAAACAAGATAGCGTTTTCTTTTTACCTTGAACGAAGATATCTTCACCAATTTCAGTCTGGTACTGAGTTGCAACCCATTTCCCATCTACAAATAGCTGAGCTCTATCGCGTCCGTCAATAATTCGAATGCGTTCTTCATCTGCATCCCAACTTGCTTCCGTACGATAGAGTAGGTAGCCGTAACATTGTCCTAGCTCTTCCATTTTCTTAGGGTAGAGACTTTCAATCGGACTTGTCAGGCTATCCAAGGTTTCAAACAAGGAAACTTTTTCAACTAGCGGAATTGCTTCTACTTCCATACTCTCTTTGTAAAGCGGTTCAGATTGCGGATACTCAGGATAGTAAGTCGCCATCATTTCTTTCACTGCGAAATATTTAGCAGTTGGGTTTCCGGCTTCATCAAGAAGAGCGTCATAATCATAAGATGTCACCTGTGGCAAGTCAATGGTTCCTCGAGCAGAACAACCATTCATAAAGCCAAAGTTTGTCCCACCATGGAACATGTAAAGATTGATCGAACCGTGCTTTAATACCTCGTGGACTGCTTCAGCCAATTCCTCGGGATCTCGTTTGATGACTGGTTCTTTCCATCGATTAAACCATCCGTCCCAGAATTCCATACACATGAGTGGCCATTTTTTCCCATACTCATCAAAGAACTCTTGCATCTGCGAGAAGTTGTAATCAGCTCTAGAACCAAAGTTCCCAGTTACTAAGAGATCGTCTTCAATTAAGGTCCCAGCTTTTAAAGTAGCTCTCCACGGACCATCTGATGTAAAGAGCGGGCAGATAACTCCGCGCTCTTCCATCAAGCGTCGGATTTCTCTCAAATAGGTTTTGTCCTCACCGTAGGAGCCATACTCATTTTCAACCTGCATCATGAGAATATTCCCGCCATTTTCGAGTTGTCTCGAAACCAAGTGCGGAAGTAAGTGGTCATAGTAGCGACCAACCATCTCGATATAAGCTGGGCAAGATGAACGAATGCGCATATCCTTATTCAGGAGCCAAGCTGGCAAACCACCAAGTTCCCATTCGGCACAGATAAATGGAGAAGGGCGTACAATAGCATATAAGCCTAAGTCCTGTGCAATTTGAAGAAATCTTCCTATGTCAAGATTCCCTTCAAAGTCGAATGTTCCTTCTGTTGGCTCATGCATATTCCATGGAACATATGTTTCAACAGTATTGAAACCTAAAGCCTTGAGATTATAAAGCGAATGATACCAATCTTCTTTAGGGACTCTAAAATAATGAATTGCACCAGACAAAATCTTAAATGGTTCCCCATTTAGATAGAAATGATCTTCAATTTCAAATCTAGCCATTCTACCTCCCTATTTTTTAAAAGTTTGCGCTTTCACTTATTGTTATATCAACTATATAACAATAAAGAGGTATTGTCAATACTTTTTGAAAGTTTATTTGAAATTTTTTCTTTTTTTTACTATATTTTTCTAATAATAATCCCATAAAAATTTAAAAAACTATTTTTAAATAGTAACCTATATATATTTGTATTTGTGATTTATTTATATCTATTTTGACTTCTTGGTCTGTTTTTTTGATTTTTTTAGGAGTATTTCCTATTATTTTCAAAACTTTTATGTTAGAATCAAAATAGGAGAAGGAAATAACGAGGTAAAATTATGGCAATTCCAAAGTATCAATATATTAAAGACGAATTAAAAAATAAAATCATTTCAGGCCAATTCGCTAGTGGTGATAAGTTTTATACTGAGGCTGAATTGATTGCTATGTATGATGTTAGCTCGATTACAGTCGTACGCGCCTTGAATGATTTGGCTAAGGATGGCTACATCGTCCGCCAACAAGGTAAAGGGACTTTCGTAGCTCGTGCACGTAAACATAAGCTAGTTGAGTTTTCTGATGTCGAAATCTTTGAAACAAAAGATGATAAGGTAACTGTTCTTTCTATCGAACGCGGCAATAAATTGAAGTATCTTTCAAAATTGGGCTTACGTGGAGATCAGTTCTACTACAAGATTGAACGTATCCGTGAATCAATGGTATCATCTACATCTACCACAACTCGTACATCCCTGAACAGTATATCAACGCTAACTATCCAAACCTTGATTACTATAACTCTATCTATAAACGTTTCAAGCTGGATTACCATATCCACATGAACGATGAGCATTTTGAAGAGATTAACGAGATTGTGTTCCCTACTCCTGAAAATGTTGCTTCTAAATTAGAAATCGATCCTCAGTTCCCAACTGTATATCAAACTAAGACTACTCAACTTGAGTCAACAGGTCAGGTACTCGAATACATCGAAACTTATAAACGTTCTGATTTCTACAAAATCAAATTCCTATCATGTAATCGTGATCATTAATCAATTTAAAAAACCTAGAACTGTGTTCTAGGTTTTTTATGTACATATTCAATAAAAATGTAAAAATATTAGCAACCTTACTCGAAGAACTACTAAATTTTTAGTAAATCTTCACTAAATAAGTGAACACTTTAAAAGCGAGATACACTCTCGCTTTTTTGTTTTATAATTAGTCACCCAAACCGATGCGTTCGAAGATGTCATCCACCCGTTTAGTGTAGTAAGTTGGGTTGAAGATTTCATCGATTTCTTCTTGGGTAAGGCGTGATGTTACTTCTGGATCAGCTTCAAGAAGTGGTTTGAAGTCTACTTGGTTATCCCATGATTGGGCAGTCTTTGGTTGAACAAGGTCGTAAGCTTGCTCACGCGTCATACCTTTTTCAATCAAAGCAAGCATGGCACGTTGGCTGAAGATCAAACCAAATGTAGAGTTCATGTTGCGGATCATGTTTCTGGGAAGACTGTCAAGTTCTTAACGATGTTTCCGAAACGGTTAAGCATGTAGTCAATCAAGATCGTTGTATCTGGTGCGATGATACGCTCAGCTGATGAGTGAGAGATATCACGTTCGTGCCAAAGGGCTACGTTTTCATAAGCTGTTACCATGTGACCACGGATGACACGCGCAAGACCTGTCATGTTTTCAGAACCGATAGGATTGCGTTTGTGAGGCATAGCTGATGAACCTTTTTGCCCCTTAGCAAAGAACTCTTCCACTTCGCGTTGTTCAGATTTTTGAAGACCACGGATTTCAGTCGCCATACGCTCGATAGAAGTTGCGATGCTCGCAAGAACTGCAAAGTACTCAGCGTGAAGGTCACGAGGAAGGACCTGTGTAGAGATTTCTTGAGCACGGATACCTAATTTGTCGCAGACGTATTGCTCCACAAATGGTGGGATGTTGGCAAAGTTCCCAACCGCACCAGAAATCTTACCAGCTTCCACACCAGCAGCCGCATGCTCGAAACGCTCGATATTACGCTTCATTTCGCTGTACCAGGTCGCTAATTTGAGACCGAAAGTTGTAGGCTCAGCGTGCACACCGTGGGTACGACCCATCATGATAGTGAACTTGTGTTCTTTCGCTTTGTCAGCGATGATGTTAAGGAAGTTTTCAAGGTCCTTGCGGATGATATCGTTGGCTTGTTTGTAGAGGTAACCATAGGCAGTATCCACCACGTCAGTAGAAGTCAAACCATAGTGAACCCACTTGCGCTCCTCGCCAAGAGTCTCAGAAACCGCACGCGTGAAAGCCACCACATCGTGACGAGTCTCCTGCTCGATTTCCAAAATACGGTCGATGTCAAAGTCCGCCTTTTCACGGATCAAAGCCACATCTACCTTAGAGATTTCCCCCAACTCAGCCCATGCCTCATCAGCTAAGATTTCCACCTCAAGCCAAGCACGGTATTTATTTTCTTCACTCCAAATACTCGCCATCTCAGGGCGACTATATCTTTCAATCATGTTTTCTTTTCCTTTCTTTTGATGTTTCACATCAGTTAGCAAGCGAGGGATACTTATTATATCTGTTTACTTTCAATGGCCTTGGTTTGCCTGTATTCAAATGCTTCAGCATCTTCATTCAACTCCACTGTTAATTCTTTATGCGTTCCTAGAATATTTCTAATTTCATCAAAGGGAACTCTGAAATATTCTTTTCGTCCATTCACCTTATTTACTTTATAATTAGCAAGTTGATTGTGCAATTCTGTTTCCAGCGCAAATGCTTCCTCACTAAATATCAACGCATGAACATCAAATTGGAATGGTACAGATGCACTGCTTAATTCCCTAATTCGTTCCAATGGCTCTAAACGACGAGTTACTCCAATTTTATATACATCTTCACCAAAAGAACCTATGTTAGATATTACATATACATATCCTGCCGTTGCATGGCCTTCTCTATAATCAATATCTTCTTCAATTTCATCTAATTCAGATAGTTTATCTTGATATTCAGCTAATTGGCGTCTGAGTTCATCTACTTCATCATTTTTTGCTTCTTTCAGTAACTCTGTTACCTTGGCAACCATATTCTTAAAGTGATCTCTGTCCTTCTCCAATTGTTTTCGTTTCGCTTTAATCTCAGCTTGAAGTTTTTTATCTTCTCGTTCTTTTTCCCGTTGTTCACGAAGCAACTCTTTTTCTTCTTGTTTCTGAAGTTCGTACTCAGCTGCTAAACGTAGCTCTTCAATTTTCAAATCTAAATATGGATAAGTGATTTCAATTAAATTCCGTGAATACATTTTATTCAACTGTTCAAATACTTTTCTTAAAGCTTTAATTTTATTGTCAACATTTACCACTGAAACCTTGACTAAAAGAGCATCAGCCTCACCATTAAAGCCTCTTAAAGCTGCTTTAATTAGTTGATTCTGCATAGCCTTTCCTTTACTTTTACTATTATCTAAAAGCATCGGAGTGATTATTCTTCCAGCAGTTCCATTTTTAATCATGGATTTGTTGCATTCTTAAAGAATCTAATTTATCTTTATACTTTGTACTATCCGAAAAGCTATATTGTCTTTCAAAGAAACCAAATTCTTGCAAATTTAGATTGCCATTTGCCACAGCAATTTCCTCATTTAATCGAGCTAACTCATTCCTCTTTTGGGCAAGTTCCGTATCTAACGAGATTACTTCCTTCCCTTTTTTTATTTGTTGCTCCAATTTGGCTAGTTCTATCTTTTTTATTTCAATATCATCAGTAAGTTTCTGTAACTTAGCTTCTAATACTTCATCTTTTGGTTTTCCGAAATTAAATAATCCCATAATTTTTACTCAAACTCTTCTTCCCCAAACTCCTCCACCTTATCCGGCACATCACTAAACAAAGTCACATGTCCCATTTTGCGGTTGTGCTTTGCCTCTATTTTACCATACATGTGGAGGTGGGCGCTTGGATTTTCTGTGACATATTTTTCAGCGGCCTCGACGTGCTGGCCGAGAACGTTGAGCATGACGGCAGGCGCATGTAGTTTGATAGCTGGTAATGGTGCTCCGAGAACACCCATAATATGGGTGTCAAACTGGGAGAAATCGCAGGCTTCGATTGAGTAGTGCCCAGAGTTATGTGGACGTGGTGCAATTTCATTGACAATGATGTCATCAGCTGTCGCAAACATCTCCACGCAGAGAGTTCCTGACAAGTTCAGCTGTTCAGCAATTCTCACAGCCATAGCTTTAGCTTTTTCTGCTAAGCTTGCTGGAATGCGAGCAGGAACGATGGTTTTTGAAAGAATGTTATTGCGATGAATATTTTCCTGAACTGGAAAAACCGTCACATCCTTGCCATTTCCTGATACGATGACAGAAATTTCAAGGTCGAAGTTAACAAATTCTTCCAAGACACAGTCTGCTGAGTCAGCGAGTGCATAGGCTTCTTCCAAATCGTCTGCTGAACGAATAACCTTTTGACCATGGTCATCGTAACCGCCAGTCGCCGTCTTGAGAACATAGTTTTTAGAAAGGTCGATATCTGCCAAATCCTGGCTTGATGTCACAACCTTGTAGGGTGCCACAGTGACTTGTGCCTTGTTTGAGAGAAAGTCCTTTTCAAAAATACGATTTTGAGAAATACGGAGCAAGTCAGTCCCTTGAGGGAGTTGTCCATCCTTGATAACGGCATCCAAACCGTCAGCATCCACATTTTCAAATTCATAAGTGAGAACATCACATCGGTCTGCCAACTGACGAAGGGCGTTCACATCGTTATAGGGAGCCACGATGATTTCCGCTACGCGAGAGGCCGGACAATCCGCTGCAGGATCCAGCGCGATAACCTTGTGACCCATATAGATAGCAGAAATGGCCATCATCTGACCAAGCTGACCGCCACCAATAATTCCGATTGTTTTAGATGAGCTCATTTGTAGACTCCTCTGCGATTTTTCCTTGTTCTTCTGCGAAATCTGCCAAAGCTGTCGCGATAGCCTGATCCTCTACTGACAAGAGACGGAGGGCAAAGAGGGCAGCGTTAGTCGCACCTGCTTCACCGATAGCCATTGTCGCAACAGGCACACCGCCCGGCATCTGAACGATAGAGTAGAGCGAGTCCACGCCACTAAGAGCACGTGATTTGACGGGCACACCGATGACTGGAAGGGTAGTTTTAGCAGCAACCATCCCTGGCAAATGCGCGGCACCACCAGCACCTGCGATAATGACCTTGATGCCACGGCTACGAGCTCCTTCGGCATGTTTGAACATGAGATCAGGTGTACGGTGGGCAGAGACAACTTTCTTTTCGTAGGCTACACTGAAGCGGTCGAGGACTTCGGCTGTTTTTTGCATAGTTGCCCAGTCGGATTTTGAGCCCATGATGATGGAAATAATTGGTTTAGTCATAATTTTTCCTTTTTCTTCTTTTTTGATAATGGTCTTAGGTGGTGAATTTTTATTTTTTCTTTTTTATAATCGTCTATTGTAGTGCGGACGTAAGCGACCGCCTAGGGCGTTCCATTACTAAAACTGGAGCCTTAGTCTCCAGTTTTCCGCTCCTAGTAGCTTTGCTACTAGGAGTTCCACTACTGCGACGATTATCCTATAGTGGCTCGCTTTCGCTCGCCATGACAATTTTAGTATCTGTTAATCTTTTATCGCCTTGCTTCCGATATCCGTACGATAGAAAAGGCCTTCTGTGTTTTGTTTGTCGAGCTGGCTGTAGATGATGTTTGGCCGTCTTTGACGGTATCAGCCGTGGTGACCAGCATGTAAACACGGCCTCCGTTTGAAAGAAGGTCTTGGCCATTTTCAGCGAATTTAGCACCGGCATAGTAAGTGATGATGTCGCCTTCTGTCTTGGTAGGAAGCTTGACACCTTTCTCATAAGCGAGTGGGTAGCCGTTTGATGCTACAACCACACCTATTGTCACACCCTTATCCGTCCAAGTAATAGCTGGCTCCTTGCCATCGAGGATATCCGTAATATTTTGTGCAAAGTCAGATGTCAAACGAGGCAAGATGATTTGCGTTTCAGGATCTCCAAAACGAGCGTTGAACTCGATGACTTTCGGTCCATCAGCTGTCAAGATAAGACCAGCGTAAAGGACACCAAGGTAGGGACGACCTTCTTTAATCATGCCTTCAAGAACTGGCTTGACAATAGTGTCAACCGCTGTGTCAACCACACTCTGTGGCAAGTGAGGAACTGGCGCATAGGCACCCATCCCACCAGTGTTAGGACCCTTGTCACCATCGTAGGCACGTTTGTGGTCCTGAGCTGTTGGCATGATGTAGAACTTGTCCCCATTGACAAAGGCAAAGAGAGAGAATTCTTCTCCATCCAGGAATTCCTCGATGACCACACGCGCACCTGAGTCACCGAATTTATTGTCCAAAAGCATCTCATGAGCAGCTTCAACTGCTTGCTCAACCGTTTCAGCAACGACGACACCTTTCCCAAGGGCCAAGCCGTCTGCCTTGACGACGATTGGAGCACCTTTCCCCTCGATGTAGGCCTTGGCTTCTTCGAAATCTGAAAAGGTTCCATAGGCTGCTGTCGGAACGTCGTATTTGACCATGATTTCCTTGGCAAAATCCTTAGACCACTCAAGCTCAGCTGCAGCCTTTGTCGGACCAAAGGCTTTGAGACCAGCTGCATTGAACTCATCCACGATTCCAGCCGCAAGGGCGTCATCTGGACCAATGAAGGACCAAGCAATTTCATTGGCTTTTGCGAAGTCAATCAGCTTAGAATGTTCGGAAATAGAGATATTTACCAAATCCAAACCATCTAAGGTCATCCCGTCATTCCCAGGAGCCACGAAAACTTGCTCAACATCTTTAGACTCTAATAACTTCTTAGCAATCGCATGTTCACGACCACCCGAACCGACAACTAACAGCTTCATCTCTTAACCTCTTTTGCGAATTATTTACTAACATTATATCACAAACGTTCGTTTTAATCCTGTTTCACTTAGCATTTTAAACCAAAAAAAGGAAAGAAACTGTTTTCTTCCCTTTCGTTTGTTAATGTCTAAAATGTCTTACACCTGTGAAGACCATAGTCAAGCCATATTTGTCAGCAGCTTCGATGGATTCTTGGTCACGAACTGAGCCCCCTGGCTGGATGATGGCCTTAATACCTGCTTTGGCGATCTCTTCCACGTTATCCGCAAATGGGAAGAAGGCATCTGAAGCAAGAACAGCGCCGTCAAGGCGGTCTTTGGCTTGTTCAATGGCGATGCGAACAGAAGCCACTCGGTTGGTTTGACCTGGGCCAACACCAAGTGTCATGTGGTCATTGGTCACGATGATCCCGTTTGATTTCACATACTTGATAGCTTTCCAAGCGAACTCAAGAGCAGTTGCTTCTGTCTCAGTTGGCTGGCGTTTAGTCACCACTTGCCAGTCAGCTGGGCTTTCTTTGACCACGTCTTGGTTTTGAACGAGGAGACCACCAACAACACCTGTGTATTCTGCTTCTACTTCGCTAGCGTCTTGAGCGTCAAATGGCAAGGCAAGTATACGCAAGTTTTTCTTTTTGTTGGTCAAAATGGCTAGCGCTTCATCCGTATAGCTCGGTGCGATGATGATCTCAAGGAAGACACCGTGCATTTTTTGAGCTGTCGCAGCATCTACCTCACGGTTGAGAACGACGATTCCACCAAAGATAGACACTGGATCAGACTCATAAGCGTAGTCCCAAGCAGTCTCGATGTCATCAGCCTGACCGATTCCACATGGGTTCATGTGTTTCAACGCCACAACGGTTGGACGGTCTTTGAAATCACGGATGATACTGATTGCTGCATCCGCGTCACGGATATTGTTGAAGGACAATTCCTTCCCGTTGAGCTGTTTCGCTGAAGCAATCGAATAGTCAGTCGGTAAAGCTTTTTGGTAGAAATCTGCATCTTGTTGAGGGTTTTCACCGTAACGCATTGGTTGCTTAAGGTCATAAGTCAAAGTGAGTTTCTCAGGTTTACTTTCCCCTACTTGAGCTGTGAAGTATTCTGCAATCAAGGCATCGTAAGCCGCTGTGTGACGGAATACTTTTGCTGCCAAACGTTGGCGAGTTTCGTAAGAGGTTTCACCGTTTGCTGCCAATTCGTCCAAAACTACAGCGTAGTCAGCAGGATCTACCACAACTGTGACGCTAGCGTGGTTCTTCGCTGCAGAACGAAGCATAGATGGACCACCGATATCGATGTTTTCAACTGCATCAGCGTAAGTCACGTCTGGTTTGAGGATGGTTTCCTTAAATGGGTAAAGGTTGACTACTACAAGGTCGATCAATTCGATATTATTATCCTTAGCAGCTTCTAGGTGACTATCAAGGTCACGACGAGCGAGGAGGCCTCCGTGGATATTTGGGTGGAGGGTCTTGACACGACCATCCATCATTTCTGGGAAACCAGTCACATCATCGATGGCAATGGTATCAACACCAGCATTGTCAAGTGCAACCTTGGTACCACCTGTTGAGATGATATCCCAACCGAGTTTTTTGAGTTCTTGGGCAAATTCAACAATGCCCGCTTTGTCTGAGACACTAATTAGTGCGCGTTTAGTCATTTTCTTTCTTTTCCTTTTTTAAAAAAGTTCTTCATCTGCTACAGTCAAAAATGTTTTTTCAACTCTAGGACTTCCTTATTTTCGTGTAGCCCCCAAACGTTCCAAAACTTCTGGATAGAGTTTGTACTCTGTTTCGTGGATGCGAGTCTCGAAAGTATCAAGGGTATCTCCTTCAAGGCGTGGCACACGGACTTGTTTGATGACCTTACCGGTATCAACACCAGAGTCCACCCAGTGAATGGTCACGCCAGACTGGTCGACACCTGCATTCCAAGCATCTTCAATACCATGAGCGCCTGGAAATTCTGGAAGATAAGCTGGGTGAATATTGATGATACGGCCTTCATAAGCTGCTAGTAAAGTTGGGCCAACGATTTTCATATAGCCTGCGAGACAAACCAAGTCAATCTGGTGCTCATCTAAGAGTTCGACGATGGCTCCTTCATAGTCTGCCTTATTCTCAAACTCTTTAAGTTCAAAGGCATAAGATAAAACCCCTAGCTTTTCGGCACGTTCTAAAACGTAGGCATCCCGGTGATCTGAAAAGACAAATTCTACTGGAAATTGCTCTGCAATGATCTGAAAGTTTGAACCATTTCCAGAAGCAAACAGCAATTTTTTTAGCCATTATTTTATCACCACACTTGCATCTGTCTTCTTGACAATCCGACCGATTTCATAAACTGGTTCGTCGAGAAGTTCTTTGACGCGATCTACATTTTGAGGGCTAACTGCGAGCATAAGTCCCACACCCATGTTGAAGATTTCAAACATTTCTTCGTGTTTGATTTGGCCATATTTTTCAAGGGCTTTGAAAATTGGAAGAACTGGAACTTTGCTTTCGTCAATTTCAGCAGCCAAATCATCCGCGAACATACGTGGGACATTCTCGATGAAACCACCACCTGTGATGTGGGCAATCCCATTCACCAATTCCTCTTTAATGAGTGGCAAGACAGCCTTGACATAGATACGAGTTGGCTCCAAAAGAACGTCTTTGAGTTTCTTGCCTTCCAATTCTGGCAAGACTTCCTCACCTGTATAATCGGCAAAGACACGACGGACGAGCGAGTAACCATTTGAGTGGATACCACTGGAAGCAAGTCCGAGAAGGACGTCTCCCTCTGCTACTTTTGAACCGTCGATGATTTGGCTTTTTTCAGCTACACCTACTGCGAAACCAGCCAAGTCATAGTCGTCTTCACCATACATACCAGGCATTTCAGCAGTTTCCCCACCGATGAGGGCCGCATCTGCTTGTACACAACCTTCAGCCACACCAGCTACAACCTGTTCTAGTTTAGCTGGTTCATTTTTACCAGTTGCGATATAGTCCAAGAAGTAGAGAGGCTCCGCACCTGCAGCAATGATGTCATTGACACACATAGCCACACAGTCTTGACCTATGGTATCGTGTTTGTCATACTTGATAGCAAGCATGAGCTTGGTTCCAACACCGTCAGTTCCTGAGATCAAAACAGGCTCTTTAACACCTGTTTTTGAAAGGTCAAACATACCACCAAAACCACCAAGAGCTCCCATAACACCTGCACGCTCTGTACGTGCCACGTGTTTTTTAATTCGTTCAACAACTTCATAACCCGCTTCAACATCCACACCAGACTGCGCATAAGCATTTTTATTCGTCATTTTCATCTCCTTTTCCTTTGCTTCTCTGGAGAATTATTCTTCTACCAATTAATAAAAACTCGTCTTTTCGCCTAAACTTCTACGGTACTCTTCTTCGTAATCGTAGAGAGGCGTTGGGTAATCCCCATCAAAATAAGACACGCAGAGCCCACCATTTGGTGCATCTGTTTCAATGCCGATAGAGTCAATTAATCCCTCAATAGAAAGATAAGTTAGACTGTCTGCACCAATGATTTGACAGGTTTCTTCTACCGTATGATTGGCTGCTATCAACTCCTGACGAGTCTGAATGTCAATCCCATAAACAAGGATAGGCTAGAGCTGGACTTCCAATAGCAACGTGAACTTCAGAAGCACCAGCCTCCTTCAGCAACTGAACAATTCGACGTGATGTTGTTCCTCGTACAATAGAGTCATCGACCATAACGACACGTTTACCTTTTACAACACCAGAGACAGCAGATAACTTCATACGAACCCCTTGCTCACGTAACTCTTGAGTTGGCTGGATAAAGGTACGTTGGGTGTACTGATTCTTGATGAGACCCATTTCATTTGGCAGACCTGATTCTTCGGCAAAGCCCATAGCTGCGCTGAGTGAGGAATTGGGTACCCCCACCACAATATCCGCCTCATGCTTAAATTCACGGGCTAGTTGTGCCCCCATTCTCTTACGAGCCGTATGCACATTAACTCCATGGATATTAGAGTCGGGACGTGCAAAGTAGATATACTCCATGGAACAGATAGCTAATTGAGTTTCATCTGTATAACTATCATACTGGATACCACTATCATCAATAATGACAATTTCACCAGGTTTCACATCACGAATCCACTCTGCTCCAATAACCTCAAAGCACAGGTTTCAGAAGAAACAACCACTGCTCCATTAGCTAATTTCCCGATAGAAAGGGGACGGAAACCATTTGGATCCAGAGCTGCAATCAGCTTATCTTCAAACATTAAGAGGTAGGCAAAACCACCTTTGACAAGGCTGAGCGCTTCTTTGACTTTCCCCATCAGGCTTGGATTGTGACTTCGGCGAATCAAATGAGCCAGAATCTCTGAATCAGAGGTCGAGCTAAAAATTGCTCCTCTTTGTTCTAGTTCTGTCTTTAGAGATGCAGCATTGGTCAAATTCCCATTATGAGCCAAACCAAACTGCATATCATGAAAGCGAAAGAAGAAGGGCTGAATATTGTCAACAGACGCTTCTCCAGCAGTCGCATAACGCACATGTCCAATCGCTCCTGCTCCTGTCAGTTTATCCAATTTCGCTGGATTTCTAAAAACTTCTGATAGGAGCCCCATATCACGATGGCGTTTCAATTTCCCTTGATCATTAGAGAGAATACCTGCCCCCTCCTGACCGCGGTGTTGAAGACTATGGAGTCCAAAATAAGTTAATTTAGCAGCTTCGGGATGACCCCAAATACCAAACACGCCACATTCCTCATTAAGAGATTTTACTTCGTATGTCATTTTTTATACCTAATTTATATTTATGTATCATTCCTTTAGTAGCAGGAACGCTCTCAACAACAAATCATTTGCAATTATCGCAAGTTACGTCTACTTGATTTTACATTTACTGATGATTATCTATTAGAAATCTACAAATCTTATTTCACAGTAAAGTATTTCACAGCTGATGCAAAGAGATGTTGGTCTTTATTTCCTGGAATATTTTGGAAGAGACCGTCTTCAAAACGTTCTGAGTGACCCATCTTCCCAATGATTTGACCGTTCTTACTTGTAATACCTTCGATAGCATTGACAGATCCGTTAGGATTGTATTTTGAATCCATGCTTGGTTTACCGTCAAAGTCAACATATTGGGTAAAGATTTGACCATTGTCACGAAGCTCTGCGAATTCCTCGGCAGTCACAACAAACTTACCTTCACCGTGTGATACTGGGATGGCATGGATGTCACCAACCTTCACACCAGCAAGCCATGGTGAGTTCGTGTTGGCAATACGTGTTTCCACCATCTTCGCCACGTGCTGGTTGGCATCATTGTAGAAGAGAGTTGGGCTCGTACTGCTTGCATCTTCAAAGTTTCCATATGGAAGGAGACCTGATTTGACAAGAGCTTGGAATCCGTTACAGATACCAATGATTAATCCACCACTTTCGATGAAGCTATCGATAGCTTCACGCACTTTTTCGTTAAGCAAGATATTAACGATAAATTTAGCTGATCCATCTGGTTCATCGGCTGCTGAGAAGCCACCGGCAAAGAAGAGAATATTGGCTTTCTCTATGTTGTCAACCATGGTCTCAACAGATTTGACAATCGCTTCTTCGTTGAGTGTGACAAATGGTACCAAGTTGACTTTCGCACCTTCTTTTTCAAAGGCCTTAGCGGAATCATATTCTGAGTTGGTACCTGGGAATACTGGAATGTAAACCACTGGTGTCTCAACTGTTTCTTTAGCTTTGATCACAACATCTGACGTTACAGCAGGCACTTCTTCGATTTCAGTTGCCTGTGCAAATTCCGTTGGGTAAACTTCTTCCAATTTACCTTGGAAGACACTGTCAAGTTTGTGTCCATCAAGCGTTACACCATTGACAACTAGTGTAAAGTCAGTTTCTGTTTGTCCAATCTTGGCAACACCTGCAATTTCTTCAGGCGATGTGAAGATGAATCCACCTAATTGAGCTGTCAAGCTAGTGTCAAGGTCAGCTAATTCAACGTTAGCTCCGATATGGTTACCAAATGTTGCAAGGGCAAGAGCTTCAACCACACCACCATATTTAACAGCTGATGCAGCTGTCACTTTGTGGTCAGCTTGGATAGCTTCAAATTGAGTAAAGTTAGATTTAATAAGATCGAAGTCAATTTCTTGTGCCAAAGCTTGACCAGGAATGTAGTAAATATTCTCACCAGCAGCTTTGAATTCTGGAGAAAGAACCTTACGGCTATCTGCAGTTGTGACACCAAAAGCAACCAAGGTTGGTGGTACGGTTAATTCTTCAAAGGTACCAGACATAGAGTCTTTCCCACCGATAGATGGCAAACCAAGTTGAATCTGAGCTTCAATGGATCCAAGAAGAGCTGCTACTGGTTGACCAAAACGCTCTGCTTGTTTATCCATCCGCTCGAAGTATTCTTGATAAGAGAATCGAGCCTTAGACCAGTTGGCACCAGCAGCAACCAAACGAGCGGTTGCTTCGATGACTGCATAAGCCGCACCATGATATGGAGACCATTCGGCGATATAAGGGTTGAACCCTTGCGCCATAACAGAAGCAGTTGTTGTCACGCCATGTTGAACTGGCAATTTCTGTACAGAAGCTTCCGTTGGTGTGATTTGATAGCGACCTCCAAGTGGGTGATTGACTGTTGAACGACCAACTGAGCTATCAAAGATGGTTTGTAGCCCTTTTTGACTAGCATGGTTGAGGTCAGACAAGACTTTGATAGTATCAAATTCCAGTGTTTCAGCAGATGTTTGACGTTCTTCTGGAAGCTTGACATCCTTGTCAAGCACCTTAGCATCTACGACTACACGCACACCGTTCGTATCAAGGAAACGACGTTCCAAATCAACGATAGTTTCGCCATTCCAGTGCATAACAAGATTTGGTTTTTCAGTCACTGTCGCAACGACAACAGCATCAATGTTTTCCTTGTTACATTCTGCTATGAAGGCATCTACATCTTCTGGACGAACTACCACGGCCATCCGTTCTTGAGATTCAGAGATAGCAATTTCTGTACCATTCAAGCCTTGATATTTAAGAGGCACCTTGTTAAGGTTGATTTCAAGACCATCTGCTAATTCACCGATAGCCACACAGACCCCACCAGCACCAAAGTCATTTGATTTCTTGATAAGACGTGTCACTTCCCCATTACGGAAAAGACGTTGAATCTTACGTTCTTCAATGGCGTTCCCTTTTTGAACCTCAGCACCAGCTGTTTCAACAGATTCAACCGTTTGAACTTTAGAAGAACCTGTCGCACCACCGACACCGTCACGTCCAGTTTTACCACCGAGGAGGATAATAGCGTCGCCAGCTTCCGGTTTCACGGACCACATTGCCCTTAGGAGCCGCACCAACAACTGCACCTAGCTCCATCCGCTTAGCAACGAAACCTGGGTGGAAGTATTCACGAACGTAAGTTGTTGCAAGACCAATTTGGTTACCGTATGAAGAATAACCGTGAGCCGCTGTTTTAGAAATGACTTGTTGTGGCAATTTACCAGCACGAGTTTCAGCAATTGGTGTTGTAATATCACCAGCACCTGAGATACGCATAGCTTGGTAAACGTATGAACGACCTGACAATGGGTCACGAATAGCCCCACCGATACAAGTAGCCGCTCCACCAAATGGTTCAATTTCCGTTGGGTGGTTGTGAGTTTCATTTTTGAACATGAGAAGCCATGGTTCTTTGACACCATTGACATCCACCTCAATTTCAACTGAGCAGGCATTGATTTCATCAGATACTTCCATGTCATCCAAACGACCATTAGCACGCTCATAACGACCAAAAATAGTCGCCATATCCATCAAGGTCTGAGGTTTTTCCGTACGTCCCAACTCATCACGCATGGCGATATATTTGTCATAAGTCGCTTGCAATTGTTTTTGGAATTTAGAAGCTGAGAAGTCAATATTCTTCAATTCAGTCTCGAAAGTTGTGTGACGGCAGTGGTCAGACCAGTAGGTATCCAAGACCTTCAACTCGGTATCAGTTGGCACACGACCAATAGACTTGAAGTAATCTTGAATGAAGAGAAGGTCGTCCACTTCCATGGCCAATCCTTGCTCTGCCTTATACTGTGCAAAATCTTCTGCAGTATAAGTTTCAAGAAATCCAAGTTTGGAATAGTCTTGTCAGACTCAGAGAAATCCTGTTTGGCGATACCTGATGTAATGTCCTTGAAACGAGAATCCACTGGGTTCAAGAGATAGTTTTTAACAGCTTCTAATTCATTCGCATCAATATCCTTATTGATCAAGTAAAGTTGTGCTGTGTTCACCGTTACATCATTTGAACTACCAAGCAAAAGCAAAGCTTCCTGCGAAGATGCTGCACGTTGGTCAAACTGTCCCGGCAAGCTTTCAATAGCAAAGAAAGCATAGTTCTCAAGATCAGCCTTAACCGTAGCTTCATCAAAAACAGTATCGGTTACCTGCTCAGAGAAAATATGTTTTTCCGCACGCGCAAACAAGTCCTCTGCCAAATCAAAGACATCATAAACCTGTATGATGCGAATAGTTTTCAAGGTTGAAAGTCCTAAATTATGCTGGAGCTCTCTTACCAAACTCTCTGACTTAACCTGAAAATCAGCCTTCTTTTCAACAAAAATACGTTTATTCATCAATTTTTATTCCTTTATTTCAGCTCTTGCAATCTGCTCTGCAATTCCTTGCATGGCTAAAGCAATCAGCTTATTTCAAACCCTGCAATTTTTCCCAGACAATCTCGTAAACGTCGGTTAATTCACCTAGACCTCTACGGAAAACATCCTTGTCCATATGGTTGCCATCCGCATCCCAGAGACGGCAGTTATCTGGTGAAAATTCGTCCGCTAAGATAATCTTGCCATCCTTGTCAAAACCAAACTCTAGCTTAAAATCGATAAGCTTAAGACCAATTTCAGCAAACCAGTTTTTCAAGAGTTCATTGATACGACGCGTTTCTTCCTTTAAATATGCAATCTGCTGGTCATCCGCAATCTGCAGGAATTTCACATGTTCGTCATTGATAAATGGATCATCCAAATCATCATTTTTATAGTAGAATTCAACAATTGGTGTCTCCAAGGCAATGCCCTCATCTACACCAAAACGTTTTGAAAATGAGCCAGCCGTATAGTTTCGGAGTACCACTTCTAGCGGAATAATCTCAACCTTTTTATTAAGTTGCTCAGTATCTGAAAGCTTTTCAATAAAGTGGGTTTCCACACCAGCAGCATTTAGTTTCTCGAAAATAAAAGACGAAATCTTATTATTCAAAACTCCCTTACCTACAATCTGCTCCTTCTTCACTCCATTGAAGGCCGTTGCCTGGTCTTTATAGCTTGAAATAATAAGATTTTCATCCTCTGTAGTATAGATGTCTTTAGCTTTTCCCGAATAGATTAATTGTTTGGACATTTCAAAGTTCGCCTTTCGTATTACTTTATATCATTTTAACACAACGAATTTTAAAAATCAAATATTTCACGAACGTATATCGATTGTCGGGCTGAAAAGGTAAAGAAACTAGCAAACTCTTTCCTTGTTTCTGAAATAGAGTAAACGATTTTGGATACAAAATAAAAAGCAACACGACTAGCATGTTGCTTTCTTCTAGATTTTCTCTTTAATAGCTTTTAATACATCAGCCACGCTTTGAAGATGGTCAATTTCCTCATCACTGATTTCAATTCCAAATTCATCCTCAATAGTTAGGATGAACTCCATCAAATCAACTGAATCAGCATCCAGGTCATCCTTCAAACTCAAGTTTTCGGTAACGACAAAGTCTTCTCCTTGACGTTCTTGGATGATGGTCACGATACGGTTAAAAATTTGTTGTTCTGTCATATTATTCTCCTTATTCCTCTGAAAATTCACGCGCAGTTTGGGCAACTACATCTGTCTCAAGCATAGTACGAATCTGACGAATTGTACTATAGACAGCCTTGGCATCGCTTGAGCCATGAGTCTTGACTACTGGTGCCTTAACACCAAACAGTACCGCACCCCCAACATCTGAATAGTTCAGCTGTTTTTTCAAACCTCTGAGATTATCCTTAAGAAGGAGAGCTCCTAACTTGGCTCTAAGACCGCCACCTACAATAGCATTTTTGAGCAAGCCCATGATTCCCATAGCAGTACCTTCGATAGCTTTGAGCACAGCGTTTCCCGTGAAACCATCTGTTACGACTACATCAGCAACTCCATCCATCAAATCACGCGCTTCCACGTTCCCAATAAAGTTTAAGCTTTCATCAGCTACCAATAGCTCATAAGCTTCCTTACGAAGCGGGTCTCCCTTGCTGCTCTCTGTCCCGTTATTAAGCAAACCTACACGAGGTTTTTCAATCCCACGAACATTTTTCGCATAGAAGGATCCTAGGATAGCGTATTGATGAAGGTGCTGAGCTGTATTTTCTGCATTGGCACCAAGATCAAGCATATCAAAACCTTTTCCATCTATAGTTGGCAATGTTGTCATGAGCCCAGGGCGGTCAATATTTTTGATACGACCAACAATGAAAAATCCTGCTGCCAACAAGGCACCCGTATTACCTGCAGAAAGAACAGCATCTGCCTCTCCATCTTTGACAGCCTTAGCCGCTAAGATCATGCTAGCATTTTTCTTCTTACGGATAGCTTTTGTAGGCTCGTCATCCGAATTTATTTTTTCATCTGTATGAATAATACTCACACGTTCTTGAGCTGTTAGATATTGCTTGATTTTACTTTCATCTCCGTAAAGTTGGATTTCAATATCTGAAAAGTCAGCTAGTGCTTGATTAACACCCTCTACAATAGCTTGTGGTGCATAATCGCCACCCATTGCATCTACTGCGATTTTTTTCATTTGTCTTCCTCTTTCAGTAATTGTCCCCAGTCGGCTAGGGAATCAATAAATTTCTTTGATTTTAGGTGAATTCCAACATACTCTTCATAAATCTGATCCATAAACTTGCGCAATTCTTGCTTGATTTCTGACTTCAGAGAAATGGTTTCTAAAGTTTCAAATCAATAGCTTGAAATTGATTGAGCAGATAAGGAATATTAGGATTCAGATGACATCGTCTTTCATCCTCATGGTAATGTTCTGGACAAAGACAGCCTCCGTATTTGAAGGAAAAGTCAAAGGCCTGACCCACGCGATGACAAAAAGTACACTCGTTAAAATTAAGGCTGATTCCGAAACGTGTCAAAATTTGAATTTCAAAAATATTGGTCAAAACCTGATAATCTAAGCCCTCTTCCATCAACTCCAAAGTCTTTTGCAAAAAAGCAAACAAAGGAGCATCTTCTTGATTATCCTGCAAACTCGCATCTGCCAAGCCCGCAACGTAAGTCGCATAAGCCATAACAAAGAGGTCGCTATTGATCTTTGGAAAAGTCTTCACCTCATGATAATCTTCTATATAACTGAGACCATCATCATTAACCTTTAGAAGAAAATGGGCTAAGACTAAAGGTTGAATGACAGGGGCTAATTTGGATTGGCCGGCGTGTTTGACAAAAAACATGCGCTTGCCTGCCTGTTCTGTAAAGATTTTAACAAGCTTATCATCCTCTCGAAAGTTTCGATTGTAAAGTACTAGACCCTGACTCGTAATCGATTGAATCATACTTCTCTCATGTACTCCTCAAGTCGTTTCATAGCTTCTCTGATCGTTCCCATGCTGGCTGCATAAGATAGACGAACATAGCCTTCTCCATACTGACCGAATGCAGCACCAGGGATAAAGGCAACAGCCTTCTTGTGAGCAAAATCCTTCAGAAAGGCAAAGGAATCTTGATTGTAGCCCGAAGGAATCTTAGCAAAGATATAGAAAGCACCATCTGGCTTGATAATTTCAAAACCAAGGTCAGTCATCTTCTCGATAATGTAGTCCCGACGTTGGATATACTCTTTCTTCATGGGTTCTGCATCATCTTTACCGGCTGTTAAAGCCTCCACTGCAGCATGTTGTGCCATAGTATTTGCAGCAGTTACCAAATATTGATGACTCTTGATGAGTTGAGCTGTGAAGTTTGCTGGTGCAAAGATAAAACCTAAACGCCAACCGGTCATAGCATGGGATTTTGATAGACCATTAATAATAATGATGGCCTGATCTCTCAGCATGGTTCCCAGAGATACATGATTTTCCCCTGTATAAGTCAACTCTGAGTATACTTCATCACAGACTACGAAAATCTCATACTTGCGTAAAACGTCTGCCAAGGCTTCCAACTGCTCTCGACTATAGGTAATCCCTGTCGGATTAGCTGGATAGTTGAGAATGACTGCCTTGAGTTTGTCACCTTGCTCTAAAATCGCTTTTTCTAACATCTCAGGCGTCAAAACAAAACCATTTTCAGTTGTATTAATCTCGACAATCTCTGCACCAACTAGATTAACTATTGGCTCATAGCCAGGATAGGCAGGAGCTGGCAAGAGAACCTTGTCTCCTTCCTCCAAAATAGCTGTCAGAGTAGCTGACAGAGCCTCTGTCGCACCAATTGTGACCAAGATTTCATTCTCTGGATTGTAGTCTAGCTGATATTTCTCTTTTACAAAACCACTCGCCGCCTGACGCAATGTCAACAAACCACTCATCCCTGTATAGTAGGATTGGTCTTGGTCAATGGCTCGCTTTGCAGCTTTCTTGACATGATCTGGCGTTGTAAATCTGGTTCTCCCAAGGTCAAACGCAAGATTCCAGGAATCTCAGAGATAGCTTGGTCAAACTGACGAATCAAGGATACTTGAATCTTATCTAATTGTTTATTAAAGCGCTTGGTTAAGTCCATAGAAATCTCCTTCCTGACAGAGCATAGTACTATTATACTATAAAAGCTCCCTGACCGCAAAATTCCATTTTGAGTTGAGCCTTTCTGCTTTCTATTTTACTTTTTTTCCAGACAAGACTATAATAAGAAGTGCTTATTCTCGGAGGTTTTTATGTCATTTCTATCAAAAAATTGGGCTGGACTTTTGGTCTGTCTTATCATATCTATCATTTCTTGGGTGTTAGGAAGCTTCTTGCCTGTTGTAGGAGCACCAGTTTTTGCTATTTTTATCGGTATGTTTCTCCATCCCTTTCTCTCTAGCTACAAACAACTGGATGCTGGTTTAACTTACAGTTCTAAAAAACTGCTTCAGTATGCTGTTATCTTACTTGGATTTGGACTCAATATCTCACAAGTTTTCGCAGTTGGAAAATCTTCCCTCCCTGTTATCCTTTCAACCATTTCTATCGCCTTAGTTGTAGCCTACCTTTTCCAACGCTTTTTTAATCTGGATGCAAAGTTAGCTACTCTAATTGGGGTGGGGTCTTCTATCTGTGGAGGTTCTGCCATTGCTGCGACAGCTCCTGTCATCCATGCCAAAGAAAAAGAAGTGGCTCAAGCCATTTCTGTTATCTTTTTCTTCAATGTCTTGGCAGCTCTTATCTTCCCAACTCTAGGTTCTTGGATCCATCTTTCCAACGAAGGTTTTGCTCTCTTTGCGGGTACTGCAGTCAACGATACGTCCTCTGTAACAGCCACAGCTAGCGCCTGGGATAGTCTATACAATACAAATACTCTCGAGTCTGCCACTATTGTCAAACTGACACGCACCCTGGCTATTATCCCTATTACTCTCTTCCTCTCCTACTGGCAGAGCCGTCAACAAGGCAACAACCAAGGAGTGAAGCTTAAAAAAATCTTCCCCGTTTTCATTCTCTACTTTATCCTAGCTTCTCTGCTAACTACTCTTCTCACTTCATTCGGTGTCAGCAATAACTTCTTTGCACCTCTCAAGCAACTCTCCAAATTCCTCATCATTATGGCCATGAGTGCTATTGGTCTCAAAAACCAACCTCATTGCTATGATCAAATCCAGTGGTAAATCCATTCTTCTTGGGGCTCTCTGCTGGATTGCTATCATCCTGACTAGTCTTGGCATGCAAACACTTATTGGTATCTTTTTAATAAAAAAAGTAGCTTTTCAGCTACTTTTTTTACTGTTCTAAAACCAATCGTGTATGTTCTTTCTTAATACAACGATTCATCACAATATCTTCACATCCACCAGCTCGGAGAATCTCTTCTGCCTCTTGATTTTCAAGACCAAGTTGGGCCTTCAGAAAATCTGTGCATCTGCTTGTAGAAAGTCACGGGCAACATCTGGTAAAAACTCACTGCGACGGAAAACATCTACAATATCTACATGAAAAGGAATATCAGCAAGACTTGCATAAGCCTTTTCTCCAAGAATTTCCCCACCTGCTAATTTCGGATTGACCGGAATGATTCGATATCCTCGAGACTGCATCTCCTTAGACACACGATTGCTAGTTGTTTCCTCGCGATCCGACAAACCTACCACAGCTACCGTTTTGCTAGTTGTTAAATACTGACGTACTACGCCATCACTAGGGTTTTTAAATAGTTCGCTCATGCAAAACCTCCTTTTTCAACCAGTATAGCATATTTTACTAATACTAGCTAATTTCTGATATAAAAAATCTTCTTAAACCCTATAAACAGATTTAAGAAGATTCATTTTTAAATTTTATCTTGTTGCTTTATAAGCAAGTTGCTCTCCATGTTGCTTCACAAACTCTTCCATTTCTGAATCAGGAATTTGACGAAGGTACAAGTTAGAACGGATAGTTTCATCTTCTTCACGACAAGTAGAAAGTACTAAGTACTTATCTGAAGCATTGATCTTAATATTTGGATTCTTAGTACGTGATGCCTCATAAATATTATTTAATTGGGTAGTAAAGTCCTCATCGTCCTTAAAGCTTGTACGGTAGAAAGCAGTTTCTTCAGGAACAATGACCAAGCCCATCGCTTCGTAATAATACTTACGTTCAGGTGTTTCAATTACTACATATGGATGTTTATCAAATATTCTTGACTATCATAGTAATTAACGTCGTTAAACATGCGGTGGTCACCTACTTTGCTTCCACGAGCATGACCAAATAACCAAGTCAAACGATCACTAAAGTCTTTCTTATTATCCATGTCCATGAAAACAGTTCCTAAATAAGGCTGGTTTCCACCCTCAAAAGTCTTATCCAAGTAGGTAGAGTTATCACTAGTCTGTACAACCGGCTCATCTAACTCAGTACCAGGAGCATAAACATAAGCAATAGCTTCCGAATTCACTCCTGTTAGTTGAGCAAAACGATTAGCCAAATACTCTTTTTCCTCTTTACTAGGACTATATTTTGATTCTTGTTCAGTGGTTGTTGTGGTAGTTGTTTCTGCCACTTGATTTGTTGTTGAATTACTATTAAACGGATTAAAGACAGTAAATCCAAGAATAAGCGCAACAACAGCTACAAAGCCAAATAATAGCCCAAGTACCTTACCTTTGGAAGTCGGGGTTTTCTTTGCTCGATTCATAAATCAGTATTCTCCTAAGTATTCGTTTTTGTCTAAAAAATATCACTGAACCCGAAGACTCAGTGATATTTTCTTTAAGAGCTAATTAATTATAATTATTTAACTGCGCTTGTTTTTGGAAGTGCTTTACCAGCTTGTTTAGAGTCAGCTTTACCAGCTTTAGCTGCAGCACCTGCTTTGCTTTCTGAGTTTTTAGCTTCATCTTTGTTAGCTGCTGCACCTGGTTTAGCACCGTTGTTAGCTGCTGCACCGTTATTAGCTGCATCAGCTGATTCTGCTACTGCACCATGGTTAAGAGCTGTATCTTCGTCTCTACGCATTTTGTCAGTTTTGTTGTCTTGAACGCCAGTTGCATCGTTCCAGTATTTACCTTCACGTTGTGCTGTTGCACGGTATGCATCTTGAAGACGAGCTACATATTTGTTACGTACAACGTTACGAGCTTCAGCACGAGCTGCTTCAACTTTGCAACGTAAGTGTCGTAAAGGTGACCTGATCCGTATGCTTCAAGAGCTTGTTTAGCTGCTACAACTGCTGCATCGTTTTCAGCTTCTGCGTTGATTTCAGCTTCGTGTTTCGCAACTTGTGTGTTTGCTTCGTCAGCAAGGTCACGTTCTGAAACATAGTGTTTTTGGATCAATGCATTTGAGCTATATGAGTTGTCAGATGCAAATGCTGGAGCTGCTGCTGAGAATACAGCAAGAGCTGCTACTGATGATAATAAAACTTTCTTCATTGTTTTATCTCCTCTTTTATTTCTTAATTTAATTTATAAGGGAATACCTTACTACCAATAGTATATCACATAAAATAATGCTGTCAAGCATTTTTAAAATAATTTTTAAGTTTTTTAAAAAAATTAGTAAAGAAATAGTAAAAACTAAATCTCATTAAATAGTTCGCTCAATGCTAAACAATGGTGATAGTGGGCGTTTTTCATGGATACGAATAATCGCATCTCCGAGAAGATGGGCGATTGAAATTTGCTCAATCTTATCAATCAAACGTTCTTCAGGAAGGTAAATAGTATCTAAAACCACCAACTTTTTGATAGCAGATTTTTGGATGTTCTCCAAAGCTGGTCCTGATAATACTGGGTGAGTACAACTAGCATAGACTTCTACTGCTCCTGCTTCAGCAAGTGCATCCGCAGCATGACAAATAGTTCCAGCGGTGTCAATCATATCATCAATCAAGATACAAGTTTTGCCTTCTACCTTACCAATGATATTCATCACTTCACTAGTATTCATCTTGTCAACACTTCGTCGTTTATCAATAATGGCAATTGGTGTTTTCAAATTCTGCCAACTTACGGGCACGTGTTACACCACCGTGGTCAGGACTAACCACCACGTAGTCTGATCCAACCATGCCACGACGCTCAAAGTAATCTGCAATCAGAGGAGCCCCCATCAAATGATCTACAGGAATATCAAAGAATCCTTGAATCTGTGCCGCGTGTAAATCAATAGTTAGTAAGCGATCAACTCCAGCAACCTCTAGCATATTTGCAACAAGTTTTGAAGTGATTGGCTCACGAGCTCTTGCCTTTCTATCCTGACGTGCATAACCATAGTATGGCATTACAACGTTAACTGATTCTGCACTCGCACGTTTTAAAGCATCTACCATAATCAAAATCTCAAGCAAATTGTCATTAACAGGTGAGCTTGTTGACTGTAAGATATAAACATGCTTACCACGAATAGACTCTGCTATATTGACCTGAATTTCTCCGTCTGAAAATTGGCGGACACTTGATTTCCCCAATTCCATTCCAATCTCTTGCGCCACACGCTCTGCTAATTCTCTATTTGAAGAAAGGGCAAAGAGCTTTAAATCAGAAAAAGACATGATTTCCTCCACTTTTTGTATCACTTGTGTTTTTTTGCGACATTTTCCACCTACCATTGTAGCGCTTTTTTCTCTATTTTTCAACAAAAATAAAACAAGGATAAACATTCTATCCTTGTCTCTATTTTATGAAGAAATCTCTTTAGTCAGCATATCATTATGCTTGTCAACAAAATGAACAGCCTTATAAAAACTATAGAGTGTAATTGCAGTTACAAGAGGAAAAGCAAGTGGTACCTCTGTTTCCAACTCGACAATTGGGGAATTAAATAAAAAGTGTGTCCCAAAAGCCAAGCCCAAGTAACTAAAACCAGGTTTTATCATTGCCTTCTGACCTCTATAAGCTCTGTATAGTAAATAAATACCTAATATAGCAAGACCTGAAAACGTCCAATGTGAGGCAATCGCTGAGATTACACGCTCTAAAATTCTAGACAATGTATAGGCCAAACCCTCTGATAAGTCCGTACGAATATAGCTGATATCCTCAATTATTTGAAATCCTAAACCTGAAGCTATCCCCATTAAGAATACTGATTTTAATTTCTTCACAGGAATCAAATACAAAACAAAGGCAAGTGGCAATAATTTCAAAGGTTCCTCTACAAGAGGAGCGACAATGGCATTTTCTAAGGCGTTCAAAAAAGAACTGTCTGGGAAAAGATCGGTTAGTAAATTATGTATATAGGTATTTGCAAAACTAGATAGCCAACCTGAAATAAATAAACCACCTAGCAAGGACAGGGTTAATGCCTTCTTTGATGTTTCCCATCTTTTCCCAATACAATATAGACAATAAATAGCTGGTACCATATAAAAAAGTGCAACGAGGATAGAAAGTCCCATCACTCCATACTCTGTTCCAGACATCGAACCATCTATGTAGTACAAGGTCTCATACTGTAAACCAATACACATTAATAAAATAAAAACAAATACAATAATATTTTTCTTCATACACTATCTTTCTAACATCCATTCTTACAATTCTACTATTGTCATTCTCCCTGTATCTACATCATAAACAGCTCCTGAAATAATAACATCATCTGGAATCAATGGGCATTCTCGCAGCAATTTCATATCCTCTCGAACACTTTCATCAATATCTTGAAAAGGTAAAAAGTCTTGGTCAGATACATCTACTCCCAACTCTCTTTTTAAATATTCTTGAAAATCTTTATTTTGAAATGTTTGAGCACCGCAGTCTGTATGATGTAAAACTACAATCTCTCATGTTCCTAATTGTTGCTGAGAGATGACTAAGGAACGCAGCATATCTTCAGTGACCCGACCACCTGCATTCCTCAAGATATGAGCATCTCCCAAGGCTAAGCCAAGAGCTGGTGCTACGTGTAAACGCGAATCCATACAAGTCACGATTGCAACCTTTGTCTTTGGTTTAATCGGTAAATGGAGATCTCCATGCAATTCTACATAGGCTTGATTAGCTTTTAAAAAATTTTCAAAATAGGACATGGCAACCCACTTTCTAGCTTGTTAGATAATTTGAACTTCAAATTATCGTTATCCTATCTTACCATCTTTTCTTTGTCTTGTCAGCTGTCAACCTTCATATAAAAAAACTGGGACAGAGACATCCAGCAACTAGCTTGGGTCTCTGTCCTAGTCTTTTTAATATTATGAGCCTTTTTGGATATACTTGTTAAGAGAGCCTGCAAAGCTCTGAAGATTGAGACTTTGTACATAGACCTCACCAGTCCCTCGGAAGGTATTCACCACTCCTTCACCCGTACCTATAGACTGCCAGAAGCCATTTTCTAAGTGGATATCATAGTCCAGAGATTGACTCCAAGCCACCACATGGGCATTGTCAATCGTTAGTTCTTGGTTTTGCAACTCAATTTTCTTAATAGATCCAAAAGCATTAGCCAAAAGAGTTCCCTGACCTTGGGTTGTCATCACAAAGAGACCGCCTTGCCCTCCGAAGAGAGCTTTCCCAATAGACTGGCGCTCCATTGTATAGAAAGCTGTACCATCAAGAGCTAAAAAGGCCCCATCATTCAATCGGTACTGCTTTTCACCTAGCTCAAGAGCAATCACTTGACCAGGAGTATCTGGTGCTAAAGCAAGGTTTCCGTTGTCAGACTCTGCAACAGCTTGAGTGATAAAGGTACTTTCACCAGAAACCATTGAACGCCCTACAGCTTGACAAAACGTCCCAAACCAGAACCGCTTGCATTGAGCTGGGTATTGAGACTTACATTAGGTGTATGGTATACCATGCTACCGCGCTGAATAAAGACCGTTTCCCCCTGATTGAGCGACAACTCCACCAAAGGAAATTGCATGTTACTATCCATAGAAAATTTCATCAGAAATTCCTCCTTACTTTTAATAAATGTTAGCAATAAAATAATTAGTCATCTAAAGCTGACCATAACGATTAAGAGAATACCTTTTTCAAGACTTCTTGAATAGTCGTCACTCCGATCACCTGAATTTCCTTAGGTGGTTTGATTCCAGTTAAAGAATTCTTTGGTACATAGATTTTTGTAAATCCAAGCTTAGCAGCTTCATTGATGCGTTGCTCGATACGATTCACACGTCTGATTTCTCCAGTCAAGCCCAACTCTCCCACAAAACATTCTTGAGGATTGGTTGGTTTGTCCTTATAGCTCGAAGCAATGGCAACTGCAACAGCTAAGTCTATCGCAGGCTCATCTAATTTGACACCACCAGCTGATTTGAGATAGGCATCCTGATTTTGCAAGAGAAGCCCTGCACGTTTTTCCAAAACAGCCATAATCAAGCTAGCACGATTGAAATCAAGTCCTGTAGTAGTTCTCTTGGCATTCCCAAACATAGTCGGAGTCACCAAGGCCTGTACTTCTGCAAGAATTGGACGAGTCCCTTCCATAGTCACAACGATGGACGAGCCAGTAGCTCCATCCAAGCGTTCTTCCAAAAACACTTCACTAGGATTAAGGACCTCAACCAAGCCCCCTGATTGCATCTCAAAGATACCGATTTCATTGGTCGAACCAAAACGATTTGACTGCTCTCAAGATACGGAAGGTATGGTGGCGTTCCCCTTCAAAGTAAAGCACGGTATCCACCATATGCTCCAACATACGAGGACCAGCCAAGGTTCCTTCCTTGGTCACATGACCGACTATAAAGATAGCAATGTTATTGGTCTTGGCCAGCTGCATGAGTTCAGCCGTCACCTCGCGTACTTGGGAGACCGACCCTTGTACCCCTGAAATCTCAGGAGACATGATAGTCTGAATGGAGTCGATGATGAGAAAGTCAGGTTGGATGCGCTCTACCTCAGCTCGAACACTCTGCATATTGGTCTCTGCATAGAGATAAAACTCACTGTCGATATCTCCCAAGCGCTCTGCACGGAGTTTGATCTGTTGAGCAGACTCCTCACCACTGACATAAAGAATCGTACCCACTTGAGACAACTGGGTTGATACTTGTAATAGAAGAGTCGATTTCCCGATTCCAGGATCCCCCCCAATGAGGACGAGACTTCCTGGGACCACACCTCCACCGAGTACACGGTTAAACTCCTCCATCTCGGTCTTGGTTCGATTAACATTGATAGATGTTACTTCAGCCAGTTTCATGGGCTTAGTTTTCTCACCCGTCAAGGACACACGCGCATTCTTGACCTCTGCAACCTCAACCTCCTCAACGAAAGAAGACCAAGAACCACAGTTTGGACAGCGTCCTAAATACTTAGGTGAATTATATTCACAATTTTGACACACAAATGTCGCTTTTTTCTTCGCTATAATTCTAATCCTCTCATTTTAAAATTTCTTATTAATTTTTATATTAATGACTATTTCTTTTCAAAACAGTGAGCCCGCCATCATCCGCATGGACATAATACTGACCATCAGGGCTAAATCCAAAAATATAGGGTAAATAACTTTTATAGATTTGACTTCTATTTTCCTTATCTTTTTCCCAATAAATAGTTAAAATCGGATAATCTTCAGATTGGTCTTTATCCATTGTCACTCTGATGTCTTTGCCATTATCCAGAGGGAGATTTCCACCGTATTGACCAGCGATAGGGATAGGTGAATCATATCCCTCACACATGGCTACTAACTCTATCTCATCGTAATCTCCGTCTATCGGTGTTACTTGCCCATTTTCGCTGTCAATGATTGACATGTAGTCTGAAGAAATACACAGAATTTTATGATAGGCATCAGGGAGAAATGCTAGGTAAAGAAATCCTCCAATACTAATCTCAAATCTTCTTATACCCTCGACAATTCTCGGCGCTAAAAGCCTGAAAATCCTTATAACTCATCTCATTGTGCTTCTTTCTATATCTCTACGTCACACTCAATCACTTGGCAAAAATCAATCTTCTCGTCTGGTACAAATTGGCGCATGAGCATTCGATGGGCTACAACTACCGCAGTTTGATGTCCCCGATACTTAGCCATGCATTCTAGAAAACGAGTCTTCATCTCTACAGCTGTCTCATATTGAACAGGAGAATTTGGGAGCAACTCCCCATTATTTTCTAAAAATAGTCTTCTAGCTTCTTCAAATCTATCTACGCCACTTTCATAGACCTGCCATTCATGCAATAATGGCTCCACTCTCAAAGGAAGCCCAGTAGCACAAGATACATAAGAAGCCGTTTCTAATGCTCGCGTCACTGCAGAAGACACCAGTATATCAGCTGATTGGAACAAGGGATTTTGGCAAAGGTCCTGAGCCTGTTTCCTTCCCTTCTCAGATAAGGGAGCTAGATCCATTCCAAATCCGGAATAAGCATGCTCCTCTAACACACGATAATCTGGCTCCCCGTGACGTACAAAGATAATCTTCATCTTAGTGCCCTGTCGAACCAAATCCACCTGTCCGCACGCCGTCTGCCTCATCTCCATCTGCAATTAAGAAAGGAGCAAAGACAGCCTGAACCACACGTTCTCCCACTTCAAGAACGACTTCTTGGTCCGTAATATTTTTCATCTGAGCAAAGATATGGCCTTCATTTCCCGGATTACCATAATAGTCTCCATCAATAACGCCAACAGAGTTGATCAAGACCAGACCTTTCTTACGAGGATTTGATGAACGGTCATAAAGATAGAGCACTTCAGTCGGCTGCATATAAGCCTTAACACCCGTTGGGACGAGAACAATCTCTCCTGGAGCGATAACCGTACGCACCGCAACCTTTAAGTCGTAGCCAGCTGCATGCGCTGTCTCACGTTTAGGTAACAAAGTTTCATCTGTAAAACTAGAAACTAATTCAAAACCACGAATTTTCATATTATTCCTCTTTTTAATCTTTTATTCTAGGCTATTTTATCTTATTTATTCGAAAAAAGCACGAAAAAAGAGCACACAATTCATATCGCTTAGGGCTGCTGGATTCCTCCCCTGACCCGCTTCACGCAGAACTGTTGCTCCACTGTTTATTATACCACATTCTCCTCTATTTTTAAAGAGAAATTATTTTTTACGTCTATTACGGAAAAAGTCCTGCATAATGCCTGCACACTCAGACTCTAAAATTCCCGTTTCAACCTCTACACGATGATTTAGTCTCTCATCCGTCAAAATATCGTACAAGCTCCCAGCAGCGCCAAATTTCTGGTTCTTAGCCCCGTAGACTACGTTTGGAATACGAGCAAGCCCAATCGCTCCGCTACACATGACGCAAGGCTCAATGGTCACAAATAGTGTACAGTCCAACAATCGCCAGCTTTCTTCGCTCAAATTAGCATTCTCTATACCATAATTTCCGCATGCATGACTGCCCGTTGCAACTCCTCACGAGCATTATGTCCTCTCCCAATAACCTTTCCATCCTTAACAATGACACAACCAATGGGGATTTCATCATGCTCTAAAGCAATCTCCGCTTCCTTTAAGGCCTCTCTCATAAAAACTTCTTTTTCTTCAAGCGTGTAATCCATTTCTTCTCTCTTTCCTAGCTATCAACTCTACAATTATACCATGTTTCTTAGGACAAAAAAAGCCACCGAATGCGGTGACTTAATAGGGAGATTATTATGAAAAAGAAAAGTTTAGGAAATTTGTTACAACAAGTTAGGAGGTCTTCTTGTAACTGTCTATAGTATATCCGACCTGTCTTAAACAAATCTTAAAAAATCTCCTATGACCAAACACTTTCTAAAATATTTGTCTGTTCACGACCAGGACCTACTGAGAATGTTGAAATACGAACACCCACCAATTCGCTAACACGGCGAACATAGTTACGTGCATTTTCAGGAAGGTCTTCCAAAGTACGTACCCCAGTGATATCTTCAGACCAACCAGGCAATTCTTCGTAGATTGGTTTACAACGTTTCAATTGTTCGAGACTAGCTGGGTAGTAATCAATACGTTGACCATCAAGATCATAAGCTACACAGATTTTTACTGTATCTAAGCCACTCAAAACATCGATAGAGTTCAAAGAGAGATTTGTGATACCAGAAACACGACGGCTATGACGCATAACGACTGAGTCGAACCAACCTACACGACGAGGACGCCCTGTAGTTGTTCCATACTCATGGCCCCACTTCACGAATACGATCACCAACTTCATCAAATAGCTCAGTTGGGAAAGGACCATCACCTACACGACTTGTATAAGCCTTACATACACCGACAACTTTGTCAATCTTGCTTGGGCCTACTCCAGAACCAATTGTCACACCACCAGCCACAGGGTTTGATGAAGTAACAAATGGATAAGTACCTTGGTCAATATCCAACATGACACCTTGTGCACCCTCAAAGAGAACACGTTTACCGTTATCAAGCGCATCGTTCAAGATAACAGAAGTATCAGTCACATATTGCTTGATTTGTTGACCATATTCATAGTATTCTTCAAAAATATCATCAATTGAAATAGGTTCACTATCATACAATTTTACAAATTGACGATTTTTCTCAGCAAGATTACGTTCTAAACGTTCACGGAAAATTTCTTTATCCAAAAGATCCGCAATACGAATTCCAACACGAGCTGCTTTGTCCATATAAGCTGGACCAATTCCTTTAATTGTAGTCCCAATCTTGTTATCACCCTTAGCTTCTTCTTGAAGACGGTCTAATTCAATGTGATAAGGCAAGATAACATGCGCACGATCAGAAATTCTAAGATTATCTGTTGTAACACCTTCTTCATGCAGATAAGACAATTCTTTCACAAGAGATTTAGGGTTTACAACCATCCCATTACCAATTACAGAGATTTTTCTGGGAAGAAAATACCTGAAGGAATCAAGTGCAATTTAAATTTCTTTCCATCAATCACAATTGTGTGACCTGCATTGTCACCACCTTGGTAACGAGCAATCACCTCTGCATTAGCTGAAAGAAAATCTGTAATTTTCCCTTTACCTTCATCACCCCATTGGGTACCTACAACAACAACTGAAGTCATAATAAAATTTCGTCTGAGCCAAAAGGCTCGTCCTTTCTCATATACATGGTGGGACTCTCACCCACAATAATATCTTACAATTTATTATAATAAAGATTACCCTTTTTTTCAAGACCAAAAACTTTAAACATAGAGAAAAGCAATACCATTTTTAAAAAATAAAAAAATAGAAAAAGAAATAATTAAAATAAAAAGACAAATAAACATAAACGTTCGCAACTAAGCAAACTAGTACTAGCAAAATCTAAGATCATGGACCTGAAGAAATTGCATCAAATACAAGCGATAAGAAGTAAAATAATGATAAGGAATAAAATCGCCCATATTAGATATATTATAGCGAACAATGTAATAAAGTAGAAACTTAAGATGAAACGTCTCCCATTCGGATTCAGACATACCACAATGCTGGTACTCATCCTGAATACTACTATAAAAATCTAAAAAACTTACATAAATCTTATCAAGAATCATTTAAATACTCCATTTCATTTTAATAAAAAAATTATAACAAACATAAAAATAAAACGGACAAAAAAATCCCAAATGTCTGAAAATACATCTGAGATGACTATACATAACAAAACAAGCAATAAAAAAACGTTCCTAGGAACGTTTAAATACTCCGCCAGTAGGACTCGAACCTACGACATCATGATTAACAGTCATGCGCTACTACCAACTGAGCTATGGCGGATAAAAGCTAAGCGACTTCCATATCTCACAGGGGGCAACCCCCAACTACTTCCGGCGTTCTAGGGCTTAACTGCTGTGTTCGGCATGGGAACAGGTGTATCTCCTAGGCTATCGTCACTTAACTCTGAGTCATACATACTCAAAATTGAATATCTATCAAATTTCAAGAAAACCTTGCGCTTTCATATTCTCAGTTACTTTGGATAAGTCCTCGAGCTATTAGTATTAGTCCGCTACATGTGTCGCCACACTTCCACTTCTAACCTATCTACCTGATCATCTCTCAGGGCTCTTACTGATATAAAATCATGGGAAATCTCATCTTGAGGTGGGTTTCACACTTAGATGCTTTCAGCGTTTATCCCTTCCCTACATAGCTACCCAGCGATGCCTTTGGCAAGACAACTGGTACACCAGCGGTAAGTCCACTCTGGTCCTCTCGTACTAGGAGCAGATCCTCTCAAATTTCCTACGCCCGCGACGGATAGGGACCGAACTGTCTCACGACGTTCTGAACCCAGCTCGCGTGCCGCTTTAATGGGCGAACAGCCCAACCCTTGGGACCGACTACAGCCCCAGGATGCGACGAGCCGACATCGAGGTGCCAAACCTCCCCGTCGATGTGAACTCTTGGGGAGATAAGCCTGTTATCCCCAGGGTAGCTTTTTATCCGTTGAGCGATGGTACCTTCCATACGGAACCACCGGATCACTAAGCCCGACTTTCGTCCCTGCTCGAGTTGTAGCTCTCGCAGTCAAGCTCCCTTATACCTTTACACTCTGCGAATGATTTCCAACCATTCTGAGGGAACCTTTGGGCGCCTCCGTTACCTTTTTAGGAGGCGACCGCCCCAGTCAAACTGCCCGTCAGACACTGTCTCCGATAGGGATCACCTATCCGGGTTAGAGTACTATAACACAAGGGTAGTATCCCAACATCGTCTCCTTCGAAACTGGCGTCCCGATCTCATAGACTCCTACCTATCCTGTACATGTGGTACAGACACTCAATATCAAACTGCAGTAAAAGCTCCATGGGGTCTTTCCGTCCTGTCGCGGGTAACCTGCATCTTCACAGGTACTAAAAATTTCACCGAGTCTCTCGTTGAGACAGTGCCCAAATCATTACGCCTTTCGTGCGGGTCGGAACTTACCCGACAAGGAATTTCGCTACCTTAGGACCGTTATAGTTACGGCCGCCGTTTACTGGGGCTTCAATTCATACCTTCGCGTTACCGCTAAGCACTCCTCTTAACCTTCCAGCACCGGGCAGGCGTCACCCCCTATACATCATCTTACGATTTAGCAGAGAGCTGTGTTTTTTTGATAAACAGTTGCTTGGTATATTCACTGCGGCTGACCTAAAGTCAGCACCCCTTCTCCCGAAGTTACGGGGTCATTTTTGCCGAGTTCCTTAACGAGAGTTCTCTCGCTCACCTGAGGGCTACTCGCCTCGACTACCTGTGTCGGTTTGCGGTACGGGTAGAGTATGTTTAAACGCTAGAAGCTTTTCTTGGCAGTGTGACGTCACTAACTTCGCTACTAAACTTCGCTCCCCATCACAGCTCAATGTTATAGAACTAAGCATTTAACTCAATTCACACCTCACTGCTTAGACAGACTCTTCCAATCGTCTGCTTTTAGTTAGCCTACTGCGTCCCTCCATCACTACATACTCTAGTACAGGAATATCAACCTGTTGTCCATCGGATACACCTTTCGGTCTCTCCTTAGGTCCCGACTAACCCAGGGGCGGACGAGCCTTCCCTGGAAAACCTTAGTCTTACGGTGGACAGGATTCTCACCTGTCTTTCGCTACTCATACCGGCATTCTCACTTCTATGCGTTCCAGCACTCCTCACGGTACACCTTCATCACACATAGAACGCTCTCCTACCATACCCATAAAAGGTATCCACAGCTTCGGTAAATTGTTTTAGCCCCGGTACATTTTCGGCGCAGGGTCACTCGACTAGTGAGCTATTACGCACTCTTTGAATGAATAGCTGCTTCTAAGCTAACATCCTAGTTGTCTGTGCAACCCCACATCCTTTTTCCACTTAACAATTATTTTGGGACCTTAGCTGGTGGTCTGGGCTGTTTCCCTTTCGACTACGGATCTTAGCACTCGCAGTCTGACTGCCGACCATAATTCATTGGCATTCGGAGTTTATCTGAGATTGGTAATCCGGGATGGACCCCTCACCCAAACAGTGCTCTACCTCCAAGAATCTCTATGTCGACGCTAGCCCTAAAGCTATTTCGGAGAGAACCAGCTATCTCCAAGTTCGTTTGGAATTTCTCCGCTACCCACAAGTCATCCAAGCACTTTTCAACGTGCCCTGGTTCGGTCCTCCAGTGCGTCTTACCGCACCTTCAACCTGCTCATGGGTAGGTCACATGGTTTCGGGTCTACGACATGATACTAAAGCGCCCTATTCAGACTCGGTTTCCCTGCGGCTCCGTCTCTTCAACTTAACCTCGCATCATATCGTAACTCGCCGGTTCATTCTACAAAAGGCACGCTCTCACCCATTAACGGGCTCGAACTTGTTGTAGGCACACGGTTTCAGGTTCTATTTCACTCCCCTCCCGGGGTGCTTTTCACCTTTCCCTCACGGTACTGGTTCACTATCGGTCACTAGGGAGTATTTAGGGTTGGGAGATGGTCCTCCCAGATTCCGACGGGATTTCACGTGTCCCGCCGTACTCAGGATACTGCTAGGTACAAAGACTATTTTAAATACGAGGCTATCACTCTCTTTGGCTGATCTTCCCAAATCATTCTTCTATAGTCTTTGAGTCCACTTTGCAGTCCTACAACCCCGAAGAGTAAACTCTTCGGTTTGCCCTCCTGCCGTTTCGCTCGCCGCTACTAAGGCAATCGCTTTTGCTTTCTCTTCCTGCAGCTACTTAGATGTTTCAGTTCACTGCGTCTTCCTCCTCATATCCTTAACAGATATGGGTAACAGGTAGTACCTGTTGGGTTCCCCCATTCGAAATCCCTGGATCATCGCTTACTTACAGCTACCCAAGGCATATCGTCGTTTGTCACGTCCTTCTTCGGCTCCTAGTGCCAAGGCATCCACCGTGCGCCCTTATTAACTTAACCTTATTTTTGACCTTTCAGTCATAAACTCTTTATTAATACTACAGCGTTTTCGGTTTATTTTCTTGTTACTATTTGATATAGATATTCAATTTTCAATGTGCATGACTTGGTAATCTCTCACCAATGGAGCCTAGCGGGATCGAACCGCTGACCTCCTGCGTGCAAAGCAGGCGCTCTCCCAGCTGAGCTAAAAGTCCCCACAAGACCTCTCAAGACTAAACAAGACCAATGTGCATTCCTTATCCTTAGAAAGGAGGTGATCCAGCCGCACCTTCCGATACGGCTACCTTGTTACGACTTCACCCCAATCATCTATCCCACCTTAGGCGGCTGGCTCCAAATGGTTACCTCACCGACTTCGGGTGTTACAAACTCTCGTGGTGTGACGGGCGGTGTGTACAAAGGCCCGGGAACGTATTCACCGCGGCGTGCTGATCCGCGATTACTAGCGATTCCGACTTCATGTAGGCGAGTTGCAGCCTACAATCCGAACTGAGATTGGCTTTAAGAGATTAGCTTGCCGTCACCGGCTTGCGACTCGTTGTACCAACCATTGTAGCACGTGTGTAGCCCAGGTCATAAGGGGCATGATGATTTGACGTCATCCCCACCTTCCTCCGGTTTATTACCGGCAGTCTCGCTAGAGTGCCCAACTGAATGATGGCAACTAACAATAGGGGGTTGCGCTCGTTGCGGGACTTAACCCAACATCTCACGACACGAGCTGACGACAACCATGCACCACCTGTCACCTCTGTCCCGAAGGAAAACTCTATCTCTAGAGCGGTCAGAGGGATGTCAAGACCTGGTAAGGTTCTTCGCGTTGCTTCGAATTAAACCACATGCTCCACCGCTTGTGCGGTACCCCGTCAATTCCTTTGAGTTTCAACCTTGCGGTCGTACTCCCCAGGCGGAGTGCTTAATGCGTTAGCTGCGGCACTAAACCCCGGAAAGGGTCTAACACCTAGCACTCATCGTTTACGGCGTGGACTACCAGGGTATCTAATCCTGTTTGCTCCCCACGCTTTCGAGCCTCAGCGTCAGTTACAAGCCAGAGAGCCGCTTTCGCCACCGGTGTTCCTCCATATATCTACGCATTTCACCGCTACACATGGAATTCCACTCTCCCTCTTGCACTCAAGTTAAACAGTTTCCAAAGCGTACTATGGTTAAGCCACAGCCTTTAACTTCAGACTTATCTAACCGCCTGCGCTCGCTTTACGCCCAATAAATCCGGACAACGCTCGGGACCTACGTATTACCGCGGCTGCTGGCACGTAGTTAGCCGTCCCTTTCTGGTAAGATACCGTCACAGTGTGAACTTTCCACTCTCACACTCGTTCTTCTCTTACAACAGAGCTTTACGATCCGAAAAACCTTCTTCACTCACGCGGCGTTGCTCGGTCAGACTTCCGTCCATTGCCGAAGATTCCCTACTGCTGCCTCCCGTAGGAGTCTGGGCTAGTGTCTCAGTCCCAGTGTGCTGATCACCCTCTCAGGTCGGCTATGTATCGTCGCCTTGGTGAGCCGTTACCCCACCAACTAGCTAATACAACGCAGGTCCATCTGGTAGTGATGCAATTGCACCTTTTAATTGCACTATCATGCAATAATCAATATTATGCGGTATTAGCTATCGTTTCCAATAGTTATCCCCCGCTACCAGGCAGGTTACCTACGCGTTACTCACCCGTTCGCAACTCATCCGCTCGGTGCAAGCACCAAGCTTCAGCGTTCTACTTGCATGTATTAGGCACGCCGCCAGCGTTCGTCCTGAGCCAGGATCAAACTCTCATTAAAAGTTTGAGTTCTCACTCATTTCTGTCACTGACAGATTTATTGTTTTTTCATTGTTCAGTACTACAACAGTTTGTTGTAGTGCCCTGCACATTGGTTCGTCTTGTTCAGTTTTCAAAGGTCTTTGTCTCTCACTTCTCTTGTGAGCGACAACTATATTAGTATATCACAGCTTCTTTCCGTTGTCAATAGCTTTTTCAAACTTTTTTCAACTTCTACTGCAACATACTCATAGTCCGTACGGGATTCGAACCCGTGTTACCGCCGTGAAAAGGCGGTGTCTTAACCCCTTGACCAACGGACCTCGAGCTTTTCAACTCTTTCTATTATACCTACTTTTTCTCCCTTGTCAACAGATTTAACTAAATTTTTTAAATTTTTTATGTTAGGCTAAATACAATGAATTTAAAAAGAGAGGATTAACGATTTCCTCTCTTTATTATATAGAAATATTTTTTAATTTTCTTCAGTCATTTTTGATTTCACTTCATCATAAGATAGTGCGCGGGATTCTTCTTCGATTGATTCAGGCATTTTCCCTGTTTCGTAAAGAGATTTGATTTGTGTACTATCCAATGTTTCATATTTCAATAAGGCTTCTGCAATTAATTTATGCGTTTCACGATTTGATTGAATAATTTCAGCTGCTTTATTACGTGCTTCATTCAACAATGCTCGAACTTCTTCGTCAATTTCATAAGCTGTACGCTCTGAAATGGATTTTTGTGGAGTTTGAGCACCAAACATTGCATGATTTCCTTCGTATTGAACAGGTCCAAGTTTTTCACTCATTCCATACTCAGTAACCATTGCACGCGCCATTTGGGTAGCTTGTTCAAAATCATTCGAAGCACCAGTTGTCTGGACATTAAAAATAATTTCTTCAGCAACACGTCCACCCATCAAACCAGCTAATTGTTCTTTCATATCTTCTTTAGATAGTAGCATTTGATCTTCTTTCGGAAGAGCAATCATGTAACCACCTGCACGACCACGAGGAACAATTGTTACCTTATGAACTACACGTGCGTTGGACAAGACCAAACCAACAATTGTGTGTCCTGCCTCATGATAAGCAACCATTTCACGTTCTTTTTGGGAAACAGTTTTATCTTTCTTAGAAGGCCCTGCAATAACGCGGTCTTCTGCCTCATCAATATCAGAAGCATCAATGACTGATTTGTTGCGACGGGCAGCAACTAATGCCGCTTCGTTCAATACATTTTCTAAATCAGCACCAACAAATCCCGGTGTTTGTTGAGCTACTAACTTCAAATCCACATCTTCTGCTAGAGGTTTATTTCTAGCATGGACTTTTAGAATTGCTTCGCGTCCTTTAACATCTGGACGACCAACCAATACTTTTCTATCAAAACGACCTGGACGAAGAAGTGCTGGATCTAATACGTCAGAACGGTTTGTTGCCGCAATAACAATAATTCCTTCATTTCCTTCAAAACCATCCATCTCAATCAGCAATTGGTTCAAGGTTTGTTCACGTTCATCATTACCCCCACCAAGACCGACACCACGTTGTCGACCGACAGCATCGATTTCATCAATAAAGATAATAGCTGGAGCTGCTTTTTTTGCATCCTCAAAAAGAGAACGTACACGACTTGCACCAACACCGACGAACATTTCTACGAAGTCAGAACCTGAAATACTAAAGAATGGTACACCAGCTTCTCCTGCAACTGCTTTAGCAAGTAATGTTTTACCAGTTCCCGGAGGACCCTCTAAGAGAACTCCAGCTGGGATACGAGCACCTAATTTTGTAAATCGTTTTGGATCTTTTAAAAATTCAACAACTTCAACAAGTTCTTGTTTTTCTTCTTCAGCACCAGCAACATCTGAAAAACGAACTTTGATATCTTCCTTATTTGCTGCTTTGGCTTTGTTTCGTCCAAAACTCATTGGGTTTCTTCCACTATTCCCTCCAACATTTCCCCATCATAGAGAATAAGAAGAAAAAAATAGAATCGCAAATGGTACAACAGAGACTAGTATATTAATCCACATACCGCTTGAACTCTCGTGCTTTACTTCAATTTGAGTCTGATGTTCACTTGCAAGTTTTTGTAAATCAGCTACAGTAGTATCTGACGGAAGAAGAATACTTGTAAATTTTTCTACTTTAGCAGAAGGAGGCGTGAAGAAACGTATACCAGTATCTTTTTTTTCTGTTTTAGCAGTTTTATATACACCAGAAACTTCAATAACGCTACCACTTGGTTGATAGGTCATTTCCTTAACGTTATCATTAGTAATTTCCTGCACTAATTCTGAGTACTTAATTTCTTGACTTCTACCCGCAACTCTACCAGCAAAAAAGTACTGGAATCCTGTTACAAGTAAAAAGATTATCAACAAATAAAGAAATGGATTTTTTATGAAACCATTATTTTGCTTTTGCATTCAACAACTTACCCTTCTATTTTGAGTAAACTTCCTCTTTTAATACACCTACATAAGGAAGGTTACGGTAATTTTCGTTATAGTCTAAACCATAGCCTACAACAAATTCATTTGGGATTGTAAAACAAGTGTAATCTGCTTCAATCTCTACAGTACGACCTTCTGGTTTATCTAGCATAGTTACAATTTTAACAGAAGCCGCTTCTCTCGCAGTAAACATATCTCTCAAACTTTTTAAAGTCTGACCAGTATCAATAATATCTTCTACAAAAACAATATGTCTACCTTTAATTTCTTGAGTTACATCTTGTTTGATATTAATCACTCCGCTACTCACAGTTCCGCCATGATAGCTAGAAACCATCATAAAGTCTATTTCAAGATGTGTATCAATATATTTCACCAATTCTGCCATAAAAGGAATAGATCCTTTTAAAAATACCAACCAGAATCGGATTTTTCCCCTCATAATCTTTTGTCAATTGAGCGCCTAATTTTTTTGCTGCTTCTGTGATTTCATCTTGAGAAATCATAATCTTCTTGATATCTTGTTCTAACATAATTTTACCTATCTATTTTTTCTATATAAAGTACAGTGCTCATTATATCATTTTTAGTTTTTTTACTCAAATCACTGAATTCGATTCCTAAAACTGAACAAATTTGTCCAAATTGCTCAATGACAATCACATTTCCCCTTTTTTCTAAAGGAATTTTCAAATCTATAAAGAGACGTCTCAGTTTCTTTCGATGTCCGTTTTTTATCAGATAGTCACCAACTTCTCTATGTCGTAAAACGATAGATGTTTCACGGGAAACACTGATTTTTTGAACATTCTCTCCTTCTAATGGAATACCAAATGAAAAAGAGATAACCTTCATAATAAACTTGATTTAGATAGTCTAACACACACTTACTACTTATTTCATCCGACTTTGGTCTGATTTTACGGATTTGAAAGTGATTGTACTCTTTAACTAATTCGTAGCCATTTTTCAAACTATGGTGGTATTGACTTTTAGTCTTTAGAATATGATGAATTTCTCGGAATTGTTCTCTAGTTACATTCAAATTAGCAAAGTGACTCAGATACTCTTGTAATAAAACTCGCTGTGTTTCTTCTGAAAAAGATAAAAACTGAGTTAAATCTTCTACATCAATCGTCTGAGATAATTCACAAATTGTTGTTTGATAATCAGAAATTTCTTTCCCAAATTCTAGTATAGCTTTTCGAATCTCAGGATTTTCTTTCTCCAATTGCGGTAAATAGAGGTTACGAACACGATTTCGAAAATATTGATTTTCTTGATTTGAAATGTCTTCAAAATGATTTATTTCAGGAAAATCACTTTTATAGAAGCTTAGTAACGGGACGAATTAATTCACCTCTATCAAACTTTTGTTTTTCTTTTATAGCTGATAAATGGTGTAATCTAACACCTCTAATCAGTCGCATAAAAATCGTCTCGACCTGATCATCTGCATGATGAGCTGTTACAAGTGCAGTTGCAGATGTTTCTCTCATTACTTCCTTAAAAAAGTCATAGCGAAATTGGCGAGCACTTGCCTCTGTAAAACACCCAGTGAAATGAGCTACATAAAATGGAGTTCCAGTTTGTCTAGCTAGATTTCTTAATGCATCTTCTTCTTCATCAGATTCTGGTCTTTGTTTATGGTTCACATGAGCTACAACAAGTTCAATATTAAGTTCATTTTTATAAGTAGACAAAAGGTGAAACAGAAACATCGAATCAAGTCCACCAGATAAAGCTACAATTACTTTTGAATGATTTTTAAAATAACCTCTCTTAAGTAAATGATTCAAAAAATCCCGGTCTGTCATTTTAAGACCTCATAGACATCTTTAGCGATTTTAGAAATTGTATCGTAATCTGAATTTTTGGTAAAGATAGAAATGATAAATGGTGATTCTGTATAAACAACTCCAGTATCATGTTTGAATTCGTCTGCATCTCCAATTTTGTGAGCTACACTAACAGAAATATTTTTGGCAATTCTCTGGTTGTCATACGAAGTTTTTGAAAGTGACTCAAGTACAAAACCATTTTGGTTATAAATAGACTCCATGACTTGACCAGCCATTTTTGCAGAAGCCAATTTATCTGTAACATCCCAATTTTCACCCGAAAGAGCTGTCATCTGTTGCTTAAAGGTTTCATCAGATTTGTTTGTAATGTAATAACCAAGGATATTATGTGCTACATTATCTGACTCTTTTGCTGTTTTTGCGATTAAATCTTTAACACTATACTCTTTGTTGTCGGCTTTTTTTGGAAGACTACCACTTCCTTCAGGTTTATAGGAACCAGGATATTCATTCACTTCTGGAACATACTTAAGGGCTGTATCCAGTTGAATATCCCCTTGATTTATCTTTTCCTGAGCATAATAGAGGTAAGGCAATTTCATGATACTAGCAGCGTACATTCTTTGGTTTTCGTTAATACCAGCTTCTTTACCTGTACTTAACTGTTTAACATAAATTGAAAACTGGTCATTTTGATAATTTGAAGATAATAATTCCTGTACTTTTTCAATACGGTTATCCTCTTCAGAAATATCTTCCAGCGAAATCCAACCACCTTGTTTTAGACGTAAAAACTCTCTACCTTCAGCAAACACCAAGATATCCCCTTCAATCTTTTGATAAGGTGATAAAGTATGTGTTTTTTCTGTTTGATCATAAGGACTGTTATAGATGATAAACCCAGGTTTTAACCATACTTGTTTAACGACACTATTTACAGTTGATTCATCATACACGAGTCTTTTATCTGCAGCGACAAATTGGTTATTAGATAATTTAAACACTGCAATTCCTTGACTATTTAATCGCCATTCTAATACAGTTAATTTAGTTTCTGAATTAACTTTTCCTGATTCTTTTATCAAATCTTCTGTAGAATAAACGGGGGTTTCTCCATAAAATCTAGGAGATTCAATGGCATCTTGATAATAAAAATCATATAAACCATGAGTTAGTGAATAGATTTCTTGTTTTGGAATGATAACCGGATTCTCAGTGCTAACTACTTGGACACTTTTAAAGAAAATTGGAAGTAGTAATATCACTAAAAATTTACGCATTCTTTTTTTCCTCTTCTTCCTGCAATCGTAACAGATGATTCTTCTGAGCTAATTCTTCTAATTTTTCATCTGATAAATTTAAAAATTGCTCAACTATATCTAATATATTTTCCATCTCATATTACCTAGGAAGTAAATCCGGAATAGTATATACTTCCTCCCACGATTTCGAATAATAATATTTTGCACGAGAATATTTAGCTGCGTACGACTCATCTTTCAACTTAGTCGCAAAACTAGCTTCCTTATCCTTTTCGTCACTCAATTCCTCATACTGTTTTTTCAACTCAGTTAGTTGTTGACGACGTGATAGGAGTTGTTGATAACTCTGTGCTAAATTGTAAGTTGGTAAAATAAACAACAACATAATCAAAATCAAAACCCAACCCATAAAACGATTGCGTCTTTGTCGTTCTTCCATCAAATATCTACGACGTTGATGTTCATTTTGAATAAACGAGTTATTCATTTGGACTATTTTTTTATACATCGCTTTCTACCCTTGTTTCACTGATAATCTCAAACATTCCTGCTGCGTCTTCTTTTTTAGTGCTATCTTTCATTTCCAACACTTTTACAAGCAACAATTTGTTTCCAAAGCGAATTTCAACCTGATCATTGATTTTTAAGTCAGTTGAACTTTTAGCAAGGATTCCATTTACCTTAATTCGCCCTTTATCTGCAACTTCCTTAGCCACTGTACGGCGTTTAATAATTCGTGATACTTTTAAATATTTATCTAATCTCATCTTATAATACCTCAAATTATTATTGTACCATTTTTATTCCTTTTATAGAATAAAAAAGATAACCCCTAATGTGACTCTTTTAAGTCTTTTATCTTCGCTAATGATTCTCCAAAGGTTAAGAGTCCTTCTAAAAATCTCATAATCTTTTTTTATTTCGGATATCAAATACAACTTCGATCAAACCTTGATTCTCAGAAATATTAGCCTTCAAACTTGTCTGTGAGAGGGCTTGGAAATAATCTTGAGTTAAGAATAGTTGTTGAGATATTTTTTCAAATTGAATAACAAGCTTATTATTTCTTCTTTCAACACGATTGACAAAAACTTTATCAAGATAAGCTTTAGCTAATCCAATTTCTAAGAGGTAAGCAACTACATCTGGATACTCTCCAAATCGGTCTATCAACTCATCTTGTAATTCTTCATAGTTGACACGGTTGTCAATTTGACGAATTCTCTTGTAAATTTCAATTTTATGTCGTTCATCTGTAATGTACTCATCCGGAAGATAAGCATCAATTTGTAGAATTAACTCAGCATTTCCTTTTTCACGTTTCTTGTCAGTTCCATTTTTCTTAGCAATTGCTTCTTCCAGTAACTGAGAATAGAGTTCAAAACCAACTGAATCAATAAAACCGGACTGAGAACTTCCTAAAAGATTACCCGCTCCACGAATGGATAAATCGCGCATAGCGATTTTGAAACCAGAACCCAATTCGGTAAATCCCTTGATAGCTTCTAATCTCTTTTCTGAAACTTCTGTCAATGATTTATCTGGTCGATACATGAGATAGGCATAAGCAATACGATTACTACGACCAACCCGACCTCTTAATTGATACAAGGTAGACAATCCCATATGGTCTGCATTTTCGATAAACAAGGTATTGGCATTTGGAATATCCACTCCTGTTTCAATGATTGTCGTGGTTACTAAATATCATATTCACCTTCAATGAAATCAAGTAGTGTGTTCTCCAAACGAATTTCACTCATTTGACCATGAACAAAACCAATAGAAGCTTCAGGAATCAGTTCTTGTAACTCTGAAACCTTCTTTTCAATCGTGTCAACTTTATTGTAAAGATAGTAAACCTGACCACCACGATCAATTTCTCTCAATACAGCATCTCGAATGACACGATCATTCTGTTCAAGGACATAGGTTTGTACAGGATATCGATTGGTTGGGGGAGTTTCTATGACAGATAAATCTCGAATACCTAGCATAGACATATGTAGAGTTCGAGGAATTGGTGTAGCTGTCAAAGTTAAGACATCAACCTTCTTTTTTAATTCCTTCAAAGCTTCCTTATGTTTGACACCAAAACGTTGTTCCTCATCGATGATGATCAAGCCTAAATCAGCAAATTTAACATCTTTAGACAAAACTCGATGGGTTCCTATCAGGATATCAACTTGGCCTTTTTTCAATTTTTCAAGTGTTTCAGTCTGCTCTTTTTTACTTCTAAAACGACTCAAAACATCTACATTGACAGCAAACTGCTCAAATCTTTCCTTAAAATTACTATAATGTTGCTGAGCCAAAACTGTAGTAGGTACTAAAACAACAACCTGTTTATGATTGTTGACAGCCTTAAAAGCAGCTCGCATGGCCACCTCAGTCTTACCAAAACCAACATCTCCAACCAAAAGTCTATCCATTGGTTGAGAAGCCTGCATATCCTTTTTAATTTCATCGATACTTCGAAGTTGGTCCTCAGTTTCAACATAAGGGAAAGCCTCATCAAAAGCAACCTGATCTTCATCATCTTTTGAAAATGCAAAACCTTCAAGTTGACTCCTCTCTGCATATAACTTAATTAAGTCATCTGCAATGTCTTCAACTTGATTTTTAACTTTTTGCTTAGCTTTTTTAAAACGTCCATCGTTTAATTTGTTTAACTTTGGAGCCTTTCCGCCACTTGAAACATACTTAGATAAGGTTTGGATTTGTTCTACAGGGATAGAAATTCGATCTCCATTTTGATATTGGATACTTACATAATCTCGGTGAATCCCTTTGAGTTCAATCGTTTCGATTCCTAAATATTGACCAATCCCATGAATTTGATGAACAACATAATCTCCTTTTTGGAGTTCACTATAATCCTTTAATCTTTCAGCATTGCTAATATTTTGTCTTCTGTATTTGCGTTTAATCTTCTTTTTGAAAATTTCATATTCAGTGATGAATACAAGATTCTCATCCACAAAATGAAAACCATGACGAAGGTTTCCTTCAACAAGATTGACAGTTCCTTTACAGATTTTATTTTGATTACTATTGTCAACTTTAATGCTATATTCATCAAGAATCGTTGACAGTTTTTTTAGTTCTGTTTGGCTGCTTGATTGAAGAACAATCGTATATTTTAATTTTTTATAGCGTTCAATTTCTTCTTTCAGAAAAGAAAACTGATTGAAGAATTCTTGCATAGGATATTGATTAAATTGATAAAGATGATCAAATTTTAGATTTCCAAGTCCCTTTTGAAAATTAGAAAAGAAGCTGGCTGGTAAATATTTTTTTAACTGACTTTCTACATCAGCAAAATATTGTAAACTTGATACAGCTTTACTGTTGTGTAAATCCTCTGTAAAGTAGCCAGCTGTTTCTTTATCAAAAATATCATACTGATTCATGATTTTTTGAAAATCATCAAAGATAATAGGTGCTTGGTTCAAGTAGTCAATCAAGGTCCACTGTTTTTTATAAAAAACAGACAAAAATTTACGAATATCAGCATGAAGAACTTGCTCTTTCGCACAACTAAAAACTTCTTCTAAGTACGACTTTAATGTAGGTGAAATAGTTTTATCAATCTCATGTTCTAAGAATTGTTGACCACGATGATAATCTTCAACAGTTAATAAAATGTCACTAGCTGGATAAATTAAGACTTGAGACTGACTATCTTTTGATAATTGCGTTTCAGCATCAAATTCTCTTATACCATCAATTTCATCACCAAAAAATTCAATTCGATTGGGGTATAGTTGTGAAGTTTCAAATATATCTAAAATATCTCCTCGAAGACTAAATTCACCTTGACTTTGAACTTGCGTAACTTTTTTATAACCTAGAGAAATCAATTGATTTTTTAGTTCACTTTGTTCACATTCTTGCCCAATTTCAAGCTTTAAAATACTGTTATCAAAAACTTGAGGATCTGGTAAAAATAAACGGCTAGCTGCCATGTTACAAACTAATATTCCTTTTTGAGATTTATCTCTTAGAAAACGCAAGGCTTCAACTCTTGAAAAAATCTTTTCTTGAGACGATACTAAAAATTCTACCATAGGTGAATCATCTACTAAAAATGGATAGACCATATCAGTACCCAGGATAGAAATTAAATCATTTACTAGACGCTCAGCTTCTCCATATGTAGATGTCATTACTAAAATCTTGTTCTGATTTTTAACACCACTTGCAATAGCTAAAGACTTTGCTGAACCAGAGAGACCTAGTAGTAATTCCCTCTGCTTGAGAGATAAATGCTCACCCCATAATTGTATCTGCTTGTTCTCTAAAAAGAATTCGATTAATGACATTCCCTTACCCATTGTATTTCTGCATTGTTTTTTCAAAGTTTTTCTCTTGTAAATAATAATTTACAGCATCGTCAACCTTGTCAATAGACTGTAAAATCCCTATATAGTCATCCTTGTCAAATTTACTCAAAACGTGATGAACAACAGACATTCCTTTTTTAGGTCTACCGATACCAATCTTTACACGATTGAAAACCTGTGTACCAATATGTTGGATAATTGACTTGATACCATTATGACCGCCAGCTGATCCTTTAGCGCGAAGTCGAATTTTTCCTACTTCCATGTCAAGATCATCGTAAATAATCAGTAAATCTTCGATATCTAAACCATAGTAAGTTAATAAAGCATGAACTGCTTTCCCACTTTCATTCATAAAAGTAGTGGGTTTTACCAGATAAATTTTTTCACCATTAAGGAAAAATGAAGCTAATTCAGCTTGGAATATTTTATCGTGTGTAAAGGTGACATTCTGTTTTTTCGCTAGTTGGTCAATCAACATAAAGCCAACATTATGTTTGGTTTCAAAATATTTATCTCCTGGATTTCCCAATCCCACAAGTAATTTTGTCATTTATTTTTCCTTTCAAAAGCCAAAAGGGTTGGAATTTTTTTCCAACCTAATTGACACTATTTAAAATATTCATTATACGTTAAAGCGGAATTCCATGATATCGCCATCTTGAACGACATATTCTTTTCCTTCTTCACGCAAGCGTCCAGCTTCTTTTACAGCCTTTTCAGATCCATATTTAATCAAATCATCATAAGACATCGTTACTGCACGAATAAATCCTTTTTCGAAATCAGAGTGAATGATACCAGCTGCTTGAGGAGCTTTCATACCACGTTTAAAGGTCCAAGCACGAACTTCTTTTTCACCAGCTGTGAAGTAAGTTCCAAGTCCTAATAGATGGTAAGCTGCACGAGTCAACTTGTCCACACCTGATTCTGTCAAACCAATTGCTTCAAGAAACTCTTTTTTATCTTCATCGTCTAATTCAGAAATTTCTTCTTCAGCACGCGCAGAAATGACCACTACCTCTGCATTTTCTGTTGCTGCGAATTCACGAATTTGCTTCACATAATCGATAGATTCTGGATCTCCAACAACATCCTCATCCACATTCGCTACATAAAGAACTGGTTTCGTGGTCAAGAGGAAAAGACCTTTAACAACCTTTTGCTCTTCATCTGTAAATTCAATAGTACGAGCTGATTTACCGTCTTCAAGGACAGGTTTAATCTTTTGGAGAACGTTAAATTCTGCAACTGATTCCTTATCTTTTTGCGTACGTGCCATCTTTTCCACACGCGCATAGCGTTTATTAACAGATTCTAAATCAGCAAGAATCAATTCTAGGTTAATGGTATCAATATCTGCTAATGGATCTACAAAAGCATCTTCACGACCTTGCTCACGCATGACATTTTCATCATCAAAGGCACGAACTACATGGACAATGGCATCAACTTCACGAATATTGGCCAAGAATTTATTTCCAAGACCTTCTCCTTTTGATGCACCTTTTACAATCCCTGCAATATCTGTAAATTCAAAGGTTGTTGGGACTGTCTTCTTAGGAGTAATCATTTCAGTCAATTTTTGGAGGCGTTCATCTGGAACTTCTACCATCCCAACGTTTGGGTCAATAGTTGCAAATGGATAGTTTGCAGCCTCTGCTCCTGCTTTTGTAATTGCATTAAATAGGGTTGATTTACCAACGTTTGGCAAACCCACGATACCTGCTGTTAAAGCCATAATTTCTCATTCTCCGTTCACATTTCAATCTTCAATATTATAACACAAAAAGGGAAAACTTGCTAACCCTCTAATTCAGTGTTTCTAGTCGATGATTTTATTCATTTTTCTTTCAAAATCATAACGACTCATCATGACAACATGATCACAATTACTGCATTTTATTTTGATATCTGCACCTAAACGTGTAATTTCCCAACGATTGGCTTTTTTACCTGTAGACTTGATTGTACAAGCGTGTGGTTTTTTCATTTCAACAAAATTTCCAACTTGATACATACTACTCTCCTTTTCATATTTCTGATTATATCATAAAAGAGGTGAGCTAGGCTCAACCTCTTTAACTTAATTTGTACGAACTGGTGTAATCAGTTGCATGAAATCTTCATCTGTATCAGCTGGTACCAAGGTAAATGGACGAACTGCTGAAATGAAGCTGATTGTTACCTTTTCACTATTCAAGGCTTTTAGTGCTTCAATCAAGTAAGTTGGGTTAAAGCTAATAGTTAAATCTTCACCAGATACAGCAATTGTATCGATTTCTTCGTTTACTTTACCAACTTCTGGAGAATTTACATGAGCTGTAACTACTCCTTGTTTGATTTCTAATTTTACAGTTCCATTTTGAGTAGCACTTGATAAAAGACGTGCACGTTCCATAGATTGACGTAGATTCACAACATCAAAAGTCACTGTCGTATTAAAATCTGTTGGAATCAGACGATCTGTATCAGGATAATTACCTTCTAAGAGACGTGTATAGAAGCTAATATTTTCGCTTCTAAAGAGAATTTGATTGTTTGCGAAAAAAATCTCTACTGTTTCAATATCGTCCGTAAAAACAGCTGAAAATTCGCGTAGAGAGCGACTTGGGATGACAACATCAAAATTATCACTATTTTTCTCAAGAGTTAATTTTTTCTGACTGAGACGATGTGAGTCTGTTGCAACTGTTTTCAATTCTTGATGATTACTTAGGACAAAGTGTACACCAGTCAAAATTGGACGACTTTCTTGTACACTAGCAGCAAAAGCAGTTTCATTGATAATTTTCTTAAGAAGTTTTATTTCAAGAACTAGAGGGTTACTTGCTGCAATTTCCTGAATACGTGGATACTGTTCACTGTCTTTACCTTTAAGGGTAATCTCTGATTTTCCACTTGTTAATACAATCTGATGTTGTTCAATTTCTTTAAAATCAAGAGTCACATCTGGAAGACTAGAAACAACATTGATAAAGAAAGAAGCTTCTAAAAGAATTGATCCTAAAGAGTTAATCAAAAGACCTGCATTTTCATCTTTTTGAGAAATGAAATTCTCAATTGAAATTTGACCATTTGATCCAATTAATGTAATTCCTTCGTTAGTCACATCAATTTTTATAGTTGATAAAACAGGAATAGCATTTTTTGAACTAATAGCACGTTTAGTAATATTTAATGATTGCAGGAATAAATTTTTATTAATAGAAAAATGAATCATGGAAATCTCCTTTATTTATTTTTATTATTAGAAGGTTAATAGTAATAGTAGGCTGTGTGAAATCTGTGGAAAAACAAGTTTAGTTTAGAAAAATCAAGAAGTTATACTTGTTTAAAATTTGTTAATAAATCAGTAAAATTTTAAACACTTATCCACAAGTTATTTGATTTTCTTTTTGATGGTTTCGATTTCTATACGTAATTTATCATCAGTTTCAATCATAGATTTGATTTTTGCATGAGCATGAATTACGGTTGTATGATCTTTACCACCAAATTCTTTTCCGATTTTTGGAAGACTGTTATCAGTTAATTCTCTAGCTAGGTACATAGCAACTTGGCGAGCTAGAACAATACTCTGAACACGTCTAGTTCCCTTCATCTCCTTAACGCTCACATCATAAAATTTTCCGACTTCCTCTTGGATTTTTTCAATCGGAATGACGATCATGGTGCTGACGTTTTGTTTTCTGGCACGTATAGCCTCAGATGCAATATCCACAGTTATAGTGTTGATTTGTTTGACTTTAGCCATGAGACTAATATCTTTGAGCGCACCTTCTAATTCACGTACATTTGAATCAAACTGTCCAGCCAAATATTCGATTGTGTCAGGTTGAAAATGATAATCAAGATCTTCCGTTTTACTGTTTAAGATAGCAATGCGAGTTTCAAAATCTGGAGGAGTAATATCCGTTGTTAGTCCCCATGAGAAGCGCGTGACAAGACGCTCAGGTAGATTTTCCAGTTGTTCTGGCCTGCGGTCACTCGTTAAAACAATCTGTTTATTATTACTATGAAGGTTATTAAATGTGTTGAAAAACTCTTCCTGAGTTTGCACTTTATTTCCACTGAGAGATTGAATATCATCAATAAGAAGGAGATCTATACTTCGATAGTTTTTTTTAAAATTATCCATATCATTCAGTCTTAGATGATCTAAAAATTCATTAATAAAGCTTTCAGCAGGAATGTATTTAACACGCGCATTAGGATTTTTTTTAAGAATTTCATTACCCAAAGCATTGAGTAAGTGAGTTTTTCCTAAACCAGGTCCTCCATATATAAACAGAGGATTATAAGTTAGTCCAGGATCTTCCGAGACGGCTAAAGCAGCAGACTTAGCCCAAATATTTCCATCTCCTTGGATGAAATTATCAAAAGTATAAATATCTCTTAATCCTGTTTCTGAATAAGGAATCGATTTTTCAATTTGTTCCTGTTGATGATTATTACTTTCAACTTTGCTTACTACATCGGAGGTAGTAGAATCTTCTTTAGTCAATACATATTGAGCTTTTATTTCAGTATCGTAGATTTGGAAACCGACAGCTACAATTATATCATTGAGTTTTGTACTCCAAACCATTTCCATTTCAGATCTTGGTAAAAATATTGTCGCTACATTTCCCTCGACCTTTATTAATTCAGCAGGTGTTGCGTAGAAATCAAACATTGATCGTGTTAATCGCTCTTTAGCTAAATCTAAAATCTGATTCCAAAACTGTTTCTCTTTCAACTACAAACTCCTCCTCTCCTAAAAGGTATAATCTTAAACACTATTTTATCATATAGCAAGCATTTTTTCCACAACTTGTGAAAAACAATCCACAATGTTTAAAAGATTTATCCACAACTTGTGGATAAAATGTCTAGATTTTGATTTTACTGATTTTTTCTCTACTAATCCAGTGGATAAGTATGTGATTTGAGAAAAATAAAATAACAGCCTTATTTCAGGCTGTTAATAAAACGTTGGTATTCTTCTTGATTTTGGAAAGAAATAGTTATTTTTCCAGCATCTTTTTTTTGAAGTTTAATGTCGACGTCTAATCCTAGTATTTTTTTCAAAGCTTCCTCTTCTTCTTTTATGAAGTGATCTTTTTCTTTAAATATTTTTTTCTTTTTTTCCTGAAGTAATCGTTCTACTTGTCTTACTGATAAATCTTCGGATTGAATTCGAGCAAGTAATTTACTCTGTTCTTTATTAGATAGTTGAATTAGGAGTCTAGCGTGTGCCTGTGATAATCTACCATTTTCAACTTCTGTTAAAATATCATCTGGTAGGGTTAGTAATCGAACAAGATTTGTAATATAAGGTCGAGACTTCCCCATTTTTTCAGCAATTTCTGCATGAGTGAACCCTTTATCAATCAAAGATTGATAGGATTTAGCTTCCTCAACAGGATTTAAATCTTCTCGTTGCAGATTTTCAATGATTGAATGAAGCATCATATCTTGATCAGATAAATTTTTGACAATTACTGGGACTTCTGAGAGTCCAGCTAGAATGGATGCACGATAACGTCTTTCTCCAGCCAAAATTTCATAACCGATGACTGGAGATTGACGAACAATAATGGGTTGAATCAAGCCGTTTTCTTTAATAGATTGAGCAAGTTCCTTTATTTTTTCTTCAGGAAAATCTTTACGAGGTTGATAGGGATTTTTTTGAATATCTTTTATATGAATTAGTTTTAATTCTTCCATATTTCTACAGTATCACAACTTCGATATTCTGTAAAGTAGCTTTACATTCATGTAAACTAATAATTTAAATCATTTGTACTCTTATCTAATTTGATTGTTGTTGTCTCTTCTTTACCATTACGATAGTAAGTTATCGTTATTTCATCTCCAACAGAGTGACTGTAAAGCGCATTTTGCAATTCAGTAGCGGATGCAATCGGATTACCGTCGACTTTAGTGATGACATCATATTTTTCTAAGTGTCCGTTTGCTGGCATATTAGGTTGAACAGAACGAACAGCTACTCCAGAAGTAATATTATCAGGCAGTTTTAATTTTTGAAGATCAGTTGTGCTAAGATTTGATAAGTTAACCATTTGGATACCCAAAACTGGTCGAGTTACTTTTCCATTTTTTTCCAACTGTTCTATGATTTTGATAGCATCATTTGAAGGGATAGCAAATCCTAGACCTTCTACAGAAGTTCCACCATTGGTAGCAATTTTACTTGATGTAATCCCAATGACTTGTCCCTGAATATTGATTAAAGGACCACCTGAGTTACCAGGGTTGATAGCTGTATCTGTTTGGATAGCCTTAGTAGAGATAGCTTGGCCATCTTCAGATTTTAAAGAAACAGGTCTATTTAGACTAGATACAATTCCTTGAGTAACTGTATTTGCGTACTCTGAACCTAAAGGACTACCAATTGCGATAGCTGTTTCTCCAACAGTCAATTGACTTGAGTCTCCAAATTCAGCTACTGCAGAAACTTTTTCTGAAGAGATTTTAACAACGGCGATATCAGAATAAGTATCAGTTCCTACAATTTCTCCTGGTACTTTTGTTCCGTCAGCTAAACGAATATCAACTTTCTTAGCTCCATTAATAACGTGAGTGTTAGTTACGATATAGGCGTACTCCCCATCTTTTTTATAGATAACACCAGATCCTTGGCTGGAAACTTGTTCAGTATTTGTGTCTGTATCAGATTCACCATATCCAAACAGACTATTTTGAGAGTTTGCTGAGTAGGTGATAATCGATACTACAGCATCTTTAACTTTATCTACTGCTTTAGTAGTTGAATTCTCATTTTTAACTGAAGTTTGAGTGATTGTTGTACTATTCTGTGTATTAGTTTCCTGTTTTTGATTCAGCTGAAGAATAGTTAAACTACCCAATACACCACTAAAAAAAGCTGATGAGAATAATTAGTAAAAAGTTGTCCGATTTTTTTGAAATATTTTGTATTTTTTTTTCATAGATTCCTCCATGTTTTTAATTATTGTTTAAAGTATAAAACTGTTAACTTAATTCAAACTTAAAAAAATATGTTTTCAACAATCTGTGGATAACTGTGGAAAAATATGTGAATTTCTTGAGGATTTTAGTTCTTTTACTTGTGTATAAGATGTGAAATATGATTTGAATGTGGTAGAATATAAGAATGAAAATTAAAAAAATTGTAACAGTAGGAAAACTGAAAGAAAAAAATACCTTAAAGACAGGGATTGCTGAATATTCAAAAAGACTTTCGCGATTTGCGAATTTAGAAATGATTGAACTTGCTGATGAAAAAAACACCAGATCGTGCAAGTGATTCTGAAAAATCAGAAGATTTTTAGAGTTAGAAGGAACTAGAATTCTTTCTAAAATTGGTGACCGAGATTTTGTTATTGTGCTGGCTATAGAAGGGAAGACTCTCTCTTCTGAAGAGTTTTAGTAAACAATTGGAACAAGCGCCTATAAATGGTTTTTTTCTACTTTAACCTTTGTCATTGGTGGGAGTTTAGGTCTTTCTCCTCAGGTAAAAAAAGCGTGCTAAATCTATCTATTAGCTTTGGCCGTTTGACTCTTCCACATCAATTAATGAGATTAGTCTTGGTTGAACAAATTTACCGTGCCTTTACTATCCAGCAAGGCTCTCCCTATCATAAATAGGATTGACTAACCTAGATTTTTCTGATAATATAGACTAGTGAGGTCTCATAGCTCAGCTGGATAGAGCATTCGCCTTCTAAGCGAACGGTCGCAGGTTCGAATCCTGCTGGGATCAATACATACAATTTAAAGCTGGGTTATCCCAGCTTTTTTTGTAAAAAATACATTTCAGGCACAAAAAAGTGCAGTTGAGGATGAATGGTTCTAAAATAGAATCCATTTTGTATAATAGATTTGTAAGTTCATTTACAAGTAAAAAGAGAAAACATTATAGGGAGATATAATGGATTTATTGAAAATACTTATAGTTATTCTTCATATTCTTATTCTGTCAAATAGCTATGAACTCATTTGTAAGGTAACAAAAAAAGAAAAATATCTGTTTATTTTTGGAGTATTTCTAGCACAGTCTATAGTTGAAATTCTATTCTATTTCATTTCGTTACATGGATTAGGAATGGAAAAAATTTCATTTATTAGTGTGATATTTGTTTATCTAATAGGATTTAAGAAATATCATAAGTACAAGGCTATTTTTATCAGTTTACTATTGTCTCTACTATATCAAAGTACTCATACTTTTATAGCAGTAATCATATCCTCTATAACAGGTGTTTCTTTCGTAACAAAATATGAAGATTTCTTTTTTGTAGTAGTTTTATTGCTGACCTATTTTGTAATCAAAAAAATTATTTTTTATTTCCACTTGGAAATCAATTATTTTGATAAAGATTACCTCTATCCATTTTTAAAAAAGGTCATTTTTGCTTTCTTTGCTTTACATATTCTATTATTTATTTCAGACATGGTGAGTATTCATGAACACTTTATAGTTTTAGTAGTATTTTAGCAACAATTGTCTTTATTTGTTTACTACTAATCCTCTTTGCAATGAATGCCAATAAGGTTCAAGTTGAGAGAGAAATTGCTCTAAATCAGAAAAAATTTGAACAATTATATTTACAAAATTATACTGATGAAATTGTTTCGCTTTACAATGAGATTCGAGGGTTTAGACATGACTATGCAGGAATGATGGTTAGTATGCAAACTGCAATTGACAGTAAAGATTTACAAGAAATTGACAGGATTTACAACGAAGTATTTGTTAAAGCCAACTATAAACTTAGATCAGATAAGTATACTTATTTTGATCTAAATAATCTTGAAGATTCTGCTCTTAGAAGTGTAATTGCTCAGTCTATTGCCAATGCAAGAGTTCATGATATAGAGTATACTCTGGAGGTAAAAGATATCATTTCACCACTAGCAATGGAATTATTAGATTTAGTTCGTGTCATGAGTATTTTACTTAATAATGCTGTTGAAGGTGCACTAGAAAGCTATAGAAAACAAATGGAAGTAGCTGTCATTAAATTAGAATCTGAAATATTGATTATTATCCAAAATTCTCGTAAAAATAGATCAATCAAGCCAGAAGAAATATTTAACATTGGATATTCTACAAAAGGTATAAATAGAGGAATAGGTCTTAATAATGTTAAGGAAATACTAGAAAAATATGACGATGTTATTTTAGAAACAGAAATTGATGATGAACGATTTAAACAAATTATTAGATTTAAGAGGAATATAATATGAAAGTATTAATTTTAGAAGACATTATAGAACATCAGGTAAGATTGGAAAAAACTTTGAATGAGATTTCCAAAGAAATGAATATTCCTATATCGTATAAAACAACAGGCAAAGTTAGAGAATTTATGGAATATGTTGAAAACGAAGAAGTGAATCAGCTGTATTTTTTAGATATCGATATTAATGGAATTGAGAAAAAAGGATTTGAAGTAGCCCAGTTTATTCGTCATCGTAATCCTTATGCGATTATTGTTTTTATAACGAGTCGCTCTGAATTCGCAACACTAACTTATAAATACAAAGTATCTGCTCTAGATTTTATTGATAAGGACATCAATGATCGCTTATTCAAAGAACGAGTTGCGGAGTGTATTGTGTATACTAAAAGTACATTATTAGAAAATCAATCCGTAGTTGATTACTTTGAATATAGTTTTAAAGGGAATGATATTTGTCTTCCTTACCATGATATTTTATATATTGAAACAACAGGAACTTCCCATAAACTAAGAATTATTGGTAAGAATTTTTCAAAAGAGTTTTATGGAACAATAACAGATATTCAAGAAAAAGATAAGGAATCTCAACGTTTCTATTTAGCTCATAAATCATTTTTAGTGAATGTTGGAAATATTAAAGATATAGATCGTAAGACTATGGAAGTTGTTTTTTACGAAGAACATCGTTGTCCTATTTCACGATTAAAAACTCAAACAGATTTTAACTGAAAAGACTAAAAAATAATTGACAATTTTTCATTTATTGATATAATGGTTATATCTGTTAAAGATGAATGGTCCGTTGGTCAAGGGGTTAAGACACCGCCTTTTCACGGCGGTAACACGGGTTCGAATCCCGTACGGACTATTTTATCCGCCATAGCTCAGTTGGTAGTAGCGCATGACTGTTAATCATGATGTCGTAGGTTCGAGTCCTACTGGCGGAGTTAAACAAAAAGAACACCATTGGTGTTCTTTTTTTGTCTCTAATTTGCATCTCCCAACATTTTCATAAGAAAGTTTGTCATTTCTTGTGGACTTTCTTTTTTTCCATGAGCAATCCAGGTTTGGCATACACCAAATAGTGCGTTTGTTAGATAAATACTACTATACTCTAACTCAATATTGTTTAAATTTAATTGCATAAAGCGTTTTTGGAGGTCAGTGCTAAGCATAATGTGAAGTTTATTTCTCAGAAAGTTTTGTATCTCTTTTGTACCATTTTCAGATAGAAGAGCAGCTAGTAAAGGTTCAGACTCTAAGTATTCAAACACTTCTAGAATAGCATCTCTTTTATGATTTGCATGTTTTTGAAAAATATACTCAAAGGTATGAAAAAGCTTACTTTGGTACTGTTCAATCATATCATACTTATCTTTGTAATGAGTATAAAAACTAGAGCGACTAATTCCAGCTTTTTCTGCCAGTTTAACGGTGCTAACTTGATCAAATGGTTGTTCCATTAATAATTGAACCATGGCGTTCTCAATAGTACGTTTAGTTTTTAAGCGTTTGTTGCTCTCTTTCATAGTTCCTCCTCATGAACAAAAATAGACGTAGTGTCCAAATATAGTGATTTTGACTTGTAAATAAGAATTTTTAATGTATAATCTATTATATCAAAATTTTAGACAATATGTGTAAAAAAGGAGACAATATGTTTAAAGAATGGAAAGCAATTTTTAAAAAACCAACCTTTATCATTGTAATGATAGGGATTTCTCTTATTCCTGCTTTATACAACATCATATTTTTATCATCTATGTGGGATCCATATGGACAATTATCTGAGTTGCCTGTAGCGGTCGTTAATAATGATAAAGAAGCATCTTATAATGGAAATACAATGAGCATTGGAAAAGACATGGTGTCTAATTTAGAAAACAATAAATCCTTGGATTTTCATTTTGTAAATGAAGAAGAAGGAAAAGAAGGGATCTAGAAGATGGTGATTACTATATGGTAGTGACTTTGCCAAGTGATTTGTCTGAAAAGGCTGCTTCTATTTTAACAGATCACCCAGAACAAATGAATATTGACTATCAAACTTCTAGTGGACATAGCTTCATTGCAAGTAAGATGAGTGATTCTGCCATGACACAGTTGAAACAGAATGTTTCTGCTAATGTAACCGAATCCTATACGAAAGCTTTATTTCAAAAGATGGGTGATTTAAAATCCGGTTTAACGAAGGCAGCCGATGGAAGTGAACAATTGGCTAACGGGGCCAGTCAGTTAGCTGTAGGAAGTCAGACATTGACTACTAACCTACACTCTTTAGCAGATTCAAGTTTAACATTTTCAAATGGAACGGAGCAGTTTACTAAAGGATTATCCTCTTATGTTTCTGGTGTTGAACAACTTCATCTTGGCTTAGGGACTTTTAATAGTGGTTTAGTTACATATACTGGTGCAGTAAGTAAATTAGATAGCGGATTAGGTCAATTAGCTTCTAAAAGTCCTGAATTAGTAGGAGGAATCAATCAATTATATACTGGTGTAGAGGCCTATACTGGCGGTGTTTCTCAGCTCAATACTGGTCTTAATCAATTTTCATCTGGTGTTAGTGCCTATACAAATGGAATGGAAAATCTTGCAACAGGTGCAAATCAGTTATCTAGTCAATCAGCTACACTTCGAATGGGTGTGGAGCAATTAAGTGAAGGGATTCAACAACTTTCTAGCAAGTTAGATACTTCGTCTGAGCAAAAAGATCAAATTAATCAATTATCTTTTGGTCTAAATCAGTTAAATCAAGCCATTCAAAATATTGATGTTGGAGATACAGAACAATTATCTTCTGTTTTATCAAATATAGTTTCTCTTTCTAATCAAATGCTAGCAAGTGCTCAGTCTGAAAAAGCAACTACATTAGCCAATATTCAATCGACAGCAGCTTATCAATCATTGACAAGTGAGCAACAAGCTGAGATAAGCGCTTCTGTATCTCAAAATTCGACTGATAGTATTCAATCGGCTCAGTCAATTATAGCTTTAGTACAAGGTTTACAGGGAAGTTTAGAAAACTTACAAAATCAATCTTCAAATCTTTCGACATTAAAAAATCAAGCCAATCAAGTATTACCGCTTGCTTCTACTTCTTTGACAGGATTGTCAAGTGGATTAACAGAAATGCAGGGAGCAGTGACGAGTAAATTAGTTCCTGCTAGTCAGTCTATTGCATCAGGTGTAAATGCATATACTGCAGGTGTTGATAAAGTTTCTCAGGGCGCAAGTCAACTAAGTGAAAAAAATTCCACCTTGACAGGTAGTTTGGATCAACTAGTTTCAGGCTCAACTACCTTGACACAAAAATCTTCTAGCTTGACAGCAGGAGTTGGTCAATTAGTTGAAAAAACTCCAGAATTAGTATCTGGTATTGAAAAATTATCAACTGGCTCTAACCAATTGAATCAAAAGAGTCAAGAATTAATGGCAGGAGTTGATAAATTACAATCAGGATCTGGTCAATTAGCAGACAAATCCAGTCAGTTACTTTCAGGTGCTTCTCAATTAGAGAATGGAGCTAATAAATTGGCAGATGGATCTGAGAAACTTGCAGAAGGTGGAACAAAGTTAACTTCTGGATTGGAAGATTTACAGGCAGGAGTTGCTTCTTTAGGACAAGGACTAGCTAATGCTAGTGATCAACTCAAATCAGCATCAACAGAGTCAAAAAATGCAGAAACATTAGCGGAACCCTTAAGTCTTTCAAAGACAGATAATGATCAGGTTCCTGTAAATGGGATTGCAATGGCTCCTTACATGATATCAGTTGCACTTTTTGTTGCAGCATTATCAACAAATATGATTTTTGCTAAGTTACCTTCAGGTCGTCATCCTGAAAGTCGCTGGGCTTGGTTCAAATCTCGCTTTGAGATAAATGGAGTTATAGCTGTTTTAGCCGCTGTCTTAGTCTATGGTGGCGTTCATCTTATTGGTCTAACAGCAAATCATGAAATGAGAACCTTGTTCTTAATTATTATCGCAAGCTTAACATTTATGTCTATGGTAACTGCATTAACAACATGGAATAGTCGTTTGGGTGCTTTCTTCTCTCTAATATTGCTATTATTACAATTAGCTTCGAGTGCAGGAACCTATCCACTTGCTTTGACAAATGATTTCTTTAAAGCTGTTAATCCTTGGTTACCAATGAGTTATTCAGTTTCAGGATTGAGACAAACCATTTCTATGACAGGAAATATTCATCATCAGATAATTTTCCTTCTCGTAACTTTGGTTTTATTCATAGGATTAGGCATGCTAGCTTATCAACCTAAAAAAATGGAAGAAGATTAAAAAAATCGACCAATTTGGTCGATTTTTTATGAGTATGAATCTTGTCAAGAATTTATAAATCTAATAATAGAATGTTTCACGTGAAACAATGAACATGTTGAATAGAATTAGATTGACAGAACTATCAACTAAAAACTCAGTTGGGTTCCCAACTGAGTTTTTTTAAATTTTTCTAATCTTTCCAAAGTTCTTTTACTTTTGCTTGAACTTCAGCATTTTCTAAAAATTCATCATAGGTTTCATCAATACGATCAATGACACCATTTTTAGAAAGAACAATAATATGATTTGCTAAGGTTTGGATGAACTCGTGGTCATGGCTGGCAAAGATAATAGACTCTTTGAAGTTTTTCAATCCATCGTTCAAGCTTGAGATTGATTCCAAGTCTAAGTGATTTGTAGGATCGTCAAGTACAAGAACGTTTGATTTTAAAAGCATGAGTTTTGAGAGCATCACGCGCACTTTTTCTCCCCCTGACAAGACGTTGACAGGTTTGTTAACCTCGTCTCCAGAGAAGAGCATACGACCTAAGAATCCACGTAGGAAGGTATTGTCATCTTCTTCCTTACTTGCAAATTGACGCAACCAGTCAAGGATTGACTCGCCACCTGCAAAATCAGCTGAATTATCTTTTGGCAAGTAAGAGCGACTAGTTGTAACTCCCCACTTTGACAGTCCCTTCATAGTCAATTTCACCCATAATGGCGCGGATCAAAGCAGTGGTTTGGATGTCGTTTTGTCCGATAAGAGCTGTTTTATCACCTGGACGCAAGATAAAGCTGATGTTGTCAAGAATAGTTTCACCGTCAATCTTTACAGATAAGTTCTCTACTGTCAAGAGATCATTACCAATTTCACGCTCTGCTTTAAAGTTGATAAATGGATATTTACGACTTGACGGAATAATTTCTTCTAAGACAATCTTGTCAAGCATCTTTTTACGTGAAGTAGCCTGTTTAGATTTAGATGCGTTAGCAGAGAACCGAGCAACGAATTCTTGGAGTTGTTTAATTTTCTCTTCTGCTTTAGCATTTCTGTCTGCTAGCAATTTAGCAGCAAGCTCAGAAGATTCCTTCCAGAAGTCGTAGTTTCCGACATAGAGTTTAATTTTACCAAAGTCAAGGTCAGCCATGTGGGTACATACTTTATTTAAGAAGTGACGGTCATGGGATACGACAATAACTGTGTTATCAAAATCAATTAGGAAATCTTCTAGCCAGGTAATAGATTGAATATCAAGACCGTTGGTTGGCTCGTCCAAAAGAAGGACGTCTGGTTTACCAAATAGGGCTTTAGCAAGGAGAACCTTCACCTTGTCACCATTAGTAAGTTCGCTCATATTTTGGTAATGAAGTTCTTCTGGGATGTTAAGGTTTTGTAGGAGTTGTGAAGCTTCACTTTCTGCTTCCCAACCCCCTAGTTCAGCAAATTCTCCCTCAAGTTCAGCTGCGCGTACTCCATCTTCATCGGAAAAATCTTCCTTCATGTAGATAGCATCTTTTTCTTTCATAATGTTGTATAGTTTTTCATTTCCCATGATAACAACATCAATCGCACGCTCATCTTCGTAGTCGAAGTGGTTCTGACGAAGAACTGAGAGACGTTCGTTTGGTCCAAGAGAGATATGACCTGTTGTTGGTTCGATATCACCAGCTAAGATTTTTAAAAATGTTGATTTCCCCGCACCGTTAGCACCAATTAAACCATATGTATTTCCTTCTGTAAATTTGATGTTGACATCATCAAAAAGTTTGCGGTCACTAAAACGTAGTGAGACATCCGATACTGTAAGCAATGTTTTTCTCCTATAATATGTAATATATTTATTCTACTAGAAAAGATAGAAATATTCAAATTTTTGTTTGTCAATTTTATGTCAATTAAGTTTACAGATTCATTGACACAAACCTAGTTGTTTGATTTTAAAATTTATCTGTCTTTTTATTAAAAAAATGCTATAATTGAAAGGACCATATCAAAGGAGAATAAGATGAATAAACCCATTATTTTAACAGGAGATCGTCCAACGGGGAAATTACATATTGGGCACTACGTTGGGAGTTTAAAAAACCGTGTTTTGCTACAAGAAGAAAATAAATATGACATGTTTGTCTTTTTAGCTGACCAACAAGCCTTAACAGACCACGCAAAAGATCCACAAACAATTGTAGAGTCTATTGGGAATGTGGCCTTGGACTATCTTGCAGTGGGATTAGATCCGAAGAAGTCAACCATTTTTATTCAAAGTCAAATACCAGAGCTGGCAGAACTTTCTATGTATTATATGAATTTGGTTTCTTTGGCTCGTTTGGAACGAAACCCAACCGTCAAGACTGAAATTGCTCAGAAAGGTTTTGGAGAAAGTATCCCAACAGGATTTTTGGTTTATCCGGTTGCTCAAGCTGCTGATATTACTGCCTTTAAAGCAAAGTTTGTTCCTGTAGGAACAGACCAAAAACCAATGATTGAGCAGACTCGTGAAATTGTGCGTTCTTTCAACCATGCCTATAACTGTGATGTTTTAGTAGAACCAGAAGGAATTTACCCTGAGCACGAAGGTGCGGGACGTTTACCAGGTCTTGATGGTAATGCCAAAATGTCGAAATCACTTAATAATGGAATTTACTTATCCGATGATGCAGATACTTTGCGTAAAAAAGTAATGAGTATGTATACAGACCCAGACCATATCCGTGTTGAGGATCCAGGTAAGATTGAAGGAAATATGGTTTTCCATTACTTGGACGTATTTGGTCGACCTGAGGATGCTCAAGAAATTGCTGAAATGAAGGAACATTATCAACGTGGAGGCCTTGGTGATGTTAAGACCAAACGTTATCTACTTGAAATCCTAGAACGTGAACTTGGTCCAATCCGTGAACGTCGCCTAGAATATGCTAAAGATATGGGTGAGGTTTATAATATGCTCCAAAAAGGTAGTGAAAAAGCTCGAGAAGTTGCTGGGCAAACACTATCAGAAGTAAAAGCTGCAATGGGTCTAAATTACTTTCACTAATGGATAAAATATGAACTATAAAACTATTTCTTCTTTAAAATTAGAGAGATAGTTTTTTTATTTATTCTCTTATAAATTTAATTGACAAATTTTTCATAGAATGGTATGATAGATACAATACAAAAAGCGTTTAGCTCAATAAAGGAAGAAAAGAGGAAACTCCAATGTCTAATTGGGACACTAAATTTTTGAAAAAAGGTTTTACCTTTGATGATGTATTACTAATTCCAGCAGAGAGTCATGTGTTGCCTAATGATGCGGATTTAACAACAAAAATTAGCAGATAATTTGACTTTAAATATCCCAATTATTACAGCTGCAATGGACACTGTAACAGAAAGCCAAATGGCCATTGCAATCGCGCGTGCAGGTGGACTTGGAGTTATCCATAAAAATATGTCTATCGAACAACAGGCAGATGAAGTTCGTAAGGTAAAACGTTCTGAAAATGGTGTTATCATTGATCCATTCTTCTTGACTCCTGAACATACAATCGCTGAAGCAGATGAACTCATGGTACTGTTACCGTATCAGTGGTATCCCAGTGGTTGAAACTCTAGAAGACCGTAAGTTAATTGGTATTTTGACCAACCGAGATTTGCGTTTCATTTCTGATTACAATCAACCAATTTCAAAACACATGACTAGTGAAAACCTAGTTACTGCTCCGGTTGGTACAGATTTAAAAACTGCTGAGAGTATTCTTCAAGAACACCGTATTGAAAAACTACCTCTAGTTGACGAAGAGGGTCGTCTTTCTGGTTTAATCACCATTAAAGATATTGAAAAAGTGATTGAGTTCCCAAATGCGGCAAAAGATGAATTTGGTCGTCTTCTAGTTGCTGGTGCAGTAGGGGTTACTTCTGACACATTTGAACGTGCGGAAGCACTTTTCGAAGCAGGTGCAGATGCTATTGTTATCGATACAGCCCATGGTCACTCTGCAGGAGTTCTCCGTAAAATCGCTGAAATCCGTGCGCATTTCCCAGACCGTACTTTGATTGCTGGTAATATTGCGACAGCCGAAGGTGCGCGTGCTCTTTATGATGCAGGTGTTGACGTTGTTAAAGTCGGTATTGGCCCAGGTTCAATCTGTACAACTCGTGTAATTGCAGGTGTTGGTGTACCACAGGTAACAGCTATTTACGATGCAGCAGCAGTTGCACGTGAATATGGAAAAACCATCATTGCTGACGGTGGAATCAAGTATTCTGGAGATATTGTAAAAGCTCTTGCGGCTGGTGGAAATGCAGTTATGCTTGGTTCAATGTTTGCAGGAACGGATGAAGCTCCAGGTGAAACTGAAATCTTCCAAGGACGTAAGTTTAAGACATACCGAGGTATGGGCTCAATTGCAGCTATGAAAAAAGGTTCTAGTGACCGTTACTTCCAAGGTTCTATAAATGAAGCAAACAAACTAGTTCCAGAAGGAATTGAAGGTCGCGTTGCTTATAAAGGTGCAGCAGCTGACATCGTTTTCCAAATGGTTGGTGGTATTCGCTCTGGTATGGGGTATTGTGGTGCAGCAAACCTTAAGGAGTTACATGACAATGCTCAGTTTATCGAAATGTCAGGTGCTGGTCTCAAAGAAAGTCATCCACATGATGTTCAAATTACTAATGAGGCACCAAACTACTCGTTATAGTTAAAAATAAAAAAATCTCCTAACTAAAATAGGAGATTTTTTGTTGTTTACAGATATGTAAATTTTAATTTACAGATATTTGTCCGTCGTTTACTGTAAAGACGCTAAGATTATCAGGTAAGTTTTGAAGATGCTCTAAACTAGTAGTTGTAATGAAGGTTTGGATATTATGCGATATAGTTTCTAACAATTTAAGTTGACGAGTATTGTCAAGTTCGCTCATGACATCGTCAAGTAATAAAATAGGAGATTCTTGAGTGATGCTTTCCATTAATTCTATTTCAGCAAGTTTAATAGAAAGAACAAGACTACGATGTTGTCCCCTGGCTACCGAAACTTGCTTCCATTCCATTAATTAAGAAAATCATGTCATCTCTATGAGGACCAACCCCAGTATTCTTTTTAAAGATATCCCTTGATCTACTTTTCTTCAAACTTGATTTAAAACTGTCAACTAAATTTTCCTTGTCAATAAAGTTTACAGAAGATTGGTACTTGATTGACAATTCTTCTAGTTGGTCTGATATTTCAAAATGTTTTTTTTGACCAAATGATTCAAGCTTTTTGATAAAGTCTAATCGATGAAGCATCACGCGACAACCATATTCTACTAACTGATCGTCAAGAACTGATAGAAAGGTTTCGTCAATATTTTGTGTTGATTTTAAATAAGTATTTCTCTGTTTAAGTACATGATTATAACTTGACAAGTCTGACAAGTAAATCGGTTTGATTTGACCCAACTCCATATCTATAAATCTACGCCTGATGGCTGGTGCTCCTTTTACAAGTTGTAAATCTTCTGGTGCAAATAAGACAACATTCATATGCCCGATATAATCAGAAAGACGAGTTTGTTTTAAATGATTAACCTTAGTGATGCGTCCTTTTGCTGTTAAGTCAATTTCAAGTGGTACAGTTGTATTTCTTTTTTGTAGGATTCCAGACACCTTAAGATGTTCTTCTTCGAATTGGATGAGATTTTTATCAGAATTTGTTCGATGGCTTCGCGTTAAGGATAAAAAGTAAATACTTTCAAGAAGATTTGTTTTTCCTTGAGCATTTCGACCAACAAAAACGTTTAATTTAGGGTTAAAATCTATATCGGTATTATGGTAATTTCTAAATTGTTTGATGGATAAGTTTTTGAGCCACATACTTATCTACCTGGGAAACGTGGAGCAGTTTTATTTAGGGACTGGTTAGTCTTTTTAGTTTTAACCTTCTTGTTCATTTCTTTAACAAGTTTAGCTACACGTTCTTTCTCAAGTTTTTCTTGTTTATACTCTTCTTGTTCATCTATGCTAGGTTGGACTAGACTGATGTGAAGTTTCATTTGGGGAATATCGATGGTATCTCCAATTCGTATTTTTTTCCCTCTGCGATTTTCTAATTCTCCGTTAAAATAAACGATATTTTCAGCTAAAAAGGATTTGATAGCCCCGCCACTTTGTATAATACCAAGCTCTTTCAAAAGCGCTTGGAGAGTGATAAATTCTTCAAATAATTTGTATTCCATAAGTACACCTCAATCTTTGGTATTATATCATATTTTACTATAAATAACAGAAAATAACAGAGAGTGACCTTTTATAAATTGAAATCGAATTTTATTGAAAAAGAAATAAAGAGAATAAGAAAATTTTCCTGTTTCGTGGTATAATAGAACTCTATGTATAAGGAGGTAAAATATGGAGTTGGTTCCAGGAATTGCAGTGCATTTTATCCAATCTAAACAATTTAAAACTAATAAAATAACTGTGCGTTTCACAGCTCCGTTGTCTATTGAAACAATTTCAAGTCGTATGTTAATTGCAAGCATGCTTGAAACTGCCAATAAGTCTTTTCCAACTGCTCAACTTTTTAGAAAACATTTAGCAGGTTTGTATGGGACAGATTTATCTACTCATGCATACAGGAGAGGACAAAGTCATCTTGTAGATGTAAGTTTTACTTATGTAAGGGATGAATTTTTAAGTAGGAAAAACGTCTTGACTTCTCAAATTTTAGATCTACTAAGTGAGATTCTATTTTCTCCTTTGACAGATGATGAAGGATTTGAAAAAAATACATTTGAGATTGAGAAGAAGCAGGTTTTAGCTAGATTAGAGTCAGAATTTGAAGATCCATTTTTCTTTGCTCACAAAGAACTCGATCATTTATATTTTGAAGATCCTTCTATGCAATTAGTTCCTGAGGATTTGATTACTAGAATCTCAGAAGAATCTCCAAACACGTGTTTTACTAGCTTTCAAAAAATGCTCAAAGAAGATCGAATCGATATTTTTTTCTTAGGGGATTTTAATGAAATTGAGATCTTAGAATATATAAAGCAAACCCCCTTTACAGCTCGTCAAACGAACTGTAAACATTCAGTACCAGCAACCTTATTCAAACGTGATAAAAGAGAATTTTGCTCGAAAAAGTTTAGGACAATCAATCATAGAAATGGGTTATCATTGTTCTGTAGGGTATGGAGACGAACGACAGATGGCTATGATTGTTGTCAATGGCTTACTGGGAGCTTTTCCTCATTCTAAATTATTTTCGGTGATTCGAGAAAAAGAGACTCTAGCTTATACTATATCTAGCCATATAGATTTTTTTAGTGGATGTTTACGTTTATATGCTGGAATTGATCGTAGCAATCGAAACAGAGTAAGGAAATTGATGAATCAACAATTGCATGATATCAAAAATGGGAAATTTACAGATTTAGAGATTAATCAAACGAAAAAAATGATTAAGAGATCTTTGATGTTGGCTCAAGACAATCAAGATTCAATTATAGATCGAACCTATTTGCGTCATTATTTTGGAAAAATAGCTCTGGATATCCCTACCATGCTTGAAAAACTAGAATTGGTCGGGAAAAATGAGATTTGTGAGGCTGCAAGTAATTTAAAATTACAGGCCATTTACTTTATGGAAGGAGTAGAATGACAAAAGTTGAGTTTAACAAAAAATACTACCCTGCTATTAAGGAGACACTATATCAAGTAAGATTAGAAAATGGATTGACCGTTTCTTTGCTACCTAAAAAGGATTACAGAGAAATTTACGGTGTTGTAAATGTTCAAATCGGTTCAATTGACACCAAGTTGACAGTGTATGGTAAAGAGTCTAAAACATATCCGCAAGGAGTTGCACATTTTTTAGAACATAAATTATTTGAAAGAGGAAATGCGGAAGACATTATGGCGGCTTTTACAATGTTGGGAGCTGAAAGTAACGCTTTTACAAGCTTTACAAATACAAGTTATTTATTTTCTACTACGGATCATGTTATTGAGTGTTTAGAATTGCTCAAGGAGCTTGTAACTGAAATTAATATATCTGAAGAATCTGTTGAACGTGAGAAAGATATTATTCAGCAAGAAAGAGAAATGTATTTAGATGATCCAGACTCTTGTTTATTCTTTAGAACCTTGGCAAACCTTTATCCAGAAACACCTTTAGCAGCTGATATAGTTGGCACGAAAATGTCTATTCAAGACATTTCGGTCAGTGATTTAGAGGAAAATTTCAGCTTATTTTACACCCCTGTAAATACTAATATCTTTCTGGTAGGTAATTTTGATCTTGAAATTTTAAAAGAATATTTTCTTCAAAACTATAGAACTAGTAAAAAAGTGGAAAAAATTGTTAAAAACAAGATTGCTATACACCCTGTAAACAAGATTGACAGTGCTCGAATGGACGTTACTTCTCCAAAATTAGCAATTGGGCTACGTAGCAATTTAGATTTTGACAATAAAGATTGTTATCGTTATAGTATCTTGTTGAGAGCTCTATTTACAATGATGTTTGGCTGGACTTCACAAAGGTACCAAAATTTATATGAAACTGGTAAAATCGATTCGTCTTTATCTTTAGAAATTGAGATTAATAAACGTTTTAACTTCCTAATGTTAACTATGGAAACCAAGGAACCTCTTGCCCTTTCTCATCTTTTTCGTAAAGCTATTCAGGAATTTGAAAGAGATAATGATATCTCAGAGGATCATTTAGATTTAGTTAAAAGTGAATTATATGGGGAATTTATTCATAATTTAAACTCTTTAGATTTTATTGCGACTCAGTATCAACCTTCTAAAGAGGGTTCAACCCTATTTGATTTACCTAAAATTATACAAGAAATGACTTTGGAAGATGTTCTTGAGGTTGGGCATCATTTTATTGATAATAGTGATATGGTAGATTTTACAATTTTACCATTATAGTAAACAATAAGAATATACTTGAAAGTAGGAGTGTTAAGTATGAGAAAAAAAACGATTGGTGAAGTCTTGCGGTTAGCTAGAATTAGCCAGGGGTTAAGTATAGAGGAATTGCAAAGAAAGACTGATATTCAACTAGACTTGTTAGAAGCGTTGGAAACAGATAATTTTGATAAATTACCAAATCTTTTTTATACGCGATCATTTTTAAGGAAATATGCTTGGGCTGTAGAACTTGACGAAAATATTATTCTAGACGCCTACGATTCAGGCAACATGATTACTTATGAAGAAGTCGATGTTGATGAGATTGAACTTTCAGGACGTAGACGCTCAAATCGAAAAAAACAATCCTTCCTTCCCCTGTTCTATTTCCTTCTATTTTCCTTATCGATTATAGCTTTTGTGTTTTATTATGTATGGAATTACATTCAGACACAACCAATAAACACATCTGAAGCTAGTTACAGTGTTGTTACTACAACTACAAGTGATTCTACCACTGAAGTGACAAGTAATAGCCAATCTACTACTGAAACAAGTGTTGCTAAAACGTCTGCAGTGACTATTTCTGGAGAAGGTGATACAATCTCAGTAGTATATAAAACTTCTAAAGAAACTGCCGAGCTTCAACTTTCTGTAAAAGACACTCAAAGTTGGGTGAGTGTTTCGGATACTGATTTGGCAGGAGGTGTTACTCTTGCTCCAGGTAACCAAACAGCCACAACTACAATTTCTAAAAAAACTCCCGTAACAATTACTCTAGGCGTTGTCAAAGGCGTGAAAATCAAGATCGATAACCAAGAAATAGATACATCAAAATTAACCGGACAGACAGGATGGATAAGTTTGACTATTAGTCCAAATTAAGAAAGGTAAACATGAAAAAAGAGAATATCCCTAACATACTAACGATAGGTAGAATTTTATTTATACCCATTTTTGTTCTTTTTCTATCATTTGGTGAGTCTCCTTTATTACATGGAATAGCAGCAATTATTTTTTCCCTCGCGAGTATCACGGATTATTTAGATGGGTATTTAGCTAGAAAATGGGGAGTCGTTAGCAATTTTGGTAAGTTTGCAGATCCTATGGCTGATAAATTATTGGTGATGTCTGCATTTATCATGTTGGTTGGTTTAAATATGGCTCCTGCTTGGGTTGTTGCCATTATTATTTGTCGAGAACTTGCAGTTACAGGACTACGATTGCTGTTGGTCGAGACAGGTGGGACTGTTCTTGCTGCTGCAATGCCTGGTAAAATTAAGACATTTAGTCAGATGTTTGCAATTATTTTCTTATTATTCCATTGGAATTTTCTAGGACAACTGATGCTGTATATAGCACTATTCTTTACTATCTACTCGGGGTATGACTACTTCAAAGGAAGTGCCTATTTATTTAAAGGAACCTTTCGTTAAAAATGGAAAACATTATTGAAATTAAAGATTTAGCTTTTCGTTACCAAATAAACCAAGAGCATTATGATGTTAATCATGTATCGTTTCATGTGAAACGTGGAGAGTGGCTGTCTATTGTTGGTCATAATGGAAGCGGCAAATCGACAACAGTTCGCTTGATAGATGGCTTGCTTGAGGCTGAGTCAGGAGAAATTTGGATAGACGGGGATCTTTTAACTCCCGAAAATGTCTGGGAAAAGAGACGTAAAATTGGAATGGTTTTTCAAAATCCGGACAACCAATTTGTTGGAGCCACTGTGGAAGACGATGTTGCTTTTGGCTTGGAAAATCAAGGAATTTCGCTGGACCAAATGCAAAAACGAGTAACAGAGGCGCTTTCTTTGGTAGGAATGGAAGAATTTCATAAAAAAGAACCTGCGCGTTTGTCTGGTGGGCAAAAACAAAGAGTAGCGATTGCTGGTGTAGTAGCTTTGCGCCCTGATATTTTGATTTTAGATGAATCAACAAGTATGCTTGATCCAGAGGGGCGATTGGAACTAATCAAAATCGTCCAAGAAATTCGAAAAGATCATCAAATGACTGTTATTTCTATTACTCATGATTTGGAAGAAGTTTCCATGAGCGATCGTGTTCTGGTTATGAAAAAGGGTCAAGTCGAATCAACAAGTAGCCCCAGAGAATTATTTTCTCGAAGTGATATAGACAAAATTGGGTTAGATCAACCGTTTGTGAACCAATTGAGACAGTCATTGCGTGAGAGTGGCTTGAATCTACCTGATTTATACATGACTGAAGATGAGCTAGAGGAGGCGTTATGGGAATTACTCTAGAAAATGTTTGTTATATTTATCAAAATGGAACGCCGTTTGCCTCTACAGCTCTATCTGATGTTAGTTTAACAATCAAGGATGGTTCTTACACCGCTCTGATTGGACATACAGGGAGTGGGAAGTCGACAATACTACAATTACTGAACGGTTTGTTAGTTCCAACAGATGGAGAAGTTCGTGTCTTTGATACGCTTATTACCCCCACTTCGGTAAATAAAGAAATTCGACAAATTCGTAAGCAAGTTGGCTTAGTTTTTCAGTTTGCTGAAAACCAAATTTTTGAAGAGACTGTTCTCAAAGATGTGGCCTTTGGGCCTCAAAATTTTGGAGTTTCTAGAGAAGAAGCAGAGACTATTGCGCGTGAAAAATTAGCCTTGGTCGGAATTGATGAATCCCTCTTTGAACGTAGTCCTTTTGAATTATCAGGTGGACAGATGAGACGTGTAGCAATTGCTGGAATTTTGGCTATGGAGCCTAGAATCTTAGTGTTAGATGAACCAACAGCGGGATTGGATCCGATTGGCAGAAAAGAGTTGATGAACTTGTTTAAAAAACTCCATCAAGATGGAATAACAATCGTCTTGGTGACACATCTTATGGATGATGTGGCAGAATATGCTAATCAAGTTTATGTGATGGAAAAAGGAAGATTAGTCAAAAGTGGAGAACCAAGCTTTGTTTTTCAAGATATTGATTTTATGGAGAAAATACAGTTAGGGTGTTCCAAAAATTACAAGATTTGCACAAAAATTAATTAAAAGAGGCGCTACTTTTAAGCAATTACCTATAACGATAGAAGAATTCAAGGAGTTCATAAATGGATAATATGATTTTAGGTAGATACATACCTGGGGACTCGATTATTCATCGTTTGGATCCTCGAAGTAAGTTATTGGCAATGTTTTTACTGATTGTTATAAGTTTTTGGGCTAACAATCCTATTACGAATTTGCTTCTATTTGTTGTTACTGGTATTTTTATTAGTTTATCAGGAGTACCTTTGTCCTTTTTTATAAAAGGATTGCGTTCAATGTTCTTTCTAATAGCTTTTACAACTATTTTCCAGCTATTCTTCATATCGGGTGGTCAGGTATTATGGGAGATAGGTTTTATTAAAATTACGAGTCATGGAATTGAACAAGCAGGAATAATCTTTTGTAGATTTGTATTGATTATCTTTTTCTCAACTTTACTAACCTTGACTACTATGCCGCTAAGCTTGGCAACAGCTGTTGAATCCTTATTAAGTCCTTTGAAGAGATTCAAAGTTCCAGTTCACGAGATAGGGCTCATGCTGTCAATGAGTTTGCGTTTTGTACCAACCTTGATGGATGATACTATTAGAATCATGAATGCTCAAAAGGCGCGTGGAGTTGACTTTGGTGAAGGAAGCATTATTCAAAAGGTAAAAGCAATGATTCCTATTTTGATTCCATTGTTTGCGACCAGTTTGAAACGTGCGGATTCTCTAGCGACTGCTATGGAGGCTAGAGGCTATCAGGGTGGTGTTGGAAGAAGCCAATATCGACAATTAAGTTGGATGAGAAAAGATAGTATTGCCCTCATTTTGATAAGTCTATTGGGGATATTATTATTTATATTAAAATCCTGAAGTAAAGTAAAAAATATAAGGTAGATGTATGAATCGTTTTAAAAAATCAAAGTATATCATCGTCCTATTTGCCGTAGTTATAATTGTTGGAGTTTTTTTAGTAACAACAAAATCGAGTACATTTGTGACAAAAGCTAGTGATGGTCTTTCTCTTATTGACCGAATGGTGGAAAAACCATTTCAGTGGTTATCTTCTGTAAAATCTGATTTAGGACATTTAACTAGAACCTACAATGAAAATGAGACTCTCAAAAGCGAATTCTATCGTATGACAAAAGAGTCTAATGAATCAGAAAGTCTAAAAGAAGAGAATGAACAACTACGCCAATTGTTAGAAATGAAGTCAAAATTAAACGTTACCAAGTTGATTGCTTCGGATGTAATTATGAGAACACCTGCTACTTGGAAGCAAGAATTGACAGTTGATGCAGGTTCTTCAAAAGGTGTTACTAGTAATATGCTTGTTGTAGCTGGCGGCGGGCTTATTGGTAGTGTTGAAAAGGTTGAAGAGCATTCAACCATCGTCAATTTGTTAACAAATGCTGAGAACACTGATAAAATTTCAGTAAAAATTCAGCATGAATCTAGTAGCATTTATGGAATTATTATTGGCTATGATAAGGGAAAAGAGCTACTTAAGATTAGCCAGCTAAATAGTAGTGGCGATATCAGTCAAGGAGACAAGGTGACGACCAGTGGTTTAGGAAACTTTAATGCAGCAGACATTCCTGTTGGGGAAGTAGTTTCTGTGACTCATAGTAGCGATTATCTGACAAGAGAAGTTATGGTTAAGCTTTATGCTGACTCGATGAATGTGAAGGTTGTAGAGCTAGTGGGGAATCCATCATGAGACAGTTGAAACAGATAGGAATGTTTATCCTTTTGCCCCTTATTTTGTTAATAGATAGCCATTTAGGACAATTTATAAATAGTTTTTTTCCTCATTTTCATATTATTAGTCACTTTATTTTTCTATTCCTATTATTTGAGACGATTGAAGTCTCTGAGTATTTATTTTTGACCTATTGCTTGGTTCTAGGTGTCATATACGATATTTATTTCTTTCATTTAATAGGATTAGCAAGCCTTCTTTTTATTATAGTTGGTGCTATTGTTTATAAAAATAATTCTGTCATATTGTTAAATAGATGGACTAGAATGTTAGCAATACTGGTGATGACTTTCTTATTTGAATTTGGTGGCTTTATGCTTGCGCAGGTTATTGGATTAACATCTGAAAGCCTAACATTTTTTATAATCTATAGTTTGGTGCCAACCATGATCTTAAATTTTATTTGGATGTTAGTTTTTCAGTTTGTTTTTGAAAAAATATATCTATAATAAAGAAATAAAACTGTAATAAAGGCGTAATATTTATTAAGCCTTTTTTTGATATACTAGTAATGTCTTAAAAGAAGGAGTATATACCAATATGAAGAAAAAAATCTTAGCGTCACTTTTATTAAGTACAGTATTAGTTTCACAAGGAGCAATCCTTTCGACAGTAAAAGCTGACAATACAGACGATAAAATTGCTGCTCAAGATAGTAAAATTAGTTCTTTGACAGCGCAACAAGCAGAAGCTCAAAAGCAAGTTGATCAAATCCAAGAGCAAGTTTCAGCAATTCAAACTGAACAAGAGAAATTACAAGCTGAAAACGATACTCTACAAGCAGAATCTAAGCAACTTGAAGGAGAAATTACTGAGTTATCAAAAAATATCGTAGCTCGTAATGCTTCTCTTGAGAACCAAGCTCGCAGCGCACAAACTAATGGAACTGCTACAAGTTATATCAACACAATTATCAACTCAAATTCAATCACAGAAGCTATTTCTCGTGTTGCTGCAATGAGTGAAATTGTATCTGCTAACAACAAAATGTTGGAACAACAAAAAGAAGATAAAAAAGCTATTGCTGAAAAACAAGTGGCAAACAACGAAGCTATCAATACAGTTATTGCTAACCAACAAACACTTGCTGACGATGCTCAAGTTTTGACAACTAAACAAGCAGAATTAAAAGTTGCTGAATTGAACCTTGCAGCTGAAAAAGCTACAGCTGAGGGCGAAAAAGCTAGTTTGTTAGAGAAAAAAGCAGCGGCAGAAGCAGAAGCAAAAGCAGCAGCAGAGGCAGAAGCAGCTTATAAAGCTCAACAAGCTAGTCAACGTCAATCTGTAGTCGCATCTGCTAACACTACTCTAGTAGCACAAGTACAAGCTACAGCAGCATCTTCTTCTGCATCATCTGAGGCAGAAGCGTCAACACCAACACCTGTCGCAACACCTGCACCAGCAAGACAACGTCCTACATACAGCACCAATGCTTCAAGCTATCCAGTTGGAGAATGTACATGGGGAGCTAAAACATTAGCGCCTTGGGCTGGAGACTACTGGGGTAATGGGGGACAGTGGGCTTCAAGTGCAGCAGCTGCCGGCTTCCGTACAGGTTCTACACCACAAGTGGGAGCTATCGCTTGTTGGAATGATGGTGGTTATGGACACGTTGCAGTCGTTACAGCTGTTGAGTCTTCATCACGTATCCAAGTATCAGAATCAAACTATGGTGGAAACCGTACAATCGGAAATCACCGTGGATGGTTCAATCCAGGTGGAGTAACATACATCTATCCAAACTAAAAATGCTGAGACTCGTATTGAGTCTCTTTTTATTTAGTTAGGATAGCAGTTTTTAATAGAAAATAATTTAAAATAACTTGAAAAATGCGATAAACTATGGTAGAATGAAACTTGTCGTGTAAACGATAATACTCATTCTTGATGAATTGTGAAACTGTTGCCCTCGGGTCGTTTTGCAAGCTGAAATCGAGAAGAGGAAAAAACAAAAAAGGAGAAATACTCATGGCAGTAATTTCAATGAAACAACTTCTTGAGGCTGGTGTACACTTCGGTCACCAAACTCGTCGCTGGAACCCTAAGATGGCTAAGTACATCTTCACAGAGCGTAACGGAATCCACGTTATCGACTTACAACAAACTGTAAAATACGCTGACCAAGCATACGACTTTATGCGTGATGCTGCAGCTAACGATGCAGTTGTATTGTTCGTTGGTACTAAGAAACAAGCCGCTGATGCAGTTGCTGAAGAAGCTGTTCGTGCAGGACAATACTTCATCAACCACCGTTGGTTGGGTGGAACTCTTACAAACTGGGGAACAATCCAAAAACGTATCGCTCGCTTGAAAGAAATCAAACGTATGGAAGAAGATGGAACTTTCGAAGTTCTTCCTAAGAAAGAAGTTGCACTTCTTAACAAACAACGTGCACGTCTTGAAAAATTCTTGGGTGGTATCGAAGACATGCCTCGCATTCCAGATGTAATGTACGTAGTTGACCCACATAAAGAGCAAATCGCTGTTAAAGAAGCTAAAAAATTGGGTATCCCAGTTGTAGCGATGGTTGACACAAACACTGATCCAGATGATATTGATGTAATCATCCCAGCTAACGATGACGCTATCCGCGCAGTTAAGTTGATCACAGCTAAATTGGCAGACGCTATCATCGAAGGTCGCCAAGGTGAAGATGCTGTAGCAGCAGTTGAAGCAGAATTTGCAGCTTCAGAAGCTCAAGCAGACTCAATCGAAGAAATCGTTGAAGTTGTTGAAGGCGACAACGCTTAATTCATATCAATAGTAATTACCTAGGAGGGCGGGGCTTAGCCCGGCTCTCCTATTTTTAAAAAATATAGGAGAATCAAAATGGCAGAAATTACAGCTAAACTTGTTAAAGAGTTGCGTGAAAAATCTGGTGCTGGTGTCATGGACGCTAAGAAAGCCTTGGTCGAAGTTGAAGGTGATATCGAAAAGGCGATCGAATTGCTTCGCGAAAAAGGTATGGCTAAGGCAGCTAAGAAAGCTGACCGTGTTGCCGCTGAAGGTTTGACTGGTGTTTATGTGAACGGTAATGTTGCAGCAGTAGTTGAAGTAAATGCTGAAACAGACTTCGTTGCGAAAAACGCTCAATTCGTTGAATTGGTAAATGCAACTGCGAAAGTCATCGCTGAAGGTAAACCAGCTAACAACGAAGAAGCTCTTGCTTTGACAATGCCTTCAGGTGAAACTCTTGAAGCAACATACGTATCTGCAACTGCTACAATCGGAGAAAAAATCTCATTCCGTCGTTTTGCTCTGCTTGAAAAAACAGACGCACAACACTTCGGTGCCTACCAACACAATGGTGGACGTATCGGTGTTATCTCTGTTATTGAAGGTGGAGATGAAGCACTTGCTAAACAAATCTCAATGCATATCGCTGCGATGAAACCAACAGTTCTTTCATACAAGAATTGGATGAGCAATTTGTTAAAGATGAGTTGGCTCAATTGAATCACGTAATTGACCAAGATAACGAAAGTCGTGCAATGGTTAACAAACCAGCTCTTCCACACTTGAAGTATGGATCAAAAGCACAATTGACTGATGAAGTTATCGCTCAAGCTGAAGCTGACATTAAAGCAGAGTTGGCTGCAGAAGGTAAACCAGAAAAAATCTGGGACAAAATCATTCCAGGTAAAATGGATCGCTTCTTGCTTGACAACACTAAAGTTGACCAAGCATACACACTTCTTGCACAAGTCTACATCATGGATGACAGCAAGACAGTTGAAGCATACCTTGAATCAGTTAACGCTTCAGTAGTTGAGTTCGCTCGCTTTGAAGTTGGTGAAGGTATCGAAAAAGCTGCAAATGACTTTGAAGCTGAAGTTGCAGCTACAATGGCAGCGGCTTTGAATAACTAATAATAAAAAGAGGAAGCAGATTTGCTTCCTCTTTCTTATAGAAAAAATTACAAAGCCCTTGTTAAAGGGCTTTGTGTATTTAGGAGACTAGACTTCGAACTCATAGAGCGCTGTAGATAGGTAACGTTCTCCGTTATCTGGTGCAAGTGCAAGGACTTTTTTACCTGCCCCGAGTTTTTTAGCAACTTCGATTGCTGCATAGATAGCTGCGGCAGAAGAAATACCTACCAAAAAGCCTTCTTTTCCACCAATTTCGCGACCAAGTGCAAGAGCATTGTCTGATGTCACGCGAACGATACCATCATAAGCTTCTGTATCAAGTGTTTCTGGGATGAATCCTGCAGAGATACCTTGAATTTTGTGAGGTCCTGGTTTTTCACCTGAGAGGATAGCAGATTCATCTGCTTCAACAGCATATACTTTGATATCTGGATTAGCAGTTTTAAGAGCATGAGAAACACCTGAAATAGTTCCTCCAGTACCAACACCGGCAACAAAGGCATCTAAACCATCAGCTCCGAAATCAGCTAGAATTTCAGCTCCTGTTGTTCTTTCGTGAACTTCTGGGTTAGCTTGGTTATTAAACTGTAATGGTAGGAAACCATCGCGTTCAGCAGCAATTTCTTGCGCTTTTGCAATCGCACCTTTCATTCCTTCACTACCGGGAGTGAGGACTAGTTCAGCACCATAAGCTTGGATGATCTTACGGCGTTCAACACTCATTGTTTCAGGCATAACGATGACAACTTTATAACCTTTAGCAGCACCAACCCATGAAAGACCGATACCAGTGTTCCCGCTTGTTGCTTCTACAATAGTAGAGCCTGGTTTCAGTTTACCCTCTTGTTCTGCTTTTTCAATCATACTAAGAGCGATGCGGTCTTTAACGGATGAACCTGGGTTAAAAGCTTCTAGTTTTACGTAAACGTCTGCTGCACCTTCTGGTACAATGTTATTCAATTTAACAATCGGTGTTTTTCCGATAAGTTCTGTGATATTGTTATAAATAGCCATGTGAATACCTCTTTTTGTAAGTTGTACCTAGTATAACCCTATCTAGATTATTTGTAAAATATAGAAATCCTATCGAAGCGATAGGATTTTTTTATATCAATGATCTAAACCGTTAATTCTCAGACGGTTTTGGTAAGCTAGTTCTAACAAATAAGTATAGAGTGGAACAAGATCGGATTTCTTTGGAAATTCAAATTTGAGAGAGTTCGAGTGCTCACGATGAGCTTTTAGGAAGACATTTTCTAGATAAGTAATAGTCATTTCACTGTCATCGATTCCAACGCCAGCGGTTTCCAATTCAACATTGACAATGTTCATGAGGAAGATGGATTTGACAGATACTTTTTTCCCAGTAGCACCCTGTTTGTCTGTAAAAATAATACGAATGTTTGTAAAGATGATTGCATCACGAATGAGCTTATACCCAATCTGGATTTCTTCATTTTCTAGTAGATATTGACCATACTCTTTCGTTAGAGTTTCTTTGTTTTGTTCGCTAAAATTTCCAGCGAGTCCATTGATTAATTTTCCGAATACCATATTTTTCTCCTTTTTAAGCTAAGTTAACAGGAACTTCAACTTCTCGTAAACCTTTATCTACTAAAATTACCTTTCCATTATAAAATTCTATGAGTTCTGATTTTATATGTTCTTTATTTTCTTTATCTACAAAAATCATGGTTTCAACTTGATCCGTAAAGTTGGTTTCAAGCTCCATAAGATGATGTTCTTTCAGAAAGTTGCCATATTCTTGATATTGAGCATAAGTCATTTGAATCTGAATTCCTGCCTGCTCTTTGATTTCAATGATGCCAATTTCTTTGACTGCCAAGGCAACACTTCCGGCATAAGCGCGAATGAGGCCTCCGGCCCCCAACTTAATACCACCAAAATATCGGGTAACAACTACACAGACATTAGTAAGATTGTGATTTTCTAAAACACCCAGCATAGGGACACCGGCAGTGCCACTTGGTTCTCCGTCGTCACTAGTTCGTTTGATTTCACTACGTTCACCGATAATAAAGGCAGAGCAGTTATGGGTGGCCTTGTAGTGTTCTTTTTTGATAGCAGTGATAAAGTCACGCGCCTCTTCCTCGCTATAGATACGCTTTGCATGGCAAATGAAGCGAGATTTTTTGATTTCTTCTTGGACTTGTCCGCCTTCTCTAATTGTTCTAAATTCCATGGTTTAATTGTACTAAAAAATAGGATAAAGCGCTAGTTTCCGAATATATAAGTATGAAAGTTAATCCAAATTATCTTGGTCGTCTGTTTACCGAACAAGAATTGAGTCTCGAAGAGCGACAACTGGCTAAACAACTTCTTTCTATGAGAAAAGAGAAAGAACAACTAGTCTGTCAGCGTTGTGGCAGCAGGGTTGAGGAAGAATGGCATCTGCCTGTTGGAGGATTTTATTGCCGAGAGTGTTTGATTATGAAGAGAGTTAGAAATGATGAGCCTCTTTATTATTTCCCTCAAGAAGATTTTCCGAGACAAGATGTTTTAAAATGGTCAGGTCAATTAACGCCTTTTCAAGAACAGGTGTCAATGGGTTTGCTTCAAGTAGTAGATAAGAAGGAACCTAGCTTAGTACATGCAGTTACGGGTGCGGGAAAGACAGAGATGATCTACCAAGTTGTTGCTAAAGTAATTAATAGGGGTGGAGCAGTCTGTCTGGCAAGTCCAAGAATAGATGTCTGCTTGGAGTTATATAAGCGGCTACAGAGTGATTTTACCTGTAAAATTTCTCTACTACATGGTGAATCAGAGCCCTACTTTCGGACTCCCTTAGTGGTTGCTACAACACATCAGTTACTAAAATTCTATCAAGCTTTTGATTTATTAATAGTTGATGAAGTGGACGCTTTTCCTTATGTAGACAATCCTATACTGTATCATGCTGTCAATAACTGTGTAAAAGAGAGTGGTTTGAAAATTTTTTTGACGGCTACTTCTACAGATGAGTTGGATAAGAAGGTCAAGCAAGGGGAATTAAAGCGTCTTAGTCTACCACGCCGTTTTCATGGCAATCCTTTAGTTATTCCAAAGTCAGTTTGGTTATCTGACTTCGATAAACATTTACAAAAAAATCGTTTAGTACCCAAATTAAGGCGTTATATCGAGAAACAAAGAGAGACGGCTTATCCTTTACTGATTTTTGCATCAGAGATTGAAAAAGGAGAAAGGCTAAAGGAAATCTTACAGCGTGCCTTTCCCAATGAGAAAATTGGTTTTGTTTCTTCTGCTACAGAGGATCGTTTGCAACAAGTACAAGCATTTCGAGATAGAGAGCTGACTATTTTGATAAGTACAACCATCCTAGAACGCGGGGTTACTTTCCCGTGTGTGGATGTTTTTGTAGTAGAAGCTAATCACAAACTCTTTACCAAGTCTAGTTTAATCCAAATTGGAGGACGAGTGGGGAGAAGTATGGATCGTCCTACAGGTCAACTTATCTTCTTTCATGATGGGATAAATAGATCTATCAAGAAAGCTATAAAGGAAGTCAAAGAGATGAATCAGGAGGCAAGTCTATGAAATGTCTAATATGTGGAAAAGATTTAGAAACTGAGTTATCATTCACAAGTTTATTGCTTCTCAAAAAAGAAGAGACATATACCTGCTCCGCTTGTTTTAATCATTTTGAAAGAATTAGTCCTGAACACTGCCCAACGTGTTTTAAGGAGGGGGATACAAGTCCCTGTCAGGATTGTCAGTATTGGTATAAAGAAGGGATTCAAGTAGAGCATGAAGCTGTTTTTACCTATAATGAAGCCATGAAGGATTATTTTCATAGATATAAATTTGATGGAGATTATCTATTAAGGAAGGTATTTACAAAAGTTCTTTACCAAAAATTTCAAAAATATAAAGATTATCAGCTTGTGCTTATTCCTCTAAGTAAGGAGAGATTGCAACAAAGGGGGTTTAATCAAGTAGAAGGTTTAATTGAGGGAACAGGGCTTTTTTATTACAATATTATTGATAAAAAAGAAGTTAAAGCCAGTTCATCTATGAACCGAGCAGACCGTTTGCAAGTAGAAAACCCCTTTATAATCAAAGAGGGAGTAAAGATTCCAGATAAGATTTTATTATTTGATGATATTTATACAACAGGTGCTACAATAAATCGTATTAAAAAAATATTGATAGAAGCTGGTTGTCAGAAAATTAAAACATTTTCCCTCGTAAGATGAGGAAAAAGATTGCAAAAAGATTATGAAAGCGTTATAATAAATGTAGAAACAAATATGTTTAGAAAGAAGGTACTTATATGATTAAATATAGTATCCGTGGTGAAAACCTAGAAGTAACTGAAGCAATTCGTGATTATGTAGTTTCTAAACTCGAAAAGATCGAAAAATACTTCCAAACAGATCAAGAATTAGATGCGCGTGTCAACTTGAAAGTCTATCGTGAAAAAACTGCTAAGGTAGAAGTAACGATTCCACTTGGTTCTATTACCCTTCGTGCAGAAGATGTTTCTCAGGATATGTATGGATCTATCGACCTAGTGACGGATAAGATTGAACGTCAAATCCGTAAAAACAAAACAAAGATTGAGCGTAAAAACAGAAATAAAGTATCTAAAAGCCAGCTGTTCACAGATGCTTTGGTTGAAGATACAGATACATCACAACCAAAAGTTGTTCGTTCAAAACAAATTGATTTAAAACCAATGGACTTAGAAGAAGCCATTCTACAAATGGACTTGCTAGGACATGATTTCTTCATCTATGTAGATGTTGAAGATAAATCAACAAATGTAATCTATCGTCGTGAAGATGGAGATATCGGTCTTCTCGAAGTAAAAGAATCATAAGATATTGTCGTTTAATATATAAGTGGGCTGTTGAAAACAGCCCACTTATTCGATTTTACAAAGATATAAGTTAGGGTATTAACTCAGCTTATAGGGCCATTTACTTTAATTAAGTAGACAAAAGAAAGCGCTTTAAGTTAAAATAGTCATGTCAACAAATATTGAGCGTAAAAATGTAAGCGCTCTAAAATTAATTTATTACAAAGGAGTCCACAGATGGCAACTAAAGAAGAAATCTTGCGCGAATTATATCCAGAGGATCTATTCCACTATGCAGATGGTTTAACATTGGGAGAAGCAGAAGTTTTACAAGAAACTCGTCGTTTGATTGAAAAACACCTTCGTCCTGTAATTAATGAATATTGGGAAGCACCTGATTTCCCATTCGAACAATTTTACGCTGTAGCAAAAGGCGCACAAATCATGAACAACCCTAAATTGTTCGAAGGAAGAGAAGGAAACTACAAACCATCAGAACTTTACATCGCATTCTTGTACCTTGAATTAGGTCGTTTCGATGCTTCTATGGCAACATTCTTCACAGTACATGGTGGACTTTGCTACAACACAATCTTGCTTGGTGGTGATGAGCGTCAACAAAAAGAATTCCTTCCTAAATTGGCTGCATTTGACTGGCAAGGATGTTTTGCTTTGACTGAGCCATTGTCAGGTTCTGACATCGCTGGTGGTCTTGCTACAACAGCTGAGCGCGTTGGTGACAAATGGATCTTGAACGGTGAAAAACGTTGGATCGGTGGATCAGACACAGCTGACGTTGTTCCAGTATTCGCTCGCGACGTTGAAGATGGACGCGTGAAATGTTTCATCGTTCGTAAAGGTGCTCCAGGATACCACGCTGAGCCAATCCCTCACAAAGTTTCTCTTCGTTGCGTACGTAATGGTCACATTACTATGAAGAATGTTGAAGTTCCAGATTCAGACCGTTTGGTAAACATCAACGGATTTGGCGACGTAGCTCGCATCTTGACATTCACTCGTGCTGACGTTGCTCACATTGCAACTGCTATCACTTGCGGATCATTCGTTGCAGCTCTTAAATATGCTAAAGACCGTCAACAATTCAAACGTCCAATCGCTTCATTCCAGATCGTTCAAGAAAAATTGGCTAGAATGCAAGCTAACGCAGTAGCAGCACTTGCTTACTCAGCTCGTATCGCAGAAATGCAAGAAGCTGGTAACGAATTGATGCTTAACTCTGCACTTGCTAAAATGCATAACTCATTGGTAATGCGTGAAACAGTTGCCCTTGCACGTGAAACATGTGGTGGTAACGGAATCACTCTTGAAACTGACGTAGCTCGCTTCTTCGCAGATGCTGAAGCAATCTACACTTATGAAGGTTCTCACGAGGTGAACGCATTGATTGTTGGTCGTGAACTCACTGGTGTCGGTGCATTCGTATAATAATGAATTTGGAACGGTTGCTTAGCATTTGCTGAAAGACCGTTCCGATTCTTTCTTTATAAACTTTATATATTAAAATGAAGAGGAGAAAATAATGAGTATTTCTAAAGTAATGATCATTGGATCTGGTCAAATGGGAGGCGGTATTGCGCAAGTATTCGCTCAATCTGGTTTTACAGTATACCTTAATGACATTAAAGAAGAATTTGTACAAAGAGGGATTGATAACATCTCTAAACAATTGGCTCGTTCAGTAGAAAAAGGACGTATGTCAGAAGAAGAAAAAGGAAAAATTTTGGGTAACTTGATTCCTTCAACTTCTTACGAAGATGCTAAAAACGTTCAATTGGTTATTGAAGCAGCTACAGAGAACAGAGATATCAAACTCAGCATCTTTAAACAATTGGATGAAATTACTGCTCCTGAAACAATTTTGGCTTCTAACACATCATCTCTATCTATTACTGATATTGCTGCGGCTACAGTTCATCAAGAACGTGTAATTGGTATGCACTTCTTTAACCCAGCACCAGTTATGAAGTTAGTTGAAGTTATTCGTGCTCTTCAAACTTCAGATGAAGTTGTAAAAGCAGTTCGTGAATTGACTGAAAAAATTGGAAAAACTGCAGTTGACGTTAAAGACTCTTATGGATTCGTTGTTAACCGTGTGTTGATTCCAATGATTAATGAAGCTATCTTTATCCTTGGTGAAGGTGTTGCTTCTGCAGAAGAAATTGATGAAGCTATGAAATTGGGTGCAAACCATCCAATTGGCCCATTGGCACTTGCTGACTTGATCGGATTGGATGTATGTTTGGCAATCATGGGAGTATTGAATAACGGCTTCGGTGATCCTAAATACCGTCCAGCACCACTATTGAAGAAAATGGTTGAAGCTGGTAAACTAGGTCGTAAGACTAAAGAAGGATTCTTTAAATACTAAGATTATAAGGAGCAAATAATGAAAGAAGCAGTTATTGTTGCAGCGGTTCGTACACCTCTAGGTGCCTTCGGTGGAAGCTTGAAAGATGTTTCTGCTGTTGATTTGGGAAGTTTAGTTATCAAGAGCGCTATCGAAAGAGCTAACTTGAAACCAGAACAAGTTGATGAAGTTATCATGGGTAATGTTCTTGGTGCAGGCCTAGGACAAAACGTTGCACGTCAAATGAGTGTTAACGCGGGTATCCCAGTTGCTTCTCCAGCATTCACTATTAACAAAGTTTGTGGATCTGGTTTGAAAGCAGTTCAATTGGCAGCTCAAGCAGTATTATGCGGAGATGCAGATATTGTTGTAGCCGGTGGTGCAGAAAACATGAGTCAAGCTCCTTACGTTGTTCAAAACCAACGTTGGGGATCTCGTATGGGAGACTCTAAAGTAGTAGATACTATGCTTCGCGATGGTTTGACAGATGGTTTCGAAGGTTTCCACATGGGTATTACAGCTGAAAACGTTGCTGAACAATACGGTATCACTCGTGAAGACCAAGATAACTTTGCTGTACAATCACAACAACGTGCAGTTGCAGCTATTGAAGCTGGACGCTTTAAAGAAGAAATCGTTCCAGTTGAAATTCCACAACGCCGTGGTGAGCCTATTGTATTTGATACAGATGAGTTCCCAAGAAAAGACGCTTCATTTGAAGGGCTTTCTAAACTTCGTCCAGTATTCAAGAAAGATGGTACTGTAACAGCTGGTAATGCTTCAGGTATCAATGATGGTGCAGCAGCAGTCGTAGTTATGAGTGCTGAAAAAGCTAAAGAATTGGGAGTTCCAGTATTGGCAACTATCAAATCTTACGCAAGCGCTGGTCTTGATCCAAAAGTTATGGGTTGTGGTCCAATCTATGCATCTCGTAAAGCACTTGAAAAAGGTGGATTTACAGTTGCAGATCTTGACTTGGTAGAATCAAACGAAGCATTTGCTGCTCAAGCATGTGCAGTTGGTAAAGAACTAGGTCTTGACCCAGAAAAAGTAAACGTTAACGGTGGAGCTATCGCTCTTGGACACCCAATCGGTGCTTCAGGATGCCGTATCTTAGTTACTCTTCTTCACGAAATGGAAAAACGTGATGCAAAACGTGGTCTTGCTACACTTTGTATCGGTGGAGGAATGGGTACTGCAGTTATTGTAGAACGTTAATTCCTACTTTATTCGATTGACTAAAATGTATTATATCTTACCTGAAATCTCCTCGGAGAATTTCGGGTAAGATATTTTTTATTCTAAATAATTAGAAGTCTAAAGTATCAAAATAAAAGCGCTTTCCTATAAGGTGAACTTATAGATACAAGCATAAATACTAAGTGGACGGCTGTTAATAAATAAGGTATTATAATAATGTAAGCACTTACATTAGTATCGGTATTTGTTGACGCAGTACTCTATACTCAAAATAACTTAAAGTAGGAGGAGAATAATGAGTAATACAGTTTTATTAGAGGTTAAAGATGGTATCGGTTATATCACCATTAACCGCCCAGCAGCTTTGAACGCGTTGAGTTCAGAGGTTTTGACGGATTTAAATCTTGTTTTAGATGAAGTAGAAAAACATGAAGATATCCGTGTTGTTATTGTTAGTGGTCAAGGTGATAAGGCATTTGTTGCAGGGGCTGATATTAAAGAAATGGACCAAATGTCTCCAATTCAAGCCTTCGAATACATGACATATGCCAATGATACATTTACCCGTCTGTCTGATCTTACTCAACCGACTATTGCAGTTCTTAATGGATATGCTTTGGGAGGCGGTTTGGAGCTTGCACTCTCAACGGATATTAGAATTGGCTTTGAAAAGACGATGGTAGGATTCCCTGAAGTTGGCTTGGGTATCATTCCTGGTTTCGCAGGAACACAAAGAATGTCTCGTTTGATCGGTACTAGCAAGACAAAAGAATTGATCTACACTGCTAGAATCGTCAAAGGAAATGAAGCCTATGACCTAGGAATTTTGAACAAACTTGTTCCAGCTGAGGAATTATTGTCATCTGCTGAAGAACTAGCTAAAAGTATCATGAAAAATGCTCCATTGGCTGTTGAAAAAGCTAAGCATGTCATTCAAGTTGGTTCAGAACTTCCTCTTAAGAATGCAATTCGTTTAGAGACAGAAGCTGAAGCTCTTCTCTTCTCTACTGAAGACAAAGTTGAAGGAATGCGTGCTTTTGTTGAAAAACGTAAAGCCGTGTTCAACCGTAAATAAAAATTGAGGTGTTAGTATGAAAGCTGTTTTATCATTACAAGAAGCTATTTCTAAAGTAAAACCTGGTGATGTCGTAGGGATTTCAGGATTCCTTGCTGTTGGTGAACCTTTGGAGTTAATCGAAGAGTTGGTTAGACAAAATCAACAAGATTTGACTTTGGTTTCAGTTGTTACTTCACATCCAGGTAAAGAAGTGGGTGTTGGACGCCTTTGTGAAAACCACCAAGTTAAAAAATATGTTGCTGCCCACATTGGTACATCTCCTGCTGCTCAAAAAGCATACTTTAGTGGAGAAATGGAAGTAGAATTCACTCCAATGGGTACTGTTGTTGAACGTCTTCACGCTGCTGGAGCAGGTCTTGGAGGAGTTTTGACACCGACAGGAGTTGGTACTATTTTAGAAAATGACCATGAAAAAGTAGTTCGCAATGGTCGCGAGTACCTCTTTTATAACCCGCTAAAACTTGACGTAGCATTGATTAAAGCTACAAAAGCTGATAAGTACGGAAACTTGTACATTGATGGTACAACTAAGAACATTTCATTGCAACTAGCTCTTGCAGCAGATACAGTTATCGTTGAAACAAATGAAATTGTTGAAGTTGGTGAAATTAAACCGGATGACATCTATATTCCAGGTATCCTTGTTGACTATGTAGTCCAAGGCTTAACTCCAGAAGAACACCACAAGATGATGGGTGACCTCTGGACAGAGACTAATAAATTAGCGGGGGTAAAATAATATGAAACCAAAAGAAATTATTGCAAGACGTGTTGCTCTTGAATTTAAAGATGGTGATGTTGTAAACCTTGGATTTGGTATTCCAAATGCTTCTGCAGACTTCATCCCAGAAGGTGTTAACGTAATCCTTCAAGCAGAAAATGGTGCCCTTCGCTTTGGTGAAACACCAACTAAAGATAATTACAATCCAAACCTAGCAAACTCAGGTGGTGCGCCAATTACTCTCCTTCCAGGGGCTGCTTTGTTTGATTTGCAAACATCATTTGCAATTATTCGTGGTGGTCACGTTGATGCGACTGTTCTTGGAGCTCTTGAAGTAAGCCAAGACGGAAGCATTGCAAACTGGATTATCCCAGGAAAATTTGCACCAGGTATGGGTGGAGCGATGGACCTTTTGGTAGGTGCTAAACGCGTTATTGGAGCAATCCAACATACTACAGGTGGCGAATCTAAACTTTTGAAAGAGTGCACATTGCCTCTATCAGCTAAAGGAGTTTTAGATCTTGTCATTACAGAACTAGCTGTTTTTGGATTCAAAGATGGTAAATTCTTGTTGAAAGAAGTTGCACCAGGTGTAACTGTAGAAGAAGTTCTTGAAAAAACAGCCGGTGACGTTATTGTTGCAGAAGATGTGAAGACAATGCCTATCTAGGCTAATATTGGCTATTTTCTTCTGAACATGATATTATATATGTAAACGATACTATCGCCTTTTTAGGCGGTAGTATCAATTGGTATCTAAGTGAAAAAATAAATGGAAGTAAGGTGATAGCTAAGTGGATATTATACAAATGAACTATTTTATTAATATAGTCGAATGTGGTTGTAATCTATCGATTGCAGCAAAGAAAATCCATATTAGTCAGTCAGCCTTAAGTCAATTTGTAACAAATTTTGAAGCAGCTGAGGGAATCCAATTATTCAATCGAAAGAATGGTAGATTGGAAAGTTTGACTGAGGCAGGACGAAAGATTTATCGTTTTGCCACAGAAATTGTTAATCGTCACGAAGAGATGCTTTCAATGATTCATATTGAATCACAAAAGCAGAGAGGGACTATTAATCTTGGTATTCCTTCTTTGATATTAAGAACGTTCTTCTCAAACGCTCTACCGCATTTTTTGAGAAACAACCCTCACATCTATATTCAAGTTATAGAGGGTGGAGGAAAAGAGATTCACCAAAAAATGAGTGACGGTGATTTGAACCTAGCATTTTTAATTGAGCCAACAAACTTAGATGCACAAAAATTTGAACAACATATTATTCATTTAGACGAGTATGTTGCTTATATGGATAAACATCATCCATTAGCACAGAAAGAAGCGCTAGATTGGTCTGATCTTGCTGATTATGATTTAGCAATCTTTAATAAAACATTTACGACTTATGATTTGGTGGTTGAGAAACTTCGTTCACAACGCATAAATACTAAATTTGCTTATTTATCATCTACTTGGGACTTTTTAATTGAGTCTACTTATCAAACAGACCTGATTACAATTTTACCAAAATCTGTTGAAACTCTTGTAGATGGCAGTCGCTTCCAAACTGTCCGCTTTAATGACCCGATTCCTTTTAATGTTTGGTTCTGTAGACCATACAAGGCTTCCTATAACGAGGTCGAATCCTATGTGTATGAAGAATTGTTAAAAGGGTATTATCAACCCTTGTCTGAGAATTAGCTTGGGGTGAAGAGTAATGGTCTACAATGATAACCTTGCTAAAAGGTATAATGCAGAGATAAGCAGTCTAATTGCAAGCTATTTTGAGCATAGAATAGATAAAAATCAATTTCCAAGAGAATTGTTCGATGAGTTTATTGGATCTTTTGATATATTTTCTTCCATCGTAAAGGATGAAGATTCGATTTTAAGTGAAGAATTCATGACTTTTATTCGTATAATCTCAAAAGAATTTGCTGCTTTTTCGACAGTTTTATTAACGCAGGCTTGCTATGGGATTTATCCTATTAATCGATACGGTAGTCCTAAACAAAAAAGTCTATATCTTGAAAAATTAATTAAAGGAGAGATATTGGCTGGTCTGGGTTTTTCTGAGGGATATCTTGGCGAAAATCTAGAATTAGTGAATACAACTGCGACTAAAACAAGTAATGGATGGCGTCTTTCAGGTAAGAAATCGATTGTTTCAAATTGCCGTTTTACGGATATACTTTTTATATTTGCCAAAGTAGAAAATGATGAAAAGAAACCGTCGTTTGGATTTTTTATCGTAGACACTAAGGATCCAGGTGTTTACTTTGGAGAAGACATCCCTAAACAAGGACTAAAAGGTTTACCAATCAGTTCAGTTACTTTTGATAATATTGAATTATCAGAGGACAGTTTATTAGGGATGACTTTAGCTGGTCAAGAACAGTTAAATGACTTTGTTCGAAAGCTTCAATTAGGTTTAAGCGCAGTTTCTATTGGAATTTCCGAAGGAGCTTTTGAAAAAGGTTTATCTTTTCTAAAGGTGAAACGTGGTTTTGGTAAGAGGTTGATTGATGCGACGATTTATCAACATCAATTTGCTGATTTATATACAAAACTATGTGCAGCAGAAGCGTATTTCAATTCATATAAAAATCAAATGTTAGATGATTCTTTGTATGTTTCACAGATTAAATTATTTACTACAAAAGTAGCTATTGAAATTTCTGAAGAGATTATCAGATTAATAGGTCCGTTACAAGCACAGGATAAAAGCCCGATTGATCGTTATTTAAAAGATGCTAAAACTATTGAAAGTTACGGGAAATCTGGAGACTCAATTCGAAAAAGAATAGCACACCAGTGGCTAAAGGAGTAATAAAATGACAGAACTCAAGTTGCAAGAGTATCAATTTCATGATATGAAATTGACATGGCTACGAGGAGCTGATAAATTAACAGATGCAGGGACATTATTTGGTCCTGTTCCAAAAGTTGTGTGGTCACGTTACTACCCAACTAATGAAGGCAATATGATGTCAGAGTTGACAGATCCGATCTTGATTCAATACCAAGGGAAGAATTACCTGATGGATGCAAGTTTCGATACGGAAAAATTGTCTGAGAAACAAAGACGCAATCTTGGAATTTTATCTGAAAGTAAAATTGAAGAGAGTTTAGAGCTTTTAGGCTTGTCTCCAGAGAAGATTGATTATGTACTGATGACACATATGCACCATGACCATTCAGGTGGTTTGACACGCGTTAATTCTGAGGGCAATCTTGTTTCTAAGTTTCCAAATGCAAAGATTATTGTCAATGATATAGAATGGTACGAGATGAGAAATCCAAATAATCGTACTCGCGGAACTTATCTGAAAGAGAATTGGGAGCCGATTCAGGACCAGGTTACAACTTTCTCTGATTCTGTTGAGATTATTCCAGAAATTCAAATGATTCATACAAGCGGACATAGTAATGGTCACTGTATTATTTTACTTAAACAAGGTGAAGATACAATGATTCACATGGGAGATTTGATGCTAACACACGCTCATCGAAATCCACTATGGGTCCCAGCTGTAGATGATTATCCAATGAAATCTATTTCAGCAAAAGAAAAATGGCTTAAGCAAGCCTTTGAAAATGGTTATAAATTCTTCTTCTATCATGATCAATTTTTTGCAGTTGCAGAATTTGATAAAGAAGGTAAAGAATTTGTGAACTATGTTTTACGCTCACGTCCACCAGTGATTCCATTTACAGAACAGCAAGATCGTAGACCAGACTTTTTATAATAGTTGCGTATAAGGAGACAAATGACTAAATTCTCTTGTTTGTTAGATACAGGAAAATAGCCTGTTGAATTTCAAACAAAACTGAACCGAAAATAAAGGAGTAAACATATGTCTATTACTAAACTTTTGCAAATCAAATACCCTATTTTCCAAGGAGCTATGGCTCAAATTTCTCACTATCAACTTGCTGCTGCTGTTTCTGAAGCTGGAGGACTAGGAATTATTGCCTCTGGTGGTATGACAGGAGAACAACTTCGCGAAGAAATCCGTGAATTGAGAAAATTAACTGACAAACCTTTTGGTGTTAACATCATGTTAATGATGAAAAACATCAAGGATATTGTAACAGTTATTATCGAAGAAAAAGTTCCAGTTGTTACTACTGGTGCAGGAACTCCAAAACATATTATGCCATATTTGAAAGAAGCTGGTGTTAAAGTGATTCCTGTAGTTGCTAGTGTAAAACATGCTCAAAAAATGCAAGAACTCGGGGTTGATGCAGTTGTTGCTGAAGGTTCAGAAGCAGGAGGACACATTGGTGACACTAACACTATGGCTTTGATTCCTCAAATAGTAGATGCTGTTGATATTCCTGTCATCGCTGCGGGTGGGATTGCTGACGGTCGTGGATTGGCTGCTGCCTTTACACTTGGAGCTCAAGGTGTACAAATGGGTACTATCTTCTTGGCTTCAAACGAATGTCCAATTGCTGATGCTTATAAAGAAGCTGTCCTTGCGGCAAATGATACAGCAACTGCTGTTACTGGACGTATTTCAGGAGCTCCTGTTCGTTGTATTCGCAATGAGATGACAGACCACTACATCGAATTAGAACAAAGGTACAAACCGTGAAGAGCTTGAGGAAATTACTATTGGTTCACTTTCTAAAGCTGTTTACGATGGTGATACTGTACATGGCTCAATGATGAGTGGACAAATTGCAGGTATGGTAAAAGAAATTAAACCATGTAAAGAAATCATCGAAACAATCGTGGCAGAAGCACAAGAACGTCTTAAACACGTTGAAATTTCAGTAGGTGAATAATCTATCTAACTGAAAAAATACTTAAGGCAAATATAGAAGTATATCTATAGGAGGGCGATTTAATCGCCCTCTTTTGTTCTTTAAAAACCTTTACAAAATACTTGTCTAGTATCCTTGTAAACTTCCTTAAGTTCGCTTTTTGCCTATATTTATGGTATAATAATGCGCAAGAGGTTTCGAATGAAAAAAAATGAAAAAAATCCCTTTTTAATATACCTATTTTCTATGACGGCATTTACAGTCATGTCTGTATTGGTTATTTTCTTGAAAGATGATTTTGTCACAATAGCAAGCCTATTTTTCTTTATTGTAGCATTTTTAGTGTTATTTAATTTTCAGAGAAAATGCTATCAGAAAACTGAAATTGAGCAAATTCAATATGTAAACCACCAAGCTGAAGATAGTCTAAGTACACTATTAGAACGGATGCCGGTTGGAGTAATCAAACTCAACATGGATAGTATTGAAATTGAATGGTTTAATCCCTATGCCGAACTAATTCTAACAACTGAAGATGGGGAGATTGATATTTCCCAAGTTCAAGAAATCATAAAAGCGTCTATATCTTCTCCTGGTGTTTATGCCAATATTGGAGAGAAGCGTTACGCTGTTCATCTTGACAGAAATTCTGGAGTTTTATACTTTTTTGATGTGTCAGGAGAGTATGAAGCGACAGTTGAACTGGCTACTAGTCGTCCAGTTATTGGTGTTATCTCAGTTGACAACTATGATGATTTAGAAAATGAAACGTCTGAATCTGATATCAGCCAGATCAATAGCTTTGTTGCCAATTTTGTCGAGGAATTTACAAGACAGCATAAGATGTTTTCACGCCGCGTTGGCATGGACCGCTTTTACTTGTTTACAGACTATATCGTTCTTGAACATTTGATGAAGGATAAGTTCTCTGTCATTGATACCTTCCGTGAGGAAGCTAAACAAAGGAATCTACCTTTAACGATTAGTATGGGACTTTCATATGGAGACGGTGATCACGAGAGCATTGGTAAGGTTGCTTTATCCAACCTTAACTTAGCTGAAGTTCGTGGCGGAGATCAGGTTGTCGTACGAGAAAATGATGAGACTAAGAAACCAGTCTACTTTGGTGGAGGCTCTGTTGCGTCTGTTAAACGTACAAGAACTCGTACGAGAGCAATGATGACTGCAATATCAGAGAAGCTGAAGAGTGTTGATCGTGTATTCATCGTTGGGCATAAAAACTTAGACATGGATGCTTTAGGTTCAGCTGTCGGTATGCAGTTATTCTCTAGCAATGTAATGGACGAGTCCTATGTTGTTTATGATGCAGAACAAATGTCTCCGGACATTCATCGTGCCATTCAATTCTTAGAGAATGAGGGAGTAACAAAACTCATCCCTCTAACTCAAGCTATGGGAATGGTCACTAATCGTTCCTTGCTAGTGATGGTGGACCACTCTAAGACAGCTTTAACCTTGTCAAAAGAGTTTTATGATTTATTCACACAAACCATCATTATTGACCACCATAGACGAGATCAGGATTTCCCAGAAAATGCTGTGATCACCTATATCGAGAGTGGAGCAAGTAGCGCGAGCGAGCTTGTAACAGAGTTAATTCAGTTCCAAAACTCTAAGAAGATTCGTTTGAGTCGTATTCAAGCAAGCCTACTGATGGGTGGTATTATGCTGGATACTAAGAATTTTACATCTCGTGTGACTAGTCGCACTTTTGATGTAGCTAGCTATTTACGAACACGTGGAAGTGATAGTGTTGTGATTCAAGATATATCAGCGACTGATTTTGAAGAGTATCGTCTAGTAAATGAATTAATTTTACAAGGCCAAATGGTGCAACCATCTATTCTTGTGGCTCAAGCTTTAGAGAATAAGGAATATGATACGGTTGTTATTAGTAAAGCGGCAGACGCTATGCTTGCTATGTCAGGTATAGAAGCTAGTTTTGTGGTTGCAAGGAATCTCCAGGGAGATATTTCTATTTCTGCACGTAGCCGCAGTAAGATTAATGTACAACGTATAATGGAAGAGTTAGGCGGTGGAGGTCACTTTAACTTAGCAGCCGCGCGTTTGAGTGATATGACCCTGCAAGAAGCTGGAGATAAACTGAAGGTAGTAATCTCTAATGATATAACAAATAAGGAGACAGAAGAATGAAGGTAATCTTTTTAGCAGATGTTAAAGGCAAAGGGAAAAAAGGCGAAATTAAGGAAGTTCCTACAGGTTATGCACAAAATTTCTTAATCAAGAAAAATCTTGCTAAAGAAGCAACAGCTCAAGCTATTGGAGAGTTGCGCGGTAAGCAGAAATCAGAAGAAAAAGCACATGCGGAACTTCTAGCTGAAGCACAAGAAATCAAAGCAAGACTTGAAGCTGAGGAAACGATTGTTGAGTTTGTAGAAAAAGTAGGTCCGGATGGCCGTACTTTTGGTTCGATTACCAATAAGAAAATTGCAGAAGAACTCCAAAAACAATTTGGAATTAAAATTGATAAACGTCACATCCAAGTCCAAGCGCCAATTCGAGCAGTTGGTTTGATTGATGTACCTGTAAAGATTTATCAAGATGTAACTAGCGTCATCAATCTTCGTGTAAAAGAAGGCTAAGCTAGATTTGAGTAATGATTTTGTAAAAGGAAGGAAAGTCTGATGGCAGAAGTAGCAGAACTACGAGTTCAGCCCCAGGATATTTTGGCAGAACAATCTGTATTGGGAGCTATATTTATTGATGAAAGTAAGCTCGTATTTGTTCGAGAATATATTGATTCTCGAGACTTCTTTAAGTACGCTCACCGTTTGATTTCAGGCTATGGTGGATCTGTCTGATCGTGGCGAAGCAATTGATGCAACAACTGTTCGTACTATTTTAGATAATCAGAATGATTTACAAAATATTGGTGGCCTGTCCTACCTTGTTGAAATCATCAACTCTGTTCCAACCTCTGCCAATGCTGAGTACTATGCAAAAATTGTGGCAGAAAAAGCCATGCTTCGTCGCTTGATTGCTAAATTGACAGATTCTGTTAATCAAGCTTATGAAGCGTCTAGTCCTGTGGATGAAATTATTGCTCAGGCAGAAAAGGGCTTGATTGATGTTAGCGAAAATGCCAATCGTAGTGGGTTTAGAAATATTCGTGATATCCTAAACCTGAACTTTGGAAATTTGGAAACTCGCTCACAACAAACATCTGATATTACAGGAATTGCTACTGGTTATCAAGATTTGGATCATATGACTACAGGTTTACACGAGGAAGAGTTGATTATTATAGCAGCTCGTCCTGCTGTTGGTAAGACGGCCTTTGCTTTAAATATTGCTCAAAACATTGGAACCAAGTTAGATAAAACAGTTGCTATCTTCTCGCTAGAGATGGGGGCAGAGAGCTTGGTCGATCGAATGTTGGCTGCTGAAGGTTTGGTAGAGTCTCACTCTATCCGTACAGGGCAATTGACTGAGGAAGAGTGGCGTAAATATACAATTGCTCAAGGTAATCTTGCAAAAGCAAGTATCTATATCGATGATACACCAGGGATTCGAATCACAGAGATTCGTTCTCGTGCGAGAAAATTGTCACAGGAAACAGGTAATCTTGGTTTAATTTTGATTGACTACCTACAGCTAATCACAGGAACTGGTCGAGAAAATCGACAGCAAGAAGTTTCTGAGATTTCACGTCAGTTGAAAATTCTAGCAAAGGAACTTAAAGTTCCAGTCATTGCACTTAGTCAGTTGTCACGTAGTGTTGAGCAACGTCAAGATAAAAGGCCAGTATTATCAGATATTCGAGAGTCTGGGTCTATCGAGCAGGATGCGGATATCGTAGCCTTTCTCTATCGAGATGACTATTATGAACGCGGCGGCGAAGAAGAAGAAAGTCATCCGAATAACAAGATAGAAGTTATTATAGAGAAAAACCGTAGCGGTGCTCGTGGAACAGTTGAGTTAATCTTCCAGAAAGAATATAATAAGTTTTCAAGTATTTCAAAGAGAGAGGAACAAAGATGACAGATGCATTTACAGATGTAGCTAAGATGAAAAAAATAAAAGAAGAAATCAAGGCGCATGAAGGACAAGTAGTTGAGATGACCTTAGAAAATGGTCGTAAACGTCAAAAAAATAAGTTAGGAAAATTGATAGAAGTGTATCCATCACTCTTTATCGTTGAGTTTGGCAATGTAGAAGGAGATAAGCAGGCTAATGTCTATGTTGAATCCTTTACCTATTCAGATATCTTAACCGAAAAGAACTTGATTCGATACTTGGATGAGGAATAATCGTCTAAAAGTGGGAAATTTCCCACTTTTTTCTTTTTCTCCCGAATAAGTTATTTGAGGCTAACCTCAAAAATTTATATCACTAAAGGAGAATGAATGACATTTACTAAAGCAGGAAATAAAAAGGCAATTACTCTAAAAAAAGCTACTGTAAGAACAGCTTCTCTATTGCTGGCAGGTGTTTTTTTATTTGGAGCCGGATCTGTTCAGGCTAATCAACTAGCCCAAGCATCTAGAGCACGAGGAGATGATTACCCTCATTACTATAAAAATGGAAGCCAAGACATTGATAAATGGCGTCTATACTCTAGACAATGCACTTCTTTCGCTGCTTTTCGTTTAAGTAATGCCAATGGATTCGAGTTACCTCCAGCATATGGAAACGCTAGAGAGTGGGGCTATCGTGCTCAACGAGAAGGTTATCGTGTGGACAAGACTCCGACAATTGGTTCAATTGCATGGGACGGAAGCGGAGACTATAGCCACGTTGCATGGGTTTCTAATGTTTTTGGTGATATGATTGAAATTGAAGAATACAACTATGGATATACAGGTAAGTATAATCGTCGGACGATAAAAGCAAGTTCAATGACAGGCTTCATTCACTTTAAGGATTTGGGAGGTACGAGTAAAGCTCCTAGTGTCCCTATATCTCCATCCCTTGGGGCTCCCGGGACTCATTTGTTTACAGAAAAAGCTGCTATTATGAACCAGCCATCACAAGCGGCTGCGGTTATTGACTATTATTACCCTGGAGAAAGTGTTCATTACGATCAGACTCTTGAAAAAGATGGCTATAAATGGCTTTCTTATCTATCCCGAACTGGTAGTAGAAGATATGTCCAGCTAACTAAAACAGCCACCTCTAAGGGTGGATGGGAAAAACAGGGGACAACTTGGTACTACTTTGAAAATGGGAAGGTATCGCTTGGTTGGAAAAAGATAAATGGAAGTTGGTACTATTTCCAAACTAATGGTTCAATGAGAACAGGTTGGCTAAAAGACGGTTCCAAGTGGTATTACCTGAAATCGTCTGGAGAAATGCAGACGGGTTGGTTGAAGGACAAAGGCATTTGGTATTATTTTGAAAACTCAGGAGCTATGAAAACAGATCAGTGGTTCCAGGTTTCAGGGAAATATTATTACGTGAATGCATCTGGAGAATTGGCAGTAGATACGACAATCGATGGTTTTCAGGTTGACAGTAATGGCGCACGAGCAGAAAAAACATCCCAATAAGCCTTGACCGATAATCTAACTCTTGGCAATGGTATTTTTCCCTGCTTTCCTTTATAATGGGTGTATGGACAAGAAAAAATTATTATTGATTGATGGATCTTCAGTTGCTTTCCGAGCATTTTTTGCACTTTACCAGCAGCTGGATCGTTTTAAAAATAACAATGGCCTACATACCAATGCAATCTACGGTTTTCACCTGATGCTAAATCACCTATTGGAACGTGTTCAGCCAAGCCATATTTTGGTTGCTTTTGATGCAGGGAAGACGACTTTCCGTACAGAGATGTATGCAGACTATAAGGGCGGTCGTGCTAAGACACCAGATGAGTTTCGGGAGCAATTCCCCTTCATTCGTGAGTTGCTAGACCATCTTGGAATTCGCCACTATGAGTTGGCTCAGTATGAGGCGGATGATATCATTGGAACTCTTGGTCGCTTGGCTGAAAAGGAATCTTTTGATGTAACAATCGTCAGTGGAGATAAAGACTTAATTCAGTTGACGGATGAACATACGGTAGTTGAGATTTCTAAGAAAGGTGTCGCCGAGTTTGAGGCCTTTACCCCAGAGTATCTCATGGAAAAGATGGGCCTCACACCAGCTCAGTTTATTGATCTTAAGGCCCTTATGGGGGATAAGTCTGACAATATCCCTGGGGTGACCAAGATTGGTGAAAAGACTGGTATTAAGCTCTTGTTAGAACACGGCTCACTCGAAGGTATTTATGAAAATATCGATGGCATGAAGGCTTCCAAGATGAAGGAAAATCTCGTAAATGACAAGGAACAGGCCTTTTTGTCTAAAACACTGGCAACTATTGATACCAAGGCGCCAATTGAGATAGGTCTAGATGACTTGGTTTATAGTGGTCCAAATGTAGAAAGTTTAGGTAAATTCTACGATGAGATGGGCTTTAAACAGCTCAAACAAGCCTTGAATGCTTCTCAGACTAACCAAGCTGAGACTTTGAATTTCACCGTGGTGGACAAAGTGAGTGAAGATATGCTGAGTGCCGACTCTATCTTTCACTTTGAACTTTTTGGTGAAAACTACCATACAGATGATTTGGTTGGTTTTGCTTGGTCTTGTGGAGACAAGCTCTATGCTACAGATAAGCTGGAACTTCTGCAGGATCCGATTCTTAAGGATTTTCTAGAAAAAACGCCTCTGAAAGTATATGACTTTAAGAAAGCTAAAGTTCTCTTAAATCGCTTTGGTTTGGACTTGCAGGCTCCTGCTTTTGACAGTCGCTTGGCCAAATACCTTCTCTCTACTGTAGAGAATAATGAAATTTCAACCATTGCTAATCTCTATGGCCAAACTTACCTAGTCGATGATGAAACCTTCTATGGTAAGGGTGTCAAGAAAGCTATCCCTGAGAGAGAAACCTTCTTGGAGCACTTGTCCCGCAAGGTTTCTGTGCTGGTTGAGACAGAGCCTGTATTGCTTGAAAAGTTAAGTGAAAACGGACAATTAGACCTTCTCTATGACATGGAGCAACCTCTGGCCTTTGTTCTTGCTAAGATGGAAATCGCTGGGATCAAGGTTAAAAAAGAAACTCTACTCGAGATGCAAACTGAAAATGAGCTTGTCATTGAAAAGCTAACTCAAGAGATTTATGAATTGGCTGGTGAGGAATTTAACATCAACTCGCCTAAGCAGTTGGGGGAACTACTTTTTGAAAAGCTAGGTCTCCCTATAGAATACACCAAGAAAACCAAGACAGGTTACTCAACAGCAGTGGATGTGTTAGAGCGCTTAGCTCCTATTGCCCCAATCGTCAAGAAAATTTTAGATTATCGTCAGATTGCTAAAATTCAATCGACTTATGTGATTGGTTTACAGGACTGGATTTTAACGGATGGCAAGATTCACACGCGCTATGTGCAGGATTTGACTCAGACAGGGCGTCTGTCTAGTGTGGATCCAAACTTGCAAAATATTCCTGTTCGTTTGGAACAAGGCCGCCTCATTCGTAAGGCTTTCGTACCAGAGTGGGAGGATAGTGTCCTTCTCAGCTCTGACTATTCACAGATTGAGTTGCGAGTTTTGGCGCATATCTCTAAAGATGAGCACTTAATCAAGGCCTTCCAAGAGGGAGCTGATATTCATACCTCGACAGCCATGCGGGTCTTTGGAATTGAACGTCCTGAGGATGTGACTCCAAACGACCGTCGCAATGCCAAGGCTGTCAACTTTGGAGTGGTTTACGGAATTTCAGACTTTGGTTTATCCAATAACCTAGGTATCAGCCGTAATGAGGCTAAGGCATACATCGACACTTACTTTGAACGCTTCCCTGGTATCAAAAATTACATGGATGAAGTGGTTCGTGAGGCGCGTGATAAGGGTTATGTGGAGACTCTCTTCAAACGTCGTCGTGAGTTACCAGATATCAATTCGCGTAACTTTAACGTTCGTGGTTTTGCGGAACGTACAGCAATCAACTCACCTATCCAAGGATCGGCTGCAGATATCCTCAAAATCGCTATGATTCAACTAGATAAAGCATTGGTAGAGGGTAGCTATCAGACTAAGATGCTGTTACAAGTACACGATGAAATAGTTCTTGAAGTGCCTAAGTCAGAATTAGCTGCCATAAAAAAACTCGTCAAACAAACCATGGAAGAAGCTATTCAACTCAGTGTGCCACTGATTGCTGATGAAAATGAAGGCGTGACTTGGTATGAGGCCAAATAAAGAATAGCCTATCAGATGAAAAAGAAATCCCCTTGAACATTATGGTTCAAAGGGGATTTTTCTTTCAGGAAAAGACAAAAGTGAAACTATCTAGCTAATAGTAGGATTTATTTGATTTGTTTCTTTTGTTCTTTTTTTGCAAGGATTGGTAGAATAACACCTAAACCAATCAGAATAATTGGGGTCAAGATGTTTGTAAGAAGAGAGAATTGCCAAGCAGTTGGATTCTCAGCATAGCTAATTTTTGGAACCATACCTAGGATACAAGCAAAGGCAGTGAAGAGGAAGCACCAAGTACCGATCACGAAGCCAAGCTTAGGATTGTTAACAAACTTGTATTCCGCATTTTTGTATGTTTTCCAAGCACGGTTGAGCATCATATAGGCAAGGAATACCCAGAGATAACGCATCGGCATCACGATAGAATTAAGGTTGGTCATCCATTTTACAAGTCCATCAATTTCTTGGATACCAAAAATTGGAAGGATGATGATAAGGCTAACGAGGACGCCTGTAAGGAGGTAGCCATTAATGAGGACACCCTTTTCAGTACGTTTACGAAGCCAGCTTGGGATGTAGTTTTCGTCAGCGTTATTGAGTAGGATTTGTAATGGTGCGTCAATAGAGAAGGCAAGTGCCGCGATTTGTCCGACCATATTTGTAAGAGCGTAAATCACAACGAAAAGATTTCCAACTCCCCAAGAATTTCCTAACATTTGGAAGGCTTGATAAGCACCATTACGCATGAGGTCTTCAGGGATATTGTTGCCATCAAATAGCATTCCCATGGCAACTGAACCAAGGATAGCAGAGAGTCCTACCATGATGGCCATGACAATCATACCTTTTGGAAATTCTTTTGCAGGATTGCGAGTTTGATTCACATAAGGGGAAATTTTTTCACAACCACCAACTGCAAAGACCAGTAGTGAGATGGTTGTAAAATAAGAAAAATCAAAGTTTGGAATGTAGGTGCTCAGTTGATCCATGTGCGGTGTCGCAAACTGGATGTCTGGTTTGATGAAAGGCAGACCGACAGCTAAAAGCACAAAGAGTAAAGACATAATCAACATGGCACTTCCTGCCAAGCTACCGATGACTTTCAGTGTTGTCAATCCTTTTGTAGAAAGGTAGAGGAAAAGTCCAAAGATTAGTAAGCAGAGAATAACGATCCAGTGGAAGTCAATTTGTTTTAGAAATTGTCCATTACCCTGCAAGGCCCATCCAAGCGGAATCAGGATTCCTTGAGGTTTTTGTGCGAGGTAAGGGATATGCACAACCCAGTAGGTCCAAGCGGCAAAGTAGGCGAGGCGTTTGGTTGATGTTTTTTCAACCCAGTCACTAACACCGCTTCCGCTTTCCTTAAAGGTAGAACCTAGTTGTCCGACGATGAGAGAGTATGGGATGAAGTAGAGCGCGAGGATTAAAATCCAAGATACGACGACTGAAATTCCCTGTTGAGAATAGTTGTTGACGACGTTTCCTAGCCCCCAAACCATGTTGAAAGCAATCAGAGAAACCATCAGCCAATTAAGTTGGTGTTGATCTTTTTTCATAATGTCTCCTTTTCTGATAATTTTAGTATATCATGTTTTTTTGAAAGCGCATAACAAAATTTAAAATTTACTATAAAAATTGTAAAAAACAGCTAGCAGATAGTCACTAGGGTTGCTTAGTCGAGAAAAACTTATCCACAGATTGTGGATAACTCAAGGTATCAACAACAACTGTCTCTTTATAACTTTAATAGGAAAAAGAGAGACGAAACTTATAGAATAGGAAACAAATCAATCTTTTATAAACCTTGTTAGGACAAGGTTTATAGGCGTTATTCTCTTGTACATCCTATGAACTTGGATTGGAAAGATGTTTTGGAAAAACTTGAAAATCTTTTCCAAAAAAAGGTTGAAGGTTATTCACAATTTGTGGATAACTTTATATGGATAAGAAGACCCCTTTGTGCATGACAAAGGGGTCAGGTTATTAATGCTTTGGTAACCAGCTGAGGGTAAAGTCAAGTGTCTTAGCATTGAGCAGTTCCTGATGGCTGATGCTTTGTTTTTCTTTCCCGTCCAGTTGACAGTCTTGGACAAAGTGGAAGTGTTCATAATTTTGTTGAGTACGAACATCCAACCACTGATTTTTTTCTGTCAGATAGACACGAAGGTGGTCAAAGAGTGGAATTCCAAGGTCATAACTTGCTTTCCTGGGCAGGTTGGGTAAAGCCCAAGAGCAGACCAGACATACCAAGCCGAAAGACTACCATTATCCTCATCGCCCGGATAAGCATCCCAGCTAGCTCGGAAGGCTTTTTGACGGAGGGTCTTGATTAAGAGACTGGTATATTGGGGATAACTACTGTAGCGGAACAGATAAGGGATGTGGAAGCTTGGTTGGTTGGAAATGGCTAGTTGACCAAATGGCGCTGTTGCCATTTCGCTCATCTCATGAATTTCATAACCATAGCCCGTCGTTTCAAAGAGTGGGAGACTTTGACAAGCTTTCAAAAGATAGTTGCTAAAGGCTTCTTTTCCACCCATTAGTTGGCTAAGTCCAGAAATATCGTGTAGGACACCGAGACTGGCTTGAATAGCTGAACACTCAGCGTAGTCACGACCCCAACTATAGGGAGAAAAGTCAGGACGGAAGTTGCCATCTACATCACGCGCCCTCATATATCCTGTCTCAGGGTCAAAGAGGTTTTGATAGTTTTTAGAATATTGAGCATAGGTTTGTGCTAGCTCTTCTTGACCTAATTTTGTTGCACAAGTAGAGATACAAAAATCGCTGTAGGCATAATCTAGCGTATGACTGACACTTTCGTGGTAGTCTGTGGATAAAAAGCCCAGTTCATGGTATTGGCTTAGGCCGTGTCGCCCGTTGATAGCTTTTGGATCTGCCTTAGTAGCAGTTTCAATCATGGCTTTGAGAAATTCTTCTTCAAACTCAGGTACCATATCCTTGCAGGCACTATCTGCAAGAAGGCCATCAATCAAAGTCCCAGGCATCATCCCTCTTTCGTCAGGAGCCAGCCACTTAGGGAGATATCCAGTATCTCTATAGCTATTGAGGAAACCTTCAAGAAACTGACGATAGTGCTCTGGAATAATCAAGGCAAAGAGTGGGAATGAAGTGCGGAAGGTATCCCAAAAACCATTGTTGGTATAGAGTAGCCCAGGCTTGATCGTTCCTGAAGCAAGGTCTATATGAATAGTCTCGCCTTGCTCATTTACCTCATAGAAGGTTTGTGGGAAAAGAAAGATTCTATAAAGACAGTGATCAAAAAATGTTCGGTCTACAGGGCCGGTTTCCTCGACATCAAAACGACCTAGAAGGTCTTCCCAACTTGTTTTAGCCTCTGATTTCGTTTCTTCAAAGTCTTTTCTAGGCAGATTAAAGAGGGCCTGTTCTTTGGAAATAAAAGAAGTAGCTAGTTGAACTAGAGCTTCTGCTCCAGCCAAGTCGATACGCCAGTCTTGCTCCACTTGATTGATAGATAGAATATCCGTAGAGAATGCGAGAGCAGTAAACATGACGAGGGGGCTTTTGTTGGTTTCGGTTAATCCGCTTTGACCAAGGCTGATGGTACGCTCATCTAGTTGCTCTAATGATAAATCATCAGCTGCATGCAGATAGAGTGAGATTTTCTTGCCTTGTATCTGTCTTAGTTGAATAGAAGCCCCATAGCAAGTAGGTGTGAGTTGAGATTCAATCTGGTAACGTTCAGAAAAAATCTTTAGAAAATGAGGATTGAAAATAGCACGATCAAGGTTATAAGAAGACTGACGATGGAAGAGGGTGTCGCCACTGATTTCTCCTGTAACAGGAGTCAGTAGCAACCAAGAATAATCGCCAATCCAAGGACTAGGTTGGTGGGTTAGTCGAATACCCTGAAATATGGGAAGATGGGGATCAAAAAACCAAGACCCTTCCTGGTCACTAGTTTGTGGAACAAAGTAATTCATCCCAAAAGGCACTCCAGTGTAAGGTAGGGTATTTCCCCGAGAAAAGGCATGCTTGCTCGCGGTGCCAAAGCGGGTATCAATGATTTCAAGTATAGGTTTCATAGAATATCCTTTAGTTGTTTTCTACATTATATCAGAAAATTTAGCCTTTAGAAAAGGAGTTTCAAATATAACAATTTTGTAGAAAAATGACTATCATTTGTGTATATATTTTCTGGGCTAAAAGCTATATACTGAAAATGAATCTTGTTTGAAAGAGGTAAAATACATTATGGTATATTCAAAAGAAATTGTCAGAGAGTGGCTAGATGAGGTAGCGGAGCGCGCCAAGGAACATCCTGAATGGGTTGATGTCTTTGAACGTTGCTATACAGACACTTTAGACAATACAGTTGAAATCTTAGAAGATGGCTCGACCTTTGTACTGACTGGGGATATCCCAGCTATGTGGCTTCGGGACTCGACTGCTCAGCTTAGACCATACCTTCATGTGGCAAAAAGAGATCCTCGTTTACGTCAGACCATTGCAGGTTTGGTCAAACGTCAGATGACCTTGATTCTCAAGGATCCCTATGCTAATTCTTTTAATATTGAGGAAAACTGGAAGGGTCACCACGAAACAGACCATACAGATCTCAATGGCTGGATTTGGGAACGCAAGTATGAAGTAGATTCGCTTTGTTATCCATTGCAGTTAGCTTATCTCCTTTGGAAAGAAACTGGTGAGACTAGCCAATTTGATGAAGCTTTTGTCACAGCGACCAAGGAGATCCTTCATCTCTGGACGGTGGAGCAAGATCACAATAACTCACCATACCGTTTCGTCCGTGATACCGATCGTAAGGAAGATACCTTGATAAATGACGGCTTTGGTCCTGACTTTGCCGTGACAGGAATGACCTGGTCAGCCTTCCGTCCAAGCGATGACTGCTGTCAGTATAGCTACTTGATCCCATCAAATATGTTTGCAGTCGTTGTCTTAGGTTATGTCCAAGAAATCTTTGCTACATTGAATCTAGCTGATAGCGAGAGCATTATTGCTGATGCCAAACATCTCCAAGCTGAGATTCAAGAAGGGATCGAAAATTATGCCTACACCACCAATAGTAAAGGTGAGAAGATCTATGCCTTTGAAGTAGACGGTCTAGGAAATGCTAGCATCATGGATGACCCTAATGTACCAAGTTTGTTAGCTGCTCCATATCTTGGTTACTGCGATGTGAACGATGAAGTCTATCAAGCAACTCGTCGCACCATTCTCAGTCCGGAAAATCCTTACTTCTACCAGGGAGAATACGCTAGCGGTCTCGGAAGCTCTCATACCTTCTATCGTTATATCTGGCCGATTGCCCTATCAATTCAAGGCTTAACAGCTACAGATAAAGCTGAGAAAAAATTCTTGCTAGACCAACTAGTTGCTTGTGATGGAGGTACGGGGGTTATGCACGAAAGCTTCCACGTAGATGATCCGACTCTCTACTCTCGTGAATGGTTCTCATGGGCCAACATGATGTTCTGCGAATTGGTCTTGGATTACCTAGATATTCGCTAATGAGCCTTAGTTCAATAAGGTTCTTGCAAAGAATCACAAATCTATTTTTAAATTTAAGTTAGAATGAGGTTTTACTCATGGAAAATGTTGTTGTACATATCATCTCTCACAGTCACTGGGATCGTGAGTGGTATCTACCTTTTGAAAGTCACCGTATGCAATTGGTGGAACTTTTTGATGATCTTTTTGATCTTTTTGAAAAATGATCCTGAGTTCAAGAGCTTTCCACTTGGATGGACAAACGATTGTCCTTGATGACTATTTAGAAATTCGCCCTGAAAAACCGTGACAAGGTGCAGCGTTATATCGACGAAGGCAAATTGAAGATTGGGCCTTTTCTATATCTTGCAGGATGATTACTTGATTTCCAGTGAAGCTAACGTCCGCAATACCTTGATTGGTCAAGCGGAATGTGCTAAATGGGGCAAATCTACTCAGATCGGTTACTTCCCAGACACCTTTGGAAATATGGGGCAGGCTCCTCAAATCCTTCAAAAATCAGGTATTCACGTAGCAGCCTTTGGTCGCGGTGTCAAACCAATCGGATTTGACAATCAAGTCCTTGAAGATGAGCAATTTACCTCTCAATTTTCTGAGATGTATTGGCAGGGGGCTGATGGTAGCCGTGTACTCGGTATTCTTTTTGCTAACTGGTACAGTAACGGGAATGAAATTCCAGTGGATAAAGACGAGGCTTTGATTTTCTGGAAGCAAAAATTAGCAGACGTCCGTGACTATGCATCGACTAACCAATGGTTGATGATGAACGGCTGTGACCACCAGCCTGTACAGAGAAATATTAGCGAAGCGATTCGTGTGGCAAACGAACTCTTCCCAGACGTGACCTTTATTCATAGCTCCTTTGACGAATATGTCCAAGCAGTGGAAAGTGCACTTCCTGAACACCTATCAACGGTCACAGGTGAGTTGACTAGCCAAGAAACAGATGGTTGGTACACTCTTGCCAACACATCTTCATCCCGTATTTACCTTAAACAAGCCTTTCAAGAAAATAGCAACTTGTTAGAGCAGGTCGTGGAACCGTTGACCATTATCACTGGTGGACATAACCACAAAGATCAATTAACCTATGCTTGGAAAGTTCTTTTGCAGAATGCACCACACGATAGTATCTGTGGCTGTAGCATCGACGAAGTTCACCGTGAAATGGAAGTTCGTTTTGCCAAGGTCAACCAAGTCGGAAACTTTGTCAAGAGTAACCTTCTTAATGAATGGAAGGGGAAATTGGCAACTCAAAATGCTGAGAGCGACTACCTCTTTACTGTCATCAACACGAGTCTGCATGACAAGGTAGATACTGTTAGCACGGTACTCGACGTCGTTACTTGTGAGTTCAAAGAATTACACCCAACTGAAGGCTACAAAAAGATGGCAGTCTTGACCTTGCCAACCTACCATGTAAAAGATTTGGATGGCCGTGTGGTCGAAGCTAAAATTGAAGACTTGGGAGCAAACTTTGAGTATGACCTTCCAAAAGACAAATTCCGTCAACCTCGTATCGCTCGTCAAGTGCGCGTGACACTTCCAGTTCACCTAGCAGCTCTTTCTTGGGCAAGCTTCCAGTTGGTTGAAGGCGAGGGAGAAGGCCGCGATGGTATTTACCAAAATGGAGTCATTGATACACCATTCGTAACAGTGAGTGTAGATGAAGGAATCACAGTCTATGACAAGACTACAAACGAAGCCTACGAAGATTTCATCCAATTCGAGGACCGTGGAGATATTGGTAACGAGTACATATACTTCCAACCAAAAGGAACTGATCCAATCTATGCAGAACTCAAAGGATACGATGTCCTAGAAAACAATGCTCGCTATGCTAAGGTATTGCTCAAACATGACTTGACTATTCCAGTTAGCGCAGATGAAAAATTGGATGCAGAACAAAGAGGTATCATCGAGTTCATGAAACGAGATGCAGGTCGTTCAGAAGAGTTGACAACCATTCCTCTTGAAACAGAAATGACTATCTTTGTGGACAATCCACAGATTCGCTTCAAGACTCGCTTTACTAATACAGCCAAAGACCACCGCATTCGTCTCTTGGTAAAAACTCATAATACACGTTCAAGCAATGATTCTGAAAGTATCTATGAAGTTGTGACAAGACCAAATCAACCAGCAGCTTCTTGGGAAAATCCAGAGAATCCACAACACCAACAAGCCTTTGTCAGCCTTTATGATGATGAAAAGGCTGTAACTGTAGCAAATAAAGGATTACATGAATACGAAATCCTTGGGGACGATACGATTGCAGTGACGATTATTCGTGCTTCAGGTGAACTCGGTGACTGGGGCTACTTCCCAACACCAGAAGCTCAGTGCTTGCGTGATGTCGAAGTAGAATTTGCTGTGGAATGTCACCAGGCAAGCGAACGCTTCTCTGCTTTCCGTCGTGCCAAAGCCTTCCAAGTGCCTTTTACAGCTCTTCAAGTTGCAAAACAAGAGAGTAGTGTTGCAGCTACTGGTAGTCTTTTCAACCATCCAGCGCTTAGCATACCACAAGTCTGCCCAACAGCCTTTAAGGTAGCTGAAAATGGAGAAGGTTATGTACTTCGTTACTACAATATGAGTCAAGAAAATGTGCGTATAACTGAAAAACAACAAACCATTCTTGATTTGCTGGAACGCCCATACCCAGTCCATTCAGGATTATTGGCGCCACAGGAAATTCGTACAGAACTCATTCAAAAAGAAGAAATTTAATTTCAAAAAGTAAACATAAACAGAAAGGAGGAGCGAAAAAGTAAGAACCAACTGCTGATTCGCTCCTTTTTGCAGGTGAAAGCAATGACCATTGCAACGATTGATATCGGAGGAACTGGCATTAAGTTTGCTAGTCTAACTCCTGATGGAAAGATTTTAGATAAGACCAGCACCCTAACTCCAGAAACTTTAGAAGATTTGTTGGCTTGGTTGGACCAACGCTTGTCAGAACAGGACTATCGTGGAATCGCTATGAGTGTTCCAGGAGCGGTCAATCAAGAAACAGGAGTGATTGAGGGGATTAGTGCCATTCCTTATATCCATGGTTTTTCATGGTATGAGGCCCTTGCTCATCACCAGCTACCTGTCCATCTAGAAAATGATGCCAACTGTGTTGGACTTAGTGAACTGCTAGCTCATCCTGAGATTGAAAAATGCAGCCTGTGTTGTCATTGGCACAGGGATTGGCGGTGCTATGATTATCAATGGCAAAAATTCACCGTGGTCGCCATGGCTTGGGTGGAGAGTTTGGTTACATGACAACTATCGAACCAGCAGAAAAAAACTCAATAACTGGTCACAACTAGCTTCTACAGGAAACATGGTTCGTTATGTGATTGAAAAAAATCAGGTCAGTCAGACTGGGATGGCCGTAAGGTTTACCAAGAGGCTGCAACAGGCAACCCCTTTGCCAAGAAGCCATTGAGCGCATGAATCGTAACCCTAGCCCAAGGGCTACTCAATATCCAGTATCTGATTGACCCAGATGTCATTAGTCTAGGAGGTTCTATCAGTCAGAACCCAGATTTTATCAAAGGGGTGCAAAAAGCGGTAGACGTCTTTGTGAAAAGATATGAAGAGTATACAATTGCGCCAGTGATCCAAGCATGCACCTATCAGGCAGATGCCAATCTCTACGGTGCCCTTGTCAACTGGTTACAGGAGGAAAACCAATGGTAAATTTTACCGGAATTAGCAGTAAACAACAGCAAGCTATAGACTTACTTCAAAAGCACATTTCTCTACCAGATGTAGAAGTGGCTGTCGCTCAGTCTGACCAAGCTTCTATCTCTATCAAGGGTGAGGGCGGAAGCTATCAATTGACTTGTCGCAAACCTCACCAACTCTATCGCGCCTTGTCTGTTCTAGCAACAGCTTTAGAAGAAGGTGATAAGGTGGAGATTGAGGAGCAGGCGGCTTATGAAGAGTTGGCCTACATGGCTGACTGTTCGCGAAATGCAGTTCTAAATGTTGCATCTGCCAAGCAGATGATTGAAGTCTTAGCTCTCATGGGTTATTCAACCTTTGAGCTTTATATGGAAGACACCTATCAGATTGAAGGGCAACCTTATTTTGGTTATTTCCGTGGGGCTTATTCAGCTGAAGAGTTACAGGAAATCGAAGCCTACGCCCAGCAGTTTGATATGACCTTTGTACCATGTATCCAGACCTTGGCTCACTTATCAGCCTTCGTCAAATGGGGTGTCAAAGAAGTCCAGCAACTTCGTGATGTAGAGGACATTCTCCTCATCGGCGAAGAAAAAGTTTACGACCTAATTGACGGCATGTTTGCGACCCTGTCTAAACTGCAGACTCGCAAGGTCAATATTGGGATGGACGAAGCCCACTTGGTTGGTTTGGGACGCTACCTCATCTTAAACGGTGTTGTCGATCGTAGTCTCCTCATGTGTCAACATTTGGAGCGCGTGCTGGATATTGCAGACAAGTATGGTTTCCACTGCCAGATGTGGAGCGATATGTTCTTCAAACTCATGTCAGCAGACGGACAGTACGACCGTGATGTGGAAATTCCAGAGGAAACGCGCATTTACTTAGACCGTCTTAAAGACCGTGTGACCTTGGTTTACTGGGATTATTATCAGGATAGCGAAGAAAAATACAACCGTAACTTCGGTAACCACCACAAGATAAGCCAGGATATCGCCTTTGCAGGTGGTGCTTGGAAGTGGATTGGTTTCACGCCACATAATCATTTCAGCCGTCTAGTAGCTATTGAGGCAAATAAAGCCTGCCGTGTCAATAAGATTAAAGAGGTTATTGTGACTGGTTGGGGAGATAACGGTGGCGAAACAGCTCAGTTCTCTATTCTACCTAGTTTGCAAATCTGGGCTGAACTCAGTTATAGAAATGATTTAGAGCGTTTGTCTGCTCATTTCAAGACCAATACAGGTCTATCAGTTGAGGACTTTATGCAGCTTGATCTTGCAAACCTCTTACCAAATCTACCAGGAAATCTAAGTGGTATCAATCCTAATCGCTATGTATTTTATCAGGATGTTCTTTGCCCAATTCTTGACAAGCACATGACACCTGAACAGGACAAACCACACTTTGCCAAAGCAGCTGAGATTTTGTCTGACATTAAAGAAAGAGCTGGAGTCTACGCTTATCTTTTCGAAACTCAGGCCCAGTTGAATGCTATTTAAGTGGCAAGGTTGATGTGGGACGACGCATTCGTCAAGCCTATCAAACAGGTGATAAAGAGAGCTTGCAACAAATTGCTAGGGAAGAATTACCAAAACTTAGAAGCGAGATTGAACACTTCCATGCTCTCTTTAGTCACCAATGGTTGAAAGAAAACAAGGTCTTTGGCTTGGATACAGTGGATATCCGTATGGGAGGACTCTTGCAAAGGATTAAGCGAGCAGAAAGTCGCATCGAAAACTACCTAGTAGCTGACATTTCTCGTATTGATGAACTAGAAGTAGACATCTTGCCATTTAATGATTTCTATGCAGATAAGGACTTCGCAGCCACAACAGCTAATCAGTGGCATACCATTGCAACAGCTTCGACAATCTATACAACATAAAGATTAGAACACCCTGCATGAATCAGAATGTTTCTCGTGAAACATACTTTTATAAACAAAATTTCTCCACAAAAAATAATTTGTGGAGTTTTTTCTATAATTAGTAGTTTAAACTATCATAAAAATAGGAGTATACTATTTATGTAAACGTTATCATATCTAAAACGGAGAATTTTGACGTTTTAGAAAATAAAAAGGGAGGAAATTATGAATAAGTTTTCAAAGACCTTAAGAGATAACTGGATTTTTCTCTTAATGGTTCTGCCAGGAACGCTTTGGTTGATTCTATTCTTCTATATCCCTGTATTTGGAAATGTGGTCGCCTTTAAAGATTACCGAATGACGGGAGAAGGATTTATCCACAGTATTATAAATAGTAAATGGGTTGGACTAGACAACTTTAAGTTCTTATTTAGTTCAAAAGATGCCTTTGTTATCACCCGTAATACTGTTCTTTACAACCTTGGATTCATCTTTATCGGTTTGATTGTGTCGGTTGGAATTGCCATTATCCTCAGTGAGCTTCGCTCTAAGCAAATGGTTAAAATATTCCAGACTTCTATGTTATTCCCTTACTTCCTATCATGGGTTATCATCAGTTTCTTTACAGATGCTTTCCTTAACATCGATAAAGGGGTCATTAACCGATTCTTGCAAACTATCGGTATGAAGGGAATTAACTTCTACGCTGACTTAGGCATCTGGCCATATCTCCTACTTTTCCTAGGTATCTGGAAAGGTTTTGGGTATAGTAGTGTTATGTACTATGCGACGATTATGGGGATTGACCCAACCTACTATGAGGCAGCAACAGTGGATGGGGCAAGTAAATGGCAACGTATCCGTAACGTAACCATTCCTCAGTTGACACCACTTGTGACAGTATTGACTATTCTTGCAGTCGGAAATATCTTCCGTGCAGACTTCGGTCTCTTCTATCAAATACCTCACAACGCTGGTCAGCTCTATAGTGTAACAAATGTATTGGACGTCTATGTCTTTAACGGATTGACTCAGACAGCAGATATCGGTATGGCTTCAGCAGCCGGTCTCTACCAGTCAGTCGTCGGTTTGATTCTCGTTATCCTATCAAACTTACTTGCAAGACGTGTTGATCCTAATTCGGCACTATTCTAGAAAGGAGGAGCATATGGCAAAAAAAATCAAAAAAGAAAAAATTGATAAAGTCGGCATACACTCCTTCGGAAAAAAAGCAAATATCTTCTTCAGCATCATATCAGGTTTGCTGGCCTTCTCTTGTATATTGCCTTTTATCTTCGTTATCATTATCTCAGTTACAGATGAAACCAGTATCATCCAAAATGGATACAGTTTCTTCCCTGCTAAGTTTGGTTTAGATGGTTTTGAGTTTGACTCAGTTTCAAGATAAGATTTTACAGGCGCTCTTTATCTCTGTCTTTGTAACGGTTGTTGGTACATTGACAAATGTCTTCATCACAACAACATACGCTTACGCCATCTCACGTTCAACATTTAAGTATCGTAAATTCTTTACAATCTTCGCTCTTCTTAGTATGTTGTTCAATGCTGGTTTGGTACCAGGTTATATCGTGGTGACTCAATTGCTTCACCTTGGTGATACCATTTGGGCTTTGATTATTCCAATGCTTCTATCTCCATTCAACATCATGTTGATGCGTTCCTTCTTCAAGAAGACTATCCCAGAAGCAATTCTCGAATCAGCTCGTATCGATGGTGCCAGCGAGGCTCGGATCTTCTTCCAGATCTGTTTGCCACTGTCACTACCAGGTATCGCAACAATCACGCTTTTGACAGCACTTGGCTTCTGGAACGACTGGTTTAACGCCCTTCTTTACATCAAGAGTGACAACTTGTATCCATTACAATATTTGCTCATGCAGATCCAACAAAATATGGACTACATTGCTAAGTCAGTTGGTTTGTCAGGGCAACTTGCAGTTGCCCTTCCAAAAGAGACAGGACGTATGGCAATGGTTGTAGTTGCAACCCTTCCTATTGCGATTTTATATCCATTCTTCCAACGCTACTTTGTAAAAGGTTTGACCATTGGTGGTGTTAAAGAATAGTGCTAGTTGAGAAACACAGTTTCTCCCCCTCTAACTTCGTCTTTGTGATAGAAGTTAAATATCATTACATTGTTTATAATTAAAAATAAAAAAAGGAGTTTTTATCATGAAAAACTGGAAAAAATATGCTTTTGCTTCTGCTAGCCTTGTAGCTTTGGCTGCTAGCCTTGCAGCTTGTGGAAACCTTAAAGGGAATAACCAAAAAGCTGCTGAGTCAACTTCAGACGACAAAACTGTTATCAAAATGTACCAAATCGGTGATAAACCAGATAACTTGGATGAATTGTTAGAAAATGCAAACAAAATCATCGGAGAAAAAGTTGGTGCTAAATTGGATATCCAATACCTTGGATGGGGTGACTACGGTAAGAAAATGTCAGTTATCACATCATCAGGTGAAAACTATGATATCGCATTTGCAGATAACTACATCGTAAACGCTCAAAAAGGTGCTTATGCTGACTTGACTGAATTGTACAAGAAAGAAGGAGCAGAACTCTACAAAGCTCTTGACCCAGCTTACATCAAAGGTAATACTGTAAACGGCAAGATCTATGCAGTTCCAGTTGCAGCTAACGTTGCATCTTCACAAAACTTTGCTTTCAACGGCACTCTTCTAGCAAAATATGGAATCGACATCTCAGGTGTAACTTCATACGAAACACTTGAACCAGTATTGAAACAAATTAAAGAAAGCTCCAGATGTAGTTCCATTTGCAGTTACTAAGAACTTTATCCCATCTGAAAACTTCGACTATCCAGTAGCAAACGGTCTTCCATTCGTAATCGACCTTGAAGGAGACACTACTAAGATCGTTAACCGTTACGAAGTTCCTCGTTTCGTAGAGCACTTGAAGACTCTTCACAAATTCTATGAAGAAGGATACATTCCAAAAGACGTAGCAACAAGCGATACTTCATTTGACCTTCAACAAGATACTTGGTTCGTACGTGAAGAAACAGTAGGACCAGCTGACTACGGTAACAGCTTGCTTTCTCGTGTTGCTAACAAAGACATCCAAATCAAACCATTTACTAACTTCATCAAGAAAAACCAAACAACTCAAGTTGCTAACTTTGTAATCTCAAACAACTCTAAGAACAAAGAAAAAGCTATGGAAGTGTTGAACCTCTTGAACACTAACCCAGAACTCTTGAACGGTCTTGTTTACGGTCCAGAAGGCAAGAACTGGGAGAAAATTCCAGGTAAAGAAAACCGTGTTCGTGTCCTTGATGGATACAAAGGAAACACTCACATGGGTGGATGGAACACTGGTAACAACTGGATCCTTTACATCAACGAAAACGTAACAGACGAGCAAATTGCACAATCTAAGAAAGACTTGGAAACTGCAAAAGAATCTCCAGCGCTTGGATTCATCTTTAACACTGACAGCGTGAAATCTGAAATCTCAGCAATCACTAATACTATGCAACAATTCGATACAGCTATCAACACTGGTACTGTAGACCCAGAAAAAGCTATTCCAGAATTGATGGAAAAACTTAAATCTGAAGGTGCATACCAAAAAGTGTTGGATGAAATGCAAAAACAATACGACGAATTCTTGAAAAACAAAAAATCTTAAGAACAATTGATTTCGTGTATTCATTCCTAAAAGATGCGATCACTGCCTTGTCTGGAGTTTTCCAGATGGGGTAGTGATTCTTTTTATAGTTGTTGCGAAAAGGCTAAAGAGATGGCTATAATAGCCTTTTAAATATACGATAATAAGATATGAATAGGGCTTAATTGAGCTAATACCCCTATTAGTTTAATTAAGTAGATTTTTAAATGAATCTAGCTTATAATAAATATATAAGGCAATGAAAGCGCTTAACATTGTGAAAATTACTTTATCTATTTAGTGATTTCTAGACTAGCTATCTAGGATAAGTAGGTAAAAAACCGACAATATTTGTCAACAATTCCCTTTGGGGATAAGAATTTTACATGAGGTTATTCATATGAAAAAAACACCCAATCGTTGGTTAATTTTGGCAGCAGCCATTTTAACGAATCTCTCTCTAGGTGCTGGTTACGCCTGGTCAGTCTTTCAAAAGGCACTGCTAGAAACCAATGCTAGTCAAGGATGGGTTCAAGCCCAAACTTCTTTGGCCTTTAGTATTTCTTTTGCAATGGTACCTGTTGGTATGATTATTTTTGGTCCTAAAGTCGATTCAGTAGGACCTAAGAAATTTGTATTTTTAGGTGGTATTCTCTTTGGTGCTGGTATGTTTGCTACAGGATTTGCTACCTCTCTTCCAATCCTTTACCTCACTTACGGGGTTGTCCTAGGACTTGGTATCGGTGCTGCTTATGGAGCATCTACTTCAGTTGCCACTAAGTGGTTCCCAGATAAGAAAGGTCTAGCTGGTGGTTTGACAGCGGCTGGTTTCGGATTAGGTCCACTTATTATCGGTCCAGTTGCCAAAGCTTTGATTGCTTCTATGGGTGTTTACTCAACATTCAAAGTATTAGGTATCATTCTTCTAATTGTTATTTGTACGTCTTCATTGGTAATGGAAAAAGCTCCTACGGCTGCGCCGGTAGCTGGAGCTGCTCAACCAGAAGGTAAAACTTACAAAGAAATGCTTCGTGACGGAAATTACTGGCTCCTATGGTTGATTTATGTTCTTGGTGCTACTGGTGGAATGATGATCATCGGTTCTGCTGCAGCAATTTCTGACCAATATCAACTTGTTGGAGAAGCTACTCTCTTCGTTATGTTAGTATCTATCGCTAACACATTTGGACGTATCTTCTGGGGTACAGTTTCTGATAAGATTGGTCGTTACCCTACAGTTATTGCTATGTTTGGAGCAGTTGCTGCTGGTTTGTTGCTCACAGCCTTGTTCAAAGGCCCAGGAAGCATCTTGGCTATCCTTGGTGTAATGATGGTTGCCTTGTCATTCGGTGGTTTCCTAGGTTCTTTCCCAGGTATTACTGCTGAAAACTGGGGAGTAACTTATGTAGGAACAAACTACGGTTGGATGTTTACTGCATACGGTGTGGCTGCGATTGCAGGCCCTCAGCTAGGTGCACGAATTGCCCAAGCCAACCAAGGAGACTATACAATGGCCTTCTTCATCGTAATCGGTATGGCATTTGTTGGTATTCTTCTTCAGCTCTTCTACATGGCTAAAATGAAAAAAGCTTAAAATCATAAATCCTTGGAAAAATCCAAGGATTTTTTATTGTTTTAAATCATATGTAGGATTGGAAATCAGAACGAGTTCTAGTTATAGGAGGTTAATTTTCAGTCAAATAAATTGCAATCGCTTTTCTTTGTCGGTATACTAGTATAGTTAGATGAAAAATTCTGAAAATTTAAGAATAGAAAAGAGAACAAATCTTATGGCAAAAGATATTCGTGTCTTACTTTACTACCTCTATACTCCAATTGAAAATGCGGAACAATTCGCTGCAGATCATTTGGCCTTCTGTAAATCTATCGGTCTAAAAGGTCGTATCCTTGTGGCTGATGAGGGTATTAACGGAACAGTTTCAGGTGACTATGAAACAACACAAAAATATATGGACTATGTTCACAGTCTCCCAGGAATGGAGAACTTATGGTTCAAGATTGATGAGGAAAACGAGCAAGCCTTCAAGAAGATGTTTGTTCGCTACAAAAAAGAAATTGTTCACCTTGGTCTTGAAGACAATGACTTTGACAATGACATTAATCCATTAGAAACAACTGGTGCTTACCTATCTCCAAAAGAGTTCAAGGAAGCCTTACTTGATGAAGATACCGTTGTCTTAGATACACGTAATGACTACGAATATGATCTTGGTCATTTCCGAGGAGCTATCCGTCCAGAAATCCGTAATTTCCGCGAGTTACCACAGTGGGTTCGTGATAACAAGGAAAAATTCATGGACAAACGTGTTGTCGTCTATTGTACAGGTGGCGTGCGTTGTGAAAAATTCTCTGGTTGGATGGTTCGTGAAGGTTATAAAGATGTTGGTCAATTGCACGGAGGTATCGCAACATACGGTAAAGACCCAGAAGTTCAAGGTGAGCTTTGGGATGGTAAAATGTATGTCTTTGATGAGCGTATCGCAGTGGATGTCAACCATGTAAATCCAACCGTTGTTGGTAAGGACTGGTTTGATGGAACACCATGTGAGCGCTACGTTAACTGTGGCAATCCATTCTGTAATCGTCGTATCTTGACTTCTGAAGAAAACGAAGACAAATACCTTCGCGGGTGCTCACATGAGTGCCGTGTTCATCCACGCAATCGTTATGTCTTAGAACATGAACTAACAGAAGCTGATGTAATTGAGCGTTTAGCAGTACTTGGTGAGAGTTTAGATCCAGCTACCGCAGTATAAAAAGCAAACAGTCCTGAGGGGCTGTTTTTCTATGCTTTTTACCAAAAAATCTAAAATTTGTTTCTGCATCTTTCAGGAAAATAGTGTATACTATATGTAAACGATTTCAAAGGAGCCTATGTATGGTGAAAGCATTTTTTATTCCAAATAAACAAAGTGTCCTAGGACAACAGGAGATTTTAACAGCAAAATCAATCTTAGCCCTTGTAGATGGCTTGGAATCTCATAGTTATGATGCTATCTATCTCCGTCAGCCTCTCAATCGCCTTGAATATATCGAGTGTGCTGTTGTGGGTAAGTCTCAATTTCTCTTTAAAGTTAGCTATGAAGATAGCAAGAAAGGCTATCAAGTTGTTATTCCTGATTTTATCACAAGAGCTGACTGGGAAATTGTAGAAGATCTTTTGCGAGCATTTTCTAGTAAGATAGGAGAAGCAGTTGAAGGTTTTGAGGACTTCGACTTGAATCTTTATTTCCAAGAAACTGTTAAAAACTATTTAGCTGACAAGGCTGCTCGTCTATATTTCTGCCAAGGAATTCTTTCACCTATTTATTTTAATAAGACGGATTTGGAAGCTTTCTTAGAACAAGATGGTTTGACACGTTTTGAAACTCTGATCAAGAAGGTTCAAGAGTCTGATGCTTATCTTGCAACCCTCAGATTTTATCCAGATGGCCAAGGCAAGATTCACGGCATCTACCATTTAGCCCAGGGAGTTAAGACTATCTTACCGAAGGGGCCTGTTGTTCCTGCTCCTTACATTGAGCAATTGGCAGGTAAAGATGTCATCTGGGAGATTGACTTGGTGAAAATATCTGGAGATGGTTCTAAGCCTGAAGACTATGAAGCAGTAGCTAGATTAGATTACAAAGCCTTCTTAGAAGCTCTTCCAAAAGAACTTTATCAGGACTTGGATGCCAACCAAATAGTGGTAGGACCAATCTTAGGGGAAGATTTTGAAGCTTTAGTAAATAGTGAACTAGAGAAATAAACGAAAGATAGTAGTTCTAAAAAATAAGAAAAGGCAGATTTTTGGTCTGCTTTTTGTGTACAAAAAATCCTGTCAAGAGTTGACAGGATTTTAACTTACATAAAGGTTAGAATTCGGAGATAATCAAAAACCAGTGCCATTTCTGCTAGGAAAAAGAGAAATAGGATGCTTCCGTTGACTAGGAAGGCCAAGAGGAGGCGATAGAAGGGGTCGGTTTGACTATCTTTACTAGGTTTTGAGATGATGTAGAGGTTAGCAAGAAGTACCATAACTAAGCTAATCAGACATAGAAAGATGGCAAATTTGAGACTGTTAAAGAATGCGAAGAAACTAGCCATACTTGTCAAGAGGATAGGAATAGCGAAGAGTCGGCTGTACTCTTGGAAAGTTTTATCTAGTGTCCAGTCATTATTTTGATCGACGAAACGTTTGACTACGAATCCGCCCATGAGGATAGAAAAGAAGAAGAGACTTGTAGCTACCAAAATAGATAAGGCAGAAAAGAGACTGAGAGACGGGAATTGTTCCATGAAGTGAGCATCGATGCTTGCCATACGACCATAGTAGCCTTGTTTGGCGTGATAAACTGTAAAGAGGAAACTTGTAGCAGAAAAGATAGTTAGTAGCGCAAAGGCATTATAACTATGTTTCTTATCTGTATCAAAACTAGCTGTGGGTTCTTTCAAAGCTCCTCGTAGCCAAATCCAAAAATCAGTAAATTCTTCTTTGAAGATTGCTGTTTTTGTAGGGACAGGGTCTGGGACAAATGGACTTTCCAAAGATTTGCTAGGCTGAGGTGCTTCCTTAACTGGTTTTTCTGCTTGGTCTGTCTTTGTTGCCAGTTCTTCTTGTTCTTCAGTCTCTACAGATTCTTCTGACTTGTCTATCTTTTCTGTATTTTCCACGATTTCTTCGTGTTCGTCATTCTCTACTTTTTCTAGGTCAGCTTCTTGTTCTTCTGGATTGACTTGAAGGCTTTCTTCAACCACTGGCAACTCTTCTTTTTCTTTTAACTCTTCTTGGGGAATGACTGGGTCAGATGGGTTATCTTTTTTCTCATTGTTGGCTGTTTTCTCGAAATCAGCACTTTCGAACCATTCTTGAGTCATGATGGGACCTCCTTTTTTATTTCTTGTTTGAGTAGTAATGATTAACTATTATTCATAATTTCTCGAATTGGGTGAGCGATCCGGTTCGTCTGGAATGTTGATATCTTGACCCGCCTTTGCGACGAGGAGATCTTGCGTATCTTTTTTCTCTACGTTGTAAGGATTGGAGAATTCTTCGTCCTTATTTTCATGATTTCCCTGAACAGGATGAACTCCTTCTCGAGTTCGATGATAAATAGCGCCGTGTTCAGATGAGAGGTTAAGATTGATTCTCTCAAGTTCTTTTTTGGATAACTGGATGACCATATCTTTTTTTGACTCTAGCTCAACCTTACCATGTACTTGAATATCCTCAGCAGAGATATGTTGATGGTCTGCTTGGATACGGCTATCTGTTAGACTGGTTTCAAATACATTGACAATTCCAGTTGTGATCAGTTGGCTATTTTTAATCTCGCTATCAGTGATACGAAGAAGATAGCCATTTGACAGAATCTTGGCATTGCTGAGTTTTACATCGGCAATCGAAAGGACACCATGATTAACCTGCGCTGTTAGGTTTTTTAATTCTCTTCCTTTTGGTAGTGATAGAACGACTTCATTATTGCGACTTGAGACTCCACTTGCGATAAATAGGATTCCCTCGATACTAGAACCTACAGAACGACGTGTAGTTGACTTGGTGTCAGAAATCTCAAGAGTTTTTTCTTTGGTAGAATGTTGAAGATTTTCTTTTTCAGAGATAGTTGGATGATACTGGATATGGATCTTATCATCGTTTGACTCCGTAATGACGAGCGAATGTTGTGTTAGTGAGATGTTAAGATTTTCGATATCTTGATCGAAAACGAGTTCGTCCATTCGGCTTTCAAAGACTGGATTTTGAGACATTGCAAGGAGGCTTCTGACACCATCGGTTTGGATGCCGATGATGATCATGGCAAAACCGATGATACTAGTAACAACTCCAAAGATAAGAAAACCTTTTGTTAATTTACGCATGACTTTCACCTCTCTTTCCTCTATTAAGAATCCACTGAATAAGTCGAAGGATGAGTATTCCAAAGAAACGGGTCACATAGGAAGTCGCTAGCAAGACTAGGGACGAAGCTCCGATTGCCAGTAAACCTCCACCAAAAATCAGAATAAAAGCAGATGTAGATTCAGCCAGAACGTAGAAGCTTTCAAATAGGAGAACGCCTCCTAGGATTAGTCCAGCTACTGATACAGCAAAGAAGGCTATAAGTACGCTGACAGCAGCGATAAGAATCCCGATGATAGCCATGAGAAGAGCAATTCCGACTGGAATTCCGATAGGAGCTGCAAGAAGGGCTAGTAGAGCGATGCGTAAAATATGGCGGTCGTTCTTGCTGGAATTTTCTTCGTTGATTTTCTTATCAAGAAGTGTAGTCAGGACATCATGGGCAGCTTCTTTTGGACTTCCCAGGCTAGCGATAAGCTCCTCCTCACCTTCTGGCCCCGCATCATCAAAGAGTTCTTTGAAGTAATCCATGGCTTCAATGCGATCAGATTGAGGAAGCTTCATCAGATAGGCTTCAAGCTGATTCAAATATTCAGTTCTTGTCATGGCGAATGCTCCCTTCTATGATGCCGTTGATAGTGTCAGTGTAGAGTGTCCACTCTTCTCTGAGTACAAATAGTTGCTCCTCCCCAATCTCTGTTAAGGAGTAGTATTTCCGCATCCGACCTTGGTATTCGCGAGAGTATGTAGTCAGATAGCGGTTGGTATCCAGTTTTTTCAAGATGGGGTAGAGGGTAGATTCCTTGATTTTGGCGATGAGTTTAATGGTTTGGCTAATTTCATAACCATAGGAATCCCCTTGTTCTAGGATGGCCAAGATGAGAAATTCAATCAAGGCCGCTGATGTTGGAAAATACATGGGGCACCTCCTTTTTAGTATATAAAAATTTTATATATAATTATTCTACACATACATCATACATCTAAATGTAAGCCCTGTCAAGTAATATGTATAAAAATTTTTCATATAAAAAATCTTCTAGTAAAAACTAGAAGATTAGAGGATTTTATCTGCTCGATCTACCATAAATAGGGAGATTGTCATGATGACATCAATAACTAGAAGAGCCAATACAGCTGGGATCCAGGAATGGAACATGTCAAAGCTGTAACCAAAGAGGGCTGGGCCGATGGCTGCCAAAATGTAGCCTCCGGTCTGGGCAAGTCCAGATAATTGGGCCGTCTTTTCAGGTGAGCTTGTTTTGATGGAGAAGCAAACCATGAGATAAGGGAAAAGAGCGCTACAGGCAGTACCAATCAAGAGATGCGCTACTAACCAGTAGAGGAAACTCTTGCTCGGGTATAAAAGCATAGCAATTCCAAGCAATCCAGCGATAGAGATGACTGTCAGCATGATTTGACGGTGACGATTGGATAAACGAGTCGTTAAACTTGGAATAGTCATCGAGAAGGGGATACTAGTCAGAGAAAAGATCGAAGCTAAAAGACCGGCATCTGTGTGAGATAAGCAAGCACTGATTGCCATAGTAGGTAACCAGGTCATACTGGTATAGAAGAGTAAGGACTGAAGTCCACCGAATACAATAATAGCCCAAACTTCCTTGTTTTTTAAGATATTCTCTTTCTTTTGTTTTTTCTCACTTCCTTTTAGAAAATGATTGTGACGATGATTGGGGAACCAGGCAACTAAAGTTAGTAGGCAGACCAAGGATAGGCAGAGGATCAAGCCTTTCCAAGATGTCGCCTGAGTAATGGGTACAGAAAGATAGGAAGCAAGAGCCGTTGTAACCCCCATAGAGGTAACATAGATGGTTGTCAGAAAGCCAATCTTTTGTGGGTGGTTGGCCTGAATGGCGCTAGGAAGGAGCACGTTAAAGATCGCAATACTTGCTCCGATAAGTAAAGTCCCTAGATAGAGTAGAGGAAGATTAAAGATACGAATCACTGAACCCATGGTCAATACGATAAGACTATAGGTGAAAAGGTGCTCGAGTCCAATTTTTTGAGCCAAACGAGTCGCAAAAGAGGAGAAGAGGGCAAACATCAAGAGAGGGAGACTGGTCAAAACACCAAGTGAACTAACTTCTACTCCCAAACCTTGAGCAATGTCACCTAAAATAGTCGGTAAAGCTGTAAAAGGAGCTCTTAAGACCGCTCCGACTAGGATAATCCCAAGGACAAAAAATAGAGATTGTTTTTTCATGAGAACCTCGATAAGACGATTTTAATAACAGCTTATTTTAAGTTTTTTTCCTATAGATGTCAAGTTGACCTGGCGTGATTCGCTACGTAGCTGATAAAAATCATAGTAAGGAAGGAAAATATATTTACTAGTTTTTTTCTGGGATTCAAATAAAAATAGGAAAGTCTGAAAAATTGTGATAAAATAGTGAAAGAAAATCTATAAATTGGAGAAAAACTGTGTCAGAAAATCGGAAATTTAGTGTCTTGATGTCAGTCTACGTAAAAGAAAATCCAGTCTTTTTAGAAGAGGCAGTAGAGAGCATCTTAAACCAGACGCTTAAACCTAGCGAAGTAGTTCTCGTAGAGGATGGTCCACTGACACCTGAACTGTATCAAGTTTTGGAAAAATTGGAAGCACAGTCAAGTATTCCAATCAAACGTTGCCCACTTGAGAAAAATCGCGGCTTAGGTTTAGCGCTTCAATATGGTGTTTTACAGTGCCAGTATGATGTCATTGCTCGTATGGATACAGATGATATTGCTGTTATAGATCGCTTTGAGCAGCAGTTCAATTTGATGGAAGAAGAAAACTTGGATCTGCTAGGTGGTCATATTGCAGAATTTATCGACCGACCTGATGAGATTGTATCTTACCGCCGTGTGCCGATTAAGCATGAGGATATTGTTGTCTACCAGCGTATGAGAAGTGCTTTTAACCACATGACTGTTATGTTCAGAAAAGAAATGGTACTAAAGGCTGGTAACTATGAGGATGGCCTTTATATGGAAGATGATCTTCTCTGGCTCAATATGATTAGTGCTGGAGCTCGAACTGGAAATGTGGATCAAATCTTATGTAAGGTGCGCGTGGGAGCGGGGATGTTTGAACGCCGTGGAGGGCTTCGCTATCTCAAGCTCTATCGTCAGGCACGTCAAAGAATGCACGCTCGTGGACAGATTTCCTATGGAGAATATCTGAAAAGTGTCTTAATCCAGGATGTCGTTGCCCTATGTCCAGGATTTGTGCGACAGTTTATATTTTTGAAACTTCTAAGAAAAAGCAAGTAATGTCTAGCTGATAGGATTTTAAAACAATATCTTATCACTGCTAGCAAATGTAATTCTGTGTAGGAGGATGCCATTCACATGAATAAAAAAATGACAGATTATGTAATTGATCTGGTTGAAGTATTAAATAAACAACAAAAACAAGTATTCTGGGGATTTTTTGATATTGCCAGTATGGTTTTATCAATCATTGTTTCCTATATTCTATTTTATGGCTTGATTAATCCAGCCCCGGTAGACTATGTCATTTATACAGGTCTAACCTTCCTTTTCTACCAACTGATGATTGGATTCTGGGGGCTTAATGCTAGTATTAGTCGATATAGCAAAATAACAGATTTCATGAAGATTTTCTTCGGAGTAACTATCAGTAGTATTTTATCTTACATCATCTGCTATGCTTTCTTGCCACTCTTTTCTATCCGCTTTATCGTACTTTTTATCCTATTAACAACTTTCTTGATTCTACTTCCTCGTATCACTTGGCAGTTGATTTACTCAAGACGTAAAAAGGGAAATGGAGCTGGAGAACACCGTCGTACCTTCTTGATTGGTGCGGGAGATGGTGGAGCTCTCTTTATGGATAGCTACCAACATCCCACTAGTGATTTAGAGTTGGTTGGTATTTTGGATGACGACGAAAAGAAAAAAGGCCAGAAACTTGGGAAGATTCCGGTATTAGGTTCTTACAATGAGCTCCCTGAACTTGCTAAACGTTACAGGGTTGAAAAAGTGATTGTTGCGATTCCTTCCTTGGACCCATCTGAGTACGAACGCATTTTGCAGATGTGTAACCAGCTTAATATCAAATGTTTCAAGATGCCCAAAGTCGAATCTGTCGTACAGGGCCTTCATCCGTCTGTTAGTAGTTTCCAAAAACTGGACCTTGCAGACTTGTTGGGAAGACAGGAGATTCGTTTAGATGAGTCACGTATCGGAGATGAGATACACGGCAAGACGATTTTAGTTACTGGTGCAGGGGGATCAATCGGTTCGGAAATCTGTCGTCAGGTTAGTCGTTTCAGTCCGGAGCGAGTTGTCTTGCTCGGTCATGGAGAAAACTCTATTTATCTGATTTACCATGAATTAATTCGTAAATTCCAGGGAATTGACTTTGTTCCTGTCATTGCCGATATTCAAGATTACGATCGTTTGCTTCAAGTATTTGAACAGTATGAACCAGCCATTGTTTACCATGCTGCAGCTCATAAACATGTTCCGATGATGGAGCGCAATCCAAAAGAAGCCTTTAAGAATAATATCCTTGGGACTTATAATGTTGCTAGAGCAGTTGACGCCGCACGAGTTCCAAAAATGGTCATGATTTCGACAGATAGGCCGTTAATCCACCAAACGTAATGGGAGCCACCAAACGTGTTGCAGAGTTGATTGTTACTGGATTTAACCAGCGTAGCCAATCAACCTATTGTGCGGTGCGTTTCGGGAATGTCCTTGGTAGTCGGGGTAGTGTAATTCCTGTCTTTGAGCGTCAGATTGCTGAAGGCGGGCCAGTAACAGTTACGGATTTCCGTATGACTCGTTACTTTATGACCATTCCAGAAGCTAGTCGCTTAGTGATTCACGCAGGAGCTTATGCTAAAGATGGTGAGGTCTTCATTCTTGATATGGGTAAACCTGTTAGAATTTACGATTTGGCTAAGAAAATGGTTCTACTCAGTGGCCATACTGAAAATGAAATTCCAATCGTAGAAGTAGGTATTCGCCCAGGTGAAAAACTATACGAAGAGTTGCTTGTATCTACTGAGTTAGTTGAAAACCAAGTTATGGATAAGATTTTTGTTGGTAAGGTTAATGTTATGCCTCTAGACAGAATCGATCAAAAAATTGAGGAATTCCGAGCTTTGCGAGGAGCTGAATTGAAGAGAGCTATTATTAGCTTTGCTAACGAAACGACACATGTTGACTAAGATGAACTGCACTCTTTTTAAGAGTGCAGTTTTTATGTGAGTATTATCCTATGTAATCGCTTTATTTATTCTCAATTATGGACAGACTTGTCAATAATGACTATATGTGATAAACTGATACTAAATAAAAAATATATAGGGAGTCTATGATGATTAACGCTTATAAAAATTTCTTTAAAGGCTATGTTGATTTTGCAGGCCGTTCAACACGTTCCGACTACTGGTGGATTTGGCTAGGAAATATGATTATTTATATTCCTTTCTTCTTCGCATACGGAAATGCTATATCTAATCCACGAAACGAGAGTGCTCTTATTGCTTTAGTGGAACTGCTATAATCTATATGGTCATAGGACTAGCACTTCTCTTACCTGGACTAGCACTGACAGTTCGTCGCCTTCGTGATGCTGGTTTCCACTGGGCATTGATCTTTATTGTGTTTATTCCACTGGGTAGCATTGTTCTTCTTGTACTTTTGGCTATGCCGACAAAGGAAGAAGCAACTCCTGCAATCAGTGAGGCTCAAGAAGTTCGAGTTGAAGAAGTTATCGAAGCTTCACCTTTTGAAGAGACAGACAATAAATAAAGGTAACTAAGCTCTATTGTTATATCTTATTTACTAGTCTCTTAATTCTGGTAAACAAGTCTAAAAGACTCCCAAATCTTCATTTGGGAGTCTTTTTATTAGTTTTTCTTCTGAAGATGAGATAAAAGGTCTGTTGACTGATGGGCAACCCAATCAGGTTGGTAGCTCATCAACTCTTCTTCTTCACCAAATCCCCAGGTTACGGCCAATGTTTTTATCCCTGTTTCCTGGGCTCCAATCATATCATATTTGGTATCTCCGATAATGACAACCCTATCTGGGTCTAGGTTATGAGTTTGAAGAGCTTGGCGAATGACATCTGCCTTATGTAAAGCCTGAGGACTTGAACCATAGATGCCGTCAAAGAAGTGGTCAATACCAAAATTACGAACCATATTTTCTGCTATTGAAGTGTTTTTGGTGGTTGTTATATAGAGGGGATAATCCTTGGATAATTTTGAAAGTATACTTTTTATGTTTGGGAAAAGCTTAGCTTCGTAAACTCCCTTATCCTTATAGTAGAAACGATAAAGCTGGACAGCTAGTTCGATCTGATTCTGTGGTAAACAACTAGCAAAGCTTGTTTCAAGTGGAGGTCCCATAAAACCTCTGATAGTCTTGGCGTCTGGACTAGGGACACCAAGTTGGTTAAATGCATAAGTGAAACCATTGTGAATACCGATAGAGCTATCAACAAGTGTTCCGTCCAAATCAAAAAAGATGGCTGATAGAGATGGCATAGATTCTCCTAGTAGTCTTGAAATTAGTCGCCGAAGATTTCTTTTTGAAGGCGTCGTCCTGTAGGGGTAGCAGCAAGTCCTCCCTCTGCAGTCTCACGGAAGGCAGTTGGGAGACTAGAGCCAACTTGATACATGGCATCAATGACTTCATCAACTGGAATTTTTGATTCAATACCTGCTAGGGCCATGTCGGCTGCAATAAAGGCAAAGCTTGCCCCCATAGCGTTTCTCTTGACACATGGTACTTCAACTAATCCTGCAACGGGGTCACAGATAAGGCCCAACATGTTTTTAATAACAAAGGCAATCGCCTGGCTAGCTTGGTAAGGAGTTCCACCGGCGGCTAAGGTAAGAGCAGCAGCACTCATGGCTGAAGCAGAACCGACTTCAGCTTGGCATCCTCCTTCAGCTCCGGAAATGGAGGCATTGTTAGCAATGACGAGGCCAAAAGCTCCAGCAGCAAACAGAAAATCGAGTTGTTGTTCGTGTGTTAAATCTAACTTTTCAATGGCAGAAGTTAGAACTGCTGGGAGGCATCCTGCACTTCCTGCAGTAGGTGTTGCACAAACGAGTCCCATCTTGGCATTGTGTTCATTAACTGCAATGGCATTACGAGCGGCAGATAAAACTGTCAAGTCTGACAGGGTCTTTCCTTGTTTGATATAGTGATCAAGCTTGGCTGCATCTCCTCCGGTTAAACCGCTACGAGATTTCTTTTCGCTGAGACCAAGCTCGACAGAAGCTTTCATGACTTCAAGGTTACGTTTCATGAGGAGAAGAACTTCTTCTCTCTCTCGTCCAGTTAGCTCATACTCAGTAGTAATCATGAGCTCAGCAACATTGCCTTGGAAATCTAGTTCGGCTTGTTCAACTAATTCTTTGATAGAGTAAAACATATTTTCTCCTATTGAAAGAAATTGACATTGTGTAAATGAGGAATTTTACGAATTTCTTCGATAGATTCTTCACAGTTGCGACTATCAACTTCGATAATCATAATTGCTTTCTCGCCAGCTTTTTCTCGAGTTACATTCATTTGAGCGATATTTATGTCAAAGCGAGAAAGAGCTTCTGTCACATGAGCAATCATACCTGGAACATCTTGATGAACGATGATGATGGTAGGGGTGTTCATGTTGAGAGATACAGCAAAACCATTTAATTCTGTCACCTGGATATTTCCACCACCGATAGAAATACCAGTAACACTAATGCTCTTATGGGCATTTTTAACAGTAATTTTAGTGGTGTTAGGGTGAGGGGCGTTACTATCCTTTTGAATCGTCCAAACAATCTTGATTCCACGCTTATGAGCAATCTCTAAGCTGTTTGGAATTTCTGGATCATCTGTATCCATCCCCAAAATACCAGCTACAAGGGCAAGGTCTGTCCCGTGTCCACGATAGGTTTTTGCAAAAGAGTTAAAAAGCTGGAATTCGACTTCGGTTGGAGTATCATCAAAGATAGAAGAGACGATTTTTCCGATACGAACAGCTCCTGCCGTGTGACTACTAGACGGCCCAATCATGACAGGACCAATAATATCAAAGACAGATTGAAAACGAAGTGATTGCATCTGTTTCCCCTTAAAAAGATTCTTGCTTCTATTATATCAAAGATTACTTTCCTTGGCTTGAATCCATCACGAAATATCTTTTTCCTACTTAAATGGTGTAAATTAGGGCCTTTTGTGACAAAAAATGTCTTTTAGGGGTAAATAAAAAACAGTCTTGTAACATTTCTACACAAAAATGTTAAGAAATAGTAATATTTCTAGAGTATCATAGAATTATAAGAAAGAAGGAGAAACTTTTTTAAATGAAATCAAATATTAGAACTAAATTTGCTGGATTAGCAGTTGTACTTGCTTTCCTTGCACCATCATTAACTTTTGCACAAGAATCAAAAACTTATATTGTTAAACCTGGAGATACTCTTTCAGAGATTGCTGAAACTCACAACACAACAGTTGAAAAATTGGCTAAATTGAACAACATTAAAAACATTCACCTCATCTATGTTGACCAAGTATTGGTTATCGACGGTGAAGCTCCAGTAGTTGCTGCAACACCAGCGACGACAAAACCAGCAGCACCTGCTACAACTGATGCATCTGCTACTACTGAAGCTCCAGCCCCAGCTGCTGTAGAAGAAACTCCAGCTGTAGAAGAAACTTCTGCACCAGCAGCTGCAACACCAACTCCAGCAGCAGAGAGCGCTCCAGCCCCAGCTGCGACTGTAAGCGGATCAGAAGCAGAAGCTAAAGAGTGGATTGCTCAAAAAGAATCAGGCGGTAGCTACACAGCTACAAACGGACGTTACATCGGACGTTACCAATTGACAGATTCATACTTAAACGGTGACTACTCAGCTGAAAACCAAGAACGTGTAGCAGATGCTTATGTTTCAGGACGTTACGGTTCATGGACAGCTGCTAAGAACTTCTGGCTTAACAACGGTTGGTATTAAGAAATAAAAATAAGAGCCTTGAAAGGCTCTTTTTTGTACTTTTATTTGATAAAAGATAATCTTTAAACATTAGTGATGACAAAAGTATTAAGTCTGGCGCTTTTACTGAATGGTTCCACCTGAATTAGCAAGATGAACTGTTTGTATCGCGAATTTCAACCTAATCACTATGGCTATTAGACTCTGCTTGAGAACCAGAAGAATCAGCAGTTTGTCCCCCTGTATTAGCGCCATTATCTCCTCCGCTGCTAGCACTATTAGTTGAGTATTGGTCCGTTGCAGGTGCCTGGGAATTAGATATGCTTCCATTTGTTTCTGGATAGCTTTGAATATAGCTACTATCTTCTGAACGGCTGGCTTCTATTCCGGCATCTCTAGTAGTCGTTTCTGTTTGGGTAGTTTTTTCTTCTTCTTTTTTGGTCAAGACTTCAACTTGTTTTTGGAATTTAGAGATTAGTTCTTGAATTGGTTTTATCTTTTCTTCAAGAGCAGCTTGGTCGCTGGCAGAATTAATGTTTTTAATGATGTCTATTATTTTTTGCAAGGAAGTGATGGCTGTCTCAAGTGTTTGTTTATCTTGAAACTGGCTATCAGAATCCTTTATATCTAATTTCAAAGCTTTTTCACTATAATGATTTGTGACTTTATCGGCAGTAGAAGCGAGAAAGTCTGCTAATGTCTTTTTGCCTTCATCAGTAGTTGGTTTTAATTCTTGAATTTTTTTCCAATCTTCTATAATGGTTTCAGAATCAATATTGAAATCTTTAATAGCGTTTTTTACTTGTTCAACATCTTGTTGATTTTGTTGTTGTTTGATGAGAGCAATGTTTCCTCTCTCTGCTTGAACACGTTCTTGATGAATGACTAAGCCTGCCAAAAGTCCAAAACCTGCAACAACTATAATAGTAAAAATGGTATTTTTTGATTTTAGTATGTCTTGTAGTTGTTCACAATCGTTTTACGCACATGGATGATGGTATATGTAAGGAATCATGTGCGTATTCCTCCTTATAACAGTATATCATTTTTAGTTGATTTTAAAAATAAGTTTTTAAAGAGAATAGAGGTTTAGGGATGAATTAATTTCTTTTGTATCCTATCTTCATGTATTTATAAAAGAGGTGGCTAGGTTTGTCAGCATCTTCCTTGTCTTCTCTATCTAAGCATGTTATAATGAAAACTGCTCAAACGACCTTCAATCGTGATAGCAAACACGACCTTCAATCGTGAATAAACGAATAGATGGGAGAACTACCATGAGTGATAACTCTAAAACACGTGTTGTCGTGGGGATGAGTGGTGGTGTTGATTCGTCGGTGACGGCTCTCTTGCTCAAGGAGCAGGGCTACGATGTGATCGGTATCTTCATGAAGAACTGGGACGACACAGATGAAAACGGCGTCTGTACGGCGACCGAAGATTACAAGGATGTGGCTGCGGTAGCAGACCAACTTGGCATTCCTTACTACTCTGTAAATTTTGAAAAAGAGTACTGGGACCGCGTTTTTGAGTATTTCCTAGCGGAATACCGTGCAGGACGCACGCCAAATCCAGACGTGATGTGTAACAAGGAAATCAAGTTTAAGGCCTTTTTGGACTATGCGATGACCTTGGGAGCAGACTATGTAGCAACTGGGCACTATGCCCGAGTGGCGCGTGATGAGGATGGCATCGTTCACATGCTTCGTGGCGTGGACAATGGCAAGGATCAGACCTATTTCCTCAGCCAACTTTCACAAGAACAATTACAAAAGACTATGTTCCCATTGGGACATTTGGAAAAGCCTGAAGTTCGCAGACTAGCAGAAGAAGCAGGCCTTGCGACTGCTAAGAAAAAAGATTCAACAGGAATTTGCTTTATCGGAGAAAAGAACTTTAAAGAATTTCTCAGCAACTACCTACCAGCTCAACCTGGTCGAATGATGACTGTGGATGGTCGCGATATGGGCGAGCATGCAGGCCTTATGTACTATACGATTGGTCAGCGTGGCGGACTCGGTATCGGCGGGCAACACGGTGGGGACAATGCCCCTTGGTTCGTTGTCGGAAAAGACCTGAGCCAGAACATTCTCTATGTAGGCCAAGGCTTCTACCATGATTCGCTCATGTCAACTAGCTTAGAAGCCAGTCAGGTCCACTTTACTCGTGATATGCCAGAGGAATTTACATTAGAATGTACGGCTAAATTTCGCTACCGTCAGCCTGACTCTAAGGTGACGGTACATGTCAAAGGAGACAAGGCAGAAGTCATCTTTGCGGAACCACAACGTGCGATTACACCGGGACAGGCAGTTGTTTTTTATGACGGCGAAGAGTGTCTCGGTGGTGGTTTGATTGATAATGCCTACCGTGATGGCAAGGTTTGTCAGTACATTTAGATTGACAAATGTTCTCAATTTGCTACAATAATAACAGCAATAGAAATGATGGTCAAAGCTCATGGATGTTGCAGGCTTTTTTGTCCTGCACTTCTTACGAGTTTTGACTGTTTTTGTGTCGTTTAAAGGGAAAGGACAAGAATGACTCAGCAAGACTTTCGGACAAAAGTGGGGAATACGGTTTTTGGTGTTCGGGCGACAGCTTTGATTCTCCAAGATCGCAAGCTTCTAGTTACCAAAGACAGGGGTAAGTATTACACTATTGGTGGTGCGATCCAAGTAAATGAAAGTACGGAAGATGCCCTAGTGCGCGAAGTGGGTGAAGAACTGGGTGTCAAAGCTCAAGCTGGGCCACTAGCTTTTGTGGTTGAAAATCGTTTTGAACAGGACGGTGTTTCCTACCACAATATCGAGTTTCATTATCTGGTAGACTTACTTGGGGATGCCCCATTGACCATGCAGGAAGATGAGAAAAGGCAACCTTGTGAGTGGATTGACTTGGACAAGCTTGAGGATTTCCAACTAGTTCCAGCCTTTTTAAAAACAGCCCTGCCAGATTGGGACGGCCAACTAAGACACATTCATCTTGAAGAATAGGAGAGAAAATGACTTATAATTTTACGGAAGAATACGATATTATTGTAATCGGTGCGGGACATGCTGGGGTCGAAGCTTCCCTAGCTGCGAGCCGTATGGGTTGCAAGGTCTTGCTTGCGACTATCAACATTGAAATGTTGGCTTTCATGCCTTGTAATCCGTCTATTGGTGGTTCTGCCAAGGGGATTGTCGTGCGTGAAGTCGATGCCCTCGGTGGCGAAATGGCTAAGACCATTGACAAGACTTACATCCAGATGAAGATGCTCAACACTGGGAAGGGTCCAGCTGTTCGTGCCCTTCGTGCGCAGGCTGATAAGGAACTTTACTCTAAGGAAATGCGCAAGACGGTTGAAAATCAAGAAAATCTGACCCTTCGTCAAACCATGATTGATGAGATTTTGGTGGAAGATGGCAAGGTTGTCGGTGTTCGTACAGCGACCCATCAAGAATATGCTGCCAAGGCTGTTATCGTGACCACAGGGACAGCCCTCCGTGGGGAAATCATCATCGGAGACCTCAAAGTACTCATCAGGACCAAACCACAGTCTAGCTTCGATTAACCTAGCTGATAATCTCAAGGAACTTGGACTTGAAATCGGTCGTTTTAAGACAGGAACACCTCCACGTGTCAAGGCTTCCTCTATCAACTACGATGTGACAGAAATCCAGCCAGGAGATGAAACGCCAAATCACTTTCTCATACACTTCACGTGATGAGGATTATGTCAAAGGACCAAGTGCCGTGCTGGTTGACCTATACCAATGGTACCAGTCATGAGATTATCCAAAACAACCTCCACCGTGCGCCTATGTTTACAGGTGTGGTTAAGGGAGTGGGACCTCGTTACTGTCCGTCGATTGAGGATAAGATTGTTCGCTTTTGCGGACAAGGAACGCCACCAACTCTTTCCTTGAGCCAGAAGGACGCAATACAGAAGAAGTCTATGTTCAAGGACTTTCAACCAGTCTTCCTGAGGATGTCCAACGTGACTTGGTTCATTCTATCAAAGGTTTGGAAAATGCAGAGATGATGCGTACGGGTTATGCCATTGAGTATGACATGGTCTTGCCTCATCAATTGCGTGCAACGCTAGAAACCAAGAAAATCTCAGGACTTTTCACAGCTGGTCAGACAAATGGAACGTCAGGCTATGAAGAAGCTGCTGGTCAAGGGATTATCGCTGGTATCAATGCGGCTTTGAAAATCCAAGGCAAAGCCTGAGTTGATTTTAGAAGCGAAGCGACGGTTATATCGGGGTCATGATTGATGACTTGGTGACCAAGGGAACCATTGAACCTTACCGTCTCTTGACCAGTCGTGCAGAATACCGTCTCATTCTCCGTCATGACAATGCGGATATGCGTTTGACTGAGATGGGTCGTGAGATTGGTCTTGTCGACGATGAACGCTGGGCTCGTTTTGAAATCAAGAAAAATCAATTTGAAAATGAGATGAAGCGTTTAGACAGCATCAAACTTAAGCCAGTCAAGGAAACAAATGCTAAGGTTGAGGAGATGGGGTTCAAGCCCTTGACAGATGCAGTGACAGCCAAGGAATTTCTTCGTCGCCCAGAAGTCTCTTACCAAGATGTGGTGGCCTTTATCGGACCTGCTGCTGAAGAGTTAGATGACAAGATTATCGAATTGATTGAAACAGAAATCAAGTACGAAGGCTACATCTCAAAAGCCATGGATCAGGTTGCCAAGATGAAACGCATGGAAGAAAAACGCATTCCAGCCAACATCGACTGGGATGACATTGACTCTATTGCGACAGAAGCTCGCCAGAAGTTCAAACTCATCAATCCAGAAACCATTGGCCAAGCCAGCCGTATCTCTGGGGTAAATCCAGCAGATATCTCCATTCTGATGGTGTATCTAGAAGGTAAAAATCGAAGCATTTCTAAAAACTTAGAAAAGAAAGCTGACTAAAAATAAAAAACTGAATTCTCTTTTTGAGAATTCAGTTTTTTTAGTTTTTTCTTCATTTTTCGAATTAAGAGAAAAGGAGAAATGACTATGCTGACAGTAGAAGAAAAAAATTTTTTAGACCGCTATAAAAGAGTTTCATATCATCGTTTTTATGAGATTGAACGCTTTGTCTATCTATGTGATAAAGTTGAACGAAAGCGTCAGCCACAAGGCTGACAAGAACTAGAGCTTTTTGATATACTAGAACAAATTAAAATATAGGAGAGAGCGAATGAACGTATATGGCAGATTAGAAGACGAACCAACTCCAACTTGGATGGGAAGTCAGGATGCTCCAGTAGAAAATGAGGAGCAACTCGAGGTTGAAACTCGTCAGCCTGCCCGCTTACCATTTTTTAATATCCTCATTTTTGAGTACTCTAGTGGTCCTTGTGTCCGTAATTTTACCCTTCTTTTTAGGGTTAATAAGTCCGGAGCAGTCTCAGGATTTTTATATTGGATGGGCTATGCATCAGAGCGGAGATGTCTACACAGATTATTTTGGAACTAGTGGTCTCCTCTATTACTTTTTACAGTATTTAACCAAGGGCAGTATTTTGTTTGCTGTTTTTAATTGGTTGGCCTTAGTAGGCACGGGATTCTTTCTTTTCCGTTCGGCTTACAATCTGACGGAACAAAACAAGCAATCGCAACAAGTGTTGACGGTCTTTTATGTCCTGGCTAGTGCTCTTAGTTTTGGTGGGGGATATGCAACTATTCTAGCTCTCCCATTCTTGTTCTATGCCTTAAGTTTAGTAACATCTTATTTGTCAGAACCAAGTCATGACAAAGGATTTATCCGTATTGGAGCTAGCCTGGCTCTAGCATTTTTCTTTGCACCCTTGGTCACAGCTTTGTATGGATTTGTCTTATTTTTTGCTCTAACAGCTTTTAATGTTGGTCACAATAAGTTGAATCATGGTCTCTATCAATTTTTTGCATCGGGCCTTGGTTTTTCAATCTTCTTTTATCCAATTGGATACTACACGACTTATAAAGGCAGTTTCGGAAATGCCATTAGTCAAATCCTTTATCCATTAGATAGTTTAAACTTTACGTCTAACTCGGGATTACTCGACAATATCCTCTTTTATGGATTGTTAGCAATTGCTCTTGGAGCATTGACGCTAGCATTTACAGGTCTCTTCCAATCTAAACCATTGAAACAGTCAGTCTTATCAATCTCTGCTTCAATAGCTGTCATTTTGGTATTAATTTTAGAGATTTTTTCTACAGATCTTATCAATGGTAATCGTATGATTGAGTTCCTTCCTTTCTTGTCGCTTCTTTTGCTGACACGAATTTCTACAGAGAAGCCAGAAGGAGCGAATCGCCGTAGACGATCTAGAGAAGAAACTTCGGTGTGGGGAGCTTTTGTAAAAGGAAATGCTTATCTACCAATTTTAGCTCTTGCTTACCTATTCTTAGCACCTGTAGTATCACGATATTTACTTCATGCTGAACTATATCAAGAACGTACAGCCATCGAAACTAAAGTCAAAGGGGAAACTCAAGCTACAGATCGTATCTATGTTTGGGATAATCTGACAAGTAGCTATAAAGCTAGCGAACGCTTGTCTGCTAGTCAGTTGCTTTCGCCTAGATTGCATACAGGACTTGATACAAATCGTACTAAACTTGTAAATGATCTACGAGATAATCAACCAAAGATGATTGTAGTGAATACAAAAACAAGTCTATGGACAGAAGTTGAGCAGCTTTTAGCTGAAAATTATCAAGCGGTTCAAAGTGAATTCAAAGATTTTAAAATCTATAAATTAAAATAAAAACTATCAATATCTTGTGTAATTTTAAAAAAATTTTATTTTTTAACACAAGATATTGATTTTTATTTTTTTAGTGATATAATACTTTTTAGAATCAATATTATATTTAAGAAAAGGGTATGGATATGATTGTATTGGAAGAGAAGGCTGTCCCTGATCCGACTTTATTTGTCGAAAAGCGTGACGGCAGACGTGTAATTTTTGATGTAGACAAGATTGACAAAGCGCTTCATAAGGCTGCGGAAAAGGTTATGGATGTAACCCCTTTGGTTGAAAAACGACTTAGTACCCTAGTTGAACGTATCGTCGAAGAGATTCATAGCCGTTTCCCACAAGGTGTAAAAATCTATGAAATTCAAAACATCGTAGAACACGAGTTGTTGGAAGCAAAAGAATACGCCTTGGCCGAGGAGTACATCACTTATCGGACTCAAAGGGATTTTGAGCGCTCAAAAGCGACAGATATCAACTTTAGTATTCATAAACTTCTCAATAAAGATCAGGCAGTTGTCAATGAAAATGCCAATAAGGATAGTAATGTTTTTAATACCCAGCGTGATTTGACGGCAGGGATTGTTGGGAAATCCATCGGACTTCAAATGCTTCCTAAACATGTGGCTAATGCCCATCAAAAAGGGGATATCCACTATCATGATTTGGACTACAGTCCCTATACCCCTATGACCAACTGCTGTTTGATTGATTTCAAGGGCATGTTGGAAAATGGTTTTAAGATTGGGAATGCTGAGGTAGAGAGTCCCAAGTCTATCCAGACTGCGACAGCGCAGATTTCACAAATCATCGCAAACGTTGCTTCTAGCCAGTACGGGGGCTGTTCAGCTGACCGTATCGATGAAGTATTGGCTCCTTATGCAGAGAAAAATTACCAAAAGCACCTCAAGGATGCGGAGGAATGGGTTTTGCCTGACAAGCGCCAAGAATATGCCTGGAAGAAAACCCAAAAAGACATCTACGATGCCATGCAATCTTTAGAGTACGAGATCAACACCCTCTTTACATCAAATGGGCAAACGCCATTTACTTCCCTTGGTTTTGGTCTAGGAACTAGTCGTTTTGAACGTGAAATTCAAAAGGCAATCCTGAATATTCGAATCAAGGGGCTGGGTTCAGAACATCGTACAGCAATCTTCCCTAAGCTCATCTTTACTCTTAAAAGAGGTCTTAACTTAGAGGAAGGCTCACCTAACTACGACATCAAGCAGTTGGCTCTTGAGTGTGCAACTAAGCGCATGTACCCGGATGTCTTGTCTTATGATAAGATTGTCGAGTTGACTGGTTCTTTCAAAGTTCCGATGGGATGCCGTTCATTCCTTCAAGGATGGAAGGATGAAAATGGAGTAGAAGTCAATTCGGGCCGTATGAACCTAGGAGTTGTGACGGTCAATCTTCCTCGTATCGCTCTTGAGTCTGAAGGCGACCTGAACAAGTTCTGGGAAATCTTCAATGAGCGTATGAATATCGCGGAAGATGCCTTGGTTTACCGTGTGGAAAGAACCAAGGAAGCCACTCCAGCTAATGCACCAATTCTTTATCAATATGGAGCCTTCGGACGTCGTCTTGGAAAAGAAGAAAGTGTTGATCAACTCTTTAAGAATCGTCGTGCAACTATTTCTCTGGGCTATATTGGCTTGTACGAGGTAGCGACAGTCTTCTTTGGTAATCATTGGGAAAACAATCCAGAAGCCAAAGAGTTTACCCTTGATATTATTCGCGATATGAAACGTCGAGTAGAAGAATGGTCTGACCAATATGGTTACCATTTCTCTATCTATTCAACGCCGTCTGAAAGTTTGACAGACCGCTTCTGTCGCTTGGATACGGAGAAATTCGGCTCTATTCCAGATATTACAGATAAAGAATATTACACAAATTCCTTCCATTATGATGTCCGCAAAAATCCAACACCTTTTGAAAAATTGGACTTTGAGAAAGTCTACCCAGAAGCGGGTGCATCTGGTGGCTTTATCCACTACTGCGAGTACCCAGTTCTCCAACAAAATCCAAAAGGCTTTGGAAGCTGTGTGGGACTATGCTTATGACCGTGTAGGTTATCTAGGAACTAATACTCCGATTGACCGTTGCTACAAGTGTGATTTTGAAGGAGATTTTTGAACCGACAGAGAGAGGATTTGCTTGTCCTAACTGTGGGAAATAACGATCCCTAAAACAGTAGATGTGGTTAAACGGACCTGTGGCTATCTTGGGAACCCACAAGCGCGTCCGATGGTTAATGGACGTCACAAGGAAATTGCTGCGCGTGTCAAACACATGAACGGTTCTACTATCAAAACAGCAGGACATGAAGTAAGAAATTAGAAAGAGATAGCATGGGAAAATATCAATTAGATGATAAAGGCAAGGCTTTGGTTCAACGATTCCACGAAAAGCATTCAAAGGGTGGAGTCAATAAAAAGGACCGAGTAGCTAGCCTTAGAGAACAGTTTTTAAAGAAAAACAAGAAAAAGTGAGAGTTGCCTCTCACTTTTCTTATAGCGGGGAGGGGAATATGGAACTACGCAGATCAAGATTGGCAGATAAAGAAACAGTTTTAGAGATGATGGCAGAGTTTGAACAGACTCAATCAGCCCACGATGGCGGCTTTTGGGATGCTGAGAACTTTGTTTACGAAGAGTGGTTGGAGACAAATATGCAAAAAGAAATGGGAATAAATTTGCCTGAAAATCGTGTTCCTTCTATTCAATTTGTATCATTTGATGATGTAGGTCGTGCTCTAGGATTTTTGAATCTGCGATTGAGACTAAATGAGGGTTTGTTGAATTATGCTGGTCATATTGGCTATTCTATCCGTCCCAGTCAACGAGGCAAAGGATATGGGAAGGAGCAGTTGAGATTAGGTCTAGCAGAGTTGCTAAGAAAGAAGATCGAAACGAGCTGCTGATGACCTGCGATGACAGACAACAAGCCAGCCGTCGCACGATTATCTTAGCTAATGGTGGAGAGTTGGAGGATATTCGATAGAACGTCAGCGCTATTGGATAGACTTGGAGTAGACAGCATGACATGGAATACACCAAAACCAGGCGAGTGGAAAAGTGAAGAACTCAGTCAGGGACGTATCATTGACTATAAGGCTTTTAACTTTGTCGATGGAGAAGGAGTGCGCAACTCCCTTTACGTAGCAGGTTGTATGTTTCACTGTGAGGGCTGTTACAACGTAGCGACCTGGTCCTTTAATGCAGGCATACCTTATACCCCAGAGTTGGAAGAGCAAATCATGGCAGACCTAGCCCAACCCTATGTTCAAGGATTGACTTTATTAGGAGGAGAACCCTTCCTAAATACAGGAATCCTCTTGCCTCTCGTGAAACGTATACGGAAAGAATTGCCAGAAAAAGATATCTGGTCTTGGACGGGATACACATGGGAAGAGATGATGTTGGAGACACCTGATAAACTGGAGCTCTTGTCAATGATTGATATCTTGGTTGATGGACGGTATGATAAAAGCAAGCGTAATCTCATGCTTCAATTCCGTGGCTCTTCCAATCAACGAATTATCGATGTACAAAAATCTCTCAAAAGTGGGAAAAGTAGTTATTTGGGACAAGCTTAATGATGGGAAGCAAAGCTATGAACAGGTGAAGAGAGAATGAAGAAAAAAGAGTTAATAGAAAGACTAGTATCAGAAATAGAGTCTGGAAAAGTAAAAACGCTGGGTATTTACGGTCATGGGAGCTTCAGGAAAATCAACCTTCGCTCAGGAATTATATCAAGCCCTAGATTCTACTACAGTAAATTTGCTAGAAACAGATCCCTACATCACCTCAGAACGTCACCTGGTAGTACCAAAGCAAGCGCCAGACCAAAAGGTGACAGCTTGTCTGCCAGTAGCGCATGAACTGGCAAGTTTGCAGAGAGATATTCTCGCCCTGCAGGCAGGTATTGATGTCTTGACAATCGAAGAACCTTGGAAGGCTAGTGAGGTCTTATCGGGAGCAAAACCAATTCTGATAGTCGAAGGGATGTCTGTGGGTTTTCTTCCAAAGGAACTCTTTGACAAAACCATCTGTTTCTACACGGATGAAGAGACAGAATTAAAGAGGCGTCTAGCTCGAGATACGGCTGTGAGAAATGGCGATGCATCCTTTATATTGGCTAGTCAGCAAATGAGACGAGAACAGTATCTGCAATACTATAAAGAAACTGAGTCAAAAGCGGATATCTTGATAAATCAATCAAATGATAAATTTCAGATCAAAACGAATATTATGAATATTATATAGAAGAAAAAATAAAAATTTGCTCTTCATTTATGCTTTTTTGAGATAAGGAGAGATAAGAAAACAGTTTCATTCGAAAAATTAAAAAAATCCTGTCAAATCCCTTGCAATCGCAGGGGCTTTGTGTTATTCTATTATGGTGCTGTAAATTACAGCCTTAGCTTTGATGCAAGAGGTTGCGACACGCTCGGTTGCATTGCCACGCAACGCGCGTCGGTTTTCTTGTGGAGCTAGCCTATTATCTTAAATAGACGAAAAGGAGAAAAAGATGGCAAACAAAAAAATCCGTATCCGTTTGAAAGCTTACGAACACCGTACGCTTGACACAGCGGCTGCTAAAATCGTAGAATCAGCTACTCGTACAGGTGCAGAAGTTGCAGTCCAATCCCACTTCCAACTGAACGTAGCCTCTACACAATTATTCGTGCGACTCACAAATATAAAGACTCTCGCGAACAATTCGAAATGCGTACACACAAACGTTTGATCGATATCATCAACCCAACTCAAAAAACAGTTGACGCTTTGATGAAATTGGATCTTCCAAGTGGTGTAAACGTAGAAATCAAACTTTAATCTAAAGTTTGAAACCTTGAGCATAAAAAACGCTCGTTAAAAACTTTTTGAATAAAAAAATATAGAAAAGGAACTATTTTCTCATGACAAAAGGAATCTTAGGGAAAAAAGTGGGAATGACTCAAATCTTCACTGAAGCTGGCGAATTGATCCCTGTAACAGTTATCGAAGCAACTCCAAACGTTGTTCTTCAAGTTAAAACTGTTGAAACAGATGGTTACAACGCTATCCAAGTTGGTTTCGATGACAAACGCGAAGTATTGAGCAACAAACCTGCTAAAGGACATGTAGCAAAAGCTAACACGGCTCCTAAGCGCTTCATTCGTGAATTCAAAAACGTTGAAGGCTTGGAAGTTGGTGCTGAAATCACAGTTGAAACTTTCGCAGACTGGAGACATTGTTGATGTAACTGGTACATCTAAAGGTAAAGGTTTCCAAGGTGTTATCAAACGCCACGGACAATCACGTGGACCTATGGCTCACGGTTCTCGTTACCACCGTCGTCCAGGTTCTATGGGACCTGTTGCACCTAACCGCGTATTCAAAGGTAAAAACCTTGCAGGACGTATGGGTGGCGACCGTGTAACAATTCAAAACCTTGAAGTTGTACAAGTTGTTCCAGAAAAAGAACGTTATCCTTATCAAAGGTAACGTACCAGGTGCTAAGAAATCTCTTATCACTATCAAGTCAGCAGTTAAAGCTGGTAAATAATAAGGAAAGGGGAATACAGTCAAAATGGCAAATGTAACATTATTCGACCAAACTGGTAAACAAGCGGGCGAAGTTGTTCTTAACGATGCAATCTTTTGGTATCGAACCAAACCAATCTGTTGTGTTTGATGTGATCGTCAGCCAACGTGCTAGCCTTCGTCAAGGAACTCACGCAGTTAAAAAAACCGCTCAGCTGTTTCAGGTGGTGGACGCAAACCATGGCGTCAAAAAAAGGAACTGGACGTGCTCGTCAAGGTTCTATCCGCTCTCCACAATGGCGTGGTGGTGGAATCGTCTTCGGACCAACTCCGCGTAGCTATGCGTACAAACTTCCTCAAAAAGTTCGTCGCCTTGCGCTTAAATCTGTTTACTCAGAAAAAGTTGCTGAAAACAAATTTGTAGCCGTTGATTCTCTTGAATTTACAGCTCCAAAAACTGCTGAATTTGCAAAAGTTCTTGCAGCTTTGAGCATCGATTCTAAAGTCCTTGTTATTCTTGAAGAAGGAAACGAATTCGCAGCTCTTTCAGCTCGTAACCTTCCAAACGTGAAAGTTGCGACTGCTACAACTGCAAGTGTTCTTGACATCGCAAATAGTGACAAACTTCTTGTTACTCAAGCAGCTATCTCTAAAATCGAGGAGGTTCTTGCATAATGAATTTGTATGATGTTATCAAAAAACCTGTTATCACTGAAAACTCAATGGCTCAACTTGAAGCAGGGAAATATGTATTTGAAGTTGACACTCGTGCACACAAACTTTTGATCAAGCAAGCTGTTGAAGCTGCTTTCGAAGGTGTTAAAGTTGCAAATGTTAACACAATCAACGTAAAACCTAAAGCTAAACGTGTTGGACGTTACACTGGTTTTACTAACAAAACTAAAAAAGCTATCATCACTCTTACAGCTGATTCAAAAGCAATCGAGTTGTTTGCAGCTGAAGCTGAATAATCTAAGGAGGAAATATCGTGGGAATTCGTGTTTATAAACCAACAACAAACGGTCGCCGTAATATGACTTCTTTGGATTTCGCTGAAATCACAACAAGCACTCCTGAAAAATCATTGCTTGTTGCATTGAAGAGCAAGGCTGGTCGTAACAACAACGGTCGTATCACAGTTCGTCACCAAGGTGGTGGACACAAACGTTTCTACCGTTTGGTTGACTTCAAACGTAACAAAGACAACGTTGAAGCAGTTGTTAAAACAATCGAGTACGATCCAAACCGTTCTGCAAACATCGCTCTTGTACACTACACTGACGGTGTGAAAGCATACATCATCGCTCCAAAAGGTCTTGAAGTAGGTCAACGTATCGTTTCAGGTCCAGAAGCAGATATCAAAGTCGGAAACGCTCTTCCACTTGCTAACATCCCAGTTGGTACTTTGATCCACAACATCGAATTGAAACCAGGTCGTGGTGGAGAATTGGTACGTGCTGCTGGAGCTTCTGCTCAAGTATTGGGTCAAGAAGGTAAATACGTTCTTGTTCGTCTTCAATCAGGTGAAGTTCGTATGATTCTTGGAACTTGTCGTGCTACAGTTGGTGTTGTCGGAAACGAACAACATGGACTTGTAAACCTTGGTAAAGCAGGACGTAGCCGTTGGAAAGGTATCCGCCCAACAGTTCGTGGTTCTGTAATGAACCCTAACGATCACCCACACGGTGGTGGTGAAGGTAAAGCACCAGTTGGTCGTAAAGCACCATCAACTCCATGGGGCAAACCTGCTCTTGGTCTTAAAACTCGTAACAAGAAAGCGAAATCTGACAAACTTATCGTTCGTCGTCGCAACGAGAAATAATTTAAATTAGTCGCTTAAGCGCTAGATAATCCGCCAGCTCGGTAGCGCTCGTTGAGAGCGCAAGCCGCTGTGGTACAACATTTAAAGGAGAAAATATAAAAATGGGACGCAGTCTTAAAAAAGGACCTTTCGTCGATGAGCATTTGATGAAAAAAAGTTGAAGCTCAAGCTAACGACGAAAAAGAAAAAAAGTTATCAAAACTTGGTCACGTCGTTCAACGATCTTCCCAAGTTTCATTGGTTACACTATCGCAGTTTATGATGGACGTAAACACGTACCTGTTTACATCCAAGAAGACATGGTAGGTCACAAGCTTGGTGAATTTGCACCAACTCGTACTTACAAAGGTCACGCCGCAGACGACAAGAAGACACGTAGAAAATAAGGAGAACATAAATGGCAGAAATTACTTCAGCTAAAGCAATGGCTCGCACAGTACGTGTTTCACCTCGTAAATCACGTCTTGTTCTTGACAACATCCGTGGTAAAAGCGTAGCCGATGCAATCGCAATTTTGACATTCACTCCAAACAAAGCTGCTGAAATCATCTTGAAAGTTTTGAACTCAGCTGTAGCTAACGCTGAAAACAACTTTGGTTTGGATAAAGCTAACTTGGTAGTATCTGAAGCATTCGCAAACGAAGGACCAACTATGAAACGTTTCCGTCCACGTGCGAAAGGTTCAGCTTCACCAATCAACAAACGTACAGCTCACATCACTGTAGCTGTTGCAGAAAAATAAGGAGGTAAAATCGTGGGTCAAAAAGTACATCCAATTGGTATGCGTGTCGGCATCATCCGTGATTGGGATGCCAAATGGTATGCTGAAAAAGAATACGCGGATTACCTTCATGAAGATCTTGCAATCCGTAAATTCGTTCAAAAAGAACTTGCTGACGCAGCAGTTTCAACTATTGAAATCGAACGCGCAGTAAACAAAGTTAACGTTTCACTTCACACTGCTAAACCAGGTATGGTTATCGGTAAAGGTGGTGCTAACGTTGATGCACTCCGTGCAAAACTTAACAAATTGACTGGTAACAAGTACACATCAACATCATCGAAATCAAACAACCTGATTTGGATGCTCACCTTGTTGGTGAAGGAATTGCTCGTCAATTGGAGCAACGTGTTGCTTTCCGTCGTGCACAAAAACAAGCAATCCAACGTGCTATGCGTGCTGGAGCTAAAGGAATTAAAACTCAAGTATCAGGTCGTTTGAACGGTGCAGATATTGCCCGTGCTGAAGGATACTCTGAAGGAACAGTTCCGCTTCACACACTTCGCGCAGATATCGATTACGCTTGGGAAGAAGCAGATACTACATACGGTAAACTTGGTGTTAAAGTATGGATCTACCGTGGTGAAGTTCTTCCAGCTCGTAAAAACACTAAAGGAGGTAAATAACCAATGTTAGTACCTAAACGTGTTAAACACCGTCGTGAATTCCGTGGTAAAATGCGCGGTGAAGCTAAAGGTGGGAAAGAAGTAGCATTCGGTGAATACGGTCTTCAAGCTACAACTAGCCACTGGATCACTAACCGCCAAATCGAAGCTGCTCGTATCGCCATGACTCGTTACATGAAACGTGGTGGTAAAGTTTGGATTAAAATCTTCCCACACAAATCTTACACAGCTAAAGCTATCGGGGTTCGTATGGGATCTGGTAAAGGGGCACCTGAAGGTTGGGTAGCACCAGTTAAACGTGGTAAAGTAATGTTTGAAGTTGCTGGTGTATCTGAAGAGATCGCTCGCGAAGCGCTTCGTCTTGCAAGCCACAAATTGCCAGTTAAATGTAAATTCGTAAAACGTGAAGCAGAATAAGGAGAAGGCATGAAACTTAATGAAGTAAAAGAATTTGTTAAAGAACTTCGTGGTCTTTCTCAAGAAGAACTCGCGAAGCGCGAAAACGAATTGAAAAAAGAATTGTTCGAACTTCGTTTCCAAGCTGCTACTGGTCAATTAGAACAAACAGCTCGCTTGAAAGAAGTTAAAAAACAAATCGCTCGTATTAAAACAGTTCAATCTGAAGCGAAATAATAGACTAGGGAAGGAGAAATTTCAATGGAACGCAATAATCGTAAAGTTCTTGTTGGACGTGTTGTATCTGACAAAATGGACAAGACAATCACAGTTGTAGTTGAAACAAAACGTAACCACCCAGTCTATGGTAAACGTATTAACTACTCTAAAAAATACAAAGCACATGATGAAAACAATGTTGCCAAAGAAGGCGATATCGTACGTATCATGGAAACTCGCCCGCTTTCAGCTACAAAACGTTTCCGTCTTGTAGAAGTTGTTGAAGAAGCGGTCATCATCTAATCAAACCTGAAAGGAGAAAACTGAAATGATTCAAACAGAAACTCGTTTGAAAGTCGCAGACAACAGCGGTGCTCGCGAAATCTTGACTATCAAAGTTCTTGGTGGTTCAGGACGTAAATTTGCAAACATCGGTGATGTTATTGTGGCATCTGTAAAACAAGCTACTCCTGGTGGTGCGGTTAAAAAAGGTGACGTTGTTAAAGCAGTTATCGTTCGTACTAAATCAGGTGCTCGTCGTGCTGATGGTTCATACATCAAATTTGACGAAAACGCAGCAGTTATCATCCGTGACGACAAAACTCCTCGCGGAACACGTATCTTTGGCCCTGTTGCACGTGAATTGCGTGAAGGTGGCTTCATGAAGATCGTGTCACTTGCTCCAGAAGTACTTTAATTGATTGCTCAAATAAAATTAAAACAAGTCTAGGAAGTAAGACGAAAGCATAAATTAAGTTAGGTGAGTTGAAACTGACGAAGGATTGCTTTAATTTTTACAGAGCAAAAACAAACAAACACAGTCCCCTGGCTTAGCCAGGGTGCCCATTGGGCGTAAGAATAAAAGGAGAAAAAAATGTTTGTAAAAAAAGGCGACAAAGTTCGCGTAATCGCTGGTAAAGATAAGGGAACAGAAGCTGTTGTCCTTACTGCCCTTCCAAAAGTAAACAAAGTTATCGTTGAAGGTGTTAACATCGTTAAGAAACACCAACGTCCAACTAACGAACTTCCTCAAGGTGGTATCATCGAGAAGGAAGCAGCTATCCACGTATCAAACGTTCAAGTTTTGGACAAAAATGGTGTAGCTGGTCGTGTTGGTTACAAATTTGTAGACGGTAAAAAAGTTCGCTACAACAAAAATCAGGCGAAGTGCTTGATTAATCACGAAGGAAAGGAGAAGTATAATGGCAAATCGTTTAAAAGAAAAATATCTTAATGAAGTAGTTCCTGCTTTGACAGAACAATTTAACTACTCATCAGTGATGGCTGTTCCTAAAGTGGATAAGATCGTTTTGAACATGGGTGTTGGTGAAGCAGTATCAAACGCTAAAAGCCTTGAAAAAGCTGCTGAAGAATTGGCGCTTATCTCAGGTCAAAAACCACTTATCACTAAAGCTAAAAAATCTATCGCCGGCTTCCGTCTTCGTGAAGGTGTTGCGATCGGTGCAAAAGTTACCCTTCGTGGTGAACGTATGTACGAATTCTTGGATAAATTGGTTTCAGTATCACTTCCACGTGTACGTGACTTCCACGGTGTTCCAACAAAATCATTTGACGGACGCGGAAACTACACACTTGGTGTGAAAGAGCAATTGATTTTCCCAGAAATCAACTTTGATGACGTTGACAAAACTCGCGGTCTTGACATCGTTATCGTAACTACTGCTAACACAGACGAAGAGTCACGTGCATTGCTTACAGGCCTTGGAATGCCTTTTGCAAAATAATATAGGAGGTATAACTAATGGCTAAAAAATCTATGATTGCTAAGAACAAACGCCCAGCGAAGTTCTCTACTCAAGCATACACTCGCTGTGAACGTTGTGGACGTCCACACTCAGTTTACCGCAAGTTTAAACTTTGCCGTGTTTGCTTCCGTGAATTGGCATATAAAGGTCAAATCCCTGGTGTAACAAAAGCATCTTGGTAATATCATGATACAAAGAGCGTAACAACCCCAGTAAAAATAGGAGATTTGGTGCAGGAGCGATGCTCCAAGACAAATCTATCTTTTTTGCCCAGGTTGTAGCTCGTGTTCAAATGAGTATGCTCTCATTTGCAAGTATCAAAACTTTCTGAGCCTAGCTCAAACATTAACTAGCAAGTGCAACTTGCAAACTACTAGTAAGAGGAGAAAAATAAAATGGTTATGACTGACCCAATCGCAGACTTCCTAACTCGTATTCGTAACGCTAACCAAGCAAAACACGAAGTACTTGAAGTACCTGCATCAAACATCAAAAAAGGGATTGCTGAAATCCTTAAACGCGAAGGTTTTGTTAAGAACGTAGAAATCATCGAAGATGACAAACAAGGCATCATCCGTGTATTCCTTAAATACGGAGCAAACGGTGAACGAGTTATTACTAACTTGAAACGTGTTTCTAAACCAGGACTTCGTGTCTACAAAAAACGTGAAGATCTTCCAAAAGTACTTAACGGTCTTGGAATTGCTATCCTTTCAACTTCAGAAGGTTTGCTTACTGATAAAGAAGCTCGCCAAAAGAATGTTGGTGGGGAAGTTATCGCTTACGTTTGGTAATATTTAGCTCCCAATTTCGTTGTGACTCTTCGTTATCGTCTCTTGCCTAACCCAAAGTTATGCCTGCGAGGCGATGCCTTGATTCACTTAGAAATTGAGACCTAAACATTAACTTTTAAATCAAAAAGATTTAAACCCCGTGAAAACTGGCCTTTATGGCCTGACAATTTAACAGGAGAATAAAAACATGTCACGTATTGGTAATAAAGTTATCGTGTTGCCTGCTGGTGTTGAACTCACTAACAATGACAACGTTGTAACTGTAAAAGGACCTAAAGGAGAACTTACTCGTGAGTTCTCAAAAGATATTGAAATCCGTGTGGAAGGTACTGAAGTAACTCTTCACCGTCCAAACGATTCAAAAGAAATGAAAACTATCCACGGAACTACTCGTGCACTTTTGAACAACATGGTTATTGGTGTTTCAGAAGGATTCAAGAAAGAACTTGAAATGCGTGGGGTTGGTTACCGTGCTCAACTTCAAGGAAACAAACTTGTTTTGGCTGTTGGTAAATCACATCCAGATGAAGTTGAAGCTCCAGCAGGAATTACTTTTGAACTTCCAAACCCAACGACTATCGTTATCAGCGGAATTTCAAAGAAAAAGTTGGTCAAACAGCTGCTTACGTACGTAGCCTTCGTTCACCAGAGCCATACAAAGGTAAAGGTATCCGTTACGTTGGCGAATATGTTCGTCTTAAAGAAGGTAAAACTGGTAAATAATGTTGAGTGGTTGATTTTCAACCACCAACCTCATTACCAACTTTGTGCATAGCACACGATTTAAAATTAAAGAGGTGAAAACTGTGATTTCTAAACCAGATAAAAAAACAAACTCCGCCAAAAAAACGCCACCGTCGCGTTCGCGGAAAACTCTCTGGAACTGCTGATCGCCCACGTTTGAACGTATTCCGTTCTAATACAGGCATCTACGCTCAAGTGATTGATGACGTAGCGGGTGTAACGCTCGCAAGTGCTTCAACTCTTGACAAAGAAGTTTCAAAAGGAACTAAAACTGAACAAGCCGTTGCTGTCGGTAAACTCGTTGCAGAACGTGCAAGTGCTAAAGGTATTTCAGAAGTGGTGTTCGACCGCGGTGGATATCTATATCACGGACGTGTGAAAGCTTTGGCTGATGCAGCTCGTGAAAACGGATTGAAATTCTAATAGGAGGACACTAGAAAATGGCATTTAAAGACAATGCAGTAGAACTTGAAGAACGCGTAGTTGCTGTTAACCGTGTTACAAAAGTTGTTAAAGGTGGACGTCGTCTTCGTTTCGCAGCTCTTGTAGTTGTTGGTGACCGCAATGGTCGTGTAGGATTTGGTACTGGTAAAGCTCAAGAAGTTCCAGAAGCAATCCGCAAAGCAGTAGAAGATGCTAAGAAAAACTTGATCGAAGTTCCTATGGTTGGAACAACAATCCCACATGAAGTTCTTTCAGAATTCGGTGGAGCTAAAGTATTGTTGAAACCAGCTGTAGAAGGTTCTGGAGTTGCCGCAGGTGGTGCAGTTCGTGCCGTTGTGGAATTGGCAGGTGTGGCAGATATTACATCTAAATCACTTGGCTCTAACACTCCAATCAACATTGTTCGTGCAACTGTTGAAGGTTTGAAACAATTGAAACGCGCTGAAGAAGTTGCTGCCCTTCGTGGTATCTCAGTTTCTGATTTGGCATAAGAAAGGGGATAAAATGGCTCAAATTAAAATTACTTTGACTAAGTCTCCAATCGGACGCATTCCATCACAACGTAAAACTGTTGTAGCACTTGGACTTGGCAAATTGAACAGCTCTGTTATTAAAGAAGATAACGCTGCAATTCGTGGTATGATCACTGCAGTATCTCACTTAGTAACAGTTGAAGAAGTAAAATAATAATATTTAGGGGATGTGCATCTACTCATCCCCTAAAACTAGATATAGTCATTTTAGATGACAAACGTATAGGCGAGTTGATAAGAGAGACAACCTTTTCTTTCTTATCGGCGCTAGCATTTTACACAAAGAGGAGAAATATAAATGAAACTTCATGAATTGAAACCTGCAGAAGGTTCTCGTAAAACTCGTAACCGTGTTGGTCGTGGTACTTCATCAGGTAATGGTAAAACATCTGGTCGTGGTCAAAAAGGTCAAAAAGCGCGTAGCGGTGGCGGTGTACGTCTTGGTTTTGAAGGTGGACAAACTCCATTGTTCCGTCGTCTTCCAAACGTGGATTTACAAACATCAACGCTAAAGAATATGCTATTGTAAACCTTGATCAATTAAACGCCTTTGATGACGGTGCTGAAGTAACTCCAGTGGTACTTGTAGAATCAGGAATTGTTAAAGCTGAAAAATCAGGTATTAAAATTCTTGGTAACGGTGAGTTGACTAAGAAATTAACTGTGAAAGCAGCTAAATTCTCAAAATCTGCTGAGGAAGCTATCACTGCTAAAGGTGGTTCTGTAGAAGTCATCTAAGAGGGGTGACCTATGTTTTTTAAATTATTAAAAGAAGCTCTCAAGGTTAAACAAGTTCGATCGAAAATTTTATTTACAATTTTCATTGTATTTGTTTTTCGTATTGGTACTAGTATCACTGTACCATGGGTAAATGCAAATAGCTTGAACGCTTTGAGTGGGCTATCTTTCTTGAATATGTTGAGCTTGGTGTCAGGTAATGCCATGAAAAACTTTTCGGTTTTTGCACTTGGAGTTAGTCCGTACATCACAGCTTCAATCGTTGTCCAGCTCTTACAAATGGACTTATTGCCAAAATTTGTAGAGTGGGGTAAACAAGGGGAAGTTGGCCGTAGAAAGTTAAATCAAGCAACTCGATATATTGCATTAGTGCTTGCGTTTGTGCAATCAGTCGGTATAACTGCAGGTTTTAACGCTCTGTCTGGAGCTAAGCTTTTGACTGTTCCACTTACACCACAGGTCTTTCTTGTGATTGGGGCAATCCTCACAGCAGGTAGCATGATTGTAACCTGGTTAGGAGAGCAAATTACAGATAAAGGGTATGGGAATGGTGTTTCCATGATTATCTTTGCAGGGATTGTTGCTTCAATTCCTGACATGATTAAGGGCATTTATGTGGATTACTTTGTCAATGTACCAAGTGATCGTATGACATCGTCTCTCATTTTTGTCGCTATTTTAATCATCGCTGTTTTGTTGATTGTTTACTTTACAACTTACGTTGAACAAGCTAAATATAAGATTCCAATTCAGTATACAAAGGTAGCTCAAGGTGCGCCATCAAGTTCCTATCTTCCTTTGAAAATTAACCCTGCTGGGGTTATTCCTGTTATCTTTGCTAGCTCCATTACAGCAGCACCAGCTGCAATCTTACAATTTGTAAGTGCGTCTGGTCTTGATTGGGAGTGGGTTAAACAGCTCAAGAGTTGGTGTCTACTTCAACTCCGACAGGTGTTGCTTTGTATGCTCTGTTGATCATTCTCTTTACATTCTTCTATACATTTGTACAGATCAATCCAGAGAAAGCAGCAGAAAATTTACAAAAGAGTGGAGCTTATATCCATGGTGTCCGTCCTGGTAAAGGGACAGAAGAATATATGTCAAAACTTCTTCGTCGTCTCGCAACAGTCGGATCTATCTTCCTAGGTGTGATTTCTATCCTACCTATTGTAGCTAAAGATTTATTTGGTCTTTCAGAAGTTGTCGCTTTTGGGGGAACAAGCTTGCTAATCATTATCTCTACAGGTATCGAAGGAATTAAACAATTGGAAGGTTATCTATTGAAACGTAAGTATGTTGGTTTCTTAGATACAACAGAATAATTGTAATAGAAAATAAAATTCACTATTGCTCAGAGAGTGGAGTGTAAAAATCAAAGACATTGTCAGATTTTTATCTCCTCTCTTCTATTTTGTTTTTAAATAGGAGTTGAAATGAATTTTTGCTTCTATTTAAATACAAAAAAGGAGTTTGAATCATGAATCTTTTGATTATGGGTTTACCTGGTGCAGGTAAAGGGACACAAGCAGCGAAAATTGTTGAACAGTTTCACGTTGCCCACATCTCAACAGGAGACATGTTCCGTGCAGCAATGGCTAACCAAACTGAAATGGGTGTACTAGCTAAGTCTTATATCGATAAAGGCGAATTGGTTCCAGATGAAGTTACAAATGGAATTGTTAAAGAACGTCTTTCTCAAGATGATATTAAAGAAACTGGTTTCTTGTTGGATGGATACCCACGTACAATTGAGCAAGCTCATGCCTTAGATAAAACATTGGCTGAACTTGGAATTAAACTTGAAGGTGTTATCAACATCGAAGTAGATCCATCTTGCCTACTTGAACGTTTGAGTGGTCGTATCATTCACCGTGAAACTGGCGAAACTTTCCATAAAGTATTCAACCCACCAGTTGATTACAAAGAGGAAGATTACTACCAACGTGAAGATGATAAACCTGAGACAGTAAAACGTCGTTTGGATGTCAATATTGCTCAAGGTGAACCAATCATTGCTCACTATCGTGCTAAAGGTCTAGTACATGATATCGAAGGGAACCAAGATATCAATGATGTCTTTAAAGATATCGAAAAAAAGGTATTGACAAATTTGAAATAAAAGCGTTTTTCAGGCTTGCAAAATGTCTTGACAAATGTTATACTGAGTTAGTCTGACTTATAATTGTTGTCTCTGTGTCTAGAGGCATCAAATCGAAATTTAGGGAGGTACTTTTGCGTGGCAAAAGACGATGTGATTGAAGTTGAAGGCAAAGTAGTCGATACGATGCCGAATGCAATGTTTACGGTTGAACTTGAAAATGGACATCAGATTTTAGCAACAGTTTCTGGTAAAATTCGTAAAAACTATATTCGTATTTTAGCGGGAGATCGTGTTACTGTTGAAATGAGTCCATATGACTTGACACGTGGACGTATCACTTACCGCTTTAAATAATCGAAAAACTTGGAGGGATAAGAAATGAAAGTAAGACCATCGGTCAAACCAATTTGCGAATACTGTAAAGTAATTCGTCGTAATGGTCGTGTTATGGTAATTTGCCCAGCAAATCCAAAACACAAACAACGTCAAGGATAAGATAGAAAGGAGAAAACATGGCTCGTATTGCTGGAGTTGATATTCCAAATGACAAACGCGTAGTTATCTCATTGACTTATGTCTATGGTATCGGACTTGCAACATCTCAAAAGATTTTGGCAGCTGCTGGAGTTTCAGAAGATATTCGTGTTCGTGACCTTACATCAGATCAAGAAGATGCTATCCGTCGTGAAGTGGATGCAATTAAAGTTGAAGGTGACCTTCGTCGTGAAGTGAACTTGAACATCAAACGTTTGATGGAAATCGGTTCATACCGTGGTATCCGTCACCGTCGTGGACTTCCTGTCCGTGGACAAAACACTAAAAACAACGCTCGCACTCGTAAAGGTAAAGCTGTTGCGATTGCTGGTAAGAAAAAATAATATAGGAGGTAAAAGTCTTGGCTAAACCAACACGTAAACGTCGTGTGAAAAAGAATATCGAATCTGGTATTGCTCATATTCACGCTACATTTAATAACACTATTGTTATGATTACTGATGTGCATGGTAATGCAATCGCTTGGTCATCAGCTGGTGCTCTTGGTTTCAAAGGTTCTCGTAAATCTACACCATTTGTCTGCTCAAATGGCTTCAGAAAGCTGCTGCTAAATCTGCACAAGAACACGGTCTTAAATCAGTTGAAGTTACTGTAAAAGGTCCAGGTTCTGGTCGTGAGTCAGCTATTCGTGCTCTTGCTGCCGCTGGTCTTGAAGTAACAGCAATTCGTGATGTGACTCCAGTGCCACACAATGGTGCTCGTCCTCCAAAACGTCGCCGTGTATAATCATTACCTTTACACTGCTTTTCGTTTAAGAGGGAGTAACTAAATGATCGAGTTTGAAAAAAACCAAATATAACAAAAATTGATGAAAATAAAGATTATGGCAAGTTTGTAATCGAACCACTAGAACGTGGATACGGTACAACACTTGGTAACTCTCTTCGTCGTGTACTTCTTGCTTCTCTTCCAGGAGCAGCTGTTACATCTATCGATATCGATGGAGTATTACATGAATTTGATACAATTCCTGGTGTTCGCGAAGACGTGATGCAAATCATTCTGAACATTAAAGGTATTGCAGTTAAATCATATGTAAAAGACGAAAAAGACTATTGAACTTGATGTTGAAGGTCCTGCTGAAGTGACAGCCGGAGATATTTTTAACGGATAGTGATATTGAAATCGTAAATCCAGATCATTATCTTTTCACAATCGGAGAAGGTGCTTCATTTAAAGCAACTATGACTGTAAACACTGGTCGTGGTTATGTACCTGCAGATGAAAATAAAAAAGATAATGCCCCAGTTGGAACACTTGCTGTAGATTCTATTTATACACCAGTTACAAAAGTTAACTATCAAGTTGAACCTGCTCGTGTAGGAAGCAATGATGGTTTCGACAAATTAACCCTTGAAATCTTGACAAATGGAACTATTATTCCAGAAGATGCTTTAGGGCTTTCAGCACGTATTTTGACAGAACATCTTGATTTGTTTACAAATCTTACAGAGATTGCTAAATCTGCAGAAGTGATGAAAGAAGCTGATACTGAATCGGACGACCGTATTTTGGAACGTACGATTGAGGAACTTGACTTGTCTGTACGCTCATATAACTGTTTGAAACGTGCTGGTATCAATACTGTGCATGATTTGACAGAAAAATCTGAAGCAGAGATGATGAAAGTAAGAAATCTTGGACGCAAGAGTTTGGAAGAAGTGAAACTCAAACTCATTGATTTGGGTCTTGGATTAAAAGATAAATAAAGGAGGAATACATGGCTTACCGTAAACTAGGACGCACTAGCTCACAACGTAAAGCAATGCTTCGCGATTTGACAACTGACCTTTTGATCAACGAATCAATCGTGACAACTGAAGCTCGTGCTAAAGAAATCCGTAAAACTGTTGAAAAAATGATTACTCTAGGTAAACGTGGTGATTTGCATGCACGTCGTCAAGCTGCTGCTTTCGTACGTAATGAAATCGCATCTGAAAACTATGATGAAGCAACTGATAAGTACACTTCTACTACAGCACTTCAAAAATTGTTCTCAGAAATCGCACCTCGTTACGCAGAACGTAACGGTGGATACACTCGTATCCTTAAAACTGAACCACGTCGTGGTGATGCAGCGCCAATGGCGATCATCGAATTAGTATAAAATCATCAATTTTGTTGAGTGTTATGATGATGGAGCCCTGTGCTCTTAGTCTAGCTCTGGTCTACCGCTAGGACTTTTGTCCTAGCGGGAACACTCATCATAAGATGGTAGGGTAGACGCTTGTTTACGAAATTGTTTTTCTTTTAAGAACAATTTCGTAAGCAGGCGTTTTTTAGTTTTTTTGAAGTAAATATGCTATACTGAGAAAAAAGAAAAATTTAGATATGGTTATTTTTCTATGATTTCGAAGATGGAGGACCAATATGAAAGCTATTATAACTGTTGTTGGAAAAGATAAGGGTGGTATTGTTGCAGGTGTTGCGACTAAGATTGCTGAATTAGGATTAAATATTGATGATATTTCACAAACTGTCTTGGATGAGTTCTTTACCATGATGGCTGTAGTATCCAGTGATGAAAAACAAGATTTTACTCAACTAAGAAATGAGTTTGAAGCCTTTGGCCAGACCTTGAATGTCAAAATCAATATTCAGAGCGCGGCTATTTTCGATGCTATGTACAATATCTAGGAGGTACTTATGGATATTAGACAAGTTACCGAAACTATTGCAATGATTGAAGAGCAGAATTTTGATATCAGAACAATTACCATGGGAATTTCTCTTCTTGATTGTATTGATCCGGATATTGATAGAGCTGCAGATAAAATATATGAAAAAGTTACGACTAGGCGGCGAATTTAGTGGCAGTCGGTGATGAAATTGCTGCTGAGTTAGGTATACCTATTGTCAATAAACGTGTATCAGTAACACCGATTTCTCTAATTGGTGCTGCTACAAATGCAAGGGACTATGTACCGTTAGCCAAAGCTTTAGATAGAGCAGCAAAAGAAATTGGCGTAGATTTTATTGGTGGTTTTTCTGCTTTAGTTCAAAAAGGCTACCAAAAAGGAGATGAAATACTCATCAACTCGATTCCACGTGCTTTAGCTGAAACTGATAAAGTTTGCTCGTCAGTAAATATTGGATCAACTAAGTCTGGAATCAACATGACTGCTGTAGCTGATATGGGTCGAATTATCAAGGAGACAGCTGAGCTTTCAGATATGGGGGCTGCAAAACTTGTCGTTTTTGCCAATGCAGTTGAGGACAATCCTTTTATGGCCGGAGCCTTTCATGGTGTTGGTGAAGCTGATGTTATTATCAACGTAGGTGTTTCAGGGCCTGGTGTAGTCAAACGTGCCCTAGAAAAAGTTCGCGGCCAAAGCTTTGATGTAGTTGCTGAAACTGTTAAAAAGACAGCCTTCAAGATTACTCGGATTGGTCAATTAGTTGGCCAGATGGCTAGTGAAAGACTAGGTGTTGATTTTGGGATTGTTGATTTGAGTTTAGCACCTACTCCTGCAGTGGGGGATTCAGTAGCTCGGGTTCTGGAAGAAATGGGACTTGAAACAGTTGGGACTCATGGGACGACTGCCGCTTTAGCTCTTTTAAATGACCAAGTAAAAAAAGGCGGAGTAATGGCTTGCAACCAAGTCGGAGGTTTGTCAGGTGCTTTCATCCCAGTTTCAGAAGATGAGGGGATGATAGCTGCAGTGCAAAATGGTTCCCTAAATCTTGAGAAATTAGAAGCCATGACTGCTATCTGTTCAGTTGGATTGGATATGATTGCCATTCCAGAAGATACCCCGGCAGAAACGATTGCGGCTATGATTGCAGATGAGGCAGCAATTGGTGTTATTAATATGAAAACCACAGCTGTCCGTATCATTCCAAAGGGTAAAGAAGGCGATATGATTGAGTTTGGTGGCTTGCTAGGAATTGCCCCAGTTATGAAAGTCAATGGAGCTTCTTCGGCTGATTTCATTGCTCGTGGAGGACAGATTCCAGCTCCAATTCATAGTTTTAAAAATTAATAAAAAATAAAATGATTTAAGTTCAATTTAAGGATAGGTGTGTATACTCTAATCATTAAATAAAGACCTCCTAACTTTATTTAATAGAAATCCTAAACTTTTTCATAATAATCTCCTACAAAAGTCGCTCGTAAGAGTGGCTTTTGTTTTGTATTCTTTAAAAAACTAGTAAAATTTCATTGATTTTGGTCAAATTTTTTAAGAATGGCTACTTTTTTCGAAGTCAAACCAGCCTAAAACCTTGCCATGATTGGCTTTTTGAAAAATTATGGTATAATAGTAGTAGTTTTATTAGATGGAGTAGAATTTTTGAGAAAAAGCTTTCGTGTAAAAAAAGAGAAAGATTTCGACGCCATATTTAAAAAGGGAGCAAGTGTAGCTAATCGAAAATTTGTTATTTATCGATTAGAAAACAATGAAACACATTTTCGAGTAGGTTTGTCAGTCAGTAAAAAATTAGGAAATGCTGTGACAAGAAACCAAATCAAGAGAAGAATCCGGCATGTTCTCATTCAAAATAGTAATCAACTTGTTGATAATGTCGATTTTGTTGTGATTGCTCGAAAAGGCGTTGAACTATTAGAATATGCAGAAATTGAAAAAAACTTACTTCATGTTTTGAGATTAGCAAAGATTTACCAGGAAGGAAATAAGAGTGAAGAAGAAATTACAATTGACTAGTTTGTTAGGTTTGTCCTTGTTGGTAATGACTGCTTGTGCAACTAGTGAAGTGTCTGCAGATTCTGCAGACTTTTGGAGTAAACTTGTTTATTTTTTTGCTGAAACTATTCGATTTTTGTCATTTGATGTCAGCATTGGTTTAGGGATTATTCTGTTCACAGTCTTGATTAGAACAATACTGTTACCAGTCTTTCAAACACAAATGGTGGCTTCCAGAAAAATGCAAGAGGCGCAACCTCTTATCAAAGAATTGCGCGAACGTTATCCAGGTCGCGACATGGAAAGTCGTACTAAGCTAGATCAGGGAAACACGTAAATTATTTAAAGAATTAGGGCATTAAGCAATCCGCATCCTTCTGGCCGCTTTTGATTCAAATGCCAATTCTATTGGCTCTTTTCCAAGCTTTATCAAACGTAGATTTTTTGAAGACAGGCCACTTCTTATGGTTCAATCTAGGTGGAGCTGATACTACTTTCGTACTACCTATTTTAGCTGCCCTATTCACCTTCCTCAGTAGCTGGCTTTCAAATAAAGCTTTGCCTGAGAAAAATGGTGCAATGACAGGTATGATGTATGGGATGCCTGTTATAATCTTCTTTTTTGCAATATCTGCTCCAAGTGGTGTCGCTCTTTACTGGGCGGTTTCAAATGCTTATCAAGTATTGCAAACATACCTTTTGAACAACCCCTTCAAAATCATTGCAGAGCGTGAAGCTGATGTGCAAGCTAAGAAGGATTTAGAAGTTAAGAAAAGAAAAGCTCTAAAGAAAGCACAGAAAAAGAAAAAGTAAGGAGAAATCTGATAATGGTATTATTTACAGGTTCAACAGTTGAAGAAGCAATCCAAAAGGGATTGAATGAATTAAATATTCCTAGAATGAAAGCTCATATCAAAGTTGTTTCGAGAGAGAAAAAGGGATTTTTTGGACTTTTTGGTACAAAACAAGCTCAAGTTGATATCGAAGCAATCAGTGAGACAACCGTTGTAAAAGCAAATCAGCAAGCGATCAAAGGTGTTCCAAAGGAAATTAATGATCAAAATGATCCAGTTAAAACAGTCAGCGAAGCGACCGTTGATTTGGGACATGTAGTTGCAGCTATCAAGAAAATTGAAGAAGAAGGCCAAGAAATTTCTGAAGAAGTTAAGGCTGAAATTCTTAAGAATGATAAAGAAGCCAGCACGATTTTAGAAGAAACAGGCCATATTGAAGTTTTAAAAGAATTGCAACCTGAAGAAACTCAAGATGAAGTTGAGCCTGAAAAAGGTAGCGACTTAGAAAATCTTGGTTTGAAAGTCGAGCCAACATACGACACCGAAAAGGTTGTTGAAGAAGTAACCAATTATGTTCAAGCAATCATCGATGATATGGATGTTGAGGGGACTATTTCTAGCACCTCTAACCGTCGCTCTATCAACATGCAAATTGATACAAATGAACCAGGCCGTATCATTGGTTACCATGGTAAGGTTTTGAAATCCCTTCAACTTTTGGCACAAAATTACCTCTACAATCGTTATTCAAAAACTTTCTACATCACCATCAACGTGAATGATTATGTAGAACATCGTGCAGAAGTTTTACAGAGTTATGCTCAAAAATTAGCTACACGTGTCTTGGAAGAAGGCCGTAGTCAGATGACAGATCCAATGTCAAGCAGCGAGCGTAAAATTATCCATCGTATCATCTCACGAATGGAAGGAGTTACCAGCTATTCTGAAGGTGACGAACCAAATCGTTACGTTGTAGTTGACACAGAATAAAAAATGAAAAATCAGGGGAAACCTGATTTTTTCTAACTAAAGAAGGAAGCAAATGAAAGAAATCAAGAACTATCTTGCTTATCAAGGGGAACAGTACCGGAATCCTGAAAAAGCAGGAGTTGAAAAGGATAAAATGCTAGACCTGCGTCAAAAAGGGCAGGAAGCGCGAAAGGCATTTACTCACCTAGCGAAATGTTTCAAGCTAGGCATTCCGATTGGAATTTACACCCAACCAGTCAATGGATGAATCAAGCGCAGAGATTACGACCACATTTCTGGGTTTATTTACAGAGAGAGGGGCATGTAACAGAGCCCATGATGGCTCTTCGTTTGTATGGAAATCAGAATAATTGGGGAATCTCTATAGAAGTCAGCTTTGTAGAGAGAAAGAAAGATGAGACTACCTTGTCAAAACAGGCTAAAATATTGGATATCCCAGTGGTTGATGGAATCTATTATTGGGTTCAGAAAAACGATGAAAGCTATAGAGTACCGGCTACTGAGGAGAATAGACAACTTTTAAGACAAGAATTATCCAATCAGGAGATTCGTAAGGTTTTAGTAAAAGTTGATATTCCAGTAGCCGATGAAGATACTATAGATAAGGTTCTAGATAAACTTGATAGAGGTTTTGAAAAACTATCACCTTACTATCAAGTGACTAGAGATTAGTATAATCGGCTGAGTCATTTTATAGTAAATTGTTTTATTGCTATTCTATCTGTTTTTTCATATAATAGTAGAATAGGATGCGTGGTATACTTATCACCTCAAAGAGAAAGGAAATTCTATGTCAAATCTATCTGTTAATGCGATTCGTTTTCTAGGTATTGACGCTATCAATAAAGCGAACTCAGGTCACCCAGGGGTGGTTATGGGAGCTGCACCGATGGCTTACAGCCTTTTCACTAAAGAACTTCGTATCAATCCAGCTCAACCAAACTGGATTAACCGTGACCGTTTTATTCTTTCAGCAGGTCATGGATCAATGCTTCTCTATGCCCTTCTTCACCTTTCTGGATTTAAAGATGTGAGCATGGATGAAGTGAAGAGCTTCCGTCAATGGGGATCTAAAACTCCAGGTCACCCAGAATTTGGTCATACAGCAGGGGTTGATGCAACAACAGGTCCTCTAGGACAAGGGATTGCAACTGCGACAGGTTTTGCACAAGCAGAACGTTTCCTTGCAGCCAAGTATAACCGTAAAGGTTATAACATTTTTGATCACTACACATATGTTATCTGTGGAGATGGTGACTTGATGGAAGGTGTATCAAGTGAAGCTGCTTCTTATGCAGGTTTGCAGAAACTTGACAAATTGGTTGTTCTCTATGATTCAAATGATATCAACTTGGACGGCGAAACAAAAGATTCATTCACAGAGAGTGTTCGCGATCGTTACAATGCTTATGGTTGGCATACAGCCTTGGTTGAAGATGGGACAGACTTAGAAGCTATTCATGCTGCTATTGAAGAAGCTAAGGCTTCAGGGAAACCATCTTTGATCGAAGTGAAAACTGTTATTGGTTATGGTTCGCCAAACAAACAAGGAACTAATGCCGTACACGGTGCTCCTCTTGGTGCAGACGAAACTGCTGCAACTCGTCAAGCCCTTGGTTGGGACTACGAACCATTTGAAATCCCAGCAGAAGTTTATGCTGATTTCAAAGCAAATGTTGCGGACCGAGGTGCATCAGCATATGAAGCATGGACAAAACTAGTTGCAGATTATAAAGGAGCTTACCCAGAGCTTGCTGCAGAAGTGGAAGCAATCATCGACGGACGCGATCCAGTTGAATTGACTCCAGAAGACTTCCCAGCTTTAGAAAATGGCTTTTCTCAAGCAACTCGTAACTCAAGTCAGGATGCTTTAAATGTAGTGGCTACTAAATTGCCAACCTTCCTTGGTGGATCAGCTGACCTTGCTCATTCAAATATGACTTACATCAAAACGGACGGACTTCAGGACGATGCAAATCGCTTGAACCGTAATATCCAATTTGGTGTTCGTGAATTTGCAATGGGAGCTGTTTGAACGGAATGGCTCTTCACGGTGGACTTCGAGTTTACGGTGGAACTTTCTTCGTATTCTCAGACTACCTTAAAGCAGCAGTTCGGTTATCAGCTCTACAAGGTCTTCCTGTAACCTATGTCTTTACTCACGATTCAATTGCAGTTGGTGAAGATGGACCAACTCATGAACCAATTGAGCACTTGGCAGGACTTCGTGCGATTCCAAATCTCAATGTTTTCCGTCCAGCAGATGCGCGTGAAACTCAAGCAGCTTGGTACCTTGCAGTGAAGAGTGAGAAAACACCAACTGCCCTTGTCTTGACTCGTCAAAACTTGACTGTTGAGGAAGGAACTGACTTTAATAAGGTTGCGAAAGGTGCTTATGTTGTCTATGAAAATGCAGCAGACTTTGACACGATTTTGATTGCAACAGGTTCAGAAGTGAACCTAGCTGTTGCAGCTGCGAAGGAATTGGCAAGTCAAGGTGGAAAAGTTCGCGTAGTCAGCATGCCATCTACGGATGTCTTTGATGTACAAGATGCCGCATACAAAGAAGAAATCCTACCAAATGCAGTTCGTCGCCGTGTGGCGGTTGAAATGGGAGCGACTCAAAACTGGTACAAATACGTTGGTCTTGATGGTGCAGTTCTCGGTATTGATACCTTTGGAGCATCTGCCCCAGCACCAAAAGTATTGGCAGAGTATGGATTTACAGTTGAAAATCTAGTCAAAGTCGTTCAAAACTTGAAATAATCACAAAAATCAGAGTGAAAACTCTGATTTTTTATAACCATAAAAACAAGGCACAACCTTGTAAAAGTAGTTGAAATTTGATATAGTAGTCCTATGTAAAATACAAAGGAGAAAATACTATGGAAAATATTAGTCCAAATTTAACATTTTTAATCATGCTTGTAGGTATGTTCGCCTTGATGTTCTTTATGCAACGTTCTCAAAAGAAACAAGCGCAAAAGCGTATGGAAAGCTTGAACAAGCTTCAAAAAGGCTATGAAGTCATTACTATCGGCGGTTTATACGGTACAGTTGATGAAGTTGATACCGAAAACAGAACGATCGTACTTGATGTAGACGGAGTTTACTTGACTTTTGAACTTGGAGCCATCAAATCTGTCTTGCCACTTAAAGAGGCTGTTACATCAGAAGGTACAGTTGTCGATGGTGAAAGCGCGATTGAAGAATAAAACGGGGTGGATCTCATACCCCTTTTTCTATGAAGATGGGGAAGAATAATGAAGAAAGTTGTTTTTGTATGTCTTGGTAATATTTGCCGTAGTCCTATGGCAGAATTTGTTATGAAATCTTTAACCGATGATTATGAGATTGAAAGTAGAGCAACTTCTTCTTGGGAACATGGCAACCCAATTCACAAAGGAACTCAGAAAATTTTTAAAGCTCACGAGATTCCTTACGATTCATCAAAAACATCACAGCAAATTTCTAAGGATGATTTTGAATATTTTGATTATGTCATTGGAATGGACGAGTCCAATCTTTTAGATTTGACTCGAATGTGTCCTCAAGATCAACAACACAAGCTAGAGGCATTTGCTTCTGAGGGTGTTCCTGATCCATGGTATACAGGTGATTTTGATGAAACTTACGATCGAGTTTTAAATGGTTGCCAAGCTTGGCTAACACGTTTAGAAAATGAGGCAAAAAATGGATAAATTAAAGAAATTCTATGATAAGTACAGTGTCTATATAACGCGTCCTCGTTTGGAAATTGCAACAGTAGTAGTCATAGCTCTTTGTGCTATATTTGTATTTGTAGGGAATATGCCTAAGCAAGGAGTTTTAAAACTGGATGGCGATTCACTTGTATATGATGGAAGTATTGTTCGTGGAAAGATGAATGGTAAAGGCACAATGACCTTCTCAAATGGCGACACTTATACTGGTGAATTTAAAAATGGAGCATTTAACGGTAAAGGGACCTACCAAGCTAAAGAAGGCTGGGTTTATGAAGGGGGCTTTGTTAATGGCCAAGCTGAAGGAAAAGGAAAACTGACTACAGAGCAAGAAGTTGTCTATGAAGGCGACTTTAAACAAGGGCTCTTCCAACAAGCACAATAACCTCCTCTTAGAGGGGGTAATATACCGCACCTACAGAAAGCGCTTACATGGAAATTGAGATGCCTTTCAATACTCTTTTACAATGAAGTTTGTGAAAAATAAAAGTTTTATGGGATTATTCACAAAGTATAAGCTAAAAAGTGTATGGGTAGGGCTGTGCAAAATTATTTTCACAAGCGAATAAAAAAAGTTTGTGAAATTTCTATGAAACTGTTTACAAATCTTGAAAAAAGAGTTATAATAAGATTGTGAAAAAATTAACAAAGGACTTACAATCCTTGAAAGCTATGGAGGAAAATATGGCTGATAAAAAAACTGTAACACCAGAGGAAAAGAAACTCGCTGCTGAAAAGCATGTCGATGGTTTGGTGCAAAAAGCTTTAGTTGCCCTTGAAGAAATGCGTAAACTTGACCAAGATCAAGTCGATTATATTGTAGCAAAAGCTTCAGTTGCAGCTCTTGATGCCCACGGAGAATTGGCTCTACATGCCTTTGAAGAAACAGGACGTGGAGTATTTGAAGATAAAGCGACTAAAAACTTGTTTGCCTGTGAGCACGTAGTAAACAACATGCGTCACACTAAAACAGTTGGTGTTATTGAAGAAGACGATGTGACAGGATTGACTCTTATTGCTGAACCGGTTGGTGTTGTTTGTGGTATCACTCCAACAACAAACCCAACTTCAACAGCAATCTTTAAAGCGTTGATTTCATTGAAGACTCGTAATCCTATTGTCTTTGCATTCCACCCATCAGCTCAAGAATCATCAGCTCACGCTGCTCAAATCGTGCGTGATGCAGCGATTAAAGCAGGAGCTCCTGAAAACTGTGTACAGTGGATTACTGAACCATCTATGGAAGCAACTAGCGCATTGATGAACCACGAAGGTGTTGCAACAATCCTTGCAACAGGTGGGAATGCCATGGTTAAAGCTGCATATTCATGTGGAAAACCAGCTCTTGGGGTAGGTGCCGGAAACGTTCCAGCTTATGTTGAAAAAAATCAGCTAATATTCGCCAAGTCTGCTCACGATATCGTAATGTCTAAATCGTTTGATAATGGTATGGTCTGCGCATCTGAACAAGCGGTTATTATCGATAAAGAAATTTATGATGAATTTGTAGCAGAGTTCAAATCTTACCACACTTACTTTGTAAACAAAAAAGGAAAAAAAGCTCTTCTTGAAGAATTCTGCTTCGGCGTGAAAGCAAATAGCAAAAAAACTGTGCTGGTGCAAAAATTGAACGCTGACATCGTTGGTAAACCAGCAACTTGGATCGCAGAACAAGCAGGATTTACTGTTCCAGAAGGAACAAACATTCTTGCTCGCAGAATGTAAAGAAGTTGGTGAAAACGAGCCATTGACTCGTGAAAAAAAATTGTCACCAGTTATCGCAGTTTTGAAATCTGAAAGTCGCGAAGACGGTATTGCAAAAGCTCGTCAAATGGTTGAATTTAACGGTCTTGGACACTCAGCAGCTATCCATACAGCTGATGAAGAATTGACTAAAGAATTTGGTAAAGCTGTTAAAGCTATTCGTGTTATCTGTAACTCACCTTCTACTTTCGGTGGTATCGGGGATGTTTATAATGCCTTCTTGCCATCATTGACACTCGGATGTGGTTCTTACGGACGTAACTCAGTTGGGGATAACGTTAGCGCCATTAACCTCTTGAATATCAAAAAAGTCGGAAGACGGAGAAATAACATGCAATGGATGAAACTTCCTTCAAAAACATACTTTGAACGTGATTCAATTCAATACCTTCAAAAATGTCGTGACGTTGAGCGTGTCATGATCGTTACTGACCACGCTATGGTAGAGCTTGGTTTCCTTGATCGTATCATCGAGCAACTTGACCTTCGTCGCAATAAGGTTGTTTACCAAATCTTTGCAGATGTAGAACCAGATCCAGATATCACTACAGTTGAACGTGGTACTGAGATTATGCGTTCCTTCAAACCAGATACAATCATTGCTCTTGGTGGTGGATCACCAATGGACGCTGCTAAAGTAATGTGGCTCTTCTACGAGCAACCAGAAGTGGACTTCCGTGACCTTGTACAAAAATTTATGGATATCCGTAAACGTGCCTTCAAATTCCCATTACTTGGTAAGAAGACTAAATTCATCGCTATCCCAACTACATCTGGTACAGGATCTGAAGTAACTCCATTTGCCGTTATCTCTGATAAAGCAAACAACCGTAAATACCCAATCGCTGACTACTCATTGACACCAACCGTGGCAATCGTAGACCCTGCCTTGGTATTGACAGTTCCTGGATTTGTTGCCGCTGATACTGGTATGGACGTATTGACTCACGCAACTGAAGCTTATGTATCACAAATGGCTAGCGACTACACTGATGGACTTGCTCTTCAAGCGATCAAACTCGTATTTGAAAACCTTGAAAGCTCAGTTAAGAATGCAGACTTCCATTCACGTGAGAAAATGCATAACGCTTCAACTATTGCTGGTATGGCCTTTGCGAATGCCTTCCTAGGTATTTCTCACTCAATGGCTCACAAGATTGGTGCACAATTCCACACAGTTCACGGACGTACAAATGCAATCTTGCTTCCATACGTTATCCGTTACAATGGTACACGCCCAGCTAAGACAGCTACATGGCCTAAGTACAACTACTACCGTGCAGATGAGAAATATCAAGATATTGCTCGTATGCTTGGACTTCCAGCTTCTACTCCAGAAGAAGGAGTTGCATCTTATGCTAAAGCTGTTTACGAACTCGGTGAGCGCGTAGGTATCGAAATGAACTTCAAAGCACAAGGTGTTGACGAGAAAGAATGGAAAGAACATTCACGCGAATTGGCCTTCCTTGCTTATGAAGATCAATGTTCACCTGCAAACCCACGTCTTCCAATGGTTGACCATATGCAAGAAATCATCGAAGATGCTTACTATGGTTACAAAGAAAGACCAGGACGTCTTAAATAATTGATTATCAGTCAGAGACAGGAGTAATCCTGTCTCTTTTTATAGTTTTTCAAAATAGAAGAGGTTAAAAGTTTAACAAAAAAGTTTAGTAAATAACTGTAAAGATGTATGTTGATAGACTTTTGACAAAGGGAATCTATATAAAATTGTGTATCTAGAAATTATAAAACTGAAGTGAAAATCAACGTCAGCGCTTGCAATAAAACTAAAATAGTTATATAATAGGTTTGTTGAAAGGTGATTTGTAGTGATTCAAGTTACTCTTTTCACAATAAAATTTTCATGATTTTCATAAGGAGGAAATCACTAATGGTAGTTAAAGTTGGTATTAACGGTTTCGGTCGTATCGGTCGTCTTGCTTTCCGTCGTATCCAAAACGTAGAAGGTGTTGAAGTTACTCGCATCAACGACCTTACAGATCCAGTTATGCTTGCACACTTGTTGAAATATGACACAACTCAAGGTCGTTTCGACGGTACTGTGGAAGTTAAAGAAGGTGGATTCGAAGTTAACGGTAAATTCGTTAAAGTTTCTGCTGAACGTGATCCAGAACAAATCGACTGGGCTAACGACGGTGTAGAAATCGTTCTTGAAGCTACTGGTTTCTTTGCTAAGAAAGCAGCTGCTGAAAAACACTTGCACGCTGGTGGAGCTAAAAAAGTTGTTATCACTGCTCCTGGTGGAAACGACGTTAAAACAGTTGTATTCAACACTAACCACGACGTTCTTGACGGTACTGAAACAGTTATCTCAGGTGCTTCATGTACTACAAACTGCTTGGCTCCAATGGCTAAAGCTCTTCAAGATAACTTCGGTGTTGTAGAAGGATTGATGACTACTATCCACGCTTACACTGGTGACCAAATGATCCTTGACGGACCACACCGTGGTGGTGACCTTCGTCGTGCTCGCGCTGGTGCTGCAAACATCGTTCCTAACTCAACTGGTGCTGCTAAAGCTATCGGTCTTGTAATCCCAGAATTGAACGGTAAACTTGACGGATCTGCACAACGCGTTCCAACTCCAACTGGATCAGTTACTGAATTGGTAGCTGTTCTTGAAAAGAACGTTACTGTTGATGAAGTGAACGCAGCTATGAAAGCAGCAGCTAACGAATCATACGGTTACACTGAAGATCCAATCGTTTCTTCAGATATCGTAGGTATGGCTTACGGTTCATTGTTTGACGCAACTCAAACTAAAGTTCTTGACGTTGATGGTAAACAATTGGTTAAAGTTGTTTCATGGTATGACAACGAAATGTCTTACACTGCACAACTTGTTCGTACTCTTGAATACTTCGCAAAAATTGCTAAATAATTTCTGAGTCAAAAAAGCAAGACCAATCGGTCTTGCTTTTTGTATCTAAAAAAATGGATGATTTTATCATCCATTTTGTTTTTAATTCTCTTTCAAATGTATCTGAGAGTGCGGTAAAGCTTAATTTATTTAAAGTCAGAGGGTGGATAAAGGATAGTTTAAATGCGTGAAGCATCAGCCTCTTGTTTTTTGAGTGTGGGTTGTAGAGAGGGTCCCCGAGGATTGGATGTCCGTGGTGAGATAGGTGGACTCGGATCTGATGAGTACGTCCTGTTTTTTTAATCTACAACGAACGAGACTGAGTTTCTATTTTTGAACTCTTTTAATCGAGTTACATGAGTTTCGGCGTATTGACCATTTTTTTGGATCCACAAGTCGTTTTCTACGATCGTGGCGATTACGACCGATTTTATCTCGGAAAGATCAAGTTCTTTAGCCTCTGATCTTCCATCAACCAGAGCCCAGTATTCTCGAGAGATCTCTTTCTTTCTCTAATAAAGCGATTGAGAATGGGGAAGGATGAATGGGATTCTTAGCAAAACAGCACGAGACCGCTTGTTTCCATATCTAGTCGATGAACAACATAGCAGGTTCTGCCCTGACATAGGCTGCTGACATGATTGAGAAGAGCTATCTCATCAGGTTGATTTCCCGTGAGTCTTTCATACCCCTCAGGTTTATTGACGATAATTAAATGTTGATCTTGATAGACTTCTTCGATAAGATTTGGGGTTTCCCCAAGAGAATTTCCTTTTTGTAGGATAATCTTCATCATCGAAAATCAACTGACATTCATCTCCAGGCTTGATCGATTTGATGCCAGTGAACTTCTTCTTTGATTAATGAGGATATGTCTTTTTTTGAGTCCTCAGAAAAATGACGTATTTTTTTCTAGGGATATGAGCAGTTGCTCTTCTAGGAAAAATGTTTGACGGTCATTTTCAGGCAAAGAATCTGGAATAATAAAGGTAAATTTCATACAGATATTGTAACAAAAAAATCAATCTATTTGGACAGGGGAAACTAGCTAAAATTCTTGTCTTCCTATAGGGGAAGATGATAAAAATAAACGCATGAAATTAGATAACTTATTTGAAAAAAATTTCTTTCTTTATTTAAGAAAGAGAGAATCTGAAATTGAAAGAAACAGAAAATGAATGAAAGTTGATACAAGAAGAAAGATGTGATCGAGTAACTTTACGACGTTCAAGAGGAGGACGAAAGAAAGCGGGGACAAGTTGGGACCCTATTCGAAAATTTTGGCGTCGCTACCATCTGACGAAAAAAATCTTTCTGATTCTAGGACTTAGTGCCAGCTTTATTTGTTGGGGTCTATCTATTTGCCTCTAGCAAAATCAACAAATGTTACAGACTTACAAAAATGCTTTAAAAAAACACGAACTCTGATCTTTTTGACAGAGAGGAGAATGAAGCAGGGCGCCTTGTCAGGGTCAAAAAGGCACCTATGTCGAACTTTCGGATATCAGTGAAGATTTACAAAAATGCAGTCATTGCAACTGAAGATCGAAGTTTCTATAAAGAAATGATGGTATTAACTATGCCCGCTTTTCTTCCTGGCGATAGTGACAGCTGGGGACGCTCGGGTGGTGGTTCTACAATTACTCAGCAGTTGGCGAAAAAAATGCCTATCTTTATCTCAAGATCAGACTGTGCAGAGAAAGGCGAAAAGAATTCTTCCTTGCTTTGGAACTAACCAAAAAAATACAGTAAAGAAAAGAAATTCTAACCATGTACTTTGAACAATGCCTACTTTGGTAAATGGGAGTTTGGGGTGTTGAGGATGCAAGTAAAAAAAGTACTTTTGGGGTTTCAGCTTCACAATTAACTCTCGATGAAGCTGCTACTTTAGCGGGAATGCTTAAAGGGACCCAGAATTGTATAACCCTTTGAAGTTCTATTGAAGATTCCACTAATCGTAGGGATACTGTTTCTGCAAAAACATGGTCGCTGCTGGCTATATTGATAAAGACATAGAGGCAAAGCATCAGTTAGTGTTGATATGGCTTCTCAGCTGCAGGATGCTTATGAAGGGGAAAAATATCAGACTACCGATATCCCGTCCTATTTTTGATGCGGTTGTCAATGAAGCAATTGAAAAAGTATAATTTAACAGAAGAAGAAATTGTTAACAACGGCTATCGAATTTATACGGAGCTAGATCAGAATTACCAGGCTAAATATGCAGGTCATTTATGAAAAATACATCTCTGTTCCCAACAGCCGAAGATGGAACGCATGCTGAGTCAGGTAGTGTCGCCTCTAGAGCCAAAAACAGGAGGAGTTCGAGGAGTTGTTGGTCGTGTAGCTGGAGATGATAAAACAGGTTTCCGAAATTTTCAACTATGCAACTCAATCAAAAAAAGAAGTCCCAGGTTCAACTATTAAACCCTTTAGTTGTCTATACACCCAGCAGTCGAAGCTGGTTGGGTCTCTAAATAAAGAGTTGGACAATCATACTATGCAATATGGTGATTATAAAGTAGACAACTATGCAGGGAATCAAGACATCTCCAGAAGTTCCCGATGTATCAAGCTTTAGCTGAATCTCTAAACCTTGCCTGCAGTAGCAACGGTTAAAGAACTTGGGTATCGATAAAGCTTTTGAAGCAGGAGAAAAGATTCGGGCCTCAACTATGACCAATGTCGATCAGAGTACTTGGGAGTTGCCCTAGGGTGGTGGTGTGGAAACCAATCCACTACAGATGGCTCAAGCTTATGCAGCATTTGCAAATGAAGGGTTTGATGCCTGAAGCTCACTTTATTACACGAATTGAAAATGCTAGTGGACAAGTCATTGCTACGTCATAAAGAAATTCTCAAAAAAACGAGTTATTGATAAAGTCAGTAGCCGATAAAGATGACTAGTATGATGCTAGGGAACCTTTCACAAATGGTACAGGGATAAGTTCGTCCCCAGATGACTACATCATGGCTGGGAAAACAGGAACGACAGAAGCGGCTTTCAACCCAGAATATACAAGTGATCAATGGGTTATTGGGTATACCCCTGATTTAGTGATTAGCCACTGGCTCGGTTTTCCAACGACTGATGAAAATCACTATTTAGCAGGTTCTACTTCAAATGGAGCTGCTCATATCTTTAGAAGCATGGCGGAAACAATCCTACCATATACGCCAGGGTAGCACATTTTACAGTTGAAAAATGCCTATAAAGTTAAATGGTATTGCTCCAGAAAAATACACGTAAACATACATCAAATGATACTAGTGCACAGTCGGATGATATATTAGCCGATATTCGTGGACGAGCACAGAATTTGGTTGATGAAGCAGGAAAAGCAATTTCAGATGCTAAGATTAAAGAAAAAGCACAGACGGTTTGGGATACTATTGTAGACCTTTTCCGCTAATTTATATAAAAGATGAGAATATGAAATTCTTGTCTTTTTTATTGCTAGTTTCTACAATAGAGTTAAGAAAGATAAGATAGGAAATGAAATGTATCTTTCCACTTTTTACGGTTTGGTTTCTACTATAGTAGAAAAAGGCAAAATACTGTTTTCTAGAGTACAACTATACAAAGGCCGCAAGTCCCTTCTCAGGAATTTAGAGCTAGTCTTCAAAGACTGGTGAAAAAAAGTTTAAAAAAGGTGTTGACAAGTAAGAAAAAGTCGGTATAATAGTAAGAGTTGAAAATAACAACTCTGGTCCGTTGGTCAAGGGGTTAAGACACCGCCTTTTCACGGCGGTAACACGGGTTCGAATCCCGTACGGACTATGGTGTATTGCAGTTGAAACACTGGAAGAAAAAAATTAAAAAAAGTTTCAAAAAAGTGTTGACAAGCGAAAGCGGCTGTGATATACTAATATAGTTGTCGTAGAGAGCGCGACAAAGACCTTTGAAAACTGAACAAGACGAACCAATGTGCAGGGCACTACAACAATAGTTTGTAGTACTGAACAATGAAAAAAACAATAAATCTGTCAGTGACAGAAATGAGTGAGAACTCAAACTTTTAATGAGAGTTTGATCCTGGCTCAGGACGAACGCTGGCGGCGTGCCTAATACATGCAAGTAGAACGCTGAAGGAGGAGCTTGCTTCTCCGGATGAGTTGCGAACGGGTGAGTAACGCGTAGGTAACCTGCCCTGGTAGCGGGGGATAACTATTGGAAACGATAGCTAATACCGCATAACAGTAGATATCGCATGATAGTCTGCTTGAAAGGTGCAATTGCACCACTACCAGATGGACCTGCGTTGTATTAGCTAGTTGGTGAGGGTAACGGCTCACCAAGGCGACGATACATAGCCGACCTGAGAGGGTGATCGGCCACACTGGGACTGAGACACGGCCCAGACTCCTACGGGAGGCAGCAGTAGGGAATCTTCGGCAATGGACGGAAGTCTGACCGAGCAACGCCGCGTGAGTGAAGAAGGTTTTTCGGATCGTAAAGCTCTGTTGTAAGAGAAGAACGAGTGTGAGAGTGGAAAGTTCACACTGTGACGGTATCTTACCAGAAAGGGACGGCTAACTACGTGCCAGCAGCCGCGGTAATACGTAGGTCCCGAGCGTTGTCCGGATTTATTGGGCGTAAAGCGAGCGCAGGCGGTTAGATAAGTCTGAAGTTAAAGGCTGTGGCTTAACCATAGTACGCTTTGGAAACTGTTTAACTTGAGTGCAAGAGGGGAGAGTGGAATTCCATGTGTAGCGGTGAAATGCGTAGATATATGGAGGAACACCGGTGGCGAAAGCGGCTCTCTGGCTTGTAACTGACGCTGAGGCTCGAAAGCGTGGGGAGCAAACAGGATTAGATACCCTGGTAGTCCACGCCGTAAACGATGAGTGCTAGGTGTTAGACCCTTTCCGGGGTTTAGTGCCGTAGCTAACGCATTAAGCACTCCGCCTGGGGAGTACGACCGCAAGGTTGAAACTCAAAGGAATTGACGGGGGCCCGCACAAGCGGTGGAGCATGTGGTTTAATTCGAAGCAACGCGAAGAACCTTACCAGGTCTTGACATCCCTCTGACCGCTCTAGAGATAGAGTTTTCCTTCGGGACAGAGGTGACAGGTGGTGCATGGTTGTCGTCAGCTCGTGTCGTGAGATGTTGGGTTAAGTCCCGCAACGAGCGCAACCCCTATTGTTAGTTGCCATCATTCAGTTGGGCACTCTAGCGAGACTGCCGGTAATAAACCGGAGGAAGGTGGGGATGACGTCAAATCATCATGCCCCTTATGACCTGGGCTACACACGTGCTACAATGGCTGGTACAACGAGTCGCAAGCCGGTGACGGCAAGCTAATCTCTTAAAGCCAGTCTCAGTTCGGATTGTAGGCTGCAACTCGCCTACATGAAGTCGGAATCGCTAGTAATCGCGGATCAGCACGCCGCGGTGAATACGTTCCCGGGCCTTGTACACACCGCCCGTCACACCACGAGAGTTTGTAACACCCGAAGTCGGTGAGGTAACCTTTTGGAGCCAGCCGCCTAAGGTGGGATAGATGATTGGGGTGAAGTCGTAACAAGGTAGCTGTATCGGAAGGTGCGGCTGGATCACCTCCTTTCTAAGGATAAGGAAACCTGCACGTTGGTCTTGTTTAGTTTTGAGAGGTCTTGTGGGGCCTTAGCTCAGCTGGGAGAGCGCCTGCTTTGCACGCAGGAGGTCAGCGGTTCGATCCCGCTAGGCTCCATTGGTGAGAGATCACCAAGTAATGCACATTGAAAAATTGAATATCTATATCAAATAGTAACAAGAAAAATAAACCGAAAAACGCTGTAGTATTAATAAGAGTTTATGACTGAAAGGTCAAAAAAAGTAAGGTTAAGTTAATAAGGGCGCACGGTGGATGCCTTGGCACTAGGAGCCGAAGAAGGACGTGACAAACGACGATATGCCTTGGGTAGCTGTAAGTAAGCGATGATCCAGGGATTTCCGAATGGGGGAACCCAACAGGTACTACCTGTTACCCATATCTGTTAAGGATATGAGGAGGAAGACGCAGTGAACTGAAACATCTAAGTAGCTGCAGGAAGAGAAAGCAAAAGCGATTGCCTTAGTAGCGGCGAGCGAAACGGCAGGAGGGCAAACCGAAGAGTTTACTCTTCGGGGTTGTAGGACTGCAATGTGGACTCAAAGACTATAGAAGAATGGTCTGGGAAAGATCAGCCAAAGAGAGTGAGAGCCTCGTATTTTAAAATAGTCTTTGTACCTAGCAGTATCCTGAGTACGGCGGGACACGTGAAATCCCTGTCGGAATCTGGGAGGACCATCTCCCAACCCTAAATACTCCCTAGTGACCGATAGTGAACCAGTACCGTGAGGGAAAGGTGAAAAAGCACCCCGGGAGGGAGTGAAATAGAACCTGAAACCGTGTGCCTACAACAAGTTCGAGCCCGTTAATGGGTGAGAGCGTGCCTTTTGTAGAATGAACCGGCGAGTTACGATATGATGCGAGGTTAAGTTGAAGAGACGGAGCCGTAGGGAAACCGAGTCTGAATAGGGCGCTTTAGTATTATGTCGTAGACCCGAAACCATGTGACCTACCCATGAGCAGGTTGAAGGTGCGGTAAGACGCACTGGAGGACCGAACCAGGGCACGTTGAAAAAGTGCTTGGATGACTTGTGGGTAGCGGAGAAATTCCAAACGAACTTGGAGATAGCTGGTTCTCTCCGAAATAGCTTTTAGGGCTAGCGTCGACATTAGAGATTCTTGGAGGTAGAGCACTGTTTGGGTGAGGGGTCCATCCCGGATTACCAATCTCAGATAAACTCCGAATGCCAAATGAATTATGGTCGGCAGTCAGACTGCGAGTGCTAAGATCCGTAGTCGAAAGGGAAACAGCCCAGACCACCAGCTAAGGTCCCAAAAATAATTGTTAAGTGGAAAAGGATGTGGGGTTGCACAGACAACTAGGATGTTAGCTTAGAAGCAGCTATTCATTCAAAGAGTGCGTAATAGCTCACTAGTCGAGTGACCCTGCGCCGAAAATGTACCGGGGCTAAAACAATTTACCGAAGCTGTGGATACCTTTATAGGTATGGTAGGAGAGCGTTCTATGTGTGGAGAAGGTGTACCGTGAGGAGCGCTGGAACGCATAGAAGTGAGAATGCCGGTATGAGTAGCGAAAGACAGGTGAGAATCCTGTCCACCGTAAGACTAAGGTTTCCAGGGGAAGGCTCGTCCGCCCTGGGTTAGTCGGGACCTAAGGAGAGACCGAAAGGTGTATCCGATGGACAACAGGTTGATATTCCTGTACTAGAGTATGTAGTGATGGAGGGACGCAGTAGGCTAACTAAAGCAGACGATTGGAAGTGTCTGTCTAAGCAGTGAGGTGTGAATTGAGTTAAATGCTTAGTTCTATAACATTGAGCTGTGATGGGGAGCGAAGTTTAGTAGCGAAGTTAGTGACGTCACACTGCCAAGAAAAGCTTCTAGCGTTTAAACATACTCTACCCGTACCGCAAACCGACACAGGTAGTCGAGGCGAGTAGCCTCAGGTGAGCGAGAGAACTCTCGTTAAGGAACTCGGCAAAATGACCCCGTAACTTCGGGAGAAGGGGTGCTGACTTTATGTCAGCCGCAGTGAATAGGCCCAAGCAACTGTTTATCAAAAACACAGCTCTCTGCTAAATCGTAAGATGATGTATAGGGGGTGACGCCTGCCCGGTGCTGGAAGGTTAAGAGGAGTGCTTAGCGTAAGCGAAGGTATGAATTGAAGCCCCAGTAAACGGCGGCCGTAACTATAACGGTCCTAAGGTAGCGAAATTCCTTGTCGGGTAAGTTCCGACCCGCACGAAAGGCGTAATGATTTGGGCACTGTCTCAACGAGAGACTCGGTGAAATTTTAGTACCTGTGAAGATGCAGGTTACCCGCGACAGGACGGAAAGACCCCATGGAGCTTTACTGCAGTTTGATATTGAGTGTCTGTACCACATGTACAGGATAGGTAGGAGTCTATGAGATCGGGACGCCAGTTTCGAAGGAGACGATGTTGGGATACTACCCTTGTGTTATGGCCACTCTAACCCGGATAGGTGATCCCTATCGGAGACAGTGTCTGACGGGCAGTTTGACTGGGGGCCTTTGGTCGCCTCCTAAAAGGTAACGGAGGCGCCCAAAGGTTCCCTCAGAATGGTTGGAAATCATTCGCAGAGTGTAAAGGTATAAGGGAGCTTGACTGCGAGAGCTACAACTCGAGCAGGGACGAAAGTCGGGCTTAGTGATCCGGTGGTTCCGTATGGAAGGGCCATCGCTCAACGGATAAAAGCTACCCTGGGGATAACAGGCTTATCTCCCCCAAGAGTTCACATCGACGGGGAGGTTTGGCACCTCGATGTCGGCTCGTCGCATCCTGGGGCTGTAGTCGGTCCCAAGGGTTGGGCTGTTCGCCCATTAAAGCGGCACGCGAGCTGGGTTCAGAACGTCGTGAGACAGTTCGGTCCCTATCCGTCGCGGGCGTAGGAAATTTGAGAGGATCTGCTCCTAGTACGAGAGGACCAGAGTGGACTTACCGCTGGTGTACCAGTTGTCTTGCCAAAGGCATCGCTGGGTAGCTATGTAGGGAAGGGATAAACGCTGAAAGCATCTAAGTGTGAAACCCACCTCAAGATGAGATTTCCCATGATTTTATATCAGTAAGAGCCCTGAGAGATGATCAGGTAGATAGGTTAGAAGTGGAAGTGTGGCGACACATGTAGCGGACTAATACTAATAGCTCGAGGACTTATCCAAAGTAACTGAGAATACGAAAGCGAAGGTTTTCTAGTGAAATTTGATAGATATTCAATTTTGAGTAGGTATGACTCAGAGTTAAGTGACGATAGCCTAGGAGATACACCTGTACCCATGCCGAACACAGAAGTTAAGCCCTAGAACGCCGGAAGTAGTTGGGGGTTGCCCCCTGTGAGATATGGAAGTCGCTTAGCTCGAGGGAGTTTAGCTCAGCTGGGAGAGCATCTGCCTTACAAGCAGAGGGTCAGCGGTTCGATCCCGTTAACTCCCATAGGTCCCGTAGTGTAGCGGTTATCACGTCGCCCTGTCACGGCGAAGATCGCGGGTTCGATTCCCGTCGGGACCGTATAAGATAACGGAAGTTATTTTAGACTCGTTAGCTCAGTTGGTAGAGCAATTGACTTTTAATCAATGGGTCACTGGTTCGAGCCCAGTACGGGTCATCATTGCGGGTTTGGCGGAATTGGCAGACGCACCAGATTTAGGATCTGGCGCTTAACGGCGTGGGGGTTCAAGTCCCTTAACCCGCATAATAGAAATCAGCCGGCTTAGCTCAGTTGGTAGAGCATCTGATTTGTAATCAGAGGGTCGCGTGTTCAAGTCATGTAGCCGGCATTTTTTAAATATAACCAAGAGGTCGATGCGAACGTAGTTCAGTGGTAGAACACCACCTTGCCAAGGTGGGGGTCGCGGGTTCGAATCCCGTCGTTCGCTTAGAGAGGCCGGGGTGGCGGAACTGGCAGACGCACAGGACTTAAAATCCTGCGATTGGTAACGATCGTACCGGTTCGATTCCGGTCCTCGGCATATATTAATGAGCACCCTTAGCTCAACTGGATAGAGTACCTGACTACGAATCAGGCGGTTAGAGGTTCGACTCCTCTAGGGTGCATTTTTTCTATTTAACTCGGGAAGTAGCTCAGCTTGGTAGAGTACTTGGTTTGGGACCAAGGTGTCGCAGGTTCGAATCCTGTCTTCCCGATTGATATTACAAGAGTAAGAACACTAGTTGTTCTTTTTTTGTTTATTAAATAGTCTCTCAATAAAATAATTTGCTATTTTCTGTAGGGGTAAATCCTCTATAGATATTATGGAGCCTATTTTTGTTGTAGAAAAAAGTCACATAAGATCTATAATGAAAAACGACGAAACTATCATTTGAAAGACTTGTATTGAACAATTAGATTTTTATGTCTTTTTTTATTTTCTTTAAATCTATTTTTTTTGATTTTTTTATGAAATAAAAATAAGCCTCGATTCAAATCATTTAAAAATTGAATTGAGGTTTGTGTTTGAAATAATCAAAAAAAGGATGTGTGAATAATTTTCATTTAATAAGAATTATTTTTCTTTTAAGTCTACAATGCAAAGCTTACCATAAAATTTCACATATTTTCTCTACTTCTTTTTGGAAAGAATCAATTGGTGGTGTATCTGTAATAATACAGTCTAAGTCATGGTAATGTGCAAGTTTGAAGTAATGACTAGTATTAAACTTAGAGTGGTCTGCGAGCAAGAGGCTCTTGTCTGAGTTTTTGATCATTTGCTGTTTTATGCGTGCTTGGTTGTGATTAGCTTCATAAGATCCATACTTGTCTAGGCCTCTACAACTGATGAGGGCTAAATCCGCATGAAAGTTATTAATAAATTCACTTGCAAAATCGCCTAAGGATGAATTTGTTCCATAATTTATATGTCCCCCAGATAGAAAGAGAGTTACATTGTCAAATTCATTTAGTCTTCTTGCAATTTCAATTCCGTTGGTAATAATGCAGAGATTTTTAAGATTTTCAAGATATGGGACAATCATAGCTGCTGTTGATGAGCTATCAATAAATATAGATTGGTTGTCAGTGAGAAAAGTGGAAGCAATTTCAGCAATGTGTTGTTTCCCTTTTTCTTCCTCTCGGACACGAGCAGAATAAATATATTCTACGTTATTAGCAGTCAACAATCGGACTTCTCCATGGCCTCTAAGAATTTTCCCCTCTTTTTCTAATTCGATCAGGTCTCTTCTTAGAGTAGAAGTCGAACAATACATGAGTGCCTCTAGTTCTATCGTTGAGATGATTTTTCTTCGTGTCAGAATTTCTATAATGCGTTCCATACGTTCTAGGGAAACCATGCTATTTCTCCTTTTTGTTATTTTTGAACAAAATTGAATATTTTTGAATATATTATACCATTAGTCTTTACAAATTTCCAATAGTATATCCACCTATTGTATGCGCTTTCTTAAAGTGTTATGATACAGATAAAGAAAGGAGTGAGTTTATGACTCAAGATGAAAAAATTATTCGTGAACAGATTTGTGACGTTTGTCATAAAATGTGGCAACTTGGTTGGGTAGCTGCTAATGATGGAAATGTATCTGTTCGTTTAGATGCTGATACTATTATAGCAACGCCTACTGGTATCAGTAAAAGTTTTATTACACCAGAAAAATTGGTGAAATTGAACCTCAAGGGTGAGATTTTAGAAGCTGAGGGAGACTATCGTCCTTCAAGTGAAATTAAAATGCATATTCGCTGTTATGAAGAACGTGAAGATGTGAGAGCTGTTGTTCATGCTCATCCACCTATTGCAACTGGTTTTGCTTTAGCACATATTCCTCTTGACACTTATTCTCTGATTGAGAGTGCGATTGTTGTCGGAGCTATTCCAATTACACCTTTTGGGGTTCCTTCTACTATGGAAGTTCCTGATGCCATTACTCCATATCTTCCTGACCATGATGTGATGTTACTTGAAAATCATGGGGCTTTAACTGTCGGAAGTGATGTTATTACAGCCTATTATCGTATGGAGACTTTGGAGTTAGTAGCTAAAACAACTTTCCATGGACGTATGCTTTTGTCAACTAAAGGTGTGGAGGAACAAGAAATTCCACGTCCTACTTTGGAACGTCTATTCTCTATGAGAGAAAACTATAAGGTAACTGGTCGTCATCCCGGCTATCGTAAATATAATGGAGATGGCAGTGTTAAAGAAATAGAAGAATAAGAGGGAAATATCATGATTCAACATCCACGTATCGGAATTCGTCCAACTATTGATGGTCGTCGTCAAGGGGTTCGCGAATCGTTAGAAGTTCAAACAATGAATATGGCGAAGAGTGTAGCTGCTTTAATCGAGTCTACATTGAAATATCCTGATGGCCAACCTGTTGAATGTGTGATTTCACCTTCAACGATTGGTCGTGTACCAGAAGCGGCGGCATCTCACGAACTTTTCAAAAAATCAAACGTATGTGCAACGATCACAGTAACACCTTGCTGGTGCTACGGTAGTGAAACAATGGATATGTCTCCTGATATTCCACATGCTATTTGGGGATTCAACGGAACTGAAAGACCAGGGGCTGTATATTTAGCAGCAGTTCTTGCTTCTCATGCACAAAAAGGAATTCCAGCATTCGGAATTTACGGTAAAGACGTTAAAGAAGCATCTGATACAGAAATTCCTGAAGACGTTAAAGAAAAAATCTTACGTTATGCAAGAGCAGCTCTGGCTACAGGTTTAATGAGAGATACAGCTTACTTATCAATGGGTAGTGTATCAATGGGTATCGGTGGTTCAATCGTAGATCCTGACTTCTTCCAAGAATACTTAGGAATGCGTAACGAATCAGTAGATATGACTGAATTCACTCGTCGTATTGACCGTGGCATTTACGATCACGAAGAATTCGAACGTGCACTTAAATGGGTGAAGGAAAACGTTAAAGAAGGATTCGACCGCAACCGTGAAGATCTTGTGTTAAGCCGTGAAGAAAAAGATAAACAATGGGAATTTGTGATTAAGATGTTCATGATTGGACGTGACTTAATGGTTGGTAACCCAAGACTTGCTGAACTTGGTTTTGAAGAAGAAGCTGTTGGTCACTACGCTCTTGTTGGTGGATTCCAAGGTCAACGTCAATGGACAGACCACTTCCCTAACGGAGACTTCATGGAAACATTCCTAAACACTCAATTTGACTGGAACGGAATTCGCAGACCATACATCTTCGCAACTGAAAATGATGCGTTAAACGGTGTATCAATGCTATTCAACTACTTATTAACAAACACTCCACAAATCTTTGCGGATGTTCGTACTTACTGGAGTCCAGAAGCTGTTGAACGTGTAACAGGTCATAAACTTGAAGGCCATGCTGAAAATGGATTCTTACACTTAATCAACTCTGGTTCATGTACACTTGATGGAACAGGTCAAGCTACAAGAAACGGTGAACCAGTGATGAAACCATTCTGGGAATTAGATCAATCAGAAGTAGATGCAATGCTTGCAAATACAGACTTCCCAGCAGCAAACCGCGAATACTTCCGTGGTGGCGGTTACTCAACTCGCTTCTTATCTAAAGGAAATATGCCTGTAACAATGGTTCGCTTGAACTTGTTGAAAGGCGTAGGTCCTGTACTTCAAATTGCTGAAGGATACACTCTTGAATTACCTGAAGATGTACACCATACATTAGATAACCGTACAGATCCAGGTTGGCCAACAACTTGGTTTGCTCCACGCTTAACAGGTAAAGGCGCATTCAAGTCAGTCTACGATGTAATGAATAACTGGGGTGCAAACCACGGTGCAATCACTTATGGACATATCGGAGCTGACCTTATCACTCTTGCTTCAATGTTACGTATTCCAGTGAATATGCATAACGTTGCAGAAGAAGATATCTTCAGACCTAAAAACTGGTCACTATTCGGAACAGAAGATTTAGAATCAGCTGACTACCGTGCGTGCCAATTATTAGGACCTGTGCATAAATAATGAAAATTCTGGAGATAGAAATCTAATAGTTGGATTTCTATCTCCAAGAATTTAAAAGGAGTAGAAAATTATGACAAAAACAATTATTCTAGCCTGTGTAGGTGGTTTGACAACTAGTATGTTAGTTGAACGTATTAATGAAGTTATTCATCGAGATCAATTAAATTATTCGTTTTACTCTGTTGGTATTGCGGGAATTAATAATTTAAAAAATATTGATGTTTTGCTTTTGAGTCCTCAGTTGGCATATCTAGAAGAAAAGGCGAAAGCATCTCTTAGTGTTCCGGTTGCTGTCATTAGCGATGAAAATTTTGAGTTAATGAAAGGTGAAGCTGTTTTGAAGCAAGCAGAAGACTTAATGGGTTGAGTTGATGGGAACACTAACAAGACAGTCGACACAAGAGTTGATGCAGCTAATCTTGAAAAGTAGTAAAAGTACTCAAAAGGTTATGGAAGGTCTTCAAATGGCTCAAGGAGGAAATCTCCTAGGTGCTAAGGAGACACTAGAATTAGCGGCTCAGATAAATATAGAAGCACATAATTTACAAACCTCTCTTATACAAGCTGAGATGAGAGGTGAGGGTGGGGAAGTTAGTCTTCTAGCTATTCATGCCCAAGATCATTTTATGAACAGTCATTTATTACTTGAGTTAGCGGATGTTTTCTTACATCAGATAGAAGAAATTGAAAAATTAAAAAAGAAAATAGAAAAACTGGAACAGGTAGGTGAAAAAACATGAGTCATCCAGTTATACTTGAAATGAAAGGTATCGTAAAGAGCTTCGGACCTGTAAAAGCTTTAAAAGGAGTAGATCTTGATCTACGTGCAGGTGAAGTTCATGCTCTGATGGGGGAAAACGGAGCTGGGAAATCCACGCTGATGAAAGTCCTCACAGGAATTCATGATGCTAATGAAGGAACTATTCATTACAATGGAAAGCAGGTTACATATAGCAAGCCTAAGGATGCAATGGAAGATGGGATTGTTATTGTTCACCAAGAATTGAATATGATGAACCATTTGACTGTGGCTCAGAATATTTTCATTGGGAGAGAAGAATTCCGTCATAATTGGTTGATAGACGATGGTGCTAGCATCAAAAAAGCTAAGAAACTATTTGATCTATTGAAGTTGGATATTAATCCTACTGAAAAAGTTGGTAATTTAACCGTTGGGAAACAACAGATGGTTGAAATTGCTAAAGCTTTATCTATGGATGCTAAGGTAATCGTTTTCGATGAGCCCACTGCTGCTTTAACCGAATCAGAAATTAATGAGCTTTTTGTGATTATTGATGATTTGAGAAGTAAAGGTGTGGGTATTATCTACATCTCTCACCGGATGGATGAAATTGCTCGTATAACTGATCGTGTAACGGTAATGCGTGATGGTGAGTATGTAGGGACTGTTAATACAAAAGATACGACTAAAGATGAAATCATTGCTATGATGGTCGGTCGAACTATTTATGAAGATCCTAAAGCAGCATCAGCTGTAGCAGATGATGCTCCAGTTGTGCTTGAGGTGAAAAATTTAAATGCAGGATCATCTGTAAAAGATGTTAGCTTCCAGCTTCGAAAAGGTGAAATCTTAGGTTTTTCTGGATTGATGGGAGCTGGTCGTACAGAAGTTGCACGGTTGCTGTTTGGTGCAGACAAAAAAGAAAGCGGTACCATTTTTGTGAATGGTAAAGAAGTAACGATTAATTCGCCACAAGACGCAATTAGAGAAGGAATAGGTTATCTTTCGGAAGACCGGAAACGTTTTGGTTGTATTGTAGATATGACAATCGCTGATAATACAGTAATGACAAACTTAGACCATTATATTAAGGGATTCTTGATTGATGATAGAGAGATTGTTAGAGTGAGTGATAAATTTGTTGATTCACTTAAAACAAAGACTCCATCCTCTAAACAACTGGTTCGCAATCTTTCAGGTGGAAATCAACAAAAAGTTGTTATTGCAAAATGGTTGGAACAGAATAGTGATATTTTGATTTTCGACGAACCAACAAGAGGAATTGACGTTGGTGCAAAAAGTGAAATCTACACTTTGATGAATGACTTGGTTGCACAGGGGAAATCTATTATCATGATTTCATCTGAATTGACCGAAATTTTGCGGATGAGTGATCGAATTGTCGTTATGTGTGAAGGTAGAAAAACGGGTGAGCTGGATATTAGCCAAGCTACTCAAGAACGGATTCTAGCTTTAGCTACAGACCGTTAGAAGTGAAAACAGAGGTGTTTACTTATGGAAGAGAAACAATCTTTATGGATGAAATTAGAAAAAACAGTTGGTTTGCAAAAACTGATTGCCTTGATTGCGCTTATTGTAATTTTCGCATTCTTCGCTATTTCTAGTGAGTCTTTCCGTTCGTTTGATACGGCGGTTAGTATCTTGGATGCTTCGTATTATATTGGTTTCTTAGCAATTGGGGTTACATTTGTTATTATTACAGGCGGGATTGACCTTTCAATCGGAACAGTTATGATGTGTTCAGCCATTATTGGAGGTGTTCTCCATACAAAAATGGGCTGGCCCCTATGGCTCTCTTTATTGGCAATTTTATTGGTAGGTATTCTCTTTGGTCTATTAAATGGAATCATGGTTGCTAAGTTTGGATTACCTCCATTTATCGCGACCTTAGGTACGATGATGATATCTCGTGGACTTAGTTCTATTGTTTCTAATGTCCAGAGTGTGACTTTCCCACTCCGTGGTACAGGTGAAGGTTGGTATAAGGATTTATTCCGTACCCAAGATAATTTCCCTACTGGTTTAATTGTATTGATTGTCCTTGCTGTCTTAGCTGCTTTGATTTTGAATAAAACAAAGGTGGGCCGTTATATCTTCGCGATTGGTTCCAATAAAGAAGCGACTCGTTTATCAGGTGTTAATGTTGTTAAATGGGAAGGTATGGCTTATGTTATAGGTGGTTTATTTGCAGGCCTTGCTGCAGTTGCCTATGCTGCTACCTACTCTACTATTTTACCTGGTACAGGTAATGGGATGGAATTAGATGCGATTGCAGGTGTCGTAGTTGGGGGAACTTCTCTTGCAGGAGGAGTTGGATCAGTCGTAGGTACTATTATCGGGGTATTCATCATGTCTGTATTGAAAATCGGACTCCCTTATATCGATCTCCAACCTCACTATCAACTCTTTATCACAGGTTTCGTTGTGATTGTCGCAGTTTATTCAGATATTCTGATTCGTAAGAATAAAAAGTAATAGTATATGCTTGAGGAAAATCGAATTGAATTTCCTCTCTTTCCCGAGTGTGTAATCACTCTTCAAATCTTAGGAAAAAATAATAAAAAAAGGAGCAACTATCATGAGAAAATCATTTAAGTTTGCTATTATTGCGGCAGCAGCAGCGTCTGCATTGGCTTTGACAGCTTGTTCATCTTCTAAGAGCGCAGATGGAGATAAGGGTGGATCAGCTAATGGTGATTTCAAGGTTGAAGTAATTGCTAAAGGCTTCCAACACGATTTTTGGAAGGCTGTTAATAAAGGGGCTGAAAAAGCAGCAGATGAACTTGGTGCTAAGATTACTTTTGTAGGGCCACAAAATGAAACTGCCATTGCAGAACAGCTTGAACAACTTAACAATGCTATCAATAAAAATCCAAAAGCGATTGCTCTAGCAGCCTTGGATACAGAAGCAGAACTAGATGCAATTAAACAAGCACAATCTAAAAATATTCCAATCATTGGTTTTGACTCAGGGGTTCCAGGAGCACCAGAAGGAGCAATTAAAGCGACTGCTTCTACAGATAACCATGCCGCTGGAGGAAATGCAGCAGAACATATGTTCCCTCTAATCGAAAAGAAAATTGGTGATACTCCTGTACGTATCGGTGTAGTTTCTCAAGAAGCTAACTCTCTTTCAATCACTCAACGTACATCAGGATTTATTGATAAGATGGTTGAGTTGCTTGAGAAGAAAGGCGTCAAAGTAGCTGTTGTTGGACATGATAAATTTAAAAACAACGTAGCTGAATCAGATGCTAAAGTTATCATTGAAGTTCGTGTTCCTGCTCAAGTAGATGACGCTGCTGGTAAAACAGAAGCTTCTACAGTACTTGAAAAGGCAGATACTATCGCTATCTATGGTTCAAATGAATTTGCTGCTAAAGCAATCATCAACGCAAATGGTAGCTTTAAAGAATCAAAACTTGGTGCAGACAAGATTATTGCAGTTGGATTTGACTCAGGTGCTCTTCAACAAGATGCAATTCGTAATGGTGTATTTGCGGGTTCTGTAACTCAAGATCCAATTCAAATCGGTTACCAAGCTGTAAAACTTGCGGTTGAATCAGCTCAAGGTAAAGAAGTAAAAGACGTTGATACAGGATCTAAATGGTATGATGCATCAAATATTGATTCTGATGAAATCAAAGCATTATTGTATCAATAAATCGATTATATTCGAATAGAGAAGGAGCTTTAAATGACATTGATAAAAATACTAGCTGTTGATTTAGGTGCAAGTTCTGGTCGTGTCATGCAAGCGATTTATGATGGAGAACGTCTCCAATTGTCAGAAGTTCATCGTTTTAAAAATGAAGCGGTAACTGTCAACGATGGATTGTATTGGAATATTCTTCACTTATTCAATGAAATCAAGACAGGGATAAAAAAAGCTTCTCGTGATCAAATCCCTATCCAATCTATTTCTGTCGATACATGGGGAGTAGATTACGCTTATCTTGATAAAAATGGGGATCTGCTTTATCAGCCACATTGTTATCGTGACAACAGGATGGGACGCTACGAGGATGAATTCTACAAGCTAGTAGACAAGCAGACTTTGTTTGCTGAAACGGGAGTTCAACCAGCGACTTATAATACAATTTTACAATTGTACGCTGATATCAAAGAAAAACCGGAACTCATAGAGGTAGCTGATCATGTTCTGTTTATGCCTGACTTAATTAACTATCTCTTATCAGGTGTACTGGTAAATGAATATACCATTGCCAGTACGAGTGGTTTGTTAAATAGTCAGACCCAAACTTGGTCTAGCAGTTTGTTTGCACGCTTGGGACTTCCTGAAAAATGGTTTTCTAAGGTTAGCAAAGGAGGGACAGTATTAAGAAGTCTTTCTCCAAGAATTGTTCAAAACTTGAAATCGAACCTTTCGATGTCATAGCTGGAGCTGGGCATGATACAGCAGCAGCGGTATTAGCAGTGCCTTATGTTGATGAACAACCAACAGTATTTATCTCTTGTGGAACTTGGTCTCTTGTGGGGATGGAAAACCAAACAGTCTTGAATAGCTTGGAAGCTTTGAATGCAGGCTTAACCAATGAAGGTTGTTTTGATGGTGGAATTCGTCTCTTAAAAAATACAACAGGTTTGTGGATTATCCAAGAGTTACAGAGAGATTGGCAACTTCAAGGGGAGGAAATAGGCTTTGCAGAAATGGTTGTATTAGCGCGTGAGGTTAAGGACAACCGAAGCTTTATTAATCCAAATGCAGCAATCTTTGCTTCTCCTGGGGATATGGAAGAAAAAGTAAAAGACTACTGTAGAATGAGTGGTCAAATTGTTCCAGAGACTAAGGGGGAAGTTGTTAGGACAGTTCTTGAAAGTCTGGCCTTGGCTTATCATCAAACAGTTGAGCAACTAGAAGAGTTAACAGGTAAAGAGATTGCCCGTATTCAGATGGTGGGCGGTGGTATTCAAAATGAGCTTTTATGCCAGTTGACTGCCAATTTTGCTCGTAAGCCAGTCATTACAGGACCGATTGAAGCTAGTGCCCTGGGGAATGTTTTGTCTCAATTGTTAACTTTGGGAATTGTTCAATCAAGAGAGGAAGCACAAAATCTCATTCGACAATCAGAATTACTGAAAAGTTATGCAGTAGAAGATTTGGATAATGTCGAAACTAGTCAACAGTTTTTCAAGTCATTAGTAGAGAAGGGGGAGTAAATGTTAAAGAATATTCCTAAAATTATTAGCCCAGAGCTAGTTAAGTATCTAATGGAGATGGGACATGGAGATGAGCTAGTCATAGCTGATGCTAATTTCCCAGCTCACAGGATCGGGCAACGCGTTGTTCGTTGTGATGGTCATGGAGTTCCTGTGATCTTGGATGCTATTTGCAACTACTACCTCTCGATACATACAGTGACTATCAAGCAGGCCTTATGCAGGTTGTACCAGGGGATCCAACGGTTCCAGTTATTTGGGATGAATATAAAGCCTTACTTGGCAAGTATCATACAGGTGCATCTATCAAAGAGTTTGAACGTTTTGAATTTTACGATCAGGCAGAGAAAGCTTATTTAGTGATTCAAACTGGAGAAAGTGCTCTTTATGGAAATATTATCCTGAAAAAAGGCGTTTTGTAAAAAAACAAGGGGGATGTGGGGCTTCCCACTCCCTTCATTTGCGATTGATTTGTTAAAAAAATCACAAATATTTGAAAATATAGGAAATATATTATATAATTAACCTAAATATAAAGCGTGAAAAACGCAAGGAGGAAAAAATATGGCAACATTTTACGTTCCAGCAGTCAACCTTATTGGTAAAGGTGTGGTAAATGAAGTTGGTCCTTATGTTAAGGAGTTGGGCTATACTAAGGCTCTTTTGGTGACAGATAAGTATATCGAATCAAGTGATATCTTGCCAAAAATTTTAAAACCTTTAGATGATGAAGGGATTGCTTACGTTATCTTTAGTGATGTTGAACCGAACCCTACTTGTAAAAATGTCATGGATGGGGTCGCTGCTTTGAAAGAGCATAACTGTGACTTTATCATCTCTGTCGGTGGTGGCTCTCCACAGGATGCAGCTAGCTGTATTTCTGTAATCGCTACTAATGGCGGTAAGCCACAGGATTATGAAGGTTTGCATAAGTCTGCTCAAAAAGGCCTTCCTGTTGTAGCTATCAATACTACTGCAGGTACATCAGCAGAAATTACTATCAACTACGTTATCACTGATGAAGAACGTAAGGTTAAAATGGTAATGGTTGATAAGAACAGTCTTGCTCTTATCTCTGTTAATGACCCTGAATTGATGGTTTCAAAACCTCAAGCTTTGACTGCTGCTACTGGTATGGATGCTCTTACCCACGCTGTTGAAGCTTTGGTAACACCAGGTGCTTATGATGTGACTAAGAAACTCTCTATCGGAGCTATCGAGCTGATCAAAGAATATCTTCCACGTGCAGTAGAAAACGGACACGACATCGAAGCTCGTGAAGGTATGGTTAATGCTATCTTCCTTGGAGGAATGAGCTTTAACAATGCTGGACTCGGCTATGTTCACTCAATGGCTCACCAATTGGGTGCTGTCTATAACTTGCCTCATGGCGTTTGCTGTGCTATGCTTTTGCCAGTCGTTGAGCGTGAAAATGCCAAACGTGTACCTGTAGCCTTCCGTAATGTTGCTAAGGCCTTGGGTATGCAAATCGAAGGAAATCAGATGAAGAATGTGCTGCTTATGCTATTTCTGAAATTGAAAAACTTTCTGAAACTGTCGGTATTCCTAAGAAATTGACAGAACTTGGTATCGAAGAAAAAGACTTTGACTTTGAATACCTTTCTAAGAATGCCTTGATTGATGCTTGTGCACCAGGTAATCCATTCATGCCAACTTTGGAAGAAACCATTGCTTTCTATAAGGAATTATTCTAAGCAAAGCTACTTTGGAATTTTTTAGGGATAGTAAATTTAAGATTCTTACATTACGAATTCCTCCCGAATATTCAAATAATGTATTAGGAAATCAAATACTATTCCTATGATTTAAAACCAATAATATTTAAGAAGAACTATCCTTGTGATAGTTCTTTTTTGGAAAATTTGATATGCTAGGATTATGAAGAAAATCAAAATCGATGTAGTGGTTCTTCCCTTAAGTGGGCATCTCTATCCTACTTTGAATTTACTTGCACCACTATTACAAAATCCTCAGTATGAGATTCGTTTATTTACAGGTCCTCAGAAAAAGGCTGTTGCAGAGGCGGTTGGTTTTCAGGTTCTTCCCATTTTAGAAGGACACGTAAGGGAATTTGAAAAAGCTGCTAACAATAAGGAGCAGTTAGGGATTTTTTCAGCCTATCGGCAGTTGTCTGTTAGTCTTGATTTGATAAACCTAGTTTCGGACCAATTAATCCAAGAATGGACAAATCATCGTCCGGATATTGCCATAGTGGACTTTATCACACTATCGGGTGGACTTGTAGCTGAGCAGATGGGGATTCCGTGGATAACAACTATGGTGACCCAGTTTGCGATTGAAACGACAGATGGACCTCCTTGTTTCTTTGGAGGAATGGGGACTCCCCAGAATAGTTGGCAGGCTTTAGAACAGTTTCTTGCAAGAAAAATAACTCATTTGGGAAAACGGATAGTAACTTTTTTATTACGAGACCGCTTAAGGCGTTATCATTTTAAAGTTTACAATCAGAAAGGCCAAGAAACTATTTATTCTCCCTATTCTATCTTAGGTGTTGGGATGAAAGAAGTGGAGTTGAAGAAAGGATTTCCAGAGCACTATCGCTGGGTAGGACCTTTTGGCGCTTCAGTTGAGGCGGTAGAAGACTATCCTTTAGATTTATCTCTCTTTGCTGGTCGAAAGAAGGTTCTAGTATCTTGTGGGACACAATTGGAGTGGGCCAGAGAGAATCTTCTCTATCAAGCTAAGCAACTAGCGAATGCTCATCCTGATTGTCACTTCTTTGTGACTCGTGGCCTTGGTGGACAACCTTTCAAGTGTGAGGATCTGATGGAGAATCTGTCCCTTGTTTCTTATCTCCCTTATAAGGAGTATATACCTCAGATGGATTATGTCATTCATCATGGTGGAGCTGGGATTTTTTATCAATGCATCATTTATGGTAAGCCAGCTTTGATATTGCCTCATGATTATGATCAATTTGATTATGCCGTTCGAGGGGTTGAGGCTGGTGTTGCTTTCACAGCTAAAAGAGATAATAGCAAGGCCATTGGACAAGCCTTTGAGGAACTGTTAGCTAAAGAAAATTGGCCAGAATTGGAGAATCTCCGCCAAGTCGCTCAGTCTTATCATCCGACGGAAATCTTAGAGAGCGAAATCCATCGTTTGCTAGCAGATAAGGAGAAAAATAAATGAAGAAAGTGTTAGTAACTGGAGCGACAGGTTTCTTGGGTAAATATGTTGTAGAAGAATTAGTCGAGCATGGTTATCAGGTCCGAGCTTTTGGTAGAAACAGTAAGGTAGGTCGCTCCTTGGAAAATTCTTCGGTCAGTTTTTTTCAGGGTGATTTGACCAAAGCTGAGGATGTGCTAGAGGCTTGCAAGGGGATGGATATGGTCGTTCATGCGGGAGCCCTGTCAACAGTTTGGGGTCCGTGGGAAGATTTTTATCAGGCCAATGTTTTAGGAACTAAATATGTTCTCCAAGCTTGTCGTGAAAATGGTGTGCAACGTTTGGTTTACGTATCCTCACCTAGTATCTATGCTGCACCCAAAGACCAACTTGGTATTAAAGAAAGTGATGCTCCAGAGGAAAATAATCTCAATAACTATATCCGTAGCAAATTGGCTTCAGAGAAACTCTTTAAAGATTATCCAGATGTTCCGAGTATCATCTTGAGACCTCGGGGCCTGTTTGGTATTGGGGACACTAGCATCTTGCCACGGGTTATCAATCTGAGTCAAAAACTTGGAATTCCTTTGATTGGAGATGGGCGTCAGCTCATGGACATGACTTGTGTGGAAAATGTTGCTCTGGCAATCCGTTTGGCCATAGAAGCTCCAGAAGCTAAAGGTGAGGTTTATAACATTACTAATGGTGAACCGAGGGCTTTTAGAGATTTGCTAGAGGAAAGTTTGACAGGTCTGGATTATCCAATCAAATATAGAAAAATTCCAGCATCTCTCTTATCAGGAATTGCAAGTAGTTTAGAATTTATATACAAGACCTTGAACCTTAAAGGCGAACCACCTCTAACTCGATATACCTATTATCTGCTTCGCTATAGTCAAACGCTGGATATTAGCAAGGCCGAGAGGGACTTGGGGTATCATCCGAAAATTAGTATTTCAGAAGGGATTGAACAATATGTCCAAGATTATCGAAAGCATTGAGTATTTCCCAGCGGGATATTGTACGAGTTATGCCGGTTTGCTCTTTAAAGGTGTCAAGAATAGAAAGATGACTTTCCCCGCAGGTGTCTTTTTGATCAAACACAGGGATAAAGGATATTTGCTCTATGATACTGGCTATCACTATGATATTAAGACGAAACTTCGCTATGCTTTTTACCGTTTGGGGACGCCAGTTCAAATGACGGAGAAAGATCAGATTTTGCACATGCTGAAAGCTAAAGGGATCAAGCCAGAAGAAATCAACTATGTCTTGTTGTCTCATCTACATCCAGATCATTTGGGAGGGGCTAGCTTCTTTCCGAATGCAAACTTTATCCTGACCCAGGAAGTCTATGATGTTTACAAGAAACCAAAACTAAAAGATTTAATTTTTAAAGAATTTTTGCCGAGTGACTTCGAGGAAAGATTGACAGTCATCAAGGCAAATCAGCAAAATGCTAACTTTAAGTATCGCCCTACCATCGATCTTTTTGGAGACGGAAGTATCCTTGTATCTTCTATTGATGGGCATGCCAAGGGGCAAGCTTGTCTCTTTATTCCAGATTATCATCTCTTTATCGCAGCAGATCTTTGTTGGGGAATAGACCTCTTACCTTACACCAAACAGATGCATCTGATTCCTTCCTTGGTGCAAGATAGTAAGGATGACTATATCAAAGGAACGGAGCTCTTGGAAGAGGTTTTAAAGGATGGAATAGAAGTGCTAGTTAGCCATGACCCTGTAGAAAGGATTGAGCGGATTTTGTATGAAAAAAATAACCTTTCTTAAAACTTTTATCCAAACTCGCTGGCTTCATAACTTTAGATCTCGAGAAGCATTAGAAAACTATCAGAAAAAGCAACTGGCTAGCTATATGGACTTTCTCAAGCGTGAGTCACCTTATTTTAAAAATGGTGTACCTAGTGACTTTGACCATATGGATAAGGCTTTTATGATGAGTCATTTCAATGAGCTTAATACTCAAGGCGTGGATCGAGACGAGGCCTTGGCTTTGGCTATTGAAAGTGAAAAGACCAGGAATTTTACAGAGCTTAAGGGAGAAATAGCTGTTGGGTTGTCTTCTGGAACATCTGGACACCGGGGCCTTTTTATCACAACTGAAAAAGAGAGAAGTATGTGGGCAGCAGCTATCTTGGCAAAGATGTTGCCCAAGGGCCAACTTTTTGGGCACCGCATAGCCTTTTTCCTCAGAGCGGATAATGAACTCTATCAGACCATCAATACGGCACTTATTCGTTTAGAGTACTTTGATATTTTCAAGAATACAGATGAGCATATCGAGCGTCTCAATAGTTATCAACCGACTATTGTAGTGGCACCTGCTTCTATGTTGATTGAATTGAGCAAGCGTCTAAAAGATGGGGAGTTAGTCATTCACCCACAAAAAATCGTTTCGGTGGCTGAAATCTTGGAAGATAGTGATAAAGAGCGAATTTTGAGCGCTTTTGAGTTGCCGATTATTGACCAAGTCTACCAGGCAACCGAAGGTTTCCTAGCCTGTACTTGCTCTGCTGGGAATCTTCATCTCAATGAAGACATCATTTTTGTGGAAAAACACTACTTGGATGACCGACGTTTTTATCCAGTCATTACTGATTTTAAGCGGAGCAGTCAGCCTGTTTATCGCTACCAGCTCAACGATATCTTGGTTGAGAATCCTGAACCTTGTCCATGTGGATCTCATTACACAAGGATTGACAAGGTCGAAGGGCGTTCTGACGACATCTTCTATTTTGATGGACAAGATGGAGGTCAGGTAACGATTTATCCTGACTTTATCAGACGTTGCATTCTCTTTGTGGAGAATGTTGGAGATTACCAAGTCAAGCAACACTCTGAGAAGTTAGTGGAAGTTTGTTTGACTCGAAGGGATGAGCAAGTTGAAACAGCAATTACAGAGCAGTTTCGACTTTTGGCGCAACAAAAAGAGTTTAAAGAACCTGAAATACAATTTTCAGATTATCACTGGGATACAAGTCGTAAGCTCAAACGTATCCAACGTTTATGAAAGGACAAAAAATTATGACAGAAGTAAAAAGACATGTAGAAATTGCAGGTTATGGAGTCTGCCTTCCAAAAAATACGGTGCAATTTAAAGACCAAACCCGTCATCGTGTGGTTGAAAATGAAGAAACGCAACTAGATTTGGCAGAAGCAGCTATCCAAGCTGCACTTGAAAATGCAAATTTGAGTATGAAAGACATTGATTGCCTGGTATCAGCTAGTGCGGTTGGTGTTCAGCCGATTCCTTGTACGGCAGCTTTGATTCATGAACGTGTGGCAAAAGGGCTCTCTATCCCAGCTATGGATATCAATACGACTTGTACAAGTTTTATTTCAGCTCTTTCGACTATGTCGTACTTGATTGAAGCTGGGGAATACCGTCGTGTTTTGATTGTATCCAGTGAAGTTGGTAGCTTGGGTCTCAATCCAAAGCAAAAAGAAAGTTATGAACTCTTTAGTGATGGAGCGGCTGCCTTTATTTTCCAAAAAAGTAGTCAGGACAAAGGAGTTATCGCTAGTCTTCAACGTACTTGGTCAGAGGGAGCTCACGATACAGAGATTCGTGGAGGCTTAACTTCATATCAACCAAAAGAATACTCTGAAGAGACCAAGACCAATTTTATGTTTGATATGAAAGGCAAGAAATTTTACTTTTGTCAGCTCGTAAAATCCCAGATATGTTTGAAGAGTTTCAAGAGAAAACACAGTTGGCTCTAGCGGATGTAGACTACATCATTCCCCACCAAGCTAGTCGTGCTCTTCCTCTGGTTATGGAAAAACTAGGTGTTGCTGAAGAACAATACCTTAACCTTGTTAGTGATTATGGAAATATGGTTTCAGTCTCTGTGCCATTTGGTTTAGCTTATTCTTTAGACCATGGCCTGGTCAAAGGAGGCGATGTAGTTTACCTGATGGGAACTGCAGCTGGTATGACGGTCAATATGTTGGCATTAAAATTGTAATATAAGAGCAGGCATGTATGTGGCCTGCTTTTTTTGTTGTTCACCTCAGTTGGAGAATTATCGGCCTAAACAGAAAAGACTTGATAACTTTTACGAAACTAAGTATACTAGAGGGTAATAAGCGTTTTCAGATGGTATATTAGGGAGTATACTTAGAAATTGAGAGGGAGATATGGGGATAAGAAAATTTCGATTATTGATGTCCAAGTATGGCTTTAGTATTGCGATTATCCTGATAGAATTATTTCTTGTTTTCGGAATTATTCTTTACATGAGCCAGATTGCTCCGATTATTTGGGTGATTCTTGTATTTTTAATCAGCGTAGCAACCGTTATAGCGATTGTCAATCGTTCGATATCACCTGAAAGCAAAGTGACTTGGTTGATTGTGACCTTTGTACCGGTGTTTGGTCCACTGCTTTATCTCATGTTCGGTGAGAGAAGACTATCAAAAAAAGAACTGAAACAACTTCAGGAATTGAAACTACTATCGCATTACTACCCATGAAAATAATGGGTACGACTCTTCATCAAGCATCTACAGGAGAGAGATAAGTCAGCTTACGGAATTATCAATGCCTTTGCTACATATGGATAGTAATGCAGAGGTCTATGACCAGACAGATTCTCAATTTTTTTCTCTACTGGAGAGGATATGTGGCAGACAAATGTTTAGAGGATCTTAAAAAGAGCAGAAAAAGTTTATTTTTCCTGGAATACTACATTGTCGACGAAGGGCTTTGATGTGGGACAGCATACTTGAGATTCTCGAAGAAAAAAAGGCTGCTCAGGGTGTTGAAGTTAAGATGCTCTACGACGATATCGGCTGCATGGTGACATTGCCAGGTGATTATACTGTGCATCTCCGATCTCGGGGAATTGAGGCTCATAAGTTTAATAAGGTAATTCCTCGTATGACAGTGGCCTATAATAACCGAGATCACCGCAAAATTTTGATCATTGATGGGCAGATTGCCTATACTGGTGGCGTCAATCTTGCGGATGAGTATATCAACCAGATTGAACGTTTTGGCTATTGGAAAGATAGTGGCCTTCGGATAGACGGCCCAGCTGTTCAGGCTTTTACAAGACTATTTCTCATGAACTGGTACATCAACCGTGGTGAAATCAGTGACTTTGATCAGTATCACTTGGAAAATCAAACGCGGTCTGGAGCAGGTTTGTGCATTCCTTATGGAAGTGGTCCCAAGCCTATCTACCAGATGAAGGTAGGGAAAGTAGTTTATCAAAATCTCATCAATCAAGCGACAGACTTTGTCTATATTACCACACCTTACTTGATTATTGATTATGATTTGACGGAAGATATTAAAAAAATGCAGCTATGCGAGGGTGTAGATGTGAGAATAGTCACTCCCTCATATACCGGATAAAAGCTCATTCAACTTGTAACACGAGGAGCTTATCCAGATCTTTTATCTGCTGGGTGTTTCGTATTTTTGAATACACACCTGGTTTTATCCATAGTAAGCAGATGATTGTTGATGATCGATACGCAGTTGTTGGAACTATAAATCTAGATTATCGTAGCTTGGTTCACCACTATGAAAATGCGGTATTGTTGTACGAAACACGATTCAATAGCAGATATTCGCAAAGGATTTTGAAGAGATTTTTTTGAACAATCTCAAGAAATCTTCTCGGAGACCATAAATCCTACCTGGTATCAAAATGATGATCAAAAGAAGTGACACAGTTATTTGCGCCAATGCTTTAAGTGGAAGAATTAACTGAGAATTGATGATTAGAGGAGAGGCTGGGACAAAAGTCCTAGCCTCTCAATTTTCTTTGGATTGTCGAGCAAGACGCAGTGGTTGAGTGGGCTTTACTACGCTGATTTCATCAGCTTTTACAGCCCTACTCAATGTGTGGAGGTGGGACGACGAAATCGAATTCAACGAATTACCGATTTCGTCCCACTCTTTTCTGTAAGCAGTTTCCTTTGACATCTTATTTTTTTTTCGTTATCATATGTCCATATAATATATGGGAGTCTGTGTACAGTCTGAGAGGAAGTGTTAAACTTCGACCGCACCTGATCTGGGTAATGCCAGCGTAGGGAACGAATACTTGGCCTAATTTTGCACCTTTTTCATATATGAAAGAGGTTTTTCTTTTTTTACAAAGGAAAACTGTAAATTAGAAGGAGGTTTTAATGAAGGCAAGCATTGCTTTACAAGTCCTGCCCTTATCACAGGGGATTGATCGTATAGCGGTAATTGATAAGGTCATTGATTATCTGCAAACTCAAGGAGTGACCATGGTGGTGACACCCTTTGAAACAGTCTTAGAGGGAGACTTTGATGAACTCATGCGTATTCTTAAAGAAGCGTTAGAAGTGGCAGGTCAAGGGGCAGACAATGTTTTTGCCAATGTGAAAATAAATGTAGGAGAGATTTTAAGCATCGATGAGAAACTTAAAAAATATAATGAGACGACATATTAGTCTGCTAGGATTTTTGGGTGTCTTATCTCTTTGGCAGGTAGCAGGTTTCTTAAAACTCCTACCAAAATTTATCTTGCCGACACCACTTGAAATCCTCCAGTCTTTTGTTCGTGACAGAGAATTTCTCTGGTACCATAGTTGGGCAACCTTGAGAGTAGCTATACTCGGTTTGGTGTTGGGTGTCTTGATAGCCTGTATCATGGCCGTCCTTATGGATAGTCTGGGCTGGTTAAATGACTTGATTTACCCTATGATGGTGGTTGTTCAGACCATTCCGACAATTGCTATAGCCCCTATTCTAGTTTTATGGTTAGGTTATGGAATTTTGCCCAAGATTGTTTTGATTATCTTGACGACTACCTTCCCTATTATCGTCAGTATTTTAGATGGTTTTAGGCATTGTGACAAAGATATGCTGACCTTGTTTAGTCTGATGCGAGCAAATCCTTGGCAAATCCTTTGGCATTTTAAAATCCCTGTCAGCCTGCCCTACTTTTATGCAGGTCTGAGGGTCAGTGTCTCCTATGCCTTCATCACAACAGTTGTATCTGAGTGGTTGGGAGGCTTTGAAGGACTAGGTGTCTACATGATTCAGTCCAAGAAACTGTTTCAGTATGATACCATGTTCGCGATTATTATTTTGGTATCGCTGATTAGCCTTCTAGGTATGAAGCTAGTCGATATCAGTGAAAAATATGTGATTAAATGGAAACGCACTTAAAGAGCGTTTTGAAAAAAGAAAAGAGGAAATAAAAAAATGAAGAAAACATGGAAAGTGTTTTTAACGCTTGTAACAGCTCTTCTAGCTGTTGTGCTTGTGGCTTGTGGCCAAGGAACAGCTTCTAAGGATAACAAAGAAGCAGAAGTCAAAAAGATTGACTTTATCCTAGACTGGACACCAAACACTAACCACACAGGGTTGTATGTTGCCAAGGAAAAAGGTTATTTCAAAGAAGCTGGAGTGGATGTTGACTGAAATTGCCACCAGAAGAAAGCTCATCTGACTTGGTAATCAATGGCAAGGCGCCATTTGCTATCTATTTCCAAGACTACATGGCTAAGAAATTGGAAAAAGGGGCAGGAATCACTGCCGTTGCCGCTATCGTTGAGCACAATACATCAGGTATCATCTCTCGTAAATCTGATAATGTAACTAGTCCAAAAGACTTGGTTGGGAAGAAATACGGAACTTGGAATGACCCAACTGAGCTTGCTATGTTGAAAACCTTGGTAGAATCGCAAGGTGGAGACTTTGAGAAGGTCGAAAAAGTACCAAACAACGACTCAAACTCGATTACACCGATTGCCAATGGCGTCTTTGATACTGCTTGGATCTACTACGGTTGGGATGGTATTCTTGCCAAATCTCAAGGGCGTAGATGCTAACTTCATGTACTTTGAAAGACTATGTCAAGGAATTTGACTACTACTCACCCAGTTATCATCGCTAAACAACGACTATCTAAAAAGATAACAAAGAAGAAGCTCGTAAAGTCATCCAAGCTATCAAAAAAAGGCTACCAATACGCTATGGATCACCCAGAAGAAGCGGCTGATATCTTGATCAAGAATGCCCCTGAGTTAAAGGATAAAACGTGACTTTTGTTATCGAATCTCAAAAAAATACTTGTCAAAAAGAGTATGCAAGCGACAAGGAAAAAAATGGGGACAATTTGATGCTGATCGTTGGAATGCCTTCTACAAATGGGATAAAGAAAAATGGTATCCTTAAAGAAGACTTGACTGATAAAGGATTTACTAACGAATTTGTAAAAATAATGACAGAAATTAGACTAGAACACGTAAGTTATGCCTACGATGCTGAAAAGATTTTAGAGGATATTAACCTACAAGTGACTTCGGGTGAAGTGGTCTCTATCCTAGGCCCCAGTGGTGTAGGAAAGACTACTCTCTTTAACCTGATTGCAGGCATTTTAGAAGTCCAGTCAGGGCGAATCATTCTTGATGGAGAGGAAAATCCTAAGGGGCGCGTGAGCTATATGTTACAAAAGGATCTGCTTTTGGAGCACAAGACGGTGCTAGGAAATATCATCCTGCCTCTCCTGATCCAAAAGGTGGATAAGGCAGAAGCTATTGCCAAAGCGGATGAAATCCTTGCGACCTTTCAGTTGACGGCTGTAAGGGATAAGTATCCTCATGAACTCAGTGGTGGGATGCGCCAGCGTGTTGCTTTACTCCGTACCTACCTTTTTGGGCACAAGCTCTTTCTTCTAGACGAGGCCTTTAGCGCTTTGGATGAGATGACTAAGATGGAACTTCATGCCTGGTATCTGGAGATTCACAAACAGCTAGGGTTGACGACGCTCATCATCACGCATAGTATCGAGGAGGCCCTCAATCTTAGCGACCGCATCTACATCCTAAAAAATCGGCCGGGGCAGATTGTATCTGAAATCAAACTTGATTGGTCTGAAGCTGAAGATAAGGAAGTTCAAAAAATTGCCTATAAACGCCAGATATTAGCAGAATTAGGCTTAAATAATTAGAAACATAGAGAGTGGGTGAAGTTTATTCTTTACTTGCTCTCTTTTTTCTTTAAAAAAATCGAAAAATTCGGTATAATAGTCAAAGATAGTCAAGGTTTAAAGAAAGAGGTGGAGTGCTATGAGATTTAAAAATACATCAGACCATATAGAAGCTTATATCAAGGCTATTCTGGAGCAGTCGGGGATGGTGGAATTACAGCGAAGCCAATTAGCGGATACCTTTCAAGTAGTGCCTAGTCAAATTAACTATGTCATTAAAACTCGTTTTACAGAAAGCAGGGGTTACTTGGTTGAGAGCAAACGTGGTGGTGGAGGCTATATTCGTATTGGGTCGAATTGAATTCTCCAAACCATCATGAGATGTTGCGTGATTTACTGTATTCAGTGGGTGAAGAAGTTAGCCAGGTTGTTTTTGAAGATGTTTTAAGACTCTTGTTTGAGCAAGATTTGTTGACTAGCCAAGAGATGAATTTATTAGTAGCTATGGCTACAGACCGTATTTTAGGTGAGGAAGCAAATATAATCCGTGCTAATATGCTTAAGCAGTTACTACAAGAGGTAGATAGAAAAGGAAAATAAGACCACATGAAATATTCAAAAGCATTGAAAGAATGTATAGAAAGTGCCTTTCTAGTAGCCAGTCATTATAAGGCAGAATACTTAGAGTCTTGGCATCTATTGATTGCAATGGCAAATCATAATTACAGTGTAGCTGGGGCAACCTTAAATGAATTTCCATATGAGATTGATAGTCTGGAGGAAGTTGCGGCAGAACTGACAGAGGCAAAGCACAGCGATAAAGAAGAGTATCAGGAACGTCCTTTTTCATACCGTTTGAATGTTTTGTTTCTAGAGGCTGAACATATTGCTTCTGTAGTGCATGCAAAAGTTTTGGGAACGGAACATGTTCTCTATGCTATTTTGCATGATGGGAATGCCTTAGCTACTCGTATCTTTAGAGCAAAGCTGGATTTCTCTTACGAAGATAAAAAAGACCAGGTTAAGATTGCTGGACTTCGCCGCAAACTTGAAGCGCGTGCTGGATGGACTAGAGAAGATTTGAAGGCCCTTCGCCAACGTCATCGTTCAGCAGCAGATAAGCAAAATTCTATGGCCAATATGATGGGAATGCCTCAAAATCCGAGTGGTGGCTTGGAGGATTATACCCATGATCTTACAGAACAAGCTCGTTCTGGGAAGTTGGAACCCGTCATCGGTCGTGACCAAGAAATTTCTCGCATGATTCAAATCTTGAGTCGGAAGACAAAAGAATAATCCTGTCTTAGTTGGAGATGCTGGTGTCGGTAAAACAGCTCTAGCACTTGGGCTAGCTCAACGAATTGCTAGTGGGGATGTACCTGTTGAAATGGCTAAGATGCGAGTCTTAGAGCTTGATTTGATGAATGTGGTTGCCGGGAACCCGTTTCCGTGGTGATTTTGAAGAGCGCATGAACAACATCATCAAAGACATTGAGGAAGATGGTCAGGTTATTCTCTTTATCGACGAGCTCCACACCATCATGGGGATCAGGGTAGTGGAATTGATTCGACCTTTGGATGCAGCTAACATTTTAAAACCTGCCTTGGCACGTGGTACTCTGAGAACGGTCGGAGCTACAACTCAAGAAGAATATCAAAAAGCATATCGAAAAAGGATGCGGCGCTTTCTCGTCGTTTTGCTAAAAGTAACGATTGAAGAGCCAAGTTTGGCAGATAGTATTGCAATTTTGCAGGGCTTGAAAGCAACATACGAGAAACATCATCATGTTCAAATTACAGATGATGCAGTCGATACAGCTGTCAAAATGGCTCACCGTTACCTAACCAGCCGTCATTTACCAGACTCCGCTATTGATCTTTTGGACGAAGCGGCTGCCACTGTGCAAAAACAAATCGAAAGCATGTGAAAAAGCCAATGAGTCAGATCTATCTCCAGCTGATAAGGCTCTGATGGACGGCAAGTGGAAACAAGCAGCTCAGCTGATTTCAAAAGAACAGGAATTGCCTGTCTATGAAAGACTCGGTAACGGAATCTGATATCTTTGACAACACTCAGTCGTTTGTCAGGAATCCCAGTTCAAAAACTAACTCAAACCGATGCCAAGAAGTATCTTAATCTTAGAGGCTGAACTGCACAAGCGTGTTATTGGACAAGAACAGGCAGTCTCAAGTATTAGCCGCGCTATTCGCCGTAATCAATCTGGTATTCGTAACAATAAACGCCCGATTGGTTCCTTTATGTTCCTAGGGCCAACTGGTGTCGGTAAGACAGAGTTAGCCAAGGCCTTGGCAGAGGTCCTCTTTGATGATGAATCTGCCCTTATCCGCTTTGATATGAGTGAATATATGGAGAAATTTGCGGCCAGTCGTCTCAATGGTGCCCCTCCAGGCTATGTAGGCTACGAAGAAGGTGGGGAGTTGACCGAGAAGGTTCGCAACAAACCATACTCAGTTCTGCTCTTTGACGAAGTAGAAAAGGCTCACCCAGACATCTTTAATGTCCTCTTACAGGTCTTGGATGACGGAGTTCTGACAGATAGCAAGGGACGCAAGGTTGACTTCTCAAATACCATTATTATCATGACGTCAAACCTTGGTGCGACTGCTCTTCGTGATGATAAGACAGTCGGTTTTGGAGCTCGAGATATTCGTTTTGATCAAGAGAGTATGGAAAAACGTATGTTTGAAGAGTTGAAAAAAGCTTATCGTCCCAGAGTTTATCAACCGTATTGATGAGAAAGGTGGTCTTCCACAGCTTGTCAAGTCAAGATATGCAGGAAGTGATTAAGATTATGGTCAAACCTTTGATTGCAAGTCTTGGCAGAAAAAAAGGGGTAGACTTGAAAACTTCAAGCATCTGCTCTAAAACTTTCTAGCCCAACATGGCTATGATCCAGAGATGGGTGCACGACCCACTTCGTAGAACTCTACAAACTGAAGTGGAAGACAAACTAGCTGAACTCTTTACTCAAAGGAGAATTGGAAAGCAGGCAAGACCCTTAAGATTGGTGTCAAAGCTGGTCAGTTAAAATTTGAGATTGTTTAAAAATTGTGAGGTTGGAACAGATTGTTTCAGCCTCTTTTTTTGGGAAGTTGTCACTCATAATAAGCATTTGAATTGTGCATTTAATTTAAGGAATTTCAAAAACGAATTTCTACTGATCAAGTTTTGTATATCAAGAAAAAAATCCTATCATGTTGAAAATATTTTTATAAAAAATAATAAAAAAGTGTTGACGAACAATAGAAGGAGTAGTATGATATAAAATATAAAAATTTATAAAAAGGTTGAAAAGACTATGAAAAAAAGATAGCAGTGGTTTTTGGAACCTTTGCTCCCTTGCATCAGGGGCATATTGATTTAATCCAAAGAGCAAAAACGGCAATGCGATGCTGTATGGGTGGTAGTTTCAGGTTATGAGGGAGATCGTGGTGAAGAGGTTGGACTTACACTACAAAAGAGGTTTCGCTATATTCGTGAAGCATTTCGAGATGATGAGTTGACCTCTGTTTGTAAACTTGACGAAACCAATATTCCACGCTATCCAATGGGCTGGCAGGAGTGGTTGGATCAGATGTTGCAGGCCATTTCCTATGACCAGACTGGTGAGGAACTAATCTTTTTTTGTAGGAGAGTCCGAATACCAACAAGAATTGTCAGAACGTGGTTTCGAGACTGTTCTACAGGAAAGAAAAATTTGGAATTTCGGCTACCATGATTCGAGAAAAATCCAAGCAAATATTGAAATATATCGCTCAACCTTTCCGCCGTCAGTTTACGAAAAAAAGTGTTGATTATGGGAAGTGCTAGTAATGGTAAAAACAACTCTAGCCAAGGATTTAGCTCGCTTTTTATGATGCGCCAGTCAGTCTGGAGTATGCTCGTGAGTATCAGATAAAAAAATAATGTCCGAGATGATGAGCTTATCTCCAAAAGATTATTATTACCTTCTTTTAGTACCAATATGATCAAACTTCCAGTTAATCGATAGCAATGCCAATCGAGTGCTTAGTCATTGCAGATACCAACTCACTAGTAACCAAGGGCTACTACGATTACTACATGGAAAGCGAGGAGCAGGAGGACTTGTCTGTAGAGACCTTTGATAATCTCTTTGTTTCCATCTTAGCCAAGGAAAAAGTGGGATTTAATCCTCTTTGTGCAACCTATTGGCTCTTATGTCAATGATGGTTTTCGCGACATGACCATGGCAGAAGACCATATCCGTCACAGTTTTTTTCTCAGCATTTGGATATGATGAGGGAGCAATATCTAGCCAATATCCCTCATGTTTATCTAGCTGATGACTATCTAGGAAATTATGAAGCAGCAAAAGTAGCTATTGATGCCATTTACCAGGCAGATTAGGAGAAGAAAATGAAAAAAATAACTGAAAAAATCACACGATTTATTGAAAACTTTAAAAATGTTCACGCAGAAGCTCGTAAAATTGGTTTTGCAGGAGTTATGCGTTTGATTTGGGAAAGACCTCTTTGTGGGACTGTAGTCTTTTTCCAGTGGCTCTATTTGATTGCTTTATCAAGTGTTCCTCTTATTCTGGAGTTTACACAAAACACAGAAAGTCATGACTGGATTGGTCTCTTGGCCTCTTGGACAGGGATTGTCTGCGTTATCTTAGTAGCTGAAGGTCGAGCTAGTAACTACCTTTTTGGAGCTATTAACTCTGCAATCTATTTGGTCCTAGCTATGAATGCGACTTTCTACGGTGAAGTTTTGACAACAGTTTATTTCTTTGTCATGCAGCCTATTGGTCTCTATACTTGGTTGTCTAATCGGATCAATGAGCAAGGAAGACCAGAGGAGTCTCACTTTGAAGCTAAGAAACTCGGTCTGATTGATTGGCTCAAGTACTTGGCTTTGACTGCTATCATCTGGATTGGCATGGGATTAGCCTACCAAAGTATCAGCAGTGCTCGTCCTTTCCGTGACAGTATTACCGATGCGACCAATGGTGTTGGTCAGCTCTTGATGACACGTCTTTACCGTGAGCAATGGATTTTCTGGATTGCAACCAATCTCTTTAGTATCTACCTCTGGTGGGGTGAAAACATCCATATCCAAGGAATGTACTGGGTCTACACCCATCAATAGTCTAGTCGGTTGGTACCAATGGACTAAAAGGCTGTCAAGGAGGGATAAGTTGACTGAAACGATAATCCCGGCTGGAATGACAGAGAGAGAATATTTTGAGATTCATGCGACTGAGAAGGAATTTTCTAGACTGGTACGGCAAACAGGATCTTCCTCAGTATGAAAAAAACCGAGCGTGACGGTGGATATGGTAGCTTATTGCTTTGTGGAAGGGAAAATCAAACTCTTGCTAATTCGTCGCAAGGGCCATCCTTATCAAAACTGTTTGGCTTTGGTCGGTGGTTTTATGGATAAGAGCGAAGATGCAAGGCATGCTTGTCAGCGTGAAGTGAGAGAGGAGGTTAACCTTGACCTTCCTTTGGAAAAAATCGAACAGTTGATGACAGTATCTACTCCCAGGTCGTGATCCGCGGGGCTGGACGGTTACTATCGCCCACTTGGTGTATCTACCTAGCCGCGCACTTGATCTCGTTCAAGCTGGTGATGATGCCAAGGATGTGGTTTTTGTCGATGTTGATTTTCAGACGGGCAAGTGCTTCCTAGAGGGACTAGAGCTGGGGGAGCAAGCCTTCGCCTTTGACCATTATGCCATTATCCAAGAGTCTATTAAACGAATCCAAGGGCGTCTTGACTGGAATCCGACCTTTCCTCTATCTGCTAGAGGAGGAATTCACTGTCTATGAAGGAACCGAATTAGTCAATCTCATCAACCCAGGACGACCAATCGTCAGCAATAACTTCCTCGTAAAATACGGTGAGTATATAGAAGAAGTTGGGCTCAAACGAGTGCCTAAAAAGAAACCAAGAAAAAAACCTATCGATTGAAATAAAAAAAGCTTGGGGAGCAGAAATCGATAGCCCAAGTCTCGGTTTCCTAGTTTCAGTCCTGAGAAGTTTCAACAAAGTCCGATGGCTGGTTTGAGCTTGAGAATAGAGGAAAATAAAGTTTGCGTCAAAAGTCAATTCAGCCATCGTGTCAAAGACTTTATTAGTCATAAAAAAAGTGAGGTCGGGATTTCTTTCCCGACCTCTTTTTTTGACTTTACTAAGGATGTTTATCTTTTTATTAGAATTACTCAAAATACGAGTGAAGAAATCTCTGTACTTTATATTTTAAATAGGTTTCGTGTAAAAGTACAATAAAGCTATATCTACAATCATGAAAAATGATGAGTTAGATAGAATAAATCAAATGTAGTCTGGGCATAGTGACTTGCAGACTGATAAGACCAGAAAGCACCTAAAAATCACCCAAGGAAGATACTTGTAATATTTGCTTGACATAAGCTTACACCTCCAATATCCTATTTCAATTTTATTATAGTCCCTTTCAAGAAAAAAATGCAAGCGATTACACTTATAAAAGATATCAAGGATAATCATATCAATAGAAGATGTTTTAATGCAACATGGGAAATTTTAAATTTCTTTTTGTTTTTTTATTTTCGAATAAAAGATATAGGAGGGCAAAGGAGGATAAAAAAACGTCAGAAATGTATACTAAAAAAATAAATTCTAAAAAAATCTTTAGATAAATGAGTTGACAGATTTCAAAAACAAATGATTACAATAATGTTACAAAAAAATATTTCGTAACATTTCAAACAGTATTACAGAAGGAGCATAGACATGAAAAAAACTAAAAACTTCTATCAAATTGATGGCAGCAACTGTACTAGCTTCAACACTAGTTTTTGGGAGCTTGTGGTAAACAAGAAAGAAAAATACTACAAGTGATAGTTCTAGCAAGACAACACAAGCATACTTCTAGTTCTAAGGCAAGTTCTTCAAGTCAAAGAGAATAAGACTCAGAAGTCCTCAAGTTCAACTTCATCAGAAAAAAAGCTAAGACATCCTCTTCTGAGCCAAAGATCAGCAACTCACTGCAAACTCAATCGACAAGAAACCAAACACCAGCACAAGAAACAAGACAGAGTCAAGAAGCTTCTAACCAACAGGCATCTTCGCAAAGCACCCTCAAATCAACAAGGTTCTCAAGCTAGTCAGACTAGCTCAATCGAGCTTATGATCCCAACTACTGACCGCAAACTTCAAGATAAGCAAGCAGAACACAACAAACGTTACAAGGGTGTTCTAACCATGGTTGATGGAGATTTCTCAGCAGCAGCTGGCAACTGGAAAGGGGTGCTAATGAGAGACTATTACTGTCTCATCAGGTGGTCAATTTACAGTAGAATCTAGTGATGGTAAGAAAGAAAACTACTCTATCCAAGGCTATGCCTATACCCTTGATGATGGTAAATATAATGCCAAAATTGGTGGTGGAAAAATCATCCAAATTACAACAGGCGCAGATGGAACTGTATCTAGCGTTGCTTTGATTCAACCATAGTCTTGAGTACTTTAAATTGCCCCCTAAAAACAAGAAACCCGTAGCTATTGAAGTTACGGGTTTTCATCTTTTATGTGACTTTCAGTCCGTCTCGCTCCGTTAGGTGCGAGACAAATAAACCACCCGCTATGCGGGTGCGCGTCGAAGGTTATACAAAAAAACTCCAAACGCGATACAATAAAGGTGTTCAAGCCAATTGTAAAGCGAAAGGATAAAAATATGGCACAAAAGGCACATAGTTTATCACACACAAAGTGGATGTGTAAATATCACATTGTGTTCACCCCTAAGTATAGACGAAAAATCATTTATAATCAATATCGAAGTAGTTTGGGAGAAATATTCCACCGATTATGTAGTTATAAAGGTGTTGAGATTATCGAAGGACACTTAATGCCTGATCATGTACATATGTTAGTAAGTATTCCACCAAGGATAAGTGTTTCAAGTTTCATGGGTTATTTAAAAGGCAAAAGTGCACTCATGATGTTTGACAAACACGCAAATCTCAAGTACAAGTTTGGGAATCGGCATTTCTGGGCGGAAGGTTATTATGTGAGTACGGTTGGACTCAATGAAGCCACAATTAAGAAATATATCCAAGATTAAAGAAATTATCCAGTGGATGATTTCTTCACGAGTATGAAAATTTGAAAACGAGTAAAACATGATATAGCACTAGATAAATTAAGTGTGAAAGAATATGAGGATCCCTTTAGGGACAGTAGTAAGTAATACTCACGCCTCTTTAAGAGGCAAGTGACGAGTCAAGAGCAATGAGGCTTGAACAACGTGAAAGCCAGTGTCTTTAGGCGCTGGCTGGTAATTTGGGCTTATAGCCCTGGTGCAAACCACCCGTTAGACGGGTGGTTATGATTGGTTGTTAAGCCTTATCTAATTGCAAGAGGGCTTCAATCTCTGCTAGGGTGCTAGCTTGTGAAATGGCTCCACGGAGTTTAGCTGCACCTGATGTTCCACGGAGGTAGTGAGGAGCGAGTCCACGGAATTCACGGACCGCAACCTTTTCTCCCTTGAGGTTGATTAAGCGTTTCAAATGCTCATAGGCAATTTTCATCTTGTCTTCGAAGGTTAAATCAGGCAGGATTTCTCCAGTTTCAAAGTAATGATTGATTTGATTGAAGAGGTAAGGATTTCCCATGGCAGCGCGACCAATCATGACTGCGTCAGCACCAACTTCTTCGATGCGTTGCTTGGCTTCTTGGACCGTACGGATATCGCCGTTGGCGATGAAGGGAATCTTGGTCAGAGCTTGGGCTACGTCGTGCAAGGTCTCAAGATCAGCATGACCAGTATACATTTGCTCACGTGTACGGCCATGCATGGCGAGGGCAGAGACACCTGCAGCTTCGGCAGCTAGAGCATTTTCTACTGCAAGAGACGGGTCAGACCAGCCTGTACGCATTTTGACAGTGAGAGGGATATCAAGGACAGATTGGACCTTGTTAATAATAGAGTAGATTTTATCAGGATCCTTGAGCCACATAGCCCCAGCTTCGTTTTTTACGATTTTATTAACTGGGCAACCCATGTTGATATCCACGATATCGGTCTTGGTATTTTCTTGGATGAATTCTGCTGCGCGTGCTAGGCTGTCTTCATCGCTACCAAAAAGTTGGATAGAAACTGGGCTTTCGCCTTCATCGATATGAAGCATGTGTAGAGTTTTTTCGTTGTTGTATTGGATTCCTTTGTCAGAGACCATTTCCATGACAACGAGTCCAGCCCCGAGCTCTTTTGCGATGGTACGAAAGGCTGAGTTGGTGACACCAGCCATGGGTGCTAAAACGGTACGATTGGGAATCTCAACATTGCCAATCATAAAGGGGGTATTAAGATTTGTCACGAATGAGTTCCTCCAGGTCGTTTTCATCAAAGTTATAAGTTGTTTGGCAGAATTGACAAGTGATTTCTGCCCCGTGGTCTTCGTCCTTCATTTCCTGCAAGTCTGAGCTTGGAAGACTAGAAAGAGCCTTCATAAAGCGTTCTTTGCTACAGTCGCATTGGAAACGAATTTCTTCTTCGGACAGACGTTTGTAGGATTCGTCGCCGTAGATAGCTTTGAGAAGGGCTTCGATATGGTCGTCACTCTCTAGCAGTGTTGAAATGGCTGGCATTTCTTGGATGCGTTTTTCAAAGCGGGCAATCTCTTCTTCCTTGGCCCCTGGCAATACTTGGAGAAGGAAACCTCCGGCAACTTTGACCTTGTCGTCTTTATCCAAAAGAACATTGAGGCCGACTGCTGAAGGGGTTTGTTGGCTTTCAGTAAGGTAATAGGCCAAGTCTTCACCGATTTCCCCAGAAATGAGAGGAGTCATGGAGTTGTAAGGATTTCCAGTACCGTAGTCTGTGATAACGAGAAATTGACCGTTTCCGACAAAAGGACCAACGAGGACTTCACCTGTTGCAGTCTTTTTAATGTCAACTCCAGGGTTTTGAACGTAGCCTTTGACATTCCCCTTGGTATCAGCTACGGTGATGATGGCACCGAGAGAGCTTGTTCCAAGAACTTTAACCGTTAGCTTGGTATTTCCTTTTTCATTGGCTGCGAGAATCTGGCTAGCGATAAGAGTACGACCAAGTGCAACAGTTGAACTGGCTTGAGTTTGATGTTTTTCTTGAGCAGTGCGGACGGTTTCAGTGCTATCAAGGACAAAAGCACGAAAGGCTCCGCTTTCTGATATAGTTTTAATAATTTTATCCATAGCTACTATTTTAGCATAAAAATGCCCAAAGGGGGAGTGCTGTGTTTGAATAGTAGTGAGGGTTATTCTGGCATTTTTTATATTATGTTCTGCTTGAAGGAGAAAATGTAAGGGGTAACGAATATATTTAGGAGACTTGATGGAAAAAGCTGAGTCTGGTCAATTTTTAGTTCTTTCTTTTTATTGTAGGAGTCACAAACGACTTTAGAAGGAACAAACACCAGTCTATTATTTAAAAAACGACTTGGATATGGAAGATTTGGCAGTGATTCGTCAGATATAATTTGCTTAAAAAGGTTTGGGGAATCAGGTCTTTTTGTGAAATTCTCACAATCTTATCAAAAAAATTTTTAAAAATTTTAAAAAAATTTGATAAACAAGAAAGCGTTTTATTTTGTATACTAGTTAGTGTAAAGAGGAAATAACCTCAAGATCTTTATCAGGAGGACAGAACATGTCACAAGAAAAATACATCATGGCTATTGACCAAGGAACTACCAGTTCTCGTGCCATTATTTTCAACAAAAAAGGGGAAAAGGTTAGCTCGAGTCAAAAAGAATTCACACAAATCTTCCCACAAGCAGGTTGGGTTGAGCACAATGCAAATGAAATTTGGAACTCTGTCCAATCTGTAATCGCTGGGGCTTTTATCGAAAGTGGTATCAAGCCAAATCAAATCCAAGCTATCGGGATTACCAACCAGCGTGAAACGACAGTTGTTTGGGATAAGAAAACAGGTCTTCCTATCTACAACGCTATCGTTTGGCAGTCTCGTCAGACAGCGCCTTTGGCTGAACAGCTAAAAAAACAAGGTTATGTAGAGAAATTCCATGAAAAGACTGGTTTAATCATCGATGCTTATTTCTCAGCTACTAAGGTTCGCTGGATTTTGGACCATGTAGAAGGTGCTCAAGAGAGAGCTGAAAAGGGTGAGTTGCTCTTTGGTACGATTGATACTTGGTTGGTTTGGAAATTGACTGACGGTGCAGCTCACGTGACTGACTACTCCAATGCAGCCCGTACCATGCTTTATAACATTAAAGAACTCAAATGGGATGATGAGATTTTGGAAATTCTCAACATTCCTAAAGCTATGCTCCCAGAAGTTCGTTCAAATTCTGAACTCTATGGTCAGACAACTCCTTTCCATTTCTATGGTGGACAAGTACCAATCTCGGGTATGGCTGGAGACCAACAAGCAGCTCTCTTTGGACAGTTGGCCTTTGAACCAGGTATGGTCAAGAATACTTATGGAACAGGTTCTTTCATCATCATGAATACGGGTGAAGAGATGCAGTTGTCTGAAAATAATCTCTTGACAACGATTGGTTACGGAATCAACGGCAAGGTTTACTATGCCTTGGAAGGTTCTATCTTCATCGCAGGAAGTGCCATTCAATGGCTTCGTGATGGACTTCGTATGGTAGAGAACTCACCAGAATCTGAAAAATATGCTCGTGATTCTCACAACGATGATGAAGTTTATGTCGTTCCAGCCTTTACAGGTCTAGGTGCTCCATACTGGAACCAAAATGCTCGCGGTTCTGTCTTTGGTTTGACTCGTGGAACAAGCAAAGAAGACTTTATCAAGGCAACTCTTCAATCTATCGTCTATCAAGTACGTGACATCATCGATACCATGCAAGTGGATGCTCAGACAGCTATCCAAGTCTTGAAGGTGGATGGCGGTGCAGCTATGAACAATTTCCTCATGCAGTTCCAAGCGGACATCTTGGGAATCGACATCGCACGCGCCAAAAACTTGGAAACAACTGCTCTAGGAGCAGCCTTCCTAGCAGGTTTGTCAGTAGGCTACTGGAAGGACTTGGATGAGTTGAAACTCTTGAACGAGACAGGAGAACTCTTTGAGCCATCTATGAACGAATCGCGCAAGGAACAACTTTACAAGGGCTGGAAGAAGGCTGTGAAAGCAACCCAAGTCTTTGCGGAAATCGATGACTAATACTCAATGAAAATCAAAGAGCAAATTAGGAAGCTAGCCACAGGTTGCTCAAAGCACTGCTTTGAGGTTGTGGATAGAACTGACGAAGTCAGTAACCATACCTACGGTAAGGCGACGCTGACGTGGTTTGAAGAGATTTTCGAAGAGTATAATACTGGAAGAATAAAGCGACTCAGTTAAAAAGTGTGTAAATATGGAATTTTCAAAGAAAACACGTGAATTATTAATTAAAAAATGCAGGAACGTACCCTGGACCTCTTGATTATCGGTGGAGGAATTACAGGGGCTGGTGTAGCCTTGTAGGCGGCAGCTAGTGGGCTTGCGACTAGTTTAATTGAAATGCAGGATTTCGCAGAAGGAACATCAAGCTGTTCAACAAAATTGGTTCACGGAAGCCTTCGTTACCTCAAGCAATTTGACGTAGAAGTAGTCTCAGATACAGTGTCTGAACGTGCAGTGGGACCGTTGATTGTCGGTATCGGCCTTCACTGGGGGGACAACTGGTTATGCCTTGAACCCAGCTTGTGATCTTGGTCCTCGCATCATACACAGCCTTCTTCCAATTCCAAACAAGGGAGATGGGGACTGGTCTTATGCTTGGATTCCAGTTGTAGGACCTATCCTCGGTGTAGCCTTGGCTGTCCTCGTATTCTCACTTTTCTAAGATAAAAGAGCTATTTGCAACAGAGTTTGAGATGGAAGTCTCAGGCTCTTTTTTGTTTTTTGATGGCAAAAATATTGATATTTTAACTTATCTTAAAGTAAGCTAAAACCAACTTTTAAATGACGGTAAACAGTTGAAAATTAGCATGATAAAGTGGTAAAATGGGAACAAGAAAAAAATAGTAAATGTATATTTGCATAAAATTATTGAAAATTTACAAAAAGAAGTTAATTATGGATAAAAAGAAACCAATCTATGTTTTTTTAGGACAAACTGTCCTGTATTTTATTGTTCTACTTGGTTTGCTTTACTTTTTTAGTTACCTAGGACAAAGTCAGGGAAGTTTTATTTACAATGAATTTTAGTTTAAAGGAGAAGAATCATCGTGTCTAATAAGCCTATAAAAGATATGATTGAAGCGATTGAATATTTCGCCCAAACTCAACCTACCTTTCCAGTATACAATGTCTTAGGGCAAGAGCACACTTATGGTGATTTAAAGGCTGATTCAGATAGTTTGGCTGCAACCATTGATCAGCTAGGATTACCTGAAAAATCTCCAGTAGTCGTTTTTGGTGGTCAGGAGTATGAAATGTTGGCTACCTTTGTAGCTCTGACTAAGTCTGGTCATGCCTATATTCCAATCGATAGCCATTCGGCCTTGGAGCGCGTGTCTGCTATTCTTGAAGTGGCAGAGCCAAGCTTAATCATCGCCATCAATGAATTTCCATTGGAAAACCCAGCTGCTCCAATCATGTCCTTGGAGCAAGTGCGTGAAGCTTATGTGGCTCAGAATGCTTATGACTTGCAACATCCGGTAAAAGGGGATGATAACTACTACATTATCTTTACCTCAGGGACAACTGGGAAACCAAAAGGGGTGCAAATTTCGCACGATAACTTGCTCAGCTTTACCAACTGGATGATTACAGACAAGGAATTTGCAACGCCAGAGCGTCCGCAAATGTTGGCGCAACCACCCTATTCCTTTGACTTGTCTGTCATGTATTGGGCACCGACCTTGGCTCTTGGAGGAACCCTTTTTGCTCTTCCGTCAGCCATCACTCAAGACTTCAAACAACTCTTTGCAACTATCTTTTCTCTTCCGATTGCGATTTGGACTTCAACACCATCTTTCGCAGATATGGCCATGTTGTCTGAAGATTTCAATGCTGAAAGATGCCAGGGATTACCCATTTCTACTTTGATGGGGAGGAGTTGACCGTTAAAACCGCTCAGAAATTGCGCGAGCGTTTCCCAAATGCACGCATCATCAATGCCTACGGCCCAACGGAAGCGACGGTAGCTTTGTCGGCAGTCGCTATTACAGATGAGATGTTAGCGACTCTTAAACGCTTGCCAATCGGTTATACCAAAAAAGACTCTCCAACCTTCATCATTGATGAGGCAGGCAACAAATTGCCAAATGGGGCGCAAGGGGAAATCATCGTGTCTGGACCGGCTGTTTCAAAAGGTTATATGAATAATCCAGAGAAAACAACAGAAGCCTTCTTCGAATTTGAAGGTCTTCCAGCTTACCACACAGGCGATGTCGGAACCATGACGGACGAAGGCCTCCTTCTCTATGGTGGACGGATGGACTTCCAGATCAAGTTTAATGGCTATCGTATTGAACTAGAGGATGTCTCTCAAAACTTGAACAAATCCAAGTACGTTGAATCTGCTGTTGCAGTACCGCGCTACAACAAAGATCACAAGGTCCAAAATCTCTTAGCCTATGTCATCTTAAAAGATGGGGTCAAGGAACAATTCGAACGCGAAATTGATATCACGAAAGCCATCAAAGAAGACTTGGAGGATATCATGATGTCTTACATGATGCCGTCTAAGTTCCTTTATAGACAAGATTTGCCACTAACTCCAAATGGCAAGATTGACATCAAAGGCTTAATCAATGAGGTAAATAATAGATGATGGATTTCCTAAAACAGCTACCTCATATTGAGCCTTATGGGAATCCACAGTACTTTTTGTACGTAATTACGGCTATCTTGCCAATCTTTATCGGACTTTTTTTCAAAAAACGTTTTGCCTGGTATGAAATATTGGTTAGTTTGTTCTTTATCGTAACTATGTTGACGGGGGGCAAGACTAATCAGATAGCTGCCTTAGGTATTTACCTGATATGGCAAATATTACTGGTACTTTTTTACAAGCAGTATCGAAAAGTCCGAGATGGCAAATGGATTTTCTACTTGGTGAGTCTATTATCGTTACTTCCCATCATTTTTGTCAAAGTGCAACCAGCTATTAATGGCACACAGTCTTTATTAGGATTTATTGGTATTTCCTATTTGACTTTTCGTTCGGTGGGAATCATTATTGAACTCAGAGATGGAGTCATTAAGGAATTAAAGTTGTGGGAGTATTTACGTTTTCTCCTCTTTATGCCGACTTTCTCAAGTGGTCCCATTGATCGTTTCAAACGTTTTAATGAAAATTATAAGACGATTCCAGAACGTGATGAGTTGATGGACATGCTAGCCGATTCAGTTCGGTATATCATGTTAGGATTTCTGTATAAATTTATCCTAGCTCATATTTTAGGTGAAATCTTATTACCTCCGCTAAAAAATCTAGCTTTGCAGACAGGTGGTCTCTTTAACTATTATGTGGTCGCAGTCATGTATACATTTGGTTTGGAGCTCTTCTTTGATTTTGCGGGTTATTCTATGTTTGCTTTGGCGATTTCAAATCTGATGGGAATTCGTAGTCCAATCAATTTCAACAAACCTTTCTTGTCGAGAGATTTGAAAGAGTTTTGGAATCGTTGGCACATGAGTTTATCTTTCTGGTTCCGTGACTTTGTCTTTATGCGTATGGTTATGTTGATGACGAGAAAGAAATTGTTTAAGAATCGAAATGTGACTTCAAGTGTCGCCTATATCCTGAATATGCTCCTTATGGGCTTCTGGCATGGGATAACATGGTTTTATATCGCTTACGGACTCTTTCATGGGATAGGCTTAGTGATGAATGATGCCTGGATTCGGAAGAAAAAAACACTCAATAAGGAACGTAAGAAAGCAGGGCGACCTCCCTTGCTTGAGAATCGTTGGGCTCAGTTACTTGGCATGGTGATAACCTTCCATGTCGTAATGGTTTCATTCTTAATCTTTTCTGGATTTTTTTGAATGATTTATGGTTTAAAAAATAAAAGGAATTAAAAAATGGATATCAAATCAGAAGTTATTGAAATTATTGATGAATTGTTTATGGAAGATGTTTCTGACATGATGGATGAGGATCTTTTTGATGCAGGTGTCTTGGATAGTATGGGGACAGTTGAATTAATTGTGGAAATCGAAAACCGCTTTGATATTCGTGTCCCAGTTACAGAATTTGGTCGTGATGACTGGAATACAGCTAATAAAATCGTAGCAGGGATCACGGAGTTAAAGAATGCTTAAACGCCTGTGGTTAATCTTCGGGCCTATCTTTGTAGCGGGATTATTGGTTTTTCTTCTTATCTATTTCTATCCAAGTAGCCCAAGTCATAATCTCATGGAGGAAAAATATTCTGCCGCTTCTGTTAGTACAGAGAGCTTTAAGGAGAGAAGCCAAAAAGTGAGAGCCTTTACGGAACCCAATATGCGCTTTATTCCTTTTTTGGGCTCAAGTGAGTGGATTCGTTTTGATAGTGTGCATCCTGCGGTCTTGGCGGAGAAGTATAGTCGCCCCTACCGGCCCTACTTTTTAGGACAAGCAGGAGCAGCCTCTCTCAATCAGTATTTCGGTCTGCAGCAAATCTTACCAGAAATCGAGGAAAGACAGGCGGTATTTGTCATTTCGCCTCAGTGGTTTACAGAGGAGGACTATGAACCAGCATTCTTCCAAAACTACTTTAACAACGATCAGTTGGCAGCCTTTCTAGAAAATCAATCGGGAGATATAGCAGCCAAACATGCAGCTAAACGTCTCTTAAAGCAAAATCCTGGAGTCTCTATGAAGGGGATCGTTGAGAAGCTGTCAAAGGGTGAGGAATTATCAGAGATCGACCATGCTATTATCAAGGCTTTTGCGCGTTTTAATGAGCGTCAGGCCTCTCTATTTGGGCAATTTTCCATTCGAGGAAAACTCAAGTACAAGGAACACGTGGAGAACTATTTAAAAGATCTTCCGGATCAATTTTCTTATGAAGAGTTAGAAAAAATTGCTCGAAAGGATGCAGAAGCCAATACCAGTAACAATGATATGGGAATTGAAAATCAATTTTATAAGACCCAGGTGAAAGACTACCTCGAGAAATATAAGGGCTATCAAAAGAATTATAATTTCCTCAAGTCCTCTGAGTACAATGATTTGCAGTTGGTCCTTAATCAATTTGCCAAATCAAAGGTCAATGTGCTCTTTGTTATTCAGCCTGTCAATAAAAAATGGATGGCCCATACAGAGCTCAGCGAGGAAATGTATCAACATGCTGTGGAAAAAATTCGTTACCAGTTAGAAAGTCAAGGTTTCACCAACATTGCTGACTTTTCTAAAAAAGGCGGAGATCCCTACTTTGTCAAGGACACCATTCACATTGGTTGGTTGGGGTGGCTGGCTTTTGATAAGGTTGTCAATCCCTTCTTGACGGATCCGAAACCAGCTCCAGACTACAAGATGAATGATCGTTTCTTTAGCCAAGATTGGGCGAATTACGATGGTAACATCAAAAATTTTCAATAATAATATAGAAAAGAGTTTGAGCTTTTTGTTCAGACTTTTTTTATGAAATGTCGGATAGGTTACCTTCAAAAAGGCTAAAAGTTTTAAAATCATGATAAATAGCGTATAATGGTAGAAGAAAGAAGAAGGGAAAGGGATTCCAAAATGAATAAACGTTTCTTGTTGCCTGTCCTATCGACAGCCCTATTAGCTCCAGCCTTTTTAGCTGGACAAGTCTATGCTGAAGAAAGTACTAATTCTTCAGAAGTTACAGAAGTTGTGAGCACTGCAGAAGCACCAGTAGTAGCAGCGACTCCTGAGGTTGTTACAAGTACGGCAACACCAGCTGAAGAGGTTGCACCTCAAAAAGAAGAAGCAGATACTGTTATCTTGCATACTAATGACGTGCATGGTCGTATCGTAGAAGAAAAAGGAGTAATTGGAGATGCCAAGCTCGCGACAGTTATTGAGAAGGAGCGAGAAAAGGACAACCAAACGACTCTAGTAGTGGATGCAGGTGATGCCTTCCAAGGTCTGCCGATTTCAAACTCTACAAAGGGTGAAGCTCGTGCCAAAATCCTAAATGAGATGGGCTACGATGCTATGGCTGTAGGAAATCACGAGTTTGACTTTGGACTTGACGAAGCTAAAAAATACAAAGAAATCTTGAACTTCCCACTGCTTAGCTCAAATACTTATGTTAATGGAGCTCGTCTATTTGAAGCAGCAACAATTGTTGATAAGAACAAGGATGTTGCAGGTGATGAATTTGTTGTCATCGGTGTGACAACACCTGAAACAGCTACCAAGACCCACCCTAAAAATGTTAAAGGCGTAACCTTTACAGAACCTATTGCAGAGGTTAACAAGGTTATCGAAGAAATTCAAGCTAAAGCCTTGGCAGAAGGCAAAGACTACAAACACTATGTTGTCCTTGCTCACTTGGGAGTTGATACAACAACACCTGTAGAATGGCGTGGTTCAACACTTGCCGAAGCACTTTCAAAAAATCCTTTGTTGAAAGGTAAACGTGTTACAGTGATTGATGGTCACTCTCATACAGTAGAATCGACTACCTATGGGGACAATGTGACCTACAACCAGACAGGAAGCTATCTCCATAATGTCGGTAAAATCACTTACAAATCTCGTCAATTATTAGGAAATCCAAGCCAGGTACCTGCTGCAGATGCTAAGAAATTAGAAGCCAATCCAAAGATTGCAGCCATGGTCAAAGAAATCAAAGAAAAATATGATGCTGAAAATGCTGTAGAAGTTGTTTCAAATAGCCCAGTTGAATTGAACGGTGACCGTGAAAATGTTCGTGTTCGCGAAACTAACCTTGGAAATGTCGTCGCAGATTCTCTCTACCAGTATGGTCAAACAGGATTTAGTCATCCAACAGATATTGCTGTGACAAATGGTGGAGGCTTGCGTGAAACTATTGCCAAAGGTAAACCAATCACAAAAGGAAATGTCATTGCAGTCTTGCCGTTTGGAAACACAATCTCACAAATTCAAGTAACTGGTCAGCAAGTTCTGGATATGTTTGAAAAATCACTCGGCTCTATCTTGCAGGTTGATAAGGCAGGAAAAACTGTCTTGGATGAAAATGGTCAACCATTGCTAGAACCAAGTGGTGGCTTCTTACAGATTTCAGGAGCCAAGGTCTACTACGATACAAACCTAGTCGCAGGTAAACGCGTCCTGGCTATTCAAGTGAAGAATCGTGCAACTGGTCTTTATGAAAAACTAGATTTGGCGAAAATCTACTACCTAGCAACCAATGACTTCCTTGCGGCAGGTGGTGACGGTTATACCATGCTTGGTGGTGCTAGAGAAGAAGGTCCTTCAATGGATGCTGCTTTTGAAGACTATCTAAAAACAGCTGATTTGACTCAGTATGAAAAGGTAAATCCAAATTCACGCACGATTTCTGTGGACTCAAAAACATTTAAACTTCCTGAAGAAGGTAAAGTGCAAGACCCAGCTAAACCAGAAGAAGACCAAGCAACAAAACCGACTCAACCTTCTACCGTAAAAGTTGATTATAAGGTTGCAGATAAGTTTGCTAAGAAAACAGTAGTCTCAGAGAAACTACTTCCAAATACAGGTAGTGAGCAATCTATTTTCATGATGCTACTTGGTATGATTCTTGGAGCGACAGCCCTCTGGACTAGCCGTAAACAAGAAAAATAATTCTACAAGATGAAAACATCACAGGTGTTTTCATCTTTTTTCTTGACTCCTTGCTTGGATGTGATATACTTAACTAGTAAAGGAATGGTGTGATACTCAATAAAAATCAAAGAGCAAACTAGGAAGCGAGACGCAGGCTGTACTTGAGTACGCCAAGACGAAGCTGACGTGGTTTGAATTTGATTTTTGAAGAGTATGAAAACCTTGTATTTATAGAAATTCCGTTCTGAGAAAGGAGCAAATCATGAGACAGTTGGCAAAAGATATCGATCGTTTTTTAAATGAGATTATTCTCAAGGCGGAAAACCAACATGAAATTCTCATCGGTCATTGCACCAGTGATGTGGCCTTGACGAATACCCAGGAGCATATTCTCATGCTTTTATCAGAGGAGTCGCTCACCAACTCTGAGTTGGCGCGCCGTCTCAATGTCAGTCAAGCTGCCGTTACCAAGGCTATCAAATCCTTGGTCAAGGAGGGGATGTTGGAGACATCTAAGGATCCCAAGGATGCTCGCGTTATCTTCTATCGATTGACAGACTTAGCACGACCAATTGCTGAGGAACACCACCATCATCATGAGCATACCCTCTCGACTTATGAGCAGGTTGCCACTCAGTTCACACCAAACGAACAAAAAATTATCCAGCGGTTTTTAACTGCTTTAGTAGGAGAAATCAAGTAATGAGATACATCACAGTAGAGGATTTGTCCTTCTATTATGACAAGGAGCCGGTTCTTGAGCATATCAACTATAGTGTTGATAGTGGGGAATTTGTCACACTGACAGGAGAAAATGGAGCGGCAAAGACTACTCTTATCAAGGCTAGTCTAGGTATTTTACAACCGAGAATTGGGAAAGTAACCATCTCAAAGACAAATATTCATGGGAAAAATTAAGAATTGCCTATCTTCCTCAGCAAATTGCTAGTTTTAATGCAGGCTTTCCAAGTACTGTTTATGAATTTGTCAAATCAGGTCGCTACCCAAGAAAGGGCTGGTTCCGTCGTTTGAATGCCCATGATGAAGAACACATCAAGGCTAGTTTAAACTCAGTTGGCATGTGGGAACATCGGGATAAACGCATTGGTTCTCTCTCTGGTGGGCAAAAGCAAAGGGCTGTTATCGCACGTATGTTTGCTTCGGATCCAGATATCTTTATCTTGGATGAGCCGACGACAGGGATGGATGCAGGAACAAAGAATGAATTTTATGAGCTCATGCACCATAGCGCCCATCATCACGGCAAGGCTGTTTTGATGATTACTCACGATCCTGAAGAAGTCAAGGATTACGCAGATCGTAATATCCACCTTGTTCGTGACCAAGATTCGCCATGGCGTTGCTTCAACGTCCATGAAAGTGATCAGGAGGTGGACCATGCTTAATCTACTGTCTTATGATTTTATGCAGCGAGCCTTTTTGGCAGTTATTGCCATGAGTCTCTTTTCACCAGTTCTTGGAACTTTTCTAATCTTGCGCCGTCAAAGTCTCATGAGTGATACCCTGAGTCACGTCTCGCTTTCGGGTGTTGCCTTTGGCTTGGTTTTGGGGATTTCTCCGACTATCTCAACCATTGCTATTGTCTTGATTGCGGCGGTCTTTCTTGAATACTTGCGTACGGTTTATAAGAGCTTTATGGAGATTGGGACAGCCATTCTCATGTCTACAGGACTTGCAGTTTCACTTATTGTTATGAGTAAGGGGAAGAGTTCTAGTTCGATGAGTCTGGATCAGTACCTTTTTGGTTCTATCGTGACCATTAGTCAAGAGCAGGTCATTGGGCTCTTTGTTATTGCAGCGGTTGTTTTAATCCTGACCTTCCTCTTTTTAAGACCCATGTATATTCTAACTTTTGACGAGGATACAGCTTTTGTCGATGGTCTTCCAGTGCGTACCATGTCTATCCTCTTTAACATGGTAACAGGTGTGGCTATTGCCCTCATGATCCCAGCGGCGGGAGCACTTTTAGTATCGACTATCATGGTATTACCAGCAAGTATTGCTTTGCGTTTAGGGAAGAACTTTAGTTCTGTGATGATACTTGCCAGTGTTATTGGTTTTCTAGGCATGGTTGCGGGACTCTATATTTCCTATTATGCAGAGACACCACCGAGTGCAAGTATCACCCTTATCTTTGTAGTTGTCTTTTTAGTAGTCAGCTTACTCAAACGTTTTATCAAATAGGAGAAGTACATGAAAAAACTAAGCCTACTTTTGGCAAGTCTTGTGACGGTTTTCTTAGTGGCTTGTTCCAATCAAAAACAACAGGCAGACGGGAAATTAAACATCGTCACAACATTCTACCCTGTCTACGAATTTACCAAGCAAGTAGCAGGCGATACAGCCAATGTCGAGCTTTTGATTGGGGCAGGAACAGAGCCACATGAGTATGAACCATCGCCTAAGGCAGTCGCTAAAATCCAAGATGCTGATGCCTTTGTTTATGAGAATGAAAATATGGAAACTTGGGTTCCTAAGTTATTAGAATCCCTAGATGCGAAAAAAGTAAAAACGATTAAAGCTACTGGAGATATGCTACTTCTTCCAGGAAGTGAAGAAGAGGAAGACCATGACCATGGTGAAGAAGGTCATCATCACGAGTATGACCCTCATGTATGGTTGTCTCCTGCGCGTGCAATCAAACTTGTAGAACATATCCGTGATAGTCTTTCAGCTGACTATCCAGATAAGAAGGCGACTTTTGAACAAAATGCAGCAGCCTATATCGAAAAACTGCAAGCCTTGGACAAGGCCTATACTGAAGGACTTTCTAGTGCAAAACAAAAGAGTTTTGTGACACAACACGCGGCCTTCCGTTATCTAGCCTTGGACTACGGACTCAATCAAGTCTCTATCTCAGGTCTTTCACCAGATGCCGAGCCATCAGCAAGCCGCTTGGCAGAATTAACCGAATATATCAAGAAAAATAAGATTTCTTATATCTACTTTGAAGAAAATGCCTCACAAGCCCTAGCTAATACTCTCTCAAAAGAAACAGGAGTGAAGTTAGATGTTCTGAATCCTCTTGAAAGCTTGACCGAAGAGGACATGAAGGCTGGAGAAAACTATATCTCTGTCATGGAGAAAAATCTCAAATCTCTCAAGCAGACAACCGATCAGGCAGGAGCAGAGATTGAACCAGAAAAGGCAGAGGAAACTAAAACCGTTCAAAATGGCTACTTTGAGGATGCAGATGTTAAGGACCGTACCCTAAGTGATTATGCTGGCAACTGGCAGTCTGTCTATCCTTTCCTTGAAAATGGAACTCTTGATCAAGTCTTTGACTACAAGGCTAAGTTGACTGGTAAGATGACCAAGGATGAGTATAAAGCTTACTATCAAAAAGGTTACCAAACAGATGTAAGCAAGATTAATATTACAGATAATACTATGGAATTCATCCAAGGTGGCCAAAGTAAGAAATATACTTACAAGTATGTCGGTAAGAAAATCTTGACTTATAAGAAAGGGAATCGTGGAGTCCGTTATCTTTTTGAAGCGACAGATGCGGACGCTGGACAATTCAAGTATGTTCAATTCAGCGACCACAATATTGCTCCAGTCAAGGCAGAGCATTTCCATATCTTCTTTGGAGGCACTAGCCAAGAAGCCCTCTTTGAAGAGATGGACAACTGGCCAACCTATTATCCAGATAACTTATCTGGTCAGGAAATTGCCCAAGAAATGTTGGCTCATTAAATCCAAACAATCCTTCCTACATGGGGAGGATTTTTCTTGTTTTATCAGCGTTGAGCATCTGGATTGACATTGGCTGAGAAGGGAGTATAATATCTGTAACAAAAACAGTTACAACAAAGAGAGGTTTTCTATGGTTTACGAATATAATAGTCAGATTTATTTGGCTGAAGTAGCTTTAAATGTCGAGGACTTAGAAAGTCAGACAGCATTTTATCATCAGTTGCTTGGGTTGGAGATTTTGAATCAATTGGAGAAAGAAGTTCTTTTAGGTGCCGGTGGGAAACCGCTAGTTCGGCTAATTAAGACAGATGACATTAGCAATCCTAAGCAAAGTTATGGTCTTTATCATATGGCACTTCTTTTGCCGACTCGTGAAGATTTGGCTAATGTTTAAACACTTGTTAGAGCTGAAGATTCCACTAGTTGGTGGAGCTGATCATGGCTATAGTGAGGCTATCTATCTAGAAGATCTGGAGGGTAATGGCATAGAACTCTATAGAGATAAGCCTGTGGCAGAATGGGACATTCGTGAGGATGGCCGTATTATTGGGGTGACAGAAGATCTGTCTGCCCAAGCTATCTATGAACTAGGACGAGACATAGAGCCTTTTGTGATCGCAGAAGGCACTCGCATGGGCCATGTTCACCTATCTGTAAAAAATAGCCGAGAAGCGAGTGCATTCTACCAAGAGTCTCTTGGTCTTGAGAATAAATTCACGATTCCACATGCTAGTTGGATAGCATCAGGAACTTATCACCATCATCTAGCTGTAAATGAATGGGGTGGCAAAAACTTAGTTCGACGTAAGCATGGAATGGTGGGGCTAGCCTACTATGTGGTTGAAGTTGAGAACAAAGAGGAATTATTAAAAGTATTTGCTCAATCTCAAACTGGCAAGGCGATAACTCAGTGGATTTCGTCTTCTGAATTCTCCGTTACAGATAAAGACGGTATTGTTACGAGAGTGAGAGTGGAAAACTAGGAGTCTTGATCTTTAAGATAAGTGCTCCTTTTGACAAGGATTTTCATTAGAGATATAATGAGGAAAAATTGTTCAAGGAAAAAGAGATGACAAAATCAAAGTATATTACTCGCCTTAAACGTTCTGAAGGTCAATTGCGGGGGATCCAAAAAATGATAGAGGAGGAGCGTGATTGTGTCGATATCCTTACTCAATTAACAGCAGTTCGATCCAGTGTTGATCGTGTGATTGAGTTAATCATTACGGAAAATTTAACGGCTTGTATCAATGACCCTCTAGAGGATCCCCAAGCACAGAAGGAACGTTTAGAAAAAGCTGTTCAATACTTGATTAAACGTAAGTAAACTGCTCCTTCTATGATATAATAGTAGTGAATACACAGATATAAGAAGTGGCTCTTTACAGAAGTCAATAAACTACTAGCATCATTGTTTCAAGCAACTTAGATGAAGTTGCATGAGGAGATTCGATAGACTCATTTGAAAGGATCTTGGCAAATAGCAAATGATACGATTCTTATCTCAGATGAGCTAATCAAGTTTTAAGCTGGACCATTGGGACCTGATTTTGTGCAAGTCTATCAGAGTCAAGGGGCAGATAGACTTTCTTGTGAAATTAGTGTTACAAATCCATACGATCATTTATGGAAAAACAGGCTTGGATGTGGAAGCAATGTTTCCTGTGATTCACAAGCCTTCTTAGAGCAGAGCATACTGACTAATTTTAAAAATTGGAGTGTTATAGCAGATATGAAAACAAGTGCAACCTACCTAGAAATCGCTCAACTATTAACCAGTAATCAGGAAATTTTGGAAAGTTTGAAAGTCTGTTTTGAGACACCGCAAACTTATTTCCAAGAGCATGCTGATCGATATGATGAACGTTGTATCGATTCAGAGGATGACGAGGCTAGGCTCCAATGGATTGGCCTAGCGGATGAGTTGCTAGAGAGTGGTAGTTTTGTGGAGTTAGACTGGAATACGGAGAAGGAAGATTTTTTCTATGAGCTAGAATCCTTGGTTATGAGATACAAGCTCCCTCTGCAGGAGGAGTGGTTCAAAGAGGATGGGGATATTCCGTTGTGGGCTCAAACTCTGGATCAAGAGTGGGAGTCGCGAGGCTTCTGTCTAGCAGCTATGGACATTGATAGCGATAGCTATGTCCTCTTTCCGTGTCAAGTAAGAGATTTGTCAAGCCTTATCACCCTTAGTCAAAAAGTAAATCAGCGCTTTGACTATGCTAAAAATATGTAATTGCTAGTAGATTAAGGGAGCGAGCCCAGGATGACTTTTGCTTTTAAAGATGCACCCGAAACAGCCTGTATCGTTTGCCAACATGTTTTGGATGGGAAAAATCCGATTACCTTTATCTCCCATGATAAAGAGGATGGGATGTGGCAATTTTTGTGTTCAGAAGATCACAACCTAGAGGACATCCGTCTTATTTCCCTAGCTGAAGCATTTCAAATAGATGAGTCTATCAATCAAGTTGCGGATTTGCCTAGAGGATTTGTGATAGAACGGACAGAGGCTAAAGGTAGATGGAAGGCATATTTGTCATCAGCCGTGGAATCATAGCTTAAGTCTTAAAAAGTCCTTTTGTTAAAAGTGTAAATGAAACCGATAATCCTTAAAATCCAGTTGTAGCTACAAATATACACTTAGGAGGTAGCAAGATGGAATTGTACAGTAAAGTAGTGGCAAAGCTAGAAGAGTTAGCTATTCCCTTTGAAGTTGTGGAGCATGAGCCTGCCCTAACGACTGAGCAAGCAGATAGTTTTATCGAAGGAATCGAGGGTGTTCGCACCAAAACCATGTTTCTAACTAACAAAAAGAAAACAGCTTTTTATCTTGTCATTATGGATGATAAAAAACGTCTGGATATGGAGTTGTTGAAGGATTTGATAGGGGCCAATAGGATTCGTATGGCTTCTTCTGAGAGTCTCTTTGAAAAAATGATGCTTCCAGCAGGAGTTGTTTCTCCCTTTGGCTTGCTTAACAATGCTGACAAAGATATTCAAGTTTATTTCGACCAAGAAATTATGTCGGAAAGACGAATGAGTTTTCACCCTAATACTAACGAGAAAACCCTCTTTTTAGATAGGACAGATTTACTGAAATTCTTAGAAGCCATTGGCTATCAAGCTCATATTATTGAATTATAAAGCTCAAAAGAGGATGACTATCAAGTCTTCAAAATCAGAAAAACGCCTACTATCAAGTGTTGACAAAACTTGGCGGTAGGCGTTTTATTATGGGGAAGTATACTGAATTTTCACTTCCATTTTATACTCAATGAAAATCAAAAAGCAAACGAGGAAGCGAGCCGCAGGCTGTACTTGAGTACGGCAAGACGAAGCTGACGTGGTTTGAAGAGATTTTTGAAGAGTATTAATCTTATCCAACCTATTGTGCTGATTTTACCTCGCCTGGCCAGTGGTTCATACCACCTTCTACATTTGTGACCTTGAGTCCTTGGGCACTAAGGAAGGAGCAGGCAGATGCGGAGCGAGCTCCACCTTGGCAAATGATATAGTATTCTTGATCGTCTTTGAGTTCCTTGTAGTCTTGCTCCAAGCTACTTAGTGGCAGATTTTTTGCACTAGGTGCATGTCCTGCTTGGTATTCATGTACTTCACGTACGTCGATAAGATTGAGTTCTTGGTTCTGATACTTTTCATAAAAGTCAGCCATGCTGATACTAGTTTTCATATTCGACTCCTTTTGGGTTAGTCATTTTGTATAGGGAATAAGCGCCGTCAAGCTTTTGGACGGCAACGCTTGCTTACTTGAGGATTGGCTTAGCGCTAAAGCTACCAAGACTACTGTGGCAGCTAACAATGTAGGTTTGGTTCCTGTCTAGTTCTTCCAAGTCTTCATGCCACCTCGAACATTGATGACATGGTAGCCTTTTTTCTTTAGTTTTTTCGCAGCCATCTTACTGCGAACACCAGACTGACAAATGAGATATAAGGTTTCTTTGTCGCTGGTTCATAAGAACCGATTTCGGATAGAGGGACATTCTTGGCGCTTTCGATATGGCCTCTGCCAAATTCCGTAGGGGTCCGAACGTCCAGTAGCTGAATGGGTTCTTTGAGTTTAGTTTTTAACTCGCTAGTAGAAATACTGTCAATTTTTGTAAACAAATGAAACATAGGTACCTCCAAATATACCCTTACGGGGTATATTAAACCACTAAGTATAGTTTTTGTCAAGAAAGTTGAATTGACAAGCATTCTTTCTTATTTAGAAAAGTTTTTGTGCTTTTCCAGTATGTTAGATGATACACTATAAACAAAGGAGAACCGTTTTTTCAGTTGGTCGGCAGGATATATCATACAAGTGATTCTAATTATTCAAGAACGAACCAATGAAAACATTCTTTTCTGAAAACAAGCCCTATCAATATTTCAGGCAAAAAAATCGTTCAAAACCCTTGAAAAATCAAAGAAAATTAGGTATAATATGAGTAATCATTTGTCGTAGGTTTTGTCTGAAATATTGTCCAGGCAAGGCTCACAGCAGTTAAATCTTCTTACAAAAGTCAGATTTAGCTGCTCTTTTTGTGCTTTTTTTCAGGTTTTCTAGTGTTTGTAACAAAGATTTAAAAATTCTGAAAATTAGTTAAGGGGGATAAGGTGATAGAAGGTTTACAACCTTTTGACGATAATCAAAGGCCTAGACGACTAGGCTTGAAACTTTATTTTAAAGGAGAATCATCTTGGCAGGACATGACGTTCAATACGGGAAACATCGTACCCGTCGTAGTTTTTCAAGAATCAAAGAAGTTCTTGACTTACCAAATTTGATTGAAATTCAAACAGATTCATTCAAAGATTTCCTAGATCACGGTCTTAAGGAAGTATTTGAAGATGTATTGCCAATTTCAAACTTCACAGACACAATGGAGTTGGAGTTTGTAGGCTATGAGATCAAAGAACCAAAATACACGCTTGAAGAAGCTCGTATCCACGATGCTAGCTACTCAGCACCTATCTTTGTAACCTTCCGCTTGATTAACAAAGAAACTGGCGAAATCAAGACACAGGAAGTCTTCTTTGGTGACTTCCCAATCATGACTGAGATGGGTACCTTCATCATCAATGGTGGTGAGCGTATCATCGTATCACAGTTGGTTCGTTCTCCAGGTGTTTACTTTAATGATAAGGTAGACAAATGGTAAAGTGGGCTACGGTTCAACTGTAATCCCTAACCGTGGAGCTTGGTTAGAGCTTGAAAGCGACTCAAAAGACATCGCCTATACTCGTATCGACCGTACTCGTAAGATTCCATTTACGACCTTGGTTCGTGCGCTTGGTTTCTCAGGTGATGACGAAATCTTTGATATCTTTGGTGACAGCGACCTCGTTCGTAATACTGTTGAAAAAGATATCCATAAAAACCCAATGGACTCTCGTACAGACGAAGCTTTGAAAGAAATCTATGAGCGTCTTCGTCCAGGTGAGCCTAAGACTGCTGAAAGCTCACGTAGCTTGCTAGTGGCTCGTTTCTTTGATCCACGTCGCTATGATTTGGCAGCTGTTGGTCGTTACAAGATCAATAAAAAACTCAATGTTAAAACACGCTTGCTTAACCAAACAATTGCGGAGCCATTGGTAGATCCTGAAACTGGTGAAATTTTGGTGGAAGCTGGGACAGTTATGACTCGCAGCGTTATTGAAAGTATTGAAAGTCATTTGGATGGCGATTTGAACAAGATTGTCTACATTCCAAATGATGCTGCCGTAGTTACAGAACCAGTTGTTCTTCAAAAATTCAAGGTTGTGGTACCAACTGATCCAGACCGTGTTGTAACAATCATCGGTAATGCAAATCCAGATGATAAGGTTCGCATCGTCACTCCTGCGGATATCTTGGCTGAGATGAGCTACTTCCTCAACTTGGCTGAAGGTATTGGTCGTGTGGACGATATCGACCACCTCGGAAATCGTCGTATCCGTGCTGTTGGTGAATTGCTTGCTAACCAAGTACGTCTAGGACTTTCTCGTATGGAACGTAATGTCCGTGAACGTATGTCTGTTCAGGACAATGAAGTCTTAACACCACAACAAATTATCAACATCCGTCCTGTAACAGCTGCGGTTAAAGAATTCTTTGGTTCATCACAGTTGTCACAGTTCATGGACCAACACAACCCTCTTTCTGAGTTGTCTCACAAACGTCGTTTGTCAGCCTTAGGACCTGGTGGTTTGACACGTGACCGTGCTGGATATGAAGTGCGTGACGTGCACTACACTCACTATGGTCGTATGTGTCCAATCGAGACACCTGAAGGACCGAACATCGGTTTGATCAACAACTTGTCATCTTACGGTCACTTGAACAAATATGGTTTTGTTCAAACACCATATCGTAAGGTTGACCGTGAAACAGGCAAAGTAACTAACGAAATCGTTTGGTTGACTGCCGATGAAGAGGATGAATTTACTGTAGCGCAGGCTAACTCACGCCTTAACGAAGATGGCACATTTGCTGAGAAAACAGTTATGGGACGTCATCAAGGGGTCAACCAAGAGTACCCAGCTAGCGTTGTAGATTATATGGATGTATCACCTAAGCAGGTAGTTGCCGTTGCGACAGCATGTATTCCTTTCTTGGAAAACGACGACTCCAACCGTGCCCTCATGGGTGCCAACATGCAACGTCAGGCTGTTCCTTTGATCAATCCAAAAGCACCTTATGTTGGTACTGGTATGGAATATCAAGCAGCCCATGACTCAGGAGCTGCAGTGATTGCACAACATGGTGGTAAGGTTACCTATGCGGATGCGGACAAGGTAGAAGTTCGTCGTGAAGATGGTTCATTGGATGTTTACCATATTCAAAAATTCCGTCGTTCAAACTCAGGTACTGCCTACAACCAACGTACCCTTGTTCGAGTTGGTGATCTTGTAGAAAAAGGTGACTTTATTGCTGACGGACCTTCTATGGAAAATGGGGAAATGGCGCTTGGACAAAACCCAATCGTTGCCTACATGACATGGGAAGGTTACAACTTCGAGGATGCCGTTATCATGAGCGAACGCTTGGTTAAAGACGATGTTTATACATCTGTCCACCTTGAAGAATACGAATCAGAAACGCGCGATACAAAGCTTGGGCCTGAAGAAATCACTCGTGAAATTCCAAACGTTGGTGAAGATGCCCTTAAAGACCTTGACGAAATGGGTATCATCCGTATCGGTGCTGAAGTTAAAGAAGGGGACATCCTTGTAGGTAAAGTAACACCTAAGGGTGAAAAAGACCTTTCAGCTGAAGAACGTCTCTTGCACGCTATCTTTGGAGACAAGTCTCGTGAAGTGCGTGATACTTCTCTTCGTGTACCACACGGTGCCGATGGTGTCGTTCGTGATGTTAAAATCTTTACACGTGCAAATGGAGATGAATTGCAATCAGGTGTTAACATGCTGGTTCGTGTCTACATCGCTCAAAAACGTAAGATCAAGGTCGGAGATAAGATGGCCGGACGTCACGGAAACAAAGGGGTTGTCTCTCGTATCGTTCCTGTAGAAGATATGCCTTACCTTCCAGACGGAACTCCAGTCGACATCATGTTGAACCCACTTGGGGTGCCATCACGTATGAATATCGGTCAGGTTATGGAACTTCACCTTGGTATGGCAGCTCGTACCCTTGGTATTCACATCGCAACACCAGTCTTTGACGGAGCAAGTTCTGAAGATCTTTGGTCAACTGTTAAAGAAGCTGGTATGGATAGCGATGCTAAGACTATCCTTTACGATGGACGTACTGGTGAGCCATTTGACAACCGTGTATCAGTTGGTGTCATGTACATGATCAAACTCCACCACATGGTTGACGATAAATTGCACGCTCGTTCTGTCGGACCTTACTCGACCGTTACCCAACAACCACTCGGAGGTAAAGCTCAGTTTGGTGGACAACGTTTCGGTGAGATGGAAGTTTGGGCACTTGAAGCCTATGGTGCATCAAACGTACTTCAAGAAATCTTGACTTACAAGTCTGATGATATCAACGGACGTTTGAAAGCTTATGAAGCTATTACAAAAGGAAAACCAATTCCAAAACCAGGTGTTCCAGAATCATTCCGAGTTCTTGTAAAAGAATTGCAATCTCTTGGTCTTGACATGCGTGTTCTTGACGAAGATGATCAAGAAGTTGAACTTCGTGATCTTGATGAGGGTATGGACGAAGATGTCATCCACGTAGATGACCTTGAAAAAGCACGTAAAAAAGCTGCTGAAGAAGCAAAAGCTGCTTTTGAAGCTGAAGAAGGTGCAAAAGCGGAAGCAACAGAAGAAGCTACTGAACAAGAATAAGTAGCTCACTTAGAATAGAAAGGGAAGAAATAGTGGTTGACGTAAATCGTTTAAAAGTATGCAAATCACACTAGCTTCTCCAAGTAAAGTCCGTTCATGGTCTTATGGAGAAGTCAAAAAACCTGAAACAATCAATTACCGTACGTTGAAACCAGAACGTGAAGGACTCTTTGACGAAGTCATCTTTGGTCCTACAAAAGACTGGGAATGTGCTTGTGGAAAATACAAACGTATTCGTTACAGAGGGATTGTTTGTGACCGCTGTGGGGTTGAAGTGACGCGTACGAAAGTTCGTCGTGAACGTATGGGACACATCGAGTTGAAAGCTCCTGTATCTCATATCTGGTATTTCAAGGGGATTCCAAGCCGTATGGGCTTGACCCTTGATATGAGTCCTCGTGCACTTGAGGAAGTTATCTACTTTGCGGCTTATGTGGTGATTGATCCAAAGGATACACCACTTGAGCACAAGTCTATCATGACAGAGCGTGAATACCGTGAGCGCTTGCGTGAATATGGCTACGGGTCATTCGTTGCTAAAATGGGTGCCGAAGCTATCCAAGATCTCTTGAAACAAGTAGATCTTGAAAAAGAAATTGCTGAACTTAAAGAAGAATTGAAAACAGCAACTGGACAAAAACGTATCAAAGCCATCCGTCGTTTGGATGTTCTGGATGCCTTTTACAAGTCTGGAAACAAACCTGAATGGATGATTCTTAACATCCTTCCGGTTATTCCACCAGATCTTCGTCCAATGTTGCAGTTGGATGGTGGCCGTTTTGCCTCATCTGACTTGAACGACCTTTACCGTCGTGTTATCAACCGTAACAACCGTTTGGCTCGTTTGCTTGAGTTGAACGCACCAGGTATCATCGTTCAAAATGAGAAGCGTATGCTTCAAGAAGCGGTTGACGCTTTGATTGACAATGGTCGTCGTGGTCGTCCAATTACAGGACCAGGTAGCCGTCCCCTTAAATCATTGAGCCACATGCTTAAAGGTAAACAAGGACGCTTCCGTCAAAACTTGCTCGGTAAACGTGTTGACTTCTCAGGACGTTCCGTTATCGCCGTTGGTCCAACTCTTAAGATGTACCAATGTGGTGTGCCACGTGAAATGGCTATCGAGCTCTTTAAACCATTTGTCATGCGTGAAATCGTAGCGCGTGATATTGTGCAAAACGTTAAAGCCGCTAAACGCTTGGTCGAACGTGGAGATGAGCGTATCTGGGATATCCTCGAAGAAGTTATCAAGGAACACCCAGTGCTTTTGAACCGCGCACCGACCCTTCACCGTTTGGGTATCCAAGTTTTGAACCTGTCTTGATTGACGGTAAAGCCCTTCGTTTGCACCCACTTGTCTGTGAAGCCTACAATGCCGACTTTGACGGGGACCAAATGGCCATTCACGTACCGCTTTCAGAAGAAGCCCAAGCAGAAGCTCGTATCTTGATGTTGGCTGCTGAGCACATCTTGAACCCGAAAGATGGTAAACCAGTTGTTACTCCATCTCAGGACATGGTTTTGGGTAACTACTACTTGACCATGGAAGAAGCTGGTCGTGAAGGTGAAGGAATGGTCTTCAAAGACCGTGACGAAGCGGTTATGGCTTACCGTAATGGTTATGTTCACCTCCACTCACGTGTTGGTATTGCAACAGACAGCCTCAACAAACCATGGACAGAAGAGCAAAAACACAAGGTCTTGCTTACAACAGTTGGTAAAATCCTCTTCAACGACATCATGCCAGAGGGTCTACCATACTTGCAAGAACCAAACAATGCCAACTTGACAGAAGGCGTTCCAGCTAAATACTTCTTGCCACTTGGTGGAGATATCAAGGAAGCTATCAGCAATCTTGAACTTAACCCTCCATTCAAGAAGAAAAACCTTGGAAATATCATCGCTGAAATCTTCAAACGTTTCCGTACGACAGAAACTTCTGCCCTACTTGACCGCATGAAGAACCTCGGTTACCACCACTCAACTCTTGCAGGATTGACAGTGGGTATTGCCGATATTCCAGTTGTTGAAGATAAGGCTGAAATCATCGAAGAATCACACAAACGTGTAGAACAAATTACTAAACAATTCCGTCGTGGTATGATTACGGACGACGAGCGCTACAATGCTGTAACAGCTGAATGGCGTGCTGCCCGTGAAAAACTTGAAAAACGTTTGATTGCTAACCAAGATCCTAAGAACCCTATCGTTATGATGATGGACTCTGGAGCCCGTGGTAACATCTCAAACTTCTCACAGCTTGCCGGTATGCGTGGTCTGATGGCTGCTCCGAACGGACGTATCATGGAATTGCCAATCCTTTCAAACTTCCGTGAAGGTTTGTCAGTACTCGAAATGTTCTTCTCAACTCACGGTGCTCGTAAAGGTATGACTGATACGGCCCTTAAGACAGCTGACTCAGGTTACTTGACTCGTCGTTTGGTTGACGTTGCCCAAGACGTTATCATCCGTGAGGACGACTGTGGAACAGATCGTGGTCTCTTGATCCGCTCTATTGCAGAAGGAAAAGAGATGATCGAGTCTCTTGAAGAGCGCCTCAATGGTCGTTACACTAAGAAAACTGTTAAACATCCGGAAACTGGTGCAGTTATCATTGGTCCAAATGAATTGATTACAGAAGACAAGGCTCGTGAAATTGTCAATGCTGGTGTTGAAGAAGTAACCATCCGTTCCGTATTTACATGTAACACTCGTCATGGTGTCTGCCGTCACTGTTATGGTATCAACTTGGCGACTGGTGATGCGGTTGAAGTTGGTGAAGCAGTTGGTACAATCGCTGCCCAATCTATCGGGGAACCTGGTACACAGCTTACAATGCGTACCTTCCACACGGGTGGGGTTGCCTCAAATACCGATATCACTCAGGGTCTTCCTCGTGTCCAAGAAATCTTTGAAGCTCGTAATCCTAAAGGGGAAGCGGTTATCACAGAAGTCAAAGGACAAGTTACTGCTATCGAAGAAGATGCTTCAACTCGTACTAAGAAAGTCTTCGTTAAAGGTGAAACTGGAGAAGGTGAATACGTGGTACCATTTACAGCCCGTATGCGTGTCGAAGTTGGAGACCAAGTTTCTCGTGGTGCAGCATTGACAGAAGGTTCTATCCAACCAAAACGTCTCCTTGCTGTACGTGATGTCTTGTCAGTTGAAACCTACCTTCTCGGTGAAGTACAAAAAGTTTACCGTAGCCAAGGGGTAGAAATCGGAGACAAACACATCGAGGTAATGGTTCGTCAAATGATCCGTAAAGTTCGTGTTATGGATCCAGGGGACACAGATCTTCTCATGGGAACTCTTATGGACATCAACGACTTTACAGATGCTAACAAGGATGTTCTCATTGCAGGTGGAGTACCAGCGACAGGTCGTCCAGTCCTTATGGGAATCACCAAAGCCTCACTTGAAACAAATAGTTTCTTGTCAGCGGCTTCCTTCCAGGAAACAACTCGTGTCCTTACAGACGCAGCTATCCGTGGTAAGAAAGACCATCTCCTTGGTCTTAAGGAAAATGTTATCATCGGTAAGATTATCCCAGCTGGTACAGGTATGGCACGTTACCGTAACCTTGAACCACAAGCAGTTAACGAAGAGTCTTACCTAGCATCTTCACAAGAAGAAGTTCCAGTAGATACGACTGTAGAAGAAGTCGTTGAAACTGTTGAAGTGAGTGAATAAGTAGGTGTTACTTAAGATCTGAGATGAAAAGATTAATCATTCACTATAGATTTTTAAGAAGGATCCACTAGATAAAAAAGCGAACAAGGCAGAATTCTGATTGTCAGAAAACTGGCTTTGCTCGCTTTTTTTATTTAAGGTTAGACTTGTGTTTTATAGTAGATCGAATACAAAACAGCACACTGTGAATTCTAAAAAATGCTAGAAATTGACTTAACTGCTCTAGTAAATTTGTTCAGATTTTATTTCATTTCACTATAATTTGCTCTAGATTCAAAACTATGCTACAATCATCTAAAACAAGCAAGAAAGAAATAACATGAAAACAGAATATCAAAAAATGATCGCGGGAGAACCCTATCACCCATTCGCCCCAGACCTCCGTTCTCTAGCACAAACAGCACGACAAAAGCAAGCAGCTTTTAATGAAGAAGTCGATCCAGTAAAAGGTATGGAAATCATCAAAGGATGGTTTGGTTCTACCGGAGAAAACCTTTATGTCAATCCTCGATTGGTGGTGGATTATGGAGTTAATATCCATTTAGGAGAAAATTTTTATTCCAATTGGAATTTGACCATGTTGGACGTATGTCCGATTACCATTGGTGATAATGCCATGATTGGTCCTAATTGTCAGTTTTTAACACCTCTTCATCCGCTGGATCCCGATGAACGAAACTCGGGACTAGAATTTGGCAAACCCATCAGGATTGGTAAGAACTTTTGGGCAGGGGGAGGAGTTATCGTCCTTCCGGGTGTTACTTTAGGGGATAATGTCGTTGCAGGAGCAGGAGCGGTCATTACAAAATCCTTTGGTGACAACGTAGTTCTAGCAGGAAATCCAGCACGAGTCATCAAAGAGATTCCAGTTAAAGGAAATTAATGGTTGTAGAAAGAGAAAGTGAAGTCTTTTTCACAAGAGCTCTTTGGAATCGAAAAGCCTAACCAATCCCAGTATCAAAAACTTATTGCTAGCAAAAAACGAGGTCGGAATTTTTATCCCAGCCTCGTTTTTCGTCTTTAGAGATTTTTTCTCTTTTTAGCTTTTTTAGTCAATGCCACATCGCATTGATCAATATTTTGTGTAAGATAGCTAGTCACTTGGAAATCATCGACCTCTGTTTTTAGCTCGACTTCATAGACAATGCTAAGGTTGTCCCCTGCATTTGTGCTATTGATCGTAATCATATCAATCTCTGAGCAGAATTGGTCAAGAGCAGATTGGATAGCATCTTGAATCTTCTCTTGATTAGCTACCGTGATTGTCAAAAGTCTACGGCGTTGATTGTCAGTTTTAATCTGTTGATTTTCCAAAAGGAACCAAACGCCCAAGATAAAGAGTGTAAAGAGAATAGCCAAGAAGAGGTATCCTGTTCCACAAGCCAAACCGATAATCATGGCTAGGAAAATAGCAATCAGTTCTCTTGATCCACTCGTTGCAGAACGGAAACGGATCAAACTAAAGGTTCCGGCTACAGCAATTGAAGTTCCCAAGCTCCCATTGACCAGAAAAATAACCAAGGTCATAAGGCAGGGAAGCAGAGTCAAGCTGATAGCAAATTCTCTGGTGTAGAGGGTCCGATATTTGTAGGTCCAAGTAAGTGCCAAACCGAGGACTAGACTGACTAGAAGTGCCAGCAGTAGTTGGAAGGGGTCTGCACTTGCAGTGGCGTTGTTGAAAATGGAATTAAATAGATTAAGCATAAGCGGTACCTGCGCTTTCTATACTGGGACGTGGTGCATAAGGAAGGCCCATGAGATTTGTGGTAAGCACAACTGTATTTTGAAAATTTGTGCTCCATCAAACCATACTTGTCTAGAATGTCTTGTAACCACTGAGGTTTGTTTCCAGGAGCTTTAATCTCCATAATCACAGTATTGTCATCTAATAGAGGAGCCCCTTGATTTCCTGCGAAGAGACTGACATTTTCATCTCTATAGATTAGATTTTGGTCAATGGTGATACGGATTTTATTATAGTCATAGCCCTCGATGTATTTTTTTTCTTTTAATGAATAACGATCGTAGTAGATGTACATACGAGGCTTGATAGCCTGCTTGTAATCTTGGTGAAGCTTTTTCACTTTTTCAATGACGACTGTATCAGTAATACTAGCATCCAAGTGCCCTTTGGTCATAAAATTAAGGATAGAAATAGGAGTTGAGAGTAGTCTAAATTTGCGACCAACTCCTTCTTGGTCCTTGGTTTTTGATTTCTAAAAATACTTGACTATCTGCTTTGACTTGGCTGAGATAGGTCCGCATCCGAACCTTTTCTTTTCGATTATTTCCAAAATCATCATCTTGGAGCACAGCAAAGTCTTCCGTATCAAAGTAGATATTTGATATTGTTGAAATTGGATAGTCGTCTTCTACTAAATATTCCTTTAAATCTTGAATCAGTTTGCCTAGTTTATCTTTGGAGACAATATATTTGGTTTCAATCCGTTTGAAAGTTGTTTCGATTGGTTTCATAAGTCTTTCTCCTCTTACTTTTGGTTATACTATATTTAAACAAGGTGAACTTGCTTGACTAGAATTCTAGAGGGGATTCCTAAAACTTTTGTTAAATTTAACTTAATTGAAACTAAACTTAAGAAAACTTTCAGAAAAAATTTAGGCTTCTTTTAGGAAAGTCCCGTAGACTAAGAGCATGTAAAATGAAAGACGAGGAAACGAGCATGAAAGCAAAAAAATGGACATTCTTATTAACAAGTATAACAACTCTAGCACTGGTGACAGCTTGTACCCAGTCAACTTCAAATACAACAGCTAGCAATACTGCGACAACGAAAACGACATCAACTACAGAAGCTAAGAAAACTAGCTATTTTACAGACAAGGACTATGATACTTCTTATGATGAAAAAACAGCTGCGACTGTAACTTTGTCAGGATCAACAGCGAAGGTATCAGGTGACGGAGTGGCCGTATCAGGATCTACCGTTACAATCTCTAAGTCAGGTACCTATGTGATTTCTGGTCAATCTGATGGAGTTCAAATCAAGATCGAAGCTGGAAGTTCAGATGATGTACACATCGTTCTAAATGGTGTAACAATGACCAATGCCAATGCAGCTATTTCTGCAACATCAGCTGGTCATGTTTACCTAATTCTAGCAGATGGAACAACCAATAGCCTCTCAGATTCTGCTTCTAATAGTGATGAAAAAGCTGATGCGGCCCTCTTCTCTAAAGTAGACTTGACCATCAATGGTAAGGGGACTCTTAATGTAGATGGCAAGAAAAATAATGGTATTAAGGCCAACGATACACTTCACATCACAGGTGGGACCTATAACATCACTGCAGTCGGAGATGCCTTTAATGTCAATGATGAACTCAACATTACCGGCACAACCATGACTATCGATGCCAAGGAAGACGGAGTTAAGGTTGACAATGATGACGATACTTCTGTAGGAACCATGTATCTCTCTGACAATACCATCACTGTTACTGCTGGAGATGATGGTATCCACGCTTCAGGTGATTTGGTTATTGATAGTGGTACCTATACTGTTAAGAATTCTACAGAAGGACTTGAAGGTAAGTCAATCACTATCAACGGTGGAGATATCACCATATACTCAACAGATGATGGTGTCAATGCAGCCAACAAAAATGCTCAACAAAGTGAAATCTTCTTTACTATGAATGGTGGGAACTTGACAGTTGAAGTTGGTCAAGGGGATACAGATCCAATTGACTCAAATGGTAACATTACTGTTACGGGAGGAACCATCAAAATGACTGGTCAAACTGGTTTTGACTTTGATGGAACAGCGACCTACACAGGTGGAGATATCTACATCAACGGTGAAAAACAAACTGAGATTGTCAACTCTATGCCTGGAGGCGGAGAAGCACCTGGCGGTGGTCCTCAAGGAAATGGAGGCCCTGGTGGACGACCATAAAAGAAAATCTCCTTTCTCGAAAGAGAAGGGAGATTTTCTTATGTTATTAGGACGAAAAAGAATTATTCTCCGTCTTTTTTAAAGATGTTTTTTACGCCAGATACTGCACCTTCGACAGCTTCTTTTGCATCTTCAGCAACTTCTTTAGCTTTTGAAGCTACCTTTTCTGCAGCTCCTTCTGCTTGAGTTTTTGTATCGCCAGTTAGTTTACCAAAACCTTCTTTGACAGAACCTTTAGCTTGGTTGAATTTTTCTTCGATTGACATGGGGGATACCTCCGTTAATTTTTGTATTATCTAAACTAATACTCAATGAAAATCAAAGAGCAAACTAGGAAGCTAGCCGAAGGCTGTACTCTAGTACGGCAAGGCGAAGCTGACGTGGTTTGAATTTGATTTTTGAAGAGTATAAATCAGATATTAATTTAAGTATATACCCTTTTATGCTAAAAAGCAAAAAACTGATACGAAAAGCATCAGTTTATTTTTTTTAATAGGTTACAACATTCAATTGACCTTTATCATATTCAGCGATAAAGATATTTGAGACTTCTTCGAAACCTTCTTCTTTCAATTGTTCTGTTAGCCATTCCTCTGATTTTCCGATGGTTTCTAGGATTTCAACTTGGACAACGCCGTCTGTAATGACTGGGTACTTAGGATTCTCGTCACCCATTCTTACGACAATTAGCTGTCCGTTTTGCTCAATCACAGCTCTCTTGACTTCCTTTAGTTGGAAAATTCCTTGAGCACGCAATTTAAGGGCTACATCTGCAGCTGCAAGACCTTTTGAACGACAGGCTTCAGGATCTAACTTACCATTTTTAATGATAATAGTTGGTTTCCCGTCAATTAAGTGTTTGAAAAAGGAAATATTAGTATTCAGCCATTTGAGGAGCAAAATGAGAATAGTCCAAATAATGAGGATAACAATGTATTGGATGATGGTGATTGAACTATTGTAGATGATCCCGCCGATAATACCCCCGAGAACAAAGTTCTGTATTTGGTCTACTGCAGAACTTGGTGCTAGATTTCCTTTACCTGTTACATTGATAACAAAAACAAGAGACAGAAGCCCCAAGGCCAATTTAATCGCAATTGTAGCAAAAAAGCTTATCATTTTTCAACCTCCACGAGTTCAACGTCTGATTTATACAGTTCCATTTTTTCTAATAAATAGCTATCTTGGTCAGTCCCGCTAATGGCACGATAAAAATTGTCGCCAACCTTAATAATCGCTCCATCAGTTATAGCCGAAGTATTGACATAAACATCTTTTTTATCAATACCTAACTCTTTTGATACAATCTCGATGAAGTGTAAGGAACTACGAAATTGATTATCGTTGGATTGACTGCTTTGAAGATTCGTAATGCTAATCAAATACAAAAAGCAATTAAGGTCAAAAATAGAAATGAGCGATAATTCACGGAACTTGCTCCCTTTTTTTATCTTTGAAAGCCTTAAATGCAAAAAAATCCAGTCACAATCACTAAGAACGTCGACACAATAATCATGGCCCAATTCTGTTGACTGATCTGACTTAGAACATAGTCATATGAATAGAATTTCATAAGATTTCTCCCTTTTTCAAATTCAATCTATTATAAACTAATTCCTAAATTATAGCAATTTTATTAGTAGGGAAAAAGCATTTAATTAGTTGTTTCCTACTTAAGATAAGTTTTTTTCATTTGACTTAGGCTCATCTTGACTTTCGTTTAGCTTTTGTTATAATAGTACAAAATTTAGAGGAGGTGCTCTATGATTCAGAAAACATGCGATTCCCATTTTAGAGTTTGACGACAATCCTCAAGCAGTTATCATGCCAAATCACGAAGGATTAGATTTACAGTTGCCAAAGAAGTGCATCTATGCATTTTTGGAGGAGGAGATTGACCGCTTTGCTCAGGAAGTAGGAGCAGAGTGCGTCGGGGAGTTTGTGTCTGCCACTAAAACCTATCCTGTTCATGTCATGAGTTACAAGGGTGAGGAAGTGTGTCTGGCTCAGGCTCCTGTTGGTTCTGCCCCTGCGGCCCAGTTTATGGATTGGTTGATTGGTTACGGTGTGGAGAAAATCATCTCTACTGGTACTTGTGGAGTGTTAACGAATATAGAAGAAAATGCCTTTCTAGTTCCAGTTCGAGCCCTACGCGATGAGGGAACCAGCTACCACTATGTAGCGCCTTCTCGTTATATGGAGATGCAGATTGAGGCTATCTCTGCCATTGAGCAAGTCTTAGAACAAAGAGGCATTCCTTACGAGGAGGTCATGACTTGGTCGACAGATGGTTTTTACCGAGAAACAGCTGAAAAAGTTGCCTATCGTAAGGAAGAAGGCTGTGCAGTTGTGGAGATGGAGTGTGCAGCTCTTGCAGCAGTTGCCCAGCTTCGTGGAGTCGTTTGGGGACAACTTCTATTCACAGCAGACTCTCTAGCAGATTTAGAAAATTATGATAGTCGCGATTGGGGAGCAGAAGCTTTTGACAAGGCCTTGGAACTCTGTCTTGAAATCGTTAGTCATATGTGCCTGCTTTAACTGTTTTATGGTACAATGTAGCTATGTTATTCAAATCATTAAGAGAAAAAATGGAGCAGAGTCTGGCTCAGATGTCACCTGCTCGTCGAATTTTTTTGAGTTTTGCCCTAGTCATTTTACTAGGTTCCCTACTTTTGAGCCTACCCGTTGTACAGGCAGCAACTTCCAGAGCAACTTATTTTGACCACCTTTTCACTACTGTGTCTATGGTCTGTGTGACAGGTCTCTTTACCCAACCTGTAGTGTCCACTTATAATATCTGGGGTCAGCTAATCTGTATGTTCTTAATTCAGATTGGTGGCTTGGGTCTCATGACCTTTATCGGAGTTTTCTATATTCAGAGTAAGCAAAAATTGAGTCTTAGAAACCGAGAAACAATTCAGGAAAGTTTTAATTATGGCGAAACTCGATCTTTGAAAAAATTCATCCAATCGATTTTTCTAACCACCTTTTTGGTAGAAGCTGTGGGAGCCCTGCTCCTTAGTTTTCGTTTTGTTCCTGAGTTTGGTTGGGGGCGAGGTCTTTTTACCTCTGCTTTTCTAGCCGTTTCCGCTTTTTGTAATGCTGGTTTTGATAATTTTGGGACTAGCAGTTTAGTAGCTTACCAAACAGATCCGTTGGTAAATCTTGTAATTTCTGCTTTGATTATCACAGGCGGTCTTGGTTTCATGGTCTGGTTTGACCTAGCGACACAAGTAGGTAGTAAAAGAAAGCGAAGACTTCGCTTTCATACGAAGTTGGTATTGATGCTGACAGTGGGAATTTTATTTTTTGGAACGGTGACTACCCTACTGACAGAGTGGGGCAATATTGGAACGATTGGCAATCTCAGTTTCCCAGAAAAAGTTCTGGTCAGCTTTTTCCAAACCGTTAGCATGCGGACGGCAGGATTTGCTTCTATTGATTTTACACAAGCACGTCCTGTTACCCTACTTATTTATATTCTTCAGATGTTTTTAGGTGGAGCTCCTGGAGGAACGGCGGGTGGTTTGAAGATTACAACCTTCCTAGTCTTAATCCTCTTCGCTAGAACGGAGCTACTTGGTCTACCCCATGTAAATATTGCCAAACGAACCATCGATCCACGAACTGTCCAAAAATCTTTTAGTGTCTTTATCATCTTTTTGTTAACATTTCTATTAGGTTTAGTATTACTTGGATTAACAACTAGTGGCAATCCGCCCTTTATTCATCTCATGTTTGAGACTATTTCAGCTCTCGCGACAGTTGGTGTTACAGCCAATCTAACACCAGATCTAGGTCAGCTAGCTCTAAGCGTCATCATGTTGCTTATGTTTATCGGACGTATCGGGCCACTGACCTTGCTGGTCAGTCTAGCAGATTATCAACCAAGCAAAAAAGATATGATGCATTATATGAAAGCAGATATTACCATTGGATAAGAAAGGAAAATCATGTCAGAACGTACAATAGGAATTTTAGGTCTAGGTGTGTTTGGTTCAAGTGTTCTAGAAGGGCTCTCAAAGCTAGATATGAACATTATCGCCATTGATAATCACGAAGAACGTATCAATCAATTTGAACCAGTATTAACGAGCGGTGTTGTAGGAGATATTACCGATGAAGAACTCCTGCGCTCAGCGGGTATTGATACCTGCGATACGGTAGTGGTTGCGACAGGGGAAAGTCTAGAATCAAGTGTTCTTGCAGTCATGCACTGTAAGAGCCTAGGTGTTCCAACAGTTATTGCCAAGGTTAAAAGCCATACAGCAAAGAAGGTTTTAGAAAAAATCGGTGCAGATTTTGTTATTTCACCAGAATATGAGATGGGACAGTCGCTTGCTCAAACGATTCTCTTCCATAATAGTGTTGATGTTTTTCAATTAGATAAAAATGTTTCCATTGTTGAGATGGAAATTCCTCAAGTCTGGGTGGGTCAAAGCTTAAATCAACTAGATCTCCGTGGAAGATACAAGCTAAATGTCCTAGGATTTCGAGATCAAGAAAACTCGCCGTTAGATGCCCAGTTTGGACCAGACGATATCTTACAAGCCAATACCTATATCATGGGAGTAGTTAATAATCAGCATTTAGACAAACTCGCTGAAATTAGTGAATAGATAACTAATATAAGTATTTTATAAGAGGGATTTAAGAAAAATTTTAACTTTTTCTTAATCCTTTTTAATTTTAGGAGATTATACTAGAGTCATCAAATAAAGAAAAACTCTAAGGAGAATCCTATGAAATTCAATCCAAATCAAAGATATACTCGTTGGTCTATTCGCCGTCTTAGTGTCGGGGTTGCCTCAGTTGTTGTAGCCAGTGGCTTTTTTGTCCTAGTTGGTCAACCAAGTTCTGTACGTGCCGATGTGGTCAATCCGACCCCTGCTCAAGTTGTGCCAGACGCAGATTCGGTGAGTGAAAAGAGTGACTTACCAGCAGAGGTTCTCAAGAAAGCAGTTGATGTAGCTCTCCCTTCAGAACAGGTAGAGTCAACACCTAAAGCAAGCTTGGATGCTACAAGCTCTCCAGAAAAAGCAGATGCAGGTGTTAAAGAGCCAGTAGTAGCACCAAAAGAAGAAGTACAAGCAAAACCAGAATCTAAGAAACAAACAGAAGATGCGGTTAAACCTGTGGAAAGTCCTGCAGCTACAGTTGCTGGACAAGACCGTGAAGCAAGTGAAGCGCAGCCAGCAACTACCCCAGCTGAAGTTCAAAAAGGTGTGGCAGACAATACTAAAGACACAGTAGATGTCCCAGCTACTTACTTGGATAAAGCCAATTTCCCAGGCCCATTCACAGCCGGTGTCAACCAAGTCATTCCATACGAATTCTTCGCTGGTGACGGTATGTTGACTCGCCTTATCTTGAAATCCTCTGATAAGGCTCCATGGTCAGACAATGGAACAGCTAAAAATCCTGCCCTCCCACCAGTAGAGAAATTGGGCAAAGGTTTCTACTTCTATGAAGTAGACTTGGCAGATACCCAAGGAAAATCTGACAAAGAGCTTCTTGACTTCTTGAAACAAAATGGTACACAAAGCTATAAAGCTACTATTAAAGTGTACGGTGCAAAAGATGGCAAGGCCGATTTGACTAACCTAGTAGCGACTAAGGATTTGGATGTCAATTTGAATGGCTTGACCACTCCAGCTGAAGTCCAAAAAGGTGTGGCCGACAATACCAAAGATACAGTAGATGTCCCAGCTAGCTACCTTGACAAAGCCAATTTCCCAGGCCCATTCACAGCTGGTGTCAACCAAGTCATCCCATATGAATTCTTCGCTGGTGATGGTATGTTGACCCGCCTCATCTTGAAAGTTTCTGATAAAGCCCCATGGTCAGACAACGGATCAGCTAAAAATCCTGCTCTCCCACCAGTAGAGAAATTGGGCAAAGGTCTTTACTTCTACGAAGTAGATTTGGCAGGTACTCAAGGCAAATCAGACAAAGAGTTACTTGACATCTTGAAACAAAATGGTACACAAAGCTATAAAGCTACCATCAAGGTGTACGGTGCCAAAGATGGCAAGGCTGATTTGAGTAATCTAGTAGCGACTAAGAATTTGGATGTCAACTTGAATGGTTTAACCACCCCAGCTGAAGTGCAAAAAGGCGTGGCCAACAATACCAAAGACACAGTAGATGTCCCATCTAGCTACCTGGACAAAGCCAATTTCCCAGGCCCATTCACAGCTGGTGTCAACCAAGTTATACCATACGAAGCTTTTGGTGGAGATGGTATGTTGACTCGCCTCTTGTTGAAAGCCTCAGACAAAGCCCCATGGTCAGACAACGGCTCAGCTAAAAATCCAGCCCTTCCACCAGTAGAGAAATTGGGCAAAGGTCTCTACTTCTATGAAGTAGATTTGGCCGGTACTCAAGGTAAATCAGACAAAGAGCTGCTTGACCTCTTGAAACAAAATGGCACTCAAAGCTATAAAGCTACCATCAAAGTTTACGGTGCCAAAGATGGCAAGGCCGATTTGACGAATCTCGTAGCGACTAAAGATTTGACTGTTGATTTGAATGGATTGACCACACCAAATCAGGTTAAAAAGTCTGTTGTTAACAATGTCAAAGACATGATTGATGTTCCAGCTAACTACCTTGATAAGGCTAAGGTTCCTGGACCTTTCTTGGCCGGTGTCAACCAAGTTATACCATACGAAGCTTTTGGTGGAGATGGTATGCTGACCCGCCTTATCTTGAAAGCCTCTGACAAGGCCCCTTGGTCAGACAACGGCTCAGCTAAAAATCCTGCTCTATTGCCACTTGAAGGTTTGGCTAAAGGCCAATATTTCTACGAAGTGGATTTGAATGGCAATACGGTTGGCAAAGATGGTCAGGCCTTGCTGGAGCAACTTCGAGCTAACGGAACCCATACATATTCAGCTACTATTAAAGTCTATGGCTCTAAAGATGGCAAACCTGATTTGACCAATTTGATTGCTACTCGTCAAGTAACGATTCAGCTTCGTGGAAAAGAAATGGCGACAATACCATCTCAACAAGGTCAGATGAATACGAAGCCTTCTGAAACAGGCGCTACAGGTACGACTGAGGATATGATGGGTACAAATCACCATATGTCAGATATGAAGGTTGATCAACCAGCTTCTAGTCCAATGGCTAATATGATGAAAAAAGATGATAAAGCGATGCTACCAAATACTGGGGAAGCTAAAACGGCTACAGCTGGCCTTGGTATCTTTGGTCTAGCCTTGGCAGGTCTTGTTGGACTTTTGGGTTTGACAACCAAACGAGAAGATTAAGATTCAAATCACTTAAACATTAGGTAAAATAGTGTTATACTAAAGCAAGTATAACACTGTTTTTATCGAAGGAGTGTCAGATGAAAAAGACAATTTTGCTGGTTGATGATGAGATAGATATTCTAGATATTCAAAATCGCTATCTTATACAGGCAGGTTACGATGTTTTGGTCGCCCATGATGGTAAGGAGGGATTAGAACTTTTCAGAAAAAAATCTATCGACCTCATTATCACAGATATCATGATGCCCAATATGGACGGTTATGATTTTATCAGTGAAGTTCAGTATATCGCTCCGGATCAACCCTTCCTCTTTACAACTGCTAAGACAAGCGAACAGGATAAGATCTATGGATTAAGTTTGGGGGCAGATGATTTTATAGTCAAACCCTTTAGCCCACGCGAATTGGTTTTAAGAGTGAATAATATCTTGCGTCGCCTTAGCCGTGGAGGAGAGACAGAACAGATCGAGTTTGGTGACTTGGTGATCAACCATGTGACTCATGAGGTTCGCATTGGGGAGCAACCATTGGAATTGACAGTAAAATCCTTTGAACTTCTATGGGTATTAGCCAGCAATCCTGAGAGAGTCTTTTCAAAGACGGAACTTTACGAGAAGGTATGGCAAGAGGACTATGTGGATGATACCAATACACTCAATGTTCATATCCATGCTTTGAGGCAAGAGTTGACCAAGTATACAAATTCAAATGCTCCTGCTATCAAAACTGTCTGGGGTTTGGGCTATAAGATGGAAAGAGCAAGAGGTAGAAAATGAAATTAAAAAATTATATTTTAGTGGGGTATCTAGTGTCGACTCTACTAACGATTTTGGTCGTTTTCTGGGCAGTCCAACGAATGTTGATTGAGAAAAGTGAAGTTTACTTTCTAGTTGGAATGACCTTGATTGCTAGTTTCATTGGCGCTGCAGTGAGCATCTTTCTTTTGTCGCCTGTGTTCTCTTCTCTGAAACATTTGAAAAAACAAGCCCAAGATATAGCTAGCAAGAATTTTAGTACAGAAATAGAAACCAAAGGACCATTAGAATTTCAAGAGCTGGGCCAGGCTTTTAATGACATGTCCCACAATTTGCAGGCTACCTTTCAATCACTTGATGAGAGTGAGCAAGAAAAGAGAATGATGATTGCGCAGCTCTCTCACGATATTAAAACTCCCATTACCTCCATTCAGGTTACTGTGGAAGGAATTCTAGATGGAGTAATCAAGGAAGAGGAACGACTCCATTACTTAACCACAATTGGTCGGCAAACTGAGCGTCTAAACAAGCTAGTAGAGGAATTGGATGTTTTGACTCTTAACACACAACCTCAAGATACTGCTGATGAAGAAGTCGATGAGGTCTTTTTAGATCAGCTGTTGATTGAGTCTATGAGTGAATTTCAACTTCAGATTGAACAAGAGGAGCGAGATGTCTACATTCAAGTAAAGCCTGAGTCTGCGAAAATCAAGAGTCATTACAACAAACTCTCTCGTATTCTAGTCAATTTGTTAAACAATGCATTTAAATATTCAGAACCTGGAACTAGGATTGAAGTCCTTGCTCAATTAACAGAAAAAGAGCTGATAATCAGTGTGAAAGACGAGGGTCAAGGTATTCTTCCTGAAGATTTGGAAAAAATTTTTAACCGACTTTATCGTGTAGAGACGTCGCGTAATATGAAGACAGGTGGTCATGGATTAGGACTTGCGATTGCACGAGAACTAGCCCATCAGCTTGGTGGAGAAATCACAGCAGAAAGTCAATATGGCTTAGGAAGCAAGTTCACATTCAGCCTCAATTTGAAATAAAGCCGTAAAACCCCTTTACAAATCTAACCATTCATGGTACAATATCCTTTGTGTGAAATATCAGCAGGAAAGCATGAAGCTCGTCAACAGATGTCTTCTGATAAGTAACCTTGGCTGTTTAGCGAAGGGCATCTGCACGAATCAGGGCTTTCTAAGTGACTATTTCCACCGAAATATTATTTATATCAGGAGGACATATACATGTCACGTTATACAGGACCATCTTGGAAACAAGCTCGTCGCCTTGGCCTTTCACTTACAGGTACAGGTAAAGAATTGGCACGTCGTAACTACGTACCAGGACAACACGGACCAAACAACCGTTCTAAATTATCAGAATACGGTTTGCAATTGGCTGAAAAACAAAAACTTCGTTTCACTTACGGTGTAGGTGAAAAACAATTCCGTAACTTGTTCGTACAAGCTACTAAGATCAAAGAAGGAATCCTTGGTTTCAACTTCATGCTCCTTTTGGAACGTCGTTTGGATAACGTTGTTTACCGTCTTGGCCTTGCAACTACACGTCGTCAAGCACGTCAATTTGTAAACCACGGTCACATTCTTGTTGACGGAAAACGCGTTGATATCCCATCATACCGCGTAACTCCAGGTCAAGTGATCTCAGTTCGTGAAAAATCATTGAAAGTTCCAGCAATCCTTGAAGCAGTAGAAGCTACTCTTGGACGTCCAGCGTTTGTATCATTCGACGCAGAAAAATTGGAAGGTTCATTGACTCGTTTGCCAGAACGTGATGAAATCAACCCAGAAATCAACGAAGCCCTTGTCGTTGAATTCTACAACAAGATGCTTTAATTTTAAGATATATGATACAGAAAGCCTACAACAGTGGGCTTTTTGCTTTGTCTTTGAGATGTTGTTTATTATATAAATCACTTTACGAAGATCTCCATTTGAATTTACAAAGAGATTGTCTTTTTTCACTCTCACTAGTCAGTATTCACGACTTCCATAACATTAGAGAGCTAAAAAGAAACAAGATAGAAACTAGGAGCCTTCTTTCCCCCTTTCTCTGCTATACTACAAGCAGAGAAAGGAGGAAAGCAAATGCTTGAGAAATACTACGCAAAGGTAAAAGGTATTGTTCATAAATGCCGAAAAAATTATTATCTCCATCTATGGGAGAAGGAGGATTGGGATCAAGAAGGAATGATCTGTCTTTATGAACTCCTAGAGTCCCATCCAGAACTAGCGGAAGAAGAAAAGAAACTCTACGTCTACTTCAAAACAAAATTCCGCAACCGAATCCTTGATACTGTAAGAAAACAAGAGAGCCAAAAGCGACGTCTAGATCGAATGGCTTATGAAGAAGTAGGAGAGATTAGCCATCGACTACCAGAAGGAGGTTTATGGTTGGATGATTATTATGCCTTTCATGACTTGTTAGATAATTATAGAAGAAAGTTGCCCCAAGATAAGCAAGAAGTCTACGAACGTCTATGGGCAGATGAACGCTTCAAAGGCCGCAAGTCCCTTCTCAGGGAGTTAAAGGCAGTCTTCAAAGACTGGTGAAAAAAAGTTTCAAAAAAGTGTTGACAAGTAAGAAAAAGTCGGTATAATAGTAAGAGTTGAAAATAACAACTCCGGTCCGTTGGTCAAGGGGTTAAGACACCGCCTTTTCACGGCGGTAACACGGGTTCGAATCCCGTACGGACTATAGTGTACTACAGTTGAAACACTAGATGAAAAAAGTTAAAAAAAGTTTCAAAAAAGTGTTGACAAGCGAAAGCGGCTGTGATATACTAATATAGTTGTCACTTGAGAGAGATTGAGTGACAAAGACCTTTGAAAACTGAACAAGACGAACCAATGTGCAGGGCACTACAACAATAGGTTGTAGTACTGAACAATGAAAAAAACAATAAATCTGTCAGTGACAGAAATGAGTGAGAACTCAAACTTTTAATGAGAGTTTGATCCTGGCTCAGGACGAACGCTGGCGGCGTGCCTAATACATGCAAGTAGAACGCTGAAGGAGGAGCTTGCTTCTCCGGATGAGTTGCGAACGGGTGAGTAACGCGTAGGTAACCTGCCTGGTAGCGGGGGATAACTATTGGAAACGATAGCTAATACCGCATAACAGTAGATATTGCATGATATCTGCTTGAAAGGTGCAATTGCATCACTACCAGATGGACCTGCGTTGTATTAGCTAGTTGGTGGGGTAACGGCTCACCAAGGCGACGATACATAGCCGACCTGAGAGGGTGATCGGCCACACTGGGACTGAGACACGGCCCAGACTCCTACGGGAGGCGGCAGTAGGGAATCTTCGGCAATGGACGGAAGTCTGACCGAGCAACGCCGCGTGAGTGAAGAAGGTTTTTCGGATCGTAAAAGCTCTGTTGTAAGAGAAGAACGAGTGTGAGAGTGGAAAGTTCACACTGTGACGGTATCTTACCAGAAAGGGACGGCTAACTACGTGCCAGCAGTACGCGGTAATACGTAGGGTCCCGAGCGTTGTCCGGATTTATTGGGCGTAAAAGCGAGCGCAGGCGGTTAGATAAGTCTGAAGTTAAAGGCTGTGGCTTAACCATAGTACGCTTTGGAAACTGTTTAACTTGAGTGCAAGAGGGGAGGTGGAATTCCATGTGTAGCGGTGAAATGCGTAGATATATGGAGGAACACCGGTGGCGAAAGCGGCTCTCTGGCTTGTAACTGACGCTGAGGCTCGAAAGCGTGGGGAGCAAACAGGATTAGATACCCTGGTAGTCCACGCCGTAAACGATGAGTGCTGGGTGTTAGACCCTTTCCGGGGTTTAGTGCCGTAGCTAACGCATTAAGCACTCCGCCTGGGGAGTACGACCGCAAGGTTGAAACTCAAAGGAATTGACGGGGGCCCGCACAAGCGGTGGAGCATGTGGTTTAATTCGAAGCAACGCGAAGAACCTTACCAGGTCTTGACATCCCTCTGATCGCTCTAGAGATAGAGTTTTCCTTCGGGACAGAGGTGACAGGTGGTGCATGGTTGTCGTCAGCTCGTGTCGTGAGATGTTGGGTTAAGTCCCGCAACGAGCGCAACCCCTATTGTTAGTTGCCATCATTTAGTTGGGCACTCTAGCGAGACTGCCGGTAATAAACCGGAGGAAGGTGGGGATGACGTCAAATCATCATGCCCCTTATGACCTGGGCTACACACGTGCTACAATGGCTGGTACAACGAGTCGCAAGTCGGTGACGACAAGCTAATCTCTTAAAAGCCAGTCTCAGTTCGGATTGTAGGCTGCAACTCGCCTACATGAAGTCGGAATCGCTAGTAATCGCGGATCAGCACGCCGCGGTGAATACGTTCCCGGGCCTTGTACACACCGCCCGTCACACCACGAGTTTGTAACACCCGAAGTCGGTGAGGTAACCTTTTAGGAGCCAGTCGCCTAAGGTGGGATAGATGATTGGGGGTGAAGTCGTAACAAGGTAGCCGTATCGGAAGGTGCGGCTGGATCACCTCCTTTCTAAGGATAAGGAATGCACATTGGTCTTGTTTAGTCTTGAGAGGTCTTGTGGGGCTTTAGCTCAGCTGGGAGAGCGCCTGCTTTGCACGCAGGAGGTCAGCGGTTCGATCCCTTAGGCTCCATTGGTGAGAGATCACCAAGTAATGCACATTGAAAAATTGAATATCTATATCAAATAGTAACAAGAAAAATAAACCGAAAAACGCTGTAGTATTAATAAGAGTTTATGACTGAAAGGTCAGAAAAAAATAAGGTTAAGTTAATAAGGGCGCACGGTGGATGCCTTGGCACTAGGAGCCGAAGAAGGACGTGACAAACGACGATATGCCTTGGGTAGCTGTAAGTAAGCGATGATCCAGGGATTTTCCGAATGGGGGAACCCAACAGGTAATGCCTGTTACCCATATCTGTTAAGGATATGAGGAGGAAGACGCAGTGAACTGAAACATCTAAGTAGCTGCAGGAAGAGAAAGCAAAAAGCGATTGCCTTAGTAGCGGCGAGCGAAACGGCAGGAGGGCAAACCGAAGAGTTTACTCTTCGGGGTTGTAGGACTGCAATGTGGACTCAAAGACTATAGAAGAATGGTCTGGGAAGATCAGCCAAAGAGAGTGATAGCCTCGTATTTAAAAATAGTCTTTGTACCTAGCAGAATCCTGAGTACGGCGGGACACGCGAAATCCCGTCGGAATCTGGGAGGACCATCTCCCAACCCTAAATACTCCCTAGTGACCGATAGTGAACCAGTACCGTGAGGGAAAGGTGAAAAAGCACCCCGGGAGGGAGTGAAATAGAACCTGAAACCGTGTGCCTACAACAAGTTCGAGCCCGTTAATGGGTGAGAGCGTGCCTTTAGTAGAATGAACCGGCGAGTTACGATATGATGCGAGGTTAAGTTGAAGAGACGGAGTCGCAGGGAAACCGAGTCTGAATAGGGCGCTTTAGTATTATGTCGTAGACCCGAAACCATGTGACCTACCCATGAGCAGGTTGAAGGTGCGGTAAGACGCACTGGAGGACCGAACCAGGGCACGTTGAAAAGTGCTTGGATGACTTGTGGGTAGCGGAGAAATTCCAAACGAACTTGGAGATAGCTGGTTCTCTCCGAAATAGCTTTAGGGGCTAGCGTCGACATTAGAGATTCTTGGAGGTAGAGCACTGTTTGGGTGAGGGGTCCATCCCGGATTACCAATCTCAGATAAACTCCGAATGCCAAAGAATTATGGTCGGCAGTCAGACTGCGAGTGCTAAGATCCGTAGTCGAAAGGGAAACAGCCCAGACCACCAGCTAAGGTCCCAAAAATAATTGTTAAGTGGAAAAAGGATGTGGGGTTGCACAGACAACTAGGATGTTAGCTTAGAAGCGACTATTCATTCAAAGAGTGCGTAATAGCTCACTAGTCGAGTGACCCTGCGCCGAAAATGTACCGGGGCTAAAACAATTTACCGAAGCTGTGGATACCTTTATAGGTATGGTAGGAGAGCGTTCTATGTGTGAAGAAGGTGTACCGTGAGGAGTGCTGGAACGCATAGAAGTGAGAATGCCGGTATGAGTAGCGAAAGACAGGTGAGAATCCTGTCCACCGTAAGACTAAGGTTTCCAGGGGAAGGCTCGTCCGCCCTGGGTTAGTCGGGACCTAAGGAGAGACCGAAAGGTGTATCCGATGGACAACAGGTTGATATTCCTGTACTAGAGTATGTAGTGATGGAGGGACGCAGTAGGCTAACTAAAAGCAGACGATTGGAAGTGTCTGTCTAAGCAGTGAGGTGTGAATTGAGTTAAATGCTTAGTTCTATAACATTGAGCTGTGATGGGGGAGCGAAGTTTAGTAGCGAAGTTAGTGACGTCACACTGCCAAGAAAAAGCTTCTAGCGTTTAAACATACTCTACCCGTACCGCAAACCGACACAGGTAGTCGAGGCGAGTAGCCTCAGGTGATCGAGAGAACTCTCGTTAAGGAACTCGGCAAAATGACCCCGTAACTTCGGGAGAAGGGGTGCTGACATATGTCAGCCGCAGTGAATAGGCCCAAGCAACTGTTTATCAAAAAAACACA